>Ga0164290_1000003_pt1 | contig 1265422 bp, 1151 predicted proteins | sample Micstemetagenome_FD_108782 | JGI IMG/M metagenome (GOLD analysis project Ga0164290, IMG submission 108782) | Contaminated culture microbial community from soil near Moab, Utah, USA - Microcoleus steenstrupii SON62 (Illumina Assembly) | ecosystem: Environmental > Terrestrial > Soil > Soil...
AGCATGTAAAGGGGAAGAAAAAATAGTGTACAAACGTTTCATAGTCGGACCAATTTTAGTTTTCACAAAGGGTTGTTTAGTTTTCGGATCACATCAACGATAGAGGATTAATCAATCATTGATAGAACAAATAAAATACGGCTTTTCGGAAAATACAAGTGCAGGACAAGAATTTTTACTTCGCCGATACCGTAAATTCCACATTTACGCTTAAAAACATCAAGTTAGAAACAAAAAAATATTTACAGCAAAAGCCGAACTCCTACTGAGTCCGGCCACTTTTTATAAGAAAATACCCTTATTACTTTCTGTTTATGTTCAACAAAAACCGTCAAGCCACATAAATCCAAGTACCATTTAACCCTTAACAAACTTCACTACCTGCCTTTCGCTTCCTGTGTTCAACTCCAATACATACACTCCCGGCTTCAGATCTGCCGCTTGCGTAAGCAGTTTGCTGTTCTCTCCCTTTTTCAGCAGGACAGTGGAAGAGAAAACACTCATACCATTGATCGTATATATACGTACAGTGCCGGTAGCATCCTGGCTGTGATAGCTGGTGAATGATAACTGGCCTACAACAGGGTTTTGCAAAAGGCGGAGGCCTTGCAATGGCTGACTGGTGTTCATCATCACAATTGAGCTATACGCTATAGCACCATCTTTTGTAACTGACTTTAATCGGGCATACCTGAATGGAACGGCATTGAGCACCGCCAGGTAATGCTCACTTCCAGAGCGGGAAGTAGATGTCAGCTCTTTTACAGTAGTAAAGCTTATACCATCTGCACTTGTCTGTACTTCAAACGCTTTTGCCTGCTCGTTGTTTCCCACAGACCACTTTAACCGAACACCATCCGCTTCAGACTGTGCATGAAAATTCAAAAGCTCCAGCGGAAGTGATGTAAACGCAACATTTGGCACCAGCTTCGTATGGTCGATGCATCCTGCCGGCTTTTTTGTTACGATGATGATGTTCTGGTCATACGGTTTAAACGTAAGCTTGTAGGTTATTCCTGCCTGGCTTATGGAATGGCTGGTAAGAAGTTGATCATTCACATCTAACTGGGCAAGCATACTTCCGTTATCAACATAAATAAACACTTGTACAGGCAACTGGGCGGCGTAATCGGCGCTGATGCTATAAGAAAGTTCCGAACCTGCTGCATAAGAGCCTACCTTAATTGCAGCTGATACAACTACGGTACCTCCGGCATTGATCACCTCATTACCATTGCTGGAAAGAGGGGTATGCATGTTTTGCGAACTTGATTTTGTCCATGAACCACAGCTTCCGTTTGCCTTCCGGATAAAACCGTTATCGGTACCCGCATCCTGGTTTACTTTTTCAACAGGCAGGTTACCATAGCTCGAAAAATTGATCGTAAAATCAGGAGAACTACCGGTCATATCAACAAAGAGCGGTGGCATTGCCAACAATTCAGCAGGTACGGTTGATGATCCACCTGATCCGAAAATAGCAGAATTCACCACAACGCCATTTTTGTACAGCAGGATAACGAAGGAACTTCCTGAACCAGCTAAACGGGAAAAGAAATCATTCAGGCTACCCGGATTTACTGCATCGTAATGAACGTTGTTGTCGGCTGTATTTTGATTGCTTGTTGTATACTCCCAACGCGTTAGTTTACCATTGTTTGCCGACATAAACGCAATGTCGTTCCAGTTGAAACTCGTCAGCAGCGATGCCGGCGTTCCCTGGTAATTAAAAGGTGCAGCAGCAGCGCCAACAAAAAAACCACGGCTTGGCACATTCAGGGCAGGCAGGTCCAGCACATAAAAGCCTTTTGCCGAGGCGGCCGAGAAATAAGTCACCAACGTATAATTATCAGTTTGCTCAATGACCGCCTCCGGGTTAAACAACTCAAAAAACTCATGCTTTCCGGCGCCCGGATCTGTATATGCTTCATTCAATACTAATTGCGCCTTGACATTGAATGATGTGAGGAGGTAAAAGACGATAAGAGTAAAAAATTGCTTCATGCTTATGGGTTTAGCCAGTTTAAAACAACCCATAGAATAGTTGGATGTTACGCAGGAAAGGGTGTTTGAAAGGAGAACCTGGAAGCTCCAGGCTCTCCTGGATAGTTGTTAGTTCTTTACCACTCTTTGGTACAGGAACTGATCGCCACACTGAACTTTAATTGTGTAGATGCCTTTTTGCAGAAAAGACATATTAAGGTTCTCTGTTTGGCTGGCACTGTTGTACTGAGCCCGTGTAGCTAAAACGCCACTTGCACCAATTGCTTCAATGCTTACCCGCTTGCCTTGCCATTCGGCCGGAAGTGTGATGCGCAATTGGTCTTTTACCGGGTTAGGGAACGCGGTGATTTGCAGGGATTGGCTTTCTTTACCCAAACGAATCATACGTGTCTGCGAATAGGAAACGGCACCTGATTTATCGACTCCCTTTATGCGGTAATAGTAGGTACCGGAAGTACCAAAAATGCTTTTGTCCTTACGTGTATAATTTGCAAAAGATGAACCTCCGGAAAAAACGATTTCAAGGTCAGTAAAATCAACACCATTTGTGCTGCGCTGCACCACGAAATGACTGAAGCCTTCGCCTTCGATAACACCCCACGTCAAGCTTGCTATTGCATTTTCGTAAATAGCGGCAAAGCTGGTGAATGTAATAGGCAACACGGAAATCTGTCCTTGTTTGATATACGTGATGTTGTCAACGCAACCCGAACCTTGTTTTGCCACAATCAGGATGTCTTCATTAAACGGCTTAAACACAGTGGAGAAAGTCTCTGTTGTTGTGTAAGCTGTTTTCGTATCGATATGGGTATCCAATAAATCAAACTGGCCATCAATTGTACCATTATCAAGATAAACGCGGATTTCCACGTCAAACGAGGTGGTGGAGGCAGATTGAACCTTGTAATTAACTGTAGAACCACTAACCTCGGTTCCTCTTGAAATGGAGGAGGCAATGCTAATATCACCGGCGGCACCAGTTGTTACCTGCCCGTTGGTCAAACCAGGGGTATGGGAAGCTCCGGCACTTGATTTTCTCCATGAGTCGCAACCACCATCGGCTGTTCTGATAAAGCCATTGTCCGAGCCGGCATCCATACTCAAGGCTTCCAGTGGCAACTTTGTGTAGCTTGAAAAATCAATTGTAAAATCCGGAGAGCTACCGGCCATATCTACATTCAGCGGAGGCATGGATGTAATGGTAGAAGTCAGCGTTTTCACACCACCTGCACCAGCAATAATCTGGTTTACCAGGATGCCGTTTTTATACAGCAGGAATGTGTAGGCAACATCACCAGTTAAACGGTGAAATACGTCGTTGACAACGGTGCCTGTTAGAACAGACTGGTTGTAGAACATGTTACCGTCCAGATCATTATTGTCGTTGCTGACAACCCATCTTTTTAAACTTCCGCCGCTACCACTCAGTAAATTGTTCCAGTTAAAGTTAGCAGCCATGGAGTTGGACAAGCTTTGGAAATTAAACGGCAACGCGGCAGCACCTACAAAAAAGCTTCTGGGTGCTACGGTAAAATCAGGAAAGTCTAATACATAAAAGCCTTTTTGCTGAATCCCGGCAACCCAGGTGTCAAAATAAGTAACCAATGTGTAGTTATTCATCGATTCGGGCTGCGAACTGATGTTATACAACTCAACAAATTCATGTTTACCGGCACCAGGATCGGTGTACACTTCGTTAATTACCATTTGGCCAAGTGTTGCGGGTGTTGGCTTCAGTGTGCAATCTTCGTCGCGGGTAAAATCAATACCAGCCATTGCACTTCCCTTGATGTCGTTGTCAACGCAATACGCATCAATCTTCGCATCCCACGGACCTGATACGTCCAGGTTGTGCTGAACCTTCAGTACAATAAAGCCGTAATAGTTTGAAGGTCCGGCCAGCAACGCAATATTTGAGAGATTATCGGTTTTAAAATCACCATCGTTAATGATCACCTTAGCGTTAACAGTGCGCAAGTAACCATAGTCTTTATACTCAAAATTGCCACCGTTAGATACGCTGACTTCTACCGTCGAATTCTGGATGGTGTCTCGTACAGGTGCGCTGGACGTTCCATCGGCAAGAAAACGTTCGCCTACCCTTACAATACTGTTTTTGATAGACCTTTTTCCACCACTAACAGCATCGAAGGTTTTGTTGATTGATACTCTTGCATTCTCAAATTTCACGTAGCCGCCGTTGACGATCAGATCAGCACTACGTACCGACATATCTTGGGATATGCCACCGTTGAAAACCACCAATTGTCCTGTAGAAACAATCGTTGTTTTTTTAGTAAAGCTAGTTGGGTAGCGCAGTGTATCGCCAACCACGTTCACTCTGCCTGCAATGACAATATCGTTTGCCAGATCACAGACAACGCGGTGCCTGATGTTCACTACCATACCGGAAGTGATGTTAAATGATGGGACTATGCCGCCCGACCAGGTTGAAGGGCTTGTCCAGTTACCGGATGCAACCGTGGTATAGGTTTGGGCACCACCGGTAAAAGCCGATAATACAATCAGGGTAACAAATACGGTCTTTTTCAACCAGCCTGATTGCTTTGAGATTTTTGTGCAAAACAAAGACATGCAAGCATGCCCTATGCCTTGCTTTTTGTGTAAAGCTTGAGTCATTTTTGTTGTTTTAATAGGGTTCAAATTGTCATTTGAGCCTTTCTTAAGACGGTGGATTTTTGAGACAAAAATGATTTCTCGAAAAGGATAAATGTTGGATAGAGTAGGCTTCGCAGACATTGGTCACAGAAAAAATCCAACAGATTTTTCTGCAGCGTTTTTTTACAGGAATAGAATTTAGCGGGACTTCATAGATAGGATGCACGGTTTTTTTCCAGGATGATGGACCGGCTTTCAGTAGGCAGGTAAATGATGATTACGTTCTGGCAGCACAGAAGAAAAACAACTCGTCAAAATCTGAAGTAGAAAACCAGATGGGAAACAGTGAAGAAGCGTTTGTGTTGTGCAGATTGCCGGCATCATCTAGAATATGCGCTGGCAACGTTACAAAAGAGAATGAACTCTCAAACGTTTCATAGTTGGACCTAAATAGTTTTCTACAGGGTTGTCTTCGAATCATCTCAATCATCAATGTTGAACCGATGATTGATAGTGCAAATGAAATACGTGTTTTCGTAAAATGCAAGCTCCTGATAAGAAAATTTACTTACCAAGCATCGTAATTCTCACATGGCTCCCTGAAATCAGCGACTTGCATAAAAATAAAAAAGCCGAACTCACATTGAGTCCGGCTTAACCCCATAAGCAAATAAGCTTAATTTCTTATTACTCTTTGCTCGGCCAGTTCATCGTGGCACTGTGCTTTTACCACGTACATACCCGCAGGTAATTGGCTAAAATCAACTGATTCTGTCTGGCTGGCGGCTTGCAGGCTAATCATCTTCACCAGCATACCAGTACTGTTAAAGATGCGAATGGCAATGGGCTTCGATTGCCAGCTTGCAGGCAAGGTAACGTTCGCGGTGCGTTGTACAGGGTTTGGATAAACTGCAAGCGAAGAATTAGCTTCTTTATTTAACCGAATAAGTTTGATGGAAGAATAGTTTCTTTCGCCTGATTTCTCGCGGCTTTGAATGCGATAGTAAACGATACCTGAAGCAGAAGTTACACCAGCATCAGAGAAGGTATAGCTTTGGCGGTTTGCTTTTGCGGCCAGCTGTCCTACCACCTCGAAATTTTTACCATCAACACTGCGCTCAATTACAAACGTTCCAAAATCATCATCCGCCTGCGCTGACCAGCTAAGGTTCACGTTCTTTTTATCGTAGTTAGCATTAAAGCTATAAAACACGATAGGTAAAAGCTGTGGTGGAGTCAGACTAAATGCTTTGAACCAAAGAGAGTTCAAACGTTCACCGGCGTTGCTGATGACTGCACCTGATTTTGCTCCGTATCGAAAGGTGATCTTGTCTTTGTCCTCGTATGTGTAGGTAGACATCACCGGCGTGCCTGCAGTATCGATATTGTAAAAGTTCTGAACAGGGCCTAAAGACATCTTATCGGAGCCTTTGTTGTTATCACCCTCACCTACAAGCTCAGCGAGGCTTGGTATGTTTATCGGGGCCTGCGGGGCCAGGTAGTTAACCGGGCAATAGGCAACAGCACTGACCCTGTTCATTTGTATATACTCCCTGATGGAAACACCATCCCCATCAACGTCGATGGCCGTCACCTGAAAACCTTTGATCTTTTTACGAACGGTGGTTCCGGCTTTATAAAAGATTACTTCAAAATCCATCCACCAATCCTTGTTGGCAGGTACATTACCTTGAATACCAAATTGCGGTTGCAAGGCTTTGCTCCATCCCATATTGGCCACATCAATGTTTGTGAGGACCACATTAGCAGCAGAACGGGCACTTACTTTTACAGTAGCATCAATATCGGTAGCCACATTGCTGAATTTGTAAACAGCACCATCCTGGCCTGCTACACCTGAAACTAAAACAGGGTTTTGAAAAACTAATTCGGGAATAAAGTTGTTGCTACCAGATTGTGCAACAGCAACGGCATTAATTACACTAACAAAAGTGAGTACGGCAAAAAAACGTTTCATAGTTAACAGCATTAGGTTGATAAACTGGGTCGGTACGGATTCTCAGTAGTGGATTATGCTGTTCTTTCAGGAGGAGATTGGGAAATCAGTATATCGTGTTAAACGAGTCTTAATCAATTCCGCCTTGAAAAATAAAATGAAGTTGTTAAGCTGTTTCCGAGAAAGGTGGAAACATCAATTAGCGAGGAGTTGGTTGACAACTCATAGCGCCGGATTCATTTTGTTTTCTTAAGGTCGGTACTGGCTTTCCTTATGTAATTGTGATTGGTACGGCTTTGCAGAAGATTTGGAGAGATGATGGCACAAATAAAGAACGCATTTTCGGAAAATGCAAGCCCAGCCTCGAAAAAATACGGAAGTGCACCGTAGATTTTCTGTAAACAACGTAGAAAACAGTTGTAAAAAAGCTACTTCCTTATTTGTCGTAACAATAAAAAAGCGGCCACAGTGGGCCGCTTTTTCTGATCTGTTTTATTTGAGTTTTATCAGCTTCTGTTGCAATACACTGCCTTCTGTTACCACCTTCAGCAAGTAAACACCTGCAGATAGCTGTTGCAGGTTCGGTAGCTTAATGGTATTGGACCCGGCAACGGCAGTTACCTGTTTGCTCGCGACCTGTCTTCCTCTTTCATCAAAAAGTAATATACCCACCACTTCTTTTCTTGTTAAGGACAGTTGCAATTCCACTTCACCTATAAATGGGTTTGGCTTAACCGTATTAATGACAATGGTGTTGTTATGTTTCAGCAAAACCACCTGGCTATAGGTGAAGCTTCCATCATTGTTTACCAGCTTCAAGCGGTAATAATTGGCATTGCTGGTTAGCTGTTGATCTGTGAAACTGTACAACCCGGACTGATTAGCCGTTACTTCTCCAATCTTGAAAAAACTGCGGCCATCCGTGCTGCGCTCAACGTCGTATTGCTTAAAGTTGATTTCATTGGCAGTCTTCCAGCTTAGCTCATTTATGCTGTTGACATGCCTTCCTTTGAACTCTGTTACGGTTACCGGCAGCACCCCGGAAATCGTCACATTGCTAACAGCGAAGTTGGTGCAGACAGCAGTATTGCTAACATTGGAAACCTTCACCCGGATATTATACACGGTACCGGTTGTACCCGTCAAAGGATAAGTGGTGATGGTGATGTTATTATTTGATGCGGCCCAAACACCATTCGCCAATGATCTTCCTGAGTTTGCGTCTACGATGCCATAAAAGTTATCAGCAGTAATTCCTGAAATTGTATACGTAATGGTTGCGCCAGAACCAACTGTAGGATTATTTGGCGAAACGATAATTGGTGATGCTGGTTGTGTAGCACAAACCACTGTTCTTCGGTTTGCGCAAGACACTTCCTGGTTTGTGCCCTGGCGAATACCGATTGATAGAACACTATTAGGATTGAATAATCCTGCAGCTAAACCGCTGATGGTCCAATTTGCGGTAGTAGTGGTGGTTGATGCGACGAACATACCATCCTGGTAGAGATTAACCGTTGTACTCTGTGACGGCGTACTTGATAAAATACCGCTCACCGAAGTTGAAGTTTCATCTACCGCGGTTGAAATGGAACCACATACGTTGGTTGTGGCATTTGCAACCGTTGCAGAACCGGAAGCAGCACTCATCGTGCAAGATGAATTTTGTGCCGTTGCGTAATAAGTTGTGCCGGCAACTGCGTTGAAAGGTGCAGTACTCCATGATCCATCGGAACCTACGGTAGTAGTAGCCACTAAGACGTTGCCTGAGGAATTATACACTCTTATCGTTGTACCGGTAGCCTCTGAAGAATAACCGGTGATTGGGCTACCTGCTGTAATTTGTCCGTTGTTATCAGCATTGATTACCGGGGCCGTTGTAACGCATAAGCCAATTGTTTGCGCAACACTTTTTGCAGGACAATAAGAGGTTGTCACGGTTCCGGAGGTTATTCTGCTAGACATTGCTGATAATACACCGCCATTAGCAAAAGAAAGATTGGAGAAAACAACACTACCGGTCGTTGTACCATTATACGTACCGGCAATGTTTCCGCTGGCGATGATTTCTCCATTGTAGTATAAAGAAATAGCTGTTCCGGCAGCACCAGTAACAGTAACAGATGTAGTACTTGCTGTGACGGCACTTGGCGAAATGGTTGGCTGTACCGCTATTGTACCGGCTAATACACCACCATTACCATTACCCGAAACACAAACCGGAGTGATATCCGATTTACATCCGTTAGCATCCTGGTACCAGAATGTATAAACACCCGATGTCAGGTTGGCTCCTCCCTGGCAACCATCTGAGTATTTCCAAAAGGGTGTTGCCGACTGGGTCCATGTTGTGGTGTTGTAGCTGGTTACGCTGCCGCTTGAAAAGAAAGCTGCGCCCTGGTTGGCTGTGCTGTTCCTGGTGACGTTTGTTACTGCTTCATTTACATAAACCGTCCAGGTGGAATTTGTTCTGTTGGCTGCTCCTACTCCTTTGTTGGTCGTGTTTGCCGTTGGACTTAAAAAGCATTGGTAGTTGTTATTGCTGTTATCGCCCAATGGAGTTACTAAGTTTGCTGCAGCCCAGTTGTTGCAAGCTGATAACGTAAAGTTGTTACTAAACAAACACATACTTTCCCCGGGGGCCTGTGCCCGGGCTGTAATGGTTTGGCCAGCACTTAAGGTAACAGTAGCTGGTACATCATAAGTCCATGTGTTGCCAGAAGTAGCCGTAGCATTACCACTTAACAAGCCTCCATTCTGGTAAACCTGAATAGTTGCAGATGTTAGGGTGGAAGTAGAAGACTTCATCCAAGTTCCGGTTACCTGCCCCCTTCCGTGAGCACCACCGGTAGTGGTAACCGATGTAATAACCGGCGCCGCAGAGCATGCAGTAGTACTTGTAGGTGTAGTTCCGCTGCCGCCTAAAGAGTTTGGTGTGATGGGAGGTTGCTGATTGATGTAGGCTTCCCATCCCGCATTGACTGATTTATAACTGTTATCGTTAACGCCATAAATATCTGACTTTGGACCGCCAATGGCTGCCTGGCCAGACATGACAGTTGTTGCATTAAAACGCAAAGGTGTATTAGCAGTAATGCCGCCACCAAGAGCAGATAGCGGAATGTAAAAATCCATGAAGAAATCTGGGTCGCCATTATCGTTTGTACCAGCGATGGAAAGCTGTGAGTAGTTAGTCCAGCCAGTATAAGATTGAATAGGTGTCAAAGCAGAAGCATTGTCACTATTATCGATGTCGTACACCAATATTCCATTGTTGGTGCCCCCTGTGCAAAGCACAATCTCTCTTTCAAAACCTGGGTTGCCATTTACACCCGTCGTTGCAGGAAAGTAAGTCGGATCCGCATTGGGTCCTGTATTGCCAAATTTCAAATCGGTATCAATCAAGATGCTGTATCCCTTTGCGCCGGGAACAACACTTCCCAAACGCATCCGAAACAACAGGTTTGTTCCATCAAAATACATGTACACACCTGCCCCATTTACATCGGGTACAAAATCGGAATATAAATGATTGGGACCGCGACGCAAATCACCAAATGGTTCAATAGAAAATGCAGGGATGGGTTTGAAGCCTAGTTTTGCATTGCCTACATCGTTGCCTTGAAAGCCTAAGGTAGAATTTGACGTGTAACCTAGCGGTGCTATCGGGTCAAGAACAGTATTTGAAGTAGGTAAAGTAGCTGCTCTTATAATTTTACCAGTAACGTTTTGGGAGTAGGAAAAATGAAAAAAAATGGCAGTTGCCAGTAAGAGTACGGCTTTCCTCATTGCAGTTTTTTTAGGATGTTGAATTAATTCGGCAGCGAAATAACGCCAATTGGGTATTTGGTACAACCTGTACTGTTGGCTTTTCGGTAGAAACAAGATTTATAACGACAAAAAACCCTCTGCCGAGCAGAGGGTTTATCTTATTGAAATCACTTCAATTTATTTGTACTGTGGGATGATGCTGTTTGCCAGATCAACCATTTTGGCAATACCATCATCAGGCAAAGCTCCTTTTTTGAACTGAGCCAGGATATCCGGGTGTTTGCTTTCCATTTCCATCAGGAACTGCTCTTCAAACTCCTTCATCTTGTTTACCGGAACCTCACGCACCAAACCTTGTGTACCAAGATAGATGATAGCTACTTGCTTTTCTACCGGCATTGGTGAGTATTGTGGTTGCTTCAGGATTTCCACGTTACGGGCACCTTTCTCGATTACGAGGCGGGTTGCTGGGTCAAGGTCACCACCAAATTTAGAGAAGGCTTCCATCTCACGGTAAAGAGCCTGGTCAAGCTTTAGGGTACCGGCAACTTTCTTCATCGACTTGATCTGAGCGTTACCACCCACACGGCTTACAGAGATACCCACGTTAATCGCTGGACGAATACCGGCGTTAAACAGGTTTGATTCAAGGAAGATCTGACCATCAGTGATGGAGATTACGTTTGTTGGAATGTAAGCAGATACGTCACCAGCTTGCGTTTCGATGATTGGCAATGCCGTTAACGAACCACCACCTTTTACCAGGTGACGGATGCTTTCCGGCAAATCGTTCATCTGCGCAGCTACCTGGTCGTTTGCAATCACCTTTGCGGCTCTTTCCAACAAACGGCTGTGCAGGTAGAATACGTCACCAGGATAAGCTTCACGTCCAGGAGGGCGACGGAGCAACAGTGACACCTCGCGGTAAGCTACGGCCTGCTTGGAAAGATCATCATAAATGATCAAAGCCGGGCGGCCGGTATCGCGGAAGAACTCACCAATGGCAGCACCCGCAAATGGAGCGTAGAACTGCAAGGGAGCCGGATCAGATGCAGATGCTGCAACGATGGTTGTGTACGCCATCGCACCGCTATCCTGCAAAGTCTTCATCACACCAGCAATGGTAGATGCTTTCTGACCGATAGCAACATAAATACAATATACAGGCTTGCCTGCTTCGTAAAATTCTTTTTGATTGATAATGGTATCCAAACAGATAGCTGTTTTACCAGTCTGGCGGTCACCAATTACCAGCTCACGTTGACCACGACCAACCGGGATCATCGCATCGATGGCTTTAATACCAGTTTGCAGCGGCTCTTTTACCGGCTCACGATAAATTACCCCTGGTGCTTTACGCTCCAATGGCATTTCGTAGCGTTCTCCAGCAATTGGACCTTTACCATCTATAGGCTCACCGAGGGTGTTTACCACACGGCCTACCATTCCTTCTCCTACTTTAATAGAGGCGATTTGTCCGGTACGGCGCACTTTTGAACCTTCTTGCAAGGTTCCCATCTCACCCATCAATACCGCACCTACGTTATCTTCTTCAAGGTTCAGGGCAATACCTTGAACACCGTTTTCAAATTCTACCAGTTCACCGGCACGTACATTGCCTAAGCCGTACACACGGGCGATCCCATCACCCATTTGCAATACGGTTCCTACTTCTTCCAGGTCGGCACCTGCGTTGAAGCCGCCTAACTGCTGGCGCAGTATGGCACTTATTTCATCTGGTTTTATTTCTGGCATATAAAAAATTTAGAAAGTTAAACGGGAGAACTCCCCCTTTTCGAGGCGCAAAAGTAGGTCAATACGGCCACCAAACAAAAAAGGACAGAAAGAATTCTGTCCTTTGAAAAGCTATTTATGAAACAATTATTGAATAATCACTTTCTCGTTTACATCGCCTTCCGGCAGATGAACAACCAGCGTGTATTGCCCCTTGGCAAAACGGTGAACATTGATAGAATACGGTGAACTTAAGTTCACTTTCGACCATCTGCCAACTTGCTGACCTTTTACATCAAAGAGGCTTACATCGACCGGCTGAGCTAATCCGGCAACAAACACTTTTAATTGAGTGGAAGCCGGGTTCGGACTAACGGTGACTGCAATTCCATCAGCAACAATCTTAGCCTGCTTAGTTGTTGAACGTGTGCTTTGGTTATCGAAGTCAACCTGGTTCAACCGATAATAATAAACGGTGTTTGGCTGTACAAAACGGTCGGTGAAGCGGTAGAAAGATGCCTCGTTTGTTGTTCCTGCACCGCCAACCCATCCGATTGATAAGAAGTCAGTTCCATTAGTGCTGCGTTCGATGTGGAAGCCCTTGCTGTTTCTTTCGGCTGCTGTTTTCCAGGAAAGCTCAATGGCTTTGCGGGCTGGTTGCGCATCGAAGGTTACGAGGCTAACTGGCAGTGTAAAGGTTGGTGATACCAGCATGAATTGGGAGAAGCCGGTGAAGTTGCCGGTATATGCGACATAGCCACCAGCTACATTTTCTTCTACTGCAATTGGTGTTACCACCTGCGCATTTGCGCCTGTAAGAACACTGTTCAGTGAAACGCCATCCTGCACTTTCAATATCCGAAGGTTTAAGCGGTCGGCACCCCACGCAGCCAATTCGGCTGTTGTAAAATACAATGTGGTTTGATGGGTGGCTGATGCATTATTGGACGGAACCATGGTGATCACTTTTTGGGTACGTAGGAAGGTACCTTTCGCAGTGGTGATATTCGCAGTTCCGGTACCAGTCTGCTGGATGGTGGCTGTTACACATCCCAAATCGCCGGAAGGATTTTTTACCCGAGCTAATAGTTGATCATCGTTGCCGCTAGTAATGTACACTTCCTGACCGGCAAAAATATTTTGCGAGCCAGTATTGGCTAAGTCACTCTCGATTCGCTTTGCATCTCCGGTTACGATTACATCGTCAATGGTGAAGCCCGGATTACTTCCTGCGGATTCATCGTTTACCCAATTGAAGCCCAAATGAAAACTCGAGTTTGCAAGTGATGATAACAATTGATTGCTGAGCGTTGTAGCGGTTGTCACCCCTTGGAAAACATAAGGTCGGCCGGTGGCATTATTATTCAGTAGAGCAAATGATGAAGGCGTGCTACCCAGCGAATAAAGGAGCGTTCCGTAATCGTATACAACACCGTCGAAAAGCTCTCCGCTTGAAACGTATGTAAAGGACAAACGGATATTGGAATAACCAGTAGCATTGATCAATCGTGACCTCAGCACAACGTCTGATGGACTGGTGAAACTATAGCTATTAACCAACGTCGTTGTGTTGTTTGTGATGTGAGCCGCTTGGCCTGTAAAACCTAATCCACCGTTACTGCTAACCCTCCACACGTTCGCTCCAGCAGGGCTAAGAAACGACCCAGTAGCCCAACCCGTAGGAAAGGAATTACCACTAGTGCCGAAGGTTTCGTTTAACAAAGTAACCGTTCCGGCGTTGTTGATAGCGGGAACAATATCATCATCTACCAGCGTAATCGTAGTAGTCTGCGCTTGGCTTGCTGCTATCACACCACTACCGCTGATGGTATAAGCCAGGACAATTGTTTTAGTTGCTTCTACTGCCCCGTCATCCCAAATGCGGACTGTTACATTTTTTGAGCTTTCGCCGTTAGTAAAGCTGACACTGGAAGGAGTGATGATGTAATCCACATTTTCGGTTGCGGTTCCTGTCTTGGTGAAAGTAACGGTTGCATTACCGTTAGCGCTATTGTAAGCATTTATTGCCAACACAACATCCCTGTATCTTGGGCAAGTACCCCCTGTTCCTGTTTCCAATACCGTTTGTGCCGCGCTGGAGAAACGAATGGAGTTTGCCGGTGGTGCACTACAAGAGCCGGCCGTTGCCAGTTCCTTGCGGCGTGGGCTGTTCAGCATAACGGCTTGTATCCGTGTTTTCTGGTCGTTTGTGAATGTATTTACGCAGTTGTCGTTCGTATAGTCCATGTAGTTTTCGAACATCTTCGGTACTGATGGGGAGCAATCGTTCAGTGTGCCAGCCGTTGGGCATCCAGACGTTTCTTCAAATTGTGCCGGAGTGTCGTTGCAATAGTCATCGCCGCAGTCGGTATCACCCCAAATATGCCGAAGTCCAAGAAAGTGCCCGGTTTCATGTGTCAGTGTTCTACCCAAACCATAGACAGTTCCGTATGCTCCGGGTGATGTAATGCTGCCAACTGACTGGTAGGCCACGAAAACACCTGCATGCGTATCGGTTTCGCCAGCCGACAACCCAACAAGGGTTGAGGATGTAGGAAAGGTTGCTTTACCAAGTAGGGTATTGCCGAGATCAAGTGTCCATATGTTATAATAAGCGTACGGATTCCAGATTGTACCAGGCATAATGGTTTGATCCACATAACTGGAGCTCGATTGGCCATTATAAGGAGGCGCTGTCCATCCTTTTGCATTTCTGTCAATGCGGTTAATTCCTGGCTCCGGCAAGGAGCGGCCATCCGGTCCAATAACTGCAAGACAGAACTGAATGTCCGTATTAGTTGCGACGCCGTACATGCTTCCGGACAGGTTAGCAAAGTCTGCATTCAATTGGTTGAGCTGCTGCTGAATTCTAGCAGTACTTAAGTTACTGCCGGTACCCACAGGCTCACCATTGTGAACAATGTGAAAAACGACAGGAATAGTGTAATTGGCTGTGGTCCGGCCGCCTTGTAATTCGCGGGCAGAAATTTTTTGTTTTAGCCAACTTTCAAATTGATCATCTGTTTCTGCACCTCGATTTTTTGCACGGTAATCCTGCATGCTCTCATAAGTATTACAGCGTTTGATTTGTGCATAAAGGGACATTGAGGCGAGGATGCCAAAAGCAAATAGTAGTGTTTTTCTCATAAACAGTTTGAATTCGGGAAAGCAATTTAAGCTGAATCGGGAAACGATTGAAATTAAAAAAGCCGGAAACGACTTTCCGGCTTTCATTTATGCGATTTAATGGTTTAACTATCTAACCTTATAGATAAAGTCATTGTTCTCAAATTGTCTTGAGATATTTCTCAGGTCATAAGCAATGCTCGCATCAATCAGCTTGTCGCCAGCTTGCAGCACAAACCCGCCAATGATGTTCGGATCAACCGTTTCCAGCAACTCTAGGTTATCGAAGCCGCCGCTCTTTTTTACCTGGTTGATGATTTCATTCTTCAATGACTCACTCACAGGAACAGCCGTTGTAAGCCTCACCGTCTTAATGCCTTTTCTTTCCTTGTACTGGTTGATGAACGAAGTGATGATCTCTGGCAAAACAGCTTCCCGTGCTTTTGATGTCATTAATTGAATAAAGGCCGTCGTCAGGTCGCTTACTTTTCCTGCCGTCACCGCATTGATGGTGCGGATCTTCGTGTCAGCTTTGATAACCGGGCTGCGTAGCAGGTTCAAAAAATCGCGACTGCCGTTCGTCAACTGTTGCAAGTAAAGCATGTCCGCATGTACTCTTTCCAGCTGCCCTTGTTCAACAGCCAGGTCAAGCAGCGATTTTGCATATCGGGAGGCAACTCTTGGGTTCAACATAATTTATAGCTTTCGGCTTTCAGTGATCAGCTTCCAGCTCCGTAGCTGGTGGCTGCAGGCTGACAGCTTTTCTTAGTTCAATTTTACATCATTCACCATTCCGGCAATGTGAGCTTCCTGGGCTTCTTTGCTGGACAATTCTTTGCGAAGCACCTTTTCGGTCACTTCTACTACCAGCTTACCGACTTGATTCTTTACTTCGGTCAGGGCAGCCATTTTTTGTGCATTGATTTGCTGTTGAGCGTCGGCAATGATTTTATTGGCTTCGGTTTTCGCCAGGTCTTTTGCTTCATTAACAATGCGATCTCTTGTTTCACGAGCTTCTTTCAGCATCTGGCTTCTTTCTTCACGGGCTCTCGCCATCAATTCTTCGTTTTCGTTTTTCAACTGGGCCATTTCTCTCTTCACTCGTTCAGCGCTTTCCAAAGAATCTGCGATGGTTCTTTCGCGTTGGTCCAACGATTTCAGGATTGGTCCCCAAGCGAACTTGCGCAACACAAAGAATACGATTAAAAAAGCCAGCAATGTCCAGAATAACAAGCCTAATTCAGGAGTAAGTAATCTCATAAAGAATAAAAAATTAAAAATTCAAAATTCAAAAAGGCTTCCCTGTTTTGAATTTTTACTTTTGACTTTTGCATTTTTAAAACTGCATCCTCCGCCCTGTGCTTTGGATGCAGTTTTGTTTTTTAAACGAACATCGCCAGGATACCAGCAATAACCGCAAACAGCGCAACACCCTCGATGAAGGCAGCTGTCAGGATCATGTTCGCACGGATGTCGTTAGAAGCTTCTGGCTGACGGGCAATTGATTCAACCGCACCGCGACCAATTTGACCGATACCGATACCGGCACCAATAGCCGCTAGACCTGCACCAATTGCACCACCTGCATTGTCCAACGCAGGGTTAGCTGTTTCAGCAGCTTGCAACAATGTGAATAATAAATCCATGTTTGTACTTTATAATGGTTAAAAAAAGACAACTTCAATTACAAGATTTCAAAATCCAGAAGCCAAAACATTGGCGTTTTGATTAAGCAATCTTAAACAATTACCGGCTCTGTTGGAGGGTTGCCATGATGGGCATCTCCTTCATGCTGGTGGTGATCTTCTGTAGCCTGACCAATAAACACTGCTGTCAGGTTAGTGAAGATGAATGCCTGGATAAATGCAACCAATACCTCAATCACATAAATAAATACGGCAAAAGCGATCGAGATTGGCGAAAAACCAATTCCTGCACCGGCACTCATATTACCAAAGATGAAGATCAACGAGATCAAACATATGATGATGATGTGACCAGCCAGCATGTTGGCAAACAAACGAATGATCAAGGCAAATGGCTTAGTAAAGATGGATAAGATCTCTACCGGGATCATGATAAACTTGATACCGAAAGGAACTGGAGGATTAAAAATGTGCCCCCAGTAGTGCTTATTCCCACTGAATGTAATCACCAGGAAAGAAACAAGGCCAAGTACAGCTGTGAAGGCAATGTTACCCGTCACGTTTGCTGAACCAGGGATCAAACCAAAAATGTTGTTGATAAGGATAAAGAAGAAGATCGTTAACAGCAAAGGCATATAGCTCCTGTAACGATGGCCGATGTTTGGCTTGGCTACTTCGTCACGAACAAACTGGATAACCGGCTCGATGGCATTTTGCCAGCCTTTTGGCGCCGTAGTTACTCCTTGACCATTGCGGTATTTTTTTGCAATAGAAGTCATTAACAAGATCAGAACTGTCAAGGCAATAAACATCTGCACCACATTCCTGGTAAGCGAGAAGTCATACACCTTAACATTCGGAAGAACTCTACCGCGGTCGTCAACTGCCACGATCTGCTCATCACTTAACAAACGAATTTCTGTATCACTAACACCTTCGGCTTTCAATTGCTCTTTATAATGTGCGGTGATAATACGGTAGCCCTTGTAGTGGTCTTCGCCGTGGTGAAATCTTGAAGAACTGAAAACAGAAAGTCCTCTTCCTGGCTCGTACAAAATAATCGGCAAAGGCAAAGTTGCGTGGTGCTGTTTGCCATCACTGCCCTCCCAAGAAAAAAAGTGGAACTCATGGCCATCCATTACGTGTCCAAAGATCACCTCGTTTGCATCGAAGGCTTTTTTCTTACCATGGCCGTCGCCGCCTTTTTCATCAGAGGCATGATGTTCCCTGTCTTCCCGCTCGGTATTAGGACCATCCGGGTTATGAGGCTGCGCCACCGAAACATTAGAAAAAAATAAGATTAATATGCTGAAAACCGCTACTGATAAGGATTTGATTCGCCTTGAAACCATCACGTTTCTGAAATTTGGCGCAAAGATAAGGGTGCATGCCCGAAAAAGAAAGCAGATTTAAGGTTTAAATAAAAAGCCGCACAAAATGTGCGGCTTCTAAAAATATCGGTCTTTAAAGAGGTTTAGTTAACCTGCCAGAAACGAATACGCTGATCATAGGTGCCGGCTTTAAAGCGTACCAAACCTATACCGCGTACATAATAATAATCCCAAGGCGCCTCGCCGGAATCAATGAAGTTACCCATGATCCCGAACTCTATATAATCCTGCAAATGATAAACATTGGTAAATGTTCTTGTACCGATGGTTAGTGTGGCGTTGGCATTGACAACTTTGTATTTGAACCGAAGGATAACCGGAAGATTTCCTTGTGCAGGAGCAGTTGCGTTAAAGTCTGTCACAATGCTATCGCCAGTGGCTAATGCATTTTTCAGAAACCGAACATCCAATCGTGCCTGGCTAAACCTTAGACCTCTACTACCCCATCCCGTAGTATCAAATGATTGAAAATAAAAATCGGCAGCAGCATCTCTCCGATAAAAAGAGGTATCAATTGGCGAATTCTGGAAAGTAGTCACAAACCTTTGATAGGTGTTGGAGCTGCCAGTAACAGTGGTTGAGCCGGTGTTAGTGATTTTAAGCGTATCACCCCCGCCCGCATCATACGACCACCAGCTGTTGGCTGTCAGCGGAAAATAATCGTTATTAACGGGTGGCGGTGTAGCAGGGTTAACTGTTACCGGGAAGGTGCAATTCTGCCCGTCACCAAAGTTGACTGTAAAGTTGTTCGTTCCAGCCGTAATAGGTGTTCCGCTAGCGGTTAATGTAATTGTATTCGGTCCAGGGATAGCTGCCACTACAGACTGCGTGGCGAACGTAATACCATTAACTGCTGGTACCGTCACATTATATGTACCGGCAGTAGCATACGTATGGGTCATTGTGACAGTATTGGAGGCTGAAGTGGCCGTTCCAGCTGTATATGTCCCCTGCACATTTGGATTACAACCTGCTGGTGGCGGGTTAGTTGTAAACGTAGTTACGTTTACCGGGAATGTACAGGATGAAGAGCCGGCTGTTACAGTGAACGTGTTGGCGCCTGTTGCTAGGGGCTTCCCGGAAGCATTTAACCGGATCCGATTAGCACCCGGAGCTGCGAATGTCCCGGTGCCGGTGAAAGAATAACCGTTGACAGGCGTGGTACTAATTGTGTAGGTTCCAATTGCTGTTACATTCACATCTACCAGTACAAAATGGCGCTGATCAAGGGTTGAGTCTTTATAGTAAGTGCCGTTTAACCCGAAATTAGTACAGCCATTAGGAGCACCAACCAGTGTAAACGCAGCCGGGCCGGAAGTGGTGCCAGCCGGAAGCACCGTTACGCTGATATCACAATAACTGGTATCAAAAGCTGTGACGGTGAAGATGTGAACCCCGGAAGCTGAAGGCGTTCCGCTACCCTTTAAACGTACTACCTGGGAGCCAGTATTGGTAAAGCTGCCGCTAGTCCGGAACGAATAGCCGCTAATTGTATCCGTATAAATAGTATAAGGACCTGGCGCCGTTACATTGACCGTCACTTCCATGAAGTTACTGTCGTTCAACGCTTTGCCGGAGACATAAGAACCAGCCACCAGCTTCGGTAAACAATCTCCCGAAGAGCTTTGCAGCGAACCTTTTGAAGGGGAGCCGAATTCAACGCTGATCTCTTTTTGACAGGATAAGAAAAGTGAGAAAACCGTCAATCCCACGAAAGCAATTAGCAAATGCCTCATAACAGTCTTGAATTTAGGCTAAACTAACGGTTTTTTCTGTACGGCAATTGCATGAAAGCGGAATTTTGACCCGGAAATGTTCTTTTTCTTACCGGGTGTCAACGGGCTGTACAATACTGTAGAAGTGAGCTCTACAGCGCTTTCCGTCTAAACCAGACTGGCTTTCTTTTCAAATTGCATTTGGTGAAGTTTGGCGTAAAACCCTCCTTTGGCTAATAACTCGGAATGGCTTCCAACTTCTTTTAGTTCACCTTTGTCCAACACAATAATCTTATCAGCCCGCTGAATAGTAGACAGCCGGTGGGCAATGACAATAGACGTTCGCCCGGCAACAAGTTTGTCGATGGCTTTTTCAATCAGCATTTCACTTTCCGTGTCAATAGAGGAAGTGGCTTCGTCCAGGATCAGGATAGATGGATTATAAAGAAGTGCCCGGATGAACGAAAGCAACTGGCGCTGGCCAAGCGAAAGAGTAGCACCCCGCTCCATCACACTGTAATCGTAACCGCCGGGAAGCTGCTCAATGAAATTGTGCATTCCGATCAGCCTCGCTGCTGCCATTACCCTCTCTTTCGGGATGTCCGGGTTCATCAGGGTAATGTTGTCTAAAACGGAACCCGGAAAGAGAAATACATCCTGCAAAACCACGCCGATATTTTTCCGCAGTGCTTCTAATTGGTACTCATCAATAGAAACATCATCAATCTTAATGGCTCCCTGGTTAATTTGATAGAGACGGTTAAGTAGCGAGATGATGGTTGTTTTTCCACTTCCTGTATGGCCAACGATGGCAACAGTCTGCCCAGGCTCAACCAGGAAGGACACGTTCTTTAAAACATGCTGGTCTTCGTTGTATCCAAACCAAACGCGGTCAAATTCAATTTTGCCCTTCACTTGCTGGGGAGCAAAAGCATTTTTGGCAGATGGGGGCAGGGTATCTTCATTGTCCAGCACCTTAAATACTCTTTCCGATGCGATCATTCCCATTTGTAACACGTTAAACTTATCGGCAATTACCCGCAACGGACGGAAAATGAGGTTCAAGTAAAGAATAAATGACATCACTTTTCCCTCCTGTCCTACCTGTAAATTCAGTGCCTGCTGACCTGTGTAGTATACGATGAGGCCCATGGAAAGAGCCAGTACAATTTCTACCAATGGAAAGAAAACAGAATAGGCAAAGATGGCTTTGATATTGGCGTCTCGGTGTTCTTTATTGATCGCATCAAACTTTTGCTGCTCTCGTTTTTCAGCTGCAAAAGCCTGCACAACGTACATGCCGGTAATGTGTTCCTGCACAAACGCATTCAGGTTAGAAACTGCATTGCGAACCCGGTGAAAAGACCGATTGACACTCTCTTTAAAATAATAAGTGGCAACAATGATAATAGGAAACGGAATGAGGCTAACCAAGGTTAGTTGCCAGTCGGTAGCCAGCATAATACCCAGTACACAAAGGATCGATAGCAAGTCGGCAATAATCGGAATCAACCCATCCGCGAAAATGTCGTTGATGCGCTCAATATCATCAACCGTTCTTGTGGTTAAAGTACCGATGGGTGTACGATCAAACTGCCGCAGGTTCAGGTGCAGCACTTTGCCAAAAACCTTTACCCGCATGTCCTTTACCACGGCCTGGCCTAACCACGCAGTTGTGTAAGAAAAGTAGAACCGAAGCAGGGTTTCGATAACGGTAACCCCAATCTGAATAACAGTAATCCAGATTAGTGCCTCGATGGCCTTATCTGCAAACGACCGATCAGCTTTTGCTATATAACCGTCAACGGTAAGTTGAATAAGAAAAGGACGAATGGGTGTAAAGGCAGCCAGGACAACGGCAAGCACAATAGACCAAACAAACCGCTTTTTATAGGGCTTAGTAAATTCCAGTACCCTTTTCAAAAGGGTAAAGTCGAAGAATTTTTTTTTCGCAGGTTTGCTCAAGGGCTTTTTGTTTAGGGTTGAGCACTTATGATTTACAATTTAATTGTTTGACTGCCGAACAAGCGAACGACGAGCCGCAACTTAAATATTCAACCTTAAACGATCAACCGAGGTTGCAAAAGTAAAGGCTTAGATACCCTCACCTTCACCGCCCATCGCATTTTTGTAAGCTTTAATAAAAATAGCGCCGAGGTTTTTGTGTGGTGGGATGTAATCATCGAACCCTTCCGTTTTGCCAGCCTTGGCTTTAAACTCACGCCAGAACGGGATCCAGTCCACACTGTTGCCATTTCGCAGCTTATCGTTCAACAACTCAAAGAATGGCTCATTGATGATTTGCTTACCAATTTGCTTGGAGGCAATGATGTGTGCATCGGAAGCACGGCTTAACACATCATGAATAAGATGATAGCCACCGCAGGAACCAAGGAAAACAATCTTTGCCGAAGGCGCTAATTGCTCAATAGTATAGGGTGCGTAATAGCTGTGACCGCGGTGAATAACAATTGTTGGATTAAGCTCTTTTTCGGTCAGGTACTGACACAAAGCAGCTTGTGCCTGGTCTACTTCTCCCGACTGTTCATCAAGCGGCTTGTTGGCAAATACCATAATAGGCTTCCCTTTAAGCGAAGTGTAACTCACCCACTGTTTGTTTTCCGTTTTTCTCCAAAGTGAAGAAGAGAATTGCGGTGTAAACTTGGCATAGTTGTTTTTGCCGTCTTTGTCGCCGTAAAAGAAAACCTGCATGATAACCTTGCCTGTGTCGGCATTGGCCAAAGCACTGTAGCTAATATTATAAACAGGGGGAATGTTGAATTCTTTTGAAAGATTGATGGTACTATCCGTTGCCGACTGAAATAATTTATAAAGAAGATTATAGATCACAATGCCACGGCGATTATTTACCTGCACCGCATCGTCGTAGTTCCGCTTCACATTTTCCAGCATCTGCTCCGCCACCGGTTTCATGGTTTCGGAAATACTTGCATAGGAGTCAGCCACGTCTACGCCATCTTCCAAGGTACCTTTCTTGTCCAGCCCATTAACAAAAGCCGTCATCAGGGTTTTTGCCGCGTCTTTATCCGGGAAAGAACCTAAAAAAGTAGGCAGCATGTTGTAGCCCGCCGCCATTTTGATAAACTTCCGGAAATGATCAAAGCCTACACTAAGGAACAGGGAATCTCCACGATTACCGATTTTCTGCATCATCGCAGGGTAAACACCCCGGATATAACTAGAGGTATACAAATCTCTTTCCCCTGCCAGCACTACGTAATAAAGCTCCTGGGAATTTAACGGGTTCAGCGCCTTAAAACGAATAGCAGGGTTTTCTACCTCATGCAGATCGTTAATTGGCTTGATGAAGTTTTCAACAGCCTTTGTTTGAAGCATGGCCGTTAAAGCATCTTCTTCCAAGATTTTTTCACCTTCTAGCTGGCTCTGCACATAATCCATCTTTGTTTTTACCAACAGCTTGTAGTACTTTACTGCATCGTCTTTTACAGCATCAACTTCAGCTCTTGTGATTTTGCCTTTTAAAATATTATGCAAAAAAGGAAAATAGAGCTGCCCGCTGGTGCTTTTGGCCATCTTGGAAACTTCCTGGATGAATGGATCGTTGATGGAACGAATGGCATAGCCAAGTTTGTTATCGGCCGCTGCGTAATCGTACAACTGACGTGGATTTTTATAAGCCGCTACCTTTATTAAGCTATCGCGGTTTGGAACGTCTGTATTTTCTTTTAAGATTTCGAAGGCCTTTTCCGGGTGCTGCTCAATCTTCTTATAAACCAAAAACCATTTACCTTCTTTAATTCCGCTGTTGCGTTCAAAAGCCAGATTTCCCACTAAAAGACCACCAATCTCATAATGATGCTTTTGAACAATCGGCAAAATTGATTCACCGTTGATGTTCATCTTTACCGCATTTTCATACGCATCCAGGGTCACCGGGAACTGGGCCGCCGTCATTTGTCGATTACGGTAATTGTTTGAAAAGTTGCGAAGCAAGGTCTCCAACCCCCGCAGGTAAGCAATTTTTTGCTGTTCGCGAAGATTGGTATCGCTATCGATCACGCATTGCAGTGCATCCACTTTTTTTGTAAGAGCGCTGTTCACAAAAAAGTTCAAATCTTCATTTTCTCCGGCATTGATCTTTTGATCCTGCAGGCGCTTTTGAGCTTTATCTATATCATCATGCCACCGTGCCCGTGTAATGGGTGGTTTGCAATTTTTGTCAACGGAAGTTTGAGCAGAAGCAACCGAGCAAAAAAGCAGTAAAAGCAATCCGAAAGGGTAAGTCATGCGCCTCATACGACAAATTTAATACCCGAAAACTAAAAGGGTGGTTAACGAGTTCACAACGAAAGAGACGAAACCGACCTTGCAGAAGTTGGGCAAACAGGGAATTTTTTGTTTTAAAAGGGCCTGTCAAATTGAAGAGGATATTAATTTTTCATTAACTCTCCGTTACCTGCCGCCGGGCTTTTCCAGCGATAAACCGTTTTCCTGTACGTTTGCGAGCAAAGAACAAGGAACCATGGAACCCAAAGGCAGAAAGGTGCTGATTGCTGACGACGAACCCGATATACTCGAGATTTTAAAATACAACCTTGAAAAAGAAGGTTATGCCGTAGTTACAGCCAAAGACGGTGACGAAGCGCTGGACAAGGCAAAGCATACTCAGCCTGACCTGATTGTGCTGGACATGATGATGCCGAAAAAAAGCGGAATGGAGGTCTGTGAATTACTGCGTGCCCAAAATCAATTTAAAGAAACGCTGATCATGTTCCTTACCGCCCTTAGCGATGAAACCACGCAATTAAAAGGATTTGATACAGGTGCTGATGATTACGTTAGCAAACCAATCAGCCCTTCCGTTTTTGTGAGTAAGGTGAATGCGCTGTTACGCAGGGTAAAGCCGGCCGACAACAAAAACATCCAGATTGGCGCACTGACCATCGATCCCGAACGCTTTGTAGTAATTTTTGAAGGCAAAGAAATCCTTCTTGCAAAAAAAGAATTTGAACTGCTGTACTACCTCGCATCTAAACCCGGCCGGGTCTTCCTGCGTAATGAAATTCTAAGCCAGGTTTGGGGCAATGATGTAATTGTTGGCGACCGCACTATTGATGTGCATATCCGCAAAATTCGTCAGAAACTGGGCATTGACTGCATTACCACGGTAAAAGGAGTTGGCTATAAGTTTGAGCTGTAACGGCCGGCAATCGGCAATAAGATGGTGGGCAACTTAGTTTCGTCTCGCAGCTATCTTTGAGGCGGTTTAATTTATCACTCACCGTTGACTATTCACCATTCACGATTACATGTTTGATGCGAAAAATCTTTCACCAAATAAGTTAGCCGCATTCACGGCGCTTATCCTGTCCATCCCCATCAGTGTTGGGATTTATTTGCTGGAAGGAGAATGGCAGGTTGGTTTGATTTCATTTGGACTAATTTTCGTGGGCTCCTATGCACTCATTCTTTATATCATCCAAAAATTCATCTACCGCAAGATCAAGCTCATTTACAAATTCATCAATCAAACCAAAGCAACCAAAAGGGAAGAAACCTATTACAAATACATTTTACCTCAAAAGAGCATTGACGATGTGCGGGAAGATGTTGAAGCTTGGGCTGCACAGCGTCGACGGGAAGTGGATGTTTTGAAGCGCAACGAAGTTTTCCGGAGAGAGTTTCTGCAAAACCTCTCCCACGAGTTTAAGACACCGGTGTTTGCTATTCAGGGTTACATAGATACGCTACTTCAGGGCGCCTTAGAAAACCCGGAAGTGAATAAACGTTTTTTGGAGAAAGCCAGCAAAAACGTCGATCGCCTTGTAAACCTGATCCAGGATCTTGATTCTATTTCAAAGCTGGAGCGTGGCGAGTTAAAGTTGTCGAAACAGAACTTCGTGATCCAGGACCTTGTACGGGAAGCTTTTGAAAGTTTGTCACTAAAAGCTGAGCAGCATGGGATTGATTTTGCCATTAAAAAAGGATGCGAAAAGCCGATTACGGTTTTTGCCGACAAGGAAAAGATCAGGCAGGTAGTTGTGAACCTGATTGATAATTCTATCAAATACGGCAAAAATGGCGGTCACATTATCGCCAGTATGTATAACACCGATGGGAACAATATTTTGGTGGAAATCAGCGACGATGGAATTGGCATTTCTGAAAAATACCTCAACCGAATTTTCGAACGTTTTTTCCGCACCTCCGGTGGTCGCAGCAAAGATGTAAAAGGCAGTGGGCTTGGGCTTGCCATCAGCAAACACATTATTGAGGCCCACGGACATACCATTCATGCCCGCAGCAAAGAAGGCCTGGGTACTACTATCGGCTTTACCTTGGACAGCAAACAGGAAACGCTTCAACAGACCGATGCTGCAGTGTAACTAACCTGCAATATCACGCCATTAACCTGCCTGTAATAAGTTTTCAGCTCTGCCATATTATCTTATTGTTATCTTTTGGTAACTTTAAGATGTTTGAAAACACCGTACGCCATATTGCTTGCTTTCCTTTTCTGCAGCCTGCTAACCCTTTCAACAAGGGCACAGCAACATGCCAGTAAGGTTGATTTCTTTGGCGACCCGGTGGAACTACCCGGTAGTTTTCAGGCACCCGTTTTTAATCAGACCCTGTCACCTACATCCGTCCAAAATTTTTTGAATGCCCTCGAAGAGAAGACGCTGCTGCCCTATCTAACGCCACTGCAGCAGTACAAAAAAGAAAAAAATCCGGATGACTGGCTTTTTTATCAACTGATCCGGAAAGTCTCGCAGCACATCAGTCCGAAGGCCGACAACTATTACCGCTACACTTTTTACAAATGGTGGTTTTTGAAACAAACCGGTTATGATGCACGGCTGCTGGTATCCGGCAATTACCTCCTGTTTTATGTGCAGTGTGACGAAAGCATTTATAATATTCCCTATCGGGTGATGGAGGGTAAACAATATGTCTGCCTGAACTATCATGATTACGGGTCCATCGACTTTGAGAAATACCGCTTTACCGACGTAACGCCGGCATCCACAACCCAGGCAAAAGCATTTACCTATAAGGTGAGCCGCCTTCCCGATTTCAATTCTTCTGACTATAGCGACAAAGAAGTACAATTCTCTGACGGTATAAACCAATATGCCTTCCGCATCAAGCTAAACCCACAGGTAAAAACCCTGTTTACTAACTACCCGGTGGTTGACTACGACCTGCAGTTTAATATGCCACTCAGCAAGGCAACTTACGAGTCGCTGATTCCTTCCTTGAAAAAACAGGTGCAGGGCATGAAACAACGCGACGGTGTAGAGTTCCTCATGCGTTTTACCCGTTATGCTTTTTTATTTAAGCCAGACGCAGAAGTTTTCGGTAGTGAGAAACGTCTCACTCCTGAACAAACCTTGTTGTACGAATACAGCGACTGCGAAGACAGGGCTGCACTTTTCTTCTTCCTGGTAAAAGAAATTTATAACCTTCCTATGCTGGTGCTTACTTACCCGCAGCATGTTACCGTAGCTATCCAGTTTGATAAGGCTTATGGTAAAACAGTTGAATACAACGGCATGAAGTATTCTATTTGTGAGCCCAGCCCGCAGAAGATTGATTTACGGGTAGGGCAGATTTCGCCTGAACTTCGCAACCAGTCATACCAAATTGCTTATACCTATCATCCGGTGAACCGATAGAATCATTCGGGGTTGGCAACCGGCTTTTTTGCAACTGTTTTTAACTCCGTCAAAAATCTCTTTGCTTTTTCTGTAACAGGGAAGTAAAAAAAATTACCATCCTTAATGAAATAAAAATAACTGCAACTATCCTTGCGGGTAGAGAAATAAACAGTCTTCAGAATATCCTCTCCGTTCAATAAAAAAATTTTTCCTTCTGAACGGCAATTGCGTGCAGCGGGTTCCTGAACAAACACTTGGTTCATCTCCTGCAGCAATGCACTGACACGGGCAGTATTATTTATTTCAGTATAGGTAAAGTAGCGACTGTAACGCAGCGAATCGCCGTCAGGATTATCGTAGTAAATAACTTGTAAACTATCTGCTTTGAATAAACGTTCCTCTACTTCCTTTACTGTTTTAGGTTGCTGCAACGTATTTACGGGAACGGTATCAGATGGTTCCTTTTGCGCATTGTTTTCATTGCTGCAGGCGAAAAATAGCGGAACAGAAAGCAGAAGTAGTAAACGGCTACGTTTCATACGTCAAAACTAGGAAAGAAAAAGCCGCTGGTTAAAGCGGCTTTTAATTGAACAGAAATCTATAGTCAGTAAGTATTGGTTTGCGGAGTATAGCTGACCCAACCGGTTAACCAGTTGCTTGTACCAAGCGCACCACGATGAGAAACATTGGTGAAAAAGGGGGCATCCAAACCAGTAAAGCTGGCACCTGTTAATGCTGGTGAACCGGCTTTCGGCATAAAGTTGGGCGCATCCCAGTTAAAAGGTGATTCAAGCATTATATCATTAGCACTGGTGTATGTAACAGAGCCATTTGCCTCAGCTTTTGCTTTTACTGCTGCTGCAGTTATTACACCGCCGGCGCTGGCATCGACTCGATATGGATCTATTAACGCATGCACCAAGTTATTCTTGAAGAGTGACATATCAGTGTTGTACGCATCGGCTGTGGCCGCACTTTCCATTGAGAAACCACCTTTCGGGAAGCCCATCATGATGGAGTTATGCACCTCAAAACGAACGGCTCGTCTCCAACGGTTGGCAAAGTTGAGGTTAGCTTGTGTGGCAGCATCCCCATTTGGACCAACCCATGTAATATTTGAAAGAATTGGTTTTGTGTACGGCGTCGCACTTGTACCTGTACCATCGTTATCAGCTTCTACGCCGTTACCTGCATCAGAGTCGGCAATCTCTGGACGACGCTGGATAACAGCAAATTGAATCTTACCCGTATAACCAAAATCAAAATCCAGGTCATCGTCTGAAGTTGCGTAAGAAACGAGGTACTTGGCGTTATGTGTACCACCAAAGAATTCGAAGGCATCATCATTACCATAAGAAACCTGGATGTACTCAAGCGTTGTACCTGAACCCACACCACCGGTGGTCAGTCCATTGATCTCCGATCCAGGTTCAGCGGCTATACCAGCCCACTCAATACGTACATAACGCATGGTTCCGGAGTTGTCGTTAGGAATGTTACCGCCATAGCGACGGTCAACACCGCCTTCAATTAACGGAGCAGGAGAAAGAGGACGGTTGGTAGGTGCATTTCCTAACAAGATGATTCCACCCCAGTCACCGCGTTGACGCTGTCCCGCAGGTTTACCTGATGTAAATACGATTGGCTCTTGTGCAGTTCCCAAGGCTTCAATCTTCGCACCCCTTTCGATAATCAGCGCACCTTTTTGCGAAACATCACTTTTTAGAATTGTTCCCTTAGGAATAGATAGCGTTGTACCGGATGTGAAGTAAACGTATCCTTTAATTGTGTATGTACCACCGGTTAAGGTAATGTTTCTTTCGTACGAACCTTGCAGTACACGGCTCACATTCGGATCATCGGTGTTGTTTGCGCCGCCGGTGTTTGTTCCACCTTCCTCGTTGAAGTTAACTTTAACGCATGCTGGCAGGGTAAGAGCTAATGCAGCTACAACCAACAAGTGCCTGAACATATTCATGATTTTCATTTTTTTAGTGGGGTTTATAAGTTATTTGGCTTTGAGTGTGAAATCGTAGGTGAACCCAAGCGTAATGGTGGTTCCGGGGGAATAAGAATAGTTAATGCGATCACCTTCATTAAAATTGTAACCAGCTTTTTGCGATGGGTTATCGTAGAAAGCAAAGCGATTGTTGAATAGATCGGAAACCGTCAGCTTCAGTTCACCTTTACCATCAAACAATTTGCGGGCGGCCTGTACGTCCAGCAGGTTCCGTGGTTTCTCATAAATATCAAAGAAGCCTGCACCATTTGGATCGCCCACCAGGTACAAGCGTGGGCCAATGCGGTTATATAAAAGCGAAGCATTCCACGTTGGCGTGGTATATTGAAAACCTCCATTCACCAGGTAAGGCGACTGTCCATACAATGGACGGTCTTGTTCTGCTTCTTTACCTGAAGCCTGCGTAGTGGTCAGCGTCACTTTGGAATCAAGGATCGTTGCATTACCAATGAACGTAAAGTTTCTAAACGTTTCTCCTAAGAAGTCTAGCCCTTTTCTGATTTCAAGTTCTGCTCCCATAAGATTGGCCTGGTCAGCGTTAGCATAGCCAAACAGCCAGCGGTCACCGTTGCTACCGCCATCCATGCGCAGTTCAATCGGGTCGTCGAATCGTTTGTAAAGAGCACCAACAGAAATCATTTCGCCAGAACGTGGATAATATTCATAACGCAGGTCAGCGTTCAAAATAGAAGTTCGTTTTAGTTCAGTTTCTCCGCGAATACCCCAAATTTGTTCGTAGTCAAAAAACTGGAACGGCGCAATTTCCCTGAACTCAGGACGAGCAACGGTTTTTGAACCGGCTAAACGAATCTGGTGCTTGTTCTTGAAGTTGTAAGTAACGTTCAAAGAAGGAAGAACATCCCACTTCTCTGTATTGACAACAATCCGCTTCAGCGACAAATCTTTGCTCTGCAGGAATTGCTCAAAAAACTCTACTCTTGCTCCCCAGATAACTCTCCACGCCTTACCAAACTTGTTATCAAACATGGCAAATCCTGAATTCAAAGCGGAGATGGCGAAGTACTTATCAGTGTTTTGCGTCTGCTCGTCCAAGTATAGTCCGTTGGTTTTAATATTATCAGTCAGGAAAGCCTGGTCATAAGGAAGTTTCGTGTCGGCGTTAGTAGATGCAGGACGATAACGGAACACCCGGGCTTTAAAATCGCGGAAGCGTAACAGTGTACTTCCACCCGCTTTAAAAGTTTGTTTCTCACCAGCCAGTGTAAACGGAATGCTCAACGAGCCATTGAAGCCGGCACTGTAATCTTTCAGATCGGAAAAGAAACGGCGTGAATCATCTTCATCCAGTTCATAATGTGCATTCGGATCGTTCAGGGGCTTTACAAACTGCGCCGTACGCATATCCGGTTGCTTTCTTGAATTCAAGGCAAAGTTTCCGTTCCAGTTAAAACGAATACCGGAGCGGGTGATCGCATGTTCACCTTCCAATTGCCCCAAGTAAAGACTGCGTTGATTAAGGAAAGAAGAACGAAGTTGAATGTTTTGAAGGCGACCATTGTTCACCAAGTTTCTTACATAATAGTTGTCATCAAACGCCTGGTTGAAAAGGTTTTTGAATGAAATTTTATGGCCTCCTCTTACATAGGACAGGTTAACAAGTCCGCCAGCGTTCACGCTATAACGGTTTTGCGTTTCTGTTCCTACAAAGTTTGCTTCTCTTGAGTCTTCGTACCGACCTCTTTCCGCATCGTTGTAAATAATCATCCCTTTGCGGTGATATAGTGATACGATGGAACCGAACGTACCGTTGTTCTTTTTGGAACGGCTGTAGTTTGTCCATGTTAAGTTGAGGGTAGTAATTGGTGCTGCTGACGTTACCTGCTCACGATACACATCACCACGAAAATCTCTTGACAAGCGAATCTTTTCTGCATCAGGTAATGCACGGTATTTTTCGGTAGATGGGATAGATGAAGGCAGACTTCTTGTTCCATTGTCAAAGCCTAACCAATCAGTAGAATTTCTAGGGTTGCTAGTGAAATCTTTGAAAGTAGACTGTGTATTATAACCAAGTGAAAAGCCAACTGAGAGCAGGTTTTGTGTAGGCACATCTTTCGTTCTTACTTGCACCAATCCACCTGCAAATTCACCTGGCAAATCAGGAGTTGCTGTTTTATTGATGATGACATTATCCACCATTTGAGACGGAATCAGGTCAAATGAGAAAACCTTCTTGTCAGGCTCAGAACTTGGCAGAAGCGCATTGTTGATCAGCGCCTGGTTGTAGCGGTCGGACAAACCACGTACTACAACAAACTTATTATCCTGGATAGATGCACCACTCACTCTTTTCAGAACTTCACCCGTGTTTCTATCTGGTGTGCGACGGATGAAATCAGCGGCCAAACCGCTTGAAAGCGATGTGTTATTTCTCTGAATGGTAATGAGAGAAGCCGTTGTTTCTTGGCGGCGCGAAGTGGTAGTACGGACAATAACTTCATCTTGCTTTTTGGAGGCTGTTTCTAATACAATGTTTAATTCATTGGTAGCACCGGCCGTAACGTCAACATCAGTGATTGTTTTCGGCTGGTAACCAACCGCCGAAATTTCCAGCGTGTATTTTGTTCCTGTAGAAAGTGTCAGCACATAATTGCCTTCCACATTGGTAGATGTGCCACTGGTAGTACCGGCAATTTTAATGCTTACGCCAGAAAGAGGTTCATTTCTATCATTCGTGATTTTACCAGTTAGTCGGATAGTTTGGGCAAAGATAGTTGATACAAACAGTAGGAAACAAAGAGTGAGGAAAAGTCGCACTGACATTCGCTTTGTAATTTCCTGCAAAGCAACCCCGCCTATGTTACCCTTATGTTAGCCCAATATTAACGAAAGATGAAGCCAATGTTACCGGAATGTTACCATGCACACCTTTTCCACAAAAACATGCTGCTGGAAGAAAATTAGTCCACAACATCCCATGGTGTTACTTTCTGTGCACCGGGAATTACATCATCTTCCTTATCTGACTTAGTGTCTGCAATGCGGTCTTCGCCATCTTTAATGGCCTGCTTTGTTGGTTCGTCCAGTGGTGCTGACATGCCCACTTGCACGTTCTTTAAATCTTCATCAGTAATCACATGGTTCGGATCCGCCAGGTGTTTATTGGCCAACTTTCTTGCATCACTTTCAAAACGCTGATTATCCTGCGTGTTGTTCGTGTCTTGCCCGTTGTTCATAGTTTTTTATTGTTGTGTTTCAAAGGCAATGCCATATCTTGTTTTACCGAACACCCAACCCGTCTTTTTGCAATGCATCACTATGAAAAAAAAGTTTTTTCCGGCGCTTTTGGTTTTTTCTATCGCATTCGCTGTATCTAATCAAACTGCTATGAACCCTGTTAACAAATTAGATAAGCAAGGGCATCGGGGCTGCCGTGGCTTGCTCCCGGAGAATACGATTGTAGCCATGAAAAAAGCAATCGACCTCGGCGTAACGACTTTAGAAATGGATGTTTCCATCACAGGCGATCGACAGGTGATTCTTTCGCATGAGCCTTTTTTTAATCATGAAATCACAACAAAGCCCGATGGGAGTTATGTCGCGGAAGCGGAAGAAAAATCATTGAACATTTACCGGATGACGCTTGGCCAGGTAAAAACGTTTGATGTTGGCTTAAAACCTCACCCACGCTTTCCACAACAACAAAAAATAGCAGCGACGAAACCTACCCTGGCCGAACTAATTGATAGTGTTAAGGCCTATTGCCAAAATAAAGGGGTATCACTACCTCATTTTAATATTGAAACAAAATCGTTGCCCATTGGTGATGATTTGTATCATCCAAAACCGAACGCCTTTGTCGATCTGTTAATGGCCGTTATAAAAGGGAAAGGGATCGAGGAGAAGACGATTATCCAATCGTTCGATTTCCGCACCCTGCAGTATTTGCACCAGCAGCATCCTCACATTCGTACGGCCATGCTGATTGAAGACTACGATAAGCGAACCTTGGATGAACAACTCACAGCATTGGGCTTCACTCCCACCATCTACAGCCCACACTATTCTTTGGTATCAAAAGAGCTGGTAGATCGCTGCCATCAAAAAGGCATAAAGGTGATTCCCTGGACGGTGAACACAATAAATGAAATAAAGTCACTGGTGGCTTTAGGGGTAGACGGCATTATTACCGACTATCCGAATCTGTTTCCAGAAGCAGGCTATTGATACAAAACAGGTTGGAGTAACTGGTGGATATTGACTTTAGCGAGGTAAGGCTCCAGAAGATTCATGTTATAAAAACTAGTGATCATCACTACCTCACTATCGGCAAACCGGTAATGCACCTCGGCATAAAAATCAAACACGGCGTAAAGAGCCACAAAATAATCTCCCTCACTTCGTTCCGATAAATAAACGCCTTGCTGGCAGATCAGGTGAGCCTGTTCAGGAAGCGACAGAAGCTTGAATTCGGTAAAATGCATATGGCAGGGTTGATGTGTTTCACTCTTTCATAACCACAAAAGCCACTTTAAGTTAAGACGCATTTACATGCTGCGCAACCGGCGGGATAGAATTCATCATTTCTTAATAAAAAAAGCCCTCTAGGAATAGAGAGCCGACCTGTCTTAAGTTTTAGAAAAACTGCTAAATCATCGGAAAGGTAAAACACCCTTCTTCCTGCTGTGTAAACCTAAAATGAAGTTTGTGTTATGTAATTGTTACTTTGCGGCCCTTATCGACTATTAGCATGCTAAGGATGAAGACGTTACTGTATTTGTGTTTGATTGGCACTCTACCTGTTCAAGCCCAAAAAACTGATTCACTATCGACAGTTTCAACAACCACAGAAGCAAAGCCCAAACCCAAAAAATGGTATGAGAACCTGAATATCCGGGGTTATATGCAGGCCCGGTATAACCGGATATTGGAAACGAATCCTTCTCTAAAATGCGATCAGTGCGATAGGTCGTGGGGCGAGAACGGAGGCTTCTTTCTTCGACGCATGCGGATTATTTTATTTGGGCAGATTCACGAGAGGGTCTATCTCTATGTTCAGCCCGACTTTGCCAGTTCTGCCGCAAGCAACAACCTAAATTTTGGGCAAATACGAGATGCCTATATAGATGTAGGGTTGGACAAGAAAAATGAATACCGCATTCGACTTGGGCAAAGCAAAATCCCCTTTGGTTTTGAAAACATGCAATCAAGCCAAAACCGCCTGCCGCTTGACCGTAATGATGCATTGAACAGTGCTGCATCCAATGAACGTGACATCGGCGCCTTCTTTTACTGGGCTCCAGATAAAATCAGGCAAAGGTTTTCATCCCTAGTAAACGAAGGCTTAAAGGGCTCTGGTGACTATGGCGTTGTGGGTTTTGGGGTCTTCAATGGCCAAACAGCTAACCGCCCTGAGCAAAACCGGGAGCTGCATGTAGTGGGTCGCCTTAGCTATCCTTTTGAGATTGGAACACAGCTAATTGAGCCTTCGATACAAGCTTATACGGGGCGTTATGTTGTTACCGCCGACCAGGTTTCTCCGGGTACTAAGCTACGTCCAAGCCGAAACTATATTGACCAGCGGGTGGCTGCAACCTTTGTTCTTTATCCAAAGCCTTTTGGCATCCAGGCAGAATACAATATTGGCCGGGGACCCGAATTTAATAAGGCTACTGACTCCATCGAAACCCAACCTCTTCGTGGCGGCTATGCAACATTTACCTACTTCATCAAAAGCGGAGAGCAGTTATTTTATCCATTTATGCGCATCCACCACTATTCTGGTGGCAAAAAATTTGAAACTGATGCCCGCAGTTATGACGTAAATGAAGTAGAGGTTGGATTAGAATGGCAACCTTTCCGGGCTTTTGAACTAGTGGCAATGTATACGATCTCAAGCAGGCGGTTTGAAGACTTCCGCACCCAAGATAACCTTCAAAGAGGCAACCTGTTGCGCCTACAGGCCCAGGTGAATTTTTAAAGTGGAACGAAATTTATAGTAGTTATTGGCTGGTAGTGAATATTAAGTTATCATTAATTTTCTGTTACCAACCATGCGCTGCACAATAGCATATAATTTCGCCCAACATTTTAAACAGACAGTATGAACATCTTCGCAAAGTTTCTGGCCCCTAAGAATAAAGTCTTTTACGAGCTATTTGAAAAAAGTGCAGACAACGTAAAAAGTATGGGGGCACTTCTTTTCCAGGTTGTGCAAGAACCTGATTTCGATAAACGCCAGGTATTGATTTCCAAAATGGAAGACGTCGAGCATGCGAACGATGAACTAACTCATAGCCTGTTTACAGAACTTGGCCGGAACTTTATTACTCCTTTCGACCGCGAAGACATCCACTACTTAGCTAGCGCACTTGACGATGTGGCTGACTTTGTTTACGCATCGGCTAAAAAAATCAACTTCTACCGGGTAAACCCGAACAACGATATCGGACTTCATAAACTTGCCGAGATTGTGGTACAAAGCACAAACGAGGTGCGCAAAGCTGTTGGCGAACTCCGCAACATGAAAAACATGCGTGTGATTACCGACTCGCTGGTAAAGATCAACAGCCTTGAAAATGAAGCAGACGACATCTTTGATATGAGCATTGAAAGATTATTTGCAACCGAACCGGATGCAAAAGAGGTAATCAAGAAAAGAGAGATTTACCAGGTGTTGGAAACCGCTACCGACAAGTGCGAAGATGCCGCCAATGTAATTGAATCGATCATTGTAAAATACGCGTAAGAACGTGAGACGTCAGACGTCAAGCGTGAAACCGGAGTTTCCTGTAAAGCAGATGTGCGCATCGTTTCACGTCTCACTTTTCACGTTTCACTCTACTAAGTAACTTATGACCTTTATTATTATCATCATTGCTCTTGCTCTGATCTTCGATTATATCAACGGCTTTCATGATGCAGCCAACTCTATTGCCACAATCGTTTCAACCAAAGTTCTGACCCCTTTCCAGGCAGTTGTTTGGGCAGCCATCTTCAACTTCGCGGCTTTTTTCATCTTTAAAGATCATGGCGTAGCTGATACCGTTTCCAAAACAGTTCATTCCAATGAAATTGAAAAGAACACCATGTTGATTGTGGTGTTTTCCGGTTTGATAGCAGCAATTGCCTGGAACCTGTTGACCTGGTGGTTTGGTATTCCTTCTTCATCATCACATACATTGATTGGTGGTTTTGCCGGTGCCGGTATTGCCGCAGGTGGCCTTGGAGTTGTTAACTCCGAAGTGGTTCTCCGTACGGCTTCTTTCATTTTCCTGGCACCACTTGTCGGTATGCTTATGGCCTTTATCATTTCGCTCTGGTTTCTTTTCTCTTTCCGGAAAGATATTTTACCGCGAATCATTTCCATCTTGTTTCTGGCAGGCATCATCCTCTTTCTTTATACCACCATCAAAATCAACCGTGCAGATATTGCTGGATTGAAAACAACTGCTGAGACAAGCTTTGTGAAGGTGAATGATGTACCGAACAACTCTCCTGCTCAACGCATGGGCTTCAAAAAAGGAGATACATTGCTAAGCATAAACAATGCGCCGGTCGTTAATAAAAAAGACATTGACGCTGCATGGAAAAGTACCGGTAAGGATAACCAGTTTAGTTATACAATCATTCGCAAAGGCGATACCATCACGAAATCTTCGCCTTACATCACTAATTACAGTACACGTTTTAGCCAAATTGTTTTCTTCGGCGAAAACTTTAAGTGGCTGCTGCTTGGCTTTATCTTGTTTGTGATGGCAGCATTTACTTTCTGGTTAAATACCTTGAATGCTTATAAATCAAATGTGTGGTTTAAGCGTTTGCAGTTGGTTTCTTCAGCTGCTTTCAGTATTGGCCACGGCGGTAACGATGCGCAGAAAGTGATGGGTATCATCATGGCAGCATTGATCGCCTACGACCCTGTAATGTACAGCATGGATCGCATGCCGGCTTGGGTACCACTTGCCTGTTACACAGCCATTGGCCTTGGAACGATGAGCGGTGGCTGGAAGATTGTAAAAACAATGGGAACCCGAATTACCAAAGTAACTCCGTTTGAAGGGGTTGCTGCTGAAACAGCCGGGGCCATTACCCTGTTTGTAACCGAAGCATTGAAAATCCCGGTAAGTACAACACATACGATTACCGGTGCTATCATGGGTGTTGGTGCTACCAAACGTCTTTCGGCTGTACGTTGGGGTGTTACCATTAATCTTCTCTGGGCCTGGATCCTTACCATTCCAATCAGTGCACTGTTGGCTATGGGTGTTTTCTACCTAACCAGGTTATTTTTCTAAGAACATAGCGAAGAGCTTTGGCGAAAGTCAAAATTCAAATCGGCTGAACTGCTTTTTTGAATTTTGACTTTTGCATTTTATTTCCCGAGTTTTGCCCTTCAATTTTTTACCCATGACAAAAATTTTGGTGACGGGTGGTACAGGCTATATTGGCTCACATACGGTGGTTGACCTAATTGAAAACGGCTACGATGTAATCAGTGTTGATAATAATTCAAGAAGCAACGCTGCAGTTTTAAAAGGTGTTGAGAAGATTACTGGCAAACCGGTTAAAAACTACAAAGTTGACCTCTGCAATTTTGATGATACATACGCTATCTTTCAAGAGAACCCTGACATTAAAGGCATCATTCACTTCGCAGCCTACAAGGCTGTTGGTGAATCAGTAGAAAAGCCATTAATGTATTTTGAGAACAATCTAGTATCACTAATCAACCTGTTGAAATGCGTACAGGAATTCAGTATTCCTTGGTTTGTATTCTCATCTTCCTGCACCGTTTATGGCAACCCTGACGAAACGATGGTAACGGAAGAAACCCCACCAAAGCCAGCCGCATCGCCTTACGGTTATACCAAACAAATGGGTGAGCAAATCCTTGGTGAATTTCAGAAAGCTAGCGGCACACAAGTTATTTTGCTGCGTTACTTCAACCCGGTTGGTGCACACCCGACTGCTCATATCGGTGAGCTGCCGATTGGTAAACCGCAGAATCTGGTGCCAGCCATCACGCAAACCGCGGTAGGAAAACTTCCCAAAATGATGGTGTATGGAGATGATTATCCAACGAGGGATGGAAGCTGCGTGAGGGATTACATTCACGTAAGCGATATTTCGCATGCTCATACACTTTCCATAAAATACTTGGAAGAAGGCAGGAATGAAGGTGGCGTTGAAGTCTTTAACCTTGGAACTGGTAATGGTGTAACTGTTCTGGAAGCGATCAAAGCATTTGAGAAAGTAAGCGGTGTAAAGCTGAACTACGAAATTGGTCCTCGCCGTCCTGGCGACATTGTGGCCATTTATGCCAATAACGACAAAGCGAAAACAAAGCTCGGCTGGGATCCGGCCCGTTCATTGGACGAGATGATGGAAACCGCGTGGAAGTGGGAACAGAAGCTACAACATGACGAACACTTCTTTTCTTCTATCAAGTCAGAATTGAACTAGTAAATTATCAATAGTGAATTGAAGCCTCCATCGGAGGCTTTTTTCATTTGACTTCGAATGAAACATAAATTTCAAGTAACAATTGACCATTCACTATTCACTATTCACTATTTTCGCCGCCATGCTAAAAGACATTCAACCAAGCGGAAAAAAAGATACAAGAAGCGGTTTTGGCGATGCAATGACTGAGTTAGGCAGAACCAATCCCAATGTTGTGGCGCTCACAGCCGACCTGGCAGGGTCGCTAAAGCTGAATGCATTTATTAAAGAGTTTCCTGATCGTTTTATACAAGTTGGTATTGCCGAGGCCAACATGATGGGCATTGCAGCCGGTCTGACCATCGGCGGTAAAATCCCTTTTACAACTACTTTCGCTAACTTCTCTACAGGCCGTGTGTATGACCAGATCCGTCAAAGCATTGCTTACAGCGATAAGAATGTAAAGATCTGCGCATCGCATGCCGGTGTAACGCTTGGTGAAGATGGAGCAACACACCAGATTTTAGAAGACATCGGTATGATGAAAATGTTGCCGGGAATGACTGTGATTGTGCCTTGCGATTACAATCAAACCAAAGCTGCAACGCTTGCCATTGCAGAATACGAAGGTCCGGTTTACCTGCGCTTTGGTCGCCCAAGCTGGCCAATCTTTACACCAGATGAGCCATTTCAAATCGGAAAGGCCCAGAAGTTTTCAGAAGGAACTGATATCACAATTTTTGCTTGCGGACACTTGGTTTGGCTGGCTATCCAGGCGGGTGTGCAGTTGGAGGAAAAAGGCATTAGCGTTGAGGTGATCAACCTGCATACGATTAAGCCATTAGATGAAGAAGCCATTCTGCAATCGATTCGTAAAACAGGTTGCGCCGTGACCGCAGAAGAACATAATATTTACGGTGGAATGGGCGATGCAGTTGCACAAGTAGCTGCCAAACATTTTCCAATTCCAATTGAATACGTCGGAACGAATGACACATTTGGCGAAAGCGGAACACCTGATCAATTACTGGAGAAGTACGGTCTGTCCACAAAACATATTGTAGAAGCAGCAGAGAAAGCAATGGCCAGAAAAAAGGCGTAACTGTTTTGTATATCTCTTTTCAAAATCAGCAACACCTGTTGCTGATTTTTTTATGCCTTTCACAAAAAAGGGTAGAACTACGGCTTTTTTAATCTTTAACACTCGCCGGTTTGCATCCGCTAAAAATATTTCTAGTTTTATGCAGCAAAGACAATTCAATGTTGTCTTCCTAGTAGAATCCCTCTTCCTGAAATTCCCGTAAATTCTAAAGTCCACACTCCTATCGGAATAACCGATCCCTTAATCCATTTTCCGGAAAAAGCCGCCTAACGTTAAAATACACCGTCATGCGCAGCTTACTTCTTTTCATCGGGTCTTGTTTGTACCCAACCGTCATGGTCATCATCTCGCCGCTACTGGCGTTTCTGTATCTGTTATTAGGAACGGTAATTTTGAGTCGCTACCTGCGAGTGAGGGGCCAATGGGTGTTTGACCAGGTTATCACCTTTACCCAACAAACACTTCATCTCTCCTACAAAAAACAGCAGCTTGTTTTTCGTCCAAAGGCAGTGCGTTTGCATTAACGAAACGAACTATCATTTTCCGGAAATTCAGTTAGCGTTGCTGCCGCATTACAGCATTGTATTTGCATGTTGATAAAAAATTATCTTTAGCCCCGGAGTAGATAATTTGATAAACTTTTTCAATGGCATTGACCGACGCATCTGATGCGCTGCTTCTGCAGCAGTTCCGCGACCCCCAAACAAAGGAGAAGGCATATACTGCCATCATCAAAAAATACCAGGAACGGCTTTATTGGCATATCCGTCGGTTAGTAGTTGACCATGACGACGCCAATGACGTGTTGCAAAACGTATTCATCCGTGTCTGGAATGGATTGGAAAATTTTAAAGAAGAGTCGCAGTTGTATACCTGGCTCTACCGTATCGGCACCAATGAAAGCCTGACATTTTTAGAAAACCAGAAGAAACGATCGGCTGTTAGTTTAAGCGATGTAGAAACCGGGCTGAGCAACAAGATCAAAGCAGATAAACATTTTGACCCCAATCGCCTTGAGTGGAAACTACAGCTTGCCATCCAGCAACTTCCTGAGAAGCAACGCGTTGTTTTTACGCTTCGTTATTACGATGAAATGCCTTACGAGGAGATGAGCCGGGTATTGGAAACCAGTGAAGGAGCATTGAAAGCAAGCTATCATCACGCAGTCAAAAAAATTGAGGACTTCATTAAAAATCATTAAACTTTGAACACCATTCAAGGTCGTAGAACCCGCAATGAGTAGCCAAAAGCACATACAAGATGAATTGAGGAGCCTTGGAAGCGATCTGCCTACCAGCAATAACCACCCGTTTTCGGTACCGGAAGGTTATTTTGATGGCTTGGCGGCCAATATTTTGGCGAAAGTAAAGGGGAACGAAAACTCCGCTCAGGCTGAGCTTGCCGAATTGTCGCCCCTATTAGCCGGTATACCTAAACAAACGCCTTACTCCGTGCCCACTTCTTATTTCGAAGAGAACTTAGTGGGTGGTATCACGGTCTTAAAGGAAGAAGAATCCTTGGTGTTAAAGACAATCGGAAAATTATTGCCTTACCAGGTTCCAACAGGATATTTTGATGCGCTGCCAGAGCAACTTCTAACAAAGGTAGCAATGCCAAAAGCTAAGGTTGTTCCGTTGTTCTCCCGCACTTGGATGAGGGTTGCAACCGCAGCAGTAATTGGTGGCGCCCTGTTTTTTGGTGGCTATCAATTATTGAGTAGCAATAACAGTGAAGTTGCTGCACCTCCAACGGCAAAAGTTCCTGATACCACTAATCAGCAAATAGCTGCAAATAATCCGCTGCCAATTGAAAAGGAGATAAAACAAGTAAGCACAAAAGATTTGGAGGAGTTTATTGCAACGGTTGAGGTCAACGCACCGAAGGCAAAAAATAAATCAGCGAAAGATCCGGGTTCAAAGGATGTAAAGGAATTGCTTAAGGATGTTTCAGTGAAAGAAATGGAAAGTTTTTTATCAAGCCTGCCAACTGATGATGATCTTTTGATAACCGATTAACCATGAAAAAACTTATTTACATATTGATTTTATCACTCGCCTTTCAAACGGCGTTTGCTCAGGAGGACCAGCCAGGCGGCCCAGGCAAATTGCGGGAGAAAATGGTAGAGTATATTCAAAATAGGCTAGGTCTGGATAAATCTGAAGCCGAAAGGTTCCAGCCTGTTTTTCTTGAATACATTAAAGAGCTTCATCAAACCAACAAAGAGTTTAGGGGCGACCGCTTAGTGCTACAGCAAAAAGTTGTAGAGCTGCGCCTGCGCTACCGCGACCAATTCAAGCCAATTGTTGGTGAAAAACGTAGTAACGACGTTTTTAAATACGAACATGATTTTGTTGAAAAGGCAAGAGATGTTTTGAAAGAACGTCGTCAGGAACGTCAGGACCGCCGTGCTGACAGAGGAAAAATTTCCAAGTTGTTCTCAAATTAATTTTCACCTATATTTGAGCTTGGTGTTTTTCATAGGTTAGCAACGGCCGGCTCTTTTTAGGGCGGGCCTTTTTTTAAGCCGATATTCATCAATTCTTCCTTCTATTTACTTGTATCATACTTACTTCCGCATCATTAATAGGTGGTAGAATGTTTGAGCATTCAACTGATGACCTGCCTGTTAATCTAAATCACATTGGCTAACTTGCCGCATGGCTTTGCTTCTGAATATTGACACGGCTGTGCAATCGGCATCAGTGTGCCTCAGTAATAATGGGATAATTATTGGCGAATTAGTTAATCCTCCCGAAAGAGATTCAGCTTCCTGGTTACATGTAGCAATTGAAAAATTGTTAGTCGAGAATCAATACCGCTTACAAGATCTGCAAGGTATTGCAGTAAGTGCGGGTCCTGGATCTTATACAGGCTTACGGGTAGGTATGGCCTCCGCGAAAGGTTTGTGTTATGCTTTAAACCTTCCGCTGATTTCAATCAATACTTTACAGATGATGGCGGCAGCGGTTGAAAATCCTGCAACGGAACTTCTCTGTCCCATGATTGATGCACGGCGCATGGAAGTTTTCACGGCATTGTATAATTCTTCCCTTCAAGAGGTAATGCCTTCAAGCAATTTGATTTTAGAAGCTGGTGCTTTCGAGGAACGTTTATCTGCACACACCATTTGCTTTTTTGGCAACGGAAGCGAAAAAGCGAAAGCTGTTATCAACCATTCCAATGCAAGCTTTGTTGAGGTTAAGGCAACAGCTTCAAACATGGTGCGATTGTCTGCTGAAAAGTTTGCGCAGGCTCAATTTTCTGATCTTGCTTACGCAGAACCGTTTTACGGTAAGGATTTTCACTCACCGGTTTCTACAAAGTTTTATTAAAAGAGCACATCGTAGTGAAGCAAATCATACTATGTTGAACGACTAATAGCTAAATTGCAACGATTACTACAACTAAAATAACGAACAAGTATCTATGATCACGGAAAAGACAATATCTGCCAAAGACGAACTAAAGATTGATGCGATTCAACTAAAAAAAGCAGCCCTTGTTTTTAGAGCCATTAATCATAAACTTCGTCAGCAGATCATAAAATTCATTAATCAGAACGGCAAGATCACGGTTACGCAGATTTATGTAAAGCTTCGACTGGAACAATCTGTTGCATCTCAACACCTGGCCATCTTACGCAAAGCAGGTTTTGTAACAACTGAACGTGATGGAAAATTCATTTACTATTCTGTCGATCACAATCGCTTAGCCGAAGTACACAAGATTGCACAAGACCTCCTGAAATAGGCCCTGACTTTCTTCACCTTTCCTTTAGTGGCAATGGTTTACTTTTGCCGCTAAAGGAAATTTTATGTTTATAAAGCAGCTCTATACCGGTTGCATCAGCGAAGCAGCCTATTTTATCACAAGCGATGGCGAAGCAGCAGTTGTTGATCCATTGCGGGATATAGACGTTTATATACAGCTGGCGAAAGAACACAACACAACCATCAAATACATCTTCGAGACCCATTTCCACGCAGATTTTGTTAGTGGCCATTTAGATCTCGCCAAAGCAACGGGTGCCACTATCGTGTACGGTCCTAATACAGAAACATCATTCCCAGTTCACGTTGCTAAAGATGGCGAAACATTTAAGGTAGGAAAGCTCACCATTCAAACCTTGCACACCCCAGGACATACACTGGAGTCAAGCTGTTACCTTTTGAAAGATGAAAACGGTAAAGACCATTGCGTTTTTACCGGTGATACTTTATTTGTGGGCGATGTAGGCCGTCCTGATCTGGCACAGAAGGGAGCTGAATTAACCATGGAAGATCTAGCAGGTATGCTTTATGAAAGCCTTCAAACCAAAATCGTTCCCCTTGCAGATGATGTGATTGTTTACCCAGCCCATGGCCCAGGTAGCGCATGCGGAAAAAATTTAGGTCCTAATACCGTTAGCACTGTAGGCGAAGAAAAACAAACGAATTATGCGTTAAAAGCAGAATCCAAAGAAGCGTTTGTCAAAGAGGTAACGCAAGGTCTTGCTGCACCTCCGCAGTATTTTCCCATCAACGCTAAGATCAACAAAGAAGGGTATGATAGCATCTCCGAAGTGTTAGAAAGAGGCATGCAACCATTGTCAGTTGAAGAAGTAAAACAGCGCATGACACAGGATGCGCTGGTAGTAGATACAAGGCCAGCAACCCAATTCACACAGGAGTTTATTCCCGAATCAATTTTTGTAGGACTAGAAGGCCGGTTTGCTGAATGGGCAGGCAGTCTTCTACCATTTGACAAAGAAATCATTCTGGTTTGCGAAGAAGGAAAAGAAAAGGAGGCCATTACACGGCTTGCCCGGGTTGGCTTCAGCAAAGTCGTTGGCTATTTAAAAGGTGGCATCGAAGCCTGGAAATCCAGCGGGGAGCCTATGGATATGCTGATTGATGTAGAAGCCGATGAGCTGGCAATGGACATCCCTTTCGATGACAACCTTGTTGTTCTAGATGTTCGTCGCCCGACTGAATACGCAGACGGCCACGTAAAAGATGCCATCAACCTGCCTCTTAGCGATATGACTGATGCTGCTCATCTGGCGCAGTTTGATGATGAGCAAAATATTTATGTGCATTGCGCAGGCGGTTACCGAAGTGTTATTGCTGCATCTATTCTCAAACGCCAAGGCATTCACAACCTCCGCAACGTATTAGGTGGTTGGGCAAAAATTAAGGAGCAGGAAAAGATCACGGTTGAGAAAGAAAAAAGTGTTTTGAACTAAGCAACTTCTACCGTTTAATAAATAATACTGTGCGAATACTATATACCCCGAATTGGGTATTGTTTTCTAAGTTTCTTTCCTTGAGATTTGTATAGGTTTTACATCTCTCCTAGAGAGAAAAAATCAATTGTTTTTATTCTTAGTTGTACGAAAAAGGGAGACATGTCTATGTTTCCCTTTTTTTTAGAAAGATGTTTTGTTTTAATCACGAAGCCCTTCCCTTTTTGGGGTAGATATTAGTGGAATATTTTATATCGTTATCATATCTACCCCAAATGAGGTATTTTTAATTGCAACTGTTTTTCTGAACTTCATTTAAATTCAAAACCAGCTATGCCGCTAATCATTACACCAAACGGAATTATCAGTGACAGCCCGTTGACTCCCCGCGAACGTGACGTTTTGGAATTAATGGCGAAAGGATTAAAACAACGGCAAATAGCAGAACAACTTTCCATTACAATGGAAACGGCGAGAAAGCATATCAAGAACGCATATAAAAAATTAGGAGCTCATAACAAGGTTGATGCCTTGCGTAAGTCGGGAATCTGGTAAACTACCACACAACCTTCCCGTATTCTTCTTTCCACTCCCATTTCCACCGTCGATGGCTCCATAACCAATTTTCTGGTTGTTTTTCAATTGACCATTGCAGGAAGTCCGCATACATCTTTGTTAGCTCACCAACTTTGGTGGCCGATGGTGTTTCATGAGCCAAGCGGAAATAGATCCGGTAATACCCTCTTTTGACTTTAATGAAATAGCAAAAAACAACGGGTGTATTTCCCCGCCGTGCACCATTTTCCGGTGCCCGTACAAATGGTGTAGGACGATTGAAAAAGTTCACCCAAAAAGCATTTCGCGGATCACCAGGATTTTGATCAGCTACCAGCGCTAACACGTATCGTTCATTCCTGTAGGGCAAGATCTCGGAGCGGATATTTAGGGCAGACAACAGCTTGGCCCCTGTCTTAGCCCGCATCTTATAAAAAATCCGGTCGAAAGCTTTGTTGGTGATAGGCATATAAACCGTCAAGAGCGGGTAAACCAGTTGAAGCGGAATACCCAGGTTTGCATATTCCCAATTGAAGTTGTGCCCTGAATGCAATTGCACTTTTTGTACGCCTTTGTTGTAAAGCTCATCAAAAACAGAAAAATCGCCGGTAAAACGCTCACGAAGAAATTGTTCAGAAGCGCTGAATGCTTTCACCGTTTCAATAAAACTATCAGCAAAATTTCGGTAGAACTTTTTTGCGATGATCTGTCGCTCCGCTTCTGTTTTATTGGGGAAAGCGATCGCTAAGTTTTGTGCTACAATTTTCTTCCGGTAACCAATCACATAGTAAATCAGCACATACGCAAAGTCGGCAAATAGGTATAAGACCCTTAAAGGCAACAGTGACAGTAAATAAAGTGGGCCATATACAAGGTAATACATATGCAGGGCAAAGATAGAAGCCTCCGTTTCTAATTTGAATTAAACAATTCTTACAGGACAATGTTTTGCACCAGCTCCGACTTCGAAGGATAATCGGTATTATAATGAAGCCCTCGGCTTTCTTTACGGAAAGCAGCACCCTTGATAATCAGGTAGCCGACAGTGATCATATTTCGCAACTCCAGCAACTGGGGAGAAACGGTTGAGGTTTGGTAAAGCCCCTCTGTTTCATCAAACAATAAATCAATTCGCTTCATTGCCCGTTGTAAACGCACATTATTTCGAACAATACCTACGTAATCGCTCATCACCTGCTGTAGCTCCTTCAAACTTTGCGTTATCAGGATCATTTCTTTTGGCTCACGGGTTCCCTCAGCATTCCAGTCGGGTATGTCTGGGAGGGTTTCAATGACGTCCATCCGGCTAACTGCATCCACATAGCAACGATGAGCAAACACCATCGCTTCCAGCAATGAATTTGATGCCAGCCGGTTAGCACCGTGCAACCCGGTACTGGCACATTCGCCGCAGGCATATAAATTTTTGATGGAACTCCTGCCACATTCATCTGTTTTTATTCCTCCACAACTGTAATGCGCAGCCGGTGCAACCGGGATCATTTGTACGGAAACGTCGATCCCAATCGACAAACATTTCTCATAAATATTGGGGAAGTGCTCTTTGAATTTTTCAATGTCCATGTGGCGGCAATCAAGATAGACATGCTCCGTACCGCCGATCTTCATTTCATTGTCGATAGCCCTAGCCACAATATCTCTCGGTGCTAGGTCTCTCCGTTCATCATATCTCTCCATAAAAGCTTCGCCTGCCGCATTACGCAAAATACCACCGTCTCCACGTACTGCTTCGGTGATTAGAAAGGCCTGACCACGTTTGCCCGCTTCATACAAAGCCGTTGGATGAAACTGGATGAACTCCATGTTCTCGATTCTTCCTTTAGCCCTGTAGACCATGGCTACACCATCGCCAGTTGCGATGTAAGGATTGGTAGTGGTGCGATAAACCTGACCATTACCGCCAGTGGCTAACAAAGTTGTTTTGGAAACAATTTTTTCAATCCTATTTGATTGTGAGTTCAACACGTAAACACCGTAACAGCAGATGTCAGGAGTTGACTTCGTAACAAGGTATCCCAAGTGGTGCTGCGTGATGACATCAATCACAAAAAGATGATTCAGCAGCGTAATATTCGGCGCTCTCCGGATCGCTTCCAGCAAGGCTCTTTCCATTTCCTTTCCCGTAACATCCTTATGATGTAAAATCCGGAATTCGGAGTGGCCCCCTTCCTTTCCTAACTTGTAATCGCCTTCAGGATCTTTATCAAACTGTGCACCCCATTCAATGATTTCCTGGATGCGTGCTGGCCCTTCTTTTACCACAATTTCCACAACCTCGCGGTCGCACAGTCCATCACCGGCAATCAGCGTGTCTTCAATATGTTTTTCAAACGAATCGTTTTCAAGATCGTTTACCACAGCTACGCCACCTTGCGCATACTTGGTGTTTGTTTCGTCGGCAGCGGCTTTGGTAATAATCGTTACCTGTTTATCGGGACAATGTTGAGCTACTTTCAGCGCATACGTAAGACCAGCAATTCCGGAACCAATCACTAAAAAATCTGTCTGCATGAAAACTATCCTTTGAGGCGTGAAGTTAGGAACAGATGAATTTGTACCGACCGTTTGCAAATCGACAACATTTGCCCTACGTAAATTTTGCTACCTTTCTGTGACAAACCAAACGTATGAGAGTTCTCCTCCTATCTTTTGCAGCAATTGCCCTCTTTAGCTGTAAAGAACAAAAGAAACCGGTTGACATCACCTACCTTTCGAAAGATGCCATCTTTGACAAGGATTCCCTTCGCACCTTTTTAAATACTGTGTCGGTTGCACAAGCGGACAGCAGCAAGGCTGTTTTTCTGAAAGGTGTTGACCTATTAAAGAATGGCAACAAGGCCGACGAAGCCATTAAAGCTTTCATCCGTTCGCTTCGTATTTACCCATCTGCCAATACATTTTACGAGTTAGGGAATGCTTACCTGCAAACCAAAGACTGGCAGGATGCATTGCAGGCTTTTCAACTAGCGGAGAGCATGGACTTCACACCGCTTGGGAGTGTCTTGTTCAAACAGGCCAGTTGTTATGCTGAAATGGATAGTGCGGATAAAGTCTATCAATACCTGCGTTATGCCGTGCAGGCAGGGTTTGTAGACCGTAACAAGATTTTGAACAACCCACATTTTGCCAAGTTCAAGCAGGACAACTACATGCTTTCGGTTTACAACGAAGCCATGAGTGGCAACGGTGACCCGGAAGAAATTTTGTGGCATGGATACACCCAGGATTTCAAGCAAGCTTCTTTTCCCTTCAAAGTTGATAGCAGCTCATTCAGAAAGATGGGCGAACCAGAAATCATTTCCTATGATTATGAAAAGTTTGTTCCGGAAATGCGTGACAACAAATTCAGTCGCGATGTAGGCAGCGAATATTTTTATGTGGCCAAGGTCATGCAAACGGAATTATGCAGCGTGGTGCTTTATGGCTGCCGCTCTTACGAATACATTGGTGCACCAGTTTACTATATCCTTGCCTCGTTTGACTCAAAAGGAAAGATGGTAGACAAAATGATCGTAGGCGGCGCTAAGACTTACGACGACAACTACAAAGAATTTACCGCACAAAGCAACAACCGCTTCCAAATACAGGAGTATAAAAACACCTACGAGAAAAGCCCCGAAGATGAGGGTTTCGACGACAACAAAGTCATTAGCCGCTCATTAGTAGCTACACGGCAATTTGCGATCAATGCAAACGGTAAGTTTGTAACGGTGCAGCAAGGGTAAAATAAGTGGAGATTAAAGTGAAGCCTGCGATCCTGTCTGTTGTCTGGCAGAGAACGAAGGCTGCGCTGAAGTAGTTTGTGTTGGTACCGTGTTTAGATACTTCTTGAACAAACGTTTAATAAAGCCCATTTTGATTAGCAGGTGGGCTATTATTATGTTTGGAACCCAGCTTAACCAAGCAGTGGTTACGTATACTTCTCTTGGGTGAACACGAATATCAAAAACATCAAAGCCTAAGGCAATTAAACGAAATGTAATAGCCGATAATGTCAGGGCATAACTATATAACATCCATTCTCCGTGCTCAATAAACCTTCTTTGTTTTGCACTGGTTAGCGCCAAAAGCGTGGTGATAAACCAAAGAGAACTTAACAGAACAAAGCTGGCTTTGGAAGGCAGCCCGCCATTGGCGTGTAATCCCATTAAAAAACCAGTGGGTGCTGAAATAAAAAGCACGGTAAACAGGTAAAGCATGCCTAGTTTACGATGCCAGGACTTTTTAAAAAACGCACTGTTGAATTGCGTAAAGCCGGCCGGCAGCACCAGGATAGAAGTAAAGACGTGGGCATAAAATGAATAGCGCCAATAGTCAATGTGATAGACGTTTTGCTTGGTGCCCAAAAAATCAACATTTCTTTCAAAAGCTACATAAGGAACGGAAAGCTCAAACATTAGATAGATTGCCGCAGCAAGCCCTACACACCAAATGCCGATGCCGGCAACCCTAATAAGTTTTATCATCAATCCCACATTTGCGTGAACAATCGGCCTTCTCCTTTCAGCGATGTCTCGATATAGTCTTCGTCTTTGTAAGGCTTTACTTCAAGGAGTTTGAAAACAGATTTCTGTGGAAAGACATCATTTTTTTGCCAAAAGACTGTCACTGCTTTTTTGTCTTTTGTATAATTACCACGAATCGTGACTTCTTGACCGGTGTTGGTTGTATCGGTCAGATAAGTATAGGTGCAGGAGCCATCTGGCTTTAATGTGATGTAGTTCTGCAGGCTGTCCATAAAGGTTATTCCATACTGTTCTTCCTCTTTGAGTTGTTGTTTTTTAAAGGTAAACTTTGCCTCATCACCTTTTTTAAATGGCCTCCATGTACCATTCCCCGACCACTTGATTGTGTCGATGATCAACTCAAACTTTCCATCGTACTGATTGTTGCCTGGCTCTGCCAGCTCTAAGCGCAGCCCTTTCTCGGTTGCTTCAATAATACCGCTAACGTTTCGGGTAAGGCCTTTGTGCACGTTATAACCGCTTGCATGATTATCACTCACGTAATTAAGTGTAATGGCGATGGGTGAACCTTTGAACTCACCGATGTAAGTGCCTTTTACTTTTTCCGGCGAAATAGGTAAAGTAACAAGGGTCTTTCCTTTCACAACCGGTGGTGCGATTTCAACATCGTTATTGTTAGAACAGGAAGTAAGATAACAGGCTGCCAGAAGCAGTATACAAGCAGTACGCATATTGGTTTGATTACAAGAGAAAGGTAAGAAATTAGTTCGGTTGATTTAAGTTGGCAACTGTTAGCGGTAAAGATGAATTAACAAACGGCCTTGCGACTAATAGCGATTATTTTGTGTTAAGCTAAGAGTTGCCTTTATTGTATAGAAGCTGATCAGTAAAGGCTAATACCTTCTGTAGGATCATTGCAAATGATTTGCTTTTAATACGACACTTGGCTTGCCTTTCAAATAGCCTTATTTTCGGCACCTTATCAGCCGGAAAGCCTGCAATACTTGTTAATTATGAAAAAGCTATTCATTGTCATTCTCTGCCTAATAGGATTTTCATCGTTTGCCCAGCAAAAACAAACGCCTGCTCCTGATCCTGCCAAAAAGTTGCTCACGGTAGATGCCTCCTGTGGACAATGCAAATTGGGCCTGAAAGGGAAAGGCTGCAACCTGGCCGTGAAGATTGATGACAAAGCTTATTTTGTTGATGGCAGTGATATCGACTCGCATGGTGATGCACACGCCGATGATGGCTTTTGCAACAAAGTAAGAAAAGCAGAAGTACAGGGTGAGGTGGTGAACAACCGGTTTAAGGCAACTTATTTTAAACTGTTGCCGGAACCAAAGAAAGAGGGTGTAAACTGATTTTTGATTAGCTCACTTTTTCTACCCACGCATTATTTTCTTTTAATAGATTGATCAATTCATCTACCGCCACCTCGCTGGGTACGTTGCGCTTCACCACTTCTTTGCCCTTGTAAAGCGTGATCTTGCCAACACCACTACCCACATAACCAAAATCGGCATCGGCCATTTCACCAGGGCCATTCACAATACATCCCATAATGGCAATCTTGATGCCTTTGAGATGATTGGTTACCGCACGGATCTTAGCTGTTGTTTCCTGCAGATCAAATAGGGTTCTTCCGCAGGACGGACAACTGATGTATTCTGTTTTTGATATTCTTGTACGTGTTGCCTGGAGAATACTGAAAGCAGTGTTATTGATGAACTGCTCCACCGTCCCTGATTGCTGGTAATTACGACCACTCACTTGCTTGTAACTGGCAGCTTGCAGTTTGTAGCTTTCACCTTTCATTCCAAAACAAACACCATCACCCATACCGTCCAGCAATAAAGAACCGGCTTCTGCTGCGTAGTGGATTAAATGCTCATCGGCAGTTTGCCAATTGCTGTCAACAATTGTAATGACAGGATTTTTAATGCTACGATTCATCAGCTCAATGAACATACGCCGAACGGACTGCATTGCATTCCGGTTAGTGTTGCTTAAGCAAAGAACAACGGTTGGATCATTGCCGATAACATCAAGATGTTCCATATCGGTGAGATAAGGAATGTCTGCAGGATAGCAATCCACCATCACGAAATTGATAGGAGCACCGTTATCCTTGGCTTCCGCATAAGTTCTTTGATCGAAGATGGGAAAATATTTTTCCTTGTCTGTTGCTTGCTGCCATGCAGCCGGATAAACGATCACTTTTAGGGTACCCGGCAAAGCAAAATCTAACAGGTGATGACCAGTAAACACATAATCGGCTGCTGTATCGCCAATCGTCCATTTATCGGTTGCCTCGTCGTAGTTGTAACCAATGCTTTCCAGATCTTTTGGTGTTATAACAGGCAGTTTGCTTAAATCCGCTACCACAACAGGCACCTGGTGGCCGCCAATGTTCGACACCTCAAATGTTTCTCTGCGCTTGTACTCAAAAGGAGAATAAGGAAGCTTTTCAATAGCTGGAATTTCTGATTGCCGACTTTCGTTTACCGATTCGCCGATCGCATATCGCTTCACTAAATCCCGACACACAGGGATTTCCAATTCAGGATCCTCCGTCAGCGAAACACGAATGGTATCACCAATTCCATCTTCCAGCAACGTACCAATACCCACGGCGCTTTTAATGCGGCCATCTTCTCCGTCACCTGCTTCGGTTACACCCAGGTGCAGCGGATAGATCTCACCAAACTCTTCCCGCATGGTTTTGACGAGTAAACGGTAGGCTTGCACCATCACCTGCGGGTTGGAGCTCTTCATGCTCAGCACAATGTTGTGATAGCTTTCGCTGCGGGCAATGCGCAGAAATTCCATGGCACTTTCAACCATTCCCATTGGCGTATCGCCATAACGGCTCATAATGCGATCGCTTAACGAGCCATGATTGGTACCGATGCGCATGGCCGTTCCATATTCCTTACAGATTTTCACCAGCGGTGTAAACCGTTCATGAATGCGTTCAATTTCTTCGGCGTAGTCAGCATCGGTGTATTCGATTAATTCAAATTTCTTTTTATCAACATAGTTGCCCGGGTTCACTCTCACTTTCTCTACAATCCGTGCTGCTATTTCAGCTGCATTAGGCGTAAAATGAATGTCGGCTACCAGCGGTGTGTGATAACCACGATTACGCAATTCGTTTTTTATGTTCAAGAGATTTTCAGCTTCTTTTTTTGAAGGGGCTGTGATGCGTACTAGTTCGGCACCGGCTTCAATGCAACGAATAGACTGCTGAACAGTCCCCATTGTATCCATCGTATCCGTAGTTGTCATCGTTTGCACACGGATAGGATGGAAATTGCCAAGGAGCAGATCACCTATACGCACTTCTTTGGTTGGCAAGCGATGATAACTTGTTAAAGAAGATGCATAAGATAAAATACCCTGACCACTTGATGGAATAGAGAGAGTCGGGTTCACCACAGTTTCATTTTGTTCAATCATACGTAAAGCTGAAGGGCAAATGTAAACCGGAATCTGCGTAGAGAGGAACAGCTACGCTGCTATCATTGGGACATTGGCAAATTTTCACATTTGCACATTGGTCTACCAATCCCTTCCCCCGCCTGTACCGCGGTTCTGTCCCTGCTGCATTTTTTGCTGAAGTTCTTTTTCTTTTTCCTGTAGCTCACGTAGTTTTTTATCGGCTTGGTTTTCACTCATACCGCCGCCACCAGAGTTATTCTGATTGTTTTTTTGGTTTTGCTGTTGCTTCAGCTCTGATAGTGCTTTTTGCAGGTTCTCTCTTGCTTCCTTGTCGGTTGGATTGATCCGTAGCGCTGCCTTGTAAGCGTCAATACTTGCCGGCAGGTCTTTTTGCTTGCTGTAGCTCACACCGGTATTATAATGCGCCGCTGCCTGGAGATTTTTATTGTCGGTGGTGATGATGTCGTATTCTTCGATAGCCGCTTTGTATTTTTTCTGTTGCATTAAAGCATTGGCCAGGTTGTAACGGGCTTCCGCATTGCGAGGGTCAACTTCCAACGCTTTACGATACTGATCTTCCGCCAGGTCAAACTCCAGGCGCAGATAATATTCATTGCCTTTGCTGACGTATGTATTGGCTCTTTGAGCAAGAGCCTGTAATGAGATCAAGAGAAAAACCAACGTCACTCGTTTCATGCAACAACTTTTTTACGGTCAGGTAAAAACAATTCGGCCAATAACAAAACAAACATGGGTAGAAGCAGCCACCAGTAAAAGCTTTCGTACGTCAGGCCTGTTGTATCGACCAGCGCTTTTTTATCTACATCCTTGTATTGATCCAATAAAGTGGTCATTGCCGGCGCCACTGCATCCAGGCGAACATACACTCCGTTTGTTGCTTCTGCGATTTGCTGCAGCAATTGTTCATTAAGTTTCGATAGCACCACGTTTCCCTCTTCATCTTTTTTAGGCACTCCCGTGGTATCCATGATGGTGGAACCCGTCACAGAACCCAGACCCAGCGTGTTGATCATCACACCTTTTTTTGCCAGTTGTTGTGCTGTGGGTACGGCGTCCTCGTCGTGAGTTTCACCATCGGTAACCAGGATGATGGTTTTAAAGCGCTGACTGCCTTCTTCAAAAGCGGCGTTGCTTTGCAACAGCGCATCGGCAACGGCTGTGCCCTGCTCCGGCACGGTTCCTGGGTTAGCGGTACTGATGAATAATTTGGCCGCCTCATGGTCCGTACTCAATGGCATTTGCGTATATGCATTACCGGCAAAAACTACAAAGCCGATGCGGTCGTTCGGCATTTTATCGATGAGTGAGGTGAGAAGCTTTTGTGCCTGCGTGAGGCGGTTAGGGCTGACATCATTCGCCAGCATACTGTTACTAACGTCGAGGGCAATTACCACATCAATCCCTTTACGGATTTCAGCAGAAGCATCATCCGGCTTGCGTGGATTGGCCAGTGCCAAGCATCCGAGGGCAAAGGCAAAAAGAAAGAGGAAGAACTTTGCCCGCTCTTTAAACTTAGAATGGCTTTTTGTGAGGGCGGCTACCAGCTTTTCATCGCCGATTTGTTGAGCGGTTCGCTTGCGCCACATAAGGTAAGCGCCGTAAAGCAACAGCAATAGCGGCACTGATAGCAAAAGCCAGAACGCCTCTGGATATTGATACTGGAAATTCATCGTCGCATCATGGCAAAGACTGTGCTAAGCCTGGTTGACCAAAGTTAAAAGGTTTGTGGTGGATGGTGGATGGTTGTTCAAGTGCAGGCTATCCTCCGTTTGCAGAGGAGCCGAACCTTGGTTGTAAAATAAAAGTGAGGTTTCTATTTGCCTCCGTAGGATTTATACTTGAAGGGAGGAGCCTAAGGGACACAAAGAACACAAAGTCCCGCAACAACTACACAGGGATTCATCCCAACTTTATACGCAAATCAATTTTGAAAAACGACCATACAGGAAAGCCCTCTTGCTCCATCACACCAATCATAAACCACCAACTACAAACGATAAACTATCATCTTCTCCCTTGGAAAAAATTCAACTGCGTTAAAATCTGGCGCAATACCGTCATGCGAGCTTCCACCAAATTTACTGACTTGTCTTTCGTTTCCATGTTCAATACAAAAAAGTAAGGGTGACGGTTTTCTTCAATCCAGCCAACCACCCAGGCTAAAGGTGTACCGTCTTCCTTTTGTCCGAGGCCAGTCTTGTAATGAAGCGTATGCGTTGGCTTGTCTTCCCACAACATGGCATTTTTTACAATCTGCTGGTAATTATTAAAGAAAGGGAGTTGGTTAAAATACAATCGCTTCACCACGCCCAACTGTTCATCGGGAGTTATTTTCAGGCTATTATCCAACCAGAACGTATCGATGCTGGTTTTGATCTTTTTTGTACCATAAGCCAGCGAGTCCAGCCAGCGTTGCATGGTGTCTTTTCCAATTCGACGAGCAACTTCCTGGTAATAAGGAACAGCAGAAGCACGAAAGGCTCGGTGCATGCTCAGGTCCTGATTCCAGTCGGGAACGCTGCGTTGTAGGCCATCCCATTTAATCACCATACTATCGTTAGTGATGATGCCTGTTTGCAAACCAATTAGCGAATTGATGATCTTAAAAGTGGAGGCAGGCAAATACGCACTATCGCGGTAGCGAGTTAAATTATAAACCGTAAACTGCCCCGTGCCGTTGTTAAACATAGCAAAGCAGCCTTCGGATTTTTGTTCATCAAAATATTTCTTCAGCGAGTTATCAGTGGTCACATTGTTTTGTGTGCAACCCGCCAACAATGCTATTGTGGCAATAAGAAAAAACAAACGCATTCGGTTCGAAAATTTGGCGCAAAGGTAACCTTGGATTGACTGGTTGAGAGCAAGCTTTGATTGTTAATCTTTGATGGCTTTTGTAGGCACTACAATGGACCAAAGGGTGAAAATAAGACGCTACTTTTTTCTTTTCATCACTGCCCGCTGGTAGCTCTTAGTTCCATAACTATCAACCTTTGGACTATCGTTAGTTCCATGGCCCGTTGTGTTTACCGGCTTTGCTGTTAGACCGTAAAATTCTGCTATAAGTGTGTTGCCCTCCCGCCAATAGCTGTCAACAATGGTTGTGGTTTGGACGGTGAATGCCGATGTAAACCGGTTGCCAATAAAATATTGGTCCAGCACAATTCCATTGCGTTCGTCCACCTGCCAATGACCTTTGGCGGTATCAACCGGCTTTAGAATATAAGGACGATTATCCTGGCCCTTATCACCATAAATGATTTGCCAGGTATACGTATTAGCGGAATCAGTGGGCTTGATCACTAGTTGCATCTTTACCTTCTGCGGAGCTTTTTTACCTGCCTGGTACCAACTCAGGGTGCCTTCCCAGTGACCAATAAAATCTTTCGGAAATGAATGCTGCGCAAATGCAGAAAAACAGGAAAGAAAAAAGCAGCATGCCAGGACGATTCTTACCATGCTGCTAATCTAAGGATATTTAGATGGTAACACCATTTGAAAGTCGGGTGTGGCGTACGCCTTGACAGTCACGCTGTGAAGCGCAAGAGGAAAGAACCAATGCTAATAAAGCGATAATGCTAAGGGAAATAACAGTCCGTTTCATGTGTACGTTTTTAAGTGAAAAAATCAGTAAAAGAAAACGTGTAGAAACGGATCGATAGATGTAATGTTTTTGTGAGTACTGTGTTGTGTGGTTACGAAAGTAGCAGGTGGTTTCAACCTATGCAATAGGAAATTTACGAACCCCTTAAAATTGCGTAAAACCACTTGAAAATGTAAAAAGTCAAAATGCAAATTAAAAAGGAGGTCCTTCTGTTGAAGATGTATTACACAAGAATTGAATCCAACGAAAACATTTTACATTTTGACTTTTACATTTTGCTTATTTAATAACACCGAGACCTTTTCCAATTTTGGTGAACGCTTCAATAGCTCTGTCCAGGTGCTCCTGTTCGTGAGCAGCACTGATCTGCACACGGATTCTTGCCTGGCCTTTTGGTACGACTGGGTAAAAGAAACCAATCACATAAATGCCTTCCTGTAGCAGGGCATCAGCAAATTTTGCAGCCAGTACCGAGTCGTACAACATAATCGGGACAATCGGGTGCACACCGGGCTTGATGTCAAATCCTGCTTCCGTCATCTTGCTGCGGAAGTGTTTTGTATTGTTCTCGAGTTTATCACGCAGCTCTGTGGTTTCGCTCAGCAAATCCAACACAGCAATAGAAGCACCGGTAATAGAAGGTGCGAGTGTATTTGAAAATAAATAAGGACGGCTACGCTGGCGAAGTATGTCGATGATTTCTTTTCGGCCACTGGTAAACCCGCCACTGGCACCGCCTAAAGCTTTACCTAACGTTCCTGTAATAATATCAATGCGTCCCATCACACCGCAATGTTCATGAGTTCCTCTTCCTGTTTTTCCCATAAAGCCGGAGGCGTGGCATTCATCAACCATTACAATGGCATCGTATTGATCAGCCAGGTCACAAATCTTATCCAATTGCGCAATGGTGCCATCCATGCTGAACACCCCATCAGTCACTATAATTCGGCTGCGCAGGTGGGCACTTTCTTTCAGTTTAGCCTCCAGATCATCCATGTTGTTGTGCTCATAACGATAGCGTTGCGCTTTGCACAGACGAACACCATCAATGATTGACGCATGATTGAGCGCATCGGAAATGATGGCATCCTGCTCGTTGAACAGCGGCTCAAATACGCCACCATTGGCATCAAAAGCAGCGGCGTACAAAATCGTATCCTCTGTCCCCAAAAACTCGGCAAGTTTCTGCTCCAGTTCTTTGTGAATGTCCTGCGTACCACAGATAAAACGTACAGAACTCATTCCGAACCCATGACTATCGATGTATTTATGGGCAGCTTCAATGGTTTTTTGGTGAGAAGAAAGGCCAAGGTAATTGTTAGCGCAAAAGTTTAGCACCTTCTTTCCATTCACCGTGATTTCCGCCCCTTGGGGAGAACTGATGACACGTTCGTTTTTATACAAGCCCGATTCTTTTATTTCTTCGATTTCCTTCCGCAAACGGGCCACTAAATTTTCGTTCATAGCAACAATTTGCGGCGAAGATAAGGAGGAGGAGGTAGGAGTTAGAAGCTAGGAGTTAGAATCAAAGACACATACCACATAAACTTTCTATTCTACATTCTACCTCCTAACTCCTAGCTCCCGTCTATATTTGCACCCCTTTATGAACCTACAGAATACACCCCTGCAGAAGTTGATTGTTCACTATATCGGCAATAAGAACAATGCCGATCCGATTGTACTGTCGCAGTCCTCCATTGAATTGAATGATGACCTGAAGATGATCTTAGGCGATAGTTTTTTAACCCGGTTCAAGACCAACCATGAATGGCATTCTTTCAGCCACGAATCGTCACTGCAGTTTAACGAGGTGTATAATTACTGCCTGCAGATTTTTTCTGACAGCGATGCCTTTGAAGAGGTATCGCATGCTATTGCCAGGCATTTGTATAACCAATCCATTCACCCGAAAGTAAAAGGTGGGGAACTTTACATCGCCTATTTTGATGCGCTACCGGTAGAAAGCCGCATGTGCAAGGCTATCGGTCTTTTTAAAACGGAGAACAAGTCGCTGTTTTTGGAAGCCGAGCAAGCCGGCGGAAACATTGGCCTGCAATTGAAAGAAGGCATCGAGCTAACAAAGATTGATAAGGGCTGTTTGATCATTAATCAAAAGGCTGATGAGGGATTTGATGTACTCATCTTCGACAACCAAAACCGCGGCGAAGAAGCACAATACTGGAAAGAAAAATTTCTTTCGCTTTCACCACAGAAAAACGAGTTTCATAATACCCAGCATTTCCTGAATCTGACAAAGCAATTCATTACAGGTCCGCTGGAAACCGAGATGCACATTTCGAAAAACGAACAGGTGGAATTGCTGCACCGGAGCATTGATTACTTCAAAACCAATGAGAGCTTCGACATTGATGACTTCCAGGCAAAAGTTTTTATCCAGGACGAGCATGTGGAGGCGTTCCGCAATTTTGGATCGCATTATGTTGCCAACAACGATTTCGATTTGGCCGCCCAGTTTGATATTTCGCAGGAAGCCGTAAAAAAGCAGAGCCGCATTTTTAAAAGCGTCATCAAGCTCGATCGGAACTTTCATATTTATGTTCACGGCCGTACTGACCTGATTGAAAAAGGCGTTGACCTTGATGGCCGGAAGTATTATAAAATCTATTACCAGGACGAAGCATAACCATCTCCAATTAACGTTCAGCCATCAAAAATTCTTTAAGGTTTTTTAAACTAGCTGTAACATTCGGCTAACTACCTTCGTCTCATTCCTAAAACCAGCGCCATGAGAAAGGCCAATTCTACATACAAAGCTTTTATTGGATTTACCCTGTTGTTTATGCTGATTGCCGCTTTTTCCTTTGCAGCTTTCCGTGAAACTGAGAATATCTGCACAGGTGAAACAAACAACTGCAGCCAGCAAGGTGCTCCTTCCGAAAAAGGTGGCGAAATGCTCTGGGACAGTTTTTCCCGCCGTTTTGTTTCGCTGGTCACCATCAAATAAAAATTTTTTCTTTTTCCTGTAACTTTCCTCTTTCTTCCCCGTTACACCTGTATATCCGGCAATTTTGCCAACTGTATTATGACTGAAAGAGAGTACAATGACTGTGTAAACCTGTATGCCGACAACGTGTACCGGTTTATTGTAAAGAACCTTCGCCACGAGGAAGATGCCCGTGACGTGGTACAAACAGCATTTGAAAAACTTTGGCGTAACCGCGAGGAAGTAGACAATGAGAAATGCAAGTCTTATTTATTCACGGTAGCATATAACGGCATGATCGATCACCTGCGTAAGGTGAAGCGGGTGTACCTGAAAGAAGAGTTCAAAGAAGAGGTGAAGGTCTCCAACCGCCAGATCAACAACGCCAAAGAAGTATTGGAAAAAGCGCTTGCCCGTTTAAGCGAAACACAGCGTTCGCTGGTGTTGCTGAAAGACTATGAAGGCTACAGCTACGAAGAAATTGGCAAAATCATGAACCTGAGCGAAAGCCAGATAAAAGTTTATTTACACCGTGCCCGCTTGCAGTTGAAGGATTACCTAGTAAAAGTGGAAAATGTTATCTAACGAAAACAATATGATCAACCTTGGCAACTACGAAGAGTACTTTATCCTGTACATGGATAATGAGCTATCGGCAGAGGAAAAGCTGATGGTTGAAAATTTTATTGCGCAACACCCTCACCTGGCGGAAGAACTGGAGTTGTTGATGAGCACCAAATTGCCATTTGATGAGGTGAGCTTTGGCAATAAGGAAGAACTGCTGTCTTCATCCATGAAGGTAAATACCGTGGATGAAGCACTCTTGCTTTATATCGATAACGAATTGCCTGCTGCGGATAAGAAAGTAGTTGAGCAGCAGATTGCATCAAACAAAGACTACGCTTTGCAACATTCGGTATTGTTGCAAACAAAACTGGATGCATCGGAACAGATTCCTCATCCAAATAAAAAAGAACTGTATCGCCACACAGAAAAAGTGATTGCACTAAAAGGCTGGATGCGTGTCGCAGCTGCAGTTGTGGTGTTGTTATTCGGCTCACTTTTCTTCCTACTTAGCAACCAAGGTTCACAAACAGAAATACCCGGTACATCTACCACAGCGAGTACATCTCCTAAACAACAACCAGTACCTGTAATTGAGAAGGAACAGCCGCCTGTGAACAAAAGCATGGAAAATCCGTCAGTGGATGCGCAAGTACAGGATGTTGCTCAAGCACCAGTAAATAAAATCCACAACACAACTGTACAATCACCAATACAGCAGAAGAAAGAAACTAAAATCGACATTGCTCCAAACAATATTGAAGAAACCTCGGTGGCCCAGCAAAGTGTAGAGAGACAGAGAGAAGTAATCAAGTTTGACGTGAACCGTTTTACGCAGGGAAAAGAAATTCCGGTTGATGCTGTTGTCGTTAACAAAACAATTGCATATAACCCTGTAACATCTGACCTTCCTACTCGTACAATAGATGAAGACGCACAGGAAACTGCAGATCCAAGTGGCGACTTCAAAAACACAAAGAAAAACTCGGCAAAAGGCTTCTTCCGGAAAGTCTCCCGGTTTATCGAACGTAACACAGGCATCGGAACAGCCAACTCAGACGAACAAACGTTGATTGGTGCGGTGGCGCTGAAACTTAAATAATCAACCAAAAAGAATTTTAGTATGAAAACAACTGTACTTGTGGCCCTGTTTATGGGCATCACGATGACTTCTTTTGCCCAAACTGATACAACAGCAACTGACAGAGCCGACACCATCCGCGTTGGTGGCATGATCATCATTAAAAAGAAAGGAAAAGACGGCGGCGAAAGCCGGGAGGTGGTGATTGCTAACCGCAGAAGAAACAAACTGACAAACGTAAGCACCAATTGGTGGATCCTTGACCTTGGCTTTGCCAACTATAAGGACGAAACAAATTACGCAGCTGCCCGCCAAAGCGGTTTTGTTTCCAACGACTTTACCAGTAAAGACAACTTAAAGCTGCGCACCGGCAAATCAGTAAACGTAAACATCTGGGTGTTTATGCAGAAGCTAAACCTCGTTAAACATTACGTGAACCTAAAGTATGGATTGGGTGTAGAATTGAACAACTACCGTTTTTCCGACGAGCGGGTACGCTTTGCTAAAAACCCAACCCGGATTTCCATCGACCAGGAATTGGAGAAAGCCACTAAAAACAAGCTGGCCGCTGACTACGTAACTGTTCCGCTGATGTTGAACTTCAACTTTACACCGGGCCGCTACAGAGGGTTTGGCTTTAGTGCCGGTGTAAGTGCAGGCTATTTGTACAGTGCTCGCCAAAAGACAAAGATGGATGGAGACAAAGAGAAATTGAAGGATGACTTCAACCTGGAGAAGTGGAAACTCTCTTACATCGCAGAACTTAGCCTTGGCCCGGTACGTTTGTATGGCTCTATGGCAACAAAGAACATGTGGGAAAGAGGATTAGACCAGACACCGTATAACGTTGGTATCCGTTTCAGTCATTTTTAAAGCTTGCCTTTTCAATATTAACCCCGTTCAGGATCTGAACGGGGTTTTTCGTTAGTAAACCGTCTCTGTTTCAAGTTGATAGTTTAGTAAATAAAATCACCACCGAAAATCTCCTATTTTTTGCCTGCGGTTTTGCGAGCCAGATTCCTACGTGTTGTAACGATGGTCACTCGCTACAACTACCCGATTTTAAAAAACTTCATCTGGATATTTTCAGCGTTCGCCGAATGTTGCTTAGACTTGTGAAAGACTGGCGTTGTTTTTCGTAAGGGAAATGCACTTGTTCACATTCACTAAAACCGGCACCGGAAGAGAGTTTACGATCATCCGTTAAAACTTGTTCACGGGAAAAATAAATTCCGCTTCCTAACCGTTTCTTTGCTGATAACCTTATAAAGACTTACTGAAAAATGAAAACCACCATCCTCTTAACTACATGCCTTTTTGCTGCGGGAGGCATGATGATGAAAAAACCCATTGCTTTTGAAAAAGCAGATGCAAAGCCAACCGTTTCGGTAAGAGCCGCCTCCAACAAACGTTTCTCCAAGCCTGACTCACCGATGTACATCATTATCGACAAACGGAAGTACGAGTTAAGTGTATATGATTCGAAGGGCTGGTACGCTACTTACCCGGTTGTTTTTGGTAACCGAAGCTTGGAAGACAAAAAAATGGAAGGCGACCGCAACACACCGGAAGGTTCTTTCCAAATTAATAGTAAACGTGTTCACGATAAATGGTACCGGTTTATGGGTATCAACTACCCAACCGCTGAAAGCCTTGAGAAATTCAACCGCCGCAAACAGCGTGGTGAAATTCCAGGCTGGGCAAAACCAGGTGGTGCAATTGGCATCCATGGTACATGGGCCGGAGAAGATTATGTGATTGACCGCTACGACAACTGGACCTTGGGTTGTATTTCGATGAAGCGGGCTGATGTGCAGGATTTATATAGCTATGTTCCTGTTGGAACGCCGGTAACGATCCGTAAATAAGTCCATCCTTATTCATAACGAAAATGGCAGGCTTTGAGGCCTGCCATTTGTTTTTTCAAGTTAGTTAAAGCCTTTATTCTCCAATAAATAGCTCTTGATAAACTGGATGGTTGCATACCGCTGAAAATCGGCATTGTTCTTTTTGGCAAATCCATGACCTTCGTCCTTTGCTTCCAGGTACCACACTACGCCGCCGTTCTTTCTTACTTTTTCAGCCATTTGCACGGCCTCGGTTCTTGGCACCCGCGGATCATTTCCGCCCTGAACAATGAACAAGGGCTTGGTGATTTTGCTGGCGTTATTCAACGGTGCTATCTTTTCAAAAAAAGCTGCCATTTCCGGATCTCTTTCATCACCATATTCTACTCTTCGTAAATCCCTGCGGTAGCTTTCTGTGTTCTTTAAAAATGTTGTGAAGTGCGAAATGCCTACTACGTCCAATGCAGCTTTGATACGGTCATTGTAATTGGTCGCCACCGCAAGTGTCATGTAGCCGCCGTAACTTCCCCCGGTTACCATAACCTTGCTCGCATCTAAGTCGGGTTGTTTGGCAATCCAGTCAAGCAAGGCACCGATGTCTTTTACTGATTCTTCTCTTTTCATACCGTTGTCAAGAGCCAGGAATGTTTTGCCGTAACCTGAAGAGCCTCTTACGTTCGGGAAGATCATGGCTACGCCCAGCTCATTCAGGTAGTAATTATTAGCGCCAATGAAGCCCGGCCTTGATTGTCCTTCGGGACCGCCATGAATATTGATGATAACCGGCCGTTTGCCTTTAAATTTCTTGTGTGCTTTATAATAGAACCCACTGATCTCGCGGTCATCAAAACTCTTCCATTTAATCAGTTCCGGCACGCTTAACTCGCTGGGAACAATGCCACCCAATTCACTTTCTGTCCACCGTTCCAGCTTGCCGGTTGTTGTTGACAACACATACACATCGGTTGGAGATTGAGCTGAGTTGATGGAAATACTCAGGTCCTTACTGTTGTCATGGAACTCCAGTCCACCATAAAGGCCAACAGGAAGGTTTTTTACTTCCGTATATTTTTTGGTTGCAGTATTCAACAGGTAAAGTTTCGACAGGCCTGCTTCGTTGGTAAGAAAAGCCAGTTGCTTTCCGTCTTTGGAAAGTTCAATACCCATAACATCCCAAGGGATATTGGTGAGATAATCCACTTTTTTTGACGGAAGATGCATGTATGCCAGCCGGCTGAACTCGGAGCCTTTGTCAGTTGTAAAATAGATGCCTTTCCCATCTTTGCTGAATGTGGCGGCGCCAATAGCAACGCTCTTTTCATTCCGGTCGGATAATGGTGACTTTTCACCAGTAACAGCATTGACCAGCCAAAGGTGTGATTCGTTGGCGGAGATGTATTCACCAACGATTAGCTGTTTATCATCTGGCGACCAGTCCAGCACACCCCATCCGCCCCCGCTTACCTGCAGCAATAATTTATCGCTTGCCTTATCCAAGGGATTCATCAGGTAGATATCCCTGTCTGCACCGTTGCGGCGGGTAGAGGAGTAAGCGATTCGCTTGCCGCTGTTGCTCCATACCATACCGCCGTTTTGTGAACGACCGCCATCGCTGAGCATCGTGATGGCGCCATCCGAAAAATCCATGCGGTACAATTGGCCGAATTCGTTGCCCCCTACATCTTTTACAAAAAGAATGTAGTCGCCTTTAAGAGGCTCGAAGGTTGCGTTGCTAACCGGCTCATTGAAGAAGGTAATTTGCTTACGGTCGCCCATGGGCATTTTCACCCGGTGCAATTGCGGCACATTGGCAAAGCGAGTCGCAATCAGCATTTCTTTTTTAACCGGGTGCCATGCCACAAAGCCGGCGCCCCTTGATTCATTGTAGCGCTGAATTTCGGCTGCCACGGAAGCCGGGATTTCAGGTATACCTTCTACAATAAGATTAGACCCGGGTGTTATGTTTTGTGCATGAGCAAGAGAAGAATACAAAAGGGAAAGAAGTAGAAGCCTTTTCATAACAGTTGGTTTAGTTGTATAAGTTACAACTTTCCCCTTGCAATTTCCTCCACTACCCCCGGATCGAGCAGCGTGGTTGTATCACCAAAACTCTGCGTTTCCCCTTCGGCGATTTTCCGAAGAATCCGTCGCATAATTTTTCCACTGCGGGTTTTTGGCAATCCCGGCACAAATTGGATTTTGTCTGGCTTAGCAATTGGCCCGATGATGCGGGACACTGTTTGAACGATGTTCTTTCTCATTTCCTCTTCCGTACCATGCATGTGCTGACAAATGACATAGGCGTATATGCCCTGGCCTTTGATATCATGCGGATAACCGACAACCGCACTTTCCACTACATCACTGTGCATATTAATGGCGTTCTCTACTTCAGCAGTTCCTATGCGGTGACCACTCACATTTAATACATCATCTACCCTGCCGGTGATTCTATAATTGCCTTCTTCATCCCGCAAAGCACCGTCACCGGTGAAGTATAAATTTTCATACGTGGAAAAATAGGTCTGGCGACAGCGTTCGTGATCGCCGTAAGTAGTGCGCAAGATGGCAGGCCATGGTGCCTTGATACATAAATTACCAGAAGCAGGATTGCCCTCAATTTCTTTTCCATTTTCATCTACCAATATTGGCTGTACACCCGGCATGGGCAGCGTTGCCCAAGAGGGTTTGGCAGGTGTCACGCCGGCAAGGTTGGTTATTAAGATACCGCCGGTTTCTGTTTGCCACCACGTATCTACAATGGGGCATTTCTTTTTACCGATATGTTCATCGTACCAATGCCAAGCTTCTTCGTTAATGGGTTCACCCACCGTTCCAAGAACTTTCAAGGACGATAAATCTTTTCCTTCAAGCGGTTTTAAGCCAAAACCCATCAACGAACGAATGGCTGTTGGAGCAGTATAAAGGATATTGACCTTGTGCTTATCAACAATATCCCAGAAACGACCAGCATCGGGCCAGGTTGGAACACCTTCGAACATGACGCTTGTAGCGCCGGCAATCAACGGTCCATAAGCAATGTAGCTATGACCCGTTATCCAGCCAATATCTGCAGTACAAAAGAACACATCGCCCTGATTATATTGAAATGTGTTGACGAACGTATAAGCCGTCCATACCATATAACCACCACAACTATGCACAACACCCTTAGGCTTACCCGTACTGCCTGATGTATATAATATAAACAGCGGGTCTTCTGCATCCATTTCTTCGGCATCGCATCTAACCACACCTTCTTTTTCCACTTGCGACTCGGCGTATTCCATCTCATCTTCCCACCAAATGTCACGGCCTTTGATCATTGACACTGCCGTTCTTGTGCGGGTATAAACAATAACCTTCTTCACCGTTCTGTTGCCGATCAGTGCGTCATCAATCACCGATTTTAATGGAATAACTTTTTCGCCGCGGTAAGCACCATCCGCCGTGATGATGAATTCAGCCTTTGCATCTTCCAACCGGTCGGCAATACTTTGTGCGGAGAAACCACCAAACACAACAGAGTGAATTGCTCCTATTCTTGCACAACCCAAAACGGCATACACAAGTTCCGGAACCATGCCCATGTAAATACAAACACGGTCGCCTTTTTTGACACCATTGTTCTTAAGCATTTGGGCCACCTGGCAAACCCGTTTGTGCAAACGGGTATATGTAACCACCCTTACACGATCCTCGGGATTGTTGGGCTCCCAAATAATGGCAGGCTTATCGCCGAGCTCCTTCAAATGACGGTCAATGCAGTTTTCGGTGATGTTCAGCTTCCCATTCACGAACCATTTCACTGATGGATCTTTGAAATTCCATTCTGTTGTTTTGTCCCATTTCCGGCGCCAGTAAAAATTTTCTGCAACACCGCTCCAGAAAGCGTCAGGGTTTTCTACGCTTTGGCGGTAGGTTTCCTTGTATTCGTCTAATGATTTGATCTGGTAGGGATAGCCCATGTAGTTTCGTTTAATTCGGTTGGTTCTTTGACCGGATGAATTTAGTGCAGAAAAAGTTTAGCGAAAATTAAACAACGAAGCTTTTTGTGTGTTTTTAGTAGGCAACTAATTTTGCGTTCCACTTATGAGAAGAATTGTTTCTATAATGTTTCTCTCGCTAATGCTGCTACAGGCTATCCCTGTGCTGCATTTCTTCTCATCAAACAAGGCGATCTTCTATACCTACATCGACGAAGAAAAGCCAAACGATAAGATCAAAAAAGAAGGCAAAGAGTTTTTATCAATTGCTACCAATCCAGCATTTGAAACAAAATCAGAAAAAGAGTTTCTGCCTTTTCTTGTTAATCAGTATCCTTCTCCCCTGCTTGAATCGCTGACGCCGCCCCCGGATGCCTGTTAAACAATAGCAGAATTTAATTTTATTGTTTCATTAAAACAGCAGCTTTATGGCGCAGTCCAACCCGCTTGCCCGCATTGCAAAACTTGTTCGTGAAGAAAAAACAGAGATTAGCTCGATCTATTTCTATGCTATTTTGAGTGGCCTTATTCAACTATCCTTACCGCTTGGCATTCAGGCTATCATTGGCTTTGTATTGGGTGGCGCCATGTCAACATCATTGGTGATTTTAGTAGCCCTTGTTGTGATTGGGGTGTTGCTCAACGGCATTTTGCAACTGAACCAGATGAAGATCATTGAACGCATCCAGCAAAAGATCTTTGTTCGCTATTCATTTGCATTTACCAACCACATTCCACGGTTGGACCTGCAAAAGATCGACAGCTTTTATTTGCCGGAATTGGTGAACCGCTTTTTTGATATCCCAGTATTACAGAAAAGCCTTTCGAAAATCCTGCTTGATTTCCCACTGGCTGTAACACAGATTATTTTGGGCCTTTTGTTATTAAGTTTTTACCACCCGGCCTTTATTTTCTTCGGCATCATGCTTCTTCTATTGCTGACGCTGATCTTCCGGATAACCGGAGACAAAGGTTTTCAAACCAGCCTGGAGAAAAGCACATTTAAATACCAGGTAGCCGGCTGGCTGGAAGAAATGGCAAGGGTTATTAAGCAGTTTAAATTCTCGGCTCATCACGGCCTGCACGAAAAAAAGGCTGATGAAAAAGTGATCAATTATGTGGAAGCCCGCAAACGTCACTTTAATATTTTGTTGTTACAATACCGCGTGTTGATTGCTTTTAAGGTCATTATTACAGCTGCCATGCTGATTGTTGGCTGTGCACTGCTGTTGGATCAGCAAATCAACATCGGCCAGTTTGTAGCAGCTGAGATCGTTATCATCATTGTTATTAACTCGGTTGAAAAACTGATTGTCAATCTTGACAGCGTTTATAGTGCGCTGACCTCGGTTGAGAAGATCAATAAGCTGCTTGATAAACCAGCTGAAAAACAGGGCAGTTTTGCATCCGGCGGCAAAAACGCCTTCAATGTAACGTTCAAGAGTGTATCGTTTGCTTACCACGAAGACAGGCCAATTTTACAGAATGCTTCCTTTATAGCCAAGCCAGGAGAAAAAATTGCCATCACCGGGAAGCCAGGAAGCGGCAAAAGCACCATCTTAAAATTATTGACCGGTGCTTACCAGGATTTTACAGGATCAATTCTGATTGACGATATCCCCATAGGCAATTACAGCCTGGAGTACCTGCGTTCGCACATTGGTATTGCGTTAAGCCAACAGGACGTATTTGCGGGTACCGTATGGGAAAACATAACGCTGGGTAATGAAAACCTGGATACAGCCTACATCACAAAGCTTACGCAGCTTACCAGCCTTTCATCGTTTATTGCTTCACTAAAGGATGGCTATGATACGCAGCTTGACCCAACAGGTAACCGTTTGCCGAAAAACGTGGTACAAAAGATCTTACTAGTGAGAGCATTAGCGCACAAGCCCAAGCTGGTGCTGCTGGAAGAACCATGGCAGGGTATTGATGAAGAAACCACCATGCAAATCCAGCATTTGCTGCTGAACGAAGTAGAGGCAACATTGATCATTGCAACCAATGATTCGAATTACATCCGCCAGTGCGATCACACAGTAGCACTAAACTAATTCTTCACAATTAAAAAGCATGTTTTATGAAACACGCTACTGCATATCAACATATTTACTTGCAAGGAAAAAAAAGCCGCACCCGTTACTGGGCCTGGGGCTTGCTGATTGCTTTTATCATCCTTTTGTTTTTACCCTGGACGCAAACCATTAGAGCCAAAGGAACAGTGATTGCCTTGCGGCAGGAACAACGTCCGCAGCAAATCAACACGATCATTGGTGGCCGCATCATGAAATGGCATGTGAAAGAAGGTGACTTTGTAAAAGCAGGTGATACACTGGTGCAGCTAACCGAGATAAAAGACAGCTATCTTGACCCGAACCTGATTGACCGAACCAGGGAACAAATCACAGCCAAACAAAAAGGCATCGATTACTACCGCAATAAAGCGGGTACTGCGGAAACGCAAATCGGCGCCTTGTCAACCGGCTTGCAGCTGAAGCTTTCGCAGCTGGAAAACAAGATCCGCCAGCTGCAGGTAAAACTGCAAAGCGACAGTATAGAAGCCGTTGCTGCAGCCAATGATTATAAAATTGCTACGCAGCAGTACAATCGCCAGCGGCAGATGTTTGACAGCGGCCTTGTATCACTTACCCAATTGGAACAGCGTAACCAGGCGTTTCAGAATGCAATGGCAAAAAAGCTGAGTGCCGACAACAAATACATTGCCACCAAACAGGAATTAAATATTGTTCGGTTAGAAATGAATGGCGCACAACAGGAGTATACGGAGAAGATGGCAAAGGCAGAGGGTGATCGTTTTCAATCGATGTCGGAAATTGCCAGCAGCGAGGGCGAAGTAGCCAAGCTGCAGAACCAGTATAGTACTTATAGTATCCGCAACGGCATGTACATCATTACGGCACCGCAGGACGGGCAGGTAGTGCAGGCTGCAAAAACGGGTATTGGTGAGATAGTAAAAGAAGGTGAAATGCTAGTGAACATTGTACCCGACCAGATCCAATATGCAGTTGAATTATATGTTCGCCCGGTAGACCTGCCGCTTGTACAGCAAGGCCAGCGAGTGATGTTTCTATTTGATGGTTTTCCCGCTATTGTGTTCAGTGGTTGGCCGCAGGCATCGTCAGGAACCTTCAGAGGCAAGGTGGTAGCCGTAGAAAAGAATGTAAGTGCCAATGGCAAGTTTCGTGTACTGGTATCAGAAGACCCAAAAGAAAAACCATGGCCACAGGAATTAAAGATGGGTACGGGAGCCAATGGTTTGGCATTGTTAAACGATGTGCCGGTGTGGTATGAACTCTGGCGGAATATCAACTCCTTCCCGCCTGATTATTACAACATGAAAACTGAGCAAACAGGCAAAAAATGAAAAAACACCTTCTCACTATATTTTTCTTCGCAGCAGCTCTGATAGCTTCAGCGCAACAGCAAACGCTTTCGCTGCAGGAATACCTGGCCATTGTGAAAAAATACCATCCGGTGGCAAGACAAGCCATGTTAAGCGTGGAGATAGCAAAGGCTGAAGTGACTTCGGCACGGGGGCGCTTCGATCCGCAATTTGAAAATACCATTCAGCGAAAAGAGCTGGATGGGTTGTTATATTATGATCACCAGATCAGCGAGCTAAAAGTGCCTACCTGGTATGGTTTAGATGTTGTAGCAGGTATTGAAAGCCTGACCGGCCAGCGTACATCAACACCTGACACAAAAGGCAACAGCAGCTATTTTGGTTTTAGCATGCCGGTAGCAAAAGGGCTTTTAATGGACGGCAGAAGAGCCGCCTTACAGCAGGCAAAAATTTTTCAGCAGCTATCGGTACAGGAACAGCGCACCATTCTCAACGACTTGTTGTTTGATGCAGCAAGAGCTTATTGGAACTGGTGGCAACAGCATCAAACACAACTCCTTTTTCGACAGGCCGTCCGTAATGCAGAGGAACGTTTCCGTTTGGTAAAAGCAGCTTTTCAAATTGGTGAACGACCGGCTATTGATACAGTAGAAGCATTGGCACAACTACAAAGCTTTCAGATAAGAGCCAACGAAATCCAGTTGGATATCACGAACTCACAACTGGATGTCAGCGTTTTTTTGTGGCAGGAAAACGGTGATGTATACAATCTGCCGCAGGCCGTAGTTCCGCAGCAAATAACACCGCCGCTGTTAGAGGCCATGCAGTTTGAGCGACTAGTACAACAGGTGCAACTGCACCCTGAATTACAACAGTATCGTTTTAAACTGGAAGCCTTACAGGTAGAGAAGCGGTTGAAGTTTCAATCGCTGTTGCCATCGGTTTACCTTAAATACAATCAGTTGAATCGCACCCATGACCTTGCGAAATCGTTCAGCTCTCCCTGGCTGCAAAATAATTTCCGTTATGGGGTGTCGATATCGGTACCGCTGCGTTTGTCAGAAGGACGAGGCGAATACCGAAAAGCCAAGTTGAAAATTGAACAAACAGAATTGCAACAACTCAATAAACAAATCAGCCTGCAAACAAAGCTGCGCCAGTATTTCAACGAATGGCGACAATTGCGTGAGCAGATCGCCTTGCAGCAACAAGCAGTGCAATCATACGCCACACTGCAACGTGGTGAGGAACTGAAGTTTTCAAATGGCGAAAGCTCCTTGTTTTTAGTAAATGCCCGTGAGATAAAGACTCTCGAGGCGCAACAGAAATTGTTGGAGCTGCAAGCAAAAGAACAAAAGGCAGCTGCAAGTACTCTTTGGGCGGCAGGAAGTTTACAGTAATGAAAAAGCCCTGCTGAAGTAGCAGGGCTTTTTTAATAAAACCATATTATCAAGCTACAGCACTTGCTGTTTCCTTTTCTTTATTGAACTGCAATGTGTCTTCATAAAACTCAACATTTCCTGATGTAACATCATACATAGCGCCGATAACACCGATTTCGCCGTTGCGTACCATTTCTTCAAGAATAGGACTTTTCGCAAGAATCAATTGTACGTTTCTGCGCACATTGATCTCTGCCACGTTCTCTACAAACTCGCTATTCTTGGAAGTCCTGTTTTCGCTGGTTTGTTTTTCTTCAGTTACAGCCGGTTCAATTTTAGAAAGCAATGTTGTAAGATTGCCCAACTCTACATGATCACATGCCCCTTTAATTGCACCACACTTTGTATGACCCAACACTACAATGAACTTTGAGCCTGCCACCTTACAGGCAAATTCCATACTTCCTAAAATATCCTCATTCACCACATTGCCGGCAATGCGTACACTGAAAATATCGCCGAGCCCCTGATCAAAAACCAATTCCGCTGAAGTGCGGCTGTCAATACAGCTTAATACCACAGCAAAGGGCCATTGGCCATCACGGGTATCGTTCACTTGTTCTAGCAAGTTGCGGTTTACTTTCAGGTTGCCTACAAAACGCTTGTTTCCTTCTTTTAAAATATCTAATGCCTGCATCGGGCTAATCTTGTCTTGTAATTCCTTGTTTAATGTTCTCATCTCTAAATAGTTTAAAAGTTATTGTGTGGGGTTTAAAACTTTGTCTGTCTGCACATTCGTTAATCCATCATTTCCGCGAGGTTCCGAATGTACGTTGTGCGTGTTCGTAATCTTATACTTTTCCTTAAAGCCCATTAAAAGACAATTGATGTTTTTCAGTGGTGCTTTTACCTCTTTAAATTCTTTGATCAACTCCAGCACATCAAAGTCAATGTATTGAGTTTTGCTGGCGTCAATCACGACTGTTGAATTTTCAGGCAGATGATCAAGAGTCAGTTTGATGCTTGCTTTATTCAAAAATGATACTTCTTCAGAAAGATGAATGCGAATAACCTCGCCTTCGTGGTGGTTCTCTTTATGGAAGTAGTAGGAATTTTTGATGTTGCCATAGAGTATAGCAATGATACTGGCCAACAAGCCTAATCCAACACCGGTCAATAGATCGAACCGCACTACTGCGATAACAGTAATGACGAAGGGCACCCATTGGAACTTGCCATTCGCAAACATCTGCTTGAACACGGTTGGTTTAGCCAGTTTGTAACCGGTGAGTAACAGGATTGCTGCCAGGGCTCCTAATGGAATTAGGTTTAGTACACGGGGAATAAGAATAACACAAACCAAAATCAACACGCCATGCAAAATGGACGAAAGCTTGGTCCTTGCACCCGCATTCAAATTGGCTGTGCTTCGTACAATTACACTGGTAATCGGTAATCCACCCAGTATTCCTGAGATCATGTTACCGATACCCTGGGCTCTTAATTCGCGGTTAGGATTTGTTACCCTGCGCATTGGATCCAGTTTGTCCACTGCTTCAATACACAACAATGTTTCAATAGACGCCACGGCCATTAGTGTAAATGCAGTCAGGATCACTTCGCCGGAGAAAGCCCGGCTGAAATCCGGAAAGCGAAACAGACCTGTGAATTCATTGAAGCTCTCCGGCACAGGAATTTGCACAAGGTGCTCACCAGTGGCTACCAACGATGGAGAGCTGGCCTGAAACAACATGTTCAGTAGAATACTAACAACTACGGCAATCAGTGCCCCTGGAATCATTCTAAACTTTTTCATGAATGGCCGTTCCCAAAGAATCAGGATCAGTAATGACACAAACGTAATGATGGTAACACCCAAATGAATCCGGGTCAACGGTTCCAGTGCAGCATCAATCATTGTTCGTCCTTTTCTGTCTAAAAAGGCTTGGCTACCTTCAGGATCTGTGTCATAGCCAAACGCATGAGGAATTTGTTTCAGAATGATAATAATACCAATACCCGTCAGCATGCCCTTAATAACACTACCGGGGAAATAGTTCGCAATGCTTCCGGCTTTAACAAAACCAAGAATAAGTTGTAAAGCACCAGCCATCACAACGGCAGCCAGAAATACTTCAAAGGCTCCTAATTTGGTAATCGCAGTAAGCACAATAGCCGTGAGACCTGCCGCAGGACCACTCACACTTAATTGTGAACCACTCAAGGAACCAATGACAATACCACCAACAATTCCTGCAATAAGACCCGAGAAAAACGGTGCACCCGATGCCAGGGCGATTCCCAGACACAACGGCACGGCAACTAAAAAGACAACGATACTAGCTGAGAAATCAGACTTAAAATGTGCAAATAGCGACTGCTTCATACAATCGGATTTTTTCTAAATAATTAGAAGAGTAAAGAATAAAATGAAATGTTTGAAATAAGATTAAAGGCCAAAGGGACCTTCCGGAGGGTTGTAAGGTGCATCCCAAAAACCCCTGCTGTAAGAATACCATTCAGCAGTTTCAGTAGATGAAGCGAAGTTTATTGTAAGACTTCTATCGTGATTATCAGCAAAATGAATTTTGTCCTGTCCTAGGTCCTTTGTTTCCTTTGCTGCCGGTGTTTCATCCGGTGATTCTTCTTCTGCAATTAATGTTTGTGGAGCATTATATTGATAAGCCAGGTAACCATGGGCTACTACCACGCATGTGGAAATAACTAGCAGTATGGATAAAACAAACCTGAACATATGCGAAGAAAACATTTTTCTGTAGCACCAAAAAATTTGGCCTACAAAAATAACGTGAAGGATTGACACTCTATATAATAAAGCAGTACTGGTTTAGACGGCAGTTACACAGAAAGATCATGTTATTTAATGTTAAGAGCGCCGAATTGTAAACTTGAACGGCTATTTTTGTCCACTTCATGCAAGGAAGCAAAGGAATATATACACAACTGCATAAACTGTCGAGCCTGTTATTGATGATAGCGCTTGCTTGGTTAACAGTGTGCCTCCCTTATGTTTCTGAGACGGAACAGGGTGCCGGAGTACAAATTGAGAGCCCTATTGACGGTGGTGCGGAGGATTGCGAAAACCCGCTCAGTAACACCAACGAAGAAAAAACACCGTCAGGTACTTCCCTGCTATCGGAATACCTGCAGGATACCCAAGTGATGGAGAACAGCTTTATCACACTTACTTCGTTTTATAAATGTCACCCGTCTGACTTATATCTTGCTTATCATCCTGATTTGATTATACCGCCTCCCGAAGTATAACCTCTATTCCATTTTCTTAATTAACGATGCTGCTTGCTGTTGATGAACGAATTATGTTCTCCAGTTTCTATTTCCTGACCATAAAATAATACATGATGAGGCGTGCAAGCGTTTATCTAAAAAATCTGGGATCAGATGTCCCTTCTTCTATCGTAGTGTTTCTAGTGGCTTTGCCACTCTGTTTAGGTGTTGCTCTGGCTTCGCAGGCGCCTTTGTTTAGTGGACTGATTGCCGGCTTTGTCGGTGGTATCGTAGTAGGCTCACTCAGTGGTTCGCACCTGAGTGTGAGCGGCCCGGCTGCAGGTTTAACGGCTATTGTAGCTGCGGCAATTTTAAAAATGCCTTCGTTTGAGGCTTTCTTATTTGCTGTAGTGGTTTGTGGTGCACTTCAGTTAGTGCTTGGCTTTGTAAAGGCCGGTGTTATAGGAGACTACGTTCCCAATGGCGTCATAAAAGGAATGCTTGCTGCAATTGGTTTGATTCTTATCCTTAACCAGTTTCCACATCTTCTTGGCGATGATTCGCATTTTGAGCGGGATGATGATGTACCGGCAGCTTCAGGTGGAAATATTTTTAGCAATTTCATTAACGCCTTTGGAAATATCAACTCCATTGCCTTCTTAATCGGTGGTACTTGTCTTGCCTTCCACTTTCTTTGGGAGAAGATCGTAGCCAATAAAAAAGGATTTATCCGCTTGGTTCCGGCTCCGCTTCTGGTCGTGTTAATTGCTATCGGCATTAATTTGTTTGTACAAAACAGTAATCCAGGCAATGCTTTAACAGGCGAGCACCTGGTAATTATTCCAAAGGCTTCCTCTGCCGGCGAATTCTTTTCCTTTTTTACGTTTCCTGACTTCAGCGCTTTTATGAATAAAGATGTCTGGATTGCCGGTGTTACACTTGCATTGGTAGCCAGTCTGGAAACGCTTCTAAGCATTGAGGCAGTGGATGACCTTGATCCCTACCAACGGGTAACGAACAAGGACCGCGAACTGAAAGCACAAGGCATTGGCAACATGGTGTCTGGTTTGATTGGCGGCTTGCCGGTAACATCAGTGATTGTTCGGTCGTCGGCAAACGTGAACTCCGGTGCAAAAAGCAAAATGTCAACCATTCTCCATGGTACATTATTACTCTTGTGCGTGGCCTTCATCCCTGCTATTCTGAACCTGATTCCGAAAGCAGCCCTGGCCGCCGTATTGATCTTCACCGGTTACAAACTGGCCAAGCCTTCTCTTTTCAAAGCCTTTTATAAAAAGGGTTGGGATCAGTTCCTGCCGTTTGTCATTACCATTCTTGCTATCCTCGCAACTGATCTGCTGAAAGGTGTAATCATTGGTATTGGAATCGGATTGTTCTTCGTTTTACGTAGTAACTTTAGGTCAGCCGTTTTTGTGGTGAGCGATGATAACAAATATCTTTTCCGCTTGCGTAAAGACGTGTCGTTCCTGAACAAGCCCATTATCAAAAACAAGCTGGAGCAGGTGCCGGAAAATTCAACCGTGTTAATTGATACCAGCCGGGCCGATTTTATTGACAAGGATATCATTGAAGTGATCGAAGACTTTATGATTCATGCCCCGCTGAAGAATATTTATGTAGAGGTAAAAACAAGCCCATACAAGAACCAGGGCTTTAACCAAACACTGATCGAAGACAGCAACCGAAAGGCAGCTGATGTTGTTCGCAACCATGATAAAACAGTGAAATTAGTAGAGGAAGAAAATTTAGTGACGCGTTAAACTAATAATATGCATTCATATGAAAAGTTACTGTTAGAAAATAAGGCATGGGCAGCAGAGCAGATCGCAGATGATGCGGACTACTTTAAACGTTTGGAACATATTCAGACGCCGGAATTTCTCTGGATTGGTTGCAGCGACAGCCGTGTGCCTGCCAATGAAATTACGGGTACGCAGCCGGGAGAGATCTTTGTTCACCGCAACATTGCCAACATGGTGATCAATACAGATGTAAACCTGTTAGCTGTATTGGATTATGCTGTTACGCATTTAAAGGTGAAACACATCATTGTTTGTGGGCATTACGGATGCGGCGGTGTTAAGGCGGCCATGACACAGAAAGACTTCAAACCCGTTTTGAATATGTGGCTGAAGAACATCAAAGACGTGATTCGCCACCATCGCGATGAATTGCATGCTATCAGCGACGAGGAAGCACGCAGCAACCGGTTGGTGGAGTTGAATGTAACAGAGCAGGTGTATAATTTAGCAAAGACAACTATCATTCAGCGTTGCTGGAAGAGAGAACAGCGTCCCGATTTACATGGCTGGGTGTATGGATTAAAAGATGGCTTGATTAAGCCTGTTTATGAAATGAAAGCGGGCACACACATTGATGATTTATATGAGTACGAGGTTTAAAAACAGCTAACGATTCATCATTAAAACTTAGAAAGATGCAATGTCCAAACTGTAACGAAACATTGGTAATGGCCGACAGGCAGGGAGTGGAAATTGACTATTGCCCCAAATGCCGCGGCGTATGGCTTGATCGAGGCGAGCTGGATAAGATCATTGAGCGATCCGCTGATTATTCTCCCAATCCACCTACCCCGCCCCCTGCTGACCCACGTTATAAGCATGACGACGACTATTACAAAAAGCAATACCCGCAACAAGGTGGTGGGTATTACAATGACCCACATTACAAACACAAAAAGAAAAAAGGTTTCCTTGATGACTTTTTTGATTTTTGATTGATATAAACCCCGCTTCGGCGGGGTTTCTTTTTATTGGCAACGATTGCGAAGGATTTTTCAGAGCATTGGGATTTGTCGCTTATTTTTAAAGCAAACCAAACCCTTACATGGCTGCACCAAAAGGCATCTGGAAAGTGATCACCGCCTCGTCCGTCGGAACCCTGATTGAATGGTATGATTTCTACATTTTTGGAAGTTTATCCACGATCATCGCTGTTAAGTTCTTCCCGTCAGAAAATCCTACAACGGCACTGTTATCTACCCTGGCCACTTTTGCTGCCGGTTTTATCGTTCGGCCGTTTGGCGCACTGGTATTTGGACGATTAGGTGATTTAATCGGAAGGAAATATACCTTCTTGTTAACCCTTGTCTTGATGGGCCTTTCTACTTTTTTGATTGGCTGCATTCCTTCGTATGAAACCATTGGTTATTGGGCACCTTTTCTTGTTTTGCTGTTACGTTTGTTGCAAGGCCTTGCACTTGGTGGCGAGTATGGCGGTGCCGCAACCTATGTGGCAGAACATTCGCCAGCCAACAAACGCGGCTTTTACACAAGCTGGATACAAACCACAGCTACCCTTGGTCTCTTTCTTTCATTGGGAGTCATACTCTCCATCCGCCAATTGGTTGGTGTTGATGAATTCAACAACGGCAATGGCTGGCGCTATCCTTTTTTGCTGTCGATTTTACTGGTGGTGGTTTCCATCTTTATTCGTTTGCGCATGAACGAGTCACCCCTTTTTGCAAAATTGAAAGGCGAAGGCAAAACCTCTAAAAACCCATTAAAAGAAAGTTTTGGCAACAAAGGCAATTTTAAAATGGTATTGCTGGCTTTGTTCGGTGCTACTATGGGGCAAGGTGTGATTTGGTATACCAGCCAGTTTTATGCGCAAAGTTTTCTGCTGACAAAATGTAAGATTGATTATGAGCAAGCAAACACCATTATTCTCGTGGCGCTCGCCTTTGCCACACCCTTCTTTGTCATCTTCGGAAGTTTGTCCGACAAGTGGGGCCGAAAGAATATCATGATGACAGGCATGCTGTTAGGTGTTTCGTTCTATTTTTTCATCTTCGGACAGCTTTATAAGATATCCGATGTTTCCCATAAGAACATTGCAACAACCACATCCAATACGTATACCAGCCCTACAACTAATGCGGTTATTACAACAGTCGAAAAGACGTTCGTTGATAGCAGCCGTTTAAAGTCTACTGTTACCAAAACGGCAACCGGCACAAAGGTGAAAGACGATGTGTTTGTTAACGAGGCTGATAAATGGAAAATGATCGGGTACATTTTTGCGATGGTCTTATTTGTAACAATGGTGTATGGACCAATCGCTGCCTTCTTGGTTGAACTTTTCCCCACCAAAATCCGTTACACGTCCATGTCGCTGCCATACCATATTGGTAACGGGGTGTTCGGCGGGCTGGTTCCATTTATTGCTACACTTATCACTACCATTGAAGGAAGCGATCACCTTTCTGGTCTATGGTACCCGATTGGTGTGGCCGCATTGAGCTTCGTGATCGGTACACTTTATTTAAGTAACAAACTCACCAAAGAAGAAAGCGAATAAATCATATTTATGCAGTTACTGAAACGAATATTAGGAATTGTCTGGATGCTGTTAGGACCGGTTGTGATTGTCATACTGCTCTGGGGAGCCATCAATAACATTAATCCTACAGGTACGGAAGACATCAACAAACCACTGCCCTGGATCATTATCATTTCCATCTTTACTCCTATTGCCATCGGACTCACCATTTTTGGCTGGTATGCATGGAAGGGAGAATACGACAAGGGTGTCGCCACGGGCAACGAGCTGTGAATTAAGTCTCTTTTCATTTACCGCCTGCACAACTTACCAATGGAACATTACCTTTGAAGCATGTCCATTATGGTAAAAAACCTCACCAAGATCTATGGTGAGCAAAGAGCGGTTGACAATATTTCATTTACAGTTAATAAGGGAGAGATTGTTGGATTCCTAGGCCCGAACGGTGCCGGCAAGAGCACCACCATGAAAATGATTACTGGTTACCTGGAGCCGGATGCTGGCAATATTCAGGTGAGCAATATTGATGTTACGAAGGACCCTTTGGCAGCGAAAAAGAAAGTGGGTTACCTGCCGGAATCCAATGCGCTTTACTACGACATGTACGTGAAAGAATATCTGGATTTTGTCGCTGATGTACATAAAATTCCGAACCGGAAATCGGCAATCGAAAATGTTATTACACAAGTAGGACTCACCCGCGAAAAGACAAAAAAAGTAGGGCAACTTTCCAAAGGATATAAACAACGTGTTGGCCTTGCAGCTGCCTTGTTGCACAATCCCGAAGTATTAATTCTGGACGAACCAACCAGTGGTCTCGATCCAAACCAAATCGTTGAAATCAGGAACGTCATTAAAGAACAGGGCAAGGATAAACTCGTTCTTTTTTCGTCGCATATTTTGCAGGAGGTAGAAGCCATCTGCGACCGTGTGATCATCATCAACAAAGGAAAAATTGTTGCCGACGACAAACTCAGCAACCTACAAAAAACTTCTTCAAACAACATTGTGCGGGTAACTTTTAAAGAAGCCCTAGAAGCAGAATGGCTCAATCGTATACAGGATGCACAGAAAGTAAATAAAGTTGATACTTACAATTGGACTATAGAAACGGAACAACCCGAGAACGTCCGTAAAGGTCTTCTGCAATTAGCTCTTGAACATAACCTGAATATTGTTTCTTTGCAAAGCGAAAGCCTGAGTTTGGAAGAGGTTTTTCGTTCTCTTACAGCTAAATAATTATGACATGGGCATGATTGGCGCATTTGCTCAATTGAACAATGATCAATTCTCAAGAGTTTTAAGCAACCCGCTACTGTTAGAAGGCTTCATTAACGATAGCAAAGAGAAATTAGATGTAGATAAGTCGTGGGAGGCCATCTATTATATACTTACTGGTTCCGCATTGGCGGAAGATGCTTCTCATCCCTTGGGAAGGATTATTTTTAGTCATCAACATTTCGACGACAACCAGGATATGGGATATGGTCCGGCACATTACTTATCGCCTGATGATGTAAAAACGCTGAATCAAGACTTGCAAGCCATTTCTGCTGCTGATGTTAAAAGCAGGTATAATGGTGAAGAGATGGACGAAAAAGGTATTTATCCTGAGGTATGGTCAGAAGAAGAAAGTTATGAGTACCTGGAGCAAAATTTTCTTGATCTTAAAACTTTTTTTCAGACTGCATCCGATAAGAACAATGCAATTGTCAGCTATATATATTGACAACAGAACTAGCCAACTTAATTTTGAACAAAATCAACTCAATAAACTAATCAACTAAACCATGAGTTACATAGCCGAAATTTTTGCCAGACAGATATTAGACAGCCGTGGAAATCCAACTGTAGAAGTAGATGTAATTACCGATGATGGTGCTATGGGCCGTGCTGCGGTGCCAAGCGGCGCCAGCACCGGTGTACACGAAGCCGTAGAGCTGCGTGATGGCGATAAAGGAGTGTACGTAGGAAAAGGCGTTACCAAAGCCGTTCAAAATGTGATGGACATTATTGCTCCTGAACTGGAAGGGTATGATGTAGCTGATCAAACAGGCATTGACCAACTGATGATCCAGTTAGATGGAACAGAAAACAAAAGCAAGCTGGGTGCGAACGCGATGTTGGCGGTGAGTATGGCTTGTGCTAAAGCAGCCGCTGAAGAAGCAACGCTTCCTCTCTTCCGTTATATCGGCGGTACCAACGCGAAGACGTTGCCTGTGCCGATGATGAATATTCTGAATGGTGGTGCGCATGCTGATAACAAGATCGACTTCCAGGAGTTTATGGTGATGCCGGTTGGCGCTAGTTCCTTCAGTGAAGGCCTGCGCTGGGGTGTTGAAATCTTCCATGCACTGAAAACGGTATTAAAGAAAAAAGGATACAGCACCAACGTGGGTGACGAAGGTGGCTTTGCACCCAACATCGGCTCAAACGAAGAAGCCATTGATACAGTGATGGAAGCCATCCAGGCATCAGGTTACAAAGCCGGTTCGCAAATTTTTATTGCGATGGATGCCGCCAACAGCGAGCTGTATAAAGACGGCAAATACACTTTCCATAAGAGTGATGGTAAAACGCTGAGCTCTGATGAACTAGTGAAGTTCTGGGAGAACTGGGCTAGACAATATCCTATCGCTTCCATCGAAGACGGTATGGCGGAAGACGATTGGGAAGGTTGGGCTGCATTAACCCAAGCACTTGGTACAAAGGTTCAGTTAGTGGGTGACGACCTGTTTGTAACGAACGTAACCCGTTTAAGCCAGGGCATTGAAAAGAGCATTGCCAATGGACTATTGGTGAAGGTAAACCAGATTGGTACCGTAACAGAAACAATCGACGCGGTATCAATGGCACAACACGCTGGCTACAATACTATCATGAGCCATCGTAGTGGTGAAACTGAAGACACAACTATCGCTGATCTTGCCGTAGCCTTAAACTGCGGACAAATCAAAACCGGTTCTGCTTCCCGCAGCGACCGTATGGCGAAGTATAACCAGCTGATTCGCATTGAAGAATTGTTGGGTGCTTCGGCTTACTACCCCGGTAACAAATTGAAATTTGGAAAATAAAAAATGAAAAGCCATCCTAACCGATGGCTTTTTTCTTCTACCTACGAACTTCTTTCCATGAACATCGACCTCTCAAAGCTGCGCGGACGCTACGTTTATCTGGAACTGTTGCAACCGGAACATATTGCACAGTTAAAAGCGTTGGCAAAAGACGAACGCATCTGGCAATACACTAAAACCCTGCTTATCAACGATACGTTTGACGAGCAGTTTGACCGCTACATCACGGCTGCACAGGATCCGCGATTTTCCGGGCTTCAGGTTACGTTTGCCATGCGTGATACGCAAACGGCTGCCATCATGGGCATGACCCGCTATTACCGAATCGAACCATCGCATAAGCGGTTGAGCATTGGCTACACCTGGTACATCCCGGAATACTGGGGCCGGGTGCACAACAAGGAATGCAAGTTCTTACTGCTTCAGTATGCTTTCGAGGTATTGGGCTACCAGCGGGTAGAGTTTGAAGTAGCCCACCAAAATATCCGTTCGCAAAAGGCGGTAGCCAAAATTGGAGGTGTAAAAGAAGCCGTACTACGCAAACATGGTTTGCACGCCGATGGAACGATCCGGGATACGGTTGTTTTCAGCATCATTGATGATGAATGGCCCAACGTAAAAAAAATGCTGCTTCACCGGGTTGAAACAGAAGTGCCATCTAAAAAATTGGAGGCGTAGGGCTTTTCTTTTTTATCTTCGATCTACGCCTATTTTTCAAACGCCATCCTCTTTTCATGAAGCTGATTCGTTACATCCCGCCATTCATTTATAACAAGTATTTTCTTGCAAGCTCCTTATTTGCCGTATGGATGCTGTTCTTTGACCGTAACGATTTTTTTACCCAGATGGAACGCAAGGCTGAGCTGGCTGAAATTGAGGAAAGCAAGCAATATTTTGCCGAAAAGATAGCCGAAGGCAAAAAATTTACGATGGACATGCGGTCAAATGCCGATGCCGTGGAAAAATTTGTCCGGGAGAAGTACCTGATGAAAAGGGAAAATGAGGACCTTTTTCTCATTCAAAAGCCTGAAAAGCAATAAAAAGCCGGTTTACACAATAACGAAAACGTCCTGTCGTTTATAGAGCTATACAAGCCAACTGGAGCTTTCTATTATTGAACGATTTATCTGGACTTATGTACAATTACACTCCTGAAGAGATTCTTCTGTATCTATACAAAGAATCGTCCCCCGAACTGACCGCCGCCATTGAAGAGGAGCTGAAAAAAAACTGGGCGCTGCGTGAGAAATTAGCTGTGATGAAGACCGCCATGGAAAGGCTAAACAACATTACGGTTTCTCCCCGCACCGAAGTTGTCCTCAATGTTTTACGTTACGCATCGGAAAAAGAAAAAGTAACCAATTAATTGGTTTTTAGCCTTCGCTATTAACTAATTAACGAATTAGCCAATTAACTTTTCCCTCACCTACCTTAGCGGCAATGACCCGCAAAGAGAGATTTCAGGCCTGCATTGACTTTTTTCAAAAAGCTATGCCTGAGGCCGAAACGGAATTGACGTTTGGTAACACGTATGAGTTGTTGGTGGCCGTGATCTTATCAGCACAGTGCACTGATAAACGTGTGAACATGACAACACCTGCGCTTTTTCGCAGGTACCCCGACATACCCAGTCTTGCAAGGGCGGAATATGATGAGGTATTTGAGCTCATCAAAAGCATTTCTTTTCCTGGCAACAAGAGCCGCCATCTCATTGGCATGGCCAATATGGTCATGGACAAGTTTAATGGTGAAATTCCGATGACCGTGGAAGAGCTGGTGCAACTGCCCGGCGTAGGGCGAAAAACGGCCAATGTAATTACATCGGTGGTAGATAAGCAGCCGAATATGGCGGTGGATACTCATGTCTTTCGGGTTTCCGCCCGCATTGGACTAACTGTTGGAGCTAAAAATCCGCTGCAAACCGAAATGCAGCTGGTCAAATACATTCCGAAGGATTTGATCTACATTTTTCATCACTGGCTTATTTTGCATGGTCGGTACATCTGCGTGGCCCGAACCCCTAAATGTGGTGAATGCGGCCTTCGGCCAGTGTGCAAGTATTACCACACCGTGGTGCAAAAAGACAAAAAGGCATCCTAACCCTCAGCCTTTTGTTGCCATTTTGTAAGGATTTTGCCGGCTAAGTGACGTTTTTCTTTTTTGGCGTAGAGGTTGTTTTTATTAAAGTCAAATTGATTTTAGAATTGCATGACGTCCGTCTCAACTACATATGCCGGCTTTAATAGTATCCTATCCCTACTTCCGTTGGTGAAGGTTTTGAAACGAATGATTGCCGAAGAAAAGCCTGGTGCTAAAAAGCTGTATCAGGAAATACTTCGTGAGGTTGAATCCGTTCCCGAACTTCTGCGGCCGATAGATGACAAAGCTTTGTTAGGCGCTCACGCTGAGCTGGTGGAAGCATTATTGGGTTCTATTTTTCCACCTTCTACCTCCTCCAACCAAGGTTTGTATGCTATTACCTATCCATTTAGCTCCGAAACCATTTATGCATCGCCAGGCTTCCGGAAAATATTTTTAAAGGATGGTGTAAACATCAATGTACCGGATCGTCGCACAACCGTAGATATCAGCCGCGCAAGCTTGTTGCTGGCCTATCATGTTGTATTGAAGAAACTTTATTCATTCCAGGTTCCGATTACTGTCACATCGGTGCATCCGTTTACAGAAGACGAAACAGGATTGACTAAGTACTACGAATTAAAGTTGAATGCTGAATTCGTTGATGTAAAATGCATAGCTGAAGACTACTCGCTACCCACCAGTTTTTCGCCGCAGCGTACATTGGAACTGGATGAACTGAAGGAATTATTTCCATTGGAGAATTTCCGGTTTGAAGGATTGGTGGTCATTGATGTTACCGATGTTACCGGTGAACAAATTGCCAATGAAATCAAAACCGCCCTGCTTAACATCAATGCTTTTAGCGAAGCAGAAGTGTTTGATGAATTGCAGCAGCACGTGCAAAGTTTAATTGGCATTCGTAATATCAAGATTGGTATCACGCCATTCTTTAAAAAGAATGATTATTACCTGTATACCGAAACGCATTATCGCAATAGCTTACTATTCCGCAATGAGGAAGTAAGAAATAATAAAGATGAAATCAGCGATTTGTGCCAGCAGTTGTTCCGAACAACCAGCCAGCCGGTGCTGTATCATAACCTGGAGAAGTCGAACGGCCATTTAAATCAGCTAGTAAAATACTATCAGCAGATTGGTGCAAAAAGTTTGGTTCTTTGTCCGCTGAAATGTGAAGATGGTGAACTGATTGGCTTATTGGAAGTAATGAGCGAGCACGGAGGCAAACTTACTTACCAGCACCTGGCACAGGTTAATCCGGCAATCGAATTATTCCGCCTGGCTTTAGAAAAAACTGCGGAAAGCCTGGAAGCGCAAATCGACAAAACAATCAAAGAGCATTTTACGGCTATTCAACCGGCTGTTGAATGGAAGTTTACCGAAGTAGCTTTTCATTACCTGCAAGGCAGTCAGAATTCAGACCTGATCAAAATGCCGCAGATTGCTTTCCAGGACGTTTACCCGTTGTATGGTGCTATCGACATCCGCAATTCATCGCTGGAAAGAACCAATGCCATTCAGCTGGACCTGCTGGAGCAATTAACGCTGGCAAACGATGTGCTCAGCAAAGCCTGCAAAGTCATTGACTTTCCTTTATTGAAGGAAACACAATTCCGCATTGAAAAATACATGGCTGCAGCATCAGATACTTTGTTATCGGATGATGAAATGCAGATCTATGATTTTTTGCAGGTGCACCTTGATTCGATCTTCAAAAACCTGCTTGAGCTAAGGCCGGAGCTGAAGAAGGTGATCGGCAATTATTTTTCCGCATTGGATTCCCAGCGAAAAGTGATTTACCACCACCGTAAAGATTACGAAGACAGCATTACACGCATCAACGATGTGCTGGATCGGTTTACTGATTTAGAGCAGCGAAACATACAGGAGATTTACCCGCATTATTTTGAGCGTTACATCACCGATGGTGTGGAGTTCAACATTTACGTGGGACAATCTTTATCACCAAATAAAACATTCAACGAAATGTATGTGCGGAACCTGAAGCTATGGCAACTGACGTTCCTGGCAAAGGCCGCAAGGTTGACTGCATCGTTGGAAAAACGTTTGCCGTTGCCCATGCAAACAACGCAGCTTATTCTGGCACATGCAATTCCGCTTTCCATTTCATTCCGTAGAAAAGAACGCAAGTTTGATGTGGATGGCGCCTACAACATCCGCTACGAGATAATCAAAAAGCGGATTGACAAAGTGCACATCCGCGATTCCGAAGAGCGACTGACACAACCCGGGAAAATCGCCATCGTTTATTCGCAACACAAGGAATTGACAGAATACTCTGAGTATATCGAATTCCTGCAAAATGAAGGTTTGCTGGGTGAGAACATTGAACACCTTGACTTAGAAGATACGCAAGGCATCAGTGGTTTAAAAGCAGTAAGGGTTGATGTGAAGTTTGCAACTGAATCTGGCTCATCACCGAAAGAGCCGTTTACAAAAATTGGAAACGTCAAACAGTCTTCATAAAAACATAAACAGCTATCAATTGATAGCTGTTTATGTTTACAATAACTTCTTTTATCTTCTTTGGAAGGTGTAGGTAATGTTGAAAGACATTCCGTTCATTTGTACTTGATCGATACCACGGATAGTGTGATCATCAAACTGCTGCAACTGTAAGTTCAACACATCATCCGGAAGTACAATATTCAATGTACGGTTGTTGTTTTGCAGCTGCCAGTTGATGTTCTGCCAGGGAGCATTACAGCCTTGTCGCATTTGCCCGGCGCCATTTCCTTGGAAAACGGTAACAATATCACGACCACATGTATTGTATGTGCTATAGATATCTGTCTCGGTGCGGCCATCACCATTAAAATCATAAGCCCTGTCAGATGTAATACCTGTTACTGCCCATGTTCCTTCAATGGATCGGGCATCGGTAACAAAAGTATCTTTCTGACAAGAAGTAAATAGGATAAGAAGGGAAGCAAGGGATAAAACGTAAAAAGAGCGGCGCATACGATTGTTTTTATAGGTAAGAAATGAATAACAACCTAGCGTTATCCGTTTTCGTGCCAGCAAATGTTAGCACTTCGCGGTCAATGGAACTTTAGTATTTACTTAAATATGCTTGGCGCCAGCTCTTAACAGGAAATGACTTTTAAAAACTTATTGCTCCAGAACAAAAAAGCCATCTCTCGATGGCTTTTTATATAAGAACGAACTTATTCTAAAACCTGAAACCTAGGCTGATATAAGGCAGTGCCTTTTCTTCTTTCGAAAATGCAAGAGAGCCAGATACCACCCAGCGTTTGATTGGCGCTACCCAAATACCGCCGCCATAGCCCGTGTGCCAGCGACCAAGGTTTGGCTCATTGTCCTGCCAAACACGGCCAATGTCATGAAAGGCAAGAATGCCCATAGAGCCAGGGAACAGGAAGGTGCTGAACTCCGCTAAACGAATTCTTACTTCGGCATTGTTGTACAACATTGTTCTTCCCGCAAAACGGTTACGACGATAACCGCGAAGGTTTTCCGTGCCACTTAGGTATTGCGCCTGCGGAATTTCAAAGGCACCAATGTTATGTCCTACGCCCAATCGCACGGCATAAACGGCTATCGATTGTGGTTCAAACGATGCTACTACACTCATATCCCAATGCAACTGCGTAACACGGTTACTTCCTTCTGTTAATCCAATCATGCTACGGGCACCTGCATTCAAAATAAAACCACGAGATGGAAGGCCCTGATTGTTGCGGGAGTTGATATCAAGAAGGAACTGTGGACCAATGTAGGCTTTTGGTGCGTACAAGGTTTGTTGATCAACACCACTCAGGATTGTTTGCCCTAAGAACTTATCACGGTTTTCGCTGCTGTTAATATCGAAGTACTGAAATGCCAAACCATAGTTGATACGCAACCACGATTGCAACTGCCTCCGAAGCATCATCGAAAGATTACCGATGTTATAACGTGCACGGTAGTAACGATCGCGGCCCGGCCGGGATTGATCGTACACGGTGTTGTTACCCAAACCAAAGAAGTTGGTCACGTTCACCGGTGCTCTCAGGTCGCCCCTGATCAACAAATCCTTGTTCCCAACAGCTCTTGTGAAATCACCTTCGTAACCAAAGAAATATGAAGAGGTACGCAAAGCATGTGCTGCCCGGAAAACATGTCTTGTACTAAACGGTTCTTTTCTAAAACCATGGGTTACAATCTCGCCCCTGACACCAAGGAAAACTCCATCATCCACGTTGTAACCATATTGAATACCGGGATTGAAAAAGCCGTATTTATAAGAAAGACGGTTATACTCATTGTTCCGCGGATCAGGACTAATACTCTTGATAAAACCATTTTCGTTACCACTGAATTTATTTTCTTCAAACGTCACATCATACACACGAATATCTTTTCCTTCAGCACTTTCATTAATGAAATGATCATCCCCCGGACCACCAATAATTCGGATTTTCATACCGGTGTAACCACCCCGCACGACAAAGCTGTCTCTGTCTTCTAATCCATAAATCATCAGCTCCTTGGTTTCTTCTTTATCAAAAAGGCGGTCGTACATTTTTGTGCCCAGCACGTTGTTCTTATCAATTTTATGTACGGTAACCCGCAGCTTGTTGTCAGGCTGTTTGTCCAGTACAAATAATTCCCGCTGGTTACTACCAACAATGCTTACTTCTTTTGAAAGAAACTCGTAGTATTCCATCATGTCGCTCTTAAATCGGCTACGTCTTTCTTTCAGTGTATTGACGATCTTGTTGTAGTTAAAACCACGAATTTCCTTTGGCTGGCGGTTCATGGATTCTTCAATCACTTTATCAGTCATCCGTGTCAGGAAAGTATCAACCTGTTTTTCCCAAACTTCCCGTGGCAGCTCGTTCAGGAAGAAGCGATCAAAGTTGCGGGCAGGCTTGTTAAAGGTTTTGATATTATCAGCTTTTTCCTCAAAGCCTTGTAACTCCGGCGATATCCAGCGTTTCTTTGCGAAATAAGGCAAGATACCCTGGTTAGTAAAGAAGGCTTGGTCCTGGTCTTTTGGAATTGGATAATAGACCTTTCCTTTTCCTGTATCTCTTGTGCTCCACTCCCACTGCCCTTCATGCCGGTCAAAGTCCATGTAAAAATTATCCAGCAACCGTGCTTTTAACACGCTAAGCTGGTCGATGTGGTGGTCATTATCTTTTGCCAGCTTAAGAACCACTTCATCCGTATTGTCTGTTTTAGTAAGATTGCCTGGCTGCCTTTCTTCCATAATGGCCAGTGTGTTTCGGAACGTTTGACGGAACCGGCCAAGCCGTGGATCGTCTGGAATATAGACCAATCTTTTCCGCAATGTAGGCACACCAGCCGCATTGGACATTGGCTCAATGGAAAGTCCAGAAAATGGATAAGACGCCGAGATACCGTCAATTACAATGTTTCGCACAAAGGTTTGGCGCAGGTCAGGTGGGATGGCGGCATCCGGGAACTTTTCTACCGAACGTAAAGACCATTCTTTACCGGCCGCATCCTCTACCCGCAGCGAACGGGTTTGTTTTCCACCACCTTGTTTTTCCGGTGTTAAATTGCTGAAATCAAGCACCGGTACCCGCACAGGTGTTGTCCACTCCCTTCGATAGTTTTTGCCAATAAATAAATTCCGTAGCCCGGTACTCTTCAGTTTAGGATTGGCTGCAATTAATACAGAATCGGGGAAATTAGGAATGGTATCTTTTGAAACAACGGTTGGTGCAGCAATGATGGGGCGAAGGTCTTTTACAAAATTGGGTGTTCCGAGATTCTCGTTGTTGATGTTATAAAATTTGGTAACCAGCTTTCCACTCTTGTGCACTTCTAACAACGAAAAGCCATAGTTCAAATCGTGATACAGTAATTGGCCTTTCCGGTTCTCTTTCACCCGGCTTAAATTACTGGCTGATCCTGTTACAATCTGAAACAAACTGTCTTTCTTAATCAATTGCAGGCTATGGTCATGACCTGAAGCTACCATGGCATTGGGATGCCGGCTCATCTCTCGCTCCAACGTCTCCACCATTGTTTTGTAAAGCGGGTGATTTACATCCTGCAGGTTACCAAAAACACCACGTGTAATTGGATAAATTGAACCAATAATAGGAAGTGGGATCCAGAGTTTTGGATTAGCGGCAGTGAGAGGAAAGAGATGCTCTTTCCAGGTATAATCGCCACCATGTACACCAAACGAATACATCGGGTGGTGGGTAACCACCAACATCATTTGATTGGGATGAGCGGCCACGATCTCTCTCAGTTCCGTTGCAAATTCTTCTACCGAACGTGCCGCACAAGTAGAGCCTGGACCTGGTTTATCATGGATGTATAAAAACCACTGGCTGTCTACAAACACTACAACCACCTGGTTATTGAGTTCAACCGCCACCGGGCCCGGACAACCCTCACCTGGCAATGCCTGGATGTTAGGCATACCCAAACCATTGATATAATTGTACTGGTTTCTTACCTGCTGCCAACCCTGGAGCTTTCCGTTAGCCCAGTCGTGGTTGCCCATGATGAAGAACGCCTTGCCTTTTTTGTTTAAAAAAGGATTTAGCTGGTAGTCTAAAATTTTCTTTGACCGCTCATAATCAGGCGCACCTCTCATGGGCAAGCCAAGCGGATAAATATTATCACCCAGGAAAATAGCGGTGTTACGTTCATCGTTCCAATCCACATTTTTTTTCAACCAATCAATCACAGGGTGGGTTTTCTCGCCTACCAATTCGCCTCCATCACCAATTAAAAAAATGCGTTGGGTGATTGTATCTACCTGCGCCTGTGCAACAGTGGCAAGCAGCAGTAGTAGCGTCAATAATCGTCTTCTTATCATATTATTTTTTCTTACCTGATTGCTGATACGGAAAATACAAGAGGGTTGGTTTTCCATATTTTCCCTCGTTACTGATATACAAATCTCCATTTGGTGCAAAAGCAATGCCTTCGGCTTGTGGATAGAGATCAGGGTTGAGTGTGTACGCTTCAATTACCTGTCCCCTGGTATCGGTAACCACCAGGAGCTGACCTGCAGACGAAAGAATAAACAGCCGTTTACTAACCGGGTGTATGGCCGCGGCTGAGGGCTCAAACTTCGCATCGGCATTCTTCAGCAGGCTTTTAACCTGCTGGCGACTGATGGTAAAGAATGCATTCTCATCAAACGTTTTACTGCGCAGGTCAAACCGGAAAGCGGTTCTCACTCCTGTGCCTTTTTCGTGGGCACATGTTTTGCAAAGAAGCACCAATCCTTGCGCCGTCCGGTCGTGGTAAAGGGATTCAAAATCGTTGGTGCCCGGTAAACCCATCTCATACCGTTTGACTTCTGAGGAGTCCTTTGCGTTGAGAGGAACTTCAATGAGTGTACCGCGGCTCATTAGCAGGTAAACAAAGGAATCAACTCTCACAATGTCTTCGAGATCACTGTCAGGCGGGATAATTTTTCCGGTGATGTCTTCTAACTTCTTCGTCCTTAAATCAACCTGGATAATCTTTTCCTTGCTGTCAGAAATAGTGAGCAGGCTCGAATCTTCCGCACTGAAAAAAATGCCTGAAATTTCATTCAGGGATTTTCCTAGTTCGAAAGATTGCGGGTTGTTCAAATCATATCCGGTGGGAGAACTATGACCCTTTCGTTTGCAACTTGTGTTTATACACATGCCAAGCACGATGAGCAGAAGCAGGCACTTGTTTTGAAATAACATGTATCGCATTTGTTACTTTTAACTTATCAAACAATGCACCAACCACATGAACGAAGCAAATAGCCAGTTATTGAACGCAGCCAGGGCTTACGTAACTGACACATTTCATCACAAGGTAAAACCGGAATTTGTTTTCCATAATCTTGAACACACAGAGGATGTTGTGGAGGCGTGCAGCCACATGGCAGATTATTATCAACTATCGGAGGATGACAGGCTGGTACTGATGCTGGCCGCCTGGTTTCATGATATCGGTTACTTGGCTGGCCACGCCGAGGGACACGAAGAAGTTAGTGTACAAATGGCTACACAGTTTCTGGAGAACCGCCAGATCGATGACGCCATCATTCAGCGGGTAGCATCTTGCATCCGGGCTACCCGTATGCCGCAGTCGCCTGTTAGCCTGGTAGAAAAAATCCTATGCGATGCAGACCTTTTTCATCTTTCCACCACTGACTTTAAAGCCCGTAACCAGCTACTCAAACAAGAAAGAGAATTTTTACTTGGTCAAAAAATCGACAAGAGAGAATGGCGAAAAAGCAACATACAGTTTTTGGGACAGCACAAGTACTTTACCGAGTATGGACAGGAAATCCTGGAAACAAAAAAATTAGATAACGTTGCTCTTTTTCAAAAAAAGAAGGATATAAAGAAGAATGCTGTACACGAAGAGATAAAACATGCCTTCCCTTACAACACCGGTGGTGGCGCTAAAAAGAATGCGGAAAATGAAAAGAATGTAGAACGTGGTGTGCAAACGATGTTTCGCACTACCTCCAACAACCATTTTGAGTTAAGTGCACTGGCAGATGGAAAAGCAAATATTATGATCTCGGTAAATGCGATCATCATTTCCGTAGTCCTGACCTTTTTGTTTTCCCGGTTAAGTTATTACCCGCAGTACATGATCCCAACGGTTATACTTGTATTGGTTTGCCTAGGTGCGATGATCTTCGCGATTCTTGCCACCCGCCCTTCTATCAGCGGCGGGCAGTTTACCGAAGATGACATTCGCCAGAAGCGGGCTAACCTTCTTTTCTTCGGTAACTTTTATCGCATGCGCCACGAAGACTACCAATGGGGCATGAACGAACTACTGAAGGATAAGGAATACCTGTACAACGCTATGATCAAGGACATTTACTTTTTGGGTATTGTGCTGGCACGCAAGTACAAGTTGCTCCGGATTGCTTACACCATCTTTATGTTTGGACTGATCATAGCCGTCATTGCGTTTGGTATTGCCGCCATCGTTCCGGATACCGAACCAACAGGCGGTACAAATGCTGGCATTATTGATTATCCTTAATGGATTAAACCGGCATGATGAACAGCGGTTGTGTAGCTTTGGGGCCCTGCCATGAACAAACGTTTCCCATTTAATTTTTCAAAAGTCAGTGATGCACTCAATGGTGTTATCGCTATTGGCCGGCAAGCGTCTGTCTTCAATCCTTTTACTCTTCATAAAAAAGGAACGCATGGCAAGGCGTTGTTTGCATTGGGTGTTGTTTGTTTCTTTTGGGGAACAACCTGGGTGGCTTCAAAAGAAGGTGTGCGGTATATGCCGGCCTTGCAACTGGCTGGCATTCGTCAAACAATCGGGGGCTCATTTTATGTGCTCTATTTTTTGTGGAAGCGATCTGCCTTACCCAGAGGAAAAGAGTGGATACCAATCATTGTTCTTAGCATCCTCAATTTTATGTTGAGCAATGCTCTTTCCACGTGGGGAGTAAAATATATTTCGGCCGGACTGGGTTCTATCATTGGTGCCATCTTTCCTTTGTGGTTGGTGCTCATCGGCCGGTTTGGCGCTGGTACCCGCATTAATCAAAAAGTATCAATTGGATTGGCGCTTGGCTTTACAGGTATCTGTGTCATTTTCTCACAACATCTGCAGGATTTTTTAAACGCTGATTTTCGGCTTGGCATATTTCTGTCCCTCGCCTCCACGTGGTCGTGGGCTTTTGGAACCTTGTATACGAAGAAAGAAGCAGTGAACTTCAACCCTTATTTTTCATTGGGATTGCAAATGGTGATCTCGGGACCAATTGTTTACTTCATCTCGAAGGCATCAAACAACGCAGTGCCATTTTCAGCTATTCCTTGGCAGTCGTGGGCAGCCATCGGTTACCTGGCAGTATTCGGGTCCGTCCTTTCATTTATTGCATATTTGTATGCACTGCAAAACCTGCCTACCGAGCAGGCGTCCCTTTATGCTTACATTAACCCAATTGTTGCCTTGTTATCAGGAGCATTGATCTCTGGTGATAAACTAACGTTGCCAATTGTACTTGGCGTACTTATTACTTTGTTCGGCGTTCGGCTGGTGAACAAAGGAGTTAAAGCGGCAAACACCGACTGATCATTGATGCACATTCGCAGGCGACATCTGCCGGCTACTGGCTGGCGTGTCACGACGCACTACATTAATGAACTGCTCGTAGGTTTCCCGCCATCCTTCAAATTCCGGATCAATACCAAGGAAGCTGTTATGCCAGATGGTGATCATCGTGCCGCCAACGGAGCGAATGGCATCATGATACTGCAGGATTTCGTTGAAGGCTTCTGTTGCAGTTTTCTTTTCTTCATAATGCGCATTGGCGTCCATAAAACAAAAAGGGTGCACCCGCAATGGCGTCTTTACATCATTTTTTAAATCATACCAGAAAAATGACGTTGCTATCGAAGCACGAAAGCCATTAATGCTTCCATAGCCCATGGAATAGTCGTCGAGGATTTCAGCATTCAATAGCTGGCGATAAGTAGCGGGTAAAGTAAACCGGATATAATGCTGTCGCGATGACTTAACAGGTTGTTCAGTCATTCGTTCCAACCAGGCTTTTTCCTTTTTAATTAACTGAGGGTGATCACCACTGGCCCATGAGGGATGTAGCCCCACTTTGTAGGTTGAAGCAATGGACTTGACCAGGCTTTGAAAGTCAGGGTTTTTGATGTCGATATTCTTGTCAAACCTGGCTCTTTGTTCAGCCACAAGAAAAAAGTAGATGGGCTCCAGGCCATTTTGCCCGTGCAATTCATCCATCCACTCATAGGCATCGAACGGATCCTGGCGTTTGCCACGAATCACCTTGATACGATGAAGCATTGATCGCCATTTGCCGGAGAAAAATAATTTGGCAATGGCTCCTACATTTCGCTTAAAACCCTTGTTTTTATAGCTCCATGCAATATCAATATCGTAAGTTGTCTGTAGTTGAAAGTTGGATACAGGAAGCTGCAGACCGTTGAAGCGCTCCTGCAGGAGTGCCCTGAAATCTTCCAGCCAGATATTGACGAGCGGCAGGTGCAAAAATCCTTCTTTGAAGGCCAAGGAGGCCTGATGTGCATACCGTCCGTACGTATCTTTCTGATGCGGCAGGTATTCTTCGTAGCGTGTGATAAAATAGAAGATGCCGGCAAACAAATCAAAACCTGTATCACCTTCTGCTTTGAAAAAAGCTTTGAAACTATGATGGTCGAAGCATTCAATCTTCACCGGTCGAATGGTAGACTCAAACAACAACACATGTGAATGAATCCAGACCTCGTTGTCGGCTAAACGATGATAACTGTAATTGATCCGGTGCGGATCGGGATGTGCTAAATACTTTTCCTCATCGCAAATCAAACGAATGGGTGTGCTGTAGTACTGCGAAAGAAAGTCTACTACGTACTGAAGACGCGGGGTTAACGTATGGCTGTAAATGATCACATTCTAAAATAAAGTCATTTCTGGAATGCGAAGTCAAAATTCAAAAGTAAAAATGAAAAAATGAGTCTTCATAAAGAGTCTCCTTTTGACTTTTGCATTTTTACTTTTGCCTTTTTTGCTTCTCCCGCCAAAGCTGGTTAAAGGATTTTGCCGGAAAGTCGAGGTTGGAACGGTGGCGTGTCCAGTCTTTAGCGAGACCATTCACCACCCAGCTCTTCATTTTACCGGTACCCATGTTCATCAGTCGGCGGCTTAACATAGCTTGTTTCCAAAACTTCCATGCCATCTTCTCTGCCAGCACTGTTTCGCCTCCTTCCACAGCTTCGTGGCGGTTTTCGAGGAGCAGTTCGTGGAGATTAATCTTAACGGCACACACTTCTGTGCAATTTCCACAAAGTGAGGAAGCATAACTGAGGTGCTTCCAGTCGCCTAAATCTTTCAGGTGAGGAGTGATGACGGAGCCAATGGGTCCGCTATACGTTGTTTGGTAAGTGTGGCCGCCAATGTTTTTATAAACCGGGCAGGCATTCAGGCAAGCACCGCATCGGATGCAGTACAGCGACTCGCGGCTCTTTTCATTTGCCAGGATGTTGGTGCGGCCATTGTCGAGAAGGATGACATACATCTCTTCAGGACCATCATTTTCATTCACCTGTCTTGGACCAGTTACGATGGAGTTGTACGATGTTACTCGCTGTCCTGTTCCAAAGGTTGCAAGCAAAGGCCAGAAAAGAGCAAGGTCAGTAAGCGAAGGAATGACCTTCTCAATACCAACGATCACAATATGTGTTTTTGGCCATGCACAACTTAAACGTCCATTGCCTTCATTTTCGGTGATGGCAATGGCCCCTTCGTTAGCAATAATGAAGTTGGCGCCGGTAACGCCTACTTGTGCCTGGCGGTATTTCTCCCGCAGCTTATCACGGGCAATAAGTGTTAGCTGGCTGGGGTTAAGATTGGGTGCTGTTCCTAGTTTGTTCGCGAACAGTTTTGCTACATCTTCCTTGCTTTTGTGCATGGCCGGAGTAACGATGTGATAAGGAGGTTCTTCATCTAACTGTTGAATGTATTCGCCTAAATCCGTCTCCACACTTTCAATATTGTTCTTCTCCAAAAACTTGTTCAGGTGCAATTCTTCCGTCACCATACTCTTGCTTTTCACCACCGTGGTGCAGGATTTTGCCTGGCAGATTTTCAGGATTTCATTCAGTGCATCTTCTGCTGTTTCGGCCCACAGCACTTTTGCACCGCGTTTGGTGATCTGGGCTTCAAATGTCTCCAGTTGCTGGTCGAGTGTTTCAATCGCTTTCCACTTAATGTTTTTTGCTTTTTCTCTCGCAAGGTGAACATCGGTGAACTGCTGCTTACCTACGGGCACGACAGCATTATACCGGGAGATGTTGAAGTTGATCTTGCGACGGTGCTCGCGGTCGCCAGCTTTGACCGTGCTTTTGGCTATAAAGGAAGATGATTGTTCAGACATGATTTACGGATATCAGTTTCTTTGTGTACTTCGTGGTTTTTGTGTTGCAAATAGCACGAAGTTTTATTTTTTCTTTCTATCGTAATGCTCTACAGCTATCTGCGAAAGCACCTCGTAAAACTCTTCACCAAACTTACGGATGATGGGTTCTTTCAGAAACTGGTAAACGGGCATTTTTAGTTTCTTCCCTAAAGAACAAGCAGGATCGCATAAGGTTTCCCGGGGCTCGTAGTTTACATAGATGGCGTGCCTTGCATCTACAATCCGGATGGGATAAAGATGGCAGGAGATCGGTTTCTTCCATTCTACTTTTCCATCGTAGTAAGCCTGCTCTATGGCGCACTTAATAATGCCGTGTTCATCACGAACGCCGTAGGCGCAGATAGCACCATCTACCGTTGGTGTTACCCAACCAAACTCCGGATCGTACACATACTTCCCTTGCCGCTCAATCTCGTTCCGCCCCTCTTGTGTCATATAGGGCTTCACCGCTTCGTAGATATCGTCTAAGATTTTCTTTTCGGATTTTTCAAGCGGTGCGCCGGCATCGCCATCCTCGCAGCAGCCGCCCTTGCATTTGTGCAGGTCGCAAACAAATTTTGCTTCCACCACATCATCACTCACCAAAACATTGTCAATTGCGATCATCGGGCAAAGATAAGTTGGTGAGGGGTGAGTTGTAACCCGTGAATAAGCCTGGCTGCAACAATAACCAATCTTTAATGAGGATGATTAATCGTGTGTGCAGGATCCTTCGGCTTCTTGCGCAAGGTCAACGTATGCCAGATGCTCTTCCGCTCCGGAATGATCAATCGACGCGATGTGAGGTAATGCACCACTTTATGCTCCAGCCAATGGTGCAATGGTAACAGCATCGCAATCAGGATGATTTTAATGCCTAGGATTGGAAGTGGCTCACCATGTGTCATGTGGTGAATTTTTGTATCGGCAATGAGAATGATAAATTCAAACAGGAGGATGAAGGAGAAGAACCCCATCACTTTGATGGTGGTTTCGGATACGCGGAAAATCCCCATTGCTACCAGCAGAATGAACACAATGCCAATGCCGATGGAAATACCGGTGTATTGAACTGTGTGCTTTCTTTCCAAAGCCGCCAGTTCTTCTCTGCGAATGCGATCCTGTCGTTGCTGCTCATCAGCAAGCTCCATTTGCAAAAGGTCTTTTTCTTCACTCAGCTTCTGCAGGCTATCCTTGTATTGATAATAAAGGTTGCTGTAGAAACGCGATTGCTTATAATCTCCGGTTGCAGCATATACCGAGTCCAATTCTTTGGCGATGTCTTGCTGCCATTCCAAATCTTTCAGTTCACTCGCCACTGTCATTGCCTTTCCAAAATACTCCAGCGATTTTTCCTCATCTCCCGCTTTCTTTAAAAAATCACCGAACTGGAAATAGTAGGAAAGACGGGCGGCTGGTGTACTGGCTTCAAACCCGGGTGCTGATTTAGCGAAATAATGGCGGGCCGAATCGTATTTGCCAAGTTGTGTGTAGATAACTGCATAGGAATTATCCATCACGTGTCCTGCACCAAAATTGGTAACGAAGGTCCGAAGGTCCTGGCGGCTATTGAGGTAAGCCAATGCTCTTTCAGGCTGCTTTGCGCGGATGTACTGGCGCAAGATGCCACGGTAGCCAGGCATCTTCAGCGGATAATATTTTAGTTCATCCGCTTTTCGGATCGAGCTCTCATAATAATAGACCGACATTTCGAAATCTTTCTTCTGCATGTACAGGTCACCCATCATGTAAAGGTCAACAACGGATGTATATTCTTTATTTGGAACATTCTTGATCAGGGGTAGTTGCTCCGATGCTTTTTTGAAGTAATCGATGGCCTTGTCGTATTCTTTGATGTCGGCATAAAACTGTGAAAGCACCGCGTAACAACTTCTCAGCAGCAAGGGATTTTTCGCTTCTTCGGCCAGGCGCAAGGCAATCAAAAAGTTTCGCAACGCAAGAATGCGTTCTTTCTTCAATTGGTAAATAGAGCCAAAAGAATAATAAGTCACCACCTTCAAACTATCGTCTTTTGAATCATTGGCAATGGGAAAGGCCTGCGTGGTGTAGTTCATGGCCTTGTCCAGTTCCTGAACGTTGGCGTAAAGCGATGATATAGACAGCAAGAAATCGGCTGTTTCTTTTTCCAGTTTGTCTTTTCTGGCCAGTTCCAGCCCTTTGTTGTAATAATCGAGTGATTTTTGAAAGTGAGTTTTGTTGCTGGCAAAAAACGAGTACCGCAGCCCGTTAAAAAGGTAAGCTCGGGTCATCAATTTGCGGTTCCGCGAAATTTCTGCTTCCTGGCTCATCAAAGCACCATACTTATCCGCTTCAGAAATATCTGTGTTCATGAGTGTCATGGACAACATCCCTGCGAGTTCTACTTTTTGCTCGCTGGTCTTGGCTTTGGCCAATTCTCTTTTGAATGAATCAACAACGGCGAGACCCTGTTGCTGGGCGTTTAGAACAAATGAAAAAAGGAGAAGGAAAATGGTTAGCAGCCTGCACTTCATAAACAGCAAATTAGAATGGTAAAATAAAGAAGTTTTGAACGCATGCAGAAAAATTCGCCTTTGTGGCCTTTAACACCGCTAAAAGAAGAAAGTTTACTGAGTAACAGTGTATTTATGCCTGGGTCATTTTTCGGTATGTCTTTCAATCACCCTTATTTATTTCCACCTCAGTGTATTGATGAGGTGCTGCATATCTTCCTTCAGAAAATTGTTGACAGGAGCTAATGAGTCAGCGTTAGGGGTAGCATTAAAGTACAAGGCTCCACGAAGAAAATGCTTCACTGAGTCAGTGGCAAAAAACTGGTTGGCTGTAGCCGCATTGCCTTTTAAGGTAAAATAAACGCCACGTATGCCGTTTGGTGATTCAAAAGGCTGCGACTGAATACCCGATGCCCTTGTTGTGTGTTGCTTGTACGACATGGTAAATGCATCGTTTACCAATGAATCGAATTTATGCCGGCCAACTTCTTTGTAACTCAAGTGAAGACGACCGTCGAATTGCGGAAAGTCAACATTGATCCAGTAAGGATTCTCAGCCTTTTCATCAAAGAACAGCGAGTCCTGCACAATGTTTCCATAAACGGGATACTCAAACGTATAAGGAAAACCGGGACGATCAAACACCTGGTACTTTTTCTGCGGCAGTTCTATTTTGAAATAGCCTCTTTCCTTTTGCACAAAATCGCTGTTGCAGGAAGTAAAAAGGAAAGTGGAAATAAGAAAGCTTACAATTTGAACAACCCGCCAAATACTGATTCCTGACTCCTGACGACTGGCTACTTTCCTACGCTTCATCATTGATATGATTGATAAAAATCTTCGCGGTTTTAATGCGGTTACGTTCTGTTTCTAAAATGGTGAATTCAAAGTCGCCGCTGACCACTTTTTGGTTTACCTGCGGAAACTCGCCGGCTATTTCAAGTATTAATCCCGCCAGCGATTCGCTTTCACCTTTCACAGCATCAAACGTATCGATCGGTAATCGCATTGCACGGCAGAGATCCGGTAACATAACTTTAGCATCGGCGATGTAAGTCTGGTCATCTACTTTTCGCACAGCATTTTCTTCTTCGTCAAACTCGTCATGAATGTCACCAATAATTTCTTCGAGGATGTCCTCCATCGTCACAATACCGCTGGTACCGCCAAATTCATCTACTACAATGGCAAAGTGAATACGACGGCTTTTGAATACAGTTAATAGGTCTTTAATCAGCTTTGTTTCCGGAACAAACAGCGTTGGGCGGATGACGCCGTGCCATTCAAAATCCGGTGTATCCAGGTAAGGAAGCAGGTCTTTAGTGTTGATCACACCTACGATTTCATCGAGGCTGTTTTTATAAACCGGCAGGCGGGAGTAATGCAATTCTTCTACCCTTTTCACTACTTCACCAAACGAAGCGTCGTATTCCAGCCCATTAACATCGAGCCTCGAACGCATAATCTGCCGAACGGTAATGTTTCCGAATTTGATAACTCCTTTCAGGATGTTTTTTTCTTCTACGGATGTTTCCACATTGGTGATATCAATAGCATCGTCCAATTCCCGCATGCTAACGGCATCGGATTCATCGGCGCCGCTGGTTTTGCTGATGCTGTCGGCAATGTTCACCATCCGGGCACTGATGCCGCCTAAAAGCAGGTGTAACCCTTCCACCAATGCTGATGATGTGTAAGCGAACCGTAAGGTATTCTGCGTAGCCCAAACCTTTGGCAGCACTTTACATAAGAAAACCAGCACAAATGCAATGATGATAATTTTCAGGAGGATATCAAGGTCGATGTCTATAAAGGTGTGGGGAGTGATTAACCGGATTGGCGACAATAACAGGTAAGCTAACAAAATGATCGAGATGTTGAATATACCTCCTGCAATGAGCAGCGTGGTATACACCTCTTTCCGGTTGTCGAGCAGGGAGGTAATTCTCTTCGCCGCCTCATGTTGTTTTGTTTTTAGCATGTTCACGTCCTTTGCCTGAAGGGAGAAGAAAGCCACTTCGGCACCAGACACCAAAAAGCTCAAAAACAGTAGAACCAAAAGAAGGACAACCAGTAAAACAGTGCCTTGAGAAGCCGGCGGATTTTGGATGATTATGTAAAGTAAGTGGTTAACCGAATGATAATCCAAAGCGATTGTTTTGGTTCAAAAATAATAAGAAAGGCAGGTTAAAGGCCTGCCCTTTCTATTTTGTATTTTTTCTATATCAGTAAGGTAAGTCCCCAGGATCACCAATGGGTGCGTCCGTGCTGGGGTAACCTTGTATGTCATTATCTGTTTGAGAAGATGTATGTGAAGAGCCACCGCCCCCGTCGGTTCGTTTGTCAAGCATAATCAAATTATCCCCAACTACTTCTGTTGCAAACTTGCGGGCCCCTTCTTTATCCTCCCAGCTGCGAGTACGAAGGCGGCCTTCAATGTATACGAGGCTTCCTTTGTGCAGGTACTTTTGGGCCAGTTCGGCTAACCCCCGCCAAAGCACCACTGTGTGCCATTCCGTTTGTGAAACCAGTTTTCCTGAGCGGTCTTTAAAAGTTTCGGTGGTGGCCAGGGGAAATTTGGCGACGCCAATGTTTCCTTCTAAGTACTGCATGTCCGGATCCTTGCCTAAATTGCCAATGAGCATAACGCGGTTTACTCCTCTCATACAATTACGATTTATCGTGATTTTGCTTTCGTCTAACTATGCCTATCCGTAAATTTAAAAAAAGATAATCAAATTTTCTGCCAGCGTGATATAATGAGTTTATGGTTGGCGTAGAAACGTTAGAGATAGAATGTTTTGGAATTTGGAGCATCCACTTATCACTAATTATTGATTATTCATTACCGATTAATTGCAAGGCTTGCTGTAAAGTTTTTGGGAAAGCGAGTTCCTGCAGATGAGAAAGCTTGGTCCAGGTGTAGTTTAGGACCTTCTTCTTTCGCTTTAGTTTTAATATCAGAAAATGAAAACAAATGCTTTGGTGGGATAATGCCTGCTTTTCTTTCCATTCATTTGTAATGATGTAATCCTCTACGCCAAACTGCTTTTGAAACAGTTCTTCCAATTGACTACGCTTGCAACCACGCTCCGTTTCGATGAGCACAAACTGGTGAAGGTTCTGCCAAACGTCTTTGTCCTGTCTTTGTTGAATTAGGATTTCATCGCCGCATTGCAAGATGAAGTAGTTCATCCAGCGCTTTTTGATCTTTGTTTTTTTCTCTTTTACCGGCAGCAGTTGTTGCTTGCCGTTTAGATAGGCCAGGCATTGCCTGTTGAAAAAACATTCATCACAAACCGGAACGGGCTTGCAAATCATTGCTCCAAAGTCCATGATAGCCTGGTTGTATTCCCCGGCTTGTTTAGTGGGCAGGATGTCTTGCGCCAAGGCAGAAAACGTCTTTTTACCTTGAGTAGAGTCGATAGGGATTTCGATGTCAAAAATTCTGGAAAGCACACGAAAGACATTTCCATCCAGCACAGCGTAGGGCAAATTGTAAGCAAACGAGGCAATGGCTGCTGCAGTATAACTGCCAACTCCTTTTAAGGCGAGGATTTCTTGGTAGTTCCTAGGAAACACCCCACTTAAATCTTTTGAAATATAGTTGGCAGTAGCGATGAGGTTACGACAGCGGGAGTAATAACCTAGCCCTTCCCAAAGCTTGAAGACTTTTGCTTCAGAAGCATTGGCTAAAGCATGAATATTAGGAAAGGCCTCTATAAAGTTTTGATAATATTTCAGGCCTTGCTCCACCCTCGTTTGTTGTAACATGATCTCGCTGAGCCAGATTTTATAAGGATCCTTCTCGCCTTTCCAGGGCATCTGTCGGTTATTCTCGTAATCGTTCCAACGAAGCAGGCCCTTTGTAAATTCTTCCCCTCGTTTTTCTTGCTTAAGCTCATCTTTCCGGCCACTTTCTTTCTTCATAAAAGGGAAACTACTAAATTCGTCAGGAAATTTTCTATTCTATTGACATTCATTGTTTTTTATTCTATATTGGTGTTCAATTCTTCAAAATAACCCGCTATGAGAAAAGCAGATCTCGTCAACCAGATTTCAGAAAAAACAGGCATTCCCAAGGTGGATGTGCTGATGACATTGGAAACAGCTTTCCGCGAAATCAAGGATTCTCTCTCTAAAGGTGAGAACATTTACATCCGCGGATTTGGTTCATTCATCACCAAAAAAAGGGCTGCTAAAATTGGTCGTAACATCAAAAAGAATGTAGCTGTTCACATCCCTGAACACTTCATTCCGGCCTTTAAACCGGCGAAAGAGTTTGTCGCCGACGTGAAAAAAACCACCACCGTAGATTAACTTCGCGGCTCTTGACCACTTAGCGGGTTAGAGAAGGAGATTATGAAGAAACCTCAGTGGATTACACTTTCGATAGCCGTTCTTTTGGTGCTTGGTCTTTTTGCTGCAACGCAGGGCTCCCTTTTTGGCGAAAAAAAGAGGAGTTTGGCGAAGCCTGCACCTACTGCCAACAATACTGAAGCACACGACCACGGCCTCACTACCGATAGCATTCTTTTCTACGCCAAGAAAAATCTTCCGCAGGCACAAGTTGCCCGTTTAACGTTTTTAGAAAATGGCTTTGAAGGCGTCCATGCAGGTGAACAAAAGCTGCATGCCCTTCACCAATTAGCCAAATATTGGAGCGACAGCGCTAAGGCTTTCACACCAATGGCCTGGTACCCGTATGCCTATTATACAGCTGAAGCAGCCCGGTTGGAAAATTCGGAAAAATCCCTTTCCTTTGCTGCCCATTTATTTTTGGCTGCATTAAGCAGAGAACAGTCGCACGAAGTGAAGGACTGGGAAGCTGATCAAGCCAAAGATTTATTCGAAAGATCTTTGAAACTGAATCCGCAAAATGATTCAGCAAAAGTAGGTTTAGGTGCTACCATTCTGTATAGCGGGCACGGTGCTCCCATGAAGGGGATTGCCATGATTCGCGAGGTAGCCGAAAAAGATCCCAGAAATGCATATGCTCAACTGACACTCGGCGAAGCCAGCCTGATGTCCGGGCAATTGGACAAGGCAGTTGAACGTTTTAAGAACGTTGTTCAGCAGCAACCGGATAACTTGCAGGCAGCTGTTATGCTGGCCGACACCTACGAAAGGATGAATAAAAAGGAAGAAGCCATTGGTGCTTATCAAAAAGCGCTTCCTTACATAACCATCCCGCAGATGAAAAAAGAAGTGGAGAAAAGAATCAACGATTTAAAAAATAAATAATTCATAAAACATTTTTGAACTATGCCTTGTGGTAAAAAAAGAAAGCGTCATAAAATTGCGACGCATAAGCGTAAGAAAAGATTGAGAAAGAACCGCCATAAAAAGCGTAAATAAGGTTCTTTAGATAGACCGGAAGTACTCGACCCGATGCTTCCGGTCATCCTTTTTGGCTAAGCCCTACTCTACCGGTTGCAGTTCCCATCAATTTGCCTCTCTCAATTTGCACAACACAACCTTCCGCAGCGGTAAAGATGCTTTGCCTGTATTTTATTTTAAAGACATTAGAATGTGAATAAGGAATTGATCATTAATTCTACACCAGGCGGTGTGGAGATTGCCCTATTAGAGGACAAGAAGTTAGTGGAGCTGCATAGCGAAAAAACAGATGCCCGCTTTGCTGTAGGCGATTTGTATTTAGGGAAGGTTAAAAAGTTGATTCCGGGATTGAACGCAGCTTTTGTGGATGTAGGCTACGAGAAAGACGCATTCCTGCACTACACTGATCTTAGCCCCTATGCCAAATCATTATTGAAGTTCACCAATCTCGCCATCAACGATAAGACTCCCGGTGGCATGGACTTCGGAACTTTCCAGGTAGAACCGGAAATCATTAAAACAGGGAAAATCAACGAAGTTTTAAGTGGTAAGCCAAACATCCTGGTTCAGATCTTAAAAGAGCCCATTGCTGCCAAAGGTCCCCGTTTAAGTTGCGAGCTTTCACTTCCCGGCCGTTTCGTTGTTGTTACCCCGTTTAACGATATCGTCGCTGTTTCCCGAAAGATTCACTCTTCCGAAGAAAGAAAACGCTTGCAACGCATAGTTGAATCCATCAAGCCGAAAAATTTTGGAGTCATCGTTCGTACGGCTGCAGAAGGAAAGAATACGGCTGAATTGCACGAAGATCTTTCTGAGTTAACAGCTATGTGGAAGAGCATTCAGGATAACCTGAGAGGCGCTGTTCCACCAACAAAAATTTTAAGCGAACAAACAAAGACGGCTTCTATCCTTCGCGACTTACTGAACGAAGACTTCAACAAAATTATCACCAACGATAAGAACATCTACAGCGATTCAAAGACCTACATTCAGAAAGTAGCGCCGGAGAAAGCTGATATCGTTCAGTTTCATCAAAATGGCTCTCCTGTATTTGACACGTTCGGTGTAACAAAGCAGATCAAGTCTTCTTTCGGTAAAACAGTCAACCTGAATAGTGGTGCTTACATCATCATTGAGCATACGGAGGCTTTGCATGTTATTGATGTAAACAGTGGTTACAAAAGCGTGAGCAACAACCAGGAGCAAAACGCTTTGGAAACAAACCTGGAGGCGGCTGAAGAAATTGCCCGCCAGCTTCGTTTACGTGATATTGGTGGTATTATCGTTGTTGACTTCATCGACATGAAGCTTCCGGAGAACAAGAAAAAGCTTATGGAAGCGATGGAAAGATTCATGCAGCCTGACAGGGCGAAGCATGCAGTACTTCCGATTTCCAAGTTTGGACTCATGCAGATCACTCGTCAACGCATGAAGCCAGAGATGAACATTAACACGCAAGAAGTTTGTCCAACCTGTAATGGTACCGGTAAAATTTCTTCTACTCTTTTGCTGGAAGACGAAATTGAAAAGAACCTGAGCTACTTGTTTACGCACAAGCACAAAGCTCTGACGATTGTTGCCCACCCTATCTTACATGCCTACCTCACAAAAGGATTTTTCTGGAACAGCAAGGTCGCCAAATGGAAGCGTAAGTATGGCCAGAAGATCACTGTTACTCCTGATACAAGCTATCACCTTACCGAGTTCAAATTCTTTGATGCGAACGGTGACGAGATTAAACTCTAAAACTTCTTTTAAATAAAAAAGCCTCCGATTGGAGGCTTTTTTGTTTTATCGAATGAACGATTAGTAACCTGGATTCTGTTCCAAATTTGGGTTCACCCTTCTTTCATTGAAAGGAATTGGGAAGTTCCAGCTACGGCTGCTAGAATTGATTGTACAATTTATAGCTCTTGAACCACCAGCAGTATTACATTCCTGACGAACGATGGTACGGGTTGTACGACGCAGATCAAACCAACGGTGTCTCTCCCCTAATAATTCCACTCTTCTCTGAAGCAAGATGGCATCGAGCAATGCCGTACCGACTTCAGCACCTATTGCAACACCGCGGTTAGTGCGGAGCGTATTCAAGTCAACTAATGCTGTTGGATCATTCAGGCGATATTTTGCTTCTGCCCGCATCAGAATCATTTCACCTGCTCTATAAACTTTAAAACTTCTGATACCGGGATATTTCCACAATAAAGTACGCTGAACACCACCAATACCTGATTGATTGAACCGTACAATACCAGTATTGGTATAAGCGCCGCCCTGGCTTTGCAAAATTGCGGACATTGCAGCTGTTACACGATAGTTTGTGTTAGAGCCGCTGATAGCGCCACCTGGACGCAATGCGTTATCAGATGGAATTTGCCAGATAACTTCAGAAGGAGGAGCGCTTTCGCTGGCTGCTGCAAACGTGTTTACGTAATCGGAAGCATTACCAAGAGCACGGAGTGACAACACAACGTTTGCATCTCTAATTACATCGCTCCATTGCGAGCTGTAATAATTCACACGAGTCCTAATTGCATAAACAGTTGCACTATCAATAAGAAAACGTGAAGCATTTGCTGTTGTATTACCTCCAGCTCTGAAGGCGATCAGAGCATCATTTAAATCTTGTAGAACCGCATCATAGTTTTCCTTCACTGTATTACGGCGCGGAAGATTTTTAAACGGATTCTGTGGATCGAAAGTGGTTACGTACGGAACTCCCAAAGCAGTTGAGCTACGGTCAAAGTTAAGTGCGAAATAACGCATTAAATCGAAGTGTGCATGAGCACGGATAGCCAGCGCCTGGGCACGAACACGTTTTGCTTCTGCATTGGTTGTACCTGTTTCAAACTTGCCAACCGCTTGAAGTACGTCGTTCGCTCTGTTGATAATTTGGTAAGGCTGAAAAAAGATGCTACCCACCTGCCCATTGTCGGATGCGTAAATCATCTCGGACATCTGGTTCCAGTTACCCAAGCTTTCGAGTGCCTCCACAAAATCATCACCCATTAGCTCAGGCAAAGCACTCCAGCCCGACCCTGATCCTGACGCAGCCGGCGCACCATAATAACTATCGCTTTGGAAACCATCATAAGCTCCTCTTAACGCATTTTGTACATCTTCAAACGTGTTAAGGCTGGAAAGGAAAGTATCTGGTTTTGTTTCTAGGTTTTTATTACAGCTGGTAAGGCTTGCAAAAGCAATTATACCAGCAGCAGCAAAAAGTTTTATCGTTCTTTTTTTCATTTGCGTATTGTTACAGTTCTTTAAAAATTCAGATTCACACCAACATTGACAATTCGCAGTGTAGGATATTGCGCACCAGCCACTGACGAATTTGAAAAATCACTCACTACTGTTGAGACCTCAGGGTCCCATCCTTGGAAATTATGCCATGTAACCAAATTCTGACCTTGCACAAAAACTCGTAAACCTTGGATACGTAATCTGTCGGTAAGGTTTTTTGGCAGGTTATAGGAAAGCATCACATTGCGAAGGCGAACGAAATCTCCCTTTTCCAAAAAGCGGGTGGTTTGACTTTGAGTGGCTTCGTCAATGCGTGGAAAGTCTGTATTGTCGCCAGGTTGTGTCCATGCACGAAGACCGTTTCTGGAAAAACCAGAGGTTGTATACTGATAGAACTCTATGTTGTAGCGGGCATTATTGTAAATAAAATTTCCGCGGCTAACTACCAGAAACGCAGACAACTCCAAACCTTTGTAACTAATTGTATTGGTCAGGCCAGCATTATGTGGCGCATCACTTGTACCTAGTGCAACCAGATCGTTGGCATCATATTGTTCAGTAATTGTTTTACCATCTGCTTTCAGGTACCGAGAACTTCCATTTGTTGGATTAACGCCTGCATACTTTACTAGATAGAAGCTGTTAAGCGGTTTTCCAACTTGTAAAACCTGAAAATTACCGTAGAGAATTTGGCTTTGGTTATTGGGTAGTTCAAGTACTGTGTTTTTGTTGTAAGAATAGTTCGCATCGATCGTCCATTTGAAATTTTTAAAGTCAAGGACTTTAACACCTAAAGACACTTCAATACCTCTGTTCCGCATTTTGCCGGCATTAAACAAAACAACACCATTACCGCCACTTGTTGCCGGAACGTTAGGATTGAAGAATAATCCTGTTGTCACGCTATTATACGCCTCAAATGTACCACGTAAGCGGTTTCTGAACATTTCAAAGTCAACGCCAACGTTTGTAGTTGCTCTGGTTTCCCAAGTTAACTGTGAGTTACCAAGCCGATTCACCTGCAATGTACCCTGACCACCATAGGTGGCGCGGCCGTACTGTTGCAAATAAGGGAAGTCACCAATACCTTCCTGGTTACCGGCACTACCATAGGAGGCTTTCAACTTCAGGTAGTTTACCCATCTCGTCTTAAAGAACTCTTCATCGGAAATAACCCAACCTGCACCAATAGAACCATACTGTTCCCAACGACCTATAGGACTTAACCTAGATGATCCGTCCGTACGACCGGTTAGCGTAAGGAAATAACGGTTTTTAAAAGCGTAATCTGCAGAAGCAAAATAAGAAAGTAAAGAGCTATTTTCAGGAAAGCCACCACCTATTGTAGGAATGTACCCGTTTTGAGCAGTACCAGCCACGAGGCCAAGTTCACTATCAAATGGCAACAACAAACCATAACCAGTATAATTGAAGCTACGTCCTTGCCTGCGCAAGTATTCTGAATAAACACTAGCCGTTAAGCTGTGTTGCTGTGCATTATCAATAAAACCACGCCAAGTCAAACTATTTGTTATAGTATAACGAAAGCGACGATCAAGGCTTCTAGCAACAGACCCCTGGCCAGCAAAAGTAGTACCGAATGCAGCACTTTGAGCCGCAGATTGTGTACCATTTTTTGTAATACTAAAACCTTCAGTAGAAGAGAAATCACCTCCGGCATTAATACGATAGGTAAGATTTTTTATCCAAGGCAATTTCACTTCTGCAAACACAGTTCCATTTGACTTCAACTGCCAGCTCTTGTCACCATTCACCACCAATTCTTCTACAGGGTTCAGCCAGAATGGGAATTGAATGGAATTCGCGTAAGAGCCATCTGGATTAAACGGTCTCTCGTATGGCAGTGCCCAAATTACCGTATTCAGTGGAGATCCTACGCTTTGGTTGCCTTCTGATGTACCACGGAATGTAGACCAACCGCCGGACAGGTTAATGCCAAACTTTACATTTTGTTCAGTGTGCTGCAGATTGATACGTCCTGTATAACGTTTTAAACCTGTATTGATTGTTACACCTTCTTGATCAAAAACTGATAGAGATGAATAAAACAGGCTCTTCTCATTTCCACCGGAGGCAGAAATCTGGTGCGATTGCATGCGAGCAGTTTGGAATACTGCATCATTCCAATTTGCATCAATCTTACGAAGGCTGTCAACCTCTCTTGCTGACCATCCCCATGGATTACCGGCAATGTTTATTTCAAAATCCAGTTTTTCCTGGGTGTTCATTAACTCCAACTTGTTCTTTGGCAAAGATGACCAACCAACCTGACCATCATAAGCAAAGCGTACTTTCCCTGCACGACCTCTTCTTGTTGTGATAACAATCACGCCGTTCGCACCACGAGATCCATAGATTGCGGTGGCAGAAGCGTCTTTGAGGACCGTCACAGCTTCGAAATCGTTTTGGTTAAGTGTACTGAAATCACCAGGTCTGATTTCTACACCATCTACAATATAAAGAGGTGTAACGGAACCATTTACAGAGGTTCTACCGCGGATGATTACATCAGCACTTCGACCAGGCTGTCCCGATCCTGTTTTAACGTTTAAGCCCGGCGCCTGACCTTGTAAAAGCTGGTCGAAAGAAGCAAGTGGTTGAGTGCGAATATCATCAATAACAACTGTTGATGCGGATCCAACGTTTGCTCTTCGCGATCTTGTGGTATATCCAGTAACAACCACTTCCCGTAATGATGCTGCCTCATCTAATTGAACTGAAATAGACGGACGGTCTACCACTACTTCAGTTCTGCCAAAGCTAACATGGGTGACTACCAGTGTTGCATTTTGCGGCGCACTGATGGAGTAATTTCCATTTTGATCTGATACCGTAGTTATTTGTGTGTTCTTTACTGTAATGGTGGCACCCGGAACCGGATTGCCTGAGCGATCAGTTATTTTTCCTGTCACTGGATTCTGTGCAAAAATTTGAAGTGCACAAAAGAGCCCCAAAAGCAGGAGTTTCAATTTCCGCATAAGCTTTATCATTTTATTTTAAAAGGACGCAAATAAAAACAAAAAAAACTACGCATTCGCTGCATGGTTTGGATTATCCGCTGATAATTTAGGCGAACAAGCCATTTATGTCGTCCCTATTTCTGTAAAATCCAAACCTCCAGCACTAAAAATTCCTTGTTGCTAGGCTAAATTCAGGAGGTGAAAGTACCTCACTCAGGCCTCGCATATTTCTAACCGATTTTGGCAATTTTTAAAGCTCTTATCCTATTAACAAGGTTACCCGATGTGTTTACATCAAAATCTATCGGATCCTTCAGTCTGAAAGACGATTACTATTTCAACGGATATAAGCTATCCCTTCACTTAGTTTAATTCCTTTCGATGTAATAATGGCGATATTCAACACTAAACTTCACTAAAAGAAAGAGCCTCCAATCTGGAGGCTCTTTGATTATTCTATCGAGTTATTATTAATAACCTGGATTCTGTGTCAGGTTTGAGTTTGCGTTGATTTCACGAAATGGAATCGGGAAAACAAGCTTGTTACTATTCCACGGTAAACCATCAATGGCACGTTGAAAACGTTTCGCATCGTGCAAACCAAATCCTTCAAACGCCAGTTCCCGCCTTCTTTCATTATAAATCTCGTCAAGTGTCAGTGCTACCAATGGTGTGGCGTTGGATCGTGTGCGAATACGATTGATGTCATTCAGCGGTGTATCGCCAACAGAAGTACCCAAACGGAAGTTAGCTTCAGCCCTTGTCAGGTAAAGCTCTGCTAAGCGAATCACTTTCACATTGCGGTAAAGATCACGCCATTTTGTGGTGCGAAAGGCCCCATACTTGGTGTAAAAAGCTGTATTGAATACAGTTGTTGCACCAGGGTTAGAGGTGCTTGAACGTCTCACATCCTGTGCTTCATATAGGTTTAGATAACTTGGCTCAATCTCGATATCGCCATCACGTGCACCAAAGATATCAACCGAGTAAAAGAGCTGAAGATTGTTTGATCCATCCTGATCACTCACCTGGATGGCAAAAATATCTTCGCTTGTGTTAGCTGCCTGATTGAAATTGCTCATGAAGCTTGTCAACAATGATTTACCGGTAGCATTCGTAATTGCCCTGTTAGCAGCGTCTCTTGCACCAGTATAATCTGCCTTTTGCAAAAACACCCTTGACAACATGGCTCCAGCCGCTGATTTAGTGGCATATACACCATTGGTAGCGGGTAGCAAACTTTCAGCTTCTGTCAAATCAGCGATAATTGCGTTGTAGACTTCATTTACACTTGCTCGAGAAGGTTTAGTGATTTCAGCCGACGAGTTGGTTGGCTGTTTCATAATCGGAATACCAGGGTTATTGGCCGGGTTTCCGTCTGCATAATCTTTTGCAAAATAACGTACCAACTCAAAGTGCATCGCACCCCTGATAAACAGTGCTTCGCCCTTTACCCTGTTTTGATCAGCAGCGGCCACTTTGCTGATGTTCGCCAGCACATTATTGGCAATATTAATCGCATTATAACCAGCGCCCCAGAGATCACGAATGATTGGGTTGGTAGTAATGATGGTTTTCCCCCAAACTTCACGATAGGTGTTGAAAGTCCCTACCCATGTAAGCTGTCCGTTAGAAGAGGCAAGGTCTGCAAACAATTGGGCATTGCCTCCATACATACTGGATGAACTCAATGCATCATATCCGCCTTCCAAAACACGTTTTATGTTGACATCATTTGCCAGGGCTGCTTGCGGATCGAGCGCCTGTGGGTCTTTTAAATCAAGTTGTTTTTTGCACGAGCCCAGACTGATTGTAGCCGCCAGTGCAAACGTGATATATTTTAATTTCATTGCTTTCATTTTTTTGTTAGAAACCGATGTTTAAACCAAACACGATAGATTTTATCTGGGGTGCAGCATAGAAGTCACCACCCTGGTTGATATTACCAGCACGATAGTCTGTATTCACTTCAGGATCCCATCCGGAGTAGCTAGTAAATGTGGCGAGGTTAATAGCCGTCACATAAAGACGGGCTGAGCTCATCTTAATTCGGTTTAATATTCTGCTTGGGAAGTTATAAGCAAGTGTTACGTTCTTCAAGCGGACATAAGACCCATCTTCCATGAATTGTGTTGAAACACCCGGTGATGGAAAGTCTCCAAAACGGTTGAGTCTCGCCTCGGGAACATTGGTAATATCGCCTGGCTTTCTCCACCGCTTTAACTGATCACGGGTTTGATTATCAAACCAATCTGCACTGGCACTCATAAAGCCACCAGCACCATTGACAATTTCATAATCAAATACCCCCTGAAGCAATACACTAAACTCAATACCCCTAAAAGAAAATGTATTGGTTAAGCCACCAAAGTATTTTGGATTTGGATCACCAACTACAAAAGCTCCCGCATCGTTGTAAACATTGGTTGTTGTTTTGCCATCCTGCAAATAGTAAATCGGGTCGCCAGTCTGTGGGTCAACGCCTGCGTAGCGGGGACCATAATGAACACCAATAGGCTGTCCAACAATCAGGGCATTCATATAACGACCATCATTAAACGAAAGCGTATCCTGTTCACCATCAATTTTCAGTACCTGGTTTTTATTATAGGCAATGTTGAAGCTTGAAGTCCAGCGAAAATCACGGCCTGCAATGTTGGTACTGTTGATTGAAAGTTCAACACCCTTGTTTTGAATTTCACCCAGGTTAGTGATGTAGCTTCCATAACCTGATGTGAATGGAACCGGCAGATTAAAAATGAAACCGCGGTTCCCTTTTGCTGAACGCTTATCATAAACATCAATTTCGGCAGTCAGGCGATTTTTAAAGAATCCAAACTCGATACCAGCATCAAACTGATTGCTCGTTTCCCAAGTCAAATTGTTATTTCCCAATCTACCAGGAACAAGCACTGAAACCCCCGAATAACGGCCCGCCACAAATGCTGGCTGAGCTGCGTAACTACCAAATCCAAGTGAGTTTCCAAGCTGACCATAGCTTGCCCTGATTTTCAAGAAGCTAAAGGTATTGCTACTCTTTAGGAAGTTTTCTTCGCTTACAACCCATCCCGCTGAAACAGAAGGGAAAAAGCCGTATCGCTTGTCAACACCAAATACAGAAGAACCATCGTAACGTCCGCTCAGCCCGAAAAGATACCTGCCTTTAAGAGAATAATTAATGCGACCGAAATAAGATTCAATGGCGTTTTCTGTCAGTGAAGAACTGCCTCCAGTAATTTTCCCAGCCGTTGCCAGGCTTCTTAAATCGTCAGAAGGAAATTGCTCACCCTGAGTGAAAGTGGTACGAGATGAACCTTTTTCAAAAGCAAAACCTACTGTTGCATCAATCGAATGGATATCATTGATAGCTTTCTTAAAGTTTGCGTAGGTGTTGGTTGTGTATCGAACGTTTCGCAGCCAAGTGCTTCTTCCAAAGCCATTGGTAGAACGGCCCAAAACAGACGTAGAGCCGTAGAACTCTTCGTCATTTTGATTACTCAGGTCAATACCAAACTCAGTCCGAAGGAATATATTCCGATTAAAATCAAACTGACCAAAGGCAGCCCCTATGTTCCGATATGTGAATGATTTATACTCCGAGCTTTCCAGTTCGTTCAGGGGATTGTAATAGGTAGTAGTTGGTGTGTTGTAAAGAACACCTTGCTGATTCCTAACTGGTGTTATTGGGGCTAGGGCAACAATTTGCATTGGTGTAAAGAACTCGTTGTCCTCGGCTACCCGCTGTGCATTTGTTCTGGCAACCGATAAATTCAAACCAACTTTAAAGCGATTTGATAATTGCTGATCTAAATTGATTCTTCCAGAAATGCGGTCAAAATTGTTGCCGAATAAAATACCGTCTTGACTGTTGTACGAGCCAGAAATGTAATACCGTGTGCGATCGTTACCACCAGAAGCAGAAACATCGACAGCACCCACATTTGCATCTTGGAAAGCCAAGTTTTCCCAATTAGTGTTGGTTTCTGTACGACGCCAGTCGCTATGCCCACTATAGCGTGTGAACCGGCCTTCTACATAGGTAATCATGTCATTGATGGCAGCTTGCTCAGAAGCATAACCCCTCCAATTGCCAGCCCGGTTGTAGTGATAGCGGGCTGTGTTAATAGCAGCTTCGCGATATAACTCCAAGTATTCGGCCGCATTTAGGAAACCTCTTTTATTAGTAGGCATATTATTGCCATACTGCATGTTTACGTTGAATTTTGGTGCACCACTTCGGCCTTTTTTAGTAGTGATGAGCACTACACCATTGGCGCCGCGGGAACCATAAATGGCAGTTGCAGCAGCATCTTTCAGTACTTCAAATGATTCGACGTCGTTGAAGTTGATGTCAGCCAATGCATTTCCGGATAAACTTCCGGTATTAATTGGAATACCATCAATAACGTACAATGGTGAGTTTGACGCATTGATGGACCCTTGTCCGCGAATTCGCACCTTCACACCTTCGCCAACTTTACCATTGTTAGATTCAACAAAAACGCCAGCCGCACGGCCCTGCAGCGCCTGGTTGAAATTGGGAACGGGTGTATTGGCAACTTCGCTGCCTTTAACCCGGGTCACACTGGATGTCAGTTCTTTTTTCACCGTTTGACCATAACCCACCACAACTACTTCGGTCATGGCATTGGATCCGGGGCTTAAACGAATTGAAGATGATTGGTTCACCGGCACCTCTTGTCCGGCATAGCCAACATAACTGATTACCAGAACAGCATTATCAGCGGCCCGAATATTAAAAACACCATTAGCATCGGTCACAGTGCCGACATTGGTATTTTTTACAGTTACACTTACGCCAGGTATTGGCGTTCCATCTTTTTCATCTGTGATTTTTCCGGTGACAACCCTTGTCTGGGCCCACAAGGGTTGCGCAAGACAAAGCAATCCCATTAGCAGTAGGAGCGTTAATTTTCTCATGTACAGTCTATTTAGCGTTTAAAAAAGCGGCCTCAAAATAGACAATATACATGAAACCTTTGCTGCATATAAAAAAAGCGCCATGATTATGACGCTTTTAGAGTGTTATCTTGGAAGAAAAATTATTCCCTATCGCGGCTTCCCAAAAAGATCAAAATGTACTGCACCAAGGTGGCTACAGCAGCCAAAGCTGCAACTACATAGGTCATAGCAGCCCACTTCAATGCATCTTTCGCCTTCGGATATTCTTGAGAATTGGTCACATTGGTATTCTGTAACCAAGCCAGAGCTCTACGGCTAGCGTCAAATTCTACTGGAAGCGTCACCAAGGAAAAAATCACGGTGGCGGCAAAAAGAAGAATTCCCACCAGCAAAAGCGTTGTGTTGCCGGAGCTGGCCATGACCACTCCAATCAGCAGTACCCAGTTTACTATGGTAGAGCTGAATTGCACAGCTGGTACTAACTTACTCCGCAGGTTTAACCAAGCATAAGCAGTGGCATGCTGGATGGCATGGCCAGTTTCGTGGGCAGCAACGGCAGCAGCTGAAACACTATAATTATTGTAAACTTCGGGGCTTAAGTTGATGGTTTTGTTCGCTGGGTTATAATGATCTGACAGGAAACCTTGTACAGATACAACTTTTACATCATAAATACCATTCTCACGGAGCATTTTTTCAGCAATTTCCTTTCCAGTCAACCGGGCAGCAAGCGGAATTTTCCCATAGGCCGTAAACCGGCTCTTCAATATCGCCGAAACCAGCATACTAATCCCAATAAAAATAAATGAAACGAGCATTATTGACATTGTCATCTTTCCCTTCCTTTTTAGTATTTATGCCTCAAATCTGCATCCAAATCGCTAAAAAAACTCCTTAAAAGTCAATTAGAAATATTTTGGCAGGTTTGCACGGCAAATCGGCTTTTTTACTGCCAGTTTAACAGGCAAAGATTTTTTAATATCAATTTTGAGTTGCTTTTTACGTATTGATTTCTAATAAGTTACAAAGAGAAAATTGTTAAAACGCATTATATAAAGACATCAAAAAGTTATGCACAAGACCAAAAAATAATTTTGTGAAGTGCCGCAGAATTGTAATTTAGTGTCAGAATTTAATGGGTTAGTAAGTAAAAGGGTTGGTCGCAAGATCAGCCCTTTTTACTTTCAATTTTCTTCGCTGAATTCTTCTTCATCAACTGTTATATTGAAACAGTTTTCACGTTTAATTCAATCTAATTTTAAGCAATGGCAAAAGTTAAGACAGCATATTTCTGTCAGGTATGCGGCTATGAAAGTGCAAAGTGGGCGGGTAAATGTCCGTCGTGCGGACAGTGGAATACCATGGTAGAAGAACTGATTCAAAAAGAAACAAAAAAAGCAGCGAATGATTGGGATGACTATCATGAAAGCAATGGCGTAACAAAGAAAACAAGACATTTAAACGAAGTTGAATCGAAAGAACGGCCACGTTTACAAACAATCGATGCAGAATTGAACCGCGTATTGGGTGGTGGTATTGTTCCCGGAAGTATTGTGTTAGTTGCTGGCGAACCAGGTATTGGTAAGAGTACCTTGTTTTTGCAAATGGGTCTGCAGCTAAAAGATTTCGTGACCTTATATATAAGTGGAGAGGAAAGCGATGAACAAATTAAAATGCGGGCAGACCGACTGGGTATTTCCAGCGATAATTTTTATCTACTGACAGAAACTTCAACGCAAGTCATCTTTCAGGAAATCAAAAAGCTGAAGCCTCAAGTCATTATTGTCGATTCAATTCAAACACTCGAATCACCTTTTATCGAATCATCACCTGGATCCGTATCACAGATTAGGGAATGCGCTGCGGAGTTTCAGCAATTCGCGAAAGAAACATCCACACCTGTCTTTCTCATTGGACACATAACCAAAGAAGGGTCAATTGCAGGCCCAAAACTTTTGGAGCACATGGTGGATACAGTGCTTCAGTTTGAAGGCGACCGTCACTATGCGTACCGTATTCTCAGAACACTGAAGAATCGTTTTGGAAGTACCGCTGAACTGGGCATTTACCAGATGAATGATAACGGTATGAACCCGGTTATCAATCCAAGCGAAATTCTGATCACCCAAAAAGAAGATGACTTAGGAGGTATTGCGATTGCAGCTACCATAGAAGGGCAACGTCCTTTACTAATAGAAGTACAGGCTTTAGTTACGCAATCTGTTTATGGAACACCACAGCGCACCGTCAGCGGGTTTGACACACGGCGACTGCAGTTATTGTTAGCTGTTCTGGAAAAACGCGGAGGTTTTCATTTTGGGGTAAAAGATGTCTTCTTAAACTTAGCCGGGGGGTTAAAAGTAGAAGATCCTTCGATTGACCTTGCTGTAATGGCTGCATTACTTTCTTCCTTCGAAGACCAAGCCATTCCACACGATGTTTGCTTTGCTGGTGAAGTAGGTTTGAGTGGCGAGATCAGGGCAGTGAATCGGATTGAACAACGCATTGCAGAAGCAGAAAAGCTTGGCTTCAGTAAGATCATCGTTTCCAAGTATAATCAGAAAGGACTGAACAAACAGAAATATAATATCGAGATTATCACGATGGGACGGGTGGATGAAATGTACCGCTACTTATTCTAGTCTGAACCTGGATTTGGAAAGATGATTGGGATTAGGAGGAAATGGAGAAAGTCTTTACCTTAAAGTTAGCTTAGTCAATGAGCCAACCATTTCTTCATCATCCTTAAAATCCTTCCAAATCCAGGTTCAGACGATTATGGTTCTCTCAGATATCAAAGAATCCATCCTTCACCTTCTCTTTCCACACGTCTGCGAAGGCTGCGGTACTGATGTCCTCGAACGGGATCATTTTCTCTGCCTCAAATGTCATTCATCATTACCTAAAACAGAATTTCATCTCTACCCGAACAACTCTATTGAAAAAATATTCTGGGGACGTCTGCCGGTAGCCAACGCCACAGCGCAATACTATTTTACAAAAGGCGCAATGATGCAGCACCTGATGCATCAATTAAAATACAGAGGAAACAAAGAACTGGGACTTTATCTTGGAAGATTGATAGGATATTCATTGAACCAGTCAAATCGTTTTCGTTACATTGATGCCCTCGTTCCTCTCCCACTTTTTCCAACCAAAGAAAAGAAGCGTGGCTACAACCAGGCTACCGTTTTATGCGAAGGCATCGCAGAAGTGTTGGGCAAACCTGTTTTAAAGAATGTCGTCATCCGAACAATGCATACCGACAGCCAGACAAAGAAGAACAGGGTACAACGTTGGGAAAACATGGAAGGTCGCTTCGAATTGGTCAATGCTGATGCAATTAAAGACAAGCATATTTTATTAGTAGACGATGTGGTTACAACCGGCGCTACATTGGAGGCCTGCGGTTCTGAACTGCTCGAAGCCGAAAATGTGCAGTTGAGCGTTGCCACCCTTTGTTTTTCCAGTCGCTGATGTATTTTTAGCCTCTTATGATCTTGGTGAAAAACCTCTTATTGGCCACTGCGCTTGTACTTTTTTTGTTCTCTTGCAAGAAAGAACGTTTTACAAACAGTTCGGCTGCCCAGTTAAGAACAAGCGTTGACACGCTGCATTTTGATACGGTTTTTACTACCACAGGTTCTACTTCCCAATTTCTGAAAATCATCAACGATAACAAGGAAGGCATTCGCATTTCATCGGTTCGATTGGCCGGTGGTACTGCGTCTCCTTTTAAGATTAATGTCGATGGAATTGTCGGTCCGCAAGTGGGAAATACCGAAGTATTAGGTAACGATAGCATTTATATATATGTCACTGTCACCATTAATCCCACTGCTCAAAACCTACCTTTTGTTGTTCGGGATAGCATAGAAATCACTTACAATGGCAACCGCAAGTGGGTTCAACTTGACGCTTTCGGACAGAACGCACATTTCTATCGCAACCGCAAAATCACGGGAACCGAGAATTGGAACAATGATCTCCCTTATGTGATTTTAGGAGGCCTGACAGTAGATACCACCGCAACACTGACTATTAATAAAGGAACAAAAGTTCACCTGCATGCCGATGCGCCAATGATCGTTCACGGTTCATTGCAAGTAAACGGCGAGAAGTGGGACAGCACCAAGGTTACATTCACTGGCGACCGGCTGGATGAACCCTACCGCAACTTTCCGGCTTCTTATCCGGGCATCATCTTTACTGCCAGCAGCAAAAATAATATTATCAATTACGCTGTCATTAAAAATGCTTACCAGGCCGTGGTAGCTGTTGGTCCTGCAAGTGCCGGCACCAAGTTAACTTTGAATGAAACCATCATCGACAATGCATACGACATTGGTTTATTAGGCATCAACACCAGCATCAATGCAAAAAACATCCTGATCTCAAACTGCGGTAAAAATCTTTTCCTTGCCGGTGGCGGCAATTACGATTTCAAACATTCCACCATTGCTACTTTTTCTAACAGTTACATTCAGCACAAGGATCCTGTTCTTGCCCTGACAAATTATACGACGCAAGGCAACGTGGTAACAGCGGCTAATCTCACGGCCCGTTTTACTAACTGCATTTTCTGGGGTGAACAAAATGGCTTTGTCAATAACGAAGTATTTGTTGATGCAAAAGGCATCATCCCTTCTATCACTTTTGAAAAAGTGATCTGGCGGATGCAAACGACACCGACTTTAAATGGCCTGACGATAAATGGAGCCATCAACCAGTCTCCGCAATTCGACAGCATTAACACCAGCCAGCGTTTCTTTAATTTCCGCTTGAAAGAAGGATCGCCAGCCATTAATGCAGGTGTAAATGCAGGCGTAACGATTGACCTCATCGGGAATCCACGGCCCATTGGCTTACCAGACATTGGCGCTTACGAAAAACAATAAAGAGTTAGGGATTCTCTTAACACTCAACCATCTTAGCTTTGCGCTGTTAATTCAAAACAAACAACTCAGAAAATGAAGACCTTCATCCTTGCTTCACTACTAACGATTATGCTAACCGGAACATCTATCTACGATTTTAAAGTGGCAGGCCTCGACGGCAAAGAGATTGACTTCTCCAAGTTCAAAGGCAAAAAAGTATTGGTGGTAAACACAGCTTCGGAATGTGGCTATACTCCGCAATACGCCGATTTACAAAAGCTGTACGATAAATATCAAAATAAGCTGGTGATTGTAGGCTTCCCTGCCAACAATTTTGGCGGACAAGAACCTGGCTCAAACGACCAAATCAGCTCTTTCTGCAAAAAGAATTACGGTGTTACCTTTCCCATGGCAGCAAAAGTTTCTGTGAAGGGTGATGATGCGGCCCCGCTCTTCAAATACCTGACAGAAGAAGCTAAGAAAATGGGCACTCCTGACCCGGTGGTAAAATGGAATTTCACCAAGTTTTTGATCGACGAAAATGGTAAACTGGTGAAAGTGTTTCCAAGCAAAGTAAGTCCAATGAGTGAAGAGATTACAATTCACCTGAACTAAGTCCGAACCACGATTTGGGTCGATTTAAAAGATTTATCTGGATATTTGACGCCGCCTGATTTCAGGCGGCTTTTTATTTCCAATAAATTCATCCAATCCACCCAAATCACGGTTCAGACAATGTTATTTAAAAACGTCATTGGTCAGCAAGAAGTAAAGCAGCAGTTGGTAGAAATGGTGCAGCACAATCGGCTGAGCCATGCCCTGTTATTTTTAGGGAGAGAAGGAAGCGGCGCTCTATCGCTGGCGATGGCTTTTGCCCAATATATCAGTTTACTACCGGCCGATAACGGTGCTTCTTCAGAAGCCTCCTTATTTGGCGAACCCGTTGAAGTAAAACTTCCATCTACTCCCGACGAAGCAGACGCCTGGATACAAAAGCAGGCATCGTTTGCCAAAGCAGAACAGATGGTACATCCTGACATTCATTATTCTTATCCTGTTGTTACTAAAAAGCCCGGCACACCGCCGCTAAGTACAGACTATGCCAGTGAGTGGCGTGAATTCGTTCAACAATATCCGTACGGCAACGTGTACGACTGGCTGCAATTTATCGGCGCTGAAAACAAACAAGGAAATATTACAGCCCAGGAATGCAATGACATTATCCGCAAGCTGAACCTGAAAAGCTTTGAAAGTGGCTACAAAATATTAGTGCTTTGGATGCCGGAGTATCTAGGAAAAGAAGGGAATAAACTTCTGAAAGTCATCGAAGAGCCGCCAGCGGATACGCTGTTTATTTTGGTGGCCGAAAATGAAAGCGCTATTCTTTCCACTATTCTTTCCCGATGCCAATTGGTAAAGATTCCGGCCCTGAATACGGACGAGATTGAAGGCTCACTCATTGCCAAAGCAGGCATTTCTGCTGATCAGGCAAGATTGATCGCTAACGCCAGCGAAGGCAATTACCGAGAAGCCTTACACCAGTTGCAGCATGCCGATGAAGACTACTTCAACTTACTCCGCGAATGGCTGAATGCGATTTTGCGCAGTGGTCCGGCAGCACAGCTAAAAGCAATTGAAGAAATTGCAAGGCTTGGACGGGAAAACCAAAAGCAGTTCCTCCGTTACTTTATCCATTTGCTTGAACAGGCCCTCCGGCTGGAGATATCTACCGGTCAATTGAGGGAAAATTTGATGTCAGCTATGTCTTCCGGCGAACAGGATTTTGCTGTAAAGCTGAACAAGGCCATGAGCCTCGAGCAAAAAGAAGCCATCACGGAAGAGCTTGATAAGGCATCTTACTACATTGAGCGGAACGCCAATGCCAAGATTCTTTTCCATGCCTTGACCATTAAAATCTTCCATATTGTAAAAAACAATGTAGTCGTTTCGGTGTAAAAAGCTAACATTTTCATTGATTGCTTGCGGTGGCCCGAAAAAAATTATATTTGCTTTAATCCGCCTTAAGGCGGACTCAATATATATCCGAGGACATCGGCAACGTGTAGAAGGAAAAGAAAGTGATCATATCACTCACTATAAATAAAGTAAAAAGTAAAAATTCAAAAGTAAAAACCGCTTGCTTCTGGTGAATGCATTCCGTTTTTCTGCTTAGGGATAGACTTTAATAAATCCTGTAGCACTCATTGTGCTTGCAGATTTTTGAATTTTGCCTTTTGACTTTTGCATTTCTCCCTCCTTCTCCCTGCCACATGCCTCGCATTTTTAACCGTATAAATTTCGATATAGCATGGGATGTGGTTCTTGTGGAACGGGTAAACCTAATGGATGTAAAAGCAACGGCGGTTGCAGCACTGGTGGCTGTAACCGGATGAATACACACGACTGGCTGCGCAACCTTCCAATCTCCGATATGGAAGAAGCCTGCAGGGTGGTTGAGATCACTTTCAACCAAGGCGCCAGGAAAGATTTTTACAGAAATTCTACCCTTCATCATTTTGAAAAAGGTGACCTCGTGGCGCTGGAAGGTGTCAGCGGGTTTGATGTAGGCGAAGTATCCCTAACGGGAGAAATCGTGCGCCTGCAGTTAAAGAAAAGAGGCGTGAACGAAATGGCGCCGGACATGAAAAAAGTCCTCCGTCGCGCCACCGACAGAGACCTTGAAATCTGGCGGACAAATAAAGGAAGAGAAAAAGAAGCGCTGATTCGCAGCCGTGCCATTGCCAAGCAACTTAACCTGAACATGAAAATGAGCCAGGTAGAGTTCCAGGCCGATGGTAAGAAAGCGACTTTCTTTTATATAGCGGATGATCGTGTTGATTTCCGCGAACTAATTAAGATTTACGCAGCGGAGTTTAAAGTAAAGGTGGAAATGCGCCAGATTGGTGCCCGCCAGGAAAGTGGTAAAGTTGGTGGTATCGGTTCTTGCGGACGGGAGCTTTGCTGTGCTACATGGCTCACTGATTTTAAATCGGTGAACACGGCAGCGGCCCGTTATCAAAACTTATCCATCAATCAAACCAAATTAAGTGGACAATGCGGCCGCCTGAAATGCTGTTTGAACTATGAGCTGGATACTTACCTGGATGCACTGCAAGGCTTCCCGGAAAATGCCGACATTTTGCAGGTAGCCAAAGGCACGGCAACCCTGATCAAAAAAGACATCTTCAAAAACCTGATGTGGTATGTGCTGCCGCAAAGCAACAAGCAATACCCATTGACGATTGAAAGAGTCCGGAAGATCCGTTCGCTGAATATGCAGAACATTGTTCCGGAAGAACTGGAAGCAGTGGAAGTGGTTTCTACCAAGGTAAAAGAAGTAGAGCCAGAGTTTGTCGATGTAGTTGGCCATATCAGTTTGCGCAGCCTTGAAAAAGCCGATAAAAAAAGACGCGATAATAAAGGCAGAGAGCAACGTGGAGCTAGGCCTCCCCGCCAGGGCCAGGATTCAAATGGCGCCAAGCAAGGCCCGACAGGTCAAAAGCAACTAGGTGCACCGCCTCAAAAAGGTGGACAACAGGGCCAGCAGAAAGGACCTGGGCAACAACGTCCAAGTGGACAAAGACCAGATGGTAATCGTCCTGCCCAAAAGCCACAAGGGCAGCAACAGCAAAGGCCACCACAGGCAGCTCAAAAGCCGAACATGCAACAGCGTGATGGCAACAAGCCGCAGCAAGGACAGCGTCCTCCTAACCAACAACAGCGTCCGCCACGTCCGCAAGGACAGGGTGGCCAACCGAGAAGACCACAACAGGGTGGCGAAGGAAAAGAGCAGTCGAAGCCGCAGCAATAAACAGAGCTTTCAATAGAAAAAGCGTGGTCAATGGCCACGCTTTTTTGTTAGTACAATGCCTTATAAAAAGCTTATGTAACAGAGAAACTCAAGACCTACATAGCTGCAGGCTCACCTAAATACATTAATCCGATAATCAATGCCAGCATAATCACTAAAGAAATCAGGCCGATTCCGACAGCCCGGGAGGTGGAATAAAGTTGTCCGCCATTTGTTTGGTGAGCCACAATTTGCTTACCCTGAAACTTCCTTGTAGCGCTATGCGCCATAATGCAAAAGATAGCTGAATAAACAAATGCCGGCAGTTTATCGAGAACAGGAATGAATGCACTTGCAAACAGGAAAAGGAAGGCTAGGACAACCAGTCCCCACGTTTTCTTCGAATCCTCCGGCTGATCAAGGGCTTTGAAATTTTGGGCTATCAGATAACCGGCAACCAAGGGGCCGCCGATGAATGTTCCAATCAGAACAGAACGTTCATTATAAAGTTTATGGGTGATAGATGGGTCAAAAAGTGGACGTTCCATGCAGTTAGTTTAGGCAAACAAAATAGAGCAAGAAGGGATACAATACAAATAGACACAGCGCTCCTGAAATAAAAAAGCAGCGGTTAAGAACACCGCTGCTTCAAATATGATTGCCTGTAAGTATTAAAAAGTAGAGATGGATTGAGTTGATTGTCCCTTTACCATCTTGTTCTTTTGCTCTTCTTCTAATGCTCTATAAATCGCATCCTGCACTTTACCACGAATACCCAACAGCCCCAACAGGTTATTTGCCCTTGTGTTATACACACGATTCGATAAGAACACATATACCAAATCAGCCTTTGGATCTACCCACACACAAGTGCCGGTAAAACCAGTATGACCAAATGTTTGTGGAGAGGCAAGTGAAGACGGGTATGGGTCTTTGCGGGAAGCATTGTCTTTTTCCGGCTTGTCAAAACCCAGCCCACGGCGACTGATATCACTACCATACACGGTGAATTGTTTGATGGTTTCTTCTTTCAGGTAACGTTCGCCGTTGAATGTGCCGCCGTTGAGCAGCATCTGGTATAACATGGCTAAATCATAGGCGTTTGAGAACAAACCTGCGTGGCCGGAAACACCACCAAACATGGCCGCTCCTTCGTCGTGTACATAACCACGCAGCAATTGCTTGCGAAAATGTTTTTCCTGTTCCGTAGGCACTATCCTGTCCATTCCAAAGCGCTGCCAAGGTTTGAAACCGGTGGTTGCCATACCCATTGGCGCATAAAATGTTTTATGCAGATATTGATCAAGCGTTTGGCCGCTGATGGTTTCAATGATCTTTCCCAGCAAAATGAAATCGTTATCGCTATAGACGTATTTGTTCTGCGGGCCGAGTTTGCTTTTGACAATGCGGTTCAACATGGAGTCATTCCAATCACGGCGCAACCAAACATTGTTGGCTACTGGAATGGTATAATCACCCGTCATTTTATCGCTGTAAAAAAGCGAGGATGGTTGTCCGGTTACGGTATCGATCGTTTCACGGTAAAAAGAAATAAAGGGATTGAGCCCTGCCTGATGCAGGAGAACGTCTTTGATTTTTAGTGAAGCTTTGTCTGAACCAACAGTATAAGACAGGTAATCTCCGAGTGTTTTGTTCAGGTCAAGTTTGCCCTGCTCTACTAATTTCATCACGCCAACCGTGGTAGCAGAAATTTTTGTCACCGAAGCCAGATCAAAAACACTTTCCAAGTTCACTGGCTGTGAAGACGGTTCGAACTCATAGTTTCCAAAGGCCTTGTGGTATTTGATCACACCATTTTGAATAGCCAGTACAACTGCACCGGGATAGGCTTTTTTTACCACGCCATCTTGTACAATGCTATCAATAGCTGCCCACTCAGGAGATGTACCAACGGCATTAAAACGATTAATAGAAACGCCAGTACCATATGGAATACTGCAAACTGTTACCGGTAATGTTCCTTTTGCACTGATCTTGTTTTGTAGAAAATCAGCAGCCGCAGAATGGAAAGCAGAATCATCTTCATGCATGGCTACCAGCGTAGGAACATTGCAGAAGTTTTGGGCTGCATACACATTCCCAAAAACAAACGTGATAGCATTGTAGGGTTGCAGCGAGTTTACCAGCTTTAATGCAGCGTTCGAAATTCCATAATTAGCAGTAGGACGATTAGAAAAGTTGTGCACGCCAACAATGACCTTGTCGTACTTGGCAGCCGCAATCGCCTGCAGAATGGAGGCTGCTTTTGCAGAGTCTTTGTAAGGCAGGTAATAATTTACTGCACCGAAATCCTTTTCAAGGCGTTGCCCAAATGTGTTGGCTTCGCTTGTACCGATGCCGACATAGGCAATCTTGCTGCTGGTAATAAAAGGTAACAGGTTTGCTTTGTTATTCATTACAGTTACCACATTAGCGGCAACACGGGCACGGAAATAAGCCGTCTGTTTGTTGATGTCTTCTACCAGGTTTTCGGTTTTAATTACTTGTGGCTGGCTCAGGCCTAACTGGTATTTAGAATATAAAACGCGGCGGACTTTTTTGTCGATGTCTTCCTGCGTCAGTCTTTTTTTCTTTACAGCTTTTTTAATGGCGTCTATTGACTGCTCCACATTTTCGGGTAAGCACAACATATCATTGCCTGCAATTAAAGCCTGCACTGATGCTTCTCCGCTTCCGTAAAATTTTGTCACACCTTTCATTTCAAGAGCATCGGTAAACGTGAGGCCTTCGTAATACATTTCATTCCGCAAAAGACCCGTGATGCTTTTTTCTGAAATAGAAGTAGGCTTGTTCTTTTCGTCATCAATTGCGGGAATGGCCAGGTGCGCTACCATTACGCTGCCAACGCCTGCCTTAAACAATTGCTTGAAAGGATATAGCTCCAGGCTGTCGAGTTGAACTTTTGATTTGCTGATCAGGGGAAGATCGTAGTGAGAATCCACGGCTACATCGCCATGACCGGGAAAGTGTTTGGCGCAAGCCATGATGCCTGCATCCTGCATACCCTTGGTATAAGCAACGCCTAACGACGCCACTTTGTATTTGTCCTCACCAAAAGAGCGGTAACCAATTACAGGATTGTTTGGATTGTTGTTGATATCTACTACGGGTGCATAGTTAACATGCACACCAATTCGTTTCATTTGTTCACCAACAGCCACACCCATTTCGTACACCAACTTTTCATCACTCAGTGCACCAAGCGTTAACTGGTAAGGGAAGCGTTGTGCACTGTCCAGACGCATGCCTAGGCCCCACTCGCCATCAATGGTTACCATGAGTGGTGTTTTGGCGATTGACTGGTAATAATTGGTGAGATTAGCCTGCCGCACAGGGCCTCCCTGAAAGAAGCATAGAGCACCAACATTATACTTGCGAATCAAGTCGCTTACCTGCTTTACATGGTCGGGTCCCAGGTTACTGTGGGCACGAATGACCATCAGCTGTGCGATTTTTTCTTCTTTGCTTAAAGAATTGAACACACTATCCACCCACTTATCAGCGGAAGAGCGGCTGCTATACTGTGTAAAGGAGAAATAGATAGCAAGGCAACAAAGGGCAAGGGCAGTTTTCTTCATACATTCCAATTCGTAACACAATTTAGGATAATCGAAAAAAAGTAGAGCTTAAAACCTTGTGAAGCAGGTGATAAAGACGTGTGAAGATTGAGAGGGATCGATGAAGGCAGGTGAATTGGTGAGTGTGGAAAAGATTTTGAGCAACTAGTAATATATGCAAGGTTGTCTTTTCTCGCAGAGACGCAGCGGTCACAGCGAAAAACGCAGCTCCTTAGCTCCGCCCTTCGCTGCGAGAAACCTTCCTCCTTTGCTCCCCTGCGCCTTTGCGTGAAACCCACGTGCTGAATAGAATTACCGAACGTACAAGTGAGTGACACAACAGCCGACCAATAGAATTCCAAAAGCTGGTTACATAAAATTCCATTTCTCTCTTTCCGAACCGGCGATATTCAGTTGGGCCGTTATCTTTGCCCGCATGGAAGGTTTGTTACAGCAGATAGAAGCGTACCGGAAAGAAATTGAAGCGTACGAGATCACCAATCCACAACAACTGGAAGAATACCGCATAAAATTTCTCGGCACGAAAGGAATACTGAAATCGCTGTTTGGCGAGATGAAAAACGTACCGGCCGACCGGAAGAAAGAGGCTGGCCAAGTAATGAACGAGTTCAAACAGTTTGCCGAAGCTAAATACGAGCAGGCGAAAGAATCTGCTGCAGGTAACGAACAATCCGCCGCACAAGATTTTGATCTAACACTCCCAGGGGACCCCGTTGAAATTGGTGCCCGCCACCCGATAACGCTGATGCGCAACCGAATTGTGTCCATCTTTCAGCGGCTTGGTTTTTCTGTAGCCGACGGCCCCGAGATTGAGGACGACTGGCACAACTTCACGGCGCTGAACCTTCCGGAAAATCATCCTGCCCGTGATATGCAGGACACCTTTTATATCAATCAAAACCCGGATTGGCTGCTGCGAACTCACACTAGCAACATCCAGATCCGTGAGATGAAAAAAGGGAAACTGCCCATTCGTATTATTTGCCCTGGCCGTGTGTACCGCAATGAAACCATTTCTGCCCGTTCACATTGTTTCTTTCACCAGGTCGAAGGTTTATACATCGATGAACATGTTTCCTTCGCTGACCTGAAACAAACGCTTTATTTCTTTGTGCAAGAGATGTTTGGTAAAGATGTAAAAGTTCGTTTCCGCCCTTCATACTTCCCTTTTACCGAACCAAGCGCCGAAATGGATGTGAGTTGTTTTATCTGCGGTGGAAAAGGCTGCCGTATTTGTAAGCAAACAGGCTGGGTTGAAATTTTAGGCTGCGGCATGGTGCATCCGAATGTGCTGGAGAACTGCGGCATCGATTCAAATAAGTACACCGGCTTTGCTTTTGGAATGGGTATTGAGCGACCAGCACTGCTAGTGTATGATGTGAATGATATTCGCTTGTTCAGCGAAAATGACAACCGCTTTTTACGACAGTTTAAGGGGGCGGTATAGCTTTTAAATATGAGAGCTGTATTTAAATGGCTTGTGTTTGCCTTCCTCGCTGCAGTGGGCATTAAGGGAGATGTGATGATCACCAATTCAACTGTAGATATTCACCTGCATGATACTTACTACGTAATTGATCTTACACACTTTCTTTTGCTCTTTGCTCTTTAAGAAATTCAGTACCGAATGTGAGCTTCTTCGCCGTTGTTGACTTCTCGTCAATCACCCGCCAAAATGGTGTGATCTTGTTAAGTGGCTTCCCTTCCGCATATTCTTCATGAGCAGCTTCGGCCACGATGCGAAGAAAAATGCCGGTAGTTAAAGGACAAGTAACTTCTGCACCGTGTTCAATCGCTAAATCCTTCCGGAGTAATGAAGGATCAACCGTTTTGCCTTTTGGGATTTGCCGGATGTAGTCATCAATCAGCTTTGGTGTTGGGATCAACATCTTCTGCCCCACTTTTATACCTGCAAAATCTTTATCAGATACTTCAATGTGCGGCTGGCGGCCGTCGTTCAGTTTTTGTTGCCAGGATTTGCGTTTGGTGGGCATAACAGTTGTTTTCTCAAAAATACTCAAGCAGAAATTGATAAGCTCTGCTTTCGGTCAGTGGCAAAGGAATTGTTTGTCATGTTTTATGACGGAAGCCATCTTTACTTTAAAAGACGATCGGAAACTGAGCTATGCCATCTATGGTCCGAAAGATGGAAAGCCAGTCATTTATTTTCATGGCACACCTAGCTCACGACGCGAAATCCTGCTGCTAAAGACATACGATGTTGACTTTGACGCAGCACTATACAATGCAGGAATAAAATTAATTGCAGTAGACCGGCATTCACTAACGACTTTCTACCCGCAACGCAGCTTTTTGTCCTTTGCTGAAGATGTCATGCAATTGCTTCGTCATTTTAAAATAGAGAAATGTCCTGTGCTTTGCTGGTCCGGTGGTGGACCTTATGCATTAGCTATTGCACATCGATACCCGGAGGCAATTGAAGGCGTTTACATTCTTTGCGGATTCACTAAGCGCTTCGATAAGGAGGTTATGCAGCAGATGGGACAGAATAAGTGGTATTTCCGAAGTGCGAGGTACATACCGTTAGCCTTACTGATTGGGTTGAATATCGTTCGACGACGAAAAATCGAAAGCCTTCCGGCAAGAACTGTTACCGGTTTACCTTATCGCGACTATACACTCCTTCAGCAAGGCATTAAGCAGTTAGCCGGCTTAACCTTAAAAGAAGCAACTCGTAAAGGCGGCCGCTCGGCTGTTCACGAAGCCGCTTCCTATTACGAAGACTTTGGTTTTTCTCTTAGCGAAATCGAACAACCCATTCACTACTGGTGGGGAACAAAAGACATGAGTGTGGTAGAAGCACATGCACGGGAAGTGGAACGGTATGCGCAGCGGCCCATCATGCATTACCGTGAAGACGAAGGCCACCTATCGCTTTACCTTAAAAGTTTCAATGAAGCCATCAACACCATTGCTCTTTCTCATGCTACACATACAATTGCTGGCAGGTAGGACAAAAAAAGGTGCGGCGATCGGTTTTACCCAGGTGTGCTTTTTCAATCTTTGTTTCATCTCTTTCACAGGTTTTCTTGCGGTGCACTTTCCAGTTTTGCCGTAGCACAAACTCTCGTTTCCAAGCTAAAAATTCGTAGCTGTAACCAGATGCTTCCTTGATCATTTCAGTAAGTTTCCTGGGTGGTAGCGCACCTACCAAACTCTCGGGATGAACCTTGATACGGTGAAGCACTTCGTTTTTGATGATGTTGCCCACACCGGCAAATACCTCTTGGTCAAGCAGCGCATCAGTCACCATAGCTTGCGGCATCTCTTTTAATTTTTTCTTGGCTGCTTTGGCATCCCATAAAGGGCTTAAAACGTCCGCCTTCCAATCATAAATTTCATCAAGATTTTCTTCCACCATTTTAACTGCTGTAGCGTATAAGTTCAATTCGTCCTTCGCACATTTTAAGTACAAACGCGGCTTCGCGTCTTTACTGGAGTTAATATAGTAAGTGCCAAACATGAGAAAGTGAATCCGGATGGCAAAATCATCAAAAAGCCAGAGCATATGTTTGCCCCAGGTTTTTATGGCTTTTATCTTCTTTCCCACCAGGCGTTGCTGGTCAATTTTAGAACTGCCGCTAACCTCTAGAATCTTTTGGCCAACAAATCGGTTCAATTCTTCCGTAAAGATGATAAGTGAAGGTCCCTCAGGCATCTGGAGTTTATTAGTGATTGATACAAAAGTGACGCCACCGCAGAAAAAACAAGTTTTGCTTTACTAATTTTTTTAGTATTTTAGTGCGCAGAAAAACACCATATCAGTAAGTTTTTCCGTTGTTCGTTGTTGACAAAAAACCAGTCCCGCAGAAGCGGGAACTGGCTTTTTTGTTTTCAGAACTTCTTGTCGTGATGCGTAAACTGGCCAGTAGTTGCATGTTGTCCTTCGCTTAATTCTTCGATCATCTTTTTATTGAACGCTTCCAGGTCTTCAGGGCTGCGGGAAGTTACCAGGCCATTATCCGTAACCACTTCTTTGTCTTCCCAGTTCACACCCGCATTAATTAAATCTGTTTTTATTGACTGGTAAGAAGTCATGCTTCGTCCATCCAGCATACCGGTTTCAATGAGCAATTGCGGCCCGTGACAGATAGCTGCTAATGGCTTGCCTTGCTCCAAAAAATGTTGTGCAAATGAAACAGCTTCTTTATTGGAGCGCAGCGTATCGGGGTTCATTACACCACCGGGTAATAACAACATATCATAATCTTCCGGGTTTGCTTCACTGAGGTGTTTATCTACCGGCACTTCAATGCCCCAATGATCCTGGTCCCATCCTTTTACTTTTTCTTTTTGTGGTGAAATCACATGCACTTCCACGCCAGCCTGCTCTAGCGCATTCATCGGGCTGGTCAACTCTACTTCTTCAAAACCATTCTCGGTCAGTATTGCCACTTTCTTGCCTTTTACTTCTCTTGCCATAATTGATTGTTTTTGGTGAAAGAATCAGATCATCGTTGGGCACAAAAACCAAACCATGAGCTGCTTTATCTTTCTTGTTTACAGAAAGAAAATCTTTGGTACTTTTCACATTCAACAGATTGTGATGAAATACCTTACGAATAGCTTGCTCCTTTTCTTCCTGGCAATTCTTTTCTACAACTGCAACCGCGGACCATACGCAGAAACAAACAAGCAATACAAACGACAGGTAAAAGAAATGGCTAACCTTCTGAAGCAGGCGCCGCTGAAGGATTCTCTGCCGCAAACAGCAGCTTGGGTGGGAACTACCAACTTCAACATGCGCAAGCCAAACTATGTTGTGATCCACCACACCGCTCAGAACAGTTGCGAACAAACGCTGAAAACCTTTACGAAAACGGAAACTTCAGTCAGTGCGCATTATGTGATTTGCAAAGACGGTGCTATTCATCATATGCTGAACGATTATCTCCGTGCATGGCACGGCGGCATCGGACGGTGGGGAAACAACACCGATATCAACTCTTCATCTATTGGCATCGAGATCGACAACAATGGCGTCGATACATTCTCCACCGCACAAATCAATACACTGATGCAGTTGCTGGGCAATTTGAAAAAAGCTTATGGCATTCCGGCTGCAAATTTTATCGGGCACTCGGATATTGCTCCTACACGGAAAGTAGATCCCAACGTTACTTTCCCCTGGAAGAAATTAGCTGATGCAGGTTACGGGCTCTGGTGGAGCGATACAACGAACATGACCGTACCGCAGAACTTCAACCACTTGCAGGCGCTCCGCATTATTGGCTACGATATCAAGGATACTTCCGCCGTAATTCAGGCATTTAACCGTAAGTTTTTGCAGCAGGACAAGATGAGAACTTTAACCGAAGGCGGACGGAAAATACTGTATACACTCTACCGTAAATATGAGTGAGTTTGTTGGCTTCATTGTTGTTGCCAATAAATTGATTTACCTTAACCGGGCCGTACTACTAAACAAAAGCCTATGAGGTATTCTTTACTTTTTTTGCTTCTGACTCTTTCTGTGCTTTTTACCAATGGCCAGAGTGTTTCTGATTTGCCTGCTGGTAAATATGAAGCCAAGCTAAAATCCGCACCAAACAGGTGGGATAAAGGTGATATTATTATTATTGACGATAACCGTTATCGTCTCAGCACAAGCGATGAGGTAGGCGAATACAAGTTTAGTGTAGCCGCACAACGCATCTTCTTTACGTCAGGGCCGCTGAAAAGTGCTTTTACCAAAGTAGCTGTCTCGAATGGTAAGCCGGTTATTATTCTTCCCCAGGAAGAAAATGGCAGCCTTGGTTTGAAGGCGGAAATATGGGCCAGTAAGCAATGAACTGATAAATAGTCAATGGTGAATGGTGAATAAAGCCTTGCTACTACGTAATTCCATCAAAGGCAAGTCGGTTATTGAAAGCATAGCTCAGGTTTCACCATTCACAACTCACAATCCTTACATTTGCCCATGAGGCTATGGACAAGGATTTAACCCAAATTACATTTGATTTTTCCGGTGAAGACGAGGGCCCTAAAGAGTTCTTATCCGGTCAGCCTGTTCAACCAACTCAACCTGCACACAAGAAAAAATCGACCCGGGGGCGAAAACCACTAAAAACCTCTGAGCTCCTTGATGACGCGATAGAAGTTCCGGAAGATGAAGTGCTCTTTCAAAAAGCGTATTACCCAATTGGCGAAGTGGCCCAAATGTTCAAGGTGAACATCTCGCAGTTGCGTTATTGGGAAAATGAGTTCGACATTCTGCAGCCTAAAAAGAACCGTAAAGGCGATCGCTTGTTTCGGCCAGAGGACATAAAAACTCTTGTTGTGATTCATGACCTGATTCGCAGAAGGAAGTTCACCATGGAAGGTGCTAAGGAGTTTTTGAAGAAAAATAAGAGGGCGAAAGAATCCCATGAACTCATTGCTTCTCTACAAAAAATCAGAACCTTCCTCCTCGAACTCAAAGCCCATTTGTAGCATCTCTTTAACATCGCCAAGCCCGATTCGGCCTAATTTTGAGAGATAACAAGCGCTATGAAAAGAGTTTTCTTCCTCCTGCTTACCGTCCTTTCTGCTCAATACATTTTTGCTCAAACACCAGCCGCTGAAATCAGCCGTGATGGCGGATCGAAAATCATAAAAGGATTTATGTCCAAAAAAGAGCTCGCCAGCGACACAGCGTTTGCATGGTATGCACAAAACCTCAAAGGCTTTTCTCCAAACGCTGATGTAGTAAAGCAATATGCAGTAAATAAAACTGGTATCAGCCTGGTTGTTTTTGGTGGCACTTGGTGCGGCGATACACAAGCCTTGCTTCCGAAGTTTTTTGCAACAACTGATGCTGCCGGCATCAGCGAGAACCAGTTAACGTTAATTGGTGTAGACCGCAGTAAAAAATCATTATTCAACCTCACGGAAGCATTTGCCATTACCAATGTTCCTACGTTCATTGTTATGAAGGATGGAAAAGAAGTTGGCCGCGTAGTGGAATACGGCAAAATCGGGTCTCCTGAAAAAGAAGTAGCCGACATCATTGCAGCTGCTACTAAAAAGTAGTCAGCGCACAACAACATTTTTGTCCATACCAGCAATCTTGATCTCGTATTTTTCAATCAGGCTTAAAGCAAACAAGTTCACCCGCTGACGGATGGCGCCAAATAGGGCTAAGTGTGCATTGGGTACAAAAAATTCTACCTGGATTGTATATGCCTGTATGTTAATATCGATGAAAAGAACATTGTACAGCTCTATTTCTTTTATCTCTCCCAAGAAGGTCCGCAGTTCGTTCATGACTACATGAATTTTTTCAGATGGCGTATCCAGACTGATTTGCAGCAGTAGTTCATTGCGCTGTTGCGTCCGTTGCGAAATATTATCGAGAATTGAATCCACCATTTGCTTGTTTGGAACAGAGACATAGGTCTTTTGGTCGGAGCGAATGCGGGTGCTGCGCAAACCAATCCGTTCTACCACGCCTGTAATGTTTTGCACCTTCACCGTGTCGCCGATATGAAAGGGTTTGTCGAAGAAGATCACAAACGAGGCAATCAGGTTTTCCAGGCTCTCCCGCAATGCAAGGGCGATGGCTGCACCTACAATACTGAGTCCTGTTAGCAATGTGCTGACATTATAATTGAATGCCTGGTTCAGTACAACGATGACTCCAATAACGCCGACAATTACCTTGATGAAATCGCGGAAGAAAACAATAAGCTGGTTATCGCTGTGCGAAGCGGTTCGGTTAGCCCGGATCTCCAACACAGAAGCAATAAAATCGATGACCCGCAAAACCATCCAGGTTAAGGCAAGTATTTGTACCGCAATTGCCAGCGAAAGAATGACCTGTTGTAATGAATACTTATAAATCGTAAACTTCAGTACATCCGGGTAACGTAGTTTGTATAAGGCAACAATAGCGACAGAAATTACCAGGAAGACACCAAGCGGATTGACGATCAGGTCAGCGAATTTCTTCTGATCGTAGTGCTCCATCCATCGCTTAAAAAGCTTTGATACCAGGACAGCGAGGTACCGCGAGATGATTCGATTAAGAAAAAGAACAAAAAGAATAACGCCTAACGTCCACAAGTAACTTTCTACCGTATTGTTCCAAATAACCCGATCCAGAAAAGAATTCATCTTACCGCTTGTTTGCGATAAAATTAGGCAATGCACTAATAGCCCACGCGGTATATGCGCAAGGAGTCGGGGGAAAAGGTGATGAGCCTGTTAGTGTTGGTGAAAGAATTTACATACGGCGTAAACGAAGATGGGAACCGATAACTTTTTTCAGTGAAAGAGGAAGGGTTGTAAACAATAATGGCGTCCTGGCTTAACCGAACAATCATGCCTTTCCAGACATCAATAGTCCGCCAGTCTTTCAGCAGAATTTTGCGTTTGAATGTACCGTAGTTATCAAATACAAAGATTCCTTTTGCTGTATCAGCCAGGTAAACAAACCCATCCTGGTTGATGATCTTTTGCGGCGCAAAACTCTGGTTGAAAAGCATCCGGAAATCATCGGTCTGTGAGAGGAGGTTGCCTGCGTCATCGATTTTCTTCAGCTTGTAATCAAACTGGTCGAACACCCAGATGTTGTTGTCGTACGATAGTCCAATAGCAGTTGGCTGCAGGATATTGAACTGCCGCAAATTGATGGAAGCACGGTTGGCAAGAAAACGATCAAGCACTACGATGTTCGAGAGATCCTTGTAAAAAAGCAGTGGCTTTAATGGATTGGTTACATCAATGCTATATAGCTTGCCAAAGTTTCTAACGCCATTGAACACGCCAATAGAATCACCCTTTGGACCAAACTTTTTTACCTGCCCGGTGGAAGACAAGATGTAAAGATTATCGAGGTTATCAACAGCAGCACCCGTCACATCACCTTTATACGTTTTTACCAACGAAAAAGCGGAGTCGTTAATCTGCGTATGACCAAGTGCAACAGTTAACAAGAGTACTATAGTAAAAAATAATCTCAAGCTTTTCTTACGATTTTATCGTTTTTGCTGGTGAATGATTTTAATTCCATTTCTGTTCCGTCGAACACGGCGTAGGTCTGGTAATTCATCCATTCACCTAAATTAATATAGCGACTCTCAGTAGATAGACGATAATCGATGGGCAAGTGTCTATGACCAAATACAAAAAAATTGTGTTTCTCTCTTTGCAGCATTTGGCGGCTGTAAATCAGCAGCCATTCTTTTTCTTCGCCCAGAAATTTTTCCTCTGGATGATATTCTTCTCCACGACTTTTTCCACTGAAATAGTTGGCTAGTCCCATCCCGATTACCGGAGGAAGCAGGCCAAACAGCCATTGGCAAACAGATGAGCGGAAAACTTTCTTTAGCATTTTATACCCGTGGTCGCCGGGTCCAAGCCCATCGCCATGGCCGATGTAAAAAGAACAGCCATTGACTTGAAAAACCTTCGGCTGAAAATAAACAGGAATGTTCAGCTCCTTTTGGAAGTAGTCCTTCATCCACATATCGTGGTTGCCCACAAAAAAATGAAGTTGAATTCCGGCATCGCTCAACTCCGCCAGCTTTCCAAGCAAACGCACATAACCTCGCGGTACCACCTTCCGGTATTCAAACCAAAAATCAAACATGTCGCCAACAAGAAAGATCGTATACGCTTTATCTTTTATGGATTCCAGAAACTGAACAATCAGCTTTTCCCGCTGCAAACTGGTGGCAGCATCGGGTACGCCTAAGTGAAAATCGGAGAGAAAATAAACTTGCTTGTTTGGTGGCAGTTGCATTGGATCGGTGGCTATTGCGATTGGTCGTCAATCACAAAACAATATACTTCTTTCGGACCATGCACACCAACCACCAGCGTTTTTTCAATATCGGCGGTTCGGCTTGGTCCAGTGGCTAGTGTAATTAAAGATGGCAAGAACTCCCTGTACTTGTTCTTCAATGTCTCCAAACCATCCTTGATGTCGTAAACAAGCTGTGATGTGTAAGCCACGCAAACATGCACCGGCGCATATACGCTGGGGATACGTCCTTGGTGAGTAGAACTCAGAAGAATGCTGCCGGTTCTTGCTACCAACGCTTCGCAACTGGTCACTGATGCTTCGCAGGTAACGATGTCATTGTATAGGCTATTCGGTGGAAGGATGCGATGAAATTGAGCTTCTTCGCAATAGATTTTCGTCCATTGATTCTGATAGCACAGTTTTTCAAGATTAGTCTGGAACTCCAGTTCGTCAACACAAAAAACAAACTTGCCTTGCAAGGCAGAAAACTGCTCCGCAAACGTAACCACAAGGTCATCCTGTTGTGGCTGCACGGGGTTTTCCTTACCCTCGGCTTCGGGGAAAGGCAATGGCGTTGGTTTTGCCAACGCCATGCGTATTTTTTTCAGAATGTTATTCCTTGCTTCACTCATTGTGCTGCCGGTGCCTGGTTTGTGATGTTCGGGTCGTAGGGAGGTACACCTTCGCTGATTCCGCCATCATGGTGATGGTCGTCTTCTACCGCTAATGGTTTTTTCTCCTCGTACGGACGAGGTCCAATCAGGGCCTCCACATCACTTTGAAACAGGACTTCTTTTTCCAGTAATTGCTCCGCTAATTTTTCAACCTCACCTCTGCGCTCGGTCAGCAATCCAATTGTTCTTGTATAAGCTTCATCAATCAGGCGCTTCACTTCCTCGTCAATGATCTTTGCTGTGCCCTCAGAATATGGCTTGCTAAACTGGTTTTCCGATTGCGGATCGTAGTAGCTGATGTTACCCACCTTATCGCTCATTCCATATACTGTTACCATCGCGGTAGCAATACGGGTGATCTGCTGCAGGTCGTTTTGTGCACCGGTAGAAATTTTTCCGAAGAAGATTTCCTCTGCTGCACGGCCACCAAGCGTCATACAAATCTGATCATGCAACTGATCCGTGTTATAGAGATATTGCTCTTTTGGTGTGTATTGCGCATAACCTAACGCTGCCGTTCCTCTTGGAACGATGGTTACTTTCAGCAATGGATAAGCATGCTCCAGAAACCAGCCGCAGATGGCGTGACCGGCCTCATGGTAAGCAATAATCTTTTTCTCTTCCGGAGAAATGATCTTGTTTTTCTTTTCCAAGCCACCAATCACACGATCAACAGCATCTTGGAAATCGCTCATGTCCACAGCCTGCTTTCCTTTTCTGGCAGCAATCAGGGCAGCCTCGTTACAAACGTTGGCAATATCAGCACCGGCAAAGCCTGGTGTTTGTTCAGCCAACTTATGAATATCTACTTTCTCAGAAACCTTGATTGGTTTCAGATGGACTTTGAAAATAGCCTCACGGCCTTTTACATCCGGTTTGTCAATTGAAATCTGACGGTCGAAACGACCTGGACGAAGCAACGCTGTATCCAGTACATCCGGACGGTTGGTAGCAGCCAGTACAATAATACCTGTATCTGTACCGAAACCATCCATTTCCACCAGTAACTGGTTTAAGGTGCTTTCTCTTTCGTCGTTGCTCATCATCATGTTCTTACCACGGGCACGACCGATGGCATCAATCTCATCAATAAAGATGACACACGGCGCCTTTTCACGGGCCTGCTTAAACAGGTCACGAACACGGCTTGCACCCACACCCACAAACATCTCCACGAAATCAGATCCGCTCAGGCTGAAGAAAGGCACCTGCGCTTCACCGGCCATGGCTTTTGCCAGCAATGTTTTACCGGTTCCGGGAGGACCTACAAGCAAAGCTCCTTTTGGAATCTTACCACCAAGTGAAGTGTATTTTTTGGGGTTACGGAGAAAGTCAACAATCTCCATTACCTCCACTTTTGCTTCATCTAATCCGGCAACATCAGCGAACGTGATATTCACTTTCGTGCCTTTGTCAAATAAAGTTGCTTTCGACTTGCCAATGTTGAAAATACCGCCCGGGCCACCACCACCGGCAGCACCACCGCTCATTTTCCTCATCAACAAAATCCAGATACCGATCAGTAACAGGAAGGGAAGAATTGTTTGCAGGATTGGTGTAAACCAGTTGCTTTCTGCTTCCGCCTTTTCAGTCACTTTTCTGATCTCAGGATTGTTGTTATAAAACTGACGCATGTCATCCTTAAACGACTCCACCGAAGCAATTTTGAAGGTTGCTACGGGTGCTTCAGTTGTTGACGTATTCTTTCCAATGATCGTTCGTGTAGAATCGGAAATTGTTTTTGTCAGATTAACCTTTACCAGGTTACGATTAGAGATGATGGTGTACTCCTGTACCTCACCACGGCGAATCATTGCTTCGAAATCATTCTGGGTAATGTTGGCGGCGTTTGGCGCAAACGAATTACTGAATAACTGAAAACCGATGAGCACCGCAAAGATGATAGCGTATACCCAGTAAAAAGAAAAGCGTGGTCCTTTCTTTGGCGCATCTCCTTCCCCGTTGTTCTTATTGAACTTGGGGAGCCTGGCCTTTTTATCGTTCTTATTGTATGGTTCCTGTGCCATTGTTTCTTTTTAGTATGAAAGCTGCAAGTAATGGAATTTTGGCCAATGGGGCCTTTCTTATTTATAGTTTAACAAAACTCGTCCTTATAGGTTGTGTTCTTCTAACGGCGCATCGCTCCACATCTCTTCCAGCTTGTAAAATTTGCGGCTTTCACCATGCATGATATGTACAACAATGTTGACATAATCAATCAGCACCCACTGAAGGTTTTGCTTTCCTTCGTGGCGGTAAGGATTTTCGCCGCATTTGTGCTTTACCTCCATTTCCACAAAATCAGAAATGGCTCGTATTTGAGGTTGGTTATTGGCCTCGCAGATCACAAAGAAGTCGGCAACCGCTTCCGGGATCTTGCGCAGGTCCAATGTTACAATGTTCTCTCCCTTTTTTTCCTGAATAGCCCTGATGATAGTCTTGTAGATTTTTGATGCTTTGGTAAGCCGGGCTGGTGATTTCTTTCGGGCCGATAGTACGTCTAATGGTTCCAAATATTATTTCATTTTTATTGATCAAATAATGTTAAGCTGATCGATGTCGAAAAAGAGTCTCTTTCTTTGTTCAAAAATAAGTTTTAATTGACTTCAACACTTTTGATCGGAAACCCATTTATCGAACTACAGCAGGTAGAAAGTACCAACAACTATGCCACCGGAATGGTGCATGAAGGTATGGCACAGCATGGTACAGTGGTGTTTGCGCATCATCAAACAAAGGGTAAAGGACAACATGATAGAACCTGGCTTGGTGAGGCCGGAAAGAACATTGCCATGAGTGTAATTTTACAGCCGCCGCAACTCTCCTTATCCCAATCTTTCCTGATAAGCATGGCTACCGCTGCAGCAGTTCATGGCTTCTTTGCATCTTATGCCGGTTCTGAAACAAAAGTTAAATGGCCAAACGACCTCTATTGGCGTGACAGAAAGGCAGGGGGAATCCTGATTGAAAACATTGTGCAAGGTTCGGAATGGAAAGCTGCCATTGTCGGCATCGGCATCAATATCAATCAAACTTCATTCCCTGACCTTGAAACGAAAGCTGTATCACTAAAGCAAATTACGGGTAAGGACTTTGATCCAGTTAGCCTGGCAAATGATTTATGCCAGCACCTAACCCATGAATATGATGTGTTGCACAAACTACCTGCACAGGTTATTGAATCCTATAAGAACGATCTATATAAATTAAACGAAACCGTTCGACTCAAAAAAGGAAGCCGTGTGTTTGATGCGACAATCAAGGATGTCACCACGATGGGCGAATTGATTGTGCAGCATGCAACGGAAGAACGTTTTGCTGTTGGCGAAGTAGAATGGGTTATTTAACCCGGACAAATTTTTCTTCGTGTCCACACCGGGCCCACGGGTAGTTTAGATATAGTTCACCATCAATGGTATAATGAGCTTCCATTTCCTGCGGTCCAAACGATTGAAAGAACCGGATCATGGAGTTCGGAAGAATCTTGTACCGGTCGTATTGCCACAACGGACTCTGTGCCTCACCGGGATTGGCACCCGTCAGGACAAGCGTATTGTTTTCCGCAAATTGCAATGTCATTTCCGACGAAGGAGCATACCGCATCACTTCTACCGCCGTTCCATTACCGATATTTGATTCAATGATGGCCCATGTACCGTCAATAGTAGCGGGAACATTTTCTTTCGTACAACTGAACAGGAAACTAATAACGAGCAAGTAAAGCAGCCGTTTCATAAGGTTGGATTTGGCTGCCAAAATAATCGTCAAATCCCGAGTTTCAAAATCTCCTCAGCATGTGCTTTATTTTTTGGTCGAAGGAAGATTTTACGGATCGTCCCGTTTTCGTCAATCACAAAAGTGGTACGGTGCAGTCCCATGTATTCCCTTCCGTACAAATTCTTCTTGCCCCATACACCATACTTTTCGATGATCTTGTGGCCTGTGTCAGCCAATAGTGTAAAAGGTAAACTGAATTTCTCCCTGAATTTTTGGTGCTTGCTTTCATCGTCGGGGCTAATGCCAATCACCTTAAAGCCTGCTTGTTTTAACGCACCGAAATTATCGCGGAGGTTGCAGGCCTGCACGGTGCAGGTTGGTGTGTCATCTTCCGGGTAGAAATAGATGACTACTTTTTGTCCTTTTAAATCTGCAAGCGAAACCTTGTTCCCGTCCTGGTCAACTCCCGTAAAAGAGGGAGCTTTTTGTCCTTCCTTTAAATGTGTAGCCATAATTAAGTCAAAATGAAAAAGGCAAAAGTAAAAAAGGAACACTTGTACTTTCAGTCAGCACCTTTGAATTTTGCCTTTTGAATTTTGCATTCAATCACCTGGTTACATTCCACACTCTTTCGGTCACATTTCCCGCTTCATCTTCTACCCTCACTTTTAACTGGCTTTGTCCTCTCGGGAATTTTTCATCGAAAGTATAGATCCATGTCCGGCTCTTGTCATTAGTAAAGCGAAGCCATTGGCCATTCACTTCTACCCGAAAGCTTTTAATGGTGTTGAAATTATCGGTTGGTGTAAAGACAATTCGTGTTGCCCTGGTAAGGTCCGATGGTACTGCATTGACCGTGGGTGGTATATTGTCGATGAAAGCCTGGTAGCTTCCAAACTGGCGGAATTTGGCCATCAACCAGCCGCGTTGCCAGGTTGCCTTCTGCACTACACTCCGGCTTCCAGCTGTACCTCTGATAACAACTCGGTCCTTCCATTCATCCGGGATGGTTGCATTAGGCTTAATACGAATAGTTACTGAATCATGGGAAGGAATAGCAGCGCTTAAAAACGTAAACAACGGCGAAACAGCATTGGCAGCGCTATTACTAGAAGCGCTGAAACTGACATTCACCGCATCGTACATGGTTTTCTCCGTAGTAACCACCTGGAAAGCGTCCCGCTCAAAGACATTGATCTCGCCAGGCAAAAACTGCTCTCCAGCTGCACCCGTCGCTGATGGCGACAAAGAGCCATCATATTGAACCCTGAAAGGAATCCGGGTGACGTTGTTATTCGCATCATATACTTCAATGAGTACGGCATGTGGTTCTGTATCGGTTAGGTGAATGATACCATCTCCCTCATAAGTATTGTACGCCACCTCTCTTGCACCCGGCAATGGCGTGATGTGCTGCAGCGAGCCGCCACCTCTTGCTTCGTAAGGAAAATCGATCTGGGCATTGATGTAGCGGGTTTCATCATAGCCGATATTATCCAGGGTAAAAGAAGAAACAGGTCTTCCATCGACAGAAATTTTTGCGGCATAGATGCCATTTGGATTATTTGACCCGCTAAAACGATCGGTTGCACCAATAGCAAAGCTGATCTTATCCGACCCCACTTTAATGGTATTGTTCCTTGTGCGCTGAAGGTTTAACAGCTGTGGCGATTGCATATACGTGCTGCGGTTGCGGTCATACATCGCCAACCGAACCACGGATGGTGGTACAGCATCCGGGATCGGAAAACCAAACAACAATGGGTTCAATACCTTTTCGGTTTTCGTGTCGCGGATTTCATAATGCACATGCGGACCTGCAGAGCCGCCGGTATTACCGCTCAAACCAATGTAGTCGCCTTTTTGCAGGGGGAACTGGCCCAGAGCAAGCGTCAGATTAACCCGCCAGCTTTCTCTCCGGTATTGCTCGTCCAGCACATATTTCTGCAGCGCCGGAAAAAAGCCGTTCATGTGTGCATACAACGTGGTATAGCCATTCGGGTGGGTAATGTAAATGGCTTGGCCAAAGCCTCCCGGCTCCACCAGCACCCTCGAAACATAGCCTTCTGCAGACGCATAGACCGGAAGATTTTCCCGCTGCTGCGTTCGAATATCTAATCCCATGTGCCAGTGGTTTGCCCTGATCTCGCCGAAGTTGGCCACCAGTTGCATGGGAACATTCAGCGGATGCCGGAAATAATTCCGCGGGTAGTTCTGCCCCAATAACACCGTATGAAATATGTGAGAAAAAAAGAGAATGAGTAATTTTTTGTGCATCCTGCCTGATTTTTTCGGAACTTTTACTGTGTCAATCCCTGTTCCAGCTTTTTCAATTGCAGGCACAAAATTGGTAGGGGTTGACTATCTCAACAAAAAATGTTTTATGAGCGTTAACAATAAACAGTGGGCAACCTTCTTGCTTGGCGCCGCAGCCGCATTTGGAGCTTACAAGTACATGAACATGACCGACGAGGAAAAAGAAAAGATGGCCGCGTCGTTAAAAGAAAAAGCGAATAAGTTAAAAGACCAGGCGGTATCCGCCGAAGACCAGGCAATGGAATACTTCAACGAGTTGAAAACAAAAGGCACTGATACTTTCAAGGAACACATGCCGAAAGTAGAGGAGTTTTTCAACAGCTTATTTGGCGGGCCGGCATCCGGTGCAAAAGCAGGAGCCGCTGCAGCTGCGGATAATGTCACAGGTTCCAATAACACAAATTCATAAGCCAACTATTTTTTCAACTATAAAACATAATCATTATGGCAAAACCAAGTTTAGGATCTTTACTTTTAGCCGGAGCTGCTGCTTATGGCTTGTACAAAGTATCGAAGATGAGCGCACAGGAAAGAAATGACCTGGTTAATAAGGGAAAGAAATTAGTGAACGACAACCTCGGTAGCCTGAAGGACAAGTTCGGAAATGCCAACGGCTCTACGCCATCGGCAAGAGAAACGTTTACGAACGATGTTAGCTATGGTGGCTAATGCCAACCATCGCAAAAGAAGAGCCGCTTAAATGCGGCTTTTTTGTTTCCATTTTGCCGAAGAAAAATAACAAGGCTGCAAACTCTTTTCACTTACTTTTGCACCCCGGGCATCAACCCGGTTTTTTTATGCCCATTTGGATTCAAAATGAAAAATGCAAAATGTAAAACCACTTCAATGACCATCAGTCTTTTTCATTTTACATTTTTACTTTTTAATTAAACAAGATGCCGAAAGACAACTCCATAAAAACTGTCCTCATCATTGGTTCAGGCCCCATCATTATTGGACAAGCCGCTGAATTTGATTACTCCGGAACACAAGCTGCACGCAGCCTGCGGGAAGAAGGAATTAAGGTTATTTTAATCAATAGCAATCCCGCCACCATCATGACCGACCCAATGATGGCTGACCGTGTGTACTTGTTGCCACTTACCGTGGAAAGCATTGAACAGATTTTAAAAGAAAATGAGATTGATGCGGTGCTTCCAACGATGGGTGGTCAAACGGCCCTTAACCTGGCAAAGGAAGCAGAAGACCTTGGCATTTGGGAACAGTACAATGTAAGGCTGATTGGTGTTGACATCAAAGCCATTGACAAAGCGGAAGACCGCGAGAAATTCCGCCAGTGGATGATTCAATTAGGTGTGCCCGTAGCACCGGCAAAAACTGCAAATTCATTCCTGGAAGGGAAAGAGTTTGCGCAACAGATTGGCTTCCCGCTGGTCATTCGTCCTTCGTTTACCCTGGGTGGAACCGGTGGTGGATTCGTTCATGGTCCTGAGGACCTGGATGAAGCTTTGCAACGCGGCTTGCAAGCCTCTCCTATTCATGAAGTGTTGGTAGAAAGAGCAGTGTTGGGATGGAAAGAATTTGAATTGGAATTGTTGCGTGATGCCAATGATAACGTGGTTATCATTTGTACGGTAGAAAACTTTGACCCGATGGGTGTGCACACCGGTGATTCCATCACAGTGGCGCCGGCCATGACCTTAAGCGATACAGCCTTCCAATTAATGAGGGATACAGCCATTATGATGATGCGTGACCTCGGCAACTTTGCCGGTGGTTGTAACGTACAATTTTCTTTAAATCCTGATACGGAAGAACTCATTGCTATTGAGATTAACCCTCGTGTGAGCCGCTCATCCGCACTTGCATCAAAAGCTACCGGTTATCCCATCGCAAAAATTGCAGCGAAACTGGCCATCGGTTATACACTGGATGAATTAAAGAACCCAATCGTTCAAACAACGTCTGCTTATTTTGAACCGGCACTGGATTACGTCATTGTCAAAATTCCCCGCTGGAATTTCGACAAGTTTAAAGGCGCTAACGATACACTGGGCCTGCAGATGAAAAGCGTGGGCGAAGTGATGGCTATTGGCCGCAGCTTTACCGAAGCCGTTCAAAAAGCCTGTCAGAGTTTAGAGAACAACGCGGTAGGACTTGGCTACTATGGCAAAAGCGCCATGAAAGCCGAAGAACTCCTGGATTATATCAAGACACCAAAGTGGGATCGCATCTTTCGCTTGAAAGACTGCCTCATGCTGGGTATTAGCGTGAACACGATCGCCAAAGCAACAGGTATCGATCGTTGGTTCATTTATGAAATTCAAAAGATCGTCAACATCGAAAAAGAGTTGGAGAAATATGGCATCGGAGATTTGCCGATTGATCTTTTGAAACAAGCAAAAGTTCACGGCTTCAGCGACGAGCAGATTGCCCGCATTCTGGGCGATGCGGAAGACGATGATATTTACGAAAAACGCAAAGCCGCCGGCATTACCCGTGTTTACAAAATGGTGGACACCTGCAGTGCCGAGTTTGAAGCCAAAACACCTTATTTCTATTCAACCTTTGAAGAAGGTCATAGCAATGAAAGCAAGGTAACCGATAAGAAAAAAATCATCGTTCTCGGCTCTGGTCCTAACCGCATTGGGCAAGGCATTGAGTTCGATTACTGCTGCGTACATGGCCTGCTGGCCATTAAAGAATGTGGCTACGAAGCCATCATGGTGAACTGCAACCCGGAAACTGTTTCTACCGATTTCGACATGGCGGACAAGCTCTATTTCGAACCGGTTTACTGGGAACATCTGTGGGAGATCATCGAGCATGAAAAGCCGGCCGGTGTTATTGTTCAATTGGGCGGACAAACAGCATTAAAGCTTGCCAAGCGTCTTCATGAAAAGGGCATCCCAATCGTTGGTACTTCTTACGATAACATGGACATTGCTGAAGACCGCGGTCGTTTCAGTGATATGCTGAAAGAACTAAGCATTCCTTATCCTGAATACGGCACCGCTTACACCGTTGATGAAGCCATCGATGTAGCAAACCGCGTTGGTTATCCTGTGCTGGTTCGTCCGAGCTATGTACTGGGCGGACAGCGCATGCGGATTGTGATCAACGATGACGAAGTTGAGAAAGCAGTGATCTCTTTGCTTAAGCACATTCCTAACAACAAAATTCTCATCGATCACTTTTTGGATCGTTGCCAAGAAGCGGAGATTGATGCCATTTATGATGGTGAAGATTTTCACGTGATGGGTGTGATGGAGCACATTGAGCCGGCGGGTATTCACAGTGGCGATAGCAACGCCGTATTACCAGCGTTCAATCTTCCTCCATTGACCGTTACTACCATGGAATACTATGCGGAGAAGATTGCAAGAGCCCTCAACATTAAAGGACTGATTAACATCCAGTTTGCTATCAAGGATGGTAAAGTGTATGTGATTGAAGCCAACCCGAGAGCTTCCCGTACCACGCCGTTTATTGCAAAGGCATACAACATTCCTTACCTGAATGTGGCTACCAAGGTGATGATGGGCGAAGCGAAACTGAAAGACTTTACGTTCGAAAAAAAGCTGACTGGTTTTGCCATTAAAGAGCCTGTTTTCTCGTTCAATAAATTCCCGAATGTGAACAAAGAGCTGGGGCCTGAAATGAAGAGCACGGGAGAAGCAATCCGCTTTATTAAGGATCTGCGTGATCCTTACTTCCGCCAGTTGTATAAGGATAGAAGTATGTATTTGAGTAAGTAGTGTGCCTGTCTGAACCTGGATTTGGATGGATTTTGAGGATTAGGAAGAAATAGAAACGTCATTATAAAGCAAGAGTCGTTCACAACAGAACGACTCTTTTTATTTCCAATAAATCAATAAAATCCTTCCAAATCCAGGTTCAGACAATCACAGTGCAAAGGGTTACTCTTTGCTTTTTGTGTCAATGATGATAGTTACAGGTCCATCATTTAATAGTTCTACTTTCATGTCGGCGCCGAAAATGCCGGTTTGAATTTTCTTACCCAGATCCTTTTCCAGTTGCGCAATCATCTTCTTATACATCGGTATGGCGAAATCAGGCTTGCTGGCGCGGATGTAACTTGGTCGAGCCCCTTTTTTGGTAGAGGCATGCAGAGTAAACTGACTAACGAAAAGAATATCACCTCCTACTTCTATCACTGATTTATTCATCACACCATTTTCATCATTGAAGATGCGAAGGTTGACGATTTTGCTGCTAAGCCATTGGATGTCTTCGTCTGTATCTGCATCTTCGATACCGAATAACACAAGTAGCCCTGTGTTTATCTTGCCAGTAATATCTCCTTCTACCGTAACGCTTGCTTTGCTAGCCCTTTGAATAACGACACGCATAAGCCAAATTTATACTTGATCAAAAAAACAAAATAGACGAGAAATGATGGAGTCATTTAGTCTATTTAATCACATATAGCACAGGTAATAATTGCAACTCCCTACCATCAGGGCCTTGGACAAATAAATTACCTATTGTCACGTATTTGCCAAGCCCTAGATAGTCTGCCATAAGCTTTTTGGCTTCAAGGCTAAATTCAGCATTATTACAGTTTGCCGATTTCACGACACCCTTTTCGTCTTGAATAAATAGGGTGTATCTCTTTACAGTATACCTTAATTCAATCGGAAAATCTTTTAAGTAAACAGAAACCCCGGCTTGATTTTTAAGCGTTGCTGCTTCAACAGTATCACCGGAAACCCTCCCTCCCACTGTACCAATCGGCGTCGGAAGGTGGCGAACACGATATTGAAAATGACCAACTGTCTTGTCATCTACCTGCAAGCTAATAACACAATCATCTGTTGGTTTCGTAACTCTTACTTTCAGTTTACCATTGCCCACCTTTGACAAACTACCCCCACCACCTCGAATTGAAGTCAGCAGTTTATCATCGCCTCCCAGGGAGGTGGCAACTGTGATGGGGTTATCAATTCCGATGTAAAGCATATTCATTCTATCTAAACCTATACTTGCTATCGGCATACCAACGGTATATTCAACAGGGAAAGATTTTCGCTTGGTCAAACCCTTATCATCTTTGTAGAATACTTCGACCGGAATTGTGTAGCCGCCCGGCGCCCCTGTAGATGTTTTAAATATTGCTATCCCTTTCTTGTAAAATGGGATTTCCATACCGCCAATTGTAACTCTTGTCATTGGATATTTGCTGTCCCCTTCTTGAAATATGCTGATTTCTAGATCTTGTCCGGGAAACAGATATGAACTGCTTGGCCTAATAACGATTCCAAGGTTGTCTTTGGTTGCACCGATTTTTTGCGCCTGTGCGTTAGAAAATTGAACAAAAAGAATTACGGCTATCACAATCTGCCTGATCGATTTCATAAACAGTAAAAATTTCAGTTGGGTAAAGTAAAGGCTATCCCTTCATGAAAAACGATTTCGAAATAAGAATTTACTACGAGCCAAGGCATAGTTTTTTCCTTTTTACTTTTGAATTTTTACTTCCATGGATTTTTCTTCCGAAATAAAACTTCAAACGACCCGCAGTGGCGGCAAAGGCGGCCAAAACGTAAACAAGGTCGAAACAGCAGTCATCGCTCATCTTGATATTGCTGCTTCAAGCCTGCTTTCGGAGCAGCAGAAGGCAATCCTTCTTCAAAAACTTTCAAACCGGATCAATGCTGAAGGGCACCTTATGGTGAAGGCGCAAACCCATCGTACGCAGTTACAGAATAAAGAAGAAGCGATCAATAAGATAAACGATTTGATTGAGCAGGCACTTAAAAAGAAGAAGATGCGCATCGCCACCAAACCTTCCAAAGCCGCGAAAGAAAGGCGGATAGAAACCAAAAAACGGTCATCGGAAGTAAAGCAAGGCCGTAAAAAGTTTCGACCGAAAGACTTTTTTTAACAGTGAGCCGTTCTAATTGTTCCTATTTTAGAAAAAACAAGTGCTGGTGAAATCCAAAACCGTCATAGGCTGTATCATCCTATTTGTTGCCACAGGCTCTATGCTTATGAACGGCTGTCGAAAAGATCCGGTGAATGTTACACCTATCAGCTTTTCTGTTCCACCCGGCTTTCCGCAACCCAGCTTCAATTTCTCGGCAAACCCACTGACAGAGGAAGGTTTTCAACTTGGCAAAAGACTTTTTTTTGACGGACGGCTTTCAAAGGATGGTTTTTTCCCATGTGCCTCATGCCATCAGCCTGTAGCGGCATTTACCACTTTTGAGCACGACCGCAGTCACGGTTATAACAACTCCCATACGCTTCGTAACTCACCCGGACTTTTTAACCTGGCCTGGGCGCCGGAGTATAACCAGGACGGAAGCGCAAAAACATTGGAAGATCTCTACCGGGCTCACATAACCGATCCAACAGAAATGGCTGAAACCATTTCGTCGGTCCTTAAAAAATTACAAGGCGATAGCCGCTACCGCACGATGTTCCGTGCAGCTTTTGGCGATGATAAGATCACCGAAGACCGGATGTACAAGGCCCTTACGCAATATGTAATGAATCTTGTATCAGCCAATTCCAAATACGACAAAGTAAAAAGAGGAGAAGCCAGCTTCACGCCGGAAGAACAAACGGGTTACACCGTGTTTCAATCGAAATGCGCCACCTGCCACAAAGAGCCACTGTTCACTGATTTTTCTTACCGCAACAATGGTTTGGAAGTGGACGTCGCGTTGAACGATCGCGGTCGCAGGCGGGTAACCGGCAACCCGGCCGATGACCTCAAGTTCAGGGTGCCAAGCCTGCGCAATGCAGAACTGACTTCTTACTACGGCCACGACGGACGAATGAGTGTATTCCGCATGATGATTCAACACTACCGCAATGGCATTGTGCCCAGTCCTACACTTGATCCTTTATTAACCAACGGCATTCCGTTAACCAATGCCGAAGAGAATGCATTGGTGGCTTTCATCCGCACCTTGTCCGACTCAACTTTCCTGAATAACCCCCGGTTTCGTGAATAAGTTTCGAACCAACTTCCCTGTGTTTCTTTACAGAGATTCAAATTCCGTTATGCAATTCGCCTGAAATTCGTGTAATTCGTGGTCCAAATTCGTGTTTAAACCTTCAAGCAATATCCGTGAGCGGCATTAAGAAATTAGCAGGGCAGACGATCTGGTATGGTGTTCCAACAATAGCAAGTCGCTTTTTGGGTTACCTCATGAATTTGTCGTTGCCGTTCATCTTCAAACAGCCGGCAACCACAGCCGACCTGACACAGGTCTATGCGATCATTCCATTTTTGAACGTGCTGTTTACCTATGGAATGGAAACCGCCTATTTCCGCTTTTCACAAGAAGAAGACCGGAAACGATTGTACAACACCCTTTCCATCTCCCTTCTTTTTACTACTGTTCTCTTTACGCTTGTCCTGTGGATGTTCCGCTCACCATTGGCTGATGCGGCGGGGCTTGACCGCCACCCGCAATACATTTCGTGGATGTGCTGGATCATCTTTTTTGATACGCTGGCTACGCTACCATTTGCCAAACTGCGGCAGGAGAACCGTCCAAAGAAATATGCATTTGTGAGAGTTGCCGGAATTGTAGTGAATATTTTGGTGGTGGTACTGTTCCTGGGTTTTATTCCCTCCTACGTTGAGGAAAACCCAAACAGCTTTTTCGGCGTGATCTACGATAAAACCGACCCCGTCTCCTATTATCTCCTCGGAAATCTTTGCGGCAGTGTCTTTACATTTTTACTCCTGGGAAAAGAGTTTGCCGGCCTTCGCCTGCAGTTCGACAGTGGCCTTTGGAAAAAAGTCATGCACTACAGCTACCCGCTGATCATTGTTGGTTTGGGCGGTATGGTGAACGACATGCTGAGCCGCTTGGTGTATCGCCATGTAGTAGATGTTTCGCAGGCAGAAGCGGACAAAGAGCTGGGTGTATTTGGCAACCTGTACCGGCTGGCTGTTTTGGTAACGGTCATGATTCAGGCTTTCCGAATGGCGGCTGAACCCTTCTTCTTTAACCGCTCCAAGGACCAAAGTGCACAAAAAACCTATGCACGGGTGATGAAATTCTTCGTGCTCGCCTGCTGCTTTATGTTTTTGTTCATTGGTCTTTATCGTGATGTATTGGAATGGGTAATCACCCTGAAATCCGATGCCTGGGGAGAGGGCATTTACATTGTGCCCATCCTTGCCATGGGTAACATTTTCCTGGGCATTTACTACAACCTGAGCATCTGGTATAAACTCACCAACAAAAACCTGTATGGCGCAGGAATCACCATTGCCGGTGCAATAATTACCGTATTGCTGAACATCATTCTCATTCCTAAACTGCACTACTTAGGTGCGGCGCTGGCTACGTTCTTCTGCTACTTTTTTATGATGGTGATCAGCTATGTGCTGGGGCAGAAATATTACCGGGTGCCTTATGCCCGTAAAAAGCTCATTGCTTACCTGGTTATTGTTTCGCTTCTTTATTTGTTGCACCGCGGGCTGGTAACGATCTGGGACAACATCTGGTTTAGCATTGCAACGGCTACCCTTTTGCTTTGGATTTTTACCTGGTTTATTGGCCTGGTAGAACGAAAAGAATTGAGCCGCTTGCCGTTTGTGAGTCGTTTTTACAAAAAGCCTGTTCCAGCCAGCGTTCCGTTGCCGTCAGAAGGCAATCAAACAGCGTAGTGATTGCAACGGGAATTATGTAACCAGCATTTGCATTTCTATTTGGCTGTCGTTGCGTCGCACACTTGTACGGTTAGAAATTCTATTCGGCAGAATGAAAACCCACCCCAATGTCTTACAGGACAAAGAAGCCTTAGGTCGCCCCTCCAAGGAGGGGATGGTCGCTTTAGTACAATCAATGCATGACCAACCTAAGACAACATCCCCTCCTTGGAGGGGCAAAATAAAAGTATGATTTTGCTTAAAGGACCTGGGGTGGGTTCAGTTCAATAGAATTACGGAACGCACAAGAGTGCGACGCAACGACAGCCAAATAGAAGCACTTCAGCTAAGTGCATAAATTCAAACTCCACTAACCTCTTGACTCCTGAATTCTGTCTTCTTTCTCCTCACTCTAACCTCACAAACGGATTGCTCTTCATCTCATCGCCAATCGTGGTGCTATCGCCATGTCCAGGGTAAACAATCACGTCTTCCGGCAGGGTATACAGCTTTGTTTTAATGCTCTCTGCCAAAGTGGTAAAGTCACCGCCAGGTAAATCTGTTCTGCCCACGCTGCCCTGGAACAACACATCGCCGGCAATCACAAATTTGTGCGCCTTGCTGTAAAACGAGACGCTGCCGGGGGAGTGTCCCGGCGTGAACAAAACCGCCAGTTCTTCATCGCCAATTCGGATGGTCTGGCCTTCATCAATAAAAATCAGTTCGGCGTCGTAGTTATCAAAAGGCAGTCCCCAGGCCTGTCCGGAGGTGGGTCCGTATTCTAAAACCCGCTTTTCAAGCGAGTGCAGGTGAAGGAGTAGGTTGTACTTCTTGTGCACGAAGCGATTGCCAAAAATGTGATCCAGGTGACAATGCGTGTTTAAGAGAAGGACCGGTTTTAACCCATTGTGTTCAATAAAGTCAGTCAGGGCCTGCTCTTCGGAGGCAAAATAACACCCCGGGTCTATAATACAGCACTCTCCTTTTTCGTTATACAGCACATACGTATTCTCCTGAACGGGATTGAAGGTGAAGGGTTGAACCGTTAACATGCAACTTTTTGTATTTTTAAGTGCAATTTACCGATTGAAAGCCAAGCGCCTATCAACACAAAAATTACGCACTACTTTATGATTAAATGGAGCCGCCTTGTAGCAGCCGTTATTTTCCTGAATTTTTTCTCGATTGCTAAAGCACAAGTGAACGCCGTGGAGTTTGGAAAAAACCGGGTTCAATACCAAAAATTCAATTGGCGATATTACCAGACCGAAAACTTCAACTCTTACTTCAGCCAAGATGGCCTGGAGATAGGCAAGTATGTAGCGCAGGTAGCTGAAAAAGAATTGCCGCAACTGGAAGAGTTTATTGAGTACGGCCTGCAGCGCCGGGCTAACATTGCCGTTTATAACAACTTCGACGAGATGTACCAGAGCAACATCGGCTTAGGTATCGACTGGCAGCAAACCGGCGGTGTAACAAAGCTGGTGAACAACAAAATGCTGGTGTATTTCGATGGGAACCGTGAAAACCTGCGCCGCCAGATCCGTCAGGGAATTGCCGGTATCCTAGTGCAGAACATGTTGTTTGGTGATGATTTGGGCGAATTTGCCGCCAACCAAACTTTGTTGGATCTGCCCAAATGGCTCACCGATGGCTACATTGAATATGCCGCAGAAGAGTGGAGCCCAAAGCTGGATAACGATCTAAAAAATGCTTTACTCGGTGGCGATTATAAAAACTTCTACCATTTTGCTTTCAAGCAGCCAATGCTGGCTGGTCATGCGTTCTGGTACTACATCGGTAACAAGTACGGTCGTCAGAAAACAACTTACCTGCTTTACCTGGCTCGTATCTATCGTAACCTGAACAGCGCTACGCAGAAGATTGCCAAGAAAAAATTCAAAGATGTACTGAAGGACTTCATGAACGAAGTACCAAACAGCTACCTGAAAGATATCCGTGCAAGAAAAGTGGCTCCTAAAGGACAGGTAACCGTATCAGAAGAAGTAGGCAAAAAGGATTTCATCCGCTTTAATGCCAACCCGATTCCGAAAAGCTTCACGTATGCCGTGGTTGAATTCAAGCAAGGCATTTACAGCGTAGTACTGCACGAAAACTTCATTGACCGGAAAGTGCTGGTAAAATTTGGTGCCCGCACCCGCGAAGATGAAATCAACCCTAACTACCCGATCCTTGCATGGGATGGTAAAGGAACACGCTTAGCCGTATTGTACAGCCACGAAGGCAAGATCAAGTTCTTTGTGTATGACCTGATTAACCGCATTAAGCGGGATAAATTGGTGCTGAACCAGTTTGACCAAGTGACGGACATGAAGTACATGCTGGATGCCAATACCCTCATTTTTAGTGCGGTAAAAGGCGGCCAAACGGACCTGTTCACATTCAAAATCGATAAGGAAAGAGCTGAGCAGATCACCAACGATGTGTACGATGACCTGGATCCGCAGTTCGTGGCCTTCCCTGGAAAAACAGGTATCATCTTTTCGTCTAACCGTCCATCGGCTATGGCACCAAATACGGATACGGCAATCACAGCCCGTCCGTATAACATTTTCCTGATCGACAACTGGAACCAATCGGAATACAAGCAAATCTCTCAGCTTACTAATCTGAGTTTCGGCAATGCCCGTTATCCTTCGCAGTACCAAACAACTCACTTCACTTTTGTGAGTGACGAAAATGGCATTGCTAACCGCTACGCCGGTTTCTTCCGTTCAGAAAGAGCGGGATTAGATACACTGGTATTCATTGGCGATGAAGTATTGCGCAATCCCCCGCTGAAAGAAGTGGACAGCGTTTTGAAAGAATGGGATAAAGCAGACGTAGATTCTGTTGGCTTTGTTTCTGTAACAAACGATTCGGCTTATGTGTTCCCGCTGACCAACTACCAGGCAAGCCTTTTGGAAACCCGCACGGCTGGTGACCAAAACCAGGTAAGTGAAGTGATTCAGCAGGGCGATATGAAATTTCTTTACCGATTGAAAGTGGACGAAACCACGCTGCGTCGTCGCAACGTTTCTGCCCGCCCAACGGAGTACCGGAAAAAGCTGGAAGAGCAACGCCGCATGAACCTGATGAAGCTGATGCAGGACGACCCAGGCACCGGTGAAGCACCGAAACAGCAAACCGACTTTTTCAATAGCGAATTTGGTAATGAGAAACGTGACTCCTCGCGGCTTGGACAAGTGGTGGAAGGAACTGAAGTTAGCGAGGAAAGTGTACTTTCCAAGGCGAAGCTTTACGAGTATCGTCCACGCAAGTTTTTCAACGATTATATCGTTGCAGGTGTAAATAATACTGTGTTTGGTCTTACCCGTTACCAGCCTTTTACCGGTGCTGGTCCCATTGACCCCGCTAACGGAAATGACCTGAATGGTATGATCCGTATGGGAACGGTTGATCTGTTTGAAGATGTTAAGATCTCCGGCGGCATTCGCTTTGCGCCAAACTTTAAAGACCACGATGTTTTATTTGAGTACACAAACCTGAAAAAGAGGCTTGACTGGGGCTTCAGTTATTATCGCAGCAATAACAGTGCAACCGTAGAAACCCCTGTTGGCGCATTCCAGGTTGGAAAGTTCTTTAGCAACTACTACTTAGGTCGCTTGCGCTATGCACTTGACCGCACAAAGAGTGTTCGCATCACAGTTGGGCCCCGCTTTGATAGGCTGGTGTACAACAACCTGAATACTACAACGCTGAAACTGCCCGATGAAAAACAAACCTTTGGCCAGTTCACAGTTGAATATGTTCACGACAACACGATCAATCCCGCAACCAACATCTGGTACGGTCTGCGCTGGAAAGTGTATACAGACTGGTTCACAAAACTGAGTGACCTGCGTAACACACAAGGCAAATACCTGTTTAACGCCGGCTTTGATGCCCGCCATTATTTGCCTATTTACCGCAACCTGATCTGGGCTGTTCGTGCAGCGGGTGATTTCTCCTGGGGTAATCAGAAGGTCGTGTATTACCTCGGTGGTGTGGATGGCTGGCTGAAGCTTGGCCAGAACGAGAGAGTGCTGGACAATGGCCAAATCACTTATCGCCACTTTAACCCAACAAACCCAGTAGATCCTGATGCGACTTACGCTTACCAGGCATTGGCAGTTAACCTTCGTGGCTTTGTACAGAACATCGCCAACGGCAACAACAACCTGGTGATTAACTCAGAGATTCGCTTCCCGGTGTTCACTACCCTGCTTAACCGTCCAATCAACAATGCCCTGCTGCGTAATTTCCAACTGGTGCAGTTTGTTGATTTGGGTACTGCATGGAATGGTGCTTACGACAAGCTGGAAAGACCAAGCATGCTGTATAGCAGCACTACTTCGCCAGGCGTTTTCATTCGTCAAAAAGCAGGTGGTGTCGGTCCTTTTGCCGGTGGTTATGGTTTTGGCGCCAGGAGCACCTTGTTAGGCTACTTTGTAAAGTTTGATGTGGCCTGGCAGATGGATGGCATCTTCAAAGGAAAGCCTCAAACTTACCTCGCACTAGGATTGGATTTCTAATCAATACTTTTTTCTTCGATACAAAAGAGGCGCTATGAAGCGCCTCTTTTTATTTCCTCTATTCCTTCTAGGCTTTTCGCTTTTCTAACCGATAAAAAATATATTTGAAGAACCGAAACTCTCTGTATGACACTGGCAAAAAGCCTCCTGGCGTTCTTCTTTTTGTTGACAACTGCTACAACTATCAGGGCAACCGACAAAAAGCCCGGCATCGAAAAACAACCTGCGTGGGTAAGCCTTATGCCGGTAAACTATAACGATGTTTCACTTGACGATGAAGCAGAAGATGGCTACTCCGATTTAGTTTTCGAAAAACAAGTATCGCTGGCGCAGCAAGCTACTTATTTCAAAATGACAAGACGAGTGCTGTCGGAAACAGGAGTAGAAAACCTTTCACAGGTGAGTGTTACCTACGAGCCTTCTTACCAGCAACTGGTCTTTCATTCCATTCAGGTTATTCGCGGCAACCAGGTCATCAACAAGCTGGATCTTTCCAAGATTAAAACCCTGCAAAAAGAGCAGGAGTTAGACCGTTCTATCTACAACGGATCACTAACCGCTATGCTAATTCTCGAGGACCTGCGCAAAGATGATATCCTTGAATATAGTTATACCATCAAGGGGTTTAACCCGGTGTTCAACAATAAATTTTCCGGTACTCTTCTTACCCGGTTCAGCGTACCGGTGTATAATATTTATTACAAGATCATTGCACCATCGGAGCGCAACTTACAAGTCAAAAACTTTCTTACCGATATTAAGCCGGACATTTCAATGGCTGGTAACCAACGTGTGTATGAATGGAAGCTTCAAAACCAGGCAGGACTTCGGCTTGAAGACAACTTGCCTTCCTGGTACGATGTCTACCCTGCCATCATGATTGGCGAGATGGCTACCTGGAAAGAAATCAACGACTGGGCATTGACTCTCTTTCCGTCCAACCCGCCTTTAAGTGCCGGCTTACGGCAAAAGGTGGAAGAGATCAAAGGCAGGTATAATAACGATGAAGACAGGACCCTGGCGGCTCTTCGTTTTGTGCAGGATGACGTCCGCTACATGGGTATTGAAATGGGTGAGAACTCGCACAAGCCGCACTCTCCTTCGCAGGTTTTGCAGCAGCGATTTGGCGATTGTAAGGACAAAGCTTACCTGCTCTGCACACTTTTAACCGCAATGGGAATTGAAGCTTATCCCGTTCTCATCAACACGTCTTACAAAAAGACGATCGATACGTGGCTTCCTAGCCCAGTCTCATTTGATCACACAACTGCAACGGCTATTGTAAACGGGAAACAATATTGGTTTGATGCAACCATCTCTCACCAACGCGGAAAGCTAAAGGACATTTCCTTTCCTGACTACCAGGTAGGACTGGTGATTAAACCGGGCACCACCAGCCTTACAAAAATTCCGCTGCAGAATACAGGCCGTGTACACACCCGGGAAGTGTTTTATGTTCGACATATGGATAAGCCAGTAAAATTTGTCGTAACAACAAAGTTTACAGGTTCCCATGCTGATCGTACCCGGCAATCTTTTAAAAGCAATAGCAAGAAAGAGCTGCTTAAAGGCTATATGGATTTATATACTTCTTACTTTAAGAAAATTGATGCTGATAGTCTTAGCTATAAAGACAATGAAGAAACGGGTGAATTCACTACAATTGAATACTACACCGTCCACGACTTTTGGAAGCACGAGGATGGCAAGCAGAAAGCTTCGCTTCAACCATTTTTGATCTACAGTGTGATCAGAACGCCTGATGATGAACGAAGAAAACATCCCTTTGCTCTCTCTTACCCAGCCCGTTATACAGAAGACATCGAGATTCATTTGCCGAAAGACTGGCCTGCTGAGGAGTCATCACATTATTTCACACCGCCTGGTTGCAAAATAGAGTATGAATACTCGCGACCGTCCAGTGATCTTATTTTGCTTCATTATACCTACGAAAACACAGCGGATCATATTCAACCCGACGAGACAGCGGCCTATGTTCGCGAGATTGAGAATGCTGAGCAGGGTATTGCATATGAACTAACGAGTGGGTTGGACGTAACTAATTCTTCACCATCAACCTTCAATACCAACTCCAGTAATGTGTTCAATGCTCTCTACCTGATCCTGGGCCTGTGCGTTATGGCAACCTATCTGTATAAACGCAATAACCGGCAAGACAGTCGCTGGAACTAATCTACCACAGCGCCTTGCTCATGCGTTTTACGGCAAGATAAATGAGCGTCATAAAGATGGAATAACAGACAATCATGCTCCAATCGAACCGGTAGCGTACCGGGTGTATGAGTAAGTAAAAAATATCCTCTGTCAGCTGAAAGGGATTGGCCAGCACGTCCCAGCTGTTGTAACGCAGGTAGCGGCCAATGTACACGCCAAATGCATTCAATATCATCAGTGGATAAACAAACTGCCATTCTTTAATGAAGGGCAAATTCAATTGCACCATCTTCTCCATTTGTCTTACCGATACCACACCGAGCAGAATTCCATTCCATGCAAAGGAAAAGATCAACGCCAGGTCAAACCAAAGCGGAATACGCTGACTAATCTCCAGGTGAAATAAATCAGTGATGATATAAAATGAATTGGGAAGGAAAAGCAGCCAGGCGATAAACACCAGTGCAAACTTCCACTTGTTTTCTATCCACGATGGATTGCCGATGGTATAGCGGCTGATGACGTAAGGAATCAATGCCAAAAACAAATTCCAGCTGAGGCCAATGAAACGCCAGTTGTCGGTGTAGATGATCCTTGCCGCCGTAAGCCCAATGCTAAATAAACACGACCAGACGAGCACTTTTTCCAATTCTGATTTAGACAGGTAAAAACGAATCAGGAAGTTGTTCTGCAGATACTTAAACATAGTGTATGAGTTTGGGAAGAAAAATGATTGTTCCGATGATAAAGGCCGCAACGGCAGCAATGAGCACTGCCGCCGCAGCCAGGTCTTTCACAAGTTTGATTTGCGGATGCTTCTCAAGGGAAATAAAATCCATGGTTTTTTCAATAGCGGTATTGATGATTTCCATTGTCCACACTAGGGTAATGACGAAGACCAGCAGCAGCCACTCCATTTTATCCACCCGAAGCGAAACAGCCAGTATTAGGCAGATAACCGACAGGCCAGCATGAAGCCAGGCATTGTGTTCGGATTGAAAGAAGAACCGGATGCCTTGCCAGGCAAATCGGAAACTGGCGAAACGCTCCTTCCATGAAAATGGTTTACGCGGCATTGTGCAGACCTTGAAGTTGAAAAAATTGCCGGTAACGAAAGGCACCGGCGAGGCCTGCTGACAAACAGCCTGGTAGTAAAAGATCAACCAAATCAAGAAAGAATGACATCCCACCAAGCAGCATTGCGATTAAGAAGATGGTGGCCGGCACTGAAAGCATGGTAACAGCAAGCCATAGCATGAACCGGGTGCTCTTTGCAACGTTCAGTTTGCAAACAGGATTAACCAGGCTTACACAGAGCACGAAAGCAGGTATCGTGAAAATAAAAACCAGGAGAGCCCATTGCAGGTGTTCGCCCAAATCAAAGTCGCTGCCGCCTTGAGATAGCCAAAAATGAAAAATGAATGGATGAATTGCTTGTGCAAGCAGCCAGGTGTTGAATACAAATGATACGGCCATGGTATGTTCAGTTTTACGCTATTGCAGGAAATGGCGATAGCTTATCGTCCTTTCTTGTTTTTACTTTCGATAAAATGCTTTCCAGTAAAGGAAGCATTTTATTGAGTCCTTTTGTTTTGATCATGAAATTCCAAAGCGGTTCAAACTTTTTCCAACCGCCGGCATAAGCAAAGTGCTTGATACAGTGCTTTAGGTTATCGTGCTGCAAGCTGGCATTAAAAACATTTCGCCAACTGTAAAACGATCGGTAGGCCCAATCGTAGCCCCGCTTTAATTCATCGGCAGATAAACCTACGGTTTTGTATACCACCTGCCGCGTATCATATTGATCCCAGTTACGATGCAGAATCCTGCCTGCTTTCTCCATTTGCTGGAAAAGCCGTGTACCAGGATAAGGTGTCAGAATGTGATAGGTACTGGTAGTAAGCCCTTGCTGAACACCCCAATCAACCGTGCGTTTAAAAACATCTTTATCATCAGCATCAAGACCAAAAACAAAACTGCCGTTGATCATAATACCCAAAGAATGCAACCGCCTGATGGCTTCGCCATAATCCTTTCCTAAGTTTTGCTTTTTATTGCTTTGCTGAAGATTCGAGTCGCTTAAAGTTTCAAAGCCAACAAAGACAGATCGCAATCCTGCTTCAGCTGCTTTTTCAATGAGATCACCCCTGAGAATTGCATCGATGGTGGATGCACCTTGAAAAACGCGGTTCATGCCTTTCATGCCGTCGAACAGGGCGGTTGCGAATTTCTGGTTACCTAACAGATGATCATCTAAAAAATACAAATGCTTTCCGGGCAGCCGATCTATTTCAGCCAGTGCTGCATCTACTCGTTGTGTGTAAAACGATTTGCCACCCTCGAAAAAAGCATCCTTGTAACAGAAGTCGCAATGGTGCGGACAACCCCGCGAAACAACAATAGAATTAGGGACGAGGTAAAGATGCCGTTTAATCAGGTCGCGGCGCACAGGCGGAATGTCCTCGATAGACCTTTTTTGGTTCACATACACTTTTCTAGCACAGCCCTCTCTGAACTCCTTCAAAAAAAGCGGGAAGGTATCTTCACCAGGCCCGATGAAAATGCTGTCAGCATGTTGAGCTGCTTCGTCTGGTAAAGACGTAACATGCAACCCTCCGAGGCATACATAACTTCCTTTTTCCCGGTAGTGGTCTGCCAATGCATAAGCCCTGAATGCATTGGTGATGTAAACCTGGATGACGACCAGATCAGGCGCATCAGTTGTCATAAGCTCTTCTACATGCTCATCCTGCAAATCAACTTCATCATCCGGTGAACAATAAGCTGCTAATGTGGCCAGGCCAAGCGGAGGAAAGAGTGAGTATTTAATAGGCCGCCAGTAAGGGCTCTTAGCTTCGGTTAAGGCTGGAAGGATCATTTTAATTTTCATACGCTTGCTTTGGTTTACCATTGAATCTTTTTAGAGAAATGCATGATAACTGCAAGGGTTGCGAACAATCCAAGACTTCCCAACAGAAGTGAATAGTCCTGCAATTGCAAAATGGTGAACACATAACCATACAACAGAACCAGCACGGTGGCGATGAATACCGCCAACTTACCGGATGTGAGGATACCCTTCGCAAACCAACCAATAAGACCGATGGTACAGAGTGAGGCTATGACATACGATATGTTGAATCCAATGTATTCTGAAAACGAAAGCAATAGGGTATAAAACAAAATCAATGCGATACCGATCAAACCGTAATGGAAAGGATGGGCTGATTTTTTGTTGGTTGTTTCGATGAGGAAGAAAGCCGCGAATGTGAGCAACAGGCAAAGCAAAGAATACTTAATTGATCGCATAGTTTTCTGGTAGCCACTCACCGGAATGAACAGATCTACCCCGAATGCGGAAGAGGATATAGTGTTAGAAGAATTGAAGCTACCAATGGTATACGTATCATTTTTCCATTGTTGCGGAAAAGATCGTTTGTGTCCCATGCTTTTCCAACTGGCGCTGAATCCAGTGTCTTTTACAGTTGTGACCTGTGGAAGACTATTGCCTGTAAAGCTCGGATGCGGCCAGGCGGATGAAATGTTTACCGTGGTAGATTTACCAATAGGTGTAAACAACAATTGCTCTGAACCATTAATGCTGAACTGCGTGGAGAAGCGCAAGTTCTGCGCTGCTTCTGCGTTTTCTAAAGGCAGCGGTGCATACAAACCCTGATCTCTGGCATCTTCTACTTCAAATGGTGATACAGCTAGGGTGGCATCGTTAACCGCCAGCTTTACTTCGTCATTTAACCCTTTGTTATCGGACGTACTCATACGGATATAGGCTTCCTTCCAAAGCATATCTTCGGGTGCGATGCCCAACTTTTGCCATTGGATGGACGAAAATGACCCTTGCATATTTACAGGCGATGTGTACAACATCACTTTATAAATGCCACGGTATTTTTCCTGTGGTGTCACTTTTGCATTTACTGTCAGATCATCAGGAAGAAAATAAGCAAGACGTTTTGCTTTGTTTTGTTGTGTGTCTGAAATGCTGATCGTTTCCAGGTAAGGAACCACCAATACTGGTCCGACAATGTTTTGCCGGTTTGCCCATTTGCTACTCACTTCTGTAATAGCTTCCCTGTGACGAACCTCTCTTTCTTCAATCAGTTGTTTTACATAATAAGTTGGGATTTGAAGAACTAGAATGATTAAGCCTATGATACCGCTTTTAACCAGCAGTTTACTTTTTGTCCAGATGTTGCTTGCAACTGTTTCCATGTGATTTTATTTTGTTGTTAATGATTTGGTTTTTGAATAAATGACCCACAACAGAAGAAACCCAAACACACCAAAAGAGCAATCAATCACTCTCCAGCCAAGTGGTATACCGCGGAAATGACCCGCAACGAATGCATAAGGAATCACCAATAGACAAGCGATCAGGCCGAACTGAATTACCCAGATATTTTTTACAGGGTCTTTGTAAGGACCGATAAAGAGAATGGCTAAAACGAAATGCGCAAACGCCAGCCAATCGTAACCGTAAAGGAGAAAAGGATACTGCGCATCAACTTCCCTGTAAGCAAATAGCACTTTTTGGAGCCACAGGTATAGCAACGAACCGGTTGATACTTGATCAAGTAAAAAGCTTAGCTGTGCATCGACAGGAATAGCGGTAAGGCCGCTGATGTACAGGCAAACCATAAAAACTAACAAGAGGCGTTTAATCATTTTCATAATATGTATTTGAGGCTACTCTTTTAAAAAAGGAACGAACAGAAGAGACCTGGAAACAAATGCCCGCGAAACCGGAGAGTACACTGAGTGCCATGAGAAGGCCGTCACCAAAAAGCCGCTCGCCAATAAAAACGGCCAAGAGATAAACAGGCATTATACTGATGATCATGACAGAAAAAAGTAGCAGCGTCCAGGCAACGCCGGAAGACAGGGCTCTTTCCTGAATGAAACAGAACACACTGTATAAAGCAGGTATGGCCGGAAGGCTAACCGCCAGCGAGATCAGTATGCCGACGAAGAATACAGTTGGGGACAGAAAAAGAAAAACGGCAAGACATAATGCGATGACGGTATTAGCAGCGACGTAGATTTTGCAACTAAGATTCCACATATTTTATTTTTTAAAAAGCACTTTGTATTACAAAGTGTAGGGGCAAAAAAAATTACTTTACTCCTTTGATCATTTTTTCGAGGCCTTCAAGATGATCTTTAAAAGCCTTCTCTCCTGCTTTGGTAATCGAATACGTTGTATTGGTCTTTCTTCCAACAAACCCTTTATGCACTTTTAGAAAACCGTTTTCCTCCAATGTCTGCAGGTGCGTGGCCAAGTTTCCGTCGGTCACCTCCAACAACTGCTTCAGGTCGTTAAAACTGATTTCATCGTTGACCATCACAATGCTCATCACGCCAAGCCTTATGCGGTTGTCAAAAATTTTATTGAGACCTGATATGGGATTATTTACCGCCATCGTTATGCTTCTGCTGGTTTGCGTTCATTCTTCCACCACATGATAAAGCCATAGATAATATGCAGCACGCCAAAACCAATGGCCCAGAAAATTAATCCGCGGTTAACGAATTGCGTAGCTATAAGACCCAGAATAACTTCGGAAATACCCAGGTACTTGATATCGCTTAATGTATACTTACTCGCATTGATCAGCGCCAACCCATAAAAAACCAGGCAAGCCGGAACAACAAACATCCAGATGCCATTTTGCAGGAGCGCCATCACAAAAAATCCACCCGCTGCTAACGGAAGTAACATAGCCCAAGTAAGCTGAAGCGATGTATAATTCCAAAGCGGCACATTGTCTTTTTTTGTTTTCCGCCAGGTAAAATAAAAGGCTGACAATACCGCAAGTGCCAAGGTGGCCAGCGCCAGCAAAAGCAGTGACACATCAAGATCGTCCAGTGTTCGTCTTGCGCCATACTCTCCGCGATAAGGAACCTGGTTGCGCTGAATAAGAAGGTGTGCTCCATAAGAACCGGCTAAACCACAGATACCAGCAGCAATGCCGCTTAACCCGCTCAGGGAAATAAACCGACTGGAGCGCTGCATCAGCTGCCGGATGTCCTGTAATGCTTCGAGATGTTGGTTTTGCTCACGCATAAAAAGCACTTTGTATTACAAAGTAAAGAAGCGGTTTTGATATTTCAAAATAAAAAACCCGCCTATTCTTCGGCGGGTTTCAGATCTTGTAAATATGCTTTCAACAATTTTCCAATTTTAGCGGGACTAAACTCTTCGCCTGTGTAAAAGCCAGAAGCATCGGTAGAAACCAGCTTTTCCTTTGTTGTGATTTCGTACGGTCCTGCTACCGCAAGAAAATTCTGCTTGCGTTCTTCCTCATCGTACGCCATCCGAAGTTTAAAAAGATGAAAGCGCTTTTTCTTACCCTCGTATTCTTCAATGCGTTCACCAATATAGGTCAACGAGAAGTCGTCGGTATATTCATCTTTCACGAAGTTGTATAACTCGCTTTCCGCTAAACTTTTCTGACTTGCATGCAGGGCCGGAAACAAATTCTCTTTCTTTAATTTCTTCAGCTCCTCGTAAAAATAAATCCGCTGCGATTTATCGGCGGCCACTTTCGTAATTTCTGTTGGGCTAACCGGCTGGTTATTTTTCAGCAGTGCCAGAATAATAGATTCTTTAACATAAGGCTCTTTGATAGTTAGCATTTGCTGCAGCAAAGCATTGCCCTCTTTGGTATTGTATCGTCCCATTAAATTCGCCCACTCCGTCAACCGCCAAACCGCTTCTTCATCTGCCTTCGCCAACCTGGCTGCTTGTGCTGCTCCTTTTAATACATGGTTGTGATAAGGTGCAATGTCAGCCATCGTCAGCAGGTTGCTGTCTAATAAATTAATGGCATGTGATGCAATGGTATAACCCAGCAGGCTGTCGGTGGCGTGCCGCAGAATTTCCGGATAAAGCTTTCTTGTCAAGGAGAGAGAATCATACCAACTACGAAACTGTGGCGTACCAGACGAAGGCAGTTGCGTTAGTAAAAGATCTCTTAGCAGCTGGTACGATCGATCTGTTTTTATTTCTGATAAAACTTTCAACAATGCATAGGGTGTTGCATCATTTTTGGGCAAGGAAGACAAATAATTCTTCTGGACAAACGAAACCGAGCTGCTGTCGGCGATGCTGCTGACGACATCTACCAAAAGACTTTTTATGGAACGGTATTCGGAGTCGTCGGCGTATGATTTCAGCAATGCTTCATGCAATGCCGGCAAATCATCTTTTTTGAAGTCAACCAACTCCAGGTTCTCTTTTGCATCTTCCAACATTAATGAATCGCTGCTTTGCAGGTCTCGCAGCAAATGCTCCACTTTTGGCGTATATATCGTAGGCGCTACTTCTTTTACCACCCTGAATTCGTTGAAGAAAGCCTGGTGATGCGGTTCATTAATTTCCTGCTCCGGAATCACGCTGAACAACGTGTAAAGTGTATCGCCGTTTACCATCAGCCGTACACGACGGAGTGCATTGTAGCCAGGTAACTTTATCAATGCCTCCATTCCTTTAAGGCTTCCGTTCTGCACCCATTCCTTCTTGATAATTGAATCATTTCCTCTTTTGTATTGATTAAGCTTTCGGTTAAAATATGCGGAGTCATTTTCCACCCAATAGGTTGGTGAAAAGCCTTCTACAAACACATCATAGCTAACCACATCAGCCGTGTTACGAACTGTGTAGTTTGCAGAAAAAACCCGCTTTGATCTGGTTGAATCTTTTGGAACAAGGATAAGTGGAGCAGGCGCCTTGGTTGAAAAACCGTCCTGCTTTTGAACTGTATAAACGGACGGTTCATATGGTAGTAGCTTTAATGATTCCAGGAAATAATTTCCGTCGCTGGCATCAGCATTTTTCGGTATTCCTGCAATGAGCATATAGTTTCGGTTACCCCGCACAACATGCAGTATTTTATAAACCGCATTCGGCTGTTTAAGGTAACCATCCATATACAAAGCAGGATAGCCCTGGTAGGTGGAAACTTTCGTGAATAGAACACTGTCCGCTCTTGTTTTAAAGTCAGTCACCAGTTGTTCGAAATAGGCAGAATCTCCATCCAAGTAATAACCTTCCTTCATATCCCGGACCTGGAGCAGGTAGTATGTGCCTTTATGCGGGTCAATTGCCTGGTAGGATTGTGACATCCAGTTGTTGTTCCCTTCCGTTTGTTTATCCATTGCTTCGTTAGAATCTGGGCTTCCCGGCATGCTGACTTCCACCGCTTTGGTTTTTAGCGAAAATGGTTGCCAGCTTTTCTTCTCTGCTACTGTGTTACCCGGAACAAAAGAGGTAAAGAAGCGGCTGGCATCTGCTGAATGAACAATCTCTTTTTTCATTCCGCCAACCATTAGCAGAAAACATGTATTGTCTTTCGCTAAAACCTGTACCCGGTAGCTTCCGCTTTCGGCATCAACAAAGGCTTCCTTTCCGGTCAGTCCTTTGGCTTGAACCGTAATTGATTTGATATCCTTCGGTTTTGCACCCATGTTCTTCGCCATGCCGGCTATCATCTCGTCCATCTTTTTCGCATCAACCTGGCCCGGTATGCTCCCGGAGAAATAAAAGGACATGGTGGTCATGTCGAAGTACATCTTCATCTTAAACACACCAAACATGTTATGATCGCTAGCTTTGCCAGGCATTTCTACTGTATAGGACTTGTTTTCGCCTTCTACTGTTTCCCATGACCGGGCTGAAAGCTTGGAAGCGTAATCCTCTCCATTCATCCTGGCCGAAGAAAAGACCGGCTCCACTGTATAACCGTCGGCCTTCAAAAGAGTAATTACGCCGGAATCGCCAGGAAGGTGGGCGGCACCCACCGCAAAAAACATCGGCCTTACGTGTGCCAGGCTGTCCATACGATAGGCCATTTTTATATTCCTGTTGATGAGAACAAGATCGCGGTCACGGGCGGAAAAACCGTTGTTGCTGATTTCTTCAATCTTATCAAGATCCTGTGCCACGTATACAGAAATCATTTGTTCTATCGACGCTTTAAAAGCGTTTTCCGGCAGCAGAACTGATTCCGGCTCCAGGGTGCCACCCAATTCGTCTGATAAATCCAGTTGGTCTTTCACATCTTCAATACCACCGGTCCATTTTTCCATCCTTTTGGCTAATCCCAACAAGTAAGCATCTACAATGGTGGGCATTTCGCCCTGCTGCAAAAGCCTGGAAGTGCGCCGGTCCCTTATTTTCTTCAGGTCCTTTTTTGTAGCCATATCGCCTTTAATGCCGAAGCTGCGCAGAAGGCTGTCGGCTGACTTATCCAGCTTTTTACGGTTTAGCCGTACTTTTTGTTTTTCCAGCAGAAGTTCTTTTTCGGCTTCTTTCATGGCATTGGTCATGATGGAATCCATCAATTCCGCAGCATCAATTTCCATGGCAAAGCCATCTGTTTTTTCCAAAGCATTGTAAAGTGAATCGCCGAATTGAAACAGGCGCTTGTCCTGCAAATGCATGGTACCATAGAGGTAAGAGGGTTTTTCCAGCCCTTTGCCGCTGATGCGCCAAAGCAGGGTTTTAGGCCATTTGTTTTGGGAAAAACAAGTAAGGCCTACAAAAAGAAGCAGTACGGAAAGGCCTCCGCGAAAAGCGAAACGCAGCATAGTAATGGTGTTTGCCGCAAGATAGAGAAAGGACGGAGAAAAAGAAAAGCGCTTAGTTTTCGATGGCTTGCAAGATGACGGCTGCTACTTGTCGGACTTGCTCGTCAGAAATTATCAATGGTGGAGAAATTCGCAAGCAATTAGAAGCAAAGAGAAACCAATCCGTCAGCACACCGTTTTCAATACAGGCATCAATGATTTTTTTGTTTTGCTCAAAGTTTTCAAACTCCACTGCCATCCACAAACCAAAGGAGTGGATGGATTTAATGTTTGGATGAACAAGCAATGACTTAAAAAGATCTGCTTTTGCATTTGCAGCAGCAAACATGTCTTCTTTCAACAGAGCTTCAAAAGCCGCTTTGCCTGCTGCGCAACATAGCGGGTGACCGCCAAACGTGGTAATGTGTCCGAGCACAGGATTATCGGTTAAATGATCCATTAAACTTTTGTCCGCAATGAAGGCGCCTAACGGCAATCCCCCACCTAATGCTTTGCCCAATAAAAGGATGTCGGGAAGAACATCAAAATGTTTAAATCCCCACAGCTTGCCGGTGCGTCCAAAACCCGCTTGTATTTCGTCAAGAATGAACAGCGCTCCAACTTCTTTACACCTGTTTTGCAAGGCGTGTATCCATTCCCGGGTTGGCGATTTCACGCCAGCTTCTGCCTGGATTGTTTCCGCAATAACGCAGGCAGTTCGTTCGGTAATTCGTTCCAGATCTTCAAATGAACCATAGCGCAGGTGCTGCACATCTGGCAGCAATGGCCGGTAAGCAGCCCGCCAGTATTCATCACCAATAATGCTTAATGCTCCTTGCGTAGAACCATGGTACGAGTTGTCAAACCCGATGATCTCAGTTCGGCCAGTCGCTCGTTTGGCTAGCTTCATTGCTCCTTCTACGGCTTCGGCTCCCGAGTTGGTGAAATAAACAGAATTAAGTGAAGGAGGAAGATATTCGGTCAACAGCTTTGCATATTGCACCTGCGGGCTTTGCACAAACTCGCCATACACCATCACGTGCAGGTAATCGTCTGTTTGTTTTTTAATTGCCTCTACCACTTTTGGATGCCGGTGCCCCACATTGGCTACACTGATTCCCCCAATCAAATCAATGTACCTTTTTCCTTCAACGTCAGTTAAATCGCAACCTTCTGCTTTTACAATTTCCAAAGCCAAAGGTGCCGTTGACGTTTGTGCCACATGCTGTAAAAAAACCTGCCGCAAATTCATAACCGCGGATTATTGGGATTTTTGAAGGATGAAAAGGATTGCTTCACATTTATTTTTAAACCGCTCGAAGGTACGTCCAAAGGGTGTAGCGGTCGTCGTTTACCTTTGGGTTCAATCTAAAATCTGCAATCATAAATCTGAAATCGAATGGCTTTGATTTTACCAGTAGAAGGTGTTCATCCAAAATGGGGAAAAGAATGTTTTATTGCGCCTAACTGCACCATTGTTGGTGATGTGGAAATGGGTGATCAGTGCAGCATCTGGTTCAACACGGTGATTAGAGGAGATGTAAATAGCATCCGGATGGGTAACAAAGTAAACGTGCAGGATGGCGCAGTGATTCATTGCACGTTCAAACGTACCAAAGCCATTATCGGGAACAATGTCTCCATTGGCCACAATGCCATTGTGCATGGTTGCACTGTACATGACAATGTATTAATTGGCATGGGATCGATTGTGATGGACAATGCGGTAGTGCATAGCAACACCATCATTGCCGCTGGTGCAGTGGTTTTGGAAGGAACCATTTGCGAAGGCGGAGCCATCTACGCCGGCGTACCGGCCAAAAAAGTGAAAGAAATTTCCGCTGAAAAAGTAGAAGGTGAAATCAACCGCATAGCCAATAACTACGTTGGTTACGCGGCGTGGTTTTCCGAAGTAAATGTTGCAAACCCCGAAAAATAAATTTACATTTAGCCTTCCAAGAAAAACAAACGAATGAAAGTCTTCCGTTACCTTTTAGTTTTGCTCATCTTTTCCACAACACTCACTTCCTGCAGTTTGTGGAACAAAGTTTTCCCACCTAAATATGGTTGTGGCACTGATGGCAGAAATGTGGGTGCCGAGAAGTTACTTGACGACAGCGGCAAGAAAAAGAAAGAAGCGAAATTCAGAGGATAAGAGAACATCTGTGCAGCTAACGAACTAAGGCAGTTGTCTTAGGATAAACAGACAATAAATTCTAGCTATATGAGTCTCACCCTACGAACAACCTTGGGTTGTACTGAAGCCGTTATTGATGGCGATGGCGGATTAAAACGCTTTTACCAGATCGCCAGCATTCTAACTGATCACCTGAATGTTTCCTTTGTCAACAAAGAAGATGATTTTGATGCGATCAGCTGGGACTTCCAGTTAAAAAATTATATGCTGACGCTGCAGTATAGTATTTACAACGGCATTTCTCTTTTCCCCACCAAAACGAAAGATGCCCGTAAAAGGGATAATGAAGCCGTGGTGGAACTAGCCAATGTGTTAGAGGGCAAGCTGATGACAGCTGATATGCATTCGAAAACCATGTGATTATTACTTACCCATAAATGTTAGGAATGAAAAAGCCGCATTACTGCGGCTTTTCTATTGAATCTTATTCTGCAATTAAACAATATCCCACACTTCGTTACCACGAAGTAGCTTATCAAGATCGGCAGGCTTTTTTTCCTTCGCCCAGTCGATTTGACTTTTCATCACTTCTTCATAGGAAGGACGTGCAACCTGGTAAAACACCCCAAACGGACGTGGCAAATGACCTTCCGTTCTTGGATCATCAAACATGCGGGTAAGAATTTGTGCTTTATACAAATCGCTTTCATCATGTACCCACAGATCATCAACACTATGACCATTATTCAAGTCAACTATTACTGGCTTGAAACCATCCAGCTTAATCCCCTTATCGCTGTTGGCACCAAATACCAATGGCTTTTTGTTCTCGAGGAAAAGCGCATTGTCGGCTTTTGTTCCTTTCTCCGTAAAGAGTTCAAATGCGCCATCGTTGAAGATGTTGCAGTTCTGGTAGATCTCCAGGAAAGAAGCGCCTTTGTGCTCGTAAGAACGCATCAGCATCGCCTGCAGGTGTTTTGGATCACGGTCCATGCTGCGGGCAATAAATGTTGCGTCTGCACCTAAGGCTAACGCCATTGGATTGAACGGATGATCGATGGACCCGAATGGTGTACTCTTGGTGACCTTGTTTGCTTCTGACGTAGGAGAATACTGCCCTTTGGTCAAACCATAGATCTGGTTATTGAAAAGGAGAACATTCACATCGAAGTTTCTTCGTAATAAGTGGATAGTATGGTTGCCACCAATGCTCAGCCCGTCACCATCGCCGGTTACAATCCAAACGCTCAAATCAGGGCGAGCTGACTTTAGTCCACTGGCAATAGCTGTTGCACGGCCATGGATAGAGTGCATACCGTACACGTTCATATAATATGGGAAACGGGATGAACACCCGATACCTGAAATAATGGCAATGTTCTCACGGGGGATGCCCAACGTAGGCATCACTTTTTGCACCTGCGCCAGGATTGAATAATCGCCGCAACCCGGGCACCAGCGAACTTCCTGGTCAGTAGCGAAATCTTTTGCGGTTAATGGTGCTCTATTTAAAGCAACTGTTTCTGACATGTTGTTTTCCTCATTTTGAATTTACTAATTCTTCCCAGTATTCTGCCGCTCTTCTTGTGTGCGGAATCACAATTGTTCCGCCTACGATGTTGGCTACTGCAAAGATCTCATACATCTGCTCGGTAGTAACACCCAGCTCATGGCTTTTGCCCAGGTGGTATTTGATACAGTCATCGCAACGAAGCACCATGCTGGCCACTAAGCCAAGCATTTCCTTTGTCTTCTTGTCCAAAGCACCTTCCTCGTAAGTATTGGTGTCCAGGTTCCAAAGACGTTTCATAACGAGGTTATTCTTGCTTAAAATGACCTCATTCATTTTTTCCCGGTACTCGTTGAATTCCTTAACCAATTCAGCCATAAAAAAATTTAAGTCGGCAAAAATACGAAGGAGAGTTAAGCTTAACTGATGTTTAAACTCTGCTGCGTCATTTTTGGCTACCTTAATGGCAAAATTTAACGCTTTATGAAAAAGAGTTCGTTGGTGGTGCTTATACTGGTTTGTGTGGTGGCTGTTTCGTCGGCCTTTACCAAGGCTTCCACCGATCCCGGTTACAAAAACCTGCAGATCCTGCCCAAAGACATTACAGAGAAACAGATGGACAGTGTGATGCACCATTTTACCGCATCGCTAAATGTTGGTTGCGCTTTTTGTCATGTAAAAAAACAAGTGCCCGGATTTGAAACATGGGACTGGGCCTCAGACGCAAACAAGCACAAACTGGTAGCCCGCGATATGATGCGCATGACCAATAAGCTCAACGACGAGTACTTTCCTTATTCTGGCAAGGCGGAAAATATGTCAACCATTTTGACGGTGACCTGTTACACCTGCCACAACGGAAACAAGGAACCAGAAACCCGTCCAAAGAAAAAAGACAACTAAATAGTGCTCGTGAATGGTCAGAGGTTGAATAGTGAGCATTTAGGCGCCAACCCCACCACTGACTATTCACTATTCACCAGATAAACCAAAACCATGGAACCAACTTTTGACTTCGGTATGATCGGCATTGGCGTAATGGGCAGTAACCTGCTGCTGAACATTGCTGACAATGGCTTTGCCGTGATTGGCTTTGACTTAAAGCAGGAAAGAGCGGATGCGTTGGAAGCAGCCGCCCCGCAAGGCACCACTGTAAAAGGAACCACCGACATCGGATTCATGACCCAATCGCTGAAAAAGCCCCGCAAGATCATGATGCTGGTACCCGCGGGAAAACCTGTGGACGATGTCATCCATAACCTGTTACCTCATCTTGAGGAAGGCGATATTGTCATTGACGGAGGTAACTCATTTTTCAAAGACACGCAGCGCCGGTTTGAAGAACTGCAACCTCAAGGCATTCATTTCTTTGGAATGGGAGTATCGGGTGGAGAAGCCGGAGCGAGGTTTGGCCCGAGCATGATGCCAGGCGGCGATAAAAAAGCCTACCAATACCTAAAGCCGATATTAGAAGGCGTGGCTGCTAAAGCCGATGGAAAGCCTTGTGTGGCTTACATGGGCAATGGACCTGCGGGTCATTACGTGAAGATGGTGCACAATGGTATTGAGTATGCGATGATGCAGCTCATCAGCGAGGCGTATGACCTGATGAAGCGGGGACTGGGCCTATCGAATGAAGAAATGCACGCTATTTTCTCCAGGTGGAGCGAAGGAAACCTTCAATCCTTCCTCATTGAAATTACTGCCGAGATTTTCCGCACACTGGACACAGAAACAGCTAATAAAACCGACTACCTCATTGATTTTATTCTGGATAAAGCTGGCTCAAAAGGTACCGGCAAATGGACCTCGCAGGATGCATTAAATATTGGCGTTGCAATTCCAACGATTGATGCTGCTGTGGCTGCAAGAACGCTATCGGCCTATAAAGACCAACGGGTACAAGCGGCGGGTATTTATAAGCAACAAACAAAAACTATCACGGAGGATTCGCAGGAATTCGTTTCGCTGCTGGAAGATGCGCTATACTTCAGCTTTATGATTTCCTATGCACAAGGACTTAGTTTACTTGCCAAAGCATCGGAAGAATACAACTTTCAAATTCCACTTCCAGAAGTTGTTTCTATCTGGAAGGGCGGCTGCATTATTCGTTCGTCCTTGCTTTACCAGTTTGACAAAGCATTTGCTGCAAATGCATCTCAGCAAAATGTTTTACTTGATGCCTCAATTGCTGATCTGCTAAAGCAAAAAGAAAGTGCTATACGGCAAGTTTTATCACAGGCAATTAACGCCGGCATTCCGATCGCCGCTATGAGCAGTACTTTAGGTTATTTTGATGCTTTCTGCAGCGAAAGACTGCCAACAAACCTGATACAGGCACAACGAGATTTTTTTGGCGCACATACTTACCAGCGCATCGACAAGGAAGGAGTTTTTCACACCGAATGGAATGTTGATTCAAACGCACAAGCATGATCACTACATCAAAGGCAAAAGCTACAAAGAAGGAGCCTACAGTCATTTTTATTTTTGGAGGAAGCGGCGACCTGGCACATCGTAAATTGTTGCCGGCGCTGTATAACCTCTATCTTGACAATTACCTTCCTGAACAATTTTTCATCGTCGGCATCGGCCGAAGCGAGTACTCCGACACTGCTTATCGGGCCTTTATCAAAAAAGGATTGGAAGAACACTCACGCAGAAAAGACGAGTTGGAAGAACACTGGAAAGTGTTTTCCAAACAGGTGGATTATCTGAAAGCGGATCTAGAAAAAGTGCGCAGTTACCAGCAAATGAAAAAGCTGGTAAAGCAAAAAGAAAAAGACTGGAAGTCGGACGCAAATGTCATCTTCTACATGTCAGTAGCACCGCAACTGGCACCAACCATTGCTACCAAACTCCATGAAGCCGGCCTGACAGAAAATCCCTCCCGTTCCCGGATGGTGTTTGAAAAGCCATTTGGCCACGACTTAGAAAGTGCCCGCAATTTGAACATCCAGTTAGGGCAGATATTCGAAGAGCAGCAGATTTACCGCATCGATCACTTCCTGGGTAAAGAAACGGTGCAGAACATCCTGGCGCTTCGGTTTGCCAATGCACTTTTTGAACCCGTTTGGTCAGGCCACTACGTTGACCATGTGCAGATCACTGCGGCAGAAGCCATCGGTATTGAAGGACGCGGATCGTATTATGAAGGTGCCGGTGCCCTGCGTGACATGGTGCAAAATCACATCCTGCAACTCGTTTGCATGATTGCAATGGAAGCACCGGTTTCTTTCGCAGCAGATGAAATCCGGAATAAAAAGCTGGATGTACTGAAAGCTATCCGTTGTTGGCAGCGGGATGAAGTGCATCAAAATGCCGTTCGCGGCCAGTACAGCGAAGGCTGGATGCACGGCGAAAAAGTAAAAGCTTATCGTGAAGAAAAAGGCGTAGAAAAGGACTCCGGTGTAGAAACCTTTGCAGCTGTTAAGTTTTATGTTGACAACTGGCGATGGAAAGATGTGCCTTTTTATGTTCGTACAGGGAAAGCGATGCACACGAAAAGCACGATCATTGCCATTCAATTTAAACAGGCGCCGCAATTTTCGTTTCCGCCTGAAGCTGGCGAAACATGGAGGCCGAACCGCCTGATTATTTCGATATCACCTCAAATGGATATTCGACTGCGCTTCCAGACCAAACAGCCCGGCCCGCAAATGATCTTACAGCCCGTAGACATGGTATTTAATTATACAGATGCCTACGGTGACAACTCGCCGGAAGCTTACGAAACTCTTCTTTCCGACGTAATTGAAGGCGACCCTACCCTCTTTATGCGTGCCGACCAGGTGGAGAGAGCATGGGAAATCATTCAACCGATCTTAAATGCATGGAAGACCCGGCCTCCTGTGGATTTTCCCAACTACGCTCCGGGTTCCTGGGGACCAGAGGATGCGGAAGCGCTGATAGCGAAGGATGGGCATCATTGGACAACGCTGCCGAAAGAGAAGTGAGAACGCAGAAAACAGAACACAGAACGCAGGAGGATTCACTTGGCCGAAACACTTGTTCTTATCATTCTGGCGTAGGCATACAATAGCTTGCTAACTTCTTCAATTTGCAATTTCAATCTTTCGTCGTTCTGATAACTTAAATCTTTAGAAAGAATGATATAATAACGACACTCTTCCAATGATGAATGCGCAATACTTAAAAAATTGAGCTTGTCCTTGAAGCTTTTCTTTCGATAACCCTCAGCGACGTTAGCAGCAATAGAGACTGCGGCCCTGCGGAATTAAGAAGTAAGGCCGTAGATTTCGTGTTTTGGAAATATTTCCGTGATCTTATAGACACTTAAAACGAAAGCATGCGCCTTCTGCCAGGCGATCAAATCTTCAAACGTTTTAGATTTTTCCATCATTCAATTTACCAATCATATTCTTGTATTACAACCTTCTGTGTTCTGTGTTCTGCATTCTGCGTTCCCTAATTTCATAACTTTCCACCCAACTACATGAAACTTCTCTCACCTGCCATATCTGGATTTGCAAGGCTTCGGCAATGGTCGATTGATCAATGGAAAACTGACCCGGTTTCTGCCCAATATGCTGTATGGCAAGACCTTGTTGCAGCCGGACAATACACTGAATTTGGACGCATTTACAACTTCTCCCAGATTCAATCATTAGCTGATTACAAAAAAGCAGTGCCTGTGCAGGGCTATGATGACATCAAAGGCTTTATTGAACGAATGATGCAGGGCGAAGAAAACGTTCTTTGGAATACACCGGTGCATTGGTATGCAAAGAGCAGTGGTACCACAAGTGATAAAAGCAAGTTCATTCCTATAAGTGAAGAGAGCCTAAAGGATAATCATTACAAAGCATCGAAGGATGTTTTGTCGCTTTATTATGTCTCGAACCCCGATAGTGATTTGCTTACAGGGAAAGCCTTGGTCATTGGCGGTAGTCACCAGATTAACCAGTTCAATGAAGAAGTGCAATATGGCGATTTAAGTGCCGTCATTTTGCAGAACTCCCCCTTCTGGAGCAACTGGATTCGTACCCCTGACCTCTCCATTGCTTTGATGGATGAGTGGGAAGCTAAGATTGAGAAACTAGCGCAAAGCACCATTCAGGAAAATGTAACCTCCATGGCAGGTGTTCCTACCTGGCTGATTGTTTTGCTCAAACGAATATTAGAAATTACTGGCAAGGAAAACATTAAGCAGGTATGGCCAAGCCTTGAATTATACATGCACGGTGGTGTCAGTTTTGTACCCTATCGTCAGCATTTCGAACGGTTGATTGGTGCGCCTATTAACTACCTGGAGATCTACAACGCTTCGGAAGGTTTTTTTGCAGCGCAGGATGATTTGAATGAAGAAGGCATGTTGCTGATGTGTGACCACGGAACTTTTTTTGAGTTCATGCCTGTGAGTGAATTTGACAAAGAGAACCCGGAAACAATCCAATTGGATGAAGTGGAGCTCGGAAAAAATTATGCGCCTGTCATTACTACCAACGGTGGTTTGTGGCGGTATTTGTTAGGTGACACCGTGCAGTTCACTTCCCTCTCTCCTTATCGCATTAAAGTTTCAGGCCGCATCAAGCATTTTATCAATGCTTTTGGCGAGGAGGTAATTGTAGACAATACAGATAAAGCGATCTCAATCGCCTGTCAAAAAACCGGCCTTGCAGTAACAGACTACACAGCAGCGCCAATCTACTTTTCTGAATCTGGCAATGGCGCACATGAATGGCTGATTGAGTTTGAACAGGCGCCGGAGAACATCAACGTTTTTGTGCAGGAAATGGATAAGGCGCTGCAAAGCATCAATAGCGATTATGAAGCCAAGCGACACAAAGACATCGCCTTACGACTGCCGGAAGTCCTTGCTATTCCGAAAGGAAGTTTTGCTGCATGGCTTAGCAGTAAAGGAAAACTTGGTGGCCAACACAAAGTTCCGCGACTTGGCAATGATCGCTCTATCCTGGAGGAGATCAAACGTTTTGTTTTTTCTAACCAATGAAATATTCTCTTCTACTTTTTCTGCTATTTGCATTTACCGCTTATAGCCAGCCGCTAAAATTGCGGGATGCCCATATTACATTAAGCAAAGGACTTCAATTCTCTTTAAAAATTCCGGAGGGATATCAAATCAGCGTCGCTGCAGAAGGCCTAAAACGTCCTCGCTTTTTTGCAAAAGCACCAGATGGCCGATTATTCATCACCGACATGTGGGACCGAAGCGATAACAAAAAAGGCCGGGTGTTGATCCTGGATGGATGGAATGAGACTGAAAAACGATTCACGAAAGTGCACACCTACCTGGACAAGCTTCACAACCCAAATCAAATTGCTTTTTATTCAGCCGGTGGCAAGCATTATCTGTATGTAGCAGAGACAGGTAAACTCATTTATTATTTATTCAACTTAGGCGATACCATCCCGTCATCTTCTGCAACAATCATTGCTACGTTTCCCGATTATGGATTGAGCTATAAATACGGTGGCTGGCATCTTACCCGAAGCCTTGCTTTCCACAAAAATAAGCTGTATGTAAGTGTCGGCAGCAGTTGTAATGCATGCGTTGAAAAAGAAGAAGTGAGGGCTACCTTGATAGAGATGAATCCCGACGGAACCAACCAACGCAACTATGCAAGAGGCTTGCGAAATTCAGTGGCCATCAAATGGATTGGGGCTGAACTATGGGCTACAAGTATGGGTCGTGATGGCATTGGCCCGGATAAGCCGGAAGATTTATTTCATACCATAAAGCCGAATGAATATTATGGCTGGCCGTACTATTTCCAGTACAAAAAAGCTGTCTATACAGATCCTGAATTCAGAGATTCGACGAAGCCTGCCTATGTAAAAAAACCGCCGGCTGCACCATGGGGGTTTAAGGCTCATTCGGCGCCGCTTGGATTTGAATACGTCACTCGATTTACCGACCCGCTTTTAAACAATAGTTTCCTTGTAGCATTGCATGGCAGCACATCAGTTTGGCGGCAAAGAGGTAATGCTGTTGTGCAGTTATTGCCGAATGGAGCCTACAGGGAAGTTGTTACCGGTTTTCTGCAGGGCAAAACAGAAAACAAGCGATATGGTCGCCCCTGCGATGTGATGCAGTGGAACGACAGGTCGCTTTTCATCAGCGACGATAAAAACGGGGTCATCTACTTTCTGAGCAAGGAACAATAGTAGGAATTGCCTATTTTGAATGTCAATCATTATGCAAGCCGTTAATACCTGCAAATCATGTAGCCATCAGTTCAAAGGGAAATACTGTAATGCCTGCGGAGAAAAACTCTACACCGACCATGACCGCACCATGGCTCACCTGGTAGAGGAAGGTGTTCACTTCTTCACACATTTTGAAGGAACTTTTTTTACCACCATCAAATATATTTTTACCCGGCCGGGGAAACTTTCGGAGGATTACTGCTACGGCAAACGCAAAACCCTATTCAAGCCAATGTCGTTGTTTTTCCTGCTGGTACTCATTTACCTGCTCTTCCCGGTGTTTGAAGGGTTGAACATGCGGCTGCTATATCACCTGGATAGTAATATTTACGGTGAATATGCAACCAAAAAAGCACAAGCCGTTGCACAAAGCCACAACTGGACAGACGCACAATTGGCTGAAGCTTTTCAAAAAAAATCCGAGAAAGCAAGCAAGTTTTTGCTGATGATTTTGTTGCCGCTTACGGCACTTTTCTTCTGGGCTCTGACCTTTCGAAAGCGCAAATACTTCTTCGACCAGATGGTGTTTGCAACTGAGATTAACTGCGTATACCTGATCTGGGGATTTATGCTTCTTCCGTTGGTGCTGCACCTGTTTGTTTTCCTCTTGAAAACCATCAACCAATCGCTGCCCGGGTGGATCACTGATGAAACACTGGGCTTTATCCTCTATGCTGCACTTATGGTTTATGTAACCCTTGCTGCCCGCCGATTTTATAAAGTCAAATGGGTAAAGGCCATCCTCATAAGCGTGTTGTTTTATTTTGTGCACTGGATCATTGTGCAAGTGGTTTACAAGTTCATCCTGTTTGATATCACTATGCGACTGCTGCAGTGAGACACAGAACAGAAAATCCTACATTTGCCAACATCAAAATCAACGTATGAAACTTCTGGAAAATAAAGTGGTGATTGTTACTGGTGCAGCCCGCGGCATTGGCGAAGGCATCGCCGTAAAAATGGCCGAGCATGGTGCTCATGTTGCATTTACTTATGTAAGTGAAAGCAGTGCTGAAAAAGCCAAAGCGCTAGAGGAGAAACTGATTGCACTTGGCGTTAAAGCAAAAGCTTATCGCAGTAATGCCGGTGAGTTTACCGAATGCGAAAGCTTTGTCAACGATGTGGTAAAAGAATTTGGCTCAGTTGATGTCTGCGTGAATAATGCCGGTATTTCAAAAGATAATTTACTGCTGCGCATGACGCCGGAGCAATGGGATGATGTGATGGATATCAACCTAAAATCTGTCTTTAACATGACCAAGCAGGTTATCAGGCCGATGATGAAAGCAAAGAGCGGCAGCATCATCAACATGAGTTCTGTGATTGGTTTGATGGGCAATGCCGGACAGGGAAGCTATGCCGCATCGAAGGCTGGTATCCTTGGCTTCACCAAGTCCGTTGCAAAAGAATTAGGCAGCCGTAATGTCCGTTGCAACGCCATAGCGCCGGGCTTTGTGGAAACTGATATGACCTCTTACCTGAAAGAAGGCGAGCAAGCCGATAAATACAGAGCGAGCATCCCATTAGGCAGATTTGGTACAGCCGAAGACATTGCCAACATTACCTTATTCCTTGCATCGGACATGAGTAGTTATGTGACGGGGCAAGTACTAAGTGTAGATGGTGGGTTGTATATGTAACCATTGTCTGGTCTGAACCATGATTTGGAAGGATTTTAGGGATTAGGAAGAAATAGAAACAGTTTTATAAAGCAAGAGTCGTTCAGTGATGAACGACTCTTTTATTTCTTCAAAATCAGTCAATCCACCCAAATCATGGTTCAGACAATCAGGGTTTAACTAATGTAGCAGCTTAATATTTTTCTTCTTGATGTAGTAGTGCCAAAATATCATTGTGGCGATGGAGCGATGAGGTTTCCACTTATTAGAAAGCACTAAAATTTCCTCTTTTGTTAACGGCTTATCTTTTATCATCCGGATAGCATTGACAAGCGCCAAATCTCCGATGGGGAAGATATCGGTGCGTTGCAAAGCATGTAGCAAGTAAATATCAATTGTCCAGTTGCCAATTCCTTTCAAGGCAATTAGCTCTGCCCGTACGCCTTCGTTTTCTTTTGTTTCAAAGCTTTTAAGATCAATGCGCTTCGAGATAATGGCATTTGCCAGTTCTCTTACATACACTGTTTTTTGCCGGGTGAAATAGCAACTGCGCAATTCTTCATCGGTCAGTTGCAAAAGATTTTTGGGAGTAATGCTAGGTAGACGTTCTTTCAGCTTTTTGTAGGCAGCATAAGCAGAAGCCAGCGAAACCTGTTGTTCTAAAATGGTTAGCACCAACGTTTCAAACGTGTTAGGCCTTGTCCAGAGAGGGGGATAGCCGTATTCAGAAAGTATTTGCCTTAGATGCCTATCCTTTGCTGCCAGTTCATCGCAAAGCGCATGAAAATTTTCTTTCGTGAACTGCTGCATGAACTACCAGGTAGCGTTTGGATAAGTGCGTTGCAAGTGTTGCATTTCAGCCAGCAGGTAGCCCATATATTCAGTATGGTTTCCCTGCTTGCCCCCGCTTTGCGCCCAAGTTGATTTCGGGAGTTCAAGTGTTGCTTCTTCAAAAACGCTTTGCACTCTTGTTATCCACTCTTCTTTTAACGGAGCCGCGTCAACTTCTTCGTAGGAAGCTGATGTAAACATCTCGCCAGTGAACATCCACAAATCTGCTAATGCAGCCTTTATGCGTTGACTACTTTCGTCCGTCCCATCTCCCAAACGAATCACCCACTCACCGCTCCAACGCAAATGATAGGCTGTTTCTTTGATGGATTTTTCAGCAATCGCTGCCAGCTGAGCATCACTGCTTTGCTGCAGCTTTTGGTATAAATAAAATTGATAAGCACTAAAAAAAAACTGTCGAAGAATTGAAAATGCCCAATCGCCACGTGGCAGCTCTGTGATCAAAAGATTCAGGTATTGCTGTTCATCCCGCAGAAAGGCCAGGTCATCTTCCTGCAACTCACGGCTAAATTCTTTCCATGGCCGCGGAATGTATTGATCAATTGCCTGCTTTTCTTCTTTGCTATAACTATTGTATAAGCTAGCTGCATGCTGGTAAAAATTTCTTGCCTGCCCTATAAGGTCCAGCGAAATATTCGTGATAGCAATGTCTTGTTCCAATACAGGTCCATGTCCTGTCCATTCAGCATTTCGTTGGGCAAGTATCAGGGCATTATCAGCAAGATGAAGAGTGTAAAGAAAGTATTGATTGGTTGACAAATTGCAAAGTTGATTAGTAAAAAGAATCCTGTTTAATCCGAAATAAATTCTGCTAATCCGCGGTTACATGTGGTTCACTTCATCTGGCAAATCATAAAATGTCGGATGACGATACACTTTATCGTTCGCTGGTTCATAAAAGCTTTCCGCTTCGTCCGGATTGGAAGCATGAATGTATTTGCTTTCAACAACCCAAATACTTACGCCTTCCTGTCTTCTTGTGTAAACGTCACGGGCATTTTCAATGGCCATTTGAGCGTCGGCAGCGTGCAAGCTCCCTACATGTTTGTGATCTAAACCTTGCTTGCTGCGAATGAAAACTTCCCACAAAGGCCATTCCGCAGCGTTGTTTGTTTTTAATGATGAAGCGGTACCATCGGTTTGGCCGCCTTTCATCGAGTCATAATCTCCGTAGTAAAATTTTCTTATTTCAATTCTCATAGTGTAGTAGTCTTTAAGCCGCTGCTTGTTGCTGATTTTTTCTTGCGGCTCTTTTATCTGCATGTGCTTTGGCAGCATCTCTCACCCAGGCACCATCTTCCCAAGCTTTTCTTCTTGCATCCAGACGTTGCTTGTTGCAGGGTCCATTGCCGCTTACCACATTCCAAAACTCCTCCCAGTTTATTTTACCAAAATCGTAATGCTGGCGTTCTTCATTCCATTTTAAATCAGGGTCTGGCAGCGTCATGCCCAAAAGTTTTACCTGCTCGGCAATCATATCCACAAAGCGTTGACGCAACTCATCATTGCTGAAGCGTTTAATTTTCCACTTCATGCTGCTTTCCGTGTTGGTGCTTTCTGCATCGTGCGGACCAAACATCATGAGGCTCGGCCACCACCAACGATCAATAGCATCTTGCACCATGGCCCGTTGTTCTTTTGTTCCCTTGCTTAAAACCAGTAAAGCCTCGAAACCCTGGCGCTGGTGAAAGCTTTCTTCTTTACAAACCCGGATCATGGCACGGCTGTAAGGCCCGTACGATGTACGGCAAAGCGGCACCTGGTTCATAATGGCAGCACCATCAACCAGCCAGCCAATAGCACCCATGTCGGCCCAGTTAAGCGTAGGGTAATTAAAAATGGAAGAATATTTTGCCTTGCCACTGTGTAGTTGTTCAATCATTTCATCGCGGGAGATCCCGAGGGTTTCTGCGGCGCTATACAGGTATAAACCGTGGCCGGCCTCATCCTGCACTTTAGCGATCAGAATCTGCTTGCGCTTGAGCGATGGTGCACGGCTGATCCAGTTGCCTTCGGGAAGCATACCCACAATCTCGCTATGCGCATGTTGTGATATCTGCCGGATCAGGGTCTGACGATACTTTTCCGGCATCCAGTCCTTTGGCTCAATACGAACATCCTGCTCGATTTTGCTATCAAAAATTTGCTGCAAATCCTGTACTGACATATAGCAAGTTTAAGCAGTAAAAATAAGCTAGGAAAGGGGTAATTTTTTCTTAAAGGTGCCGGGAGAAGGTATTCATGGCAAGCAAGAAAGACAGTGGCCGCTTGCACATCAGTACGCTCCGGAGGCTGAAAAGCTTTTGCCGAAGCCAAATGTTATAAGTAATTTTCATATAAACTTATTACCATGAACTTCCAAACAATGAGCAAACAACGCAAAATGATCCTGATAGCAGCCGCTGTCGGTATTATTTCTATGTTCTTACCTTGGGTGTCTGTATTTGGCTTTTCTGTCAATGGCATGCACGGATGGGGGGTGTTGGTTTTCTTTTGTTTTGTGGCAGCCGGCATACTTGCCTATATGGGAGATCAAACCAAGAACTTAACCCGCACGGCTTGGATGGCCACGTTAATAGCCGGAGGTATTGCTGCGCTAATCATGGCCATCAACTTTATTAATGCGCTGGAAGTACTCAGTGCGGTTGGCGTTGGTTTTTACTTGGCGCTTGCTGCATCGCTTGCAATTGTTGCCTTTACATTTATGAATCGTGCACCAGAAGATAACCTGCAAAATGGCTTCGAAAGCCTGCGTAACAGTATCAGTGGAAAGATGAATACGCCGACCACTGGCACAACAACTACTACAAACACCTCACCAACTACTACCGTTTCACATACCACTACCAGCGACCCGACAAGACCAACCGTTTAATTAAAAAAGCCATCTCGGAGATGGCTTTTTTAATCTTATTTGGCATCGAAATCAACCACTACTTTTTCAGTTATCGGATGCGCCTGGCAGGTCAGCACAAATCCGTTTGCCACTTCATCGGGCTCAAGGCCCCAGTTTACATCCATTGACACCTCTCCTTCTAAAACCTTCGCCTTACAAGTTGTGCAGACGCCACCTTTACAGGCATAAGGCAAGTCAGCGCCTTGTTTCAGCGCTGCATCCAAAATGCTCTGTCCTTCCTGAGCCAGGTCGAAATCAAACATGATTCCATCCAGCTTAACGGATATTTTGCTGACAGGGCCCGCATATGTTATTTCGGATTGCCGATTGTCGATTGTTGATTTTTTCTGGCCTGGAATTGTAAACAATTCAAAGTGGACTTTTTCCGGCGCAACACCTTTGCCTGCGAGAAATCCCTTTATGCAAAAGATCATTTCTTCCGGACCACACAAAAAGAATTCATCACAGCGGTTTAGATCAATGATCTTGTCAAAAAACAAGTTCAGCTTTTCTGTATCAATCCGCCCATTGTTAATGGCAGCATCAGTTTTCTCTCGACTTAGTACATGGTAAACCCGAAAGCGGTTAATGAATTTATCTTTCAGGGCTTCCAACTCTTCTTTAAAAATGATGGATGTCTTGGTGCGGTTTCCGTATACCAGCGTGAAAGTGCTTTGCGGCTCCGTAAGCAGCGTGGTTTTAATAAGGGAAAGAATAGGCGTTATACCACTACCCGCCGTAAAAGCCACGTAATTCTTTTTCTGTGCCGGATCCAGCGGTGTGTAGAATTTACCGGTCGGTGGCATTACCTCCAGGTAATCACCAGATTTTAACTCATCGTTTGCCCATGTTGAGAAAGCACCGCCTTCTACCTTTTTCACGGCTACCCGAAGTGTGCCATCGAACGGACTTGTGCAGATGGAATAGTTGCGACGTAACTCTTCACCCTTGAGTACTTTTCTGATCGTGAGATTCTGCCCCTGTACAAACTGGAACGTATCTTTTAATTCACTGGGCACCTCAAACGTAATAGAAACACAGTCGTCTGTTTCTTTCTGCACTTTTTTTACCTGTAGGGAATGAAAATGGATCATATAGCCTTGCGAAAGCGCCAAAGATAATACCCGGGTACAGTTTGGTAATGAATATCGGTTCCAGTAGAAGGAACAGGCGGACGGTGCGGAACCTCTTCTGATAAAATTCACCCTAAAAAATACCACAGAAATGGTATTTCCCTCCCCGGCTTTTACGCCGTTATTTGAACTGTTTGTGCTACTGCCTTGTGGAAACACAATTTTAATTACTACCAAAACACGTGACCATGAAAAAGAACTTCATTTTTTTACTACTGGCTGTTTTTTGCTTTTTTACCGTAGAAGCAAAAAAAGAAATAACGACTTCCGACCATGGCGAAACCCCATTACGGTCGAGGGTTTATTTTTCCTATGAAGTGCCGGTGAATGGTATTGCGAAGGAAGGCAAAGAATTTTTTATTGACCCGGTGAATGGCAGCTTTCTTTACGCTATCGTTGATAACTATCCAAATAACTTCAACGTTAGCCAGATCAAGGCGAAGATCTACAAAGCCGACGGACTGCAGAACAAGTTTATAGAAGAGAAAACCTACGATATTAACTCTTCACTTTATTATTCTTATATCAAATACAGTTTTTACTCCGCCGGCACTTACACGTTCGATATTTATACCAGCAGTGGTGAGTTCCTGGGTAGCGGAAGCGTTTCGGTGAAACTAAAAACGGCAACTACAAATACATCGGCCGAGGCAAAAACATCCGGTACCAGTAGTACCAATGGTACCAGCATCGACCCTTACATCAAATCGAAGGTGTATTTCTCTACCGAGGTTCCTTCTTACGGCATTGCAAAAGATGTAAAAGCATTCGACATTAAACCGGGAGGCGGATTTGTTTATGTGATTGTCGATAACTATCCCAACAATTTCAATGTAGGTTCATTAAAAATGTACATGTACAAGATGATCAACGGGCAATACGAAAAGCGTGACGAAGTGACCTACACCATTAACAGCAACTATTACTTTACGTATTTCAAGTACACGTTTACAGATGCCGGCCAATACAAATTTGTCGTGTATGATGTGAACAACAAGTATGTTAACACCGGTTATGTAACGATAAACTGGTCCAGCAATTAGAACATTCCGATACGAATTTATGAAAGCCTCCACATGGAGGCTTTTTATCTATGGAGCAGGGCATCGTTGTTGGTTTAGTAAAGGAGGTTTATTTTTAAGGGACAAGCCAACTAAATGCTGATCCGACTCCTGCTTTGCACCTTGCTTTGCCAGGTTACTGGTTTTTGCCCGGCACAGCCTATTATTCCGCGGTTTGAAACAATAGGCGTAAATGAAGGGCTTTCCCAAAGCTCTGTGTACACCATCTACCAAGACAAAACAGGCTTCATGTGGTTTGGTACTGCCGACGGCCTTAACCGGTATGATGGCAGGCAGGTGAAGGTGTACAAACTCCAGAACCCTGAACTGACCATCGAATCCAACTACATACGTGGTCAGTTGCACGAAGATGATTCAGGTAGAATCTGGTTTGCCAATGAAGCTGGTATTCATTATTACGATCCGGTTTCCGACAGGCTGATCACAGCAAAACATTTTCAAAAAAAAGAGTATCAAGGTTCGGTGTTTGAAGCACTGCACTTAAAAAACGGCCATCTGTGGCTTATGAATACTGGCTATGGAATATTTCGTTATACCATCAGCAACGCTCAATGGCAACGATTCATCCACCCCGTTTTTTCCGATGGCAGAAGCCATTATCCTTTTTCTGCAACAGCCGACAAAGACGGGTATATCTGGTTTACATTTTTTGTAAACGAAGGGATTTATCGTTTCAACACGCAGTCACTTTCCTTCGACCATTTTTTTAAAAAGAAAGACTGTATGAATGTTTTTCCAGGCAAAGGGAAAGCTTACTGGGTTTCATCCCACGGCGCGGTGGAACAATACGATTCAGCTGCTGGTGTATTCCGTCCAGTACATTTCCTTTCACCGGGAGCAACAGGTTTTAAAGTGAATAAGGTATTGGAAGATCGGTTTAACCGTTTGTGGGCAGCTTCTGTAGGTGATGGCTTGGCTTATTATGATACCAGAACACAACAAAGCTTTTTTTTCCGCCACGACAATGCAAAACTAAAATCGATCCCGATTGACCTGATAACAACCTGCTACATCGACCGCAATGATAATTTGTGGATCGGTACAGATGGCGGTGGTGTTTCCAGGCTTGATCTTAAGCCTCCGAGGTTTAATCTGTTTCCACTCAACGATGGTGATTACCCGCACCTGAAGGATTATTTCACCAAGTGCTTCTATGAAGATGAAAAAGGCCGCATTTGGTTTGGCACGCACAACAATGGCTTTTCAATTTACGAACCCCATAGCGGAAAAGTCCAAACTGTTGATGCCGTAAACGGACAGCCCTTAAAGGCAGTAGCTACCATCCTTAAAGACCGTGATGGACAAATGTGGATTGGTCACGGAGGCGGTACATCCCTGTTTGATGAACGAAATAAAAAGTTCACCAATATTGAACTGGCACCTGCTGTAAATATGTTTCATTGGGCTAACTATGTTTATGATCTAAAGCAGCTTCAAAACGGCGACTTCTTAAGCGCTACCCTATGGGGATTGGTTCATATCCGAAAAAAGAACGACAAGTACGTTGGCAGGACCTACTACCATGTGTTTGATCTGGGTTCACAGTCTACATCGGTTTGCCAAACAGCTACTGGCGACGTTTGGACGGCTTCATCAACATCAGGACTATTGCATGTGCAGGTTACTGACACGCTGAAATTGCTCGAAAAATTTTTTGAGGGGGTGAACATTCGCAGCGTGCACGCCGATGAAGGTCATCCTAATGTATTATGGCTTTGCAGCACGAAGGGCCTGATACGCTTCGATGTAAATACGAAATCCCATTATGTCTATACGGAGAAAGATGGCCTGGTCAACAGTTATGTCTATGGTGTGTTGGAGGATTCACTGAAGAATCTGTGGATCAGCACTAATGGTGGCCTTTCCTATTTTAACCGGAATAAAAACAGGTTTGAAAACTACCGCTATACTGATGGGCTGCAAAGTAATGAATTCAATACGGGCGCCTTTTATAAAGGACCATCGGGAACATTTTATTTTGGCGGCATTAAAGGATTTAACTGGTTCCGCAATATTCAGCGCAACGTTGAACAATATGCTTATCAGCCTTCTGCAGCCATCACTAACATTCTTGTCAGCGACCGATCTATTCGCGAAGAACATAACTTTCTTCGCAAGAAAACGATTGAGCTATCCTATAACGAGAACAATCTTTCTTTTCAATTTGCCGCCCTGGAATTCACCCGGCCGGAAGCCAACCAAATTCAATACAAGCTGGAAGGATGGGACCCTGAGTGGTTCACGACATCCGGCGAGACTGTTCGCTATCCCAATCTTTCACCAGGTACATACACCTTCAAAATAAAAGCAGCCAGTGCCGAAGGAATCTGGAGCAAAGAACAATCCGTCACAATAATCATTCACGCTCCGTTTTGGAAGGAGGCCTGGTTTATTGTCCTGTTGGGAATTGCAACACTTACCGCTGCAATTTTACTTACCAAAAACATTGCACAGCAAAAGCTAAAAAAACAATTACGTGAGCTGGAAAAACAACGTGCCATCGAAGCAGAACGTAACCGCATCAGCAAAGACATGCACGATGAAATTGGCAGCGGCCTAACCCATATTGCTTTGATGAGCGAACTGATTCAAACACAGAAAAAGGCAGAAGAAGAATTGCGAAAAGACGTCAGCACCATTTCGTCTTCGGCCCGGAGGCTGGTGCAAAGTATGAGTGAAATTGTGTGGGCAATGAACCCGCAGCATGATACGCTGGAGAACCTGCTAGCCTATTTGCGGGAACAAACAACGGCCTATTTTGAGCCTTTTCTGCACATTAGCTACCAAATAGAATTTCCGGATGATGTGCCGCCGGCAAGACTCCGTAATGAACAACGGCGCAATTTGTTTTTGGTAATTAAGGAAGCGCTAAACAATGCGTTGAAACACGCCGGTGCCGGACAGATTTTCTTAAAAATGAAATTCGTGAATGATGGCATTTGCTTTACCGTTTGCGACAATGGAAAAGGTTTCGACAGGCGCAAAACAAAACTGGCTTCCAACGGCCTGAAGAACATGGAAAAAAGGATGGTAGACATCGGTGGGTCATTTGGTCTCCAAACCGGTGAAGAGGGCACCACGGTGATGGTACATTTGCCGATTGAGGATCGTGTCCGGAAAGGCCGTACTACTTTTTTCACATCTGTCAAAAAACGTTAATCGGTTATTTTTGAAACAATGACATCCATCGCTATTATCGAGGACGATGAGAAAATCCGCAACTACCTCTCGGCATTAATCGCCGGATCAGGTGAGTTTGACCTAGCCGGAACCTTTGTACAAGCTGAAGATGCGATGTTGTATTTTGAACAGGGACTTGGTGATCATGTTGAACTCGTTCTTTCCGACATACAATTACCCGGCAAAAGCGGTATTGAATTTATTAGCTGGCTGAAGCCTTTGCGACCCGAGATACAATTCATGGTGCTTAGTGCCTATGATGATGCTGACAGGGTATTTAAAGCATTAAAAGCTGGTGCGTCAGGGTATATTTTAAAAAACACACCTGCTATCAAATTGATTGAAGCCTTACAGGACCTGAAACGTGGCGGCTCACCCATGAGCAGCCAGATTGCCCGGATGGTTGTTAGTGCTTTTCAGCAGGATGTAGTGTACAGCGATCCACAGGAGCATCTCTCCCTCCGCGAAAAAGAAGTGCTGGAGTGGCTTTCCAAAGGATATAGTTATAAAGAAATTGCAGCAAAGTTGTTTATCTCTATTGAAACGGTCCGTACCCATATTCGCAACATTTATGAAAAGCTGCATGCAACAAACCGTTCGGAAGCTCTAAAGAAGGCCGGTTTGCGCTAACCTCACTTCTACTACTTTTTTCACATTTTTTCTCCAGACCTGCTTCAGCATTTTCACGGCGTTATTTCAACTGACCAACCAAAACCTGACAACATGAAAAAAGTATTCCTGTCCTTGTTGACGCTTTCCATTTTTTCCGCAACCACTTTTATCTCCTGTAAAAAAGATAAAAAAGAAGAAGAGCCATACAAGTGCACGACCTGTGTGAAAACGCCTGAAGCCAAAGCGGCACATGATGCCAGCAGCAAGGGCATTTACAAGGGCGTTTTTATTGGTTCTTCGGGAACCATCAAGTTTGACATCGGCAATGACGCCAATACCATTACAGCAGTATTGGTGATTGATGGAAAAACAATCAACCTTACGTCCACCGTTACCTGGAATGGCGGCCAGGCTTACATTGCGCCGTTCACAGGCACATTCAACGGGCAACCAGCCACCGTCAACTTTTCGGTACAGGCCAACGGCTCCAGCCCAACTGTTACATCGGCCAATATCCCGGGCCATCCAAATGCTGTTTTTACGGTAGTGAAAGAGACATCCAACAGTTTAATTGAGGCCTTTGAAGGAACCTACAGCAGTAATAAACCCGAGAGCGGAACTTTCAACATCCTTGTTTCCCGCAGCCTCAATGTATGGGGTGGTGTATCCAGAGAGAACGGCGCACAAAGCTCGGAAAACATCAATGGGACTATGGACGCTAGCGGAAAGATCAAAGACCGCAGTGGCCGCGACATTGGCACGCTTTCAGGCGATAAAATATCCGGCTCCTTCCAGAATTCCAGCAATCACACGGTTACAATATCCGGCAAGCGTACACTATAACAAAGGCTCAACCAACAACTAACGCTAAGGGCGGCGTAGATATAGCTGCCCTTTTTTTCTTTTATTCGAGAGCTACAACGGCAGTCTTTGGCCATTTGCACAACCACAGCCGCCCTACCCGAATTCCTGTCGCCTATCTCACCCAAAACCCTTAGGTTTGCACGCCTTTCTATTGAAGATTGGCGATTTGCGATTGCCAATTGACAACAATCTCAAGTCTGAAATCTAAAATCTCAAATTTTTATGTCGCTTATTGTTGTAGGCACTATGGCCTTTGACGCAATTGAAACTCCATTTGGAAAGACGGATCGTATCATTGGCGGATCCGCAACCTATGTGGCCTATGCTGCCAGCAACTTTATTACGCCTGTACAACAGGTGTCGATTGTGGGAAATGATTTTCCGCAAGAAGAAATGGACGAGCTGAAAAGCCGCGGTGTTGAGTTAGATGGTGTGGAAATCGTACCTGATAAAAAATCGTTCTTCTGGAGTGGTCGCTACCACATGGATATGAACACCCGTGATACGCTGATCACCGACCTGAATGTACTGGCGGACTTCAATCCGCAAATTCCCGATAGCTATCAGGGAGCTGAGTTCCTGATGCTGGGCAACCTGATGCCAAAGCTGCAAAAAAGTGTGATCGACCAATTGAAAGATCGTCCGAAGCTGATTGTGCTTGACACGATGAACTTCTGGATGGAGACGGCACTTGACGACCTTAAGGAAGTGTTGCAGATGGTGGACGTGTTGATGGTAAATGATGCCGAAGCAAGAGAACTGAGCCACGAATTTTCACTGGTGAAGGCTGCTAAAAAAATCATGGCCATGGGCCCGCAATACCTGATCATCAAAAAAGGTGAGCATGGCGCCCTGCTGTTCCATCAAGACCAAGTGTTTTATGCGCCTGCCCTCCCATTGGAAGATGTATTTGATCCAACTGGCGCCGGCGATACGTTTGCAGGTGGTTTCATCGGTCACATTGCCCGTACAAAAGACGTATCGTTCGAGAACATGAAGACAGCTATCATTGTAGGCTCTGCCATGGCTAGTTTTTGTGTTGAGAAGTTTGGTCCGGAAAGAATGAAAGAAATCACCAAAGAAGATATTGACAAGCGATTGATGCAGTTCCAGGAGCTGGTGAATTTTGATATTGAGCTTGTGTAAACGAAATTAAATTACCAAAGCGCAAGAACCTTCATGTTGGAGGTTCTTGCGCTTTAGACATCAGGTGGAAGACCAAATAAGTCAGCAAAGTATCTTCTTAAAACTTTTTTCTGCTTTTTATTCGGGTACAGTTCATAGTTACCCACCTTGCTCATAAAACTTTTGATCGTAATACAGCTCTTTTTCTTTTTGGTGTTTACAGATGTCACTTCAAATCGAATATTCTTGAATGTTTCCTCTCCGACACTGTAAGCTGCTATTACGTAGTTTGGCCTATACAGGTAATCCTGGACGTACACAGGCGAATCGACCGTATGAGCAACCGGAACCCATTTATTGATAGAGTCATTTTCATGGGTTCGGTGGTAGAGCCGATACTGTGGGAATAATGGAAAATACCGCTCTGTTTCTTCTTTATAACTAACCCCCTTCTTCTGTAGTAGGGAGAAAATCTCTTCAACAGATCTTTCGGTACACAATTCTTGGTTCAACAGTACTTCATCTTTTTCAAAATGATTATATGGCAAGTGCCTGATGTATGAAGTAGCGCACAGAGCGAATAAAGCAGTAAGACCAGATAAATACGTCATACTTCTTTTCATCAATAAATTAATCTTATACCCACGCGGCTGCATAAAATACACAATCGGCAGAACGGACATTGCTAAGAAATCAGAATAATCAACCGTGCGATGCAATGAAATAGATAAAAAGGCATCAAAACCAGCAATTACAGGCGTTGATAATGGAGATTTCCACCAGGCAAAAAACAGAGTAGAAAAAATAACAACCGCGTTATTTGACAGCCTCGGAAATAGCGCTTTTAGAAAGACAGGGAAGACTATCAGGCCGCAAAAATCCGAAAGCTTACCTGTGAACCAATTGCCATACGTGTACTTCCAATAGAAATCATTCAGTAACAGAAGAGCAAGACTGAGCAAGAATACCGGATGGAGCAATAAGCTGGCTTTGGCTGGTTTCATTCCCTAATTTATCAATTCAATTGCCTGGCCAGTACAATTGAATTCTTAAAACTTTTCTTTTTGCCTTGTAAAGTAAAAATCTCGGTAAAAACAATGTAGGTGCCAATGGGAAGCTTGTTTCGGTTTTCTCCCAATCCATCCCAATTCCAGTTTCCTTTGAACTGCAATAAGTCATTTTTCACCAGGTGGCGAACTACTCTACCATTGGCGTCAAAGATGATTACATTGGCAACATAGCCTTGCTCCTCTACCTGGTAACTAATGGTTGCAACATCGTCGCGGCCATCGTTATCCGGCGAAAATATCTTTGGAGATACCTGTATCGTCGCCTTTATGTCTTCAGTTATTTTAAATTGAGAGTTTTGATACGTAGGTGTGCCGTAGCCAGAGCTGCTGGATGCAGAGTGCCAGTTGTTCTTGTTTTGCGATGAAGCCATAGGGTCAATCCTCTCTAACGCTACGCCGTCATCGTTGTCAATCAATCCAAAATGCCAGTCATCGTCATAAGCCACTTCATCAATCACATCGCCATTGAGGTTAAGTAATACAACCACGCCTTTATCATCAGGATAAGAAGGAAGGGACGACAGCTGTAACAAGCCATCTTCATTTTTCACCAGGTAATTTCGTTTCACCCAACTGGCGTCAGCAGTCGCAACCAGGTAGTCACCGGGAAATAAAAACAAGGGTATCTCTGACAACCGTTTTAGAGAAGAAACCGTACCGCCTGAGCTCCGATTGGCAACATAAAGCTTACTCGCATCAATTACTTTGCTGCTCTTGTTATAAACTTCTACATAATCGCTTCCGCCAGATGCTGGATTGAATAATATCTCATTGATCACAACATCTAGCGCCGATGCATTCTGCGCAACTCCCACTTTTGTTTTGTTGTAAGCACCAATAGCATTGCCCTTGCAGTCGGTGACTGAACTAACTGTGATTGTATACACTGATGAAACCGGTAGTGGACTAACCAATTTTAACTGCACCTGTTGGAAAGAAGGAGTTAACGGAAGCGCAGAAAGAATTGACAATCCAGGCAAAGCATAATTACTGATAGCGGCAGCTGTGGTGCTATCCAATCCTTCGTCAAAAACTAGCACCAAGGTTACACTATCTAATGTAAATGCTCGTTTGAGCCGCGGTGGTGTATTGTCAGGGTTGGCCGCATTTACCGAATTGGTTTTGCCAGGCGTACCTCCAAAGTTGTTAACACTGGCCTTCCAGTTACTTTGACCGGCGCAGGGATTTTTCGGATCAATCATTTCCAACGTCCACCCGCCATCCCGCTTGGCTTCGTTACCATACCATTCCGTTGCGTAGGTTACCGAATGAATGATCCGGTTTTGCGGTGATCGAATGATCAACACATCGCCATCATTATCCAATGAGGGAAAAGAGGCAACACCAACTGTAAGACCAAAAGCCGAGAAAGCGGCAACATTACTGTTTGCGCATAAGATCACGAAACTATCCGGCTGTAAAACGAAGGATGCACTGACGGTAGCCGTACCGGAAGCATCGCTCAGTCGCCAACCATTGATATTAAACGCTGTGGTAGAGACATTTTTCAGCTCAATGAATTCCGCATTTGGCAAACCAACAACCGGTGATGGATCGGCCATTATTTCGGTAATCACAACGTCGTAACGTTGGGCGATTTGTGAAAAGCAAGTGCTGCCTGCAAGTAATGCAAGCAACAGCAGTTGAGCCTTGGTCATATCACTAATTTAAAAAATATAAACTGAAGAGAAAAGCAGATTTGGCAAGAATTGATTTCCGCAATACATTCGCGACACATGAACAAAACGAAACATACTAAACGTAACAAGAAACAGGCCCTGACCGGGGAAGGTGTGTAACGTCAACGTATGTTCAGCATATTTACAAGCCTTCCACTGACGGGAGGCTTTTTTATTAAACAGTAAAACCAGAAAACAAACAATGAAAGTTGCAGTTGTTGGCGCCACCGGCCTTGTAGGTACAAAAATGTTGCAGGTTCTTGCCGAACGAAATTTTCCTGTAGATGAATTGATTCCTGTTGCCTCCGAAAGATCAGTAGGTAAGGAAGTTGAATTCAAAGGCAAGAAATACAAGATTGTGAGCATGCAAGATGCCATTTCAGCCAAACCTGCCGTGGCGATCTTTTCTGCCGGTGGAAGCACTTCATTGGAATGGGCGCCAAGGTTTGCAGAAGCAGGGATCACGGTAATTGATAACTCCTCTGCCTGGCGCATGGATCCGAACAAGCCGCTGGTTGTGCCGGAGGTGAATGCCGACATATTAACGCCGAACGATAAGATCATTGCCAATCCTAATTGCTCTACCATTCAGATGGTGGTGGCACTACAGCCGCTGCATAAGAAATACAAAGTGAAGCGGGTGGTGGTTTCCACTTATCAAAGCGTAACGGGCACAGGCAAAGTGGCGGTTGACCAATTGAATGGCGAACGGTCGAAAGCAGTAGCGGAAGCAGAAAGTGAATACCCGATGGCTTACAAATACCAGATTGATCTAAATGCCTTACCGCAGATCGACGTGTTTCTTGATAACGGATACACCAAAGAAGAAATGAAGATGGTAAACGAAACAAAGAAAATCATGCAGGATGATTCGATTCGTGTAACATCGACAACGGTGCGTATCCCGGTGATTGGCGGACACAGTGAAAGCGTGAATGTAGAATTCGAAAACGATTTTGACCTGGCTGAAGTGCGACAGATCTTAAGCGAAGCACCTGGTGTAGTAGTGCAGGACGATCCGGCAAAGCAAGTTTATCCAATGCCTTTGTGGGCACATGAAAAAGACGAAGTATTTGTAGGAAGGATCCGTCGCGACGAAACGCAGCCAAACACACTGAACATGTGGATTGTGAGCGACAACTTACGCAAAGGTGCAGCGACCAATGCGGTGCAGATTGCTGAGTATTTGTTGCAGAAAGGAATTTTGAACTAATGCGATAGCGACCAATTAGGTTATCTCTTATTGTTCGATAGTTCGGTTGATGAAATTCAGGAACGGTTGCAGTGCCTCAAAGGCCGCAACCGTTTTTTTATGCAAAGTTGCTTTTGTCAACTCTTGATCGTCGATCCGTGTTTCAGCAAAAAAGCTTTTTAAACGCAGGTACTCCGCTGCGGGATTCTCTTTTTCATATCCCTTTGGCATCGTTGAAAGACTTACATCACTGCCTTTGTAGACGTCGCCAAAAATCTTTTTGAAATTTCTTTCTCGAATGATGGATTGAAATTCATCCCAGCTATAATCAATTTCCTGCCGCATGTTTCTCAGTGCTGGTGTTTCGGGTTGCCACAAGCCACCTCCAACGAAACTCTGCCCCGGCTCCAAATGAAAGTAATAACCGGCGAATGGCGCTTTTTTGCCACCCCGCTTTATGCTGGCACCAAAATGTGATTTATAAGGTGTCTTATCATTAGAAAAGCGGATGTCTCGGTTGATGCGGAAGATGCAACCCTTCGACATCGTACCTGTAATGGTTGTGTCAGTCTTCTGCACTGCATCGATCACTAACTGGATAAAGTTCGAAAAATCAATTCTTGCCGCTTCGTACTGAGCACGGTTGGCATCAAACCAAGGTTTGTTATTGTTGATTTTTAGTTGGGTTAGAAATTTTAGCGTTTGCGGTTCCAGCATAGTAAGAAAGTAAAAAGTCAAAAGTCAAAAGTAAAAACAGAGTCAACTCTTTTGCCTTTTTACTTTTGAATTTTGACTTATTCGGTGAGTAGAAAATTAATATCCTCTCTGGTTTTTGCCTTCCATGTAGTTGATGAAGGCCTTGTTCACAACCCGGTTGCCACCTGGTGTTGGGTAATTCCCGGTGAAATACCAATCACCTAAATTGTTGGGGCAAGCTTCATGCAATGATTCAATGGTCTGATAAATCACATCCACTGGAAGACCTAAATCAGCAGGTGTGATGAGCTCTGATATTTTCTGTGTGATCTCATCGTTGGTGAAAGATTTATAAATCTGCTTCACCACGTTGACTGTATGTAACTCATTGTTCTTGTGTAATTCAAGGCATTGCTCGTACAGTTCCTTCAGCAGGCTTTCTTTTCCTCTTTCTTTTAGCAGAGAAACAGCTGCGTTAAAGGCAATAAAATCGCCCAGCTTACTCATGTCAATGCCATAACAATCCGGGTAACGGATTTGTGGCGCCGAAGAAACAATGATGATCCGTTTTGGATGCAGGCGGGATAGCATACGGATGATACTCTCCTTTAGCGTTGTTCCACGAACGATGGAATCATCAATCACCACCAGCGTATCCACATCCTTGCGAACGGTTCCGTACGTGATGTCATATACGTGTTGCACCATCTCGTTACGATTCACATCTTCGGTGATGAATGTCCGCATCTTTACGTCCTTGATAGCAATCTTTTCCATTCTTACCCGGCGCTTGATCATTTCCTCCAGCTTGTCCGGGTCAACGCTATTGCCCCATGATAAAATGCGTTCAAGTTTGATCTTGTTCAGGTAGTCTTCGCAACCCTTCACCAAACCGTAAAAGGCCACTTCGGCTGTGTTGGGGATAAAGGAGAAAATGGTATTCTTCAGATCGTAATCAATTGCTTCCAACACTTGCTTGCTCAGGTTGTAGCCTAGCTGCGACCGTTCGCGGTAAATTTTTTCATCGGACCCACGGGAAAAATAAATGCGCTCAAACGAGCAGGCTTTTCGCTCTTTTGGTTCCAGTATCTGTTCAATCCTCACGTCACCATCTTCTGCTACAATAATCGCATGACCAGGCATTAGTTCCTGCACTTCGTTTTCGCCTACATTAAATGCTGTGCGGATTGCAGCACGTTCTGATGCAGCGACAATTACGTCTTCATCCATATAGTAATATGATGGACGAATGCCATGTGCATCACGGAAAACAAAACCAACACCGTTGCCCGTCATACCGCCAACATGAAAGCCACCATCGAATAGTGGTAACGCTTTTTTCAAAACGGAAACAATATTCAGCGATTGAGGAGACTCTTCATCTTCCTTCACCAGAAAATGATGAATCACTTCCATCATGGCTGCAAGGTCGCTTTGCTTTTGAAAGACTCCCGGCTCCATGTTCACCATCTCAAATAATTCATCCGTATTTACCAGGTTGAAGTTACCAGCCAAGGCAAGGTTGCGTGCAGGAATGGTGTGGCGCTTTATAAACGGATGGCAAAAGTTTACATCGTTCTTTCCTTGCGTTCCATACCGTAAATGGCCTAAGAGCAATTCGCCAAGGAAAGAAAGATGACCTTTCATCAGGCCGGGATACTGGGCAATATCCGCATTGAATTTTTGAAGTTCATTAAACTCCTCGCCTATCTTTTTAAAGATATCGGCAATGGGCTGCGGTTCGTTGCTGCGTAAACGTGAAAGAAAGGGATATCCTGGTTCAACCGCCAGCTTTACTGTGGCAACGCCGGCGCCGTCCTGGCCGCGGTTGTGTTGCTTCTCCATCAGGAGATATAGCTTGTTGAGACCCCAAAGTACTGATCCGTATTTCTGCTGGTAGTGTGCGAAGGGTTTGCGTAAACGTAAAAACGCAAGACCACATTCGTGTTTGATAGCGTCGCTCATGGAGGAGGCAAATGTACACCAAACCCTGTTTGCGATTTGTTAGTTTCCTATTCGGCCATGCTGGAAACGACATTACACGGAATAAATACTTTCAGGTCGCACCCATCACCGGGCAGGGTGACAATTTCTACAGAGCCACCAAACAGTTCCGCACGGTTGATGATATTGGAAAGCCCTAAACCACGGCGTATTTTATTGAGTTCAAAACCACTTCCATTGTCTTTAATCCGAAGCATTACTTGTTTGTCGGCAAAGCCAAGTTTGATGGATACATGGTTAGCATTTGCATGCTTGATGATGTTGTTCATCTGCTCCTGTATAATACGAAACAAGGCCAATTTTTTATTATCGGGCAGACGGTGCTCGTCGAAGTCGAAATAGTCTAATTCTATTTTTAGTGCCTGGGTGCGACGGAACGATTCTACCAGATCATTTACAGAATCTATAAAACCTAGGTCCTTTAGCGTTGGTGGCACCAAAGAGCGGGAAATGGCACGCACTTCATCAATGATATCTCCCACGCCTTTCAGGGTTACATCAATGATCGGATGGGCTTGTTCACTGACAATAGCTTTCATGTAGTCTAACTGCAGCTTGATCGTGGTCAGTTGCTGGCCGATGTTATCATGAAGTTCTTTCCCAATTTCCAGTCGCTCTTTTTCCTGGCCATCAATAGTGGCTTGGGAAAGCTGACGCTGATAGGCAATTCGCTCAGCAAAGCTTTTCTTCTCCAGCTTTTTTCGTTCAGTAATATCGGTAAATGAACAAACAACATTTAGAATGCGACCATTGGCATCCAACACCGGGTCAACGTTTGTGATGATCCAGATCCTTTCCTTTCGCCCTCTGTGCCAGACGCCCATAACTACATCCTTCACCAGTTCTTTTGTTTGTATGGCTTTATAGGTGGGCCTTTCATTTAATAAAAACTTTCGGCCGTCTTCATGAATCACATCATCAAACATCTCCCAAATAAGGCCGCCGATGATTTGCTCTTCCGTCAAATCAAACATCCTGAGCATCGCGTTATTGGTCATAAGAATCCTTCCTTCCGCATCCTGCAAAAGAACACCGATTTGCAGGTCACGAACTAGGTTGCGAAAGCGCTTTTCGCTTTCCTTCAGTGCTTCTGTGGCCAGCTTGCGTGGAGTATCGTCGTGTATGTAAACCACAATTGCATTAACAGAGGGGTTGGTCAGCAGGTTATGGCCTCTCACCATGCACCAAAGCCAATCGCCGTTTTTCTTTAAAATACGTACGATAATAAACTTGATCTCAGGGTTCTCTTCCACCTCCCGCTCAAACGATTGAATTGTCCAGGCAAGATCTTCGGGGTGGATGTACTGAAAGGCATTCGAGTGAAGGATCTCTTCAACTTCATATCCCAACAACCGGGTCACGGCTGGCGTAGCAAAAGTAATTTCTCCGCTGTCGTTTAAAAGCAAAGTCACGTCTAATGCATCAGCAATGAGGGTGCGGTAAAAACGTTCGCTCTCTGCTAATTGCTCTTCCACCTTCTTTCGCTCAGTAATATTGCGGCCAACCGCTAAAATGCCAACCTCATTTCCTTCTTCATCAAGAATGTACTTGATGGTTTGCAAAAAGAAAAATGTTTTGTTGCATCGATTGGTAAAAGAAACTTCGCCCTGCCAGAGTTTATTTGTACGGAGGTCAACAACCGCCTGTTCGATGGTAGTTCCATAAAAAACAAACTGAACCAGTTCGCCCATGCTCTTACCTACGGCTTCCTCAGCGGGGATACAGTAAAACTCTTCTGCAATATGGTTCCATGATTGAACCGTAAACTGGAGGTCTGTGGTGATGATGATGTCAGAAACATTTTCCAGGACCAGTTTCTGGAGATTGGCGGGGACGGACGGACCGGACGGCATAGTACAAAGCTTTAGGTGGATGGCCTGCTAAAATACTCTGCAGTAACAAAAAAAGAAATGATTCCGCTCAGCTATTTATTAATAACTAAGAGGAATCATTTATCGATAAAAAGTTAAAGCTGATTAATTAGCAGCGTAAACTCTCGCTGCATCTGCCCATTTCTTCAATTGAGGGCAAGTAGCATCTTCTGCATCAAGCATGATGTAATGACTGCTAATGTGGGTGTTTAACCACTTTTCTAACGCTTTGTATTTTTTTTCTTCCAGGGCTGCAGTAGAAATGCGGTTATAGTCATCGCGAAGATTCATGCGGTGAGGCTCAGACTTGGATTTAAGATAGATCATCCGAACGCCTTTCTTGCCAGATCTTTCATCTGCAAATTCAAGTGGCTTGGAAAACTCTCCCAGTTTTACTTTATCTAAGATGCTGACAACTGATTTATCCATTTCATCAATGGTCACCAATGTTTCACCGCGTCCGTTCATTAAGTAAGGCCCCGCAAACTTTGCTGTTTCGTCGTCGCTGAACTTACCAGCTGCCGTATTGAAATCCATTTTGCCGTCAACCAATAATTTGCGAACAGAGTCCATCTTAGCAGTTGCTTCTTGAATTTCTTCCTCGTTTACCGGTGGCACACGCAAAATGTGACGAACAAGCGCCTCATCCCCGTTACGCTGAACCAGTTGAACAATGTGGTAACCGAATTTTGACTTGAACGGGTTTGAAATTTGTCCTTCTTTCAAACGGAAAGCTGCGTTGACAAACGCAGGATCCCAACTCTTGTCGACACGGTTGATCTGGTATTGCCCGCCGCGTTCTTTTGAGCCCGGATCTTCAGAATATCGCTTAGCCAGCGACTCAAACGTTGTCACTTTATTTTCCACCTGGCGTTTGTAATTCATCAACTCACCCACGACATAAGTTTCCATATCACGGGAAGCCTTCGGGAAGATGATGATCTGGCCAACCTGGTATTCTGCTTCAAAAAACGGAAGAGAGTCTTTTGGAATTTTATCAAAGTAAGCTTTTACTTCTGCCGGGGTGACTTTCACACCATCAACGATTTTCCGTTGCATGGATTGCGCCAGTTTGTTCTCGCGGACAGACTCACGGGCATCGTCTTTAATTTGATAGATTGATTTACCCGCCATCTGTTCAACGGCTTCTTTTGTACCATACATGTTTACGAAATAGCGAACACGCTGGTCCAATTCGGCTTCGATTTCCTCGTCGGAAATAGGAAGTGAATCTTTAATAGCCTGCATCATCAGCACTTTCGAAACCAGAGCCTGGTCCAACACGGAGCAGTTGGCGTTCTCTGGAACCTGCATTCCCTGGCGGGCCATATCGGCAATGGAGTTGGTGATGTCAGACTTTAGAATAATACGATCGCCGACAACAGCGATGATTTTATCAGCTACCACTTTTTGTGGTTGCGCAAAGGCAGCCAAGCCAGTAAGGGTAGAAGCAAAGAGAAAAAATAGTTTTTTCATAATTGACGTGTTGCCAAAAGTAACAGTAATAAACAAAAATCCCCCGAGTGCTCTCGGGGGATTAACAAAGTTTTGCGTGGAGATTAAAGCGTTCGTTTTACTTCTTCTTCCTCGTATGCTTCTACAATATCACCTGGCTTAATATCGCTGTAGTTTTTAATGGTCAAACCACACTCCATACCCATCAGCACTTCCTTCACATCATCTTTATAACGTTTCAGGGAAGCTAATTCAGCGCTTTGGCCTTCGCCGGTTGGGTAAACCACAATACCATCACGGATTAAACGGATTTTGTTGTCACGCTTGATTCTTCCGTCAATTACCACACAACCGGCAACGGTAGCCTTATCAAATTTGAACACTTCGCGAATTTCTACATTCGCTACAATCTTCTCCTGCACCTTCGGTTCCAACATACCTTCCATCGCACCGCGTACTTCGTCGATAGCAGTGTAGATGATGGAATACATTTTAATCTCGATACCTGCATTCTCAGCCAGTCGGCTTGCCTGCAAGGATGGACGAACGTTAAAGGCAATCACAATGGCATCCGATGCTTCTGCAAGAACGATATCACTTTCATTGATCTGACCAACGCCTTTGTGAATCACACTCACCAAAATCTCCGGGGTGGAAAGTTTTTGCAAAGAATCGCTCAGCGCTTCCACAGAACCATCCACGTCACCTTTAATGATCACTTTTAATTCCTTGAAGGAACCGAGCGCCAAACGACGACCAATTTCATCAAGCGTAATATGCTTCTTGGCCCGCATACCCTGCTCACGCAGAATTTGTGCACGGCGGTTGGCAATTTCTTTCGCATCTGACTCATCCTCGTACACACGGAAGGTTTCACCGGCCTGCGGCGCACCATTTAAACCAAGAATCAAAACAGGTGTAGATGGGCCGGCTTCGTCAACACGCTTGTTTCTTTCGTTCATCATGGCTTTTACACGACCATAATGCTGGCCAGAAACAACCAGGTCACCAGTTTGCAGCGTTCCGTTTTGTACCAGGATAGTTGCTACATAACCGCGTCCTTTATCAAGTGTTGCTTCGATAATAGTACCATTTGCTTCGCGGTTCGGGTTAGCTTTTAGTTCCAGCAATTCTGCTTCCAGCAATATCTTTTCGAGTAATAAATCAACGTTCAATCCCTGCTTGGCTGAAAGCTCTTGGCTCTGGAACTTACCACCCCAGGCTTCAACCAGGATGTTCATACCAGCCAGTTGCTCATAGATTTTCTGCGGATTGGCACCGTCTTTATCAATCTTGTTAATAGCGAAAATCATTGGCACGTTGGCTGCCTGCGCATGGGAGATGGCTTCACGTGTTTGAGGCATGATAGCATCATCTGCAGCAATTACAATTACCGCGATATCGGTTACTTTGGCACCACGGGCACGCATGGCTGTAAACGCTTCGTGACCCGGCGTATCCAAGAACGTAATGTCTTTTCCGTTTGGTAGGTTTACCTGGTAAGCACCAATGTGCTGGGTAATACCTCCCGCTTCCCCGGCTACAACGTTAGCTTTGCGGATATAGTCAAGCAAAGAGGTTTTACCGTGGTCAACGTGACCCATAATGGTAACGATCGGTGAACGAGGCTCCAGATCTTCCGGATCGTCAGCATCGTCGCCTCCCTCTTCCATTTCCATTTGCTTTTCCATGTCGATGAATTCAACATCGAAACCAAATTCAGATGATACCAGTTCAATAACTTCTGCATCCAGGCGCTGGTTGATAGACACCATGATGCCTAGCCCCATACACTTGCTGATCACCTCAGCAAAGGAAACGTCCATCAGGTTAGCCAATTCACTAACCGAAATAAATTCGGTTACCTGCAGCTTGTTGTCCGTTGCATCGCCTGTATCGGCCATCTCAGAACGGCGATCACGGCGCAGTTTCTTCATGTTCTTACCACGACCACCACCACCGGAAAGCTTGGCTTGTGTTTCCTGGATCTTGCGTTGAATTTCTTTTTCGTCGATCTCTTTTACCTCTCTTCTGTCGCCACGACGGGTTGGTGTAAAGCGTCCACCTCCACCTCCTTGGCCACCTTGCTGGCCGCCACGGTTGAAGCCGCCGCCTGTTCCACCCACATTTTTTTGTGGTGTAAAGCGTCCGCCACCACCCTGGCTCGGTTGCTGCTGACCCTGGCCCTCACGGAAACCTTGAGGTCGCACCTCTTTTTTCTCGATCGGGATGCGCTTGCGCTTGCGTTTTTCGTCTAAAGGTTTTGGACGAGTATCGCTATCTACAGGTAATTCAATCTTACCCAAAATCTTTGGACCTTCCAGCTTTTCTGCTTTAATATTTTCAATAACAGGCTCTTCTTCCTTCACCTCTGGCTCTTCAGCTACCGGTGTTTCGGCAACGGCTTCTACCATTGGTGCAGGCGTTTCTTCTACTGGCTTAACCTCTTCTACAGGCAACACCTCTTGCGGAGCTGGTGCTTCAGCAGGTGCTTCTTTTGCCTTTTTGATACCCTTTTTCGGACGGGTAGAGGAGTCAATGGCAGAGAGATCGATCTTGTTGATGATTTTCGGCCCTTCAATTTCCGGGACTTCCGGCTTAATTACTTCCGGTTCAGCCTTTGGTGCTTCAGGCTCCGGTGCAGGCACTGGCTCGGGAGCTGGCTCTGGAACCGGCTCCGGTTGCACTTCCTCTACAGGTGCCGGAGTAGGAGCCGGTGCTTCTTTTGGTGCCGGCTTTTTCTCTTCCTTGCGGAAGCGCAGTATTTCTTCTTCGTCTTTTTTCTTCTTTGCGTCACCAGCGGCTCCTTTCGGCAGGTCAATCTGGACAGCCTTTAATTTGGCTACCTTGTCGCTCTGAAACTCGTTTTGCAAAGCCCGGTACATGTCTTCGGTAAGCTTTGCGGTCGGTTTCAGCTCGTCTTTATCGAAGCCTTTACCTACCAAAAAGTCCACCAGGGTATCTTTCCCGATGTTGAACTCCTTGGCAGCTGCCATTAACCGTGGTGTTGTTGTTACTTCTGCCATTAACTGTTTTTAGTTGTCGTTTTCGTGAATCGGCAATTTTGAATCGTGAATTGGAGAAGCGTTTAACTTCTTGCCAACGAACGATAGTTTGTTATGAAAGAATCGTCAACTGCCGACTCGCGGTTGACGATTCTTAGTGATTTATTCTTTTTCAAATTCTGCCTGAAGCACCTTACGTACATCGGCAATGGTTTCTTTTTCCAGGTCCGTTCTGCGCTCTAACTCTTCTGCTGTCAAATCCAATACGCTGCGGGCTGTATCGCAACCGATACGCTTCAATTCATCAATTACCCAAGCTTCAATTTCATCGCTGAATTCTTCCAGGTCAATATCAAACTCTTCTACTTCACCTTCGTTATCGCGATAAACATCGATGTTGTAGGCTGTCAATTCGCAAGCCAGCTTGATGTTTACACCGCGACGTCCGATGGCCAATGAAACCTGGTCAGGCTTCAAGTAAACGTTCGCATGTTTGTCTTCGTTGTTCAGCTCCATAGAGGTGATCTTGGCCGGGGTAAGCGAACGTTGAATTAAGAGCTGTGTATTGCTGGTCCAGTTGATCACATCAATATTTTCGTTCTTCAATTCACGAACGATTCCGTGAATACGGCTACCTTTCATTCCCACGCAAGCACCAACCGGGTCAATACGATCGTCGTAGGATTCAACGGCCACTTTTGCTCTTTCACCAGGTTCACGAACGATCTTTTTAATAACAATCAGACCATCAAAAATCTCCGGTACTTCTATTTCCAAAAGCTTTGCCAGAAAATCAGGCGAAGTTCTTGAAAGAATGATGACCGGTGTGTTATTTCTCATGTCCACTTTCTTCACAACGGCGCGGATATTTTCACCCTTTTTGAAGTAGTCCTGCGGAATCTGTTCGCTTTTGGGAAGGATCAATTCGTTACCTTCTTCGTCCAGCAAGAGGATTTCTTTTTTCCATACCTGGTAAACTTCGGCAGAGATGATTTCGCCTATGCGGTCCTGGTATTTTTTTGCAAGAACATTCTTTTTCAGGTCGGAAATACGGCTGGCAAGCGTTTGTTTGGCAGCTAAGATAGCACGGCGTCCGAAATCTTCGAGATTAACTTCCTCATAGAGCTCCTCCCCTACTTCGTAGTCAGGCGATATTTTCCGGGCTTCTGACACCTCGATTTCTTCCAACGTATTATAGACATCATCATCGTCTACAATGTTGCGGCGGCGGAAAATTTCAAGGTCACCTTTTTCGGCGTTTACAATTACGTCGAAGGTTTCATCACTGCCGTATTTTTTGCGGATAAGCGTTTTAAATACGTCTTCCACAACACGCATCAGCGTGGGACGGTCAATGTTTTCCGCATCCTTAAACTCCTGGAATGCTTCTATGAGGTTGATACTAGCCATATGCTTGTTTTTTGTGAGTAGTGAGTTGTCAGTGGTGAGTTTTGTAGCTGATTACTCACCGTTCACCATTGACTACTCACGGTCTAAAACTTAATTTGAATTTTTGTTGTTTTTATATCGGTAAACAATATCGTTTCCTGCTTGATTTCTTTCTTTTTGCCCTTGCCCGATTCCGTTTCCACTACAATTCCATCGTCTGTCGCTTCTAAAAGCTTTCCTTCCAGAATGCTTCCATCCACCTTTGTAACTTGTACATAACGGCCAGCATTTTTCTTGTACTGGCGATGCTTTTTTAGCGGCTCATCCAACCCGGGAGAAGACACTTCAAGCGAAAAGTCATCAGCCGGAAAGAGGGTGCTTTCCTCAAGGATTTTGTAAAGCTTACGGTTGTAGTCAATCAGTGTTGAAAGCGGCATGCCTTCATCACCATCGATAAATACTTTAATGTTGTTCGTAGGTTTAATCCGTACTTCTACTAAAAAGTGCGAAGGATGTGGTTCTAAAAGACCATTGATCTTCTGCTCCAGCGCTTCAATAATTGTTTCTGTTCCCATATCGTAAAAGAAGAAGGGAACGTCCTCGTTCCCTTCCATCATTCTTTGCCGGGCCAAAGGTAAGGCAAACGTTAAATACATTCCAAATACAAATTGATTATTAGCGCCTCTGTACCTTTGATTTGTATGATTTTAAGTTTTCTTTTCTTTGCATTTATCGCTTACTTGCTCTTCCGGCTGGTATTTGATTTTGTGATTCCTGTCTATAGAACTACAAAAAAAGTGAAGCAAACATTTCGTGAAATGAACGAACGAATGAATGCGCAGAACGGAGCCTCTCAACCTCAACAACAACAGCCTTCTGCCGACAATAAGAAAAGCACATTAGGTGAGTACATCGATTTTGAAGAAGTGAAGGAGTGATGCCTCATTTCCCTATTTTTGCCGTCCGCAAAACGTTTGCGCCGGATCCTTAGCTCAGTTGGTTAGAGCGTCTGACTCATAATCAGAGGGCCGGGGGTTCAAGTCCCTCAGGATCCACTTGAAAATCAAAGGGTTATGAGTTTTTAGCTTGTAGCCCTTTTTTGTTTGCACCCTAATTTGCACCTCAAGTCCAATTCTCAATCATTTCCGTTCGTTTCCGATGATTGGTGTAATAGCACTATAATAAAGGTAAAAAATTAATTAGCAGTAAAGAAGTTCACTAGGTCAATATCCAGACCACTCCTTAATCTCACATTATTCATAAATTCTACGTCCTTCAAACCTTTCTCAATCCTTAAAATCTTTGTTCGATTGACACCTAACTACTCAATTGCAGAAGCTAGATAAAGCTGTCCGTCCCAGTTTTTCTATAGGTTTTCTGACGGACGGACAGTTCCTTTATTTGATGTGGACCTCTAATACTCGGCCCTTATCATTTAGACTACTCATTTTACCTTCTTGAATTTTGTTCTACTAAGCGCCCAAATCACAAAGACAATATAGAGCCACACCACTGCACTCGTCCATGCGCTTGGCTTGCCGGTATGTTTGCCTTCAAAAAAGCTAATGATGATCATCAGTATGATGAAGCCTAAAAATATTGTTACCAGACATCCTGGAAGTGATTCTTCTTCTGTCTTGTTGTTTTTGATATTTGACATCTTTCTACTATTTAAGTGTAGAAAAAGGGCCAACGAATCCGTCAGCCCTTTGAGAAATAATTGAACTCTGCATCTTAGCTTAAGAACCAATTTGACGTTCTATGCTCCAAAGAAGTAGCTATTCCTGCTACAAAACTGGAAGCATTAGCGGCCCTGGATAGAAACAAGTCAATATAGGAGCTTTTGTTTGCCTCTGTGAGCAGGTTGTAGAGCTTCCAAAGACTCAATTCTCCCCCCGCGGCTTCCCTTCCAAAGTTTTGGTCCATGTAATAGTCACTGGCTACACTGTTGAGCTGTGTATCCGTGTAGAGAAACTCCGGATAGATCGATTTTACATTACTGGGCAGGTATTGATAGAGCCTGGCCTTCCCTAAGAAATGCGCAAACTGTTGCTCGGTGATAGAATAGCGTAGCATGGCTTCCATGCGCTGCAGCTGAGAGATAGCGTCATACTCACAAAGGAGCGTGTAGATCGCTTCCTTTAGCTGCTGAAGATTCTTGACCCTTACATCCGATAAGAGTCCATCTGTCCACACGCAGAGATTGCAGCACACCTTGACTGAATAGCCAGCAAAGATCTTGAAGTGCTGGTCTGCCCCGGTGCGTAGTGAGCTGCCATCATACTTCCTCACACCACCCACTGTCATGGATACCTTTTGACCGCCCACAATATCACAGATCGAAGGAAGCTCAATGACAAAGGCCATGCGCTCATAATAGAGGGTCTTTTCCCAGTCCTGGAGCTCACTGACCTTCTTTTCCTTGGCTTCTGGAATTCTGCCAAGAATGGGGTGAGACACACGGATCTCAGGCGCAGCTATCCTTTCTGGAGAAAAGATTTGGTGCACTGTTTCATTGGCCACCTCCACAAAGTCCGCATGGCTAATCAAGGGTGTTGAGTCTTTGTAGGTTGGAATGATGTGCCGGTGTTTTAAGTCCAATAGTCCCGTGGGAGTTGTATTGGCCTCAATAAAGGAAGGCTTCTTTGTTTCTTCGTTCTTTGCTGCTACAGTTAATGCATTAGTCTGCTGCTCCCCGTTTTGGGAAGGATTATAAATAACGAGTTCCATAATTGTTGATTGTTTAAAGAGTGAAGTATGATTGATTGGAATAGGCAGCGTCTAACTCCTGGATACGCTGTTGGAAAAGGGCCTGAAAGGCTTCATCCCGGTAGAAGTCAGTAGAGAAGAGGAAATCCAGAAGCTCCTGCATGTTTTGACACGCTTGGAGCGCCTCTCTTACTTCCATTGCCACTGGCTCTTTGCGCTGAAAGAGGGTTTGCACCTTCCGAGTCAGGTGCAGAAGAATTGGCCCTGCTAGGCCCTTTGTGTGTTGCATAAATGCCTACTTTTAATTGTTTAGAAAATGTTTGGATGCGTCCATGCATGACAAAGGCCCGTAGTTCTGAGCTACAGGCCTTTGCTTTTCATACATGCATTGTTTACGTGCACACTAGGGTGCTCTTGCTTGTTGTTGCATAAATTTTATGTTTTAATCGTTTATATATTAGGGTAATGATTAAATATTATGGCTTATAATAAGAACAGCCTTCAACTTACCGATTACTTTAATTAAGAGATGAGCGTTCTGGAGTTACCCGTGCAAAGTGTACTTCATTGCAAAAGTGAAACTAACAGGAGTTTCAATTCTGCATAATATTGTCGATATAATGGTGAGTATCAATTGCATTACCTTTTCGAGCTCTATATAAACACTTCTTATTTGATTAGGTATATTTTCCTAGAGACATTGAAATTCTTTTTGACAAGGTTAGCACCGCCTTCTTCACCATCCTTAGTAAAAGTCATTATAACCATATGATTAAGAACAACCTGTGTACTTTGAATAAGTTCTTATAGATGGCGCCATACAGTACATAGCGGGCGATGATAAAGAGTCTTGCATATAATTTTCATAAAGTGCAAGCGCTTCTTTTAGATTTGGCGATACCTTTATTAAGGTAGATGGTAGTACCTGCACAGTGGTAGAAGTTACATTTTTAGAATTGGAGCGCAACCTTTTATTATGAAGCTTTAAATAGCATAGGACAAGGCTCAAGTACTATTAATCCATTTATATTACAAAACTATTACCGATCATGCATGAAGAGCTATTGACCATTTTGAGCACTTCTGTGGCATCGGTCCATTGCAAATCCGCTACATTTATGATATATAATAATGTGTTATATCAACAGTTTCTCATTTTTAAAATGACAATTAAAATGAAAAAGCTCACGTTTGCTATCGGCAGTTTGTTAATTAATATAATGTCCTTTTCCCAAGGAGTTTCTTTTAGTCAAAGAGAATATCGAACAGGTCAGCCAATTATCGCAACAGGCCTCTCGAGTGTTTCTGGAATTGAAAATGGAATAAAGAATTCTAGTCAAAATATAAATACTGGTACCAACCAAATCAACTTGGGTCCTACTTCTACACCAGGTCTATACTTCGTAAATTTTGTTATGGTAGATGGTACTAACCGTCTTTTTCTCGTTGGTGTGAAGCCAAATACAGCGACTAACATTTCAAATTCAATTTATGATTTAGGTACGCCAAAGGCAGTTAATACCAGCCAAGCAAATATTTTTAAACGTATGTTGCAATTTTACAGGGAACAGCCTTCAAGTGTTACATTGGCGCCCCTTAAGAAAGGACTCCAAACATATTGTGTGAACAATTCAGTTAGCATAGTTCATAATGTTGCCTTTTGTGTAGCAGCTACTCAAACAGGACTACCAATTATAACAGCAATTTGTACTGAAATGACCAAAGATGCTCTAGAGGACTTATTAATGGAAATTTTTAAAGAAACGTTTGTTCAAATGGCAGCTTCTGGGTATTTAACGGCGGAAGAAATCAACACAATAAATTCAAATCTTGATTTCTATACAAATATTGGTAAAATGATTGATGAGAATTGTAGTGGCTTTTTTGATTACGTTGCTGACAAGATTAATAATCCAAACATAAAATTAGCTATTAAGTATCAAGGACAATTATGTAGTTCAACTGTGATGATTGTAAAAGAATATAAAAAACTTCCTTGATTTATAAATTCGTCAGAATAGTCTAAGCAATTCAATTTTTTATTAACGCCATCTTTTCACAGTGAAACCCAAACTTTTGGTCCCATGAAAACCGATGGTTTTAATTTTTTCAAAGCAGAATACTATCATATTTAATAAATAGAATCATTTGTTTCGAATGTATGGCTGGTAATGGATTTTGTAGCTCTCAAAAGCTGAAATAGCTAGTGGGATTTTTATAAGGTGTAAAATTTGAAAATAATTAGGCCTATGGGAAGACCATAAGGGGGGCTCGTTTATGAAAGGACAATAAGTCAAAACAAAAGTTCAGACTTGATATGTAACTGGAGCGAATGTTTTATTTTTTACTGTTTCAACTGATAGAAGTGCCTAACTCACCCCTAAAAGAATCAAATAATAAAGTGTATTCCACTTAAATCTTTCTAATACCAAAATGCTCGATTCAGCTTAGTTTAGTAATACCAAAGACTTTTACAAATCTTTCTGCTATTTCAACTTACTAGATACATATTTAATTCTTGTTTATCACTGTGGCGTCCACGCAAAATTGGCTGTTCTGATATAGGTGTCTTTAAACAAACACGGATAGAAATATATTTCAATTATAAATTGGTTATTATATAAATAATAATTAATTTAATGTATCCTCGCATTTATCTAAGTCACGTATTGTCTCATTGATTTACAAAATTTTATAATGATGAAAAGGTCTTTGCTTCTAATTCGTATAGTTGTTATGGCAACTATAATCAGTCTGATATCTTCATGCAGCAATAATAAAGCATCAGTATTATCATCAACACCAGACTCATCAAATTCTGAATCAAGATCCATTACTATACCAACTGATTTTCCGATTGAACAATTAGACGCCTTTACGGATATATATGATGATAGATTTCGATTAGGTCAAGGGCTAAAAACCGGTACTTATGAGGTTGTACAGACTGCTATAGATACTACGCATAATGTTTTATCGGTAATTAATAGTCAGGGAGGTACTACCAGCGTCAAATATGAGTATGCAACAGATTATTTCAGTTTAAGAAAAGCACTAGGTTTAACCATGAGCATAAATGCTAATATTGGCTGGTTTTCTGCAAGTGCTTCCATTGCTGATCTAACAAGCACAGTAGAAAATAACCTTTCTACTTTCTTAATTGCAAAAGTTTCCGTTCGGAATGTTAAACAGCGCCTAACGAATCCGGTTATAAAACAAGAACATGTTAAGATACTTCTAGAAGATCCGAAAAAGTTCTATGACAACTTCGGAGATCGTTTTATTGCTGGTTATGAAACAGGCGGTGAATTGTTTGTGATATATGAATTTAAAGCAAATTCATATCAAGAAAAGAGTAGTACTGAAATTAATGTAAAGGCTTCTTACGGCAGTTTATCGAATTCAGTTGAAGCAGTTGTGAATTATTCTAAAAGCTTAGACCTCACAACAAGCAATAAAAAGGTATCAATGAAGTTGATAAGACTTGGAGATAAATCAGATTTACCCAAAGACAATTTAGATGAAATGTTGGATTTTATAAGAAGTTTTCCAGCCAAAGTAACTCCCCATTCAGGAAATGAAGCTTTTCTAAAATTCATCACTGAGAAATATACAAATACCCTTAATAATCAGTTAATAACTGCAAAACAAGTTCAGTTGGATATTCACGCCAGGCAGCAAAGAAAAATGTTTCAACTTTTGTCATGGAAACAAGAGAAAACGATAGAAGCAATTAAGTCAATCCGCCTGGCTTTGGATAAGACACGCTTTGATATCTCAGAGAAAGATAGTACAAGTCTTACAGCAGGATTAATCGAAAATCGAAACCTACAACAAGCAATCTCCAACTGTTACGAAAAGTGTTCTAGTATCGATTATTGTCAAGAATGCGAGATGCTGCTCAATAAACAAATATATGTTCCTGATCTTGGTGCTTTTAAACCAGTCTTTAGATGGGTGTTTGTAGAGGAGAAATCTATATTGAATAATGAAATGAATATTGCTACTTTAAATGCTAACACAAAATACAAATTACAATTCAAGGGAATGCTTTATGCACAAGGCTTTGTTTGTTTTGAAACTTTCATTTCACCTGAAAACGATAGCAGAGCTGTTCCCGTTAATTTTAGTCCACCTAGCGGAGGAGGTTTAATATCATTATTACCTGCCCCAGCTTATCCCATTATAGTAATATCAACTTTTTCAAATGGAGTAAGAAGAGATATTCCCCTTACAGTACGTGATAAGATTATGGAGCTAACATCTGAAGGTGATGAAACAATAGTTCGTGCAGTAAACCGCTATTATCTGCCACGAGTCGGCAGAGTTTCTGATCAGACAATCCCATTTATTCCATGCAGTGGAAATGGTATGCCCTCAGTCAAAATATATAAACTAGAATAATAAAATACGCTAACTAACCAACCTTGTTGGGCAACAAAATGAATTCACCAAAGATATAATGCGGTTCTGGGGTTATAATTTTCCTGTTAACGACCTTACTCTCTTCATATTATTTTCTATGTGTTCTACACTTCTAGTGACTTGGACCAAAGACAAAGCAAGAACAATGGGGGGGGCACCCCAGAGGGTTCATTAAAGAATAGCACCAGCATCGGTACGTGGTCTCTTTGTTTCCACATTCATAGGAATTGCAAATACGGGTGTATAAAAATAAGAATAATTCCAAGCTAGAACTATTGTAATGCAAGCGTTTAGTACCATAGATCAGGTAAAAAACAAGTTGACAAATTCAACAAGCTCTTTTCCTTCTTCCAATGGCTTCTATTCTACTACTTCTACGTTAAGCAGCCTAACTTCGACAGACCATCGTCATGGTAGAACGAAGAAAGGTACTGCCTGCCCTGGGCGTGTTAAGTTGGGGTTGTAGTTACTGGCAGCAAGATTAACGTAAAAGTGTTTATGAATTTATGGCATTTGAAAAGCGTCTGGTTGAATTAACCACCGGTGACAATTATATAAACATTATTAGCGGCAGTTTCGTCATAAGTTTAGATCTGCTCTGCTAGTATTTAAAATAAGATTCTCCGGTGTTATCTTGAAGTTCTCACTCAAAATCTTGTTGAAGTTCAAAATGTCAGCTGAAATGTTCTCATTAGTTAAATGAAACCTTGGGTCTGGACGTCTGGATTCAAGCAAAAATATCTCAGTCATCGTGTCGATTAGCACAAATAACCGTATACAGTTTTCACGAGTGGCAAATCGGTTATCATTAAGAAGATGTGAAGCCACATGTCTATTAAAGTTGGAGTAGGCGTTACCTGTTGTAGTGGATTTGTAGAAGTGGTTATTCAAATTTTGTCACACGCTTTTACATAAACCTGATGAAACTGAATGTTTAAGGCGCAAGGCTGTCGTACTGCTGAATTTCTAAAGAATTTTTTTATGTCTTCAATTCTGGTTTAGTGTAGGTTTCTTGATAACCAATCCATTTAATAATTATGCCTTCAATGATCGGCAGTAGAGTTAAATATCAACTTATGAAGTTAGTTCGGTAGTAAGAGATTATTGCGGCGTCTGAAATCTTGGTGAAAAGCTTTAAGTATTCCAACTGCTCTATCCGTCCTTTTTCTTGCAACACTCTCATGCGTGTATTAAGTGTTGCTTTCGCTATGATTTCAATGATATCTGTTTCCGTTTCTGGAAGCCTTGATGCCAAATCATTGATAGCTTCAAATTTAGACATTGTTACAAAGCATGGAACTGTAAGAGCATAATCAACAAGTTTTTCATTTAAAGTTAGAAGGGTCAATATCACTTCATTACTTGTACCTGAGACGCTACTTTGCTTGAGTAAGTTTTTTCTTTCCTTTTTCGATTTTTCAAGTACACTATTATAAGCTTAGTTTGCTACACTGTACCACGCCTTTTCGTCCTTCACCTCCATAATTTTTGCTAATTCGACTGGGATTCCTTTTTCAATAAGAGTGATTAACTCTGTGGCTTTCTTTGTGTCTTTTGACATGTTTATTTAGAATTACCGCTAACAAGGTGGACGGTGTTTGCGAAGTGGCTGCATTAGCATTACTGTCGCTTCATTCACTCTTGCTGGATTAGCTATAGGCTTTTTCCATATAGGACAAATATATTCATATGGAAAAGGCGTTAGTTAGGATTCTCATACTGCCATCGAATGGTATAAAAAATGCGCAAAAGCTGGAAAGCCTGATGCATTATTACATAGAGATATGTAAAGAGACGGAAGAGGAGTCGTTAAAAGCAGTAAGAAAGCAAAAGAGTGGTACGATACCGCTTCCACCCTGATGGATAGTCACAGGAAATAAGCCTTCTCAAACATGTAATATCTTCCCTCTAAACACCAATCTAGCACAAATTGGAATTCGTATTGCAAATCACCTTCAAGAACAATATCATGGTATGGTGTTTTGGAATGAATCGATATATATTCAGTCGCTTTCAAGTATTTCGAACCATTGGGCTGCTACATATGGCTGTCCATAGTCACAACCAGCTGAAAAGTCAACGCCGCTAAACAGGAGTGGGGATAATTCTTCTCGATTTTGCTGAGAGATGGTGATTATACATGCAACGTTATGGTGTTGTAGTATTTGAAGATAATCCTCTTTCAACTGAGTTGGCGCAGAAAGCTGGTTTACAGTTTGTGTCTTTAAATTTGAGGGAGGAAATCTAATATGTTATGAAACTGCACTCAATTGCCGCTAATTCCAGCGTGACTAAAAACAGCTCACCAATTAATGAAGCAATGTCTTTGCAGGACCCATGTTTAGAGAAGTATGTCTGTGCGCCATAGATCCAAAGCAAAGGATGACTTCACAATCATTTAATCTGTAAATGATCTTAAATAGCCAGCGTTTAAGCGGTAAGCAAAAAACTGTGACAAGCAATTTTCCAAGATTGTTTGTCTGAAAAGCTGCCTTCCTCATAACAACTAATGTTTCCTCAACGTTTAGTATAGAACCATCAAATGGTACGCTCATGAAGATTACACGGTGATATTATTAGTAAGAGAGAGTTCGGTTATAAAAAGTATCGACCCGTGTTGTAGCGTAGTATCGATTATTTTCTTCTTTGATCAAAATGTTGTTCAATAGAACAATAAAATCAATTCTTCGAACCTGAGGCATTTTGTTAAACATATACAATGCAATCGACCGGCTGCCTGCTTCTAAGTAAATGGAATCTCTTGTGATTTGTTGAATAGCCGTATTCAAACGTAACGAGTTAACTGGGTGCCCAAATGTTTCGATTGATCCATCCTTACTCAAAAAAATAGATTCTTCTGTAACTTCATTGACAGCAATTATATCAGATTTGATATATTGATACTGATTTGATTGACTTGTAAAGAAGCCATACTGCCAATTAAGGCGGGTAAGATTGAAAAAAAATGATTTGAGGGAAAGAACATTGTAACTAGTAATTTTTTGATCCAACCAATTGTCTACCTTTAAAATAGATAAAAGGATAATCAACAAAATCCCCGTCATGAGTCGTTTATATTTTTTTTCCATTATATAAAGTTTTGATGTCCGCCAATATTGTCGGGTACCACGCGATCGTGTTAAGTATTAGCAATAGAGCCCCAAATGCGACTAAACCCATGCTAAAAGCGATAAACCCATGCATCAAAATAATCCCAATCATAAGAGCGGTTCGGAAATAAGGTACCCAAACAAAAACGATATAAAATGTTTCAAGAAAAACCACTAGCAGACCAATGAGACTATAAAGCCAGATGGGAAGGTTTGTAGGGACGATCGGGTTAACCATAAGTGTAGGATCGTTAATTAGATAAAAAATAAATTTCCCATTCCACCAGTCTTCCATCAAAGCCTTTTCAAACCCAGCATTCAAATAAGTCAAAGCAAGATAGATTTGAAAAGTCCGAAGGCAAATACATTGAACTTGTTTTACCTCGCTGGAAAATGTTCGTTTGATAAGCGTCAAATGGTAACCCGATGGAAATAAGGATAAGAAAAATAGACTTAAAGTCAAATATACATCTACACCATAACCATAAGGGGATGTCAAATTACCAAACATGATAAAAAGTAGCAAAGAAAGAAAGGCATTGAATCGTGGTAGGATGCCAAGAAGCAAATTGAACAGCGTTATGAAATAAAAAATGATTGAACCCAACAAGACTGTTTGAAAATCCAATCTAAGTAATGCCGAAATTTTTGCTGGGTGTAGTTCAAACCACAATGAGCTGGCGTTTGTTACTTCCCAATTAATCAAACAATCTGGAGAGAAAAAAATGTCAAAATCAATCAGCAATTGCAAAAAGGTAATGACTCCAAACATTGCGCTCGCAACTCTCAATAAATCAATTTGCCACGACGCATCATAGTTCTGGCACCGATAAAAAATATTATCCCTGATAATCCTGTTCTGCAATTTAAGTAACATATTTACACACAATAGTTTAAGGAACGATCCCCAGGTTTTTGGAATTTAATCCTGAGGATCGCTGCTATCATTGAAAGTTCATTCCTTTATCCTGCATGATCTTGGAAAGCTGCTTATATCGTTCTTGCCCCAATTTAGAAACAAGAACATCTTTTGAGCTTTGTCTGTAAACCCAAAACCTTTCATAAGCGGCAGCAGTTGCGTTTGCCGCAACCGTGGGCAGCCCTTTAAATCCTCCTCTTGGCGCTGACTTTATATTAGCAATCGATTTAGGTGCTACAATCGCCAGCTGACCATCATTACCTAATACTGCATTGAAATCTTTTCCCAAGATCTGTTGTATTTCTTTTTGTTCAGTCGCAGTAAATTGGCCGAATGCGCACGTCATAAACGAGATCGCAAGCAGACTTAAAAAACATTTTTTTTTCATAATTTAAGTTTAGTGTTTGAGAGTTGTTATCAGTTATAATTCCGACTCTACTTGTTGGGCCTCTAATCGGGGTATTGATTGCACTGTGATTAATACTTACCATAAAACAATTTGAAATGTTTAAAGTGATTGACAACAGCAGACAGAGAGCACTTGATTTGCGTCGACTCGCTTTCGTGGGAACGGCCTATTTGCATGAAGATGCCCACCTAATTATAAATACGCTACAATACTTAAAACTTACTTGTAGTAATACTATTATTCTTATGTCCTAGGTTAAAAATGTCAGTCAAAAATTAGCGACTAAATAATAGAACTAAAATAAATTATATATTTTTAAAATCAAATTATTTATAAATATTATTTGAAAGAAATTCCTTGCAATTATGCTCTGACGCATTGATGGCGATAAGTCTTATCGAGATGTTTAGGATAAGTAAATATCACGTGGTGTATCAACTTAATTAAGCGACTGAAAAGCTTAGTAAGGATTTCGCCTTTCCTCGAAAGTGGAATGGAAGGAAGAAGCACGGGAACAAGTAGAGGTTTCAGGGATAAATCAGACAAACAAAGGAGTCCTGAATTTGAAGAGCCACCATTTTAAAAAGTTTAAAGCAATAGATATGAAGATCAATAATGAGTTTTGAACGGCGCATCATTTTTTCGTAGACTCTCCAATCTGCAAAGTCGAGCAAGAGGCCATTCAGGTATCAGTTTCAAACTTCCTCAAATAGCAATGAATGAAGTTTTGATTGAAGTATCAAAATATTAGGTCGTACAATTGCCTACGCTCAAAATGAGAGCGGTGCGGCTTTATGATTAAGAGGCAAAAGCCCCTTTTTCATTGTACATCTCTCTGCTTATTTGAGCAGATCTTTTTATAATACAAACACTCTTTTTGCTTTCTAGTTTTTTAAACAGAGATAAAACTTGCAATGGATAGTATCTCGGTTTCTTATTTTAAGTTGGTACTTCTGTTGACTATGCTCTTTGATTCCATTACAGACTTCTTTTACCGCGCAAATAAATTTTCCATTCAAATATATCTGTGAATCCGACTTATTCGGCAACACTTCCATTATTAAGGTAGCATACTTATTTGGACTACTTATTGGTCGTAAGCCACATCCTAATCATGTAAAAATGGTGTGAGAAATTTGATGCTCAATTGATGATGGTAATAGTATTGTGTCTCTTTCTGTTTCTTTAAAAAACTGCCTATTACCTCTTCTGTCCCATTTTTTTAGAGTAAAATTTAAATAATTTTCTAGCCTTGATTCGCTGGTTTATCGCTTCAGCAAATGACTTTGGCTTAAGGTTCTTTATTGTATTAAGATTGTCAGCTTTCAACTCATCTTCCAACCTCAATTCAAAAAACCAGGAGTCGCGTTTCTTTATTTTGTTGAAGGCTTTATTAATGTTCTTCTTTAACCTAATCTCTGAAAGAGCGTGCGCCGTAGATAAAGTAAATAAGCTTACCCCTGAAACTAAAATTGCTTTCGGTATGTCCATCATATAAAGCATTTTGCTTACCTGTTTCTAATTAAAAGTTTAAGTACAAGCTTTTCACAAAAAAAGTGTTATTAGAAAAGTGATTACTTGTAAGATTCTTGGAAGGCTTATGATACTATCTTAGGGTTGAAATATTCCACCTAGGGCTGCTTAATAGCTCCTTGAAGATGCGCACTGACAATTGCCATTAATTGAATGAAAGAGCCTTTCCCACAAAAACGAGTTTAAAATATGCTAAGAACTGATTCTATAATAAGAAGAAGTTATCCAAACCGATATCTAAGGTTCCAAGTTCTGCTATTAATACCTTCTATTCGAAGTCCTCAACAATAATTGTCAATCAACTTTCAAAAGGTCTTGTCGCAAGACTTGGTTGACACGAGTAAACTAGGGTTTCGTTGCTTCTATTTTTATATTTGCAAAGGCTCTATCTCGAGTCATCCACCCCATCGAGTAGTGATCAGCCGTCATCGTAAAATCTTCATTAACTATTGTAGTTGAATTAGGGTCAGATGGTATTGCAGGCCCTCCATGTGACATTTCTTGTTCAATTCTTGCATTCAATTGATAGTAATTTTCATTATGACGAACACAGGGTGGTACATCGCGTTGCATTAATCCCGACATTGGTCCCGTTGCTGCATCAACAGTTAACAAAAGATCAACGCATGTTTCGCCGACTACTTCGGACGTTGGAATAGCATCAAACCAACCATGTAAGCCATTATGCATGTAATAACGTTTACAGCGGGATATGGCACGGCAAAGATTCAAAGCGCAATCTCCACCTGCACTGTTTCCATAGATGATCAATTTGCCACGCGGATCAAAATTTGCGGCGATGAAGTCCCACGCCAAGGTTAGAGTGCTCGACATAATTGGTGCAATGGAAACATTGTCCGGAATAGGGCACACATCATTTTCATTGCTACCTAGAATTCCATAAATTCCGGTTGCTTTTAGTTGCGCGCCACCAGAACCTACTATAATTGGCCACACTGCTTCACAATCATTCCATAATCCAACTGCTGGAATATCGATGGTTTTGGGTAATAGTGTGCCATAGCGGTACCAATTATGTACCTCCCATCCAGAAAAGATTATAAGGATATCCCTTCTGACACCATCCAAAACAGGCAATACTCGAGACGGATGAAGACGAAGACTCATATGAACTACCTTTTTTATTTTAAGCAACCGAGTGCAGTGTTTATCGTAGGCTTATTAGTCTGCCTAACAATCAGCAAGGAAAAGCTAATTAAGCTTTTCTCTGGCAATCATTGAGTAAGTTGGTATTGTCCACTTTTTCACCGCTTTAATGACATAACCTTCCGTTTGTATTATCTGGTTTTCACCATTTGGTATCTTAACTGAATAGGTCGGGCTTTGATCTCTAAGAAGTTGAATTCCACCATTCACTTCTGATGCTTCTGCCAGCAGACTTTTGCTTGTGTCGTTCCAATCTGTAATATTTGACAATTCATTTTTAATATAGTTGATTATCCGGGTCTTGGTTTCTTCTCTAGCCAATACATCATTGATGATCTTTTTAGCGCTGGATAATGGTACTATCTTTAAGCCGGTTAACCCATCAGTATATCCAAGCTTGATATTCTTTAAAACGAGAAGGGCCACAAAGTTTTGCATTTGCTGATAGAACTCAAATACTCTGAGCCGATCGGTATCATTAGAAATTTCCAGTTCCTGTTGATTAAGTACTCTTTCTTTATTTTCAATTGAAGATTCTGAACTATAAGTTCGCTGACTGATCTGGCGGGTTGATTCTGTAACCTGTTTACTTATTGCAGAGAAGGCAGATTCTGCAAATTTGCTGCGTAATGAATCCGACCCACCGCTTGCATCTAAGCTTGCACTTACTTCGCCACCCCAGACGGAGTTTGCAGAAGCCTCACCATGTGCGTCAGCACTCAAGTTGTATTTATAACCTTCACTTCCTTCTTCGGATTGCGTTGTTTGATTTAACTGCTCATTGAAATTGTCTACAACTGAAGAGTCTTGACTTTGCAGTATACTTTGGGTCACTGAACTACGTTGGACGGATACTGTTTCTGTTACCATTAGGGTTTTTGACTTCATGCCAGGCACTAAGCTCTTTGCGTCAACTAGCCGGCCTATTTGTGTTGGCCCTGCATAATTTTCGAGGGAATAGTTTTCAACTAGAAACAATTGTGGACGAGCCATAAATTCTGAGAAGGATTTGAAACGACTGTCGATAGCCCCAATTTTTAAGACCTCCCCCCTTTTTGTATCATATTGAGCAAACTGTGAACCTGATATAAAAAAGATATCTTCCTCCTCGGAGCCTGTTCCGTAAAATGCTAGGTCAATTTTATCACAGAAAGGAGTTGGTAGATTCCAGGTAGAAGAAATTTTGCTTACTGGCTTACTAGCCGTACCTGTATTTAGGTCGTGACATATGTATTCGTCGTTTTTAAAAAGGTGTATCTGCGCATTATACTTGGCGCCAATACCGTGCAAGGCAGCATCAAAGCCTTGCTCAAAAGCTGTGCCTCGCACTGAGCCCCAGCCACCTGCCAGCAGTGACATCGGAGCAGAATCTACCGGCCAAGAATCACCTGCACCAGAATTTAGCCTGACAAATAATTCATCCTTGAAGAAATACCAGAGATGTGGATAGGCAGGACCGCCCCAAACGGCAGCGTCAATTCCTGATGAAAAGAGCGGTGGCCAAGCAGGTCCACCCCAATTACCGGCAATTTCTTTTTTGTCATGCACAAACCTATCTGTCCTTAAATTGTATTCGAGGTAGTCTGAACCAATAAAGACCCAAAGGCTATCTGGTTTTTCTTTTGGTCCATTCAAGACAGCATTGAATAGCGCACCTTTTCTCGAGTTATTGTTCTGGATAAAATCGGTTGGAGTTAAACCGAGCGAATAAACTACAGGTCTTATTTCAATAGAGTTTAGCAGTCTATATTCGTTTTCCCTTGACATAAAAAGCACTTTTTATTTTGGTTTGATTATGTTGTATCTGGCAACATATCCGATGCAACTAATCAAGCTATGGTTGTCAAAACAGAACCGAATCCTAAATTATATGATTGTTTTTTATCAAGCAATAACCCATTTGGGGTAGAAACCAAAAAAAAGTGCACTAGATCAACCCGCACGAAGCTTTATATTAAATGTTGTCTATCGATTGAGGATGATAATAATTGAGCTACGAACGTAATGTAGACAGTTGATGTAAATTCCTTACCATTTTAGCTTACGTCAGATGGTTAACAGATACATTTATCTTAGCTACCAATGACCAAAGCCACTTCATTCTTTCTATCGCTGTTTCTTTTTGTAGGTGTTAATGCCCAAAACTTTACCTGGGAAGTATCTCCTAGCTTACGAGTATCATTGCCTACATCACCAGATAGCACAAAGACGAAAGGCATCACGATCTACAATGTGACTTCCGACGATGTCTACTACCAGGTCCTTCGAGATAGTAAAAAACTAAACATAGGCTCAGAGATGGATTTTAAGATTGGTCTTCAGGGCATGGAAGCTGGCTATAAACCAAAGCTGGCTGGTTTTACCGTGCTGAAGAACGATACAACGATTGGCGGGACAAAAGGCATGTTTGTCTATGCTCTGGGTAGGGACTCCCTTCGAAGCGGGACACAGGTGTTTATGTTTTCCACAATTGTAAACGGGCATTGCTACATGCTACAATGCGCTACTAATACGACGAGCCCTAACATGGCGGCCATCAACCAATTCTTCAGAAGTGCTCGATTCCAAGGTGATAATTATCCGACTGTAGACGCTTATAACATCTCTTATAAAATCGGTCAGTATCTGGGTTACCTACTTCTGGCTGGTGTTGCTTTCTTGCTAATTAGAGCGCTTTATAGAATGCCGAAACGTAACTGAAATGTCTTGTCTGACGACAAAATGAATCTATCAGAGATATAATGCGGTTCTGAAATTATAACTCCACAGGTTTAGAATCGTACACCTGTTATGTTATTTTGTAACTGCTCTACACTTCAAGAGACGTATCACTTACTTGCAAGCTCTTTCACTTTTGATTCCAGAGGTAGAATGATTCGATCTGGCATTGCGGAAATGACCTCCTGCCCATCCTTGTAATAGTAGGTGGGCAATACCCAAGGGTAGCGTTTGAAATGCTCAAACATTCCATATTCCTTTTGGGACTCAAGCAATATTGGCTGGACAGGTACTGAGGGAATAAAGGGGACAATTGCCTGCAACTCTTGAGGAATGCTCCTAGCGTCTGTAATATCTGCAATAACAAACTTTGCCATGTGTGCAAGGGTTGAAATCGTTTCTGTGATATCACGATTCTTAGGGCCAGCAAAGTCAAACAGAATAGGCAGGTAATTTCGTTTGCGAAGTTCTGTATGTAGGGCATCAAGAATGGCTTTGCGTTCATCTGTAAACCGCCCTAAGATGAGCACCGCCTTTGAGGTGATGGTATCAATGACAGTCCTTAGGTTTTCATTGTTCAACAGATGATAGATGAACTGCGCTACCTGTAAATTGTCAACAGTGATGGTGGCCTCGTTCTTGGGAGTGATCACCAGGTTGGACTGATCTTTTGGAGTGCCCTTCAAGTTCCATGCAGAAAGGCCGTATATCCTACAATTGGAAAGAATAGCTTGCTCTAGATTGGCTTCCACAAGACTGCTGTTCATAAGAATAGCGTTGGACAGATCAGCACCTTCAAAGTTTGTTTTGTATCCATATATTCCAATCATTGTAGCACCACAGAGTATCGAATAGTTCAAATTAGCCATACCCAGGAGGGCACCACTTAAATTGGCTTTTCTAAGGGAGGCTTGCTGCAGATTTGCTGAGTGCAAATTGACCCTCACAAGTGAGGCCTCATTAAAGTTTGCTTTTTTCAAGCTGGCTTTTTGCAGAAATGCTTCATCAAGATTTGCTCTGTATAAATTTGCCAAGTCAAGGGTTGCGCTATCAAGCGTTGCACTCATTAGAATTGCGCCAGTCAGGTTAGCCGCTGTTAACACTGCTTCTTTCAGGTTGGCTTTACGAAGGTGGGCTCCTTCCATCAGGGCATTTGAAAGATTGGCTCCACTCAGGTTTGCTTCACTTAGGTGTGCACCTGATAGGGTGGCACCCGTCATTTGCGCTTTTTTCAAATGGGATTTGGAAAGTAGAGCTTTGCTAAGGTCTGCATTTTTAAAGGATGCACCATCAAGGTTACAGCGGTAAAGGGTAGCATGCTGTAGCGATGAGCCATCGAAGTTTGCTCCGATCAAGTTGCTTTTTGGAAGTAGGCCTTTATTCAGATTGGCGTTGCTAAAATTTGCGCCACGAAGGTCCCTTTTTCTAAGGTCTGCTCCACTTAGGTCAATTTTCTCATTTGGATTTTCCCCTCTCCATTCGTTCCAAAAGGAAACTCCTTTGGCTAGTATCTCAATATGTATATCATTTGCCATCCCTTGTCCCTTTAGTGTATGAAAAATACAACGGCAACTATTTGTACTAAAATGAGCAATACACCCTTATGCATTGCATTACCTACCAGTGATGCTACAAGTTATAGGATATTTTCTGCCAGAGTTATTCTTATTGAAATTCTTAAAAGATAAAATGCTAGCCTGTAAAAATTCATGTAGTTCTAAGATGAACATAGGGGGTACCCAAAGGGTTATTGTTAGCCAAAGGGGCAATAAGGGTACTGGCAAATGAACACTCCTACATACTAAATTAAGAAAAGGGAGAAGTGGTTTTTGCTCCGAAAGGTTACGATCAGGGGACTACGAACGCTATAAGGTCACCAGTTTTCATGGCTGCCTACTTCCACACTTTTTAAGGATGCCATCATAGCGCTGGAAACAAAGAAGCAGGCAAAGGAGAAAACGTGAAAGCATGAAGATTTAAGGCACGTTGTTTTGTGGAGTAGGAAGAAAGAAATGGCAGCAGTAGGAAGCTTAAGCTAAGAGAAATACTTAAGCCAGCAGATTAGGACGGCCAAAGCTTATTTTTATGTCTGAATGTTTAAAGAGGAGGGAATTCAAATGGCCTGCTTTGTGGTAGAGGTATACCTTCCTTTTTAAAAATCTCACCAAGCCCAGATTGCACATCTTTTAGGTTTTCAAATTTAAGTTTAAGGCCTCTTGATATTTCATGTTTTTTACCTTCTAAAATGATTGTTTCTCGGTGTGTAAATTCGATTGTGGCTGGAATATTGGAACTAGGCGGAATATCGGAGCCAGTTACAGGATTTAAATCGGTACTGCAAACCAAAGCACCTAATTCTATAGATTGCTGAATTAGGCCACTTACTGTAGATATAGTATTTAATGTTTGTTGGAATTTTTGGTGTCTGGCCATATCACTCAAAACTGTTTGGTATTGGGTATAAAGCACGTTTGCTTGTGTCTGAAGCGTTTGCATTTTATTGGAAAGCTCTTCTGTTTTTCTTTTGTGTTCAGCATCTCGAATCAACCGACCATGAGTTTTTTGTACTTCTGACCAGTATTCAGCCAATTCAATAACCTTCAGGTTGTTTAAGGGAAAAGTTCGATGCCATTCACCTACCTGGTTTCTTCTATCTGCTTCCGCTAAAGATTCATTTATAAGTACTGAACTAAATTCGGGCGGGATAGTATATGCGTGAAGAGCGTTGTCGGTTTTTTTTACCCACAAGAAAATGGTTTCATTTTTCAATCCTGTCGGAACTTCAGATCGAATCCGAGGTTTTCTAAGAAATTCAGAATAAGCGTCGATAGGTTCTGTTCCGACGCCAACTGGATAAATCATTTGCCCGCTAGGAATGACAATATTGCCTAATTCATTTTTGTAAATTGAGACTTCAAGTAAATACCCAATCTTAGGGTTTGGGATACTGTCGCTAATAACCCTTTGTAGTTGGGCAAATTCATTGTTGATTTTCAAGTCTAATGCTTCTTCAGTAATGTGGGCGGAAATCAACTGGAATAATTCGACCTTCAAAGGAACGTTGGTTAAATCTAAAATCTTGGATGCAGCGTCAGCTTCTTTGCCCAATTTCAATGAAGGTCGTTCAGGATTATTTGGGCCATTATCATACTTTTCTTCAGGCATTTAATAGGTTAATTAAGAATCTTTAAGAAGTTCTTTTTGAAGGCGTGAAATTGATGATAGTATAGTTTTTGCAGTAATATTTAAACTAATTAACGTAATTACTGAGGATGCCGCATAACGGATTTTTTGCTCGAGCTCCAAAGATTGGCTAGATTTTGATGGGTTCCATTTTTTTGCTTTGCAATCTATGAGTGACGGCAAAATACTACCTGTAAAATGATTGACATCATTTATATGGAGCAAATCTGGTCTAGGGTTTACCACGGTGAATGCATCGAATAAAACATGAAACTCAATCAATTGGGGCTCATTTAGATTTGGGACAAGGTTATCTGGGAGGTCGGATGGAAATAAGAAATCTGGATTGGGCTCATTTTGGTCTGCGTTTAATATCGGGGCTAAATTTTTTAATTCATCCAGGCTTAGACTGCTGCCTTGACTGGTAAAAAAAAACCTACTGTTTATCAGTCTAGTTGCAGCAGGTCCTTCTCCTCCGCCCACAGTCTCCATTTGACACAAATCGTCAACGTAGATGGTAGGAATAACATCTCGAACTTTGTTAAGTTGATTCCTTGATTTTTCGATTTTGGACGGTAATCCAACTGGGTTAGTCTCTGACAACAAGTTTTCTAGCCATGATTGATATCTATGTAAGGTTGCTTTCTTTTCTGATTTGGCTCGTCCCGAAATAATCATTGTATGAATTTCAACCTGCAATGCAGCAGCAACAAGCGGAATATGAACTGGATTTTTATATTCAAGTAATACATTTCTTTTTTCCACAATCGGCTCAAGGACTTCTCTATTGAACCTTCTCATATAAATATCATTGGCAGATAGTATAGAAACTGTATCACGTTCATCTATGTATCCACTCATCACCTCATTATATGATTCTAAAACGCCCTGCAACTCTTTTTGGTGAATCTCCGAACCAACTTTTTCCGGTAACAATTCAATTAATGAGTAAACTTCTTCCAGCTTCTCAAGGATTAATTCCATATTCTCTTGTATCACGCCTAGTTGAAGTGAAATGTTTCGTAACATTTCGGTTTGAATTCCCATTAAATCACCAATCGACCCACCATTCTTGCCGAATAGTTGAATGGATGTTATCGCGATATTTGCAGCAGCTAGTGCGACGGGAGCCATAGGAATTATTTATGCAATTACTGTTTAATACTAGACTGTTATCATCAGCTCATAAGTCTAAACCAATCTTTAACTGTTATTTCAAGGCGGACTATTTCATCTTCAGCTAGAGGACAACAATGAGCAATAGGCCCACGTAAAAGATTCAGGCTAGTCATAATCTTTTGAAAAGCTCGAGGGTTTTTAAACAAGTCAGCAAAGGCCTCCCAATTGCCTGACACTATCTGGCTGAGTTCTCCAAATGTGGTGTAGTCGATCTTGAGTTCCGACCGCTGTGTAAATCCTGATTCTTCCTCTCTCTTGATATTGGCTTCAACATTGGCTATGATTGAGCCATTTACTTTAGTGTCCCACCAGTTCTCACCATACTTCTCCTCCATGAGTTGAACCACTAGGCTTCTAATTGACCTTTCTAAGCAGTAAAACACTTCATAGTGTTCAGCCATCTTTTTGGCTTCAGCTCTGAAGTCCGGGTCAAATTGCAAATAATAGTCTTTGGGCTTTGCCTGAACTAATTCACGCCGTCCTAAGTCAATACTATGTTCGGCTTCAATCTTATCTAGACTGTTTTCTGCCAAAGAATTTGCTAACGTAAATAGCCGGATCTTAGATTCTATGTCAAGATTAGTCATTGAGGAGATTTTCTTTCAGCGATTTGAAAATGGCATTGAAGATTGCCGGGTCATCAGTTTTAGGTAAAACAAGGTTGATTGTATAGTTTAATCCAATCGTTTTTTGTCTATGTCCAGTTGGTTGGTGATGAAATTGAGGTGAAAGTTCTTCCTTCTTGCCGGAGTCTGTATTGCCCTTTTGTTGTTCATTGTTTTTTTCATCACCATTACTTTCAAAGTCGGCTAGTGCTTTGGCATTAAAAAACGTGCTTACAATTTTTTCAACCTTCGGCGAGTCATGAGCCTCCCCAGTAGCCTCCATTACTAAACCTTTAAAGTCCTTTTTATTTAGCTCATGGCAATATTCGTTACGAGAATACAATTCAGCATAAGCTTGTCGCAGCGCAGTGCCGAGGCTTTTTGCAGATGTAGTTGGATTGCGAAACTGCTTATATAGATTTGTTGGCGTTCCGTCGCTGCTTACAAGGCCAGCTTTCTTAGCCCAAGGTATAAATGATAGGTAGTTACCGCCATTAAATCCAAGTTTCGTCTTCAAAAAATCTTGACTAAAAGTTTCTGGAGTGCTTGCGTCTTTTATTTTTTCTAAAATTTTACCGATTGAACCGGCAGCTGTCATGTAAGGAATGTCAACTGGCATAAGTCAGATGTTTGGTTTGTTTTGTTGTAAAATTGCAGGCTTAAGTTAAGTATATATATACTCTTGTTCCAAACTCAACTAGTAACAACAGCAAAACTGAAGAAGACATAGAGCCGCATAGCATTCCCGACCGTACAAGAGTGCGACGCAACAGACGATCAATAGTAGCACTGCTGCCGGTCCCATAAAAATTCAACTTCTCTACTTCAATTGCTTCGTCACCTCTGCAAACAGTTCCAGCCCAAAGTAAATCTCCGCCTGATCGTTCGACGTTTGCAAAGAGAAGCTGCAGTACATCAAATTGCTACCAATATTGCTGTCCGCATTAAGTTTTGCAGGTGTAAATGACGGACGGACCTGCATCAAGGCTGGGGAAATTCAATTTCTATGACGACATTTCAGACAACTAACTGGTATGAGTCCTAGGAACAAAGAGGAACGTCATTTGAGACAGCCCTTGCAACAAAAAGGTCATAATTCAGCTCTGCTCCTCAATCTTTGTTCATGTTTTATCAAGCTCACTACTATTCATAAACCAGTTTGACGGGTGAGGGTAGTTAGTCTGATTGGGTGGAACTTTGTACCATTTAATAGTGGCCGCACAATCCTCGAAGTCTAGTTGGTCACAGTTTGTGAGGTGGGGCTGTTATAAGTACCCCTCTATTTCTTGTGCGTAGTGGGTTATTGCCTTTACAGTGCCGATAGCCCCAGTAATCCTTTTAAGATCCTCACTCATGCTGGAACGGTCAATCGTGATTCCAATCCACCTGACCGCCCTCCGGTGCTGTAGGATTTCATTTTCTTGGTAATAGTAGTTGCCTGTGACTTCTCCTATATGGTAGACGCCAGAGCCATCATGACAAAGCACAACATCACCTATTCGGATACCCTTTGCAATGGTCCATAGCATTCCGCAAGACATACTTGCAGCGTTCCGTTTTTTATCAGGGTGAAGTGCCAGCCAGATTGGGACGTAATGTTTCTTAAACTCCTTAGGGCTTTCATATAGATGAGGGCTTAAATCTTCCTTGATTTTAAAATTGGCTCCAATAAAACCTCCTTGAAGGCACTTATCAGCATATTTGCTTTTTTCTCCGAGCATAACCCTATAGTAATTCTTCATTCAAGCCTGCTATTTAGTTTGTCAAATTACCCATTTCTTTATAGATAGATCACTGCAGATGTAAAGTAAACCCACAGGAGGCGTGAACCGGCTTTGGGGCTCGTTTTCACATTAAAAGTTATTTCCTTATCCCGGTAAAATTCAGTATTATATAATTGACAGTCAGCCTCATTTCATGAGTTGATTGTTAGCCTCAACATATAGCTACTCTGTTCCAGCCAGAGACTTATTGAACCACTGTGAAGTGGCACACCTTACCAAGAAAAGCAATGAATGAATGAAGTAAGGCTAGTAGCTCTGGGACATTTATGTCAGTACTCCTCCGGTTGGAGAGGATGTGGTTGCAGGTAACTGTAACAATCAAAATCTTTGGGGCGCTTCAAAAAGAGCGCAGGGCAAGTGTTTTGAGCTGCGGAAACGCAGTTTTTTAGGGTGCGGAAACACGGAGGAGGGATTGTATAGGAAAAACAATGAAACAGTAAAATTCACTAGGTCAAGACTTGCAACTACCAGTTTCCAGGAGGTGAGAGTTGCGAATCACCCAAAACAGAGCATACAAAAGAGCAGACGACACAAAATCATTTCCAGCAGAAAAGATGACTAAACACAGGATATGGGGTTGGAGCCCCAGATTAAGCACAACTGCCTAAAACAAGATAAACCATGATGTTTGTATAAGGCCAAGGGGGAAATAAAAAAGGAAGGTTGCAGTATAGCAACCTTCCTAATTGTTTTCAATAGAGCACAGATGGAAGGATTATAACCAACAAACAATACTTGGCTCCTTCCAGACCATTTGACTATACAACCCAGCAAATCAAGCCTGTATGGGTACCGAGGAAGGTGGTAGAAGGTTTCTCCTCATACCCTTTTGCAGAATTTTCCAGATGTAATTCATCACTGGATTCTTAGCAGGCCTGAGATTGCCCGCTTTGCCTCGTCCGTCATCCTTTTCCTCTGGAACCGGAACGGACGGATTATACTTCTTCAAAAGCTGCCCCACCTTGTTCTTATCAATCTTTTCATACCCCATTACTTTGAGCTTTGCGGCCACTTTTGTGTAACTACCTTGCTCTGGGTAGAGCTTTTTAACTAGAGTCGCTAAGGCTTCTTCCTTCTCTTGCTTAGTTTCTTCTTGAGCGGTGCTCTTACCAGTGTCCTGAAAACCTGAGATGAGATCAAACTCCAAAATCTTTCCATTATTCTTTAACTCCTCTGGAATGTTGTTTCCTTTTACCACTGTAAGGGTGCGTTTGTTTCCCACGCCTTTCTTCAACATGAGCACTGTTCGACATGCAGATTCAATAGCCTGCGAGCCCAAAACATCATTCTTGCTGGGCTCCAAGTTTTTCTCCTTGCCTTTACCGATGTGATGATTGAATAGAAAAAGGCATTTATGCTCTTGGGCCAAGGCCTTATATGGCCTTAAAAACCGCCTCACCTCAATGCTTTGATTCAGATTGCCGGTAAAGAGGTCTCCAAACGTATCAAGAATGACCAAGTCTGCTGGCTGCCTGGACAGCTCTTTTGCAAGCTTTTCCTCAATGCCCTCACAGTCAAAAATGAAGCGCAAGGCTTTTGTATCCAACTTCCCTATGCTCTGGAGAGCCTTTAGTCGCACACATACGTCTTCTTTGCTGTCCTCTGTGCAGACCACGATCACACTCTTGTGCTCAGCTTTGATTGCATGGCCCACAAAGGATGGAACGTCAGAGCAAAGGGCAAGCGCCAGGTGCAAACAGAAGTAGCTCTTCCCGGTGTCGGAGCTGCCACAAAGGGCAGCTATTCCGACTTTAGGAAGGATGGGCCTAAGCAGCACAGGTACTTCCGTGATATCCATTGCCAGCAGGTCCTCCGCTGTTTGGACATAGGGAGGTAGCTTTTTCACTTTACTTGCTTCCATGGGCCTTCTTTTTAGGTGAAACCAATGTTGCAGACTGCTTTCCTGTGGACTGGGTACCTCGATTCATCTTATGGGTCATACGTAGTTCAAACGGCGTGATACGCTGGTTATAAAGAAGCTTTCTTAGCTCCCGATCTAACTGGTAGACGTGGTGGACCTCAAACTCGTCAAATGCATTCTGAGGCAGTCCAAGCCCTACCAAAAAGGCTTCAAGTCTAGAGGGCTGCAAGAGCAATTCCGTTGGATAATGATTCCCCTTCATCAACTGATCAAGTGACAACTCGAGATTAACCCCTCTTTCAAATTGGGCTAAACTATACTTTGTACGCTTTGTCACTGGTGTGATTGATTTAAGGAACTTATATTTACTGAGAGCAAGGATTGTAGTACGATTATCTGTGCTTAACTTAATATTGATTTGCAAGCCTGAAATATTTTTTTCTACATTCATTTTGTTTTGTTTTTAAGTGTTACTGCGTTTTGTCTAATTCATCGTTTGAAGGCACTCTTCTAGCCCACAACCACTTGTCTAAGTCGGCTTTACTGAACGACATCAGTTTTCCATTTGGCTTGTGAAAAGCGATATTCCCTGCTGAAGTATGTTTATACAATGTTGATTTAGAAATGCCTAAATACACGGCTGCCTCTTCTGCGTTAAACATCACCTTGATGTGCGTTCGAGAATTTGATTTTAAGAATGCTAGAACATTATCTAGCTTTTGTTCTAAGTTTTTAAAATAGTCTGTCATTGTTCTTTTTTCATGTTAAAAAATTAGCCCTGTCAGCAAAATGTTTAAGGGCTATTAAAACATTTGCCTTCAGGGCTTGCTAGAACAAATACTGTTCAGTACTTGTCGAGTACCGTACTATTTTAGGTACTATTCGTTTTTAACTTGAGATAAAGTTTTAATATCATCTTGAACCGCCTTTTGCAGGGAAGCAAATTTGTCTCTTATCTTATTCATGTCAGCAATGCTGGCGTTTTTGATCCCTCCTTTACTCATTAATGGCTTTAAGTCCTCCCTAACTTTATAAGACACATTAAAAAAGTAGCTAGCTAAATAAGAGTAGTTTGTGATACCATAGGGCGGCATTATTGCTTGTTCTGTCAAATAATGCATGAATAAGGCAACTTGTGAGAGTGACATCGTTTGTTCAAACTCTTTTTGATATAGTGGTACCTTAGCTTTACCTATTTTCTCGAACAAGTCTTTAGGGTGAATTGGATTTTCAGATTTAATCTTTTCACGTTCCGAGGTCTCAGTAAAGCCAATCCTCGCATTTTGTAACGCCTCAAGCTCATAAGCATAAATTGAAAGCTCATTTTTCCAGTTGTTGAGTAACTGTGCTTGTTCTTCATCATTAAGATCAACAATTTCGATTTCACCTTTTGATAATATCGTTTTTGTTTTCCTTGGTTCTAGCTGCGCTAGTAATTTATATGTTCTTTCCTCATACTCCTTTGCTAAAGCAACAACTTCTTGTGGATCAAATGCATTTACAAGTCTGCCAAGATGAAACACTAGATCTTCATCAAAATAGTATGTCATCTTATCTTCCACTTCCATCGGCGAAATGTATTCCGCATAATCGTATAAGTACATTTTTGACTTAAACATGTACAACCTTTCTCCCAAGGGAGCAAAAACCTGACGTATACTTTGTTGGTAGTTCATATTCTTAAATTACAAATCACACAGTTTATTAGCATAATTAATTTTAATATCATCTTCAAAATCATCGAGGTAGTTGGCTGTTGTAAGTACAGAAGAATGACCCAAGTTTTCTCTTATCATTTCTGTTGATACACCAAGACGTTTCAGCATGGTTGAGTGGCTGTGTCTTGCTACATAAGTTCCCAATTTGCCCTCTATTCCTAGATCGGCTGCTACTACGTTCATATGCTTGTTCACCTTTGCAATGAAGTCCTGAATCTTATATTTCTGTTGCCATGCAGAGAGCCCTGCACTTAAGATAGGAAACAGATAGGGGTTGTACCTGTCTATGGTTTTCCACTTGGTTATAATTTGCTTGGTTCTGTCCGTGAGGGGTACTTTGATCGGACGGAGGTCTCTTTTTTTTGTGTGCTTGGTTTTACTTCGGTAAAACGTGAAAAACTCACCCTTTATGTCCTGTGGCTTCAGTTGGCAAATGTCCGTGAAGTTCATTCCATTGCTGATGTAGCTGAATATCCAAAAATCCACTGAGCGCTGAATTTCTTCATCTGTTGCCTGATAGGCTAGTATCTTCTTTAATTGATCTGCCTGGAGGGCTTTTTTCACGTTTCTGGAACTTGGTATTTCAAAGCCTTTGAAAGGGTACTGATCTTGTCGCAGCAGCTTCTTGTCTATTGCTACATTGATAATAGCTCTTAGGTGTCGTAGGTAGATGCCAACTGTGGTAGGTGACATTGCCTTTTGGCCTGCATTGGTTGCTCCTTTGGTGAGTAGATGCTGCTCGTAGTCTTCTAAAAACTTCTTTGTTACATCACTCGCTTTTAAATTAGCCTTAAAAGCAAGCAGTGAATTGATGGTGGTTTTATATAGTGAAGCGCTGCCAACTCTGCCCTTTACTTCCAGAGCGTCAATGTATTCCTGAAAAAGGTCTTTCAAGCTAAAAGACTTTTGAAGCTGCTTCTCCTGGAAAAAAGCTTCTTCAAACGCTTTGAAGCTAAAGGGCTGCAAGTCCTCAAGAACCTTTGCTGCCTTCTGTTTTTTCAAATCCAGTTTTCGTCTTGTAATTTTTAGTTCATCGTCTCGAAGTTTAGGTTTAGCCAATTTGTCCCACTGTTCTTCTGTTAGGCCTATTCCTGTGTTGTAGCGTTTCTTTTGCCCTTCAAAATAGACCGATAGTTTCACGGGGCGGATTTTGATTTTGTTCTTCCTTCTAGTGTCTAACCAAAGTGTGACGGAGGCATTTGTATTTTCCATTGCTTAAAAATTTGCACCCAATTTTGCACCCTAACGAGTGCAAACATTGGCCTTGTTAAGAAATAATCGATAACCAAATTGTATGCTACTACCTCTTAATCAATTACTTAGGAAAACAACGGAAATAACAAGAAACAAAGAGAAATAATAAAATATAGACTCATAATCAGAGGGCCGGGGGTTCAAGTCCCTCAGGATCCACACTAGCAGAAAGGCTTTCAATTTATGGAAGCCTTTTTTAGTAAGCTTACACAATCGTTCATAAAAATTCTGGCGATTATTTACCGCGGAACAGGACTGTTGCCAGGCGGACAGACACACATCCCAATAAAACCACCCGATCCAGTAATTCAACCAATCTGGAAAGATCTTTGCATCGTACGCCCCTATGAAACCCATGGTTTTAAGATTCAGTGATGTACTGAAACTGATTGAATTTATCAGTGTAACCGGGAAATACAACGTGGACACAGATATCGACTCCTGCACTATTATTGGAAAGCTCTCAGATGCCGACATCTAGTTGGTGGCTCGCGGGTACGAAGCCTATGTGATTACTGGTTCTTAAAACAGCTTACCAAAGAAATTCCTGTACGAAGGAAACATCAATCGACGCCAAGTACGGGTGTAGACCAGTCGTATCCTCAAAGCTGTTGATCAGCGAAATACAGGCAAGTCGTTTGTCATGATAGAGCTCTACATAAAAGCTATCGACCGCGTAAAGTTTTACATGGGCATATTTTGTATCCCGGCCTGTAAGGTAGGTGCCTTTTTCTTTCGCGTAGCGGGCTTTGATGTCTTTTGCCAAAGTGCAGAATTGTTGGTGCGTCATAAAGCGTCAGTCATTGTGTAGTAGCGACACAAAAGCAATGCCCGAATTTTTGTGGCGGCAGAATGGATTCAATATAATCCCGTGGCTGACCTTATTTGTCCCCACCAAGAACAGAAACTTTTGCTAACCTCCTTTTGGGTGAAACAAGCAAACATTCCTTTCCCGACAATATCTTATTTCAACTTGAAAGTGGTTGAGCAGCCTTGAATTGAAAGTAAAGAAGGTTTCTAAAGGATTTAGGTGGAAATTCATAGAATCAACTTTAAGACAGATTGGCAATAATATCCTTATTCGGAACAGAACTAGTGCGAAAAAACAAAAGGGCTGCATGGAAATGCTGCCCCGTTTTTTAATCCAATTTCCTATGAAAACTATCTTGAGTTGTAAAACTTCTAGACCTTATGTTTACTGAGCGATAGTACGTATGTACTTTTTATTTGTCGGCTCTTGTGATGTTCTATTTCCCCACACACATTAATTATTTCCCACATAATTTCCACAAAATATAGTCAAGGAACAAGAAAGTAGCTTCCCCGTTTTACATCGGTTGTTCCAACGGTTGTCACACCTTTTATACGCAAACCAAATTGTATGCATTGATCACTGTGAGGGAGAATAGAACGAAAATCTTCCTGGTTAATTTTTAGCAAGCGTGGCTTTTCGCTGTGCTGGTTAACATATTGAAGAACCACGGACTCAAGTTTCGCTTGGAGTAATTCCGGATACATGGTGCTCTGGTTAGGGGTGTCTAAATAGTTGATTTCAGTATAAGTTAGTAAAAATACGGCAGTAAAAATAAAAACATGGGCGGCAAGACTACCACCCATGACCAACTTTTCGAATGAAGTTTTATCCACAATACGATATGCTGTGAGCAAACAAAGTTTTACCCGAGCTTGTGAATTGCGGGAAACCCCATGATGGGCGGTTTGTCAAAGGCAATTATTTGCTTATTGACTTTCTTCCTTTCTGCGTTTGCGGGCTGTGCGTACAGCAGCTGCGGCGCCGGCTACAAGTACAGCAGAAACTCCGAAGTCGAAAGGCACTTGCTGCACAGTAGGTGTAGATTGTGTGTTATTGCCACTTCCATTTTCTCCAGGGACTTGCACTTGCAAATTCCTGTTGGGTCGTCTGTAGGCAATTTCTTCAGAAGAATTTTGAGAGGCTTCATCTCCGCAAGATGCAAGGACGGTTGCTGCCAATAGGCAAAGAGTAAACAGTTTCATACTAACGGCGTTTTATGGTTAAGGATGTAAAAGTGTTCAGCAAGGTTTTGGGTTAATCAGTGCGGATAATAGACGTTTGCGCTTAATTGCAATTGTTAGGCCAGCATACTTACAGAATATCTCTCAAGGTTCCCGCTATCCTTGAGAGATATAAACATGCACATACCCATTGCATTCTCCTATCATATTTTGCTGGAAATCTTGTGCGGTAGTAAGAGAATCGGTATCTGTAAAAAGGCGAATAGCATAGCCTGCAGCTTTTAGTTGATCGATGGCTTTTGTTGCCTGCCTTGTTCCATATGCATTTGGCAGTACAAAAAGCTCGATCGTTTTTCGGCTAATATTTTTCTTCTCCACAAATGCGTTGACTTCAAAAACAACCTGCCGTATATCCAATGGCTGAAAGACGCTTTCAGCAACTTTTCGCTTCTTATTCACGACAGGTTTTGCATTCAACTTTTTGGATTCACTATTTGTGACATTGGTATGTTTTTGCTCCTGTCCATGGTTGATTTGTTGCTCGTTGTCTAAAAAACAAATCGTTCCTAAAATCAAAAGAGCAGTTAAACAGATGGCTTGCGTAAGACCAGATACGGATGGCGATAAACTAAGTAACAGTAGAAAAAATGCAAGCAGTAAGCGAAGCCCCCAAAAGATACTTAACTGGTGTAGATGGTAAAAGAATAAAACACGTTCCAAGACTATGCGGCGATAAACCAACGCCTTGTGTTTAATAGCAGTATTCATAGCAGATGCTGATTGTTTTCGTGGAGAGTAGCCAGTCTCAACCTTAAAACAATTGTGCCACCAAATGGGCAGTGTTGCCGAATAAATCAATTCAAGAAATAGAAGCAGGATGAAACAAAAAAGAAAAAGGGCTGCATGGAAATGCTGCCCCGTTTTAAAATCCAATATCCTATGAAAAACCGAGACAAAGATGAAAACGAAAGCTATCTGATGAAAGAGGAAAACTACTCTAAATTGGAAACTGCCTAGTGTATTTTGAAATTCTCGGCAAGTGTAAGCAAGATGAATTACGTTGATTATGCGCTTTCTGGTACATGAAATTCCAACATGATAAATCCGGCTAAACAAAAAGCCCCGGTGAAAACCGGGGCACAAAATGAGAAACCTGTAACACCTAATTAGTTCTTTATGAATTTAACTACCTGGCTTTTGCCTGCAGTTTTAATTTCCAGTAAATAAGCACCAGTTAAGAGCGAACTACCTAACTCGATGGCTTGGTAATTTTCGCCTCTTTGAGCGGTGTAAGTTTGACTATACACTTTGCTACCGAGCAAGTTGTAAATCACAATCTCAGTTTTATCACTTATGCCTGCATTAAAGCTAAATCGTAAGCTGTTTCGGACAGGGTTCTGCAACAATACTACGTTGGCACCTTTGTCCTGAAGAGCCAATGCTATTATTTGCGAATAAACTACACGACCATTTTTACTTACAATTTTCAAACGATATTGAATAGCGGAACCTATTACTTCTTGATAAGTGTAAGTTTCTTCACCTGGCGCTGGTGTTGCATAAATTGTTGTGGACTTTTGAAAATTTCTTCCGTCAAAAGTCTTTTCAACTTCGATAGTACGGATTTCTTCATTCTGTAAAACAGTCCAGTTCAATACAGCCTTGCTGTTAACGATCTTTGCTACAAAATTTTTAATTTCTACCGGCAGCACTGCGCTATTAGAATTACACCCATAAGGTGAATTATAGTTATAGCTACCATCAATGCGCAAATCATCAAAATATAAGGAGCTGTTGCCATCAGCATTTCCATCTAACTCCACCAAAATTCGTTTAACACCCGTAACCGGCGAAGTAGCTGCAATTTGTAACACGGTAGTTGGCGTGTGACGGTTCAAGACGGTACTGTACACCGGGGTTGTATTTCCGTTGATGTCGGCTAGGGAAACTGTCAGGGTACGTGAAGCATTGCCTGCAAGGTTGCTGCTCAACTTAATGGCAAAACGAATAGAAGAATTAGTTGTAAGGTTCACATATGGAATTGCCAATGAAACCTTACTGCCGTTTGGTGTAGCTGAGAAAACTAAACTATTTTGACCACTGATTTCGCTCTGCGTAGAAAGTCCTACGCCTGTAAAGCGCCAGCAATTGCTGCTTAGTTGTGATAAACTGGAAACACCTTCAAAACCTTGATTGATTTGCGAAAAGGCAGATAAAGCGGATAAAACCAAAAACAAGATGAGGGTAGAAATCGTTTTCATTATCGGGTCGAACTTTTACGGTGGCATCTGGATTTGCATGTTCAACCCTGGAGCTCTGAAAGACCGCCTTTTTTAAAATCGGCAGTTATCACTTAGCTGTATTTAGTTGTTTTCTTAGGGTTGAATAAGTGTATTCCTGTAAATGCCGCCGCAAACATAGTCGGGCTTTTCCGAAAGTGCAAGGACTTTTGCGATTTTCTTTTACGTAAAAACACGATTTTTTAAATAAGCGTCCCATTGCAAATCTGGCAAACCATTGGTGCCAAACACAGTTAAAACTCGGATTGGGCACGCCTTTTATTTTTTGTCTGAATAGGTTCAAAAAACCATTTTTGAACCTATTATTTAATTTATTAATTTAGGAGAGTCCATTCTTACGAAGCACTTTCCTTTGAGATGCCGGCCAAATTTTTCAACACTAAAAACTTTCTGGCTATGCGCTATCAAACCCCCACCACACTTCAAAGACTGAATGCCTTTTTTACAAGTCTTTTACTCATCGTGGTGCTGATCATCTGCTATGTGCTGTTCAGAGATAAGTGGCAAGAATAACGAAGTCGGATGCAGCCTTAAAATAGTTTCTGTCGGTACCAAACTAAAAAGGCTTCAAACATCTGAAGCCTTTTTAGTTCATCCGATTACATTTTTACAATCTCCACCCTCCTGTTCTTTGCCTTTCCTTCATCTGTCTTATTATCAGCCACTGGTTTTTCCTGACCCCAACCCTTTGCTGAAAGACGCGACGCTTCCACTCCCGACGCCACGACCACTTTCATGACAGCTTTGGCTCTTGCTTCTGATAGGGCTTTATTGGCTACAGGACTTCCTACATTGTCTGTATGGCCTTCTATAGCCACTTTTAATGATGGATTTGCCTTCAGCGTTTCTACTAATTGCTCAACTGTTTTTTGCGACTCCGGCTTGATATCCGATTTTCCCGTTTCGAAATTGATATACAGTGAAACCGAGCCTTGAGCGTTTAGCTTTTCAAAAATTTCATTGGCCTCAATCTCCTGCTTCATTGATTCCATTTCAACAATTACGAGGTCAAATCCGTCACACACATCATCGCGGCCAGGTGTCATGTTATCTAATACAACATAGTAGTTCTTACCCTTTGACGAAAATGTAAACGTGGCTCCTTGCGGACCTTCGGTCAGCGTGCTGTAGACTTTTTTACCACCATTTTTTAAGATGGCGTTTTCGTAATTCTTAATTACCTGGTGAGGACTTGGTGGCTTGTCCTGGTCGGACGCATAAACAAAACTGTAACCTAGTTTGATCACCCTACCTTCTTTTTCTTCCAATTTTTCAGCGGCAAAACGGACAGGTGTTACATTAAAATTATCAGTACATCCTACCAGGCGAAACTTGGGTAAACGATTAAAGAGCGGATGATCTTTACATCCTTCTTCATCCGCTTCTTGAGCAAAACTGATTTGCAGCGAAAGGCAACAAAGGGCAAGCAATGCAATCTTTTTCATGTCAAATGGTTTATGGTTATCGAATAAATTAAAATAAGAAATAATATTCATATCTGCAGCTCAACCGTGGTTTGTGAATTGCAGCAGAAATGGAAGGATGCCATACGCCAAATTCAACTATACCCTCGATTACAAAAACCTTAACCTCCGCGATCAACCTGAACTTTACCGCACGGGTGTTGGAGAGCAAGGCGTGTTACTGGTAGAGCCTTATAAAAGCGAGATTCTCCCGCATTGGAGATTTAAAACGCCTGCTATTGCCAAACAATCAGCTGCAAAGATTTACCAGCTTTTTTTAGCCTATAAAAAGCAGAATGATTTTGTAGGAATGGATATGGCCCGCAAATTTCTTCAAATGGGTTATACCCGGAGCCGGCGGTATGCTAACCACAAAAGCGGTAAAAAATATGATGGCCCAGTGCCGATGGACAAAAAAGGACAGAGCGGTGCACATGGGCGGCAACAACTTCCGCAAGAAACAGATCCGGTAAAAGCCGAAAGCGCATCGATCTTTTACAAGAGATGGCAGCAAGCAAAAGAAGACCGCGTTTACCAACAACTATTACAGCAGCACAAAGAAAGATTCCGTACCTGACCTATAGACTGTTTAAGAATCAGACAAAGTCCTAAGCTCAGACCTTCATTCAACTAATGGCAAACCCTTATATTCGTCAAATTCCCTCGTAAGATCGCCCAAGCAAATTGCTATTTCCCCGGTGACGGCTATTTTTGTTTGGTCCAAATCAAAACCAATATCCTTTGAAGCTGCAAAAATCCGTATGGTGTGTGCTGCTGCTTGTCTTTGGCGGCATCCTCTACTTCCTCATATTTACCTACCAGAATATTCAACGAAACCAGGAGTCTTTCCGTTGGGTGAATCACACACAAGCTGTCATCAATAACATTCACACTATCCGTTCACACCTGTTTGAGGTAGAATCACAAGTACGCGGTTTTGTGATTTCAGGCAATCCTACTTTTCTTGACGATTACAGCACGCAAAAGCAGCAGCTATCTGCTGGCAGTGCGGAGCTATTGAAAAAAACCATGGATAATGCAAAACAACAAGGGAACAGCAATCACTTATTAGAATTGATTGACCGGAAAATTGCATTCCAGGATACGCTTTTTGCCATTGCAAAAGGTTCAAGATTGGAAGCTGAAAGCCTCATCTCTTCTCTCACCGGGAAAAAAATCACTGACTCGCTGGAACTGATTCTTCAGAAAATGGAAAATGAAGAAAGGCGTTTGTTAGCCATCCGGATGGATAAATATAAAAGCCTCTCGGACGTCCGTTTTATTGTCATCATTGTCCTGGCCATTGTGGCTATTATCCTGCTTTCATTTCTGTTGTTGAACATCATCCGGGAAAATGTTCTGCGTAAAAAAGCGGAACAAAAAGCCCAGGAAAACGAATTAAAATACCGTAACCTCATCGAAAATTCTGCAGTTGTCGTTTTTACTACCGATGCGTCTGGAAACTTTACTTACCTCAGCGGAAAATGCAAGGACTTCACAGGCTTTACCGCGGAAGAATTGGTCGGCGAACACTTCCTGATGCTGGTGGAAAACAGTTGGGAACGAAAAGTAAAAGAGTTCTACTTCTTACAAAAACGAAACAAGACGCCTGAAACTGTTTTTGATTTTCCTATTGTAAGCAAAAACGGCGAACGCAAATGGATCGAGCAAAGCGTTGTGCTGTTATATGAAGATGGAGAGCCGGCAGGCTTTCAATGTGTAGCCAAAGACATCACCGAAAAGAAATATGCGGAGAAGCTGTTAGCAGAAGCGGAAAAAGAACTAAAAGCGAAACAAGAGGAATACAAGGATAGGTTGCAGGCGATCCTCGATTACATGCCGATGATTGTTTACCTCAAGGACATGGATGGCCGGTTTATTATGGTTAACCAACAGTTTCATGAGGTGTTTAACACCACCGACAGCGAAGTGATTGGAAAAACAACACTGAACGTTCACCGCAGTGAGGAAAGTGCCAAACGTTTCTTGGCAGCAGATGAAGAAGTAAAAAGCTCCTTGCAGCCAATTGAAGTGGAAGATGTAATTCTGACAAAAGATGGTGAACGTAACATGGCCATCGTAAAATTTCCTTTGCTAGATAAAGAAGGCCGTGTGTTTGCTATCAGTGCTGTAGGAAAAGATATCACGGAAAGCATTCGTTACCAGCAACAGCTAATTGAAGCCCGTGAACGAGCAGAAAGAGCAGAACGCTTGCAGGAAGAGTTCCTGGCTAACATGAGCCACGAAATCCGTACACCAATGAATGGTATCATTGGCATGACAGACCTGATGGAAACAACTTTTCTAAACGGTGAACAGAAGGAATATTTACGACTCATTAAAGAGTCCTCACAAATATTGCTTTCACTGATCAATGATATCCTCGACCTGTCCAAGATCAAAGCAGGCCGCATGACGGTGGAGCATATTGATTATAGTTTAGAAGACACGGTTGATGCGATCGTCGCTCCTTTTACCATTAAAGCAAGGGAAAAAGGAATTGGTATGATCAAAACCATTCACAACGAAACGCCGTTTATTATCGGCGATCAGCACAAGCTGATTCAGATTCTCAATAACCTGTTGAGCAACGCAGTAAAGTTTACAGAAAAAGGGAACGTGTCTTTAAACATCGTTACAAAGACCAACGATGCTGATGATTCCTTACACCTCTACTGCACTGTTACAGACACCGGGATGGGCATTGCCAAAGAAAATCTTGACGACATCTTCCAAAGCTTTGTGCAGGCCGGCCGCGATATGGTGCGGCGCTTTGGCGGAACAGGTTTGGGCTTGGCAATTACGAAGCGTCTTGTTGAACTGCAAGGCGGCGAGATTTCCGTCTCAAGTGAGTTGGGTAAAGGCACCACCTTCCAATTCAGCTTCCCGGTAATGCGTAGCACGCTGCTGGAAAAAACAATGGACGAAGCAAGTTTTAATGACAGCATCGATACCATCTCACTCAGACACAAACGCATCCTGTTAATTGAGGATAACCTGGTAAACCAAAAGGTGACCTTCCTTATGCTACATAAAGCTGGCATGCTGGTAGATATCGCTAACCATGGAAAAGAAGCTATCCAGTTTTTGGAAGAAGGAAGAACCTATGACCTGGTCATCACGGACCTTCAAATGCCGGAGATGGATGGCTTCCAGGCAACGCAACACATTCGCAGCAAACTAAAGCTGGAGCTGCCTATTATAGCCATGACGGCTAGTGCACTTCGGAACGAAAAGGAAAAATGTTTCCAGTTGGGGATGAATGAATACCTGACAAAACCATTTGCACCGAATGTGCTGTTCTACCACTTGAAACGTCTTCTTGTTGTTGGACAAGACACAGAGTCAACCATAGAAGAACTGGTTGTGGATAGCAAAGAACTTTATAACCTCCAGTTTTTGTACGAGATGGATGACGCTGACTACACGGCCGAAGTGTTGGAGCTGTTCCTGCAAACCACACCGCCTGTCCTCTCGGAACTAACAGAATACATCAAACAGGCCAATTGGCCTGATGTTTTCCGGAAAGCTCATAGTCTTAAAAGCAGCCTTGGACTATTGCAATTGAACCGAATGGTGGAATCGGTCACCAGTATTGAATACTTTGCGAAGACCGAGACACATACAGATAAAATCCCTTCATTATTTGACAACGTGGTGCAACAATACCAACTGGTAAAGCCCATGTTAGAATCTGAATTAGCCATTACCCGTAAAAAACCCGTTCTATGAAAATACTAGTTGCCGAAGACGAGCCGATCATGCAAAAAACCATTGCCCTGCGTTTAAAAAAAGACGGGCACGAAGTGATAACGACCGATAACGGACGGGAAGCTTTGTCGATGATTGCAACGGAAAATCCTGACCTCGTGATTACTGACATTATGATGCCGTACGCTTCCGGACTGGAGATTGTAGGCACCATAAAAAGCAGTGGCAGAAAGCTGCCCATCATTGTGCTCACAGCTATGGGACAGGAAAACGTGGTACTGGAAGCGTTCCAGTTAGGTGCCGATGATTTCATTGCAAAACCCTTTAGTCCAAACGAGCTTTCCATGCGGGTGAAGCGGTTAATGGTGAGATGACTTTTGCTTCTACCATATTAGGCCATTTATCCCCAACAGGTTTCTTATTGCAACTGGCAGCCATCTTCGCTGCAATTGTAGCAGGCATCCTGTTATTCATTGCTTTTTACTTGCATAAAAAATCGCAGCTGGCAAAGACCAAACAATACCTGCGTGGAGTTTACAGTGACCTGATATCGGAGATCAGCTTATGCGAAACAACAGAAGAAAAAGAAGCCTTACTGGTGCAGCCATTTTTTCAAACCTGCTTCAGCAAATGGCTTTCACATCCGTTGGGGAGAAAAGTCCTGATCAAGGAACTGGTACGCAGTAAAGACAGTCTTACCGGTGACGCGGCTCAAAACCTTCGCTGGCTATACGAAAGGTTTTCACTCAATGAAGATTCGTTCCGCTTGTTCCAATCAAGCCAATGGCATTTCAAAGCAATGGGCATTCAACAATTGGCTGAAATGCAGCAGGCGAACTACCTCGTGAAGATCTACCGGGAGACAAACAACAAAAATGCCTTCATCCGTACCGAGGCACAGATAGCAGTTGTAAAACTGACAGGTTTTAAAGGGCTGCGTTTTTTAAATATTACCAGCCACCCGGTTACGCAATGGCAGCAGTTATGCCTTATTGATCAATTAAAAGAACAAGACATTGAAGTTAACATGATCAGGAACTGGCTGTCATCAAAGAATGAAACGGTGGTGCAGTTTGCCTTACGGCTGATTGAGATCTATCGCTGTTATGAACTGCACGACGATGTAGCGGCCTGCCTGCGACACGTATCGGATGTCGTTCGCCTGCAGGCATTGCGGGCTATGAAAGAAATTGCATCCGACACTTCATTCAATTTTTTATGGCCACTCTTTTCAAGATGTACAAAGCCGGAGCAACTACTGCTTATTGACCTTTTTGGTGAAATAGGAACCGCTGAATGCTCACGGTTCCTTGCAACGTTGATCAATGCTAACGACGAATCGATCAGGCATAAAGCAACTGTTTTACTTGAGCAGTTGAAGCCCATGGTAGTAAAGGCAGAAGAAAAGCCAACTGCACCGACCTATTTCCTCTCCCCTGTTCAAAAGAAAGTTGTATGAGTGTCTGGACCCTGATGTATGATTTATTTACCTACGGCATCTTTGTTTACTCTGCCGTTATCCTGGGTTTTTACCTGTTCATCGGCATTTATTCCATTGGCGAAACAAGAAAATACATTCGCAAGAGCAGCTTTGCCGAATTTAAGATCCTTGCTTCGTCTGAACACACACCATCGCTTAGCATACTGGCACCTGCCTACAATGAAGGCGCAACCATCATTGAAAATGTGCGGTCGCTGCTGAGCATTTACTACAACAATTTTGAGGTGATTATCATCAATGACGGAAGTAAAGATGATTCCCTACAAAGACTGATTGATACCTACGACCTGGAGGAAGTGCCTTACTTCTGCGAACAACCCATCAAAACAAAACCCATCAAGGGCATTTATAAAAGCCGTAACCCGGTGTATAAAAAACTGGTGGTGGTTGACAAGGTAAATGGTGGAAAGGCTGATGCTCTGAATGTGGGTATCAATATCGCACAGAACAAATACGTGGTGTGCATCGATGTTGACTGCATCCTTGAGCAGGATGCGATGCTCAAACTCACCAAACCATTTCTCGAAAATGGGAAAGCAAGGGTTATTGCTACCGGCGGCGTGGTACGCATTGCCAATTCCTGCGTGGTCAAAGATGGTAAGATTGAGCAGGTACATCTGCCAAAACAATTCCTCCCACGCATGCAGGCGCTGGAATACATCCGGGCTTTCTTACTCGGTCGCATGGCATGGAGCCGCATGAATGGACTACTGCTGATCTCCGGTGCTTTTGGTGCATTTGACCGCGAGATTGTCATTGCTGTTGGTGGCTATGATCACGGTACCGTAGGCGAAGACATGGAGTTGGTTGTTCGTATGCGGCGTTATATGGAAGAAGCAAACCTGCCTTACGAGGTGGCTTATATTCCAGATCCGTTGTGCTGGACAGAAGCACCGGCTTCTTATAAAATTTTGGGACGACAACGGAATCGTTGGACGAGGGGCACCATTGAAACACTTCGCATGCACCGCAAGATGTTCTTCAATCCGCGTTATGGTGTATTGGGAATGGTGAGTTACCCATACTGGTTCTTTTTTGAGTTCCTGGCGCCTATCATTGAGTTTGTTGGCTTCCTTGCTTTTCTTGTGTTTGTCTGCCTTGGATTGATGGATTGGCCTTTCTTCCTTGCATTACTATTGACGATCTATGCGTTTGCCGCCGTCTTTTCTTCGTTTGCTATTTTAATGGAAGTGCTAACTTATAACCAGTATAAAAAGCGAAAGGAAATTGCCAGTTTAATGCTGACTGCATTAATTGAACCTATCATTTTTCATCCTTTTGTAGTGTGGAGTGCAGTAAAAGGAAACATTGATCTGCTGCGCAAAAAGAAAGCATGGGGCGAAATGAGCCGCCAGGGGTTTGCTACTAAACCAACAACTTAGCGCTTGCTGGCGTGCCGGAATTATAATCCATCAGCAAAAATTTATTACAATAGAGAATAGAGCCAATTAATTCGGCGCAAGTTTGTTAGCCGGAATATTGGCAAGCGTGTGTTTGCCGATGTTCGTCAAAACTGTTGCTGTCTTCGGCTGTGGTAACGTTCCAAAAGTGAACCGGGATAAAAGTGAAGCAGACAAAACGCCAACATGAACCAGCCAATGGTTACAAGGTTTTGGTTGGGAAGCTGTATTTGAACAAGTGCTCCTTCAGATGTGACCTCTGCACTTTCTCTTAGAGATGGAGTAAATGAAAGCCAAAAGACAAATAGTGATGTTAGCAATCCAATTACGACGAGATATTGCCTCGCTTTCCACCACTGTGCAAAACGGGGAACCAATCGCAGCGGCAATCCAAGTATTGAACAAACGGCAAGAGTGAACAAAATCAGGATTGTAGCAATGATCCCTTGAAACGTCATTCCTATCATATCCAACTCGATCAAAGAAAGCCGTGCATATTCGATATAAAGAACAAATAATACTGCAGCAGTTGACAAAAGCTGAAAGAGATAAATAAACAGAGATGTTCTTCGACGGGTCATTCTATAAATTTAAGGCGCTTCAATATAGCGGCTAATAACCTAAAACAGGAACGCAAAACCAGCCAAACCGTTCCACTGGTTGCCATAGGTTTTTTCCTTAAACTCATCTTTTGAATAACCGCCCGTTAGTTGCAGTAATGTATTCTTCCAAACAAAAAATTTAGCGCCGGCATTCAACCGCTTTGAGCGAAGGTTAGCGGTTGTCAGTTGAATATTTCTTCTTTCATCGGGAGAGATACCGCTGCCCGCTTGCAACCAAATCATTTCTCGTGAGTCTGCAAAAAAACGTTTGGCAGTAACAAAATAAGATTGGTTGTCAGCCGGGGCTTCAATTGAAATATAAGATGTGACATTAAAGAGCCAGTTTCCAATGTATTTGCTTACGCCACCCGAACCAACCCAAATATGGTCAGTAAACTTAAGCTGGCGATAGCCGCCTTCCACTTCCCATCCTCCATTCAATCCAACATATAAAGTTGCCCCGGTTGTATAGGCCGGAAAAACAGGATTGTTGTTGGAATAGGAAGCACCGACAAAGGCATAAACGCGACGGCTGAATTTTGGATAAGCCTGCGCTTCGGCCTGAACCCCCTCCCGCCCGAAACGCTGGGCAACATTTACTTTTCCGATGAGGGTAACAGCCTTTGTTTTCTGTTTGTATTCTACTGACGCAATCCGCCAGTCCTCAGCAAACTGCTTTGAAAAATGGGTGTGCTCATAGCTGATGCCTATCGCATGACGAAGTGTGTCCTGCTGCGCCTGCGCATTTAAAAAGCAAGAACCAAGCAATAAAAACAGTGATTGTTTTACGGCCTTCTTTTTCCATTTGCACATCTTCTTCATAAACGGGTTGCAAAGCTCTTTGTTAGGCAATTCTCAATTGAGAAGATTCGGTGACTGACTTAATGCGCAAGGTGAGGCACATTTCGCAGCCCCGGCCTGTGCCCGTCGTGATGTTAATTGTTCCGCCATAGTACTCCACACGATTGTAAATATTCCGTAGGCCAAGGCCCTTTTTACATTTAGCAAGGTCGAAGCCGATGCCATCATCTTTTATACAAAGACGCACCAAACCTTCAACTACTTCCAGCCTTATCAGCACTTTCGTAGCATTTGCATGCTTCAGAATATTATTCAATTGTTCCTGTACAATGCGGAAGATGGCAATTTTGTCTTCATCGTCCAGGGAGTCTTTATATCTACGTCTATCGGACACAAACTGTATCCTGATTTTGCCTGAAACATTGATCTTTTCTATCAATTGTTCAATGGCTTCTACCAGTCCTACATCAATAATAGCAGAAGGATTCAGGTCGTGGCTGATTCGCCGAATTTCGTTAATAACAGTTTGAATACTTTGGTAGGTCTTCTCTGTTAGCATTTGCGCATTTCCGCCATCTTCAATAGCTACTTCCAACATCAATTTACAGGAAGCGAGCATCTGGTTTACATTATCATGCAATTCCACAGAGAGTTGTCGACGTTCTTTCTCCTGTGTCTCGATAATGGATTTTATGAGATTCCGCTTGCTTCGCTTTTCCTGGTTAATCAACTTTTTTTGTAGCTCTTTTTGTGCTGTTATATCCTGTAAGGCACCAATTACACGAATCACTTTATGTTTACTGCGAATGATGAAGGCTTTGTCCAAAACGTTGCGGTATTCACCGTTAGCCACTCGTACCCTGTATTCAACCTGCCATTTATTAACGGCCGTGTTACGGATAGAAGAAAAAATCACTCGTTTGAACTCCTGCAAATCATCAGGATGAATGAGCTTCAATCGCTGTCGCAGAGAAATTTTCTTCTCGGGAAAACGAAACAACTCTTCAAACCGGTTACTCCGGTACAGATTGCCTGTGGCAAAATCCCAGTCGTAAATAGCATCGGATGTGGCTTCGTTTACATATTCATGCCTTTCAATACTCTTGATCAGTTTTTCCTGCAATTCTGCCTGGTCCGTAATGTCAACGGCCCAGCCACCAACCATGGCTTCGTTGTGAAGTACCATCCGAAACTTGTAGATCTTTAGCACCTGTTCCTCGCCATTCTGCTTCATGCCCCGTTCAATGCACTCCAGCAGTTCGCCTGTTTTTAGCACCCGCTGGTTGTTGATGTGATAATCAACCGCCAGTTGGGCTGGAAACAATTCGTAAATGCTTTTTCCAAAGTCTGCCTCGGTAAAGCCGTATGTTTTCAGGTATACCGGGTTCATGTAGCGCATGGTTCCTCGTGCATCTGTCAGCCAGGCTACTAAAGGAGAGTTCTGCATAAACTGCTCAAACAGCAGGCGGCTCTGGAACAAATCGTTTTGAATGGTCTCAGCCGTCTTTGTTAAACGGCTGACCTGTTTTTGGGCAGTAATGTCTTTTACAATGCCGTAGATGCCGTCGATCCGGCCATCCACATTGGTGTTGGGAAAGTATTTGCAGTGGATCCAGATTTCTCTTGCAGGAATTTCTAATTCATATTCTACAGGCTGACCGTTCAGCACCGTATTCATCAATTCTAAAAATCCCGGCCTTCGCTCTAAAGGGAGTTTGTCCATGATGCACTCGCCCAGTTCCATTTGCGTCCCGTATGCCCTGCCTAAAATATCTGAACCCTTTTTGTTTAGGTATAGCAGCCGCAGGTTCCGATCGAAGAAAAAAAATGATTCATCGATGTGTTCAAAAACGCGTAGGCAATTGTGGAAGTTGGGGACAGAAGTGATGGGCGAAAAAAAAGCCGGCTTCTTTTGGTGACGTGGTTTCTGTTGTTGGGTGATAGCAAGCACCTCCTGGTTAAACTTCATAGGATAGGACTACAGATTTGGATTTGATGATAAAGATCGACAACTAAAACACAGATGCAAGCTTCTCAAAGCATTTTATGGGCCTGTAAGTGTATTTACTTAACCTTTTTTCAAATGACGAAATCGTTATGAATCAATAATGAAGCTTTTCAGGTTGCGTTTGGTATAGTTTTTCTTTTACCATTTGCATGAAGGTGTTGTGGCTTGGTGTTGCCCTTTTGCTTTGTACGCTATCCGTTCGTACAAATGAATACGAGGTTCGTTCGTTCAACGAAGCCAACAAACTTGTCATTATCACGCTGGATGGATTACGGTGGCAGGAGGTTTTCCAAGGGGCCGATTCAAGCATTCTTCACCAGCCTCAATACACGGCTAACATTGCTAACGCCAAAGCACTTTATTGGGCACAAACAAAAGAAGAACGCCGAAAAAAGCTGATGCCTTTTTTCTGGAGCGTCATGGCCGGCGAGGGAGAGTTGTACGGCAACCGGGAGTACGGTAACAAGATGAACATTTCCAACCCTTACGCACTTTCCTATCCGGGTTACAATGAGTTGCTGACAGGCCGCGTGGATCTTTCCATCTTCAACAATGGCAAAACCTACAACAAGAACTCAACGGTACTTGATATGCTGAATACGACGGCGATGTACCGGAACAAGGTGGTGGCTTTCGCTTCGTGGGATGCATTTCCCTACATTCTTAACGAAGAAAGAAGCTCGGTTTTTATCAACAGTGGTTTTGAGAGGATCACGGGCAACAACCTGAGTTCAACAGAGGCGATGATCAACACATTACAGGCGGAGATTGAAGACCACAAAAACACCCGCTACGACGAGCTCACTTACCTGGCCTGCAAAGAGTACATTCAGAAACAGGAGCCTTCGGTGGTTTTCCTCAGCCTTGGTGGTACTGACGAAGCCGCCCACGAAAAAAAGTATGACGTTTATCTTCAGCAGGCAAACAGTGCCGACAGAATGATTGGTGAACTATGGCAATACCTGCAATCTCACCCCTCCTATCGCGGTAAAACCACTTTTATTATTACAACTGACCACGGACGCGGTGCATCATCAAAAAATTGGTTCACGCATGGACTAATGGTGAATGGCTCATCGCAAACATGGATGGGGCTTCTAGGTCATGCTGTCAATGCATCCGGCGAACGCAAAAATGAACAACAGCTTTACCTGAAAGATGTAAAGAACCTGATGCTGAAAGTCCTTTCGTTCCAGCCTAATTAAACCGCTATTAGCAGTTTAGCCTGCTTCTTTACGGCATAGTTTTTCCGGCTAATAAAAGAAAGTCTATGGCAGATAAAAAACAACCGGTAAAATCGAAAAAAGATACTTCCTCTAAAGAACAAACGATGGAAGAGTTGCGGGAACGGCACCCCTTTGAGACGGATAGCCAGATCAAAAACCGTTATGGCAATGGAAGAGAAAAACCTGGCTCCGATGGAACAAACCAAGATGCAAGAGGCAGCAACCATTAAAAGATAATGGCGCAGGTCTCCGTTGTGTTGCAATTCATCCACAGTTAAAATGATCTAGGCTAACGACGCTGCTGAGATTAAAAACTTTAGCGGCCGAAAGCCTTTGCCAAAACAAGGCATAAAGTTTTTATAGGTAGATGCGTATCTATTTTTTGACTTTAAAATCTAACGATTATGTCAGACAACAACAGAAACCAAGATCAAAACAGAAGCTCCGACATGGGTAACCAAGGTATGGGCAGTGGCCAAAGCCAACAAACAAGCGGCGGTCAAGGCGGCTCTATGGGTAACCAAGGTGGCCAGGGTGGCTCAATGGGCAACCAGGGCGGTTCTCAATCAGGCGGTATGGGCGGCTCAGAAAACATGGGCGGATCCCAAGGCGGTTCTGAACGCGGACAAGGCGGCTTAGGCGGCCAAAGCCAAGGTACCAGCGGTGGCTCCGGTGGCGGTATGGGCAGTGGTGACATGGGCGGAAGTTCAGGTCAAGGTTTAGACAGTGGCGATTCTGGCCGTGGTGGCAGCAGCGGAACTGGCGGCAACACTGGTTTAAGCGGCAGCGAACGCGGACAAGGAGGAATGTAGTCACTGAGATTGCTTCGCTATTACATCATCAAGCCTTGTATCACTGCAAGGCTTGATTGTTTTAAAACATTTAAAACCCAACAATATGATTGATCCAAGAGACAAAAAAGAAGAAGACCGCCCGATAGCTTACCCAAAGCCTACTGAGGCCGACAGCCAGCTAAATAACCAGCCGGAGTATATCGATCAGGAGCCCAACACGTACGACAAAGAGATTAGTGATGTTCCGGGGCAGGAAACGCAGCGAAATGATTAGGAGTCGTTTAAAACCTTGATTTTGATTCTGAGGTTTCGGAAGAACATGAAAAGGTTATTATAAGACAAGAGTCGTTCAGCAATGAACAACTCTTTTTATTTCCAGTAAATCGAATTAATCTGATAAATCCTAGTTCTATGAATAAATCCTCTTTACCTCCTCTGCTCTTCTTTCCATAATCACCTTCCGTCGCAGCTTACCAAGGCCGGGTGTGATCTCGCCATTGTCCAATGAGAAAGGCAAAGACAACAACTCAAACCGTTTGATTTGCTCTACGTTGTTGAAGTGCCTGTTCATTTCATCAACAATTGACTTAAAATGCTCTCTCACTTTCGGATGATTGGTCAGGTTTGTATGATCATCTGTGGAGATGCCGTTTTCCTTAGCCCAATCCTGCAACACCGGGAAGCAGGGAATGATGAGGGCACCAGTGAACTTCTCGCCGGCCCCTACGACCATCACCTGCTCAATGAAAGGCGATTCTGCCAGCTTGTTTTCAATAGGCTGCGGCGCTACATATTTACCGCCGGACGTTTTGAAGATTTCTTTCTTTCGGTCGGTGATCTTTAGAAATTTTCCATTCACCAGGGTTCCGATGTCGCCAGTATGCAGCCAGCCATCAATGACCGTTTCGGCCGTTAAATCGGGACGCTTGTAATAGCCCATCATCACGTTGGGTCCTTTGCAGAGAATCTCGCCGTCATCGGCAATCTTTACTTCCACTCCCCTGATTACTGGTCCTACGGTGCCAATCATGCGTTCGCCTTCATTCAATTGGTTCACGGCAATAACAGGCGAGGACTCCGTTTGACCATAGCCCTCCATGATGGGAATTCCTGCCGCTGTAAAAATGCGAAGCAGTCGGACCTGGCAGGCTGCAGCACCTGTTACGATGCATTTGATCTCGTTACCCAAACCTTCTCTCCACTTGCTAAATATCAGTTTATTGGCCAAGGCCAACTGCACCCGGTAACCGAGGCTTCCTTTTTCAATTACATCGTATTTCTCTCCAAGCGACAAAGCCCAGAAGAACAGCTTCTTTTTAACGCCGGTCAGATCCATGCCTTTTGCAAGGATCTTCTCATATACTTTTTCCAGTAACCGCGGCACGGTGGTAAACATCTCCGGCTTTACTTCGCGGATGTTGTCGCCAAGGTTTTCAAGGCTTTCCGCATAGTGAATGGAGGCGCCGGCAAAAAGATAAACGTAGGTCACCATCCGTTCGAAGATGTGGTTGAGCGGCAGAAAGCTCAGCACACGGGTGTTGATGGTGATGGGAAAATCGGGCAGGGTGCTCATTACATTGCTCAGCACATTGTGGTGCGAAAGCATGACGCCTTTTGGTGTACCCGTTGTTCCCGATGTATAGATGATGGTAAATAAATCTTCGGTATTGATTTTGGCCTTCGCTTCATCAATTTGCTGAAAATGTTGCTGTGTTCCTTTCGTTAATACCTCTGTCCAATGCGGGACACCGTCCATTTTCTCAAAACTAAAAACGCCCTGTACGGAGGGCACATTGGCAATTACTTCCTGCAGTTTTGGATACACCTCCCCGTCGTTGAAGAAGACAAATTTTGTATTGGTATCATTGAAGATGAAGGTAAGATCGCTGGCAATGGCGGTGGGATAAACCGGTATAAGCACTGCACCGATCTGTTGTACTGCAAGGTCCAAGAACACCCACTCCGGGCGGTTCTTAGAGATGATGGCAACCTTATCCCGGCCCTCCAAACTCATATCGTTGGCACTGACACCCATAGCCAGTAGGCCAGCACTGAGTTTGTCGACGATGTCTTTTACTTCCCGGGTGCTGTATTTGCGCCACTGGCCGGCCTCTTTGGCTACCAGCATACCTTCTACCCCGCCTTTTGCTAACTGCTGATCAATGCAATCAAATAAACGATGTGGCTTGTTCATATCCGCTAAGCTTGTTGATACAAATTAAGGAAATACAGGGCAATGACGAAACTGTTTGCGATGAAAAGCCGATTAAAAAGAATGGCATCGGCCTGGCGTCAGACTAATTCATCCCTGCTTTAACATTGTTCTCCTGATTTAGTTGTCAATTGCCTTTGGCAACAACGGTTTATTGCCCCTTTAGAGTTGCTATTTTGCCAAACGGATATATTCTACTTCAATGCTTGTAGCAGCATTCAGTCCTTCACCGAATGTCACCTCCAGCTTTTCAGTTTCCGGCAGATTGAATGAATTGTTCCCTTGTGTTTTAAAATATAAAGGCTGAAAACCCGGATAAGGTCTTGGAAGAAGCAGGTAAGCGTCCTTCCGCAGGCTGCTCAAGGGCACTTCGATTATCTGCCATTCGGGTTTCAACGATAACCTTGCCGCAAAGGCATCCGCATTTGCAGTGATCAATGCCAGCTTCGCTGTTGTTTCGGAAGTTGATCTTGCTTTAACAACCAGCTTTGTAAAGGTTGAAAGCTCCTCTTTTCGCCCGGAAGTCTTATCTGCAAAGAAGTACTGCCAGCCAATGACCTCACTACCGGAAGGACGGCTCATCGTCGCTTTTATTACTAATTGCCTTGGTTCGGTTGTGCTCACATATTCGAACGTATTGTTGCGCCAGGCCGGATTGTAAAGCATCACCGCGGACCGGTCGGTTGTTGGAGAGAAAACCTCAAGTGGACTGTTCTCCTGCGCTACAAAAGTTTGCCAGCTTTCGTTTCGCCATTCATCCCAGGCATAAGGAGCCCCTTTGAAACCACCTGGAAACGTGTAGGTATCACCGTTCTCTCTTCTCACCATGATTCGGTAGTTAAGCAACCCGGGTGTGACCATATCCACAGGAACTTCAGCACTGTATTCATAACCGCTGATGCGCTTTGCCGGAACGGTTTTCCATTTGTTAGACGAGTTGCGAATTTCAATGGAAACTTTATCGGCAGTATCAATACCCGCAATGGTTGAGCGGATAATAAATGATTTACTGGATGCTACTTCAGCTAACGGCTGATGAATAGCGATTGGTTCTGTTACAGAAGACGGCGGTGCATAATATTCAACGCCGGAAGTTTTATAACCAGGATAAGGTCCTTTCGGATCGCTGATAAAATAAATGCCAGGTGTGAAATAGTTCCCATCGCTACTCCAGTCCCCTTTGTAATCATTTGTTGCACCGGTAATGATAAAACCGTTGGCCATTTCCGGGAGAAGCAGTTTCATCCGGTTTGCCCGCCAATGGATTTTTGTTACCTCTTTTTTTGGCGATGCTTTTTCAAAGGGGTCTCGCACCACTATGGCATCCGGCAAAATCTCCAAACGCCAAACCCCATTAGCTGCTTTGTCTAAAAAGTAAGCGCCGGTTCCCTCGTACTGCACAATCGGGGAGCTGCCTACACCTGCAATGCGTTTGAGCCTTGCTGCATTTTTTGGTTGCGAAGTTGTTGAACTTGTATGGTAAAACTCTTCTTCCGTGTTCATTTCGCTCAGCTGCTCTTTATAACTGACACGGAAGACATCAAACAGCGTATCAGCGGGATAAGTACCCCAATTTTTTCCTAGCGGTAATTGATGAAATGCTTTAGCAGCAATCAATAAACTGATGGCTTTTGCCGGCGTGTAAATGAGGTTGAGATAGTGCGTTTGGTACTCCGTGTTTCCATACGCTGTGAGCAAAGGATCGTAGGCAAACTGCGTCGCCCATTGAAAGCCTGCTGTGCGATAACTGCGGGCCATGGCCGGGTACATGATGGGCTGCATCACGTCGCCGGCATCAAACTCATACACCATTTTTGCCCGGTTGCGAAAAGCAGGGATGGTATCGAAGGGAATATGATAGCGGTCAACGTTGGGAAGAAAATTGCCCCGCTGCTCACGATTGGCAACAAGCCCCGTCGGATACCACTGAAAGCTATGACCATGAACATTTGCTTTCACAACTGCGTCGGCATAGGATGGTGATTCGCTGATGTTATAAAAAATAGGTTTCGTCCAACCTGTACTTTTCACTGCGGCCGTCATGCGGTTCACATATTCTGTCGTTCTCTCTTTTGGTCCGCTGTGGTGAGGTTCGTTGTTGATTTCCATCGCGATTACATCCGGATCATCACGATACGTTTGTTTGGTGTAGGGATTGACATGGGTGAAGAATTGTTTCAAATAATTCTCCTGTGCTTTAAACGCTTCTTCCCTTACCACCGAACCGCCTTTGGTGTACACGTACGAAAAACCGTTTGTCCTGACGTCCGGTTCAGGATAACCATTACCCCAGAAGGCGATAGGTGTGATTAATATCTTGATGTTATGTTGCTTCAGCTTGAACAGCAGGTAATCAAACAGGCGGAGGTGTTCGTTTTGGAGGAGATTGCCCAGTGAATCGCAAATCTCCACATCCCACACATGCACACGGAAAGCGTCTAATCCCAGACGCCACATATGGTTCACATCTGCATCAATGGCTTTTTCCAGCTCAACATTCAATGCTTTGTGTGAACGGTAGCCATAGGCAAAAGGCACGGTATAATTCAAGCCAAAAAAAGCGGCTTCTTTTTTAGTGGTAGTATAACGCAACACGCCTTTGTTATCAACATACACAAGGTTCTGTTTTACGTTCTGTGCAAAGGTTTTGCTAAGCCAAAAAAATGTCAGAAAGCAAAGTAGCAAGTAAGGTTTCATCAGCTTTTATCGAAGTAGTTTTTATAATTCTTTACAGCAGCGCATTGCATCGGTTGCCTAAAGCATCCGCCTTATTAAGTCATTAGTAGGTATAGAAAGGCGGAGAGTTTGCTCTCATCATTTATCATGAAACATGAATCACTTCGTTGCTTTTAATAGAAGCTTCCCCGTTTCCAATCCTTTCCCGCTCACAGTTAACTCAATGTTTCCAGCTTGTTTTGCAGACTGCACCAGCACCACCAGTTTACCACTGAAGGTTTTCATTGTTGGCAGATGAAATTGCTCCAACGATGCAGCATCACCGTTGCAAGCCGCACGATAAGTTCCAGCACCGGTGACACTAAACTGTAATTGTTCCGTAGCGGTTGGACAAAGATTTCCGTCCTTATCAACCACGGATACAGTTACATAGGAAATGTCTTCACCATTGGCGGTGATGGTTTTTCGATCTGGTTCTAAAAGCAGCTTGTACGGTGTGCCTGCTGTGACGACGCTTTTTTCAGCAGCTGGTTTTCCATCTTTGCCAAAGGCAACCACTTTCACGGTTCCGGGTTCATACTTTACATCCATCCACATGAGGCGATACCTTTCCTGCGGTGTGCCGCTTTTATGCTTTTTCCGAATGCCCATGCTTTTGCCGTTGATAAAAAGTTCGGCGCTATCATGGTTTGTGTAAACGAAGACAGGTGTGGTTTGCCCTTCCCTTCCCTCCCAGTTCCAATGCGGAAGAATATGCAGGGTTTCCTCTTTTGTATTCCAGCGGCTGCGGTATAAATAGTAACGGTCTTTGGGCAGTCCCGCCAAATCATTAATGCCAAAATAAGAACTCCGTGAAGGCCATTTGCTATCGTACGGCGTTGGCTCGCCCAGGTAGTCAAAACCTGTCCACACAAATTCGCCAATCACCCAGGGTTTGTCATCCTGCAGAATAAAATCATCTTCTGGTAGGTTGGACCAACTGCAGTATTCAAGGTCATAAGAAGAACATTGGTTGTCGGGATATTGTTTTTCAACAGACTTTTCTACCGGGAACTTATATACGCCACGTGAACTAACGGTAGAAGCGGTTTCCGAACCTAAAAGAAACCCCTGCGGGAAGGTTTTGTAAGCTTCCTCATACAAGTGTGTCCGGTAGTTTAAACCAGGGATATCCATGATGGCACCAAAGCCGGATTGCATGACCGCTTTTACCTGGTCCATGCCAACTGTTACCGGACGGGTTGGATCTTCCCGGTGAAAAATATCCTGCAGCCACTTTGCCCGCTTCACTCCTTCCGCTCCCCATTGATCCGGCACTTCATTGCCCGAGCTCCACATCACGATGGAGGGATGGTTGCGGGTGGCACGAATAAGGTTGACGACATCTTTTTCCGCGTCGGCGGCGAAAAATCGGGCATAACCATTTTTCACTTTTGGCCTTGCCCATTCGTCAAAACTTTCGGCGAGGTACATGAATCCCATTTCATCGGCCAGTTCCAGTTGTTCCAGCGATGGCATGTTGTGCGAACTGCGAATGGCATCGCAACCCATGTCTTTCAAAATGCGAAGCTGGCGGCGCAGCGCTGCTTTATTGATGGCAGCCCCCAAGGGTCCTAGATCGTGGTGAAGACACACGCCTTTGAACTTGCGTGTTTGTCCATTTAGCTGAAAGCCGGTTGCCGGTTGGTAATTGATGGAGCGAATACCAAACCGCGTTGTGACTTCATCTTTTAATTGGTTACCAACATATAATCTTGATACGGCTTTATACAGGTAAGGTGTTTCCGGGCTCCAGAGCTTGGGCTTTGGAACGGCGATGTTTTGGTCAAACTGGTTACCGAAAAGAGCTGCTGTTGCACCGGTGGCAACCTTTTTTCCTTCTGCATCTAGGATATCCGTTACCAGTCGAACGCCTTTGCCGGATACATTGGTCTTGATGTTGACCTTCGCTTGCTCTGCACTGATGAAAGGTGTGGTGACATAAGTGCCCCATTGGTCGATGCTCTCTGTATTCTTTACAGTGATGGTGACTTTACGATAAAGACCTGCACCCGGGTACCAACGCGATGATTGACCCATGTTGCTCAGGTGAACGGCTAAAAGGTTGTTGCCTGCGGTTGACAGATCCTTTGTAATGTCGAAGTAGAAATAATTATACCCGTAGTTCCATTCGCCTATTTTTTTGCCATTGAGATAAACTCTTGGTTCACTCATAGCTCCTTCAAATAATACGATCGCTTTCTGTCCCTTTTTAAAATGCGGCAGGCGAAAATATTTTCGGTACCACCCTTCACCAATGTAGGGCAAAGCACCTGTTCTACCGGTCTTCTCGCTTGCGACTTTCTCGTTATTCTGGGTGATTTGTACTACCTGTTTGTCAATCTCTTTATCGAAAGGACCGTAGATTGCCCAGTCGTGAGGGACGCTTACAGTTTGCCAGGCCTGGTCGTTGAATGAAGGCTGAGAAGCTTGGTCAGATTTTCCGCGACTGAACTTCCAACCTTCTTTGAGCTCCGTTACAACGCGAACCTGTGCAAAAGAAAAATTGAATAATAGTAAGGTCAGGGATAAAAAAATAGATTGCCTGGTGCCCATGGGTGTTCTTGTGATTTTTCAGGGAAAGATATTCTATTCCGAAGCGTTGATTTTGATTGGGAGGAAAAGTTTTTCGCGATACGTAACCAAGTTTAGTAGCGAAGCTTTCAGGCACCCAGTAAAAGAGAACTGCAATGTCTGTAGATGGCGGGGCTGTTCTAAAAATCTTCTAGAAGTGTAAATCGACCCTAACTATTCAATAAAATTCCAAAGCCGCTCGTTTGAGCGGCTTTGGAATTTTTAAAACTAACAGTTATTTCAATTAGTTAATTGTTACTGTTTGTGTGTGCTCATTCAGTGTAATTGTATAAGTTCCGGCTGTAGCTGGCGTTTTAAAATTGTCGCCACCTTCCCACTTGATCCTGCGGGTTCCTGCGGCACCGGCGCCGGCGTCTTCATAGTCAAAAGCTCCCCACGCATTTCCAGCTAGGAATTTAATATCCTTTCCACCCTTCAATGCAAGAGTGATTGTCCAGACGCCATTTCCCTGATACGTCATCTGCGGAGAGGAAGCAGGATCCCAATCATTAACGCCAGCTTGGTTGATACCATCTCCTACGACACGCATTTGTGTGGCGGAAGACATTTCATACTTCACGCTGTTCGGATCGCGGCCATCCCAGATTACACGATAGCGGCCAGCAGATGGAGGATTTGGCATGTTGTCGGCATTCACAACCAATGGGCTGCCGCTTGGTCCAGTTGAACCATAGCTTCTGGCATTCGTAGCATTAATATCGCCATTGTTCCAGTCGTTGTGATCAATCATTTTCCAGCCATCAACTGTAAAGTCAGCTACGCCTACAAACAAGTTGTTCGAAGGCATGCCCATGCCATAATTTGGGAATACAGCTCCTGGATTCCAGCCAGCTCCTACTGCACCACCAACAAATCCCATACGGGCTGGACGAATGTCATATTTCATGTTGGCAATATCAAGGCTGATACGGTAAACACCTGCTGCAGGGACTGAAATATCAGCACCGCCAGCTGAAAGGTTACCACCTGATCCACCGTAATTAGTAGTCCATGCACGGCCTTGTGTAAACTTGAACATTGTGTTAGCCGGCAGGAACATATAAGCATAGTACAACTTATTCATAGCAGCAGGACGAGTGTCGCGGATCATTTCCGGCGCCGTTGGCGGATCCCAATCGTTACCGTTACCTGTAGCACCTTGGAAATTTCCAGCCATGTAAAAACGCAATAGCGGCATGTAAGTATTTACCAGAATAGAAACAGCATTTGAATAAGAAACAGCGCCTTGTGCAGTGGTTGCTTTAATGCGGTACTCAATTCTGCCTTGGTTGCCACCTGTTACTCCTTCGTTAAGCGCAGAAGTGTTGATTTCGCCTTGTGTCATGGCACGGTTGAAAATAGACGTACCAATTGCAATTTCCTGCGGAGAAGCAAAGTTCTTTCCTGCGGAGTCATATTGCACAGCGTATGTCACTGCTCCAACATAACCATTGAAAGAAGGTGTCCATGTAAAGGTCAATGCTGTCTGTCCTGCCGTAGCCAATGTTCCGGTAACTGTGGTAGCCGAACTGGTTAACACAGATGGATCATTGTATGGAGTTACCTGGATTTTTACAGTGTTGGAAGTATATCGCTCATTGTTATTGGCGTACGATGAAATGACACGTACATCCAATGTATACGGCGTACCCAGGGTAAAGCCGTAATTCAATACGATGTTATTTAACTCCTTGCCGGTCAGTGCAGCGCCTGATTTCCCGATCACTTCTTTTGTAACAGATTTTGTGAAGTTTCGGCCGGTAGAATCTATCTCAATGATGAATTTATAATTATTGCTATCAGTCGCATAATTTGGACTGGTCCAGGAGAAAGCGACTACTTGATTTAAGGAATCGGCAGGTGTAGGCGACACAGAGGATTTTGATGCAGAAAGGATAACGGCATTACCGTTCTTATACATCGGAAGGTCATCTACTTTGGTACAGCCGGCAATAAACAAGAGCCCTGCCACCATTACAGAATATATAGCCAGAAATTTTTTCATGATGTGCTGATTAAAAGATTATTGTTTGACAACCGTGTATTTACCGGTTCTGAAATTCACCGTGATCTTGTAGTTACCGGCAGAGGAAGGCGTTGGGATCGCATCCGGGTCGCTTTGGCCTGGAAGTCCCATGTTGAAACCAAGGTCGCCACCATCGGCTTCCTTGCCACCGTACTGCGGTTGCCAGGCACCTTGTGTCGAAAGAAATTTATAGAACTTACCAGAAGTAAGTGGAACGGTGATAGTGTATTCTGTGTTGCTGTTCTTTGTGAACTTTTGAGAAGCAGGAGGACTGTTAGTCCAATCACTAGCCATAGCATTACCAGTAATGTACAATTCACCGGTAGGCGGAATCGGAACGGCAACATCAAGGTACGGTGTCACAGTTATCCGGATCACATTCGAGTATAATGGAGCTGCGCCTGCAGTACCAAGTGTAGACTTCAAGCGAAACTCGATTTGATGTGCAACGTTTTCCGCCAGTTCCATGCGGGAGAAGATGCCATTAAACTCTTTCACCGTATAAGTTTTACTCAGATCTTTTGCAATGGCGATTTCCTGCTTTCTAGAGCTTTTAAAATTTCCTCCTACAGTGTCTACTTCCAAAACATAGTTTACATCTTGTGAACTTATACCAGTAGTAAACCGGTACTCGGGATTGGTCCAATCAAAACGGATAGCAGTATTGGATGCATTGGCACCAGTTAAGACCATTGCATTGGTACTGGAAGCTTTTAGTACCGGTGGTGTACCACCTTCTAAGGTGATGCGGTTTTCATCTTTTTTACAGGCAGTAAGTAGAACAGCTCCTGCCAGAAAAAATGCGACCGTATTCAAAAACTTATTCATATAGACTTTTGTTTTTAAGATTAATAGCCGGGGTTTTGTACCAAGTTAGGGTTTGCGCCCAATTCACTGGAAGGGATGGGATACAACTTCCGGTTAGCCGAAACACCCGTTCCAGAGCTAACACCACCTTTGAAAGGCCACAAGTAAGTGCTTTCTGTAAAGCGGTTAAAGCGAATCAGGTCTGTACGGCGATGCCCTTCCCAATACAATTCCCGTGCTCTTTCATCCAGGATAAAGTCGGTAGTGATGCTTCCAACATTACCGGTTGTATTGCCGTATGCCCGCTGACGAAGATTATTGATGTATTGCAGTGCCAGCGTTGCATCGGTACCGGCAGCGCCACGAGCCTGACCTTCGGCATAAATCAGGTACATTTCCGCTAAGCGGAATACTGGGAAATCAATATCAGAATATGTTCTTGTTGCATCTGAGCCAAAGGCTCCGCTACGTGTGCGGTTCCGGAATTTTGTTACTGCATAACCTTGTGTGTATTCACTCACGTTACTAATTTCCAGGGATTGTCCGCCTGTGAAAAACAAGGCTCGCCTATCTGGGGTTGAATTAAAAGAAGGTGCGCCAGGGAACAGCTCCGGAAGATTTCTCGTGGTACGAAGTCCAAACCAGGCGGCAAGGCCGGTCATGTCGCGGTGTGTTGAATTACCACCAGTAGAGGCATTCACCAGGAATGTTGTTCCACCAAAATTTTGGGTTCGAACACCATCATAGTTAAGTGTCCAGATAGCCTCCGTGTTAGCTGTGTGGTTGTCCGCCAAGAACAAGTGCTGGTAGTTTGTTAGTAAACTATAGCCTGCGTCAATTACTTTTTTCGCATTGGCGGCAGCTTCTGCCCATCTTGGTGTACCCGTATACGTTATAGCATTCAGGTTTAGGCGTGCCTGTAAAGCCCAGGCAGCTGCCTTATCGGCGCGGCCATATTCATTCGAACGGGCAGCAGCCAGATCACCTTCGATAGCGGTCAACTCTGACTGAATGTAATTAAACAGGTTAGCACGAGTGATCTGCCGCGGTGGCGTCAGGTCACCAACTACCTTTGTTTCATCCACAAAGCCAGGGTTGCCATAAAGGTCCATTAACGTCCAATACATGAAAGCCCGCACAAAACGAGCTTCAGCCCGCATGCGCTTTATATTTTCTGCAGCCGAACCGAGGTTACGGGAAGATACTTTAGAAGGATCACTTTCACGGATAAACTCATTGGTAAGAGCAATAACATAAAAACAGCGGGCATATAAACCGGTAAGCATCGAGTTGGTGCTACCCCAGTTCATGTTATGAAAATCCTGGATACCTGGATCGTTCCAGGCCACAACTGCTTCGTCAGTGGATAACTCTTGTGCCTTCCAGAATAATCGAAGGTAATCAGAGGTACCATCGTCAATTATACCGGCAAGGTCGCCAGAAGTTAATGCCATAGAGCCATACACTTTTGCCAAGACTTGCTTATAGCCGGCTTCATCGGCGTATGCTTTTTCTGAAGTGAAAGCATTGGTCGGAAACCGGTCCAGGTCCTTATGACAGGCCACAAGGCTGAAAGCTGTTATCCCGATCAGGAACAAGGAATAAAATCTCTTCAACATATCGTTAGAATAAAAAAGTTAAAAATCAAGATTTACACTCAGCGTCATTGTTCGCGGACGCACATAGAACGTATTGTCGATACCACCGTTTATCTCCGGATCTACACCTGTATAGTTGGTGATTACAAAAGCGTTCTGTACGCCAAGTCCGATGCGCATTGTAGTACCGCGGAACACTTGTCCTGCATCATAACCAAAGGTGATGTTCTCCATCCGGACGAAAGAGGCATTCTGCACATAGTAATCAGAGAAATACTGGTTGTTACGAAAACCGGTGTTGAAGTAATCACGGTGGCCGTTGTTAATAATTCCGATTGGGTTGATGATGTTGCGCAACACACCCATGTTAGCACCGATGTTATTGTACACATAGTTATCAAACGATCCTCGGAGGGTAAATGCGGCACTGAACTTTTTGTATGTAAGGTTTGACGACAAACCAGCCAGGTAGAGAGGGTCAGGACGTTTGTACATGTACAAATCATTTTCGTTGATAAGTCCATCACGATTTAAGTCTTCGTATAAACCTTCAATCGGACGGCCCTCCTGGTTGTAAACCTGTTTATACACATAGAAAGCAAATGGGTTGTTATTTACAGCGTGAATCTGGATCTGATTTCCAGTTCCTCCAGAAATACCGCCGACCCGTACGCCTTTGAAGGAAGGATCTGCATTGATCAACAGCTTCTCTACTTTAGGAACAATGTAAGAGAAGTTGGTGTTGATTTCCCAGGTAAAATTGCTGCGCTGAATAGGTATGATGTTTAAAGAAACCTCCATACCTCTGTTAGAAATGTTACCAACGTTGGTTAACAGCGTAGGCGCAAAATTGGTACCGAGAGGCACTGGCACAGTGCTCAAAAGATCTTCAGAAGTGCGGTCGAATGCTTCTACTGTACCAGTAATACGGTTTCTAAACAAACCGAAATCCAAACCTACGTTCAGGTTTTTGGTTGTTTCCCATCTCAGGAATGGATCATAGGCTTCCGGGCGGTACATGTTGTAAAACGTATTACCTAACTGATAGGTGTTCGTATTGCCACTCACATTGTACTGCGGCAGATACCCGAAGAAACCAATCCCAGCCTGCTGTCCTGTTTCACCGTAACCAACACGCAGCTTAAGGTCAGAGATGGTGTTGCTGTTACGCAAGAATCCTTCCTGCGAAATGCGCCAGGCCACCGCTGCACCAGGGAAGAAACCCCAACGATCCTGAGGATTAAATTTTGAAACACCATCGGTTCTTGCATTCAATGTCAACACGTAACGGCCAGCGAGTGTATAGTTTAAACGGCCATAATATGAGATCAACGTGTATCGTGGTTTATCGAAAGCAAACTGCGGCTGTGTACCTGGCACCACAAATCCATTAAATAGCCTGCTGGCAAAGGAATAGTTTGTGTATAAGAAATCCTGATAACCAGTACCCACCGTCAGGTCAAGTTGCGAATTAATGCTTTTTAAGTCGCGATTGTAATTCAGGTAAAACTCTGAAAGCAGGTTTCTGCTGCGGCCTACATAACCGTTATTTTCGCCCCCATAATTTTCCACACCATTATTGGTAGCGTTCAAGCGGCGGTTGTTGTAGGTTACACCGGCACTATCGCTTACCAAGGTAGTACCTGTGCCTTTGCTGAAGTCATAACCCAGGTTCAGGTTTGCCCGCAGGCCACGCACCCATGGAAGCTGGTAATCAAATTGGATATTACCAATGCTCCGGAACACCTGACTTCTATTTTCACGCAGCTCCAGCATTGCCCGGGGATTCCGTGGCGTGAGGTTTTGCAATGGTGCACCAAAGGCCGAATTATCAACATATTCAAAATAACCACCAAACCGGTTGCTATTTACTCTAACTGGTTGGGTAGGATCAAACACATTCGCTGAACCAATGGCACCTTCATCGGCGAAACGATTGGTGGTGCGGGCACCTTTTAAATTAATGGTAACCCCAAGTTTATCATTCAAAAAGCGAGGACTTAAATTAACGCTGAGAGACTGGCGTTGGAAATTGCCAGTACGCAGGATACCATCCTGATTAAGATATCCACCGGAAATCCGGAAAGGTAGCTTGCCATTTAGAAAAGCACCGGTTGCCGATAAGTTGATATCATTACCCAAAGCTGTTTGGTAAATTTCATCCTGCCAATCAGTGTTAGCTGTACCCAGCTTTGTTTTATCTGCTGCCGTACCATTTGCATTAATCAGGCTGCGGATTTCGTCTGCCGACATGATATCGACCTTCCGGGAAGGACGCTGTACAAAAAATTGTTCGCTTACAGTAAAGCGGGTTTTGCCGCGACGGCCTTTTTTGGTTGTAATCAAAATAACGCCGTTAGCAGCACGTGAACCGTAGATGGCTGCCGCTGAAGGATCTTTTAAAATTGTGAAAGACTCAATGTCATTTGGGTTGATCAGGTTCAAGAAGTTGGATGAACCGGCAACGCCACCTTCTACCGGCACGTTGTCAATGACAATGAGTGGTTCGTTGCTGGCATTTAACGATGTACCGCCACGAACGCGGATACGGGCACCAGATCCTGGGGCACCACCGGAAGTAGTGATCTGCACACCTGCTACCTTACCAGTGATCAACTGTTCGGGGGAAGTGATCGGACCTTTCACAAAATCCTTTGTAGTAACGGTAGCAATTGAGCCTGTTACGTCTCTTCTGCGAGCTGTTCCGTAACCAATAACTACCACCTCGTTCAGATTTCCCGATGTTGACTGCAGAACAACATTCACGGTGTTTGAACCGCCAATGCTAACTTCCTGCGTAGTGTAGCCAACGGAAGAAAAAACAAGTGTAGTGGCTGAAGCCGGAACAGAAAGAGAAAAGTCTCCGTTTTCTCTCGTAGTCGTACCTCGTGCCGTTTGTCCTTTTACTGTTACAGAAATCCCGGAAGTTCCTCTGCCCGCTGAGTCGGTTACCCTCCCGGTAATGACCCGGTCCTGCGCCGAAGCTGCGAAGGTCATAAGTAGAAGCAGTGGCAAACCAATCGCTTGGAGCAATTTTCTCAAATACATAAGCAATCGAAAATTTAAGTTGTTAAAGCAGTGAATCCTTAATGTGTATTAAGGACACAATTTTATATCTTTTTTAAGTTATCAAAAAACTTTTGCACATTTTTTCGGCGAAATATTTTAAACAGCCAGTTTTTGTTCGACCTTAACCGAAGCCGGTACATGCTTCCTTAAACTGGATTTTAACGTGTAAAGTTTGCCGGGGCGGTGGGGCACATCTTCTTCCATTTCATTTAAGTCATCCAGCCAATCTTTCGCCATGATGCGTTTACGGAAATTGCGCCGGTCGAGTTCAATACCTAAAATGGCCTCATATAAGTCCTGCAGTTCACGAAGGGAAAACTTCTCCGGGAGCAGGTTAAAAACAATAGGATGCTCCATCACTTTTTCCTGCAATTGAGAAAGACAGGTTTGCAAGATGATCTTGTGGTCGAAGGCCAGGCTTTTGATTTTGGCTACATCATGCCAGCTTACATCATGCTGGGTAATCTGGAGACGGGTGTTCCGAATGTTGATCAGGGAAAAATAAGCCGTGGTAATAACCCGTCCCGATGGGTGGCGGTTGATATTACCAAAGGTGTGAACCTGCTCAAGGTAAACATCATGCAGGCCGGTTCGCTCCTGGAGCACACGGTAAGGTGCCTCTTCGAGGTCTTCATCAGGCCGTACAAGGTCTCCTAACAAGGAATACATTCCCTCAAATTCCTCCAGGTCAGATTTAATGAGCAGCACCTGCAGGGCTTTTTCCGAATAACTAAAAATCACGCAGTCGACCGATACGGCAATATTGAAATACTCCTGGTGACTGCGACGTTCAATAGCAGCAGTTTTTAATCGCGTCATTGGTGTTCTTTTATTGTAGGGTAAATGGTATCGTTTTGATATCGTCTTTGGTTCGCACTTTTAAGAAATAAGTTCCTTTTGCAGAAGTTGGACGCTGTAGCGGTAATTGTCTCACACCTCTTGCCAGGAAGCCACTATATACTGTCCGAACAAATTGCCCTGTGCTGTTGTACAGTTCAATCGTAGTTTGTCCACTCTGCGGCAGCTTAATCTCAATGGTACTATTTGCGTCAACCGGGTTTGGATACAGGTTCACTTCGATGGCGTTCGGGTTAACAGGGATGCTGCCGACAGATGTCGTCGTAACATTGTTCACATTGCGGTTTACGTAAACTCGGTACTCACCTGGCTGGAGCGTAAAGCTTTGCGGGCTGGCCGAAGTACTAATCGTTGTGTTGGCAAAGTAGTCGTACCAGGTTCCGGCAACAGGGAAGGTTACACTGCCCGTTTGCGGATTAACATCAAAGTTTCCAACTACTACTAAGTCAGATGTGTCATTAGTAGTAGTCAGCTTGATCCATTTAAAGGCGCCACCGAGGCTTCGATCAATAGTAGCTGATTGAAAAACCCCATTGTACCAAGGGTGTTGACGCAACCGATTCAATCCCGCATAGACATCATACACTCTTTTCCGGCGGGCTTCGGTGGCGTAATCCCAGCGGATAGGCTTGGGATCTGTTTTGCGGTTACAATCGCCACCCTCACCGTTCGTGGAAAGGTGGCATCGTGAGTAGTCGTATCCTAATTCACCAAACTGCCAGATCATTTTTGGACCGGGAATGGTCAGCAGAAAAGCTGCGTTCAATTCCATCCGTCGTAAAGCAGTTGCTGTGTCCCGAATGTTGTAACTACCAGATGAATTTCCGTATTTGATGTTTTTAAATGTGATGCGTTCCTCATCATGGCTCTCCATAAAAGTCACCAGGTGTGGGTTAGTCCAGCCGCGGAAACTATGGATGCCGCCCTCAAAATTGGAATTTTGCAAGTGGCCCATAGAAGCCTCCTGGTATTGATGCCACACGTTGGCCCATAGTAGCATACCATTGTCAGACAGTTCTTTTTCCTCTTGATTATCAGCAAAATGCTCCAAAATGATATAGGCATTCGGGTTAGCAATCCTGGCCGAATCGGCATAAGCTTTTAAAATGGCAATACGGGTGTCATCATAGGCCGACATAGCACCATCGGTGGTGGTTACTCTTTGCGTCATTCCTTTGGAAAAGTCAAAGCGATAACCATCGATCCGGTATTCTGTGAGCCAATGTTTTAGTACGCGGCCAAAGAACTGCTTTGTGTCAATACTTTGGTGGTTAAAGTCGTCGCCAAAGCTGATGGCACTATGCGGAGGTGTTGCGTTGTACCAAGGGTTGGCCGACATCGGATACAACTCTTTAAGCGGCGAAGGCCCATAAGTGTGGTTCAATACAATATCCATGATCACCATGATGCCATGCTTATGACAGGAGTCTACAAACCGTTTCAGTGTGTTCTTCGGACCATAGTATTTGTCAGGTGCAAAGTATTGATAGCCGTTATACCCCCAACTGATGTTGCCTTCAAACTCATTGAACGGCATTACCTCGATGGCGTTTACACCGAGACGTTTCAGGTAACTTAACGTATCAGCCAGCGTCTTCCAATCATGTGCAGCTAAAAAGTCACGGAGCAATAATTCGTAAATAATCAGGTTACGTTTATCGGGACGCTGATAGGTGTTGACGCTCCAGTTGTAGGCAGGTGCTGCCGTCTGCAAAACACTGACAATTCCGGATTGTCCGGCTGGGTAAGAAATGAGGTTTGGATAGGTAGCCGGCGAAATAAAACCATCGTTATTGGGATCCAGTAATTTCTCGGCATACGGATCAGGAATGCGGAGCGAACCATCCACTTTGTATTGGTAGCGATATTCCCTTCCCGGTGTTAGACCGGTCAGGCGCAGCCAGAATTTTTTTCCATCAGCCGTTTTATTCATGATGTAGGCCGTCGATTCCTGCCAGTTGTTGAACTCTCCGATTAACGCCACTAAGTTTTTCCCCGCGTTGGGTGTCGATAGGACAAGAGTAACAGATGTGTCGCCCGGCTCATAGTTGATGCCATCACGGACATCAGCTGGAAGTGCTGCTACCGGCGATTGCAACGAACCTGCCTGCAGTTGAAGCGTGTCGCTATGTGTTACAGTGCCGTTGCTTATACGGGCTACTAGTTGGTAAAAACCGGCAGAAGGTAAGTTTATAACATTCGCAATTGTATCGCCGGCGGAAACCGGGCCGCTGAAAACAGAGCTTCCATTCAGGAAGAAGCTGAAAGTCCCGGCACCACTTACAACTGATTTTATCGTGTACGTACCGGTTGGATAACTGGCAATCTCCGGAGTCGGAACATAAGTGGGCTGTGTAGGTGGCTCAAATATGCGAACTGCCGGTGCAGTGTTGTACACTGGCAAATACATGTCACTGTTGTTAGTATTGCGCTGCACTTTATTGCCGGCACCGTCCCGGAAGAGAATGGCGATCTTCTGGATCATTTCAGTAGCATCGGTAATACCAAAAAAAGTACGGAGGCTGCCGGTGATGGTATATGTCCATTTGTTATTGCCAATATACACGGCATTGGCGGCTGCAGGTGTAGTAGCCCAGGTAAACTTTACGTATTTCCAATCGGAGGAAGAGGTGCTTTTGCTCGTGATGACGCCAATATGCACATACACATCAGTTGGTGCATGGTTCAATAATCCGGCATTGCCTTTTGTGGCATCCATCGTGATAACCAGCGTTTGTGCAGCGTCGTTCTCTCGAGGAAAAGGTGGTGTCCAGGTAAGAAGTTGGGAATAGGAAGCAATGACGCAACAAAGTGCGAACATGGTCAGCAGCAATCTTTTCATAAAATCAGTTTCCGGGTTTAAAGATAATAGGAATATGTACTTTTCACACATTAGTGCCGAAAAATTTTCAACCCCTATTTTTACAGCTATGAATACGGACCGGGTAAAAGCGTTGCAACAAACCACTAACGAGCTACTGAAAACAATCAAGGAAGAAAGACTGACAACAGGGGAAATTGACACGCTCCGCGAAGTGCTTCGTTTTCATGAGCACCGCTACTATATCCAAAACGATCCGCTGATTTCTGACTTTGAATACGACACCTTATACAAAGGCCTCGAGGCGCTTGAAAAAGAGGCGCCGGATTTAATAGTTCCTGATTCTCCCACGCAGCGGGTTGCCAAAGGACTGACCAAAGATTTCCCGGCTGCCCCGCACCTGGTACCAATGCTGTCGCTGGATAATTCTTACAATAGCGATGACCTGTTGGATTTTGACCGGAAAGCAAGAGAGCTAACCGGGCTAACTGAAATAGAATACTGCGTTGAACCAAAGTTTGATGGCGCCAGTATTTCCCTGATTTATGAAAACGATCACCTGGAACGCGGCGCCACTCGCGGGGATGGCGTTCGGGGAGATGACATCACACCAAATATTAAGCAAATCCGCACGATCCCTCTGTCCGCAAAGTTTTCCGACTACGGCTTACAAACCGTTGAAATCCGCGGCGAGGTTTTGATCAATAAGAATAATTTCAAAAAATTTAATGAGGCATTAGCCGAACAAGGACTTTCACCGCTGGCCAACCCTCGCAACGCTGCTGCCGGCACCCTGCGCATCAAAGATCCGATGGAGGTAAGGCGCAGAAACCTGGAGACCTTTGTTTACCATGTTAGTTACTATGTAAGCAAGGAAGGCGTACAAAAAACAGATGATGGTTTGCAAATGGCAGGTGATAATAACGAGGTTCCATCGTCTGTAATTGACCATCTCTCCTCTTACCTGACAACCCATTCCGGAACCCTGGACATGCTTTGGGAACTTGGGTTTCGCAGTCCGGCCAAGGAAAAGAAAGTCCTGAAGGGAATACAGGCAGTTATTGATTACTGCAACGAATTTGAGGCCCACCGCGATGACCTGCCTTACGAAATCGACGGCATGGTGATCAAAGTAAATGACTTTGAGCTGCAGGATAAAATGGGCATGACCACCCACCATCCCCGCTGGGCGATGGCTTACAAGTTCAAGGCCCGGCAGGCCACCTCAAAATTGCTTCGCATCGAATACCAAGTGGGAAGGACGGGTAACATTGGCCCGGTAGCCAAGATTGAACCGGTACACATCGGTGGCGTAACAGTTAGCTCTATTTCCTTGTTCAATGAAGATGTGATCCGCGAAAAAGATATCCGCATTGGTGATACGGTTTTAGTAGAAAGAGCCGGTGATGTAATTCCCTACATTGTAAAACCACTCACTGAACTGCGCACTGGTGAAGAAGAGCCTATTGTGTTCCCGAAATGCTGCCCATCGTGCGGTGATGAAATTGTCCGTACAGCTGAAGAAGCAGCCTGGCGCTGCGTGAACATCTCCTGCCCTGCGCAAACATTGGAGCGCCTTATGCACTTTGCATCGAAAGATGCGATGGATATCCGTGGGCTGGGCGAGGCTAATATTGAAAAATTTTACAAGCTTGGCCTTCTCACTTCCATTCCACAAATCTACCAGCTCGATTATGAAGCGATCGGAAAAATGGAGGGCTTTGGAACCAAGTCAATTACCAATCTGCGTTCAGCCATTGAAGGATCAAAAAACCAGCCGCTTCATCGCCTGATTTATGCTTTAGGTATCCGCTTCGTTGGCGAAACCATGGCAAAGACGCTGGCCAATGCAGTAAGCCACCTGCTGGATCTGAAGAATTTTGACGAGGAAAAGCTGAAAACGCTGGAAGATGTGGGTCCGAAAGTGGCCGGCAGCGTGGTACAATTCTTCGCCAACGACGACAACATCCGGATGATTGAAGAATTGGAATCGTTAGGCCTGCAGCTTAAAAATGAAAGGAAAGAAGTAGCAGCGGATGGCAATTTAGAGGGGCAAACGTTTTTGTTTACCGGCACGCTGCATAAACTGAAAAGAAGCGAGGCCGAAGAATTGGTAGAAAAAAACGGCGGCAAAATTGTTTCGGGGGTTAGCAGCAAATTAAACTACCTGGTTGTAGGCGAAGATGCCGGCAGCAAGCTGGAAAAAGCAAAAAAAATCGCCAGCATACGCATTCTTAGCGAAGACCAGTTTTTAGAAATGGTGAGTACATCCTAAAGCTTTCAAAGGAATAAAGGCAGGCAAAAGTTTATTTTGTTGTCAGGCTGCTACCTGCGACATCTGCCGCTGCACTTTTTCCAGCAGGTCATCATAATCAAAAGGCTTTTGAATGAAATCATCCGCACCGATCTTGTAGAGCAAGTTATTGTCGGACTCAATGCCCGACATCATTACCACTTTTATTGAATTGGTATCGCTTTGCCGTTTTAGCTGGCTGCAGAACTCCCGTCCATCCTGTTCCTTGATAAAGACGTCCATAAGAATCAACGAAGGCCTATGTATTTTAATTTTCTGTGCGGCCTCTTCTACGCAGCAGGATTGCACAACATCGTAGCCCTGGGCTTTCAAAATGATCTGTACTATGAGGAGCAGGTCTTTGTTATCATCCAGCAACAAAATCTTTTTTTCACTCACGATATTGGGTTTTGGCTATTCTTCCAAAAACCTTTCCAAAATTGGTGGGGGTAAAAAAGAACTCCCGTCAGGATTTTCTCTTGACGGGAGTTCAACAAATTTGAGGATTTAATTTTCCGAATCGATACAATGGATAAGGCCAGCAACTACCTCCTGATGCATAGGCTCAGCCTTCCATTCGCCGCCGTTTTTTTCCAAATCGACTTGGGAGGGCACATCTTCCCGCTTTCCACCACTATTTCGTAGCACCGCCTTATATTTATTATCTTCTTCCTTTTTCACTTGGTATGATGCTAACGAACCGCTTACCGAAAAAACGCAGATAAATTCCATGGGGTTACGCTTTACAGGCAAATTTCGAGAAGTAGTTTAACGTTTACAATAGCTGAATATGCTTCAAATAGAATTTTCTTACGACAGGAATAACAAACCATCTTGCCGCACCCTGATTTCTTTTTCCGATTGAAGAAACCTGAGCACGGTCCATGCCTGTTCTTTGCGGATGGAAGGAAGCGCTACCATCAGTTCGTTTGCTGTCAGGCTTTTTGCCGATAAGGTTGTTTTAATGGCAACAGCGATAGAAGCAAATTCTTCCGCCGATAATGAAACCTGTTTTTTCTGCAGGCAGGTATCGCAAACGCCACAGGTGGTTGCCTTTTCATCACCAAAATAATGGGAGATAAACTGGCTTCGACAGGAAGAAAGCTGCAAATACGAAATCATTGTTTTTACCCGCTGCCGGAACGCTTCTTTGCGCTGATAATAAGCCGAGAGGTCAATGCGAAGATCGGCTGTAGCTACACGGTTTTTCCGAAAGATGATCTGGGGCGCATCATTCTGTGGTGTATACCGAACGATGCCATAACTCATCGCCTTGCGCAGCATAGCTGCCACGGTTTTTTCATCTTCCCGGAGAATTTTAGCTACCAGCGCCTCCGAGATAAAAACCGGGAAGTCAAAAATGCCTTCGTAAGTTCTGAGTAGAGTCGTTAAGATGTTCTCGAGCTCAGGATGGTTCCGGTAGAATTCATACAACAAGTCTTTCGACGTAGTAAACACAAGTGTTGATGGCGTGAAGTTTTTCTCGTTGTAATTAATCCAGCCATCGCTTTCCAGTGCCTGCAATGCATACAGCGCCTGGTGCACATTCAGCTTAAAATTCCTGACAAAATCATCAAAGCGAAATGCGTAGCTATAATCCTGTCCCTGGTTGACCGGTATTTGAAGAAAATTTACCAGTCCTTCGTATACCTGTTGGATAACTTCGAATGTTGGATAACGATTAACGTGCAGGTTTTCCAGCTCTTCAATGTCTTTGCCATCGTACAGCAAAACAGCATACGCCTTTTTCCCATCCCGTCCACAACGTCCCGCTTCCTGGTAATAGTTTTCAAGACAATCAGGAGCATCCATATGCACCACCAGCCGCACATCAGGTTTGTCAATTCCCATCCCGAATGCGTTGGTGCAAACAATAATGCGGGTTTTGTTGTCGATCCACTCCTGCTGCCGTTTGGATCTCTCTTCTTGCGCCAAACCTGCATGATAGAAATTGGCTGATACACCATGCATTTGCAGCAGTGCTGCTACTTCGCTGGTGCGTTTGCGGCTTTTGCAGTAAACAATTCCGGAACCCTGTACTTTTTTGATGATGTCAACAAGTTTTGTGGCCTTTGCATCAACCTGGAAGACGGAATAAGATAAATTCTTTCGTTCAAATGCCTGGCGGAAAATGGCAGGCTTACGAAATTGGAGTTTTGTGCAAATATCACCTTGCACCGCTTCTGTGGCCGATGCTGTTACGGCCAATACCGGAACATCCGGCACCTCTTCGCGAAGCGCCGCTATCTTCAGATAAGAAGGTCGAAAATCATATCCCCACTGTGAAATACAGTGCGCTTCATCAACTGCAATCAGGTTAATATTCAACGCAGGGAGATACTCTTTGAATAGTGATGTTTCCAATCGCTCCGGGGAAACATATAAAAACTTGAAATAGTCTTGCCGGGCATTTTCCAATGTACGAATTACATCGCGGCGGTTCATACCTGAATAAATGACCAATGCCCCAATGCCACGCTTTTTTAGGTTTTCTACCTGGTCTTTCATCAAGGCAATCAGTGGCGAAACCACCAGGCAAAGACCTTCCTGCGCTAATGCCGGTACCTGGTAACAAATAGATTTACCACCGCCTGTAGGCAACAGCGCCAATGTATCCTTTCCTGCGAGTATACTTTGGATAATTTCTTCCTGTTGCGGCCGAAATGCCTCATAACCCCAGTAACGCTGCAATATGGAATGAATGTCGGCCATGTGCTGCAACGATACGCATCATTTCTCTTTTTTCAAGCGATCAAGGAGTTCGTAACACTGCGAAGAAAGCTCTATGACTTCGATGGTATCTTCTTCTTTTGCCAAACCAACTTCTATTAACACGTCAACTGCTGCATCAATTACTACAAGTGAATGTTGGGCACCGGTAAGAAAACGTTCCTTGGCTTTTTTTCTTTTAAGGAAAGCACCTTGCACGATGTTAATGTGGGCAGCAAGAGCTGCGTTGCGGATGTATTGTGTGAGGTTAGTTTTCTCCTCTTTAGGCAAATTGGCAGTGAGTGTGTAGCAGGCTACCACCAGCTTTTTTGAAAGCGCAAAAATATCGAAGCCGTTTAAGGAGTACGTTTCGCTCATAAGCGGATGGAACTACCAAGTTAAACAATACTATAAAGAAAAAGTTTCTTTGTTTTTAACCACGAAAAAGGCCGCTCTAATAAGCGGCCTTTACAAACAATATAATTCTTTATCAGAATGGCTTTTTCGTGTCCATGTTTTGCGGGTACTGAACAGCTGTAATCACATTTTTACCATTGAACAGCATGTTGGCAACGGCCTTGATGTCTTCCACTGTCAAAGCATTTACTACTCTTTCGTAGTCGATGAAACGCTGCGGATCATTCTCTTGGAAGTAGATATTATACAGTGTACTGCTCCACGCATTGTTTTCTTTTACCTGCGTACGGTAGCGCTCAATCCATTGCTTTTTCACCTTATCAAGATCGGCTTGCTCAGGACCTTTCGCTTTCAGCTTACCAATTTCGGCGTTGAAAGCAGTGAGCAAGGTATCAACAGTTTTGGGCCCCGTGGGCAGTTGCAGGATAGCGGAGAAGTTGTTGTAAGGATACTTCGTCACACTCATATTGATACCTCCGCCGTAAATAGCTCCCAGCTTTTCTCGCAGGTCATCAATGACTTTGATATTGATGATTTCTGCAAGAGCTCTTGCTTTTAATTCGAGGTCTTCGCTGTACGTTACCTGGTCGTTGTGGATCTGGAGAATCAGGCTTTTTTCCTCTGTGCCGCGATAGAATTTCAGGTCCTTTTGTCCTTTTGCCATGCGAAGCCCATTGTCCTTAATAGCTGCCGGCTTGCCACTACCAGGCAAGCTTCCAATATACGTCTCTAATAAAGGCTTGATCTTTTCGGGATCGAAGCTACCCGTGAAGATGAAAGTAAAATCAGAAGCATCACCTGTCAGGTCTTTGTAGATGGCCAGGGCATCATCCAGTTTTACCTGGTCAAAGTATCCCGGCTTTGGAATAGCAATTGGCGCTAATGGATGATTGTTGTAAATGGTTTGAAACACACTGTCGACAAAAGCTGTTTGCGGATCAGCCATAGCAAATTGCATGGCGGCTTTTTGTTTGTCTTTCCAGGCAGTAAATAACCCTTCATCGCGACGCGGCGAAGTGAGATACAGGTGCGTTAACTGCAGCATTGTTTCGAAATCTTTGACTGTGCTGTTACCCGAAACACCTGCGCTTGTTGGTGTAATGCGAGGATTGACCCGAGCTACTTTTCCCGCCAGAAACTTGTTCAGATCCGTTGGCGTGAATTCTCCCACACCCATCGTTTGCACAACTGTAGCAGCATAATTGGCGCTGAATTTTTTATCGGCATCATAGGCTGTTGTTCCTCCCTTACGGAAGGAAGTCATCACGATCTCATCGTTTTTAAAATCAGTAGGCTTTAAAATCACCTTGGCACCATTGCTTAGTGTTAGCTCGGTTACACCTGTCAGTTCTACCTTCTTCTGGCCGGTCACCTTGCCGGGAGTAGGCGTTGCTTTTAACAGGGAAGCTGCGATTGCTTTTTCCTCGTAAGCTTTAATGTCCCCTTTCATGGTGGTATTGACCACAGCCAGTAATTGGGTGCTGTCAGGAAGTTTTTTATCGGCGGCCTCGGGTCCTTGCAAGGTCACAAGCAAGTTCTCATTTTTCTTCAATGGCTGGGCCAGTGCGTTAACTTCTGAAAGCTTGATCGTTGGCAAGAATGTTTTGTAATACTCATACTCTTTTTCAATGCCAGGCATTGGTTCTTTGCTCAGGAAATGGCTCACATATTCCTGTACATACCGGTCTGATTCTGTTTTATCGCGGTTATTGTACGTACGTTCAAAACCGGCGAGCATCTGTTTTTTGGCACGTTCTAATTCATCTTCTGTATAGCCAAATCGTTTTACTCTTTCAATTTCAGTAACCAAGGCTTTCACCGCAGCTTCCGGACCTTCCTGGCCCGCACCGGCAGCAGCCGTAAAACCTTCGTAGCCTCTTGCATAGGAGTTGAAATAGGCAAACGCATATAGGAAAGGCGGTTTACTGCTTTGCCCTAACTCCGATAAACGCTGGTTGAGAATAGTTGTAAATAAGTTTTTCACCAGCCAGTTCCGGTAGTCAGCCTCGGTAGTTTCCGGCTTGTCTTTTACAAAAGGATAGTTGATCTCCACGCTATAGTTCGTAGCCTCTTTATCAGTAACCACCATAGCCATGCTTTTATTCCGTGCAGTAACCGGCACTTCCGGACGAGGACGATACTTCGCCGGATTTTTCATTGTACCGAAAATGCTCTTAACATAATTCTCGGCCTGCGCAGGGTTCACATCGCCCACCACCACAACAGCCATCAGGTTCGGACGATACCACTCTTTGTAAAAACGTTTTACCGCATCGTACTTAAAATTTTTCAGCACGTCGTCTTTCCCGATTGGCAGGCGTTCAGCATATTTTGACCCCGCATATTGGTAAGGATAAATTTTGCGGAACATACGGTCTTCAGCTCCTTTACCCAAGCGGCTTTCTTCCAGCACCACACCACGTTCTTTGTCAATTTCATCATGCTCCAAAGAGGCGCCTCCAGCCCAGTCACGCAGCACTTGCAAGCCTTTCCGGAAGTTCGAAGTATCGCTCAATGGAATCGGAAGAATGTAAACTGTTTCATCGAAACCGGTATAGGCATTCAGGTCAGCACCGAACTGCACGCCGATGCTCTGCAGGAAGTTCACCAGTTCGTTCTTCTTGTAATTCTGTGTGCCGTTGAAATTCATGTGCTCCATGAAATGCGCCAAACCTTGCTGGTCATCGTCTTCCAAAATAGACCCGGCATTTACAACCAGCCGCAATTCTACTTTCTTTTCCGGCCTTTTATTTTCCCTGATGTAATACGTCAGGCCGTTGGCAAGCTTACCAATTTTCACTTTTGGATCTATCGGTAATGGCTTGGTAGGTGTTTGTGCAAGGCTGCTAATGGCAAATGATACGAATGCCAATAGGATAGTTAGTTTCGTTCTGAGCATAAACAGTATTTGAATGACGAATAAACTGAATATTTTCTAAAACGGGAGTGATTACTTTTGAAATATTCAAAATATAAAACAAGAAACGGCAACTGTTGCCAGCTGCCGTTTACGATTCATTTTCAAACTTACTTACACCACTTTTTTTACGTAGAGGCGGATGGAATTGATTGCCAAAACCACATCGCTTAATCCCATTACCAAGGCAGCAAAGGTTGGATTCAGAAAACCCAATGCTGCAATAGGAATGGCAACGATGTTATAGGCGAATGCCCAAAACAAATTTTGTTTGATGGTGAGGTAAGTATGCTTGCCTAGTCCTAAAGCGGTGGGGAGCTTTTTCAGGTCAGAGCCCATAAGTACCACTTGTGCACTTTGCATCGCCATTTGGGAAGCTTCGCTCATGGAAATGCCGATGGTTGCTTTGGCCAGTGCCGGGGCATCGTTGATGCCATCGCCAACCATCACGGTTGTGGCCTGCGAAGAAAGCGTAGCTACCTTCTCCAGCTTTTGTTCCGGTGTTTGCTCGGCAAGCACTTCTTCAATGCCCAATGCATCAGCAATCTGTTTGCTTTTAGTATAGCGGTCACCTGTTAGCAAAATGGTTTTGAGACCTTTCGCCTGCAGGTATTGCACAACGGTTTTCGCTTCCGGCCGTAATTCGTCCTGTAGATCGATCCATCCCAGCAACTCACCATTTTTGATAACGTAAACATTGTGTTCCGTATCGTTGGTCAAACCTTCTGCTATTTTGAACGAACCAATTGCATAGCTGTTCCCTTCAGCATCGCTTGCTTTTAAGCCCAAGCCTTTGATCTCATCAATCTTTTTCCAGCGGATTTCATTGCCGGTTTTCCAGGCTGTAGTAATACTTTTTGCCAGCGGATGCGACGAATATTTTTCCAGTGAGTAAACAATGCGTTTAAAGGCCTCCTCATCACCATTCTGGAAGCTAAAATCTGCAATCTGAAATTTTCCTGTCGTTAGTGTTCCTGTCTTATCAAATACCACCTGTTTTGCGTCTTTGAACAGCTCAAGGCTTTTTGCGTTGCGAAAAAGGATGCCGTTCCTAGCTCCACGACCCAAACCGACCGCAATCGCTGCTGGTGTAGCCAGACCCATCGCACAGGGACAGGCAATCACTAAAACCGCAATGCTTCGCAAGAGTGATGGTGTAAATTCTCCCAGCACCATCCAGTTCACCACTAGTGTAATGAGTGCAATAACAATAACAACCGGCACAAAAACAGCGCTGATGCGATCAGCGAGTTGCTGCATCGGTGGCTTTTCACCTTGGGCTTTTTTTACGAGGTTAATGATGCCGGACAACACCGTCTCGGAGCCAACAGCGGTCACCTGCGCTTTTAGGGTGCCGCTTTCTACAACGCTTCCGCCAATGATGGCATCTTTTGCTTTTTTGAAAACCGGTGTGCTTTCACCGGTGAGGAGGGCTTCATTCACCTCAGCTTCGCCCCAAAGGATTTTACAATCAGCAGGAATTTGTTCGCCGGTATTGATCTGAACAAGATCGCCAACTTTGAGTTGCGTGTTTTCAATTGGGAAAATGACTTCCTGGTATTTATCATCAAACGCAATCATGTTGGCCATCACTTTTTGTGATTTGACCAAAGCTTTTAATGATCGTTGCGTGGATTCAATTGAGGCATGTTCGAGGTATTCACCCAAAAAAACCAGTGTAATGATGGTAGCCGCTGTTTCAAAGAACAGGTAGTTTTCGCCCAAACCCATGAGGGCACCAACAAGGCTGTAGATGAAGGCAGCCAGCGCTCCCACGGTAATCAACACGTTCATGTTTGGAATACCATTACGGAGGCTTTTAATAGCCGAACGGCCAAAGAAATTCATACCTACGATAAACACCGGCAGGGTTAACGCTAACTGCACCCAGGGGTTCATCAGGAAATGAATGTGAAGACCCGGGATCATGTGTAACATCAAAACCGCCGTAAACGGCAGACAGAATAAAAACCGTTGGCCATGGTTGGACAGAAACGGCTTTTTCTTTTCGGTTTTTGCGATGCCTTCTTCCTTTATTTTATAGCCCATCGATTCAATGCCTTTGGCAATTTCGACCGGCTTTTCTTTTTCAATGACTTCAAAGGATACGTCGCCATCAATCGCATTCACGGATACGTTTGTCGCGCCTTTGTTGTGTAAGAATTTATTGATTGAAAGTGCACAGTTTGCGCAATGCATCCCTTCCACCTTCCAGCTTATTTTTTCCATACTTTTTAACTCCTTCGTCTGCTTTTGCAAAGTTACCCAGGGAATTTGCGGCCGCTAAGAGGCTGTGTTTTAATCTTTTCAACTCCGTTGCAAACAGGCGTTAATTTTGCGCAACATGGTTACGATTTCCCTTCAAGAGCTACCGGCGTTTGCACAGGATTTCTGGCAAAAGGCTGGCAACACAACAGTCTTTCTGTTTTACGGCGAAATGGGTGCCGGTAAAACAACCATCATTGAAGCCCTTTGTTCGGCCAGAGGCGTAAAAGAACACACAAGCTCTCCCACTTTTTCCATCATCAATCAATATGCTTACAACGAAGGAGGTGAAGAAAAACTGATCTATCATATTGACCTCTACCGGCTGAAGGATGAAGAAGAAATCATCCAGGCCGGTGTGGAAGATTGCGTTTACAGCGGGGCCATTTGCATGATCGAGTGGCCGCAAAAAGCACCGCACCTGTTCGATCAAAATGTTGCAAGAATTTCCATTGAACCCATCAGTGAAACAGAGCGACGCATAAAAATGGAGCTTCCTCAGGCAGTATAAAAGAACAGTTGTAATTTGTCAGCCGAAAATGATAACCAGCGCCTATGTCGGTAAAGCCAATGATCAGTACTTCTTTCAGCTATGAAACTTTAGAGGAAACTCTCGACATCAAGCCCAAAGGAGCACGGTTGCACATCGGTATTCCAAAGGAAATCGCCTTCCAGGAAAACCGCATAGCCCTTACCCCCGATGCGGTGAGTGTGTTGATCAGCAATGGCCATCAGGTAACAATTGAGCACAATGCCGGCGAGGCTTGTCACTACGCCGACCGGGATTACAGTGAAGCCGGTGCCCGGATTGTTTATAACCGCGAAGATGTTTACAAAGCCCCGATATTAGTCAAAAGCGCACCAATCATTGATGAAGACATTCCTCTTTTGCAGCACAGCCAAATGATCATCTCCCCGATTCATTTGAGCGTGTTGAAAGCGGAGCTGTTGCAGAAGATGATGGAGAAACGCATTACCGCGATTTCATTTGAGAACCTGAAGGACGATAGTGGCTCCTACCCCATCGTTCGCAGCATGAGTGAGATTGCCGGAAGTGCAGTCATGCTGATTGCGGCGCAATATCTGTCCTCTGCCAATCATGGGAAAGGTGTTCTACTGGGTGGGATTTCAGGCATTGCTCCTACCAAAGTCATTATTATCGGCGCCGGTATTGTTGGCGAAAACGCGGCAAGAGCAGCACTGGCGCTTGGTGCTTCCGTAAAAGTGTTCGACAACAGTGTTTACCGTTTAAAACGTTTACAGAACAATATCGGCTTCCGCTTGTGGACCTCCGTGATTGAACCACGTATGCTGGCCAAGCAGTTAAAAACCTGCGAGGTGGCTGTTGGTGCACTGGGTAACGACAGCGGCCGTACTCCCATCGTAGTAACAGAAGAAATGGTGAGCAGCATGCGCACCGGCAGTGTTATCATCGATGTAAGCATCGACCGCGGTGGATGCTTTGAAACCTCCGAGATCACTTCTCACCAAAGCCCCGTGTTTACCAAATACGGCGTCATTCATTATTGCGTTCCCAATATTCCTTCCGGCTTTGCCCGAACGGCTTCCCAAGCTATCAGCAACGTGCTGATGCCGCTGTTGCTAGAAGCAGGCGAAGATGGTGGCTTTGAGCACATGGTTTGGCACCAAGTCCATCTCCGCAGTGGCATCTACATGTTCAAAGGCGCTCTTACGAATTTTTATTTAAGTGAACGTTTTGGCTTGAAGTATACTGACCTGAATCTGCTCATTGCAAGCCAGCGATGATTGGATTTCTTTTCACTATTTTTCCATCTATCTTTAACTGTAAATAACCTAAACTCTTATTCTATGGGACTTTTCAAAGGCGGTAATCCCGCAATGTCGGAAAAAACATTTGAGCAGTTGCAGTACGTCGGCGACGATGTAATGACGGTGCGTGGCACCATGAACAAATTTGGTTTGATGTTTATTATGCTCTTGGGTGGGGCTTCTTTTACCTGGAGTATGTTTTATAAAGCAGGTGCAGAGGCAGTAATGCCATGGATGTGGGGATCTCTGATTGGCGGGATGGTTGTTGCGCTGGTGATCGTCTTCAAAAAAACCTGGGCACCGTTCCTTGCTTTGGGCTATGGCTTATTGGAAGGATTGTTCCTAGGTGCGATATCAGCATTTTACGATTATGCCTTCGCTGATAAATACCCGTCTATTATCATGCATGCCGTGTTGCTAACCTTTGGTTGTGCAGCAGCCATGTATGTGCTGTATCAAACCGGGGTTATCAAAGCCACCAATACTTTCAAAAAAGTAATTATCACAGCTACCATTGGTATTGGATTCTTTTACCTCATTGCTATCGGGCTGCGTTTGTTTGGTATGCAAATGCCTTATTTGCACGATAACGGACCGATTGGAATTGGTATCAGTTTGTTCATTGTGGCAATCGCTGCGTTAAACCTTGTTTTGGATTTTGATATGATGGATCAGGGTGCCCAGCAAGGTGCTCCAAAATACTTTGAGTGGTACTGTGCATTTGGATTGATGGTTACCATTGTTTGGTTGTACTTAGAGATTCTGCGCCTTCTGTCGAAACTGAATTCGAGAGATTAACTTCTTAAGTGTATAAGTAAAAGCCTGGCATTAACGCCGGGCTTTTTTGTGGACTGAGCTGAAGTACTACTATTGGGCTTTCATTGCGTCGCACTCTTCGGCGTTCGGTAATTCTACTCAGCTTTTTTGAACCACGGAGACACAAAGGCACGGAGGAACACAGAAGAATTTGTGTTCTTTGTGATACTTGATTGCGTAAACCCACCCCTGAGCTGTTTCTATTCAATCTTTCCCTCAATGCTCCCCTCCGAGGATGGGATGGTCGTTTTAATTCAGTCATTGCAAGCCTAGCCTTTGTAAATCATCCCCTCCCTGGAGGGGCAACCTAACGTTTGATTGTGGTTGAGGAAGCCGGGGTGGGTTACATTGCTGAGTAGAATTACCGAACGTACAAGAGTGCGACGCAACAAACGATGAAAAGATTACGGCAGCCGGCTACATAAAAATCCTATTCATCCATTCCAAATCCTACTCATCCGCGGTTAATTTCGCTACATGAACAAAGCCATTGCTGATTTACGCAAAGAATATTCGTCGGAAACCTTGCTCGAGAAAGATGTGGATGCAAACCCTATTCAACAGTTTCAAAAATGGTGGGACCAAGCGCTTGCTTCTGAAATACTGGAGCCCAATGCAATGACATTGGCCACATCATCAGTAGATGGTCTTCCTTCAGCACGCATTGTACTCATTAAAGATTTTGACGAAAGAGGCTTTGTTTTTTATACCAACTACGAAAGTTTTAAGGCTATGCAACTGGAAGAAAATCCGAAAGCTTGCCTCGTATTTCATTGGAAAGAATTGGAGCGGCAAGTGCGGATCTCGGGTGTAGTGGCAAAAGTTTCAGATGAAGAAAGTGAAGCCTATTATCACTCGCGGCCTATTGGCAGCCGCATTGGCGCCTGGACATCGCCGCAAAGCAAAGTCATTCCCAACCGTGAGTGGCTGGAAGAAGAGTTTGACAAAAAGAAGCAGGAATTTAGTGATGGCGAAGTACCACGTCCACCACATTGGGGTGGCTACATTGTAAAGCCTGTGATCATTGAATTTTGGCAGGGACGCTTTAGTCGCTTACACGACCGGATTCAATATACGCTGGAGAATGGTGGGTGGAAGATTGAGCGGTTAGCACCGTGATGATTTAATAGGTTAACAGGTTAATAAGTTACCAGGGTTGCCTCTAACTTATTAACCTATTGACTGATTAACCTATTAACCTTCTTTCTTCGTAGCTGGAGTAGTACCTGTGATCTTCTTTGCACTGGCTGGTCTCCATTTACCGAAAGAGCCTTTGAACGTTTTTCCTTTTTTGGTTTTTTTATCACCTCTGCCCATAATTAAAATTTAGGGAGCAAATGTAAGGATTGTGGCCAAAACGCGAAATGCATGCCTGTTAAAGCCTGCAAAGGAACGGGCAGAAAAGAAAAGTCCCGCTGAAGCGGGACTTTCAATGAGTTTGGTTGTTTGTTACAACTTAGCAGAAAGTTCTTTACCAGCTTTAAAGCGGGCAACTTTGCGAGCTTTAATCTTGATCACTTCGCCGGTTTGCGGGTTACGACCATTACGGGCAGCACGCTTGGAAACAGAGAATGTTCCGAAACCTACCAATGTAACCTTGCCACCACCTTTCAATGTTTTTGTAACTGCTTCTACAAAAGAATCAAGCGCAGTGTTAGCTTGTGTTTTGGTGATGCCTGCATCATCAGCAATCTTAGCGATCAGTTCAGCTTTGTTCATAGTTATTTTTTGTTGGTTTATGAATGGAACAAAAATAGAGGCTTTTGCATCGTCACAAAATAATTTTCGTCTATTTTTAAAATTTGTTCATTTCGCTGAAATCCGCTATGGTCAAGGGTTTCAGACGAATGAACAAAAGTAAACTGCTACGTAGTTATACGCAGCATTCGTTGAAAGCCGCACCAGGCCTGCATTTCAACAACATCTTCCTGAAATGCAGGCCAGCGAAGGGTTTGCAGCTATACACACAGAAGAAGAGAAACCAAAACACTGACGTACGCAATTATCCACATCTATTGCACGACCTGCATAACACTGCGGAAAGCAATAAAATTATTGCCCCATTTGTCGAAAGAACGCTGCCGCATTTCGTCTGCATGCATTTGGATATAGCGGTTGTAATCAGCCTTTGATTCAGCATTATACTGAATAGCATACGTTGGCCCTTCAGTGTCGTCTACTTCCAACAAACGAACAACTTTGTGACTATTAAAACAACCCGTACCCATTACGTCAGGTATATGTTCATTCAACAGCCACTCAATCCAAACATCGGCTATACCTTGCGCCACCTTAATTGTTACGTTGTAAATAATCATCACTTTATTTTTTCTGTATCAATATCCACGTATATCGGACAGTGATCGCTGTGTTTGATGTCGGGATAAATTTCAGCATCCTTCAGGTAAGGCTTCAATGGTTCGGTAACGCTGATGTAATCGATGCGCCATCCTTTGTTCTCCAGTCGCACTTTTGGAAAGCGCTGGCTCCACCAGCTGTAGCGGTGTGGCTCGGGATGAAACTCACGGAATGTGTCGACCCAGCCATTGCTGTAAAACTTATCCATCCAGGCTCTTTCTTCCGGTAAAAACCCCGATGTGTCTTTGTTGCCTTTTGGATTATGAATATCAATTTCTTTATGCGCAATGTTATAATCGCCACAAAGAATAATGTTGGGATGTTTTTCCCGCAGCTTTTGCACGTATTCGTAAAACTCATCCAGCCATTGATATTTGTAGGTTTGGCGTTCATCACCGGATGTTCCCGATGGAAAGTAAGCATTGATCAAACGCAGCTTACCGAAATCAAGTTGAATCACCCTCCCTTCGTCATCACTCACCTGGTGGCCGGTGCCACACTGCACATTATCGGGATGAATTTTAGTAAAAACGGTAACGCCGCTGTATCCTTTTTTCTGCGCACAAAACCAATGGTCGTGGTAACCTAAATCATGAAAAACTTTTGCCTCCACGTCAGTCTGTTGGGCTTTGTTTTCCTGGATGCAGATGATATCAGCCGGATGTGATTTCAACCAATCAACAAATCCTTTTTTCATGGCCGCCCGGATGCCATTGACGTTGTAGCTGATTATTTTCATGCGGCCGAAGATAAGCAAGAACGCAGGAGTCAGAAGTCAGGAATCAATTGGTAAAATCTAGAATCTACTGAATTCTGTGTTCTGACTCCTGACTCCTTGCTATTTTTATTCTCTATGGATCATAAACCAATCATACCCCCCAAGGAACACGTTTACTTAGAAGGGCCAAAGAGTCGCACACGGGAATTACGTTTTGCCTGGAAAGTTTTCCGCCAGTTCATGAAAGCCTTTCGGACACTCCATTTTGTGGGCCCATGTATTACTGTATTCGGATCGGCGCGGTTTAAGGAAGGCAGTATTTATTACCAACAGGCCGTAGAGTTTGGAAAACGCATCGCAGCATCCGGCTTTACGACACTTACAGGTGGTGGCCCCGGTATTATGGAAGCAGCCAATCGCGGCGCATATGAAAATGGTGGCATGTCGGTAGGTTGTAATATTCAATTGCCATTTGAACAAGTAGGAAATAAGTATGTACACAAATCTTACACGTTTGAGCATTTTTTCGTTCGAAAAACGCTTCTGATTAAATACTCCTATGCGTTTATCATTTTACCCGGCGGCTTTGGTACAATGGATGAATTTTTTGAAACGCTGACATTGATTCAAACTAAAACCATTCACTCCTTTCCCATTGTTCTGTTTGGAAAAGAATTTTACAAGGAGCTTTGGGAAGCTATTATTGATATGGCAGACAAAGGGACCATTTCAAAAGAAGACCTGGATCTTGTACTGTTCACCGATGATCCCGACGAAGCAATGAACCACATCTTCAAATACATTCGTGCCAATTACAAAGTGGTGCCACGTAAAAAAAGGTGGTGGCTTTTTGAGCAACGATAACTTGCATCGACGACTAAAAGCCTTTCTTACGAAATGCGAAAATATCTTGTTGCATTTGGCGGGCTATCTCACTGTGTTGCATCTTTGCAAGTATGACTACCATTCAGCTTTTAGGCATGACAGCCGGCAGCATCTCAGCCATTACCTTTTTGCCGCAGGTAATTAAAACGTGGAAAACAAAATCAGCCGACGACATTTCGCTGCTGATGTTCACTTTCGCTACCATTTCAGTGATCATGTGGCTTGTCTATGGTATCATCCTTCGTGATGTGCCCATTATCTACACCAACAGCCTGGTGTTGATTTGCTCGGTCATCATGCTGTATTTCAAGTTTAAGTTCAGCAGTAAAAAAGACAAGGAAGTAAAAAAAGTTAACGAACTCGTGTCACATGAAGATTAATACCATCATTTTCGATTTAGGCGGTGTGCTTATTGACTGGAATCCCGCTTATGTTTTTGATAAACTGATTACCGATGAGGACAAGCGCAAGCAGTTTTTTGCAGAGATCTGCACGTCGGAATGGAACGAGGAACAAGATGCTGGCAGAAGCATAAAAGAAGCTACGCAGATGCTGGTTGACCAGCATCCCGAATGGCAGGAATACATCGAAGCATTTTACGGCCGCTGGGAAGAAATGCTGGGTGGTCCAATCCAAGGCACAGTCGACGTCTTCCGCGAACTCAAAGAATCCGGACGATATAAGTTTTATGCACTCACGAACTGGAGCGCTGAATTGTTTCCCGTAGCATTGGAGAGATATGATTTCCTTCATTGGTTTGATGGGCGCCTGGTAAGTGGTGAAGAAAAAATGCGCAAGCCTTTTCCTGAATTTTACCAGTTGCTGCTCGACCGTTTCAATATAAAAAAGGAAGAGGCCATTTTTATTGACGATAATATGCGGAATGCAGAGGCGGCGCAAAACTTCGGTATTGAAACGATTCGTTTTATCAGCCCGGAACAACTGCGGGAAGATTTGCAGCAAAGGGATATTTTGTAGGACGGTTTGGCGGCTTGTGTAGTGAACCTTATATTTAAGGAATAACACGTTAACATGGAAGCACAAACACACCAAAACAATATTCCATCTGCAACCGAGCCTTCGCAGGAAACAATCTTCACTGACATTGTCGATACCAAGCCTTACGAGAAGAGCCTTCGTAATGCAAGAATTTATCTGTACATCGTTGCTGCCTTACAAATAGGTGTTGGCATTTATCAATATGCAAACACAGATCCGGAATATGCGCTTTTGATCGGTGGTATTCCAATCGGACTTGGCATTTTATTTCTGTGCTTTGCTTTTTGGAGCTACAAAAAGCCGGTAGCGGCGTTTATGACTGCTCTTATCACTTTTGTGGCTGCGCATGTTTTAACAATGATCGATGACCCCTCAACGATCTATCGAGGTATTATCCTGAAGATATTGGTAGTAGTAGCCTTGGTGAAGGCATTTAAAGATGCGAAGGAATACGAGAAGCTGAGAGAATCCATAGGTGAGCAATAAAATACCCTTACTTGCCTCTACAAGCTCAACGAATAAGTAAATTTTTTAATCGGTTAGCAATTGCATAAATTAGGTTACCTAAAACCTCTTTATGCGAAACCTATATCTACTCCTGCTTTTTGCTAGCTTCCACCTTTTTACCAGTGCGCAAAATCCTTTTAAAAAAATTGGCGGTGGGGCTGTTAATAATCTGCTGGAAGGAAAGCCACCTATCTCCACCAGCTTCAAAGACGTTGACTTAAAAAATACGTTGCCTGCAAGTTTCGGTGAGAACGAAAAGTTCACTGCGCTTTCTACACTAACCAAAAATGCAGACGGGCTTTATGAATTGAAACCGGGCTTTTACGAAACAACCAATTTAAGTTACTGCCTGAAAGCCGGCACCAACGGTCCATCAAAAGGCGATTCTTATGGCAATGCACCCATTAAAGGCAAAATGGACGATGTTGTGGAAACCATTCTCATAAAGTCGCAGGAGCTGTGGCGCAGCAGAGCCAATGGCAAAACAGCAACCAATATGTTCATCTCACAGAAAGACGTGCAGCTATTGCTTTGGGCGATTATTGCAAAAGCGGATTTTGATGATATGCAAAGCAAAACAAAAGCAGTGGCGCTTGCCTTATTATCACCAGAGCAGATCGTGAAACTAAATGGTGGCGCTGTAAAATCAGCAGTCAATTTCGCGAGTGATAAAGGCTGGATGGAAAAGCCGGCAATTGTTCGGACAATAGAAGAAGCAGAGCAATCGCTTCGTCAGCTTTATAAATCTTCAACCAGCACCTATGAAGATTTTGAGCGATTAGCTGTTCTATCTGGCGTTAACAACGAACCGCAGCCAGTTGAATTTGGCACATGGTTCAAACATGAAGATGGATTTTACATTCGTTACGAGCCGCAGGGTTATTCAAGAACGCACATCAAGATTTATGTTCCCGAAAAAAAGAATGTGAAGTTGAACATTACCGGTGTCATCGCCACCCCTTCTGATTCGCGGCAACGTTTGGCTCAAACCGACATGAGTACAGACGAATATGATAAATTCAAAGGCCTGTAGAAAGAAAAAGCGGTGAACACTCACCGCTTTTTCTTTCTACACATATTTCAAGTGATCTCTAATCCAATACAGGTCGCAACCACTTCTCTGCTTCTTCTTTTGCCATTCCTTTGCGTTGAGCATAATCCTCTAATTGATCTCTTCCGATCTTACCCAAACCAAAATAATGACTATCCGGATGTGCAAAATACCAACCGCAAACAGATGCTGGTGGGTTCATAGCAAGACTTTCGGTAAGCTCAATGCCTATGTTTTCAGTAACGTTTAGTAACGAAAACAGTTTGAGTTTTTCCGTATGATCCGGACAGGCAGGATAGCCTGGCGCCGGACGAATGCCTTTGTATTGCTCCTTGATCAATTCCTCATTCGTCAGGGTTTCATCTTTAGCGTAACCCCAATGTTCCTTTCTTACCTCTTCATGTAAACATTCAGCAAATGCTTCCACGAAGCGATCGGCCAAAATCTGAACAAGAATTTTGTTGTACTCATCGTGTTCGGCTGCAAAGCGGTCAATGTGCTCCCGAGCACCATGAATAGTCACAGCGAAAGCACCCATATAATCCTTGGTGAAGCTGTCAGGAGCAACGAAGTCAGCTAGTGAGTAAGAAGGCTGGCCAACTGCTTTTTTCATCTGCTGTCGAAGTGATTCCAGTTTTACTTCGCCCTTGTCCGTTTGCAAAGTTATAGTATCGCGGTTGTTGCTGTTGGCAGGCCAGAAGCCAATAACACCGTTCGCACTGAACCATTTTTCAGCAACAATTTTTTCAACCAACTTATTCGCGTCGTTGTATAAACGTGTTGCTTCTGCACCAAAGATTTTATCGGTCAATACTTCCGGGAAGCGACCAGGCATTTCCCAACCAATAAAGAATGGTCCCCAATCAATGTATTTAGCGATCGTGCCTAGATCAAAATCTTTTAAAACTTTTACACCATCGATAGCTGGTTTGGTTGGCTTGTAACTTTTCCAATCAAAATACTCTTTGGTAATAGCTGCTTCTTCGTAAGGAATAAGAACTTTGTGCTTTTGTTTGTTTGCAAACTGCTCACGCAGTGCACTGTATTCTTTTTGTGTTTGCTGCAGAAAAGATTGTCTGCCTTCTTTATTCAAAAGGTTACTTACGACGGTCACGCTTCTTGATGCGTCCAGCACATGCAACACACCATTGTCATATTCAGGTGCAATCTTTACAGCCGTGTGTGTCCGTGATGTAGTGGCACCACCAATGAGTAAGGGTTGCTTCATGTTGCGGCGCTTCATTTCCTTTGCCACATGTACCATTTCGTCTAGAGACGGTGTAATCAATCCACTCAGGCCAATCACATCAACATTCTCACGCTGTGCCGTTTCCAATATTTTGTCTGTTGGCACCATCACGCCGAGATCTATCACATCATAACCATTACAGCCCAACACTACACCTACAATATTTTTCCCAATATCATGCACGTCGCCTTTTACGGTTGCCATCAGCACTTTGGCAGCACCGGCCAGTTCTTCTGATTTTGTTCCTGCGGCAGCGTGTGCTTTTAGTCGCTCTTCTTTTTCGGCTTCTATATAAGGTGTAAGTACAGCAACAGCTTTTTTCATCACCCGTGCACTCTTCACTACCTGCGGTAAAAACATCTTACCACTCCCGAAAAGATCGCCTACAACATCCATTCCGGCCATCAATGGTCCTTCGATAACATCAAGTGGCTTTGGGTATTTTTGCCTGGCTTCTTCCGTATCTGCATCAATATATTCGGTAATGCCGTTAACCAAAGCATGTTTCAGTCGCTCTTCCACTGAGGTTGATCGCCATACTTCGTCTTTCTTTTCTTCTTCCTTTCCCTTGCCTTTTACTTGTTCTGCAAAACTTACAAGGCGTTCTGTTGCATCCGGACGACGGTTAAGAATTACGTCTTCGCAGAGTTCCTTCAGCTGCGGTTCAATCTGGTCATAAACAACCAACTGTCCTGCATTGACAATGCCCATGTCCATGCCCGCTTTAATGGCATGAAACAGAAACACGGAGTGGATGGCTTCCCGCACATGGTCATTCCCACGGAAAGAGAAGGATACGTTACTCACGCCACCACTCACTTTCGCCAGCGGCATTTTTTGCTTAATGATACGGGTAGCCTCGATAAAATCAACTGCATAATTATTATGCTCTTCAATACCTGTTGCTACAGCAAATATGTTAGGGTCAAAGATGATGTCCTGCGGTTCAAAACCCACTTCGTTCACCAGAATGTCGTAAGCCTTTTCGCAGATGGTGACTCGTCTGTCCAGCGTGTCCGCCTGTCCTTGCTCATCAAACGCCATCACTACAACAGCAGCGCCATAAGCCTGGCAGATGAATGCTTGTTCAATGAATTTATCAACTCCTTCTTTCATCGAAATGGAGTTGACGATGCACTTGCCCTGCACACACTTCAATCCCGCTTCAATAATCTCAAACTTCGATGAGTCGATCATGATGGGAATCTTGGCGATATCGGGTTCAGCCTGGAGCAGGTTCAGAAAAGTGGTCATGGCTTTTACACCATCCAACAGCGCATCGTCCATGTTCACATCCAGAACTTGTGCGCCGTTTTCCACCTGCTGGCGGGCAACAGAAAGTGCCTCTTCGTATTTGTTCTCACGAATGAGTCGTGCAAACTTTTTGGAACCCGTTACGTTGGTGCGCTCACCTACGTTCACAAAGTTTGATTCAGGACGAATCGTTAAGGGCTCAAGGCCGGATAAGCGTAAATAGGGTTTAATGATAGTCGCTTCGGTCATAATTTCAATTTGAACCACGAAGGCACGAAGGCACTAAGGGTCACTAAGTTTTATAAAACAATTCGTTTGATGCCGTTCTTAATCAATGGAACATGAAAATTGATCAGAAAGCCAAGACGTTTTTTACTAAGCTTCAGGTAACTTAATAATTGAGCTTCCCATACAGGATGGAAATTTTCTTGCGCCTTTAATTCGATAATAATTTCGTTGTTTATCAGAATGTCGATGCGCAATCCGTCGCCTATGACCAACTCATTGTAAACAATTTCCACAGGCTGTTGGCGAAGGAAAGCTATCCCTCGCTGTTCTAACTCATAACAGAAGCATTTTTCGTAAACGCTTTCTAAAAGTCCGGGACCAAGCTCTTTATGTATTTTAAAAGCTATATCCACTATTTCCGTGGCGATCGATTCTGTCTTAGTTGACAAATGATCAAGCATATACTTCGTGTTCCTTTGTGTCTTCGTGTCTTTGTGGTTCCCACTCTTTTGCCACTACAGGCAATGGCCGTGGCTTTAAACTTTTTACCTGATCAGCAATATGGCGAATATGATCTGGCGTGGTGCCGCAACAACCGCCAACGATGTTGACAAATCCTTCCTTCGCCCAGTCTTCAATAAAGTGAGCTGTGTCTGTCGGATGTTCGTCGTATTCACCCATGGCATTTGGCAAGCCGGCATTGGGATAAGCCGACGTATAACACTCAGCAATATTGCTCAGCTCTTCAATGTGCGGACGCATCTCCTGTGCACCCAAAGCACAGTTCAGGCCAATGCTCAATGGTCTTGCATGGCGAATGGAGTTATAGAATGCTTCCAGCGTTTGTCCACTCAGCGTTCTTCCCGATGCATCGGTAATGGTACCGCTGATCATGATGGGCAGCTCTTCCTTTTTTGTGTCGCGGAAATATTTCTTCACGGCGAAGATGGCCGCCTTGGCATTCAGCGTGTCAAAAATGGTTTCGATGAGAATCAGATCAACACCACCATCAACCAAACCGCTGATTTGTTCATAATAGGCCTCTACGGCTTCATCGAAGGTTAGGGCCCGGAAGCCAGGATTGTTGACGTCAGGCGAAAGAGAAAGCGTTTTATTCAACGGGCCTAAAGCGCCGGCCACAAATTTTTGCTCACCGGAACCCACAAGTGTTGTCGCTTCTTTTGCAATGCGTGCAGCAGCTACGTTGATTTCATAAGCCAAGCTTTCCATGCCATAATCGGCCAGCGAAACTTTTTGTGCGTTGAAGGTGTTTGTCTCGATGATATCCGCGCCAGCCTCCAAGTATTTGCCGTGGATTTCGCGAATGATGTGCGGTTGCGTTAAGCACAGGAGGTCGTTATTTCCTTTTATATCGGAAGGCCAGTCCTTGAAACGTTTACCGCGATAATCTTCTTCCTGGAGATTATACCGCTGGATCATAGTACCCATTGCACCGTCAATGATAAGGATGCGTTGCTGAAGCAGTTCTTTAATGTTTGCCATTGTCATGTTTTTCCGACGGCTGCGTATTGTTCTGAACGTACAAGTGTGCGACCCTTCGGCTTCGCTCAGGATAAACTCTGCCGAAGCCAAAACAGCATTACTTCTGCTGGTAACATCACCATCCTAATAAACGTCAGGAAAACTGTGTAGAGAGAGTTTCTTGCGTTTATTAGTTCTATTCCCTTTGCCGGAGCGCAGGATAGGCCGAACAATAAACAAATCCGCCTGTGGCGCAAAAATAATGGCAAATGGGTGAATTTTCGCATAAAGTCCGCAACCGGCTTACAATGCGATGCTTTGCAGATGGAAATTAAGAGGTTTGTCGAGGTGAAAAGGTGATCGACGCATTGCTTCTTTCACAGGAACTTGCACCCGCTGGTAAATAACTTCTGTGGCTTCGGTTTTTGTATAGGGCTGATGAAGTGCTGCTACGCCAAAATCAAAGCCAGTGACCTTTTGCAGAAATGGAATGCTAACCTGGTAAGGCTTGCCGGAAGAAAAATCGCCGAAATAGTCTGCTTCTAACCGTTGCATCTCTCTAACATCCCTTTTCTTTTCAACGACGAAACCCTGTTTCAGGAGAAGATTTCGCTGGCTCATAAGAAAAGCCACAGCAGACAACTGGTTTTGTTTATTCGGATAGACAATCAACTTCCAGAAATAGCAGGGAATTTGAATTGCCTCTCCGTCGATCTTGCGATGATAATAGAGATCGTTTGCAAGGAATAAAGGCCCGGCGAATAGCGAGACTTTACTGCCGTTAGCACCTGATTTGGTCGTGAACTTTTTGATGATGTAATCCTCGAGGGATTTCCAGGCACCGCGGTTCAAGCGGTGGTGCTGCGGCAGGCAGTTAACAAACCTCATGGTGTCAGCGGCCGCCTGTCGTATGGTGGCGTCATCGCCCCACTGTGGGTCCTGTATTTTGGTGATGTGCCCTTTGTCGAAGTCATTGTCCGTTTGGCTTTGGTGAAAATCATAAAGCTCATCACCAAGTTGCTCACTTGGCTTGATGGAGCTCTCTTTCTTGAAAGCACCTTCTTTTCTTACTAAAACCTTCCAGCTTCGACCATCGATGTTGGTGGCGGTATAAAAAGCCAGCCTGCGCTTTTTATTTTGCACCACGCTAAAATGGGTGTACTTCAATTCAAAGGACCCGGGCATGCTAAATAGTGCCGCCCGAAGCCGCTTTTGGCTGGCGGATAATTTAGGCAGTGGCAACGTAATGCCGGAAAGAAAATGAGGATCGTAGCCAGCCATCTGATAGAATTGCTGACTACAAATTAAATAAAATATTAATGAGTTTACAGTAGGAGACTATCGGCCGCTGCTGACATAACTGTCAACCGGCAAACGGTTTTGCAGGCTGCGGGCCAGCGTCATTTCATCGGCGTATTCCAATTCGCCGCCAAATGCAATTCCGCGGGCAATGGTGGTTACCTTGGTTGTGGAAGGAAGTTTCTTTTGAATGTAATAGATCGTCGTGTCGCCCTGAATGGTTGGACTCAATGCAAAAATGACTTCAGCCGTTTCTTCTTTTTGAACGCGGTGAACCAAGGTATCGATGTTCAACTGGTTTGGACCCACGCCATCAAGAGGGGAGATCACACCACCCAACACGTGGTAGGTGCCGCTGAATTGCTGGGTGCTTTCCAGTGCAATCACGTCACGAATATTCTCCACCACGCAGATCATTTCCTGCTTACGCATGCTATTAGCGCAGATGGAACAGATGTCTGCATCGGCCACGTTGTGGCAGCGCTGGCAAAATTTGATTTCGCTGCGCATTCGGCTAACCACCTCGCTGAAATGGGCTACATCCTCGCTTTCCTGCTTCAGCAAATGAAGCACTAAACGAAGGGCTGTTTTTTTACCAATTCCGGGTAATTTGGCGAACTCATTGACCGCATTTTCCAGCAGAGCAGAAGAGAATTGCATAGTCTGCAAATGTACGTTTTCCGGCCTGGAAAGGCTGTTAAAAAGGGCTTATAAAGACACGTCAAATTCGTTCTCCATGCCGGGTTTTACCACCAGTTTTCTTGATACTGGGCGCACTACTTCGGGCTGCCTCTTGCTGCCAAAAAAATCACCCGGATCCCACTTACCATTTCCGTTGGTATCAGCTAAAATCCGCAGATCATAATCGCCGGGATTAAAGAGAGTGGAACGGAAGGTGCCATTTGCCGACAGCTGAGTTGAAAACACCACCTGATCATTTTGAATGAACAACAAAACCGGGTTTTGAATCCCGCCTAGGTTTCGCATCCGGATGTTGAGCTGGCCGTAGTCGGAAAGTTTCTTTGTGTTGAAATTGAGGGTATCTGTTTTCAACAGTTTCCTGCCGGCGCTGTCATCGGCAAAATCCCTATCGAGGATGATGTTGTATGTTTTGCCTTCCTGCCATTGCGATTGAAAAACCAACCGGGTTCGTGTCGAATCTAACCTTGCCGTGTAACGGGCTGGTGTGAACGTGCTGTCGGTTGACAACGAAATCTTGGTTGAATCAAAAGTTCTTAGTGGTGTAGTAAAAACCAGCGCAAACTCAGACTTCAGGTCCAGGCTACCAGTAGCCGGTGAGGTTGTAAAACGCAGGCGCTTATCGTTCGGGGTGTTTGTTCGAGGAGTTGTAGTGGTTGGGGTAGTACCTGTTCTCGCCTGCGGCCGGTAAGCCAATAAATTGATGGCTTGTGTATCACCTGTAACGATTGGTGCATTGGCAAAAGCAAAAAGCTCATTTGCCTGGTAACGACGGCCAAAACCGGGATTACCCAGAGCGTAAATCGCAAATGTGGCCTTAGGCAGATTGCGAAAGCGGAAATTTCCGGCAGCATCCACCCGGGCAATATAGATTGGCCGTTCCTTAATTACCGCTGAATCAGTGAGGTTACGGTGCAACATCACAATCATGGTGGAATCGGCACCACCGGTCTCAGCAAGTGTTACCTTTCCTGTCAGCGTCAGGCTGTCCAGCACAGGGCCGGTTGAGAATGTATGGACAAAGTTCCGGAACACATTGCCTTCATTCAAGTCGCGGATGGCATTACCGAAGTTCAAGATGTAAGTGGTATTGGGAAGCAGGCTATCACGGAAACGGAGAGTCATCGTCTTTCCTTTGATGGCAATCTCCGGATTGGTCTCAAAGGTTGGGGTGAATAACAAGTTGTTCTGTAAGTCTTGCGGATCATCGATGTACTCATCAAAGACAAATGTGATGCGTTCGCCACGAAAATTTAGTGCAGAGTCCCTTGGTGTTGCCGAAAGTAGCTGAGGTGGCGCACTATCCCGCGGACCGCCACCCGGTGGAATAATATTGGCGCAGCCTGTCGTAAACGTTCCGAAATAACCAGCCAGAAACAATACCAGTAAAAGCGAAAAGATGGAAGTCCGCATGCACAGCAAACATAAACCCTTTCTAAAATGCCGCTTCTCCCCTTTTGCTAAGGTTAGATTAAAAGTTAAAGCCCTTTGAGCTACGAATTGAAAATGTTGGCCGAAATACGCTGAGACTGAGCATTTTTATTGTTTGTATATCAACTAATTTCCATCACCTTTGCACACAACTTAAAAAATCTAAATCTTATCAAGCAGTATGGGACTTTTTAACTGGTTTACACAGGAAATTGCCATTGACCTGGGTACTGCAAACACACTCATTATACACAATGATGAGGTTGTGGTGAACGAACCATCCATTGTGGCCCTTAACAGAAACAATCCAAAAGAGGTTTTAGCGGTGGGCAAGCGAGCCCTGATGATGCACGAAAAAACCCATGAGAGCATCAAAACCATTCGTCCCCTGAAAGATGGCGTAATTGCCGACTTCAATGCTGCTGAACTAATGCTGCGGGAAATGATTAAGCTGGTTTATCCTAAAAAACCACTCTTCCCACCAAGCTGGAGAATGATGATCTGTATTCCCTCTTCTATTACCGAAGTTGAAAAGCGTGCCGTTCGCGACAGTGCTGAACAGGCCGGTGCAAAAGAAGTTTACCTGATTCATGAACCTATGGCTGCCGCACTCGGTATCGGTATCGATGTGGAAGAGCCCGTTGGTAACATGATTATTGATATTGGCGGTGGTACGACTGGTATCACTGTAATTGCCCTTGCAGGTATTGTCTGTGACCAGTCGATCCGTATTGCCGGTGATGAGTTTACGGCAGACATTATGGAAGCACTTCGTCGCTACCACAGCTTGCTGATTGGTGAACGTACGGCTGAGCAGATCAAGATCCAGATTGGTGCAGCCATGAAGGATTTGGACAGTCCGCCAGATGATATCCCTGTAAATGGTCGTGACCTTGTAACCGGTATTCCAAAGCAAATCATGGTAAGCTACCAAGAAATTGCGGAAGCACTTGATAAGAGCATCTTCAAAATTGAAGAAGCTATTCTGAAAGCACTGGAACAAACGCCACCGGAACTGGCCGCAGATATTTACCGTCGTGGTCTTTACCTGACTGGCGGTGGTGCCCTGTTGAAAGGATTGGATAAACGCCTTAGTGCAAAAATCAAATTGCCGGTTCACGTAGCCGATGATCCACTGAAGAGCGTGGTTCGCGGTACTGGTTTGGCGCTGAAAAACTACGACCGTTATCCTTTTGTGATGAGATAAAACAGAAGACGGAGGTCAGAAGTAAGAAATCCTCTGACTTCCGGCCTCAGACTTCAAACTGGCTCCCTTGCGCAATATTTTCCTTTTCTTCCGTCGGTACTTTACTTTCCTCACATTCGTTTTGCTGCAGCTCATTGCACTGTGGATGCTGTTCAGCTATAACCGTTTTCACCGGGCTGCTTTTTTAGGTGTGGCTACGGAGTTTACAGGCAGAGTAAACACGCAGGTGGATAAACTGGATGATTATTTTCACCAGGGAGAGGAAAACAAACGCCTCCACCGCATCAACGATTCGTTGATGAATCTTTTAAAAACCAACCTGAATTATCTCGATACTTCCCAACGATTAGTTGCTGATACGATTCGAAGAGACTCGACATTTGCTGTGCTTCGTTATGTTTGGCGGGATGCCAAAGTGATTTACAATACGGTAAACGCTGAACAGAATTATTTGCAGCTAAACCGCGGCAGTAAGTATGGCATCAAGGATAATATGGCCGTAATTAGTTCCGACCTTGCCATTGTTGGTGTGGTAGTAAACGTGAGCCCTAACTTCAGCCAGGTGATGAGCTTATTGAATGTTCAGAGTTCGGTGAGTGCCGCACATAAAAATTCAGGTTCCTTAGGTAAAGTTGAGTGGGATGCGAAAGACCCAAGGTTCGTACAACTAAAAGGTGTTTCCAGAAGTGCCGAGGTAAAAGTCGGCGATTCGGTGATGACGAGCCGATATACCTACAACTTTCCTCCAAACTATCTTATTGGTACTGTTAGTGAGGTAAAGATTGATCAGGCAACCGGTTTCTATTCTTTGAGAGTAAAAACAGCTGTCAACTTCTCTACTGTTCAGCAAGTGTTTGTGGTAGAAAACCTGCAGCGTGATGAACAGCTTCAATTGATGAAAGAAACAGAGAAGAAAATAGAGGAACAAAAAAACAAGCAACGTTGAGCGACCTGGTAAGAAACATATTACGACTGATTGTGTTCCTGATTGTGCAGGTTTTTGTGCTGAACAAAATTCCATTCCTGCACCAGTTCATCGTTCCTTATTTGTATTTCCTTTTCCTGCTTTGGTTGCCTTTTTCAGTTTCGAGGGTTGGCTTGCTGGCGATTGGATTTTTTACAGGTTTGCTACTCGATTACTTCATGCTGCGTCCTGGTATGCATGCTGCAGCCTGTGTACTAGTTGCTTACACCCGGCCCTTTGTCATTAACCTTTTAATTCCGAAGGATACCGACGAGTTTAATTACCGTGAGCCATCGCCAAAAGCATTGGGATGGATGCCTTATACAGTGTACGTTTTTGTCCTCACCCTGTTTCATCATAGCTATCTCACTTTGTTGCAATGGCTTCAGTTCGGGACATTCCTGGAATTCCTGATCAAGATCGCCGCCACAACGGCCATTAGTATGTTGCTGATTTTCACAACGGAATTGTTATTCCCACGCAAGGTGAAATTCCGCACGAATACAGCGTAACTACTTTCTTAATTAAAATGTTCTTTGATACTTATTCACCGGTATCAAAACCTAACCGCTTTTCAATTTCTTTCGGGAGCTGTGGAAGTTTGCGTCTTTCAATAAGGAAGGAAGTCAACTGTGCAATTTCCTTGAAGATGTAGTGCTTGTCAGCTGCAGCTTTCAGGTAATCTTTTCCGGAGCTACCACCCGTACCGATGCGGGTGCCGATCATGCGGTGTACCATGTTCATGTGGCGATGACGCCAGGTGCTTAACTGCTCATCAATGTCCAGCAATTCATTCAGTAGTTGAAACGGTGTTTGCAGCAGCGGGTAACCGCGGTAAAGCATGATAAATAAAGCCGCACGATTGGCCTTTGCAGAAAGTGTGTAGTGGGTTTCGCGGTGGCGGAAGAACACTTCATCAAAGACATCGATATTGTCTTTTTCTTTTTCTGCAAGACTGCTTGCGTAGGATCGCTTGTACTGGTCCCAAAACACATGTTCGTGTTGTTCGTCAGGATAGAAGTTTTCCCAGAGTTCTTTGTGATCGAAAAAAGGCATCCGTTCCAGCCAGTCATTCACAAGTTGAAGAAAGGACTGATCGGTTTCTGCTTTCTTGATCAGGTCAACATGCTCCTGGCGTAATTGAGCCGTATAATATTCCTGCCCATGACGGTAGTCAAATTTCAATCCAAGCTTGGCTTCAAATAATTTGAATTGCCAGCTTTGAAAACCCGATGCGGGCCGCAGCATGTCGCGGAAGTCCAGGAAATCCATTGGCGTCATAGTTTCCAAAATATCGATCTGTTGCACCAGCACACGCAGGATCACTCCCATGCGGTGCAAACGATGAACAACCGTTTGGAGCTCCGGGGAGTTATCATTCAGTGCCGGCTTGCGCATGATTTCCACGATGGAATCTGCCTCGTGATGGAGTTGCTTGAACCAAAGCTCGTAAGCCTGGTGAATGATGATGAACAACATCTCGTCATGCGCCGAAGCATTGTGCTTGTTGCTTTCGGGATGTTGCGCATCCAGAATTTTATCGAGTTGGAGATAATCGTGGTAGTGAACGGCATCCATGGCAAGTCAATTAAAGGAAGCACGAATTAAGGCGAATTACACGAATTGACCTTTGATTATTATCAGTTTCATTCAATTGAATTCGTGTGACCCGTAATTACAGGAATTCAAAGCCGATATCTCTGCGGAAATATTTTTCTTCAAACTGCAATTCTTCAATTAGGTCGCGGCTTTTGTTGATGGCATTATCAAGGTCTTCATCCAGGGCTGTCGCACAGATCACCCGGCCTCCACTGGTTACAATTTTGCCGTTCTCCTGTTTTGTACCCATGTGAAAGAGATAAGTATCAGCGATGGTTGTATCCATATTGGTGATCTCAAATCCTTTTTGATAATCCTCAGGATACCCCCCACTGACGGCTACAATTGTTGTAGCATATCGGGAATCTTTTTCAATTTCAATCGACGCAAGATTGCCTGTGGCTGTAGCAGCCAGCAAATCCACAAGGTCGTTCTTGACACGTGGGATGACCACTTCCGTTTCCGGGTCGCCCATGCGACAGTTGTATTCTATCACATATGGCTCATCACCTACTTTCATCAGGCCAATGAAAATAAATCCCTGGTAATTCAGGTTGTCCCGTTGCAATCCACGGACGGTTGGCTCCACAATCTTTGTCACCACCTTTTGCATAAACGCTTCGTCGGCAAATGGTACCGGGCTAACAGCACCCATGCCACCGGTATTCAGGCCCGTATCGCCTTCGCCAATGCGTTTGTAATCTTTTGCCTCGGGCAACAACACGAAGTTTTTTCCATCAGTAAGCACGAAAACTGATAATTCAATGCCTGAGAGAAACTCTTCTACTACTACTTTCTTACCGGCGTCACCAAACTTTGAACGCTGGATCATTAAGTCAAATTCTGCGATCGCTTCTACGTGGTTCTGGCAAATAATGACGCCTTTGCCTGCCGCTAACCCATCGGCTTTCAGAACAATCGGCAACGGGTGTGACTTCAGGTAATCAATGCCCTCTTCAAAATTCTCCGATGTAAATTCTCTATACGCTGCTGTTGGAATGTTGTTGCGCATCATAAAGGCTTTGGCAAATGCCTTGCTGCCTTCCAGCTGCGCTGCTTCCTTCGATGGACCGATGATGTGCAGGTTAAGTTCTGCTTCTTTCAGGAGGTAGTCCACAATGCCTTTTACCAAAGGCTCTTCCGGACCAACGATCACCATGTCAATATACTCATCCTGACAGCACTGCTTGATCGCTTCAAAATCGGTAACAGCAAATGGCATGTTGGTACCACACAAAGCTGTACCGGCATTGCCCGGTGCAATCAGTAATTTGGAACACTGGTTGCTTTGCGAGAGTTTGTGTGCGATGGCATGTTCTCTTCCGCCTGAGCCGAGTAAAAGGATATTCATGGTTCGTTGATGTGAGGTGCGAATATCGGTACAAATGCGAAAGCCGGAATTGAAAATGGAAATTGACTTATTTTGGGAACTTATTCTTATTCGTACAAAAAACAATTACTCACTAATTAATTAGCTATGCCGGAAATTAAAGCCTCTGATGAAATCAGAACGGACTTCTCTGACACAGGCCACCCGAAGGGTCTTTACGTGTTGTTCGCTACCGAAATGTGGGAGCGTTTCAACTATTACGGGATGCGTGCCATCCTGATCCTGTTCATGACAAAAGCATTGCTGTTCGACGATGCTTTTGCCTCTAATCTTTATGGTAGCTATACCGGCCTGGTTTATCTAACTCCATTAATTGGCGGTTACATTGCCGACCGGTACTGGGGAAGTAAACGCTCCATCATCATTGGTGGCTTGCTGATGGCAATTGGAGAATTCCTCCTGTTTTTTTGCGGATCGCTGTATAATACTTCCGAATCGCTGTCTACCCTCCTGTTCTTCTCTGGCTTAGGTTTTATGATTGCGGGTAACGGTTTTTTTAAACCAAACATCTCATCGCTTGTTGGACAACTCTATCCGAAAGGCGATAGAAGAATTGACCCGGCGTACACTATCTTTTACATGGGTATTAACGTAGGCGGTATGTTAGGGCCGCTCATCTGTGGTATTGTAGGCGACACCGGCAACCCAGCTGATTTTAAATGGGCTTTTTTGGTAGCGGGAATTGGCATGTTGATCAGTGTACTGGTACAAAAAATTTATCAGGATAAATATATTCGGGATCCTCAGGGAGCTGCTTTAGGCGAACCCACTGCAAATGCACCAAAACAATGGCAGAATCCATTGCTTGTTGTTCTGGGCTTGTTAGCCTTTTCGGCCGTTGCCATTGGTCTTTTGTATGTTGATGCCACACAGTTCAGCTTTTTATCTTACCTGCTGATTGCTGCTGTGTTATTTATTGCCTTTATTCTTTTCACCGATAAATCGCTCAACAAACCAGAGAAGGAAAGAATTGGTGTGATCTTCATTGTAGCCTTCTTTGTGATCTTTTTCTGGTCGGCATTTGAGCAGGCCGGTGCATCGTTGACATTGTTTACCGATCGTCAAACCGATCGCACCATTAACTGGAATATTTCCACTTACGTTATTTACGGTGTACTTGCGTTGCTGATTGTTTACTTCATCAGCCTTTGGCGAAAAGCAACAAAAAACCTTGGCCGAAATGACAAATCACTTCTAACCGGTGTACAAATTTTACTGGCAATTTTGATTGCCGGAATTGCGTACGTTATTTATTCGCTGGCTACAAAAGGACAAGCGAGCATCCTGCTGGATGAAATACCTGCAAGTACCTTCCAATCGCTCAACTCATTCTTTGTTATCATTTTCGCACCGGTTTTTGCTTGGCTATGGATTAAACTGGGAAGGGCTGAACCAAGTGCGCCTACCAAAATGGCTATTGGTCTTTTCCTCCTAGCGGTTGGTTACCTGTGGATTGCCTTCGGTGTGAAAGATGTTTCTGCAACGACAAAAGTGAGCATGATGTGGATCACCGGTATGTACGCTTTGCATACTTGGGGCGAATTATGTCTATCACCAATCGGTCTTTCCCTGGTGAATAAACTGGCTCCATTGAAATTCGCTTCATTGCTGATGGCCGTTTGGTTTCTGGCCAATGCATTCGCTAATAAATTGGCGGGTGTGTTAAGTGCCCTGTATCCTTCGGAGGGAAAAACAACGTCTTTTGTCGGCTACCAAATGAGCAACAACTACGATTTCTTTATGTTGTTTGTTGGCATGGCGGGTGCTGCATCCATCATCCTGTTTTTGATTTCACGAAAACTGCAAACGATGATGAATACAGGCAAATAAGTTTTTGCAAACCGTTTTACAAAAGGGTGGCTATATTTAGCCACCCTTTATTTTTAATCGATTCTTGTTATTATGTTTAAACAACATCCAAAGGCTTTACCTTTTCTTTTCTTTTCCGAAATGTGGGAACGCTTTGGCTATTACCTGATGATCGGAATTTTTACCCTGTACCTGAAAGACGTCAAAGAAGGCTTTTCCATGACGGAAGCTGAATCCGCTGATCTCTATGGAACCTTCATTGCGCTTGTTTTCTTAACACCATTTCTCGGCGGCCTTCTGGCAGATAGGTATTTGGGTTATCGAAAATCAATTATAGCCGGCGGCATTATGATGGGTTTGGGATACTGCCTTATGTATATCCACAGCCTCACCGCTTTATACATTGCCATGCTTCTCGTAATTATGGGCAATGGATTTTTTAAACCAAATATTTCCACTTTGCTTGGCAACGTTTATTCTACCCCGCAATATGAAAAGCAAAAAGATGATGGCTATAACATCTTCTACATGGGCATTAACATCGGTGCCTTTATTTGCAATTTCATCAGCGCAGCGTTGTATGTAACGTATGGGTGGGGTGCGGCTTTCTTTTCAGCGGGCATTGGCATGTTCATCGGTGTAGCCATCTTTATCATCGGAACGAAGCACTACAAAGCCCACGATATTAAAAAAGGCGTAAGCGAGAATGACATGCCGATGTCAAAAATCGTTCTGCTGATTCTTGTTCCCTCAATCGTAGCCGGTATCATTGGCTGGTTAATTAAAGGGGTCACAGATGCAGCAACTAATCCAAATGGGAATTTGTTCGGTTCTGATTCAACTGACGCCTTCATTTTTGCTTGTATTCCTGTGATCTACTTTTACTCTTCATTATTCTTCAAAGCAAAAAAAGACGAGAAGCGACCCATCGCAGCCTTGCTGGCCATTTTTGCAGTAGTTATTTTATTTTGGGCAGTGTTTAAACAAAATGGCTCCGCATTAAATACGTGGGCCGACCGTTATACAGACAGATCGGTATCAGGCACTGTGGGAGAGGTTTTCCAAACACTTCGACAAGCACAACCCCTTGCTTATAAAAAAGACTCCATCGCTGTTTACGACGAACAGTTCCGCTTGCAGAAAAAGAATGGACAAGTAGTCAAGGAATACAACTACCCCGTTTATTACAGAAATGTTCCTGAGGCAGAAAGACCAGCTGATGGTAATGAAGTGAGCTTGTGGGCAACGAATCTCAGCCAATCTATAAATCCGGGATGGGTGATTATTCTGACACCATTAGTTGTTGCCTTCTTTACGTGGTTACGCCGCCGGAATCGGGAACCATCTACTGCCACAAAAATTGCCTTTGGACTTTTTATCTCCGGACTGTCGGCACTTGTAATGGTAGGCGCCGTATATGCCAGTAAAAATGGCGGAGAAAAAGCAAGCGTATTGTGGTTAATTAGTAGTTATGGCGTCATTACGATTGGTGAATTATTACTAAGTCCCATGGGCCTGTCACTTGTTTCAAAGCTAAGCCCAGTGCGTATCACATCCCTGATGATGGGAGGATGGTTTTTGTCTACTTCAATCGGGAATAAACTTTCGGGAGTGCTGGCCACCATGTGGGATACGTATGATAACAAAGCCAATTATTTCTGGTTGAATTTTTCCTTGTTGATGGCCGCTGCTGTTATGTGTTTTGCAATGCTACGCTGGCTGAACAGGATTATGAAAGAAAAAGGAGTGAAATAATCACAAGCAATGATAGCAAATAGCTAGTTGTACTTATTACAACCTTTTAAAAACCTTCCGAACATCTGGGAGGTTTTTTTGTTGAAAAACACAAACCAAAAACAGCCACTTGCTACTTATTACTCCCTACTCGCTTTCTTCTTACATTTAAACTTACTAAACCCAACTTGCATGGCTGAAAACAAAACTGCCTTCAAACCCTTCATTCCTGCAGAGAAAAAGATTGCTGAATTCACAATCAAATCCATCGTCACCGGTTCCATCTTTGGGATCATCTTTGGTGCGGCAACAGTTTATCTTGCCTTAAAAGCCGGCTTAACCGTCAGCGCATCCATCCCTATCGCGGTATTGGCGATCGCTTTAAGTAAAGCCTTTTTAAAAACAACGATTCTTGAAAACAACATTATTCAAACCACTGGTTCAGCAGGTGAAAGTATTGCGGCAGGTGTCGTCTTTACATTGCCCGGCTTCTTGTTTTTAAGCGAAGCCAGAAGTGCTAACTTTTTCAACTACGTAACGATTTTAATCCTGGCCATCTTCGGTGGCATATTAGGAACGCTGATGATGATTCCCCTGCGGAAATCATTAATTGTACAGGAGCATGGAACGCTTCCTTACCCGGAAGGAACAGCCTGCGCATCTGTTTTAAAAGCCGGCGAGAAAGGCGGCTCCATTGCTAAAACAGCTTTTTTAGGATTAGGTTTTGCAGGTGCTTATGCCGTCCTGCAAAAAGTGTTTCGGGTGATTGCGGAAGTGCCGGAATTTGCCACGCAACAAACACAACGTTTTTTTCCATCTGCCAAAGTAAGTGGTGAGATTACACCGGAATATTTGGGTGTTGGCTACATTATTGGGCCACGCATTGCGGGTGTGTTAGTAGCCGGCGGTGTCTTAAGTTGGCTGGTGTTAATTCCGCTTCTTGCTTCTGTTATTCCTGCCGATACAATTGCAGCACAATTGGTGAAGTTGGGATATTTAAAAGACATGGCTACAGCCGGCGGACCAGGCGGCTGGGATCCGGTAACACATAATTTTGGTGACTGGACAACAGCTATCTATCGTGCCTATGTTCGACAGATTGGTGCAGGCGCTGTGGCAGCAGGCGGCTTTATTACCCTGTTGAAAACGATTCCGACCATCATTTCGTCTTTTAAAAGCAGTCTTGGTTCGTTAAAGAAAAGCGGCGTTGATGGTGTAGATGAAGTAGGCGTGAAAAGAACAGAGCAAGATCTTTCCATCAAAGTTGTTGGTATTGGAAGTTTAATCCTGATTGCCTGCGTGGCATTGATGCCTTCTACCTTAATCCCCGGACAAAACATCGGAAGCAAATTTTTGTTAGGTATCCTAGTGATCATTTTCGGTGCTTTCTTCGTGACGGTTTCTTCCCGCATCGTGGGTTTGATTGGCTCTAGCAACAACCCTATCTCCGGTATGACGATCGCTACCCTGATGGGCACCTGCTTAATCTTCATCGCTGTAAAATGGACCGGTCATTTTTACGAACCGATGGCATTGGTTGTTGGTGGAATGATTTGTATTGCTGCAGCTAATGCCGGAGCTACCTCACAGGATTTGAAAACCGGATACATCGTGGGAGCTACACCAAAATATCAACAGCTAGCGCTTTTTGTGGGTGCGATTGTTTCTTCATTGGCCATCGGCGCAACAGTCCAAATTCTAGATACACCCACAGCGGAAATGACTAAGCAAGGAATTCAACATGCAATCGGCACTGATCTTTATCCGGCACCACAAGGCACCTTGATGGCAACCCTTATCAAAGGAATTCTTTCGTTCAACCTCGATTGGCAATTTGTGCTAGTAGGTGTTTTCATCGCCATCACACTGGAACTTTGTGGTATTAAATCATTGTCGTTCGCTGTCGGAACCTATCTGCCGCTATCTACTACTTTGCCCATCTTCATCGGCGGTGCTATCCGCGGACTAGTTGAATGGAGTCAAAAGAAAAAAGGTGAAGTAGTAACTGCAGAAGAGGAAGATTTGGGCAAAGGAAGTTTGTTTGCTACCGGATTGGTGGCGGGTGGCGCACTAATGGGTGTAATTGTAGCCGGATTAACTGTCGCTTTTGAACCTACCATGCAGTCATTAAACGCCGAACACGCTGTGAGCAGCGCTACTGGTGCCGAGGGTTATAAATGGCTGGGGGTGGCCTTTTTTGCACTAATGGCTTACATATTGTACCGCATCGGCATCAGTAAACAAAAAGACTTGCCGCCGGAAATTCCGCAAGCAATGGATACACGGTAACATTAATTGTCACAAATAAAAACGTCCTGCAAATGCAGGACGTTTTACTTACTGATGGTTCCGTCATATAAACTGGAATCTCTCGTAGGGTTTCCCAAGTATTTTACTTTCATCGGTACCGAGCCAATTATTTAACACGGTTGCGTAGACATTTTTAAAATCAACTTTGTATTTCAAATCGCCTTCATCTAAATCGCTCAAATCAGGTAAGGCATTGATGATTCCTTTCTGCTTTAATCCACCGCTCAAAAACAACATGTTGTTTGCTGTGCCATGATCGGTTCCACCACTTGCATTCTGCGATACACGCCGTCCGAATTCTGAGAACGTGAAAAACAACACATCATTGTATCGGCCGGCTGATTTTAAATCTTTGATAAACGCACCAACGGCATCGTTCATTTCTGTGAACAAGCGTTGTTGTTGCCCTTGTTGAAAAATATGGGTATCGAAGCTTCCCAGAGAAGCATAATAGACTTTTGTGTTGATGTCGGAGAAGATGAGGGAAGCAATCGTCTTTAGGTTTCTTCCCAATTCGGTATTTGGATAAGTTGCTGTGGAAGGATGAAGCTTTGATTGTTTGTATAAATAATCAGCAGACGAAAGGGTTTCGCTCATGGTTTTGTAGAGGTAGTCTACTGGTTCTTCGTCATGATGTGATGTGTGATTGACTGCAACGTCCTTGAAAAATTTTTCGTTGCTGGTGCCATACAAACGTTTGGGATCTTTAAAGGCAAGGCCATTTGTTTTTTCTCCTTTGAGGGCCAAGCTTAGCACATCATCTATTTCCAACGCCTGTGTTGGCTTTGCGCAGCCGCTGCATTGCGCATCCAGGTAACGGCCAATCCAGCCAGTGGAGATGTATTCATTAGCAGCACTGCCGCTGTGCCAGATGTCCATGCTTCGGAAATGTGACCGGTCGGGATTGGGATATCCTACACTATTCAGAATGGCCATGGAGCCATTGTTGAATTCATCAGCAAACGCTTTCAATGCGGGGTGTAAGCCTGCTTCGTCTATAAGGCGCAGCGCATTATTCTTAGCAATGCCTAAACCTGGCCGCGATTTGTAATAAATATCGTTGCGGACAGGAATCACCGTATTCAATCCGTCATTGCCACCACTCAATTGCAGAATCACGACCACTTTATTTCCCGGCGGCACAAAGCTTCCGGTTTCAAATGCTTTCAAAAATTTCGGCACCATGAATGAAGCGGTGGCAAGGGCACCGTTTTGTATAAATTGTCTGCGTTTGATTAGCATGACGTATTAATTACTGATTATTAATTACTGTGATTTAGCACAGTTGATACTCCGGAGTGCTCATTATGCGAATGGTTGCTGTGCGAATAAAACTTTCTTTGGTTTGACTATCTGCATAACTCCTGATCATTTCTTGGCTAAATGAAGGTTTCACCTGCAACAGCGAAGCACTCATCTCCTGCAACAGTTTTTCTCTTGGCACATTCAGGAAGTTTATCGAATAGGCTTGCCAGACAACAGCCACCTGCAGTGCATTTTTGCCGATTGGAGATTGCCGATTGCTTACTTGTTTTGCATCTATTCGTCCCATCATCAGATCATCATCATCTTTTGGCTTGATAGAGAAATCATCCTGGTCGTTTAATAACAACGGAAATCGCAGGCGATACATCAGTGTAGTGGAATCAATCCATGCCTTACCACCCGGCCAGCCTGCTACATTTGGTGGTACAAATAAAACCTGGCCTAACAATCTTTGAAGCAATAACTGTGATTCTTCGTTCGCCAGTTCCATGGGCAACATGCGACGAATACCAGCCAGTAATTCAATGGGTGATTTGATGCGAGCACCAATATTCTTTTGATCGTAAAACCAATCGGACGTAAAGATGTCATCCATCAGTTGGCCTATCTCGTAATTGCTTTTAAAAAACCTTTCAGCCAGCCAGGTTAGTTTTGTTTGGTCAATAGTTTCATTGACGAAAAAGCGATAGATCTTTTGCGTGATGAATACAGCCGTTTGTTTTTGTTCCAGTAAGATGTCCAAAACATCCTCACCGCTAAGGTTTGCTTTAACGCCCAGCACTGTTTTCATCCCATCATCATGTAAGTTTTTGCGGAAAACAAAATCGCCTTTCAGGTTCGCACTCCAGCCCGTGAATGCTCTTGCTGCTTCTTTGATATCATTTTCAGTGTAATGACCTCTTCCCAACGTAAACAGTTCCATTAACTCACGGGCGAAATTTTCGTTTGGACGGGCTTTCACATTTTGCGCCGCATTCAAAAAGAAAAGCATGGCTGCACTTTTAGAAACCTCGTGCAACATGTCTCTGAAATTACCTAAAGCATGTTGACGAATCGTATCCAACAAAAGTTGTTGATAAAACACGTTGAGGTTTCGCGATGCAAAATGTCCATGCCAGAAGAAAGCCATCTTCTCCCGAAGTTGTGCGGTGGAATCAACCATCTCGTACAGCCACATCAGGTTCAGGTTCTTGATTTGCTGGCGACTTTGTTGCTGCAGCATTTTCAAACCTTCTTTATCCATTTGGATGCGTTTGCCTTCCTCTCCAATTCCTTTCACCAATCCTTTGAAATAGTCGTCGGTTGCATCCAGATAATCAGGTTTTTTAGAAGAAGCTTTTTTCAATGCGGCATATAAATCTTGTGGTGCAAGAAGGGAAAGTTGGTTCAATCCTTCTGCCGTGGGACCGAAGCCGGCCCGCCAGAGCAGGTGCTGATTTTTGATTTGGTTAGAAACCATGCAGGTTGTTTTGAGTTCAGTTCGAGTTTATGATAACGCAAAAGTTTAAATGCCTCATACCTACGGATTGTTAAAAGCAATAAAGAATTTTTAGATTTGAGTGCTGATGACGGTCAGAGCTTTCAAATATTTGTCGCCCTGTTTAATTTATTATGGCGCCATTACCTCCTTCCTTTCGCAAGGATGGTTGGTGTGGACACCGCTGGTTTATGCATGGGTCATCATTCCGCTGTTAGAGTTGTGCATCAAACCCGACCCTACGAACCTTTCGGAAGCAGAGGAAGAAATTGCAAAACACAACAAGGTTTATGATTACCTGCTTTATTTAGTCGTGCCGTTGCAATACGTAGCATTGTGTCTCTTTCTTTATTCAGTTACCTACGTTGCGCAACCCGCTGTTGACATTGCCGGAAAAACGGCGGTGATGGGATTGTTGTGTGGCACATTCGGGATCAATGTCGGGCATGAATTAGGACACCGTATCAATCGATTCGAACAATTCCTTGCCAAGGCCCTTTTGCTGACTTCTCTGTACATGCACTTCTATATCGAGCATAATCGCGGGCATCACAGACGTGTTGCTACACCGGAAGACCCCAGCAGTGCGAGGTATGGCGAATGGTTGTATGCTTTTTGGATTCGTTCTATTGTGTTTAGCTATTTAAGTGCATGGGAAATTGCGGCCAGGGAGCAGAAGAAAAAGGGCAAGCCGGTCTTCTCGCTGCAAAATGAAATGATCCTGTTTCAATTCATTCAACTGTTGCTTATCGTTGCTATCGTGTTCTTCTTTGGATGGATGACGGCGTTGTTGTTTGTCGCCGCAGCAGTGCAAGGCATTTTGCTATTAGAAACGGTCAACTACATTGAGCATTATGGCTTGCAGCGAAAAGAGTTGGTAGCTGGCAAGTACGAACGAGCAATGCCGGAGCATAGCTGGAACAGCAATCATGTGATTGGCCGCGTGATGTTGTTTGAACTCAGTCGTCACAGTGACCATCATTACCTCGCCAGTCGCAAGTACCAGGTTTTGCGGCATCATGATAATTCGCCGCAAATGCCGACGGGTTATCCAGGGATGATGATCTTATCTTTCTTTCCGCCGGCTTGGTTTAAAGTGATGAATACACGCATAAAAAAATTGCAGCACGAAGCGGCTGCAATTGAAGTTCTATAAAAACAAAACTGGCTGCTTATACTGCCAGTTTATGGAACAATGATTTCACGTTAACGCTTCGAAGGCAATATCCAACGCAGGCCGAGAGCGAAATAGCTATTAAAACCATTTGCATCTGCACCTCCTGAAAATGTTTTTTCTTCGATATTTCTCGTTATGCTTCCCTGCTGGTTATATAGATCCGTAGTTGTAGAGTTGTACGTTAATGCCAATAAACCATTAAACGAAGTTTCCACAAATAACTTCTTTGTAGCAGCAAAAGAGATTCCAGGGGTTATTGAAAGTGAAGCTTGCGACGATTTGGACTTGGCAGAAACATAGTTTGTGGTTCCGGTTGGAGTTGTTGTTTCGCCGTTTCCAGCTCTAACCCCTAAGTCCCCATTACCAAATAAATAGAAACGCTGTCCTACAAGAAAATAACGACGGTAAAAGATACCGCCACCATACGACGACCCTTTTGCCTTTTCTGCAGTTGTACCGTTTCCTTGTTCGCTCCTGCTTGTGGAATAATTCAATGAGACACCTAAAATCTGATTTTCTTTCACAGCTATCCCCACCTGAGGCACAATGGAAAAGCTGGTTTGTCTGGTTTCGCGGAAATTGCTAAAAAACTGTGGGTTTGAATCTTCGGTTTGTCTATTATAATATCCAATTGATCCGCCTAAAAAAACTGATCCTTTCGAAATTTGAGCACTGGCGAGAATACTAAAGCAGCATGCAATAGCTAAGAGTGTAAACTTTCTCATGAGTTATGGTTTTAGGCTTCGAATATGAACCACCAAATGAAAAAGATTTGCTAATGCATACTGCTTTAACAATGATTTACGGATACAAATTCTATCGCTGAATAATCATCCGCTGTGTGATGATTTCGTCATTCGTAGTTAATCGAACAATGTAAACACCAGGTGCATGTGCGCCTGCATGTAACGAATGCGCAATTACCCGCTCCGCATCGCCAACACCACGGGTAATTTCTTTCACAAAAGCACCTCTTGCATCAATCAACTCAATGCGATAAGCACCAGCTTTAGCCAACATAAATTGTATTTGTGCCTGATTGTTTACCAAATTCGGCGATATCGTTAATTGGATACTTTTTGCTTTGAACATTGCCGTACGAATGCCATGATTGGTCATCTTGCCATTTACATCGTATTGCAGCAAGCGATAATAGTTAGTACCTGCCTCGGGTCTATTATCATGAAAAAGGTAATCACTTCTTCCTGCTGTTGTACCACGTCCCTGCACTGTGCCAATCGTTGTGTAGTTCCAACTGTTAGTTGAACGCTGCAACTCAAAGTAGGCGTTGTTTTCTTCGGTGGCTGTTGTCCACTCAAGCTTTACCCGGTTGCGTTCAGTGGTGGCAGAAAATTGCTGCAGGCTGATGGGTAGTGTTACCGGCGGATTGGCCAGAGCTGTAATCTCTGTTTGGTTGAGTGCGTAGTTGAAAACTTTAAATTCATCCAGCATGCCTTTGTATGCGGCCGGCGCATTGGTGTTAGCAAGAAACTCCAGTTCACCAATGTTGCCAATGATCATGGCGCTTTCTTCGCCAATTCCCTGTCCTTGTGTGGTGGTGACTTCATTTGAAAACTTCACTCCATTCAAATACAAACGTAAACGATTGGCTGCTGAATCTCTTACAGCCGCTACATGTACCCAATTGTCCGTATAGAAACCGGTACCTGATACCTGCAGTTCATATTTGGTCACATCGTCATCAATTGCAAAACGAATTTGTTTGTTCTTCGCTTCAATGTCAATCCGCTTACCGGTGGCACCTGTGGTAGTGTTTTTTGTGATGGAACCTTTGCACATGATGTAGGCACTGGAGTTATTGTCTGGTGGCAACATAGATGCGGGTGCCTTCATCCAAAAAGAAAGCGTAAAGGGTCCGCGGTTCAGCCAAAGCTGGTCTTCGTGCGGTGCGCTGAAAACATACATATTATGCGAAGCGCTGGCGAAGTTCACGGCACCTTTGATTTTGCCAGGAACACGAATAGACGCAACGTCATCATTCAAACCTAATACACCATGATTTTCGAAGGCAGCAGAATCAATACAATCTCTTCCCTGCAATTCATCAAAGCTCCAGTGACTGATCAAACCTTTTGCAAAAACGGGTTGAGACCGAAACGACCAGATAGTCCCGGTAGCCGTGCCTTTATTATTCGTTGCATCAATGCGCCAGTAATAGGTAGTATTGCCAAGCAGCCCTGTAAGGTTATAACTCTGACTGGCTACATAAGCAAGATCAGCGACCTTTAAGAGATTGGAAGAATCGGTGCCGAAGTAAACACTGTAGGTTGTAGTGTTAGTGCTGCCTACCCAGCGTAACGTAAGGTTGCCGGTAGCGTTCAATTCTGCATAACGGTTCTTGTTGGACGGTGTAGGTGTGCTGGCTGCAATGGGTGCAGAAGGCAAAGGCGGTGTTAGCACCGAACCCAGTGCATACACAGAGGTGTCGGTTGCGTTGGCTGCCTTTAAACGATAATAATAGGTAGTGTTGGGAACAAGGTTGCCATCAACATATGATACGGTGTTGGCAGCTGCCTGGTGAATTGCTGTGTAGGTTGTGCCATTCGTTGACCGTTCCAGAATGAATACATTTTCGTTATCGGCATTGTCTTTCCAGCTCATGTTCACACTACTGGAAGGTGCAGGTAATTCAACAGAGCCAGCTGTCAGTACCAGGTTTGTTGGTGGTTTAATAAAGGCACCTGGGGCTGCCGTAGTCAGACCGTTGATATATACTTCGATGTTCAGGTACTCAGGATACACTGTGTTGAAATGTGTTGCATCGGCCTTAAGGTTTTTATTCAGGCTATTGGCATCCTCCCATGCATCGGGCATCCCGTCAGCATCGCTATCCAATGGCGCTGGTGCACCAAACACTTCACCTAATCCGCCGTTTGATAGATTGTTAGCCGTTTCGCGGTACATGTAAACACCTCTTGTTCCTCTTGATTGAACTTCTCCAACCAATAACGTGTCCACTTCATCTCGACGAGGATAATTAGCACCAACGTTATCGATGATGTGCTGGTAAGCTTGTGCTGCCGTCATTGTTGTGGATGCAGCAGGATAAGGAAATGGTGAAGCCTGGAAAGCGCTACCGGAAATGCCGGGATAGCCTACTGAATCAAAAGGCACTTCTGCTCCATCCAGGATACCGTTTTGGTTATTATCGAAGAAATTACCGGAGCCGTATACATTGAATGTTCCTGTTCCTCTTGAGAAAGGTGTTGTTTTGCTGGGTGGTGTGAGTGGTCCGCCAACAAAATAGTTATTGATGATATTCACTTCCGATACACCTGAGGAGCCACCCATGATATAAGCATCGCCTTCCCAGCCGTAATTCAAATTATTATCCAGCCGGTTGCCGTTGCCCCAATCGTACACCACGTTGTTCACAAATTCATTTACACCTTTTACTTTGGGGTTACGTGTTTTGTTGCTGATGTATAAATTTTTCAACAGGCTTATCTTACCGCCATCCGGCGTTTGAATCAACCCACCGGCTGAATGATTCTCGCGGTGAAGGCCTTGTCCAATAATACAATTCTGCAACGTGATGTTGTCCGGCGATGTGTTCTTGCTATCCCAATTAATAGAAAACACTTCGTCCATTCCCCAGGTAAACGAACAATGATCAAAGATCATGTTGGCACCATTGGAGAGTCCCGACGCATCTTTACCCGAATTACCGGTTGCACCCAAACGAATGCGCAGGTAACGAGCAATAGTATTGCTGGCACCGGAGAAGGTTATGCGTTTACCAAAGAAGGCTATGCCGTCACCCGGCGCTGTTTGCGCAGCGATGGTTGTGTTGGGTGCTACTACGATGTCGGTATTCAATCGTACTATACCACCTACGGCGAACACCACGATGCGCCCCGGCTGACTTACCGCATCCCGGAAAGAACCCGCTCCGGCATCATTCAAGTTAGTAACAATAAAAACTTGTGGTGAAGCCACACCTCTTGCTCCTTTAGCAAAGCGACCGAAACCCTCTGCACCCGGGAAAGCAAGTGTTTGTGAAAATGCGGTAGAAGAATGAACTAGAGAAAAGAATAAGACGATGCACAAATAGAAATAACTCCTTGGTTTTGCATTCATATAGCCAGTTGGTTTAAACGTGGAAACTTGTCAGGCCCGTCTTGACTTCTTTGTCACCAATACCTTCAATATTGCAAAACCGCCTTGCTGTTTTTCACAGGGAGATGTGCTGATTTCATAAGAGAGGGAAAGTGAACTGAAAATAGGTCCGCAATTTTGCAAGAGTGTCCTGCTCCATCCCGCGCAGTGGAATAAAGGCGATAGCCAAGTGGTAATAAAAAAGTGAAAGAGAAGAAAATTGAACTAGGCTAGGAGAATGACGTAGCTGCGATCGCTTTGTTGTTGAAAGCCGGTAACCTTTAAAAAGTGTTCATGGCTTTTATTGGCAACAGCACGATATACCACTCGTTTCAGTCCTTTTCCTACCAAAGCATTTTTGGCTTTATCGAAAATGAAACAGCCGACCTTAAAATCACGGTATTTGGAAACAGTGTAATTCAATTTCACTAGCCCGTCGCCGTTGGGCAAACGCTCCGCAACAAAGATGTTGGCAATGTTCATATCACGCAGCACTATAAAACGAATTTCATGCTGCAGATCATCTTTGGTAAACTGAGGAAAATAAGATTTGATGTCTGCCTGGTAAAAAGAAAGGAACTTTTCCATCAACGGGTCATCTGCCCTAAAAGGCACCAGGTCAAAATCTTCCGTACGACGATAGATGCGATAGAGATAAAGACTATTGATACCAAGAAGCAAGGCATTCGTCAGCACAACCGGGAAGGCTTTCAATAACACACCATACACAATAAACGCCACGCAGCCTAACGCATTAAACCACCGAAACTTTAGATCGTTGGTTACCAGCAGCGAGAGTGCAAGTAACAACGTAGCCAAATAGCCGAATGCTTCTATGATAAGTGTAGACATAACGTGAAAAGTGAATAGTGAATGGTGAATGATGGTTTCGAAATTCACCATTCACCACTGACCATTCACGGTTTAAATCATTTCACTTCCAAAATAACGTTGTAAAGGCACTGGCAATTTGATGCCGTTTTCATCCTGGTTGTTTTCCAACAAGCAAGCTAAAATACGTGGCAACGCCAGTGAACTTCCATTCAGTGAATGCACCAATTGTGTTTTTCCATTTTCATCCTTAAAACGAATTTTCATGCGATTCGTTTGGAAGGTTTCAAAGTTGGAAACAGAGCTTACTTCCAGCCATCTTTCCTGTGCTGCGCTCCACACTTCAAAATCATAGGTGATGGCAGATGCAAAGCCCATATCACCGCCGCACAAACGTAAAATGCGGTAGTGCAGACCAAGCGTTTGCAATAACTTTTCTACATGCTCCACCATTTCATCCAACACGTCGTAGCTTTTTTCCGGGTGCACCAATTGTACAATTTCCACTTTATCAAACTGGTGCAGGCGGTTTAGTCCGCGAACATCTTTTCCATAACTACCGGCCTCTCTGCGGAAGCAAGGTGTATAGGCCGTCATCTTTACTGGCAGGTCAGCTGGTTTTAAGATCACATCGCGGTAAATGTTAGTAACAGGAACTTCAGCAGTCGGAATCAGGTAAAAATTATCTTCCGTTACATGGTACATCTGCCCTTCTTTATCTGGCAGCTGACCCGTGCCATAGGCGCTGGCTTCGTTCACCATGTGCGGCGGCATAAACTCCGTATAGCCGGCCGCCGTGTTATAATCGAGGAAATATTGAATGAGGCTACGCTGCAGCTTAGCGCCTTTGCCTTTATACACTGGAAAGCCGCTGCCTGTAAGCTTATTGCCTAATTCAAAATCGATGAGATCAAATTTTTTGGCCAGGTCCCAGTGCGGTACAGCACCAGCAAATAATTCAGGTTTGCTACCACCGGTGCGAACGACTTCATTTTCCTCCGGTGTTTTCCCTTTCGGAACCTGTGGGGAAGGCAGGTTAGGCAGGCGAACCAAAAGTTCATTGAGTTGCTTTTCTGCGGCAGCCAATTCCTGTTCAATTGGGCCTAAAGTGTTTTTAAAGCCCTCCACTTCTTTCTTCTTCGCTTCGGCTTCTTCTTTCTGGCCCTTAGCCATCAATCCCCCGATCTCCTTCGACGCTGCGTTGATCTTTGCCTTCGTTTCATCAAATTGGAATGTCAGTTTTTTGCGGTTGTCGTCCAGTGAAATGATTTCATCCACCAGGTTCACTTCCTTAAAATTCTTGACACCCAGGCGTTCTTTCACTTCCTCGGGGTTATTGCGCAACGTGGCCAACTGTAACATGCGGGTAATTTTTGTGGCGGCAAAGATAACTTTGTCAAAAGAATACAGAAGTCAGAAATCAGATGCCAGAACACTTCATCTCAATTTCTTACTCACCACCAGCGTCCCTATTGCAGACAGATGCTACGGTTCAATCTTCAGGCGGCCGACAGATGTTTTCTTTTTAATGCCTTCTACTTCCTTCTGCACCAGCTTTTCGCTCTTGCGTTTTTGTGTGGCTTCTTTGTATTGTTTGGCCCGCGAGAGTTCTTCTTTCCAGGTTTCTACCGTGAGTTCTTGGTGTAATAGTTTGCTCTGCTTCGTCATGGTTGATGCACTTTTAAGACAGGTTGGTAAGGCGTTGGTTTCTGAAAAGGAAATTAGAAAAGGCATACATATAAATTCTGGGAAATACTTATTCACAGCCCTTGTCAAAGTCTGGGAAAACAATCTTGTGGCTTAAATAAACCTTAGTGTGCAAAAAAAGTTTTTTAAAAAATTAATTATTCACAGAGCGATTTGTGAGGTTTTGCCACCAATCACCATCTGGTAACCGTTCTTCCGCTTTGTTTTCGGGAAGTGCTGCGTAAAACTACTCATGGCCTGTCGTAGTGTTTCGGCAGGTAAAAATTGATTTCCGTAATTTCCATAGCCATAAACTAGGTCAAAACTGCTCTTGACACGGGTGCGCAGCAGGTGTAGTTTTGTAGTGAAGTTGATTGATAAGAAATCAATCGATCCAATATCCAAGAACCGTCCAGTAAACGAACTAATCCAAATCCTTCGAAAAACAAAAACCGTATCAGTCAACTTCTTTTTTATCCGACTCCCTGAAGACCAACTATAATCCGTCCTGACTGAAGGCGCTTTACCAATCCCTATCCTGAAAACCGTTAATTAAATTGGTGAACCCTTATTTCTTGGTCTATGCGAGCTGATGAAAAACCCGCCGTAAAACGCATCCTGTTGGTTGATGACGACATCGATCTGCTGATGCTTCTCGAACGCAAACTGCAATCTACCGGATATATTATTGAATCCGCGGCTTCCCTGCCTGAAGCGGAGTATGTGCTATCGCTCTTCCACCCCGATCTTGTTCTTCTCGACATCAACATTGCCGGCGATGATGGCCGCCAGTTGTGCTGGAAGATCAAAAACATTGGTCAGAACCGGCAGGCAAAAGTGATCCTGATGTCGGGGTACAATTACACCATCAACCGCCAGTTGCTGTTTGGCGCTGATGATTATGTGGCAAAGCCGTTTCCATCGGAGTTTTTGTTGCAGAAAGTAAAAGCTCAATTAGAAAATCAGCCCATCAACGAACCACTTATTCCCATTGTGCTTCCTGAAGAGGAGTAAGTAGGCTCTGGTTGACGATTTCCTTTTGGTGTCATTCTCGATGTACGCCTTTAAAATGAAATTTTCCTGGCGGGGTTGTATTCTTCCTGTGTGTAATGAGTATTTTACCCGCATGAAACAACTGCCCTATTTATTACTGTTCTGTGTGAGCCTTAGCTGTTCGAGCCGCATCGAAACACAACCAACTGACCGCCTCATTGTACAGAAAGGGAAGACACTGACCATTTCCCTGAACGCAAATCATACCACTGGATACCAATGGTACCTTGCTACCAAACCTTTACTACTTGACTCTACCGGCAAAAGTTACGCATCCACGGAATCTTTTCAATGCAACGTCGCCGAAGGCGCAGGTGGCATGGAGACTTGGAAATTTGAAGCCAAAAAAGCAGGTGTTGATACACTTCGGTTCAAGTATAGCCGGGGGACGTCAGATGAAGGCGAAAGCGATTGGGATAGAGAATATGTGGTGGAGGTAGAGTAGCCTCCACCACTGGTTTTTATCGGAAAATGATTTGCTCCCTTGTGCGGGTATTTCCATACGCCACTTCCAGGATATAGTGTGTTTCTCTTGAAAAAGAAGGCGGCACCCGGAAGTTGAGACTCGCCTGCACACCGCTAAACCGGTTGTAATAATGCTTGGAGCCTAACAGATCATAAATCGTTACATCTACCGGGCCTTCCACTTTTTCGAAGAATTCAATATGAATATTGTTATTCTGCACCGGGTTAGGATACACCCTGATTAATTGCTGCTTGTCAGATGACCGCAGCATAATCGTGTTCGAATAATCAATTCTTCCTTGGTGATCCTGCGCCGCAATGCGATAATACATCCTTGGTGCCGAAGTAGCATGTGTATACGAATAAGTTTCCTGTGCAGAAAGGCTTGTATTGTTCTTGCGACCAACTTCCGTAAACCGGGTACCATCCGATGAAAACTGCAGCGCATACCATTGGTATTTCTGGTTCTGCTCTGCACGACAGTTCAAGCGGCTTTGTCCCTGGTAATATTGTCCAGTAAGATTGACTCCTTCCAAAGGCAACACCTGGCCATTAAAAATGGGCAGTTTAGTAAACGAACTTCCCATAACCGCTTGCGCTTCCGTCGGGGTCAGGCATAGCCAGTCCTGCATAACCGTTGCGTACAACTGGCGGAAATCATATTGCATCGGCACCTGGTCGTTCACCGTTGCATTGAGCGGAATATTTGGTGATGAACCAATCATCCCCGGCTGTACGGCAGCACCAAAGAACAGCACAGGAGCACCAGTTCCATGGTCGGTACCAATGGAAGCATTGCTTTTAATACGGCGACCGAATTCACTGAAAGTCATTCCGGTTACTTTATTAGCCTTTCCCATTTTCTGAATATCATCTTGGAAAGCGCCAATGGCTTTGGAAAGAATACTCAGATTATTGTACTGCCAGCCGGTGATCAGATCTGCATTTACTTGCGCTTCGTGGGTATCATGGGAGGCAGGGTGGTTAACAATGTAGATCGGCGTGGTTAGTCCACCACCAATCAATCGGGCCACAATTTTCAACTGGTCGGCAAGACGGTTTGCGTTTTGTGCAGGATATAAAGTCGACAGCGTTGCTTGTGCATTATAGGCATTCTGAATTTTTGACCGGTAGATATTGCTCTGGTCTTTCATTAGCCGCAAAAAGGTGAGCTCCCGACCATAATCGTTGTTTGGTGCCGGATCGGTGGTGCCGCCAATGATCTGCAACAATGAAGCAGGGTCAGAAACATTATAGCCCATGTTTACCGAAGGCCCCTGCAAGGAAAATGGAAGCGTAGAGCCGATCTGGATTGCCAGCGGATGTTCCATCACACCGTTATTCTCGGGGTAAGCTTGCGGGTAGTTGGGATAGTTGACATCGAGTGTTCTTCCCAGCCAACCTGTATCCCAATACTGGTTGGAAGCCGATCCGGAAAACCAAATGTCGGTAGCCCGGAAGTGGCTGAAATTTGGATTGGGATAAGAAACGCCTTGCACGATGGTGAGCTTACCGCCGTTGTACAAATCCCGCAATTCCGTCATGGCCGGGTGCATGCCTGTAGTGGCGTTGTTATTGAGCGAAAGAATATTAGCCTGCGGCACAAGTACATTAGCACGGGCATTCTGCAGGTTTTGATATTTGTCGATAGGAACGATCATGTTCAAACCATCGTTACCACCATTTTGCTGGATGATCACCAGCACCTTGCCACAGTTCAAGGCACTTTGCGCCAAAATATCAAACACACTGTTGCCGGTAGATGGCGAGGCAAATAGTGGAAGGCCATTTAACAGCAGCGGTGCTGAAGCGGCAGATGTTGTCTTTAAAAAGTCGCGGCGTTTCATACGCGGAATTGTTTGGTTGGAAAGTGGTTGTTGCTTTTTCTTACTCGTTGCTGGTTACTCATCACATCAACTGGTATTCTGCCAATTGAATGATTTCTAGAACCAGGTTTTTCAGCCGGTCTTCCACCACTTTGCGGTTGGCCGCAGTAGGCGAAGAAAGGAACGTATTCCAGGCTGTGGTCCAGTACGAATCCGTTGTTTGCTGATAAAGCAAGGTTCTTCCTTTCAATGCATCTTTTTGCGACTGGCTTAGATCAACCGGGAGTAAATATTTGAGACAGGTAGCTGTCAACTCGTTTGGATCGGAAGCGATGGCATTGCCAAACTGCTGTGCAAAAGCGACGGTATCAATCCCAAAACGACGCAGGGTTGTACCGGAGCTAAATACACTACCGATGGTATGCGTGTTGATCATGTCGCGAACAAACGAAAAACGTTTCTGCGCTGTATTGGAGTTGATCCAGTATTGATGGTAAGCCGGCGTTTGGTAATAGGCATTCCAGCCGGATACGTTGGGAATCGATCCCATGCGCTGCTCCATCCCACCTGAATAGGTATCGTTATAGCGGGCCCAGATGCGATACTGGTACTCAATGTTGGCATCTGTTGTATTGACATTAAAACTGTTCAGTGTCCCGGCTACCAGGTCGAACGGTGATTTGATATACACGCCACGGTTGGCCATGTCAAAGAAATGCTGGCTCTTGAACAACTGCTCCAGCACCGGTTTAATGTTCCAGTTATTAGATACGAAAGTCTGCGCTAACGGGACGATGACATTCGCTTCTATGTTAGCGTCAATATCATAGTACACAAAAAAGCGGTAAAGCCTGCGGCAGATGTAGCGACTGACGTCAGTGCTTTTCGCAAAAATCATATCAAGCAACGCATCCAGTTCATTGGCACCGGCTGTACCAGTTTGCCCTGTAATCACTGTATTATTAAAGAATGACGAAAAAGTTTTGTTTCCCTGTTTATGTGCCGAAGCAACAAAGTTGGTGGCCGGCGTAGCTGTGTTCATGTTCTGCACCCGCCAGCCGGTCACCACTTTGGCGGCTTCAATTACATCATTCTGCGTGTAGGAATTGTTTGGATCATCCTTTCCTAGGGTGAATAGCTCCATCAGTTCACGGGCAAAATTCTCATCCGGTGCAGTAGCTGTATTGGCCTGGTTGTTCAGGTAATACATCATGCACGGATCGGTCGATACCGTACGAATCAATGTTTTGAAATTGCCCAATGCATTATCGCGGAACATTTTGAAATAGCGGTAGAATATGCGGGCAGTGTTGTTATGCACATAAGAATTAGAAGACTGGTAGATTGTGGTAAAATCGATTGGAATAAAATGATACCAGAACCAAACCATTTTTTCTTTAATGGTGGCGTTACCATTGAGTGTAAGTCCAAACAGCCAGCGACGCAGGCCTTCAATTCGGTTTTCGTTGGTGCTCTGTCCAACAGATGATGTAGCAAAAAAGTCATTGGTCCAGTCGGCGCCTAAAGGCAGGTTGTTTTCGTCTGCCTCGCCAGCAATATTCTGGTACCAGTTCACTGGTGGCGCAGGTGGCGTAGAATCGATGTTTAACACCGCATCTACTGCTGCCGATGGGCCCAATGGAAGTAAGGCATCCACCCAGGCCTTTTTCCAGCCGAAGTTTGTGCGGCGCAGGAGGTGCAGCACTTCCCACTCCGACCATGTGCCGGTATAAGGTTGCAAACCGCTGGTAACGTTACCCACACGGACATTGCTGTCAGTATCTTCCGAACCAACTTTCAGGACTTCAACTTCGGTGCTGTAGTGGCGCGGCGTCAGTTTTTTACGGCTGTATTTTTGGAACAACGGATCGTTGTTGTTATCCGCCGATTCGGTTAACGGTGTTGTACGGAGCGAACGAAAGAAGTTCCTCCGGGTAACGTTTTTATTCCCCATAAGATGCTATTTGTAGGTTGAATGAAGGCAGTACGTACCTATTAAATTTACCAATAATTGTGCTGCGTAACCGTTTAGAGGCTCCTTTTCGGCAGAAAGGGTAAAAGTCTGGGTGAAACCACGTTGAGACGAATCAGTATTCAAGGATTTATACCCTTTTGTTGGGATAGGACAAGCATTATGTTTTTTCTATATTGTGCCCCTTACCAAAGCTGACCAACTGTTATGAGACGAATCCTGAGTTTACTGCTAGGGATATTTTTATGTGGAATAATCTACGGCCAATCGATTACAGCTAACGGCCCGACTAGTTTTTGCCAAGGCAAAAACGTGATACTGTCTGTGCAAGGCGCACCAGCAGGTGCAACCTTTCAATGGCAGAACAACGGAGCAAATATTGGAGTTACTGCTGCAAGTTTCACAGCTACTACATCAGGCAATTATGGAGTTGTAGTTTCAACAGCGGGCAATCCAGATACGACCTATGGTCCCGTAGCCATTACCGTTTTTTCTAAACCTGTCGTCAACTTTACTTTCTCACCAAATAACCAATGCGGCACTACACCAATATCCTTTACAAACACATCAACAGGAAATGGAATTACATATAAATGGGATTTTGGCGATCCAGCTTCTGACGCTAATAACGAATCCACCAATGCTAATCCAACTCACCACTTTGTTGGTCCATCTGGGAACGGTGCTCAAAGTTTTACAGTCAAGTTAGTTGTAACTACTGCAGACGGATGTTCCGATTCAATTAGTAAAACGGTTGCAGTTTCATCTCCAAGTACAATTCTTAGCGGTCCTCCAACTAAAATTTATAATGGACAAACTTATTTTACCCAATGCTCGTCACAAACAACAGCAACGTTTACGTTCTTCAATACATCTCTAAACAATACATCTAATACCAACTTTCGAATTGTTTGGGGAGACAATACTCCCGATTTTGTTTCAACAAGCTTTCCGTTTGCAACCTCTCAAACCCATACCTACGGCCTTGGCGACTTCAGCCTTTTGTTTATAGTAACCAACAATAGCGGTTGCACAGACACCGGATTTTATAAAGTGTTCGTTGGCAGTAACCCTGCAGTGGGTTTAGAAAACCCTGGGAATACAACAATTTGTACTGGCACTTCACTAACCTTCCCAATATCCGGTACAGCTACTAATCAATCCAATACTCTTTATACAGTTACCTTCAACGATGGAACTGGCAATATCAATTTTGCCCACCCTGCCCCTGCAAGTGTTACTCACACGTTTGACAAAGGTTCATGTGGTGTGTTCAGTGGCGGTTATGCCAACTCTTTTGCAGCAACGATCACTGCATCTAACCCCTGTCTTACCTCATCAGCAACCGTAGCTCCAATCTTTGTTTCGCAGAAACCCAAAATGGGCTTTGCCATTACTCCCCGTGATACAGTTTGCGTTAATTCTACGCTTACCGTAACAAACACCAGTGGGTCAATTGATGATGTGATCAGTGGAAACTGTAGTGCCGGAAAATCAGTTTGGTCAGTCTCTCCTGCAACCGGGTGGACAGTTGTCTCGGGCTCATTAGGGAGCGACAATGGAGTAAATATTCCAAATGTCTGGACAAGCGGAACAGGTTCAGTGTCTTTTAATTTCACTACACCTGGAACCTATACGATCAAATTAAAAGGAGGTAATCAAAATTGCGGCCTTGATTCATCCATCCGCACAATTTGCGTAAACCCGGCTCCATTGGCTTCATTCACTGTTAACACGAACACAGGTTGCGCACCATTAAATGTAACTACTACCAATAATTCGAACGTTCCGTTATGCGGCGGCAATACTTATCAATGGGACGTTACTTATTCGAATACTTCCGGCTGTACACCGGCAATAAATCCCAATATTGCGAGCTCAACGTTAGCACAACCTTCATTTAATCTCACAAATCCAGGAGTATATACCATTCGGCTGATAACACGAAACTCTTTTGGCTTGTGTACATCAGCGCCATTCACCCAAACCGTCACCGTCAAAACAAAACCGCAAGGCACCATCAACGCACCTAATGCCGTTTGCCAAAACGGAACCATTAATCCGTCTGCCGTTGTCAACAACTGCTTTGCAACTACGGCTGCAACCTACCAATGGACATTCACAGGAGGCACACCCGCAACATCTACTTCATCAAGTCCTGGTCCTATCACTTACAATGCATCAGGCAATTATACCATTACGCTGGAAGTGACGAATGAATGCGGCACCACAACTATTACCAAAAACATTGTCGTTAACCCTGCTCCCGATGTTAGCGTTCCGGCCAACAAAACCTATTGCGCAGGCGAACCAACAGGTGCACTAACGTTTACCGGGTCTGTTACTGGCACTATCTACAGTTGGACCAACACTAACACCGCCATCGGCCTTGCGGCTAGTGGCACAGGAAGTATTGCCAATTTCATTGCAGCCAATAACACCGGAGCTCCCATCACAGCTTCTATTACAGTAACGCCGACAAGTGGATGTTCGGGCATTCCGCAAACCTTCACCATCACCGTCAACCCGAGGCCTGCAAAGCCAACTGTTGTCCGTCCGGTGGCTTATTGCTTAAACGAAACAGCGGTTCCGCTCAGCGCTACGGCTACAGGAAGTAACTCGCTCAATTGGTACACCGTTTACCAAGGCACGGCTGCTGCCACGGTGCCAACACCATCAACGGCTACTGCCGGATCAACCACTTATTTCGTTACCCAGAGCAACAGTTTCAATTGCGAAAGCGATACGGCACGGATTGTAGTAACGGTTCACCCGAAAATTGCCAACAACCAAATTGCTGCCGATCAAACCATCTGTAACGGAAGCAGTGCACAGCCACTAACACCACAGGGAGCTATCAGCGGCGGCTCCGGATCGTACAGTTATCAATGGCAGCAATCAACCGACGGTGGTACTACATGGACGAATATTACTGGTGCTACTGCAGCAACGTACAACCCGGGGGCTGTGACTGCCGATACTAAATTCCGTCGACTGGTAACCAGCAGCAGTTGTGCAGACACTTCAAACATTATCACGATTAATGTACAGGGCAGCCTCACCAATGCAGGCATCAGCGCTGCACAAACCATTTGCCAGGGAACAAGACCCGATACTCTTCGCGGCCAGACACCAACGGGAGGAAACGGCACCTTCACTTACCAATGGGAAAGTTCAACCAACAACAGCACGTGGACACCAATTGCAGGTGCCACAGGTACTGACTTTTGGCCGCCAGTATTGAACACCACTACCTATTACCGTCGAAGAGTTTCCAGTGGACAATGCTCCGTGTATTCTTCATCTATCGAGATCACGGTGAATCCTAAGCCGGTACTTACACCGGTTACCGACAGGTATTTTTGTAACAACACGGCAACCGGGCAGATTGCATTTGGTTCTACACCGCCAAATGTTGCCTATGCCTGGTTGAATGATAACACCGCGATTGGATTGGCAGCTTCAGGGAATGCAAACATTGCTTCCTTCACTACTACCAACAACAGCATACCGAAAGTGCCGATTGTTGCAAACATTAAGGTAGCACCAACCTTTAATAACAACAGCGTGGGTTGCGTAGGTGACACGGGCACATTTAAAATCTTTGTATTGCCAACGATTGCTTTGGCGCCTATCCCCGATACAAGTTTATGTACTGGTCAAACCATGTCAGCGTATGTACCGGTGCCTGACACAGGATCGCATCCGGGCATCAGTATTCAATACGGCTGGACAGTGAGCGGTGGAGGCATTTCACTGGCTGCAACGGGCACAGGGCCACAAATTCCATCGTTCACAACCAATAACCCGGGCACAACGGATTTGGTGGCTACCATTACGGTAACACCGCGTTATACGTTTGGCGGACAAACCTGTAATGGAACTCCAACTACTTACCGGATTACTGTGAAGCCGGCAACTGCCAATGCCAATGCAGGCCCCGATCAACTGCTTTGTGCACAAACAACAGCTAACCTTTCTGCCACCGTTGTCGCTGGAACCACCGGCGCCTGGACACAAATTGCCGGTAGTGCTACCATCACAGCACCGACTTCCAATGGAACGACGGTTACAGGCCTGGTACCAGGAAATGTGTACCAATTTGTTTGGACACAAACCGGTTTTGCGTCTTGTCCGGCCACGAAAGACACAGTGGTCATTGACAACAAAAACCCACTGGTTAACAAGATTGATACGGTTTCCAAAACGATTTGCGCCAATAATACCATCAATATTGCCGGACAGGTTCCGACAGGTGGCAGCGGCACCTACACGTATCAATGGGAGCAATCAACAAACGGCATCAACTTCACACCAATTGCTGGTGCAACTGCGCAAAACATTACGGTTGCCCCAACCACCACTATCTGGCTACGCCGCTTTGTGAATGCCGCACCTTGTAATAGTTACTCTGATACAGTCAAGATCAATGTGCAACCTGCATTGACAAACAATAACATCAGTGCGGATGCTACCATTTGTACAGGGCTTACAGCACCAACCATCAACGGTAGTTTACCAAGTGGAGGTGATAACAATTTCACTTACGTATGGCAACAAAGCACTAATGGGGGTGGAACGTGGACAACAATCGCCGGTGCCACTAATGTCGATTACTCACCTAGTGTGTTAACGCAAACCACGCAGTACAGAAGAATTGTTTCTACCAGTTTATGTTCAGGTCCTTTTGGTAGCACAAGTAACGTAGTGACCATTACCGTAAACCCTGATGCGAAGGCTTTATTCCTGCCAACCGATACCGTTAAATGCCCTCCGTTTGCGATTACACCAGCAGTGATCAATTTGCAGCCATCAGCCGCTAACAACCAGTACATCTGGTATGCTAATGGCGTGCAAATCGGTACAGGCACAACGTTTCCAGACTATACGATAACAAATGAGAACGATTCGGTAATCATCAAGCTCAAGGTGATTTCCACTTTTGGTTGTAAGGATGATAGCCTCTCCCGAAAATTTAAAACGATCAAGAAGCCAAGTCCTTCCTTCACGTTGAGTGATACGGTTGGCTGCGGACCAATTACTATCCTTGCTATCAACACCAGCACTTACATGAATGAATTCACGTATTTCTGGGATTTCGGCAACGGGCAAACATCAACGGCTGCACAACCAACCGCTGTTACGTTTGCGCCAAACCCTAATTACGGTGATACAACATACCTTGTAAAGCTGAAGGTATTCTCGCCATGCGACACACTGACGTTTGTCCGTAGCATCCGTGTGAAATCAAAACCCAAAGCACTCTTCACGCCGACAAAAACAACGGGTTGCTCGCCCATGACCGTGACCTTCCGCAATACCTCGAAAGGGCTTAACAATACCTACTTCTGGGATTTTGGTGACGGCACTACCTTGTCAACCGCAACGGCCGATTCCGTACAGCACACCTTCATTACCGGCGTAGTGGATACGTTTTATGTAAAGCTTCGTGCCGTGAATGAATGCGGCAGCGACTCACAGGTCTTTTCCATCATTGTTGCACCAAACACCATTAAACTAAACCTGGCTGTAAACGGAACCGACCGTTTTGGCTGTACGCCGCACCTCGTTTTGTTTGTTAATAACTCGCAAGGCGCTTCAGTGTTTAGCTGGAATTTTGGCGATGGAGCTACAACGACAACCACCAAAAACATCGACACTGTTCGCCATACCTACCTGGCCCCGGGAACGTACACCTTAACCCTTCGGGCCTATAACAATTGTAGCGACACAACCACCACAGAAACCATCACGGTCTATCCAAAACCAAGGGCAGCCTTTACTGCCAACAAGTTCACCATCTGTATTGGCGATAACGTTCAGTTCACGAATTTATCTGACAGCGCAACGGCTTACCTCTGGAAATTTGGAGATGGTGCGACGTCAACGCTAACGAGCCCATCTCATCTTTACAATACAGCCGGTAGTTATATAGTAACGTTGATCAGCTATCGAAATAATCCTTCGGGGAATGTTTGTACCGACAGCACAAAACAAACAGTGACAGTCACCACCACGCAAACCGGCTTATTTACCGTAAGTGATTCCGTTAGCAATTGTGCACCGTTTACCGTAACGCTTGTCAACCAAAACAGGCCCGCCGTTACTACCAGTTGGGACATGGGCGATGGTACCATCCGCACTGGCGACAGCATTGTGCATACATACGCAGTGGCCGGAACTTATGTTGTGACGCTGACTGCGAGAGTGCCCGGAGGCTGTACCTACATCACAACAAAAACCATTACGGTCAATGGGCCGAAAGGCACGCTGCAATACAACGGTGGCTTTGTCTGCCATCCGTCGGCGGTCCGTTTCCAGGCCGTATCGACTGGGGCGTCCAACTACATTTGGGATTTCGGTGATGGCACCGTGATCAACACAACACAACAAACGGTATTTCACGCCTATAACAATCCCGGGTTCTACCTGCCAAAAGTAACGATGCAAAACGGAACTTGTAACATTGTATTGCAAGGCCGCGACACGATCAAGGTTGATAAGGTTGATGGAGGTTTCACCTTTTCAAAAACGGAGGTTTGTGGTAGCACTACATTGAGCTTCACGGATACATCCCATGTATTTTCCGGATTGCAAAGCATCCGCTGGAATTTTGGTGATAACACCACCGGCACTGGCTCCTCTCCTTCGCATGTGTACACAGCCAGTGGTCGCTATACCATTCAAATGATTGTGCTGAGCAGGAGCGGCTGCGCCGACACGGTGACACGGCAGATCGATGTGATGGTAAAAAGCAAGCCAGTTGTTAGCATCAACGCGATGGACACAGCATGTACGAGACGTAGCATCACCTTCAATGCTTTAGTACAAACTGTTGACCCGATCAACTTCATTCAATGGAATGTTTCCAATGGTGCCACCGGGACAGGCGCCGTGTTCAACCACACGTTCACTCAAGCAGGTGTGTACAACCTTCGGCTTGTAGTAGGTACGACTAATGGTTGTTACGATACGGCTGTTCACACTATTGTCATCAATCCTTCTCCGGTAGTTACCGCTACTTCGTCGCTGGATCTTTGTCGCGGCAATACGGTGCAGTTGAATGCCATTGGCGCCGCGACCTGGCAATGGCTTCCGCTGAGTGGGTTGAGTTGTTACAACTGTCCAAGCCCCCTTGCTTCGCCAACCATTACTACGCCTTACGTGGTAGAAGGCAAAAACAGTTTTGGCTGCGCCGATTATGATACGGTTGTTATAACGGTAATTCAGCCATTGCGTATGACAGTATCACCGAACGATTCCATTTGTATTGGCCAGTCGACAAACCTGCTGGTAAGTGGCGCAGCCTCTTACAATTGGTCACCTGCAGTTGGCTTAAGCAGCACAACCGTTTCCAACCCAACTGCCGCACCAACAGTAACTACTCGTTACCGCGTGGTAGGTTATGATGGCTTTAACTGCTTTACCGATACAGCCTTTATCACGGTTGCCATTGGACAATACCCGACGGTTAGCCTCGGACCGGATCAAACCTTAGCGACGGGTACATTGCTGCCATTATCATCGGTAATTACCAACGGACCGATTCGTAACTGGGCGTGGTCGCCAACGACTAATTTGTCTTGCGCAAGTTGTCCGTTGCCTATTGCCGAAGTAAAGAAAGACATTACCTATACGGTGAAAGTCACTACGCCGTACGGCTGCTCTGCGTCTGACACCATCAGCATTAAAACCTTCTGCAAAGACGGGCAGGTGTTTATTCCCAATGCCTTTACACCTGATGGTGATGGCGTGAATGACCGCCTGATAGTAAGAGCCAGCGGCATTGCGATGGTGAAGCACTTCCGCATCTTCAACCGCTGGGGCGATTTGATTTTTGAGCGGGACAATTTCAAACCAAACGACATCACTTATAGCTGGGATGGTCGTGTAAGAGGTGTTGTGAGCGGACCCGAAGTATTCGTGTACACCTGTGAAGTGATTTGCGAAAACGGAACCAGCTATACGTATAAAGGGAATGTGTCAATTATTAAATAGCAAGTAGTGAGTTGTAAATAGCGAGTAGTCATCTACTGCTATTGGTACCTCAAAACAAACAGACATGAAAAGATTTTTCAAAAAACAGTTACATAAAGGAGTGAAGTATGTTATCACCGGGCTGCTTGCCACTAGCTATTCACTACTCGCTCATTCACAGGATATCAATTTCTCCCAGTTCTATGAACTGCCGCTGTTGCGCAATCCTGCATTGGCTGGTATGTTCACCGGAGACCTGCGAATCACGTCGGCATTTCGCAACCAATGGGGAAGTGTAACAGTGCCGTATCGCACACAGGCACTCGGAGCCGAACTAAAGTTTGGCGTATCCAGCGTTGACTATTTGGCGGTTGGCGTACAAATCACGAACGATGTTGCAGGCGATTCGAAGTTGGGCAAGACAGCCATTCTGCCGACACTGACATTTCATAAATCAGTGAATGGTGATAAAGACACCTACATTTCTGCCGGTTTCACGGGCGGTCCGGTGCAGCAACGCTTTGATGCCTCCAAACTGACGTTCGATGACCAGTTTGTCAATGGGTCTTATAGCTCCACCAACCCAACGCGTCAAACCTTTACCAATACCAACATCACCTATTATGATGCGTCGGTTGGTTTGCTTTTTAGTTCGGTATTTGGCAATGATGTGAAGTATTATCTCGGCGCTTCCTACTTTCATTTTACACAACCGAAAGTAGCCTTCAGCGCTGCCAACGATGTACGCCTGAACAAGAAGCTCATGTTCAATGGCGGTCTTGCTGCACCCACCTCTGATATGGACAAAGTGATTTTGTATGCCGATGTATTCAGCCAGGGAGGCAGTACGCAAACACAAGGCGGTATTATGTACAAACATGATATTGTGCAAGAAGATGTAGACGATGCGGTGAGTTTATCAGCCGGTGCTTTTGTGCGTTGGAACGATGCCGTGATGCCACTGCTAAAACTTGACTATTACAAATTGGGTGTTGGTGTTACTTACGATGTCAATGTGAGCAAGCTTCGTTCTGCTTCCAATGCACGTGGTGGATTTGAGATCACCGCTTCGTATCGGACGTTTTTGAATATCAGGAACAGTTCTGCTGCAGCGGTTAGATGCCCTGTTGCGTTTTAACTTTGCGCCTACATGAAAACAATTGTCCTTCTTTTTATTGTTCATAACTGGATTTACAGGGAAAGAGCCTACAGTTGACAAAAAGAAAGCAAAAGAAGCTTTTGCATTTTTAAACCTTGTTCGTTCTAAACCAGAACAGTTTCACAAAGAGTTTCCTTTTCTGAAAGATTACGAGAAACGACATTTGTTACGATGGAACGACACGTTAGCAAGGGCAGCAGAGGCCAAAGCGCTGGATATGGCAACAAAAAATTACGCCGGTCATATTGACAAAGATGGATTCGGCATGAATTACTATATCAACAAAGCCGGTTACTTACTAAAGCCATCCTGGATAAAGGACCCAACAGAAAACTATTTTGAATCAATCAACGCAGGAATGCCATCCGGCAAAGACGCTATCAAATCACTATTGATTGACGAAGGTGTTCCATCACCCGGCCACCGCAGGCATTTGCTAGGTATTGATTCGTTTTATCGTCGCCTGTATGATATCGGGATCGGCTTTGTGAAAGGCGATTCAACCAATACCTACCGTACTTACACTTGCATATTGATTGCCGCCCATAAATAAGATCCGCTACTGTTTTCGGTTTGTGTTTGTTTTCCCACCGTTCGTTGAACGAAAACCGCACTTCGCTCATTTGCGTTCGTAAAGGCGTTTGCCGCAACATAGCTTTGCGGCAGCAAATACAAAAAACACACACAAAACCACAGATATGAAACAGATTTTTATTCTTCTGCTGCTGATCACCGGATTAGCTGCTAATAGCACACCAACAAAACCCGAACCTGCTGCTGTAAAAGCATTTGAAGCGGCTTATGGCAAACAGGCATCTGCTAACTGGACTTGCACCCCTAAGGGCTGCGAGGTACAGTTTGAATTAAAAGGACAAGTGATCACTGCTATTTACTCGCATGCCGGTAAACTGCGCTGGTACGAAAAGCATATTCTTTCCACCCAACTCCCGGTGGCCCTGCAAATGACCATGAAGTCTTTTATGGGCAATTATTGGATCAGCGATGTGAAGGAGCAATCAGGCAAGACCGGAACAGCGTACACTGTAACCATAGAAAATGCTTCTTCCAAACTGGTGCTGACCAACACCGGCAACCAATGGCAGGTGATAAAAAGAAGTACAAAAGCCTAGACTGATACGGACGGACCATATATACCAGCGGATGGCTTTTGCCATCCGCTTTTTTTATTCGGTAAATGAATGAATCACCTAGTCAAAGCTGCTCACCCGTAGCTTCCGTCCTTTGTCATTAAATGCCGATCCTTTTTCTTTTAACACAATTCGCTGTGCAGATTCATCTTTCAGTAACCGATCCATATATCCTTGCACAACAGCTGGCGTAGCCGAAACCTTACTTCCGCTTACAATGGCTTCTGTTGCGTACGAATGAAGCAAGCTCGGAAACTGGGTTTGAAAAAGTGCCGGCGTCGCAAACAAATCGCAACCCAATACTTTATTACCGCTTACCACCACTACACCTATCACGTTGCTGTCAGCCTTGAACTTGTTTTGAAAAAAAGTGATGTATTGCTGCAGCTTCTTGCTATAATCATTGGAATTAGTGAGTGCGGTGTAGGTCTTTGTTGATGTTTGCGTCTTATTGCCGCTGTTGATCTTATCCACTTCCGCCCAAACCTTGCTTTGATCTTTTTCTTTTTCCACTACTTTGCGTAAGCTCATAGACCCCTTGTTGAAATGCTCCTCGAATGCTGCAACCGGTTTCGACGAAGCTGAAGAAGTAACACCATTTTGACTACGCCTGTTTGTTACCATGGCTTGTTGCCGCCCGTCATTCCACCGTCCGCTCTCCACGCAAAATACCTTCAATTCTTTCTTGCCACTTTTTGGTGCCAGCACCATATCGGTTTCAATAATGCGGTCCTGCTTTCCACCTTTCACCACATCCCCACAGATAATGATCACCGTGTCGGAGCTAATGTTTTGGATGGTCAGGCTGTTGACTGTGCCGCTTTGGTCTTTCTCGGTGATTTGTACTTTCTTTTTTTGGATGGCTTCCGTTAACGGCATGTACTTGCCTACGTTTTTGAAATGTGTTTTAAAGCTTTCCTTGGCGTAAACTGGATACAGGCGAAGATTTTCATAGGTATAAACTTTTGCGTCGGCATCTTTTTGAAGAAAATTGACATTGAGTTGCTGGTAAGTGTACTGGCCAATACTGAATAAAGGAGCTGCCAGCAGCGGGAGAAGTGCGGGAAGTTTCATAACAGATGGTTTGCGGCTAAGAGCAAAAGCCAAAAAGATTTCATAACCTAACTGGGTGAAAACTTTGTTAAAGGAAACTTTGCATCGAAGCAACAACCAGCAGTATCCTTTACTACCTTGGTAACAGAATATACCGGTATGGCAAACCTTTCTTTCAAAGAAACAGTTCAACCGCAAGCTGACACGCAACCGGTGCTTAACCATCCGGCGTTGATCAAACTTCTTCAAAAAGCCTATTCAGCTGAAAAAGCAGCCGCCTATGCTTACATCGGTCATGCTGCATCGGTTAAAAACCCGGCTGAAAAGATTGCCATCAAACAAATTGAAGAAGACGAATGGAACCATCGTAGCGAGGTGTTGGAGATCATGAACCGTTATAACATTCCCATCTCCAAGTGGTATGAAATCCGTTTTGCTATCATTGGCAAAGTTATCTCTGCGAGCTGCTATGTTATTGGCTGGTTCATGCCGTTCTTTTTTGCAGGCAAGCTGGAAAGCGGCAATGTGTGTGAATACTTCCGGATGAAGGGCTACTTCAACTCACTTGGCATTCGCGACTGGGACGTTGCCCTTTACGAAATGGGCATGAAGGAAAAAGAACACGAAGTGTATTTTCTGAACAAAATAAAAGAGAGCAAAGTGCTTCCTTGTTTTGAAAAAATCTTCAATTGGGGTCGCAGCCGCAGTGCCAACAACATCGATTTGGATAAAAAATACCCGGTGGAAGAATCGGACGTTTATTGCAAGCCCAAATCCCTTAAGAGGCTTAGTTAATGCAAGTGGAGCACTGTTTGAAACGTGGAATTACTGGCACTAGGTGAACCGCTTCTTACTTCACATGCTTTTTAAAGAATTCCATCGTCCGCTGCCAGGCCAGTTTTGCAGCAGCTTCGTTGTAACGTGCCGCTGATGTATCGTTATGAAAAGCATGGTTCACGCCTTCGTAAACATATTGTTCGTAGGCAATGCTATTTTTCTTCAACGCTTCTTCATACGCCGCCATGCCGGCATTCACCCGTTCGTCCAGCGATGCATAATGCAGTTGCACTGCGGCCTTGATTTTTGACACATCATCTGCTGCAGGCTGTCTTCCATAAAACGCAACAGCAGCCTTCAATTCCGGGACATTGACGGCTAAGTTGTTTGCCATTGCACCGCCCCAGCAAAAGCCAACACAACCAACGTTGCCGTTGTAATCTTTTCGTGAAGCGAGGTAAGGAAATACGTTTTTAAAATTCTGCAGGTTGTTCTCAGCTTTTAATTCGGTAAACAGTTGGCGGGCTTCATCTTCATTCGCCGGTGTTTTTCCCAGCGCTGATAAAGCATTGGGAGCAATGGCCAGGTAGCCGGCTTTGGCTGCCCGTCGGGCCACGTCTTCAATATGCGCATTCAGTCCGCGGTTTTCATGAATGACAATGACTGCAGCATATTTCTTTTCTTTTTTCGGACGGGCCACATAAGCTGTCATTTCATTCGGCACTCCGGGGTATTTAATATACCCCGCCATTAAATCATCATCCTGCGTAACCGCTGCACTGGCATAATTTCCTTCCAGCATTGGTAACAACGTCATGGCAGCAACGGTACCACCGGCAAGTACTGCCAATCGCTTTAAAAATTCCTGGCGTGTCAGTGGCTTGTGCGTGTATTCGTCGTAAAGATTGATGATCTGTTGATCCATAGCAGCGTTTATTTAAGGGAAGATACAAAGGGAAGATGCAACACTCGGGGAATGATTCTGACAACAAGACAACGAGCAATGATTGATTCTTTCTTAAATTGTTCAATCAATTAGGGCTTATGAAAAAAATGTTCGCTGTTCTTTTTTCCTGTGTTACACTTTCAGCATTCGGCCAGAAAACATATATCCAGTGCGGAACGTTGATTGATGGTGTGTCGAATTCGCCAAAAACGGCAGTGACAATCGTAATTGAAGGAAACAAGATCACCGCTGTAGAGAACGGGTTTAAACAAGGAACTACTGCCGATAAAGTGATTGACCTGAAAAATAAAACTGTTACCCCGGGATGGATTGATATGCATGTGCACCTGGAAGATGAAACCAGCAAAAACCAATATGCAGATCGTTTTACATTGAACCCCGCCGACTATGCCTTTAAAAGCGTTGGCTTCGCCGAAAAAACATTGATGATTGGCTTCACCTCCGTTAGAGATCTCGGTGGCACTGGGGTTAATATATCTCTTCGGAATGCCATTAATAAAGGAATCATCAAAGGACCTCGTGTGTTTACTGCTGGAAAGTCCATTGCTACCACCGGTGGTCATGCTGACCCTACCAACGGTTATCGTCGCGACCTCATGGGCAATCCGGGACCAGAGCTTGGCGTCATCAACGGTGTGGAAGATGCCCGCAAAGCTGTGCGCCAGCGCTACAAAGAAGGCTCTGACCTGATCAAAATAACTGCATCCGGTGGTGTGTTAAGTGTAGCAAAAGATGGAAGCAATCCCCAATTCACCGAAGAAGAACTAACGGCTATCATTCAAACGGCAAAAGATTATGGCTACAAAGTGGCGGCACATTCGCATGGAACCGAAGCGATGAAGCGGGCCATTCGTGCCGGTGTATCATCCATAGAACACGGAACGTATATGGATGATGAGGCCATTGAGCTGTTCAAAAAACACGGCACCTACTATGTTCCCACAATCACCGCGGGCAAATCAGTTGGCGACTCGGCTAAAATTCAAGGCTACTATCCTGACTTGGTAACACCAAAAGCGCTGGCTGTAGGGCCAAAGATTCAATCAACGTTTGCAAAGGCGTACAAGGCCGGTGTCAAGATTGCCTTTGGTACAGATGCCGGTGTGTTTCAGCATGGAAAAAACTGGATGGAATTTCAATACATGATTGAAGCCGGCATGCCACCGATGGAGGCTATCAAAGCTGCTACAACGTATGCCGCAGACCTGCTGGGCATGAAGGATCAACTGGGCAGCATTGAAGCTGGAAAACTGGCTGATATTGTGGCCGTCGATGGCGATCCGTTGAAAGATTCAAAGGTGTTTGGCCGGATTGTTTTTGTGATGAAAAACGGCATCGTATACAAACAGCAAACCCAACTGTAGTTACTCCTTCTTTTAGTACCCGGCATTTCAATAGGCAGGCCGGCACGCATTTACCGGTTTGTTCAACAAAGCTTTCGTGGCTCAGCTTTTGAAGAGTTGCAGCACCATGTCACGCAAGTTGATCATCATATTGCTTATTCCTGCCCTCCTCCTAATTGGTGCCTACCTCTACCTGCGCACCTCCCTGCCAAAAGCTATCAAAAAAGATGAGGCCATTACAGGAAAAATGGAAGCTGTAGACAGCCTAGGCGGCAAAAAGACCTCTGTCGTTGATCTGCGACCACTATTCATTCAACGCATGCAGCAATTGCTGAAGAAAAGTTCGGCCGGGTTATATGATCTTACCATCGGCGACCTGCAACTGGATGTTTTAAATTCTACCATAGTCCTGAAAGATGTTAGTGTAAAACCCGAAAAAACGAGCCAGGCAACACTACGTAAAGAAGGCAGACTTCCACAGAATGTTTTCGATCTTTCTTTTCAGTCGCTACAAATTGAGGGTGTAAACCTGGATGATGCACTGACCAGGAAAACGATGGATTACAAACTGGTGAAGATTGTTCGCCCGGTGATTCATGTATACCGTGGCCAGAAACAAGTGCAACAGAAAAGCGATGAAGAATTCACACAACGTTTTTTACAAGAGATGACTAGCCTCGATATCAAAAAACTGGTCATAGAAGACGCAACGATCGTTATGCATGGCAGCAATAACAAAACCAATCGTCTAAACAACGTACAGGTTAATATGACGGACATCCTGCTTGATTCAACCACCAGACAAGATAAAAGCCGCTTCTTGTTTGCAAAAGATGCGACGCTGATTTTTCAGAACTACACAACACAAACAAAGGATGGCTTGTACAATTTTAAAGTTGGAAAAGGAACAATACTGGCAACCAGCCAACAGGTTAAACTTGAAAACCTTTCGTTCACCTCTCCGCTCAGTCGTGAGCAGTTTGTGAAACGCCAGAAACAGGCAAAAGAGCTTTATGACTTTAAACTAGCTGCCATTACGCTGAACAATATTGACTGGTGGACATTGATGAATGGCGAGCAGTTGGTTGCCGATGAAATGATTGCCGCAGGTGGCAAACTTTCTATTTATCTTGACCGAACACTTCCTCCGAAATCGAAGATGGGGAACTTTCCCAACCAACTGGTAGCAAAGCTGCCGATGAGCATTGCTGTTAAAAGTATGCGTCTTTCAAACCTCGACCTGTCGTATACCGAGTATAACCCAATATCTAAACAAACCGGTTCCATTTACATGGATAATATTTCGCTGACAGCATCCAACATTTCTAACAACACAAGAGCCCCGATGGTGGTTGAGGGAAACGCTTTATTCATGCGCAGTATACCAATCAGCACTGTATTCAGGTTCAATATGGCGGCAGCAAAGTCCGGTGCATTCTCAGCTGATATTTCGGTAAACAAACCATTTGAGGGAAGTCTCATCAATGCCTTTTCCGTGCCGCTGGGCATGATGAAGATTGAGAGGGGCACGGTAAACAGCTTGCAAGCGAACATGAACGGCGATCAGTTCAAAGCCACTGGCGACGTTCTGCTCGAATACAAAGATTTGAAGGTGGCCCTGATGGAAAAAGACAATGGCGAAAAAGAACTGGACAAAAAGAATGTTACCTCTTTCCTGGCAAACCTGCTGGTGATTAAAAACGATCATCCAAAAAAAGGCAAGGCTCCTGAAAAACAAACCGGCACTTTTCAACGTGACCCGAATGGCGGTTTCTTTATGCTGGTCTGGAAAACAATGCTGGTCGGCGTATTAAAAACCATCGGTGCTCCCGAGAAGCTGGCTTACAAAAAACCAGCCGGCAAAAAATGAGGATAACGTACTGGCAGTAATTTTTCATCAACCATTTTCTCCGTAATCTTGAAACATGAAGGCAGCACAAGTTTTAGCACTCAGCAGCTCCCGTGTAGGCGATGGCGCTTACCTCGAAAAAGCAATCGCCGTAGTAATAGATTTTTTAGGTGAGAAGAAACACCGCATTGGCTTTGTGCCTTTCGCTTCCGTCGATAGTTACGAGTTATATGCAGAAAAGGTAAGCGGAGCATTTACCTCTTTGCCGTACACCATTCAAATGATTGATCATAGCAATGCGAAAAAGGCAATTGAAGCATCGGATGTGATTATGGTAGGCGGCGGCAACACGTTTAAGTTGCTTCACAACCTTTATGCGGCCGACATTGTTTCACTAGTCAAAAAAAAAGTAGAGAGCGGCACACCTTACATTGGCTGGAGTGCAGGGTCAAATCTTACAGGACCAACCATTTGTACCACCAACGACATGCCGATCATTGAACCAAAAAGCTTTGCTGCTTTTGGCTTCTTTCCTTTCCAGATCAACCCACATTATTACAACGTAGTTATTGAAGGCTTCCATGGTGAAACCAGAGACCAGCGCCTGGAAGAGTTCTTAAAAATAAACGAGGGAAAAAAGATTATGTGTCTGCCCGAAGGCACTTACCTGAAGTTGCAGAATGGTGAACTATTATTCGATGGCATTGCGCAAGGCGTGCTGATGACAAGAGAAGAAGGACAAACCATCCACCGCATCATTCATCCGGGAACAATGCTAACTGATTTGCTCACCAATTCGGAACCGGCTTAGTCTTTCGGTAAGCCAAATACCACTTCCTCTTTTGGTTTCTCCGTCCAACTACCAAACAAACGATCCCAAAAACTAAACAACGCACCATAGTTGGAATTTGTTTCCAGTCGCTTGTTAGAATGATGAATGCGGTGCATTAGCGGCGATGCAAAAAGGGCTCGGTAAATAGCATCGGCTTTTGGTGTGATATACATGTTGGAGTGATGAATGATCACTGAAATAAAAAAAACAATTTCATAGATCACCAGCGGGATATAAGAGATGCCGAACAGCAAACAAACAAGTGCTTTTCCTGGGTAGGATAAGAATAACTCCAGCACATGAAAACGCACTGCCGTTGTACTGTTCATTTTTTCATCGCGATGGTGAAAACTGTGTAGTCGCCATAAGAATGGCACTTGGTGATTCAGGCGGTGCCAGGCATACATCCATAAGTCAAGAATAAAAAATGTCAGAGCAAGTTGCACACTGAACGGAAGGGAAAACTGCTTAAGCAATCCTAGGCTCTGCCGCTCAACGTAAGCAAGAAATTGTACAAATAATCCCGCAGGTAAAAAAGTCAACGCTACATTCAGTAAACCAATCGCCAGGTTGAAGCGTTCATTCTTCCAGTTGTTAATCTCCCGTTTTTGTGGCCGAACATGCTCCACCAGGTATTGCAAGGCAAACACACAACCAAGAATGATGATTTGAACGTATTTTAATTCCATTGCAGACGAACAACTAAATTAGCCAATCCTGATCATGACCATAAGCATCATCATTCCTACGTATAACGAAGAAAAAAGTATTGGCTCGCTGGTGCGCTATTTAAAACAACACAGCAATGAAGCATTGGTTGACCTGATTGTTTCCGATGGAGGCAGCGAAGACCGAACAATTGACGAAGCAGGTGCTGCTGGTGCAACTGCTGTCGTGTCACCGGGCAAAGGCCGTGCAGCGCAGATGAATTTTGGCGCTTCGCTGGCAAAAGGGGATGTGCTCTATTTTATTCATGCTGATTGCTACCCGCCCAAATCTTTTATTGCTGATGTTTTAACGTCCATCAGGCAGGGCTACGACCTGGGTCGGTACTATACAAAATTTGACTCGCGGAAACCGATTCTAAAGATAAATGCATGGTTTACCCGTTTTGATTTTTTCATTTGCATGGGTGGCGATCAAACGCTGTTTATCAAACGCTCTCTGTTCCAGGAATGCGGTGGCTTTCGGGAAGAAATGAAAATCATGGAAGAGTACGAATTCTGCCAGCGGGCCCGGCAAAAAGGCCGTTACAAAATTATGAATGGTTCAGCGCTGATTTCTGCCCGCAAATATGATTCAAACACCTGGCTGCAGGTACAGCTTGCCAATGCAAAGGTTGTTCGGATGTATAAGAAAGGCGCCTCGCAGCAGGAGTTGGTGGATACGTATAAAAAAATGCTGTCCTACCGGAAAAGCTCTTTTTAACCAAGCCCGAAAATGGCAATAAAATGAATTGGTCTATCACTGAACCAAATTGACATTTCAGTCGTAAATTGAACGAGACCTTTAACCATGCAAGAATTTATTTCCGGCATTCAGCAGATTGGAATCGGTGTAAAAAATGCTTCGGTATGCCTGCACCAGTATGCACGGTTGTTTGGCATGAACACGCTGGTGTTTAACGATGTTTCAGAAGCGACGTTAATGACCCGTTACACGGGCGGGCAGGTTTACAAACGCCAGGCACTACTCTCTCTCAATATGCGTGGCGGTGGTGGCTTTGAGATCTGGCAATTTCAAAATAGGGAGCCGGCTGAACCTACTTCCCTACCACAATATGGCGACCTTGGCATTTACGCGGCCAAGATCAAATGTGCTGATGTACCGAAGGTGCAGAAGGAATTTTCTTCTTCAACCGATGTAACGACCTCACCGCTTTATACAGATGCGAAAGGCGATCCTTATTTCTGGGTAAAGGATGCGCACAACAATGTCTTCAATGTTGTTTCGGGCAATCATTGGTTTTCACAAAAGGAGTCGTGTATTGGCGGCGTTACTGGGGCCGTGATTGGTGTTACCGACATGGAGCGATCGGTAAGTTTTTACCAGTCGCTGCTCAACATTAATTCTGTTGTTTATGATGTGACCGTCACTTCTGAAAGTGGCTTCTCTTCAGAGCCACAACAATACCGCAAAGTGCTCCTGCAAAAACATCCGAACGGCAAGGGTGCCTTCGGCAAGTTGCTGGGCTCAGTGGAAATTGAGCTGGTGCAATGTCTAAACCGAGCACCTGAAAAAATTTATGCAAATCGTTATTGGGGCGATTGTGGCTTCATCCACTTGTGCTTCGATGTGTTTGACATGTGCGGATTAAAAGGCCATCTTCACCAGCGGGGACATTCATTTACCGTTGACAGTGTTGATTCCTTTGGAATGGAGGCTGCCGCCGGCCGTTTCTGTTACCTCGAAGACCCTGATGGAACATTAATAGAACTGGTAGAAACGCATAAGGTTCCTATCTTAAAAAAGTTTGGTCTATACCTCAACCTGAAAAAACGTAATCTTGAAAAGCCTCTGCCCGACTGGATGATTAAGCTACTAGCACTAAGCAAGGTGAAATAGTTTCAGGAGGTTGACATCTTTCCTGTTATTTCTTTCGCCATTCTTCAGGCAGATCTTTTTCTTCGTCAACATCCGTCAACGTTTGGAGTACGTGGTACCGATGGGTCATCTGCTCAATAATCTTCACCGTATCGGCAAACACATTTGGTGTGCTCCATTCAATACCTTGAAACAATTCTGCATGCAGCTTTTTCATACCCAGTAAATAATACCCGCCATCTGCAGCCGGACCGATGACAAGATCAAATTGATCAAGCGCCTGGAATGCTTCAGCCAAATGGTCGTCGGTTAATTGGGGGCAATCACTTCCAATGATCACTACCTTGTCGTATCCTTTTTGAAAGATGGTTTCAAAGGCAGTTTGCATTCTGCCACCGAGGTCGGTTTCCTTTTGTAGCAGTTTGGTGTAGTCGTTTTGCTGCCAAATGTCATTCTCAACAATTTCGCCTGCATAAAAAATGAACTTATCTGCGGCTATGTGTTGCGTCAGCTCAAACGTGTGGTGCAATAATTTTTTATAGATATCCAGTGCTGCCGCGTCGCCAATGGTAGCGGCGAGCCTCGTTTTCACCTTACCCATCTCCGGCTTGCGTACAAATACAATCAGGGCTTCCTTTTTCATCCTGTTATTTCTTCTCCCGAAGAAACGTTATTTCTGCTTCCGCAGTTTTTCTCCTTCACTCATTTTCGGGTGAAGCGTAACGTCTTTGTTCAGGTCGCGGTCCATTTGTTTTTTATTGGATGAATCTGCAGGTGCCCAACCGATACGCAGCTTCCAGTCGCGAAGGCCTGTCTTTGCTTCTTTCCAAAGATTATTCGGCTTTTGGAAACCATAAGCCCGCCAGCGGCCAGGTGTTACTTTTCCTTTTTGCTCAACAAAGGCTGCAAAATCATCCACCCACTTAAAAAACGTTTGCATAAACTCATTCTCCAGGATCATGTGTTCTGCCTGGTTTTCGCTGTACTTGCGACCCTTACCTGACGTACAGTGCACCCACAAATGATCAGGCACCTCCACGCCACCGTAACGACATTGCCAAACCAGCGGCGCATAAGCGTTGCGTTCATTTTGAAACGGCTCTTCTTCCGGATTGAAATAGTCTTTGTGGCGCAATATCTTCGGTCTTCCTTCTTTATCCATTTCATCGCCCCCTTCATCGCCGTAACAAAAAAACGCAGCGGTTCTTCCTTCCAGGTGGTTTACACTTAGCTCTTTCCATTGTTCACTATGTTCAAGCGCCATTGCCTTTTCGGGATCCTTATGCTCAATAAGATTTTCATCGGGGTTGCCACCATTCATGCATACAAGCCGGTCGAACATGGCTTTCAAATTGGTAGAAGGACCATACCAGTTAATAGGACCGATGATTGCCCAGGCATCTGCCATATCAAGCCGCGAATACAAATCCATATCCCACATGGGGTCGGGTTCTGCGCTGCTGCCTTTTTCGTAGCAGTTGCATGGCCAAATGCACAAAGCCATCGAGGTTGAAACACATGCGTTGCAAGGTTGAATACGTGCCCGCCCGTAAACGTTCGCCAAGTCCTCGTAATCGATTTCCCAATGCTGCGGCAAACGTTCAGCCATTTGCATCATTAAAGTGCGGCTTTTACCGTCAACACCCGGACAATTGTATTGCCGGCGTTGCGAACCGGAGATCAAAAGCACCCGGAAGGGCCGTTGGTCAATTGGTAGGCTGGCATTGTAGTCGTTGGGTTTCATACAGTCATTTATGCAATTGCCAAACCATCAGGGATTGTCCGGCTTTAAAAACGATGATGATTTTTTGTTTAGAGAGATCGTGAAAAGTAGAGACAGCACATGAACAAGTAACGAAGACTGCCCTGCACGGAACAGTTTTTATAAACTGGTGCAATGACCTTGATCTGCAAATAAAAAATTGTTTACCATGAAATGGTGGGATGCCATCGTCAACTATTACAAAACCATCGGTGAAAAATTCAGCGTTGACCCGGTGATTTTTGTCGGCATTCACATTGTTGCCACGCCGCTGTTTGCTGCGGCGGTATGGTGGATTGTGCACAACAAACGAAAGGGCCGTTCCCTGGTGTTGCCTGTTATTGTAGCTACCCTCATATTTAATGCTGCCAACATATACCTTATTGCTTACGGCCAAAACATTCCGTGGTGGATTTATGCAATTGTGGGAACAACCACACTTGTCAGTTCCTACTTTACAATTAAAAAGGTGAAGAAAAAGCTGAGTGCACTATAACGAAAGTTGTTTTTAATCCCAGCCCTCAGGCTGGGGAGCATAAAACTCCACCGCTGGTCATGGACTTTAGTCCAAACCATTGTCGGGGCTAAAGCTCGCCATTAACTTACTACATCAAACACCAGCCTGAAGGCTGGTGTTAGTTAGGACATCCATACACTTTATTTCAGCTTAATTGGGTGACCGTTTATCAGGTTGATAATTTCTTCCTCACAATCCATTTCCTGAAGCATATGATGAAACTGGCATACCGTGCCTAAAAAAATTTTTGCCAGAATGAATCTCATCGTAATATTGCGATATAATTATGGGAGCTACAAAATCATATGAGTTCAGTGCAAAAGAAAACAAGCTAGCACGTTATGCCAAGGCACTTGCTCACCCGGCCAGGATTGCCATTCTCAAACTTCTGGCAACAAAGGCCAGTTGCCAGTGCGGTGATATAGTAGAAGAGCTGCCGCTGTCGCAAAGCACAGTTTCGCAACATCTCAAAGAATTGAAAGAAGCAGGTTTAATTAAAGGAGAAATTGAAGGCGCAAAGGTTTGCTATTGCATCGACGAAAAAGAATGGAAAGCAGCGCAAGCCTGGATCAACCAGCTATTCGACAGTTACAAAAGCGGTGGCCATTGTTGCTGACTTTTTTTTGCCCAAATTCATCGTAATATTTCGATAAACCAAAAAATAAATACCATGCAAACAGAACAAGAAGTAAAAGAACTGGTCAGACAGAAATACAGTGATATCGCTTTACAGGACAAAGAAACCAACCAGAGTTCCTGCTGCGGAGCTGGAGGCTGCAGCACCGAGGTTTACAACATTATGGCCGATGACTACACGCAACTGGATGGCTACAATCCTGATGCAGACCTTGGCCTCGGCTGCGGATTGCCAACCCAGTTTGCTAAGATTAAAAAAGGCAATGTTGTAATTGACCTTGGCAGCGGTGCCGGCAACGATGCCTTTATAGCAAGACACGAGACAGGAGAAACCGGTAAAGTGATTGGCATTGACTTTACACCGGCGATGATTGAAAAAGCCAGAAGAAATGCAGAGGTAAGAGGTTTCCACAACGTGGAGTTCCGGCAGGGCGATGTAGAGAAAATGCCGGTAACCGCCAACACGGCCGACGTCATTGTGAGCAACTGTGTGCTTAACCTGGTTCCCAATAAAGACGGGGTGATCAAAGAAATCTACCGCGTGTTAAAACCGGGCGGTCATTTCTCTATATCGGATATTGTGCTGGAAGGAGAATTGCCAAAAGAAATCAAAGAAGCAGCCGAAATGTATGCAGGCTGTGTAGCGGGTGCTATCCAAAAAGCAGTTTACTTGGAACTGATTGAACTGAATGGCTTCACGAACATCACCATTCAAAAAGACAAAGCGATCATTGTTCCCGATGATATTCTAAAACAATATTTATCCGACGAGCAGCTTGCCGCTTTCAAAGGCACAGGCACAGGTATCAGAAGCATTACGGTGTATGCCGAAAAGCCTTCCGAAGAAAAAGCTTGTTGCGGCACTGACTGCTGTAATTAAGATCCAACCAATCACATTTCTAACCTCAAACTTTACATCATGAATACCAACAACAACCAAACCCAAAACAGCGTAGAGCAATGCTGCGTTGACTATTGCAGAACAACCTACAATGTAGCTGGCCGTGAAGTAATCAACAACTATAAATGCGATCAGCATTCTTTTACATCCGCTAATCTTTACAGGATACGCAGAAATAAAAAAGAAGCCAGCATCCGAACAAACATTTAGTAAGCACAAGCATTTTCACGTTATGCAAATTGCAATTGCCACAGAACAAAGCCGCAGCGAAATAAAAGAGTTGCTGCAATCACAGAACCTTCCTTCAGAAGATCTGCCAGGTATTCTCTCAGATTTTTATACAGTGAGAGATGGTCAAAAGCTGGTTGGCTTGATTGGAATGGAACGTTATGGTAGCTGCGGCCTGCTTCGCTCAATGGTAGTTCACCCGGAGCACCGGAACAAGGGCATTGCTGAAGCCCTCGTTAAACAGCTTGAACAGGCCGCCTCTGCAACAGGCATTACCGACATGTATATTTTAACTGAAACAGCGGAACAGTATTTCAAAAGAAAGGGTTACCGTATTGTTGGCAGGGAGGAAGTACCCGGCGAAATAAAAGGATCCTCAGAGTTCAGTTCCGTATGCCCTGTAAGTGCCACAGTGATGAGAAAAAATTTTGCCGTGCAACCTGAAACAGCAGTGCAATAAAACAGCAAGTAAATTCCAATTCTATGTCAGCAAACAATTGTGCACCGGCACTTGAACGTAAGCGCCTTAGCTTTTTAGACCGATACTTAACCCTCTGGATCTTTCTTGCCATGGGTACAGGCGTAGCCATTGGCTATCTCTTTCCTTCATCATCGGGTTTTATCAATTCCTTTTCATCGGGAACAACCAACATTCCTTTAGCCATAGGATTGATCTTAATGATGTACCCACCCTTTGCAAAGGTGAGATATGAAAAGCTAAAAGAGGTCTTTCGGAATACAAAGGTTCTAGGTGTATCCCTGCTTCTCAACTGGATTATCGGTCCAATCCTGATGTTCATTTTGGCCATCGTGTTTTTACATGGCTACCCTGAGTATATGGTTGGTCTTATTCTAATTGGGCTGGCCCGCTGCATAGCCATGGTAATTGTCTGGAACGAACTGGCGGAAGGAAGCCGCGAGTATGCCGCGGGTCTTGTAGCACTCAACAGCATCTTCCAGGTACTGCTTTATAGCATATACGCTTATGTATTTGTTACCCTTCTACCACCCCTGTTTGGTGTTACCGGCTCGGAAGTGAACATCACCATTGGCCAGATAGCAGAAAGTGTGGCTATCTACCTCGGTATTCCATTCGCAGCAGGTGTATTAACGCGGCTGCTGCTTCGTAAACAAATGGGAGAAGAATGGTACCAGCATAAATTTATTCCAGCCATCTCTCCTGTTACATTGATTGCACTTCTATTCACCATCGTAATCATGTTCAGCCTGAAAGGCGAAACGATTGTTCGTATTCCTTTTGATGTGGTAAGAATAGCAATTCCATTGGTTATCTATTTTGCCATCATGTTTGTGGTCAGCTTTTTTATTGGCAAGAAGATGGGAGCAGATTATTCTACCAATGCTTCCATTGCCTTTACGGCAGCGGGCAACAATTTTGAACTGGCCATTGCTGTTGCCATTGGTGTATTTGGCATCAACAGCGGACAGGCTTTAGCGGGTGTGATTGGACCATTGGTAGAAGTACCGGCTCTCATTGCACTTGTGAATGTGGCGTTCTGGTTCCGAAAGAAATACTATACCAACAAACAAATAATTCAAAACGCTTAAACCCTCTTTATGCGCATAGCACTTTTCAGCGACATTCATGCAAACCTTCCGGCCCTGGAAGCTTGTTTTAAAAGTATGGAAGAACAGGCCCCTGATGCGGTCTATTGCCTTGGCGACCTGGTTGGCTATAATATTTGGCCCAATGAAGTCATCAACGAGATCAGGAAGCGTGGTATACCAACCATTGCCGGCAACTACGACCAAGGCATTGGCCTGATGAGTGATGAATGTGGCTGTGCTTACAAGTCAGATGGAGAAAAAGACATGGGCAAGGTTTCCATTTCCTTCACCAACTCCATTGTAAAACCAGATGAACGAAACTATCTAAGAACGCTGCCGGCGCATATTCGGGTAGAGTTTCAACTAAATAATGACAAGCTGAACTTGTTGCTGGTGCACGGCAGTCCAAGAAAGATCAACGAATACTTGTTTGAAGACCGTGATGAAAAAAGTTTGCTTCGCATTATAGAGGGAGCTGATGCTGACATCTTGTGCTTTGGTCATACACACAAACCTTATCATCGGATATTGCCAACAGAGCCAACTCAAAACACGCACTACCGCCATGCCATTAACATCGGTTCAGTTGGAAAGCCCAAAGACGGCAACCCACAAGGCTGTTATGTAATGCTAACCATTAACCCTGAAAGCAGCATCACTAATAAAGATGCAGTCGGGGTTAAGTTTATTCGGTTTGATTATGATGTGGAGAAAGCAGCAAAAGCAGTTGAAGACAGCCCGCTGCCAAATGCCTACGCGGATATGTTACGAAAAGGCGTTTAGGGTTTTCTAGTCAATGATCGGCAATGCCTTACCATGTTTGAAGTTGCCAAAGTGCTGAGAGTACTTCATTATCCGGATTTAGGCTTAACAAGGTGTCCTCCATCGTTTGGTATTGTAATAGAACTCACAACGATAAACTGCGACCGTAAAACAGGCAAGAAAATTATAAATTTTTCGCTTGCTCAAATTCAATTGGCTTTCCTTGGAGAAGCGTTTCTTCTTCCGGAAGAATCTCGCAGTTATCCCACAAGCCAGTTTCCAAAGTGTTGGCATATGAAAGTGGAAGGCCGTGCCGGCGCATAAGATCAGCAGCCTGTTTATAATCGTACTGTAAGTGATGAAATGTATAGTGGATGCCATTCGCAGACGGATGAATTGTTGCAAACCAAACCCTATCGGTACCATCATTTGCAGGCATGCCGATGACACCGGCATTCAGCCACAGTTTCCCGTTCTGCTCATCGGCAAAAGGCAACCCGCAATGGCCCGCTAAAATGATATCCACGCCGGTTGCACCAAAATTTTCAGCTTTTGTTTGCCAAGACGTTGATCGAAAAATAAAGTCCGAAGTATGGAACCATGATCCATGAACAACCATGACTTCTTTCCCGTTATAATGGAATTGCAAATGGTGTGGTAGTGTTTGCAACCAGTCAATCTCATCTTCCTTTAATTGACTTTGGATGTATGCATACCAATTGCGAGAGAACAGATCGCAGCGGCCACCGCTGGTAAAGTCACAACCGCAATCAACCTCACGGTTGCGGGTTTGTATCTCCACGTTTCCGGCAATGACGTGTATCCCCCATTGTCGAATCAAGTCGATACACTCAACCGGCTGCGCACAATAGCCTAGTATATCACCGGTACAAAATACCCGGTTCGCACCGTAGCCATTTTCATCCGCCCAGAATTTTAATGCTTCCAATGCCTGCAGGTTGCTGTACACGCCGCCAAACACTAAAATATCGCCAGTGATGACGCCCAGGTTTTTTATTTGTTTCTTTTCCTTCATTGGAAAACAGTTTGCACTTGTTTCGGCTCTTGTGTTGTAGTGAATGTCGCTTCCTGTTTTCTATATATCAGTCGTGCCCCAAAAAATAAGGCAAAGCACAAGGCGCTGCCCCATAAGTTTACCGATAACAGATCACCGTATTTTCCATCGAACCAAATCAGCGCCTTTGGCGTTTGACCTGTTGCCAGTAAAATACCAACGGCAACTCCTGTCCATACAGACAAGTGAAAGGAAGCAGCCGGCATTTTTTTATTCCAAAATAGAAACACAGGGGCCAGGCCAATGACCATGGTGCCGCTGATAGTACTGGCCGATAAAATATCAGCGCCAAAAAAAACGGGGATGGTGCCAATGATGGCGACTGCCGTCATTGAGAGCCTGCCCTTACTGATAGAAGCCAGTGATTTTCGCCCAAGATCAACAACTAACAGTTTAGACGAAGAAGAAAAAGTAGAATCAATCGTGGAGGCAGCAGAAGTAATCATGATCAGGTTCATCAGCAACATCACGACCGTGCCCAGTAGCTTGCTGACTTCTACTGTTGCTTGTCCCTGCAGGCCTTTGAACTGTGCAAAAATGCCAATAAAGGAAAAAAGCAAAATGCACAAAAAGCCAATGATTGTTGCCCCGACATAACTCCGAATAGTAGCTATTGGTGAGCTCATAAATCCACGATCGGTCAGCACAGGATCGTGAAAAGGATAACTGAAGATTTGGATAAGAACAGCAAACAATAAACTAAGCCCACCCTGCATGCTCCAACTGCCGGACATAAAGTAATCAGGAATGCTGGCTTCGCTTTTTGGCAAGATGAAGACTAGCAAAATGAAAAGAAGAACGGCAAAAAAAATCATCTGGATAGAATCCGTTATTAACGAGGTCCGCATGCCACCTTTTAATGTATAAGCCAGTGTTAGTGCTGTAAAGACGAGGACCGCTAGGTAAAAACTTCCTGAACCCTGCGCACCAAAATAGCTGCCTATTACGGTTGTGTTAGACCATACTTCGTTAAACAGTCTGAAGCCAATAACGATGGAAAACACGGTAACGGCTCTTTTACCATACCGTGTTTGTAAAAAATGATGAATGCTATGAAAACGACCCTTCTTTCGCATGTAGTAAATAACTACGCCGCCTACAAGGAACGACAGATAATAACAGGCATACGCAAACCCACCAACAAAGCCGTAAGCCAACCCAAGGTTAGCGGCGTTGGCAATAGACTTTGCAAAAATCCACGCAATGACAAGGCTACTGGTAAGGAGAAAGACGGAAGGTTCTTTGCCTTCTTTTGATTTTGCCTGGAAAAACTGCTGCGCTGTTTTAGCCCTTGGTGCAATAACAAAAAACACCAGCCCAAAACCAATCAGGATCATCCACTGAAGTGTAAGTAAATCCATGCAAAACGAATTAATGAAATAGCCTGGTTATCAAATATTAGCTGCCGGTGAAATGAATCATGTTCACTTTACCACTATTTTTCCCACCACCCTTTACTATCGTAGGTATCACCACCAATGCGCTGTACGGCTGCATTGTAGTTAGCCTTATTGGCCGCCTGCTCCGTAGCCGGGTAGCGGAAACGCACCGGGAATTTATTGTTGTTCAAATTGTCCTGCGGAATGGGTAGCTGCGGAAAACCAGTACGCCGCACATCAATCCAAGCTTCATAACCATTCATGAAGTTGGCAATCCATTTTTGAGTCATGATTTTTTTCAGGTTGTCCGTTCCATTCAGTTGAACTGCAGCCGAGGCAAGGTAACCAGCAGGAATGGCTACATTGTAATACGCATGAGATGCTTTGATCCCTTCCTCGTAATACATACTGACATTTCCACTTAGTAAACCCCGCTGCGCAGCTTCCGCCAAAGAAAACTGCAGCTCTTCATAGGTCATGATGGGTGCATTCACTCCGGTTGGGTCATCGCGAAAGAGTTTACCAATCAGAGAAATATCATTGAAGTTATAAGCGTTTTGATTTTGCCTGCTCAAGCCATTGGGCAGCCCTTTAAACATTGGGTTAGCGGTAGTAGCGGTCAACACCGTTGGCTTGAAATAAACGGCTGTTCTTGCATCCATCAGCGGCACCAGAATGGTTTCGCTGGTTTTGCTCATTCGCACATCTGCATAACGTCCTTCCCGTTCATTAATCAAAAACCATTGATTGGGCGCCGAAGCAAGGAACGGGATTACGGCGTTATCGCCGTTGTTTTGAAATAGCATATTGCTTGCAACCAAAGCTTGCAACTGTGCACTCACATCAACTTTTCGGCTGATGCGTAACAGGTAGCGTACCCTTAGCGAGTTTGCCAATCGCACCCATTTAGTTAGGTTGCCTTTGTATAAAATATCCCCATTTAAAACATCTGAGGTTGTAGAAAGCATTTGCGCGGCTTTCGTCAAATTTGCTAATATTCCTTCAGGACCAGTGTAGATGTCTTCCTGCTTATCGTACACCGGGGCAAACACACCTTCCGATGCACCTTTGATAGTTTGCGTGTAAGGAACATCGTTCCAAAGGTCAGTAAGCAATGCGGCTAACACCGATCGCATGATCAATGCAACTCCTTTATAGGCCTGGTTGCTTTGGGGTGATGTTTCAATCGTATGAACATCATTCAAAAGCCGGTATGTGGCAATCCATAATTCTGTGTTGGTGCCCACGTCATAGCGATCAATCGGGAAGAACTCAATGTTGCTGGTATGCTGGGCCAGCAGGTTTCCAGCCTTCCACGCCTCCTCTGCATTGTTCTTTGCGGTTTGGTACAACACGTTTGACAATAGGAATTGCGGATCTGCGGTTTCCGGTGCGTTTGGGTTCCGGTTTACATCCGATAGATTTTTCTGGCAAGCTGAAAAGAAGATTGCAAGGAGAATTAGTAAGAAACCAATTTTATGTTTCATGCTGCAGCTTTAAAAATTTACGTTGAGGTTAATACCATACGAACGGCTGGATGGAAGCGACATATCTTCTACACCATACACAAACCTGCGACCCTGAATAGCGTTTAACTCGGGATCAACATTGGGGTTTTCAGTAAAAAGCAAAACGTTGTTTAAAATGATGCCCAGCTTCAGACTATTCACCCGGATACTGTTGGCGATGCTTTGCGGCAGTGTGTAGGAAAGCGCCACCTGCCGAAGCTTGACATAAGATGCATCAAAGATGGACGTGGCTTCATTGGCCCTGTTGTAATACTGCCCGTAATAATCCGCGGCTGAAATGACCGTCTTATTGGGTTCATATTTTGGATTTGCAGCAGTGCCTGTGTTTACCACACCATCACCTACAACGCCACCGTCTCTGCCCGGCAGTGTTGATTCCAAAACACCCGATGTGCTTCCCAGCGAAAAGGTTCGTGAAAGGAACACACCACCCTGGCGCCAATCCCAAAGAAAACTCAGTGATAAATTTTTATACGTCAGTTCATTTCCCCAGCCAACAATAAAGTCCGGATTATAATTACCAAGAATGCGCAACAGCGGATCACGAACAGGAAATCCTCTTGCATCATACAGCGTCTTCCCGTTCACCTGCTGAAGTCCTGTTCCATAAATATCTCCTACCCTGCCACCGTTAGCTGGGGTAGCAATAAAAAACACACTATTATCGGTGCTGGCATATAAGCTTTCAAAGCCTGTTACGTATTGATCAACACCGGCAGGTAAGGCCATCACCCGGCTTTGGTTGTGTGAGAAGTTTATAAAGCTGCTCCATTTAAAACGGGCAGTTGTAAACGGAATGGCTCGCACCATTACCTCCACGCCGCGACTGCGGATTTTTCCGCCGTTAACCAGACGGCTTACGTAACCGCTGGATGCTGATGTGGGAAGGTTGATAATTTGATCGGTACTGGTATTTTGATAAAGGGTCAAATCAAGACCCAGCCTGTCGCGGAAAAAATAAAGTTCTGTACCCGCTTCGATGGACTCGAGCTTTTCCGGTGTAAGCGATGGATTTAAAAAACGGGTGCTATTGGTTAGCAACGGCGTTGATCCATAGTTCTGGTTGAACACAAACGTGTTGTTCAACTGGTAAGGATCGGTGTCGTTTCCTACTTTGGCGTAGCTGGTCCGAAGCTTTGCGTAACTGATAGCTGAAGGCAGTTTGATCATCTCTGAAAGCACAACCGATACAGCTCCGGAATAATAGGAGTAAGAGCGGGCATCTTCCGGCAGGGTGCTTGACCAATCGTTACGAAAAGTGATATCGGTGAAAAGGAAATTTTTGTAAGAAAGATTAGCAACGGCATACAGGCTGTTGATTTGTTTTTCGGCTACTTCCTGCGAAGAAACCAGTGGTACTTTAGAGTTTCCAAAATTGTAGATGCCGGGCACCGACAATTGGTTGGCAGTCGTGGCTTTGTAGTTGGATTGCTGGCGCAGAACGTTTCCACCACCTGACAAGGTCAGCCCCCAATTGCGGGGCAGGTTGGTGGTGTACGTCACCAACGCATCGGTATTCAACTCCTGGTAATCAATTTCATCTTCGCGGTAAGCACCGTTGATGAACCGCTTGGTACTAAAGGCACGTTTTGATGTGCGCAGATCATGATAATAATCCAATCCTGAACGAAAGCGGACACTCAACTTTTCGGTAGCCTGAAAGTTGACGGATGCATTTCCAATCAGTCGGTTCTTATTAAACCCATTTGTGTTTTCGTAGGCAGTGAAATAAGGATTATCGAGCCAGAGGTAGTTAGAGTTAAACTGGTTAAAATCCATTTTACCAATTTGCCAGTAGTCTTTTAAATCCTGCGTGTTTACCTGCCTGCCGGTCCAATTAAAGGTGTACATCGGGTTCTCGCTACCATAGCCTACACCCGGGCGGTTTGTGCTTCCCACATTCATAAAATTGAGAAAAGCACGAATAGAAATGCGGTTGTTCACCTGGTTAAAACCTGAAAACACAAGACTGTTTCTTTTCAGATCTGTATTGGGCATCATGCCACGGTTATTCAGATTGGTATACGAAAGACGCATACCTGATTTTTCATTTCCGCCATTAAAAGAAATATTGTTGATGGCCGTAACGCCGGTTTCGAAGAAATCTTTGATGTTGTCAGGATGCGCTACAAAAGGCGTTGCCTGGATAGGATTGCCGTTACGGGCTAAAATATCAGCGCCACGTACAGGGTTGCCATTGCGATCGATAGAAGGTCCGTTGAATTGCTTGATCAATTGCCCTTCCATCCTTGGTCCGAACGATGTAAGGCCACCATCATTTATACCGGCACCAAATCCGTCTTCATAAGAAAAACGTCCGCCAGCACCTGCTCCGTAAACGTTCTGGTAGCGAGGCAAACGAAGAGGGTTTTCGAACGTGAGCGAGCTGTTGAAGCTAATGCCGCGGCCTCTTTTCATCCGTCCGTCTTTTGTATTAATGACAATGACACCGGCTGCTGCCCTACTACCGTACAAGGCAGCTGCAGCAGCCCCTTTCAAAACGGAAATGGATTCAATATCATCCGGACTAATGTCAGCAGCACCATTACCATAATCCACTTCCTGAAAACCTGTTTCGTTGTTTTCTGTGTTGTTGGTGATGGTGTTATTGCTGATAGGCACTCCGTCTACCACAAATAGTGGCTGGTTGCTGCCAGTAAGTGAATTTTCACCACGAATAACAATGCGGGCCGATGAGCCAATGCCTGAAGATCCGTTGGTGACTTGCACACCGGCTACCCGTCCTGCCAGCGCATTCACAAGGTTTGTTTGTCGCACTTCGGTTAAGTCTCTTGAATGCACCGTTTGAATGGCATAGCCAAGCTCTCTTTTGTTGCGTTGAATCCCAAGTGCAGTTATCACCACATCGTTCAGCAACTTGGTATTGGGTACGAGGGAAATATTGAGCTGCCGGGTGCTACGGAGTTCGACTTCCTGCGTATTGTATCCCGTGGCTGATACAACAATTATGGCTGACTTGTTAGTTGTACTAATTGAAAAACTGCCATCGGTTTTGGAGGTGGCGCCATTGCCGGTGCCTTTTTCCAGGATGCTAACATTGGCTAATGGTGCGGATGTGGCAGCGTCTTGAATGATTCCGTTGATAGTTATGGATTGTGCGTGGCCAAACAAACAAAGCAGGCACACACTGAGTAGCGTGAAAAAATGCTTCATGCAAAAACTGGTTTCGGTAAAATGAATAGAGAATAAATCTTTCGTTAGATAGAAAGAATGGGCGGGCCTCTATGTTTGAATAAACCAGTATAAAAGGAAGAAGAAAAGCGATGAGTGGAAGAAGAAAAAATGGTTTTGCCGATAGCGGCCAATAGCATTCTTACCAATCGGAAAAACCAATGCAATTTAGCTGTTGAGCGCCATTCAACAATTGCAGTTGGACTGTCAATATCCTTCTCGATGGCTTCCACAGAATATTTCAAGCCTGCCCGCTTTGCTGCGCCGCATAATTGCGAATAAACGATCGGCGTAAGCCACGAAATATCTGCAAAGAGATTTTTTGTGAAGGTGGCTTTTGTCAATCCAATGAGGTAAACACCGCCGTCTGCCGAAGGGCCTAACACAATGTCATTCGTACGCAGGCTTTCAGCAACCGATAGGAAATGGCGGCTGGATAAACCCGGTGTATCGGTTCCGCAAACAATTAATTGATCAAAGCCGGCCGTGAAGCTTTCTTCTATGGCATGTAACAAGCGTTCACCAAAAGATTGGCCTCTTTGTTTTTCTGAAAAAAACCGAATGACGGGTAGTCTGGTTTGATAAGCCTCCTGTAGAGTATGATGAATTAACTGTGCCGCAAGCTGCTTGCCTCCGCGCCGGCGAAGCATTTTATTGTACTTCTTCGCTGCGGCTTCTTCTTCCGCATGGCGGGAAAAAACAAGAATGGCTGTATGGTTAAGGGACGTATTCAATCGTGGGTGTTAAACAAATGAACCTACGATACAGTTCAATTTCCAGATTCAGTACAAATAGAAATACTTAAGCCACTGCTCCTCCACAGCTTGAACCGGAACCCGCAGTACAACCAAAGCAATGTTGGTTCACAACAATGCTACGATTCGTTAATGCACCGGTATCGAATTGCGAGATGTGCTTTGAAGGACCGTCTACTTTCAAGTCCAGCATCTGGTTAAAATCACAATCATACAGGTAACCGTCCCAGCTGATGGAAACCGTATTCCGGCACATCACATTTGCAGCTGCCACCGGGTTGTAGGCATTCACCAGCTTTTCCATGTACTTTTCGTAATTGCCACTTTGCAACAGGTAATCAAGGTAACGACTGATGGGAAGGTTCGTAATGGCAAACAGCGAATTAAATTCGATGCCATAACGTTCCTGTAAAGCCTGTTTGTATTCTTTTTCCAAAGCTTCCTGCGGTGGCGGCATAAACGCACCAGCGGGATTGTACACAAGGTTCAGCGTAAGCCCGGAGCCTTCTTTACCGTAGCCCACTTGATTCAACATTTGCAGGGCTTTGATACTGTCTTCAAATACACCATCACCCCGCTGGCGGTCAGTGCGGTCCGCCGTGTAAAAAGGAAGCGATGAAACGACTTCTACTCCGTGTAGTTTGAAGAATTGCGGAAGGTCATTGTATTTCTTGTTTGCCAGGATGATGGTCAGGTTGCAGCGGACAATGACATGGCGACCGAGCTTTTTAATTTCCTCCACAAACCACCGAAACGAAGGATTCATTTCAGGGGCACCGCCGGTAAGATCAACGGTTCTTAAAGCAGGATTAGCCCGCAGAGCATTCAGGCATTGTTCCATCGTTTCCTGCGTCATAATTTCTTTGCGATCAGGGCCCGCGTCAACATGGCAATGTTTACAAACCTGGTTGCACATCTTGCCTACGTTCACCTGAAAGATTTCCACCCCGGTAGGCTTTAATGGATAAAGCCCGCTTTCTTCCAACTTTTGCTGAAAAGGTACCAACGCAAAATCGCCGGTGCGGCCGTGTTCCAGTATATCAAGCTGGGTTTCTACATCAGCCAGCTGGTGATGATTGAATTTAAGAGAGGTCCGGTTGTTTCGGAGAGATGACACGCTTTGCTCGTTGTTCATGTAAAAGGTTAAGGGTTTAAAAGCATTCTTACTTACATCGCTATTTCCTTCACTTTGTTCATCATCTGCACGCCATGAACCAGTACGGCACCGCCTTTAATGGCACCGGCAACGTGCACGGCTTCCATCATTTGCTCTTCGCTCCAGCCTTTTTCAAAGGCATCGTTGCTGTAAGCATCAATACAATAAGGGCATTGAACTGCATGAGCCACCGCCAATGCAATCAATGATTTTTCTCTTGCCGATAAGGCACTGTCTTTAAACACTTCGCCATAGTAAGCGAAAAACTTGTCGGCTAAGGGCTTTTGAAACTCTCCGATGTTACCAAATTTCTGAAGATCGTCTGCGTTGTAATAGTGGTTATTGCTCATGGAAAAATTTTCGGTTTATTGAAAATAACAAAAACGGGTTTTAAAGGTTCTTGAAATTATCGAGATAAAGATTCCAGTCGTAATCTTTGAATTCAATTTTTGGTTTAACCCCTGCCGGTAGAACACCATTCCCTTTTAAGATGTTGATTATGCCTTTCTTTCCACCAAAATCGCGGCGGAACCAACTCATCAGCTTCGGCACCTTAACGGTGTTAGCGGCACTATCATATTCGGCTTCGCCAGACAAGTAGGCTTTTGTTGCAAGATTAAGCTGTGCATCGAGGGTATTGTCGTTATAATAGGCAATCGGCGGACAGCTTTTGGCACCGCAGTTCAGTGCAAAGTGGATGCGATAGTCAAGTTTTTCTACCCGCAGCTCCTTCTCCGTTTTTGAAGGAAAGAGCTTATTCAGATGCCCAAGGCTCCATTTGATTTTTGAGCGGCGAAGGATGCCGTGCTCGATATCATCGAGACTGAACATCTTGCCTGCCACGTTAATTTGCTTTGCCTTGAAAAATGACCCGCGGTCTTTGTACTGGTCGGGATTTTTGCGCAGGAAGTACTGCGTATAGGCATTGTATAGGTTAATCCAGAAAGCTTTTTTCTGGTTATCGGTTTGAAGAGACGATACCAGCGACCCGTAATCAAGCTGGCGAAGTTGTGCAAAGAGAGCTTCCGCATCGCTGCCTGTTTTTGTTGCGTATAAATAATCCTGGGAGAGCTGTACCAGCCGGTTACTGCTCTTTTGATTTGTACTCATTGTTGGTTTGGTTTCCGTCTTGGTTTCATTGGCAACTGTGCGGCCTGCTGCCTGTGGTTGTTGTAACCATTGCTGTACCAGTTCCGGGGTAATTGCTTCCACTTCGGTGATGGCAATAATTTTACCTGCAGCATCCACAACAACCGTGTACGGCAGTGCCGGTGGCTGAAATGCATTGTACCACACATTATCCTCATCCACAACAACCGGAAAAGCAAAGTTGGGCCGTGCCTTAACGAACTTGGCTAGCTGTGCCTCCGATTCGTTCCCGATCAGCACTACGTTCAAATCAGCCTTAAACTTTTCATTGAGGCCTTGTAAGCGTGGCAAAGCTTTTAAACAAGGGATACACCAGGTACCAAAAAAATCAAGTATGGTGATTTTATTCTTTACATCACTAAAAGAGGCCACCTGCTTCTGTTCATTCAGCAGCTTTTTGATAGGTAGGTTTTTTACAACGTCTCCCTTTGAAAGGCCACTTTGCGCCAGCACAGGTGCTTGCAAAAAACAAGCATTAATTAAAAGAAGTAGGTAAATCTTTTTCAACATTCAATTGTTCCTCCATCAAGATACGTAATTGGTGGGTGTAAGGTTTTCTTGCCTTATCTTAAACGCATGCAAAAATCATTCGTTGAAGAAGCCGCGAAATTTCTTCAGGAGAAAGGGCTAGAAACGCCATTAGTAGGAATTGTTTTAGGAACCGGATTGAATTCGCTGGTTGGACAGATCGCCATTAGTCACAACATTGCTTACGAAGACATCCCGCATTTCCCTGTGTCCACGGTCGAATTTCATAAAGGTGCTCTTATCTGCGGACGCATAGGCGGAGTGCCTGTTGTGGCCATGCAAGGCCGGTTTCATTATTACGAAGGCTACAGTATGCAGCAAATCACATTTCCGGTTCGGGTGATGAAAGAATTAGGAATTGACTATCTACTGCTGAGTAATGCAGCAGGTGGTATGAACCCGGACTTTAAAAAAGGTGACCTGATCATCACAGAGGATCACATCAACCTGCTGCCTGACAATCCTCTTCGCGGCCAAGGCAGCGAGTTCGGTAATCGTTTTGTTGACATGAGCGAGCCTTACAGTCTGTCGCTTCGCAGTTATTTGGCAACAATTATGGAATCGCAAACAATCGCGGTGAAAAAAGGCGTGTATGTATCAGTGATGGGTCCTAACCTGGAAACAAAAGCGGAGTATCGCTGGCTGCGAAGTATGGGAGCGGATATGGTAGGTATGAGCACAGTACCCGAAGTCATTGTCGCTAACCAGCTGGGCATTCAGTGTGCCGCGGTTTCAGTAATCACTGATGAATGTGACCCGGATAATTTAAAACCAATCAATATTGCTGAAATCATTGAAGTCGCCGGAAAAGCCGATCAGAAGCTGACGCAGGTGTTTTGCCAGTTGATCAAAGAACTGTCAGGCAAGGCATCTTAGCTTCTCTTCTCCATTTACATAATGATGTTTTTTACCGGGAAGATTTTTCCCGGTATGTCTTTCTCGCCAAGCATCTCCCGCAGATCAATTTCAATGGTGCGGCAGATAGCAGTCATTGGGATGTCGTTCACACTATTCTCAAATGGGTTTTCACTGCGGTCGCCGGTAATCTCCATCACATTAAAGATCCAGGAGATCAGTACACTCATGGGGATGGTCAGCCATACGTAGGCATGTCCAAACCTTGCCAGTTCGCCTACAAGGCCAAATGGCAAAACGGTTGCGAGTATAAACACAAACAGCTCGCTAAAAAATGCATATTGCCGTGGAAACGGGTAGGTTTTAATGCGTTCGCAGGCACCCTGTTGATCATAAAGAGCAGTGATCAGGTTGGATAATTCAACATGCTTGAAACTATCAAGGCATCCCTGGTTGAACAGGTGAAGAATGTGTTCGCTTTGCTTGCGCAGGATGTGCGTGGCTGTGTTGGTTTTGTTGTACAAGGTTTCGGCTTCGTCATCGTGTAAAAATTGTTTGATCTCGTCGAGCAGGTTTTGATTTACAAACGGCGTTTTCTCCTGCACAATGGATGCAAAGGCATCGTCTTTTTGCTCCCATACTTTGCGGGCACGCAACTGTATGCGGAGCGCATTGATATAGGCAATGTGCCGGTGTATGATGATCTCCTTATGTTCTTTTAGTGCGGTAAAGTCCATTTTATCACTTGGCTGAATAAAATCAAGTACGCATACCGTAAATGAGCGACTGACGTTTACAATCGCACCCCATAATTTACGGGCCTCCCACAACCGCTCGTACGACGAGTTGTTTTTAAAGCCTACGTAAAATGCAACGGCTGTACCCAGCAGGCTGATAGGCACAAAAGGCAAAGCAAGAAATGTAAAGCCTGCCAGTTCGTACAAACAAGTGATGATAGAGGCGTAGATAAAAAATGCCAATAAAGGTTTCCAGGCAAAACGCAGGATAAAGCTCGGTGTAAGGTTTCTGGCGGCGTACATGGTTCAGTTTGGCGCATATTTATTAGCGCTGTCACCAGTTCTTAAAATTTTGTGCCGTAATCTCTGCAGGAAGATCATAAGCCAAATGGCACGATACCATCGCAGAGATACATATCTATTTTCTGCGACAGAAACTTTAAAAGCTAACGCTGACTTCGGGTTGCCACTTATGAATTTGAGAGTTTATGTTTTATCCAAAGCATAACAAGAGACTCACTTTCAGAAATTAAAGCTCAATACGGATACAGCAAATTTGAAAGATCAGCTCCGTAGAGAATTAGAAGGAACCTCTGCATATCTTTCATTTTTAAAAACTTTATGTGCAATATTTAGCCAACAAAGCTGAGCACATAGTTATCGTCGTTAGCTGCAGTTTGAAAGAAGTCGCTCAGCAATCGAAAGTCCCCGAGAATTTGCCGCTTGTTGAAAGGCTTATCAGGCCTATCTTCGTTATGCCAGCAGGAAGGATAAATACCATCAGCGTTTAATTCATCCGCATTGTAGTTTTCGGCCACTTGATCCTCTGAAATATCTCTTAGTAAGGCAGCCACCTTCTTCACCTTGTTAGGAGCCAGGTAACCTACCGCACTTTCCATCTCCCAAAATTGCTCTTCTTCGTCACTGTCCAAACTGAAAATATTCGAATCGGTCGGCCCTATGTAGTGAATAGGATTAAAGATTTCACCGACTAACTCGGGATCTGCCGCAGGCGATGCTTTGGAAATTGTCGCTTCTAATCCCATGAAAGAGCCCATAAACGTTACATAGCTATCTGCCAGTTCGGCTGGTTTTATTTGCCTTGGTTCCATCTTTTCAATCATTCGGAAACGTTCGGTTGTGATGCGGTACAAGGTTGCGGATTGGCTCATTGAATTGGGTGATTTGGCGGAAGATAAAAAGAAAAGCAGTTGTTACTAGTGGCTAATCTGTGGGAGATTGCTGATATGGCATCCATTGATTCAACCGAGCTTCTTAGATAAGGGGCCGCAGCGTTTCACTCAATGCATAAATGAATTAATGATGAGTTTGAAAAAAGCATAAGGCTTTGGTTGAGGAAAAGTCTCTTTCAGGAATGTTTATCATAAACAATTCTAAAGATGAGCAAAGGTCTTTTAAACCCGAACGCTATGTTACCTTCTTAGCACCAGGTTTGACCCGTTTACCTTATTCAGATCCCAAGAAAACGAAAGCTGGTTCTATGTTGAACACTTTCATTTGTCCCATGAAAAAAGAGTACCTGGTTCGTACCTGCAGTTGAAATGCACACCGATTGTATTTCCAAGCCCTTCGCATCAGCGGAGGGCTTTTTTGTTCACATTTCCAAGACCTTGTTAGCAGCAAGGTTAATTTACGTTAACCTCTACTTATAGATGAGCTTCACTGCGGAGGCGATCAGTTACCTTCCTGCCAGTTTTCATAGGGTACGGATTAAAAACGGGCTGAGGTGTCTACCTCGGCCCTACTCATTTTTAGACCCCTGAGCAGCTATTGAGACAATTTTCGTGGGTTAACGGTCATTAGGTTAGTGGGTAGCAGCTTCACGGGATCAAAATCTTTATCAGATTTTGCCTTCTTCAGTGTTAAGTAGCCATGCCATTGTTGTATGTCGAACGTGACGGCTTTAATGCTTTGCTCACCAACAACAGCAAGGAGTCATACTGTTATTACTCTTCACTCCATTGGCTGTTGGTACAGCGACAGCGCAGAAACAAGGGGGAGACATAAAAAATCAGCTGATGCAACTGAAAGTTGACACCAATGTCAATAATCCCAACCCTTATGTGATGATTACGTCAACCAGATAATTCACCATCCGGCTAATAACATTTGCCCCGGCATTTGAGTTACATTCGCTATATGCGTTTCTTGTTATTCATCCTTACTTTTTTCTCCTTCACTTGTCTTAAGGCTCAGGTGCTGTCGCCCCGCGAGCAGGCCCGGGTGATAGACGAAATCCTTGCCGACCGAATCAACAATTTGTTACCCAGCCTTATGGACGGGGCTGGTATTGATATGTGGGTCATCATCAGCCGGGAGTATAACGAAGACCCAGTGATCAAAACTTTTCTTCCTGCCACCTGGCTTTCCGCTCGCCGTCGCACCATCCTAGTATTCTTTCGTGATGCTAAAAAGAATTCATTTGAAAAGCTGGCGGTAGCCCGTTATAATGTAGGCAGCGCTATTCAATCGGCCTGGAACCCGGAAAAGCAGCCAGACCAGTGGGCTGCGCTGATGGACATTATCAGGAGTCGAAATCCACAGAAGATTGGACTGAATTTTTCGGCCGACTTCGGACATGCTGATGGGCTTACCTATACCGAGTACAATGAGCTGGTTCAGCGCATGCCACAGGCACAAAAAGCAAAGCTTACCTCCGCAGAGAAACTTGCGGTAAGCTGGCTTGAAACCCGAACCGAACGGGAAATGCAGATCTATCCCCAACTGGTGCAGCTAACACACAACCTGATAGCCGAAGCGTTTTCTGAAAAAGTAATTACACCGGGCATCACCACCACCGATGATGTGGTGTGGTGGTTCCGGGAGCGATTTGCACAACTGGGGCTAGCAACCTGGTTTCATCCTTCTGTGGATGTGCAGCGCTCCGATAGTCTTTCGTTTGAACACCTGCGCAGCTTTGCCAATCGACCGGCTGACCAAGTGATACAACCCGGTGACCTGCTGCACTGCGATGTAGGCATTAGTTACCTGCGTCTCAACACTGACATTCAGCAGCATGCCTATGTGCTGCGCCCCGGCGAAACCACAGTACCGGAAAGCATTCAATCAGCCATGGCGAGTGCCCGTCGTCTGCAAGAACTTTTAACAGCTCAATTCCGCAACGGAGCTACAGGCAACCAAATATTAGCCGGTGCGATAAAAGATGCAAAAGCGGTTGGCATACGCCCCAGCATTTACACCCACCCATTGGGACTTCATGGTCATGCCGCTGGTCCCACGATTGGTCTTTGGGATCAACAAAGCGGCGTACCGGGTTCCGGTGATTACCCGCTTTACCCAAACACGGTGTACAGCATTGAGCTCAATGCGGCCACCTATATACCGGAGTGGAAAAAAGACGTGCGAATTATGCTGGAAGAAGACGGGTTCTGGGATGGAAAAACCTTCCGCTATATCAGCGGCCGGCAAAAAAACATCTACACCATTCCACGATTGACAACGGCGATGAGTGATTGAAAATTTTTCTGGTGTAGCGGAATAAGATGTTTTACAGAGTTCAATAAAAAAGACAAAGCCCACATTGCGTGGGCTTTGTCTTGGTGGCTCCCCCTTCAGTCCCGTACGTACGGGATGAACCTGAGACCCTCTGATTAATCCCGGACGTCCGGGACTCTAACCAACTGAGCGAGTTTACCAGATGGACTGAAATTCTCATCACATAACTTTTCTAATAAGGAGCGGCTTTTTTGCTGTTTTATGAAACTTTCCGCCTCTATAGCTTCGCTTCTTTTTTCTCCGCAGGCAAATACTGCTTTTAACAGCCATGGACGATGTTTGGAAGTAAATGTGTTATGGTCAGACGTATTGTGCTCAGTAAATCTGCGTTGGTAATTATCTGTGTGACCCACATAATACAAGTCAGAAGTTTCTGAATAGAGAATGTAGAGATAGTACATAAAGAAAAAGGTCACCGATTGGTGACCTTTGCTCCCCCTTCAGGACTTGAACCTGAGACCCTCTGATTAACAGTCAGATGCTCTAACCAACTGAGCTAAGGAGGAATACAGCCGATCTCATTTCTGATTTCGGGATGGCAAAAATAGGCGTTTTTGCTTTCCAGCCAAATCAATTTTTGCCTTCGAAAAACTTTTTTGAAAAACCTTTACGAGTCAGGAAAACAGCCCTAAAAAACTTTTGGCTTCCAGCCCTACAAAAACACCATCTTCCCGAACCTCCACGGGCCAATGTTTCAAGTAATATCCTTCGCCGCTTACGTTGCGGCCATTCTTCATGCAAAATTTGTAGCGGTGGAGCGGACAAACCACGTTGCCCAGGGCATCAATAAAACCGTTGACAAAAAAGCCGCTTGCATGAGGACACTTCGCTGCAAAGGCAAACAATTGGTCTTTGTACCGGCCGATGCAAACTTTTTTATCATCAGCCATCACTTCAGCAAGATGATTGTCACTAAAGGCTACTTCCTCTAGGCTCGCAGCAACTTTCACCCAATTAATCTTGTCTGCCATTAAAACAATCTAATTAATCCGTTTATAATCTCACCAATCCGCGGTTAATAGAAAAAATCGGTTTTGTAGGGATAACGAATGCGGTACAGTTCCCGCACCTTATCCAAGATCACCTTGCGGAGCTCATCAATGTTTGTTCTCTCCAGTGCAGAAATAAAAATAGCATTACCGTTCGTTTGGCCCTGCCAGCGTTGTTTGAGGTCATCTAAAATTTGCTCTTTCGTTTCATCGTTCAGCCATTCATCAAACGTGTTCTTGATATACAAATCCATTTTGTTGAAGATGGTGATAGTTGGCTTTTCGTGTACATCCAGCTCTTGCAGCGTTTTGTTTACTACACCAATTTGGTCCTCGTAAGCCGGGTGCGAAGTATCAACCACATGCAGCAGAATATCCGCTTCTCTTACCTCATCCAATGTGCTTTTGAAGCTTTCTACCAGGTGGTGTGGGAGCTTGCGGATGAACCCAACTGTATCGCTCAATAAGAATGGCGTGTTCTCGTACACCAATTTTCTTGTTGTCGTATCCAGCGTTGCAAACAATTTGTTTTCGGCCAGCACATCGCTTTTGCTCAACAGGTTCATGATAGTACTCTTGCCTACGTTGGTATAACCAACTAAGGCCACACGAATGAATTCACCCCTGTCTTTACGTTGGGTGAAGGCCTGCTTGTCTATTTCCTTTAAGCGGTTGCGAAGGAGCGAAATCTTATCCCGCACAATCCGGCGGTCAGTTTCAATCTCCGTTTCACCCGGACCACGGGTACCAATACCACCACCCAAACGTTCCAAGTGTTTCCACATGCCTCGCAGTCGCGGCAATATGTACTGGTACTGCGCCAGCTCCACCTGTGCCTTCGCCTGCGCTGTCTTCGCCCTGCGGGCAAAAATGTCCAGGATCAAATCGCTCCGGTCGATAGTTTTAATATTGACCTCTTTTTCGATGTTACCAATCTGCGCACCACTCAGTTCATCATCAAAGATCAGCACATCAATATCGCGGCTTTGAATATAATTTTTGATTTCTTCCAGCTTTCCTTTTCCTACATAGGTCCGGCTATCGGGATGTGGTAGTTTCTGAATAAACTTTTTTACAGCAACAGCGCCTGCCGTTTCTGCTAAAAACGCCAGCTCATCCAAATATTCCATTACCTCCTGTTCCCGCTGGTCTTTGTGTACTACACCTACCAACACGGCCCGTTCTTCTTTATTGATCCTGTTTTTCTTGTCAATCATTCAATTATTCTTTAGAAGTGTAAAACTAAAAAAGCGATGCCACCTTCCGGCGCACCGCTTTCTATTCTTTCGAAAATTATTTTATAGACCACTCAGCGTTAAGCCAATGCTCATCGCATTCATATCCGGGCCCTGGCCTTCTTTGAACAGAGGCGTCAGCGAGTACGATGCAAAAGCCGTAAAATGACCGTAACCTAAACGGGCTGTGGCGGAAATGCGGGTCGTATTGAAAAAGCGCTTGCTTTTTTCTTTCTCGATAAACTCGTTAATGGTATTTCCATTGCGGTTTTCAAGTGTTTTACCTTTTGTCCACGCAGCCAGCATAGTTCCCAAGCGCACACCCACGGCTGCTTTAAAGCTTTTTCCAACAGCTTCCGGGTTACCGGTAAAACGAAGTTCAATCGGTAATTCGAGGAAGGCAGTGCTCACTTTGAATTTTTTAAACCGGTTGGTATCTGCCAAATTCCTGAATGGAATAGATTGAGAAGTGGAGGTGATATCAGCGCTTCTTCTGTCGAGGAACACATGGTCGGTTGATAAACCCGGGCCTAAGGCAACACTCAGCTTTGGTGAGGTTTTGAACGGAAAGTCCAGCATCAGGTAAAGGTTGAAGGTGCGGGAGAAGCCCTTCGTCCGAATGGAGTCTGGCCTGTTCTGCCAGGTTGCGCCACCTATCTGGATCATCAGGTGATCCTTGGAACGTGTTTGCATGGGACGGAAAATCTTCACCGGTGTCGTCGTATCTACTTGTGCCGTTGCTGCAAGTGCCAGGAAAAGAGTGAAAACACTGAATAATATTCTTCTCATAATCGGGGTTAAAAGAAACAAATGTATTTGCCGTTGGGTTAATGAAAGGTTAAACGAAGCGCAAAGATAGAGGGAAGGAAGGGCATTGATAACAAGCATTTTGGCGCCTAAAATCCAGCACCGTTTTGGTTTTAGAAGTATTGGTTGGATGATTATGGCGCAGGGACTAGTACTACTATTTAGCGTCTGTTGCGTCGCACTCTTGTACGTTCTTATCGCTATTGAGCTTCGTTAACCCACCCCAGTTTCCTCAACCATAGTCTCATCTTAGGTCGCCCCTCCAGGGAGGGGATAATTTACAAAGGCTAGGCTTGCAAGGTTGTAGTAAAGCGACCATCCCCTCCTTGAAGGGAGCAATGAGGTAAAGACTGAACAGAAAGAACTTAGGGGTGCGTTCCCCTCTACCGAGTAAACTTACTGACCGCACAAGCGTGCGACGCAACAGACGATGAACAGAACTCCCAAAGCTGGCTACATACCCTTCCTGTTCAAACCACCAGCCCCTTGCCTTTGGGAAAGGCTCTTTCGCCTTTTTTTAACCCCTTTAAAAAACGGATTCTGCTATTTTTACCCCTACTATTCATTCTTATGAAACAATTGGCTACCGCATTCCTCTTCTTGTTTTCTACTGCTGCCATGGCGCAAACTGCGGCTACTGGCTACGAAATCAAAGTCACACTGAAGCCGTTTAAAAATCAATACATCTACCTAGGCCATTACTACGGCAAACAATTACCCATTGTTGATTCGGTAAAGCTGGACGCTAACAGCACCGCTGTTTTCAGAGGCCCTAAAAAACTGGGCGGTGGTATTTATCTCATCGGCTTCCCTGATCGCCAAAACCGTTTCGAATTCCTGGTGGGCAAGGAACAGCGTTTCTCCATTACAGCCGACACGGCAGAGATAGGAAAGATCAGCTTTACCGGCTCGCCTGAGAACACGTCGTTCAAAGCCTATCAGGATGCAATGGCCAATTTTGGCCGTACGCTGGATGGCTTATATAAAGAGAGAACCGGTTCTGCAGCTGCTGACTCCATTCGCCTGACAACCCAAATCGATTCGATCTCCAAACAAGTCACAGCATACCGTGTCAACGTGATGTCGAAGGAGCCGGCCGGCATGCTTTCAACTTTACTACGTGCCATGCGGGAGCCGGAAGTGCCGAAAAATCCGGAAGCACAAAAGAGAGACTCACTTTACGCTTACCGCTATTTTAAATCGCATTATTGGGACGGTGTGAACTTTTGGGATGATCGTTTAGCGAGGACGCCTTTTTTCGAAGGAAAAATCGATAAGTATTATGAGCAGCTGGTGTACCCAAACGCAGACTCCGTGATTAAGGAACTGGACTGGATGCTTGGTTATGCGTCCGCATCGGAAGAAATGCAGAAATTTCTCCTGCTCAAGTTTGTGAACCGTTACCTCAACATGAAATACATGTGGGAGGACAAGGTGTTCGTTCACTTGTTTGAAAAATATTTCTCACAGAAAAATTACCCCTGGCTGAACGACAAGGGTAAAAAAATGATCACCGACAGGGCCTATAGCTTAATGGCCAACATCATGGGTTCGCCGGCAGCGGAAATTGAACTCCCAGATTCAACCGGTAAGAACATAAAGCTGTATGGTATTGAATCGCCTTATACCTTGGTAGTGATCTACGACCCGACCTGCGGTCACTGCAAAGAAACGCTTCCCAAGATCGACACGATGTACAACCAGAAGTGGAAAGGATATGGGTTGAAAATTTTTGCCATGGCCAAACAAACCGAAGGAGTAAAAAAAGACGACTGGTTCAATTTCATTCGCCAGTTTGGACTGAAGGGCTGGACGCATGTGTTCTACTCCAAAGAAGCAGAGCAGGCAAGGGTTTCAGCAAACATTCCATCGTATGCCCAGTTGTACGATGTGCAAAGTTTTCCTACTTTGTACCTGTTGGATAAAGACAAGCGCATCATTGCTAAAAAAGTAACGGACCAGCAGGTAGATGAAATTTTAGCGCAGCGTGTCAAATCCGGCAAAAGCCAATAAACGAATCAGTCAATGATTCTACTATTTAAAACCGTCTTACCACCAATGAAAAAACTGATAACTGCTCTTTGCATGATGGCCGCAACCGCCTCTAACGGCCAGACCTTGTTTACGTATGGAAAGGAAGCCGTTTCGGCCGATGATTTCGTACGGGCTTTTCAAAAAAACAATACGGCAAAAGGTGAGAAAGCTTTAAAAGAATACCTCGATCTCTATATCGCATCCCGCTTAAAAATCAAGCAGGCAAAAGAAGAGGGGCTGGATACGCTGCCACAAATGCAGAGCGACCTGACCAACCTTCGCCAGCAGATACTGCCAACTTATTTGAACGATAAGGAAAGTGTGAATGCGTTGGTGAAAGAAGCATTTACACGATCACAGAAAGACATTCGTCTTGCCCACATTTTTATTGCCTTTGATAAAAACGGCCGCACCGACGTTGAAGCTGCAGCAAAGCGCCGCGATGAAGTAGTAAACCTGTTGGCGAAAGGCGGAAAGTTTGAAGATGTGGCCCGCCAGTATTCCGATGATCCATCCGTAATCAGCAATGGCGGTGACCTTGGGTGGGTAACTGTTTTTTCTTTGCCTTACGAATTGGAAAACCTCGCCTACACAACTACCGTCGGTAAAACCTCGGCGGCGTATGCATCAAAAGCCGGTTATCACATCATCAAAAATGGTGGCGAAAGAAAAGCGCTGGGGCGAATGAGAGCAGCGCAGATTCTGCTTGCTTTTCCTCCCGGTGCCAGTGAAGCATATAAGGCCTCACTGAAAAAAACAGCAGACTCGCTGCACAAACGTTTGCTTGCCGGCGATGATTTTACCAAACTGGCAACGCAGTTTAGCAACGACGTGATATCCGCCGCTGCCAATGGCCAGATGGCTGAATTTGGCGTGGGCGAATACAGCACGGAGTTCGAAACAGCAGCTTTCGGTTTAGTAAAAGATGGCGCATTTACAAAGCCGTTTGCTACTACTCACGGCTACCATATCGTTAAACGATTGAAATACTACTCACCTCTGGCAAAACCGGATGCGGATGCAACCGCTTCACTTCAACAAAAAGTAGAGAGCAGCGATCGGATTCAGAATACAAGAAAAGTGCTTGCGGAAAAAATTATTAAGACGGCAGGCTTTCAGCAGATGTTAGCTGTAGAATCGGAGTTGTGGGCTTTTAGTGATAGCGTTCTAAATAACACAAAGCCTGTTGCGCCTACGAGGATAGCAACAAGCACTTCCCTGCTAAAAATTGGCGACCAAACAAAAAAGGCAAACGATTGGATCAGCTTTGCGCAATTGAACCGCTACAAGGCCAACGGCACCGGCGCTAAATCTTACAAACAGATATGGGATGAGTTTGTACAAGCAAGCGCCTTGCAGTATTACGAAGATCACCTGGAAGATTATAACGAGGATTTTCGCCGGCAGATCAACGAGTTTGCCGAAGGCAATTTGTTTTTCGAAATTATGCAGCGCAATGTGTGGACGCCTGCTCAATCCGACACCGTTGCGCTTTTGGCCTTTTATCAAAAGAACAAAGGCCAATACGTTTGGAAGCAAAGTGCAGATGCTGTTGTGTTTTATGCTACCGATGCAAAGATTGCTGATGAAGTTTACAAGTCGCTGCGAAAAAATCCCACAGCCTGGAAAACCATTGCCGCTAATTATTCCGAGCAGGTAACGACAGATTCAGCCCGCTTCGAAATCACGCAATTGCCAAAAGGACAAAAAGACCAGGTGGCAAAAGGAGCAATCACAACGCCAGCGGCTAACACAGCGGATAATACAACGTCCTTCGCCTATATCATCAACATTTATAATAAAGAGGAACCACGCAACTTCCAGGATGCAAAAGGTTTGGTGATTAACGATTACCAGGCCGAGTTAGAAAAAACTTGGGTGGAAGAATTGAAAAAGAAATACCCGGTTGTGGTAGATGAAAAAGTCTGGAATGATTTGATGAAGAAACTGAAATAAAAAAAGCCCCGGGTTCGGGGCTTTTTTTATGCAAAAACCTACTCTCCTAGCGAAACTGCTATTTTATTTATTGCTTAATAAAACGTACTGTTTCGTTGCCAGAACTGATGAAATAAAGACCGCTTTGAAGACTGCTTACATCAACTGAAGTCGATACAATGCCAGACTGATGAACCGCAATTACTTTTACTACTCTTCCGGTTACATCTTTGATCAATAGTTTGCCATCTACCGCTTTGAATTGCACGTTCAAGTTTGATACAACCGGGTTCGGATGGATTTCCATTTTAGTTTCGCTCTGCATTTTGATTAGCACCACACCACTGTAAGTCACTTTTCCATCGGTAGCAGTTGTTTTCAAGCGGTAAAAATTATTGGAAGCAAACGGCTGCATATCAGTAAACGTATATGTCTTGACAGTGGATGAATTGCCAGCCGCTTTTACATTACCAATAGAGGTATATCGTCTATTGTCGTTACTTCTTTCTATTTCAAAAGCAACTGTATTCTGTTCAGTGAAGGTGCTCCACGCCAGCGCAACAGCATTGTTCTGCCTGGCAGCAGTGAAAGAAGAAAGGGAAAGAGGCAATATAGTAATTGAAGGCCCTGTAACAAAGTTTGATGTTGTGCCTGATAAGGCAAAATTCATAAGTGTCCCGTTATAATTATTTATAGTAACATCCGGAACAATAGTTAATCCAGCATTGTCTGAACCCGCAACACCTTCATTAAAATTGTAAAGCGCAATCAATCCTGATTCAGTACCAGTTAAGCCTGCATTTTGAAAATTTTGAATCTCGGTTTGGGTACGGGCTGTATTCCAAATTCGCACTTCGTCCATTACACCATTCCAATGTCTTCCGCCACCGCCCCAAGCACCTAAACGGAGTGATTCATTTCCATTATAAAAATTATTACCTAATCCTGTTTCTGTGACAACCGCAGTGCCGTTTATGTAAATAGTTTTCGTTCCTGATCCGACCACAATTGCTAAATGCTGCCAAACATCAGCGGTTAAATTAAAAGGCGGAGAGGCCGTTCCATTACTTCCGAAAATATATTGATTATGAACACCGCCGTCCTGCTGTAGAACCCAGCTAATGCCAGTGCCGTGATTATTATCGATAATGTCAGCATAAGCTTGTTGCGTAGCGCCTGGCTTTACCCACATTTCGATAGTAAACGTTTGGAAGGAAAACCCTGGTCCAACGTTTACGTAGTCATCAACACCATCAAAAGCAAGTCCGTTTGCACTTGAACGAACTGGCGAATAAACCCATGTTGGATCAGTGGCTTCACTAGCAGTTGAAGCTCCTAATGTGCCATCAGCCGCTGCCGGGTCAGCATCGTCTATTGTTTGTCCGCTACCTTCATCCATCTTATAGTAACTGACAAGTCCTGTTGCACTTGCTCCTACACCAAACATGCTTTGATTTATTTGCGCTTCAGTTCTAGCTATGTTCCAAATGCGGAATTCGTCAATATTACCGTTGAAGAAAGGATCTGCATATTGAGATCGGCCTAAGTAATTATTGGTGGTACTGCCAAGAGACGAAGGACGAAGCGTCATATTCGGATTAAAACCGACTTGAACACCATTGATGTACATGGTTCCGGTGGTAGTTGCACCGCTCAGTGTAACAGCGATGTGGTTCCATCGGTTTGGTGTAAGTGCTATATTGCTGGTAATCTGCTGCTCCCCGCTGGTTCCGGCAGTGGTCAGCGCAAAGCGGGGATTGCCATTATCCTGATTATTTACTGTGAGAAACATGTTGGTATTGGTACCGGTACCAAAGTCAAATACACGCTGCCAGTTGCCGCCGCCCTTCCAGTATACCCAACCTTCAATAGTAAAATCGTTCAAAGTTGAAACAATACCAGTGGGTAAGGTAACCTGGTCGTCTACCCCATCAAAAGAAAGTGCATTGTTTTGACTAGAGGCGCTGAAATAAAAGAAACTTAAAAAGGCAAATAGCGTAGAGATTTTCTTCATAATTCTAATAAGTTATTTTGGTGTTGATAAAGGGCGGGAAGATAAAATATTCCATTAATTGAAAAGAATATTATATGTACCGATTGCTACGTTTATCAAAAAAGGACAAGAAGGGCTATTTAGGTATCAAAACAGACAAATAATAAAGAAAAAGCCCCAGGTTCGGGGCTTTTTCATGTGTTAAATAAAATTAACCAAGTAGTTCAACCGGCGGTTTACTGGGCTTATCGTCGTTGCCGGATGATTTTGTTTCCTTACCGAGATACTCCGGCAGGTTCATACCCGCCATATCGAAAATATCTTTTAGCGGTGGTACCGCTTTGTAAAGACCGGAAACAAAATTGGCGGTAGACGTTTTACCATCTGCGTTTGCATTACCATTTTCCCACACAGTGACTTTATCAATCTTAATGTTCTTGATAGCGTCTGTTTGCATTTTCACCAGTTCAGGTAATTTATCAGAGATCAACAACAACACCGCATCTTTTGGATTGTTGCCCGCAGCTTTTACAATGCGGTCCAAACCTTCGGCTTGTTTCGTCAGGATCTCGTACATACCTCTCGCTTCAGCTTCCAGCTTTGCGTATATGGCATCTGCCTCACCCTTTGCTCTTTCGCGGATGCGTTCTGCTTCGGCCTGCGCTTCAATGATGGCTTTTTGTTTTTCCACTTCCGCAGTTACTACGATGTTGGCATTCTGCGAAGCTCTTTCTTTGTCTGCACGGGCTTCTTCTGCTTTGCGTTCAGCAGTGTAAGCCTCTTCCAAGGCTTTTGCCGATTGTACTTTTTCGGCAGCAATTGCTCGTCTCAGGGCTTCTGCTTCTCTTTCACGGCGCTGCGCTTCTGAATCAGCAATCTGGATTCTTGATTGGTTTTCACCCTGCACCGCAATAGCGTTTGCTTCGGCCGTTTTGATACGGGTATCACGCTCCGCTTCTACCTTACCAATTTGTTCGTCGCGTTTGGCAGAAGCAATAATGATTTCTTTATCCTTCAATGCAACAGCAATTTGCGAATCGCGGTCGCGTTGTGTTTCGGCAATTTTTACGTCGCGGTCTTTTTGTGTTGCCTGAATGCTGGTATCTTTTTCTCTTTCGGCTTCGGCTTTACCCACCTCACCAATCTTGTCCTGCTCAGCCACGCTTTTCTTCGCTTCGTTGATGGCTTTCGCAGCGGCTTCTTTACCTAATGCCTCAATGTAGCCGCTTTCGTCTTTGATATCGGTAATGTTTACGTTGATCAACTTCAAACCGATTTTCTTCAATTCCGCTTCTACGTTTGATGCTACGTTGCTTAGGAACTTATCGCGATTGTTGTTGATTTCCTCAATGTCCATCATCGCTACAACCAAACGCATCTGACCAAGTATAATATCATTGGCAAGACTGTGAATATCCTGCGACTGTAATCCCAACAAACGTTCAGCCGCATTTTCCATCACACCGGGTTCAGTGGAAATACCAACGGTGAATTTGGAAGGCACATCTACACGGATGTTTTGCTTACTCAATGCTTTTGTAAGATTTACCTCGATGGACATTGGTGTCAGGTCCATGAAGGCATAATCCTGGATCACAGGCCATACAAAGGCAGCACCGCCATGAATACATTTGGCACTGAGGTTTCCGTCTGTCCCCTGGCCGACCTTACCGTAAACAACAAGGATTTTATCCGACGGGCATCGCTTGTACCGACTGAACATCGACAACACAAGCACAAAAACAAAGACAACTGCAACTGCTACAACGAGCAACAAATAACCAGACATGTTTTGGTATGTTTTTAATTAGCAATAAGATTCGAGGTAACGAGAAGGATCCGTTCATTCAACGTACTGACTACTTTGATAGGTTTGCCGGTGGCGATGTCTTCTCCATCATCGGTCATAGCATCCAGTTCCATCAGGCGGCCTTGCACTTGTATCTGCACCTTTCCCATGCCGCCACGTTGTGCCGGAATACGCAGGTAGGTTTCACCTACCTGGCTGATGGCATTTTTCATTTGCAGCGTTCCGCTTTGGCGAAGCTTGCTGGCTTTTTGCATCAGGAAATACAGCATATATACTGTAAGCACGCCGGCTGCGACTGCAATCACTACGACCCATGCATTGGGCAGGCCGCTTTTGTATGCGGCAAGTCCTGTCCAGCCAAACATGGTAAAGAAAGCAATCATGTTGCGCAGCGTAAAAAAGCTGCTGCCATCACCATGGCCATCATCGCCGAAGGAGTCGATATCGCCATCACCACCACCAATAAAAAAGGAAACGATGGTTTGTATGAGGAATAAAAGCGAGAACAATAAAGCAATACACCAAAGGATCAATTCAAATCCTTTCAATTGCACAAACCATTGAAATAATTCTCCCAGCATGTTGATTGTTTTGGTCTTCCGAAGATAATAGATTTAGAATATCGTGTCAGGGTTGCATCGCTCTGTCGAAATCGCCGCAAACGCAATCGTTTTATCCTTGAAAAATAAAGAGACGGCACGAAATTTTTATATGTTCTGCAAACGATTTTACTATGCCAGAAAGCAGAAACCGTCCCGGACATCCCTACCAGGCACCAGCCGATATTCCTTCGAAACAAAGAGTGAAAGGCCGCGTGATGTGGGCTATCTTATTTGCCATCTTTGGTGGGTTGATTGGCTTTTTCGCAGCCGGTGAGAATTATGTTGTAATCGGCATCGCAGCTGCTGTTGCTGCTGCCTTGGGATATGTCATTGGGAAGAGTATGGAGAAGGATGCGACGCACAAGGCATGAGGACGGGTTGCTGTAATCGGCAAACGAGAAACGAGAATGGTTGTTACATTTTACCACAACCTATCGTTCGATGGTAAAAAACAAAAAGACAGTTTCATTGCCATGTGACGATTCGCGATTCACAAAGGGACATTCTAATTCACCATTGACCATTCACCACTCACGGCCACATTGCCGATTGCCCTCATTATTGAGCATTCCACCGGTTGCGGATAATAAATGTCGTCAGCATGATGCGCATTAACTCAATAGAAACGCCAAGGTATAGTGCCGTCAATCCTACTATCTCGCTTTCCACTTCGTTCAGTTCACCATCGCTTGTCATTAGTTCGCAAACCATGGCAAAAAGGGTTTCGCGGAAGCTTTCGGTAATCAGCGGTGCACTATGCTCAATCACGGTTCTTGACCCAAAAGCTTTCAGTAGCGGAATGGCTTTTTCAGCCATCGGCTGCAGGTCCATCTGGCCAAACTTTTCGCTTAACAGAAGCATGCGGGAAAGATGCTCAATATGATGGTTGTAAACAGGCTTGCCGCTGTGGCGAAGACAGCCAAACAAAATGGCAACGGCCGCTTCCTGTTCGTTATTGATGGTGGCTGTTTGGTCGGTGAAATCATTCATGAAAGGGAAAATTAAACCAATTCCTTTACAGCAAGAACCCTTCCCCTTTTTTCCCAATCTTTGCTGCATGAGCATCCGAATTTTTATTACAGGCGGAACGTTTGACAAGGAGTATAATGAATTGACTGGCCAGTTGTATTTCAACGATTCGCACCTGCCTGAGATGATGGACCTGGGACGCAACTTGGTGCCAGTGGAAGTGAGAACGCTGATGATGGTGGATAGCCTCGAGATGACCGATGAAGACCGCAACCTGATTGCAGAACACTGTAAAAAAAGTAAGGAAGACAAAATCATCATTACCCACGGAACGGATACAATGGCGGAAACAGCCCAATTGCTGGCAAAACAAGTGAACGGAAAGACAATTGTCATCACTGGTGCCATGATTCCTTACAAATTCGGCTCGTCGGATGGATTATTCAACCTGGGGAGCGCAATGGCCTTTGTGCAAACCCTGCCTCCCGGCGTTTATGTAGCCATGAATGGACGTTACTTTAATGCGGGCAATGTGCGGAAGAATAAGGAAACTGGTGTTTTTGAAGAATTGGACTGACAAGGGACCAATTGCACTAATGCTATTCTAATGTTGCCTGGCAATCGGCGATAAGTTCTCCTGTTTCGACTTCAAACAAGTCCTTTTTACAAAATATTATTATTTAAGCTCAAAGCTTCTTTTGCCTTTCGGTAAAGACTCATCATTTTTGCACTGGAAAAACCGCCTTCACTTCCGGCACATCTTTTTCTCAAACTATGCCTGTTTTCACGCAATCAAGGAGCTATATTATTCGCATTGTTATCGGCATTGCTTTCTTTATCATGATTGCCCGCCTGTTTGCCTTGCAGGTAGCCAGCAGCAAGTATGAACGCCTGGCACAGGAAAATGCCATCTTTAAAAAAATTGTTTACCCGGCCCGTGGTATCATTTACGACAGAAAGAACAGGGCTATTGTAACCAACACCCAGATGACAGACCTGATGGTAGTACCATCGGAAGCAAGAGGCGTGGACACCATGTACCTCTGCCAACTGTTGGGTATTGATACCGCCGAATTCAAAACCCGCATGCTGAATGCGATTTTAAAAAATGGCCGCTCCCGTCCTTCTGCTTTTGAAAGCTTGTTATCGCCGGAGAAGCATGCCCGCCTGGAAGAAAACAGCTGGCGCTTAGGAAATGGCTTTTACCTGCAAGAAAGAAACGTGCGGACCTACCCGGCCAATGTGGGTGGGCACTTTGTTGGTTATATTGGTGAAGTCGATTCAGCTATCATTGCCCGCTCTGAAGGTTTTTACCAAATGGGCGACTACATTGGCCGTGCCGGTATGGAGTCCACCTATGAAAGTGTGCTGATGGGACAGCGTGGTGTAGAGCACTGGATCAAAGACAACCGCAACAAGCTTGTGGGCAAATTTGAAAACGGCGAACTGGATGAGAAGCCGGTTGCTGGCCGCGGATTGCGAACCTACGTGGATTTAGACCTGCAGCAACTGGCGGAAAAACTGCTTACTAACAAAGTAGGCGCAGTAGTGGCTATTGAGCCGAAAACCGGTGGCATCCTCGCGATGGCCTCTGGCCCTAACTTCAACCCAAATGACTTAAGCGGTTCCGAAAAGCAAAAAAACTATTCGCGAATGGTGTTGGATGTAGCGGGCCCGTTGCTGAACCGTGCCATTAAAGGACAATATCCACCCGGCTCTACGTTCAAACCTGTGGGTGCCCTGGTTGCACTTGACCAAGGCCTTATTACACCATCTTTTGGGTTTGGCTGTGGCGGCCGCTACTATGCCTGTGGTATTGGCAAGCCTGCCTGTACCCATGCCGGCGGCGGTCACGCTGCTAACTTGCGGAGAGCCATTGCCAATTCTTGCAACTCTTATTTTACCCATATTTACCGCATGACGGCCGACAACCCGAAGTACGGTAATGTAAAAGATGGCTATGCTAAATGGCGGGAATACATGAATCTATTCGGACTGGGAACGAAGCTTGGCGTGGATCTGCCTAGCGAGGACAAAGGAAATATTCCTGACACATCAGTTTACAACAAAGTCTATCGCAACTCTTGGAACTCGTGCACCAACCTAACGTTAGGTATTGGGCAGGATATGATGCTAGCAACCCCTGTGCAGTTAGCCAATGCCATGTGCCTTATTGCCAACAAAGGCTATTACTATACTCCGCATTTTGTGAAAACCATCGACGATGAAACGGACAAGGACACTATCATGCGTCCTTACCGCACCAAACACGAAGTGCTGACCCACATTCCCGACACGGCCTTTCGTGCCGTTATCCAGGGAATGAACGATGTGGTGATCAATGGTACCGCACGTTCGGCCGCTATCCCGGGTATTAATGTTTGTGCTAAAACAGGTACGGCTGAAAACTACCGCATCATTGATGGCAAGCGGGTGAAGCTGAAGGACAACTCCGTTTTCGTTTGTTTTGCACCAATGGAAGATCCGAAGATCGCGATTGCCGTGATTGTGGAAAATGCCGGTTACGGTGGTACTTGGGCGGGTCCTATTTCTTCGCTGATGATGGAGAAATACATCAACGACACACTGCGTCCTGAGCGCAAAAAAGAAGTGGAGCGAATTGCCAATGCCAACCTGATGCCTTCGTGGCTGACAAGGGAGCAGTTCAAAGCGGATTCAGCCCGCGCCTATTACTATTTTAACCTGACAAAAGACAGCAGCTATCTCAGAAAATTCTTTGGAAAGAACGTAAAGCCAGTGAAGAAGGATACTGTTATAACACAAAAGCCGGCACCTGTAAAACCTGTGGTTCCGAAACCGGAGCCTGAAAAACCGGTTGAAAGGGACACACAGCGCTTGGGTATTTTAAACCGTGATGAGCTCTGGGACGGAAGGCAAAGTAAAAAACGGAGGGATTTAGCATCATGAGTCGGAAAGAAACGGGGTTTTCAAAAGGCATTGACTGGAGCCTGGTATGGATTTACCTTTTACTGGTGTTCATTGGCATCATTGCCATTTTTGGCGTAACCTACACGGAAGGCGATCCCATCATTTCTACATTCTTCGGGTTTAAAACCGATTACAGCAAGCAATTTTATTTCTTCCTGATGGCGGCGGTATTTGGAATCTTTATTCTACTTACCGACAGTAAATTTTTTACAGCAACTGCCAACTTATGGTACGCTGTGGGGATTGTACTGCTCTTGCTGGTGTTTCCTTTTCACTCCAAGGTAAAGGGAACTGAATCGATCATCCGTTTCGGTGGCTTCCAGTTTCAGCCGGCGGAGTTTTGTAAGGTTTGCGTGTGCCTGGCATTGGCCAAGTATCTCTCCATGCCCAACCTGGACTTCAGCAAAACACGTTCGCAACTGATTGCGGCAGGCATTGCCTTGCTGCCAGCCGTGATGAGTATTATGCAGAGCGAAACTGGTTTGGCGCTGGTTTACTTTTCCTTTTTTATTGTTATGTACCGCGAAGGTTTGCCGGCAACCATCCTTGTGGTGGGCTTTATTGTTGGTACTATTGCTGTTTGCGCACTGATTTTGGAAAGAGATCTCCTGCTGATCATCATTGGCGTCATCATGGGTATTGTTGGCTTTGTTCAGTTTCAGCGCCAGCGCCGGCGTGTTTCTGCCGTGGTGCCCGTGGTAATTGTTGGTTTATTGGCGATGGTTTTTGTTGGATTTGGCGTGCCTGCCATCTTCAAAAACGTGATGAAACTTTACCAGGTGGAGCGGATTTACAGCACCGTGGGTAAGGAAGTACCAATCGAATACATCCAGGCGCACAAAAAAGAATACGTTCAAACAACAGTTGCCGGTAAGCCGAAAGAGACGGATGATTATAACGTGAAGCAGTCAAAAATTGCGATTGGTTCCGGTGGCGTTTTAGGCAAAGGCCTTTTAAAGGGAACCCAAACCCGTTACGAATTTGTTCCCGAGCAGCGTACCGACTTTATCTTTTGTACCATCGGTGAAGGCTTTGGTTTTGTGGGGACGACCATCGTTTTACTTGTTTACCTCTTGTTCCTGTTTCGCATTATTGCGGTGGCAGAACGCCAGCGAAGTGTGTTCAGTCGTTGTTATGCATACGGGGTAGTAGCGGTATTCTTCTTCCATATTCTGATTAATATCTGTATGACGATTGGACTGGCACCAGTAATTGGAATTCCGCTTCCTTTTATCAGCTACGGCGGTACTTCATTGCTGACCTTTAGCATCCTGGTGGCTATTCTCATCCGGCTGGATGCTGACAGGCAGATGGTTTTGCGATAATCCTGCACCTTTGCGCCATGAAGGTGATTCCATTGTCTGAAGGATCGTTTACCATTGATAAGACAAAACTGTTTGTTCCGTTTGATGAAGAAAAAGATGTTTTGAATGAGCGACCCATTGGTAGTTTGTTGGTCGAAATTCAACCCTTCCTTGTTGTTACTTCAAAAGATGTATTACTACTGGATACAGGTTTAGGCTACGAAATAGACGGCAAGCTTCAGATTCACCAAAACATCCGGGCTGCCGGTTACGAACCGGAGCAAGTAACGAAAGTGCTTCTCTCCCATTTGCATAAAGATCACGCAGGCGGCGTGGCCAATCCTTCTTCTCAACGCTTTGGTGGTGGCGATACGATGAACTTCCCTAATGCCAAGTATTACCTGCAACAACGGGAGCTTGATTTTGCCTGGCGCACTGGCTTTCCATCATTCACGCCGGATGAAATTGAACCTCTGCTGCATTCGCACCACGTAGAGTTCATGCACGAGGACAAAGGCGTGATTGATGATTATATCTTTTACGAACATACTGGCGGCCATTCACCTCATCACCAGGTATTCTGGATAAAAGAAGGGGCCGAAACGATTTTCTTCGGTGGCGATGTAGCCCCGGAATTAAAACAGATGAAGATCCGCTATAAGACCAAGTACGATTTTGATCCGGAAAGAGCAAACAACCTGCGACAGGAATGGTGGGAAAGAGGAAATAAAGAAGGCTGGACATTTTTGTTTTACCACGATATCAAACACCCGATTCAAAAGAGCCGAAAAACGGATTAACGACTGATCACTGGTCTATCACCGTTAAGGTTCATGAGAAGGCAATTTATGTGGCCTGAAATTTCATGGCTTCCTGTTATGAGAAAGCCGGTTTTACTTTTATTAGCCATTGCACTTTTTATTTTTTACAGCTACGGTTTCGTTCAGTGGCTACAATCCGGACATGACTTTGGAGATGTTTGGCAAGCTGCAACCAGCGACTGGTTCTTAGCCATCACCGTTTTCGACATGGCGCTGTTTTCCCTGCTTTGTCTCATCTGGCTTTATCGCGATATGAGCCGCAGGAATTTTAGTGGCGGAAAAAAGTTTTTGATACTTCTTGCTTCCCTAATTACCGGCGTGGTAGTGTTATTTGCTTACCTGGCATTTCGAAGCGGGAAGGAATTAGAACATGCGTAGCTGCACGCCTTTTGAACGTTTCGGCGGCTTTGCATCACCAAAAATGGTTTTGCCGCCATGCAGCCAGCTTTCATCAATCTCTTTTTGAATTTGCTTTTGCAGGTCTTCAGTAGGAATAAAATCCTTTTCCCGTTTGGCCGCAATTTGGTGAAGCTTCTTCAGTGCCTCCGTTTTATCGGTTTGCCCTATTTTGGCTTTGCCGATAGCCTTCTGAAGTGTTTCAATGACTTCATCATAGGTCTTTGTTGGAACCGGAAAAGGATGGCCATCTTTACCACCATGTGCAAACGAAAAACGTGCAGGATCTTTAAAACGGGAAGGTGTACCATGAATTACCTCGCTGACAAGTGTAAGCGACTGTACCGTTCTTGGACCTACTCCTTCCAACAACAATAGGTCTTCAAAGTCTTTCGGCTGTGTCTCATGGGCTAACCAAAGAATGGAACCCAAGCGTTTCAGGTCTACATCTTTTGTTTGTACGTTATGGTGCGACGGCATCAGGAGCTGCTGAATTTCCTGCATCATTTTCTCCGGCTTCTCCAATGCAATATCCAGTATTCCTTTACGGGTAGCATTTGCTTCAGCGGCAGTCAGGTTGAGAATCTCACCCATGTTTTGGCCGCAAATACCGGTATGCGGTTCTTCTACAAATGACTTTATGTGCTGCGAATGCCAGTGATAGCGACGGGCCATGGCATCGCCTTCACGCATGCCTTGCTGCACCACGCTCCAGTCGCCTTCGTTACTTACGATGAAGTTGTGAATGTATAATTGAAAGCCGTCTTGCACGGCGGTGTTATCAACTTTTGCACTGAGCTTACTCAGTCGAACCAGTTCAGTCCCGTCTAAGCCAGTCTGCTCACCAACGAGCAGGAGTTCTTTCGGCGCATCTTTCGAAAACTTTCCTTTGCCACCGCAGATGTAAATACCCAACTCTTTTGCATGCGGGTTAATGGCTCGCTTCAAGGCACCCATAACGGAGGTTGTAATACCGGATGAATGCCAGTCCATTCCCATCACCGCACCAAAGCTTTGAAACCAGTAAGGATCACTAATGCGGCTTAAGAATTCCTTCTTTCCGTATTCAGTAATAATGGCTTCGGTAATGGCAAAGCCCAGCCTGGACATACGTTCGTACAGCCATTGTGGAACGGACCCGTTATGTAAGGGAAGATCAGCTGAGCCACTACGCTTCATTCTTTAAAAATACCAAAACTACTTCGCCTGCCGCTTTAGCGAGTTGTTAAGAAAGAGAACTCAGCAAGCGTTTATATTTACAGCAAAATAGATATATGAAAGCTATCCTATCACTGCTGCTTTTTGTTGGCTTGCAAGCCTCCGCCCAGTCAGTTAGCACCTCTGTAAAGTTTGATAAAACCGATAAACCTGCCCTGATGCTTTACCTGCCCTACAGCCAGGAAGTAGCAGAGGGAACTATTCTTACCAAACTAAAAGAAATTGGATTTGAGCCGGAGAGCAAGGGATCGCTTTTCTGGAAGCAAAGCAAAGTGAATGGCTTTTATGCATTCAAAGGCGTTACGCTAAAAGGCGATAAAACTGAATTGGTGGATTTGTATTTTAAAGTTGATCGCAGGGGCAGTAAAAAAGATAACCAATCTGTGATGTACATGATGACAAGCAAAGGCGGTGAAAACTTTATTTCCGACATGTCTGATGCGTCCACGTTTTCTTCAGCGCAAAGATTTCTCAATGGTTTTGTTTCTGAAACGGCGTCTTACAAGCACACTCTCGATATTAAGACACAAGAAGAAACCGTAAAGAAGGCCGAGAAGAAGTTGGTTGACCTGGTAGGCGATGAAAAGGATATGGCGAATAAAATTGCTAAACTGCAAGAAGAGATGAAGAAGAACAAAGAAGCACAGATTAACCAGCAGGCCCTGATTGAAGCCGAGAAGAGAAAGTTGGCTGACATGAAACTGGCCAGCCCGCAATCAACCAGCAGTAATTAATTTTTCTCTTTTATAAACATGCTTTGGTTAGTTGTTCACTCAACTTCCAAAGCATTTTTCTTGTCCCGTCATCATAAGCCTGAGAGTTGGCCCTTGCCTGGCGCATCTGGTTGAAATAAGCACCTGTAATTTTTTCTGTTTCTTTTGCGAATGCCACATACTCCAATACCTCCGCTCCTTCTTCCACCGTAGAAGAAGTTCTTCCAAAGAAATCAAAGACCATATTTGTGTTCATTAAAGTAGCCGGGTGAAGACTATTGACGGTGACACCAGTGTCTTTTAGCTTGTCGGCCAATTCAAAACCAAAGATGATCTGCGCCAGTTTGCTTTTCGCATATGCATCGAAGGAATCATAATGCTTCTCCAAATGAATGTCATTGAAGTCAAGCGGTGATTGGCCGATAGAAGCTACGTTGACAATTCTTGACGGCGCCGACTTTCTCAACAGCGGCAATAGCTTTTGGGTGAGAAGGAAATGCGACAGGTAGTTGACTGCAAACCGAAGCTCATTACCATCCTTGCTTAGTTCGCGACTGCTGCTTCCTTTCGGTCCACCGCCAATGGCTGCGTTATTGATTAAAACGTGAAGTTGAGAATGATGGCGCAACACTTCTTCACTGAATGATTTCACTTCAGCCAAAGAAGAAAGATCAGCGTTGTAGTAGAAAATATTTTCATTGCCTGATAATTTCAGATCTACAACCAATTGCTTTCCTTTTTCTTCGTTTCGTCCATGTACAATCAATGTAGCGCCAGCCTCTGCTGCATGCGTTGCAACCAGTTTGCCTAAGCCGTCGGTTGCACCAGTGATTAAGACAGTTCTTTCTTTCAAACTCATACCATGTAATTAAAAAAGGCCTCTTACGAGGCCCAACATAATCAAACAAACAAAACTTCTATTTTAGGGTTGACGTTCGTCCTGCTGAACATCGCTTTCATCTTTCTGGCCATGTGCCTGACCTGCTTTCTGCTCTTCGCTTTCGTTCATCATGTCGCTCATCTGCTGCGTATTGTTTTCACTAACACGCTGACCTGTTCCCTGCACTTGCGGTGTTGTATTATTCTGCTGGCCTTCGCGGTGCGGATGATCCTGTTGGTTCATCCCTGGTTTATTGTTTGTGCTCATAGTAACTGTTTTTGTTAGTGCTGCAAAAAGCATCCCACGGGTTAGCAGTGTCTATAAATCGCCCAACTGTGGACGTAGCACAATATCTTCCACAACTGCCTGTGGCGATAATTGTGAAGCGGCAAATATCATCCTGGCGAGGTCTTCCGTTTCCATGATGCGGCTTTCGGGCACGCCGCTTCCTTTCCACGAATCAGTGTATACGGCGCCAGGTATCACAGCTGTTACTTTAATGCCGTGCTCTTTTAGTTCAGCCCGCAGGTTACGGGTAAAGCCAAGCAAGGCATATTTACTAATACTGTAGGCACCACCTCCCGGGTAAGCAGCAAGGCTGGCAATAGAGCAGATAGTGAAAATGTGCCCGCTGTTTTGAGCCTTCATTTTAGGAAGGACACTCCTTGTAGTGTGATAGGCACTAAACAGGTTTACTTCCAGCATTGTTTCCAGTGCACCGTCGGGCTCGTCTGATACATTGCCTTGGATAAAGGTGCCAGTGTTGTTGATCAATACGTCTACCGAATCGGCATGGTTCGTTACCCATTCGCCGAACAATTGTGCTTTTTCTTTCTTGCTAATATCCAATGCCTGGCCATCCACTTGCACGTTTGGGAAACGTCGTTTTAAATCGTCAATTGTTTCCAGCAAATTGCTTTCTGTTTTAGAACAGAGAAACAAATTGTATCCATGCAATGCAAATATCTCGGCTAGTGCTTTTCCTATTCCGCGGGATGCTCCGGTAATGACGGCATTCATATCGTGTCCTATTTTTGACGTTTAGTAATGGATCAAAAGTAGCTTCAAATCCTTGTGCCGAATTACGGTCTTCTTTTTGACTCCTTGCTTTTGACTTTGACGTTGACACATGAAATACAAACATCTTTTTTTCGACCTCGACCATACACTCTGGGATTTTGACGCCAATGCACGAACGACGCTCGAACAATTGCATATTGATCTGAAATTGCCGGACAAAGGCATTCATGATTTTGATCTCTTTCATAAAAACTACCTGGCCCATAATGAACGGCTATGGGCCAAATACCGCAGCGGGCATATCAGGCAGGACGAATTGCGGCTAAAAAGAATGTGGCTTGCCTTGCTGGATTTTCAAATTGCTGATGAAGCACTGGCCAAACAAATGAGCGAATTGTTTTTGCAACTACTTCCTACCCGAACTATTCTTTTCCCGGATACAATTGAAGTATTGACTTACCTGGAAAACAAAGGATACCGCCTGCATCTTATCACCAATGGCTTTGAAGAAACGCAGCACAGTAAACTTCGCAGCAGCGGCCTCGATAGGTTTTTTAAAGTAGTGGTGACGTCGGAATGCAGTAACAGCTTAAAACCCGAACGGGAGATTTTTGAATATGCGATGAACAAGACCGGCGCCAAAGTGGAAGAAAGCTTGATGATTGGCGATACGCTGGATGTAGATGTTCTTGGTGCGTTGAATGTGGGGATGGATGCCGTACACGTGAACTACAATGGCCTGGAACAGGAGGTAGAGCCTACCTACACGATTTACCATTTACGAGAGCTGAAAGACTTTTTATAAAAAAAGTCCTCCGTGTGGAGGACTTTTTTTTACTCGCAAATGCTTGACCAGAGGCAGCTTGTCTTTTTAGCACTACTGCACTCGGTTTTGGTAACCTTGCATTCGCTCTTGGTTGTGTTTTTTGTTGTTTTATTATTGCTGTTTAAAACAGTTGCTGTAACAACGGCAGCTGTTAAAAGCAGCGCAACGAACATCAGTAAATATTTTTTCATAACCCATCGTTTAGACATTTAAGGTAGAACAATTTCCGAATAAAGATGAAGGGAATTTGTCAAGCGGTAAGAAGGAACAGTTATCTTACTTATCTCTTCACTTGTTTGACTTTTACCATTTTGCCAGAACCGATACACCACCTTTTACTTTCTGGTTCATTTGTACTTCTACCTTGGTACCGATAGGAAGAAGAAGATCAACCCGTGAACCGAACTTGATAAAGCCCATCTCTTCCGACTGTCTTACTTTATCGCCGGGCTTTAAGTAGTTTACAATACGCTTGGCAAGGGCCCCAGCAATTTGTTTCACCAGCACTTCTTTGTCGCCGCTTCTGTAAACAACGGAATGCCGCTCATTTTCTGTAGATGATTTGGGATGCCAGGCCACCAGGTATTTTCCTTTGTGGTATTGACTATACATTACCTCGCCGCTAACAGGGTTACGGTTCACATGCACATTCAGCGGGCTCATGAAGATGGACAGTTGTAAACGTCTGTCTTTAAAATATTCATCAGCTTCTACTTCCTCAATCACCACCACAGTCCCATCGCAAGGAGATACAATCAATTCTTCTCCGTCTGCATGCTCACGAGTGGGTATGCGGAAAAACGAAAGAATGAAAATGACCAGACCAATAATCGCCAATACGGTGATCCATCCAATGATCGGGTAGGCCGGCATGATTAATAACACGGTCAGCAAAATGATGGCCGCAGCAATGATAGTGCTGATGAAAATCGTTCGGAAGCCTTCTTTGTGAATTTTCATAATTAGAAGAGGCAAAAGTAGGAAAGAAAGATGACTGATGAAGTATTGCAAAGCTTACGCCAAAGCCTGCTCCAGTATTTTAGAGATTTGGCCAGCTTGTGTCCAGATCATAAAATGTGAGCCTTTTGGGACCACTATATCCGGTTTTGTATACTTTAATGGAAGTATCCAGTCATTATCGCCATGGATATGAAAAATTGTTTTCGGCCGATCGCAGTTCTTCCATGTAACGATAGACCCGATCGCCCATTTCATAAATTTTGGATCAGCTTGCGAAAGAAAGTAGCGCATTAACATTTTTTGACCATTGCCATTACTACCGAACATTTTATGAAATGGCAGTACATACCGCGGATGGAAAATAAATTCTGGTATGAACTTATAAATCCGACTCAATCTCGCAAATCGCAATAGTGGCGGAAACTCCGCATTGCAGCCTACACTTGAAATCAAAATAGTTTTATATGGCTGAAGAAATTTCGTCATAGCAGAAGCAATCATGCCACCCATCGACAGGCCGACAATCGCATAGGGTTGTGATGTATCAATTGAAGCAGCCAAGCGCTTGGCATAATCATCCAGCGTTTCGTTCTTGTTTGGTGGAATCCAATCGAGATGGTGGATAGATAACGTTTCCGGCAGACGCAGCCGTTCAAATGCACGCCTGTCAGCACCCAACCCACTAATAAAATAAACATTCATGAACTTCTACTGGAATGATTTCGTTTGTAACACGGCTAGGCATTCACTGCATTTATTACTTCTTCACTTAATGGAGAAATGGCCGGCTCGAAATAATGCGTGAGCAGGCCTTCTTCATTCACCAGGTATTTGGCAAAATTCCAGGATGGCAGCTTTTCATTCCACCCATTCTTATTCCGGTCTGTCAACCACTGGAACACCGGGTGCTGTTGATTGTGTTTTATAACAACTGCCTTTTTTGCAATCGGAAAACTAACACCATAATTTCTCGAACAAAAGGTTGCTATTTCTTCATCGCTGCCTTTTTCCTGCTCTTTGAAATCGTTAGCAGGAAACGCAATGATCTCCAGGTCTGATTTTAAGTGCTGATATAATTTTTGCAACTCGGTATACTGTGGAGTATAACCGCAATCACTGGCTGTGTTCACTAACAATACTTTTTTCCCTTTCAATTTTTCGAACGAGAACTCTTTTCCGTTATTCAGCAAAACTGACAAGGAATGAAAAGGAACCCGGGGAGCCGCTTTCTGCTCATTTACCCGTACAGGCGTTTTCGCTGCTTTTTTACTTATCCATGTAAAAAGAGGATAGGCGAGTTTTAGAATCCTTTGTCGAATTGTTAGTGCCATAACCAACCAATTAAGAAAAAGCCCCGCGGTGCAGGGCTTCAATCAATTTATTTAAATGAAAGCGGAACGCTGACCATTGCCTCATCCCAGGCAATCAGCATATCTGCGCCACCACTTGATTTTACAAATGAAATACTGAATGGTTCAACCGGTGTGCCGGTGCTTTGTACCGGAAGCGAAACTCGCAGTGCATCTTTTTTCTCATCATATTTAAAGGCGCCCCACACATCCGTGTCTTTGTTGAAGATGATGGTCCATTGTGTTTCTGTCGGAATGGCAAAGATGGAATAACGTCCTTTCGGCAATTTCTTATCCCTGATTTTTACTTCCTTGTACAGCTCAATTTCAGTGGCTTCGTTTGCACCCAAACGCCAGATTTTTCCATATTCTACTAAGCCACCAAAAATGGTTCTTCCTTCTTTTTGCGGACGGCTGTAAATCACTCTCGCAACCAATGGTTCTGTTGCCTTGTCCTGAATTTTTAATACCGGGTAATTGACTGGATAGTAAGCCATATCCATAGGCGATTTATCCAATTGCGGCAGCTTTAATGCTGGTGGCGCTGGTGTAGGCGACGGGTTGTTGACGGAGGTTTGCGCAAATCCTGCTTGCGAGGCAACTAAAAGGCAGAAGAGGATAAGTTTGTTCATATGAAAGGATATTAAAGGACAAATGTATCAATCCAGCACGTTATGTAACGTGAAAAATTCAGGCAAGCAATTCAGCCAGCTTTTGTTTTGCCATTTGTTTAACATCGGGGAAGAATTCTGCATAGCATTGCTGTAAATCATTGTAATGCGTTTGAAGAAGTTCCTCTGCTTTTGAACTGTCATTTATATAAGTAGCTCTTCTTACAAGACCACGCAAACTTTTTCCGATGCCGTCAAGTGTGCGGTAATGATACAACCAGTTCTCCATGCGCATATAAGTAAATACAGGCAGAAATCTTTGCGGCAGGTGAGCCGTTTCTTTTTCCAGAGTTTGATAAACATTGTTTGTAAATGGTAGAAGCGAACCATTCGGAAACTCATTCTGATCGTTGGCTAAAAAATGATCGTAGATGATATCCATTAATGGTGCACTGTATAAACGGTAGTGAGGACGAAAGATAGATTTGGCTTTTGCGGTTACCGGGTGTTCGTCTGTAAAGCTGTCAATGGCCCGATGGAGCTCAATTCCACGTTGCACACTTGCCACATATAAAGATTTCTGTGCGCCTTTTACAAAATCCGAAATCATGTTTCCCACCAGTATATGTGGCTGCTGATACGACAAATACGCATGTGCGAGGTAGTTCATCCCTTTAAATATACAATTCGCACACCTTAACTTTTTTTCAACCAATGTTAATGGGCTTAACACAGTCATCCAATCGTCACAATTCACTTGCAGCCGGCTGTAACCTATTCTACTTTTGAATCGTCAAACAAATCAAACAAACAAATTTTTAAAACTTATAAAAACCAACGTTATGAAATTCTTATTAGCAACCTTAATCTCTTTGTTCTCCTTAGTGAGTACAACATCACATGCTTCTGACGAAGTAACTGTATCTGCAGCTGTTGTTTCTTCTTTCAAATCTTCTTTCAAAAATGCTTCTGAAGTTAACTGGAAGATGAGCGGCAATTTTTTCAAAGCTGACTTCACGTTGAATGGTCAATATGTAGCAGCTTTCTACGATGCTAATGCAAACCTGGTAGCTGTTACACGCAACATTAGTTCTTTTCAACTACCAATTACGTTGCAAAACAAATTGAAGTCATCTTACGAAAGCTTCTGGATCTCTGACCTGTTTGAGCTGAGCGATGATGCCGGCACATCTTACTACGTAACCGTGGAAGATGGTGATTCAAAAGTCACGCTGAAATCAGTTGGCGCAAACGAGTGGTCTGTTTTCCAAAAGCAACGCAAAAGCTAATCTAAAGAGACGTCGAATAACTGGTAACGAAGTTTAGCCTTACACGCCGGCTGCTCTTCAACCCGATGTCACCCTTATACGAGGCTAGTTTTGGTGTGTAAATCGTCCCGCTGAGGTGCAAACCGAGGCGGGATATTTTTTGTCCTAAATTTGCGGCCTAAAATTGAATGGCAATGAACAAAGGTCCTGTTTCGCAGTTTTTACAGCATCATTTTCGCCACTTCAATGCGGCAGCATTGGTGGACGCAGCAAAAGGGTACGAGGCGCATTTGGCAGAAGGTGGAAAAATGCTGATGTCCCTTGCAGGCGCTATGAGTACAGCAGAGTTGGGCATTTCGTTAGCAGAAATGATCCGTCAAGATAAAGTACATGCAATTTCCTGTACCGGTGCCAACCTGGAAGAAGACATTATGAACCTGGTAGCACACAATCACTACGAACGCATTCCCAACTGGCGGGATTTAACACCGCAGCAAGAATGGGATTTGTTGGAAAGAGGGCTAAACCGTGTTACTGACACTTGCATCCCGGAAGAAGAAGCCTTCAGACGCATTCAAAAGCACATTCATAAAATCTGGAAAGACGCAAATGACAAGGGTGAACGTTATTTCCCGCATGAATACATGTACAAGCTTCTGCTGAGCGGCGTGATGAAAGATGATTACCAGATTGATCCAAAAAACAGCTGGATGATTGCGGCTGCGGAAAAGAACCTTCCAATTGTTGTAGGTGGTTGGGAAGACAGCACAATGGGTAACATCTTTGCGTCTTACGTGATTAAGAATGAGATCAATGCCAGCACCATGAAGAGCGGTATTGAATACATGGTGTGGTTAGCCGATTACTACAAACACAACAGCACAGGAAAAGGCATTGGCTTTTTCCAGATTGGTGGTGGTATTGCCGGTGATTTCCCCATTTGTGTAGTGCCAATGATGTACCAGGATCTGGAAATGCATGAAATTCCATTCTGGAGCTATTTTGCACAAATCTCTGATTCCACTACTTCATATGGTTCATACTCGGGTGCTCATCCAAATGAAAAAATTACCTGGGGCAAGCTGGATATTCATACACCGAAGTACATCATCGAAAGCGATGCGACGATTGTTGCACCGTTAGTATTTGCCTATGTATTGGGTTGGTAAGAAGCAAAACTGTATTATGAAAGGCCACAAGTACTTGTGGCCTTTTTTTTATTTCGTAGATGTAACGACATTTTTTAATAAAGCTATCCTAATGCTGCTAATTCCTTTTTGGCATTTTCTGCCTCTTTCGCCTGCTGAAAACAACGAATTAAAAAGTAGAGAATAATGACTTTGTAAAGCCATCCGCCAATCAATGACATAGCACCGAGTTGCACGTAGTTAAAAACCGTAAGCGCTACAACAACTACGATGCCTCCAATAGCTGCCATAAAAGGCTGCAGGTTACTAAACAAACCTAATCCAAGATAAAGAAGAGGAAGAAAGGCGATGTATAGAATATTATCCATCAACGGTAAATCCGCTGACAGATATCCAATGATGCTGGTAATCAGAAAAACAAGTCCGATACTGAATAAGCTATATCTGGTTTTCTTTTTTGCATGCAAGTGGTTATCCTCTAAAACCTCTTTACGATATGGGTCATCGAAAATTGAAACCTCCTGCTCATTGGCCGACGGATAACTCGTAGCGGATGGGTATTCAGACATAGAAATAAGTAATTATCACTTGAATATACTCGTCTGAATGGATATTGCAAATACGCAGTAAAAATATCCTGTTAGGACTGGCTCAATACCGAACTCAATAAAGAGTCAGATCAATACACTTGGAAGTTGGTTGTCCGGAAAGAATATAAACTTAAGTTGTTCCTTCATGATAAAAACCAAACTGCCGCCTGTTCAAAAAGGCGGCAGTTTTTTTGTTTTATTCGGACGATTTAGCTTCTTCTATCCCTGCGGTCTTCCGTACGATCACGGCGGTTTTCTTTGCGGTCTCTTTTGTCTTCACGTCTGTCGCGAACGTCTTCTCTTTTATCTCTCACATCTTCCCTGCGGTCACGAACATCTTCACGTTTATCATGCTTGTCTTCTAATTTATCCAACACACCGCCATTGTGTTTAGCATCCCGTACATCTTCGCGTTTGTCGCGAACATCTTCCCGACGATCTCTCCTGTCTTCTGCCCTGTCCCGCACATCTTCTCGTCGATCACGACGGTTTTCTTTTCTATCCAGCTGATCTTCTTTTCGATCAATTTTATCTTCTAAACGATCCAGCTTTTTCCTCGTTGTTTGCGCTTCGGCATTAATAGTCATGGCTGTTGAGAGCAAAAGTGCAATAGCCATAAGCGAAAGTTTGCGGGTAGTTTTCATAATGAAGTTTTGGGTTAATGATTATTTGTACAAACCCATAGAACGAGAGAAGTGAAAAAAGTTTAAACCAAGGGGAAATAAAAAACGGCTCTAATTAGAGCCGTTTCAAAAGATTTAGATTCCAGGACCAGACAATGGTATATCCCGCTTCAGCATCGCATCGCGGTTAGCCATTTCCCATCCGGTATAAAACACCAGTTGTGCTCTTTTCTGGAAAAGATCATAATTGATTTTATCCGGTGTATCTGTTGGCTTGTGATAATCAGGACGCAACATACCATCATAATAGAAAATGATCGGTACTCCGTTCTTTGCAAAGTTATAATGATCGCTGCGGTAGTAGATTCTTTCCTTATCGTTCGGATCATTGTACTTGTAATCCAACTGCAGTTTGGTGTATTTAGCATTCTGCGCTTCGCTGATTGGCTTGAGATCAGTACTGATCTTGTCATCACCTACTACGTAAATGTAGTTGAGTGTATCAGGCTTGCGATCCGGATCGCTCCTGCCAATCATATCGATGTTCAAGTTTACGGTTGTTTTTTCCAAGGGGAAGATCGGGTGATCGGTATAGTACTCTGAACCCCACAAACCTTTTTCTTCACCGCTGTTAGCTAAGAAAACGATAGAGCGACGAGGCCCTTTGCCTTCTTTTTTCGCTTTCATAAACGCTTCCGCTATTTCCATGATGCCTACTGTTCCCGAACCATCATCATCTGCTCCAGGATAAACAACACCGTTTTGAATACCGACGTGATCGTAGTGAGCAGAGATTACCACGTATTCATCTTTCAAATCAGTGCCTGGCAATAAGGCAATAACGTTGCTTGCAGGCAGTGTAACAGAGCTTTTCTTTACATCCAGCATGACTTGCGCTTTTGCCAGCTGTACAGAAGTGTTGGTCGCTTTTACAGCGTCGTACTTATCACCGGCGATTGCTTTTGCCAGGTTCTCAGAAATTTGAAACTGCATCGGCGCTACCGTGCGGCCAAATGCATGAATGGTTTGACGGCCTTTGCGGTTGGAAGGAGATGTTCTTGGAAAATTAGAGGCTACAACTAAGTATGCGGCTGGGTTCTTTCTGATTAATTGCTGGTAGAAAGCCGGGTTTGCATTGCCCACAACCATCACCAAGCGGCCAGCCAAATCAGCATTTTTCAGTGAGTCAACTGCACCTGAACCAATGACAACAACTTCTCTTAGTCTGATGGTTGCCTGCGGGGTTGATCCGCCTACTACAAAGTCTTTGTCCAATTGAAAAGCCTTTCCATTCACCTCAACTGCAGTGCTGAGAAGAGTATCCTGGTAAATGCTGTACGCTTGCTGGTAGCTATCGCCATTGCCTGGTTGAAGTCCTAAACCTTTAAAATAAGCTTCAATGTAAGCGGCCGCTTTTCGTTGGCCTTCGGTGCCGGTTTCACGGCCTTCCATGTCGGGTGCGGCAAGGATGTACAGATGTTTTTTGAGATCAGCGGCCGTGATGGTTTTTGCATACGCATCGGGCTTGGCGCCTTTTTGTGCAGTAGCAACAACCGACGTACCCGCCAATAGGATAGTGAGTAGTTTCTTCATGTCGTCTTTCGTTTTAAGCTGCTGAAAATATCCCTTTTCCTAGTAACAGTGGAAAAAGAACTTGTTAAGCGGCATTTAAATCTGACGACCGTTTACACACAAGCAATTTTCGCCACGCGGTTCTGATGGCGTCCGCCCTCAAATGCGGTAGAAAGAAAAATATTCACCATTTCTTCCGCCGACGGCGGTGAAACAAAACGGGCAGGAATGCAGATAACATTAGCATCATTATGCTGACGGGCCAACTCCGCCACTTCGTTGTTCCAGCAAATAGCAGCACGAATGCCTTGGTGCTTGTTTGCGGTAATCGCCACACCATTTGCACTGCCACAAACCAGAATACCGCAGGCAGCTTCGCCACTTTCAACGGCGCTGGAAACCGGGTGAGCAAAATCAGGGTAATCAACTGAATCGGGACTGTTGGTACCAAAATTCTTTACCTGCAGACCACGGCCTTCCAGCATTTGGATGATCATGGATTTATATTCAAAGCCTGCATGGTCGGAACCAATGGCAATAGGCTTACTGAAATCAAAAGCGTTGTTCATAAACGAGATTTGCGCAAAAGTAAAGAAAAGGGGCAGGGGTGTTTCCCTCCTCAACTAATCATAATTTTATTGTATGGACAACCTGACTGCCCAGCTACAAAAAACAAAAGCTTTTTTCGATAGTGGCGCCACCCGTTCCTATGAGTTTCGCAAGGAGCAATTGCTGTGTTTGCGGGAAGCTGTTTTAAAGCACGAAGCGGAACTGATGCAGGCGTTTGAAACTGATTTAAAGAAAAGCCCCGAGGAAAGCTGGGTAACCGAAATAGGTTTTTTGCTGGCAGAAATCAAGCACACCTTAAAGCATTTGAGAAGCTGGATGAAGCCACAAAAAGTGGGCACTAACCTGCTAAACCTGCCCAGCAAAAGTTTTATTTATAAAGAACCTCTCGGCGTTGTGCTGATCATCGGTCCCTGGAATTATCCGTTTCAATTGCTGTTTACTCCATTGGTTGGCGCAATGGCGGCAGGAAACTGTGCCGTTTTGAAACCAAGCGAGTTTGCACCGGCAACAACAGCTGTGATGAAAAAGCTTCTTTCCGAAAATTTTTCTCCCGACTATATTTTATACGCAGAAGGCGAAGGCGCAACCGTTGTGCCGCAGCTAATGAACAATTTCCGTTTTGACCATGTGTTTTACACCGGCAGCACGCATGTAGGCCAGCTGATTTATGAAATGGCTGCGAAAAAGCTGGTTCCGGTTACGCTGGAATTAGGAGGAAAAAGTCCCTGTGTGGTTGAAAGCGATGCTAACTTGAAAATAGCGGCACGCCGTATTGCGGTTTCCAAGTTTTCTAATGCGGGACAGATGTGTGTAGCGCCGGATTATGTGCTGGTGCATCGATCGAGAAAAGAAGATTTTGTAAAGACCCTGATTCAAACTATCAAGGATTTTTTTAGCGAAGAGCCTTCTACCAGTTACAATTTTGGAAAGATCATTAATGACCGGGGTTTTCAGCGTTTGGAAGCTTACATCAAACTGGGAAAAGTAATTTATGGCGGACGGACGGATGCCGCTTCCCATCATATTGAACCAACATTGCTGGAGGAGGTGCCGTTGGAATCAGCGGTGATGGGTGAAGAGATTTTTGGTCCTGTTTTGCCGATCCTAACATTTGAAACCTTTGAAGAAGCCAAGGCCATCATTGAACGAAACCCGAATCCGCTTGCGTTTTATGTATTCACCGAGAGCAAACAGCAGGAAGAAAAATGGCTGAACACGATTGCCTTCGGCGGTGGCTGTGTAAATAATGTGTCATGGCACCTTACCAACTTTAATTTACCCTTTGGCGGACGAGGCGCCAGTGGCATTGGTGCTTATCATGGCAAGTATTCCTTTGATATTTTCAGTCATCAAAAGGCCGTAATGAAAACGCCAACCTGGTTCGACCCGGCCATCAAGTACCCGCCGTTCAAAGGCAAGTTGAACCTGTTTAAGAAAGTGATTCGCTGATCATTTTTTTGCTGTCAGCACATAGTTTTTCTGCAGATCGTCCACGATGGTCTTTCCATATTTGTGCGCCAGACTTTGTATTGAACTCACTTCAAAGGCAGTGCTTTGCGCCGTATAAAGCAAGGATACGGTTGAAACATCATAAAAGCGGCTTTCCCAGTAATACTGCGAACTGGTAACATAGTATCCTGGCTTTCCGATGTCTTGTTTAATTGTGGTTGGTGATTCCCAAAAACTTCCCAGTGGTGTGTTCTCCGCTTTCACATTCACTTTGTCTCGTACATATACCTGCTCCTTTTCTTTTGCCAGCAGGTTAATGGTTATCACACCATCGATACCTTGCTCTGACAACTTTTTGCGTACCGAATCATAGCGCATCAACCGAAACTCGTCCCGGTGAAAGCTTTCAGTAAAAGCCACAGCATTGTAGCCAATGGCCCTCAAATCACCGGCCATTTGTTCTTCCATTTTGCGCCGTATGGTGCTGTCTTCGTTCTGGATCATGCTCACTACTAAAATCTTGCGATAATTAGTAGCGCCAGCTGTTGGCGCCGTCCACGAGGAGGTAAGTTTGGTAGCCGTACAACCGGCCAGAAGAACGGCGGCAAAAAGAAGGCCTTTCATAACGTTGGTTTGAAAGGCAAAGGAGCGTTTTTCGGAGAATGCTGGCTATGATGTGCATCAATTCAAGAAGAGATTTTCATCATAATTCTTTTTTCATCAGCCAATCCCGCTGCAGGTCATCGCCTAAAAGAAAATCGCATTCACCAAATTTTTCGAAGCCAAATTTGTGATAGAAGCTAATAGCCCTTTGATTTTTTTCCCAAACACCCAGCCATATTACCTCCTTGCCTTTCTCCCCGGCAATCTCAATGGAATGTTGCATTAAAAAAGCCCCTACACGTTCACCAATAAATTCTTTCAGTACATAAAGACGGGCAATCTCGAGCAGGTTCCTCTCCTTCAGCTCCGCCGGCACTTTGCCTTCCCGCAGCTTTACGTAACCTGCAACATCATTGTTTTTGTAAGCCAGCAGAAAGTCATTTCCGGGAAATCCCACTTCCAGCATCAGCCGGCCTTTGGTAAACTGTTCGGTAAGAAATTTCTCCATGTCTTCCGGGGTGTTATCAGCAGCAAACGTGTCGTAAAATGTTTGCCGGCTGATATCGGCAATTAGTGCTGCATCATCTTTTGTAGCATAACGAATGGAAAGAGACATGAGCAAAAATAGCATGGTGAAGATGGACGGAGGCTGTTAGATTTGTAACTGTGAAGGTTATTAATCGAACAGTTATAATTCTGTCGATGGTTTCGCTGTTTGCCGATGTGGCCAGCGAAATGCTCTACCCTATTATCCCCATCTATCTGGATGAAATCGGCTTCTCTGTTTTGCTTATTGGTATTCTGGAAGGCGTGGCCAACTTTACTTCAGCTCTAACAAAAGGTTATTTTGGCAAATGGAGCGATGAAAAAGGCCTGCGCTTGCCCTTCGTGAAGCTTGGTTATTTACTAAGTGCAATCTCCAAGCCCATGCTGGCCGCGTTTACCTATCCGCTTTGGATCTTTTTTTCAAGAACGGTTGATCGCCTGGGCAAAGGATTACGGACGGCCGCGAGGGATGCGCTGCTTTCACAAAACGCTACACCTGAAACAAAGGCAAGAGTATTTGGCTTTCACCGGTCGATGGATACATTGGGTGCCGCTATCGGCCCGGCACTGGCACTTCTGCTGTTTGTTTTATTCCCAAAAAATTACACGCTGATATTTCTTTTAGCCGGCATTCCCGGATTAATTTCAGTGGCCCTGATCTTTTTTTTGAAAGAAGAAAGAAAGCCTTCATCTACACTTGGCAAAGGCAACTTCTTTTCTTTCTTTAAATATTGGAACATCGCGTCACCGCAATACAAACGACTGGTCATTGGCTTGCTGGCACTGGCACTATTCAACAGTTCCGATATTTTCCTGCTGCTAAAAACAAAGCAGGTTACCGGCGACGACCGCCTGGCCATCGGCGCTTATATTCTGTACAATCTTGTGTTTGCATTAGCAGCTTATCCTTTAGGTGCACTGGCCGATAGAATTGGTATTCGTCGTGTTTTTCTTGGTGGATTGGTATTGTTTGCGCTGGTATATTTCCTGTTTGGTGTTACACAGTCAACAACAATTATTTTTTCTGCTTTTGTGCTTTACGGCATTTATGCAGCAGCAACTGAAGGCATTACCAAAGCCTGGATATCGAATCTATCCCATGGACAAAACACCGCTACGGCTATTGGCTTTTACACATCCTGCGAAAGCATTTGCACCTTGCTGGCCAGCGTTATAACCGGCTGGCTGTGGGAGGATTTTAACAGCAGCATCGCTTTTTATGCAACAGCAGTAGTAGCCGCCTTTGTTTTTTTCTACTTTCTCCTGCTTTATCGGTTTCGTTTAAAAGAAGCGTAGCCACTTGCACAAACAGCAAAAGCTTTTTACCTTTTAAACATGGCTGCAACGCTTTGGCACAAAGCACCCTTTATTCGCCTGCTGCTGGCCCTTGCAAGTGGTATTTTACTGCAATGGAACGTGCAGTTTTCTCTCACTATTTTGCTCCTCGCCTTTTCTGTATCATTCAGCTTCCTGCTGTTTTATTCTTTGCTGAAAGTGAAATGGCGTTACCAGCTAAGCCTGGTGAATGGATTGATGGCGTGTACATTGTTCGCAGTTATGGGTGGCTTACTGGTTTGGACGAATGATATTCGTAATGATGAGAACTGGCTTGGTCATCATTTAGCCAGACGGGAAGCAATCCTTGTTACGATTGACGAACCGCTGGTGGAAAAAGCAAATTCTTATAAAGCAAATGCAAAGCTTGAAGCCGTTCATTGGAATGATTCATCATTGAAAGTTGCAGGTAAGATTATCCTGTATTTCAAGAAAGATTCTTTACCGCCCTTACATTATGGCAGCCAGATTGTGTTCACCAAAACATTACAGGAAATCAAAAATGCCGGTAACCCCGGAAGCTTCGATTATGAAACCTACTCACTCTTTCAAGGCATCAGTCACCAAGTTTTCTTAACCGCTAGCGATTATGTGCTGTTGCCTTCAAGTAGCACTAACGCATTTGAGTCTTTTATTTTCGAAAGCAGATCGTGGGTGGTCAGTACACTGAAGCAGTACATTACTGGTGACAAAGAGCAAGGTTTAGCGGAAGCATTGCTGATTGGCTATAAAGATGATCTTGACAAAAACCTCGTGCAGGCGTATTCGAACACAGGAGTTGTGCATGTGATTGTCATCTCGGGTCTGCACCTTGGACTGATCTATTGGTTACTGCTGCTTCTGACAAAACCAATTAAAGGCAGTAGAAAACTTGCATGGATTCGTTTCCTGCTTATTATTTCCGCACTTTGGTTATTCAGTCTTTTGGCTGGTGCCCAGCCTTCCGTACTGCGGTCTGCACTTATGTTTTCCGTCATTGCTGGCGGCGAAGTTGTCGTGCGAAAGACGAACATCTTTAATACACTTGCTTTTTCCGCTATCATCCTGCTTTGCATTAACCCGTTTTGGCTGTGGGATGTTGGCTTTCAGTTGTCCTATTCAGCCGTGCTGAGTATTATGCTTTTCTTTCAGCCGGTTTACCATTGGTACCAGCCCCAAAACAAACTTGTTGATTTTCTATGGAAATTGACTGCCGTTACCATTGCAGCGCAAATCCTTACCATGCCTATCAGCATGTACCATTTTCACCAGGTTCCTTTACTGTTCCTGTTTACCAATTTTGTGGCGGTGCCGTTAAGCAGTGTTATCCTGATTGGCGAGATTATTCTTTGTGCCTGTTTCTTTTTTGCACCCGTTGCAACATTCCTTGGCTCTGTTTTAAAGACACTGATCTACTGGATGAACTCCTATATTGAACAAATGGACCGCCTGCCGTTTGCCGTCTGGAACTTTCTTTCAATCAACATTCTTCAAGCCATACTGCTGTTGGTTTTTGCAGTAAGCATTTGTTATTGGTTGATGGAAAGACAGCGGCGATTTGCATGGATTTCTTTCAGTGCTTTTGCCACATTTATGGTCATAAGAGCTGCTTCATTTTCGGAAGCTTACCAGCAGCAAAAGCTGATCGTCTATAACGTACCAAAACATACAGCCATTGATGTAGTGCATGGCAGAACCTATGCTTTTATTGGCGATACAACTCTATTGTATGATGATTTTGCCCGCAACTTTCACCTGCAGCCTTCCCGGATTTTACACAGGATGTCGCCGGTAACGTCCGATGCTAGTATACGGAGCTTTGCATTGGACGGGAAGAACATCGTTGTACTTGATGAAACATTTCCCTTAGTAAAGACCGATGCTAAATCGCAAATAGATGTGCTGGTGCTTTCGAAGAATCCTAAGGTTTATATTCCTCAACTACTAAATGCTTTTGCGTTAAAACAGGTTGTTATCGACGGTTCTGTCCCCGCATGGAAAGCAGCCCTTTGGAAGCGGGACTGTGACTCATTGAAAATTCCCTGCTATAACATCGCCGAAGAAGGTGCTTTTGTGATGAACTGGTAGAGGCCTACTTTTGCGACTCATTGCAACAACCTTCAACGATGAACAAACGAATTTCCTCTGCACTGATCTCTGTTTTTTATAAGGATGGATTGGAACCGGTAGTCCACATGCTGCACAATCTGGGTGTAACCATCTACTCCACCGGTGGCACACAAAATTTCATTCAAAACCTGGGCATCCCAGTAGTGCCGGTAGAAGAACTGACATCTTACCCGTCCATCCTCGGCGGACGAGTAAAGACCCTTCATCCTTCCGTTTTTGGTGGCATCTTGGGCAGACGAAACAATGAAACAGATGTGCAGGAGATGGAACAGTTCAAAATTCCAACGCTGGACCTTGTGATCGTTGATTTATATCCTTTTGAAGAAACACTGGCACAGACGGATGATGAGAAACAAATCATTGAGAAGATTGACATCGGGGGACCTTCTATGATCCGTGCTGCAGCAAAAAATTTCTCTGACGTAACTGTTGTTGCTTCAAAGGCAGATTACAGCGGCCTGGTTACTCTCCTGGATGAACAAAACGGCGAAATACGCCTTGATCAGCGTAAATCGTTTGCTGCAAAGGCCTTCCGGATCGTAGCTGATTACGACATTGCCATCAATAATTATTTCAATGCTGAAAAAGCATTAAATGTAATTGGCGCTGGGAAGGAAACCGTGCTCCGTTATGGCGAAAACCCACACCAGCATGCTGTTTTTTATGGCGACCTGAATCAGTGTTTTGAACAACTACACGGAAAGGAAATTTCTTACAATAACCTTGTTGATATTGATGCTGCTATTGAGTTGATTAAAGAGTTTGAACAAACAACTTTTGCCATCATCAAACACACAAACGTTTGTGGCATTGCTAGCCGCGAAGATGTGAGTAACGCCTGGAAATATGCTTTGGCCGGCGACCCGGAAAGTGCATTCGGAGGCGTATTGGTTTGCAACCGGGAAATTGATAAGACCACGGCCGAAGCCATCAATGAAATATTTTTTGAAGTTTTACTGGCACCGACATTTAGTGAAGATGCTCTTACAATTTTGAAAACCAAAAAGAACCGCATCCTCCTTCAGTTGAAGAGCACCTCCACTACACCTAAAGTTTACAAGAACGCTGTCAACGGCACTTTGCAACAAGGAAAGGACGCCGGCAATTTTGAGAAATGGGAAGAGGTAGGCGGCCGCGAATCGAATGAAAGAGAAAAAGAAGATTTACTGTTTGCTAACCTCGTTTGTAAGCATTTAAAAAGTAACGCTATTACACTTGTGAAGAACAAGCAACTGATAGGCAAGGGCTGTGGACAAACCAGCCGCATTGATGCTTTACGCCACGCCATCGAAAAAGCAAAACAATTTGAGTTTGATTTGACAGGAGCAGTAATGGCCAGTGATGCCTTCTTTCCGTTTAATGATTGTGTGAAGATGGGCCATGAGGTTGGAATTACGGCTTTTATTCAACCAGGTGGTTCCATCCGCGATAAGGATAGCATTGATTATTGTATTGGTGCAAACCTGGCAATGGTGATGACTGGAATGAGGCATTTCCGGCACTAAACAAAATAGTGTTTCAGTAAGGTTAGCTATTGAAGCGACGCTGTAAAAAGAATCTTAATTAACGGGAGGCTGTCCGACTTCCAGCCCATTCCGTATAATTTTTGCTTTGTAAAACAAACAGTTTCAATGAGTCAACTTTACTTACCTTTTCTTTTTTTCACCTTACTGGCTTGTCGTACTAACAAAGCCGCTACGTCGCCGGCAAGTTTGGAATTAGCTGAGGCACAACCTCCGAAGATTCTTGTTTACGAACAAAAGGAAGATCCCGCAACTAAAATCTATGCTCGCGACTTTGGATTTTCACCTTCAGCCAACGCAACAACAAATACAAAAGCGTTGCAGGATATCAGTGCACACATCAACAGAAGCAAAGGAGGCCTGGTCCTGATAATTGATAAAGGAAATTATATGGTTGGAGGTGAGACATTCGCAGGCGCAAGTGGAAAGGGCTATTCTTACCAGGGCAAATCAATGCTAAAGCTAGAAGGCTGTACTAAGCCGGTGGTGATAGATGGTAATGGCGCTACTTTTAAGCTAGCAAGTGGATTGCATTTCGGTTCGTTTAATAGTAAAACCGGTGCGGCCCACCATGCACCCGGCGGAGGTTTCTACGATTATAACTTCGTGGCCTACCCGGGGAACATGATTGATGTGGCGAACAATGCATCAATCATCATCCGAAATCTTGTATTGGATGGCAACCTGCAACAGCAAAAGATCGGTGGTTACTGGGGCGACACTGGCATTCAACTTCCCGCCGACGGTATTTTCGGAAAGGATAACATCGAATTGATTGTAGAGAATGTAACGTCGCGTTATTTCCTTCGTGATGGTATTCATATTGGCAATACAGCTCCTGATGAAAAAGCATCTATCAAACGTATATTTCTCCTGAACAGCGTGTTTGATGGTAACACTCGCCAGGGCTTCTCGTGGATTGGCGGAAACCATCTTGTAGCGACTAATTGCCAGTTCAGAAACACTGGTAAAACAATCAATGAGTTTACTAAAAAGCCAGTGGTGTCAGCACCTGCAGCCGGTATTGATATGGAAGCAGAACTCGGGTTGATCAGAAATGGTGTTTTTAAAAACTGTGTTATCGACAATAACAATGGTGCTGGCTTTTTATCTGTGGGTGATGTAGCAAATATTACCTACGATGGCGGAAAGATCATTGGAGCAACCAACTGGAGCATTTATGGCACTGGGCCAAAAGCTGTTTTTCAGAATGTAACAATCGTCGGCTCGCCGGTGAACCTACGAGTTGGCACCGGGCCATATGATAAGGATAACGCCAGGTTCAATAATTGTCTGATCACAATGGATTCCACATTGTCACCAACAAAAAAAGTTTATGGCAACTATGTGATGGACTTTGGCGGCGGTGCAGGTGGTTTTTTCACCAATTGCGTGATTGATAGTAAGAACCGGGGTACCGTTTATGGTGGAAGCGGATGCGTTTTTACAGATTGCACGTTTAAGCAAGATGTTACGGCACCAGGCTACAACGGATATCCGTTTATGAGTGGTAATTTTCACGGCACTAACAGGTGGCAGATACCGGGCCCTGGCCGAATGCTCCCGAATCTTGACAGGAGCAAATTCCACGGGCCGTTTTATGTCAACGACGTGAAAGTAGCCGACAAATAAAAAAGTCCTTGCCATTGCAAGGACCCTTATTTTTTTCATAACTCGCTATTATGCATGTACGGCTACTAAATACTTCCTGATCTCATCTACCAACTCTGCTTTTGTAATTGGTACACCCATGATCTTATTGTAGCCTTTTGCATCAACCAAGTATTGGTCGCGAATAATTTTAATGAGCTGACCATTGTTGATCTCAGGCATCAAAACCGTTTTGTATCGCTTTAAAATGTCACCCAAGTTTTTTGGGAAAGGACGTACATAACGCAAGTGAGCATGTGCTACGCTGTGGCCTTCAGCCAAGAGTTCTTCTACAGCCGTTTTTATAACGCCGTACGTAGAACCCCAACCTAAGATCAGCACATCTCCTTCCGCAGGACCATTATCCAGCTTTTGTTCAGGAATACTGAAAGCAATCTTGTCTACTTTTTCCTGGCGAATCTTCACCATCAATTGGTGGTTCTCCGGATCGTAGCTAACGTTACCGGTAATGTTCTCTTTTTCTAATCCACCAATGCGGTGTTCTAATCCCGGCGTACCAGGCAAAGCCCACGGACGCACTAGGTTTTCATCACGCTGGTAAGGCTGGAATTTTGTTTCATTATGGCCAAGTTCAGTTTTGAATTTGACGCGGATTGGCGGCAAGTTTTCTGTATTTGGAAACTTCCAGGGTTCTGCACCGTTGGCAATGTAGCCATCGCTCAAAAAGATAACTGGCGTCATGTGCTCCACCGAAATGCGTACGGCTTCATACACGGCGTCAAAGCAGTCGCTTGGTGTGGAAGCAGAAACAATCGGCATTGGCGACTCACCATTTCTTCCATAATAGGCTTGCAGTAAATCGCTCTGTTCAGTTTTTGTAGGTAAACCAGTAGAAGGACCGCCGCGCTGAACGTTGATGATTAGCAGCGGAATCTCCAGCATCATCGCTAAGCCCATCGCTTCACCTTTTAACGCCAACCCTGGACCGGATGTGCTGGTAACACCAAAATGACCACCATAAGAAGCGCCAATTGCTGACGTAATACCGGCAATCTCATCTTCCGCCTGAAAGGTTTTAATGCCGAAATTTTTATGCTTGCTTAGTTCGTGTAAAATATCAGAAGCAGGGGTAATAGGGTAAGTACCCAAGAACAGCGGCAGCCCGCTTTTTACTGAAGCGGCAATCAGTCCATAGGCTAATGCCTGGTTACCCATGATACTGCGGTAGCTACCAGCAGAAATTTTTGCTTTCTCCACCCTGTATTGGGTTGTGAAAGTTTCGGTGGTATCGCCGTAATTGTAACCTGCGCGCAATACTTTCAAGTTGCTATCAAGGATCTCGGGCTTCTTACCAAACTTCTCTTCCAAAAACTTTTCAGTATTTCCCATATCGCGGCCATACATCCAGTACAAGAAGCCCAGCACAAACATGTTTTTGGCGCGGTCTTTTTCCTTAGTGCCCATCTGATAATCCTTCAGCGCCTCACGGGTCATTTTGGTTACGTCCATTTTAATGACCTCGTAACCTTCCAGCGTATTGTCTTCAATGGGATTAATTCCATCGGGATAATTAGCGAGACGAAGGTTTTTTGCATCAAAGCCATCGGTGTTCACGATCACTTTTCCGCCCTTCTTTAAATTCTTTAAGTTGGTTTTTAAGGCGGCAGCGTTCATGGCTACCAGCACATCCCATTGATCACCGGGTGTATGAATGCTTTCGCTGGAAAAACGAAGTTGGAATCCGCTTACCCCAGGCAGTGTTCCTTGCGGGGCACGAATTTCGGCCGGGAAGTCTGGAAAAGTGGAAAGGTCGGCGCCTAAAAGCGCCGTATTATTGGTAAACTGGGTACCAGTGAGCTGCATACCATCACCACTATCCCCAGCAAATTTTATGACGACGTCGTTGAGAACTTCTTGTTTGCGATCCATCGGGCAAAGATAAATAGCAGTTCGGGGTTTGAAGTTTGGAGTTTGGTGACAGATGGAAATCCGGCGTTAAAATTTGCCCAGGCTTAGCGCCAAGACTATCTTTAAGGAAACGCCAAAACCTGCTATGAAAAAAATCTCTTTTTTATTGCTCCTGCTACTGGTCTACCAAGCAGCAATTTGTCAACAAACCGACAGCCTTCCAAAGAGTGCTTTTCAAAAAGAACAACTTCTGTCAAAGGCTAAGTCGCAAAAAACCGTTGGTTGGATCATGTTTGGTACTGGAGCACCCGTGGTTTTGGGCTCTTTATATTCAATTATCGCGTTTTCAAGCAGGGATTTTGAACAAGATAAAGCGCTGGTCGTCCTTACCGGGAGCACCGTTTATACACTTATTGGCTACTCGCTCATCAAAAGCGGAAACAAAGCCAAGCGGGAGGCACTTAGTTTACACCTGATCAATAACCGTATAGACCAACCGTTTCTCGTAAAATCAAACTTATCCTTCCAACCGGCTTTTTCCTTACAGCTAAAATTTTAGCGATAGCTTACTCCGCATACTTGTATCCCACTCCCCTCACCGAATGAAAATATTTTGGGTTGCGGCTGTCTTCTTCAAAATACTTACGGAAGCTTAAGATGAAATTGTCAATGGTACGGGTAGTAGGATAAACGTTATAACCCCAAACGGATTGTAGAATCTTTTCTCTAGGCACCACCTCGTTTTTGTTTTCAATGAGGAGCTTTAAAAGCATCGCTTCTTTTTTACTTAGATCGATCCGTTCGCCTCGGGCTGTAGTAGCCTGTTGCGCTTTAAAGTCCACATTGTTGCCTCCAAAGCTATAGGTGTCGCCTACGGTAGATTTTTCCTGCAGGCGTTTGTTCTTTTTAATCAGTTTATCTACCCGTAGAAGCAGCTCTTCTAAATTAAACGGCTTGGTCAGGTAATCATCAGCACCTTTTTTTAAACCGGTTACACGGTCGGCACTGGTATCTTTTGCACTTAGGATCAGAATAGGAACTTCTGTGTTAGTAAGGCGAATATTTTGTGTCACACTAAACCCATCCACTTCCGGGATCATAACATCCATGATGATCAGGTCAAAGTATTCGTTCTGCACGGCCTTCATTGCCTGCACCCCATCAAAAGCTGATGTCACCTGGTAACCTTCCAGCTCCAGGTTCAGCTTTAAGCTCTCGTGCAGGTTCTCTTCATCTTCTACCAATAAAACCGAGGGTTTGCTCTGATCAATCATCTTAACTGTAAAATTGAACGATAAATTTAGTTCCGGATGGCTGATTATCTTTTATACTGATGTCGCCGCTGTGATCTTTTACAATTTTCTGGCAGATGTATAACCCAAGGCCAGTGCCTTTCGATTTCCGCGTTTGCTCATTGCCGATGCGATAGAATTTTTCAAACACTGCTTTGCGTTCTTCTTCGGGGATACCCTCGCCTTCATCAATTACCTCGAGAAAAATCTTGTTTTCTTTTTGAGAAAGGTTTAGAGAGATCGCTTTGTGCTTCGCCGAATATTTATTGGCATTTTCCAGCAAGTTGCTGAGCAATAACTTTAGCAACATGGCGTCGCCGCTGATGTCAATATCGTCATCTATGTTCTGGTGAACCACCCGATCGGGGTACCGCGTTTCAAACGCCTTGACCACATCCTTTGTTAACCCGGAAAAGTTCAGTTCATCTTTTGAAAAGCGGTAAGCATTGCCTTCCAGTTGCGAGGAGATCAGTATATTGTTGATCAATGTATCAAGCCGCAGTGTTTCCTGGAGCGAAGTCTGTAAAAGCTTTTTGCGCTTTTCTTCTTCCAGTTGATGCTTCTGCAGGGTTTCGAGATTAAGACGGGCAACAGCAATCGGCGTTTTTAGTTCATGAGTAATAGCCATTACGAAGTTTTGCTGTTGCTGTTGTAGCCGGAACTGCCTTCGAACCGAACGATAGATAAAAACAGCCCCAACAAAAATCAACAGCAGCACAGCACCAGCTTCGCCCATGTATTTATAAACGCCGCGCCTTTGTTGTTCTTCAATTTGGCGTACCTGGGCTGCATAGTTAGCGGAGTTAACAGGGATAGCTGCTTTCTTTAGTTCATGAATTTCTTTGTTCTGTTGTAATAGCGAGAATGACCACCAAACTAGGGCAGCGATGATATAAAGCAAAAGAACCCAGTAAACAATAGTGGCGATCTGAAGTTTGCGTCGGGTATCGTTCGCCATAAGACTTACGGTTTCTTTTCGATGCGGATGCCGACGTTCATCACATGCTCTAACGGATCATCACGCATGACCTGCTCTAAGGTGAATTTATAATCTCCCGACCGTGAGAATCGAAACCGTTCCGGGTCAAGTGTGAAGGCAACCCGGTGTTCAAAAAGGTCATCCATCCCGGAACCCAGCCAGCCTTCTTTGTTCGCTAACGGAAGTTCCAGCTTGAAGGTCTGTGATGAATCGGTTGGGCTTTTTGCCGTTAGGTTCACCCAGATATTGTTGTAACGATACTGATTATTGTGACGGACAATCAGGTAAACCTGGTAGTTAACCGCAGTATCCTTTATCTGAAAACTAAATTCAGGTTTATAACTGCTCCGCCATTCGTGCTTTGGGATGGGAACCACTTTTTCGTAGAGGTCAATCTTATCACAAGACAGAAGCAGCAAGGTGCAAGCTATGAGCTGCAGACAGACAAAAATGAAAAGCTTGTTACCTGATCTAAACATGCCGTAAAGCTAAAGAGTGATGACCAAAAAACTGGACAAAGCTTACCGCTTGCAGCGAATAGCTCGCAGCTGCACTACAGCACGTTTAGCACCTGCTCTTTTGCTTTCTCCAGCTCATCTTTCATTAACACCACGCTTTTTTGAATAGTGGAATCATAAGCCTTGGCCCCAGTGGTATTGATCTCCCGGCCGATTTCCTGTAATACAAAAGAGAGCTTTTTGCCTTTGCTTTCTTCGGCTTCGTTAAGGATGGTTCTGAAATAATCGCAGTGGTTGCGCAGGCGCACCTGCTCTTCGCTGATATCAATCTTCTCGATGTAGTAAACCAGTTCCTGCTCAAGGCGGTTGCCATCATAATTTTCCTTGCCAACATTTTCCTCCAACAACCGGGTAATGCCTTCGCGGATTTTTTGCTTGCGCAGAGGCTCCAGTCTTGCTACTTCTTCCTGCTGTTTCAGGATGTTGCTGATGCGTAATTCCAAATCAGCTTTTAGTGACTTTCCTTCTTCAATACGATGATCATTGAGATTATCAATTGCTGCCTGGATGATGCCAGTGAATTGTGCCCACTCTGTATCAGTTAAGGTTTCACTTGTGGGTGTAATCACCTCCGGCAGTTTGATAATGGTACTAAGCAAGCCTGACGTATCGAGGTCAAGTTCCTGTGATAAGGCTTGCAAAGGTTTGTAATACGCTTTTGCCAGGTCAGTATTGATGGTAACCGGTTTTGCATTGCCGGTTTCTTTTAAGTTAATGGTGCAGTCAACCGTACCTCTTCCTAGTTTTTCCGAGAGGATCTTACGGATATCAAATTCAAACGGTTTTAAAAAAGCCGGCATCTTTAACTGCAGGTCAAACTGTTTTCCGTTGAGCGATTTGATATCAACGAGAAAGGTTTTGTCGCCTACGTTTTGCTCTGCTCTTCCAAAGCCGGTCATTGATTTTAACATGTACAGATTTTTATGTTATTAGGATAAATATATTCTTTTTCGATTAACAGCAGCGTTGGCATCACTGCAAACAAAAAGCCCCGCTTGAGGCGAGGCTTAATATGTAGATGGGTTAGTAAGTAGGGAAAATAAATTTCCCATCACAATATTAAAAAGATTTTTTCCTAACGAAAAAATTTTCATACAATTTTTATTCACATTTTTTTGTTCGCGTTGTGAATTGACATCATCATTTTTCGATGATGATTAACAACTGTGATGCTTCGTTGATTCTCTTTTCGTTTCTTCATCATCCTTTCAAACGCAGATGCCATCAGTGTTTGAAGCGTTACCATGATTTCAGTGCAGCCGAATGTATCAAGATGCAAAATGAAAAATGGAAAGACTGAATCGCCTTTACCTTTGAAAAAATTTTTTTGATGCGTTTTGAAAAAAAGGTTCCCTTAACTGAAATCGCAAGTCTGATAGGCGCAAGAATCATTGGCAATAGCAATGCAGATGCAAGTGGGATCAACGAGATTCATAAGGTAGAAGAAGGCGACCTGGTGTTTGTTGATCACCCAAAGTATTATCAAAAGTGCATCAACTCTGCAGCAAGCTATATCATCATTAACCAGGAGACAGCATTTCCTCCACATAAGTCATTACTGCTGGTTGACGAACCGTTCGAAGCCTATCAAAAGATCGTTAACCATTATCGGCCCTTTACCCCGTTGACTAAAACCATTAGTGATACTGCAACCATTGGTGAAGGAAGTGTTGTGATGCCTGGCGCTATCATTGGCAATCATGTTGAAATTGGCAATAACACTATCATACATCCCAACGTTGTCATCATGGATCATTGTATTGTTGGTAATGACGCCATCATCCAAAGCGGCACTGTAATTGGCAGTGATGCCTTCTACTACAACAAAAAGACATCCCGGCCTGTTCATTACAAAAAGATGTTGAGCGGCGGACGGGTGGTAATTGAAGACGCCGTTGAGATTGGTGCTAACTGTACGATTGACCGTGGTGTAAGCGGCGATACGGTGATTGGTGCCGGCACCAAAATGGATAATCTCGTTCATATCGGTCATGATACGGTTGTCGGGAAGAACTGTTTGTTTGCTGCACAAGTGGGCATTGCGGGTGCAACAACCATCGAAGATGAAGTAATCCTTTGGGGACAGGTAGGCGTTAGTAAAACACTGACGGTAGGTAAAGGAGCCGAAGTGTATGCACAAAGCGGTGTGCCGGCAAGTCTTGCAGGTGGCAAGAAATACTTTGGGTCACCTGCAGAAGATGCGATGATAAAAAAGAAAGAACTGGTCTGGATGAAACGCATTCCGTTGATGTGGGAGAAAGTGTTTGGGAAATAAGCCAAGCGCAGGCGAAGGTCAAAAGAAAAGGTTGTCTTTCCACCCAATCTTTGTCTTTGCCTCTGGCTCTTTTACCATTGCATTTACAATTTGTTTCGTTACTTGCTTTTCTCTAGTGAGAGCTTCCGTTCGATATATCACTTTCTTTTTACTCCTCCTTTTGCTGGGTTCAGCCAGCGATAGCTTTGCGCAGTATAAAGTGAAAGGACATGTGTTGGATAGCTCTCGCATCTTCCCGATAGAACTGGTGACCGTGCAAAGCACTGGCGGAAAAATGACCGTTACGGATTCAACAGGATTTTATGTGATTGAAGTGGCCGAAAGGGATTCCATCTGGTTCTCTTACCTCGGCAAACCAACACCGAAATATCCCGTGCTGAAGATTGCCGATGTCACCCAGTTTGATATCGCTCTTCGCCTGAAATCCGATGTAATGAAGGAAGTACGGATTCGGAACAGGAACTACAAAGAAGATTCGATCCAAAATCGAAGAGACTACGCAAAAGCATTCGATTTCAGACGTCCATCATTTAGCACAATGACCTCTGTGAATGCTACAGGGGCAGGGTTTGACGTGGTTGAGCTCATTCGTCTCTTCCAGTTTCGAAAGAACCGCAACATGGAGAAATTCAGGGAGCGACTGGAGCAGGAGGAACGTGACAAGTTCATCGACCATCGGTTTACCAAAGGCTTGGTCAAACGTTTAACCGGCATCCAAAAAGAAGAAGAGCTGCTGGACTTCATGAAAAAATACCGTCCCACCTACGAGTTCACAGCCGGCACTTCAGACTACGACTTCCAGTTTTTCATCAAAATCGCTTACGAAGAATACAAAAAGACCAAGGCTATCTAAGCCAAAGCACTGACAGCTTCAATTTATTGGAAAGGCGTAATTTGACACTAAATCCTTTTCATGCGGTTTCCCATTCTCTTCTCCTGTTTGTTTTTGCTTTCCTGCCAAACGTATAAATCGCTTCACCGCAATGCCGTGGTTATTGATACCCATAACGATGTTCTTTCTTCAGCTACCATGAAAGGAATGAACATTGAGCATGACCTATCCGGCAAAACACATTCCGACATAAACCGGCTTGCCAGGGGCGGCGTCGATATCCAGATCTTTTCCATTTTTTGCGACGAACGTTTCGGCAAAGACACGGCGTTCAAATATGCCAACCGCGAGATTGATTCCTTATATGCCATCGTTGGACGTAACCCGTATAAGATGATGATGGTAACGAGCCCGCAGCAATTGGAGGATGCTGTTGCACAAAAAAAGATTGGCTGCATGCTGGGTGTCGAAGGCGGTCACATGATGGAAGAAAACCTGGCTTACCTCGACCGGTTCCACCAAAAAGGTGTCAGGTACATGACCCTCACTTGGAACAACTCTACTTCCTGGGCCACCAGTGCCATGGATGAAACAACCAAGAAAGATTCGCTGCCTTTAAAGGGACTGACTGCCTTCGGCAAGCAGGTTGTTCGGCGCATGAATGAACTGGGGATGATTGTCGATGTATCACATGTAGGCGAACAAACGTTCTGGGATGCAATTAATACCACAACAAAGCCCGTCATTGCTTCACATAGTTGCTCTTACAGTTTGTGCCCGGTTTTCCGAAACCTGAAGGATGACCAGATCAAGGCTATTGGAAAGAATGGAGGCGTTATCCATCTTAATTTTTATTCTGGCTTTATTGATAGTTCGTTCCAGCGAAGAGCGGCAGAGTTTAACAGGGCACACCGCAAGGAAAGAGACTCACTGCGCAATTTGAAATGGGTAAACTACGAGATTGAAGAATACCTCCTCGCAAAATATCCCGCTGAGGCCAGCAACCTGCGTCCGCCGCTATCAATGCTGATCGATCATATTGATTACATTGTGCGGCTGGTCGGTGTGGATCATGTTGGTCTCGGTTCAGATTTCGACGGCATTTCTTCTGCTCCAAAAGAACTAAAAGATGTAACGGATATGCCGCTGATCACGAAAGCGCTGTTACAGCGTGGGTACACCAAGGCTGACGTTCGCAAAATCCTTGGCGAAAACTTTATACGGGTTTTCAAAGCCAATCAGTAGATGAACCACCGCAGGCCGTTTACTTTGCAAACGGTTTCTGCTGTTTGCAGGAAAGATGAATTCTTTTCTATGGACTTACGTTACCAATGGTTCACACCATTACAAGGTGAACAACAAAATGCAGTATTCGGGTTGAAGTTGATTGTGTTTAGCAAGTTGAATGATTCAAGATGAAAGAGAAGGATGAAGCAGGTAAAAAGGCAGCACTAACCGGCGTTCTGTTAGCCATTTTGGCCGCACTCGTCTGGTCGGGTAATTATATCGTGGCAAGGGGCTTCCACCGCGACATCACACCAATCAGCCTTGCGTTCTTCCGCTGGCTTACAGCCACAGTTGTGCTACTTCCTTTTGCTTATAAAATTTTTTTTCGGCAGTGGCCAATGGTAAAAGCTTCATGGTCATACCTCCTGGTGGCGGCTCTCTTTGGTGTTAGTTTGTTCAACACGTTTATTTATGTTGGCGGACACACCACTTCTGCCATGAACCTCGCCATCATTGGCACTACAGCAGCACCTGTTTTTGTTCTGGCCATTTCTCATTTTTTCACTCATGAAAAAGCAACGGGCTTTCAACTGGCTGGCACGCTTCTTTGCATCGTTGGTATTTTACTGCTCATCTCCAAAGGGAGCTTTACACAGCTAAGAACCTTTCAGTTTCTGCCCGGCGACTTGTGGGTGTTACTTGCTGCTCTTTCATTTGCTATTTATACAGTGATGGTGCGGAAGAAGCCAGTTGAGATGGCGCCGCTTACCTTCCTGTTTTCTACCTTCCTGTTCGGAATGCTTCTCCTTCTACCCGCATTTCTAATCGACAGCAAGAACGGATTAACATTTGAATGGACTTCATCGTTGATCGCCGTTTTTCTTTACCTCGGAATTGGCGCTTCTGTGCTTTCATTCCTATGTTGGAATACAGCCATTCAAAAAATTGGTCCTTCTCGTACTGCGCTTTTTGGCAACCTGATACCGGTGTTCAGCACCATTGAAGCAGTGATCTTTTTAAAGGAAGAAAGCAGCATTGTGGTTGTCATTAGCCTCGTGATCATTTTTAGTGGGCTGTTTCTGGCAAATCTTCAGCAGTTTAGAAAAAGAAACCTTTAAATAAGGTTTTCTTTCAGTAGTATGATATATACAAAAGGCGATAGATTTGGCCCTCTCAAACCACTGCTTTATGGAACAACTGAACCTTGGCATCGGCACACGGCTGCAACATACACAACATGGTCCCGGCGTTATTGTTGGCGTACGCTACGCCACCTACCTCATTTCGTTTATTTACCATGGCATTAAAGAAATTGATAAGAACGATACGGCGCTTGAAGAAATCATCCCGGAAAATGTAACAGAAGAAATCGAAACGCATTCCGACGTGGAGAGGTCACTGCTGAAAATCCTGCGCTTGTGGGGCGGCTTTTCGGAAGTTGTGCCGTTGGGAGATCGCTGGCAAAAAGGAATGATGATCCTGCAACCGGCCGACAAATCGCTAAAGCCGAAAGAAGTTCCTATTGAAGATTTCTTTCACAAGATCGTGATGCTGCGTGACCGCTTGCGGGTGATGGAGCAACAGATCAATGCGCACAAAACCTTAAGCGATGAAGACAAAGTCAACCTTCAGCAATACATTACACGCATTTATGGATCGCTGACCACGTTCAATGTGTTGTTTAAAAACAAGGAGCAGTGGTTTGTGGGAGAAAAAGGAAGTAAGGAATCTTAAACCTCCTCTTCCATCACCGCCACATTCACCGGTAACGTCACCATCATACGGCAGCCTTGTCCTGGTGCGGAATGAATGCACACTTTTCCTTCCAGCGATTCAGCACGGGTAGTGATATTGCTCAGCCCAAGGCCCTTGCCTGCTTTCGCCGGGTTGAAGCCTTGTCCGTTATCCTGGATCACCAGGCTAATGGCCTCCGGTGACGTTTCGATTTCCACCTTTACTTCTGTGGCTTTAGCATATTTGATGACATTATTGAGTTGCTCTTGCACAATGCGGTAGATAGCGAGCTTTTGTTCGTTGTTAGTGCACTCATCAAGTTCTGCTGAAGTGCAAAGGTTAATGGAGAAGTCACGGGTCACGCTGATCTTTTCCACCATGTCTTCCAGTGCATCAACCAAGCCTGCTTCAAACTTATAGCTCACCGCAAGCGAATGCGAAAGATGACGGATTTCGTCGATGGCTGAATTCAGCAGCTCGATGGTTTTCCCGAGCGTTACTTCTTCCATTTGGTTTTCTGAATCCAGGATGGTCAGGTACATGCGAACCACGGACAGGATCTGGTTCACATTATCATGTAGTTCCAATCCCAGTTTATTCTTTTCTTTTTCTTCCGCACGGATCATGGCTTGCATGATCTTTTTCTGCTCCGCAATCTTCTGCTGTGAAAGCTCTTTCTCCAGTGTCTTGACTGCCGAAAGATCAATGCCAACACCCATCAGGCATTGCGTGCCGGCATAGTCCACTGTCAGACCCGTGAAATAATGCGGAATGCGTTTGCCATCCTTGGTTAACAAGTTTGCTTCAACGGCAAACTGGCCGTTTGTATATACTTTCTCAATGGCATCAATGATGATCGGCTTGTCTTCATCAGCAAAAAAATGGAGCGGCGTGATATCAGCAATTTCTTCTGCCGAAAAACCGGAGACCGTCTGCAGGTGCCGGTTCCACCGTAGGTATTTTCCTTCTTTGGTGAAGAGATAAAACAAGTGCGGAAGCCCATTGATAATAGAGTCTGAGAGTTCAATTTCTTTTTGCAGGCGGCGTTGTACTTCCATGCGTTCCGTCAGGTCGCGAACAGAGGCAAGAAAGAGCCCGTTGCCAATCAGCTTTGCATGCACTTCCGTTTCTACCGTACTCCCATCTTTACAGAGCATCTTGCGCTGCTTGATGGTGGTGCTACCGCTTTTAAGCTGGTCGAAACTGATAGGATTTCGCCGCAGATCATCTTTAGCTAATATATCCAGCAATGTCATTTGCTGAAACTCTTGTCGACTGTATTGAAGCAACTGACAGGCACTGGAGTTTACTTCCAGTATCTTGCCGCTTTCATCAAAAATGGTGATTGCATCGGCCTGCTGCTCCACCAGCGAACGGTATTTTTCCTCGCTTTGTACCAAGGCCTTTTCCATTCGTTTGCGGTCGGTGATGTCCACGTCCATACACACAAACCAGGGCTCTTCATTAAATGACTCAATACGGAAAAGCGTGGAGATGCAACAGCCTTCGCTGCCATCGCGCCGACGAAAAATATACTCGGAAGGATCAGTGGGTTCATCTATATTCTTCAAATCGTTCAGGTACTTTATAAACTGCTTCTCCTCCTCGGCACTAAGCATCAGCTGACCGATGGTTTTCCCTTTTACTTCGCTGGCTGTCCACCCAAATGTTTTTTCGGATGCTTTGTTCCAGAATAACACCTCGCCGCGGCTGTTATACCATTGCACGGCAACGTTGGGTGTGTTCTGTATACAGGACATGAACTGCGCTTTGCTTTGGCTCAGTTCATTTTCCATCAGGTAGCGTCGCTTGCTTACAATGGACGCTTTGTATAGATATTTTTTTGTGAGTTGTTCTCTTGTGATGATGTCCTCCGCACCGGCTTCCAGCGCAAGCATGTACAGATCTTCATCCTGGTGTTGGGCAATAATAACGATGGCGGAATGTGAAAACTTTTGCTGCAGGGCTACATACTGGCGCAATGCATCAACCGTGACCATGTTGCTGTTCATCAGGATCAACTGAGGTGAAACACGGGGAGCCTCGATGGCTTTCTGCACGTCCAACACTTCTACAGGTTCATTGCAGAGCGACTCAATCATTGGCTGGAAAGCAGGGAATAAGGGCTCCAGTAAAGGGTCTGCTTCTACCAGCAATAAACGGCTAATCTTCTTCACTATCGTGGTTTTATCGATATTAGATCGGGCTAATATACAGTGATAAACCTCAAATCAAATAAAACGAGAAGTTCTCTTTAGGAATTTTTTTCAATGATAGAACATTGATTACTAGCCTGGTTAGCAGGGTATAAATCAGTAAGGGAATTTAATTAATTAGAATCAAGTGAAAAGCCGGATATGAAATTTTTATGCTCCAAACAACAGAACAAAAAGGTTGGGTGGGCCAGGATTTTAAAGTAAATAAAATCGCACACAAACAAATGCATCCGATCAAACGCCTAAGGCAAGGGCTTACGTCGTTCTCGTAGATTTCAACTTCCAAAAAAGCCACCGCAGTCCAATCAGCAAATAAGCCAGCAGCATGTATTCCAAAAACCGGATGCCAATGATCCCAAGCATGTTTGGCCTTTCAACAACTTCACCATTTAGTAGGCACATAAAGTCCTGCGTCATATCAGTACGGCCAGGTGTTGGGTGTGACGTGACCGTTTTCCGTTGCAACTGCGAACCTTCCGGGCACATGCAAAGCTCCACCGGTTTGTTATAGATGTAATTACCTGTTTGATCGATGGTAGCACCCATCAGTGCAAAAAAACCGATCATAATTGCACGTAGTGCAACGTTTTTACCCGGACGAGTCCCGCTGAAAACCCGGAAAACAAAAATCCCAATAGCCAAAAAAATAAGGCTGGCAAAACCTTCCCAATGGGCCAGCGAATAAAAGCTTCCGATGATAAACAGAATAAACAGGATGATGGCGCCTACGCCAATAAATATCCAGGCCCACGATGGCAGCCTTGACCAAATGGATGGCTTTAGCGGAACCGCTGTCGCGAACTTCAGGCTGTTGCCGCACTGGTAACAATAGGTGGCGTTAAGCGGGTTTTGCTTGTTGCAATGGTTGCAGGTTTTCATCTGATGAAATTAAATGATGCTGAAAGCTAGCAGAAGTTGCTCGCCTCTATCAAACACAATTAGCAAACGGCCCTGTAGAAAAAGTAAATGACTTGATGATAATTGTTTCAGTGAGTGTACCTATTATGGTGAGTCCATCTTTTGTAGTGATCGTATTTCCTATTGCATGACGAAAACATCCATTGGTTAATCAATCTATCGTAGCACTAATGCCGAGAACTACTTTCATCAAAATATAAGAAATGAAGCAATTTCTCAACGCCAGCCTATTCATCGGCATCACCCTCGCTGGCCTGACATCCTGCAGCGACAACCATGCAGCCAAACACGCAACGAACAAAAACGCCATTAACACGGAGAAGACAGAAAGCCGGAAAGATGCAGCCACAATAAAAACCGATGGCCCATCAATCGGCCAAATTGAAACTGACCAGTTTGTGTTGAAGTTGCACCGGGCTTTTTCGTACGAACCGAAAGGCGACGCCATCATTGCCGGCACTAAGCCTAAGCCAGGACACAAATTTATTTATCTCGATGTATCGCTACGCAACAAAAGTGCACAAAAGCTGGAAGGCGGATTTTTGTTCATTGCGCTACGGGTAACTGATGAGAATGGAACTGAGTATAAAAAGCCGGCGGCCGCACTGGCAAGCTATACCTCTGAACACCCCGAAGACAACAACGATGCAGAATATGCAGCACTATGGGAAACATTTAAGCCGGATGAGTTTCACCGTGAGATTGTATACGCAGTAGAAGTGCCGCAAAACGAAAAGACCTTCATACTTCATATGCCTACGGACAGGTTTCGGAAAGAGTGGAAAACTATTCGGTTTTCGCTTTAAAGCCAATAACAGCAAATGCAGGACTGTCGGGTCTTCGTCCTTGAAAGCCCTTGTACAGTACCTGCATTTACGTTTATTCAAATCAGTTGCTTGGCCATTCCCACCGGCAAGGCAGGTTTGGATGGCACACCTTCACCTTTCCTGATTAGCTGCCGAATACTTACCAGGTGCGAGAACAAAACTGCCGGTACTACAAAACTTGGTAGCCAGATAAAAGGAAAGTACAACACACCAACATTCGGTTGGTCGAATGCAAATTGTTGAAAAGGCGAGGGAGCCGATAGCATGGCATGAATGACGATGTTGAATAACAAAGCCAGGCAAACGAAGTTCCACACCAGCAACATGTTTCGGCCCAGTTTACGTTGCACATAGCCAAAATAGAAAATCAACGGTGCTGAAATGCCGGATAGAATATCAAGATTGCGGCCTTCGAATGTCATCAGTTCCGGAACATATTTCTGAACAAATAACCAAAATAACACCATCTCTACCGGAGCCCTAACCGTATGCAAAAGTGTGAGCCACTTTGTATCCAACTTATCTAAAAAAGCTTTCCCTCGCTTAGTAATAAAGCTGCCAATGATCAACAAAACGGGAGGGATAACCGCTACAGCAAAGCGAGGCGGAATGGTATCAGTCACAAGATAAAATTCGTTGAGTCCAAGGCCTGTTTGTACTGCAAGCCAGAGGAGTGAAATCAGCAGGACAATCTTTGCGTTTCGTGATGCTTTATAAAGAAGCAGTAGGGTTAATGCGGTAGTAACGATAAAAACTACCGGGATGTAAAAAGGAATATTTTCCATTGCAATTCAATTTTGATAAAGCAAAGAGACAGCAATGGAAAATGAAATCACTTGCCATTTGACAAGAAATAAAAAATGGAAGCAAAATACTGGTCACCGCTTTGCTAACTCCTTCCGGATGCGGCTCAATGAAGTATCAGTCACACCTAGGTATGAAGCGATGTGCTTTAAAGGTGCTTGCTGAAAAATATCAGGATTTCTTTGCAGCAGGGTGAGATAGCGCTGTTCAGCTGTTTCATTGATCATGGAAAGCATTCTCTCTTTCAGGGCGGCAAAACCTTTAACCAAAAGAAACCGACCCGTTTCGCGGAAGGCAGGATGAGCATGGAACAAGCCATTTAATTTTTCAAATGTGATCACCCACCCTTTTGAATCCACCAATGCCTGCATGTTTTCCTTTGCCGGTGTGCGATGGAAGAAAGACGCTACTTCCAGCACCAAGCTTCCCGCACCATAAAAGTTTGTCGTTACATCATTGCCTTCGGTGTCATGTGTAAAAGCCCGAAGAAAACCACTTTCAAGAATCATGTATTCATTAGAGACGATTCCTTCTTTCATGAAAAATTCATTCTTGGAAAGTTCCTTTTCTTTAAACGAATTTATTGCTTCCTCCAGAACTGCAGCATTTGTAAGACCGTGGTTTTGAAAAAAGTTTCGCAGTATGTATCGTGTCATACCAATGTTTTTAGACTCTTTGCTAGGCGGTTTGCCAGATCTTCAATATCGTTTTTCCGGACAATCATGTCTATCCAATTTTTTGGAATTGCATCCAAGCCGTAAGCCAGAGCAGCGAGCCCACCAGTAATTGCGCCGGTTGTATCTGTGTCGCTTCCCAGGTTTACCCCTTTCAACACCGCGTCTTTGTAATTGCTGGTCGTCAGCAAGCACCACATACTGGCTTCTAATGAATGAAGAACATAACCGCTGCTATAAATGGCGTCTTCGTTGACATCCGAGATATCCTGCTTCAGTAGGCGATGGAACTTGTCCATTTCATCCTGGTTGATTTGTTTTGATTGGAGAAAATCTTTAACCACCGGCTTTACAGCCTGGTACGCTTCGTTCTTGTCTGCACCAAGCAACAATAACCTTGCAAACTCAAGATAGTAGAAGCAACTGATGACAGAGCGAATATGACCATGAGTAATTGACGATATTAACTTAGTGAAATGATAGCGTTCTTCAATCGTTTTGTTCTGTACAAAAAACAACAAAGGCAGTATGCGCATCAGTGAACCGTTACCATTTTCGTTTTCATCAAAACCGCCGGCAAGGTCTGGTCTGGTGCCGGTCTTTAGATGATGAATAGCTGCATTGGTGGCAATACCAATATCAAAAACGTTTCCGTGCGGTGTCCAAAGACCCTGGCTCCTCCATTCGATAAATTTTTGCGCTATTATTTCCAGGTTGAGGCCTTCGCATAATGCATCTGCCAGGCAAAAAGTCAAGCTGCTGTCATCTGACCAAGTTCCGAGCGGTTGGTTGTGTGTTCCATATCCAATCATGTCTGTAACCCGCGCATTCAACAGAGTTGTACGACTTCTAAATTCAACTGGCACGCCCAACGCATCTCCAACTGCCACTCCAAACAAAGCAGCTTTGACAATTGTCTCATTCAACATAAAGCTCAAAATAAACAAAAACCCTCGCCAGACGGCAAGGGTGTCAAACCACCATTTATGAAACCTACTTAGAATTGGAATAGAATTTTCGTAAACAACCTTCTTCCGTTGCCATTCATTTGAACGGTATCCCATGGGCCGGCAGGCTCGTTGTTATAAGCCCAGCCTTTTGCACCGTTGGCAACGCCCAGTGAAGGATGAAAGTTGAAGAGATTATCTGCACCCACAAAAAGCGTTGCCTTCTTACTTAGTTGATAAGATGCATACAAATCCGTAGTGATTTTTGCCCGGTAGACAAATTCATCTTTTACGTACACACTGCCATCGGCATCCGAAGGCACCTGCGGATCAATACCCAAACCATCTTCGCCATAACCCAATAATTTTTGTTTGCCGAAGTAGGTGAAGCGGTTGCCAATCATGAGCTTTTTATAACCATATTCTGCATTGAAGGCAGCCTTGCTATTGGGCGCAGATGCAAGGAGGAACGACTGCTCACGTTGACTATAGAACGTCTTGCGGAGAAACTCTGAGCCAGCTAATGGTGCCGGAATATTGATCTTGTCAATCGACATTGTTTGCAGGTTACCGGCAAACAAAACCTTGTAGCGGTGCTGCCCACTGCGTTTACTGTAGTCAATCACCACATCTATTCCCTTATTAGTTGTGTTTACAGCATTGGCGAAAAACTGCGCCAGGCCTACATTCAATGAGCTCATTTGGGCTGCCAATGCCGGATCAATATCCGGATCAGCGCCATCAAACTGGCCAGTTAACACCACGCGGTCTTTAATGCGAACATAGTAACCGTCAACTGCAACATTCAAATTTTTAATGGGCTTCCAGGTAAAGCCAAGTCCTGCATTAAGCGAATGTTCCTGCCGCAGTTTCTCAATTCCTGCTGCTCTTGTAATGGCACTGGCGTTTGGTGCAAGCTTGATCTCTGTAATCAAACCACCCTGCACCGTAGTAAACGTGGAGCTATAATTAATTTGTTGTAACGAAGGTGCACGAAAGCCGGTACTGGCTGTTCCGCGTACATTGAAGTTGTCGGCAATCTTATACCGGGTAGCGAGCTTGTAATTATGGGTAAAGCCAAAATCGCTATAGTTTTCCACTCGCACCGCACCGCTTACCAGCCATCTCTTTGTCACATCTAATTCAGCATCTGCATACGCCCCGATGGTCGAACGTGAAGCCTTTACTTCATCGGCTGGCTGGTAGCCAACAAAACCTTGCGAGCCGCTTCCTTTTTCACCGGATGGGTCATAATTCTTATAAGAAGCTTCTTCACCTTTAAAGATACTGTAGTGTTCAACCCGGTATTCGGCACCAGCCGCAAGATTCAAACCCTGCCCAACACCTTTAACTTCTTTGGTAAAGTTGGCATTCGCCGTGTTTTGAAAGAAGCTGAAACCACCGGCGTCAAAACGCGTTTGTTCAGTGCCAAGTGATGCATTAAATGTTTTGTCGGCAAAAAACTGAAAGCGATTGTAACCAATGGTATTGCTGAAGTCCCAGTTCCAACCAGAAGCCGTTTTACCTTTCAAGCCTGCGCTCCATGAAGCATCACCAATCTTTGTTTGAATGTGTGGCGTGTAATGAATCTCGCCATCAGGTGTTTGTTTGATAATACCGGGATAAGCAATAGACTCGCCATTTGCATCGGTTGGAAAACGTTCAGGCCGGGCAGAAAAATTGCGGGTGAAAGCAAATGCATCTGACGAACGGTGATTGTAACCACCAAACGAATAGAATCTTGTGTTTCTATTGCCCAGCGGTAACTCCATATTGTATTGCGTGCCGGCCATTTGCAAAGAGGCATCGCCAAAACCACGACGATAACTATTGATATACATGCTGCGTGGGTTATTCACTGGATCAGTTGTATCCAGGGTCTGTCGTACCGTTTTGCCACTGCTTAAATAGTCTGCTGAAAGGTTCAGGTAACCGCCTTTCTTTCCCAAAGCAAATCCATAATTCAAACCGGCAGTAAAGCTCTTGCCATCCAGCTTGCCAGCAGTTTCATACTGTTCCAATGATGGTTTAAAAGCAGTGTTGAACGCCGGATCATAATAGGCAGAGGTGCCAATCGTACCAGTTAGTTTCCCGGTGCTTTTTTTCAGGATGATGTTCATCACACCGGCAATGGCATCAGAGCCGTATTGTGCTGATGCGCCATCACGCAGAATTTCCACCCTGTCGATAGACGAAAGCGGGATGGCATTCAGATCTGTACCCGACGCACCACGACCACGAGTACCAAAAACAGCCACGAACGATGTTTGGTGACGGCGCTTGCCATTCACCAACACCAGTGTTTGATCGGGACCTAAGCCACGCAGGGTTGCCAGGTCCACATGGTCAGCTCCATCTGACCCACTCTGTTTGTTGTAGTTTAAGGAAGGTGCGGCGTAGTTCAGCATTGCCGTCAAATCACTGTGACCGGAAGTAAGCATGTTACTTGTTGAGATCACGTCGACAGGTGCAGGTGTTTCGGTTTTTATACGGCCATTACGACGTGTACCTACTGAAACAACATCCATTGTTTTTGTCATTGGCGTCAGGTAAAAAGTTGTCGTGTTGCCTGCTACAGTTTTCACTGTTTCGTAACCAGTACTGCTAATTGTAAGAGTATCTTTTGGCTCTGTTGTTAATTGCCACAGACCTTTCTCATCGGCAACAGCCGTTCTACCAGATGATATTTGCACCGTTGCACCCGGCACCGGTTGGCCGGTTGTTGCATCAATCACTTTTGCCTCCTTTTTTGTTTGTGCATGCGCAGCAAACGCAAGAGATGCAAGCAGGAAGAGTGAAATACATTTTTTCATATTGTTGGTTTTGTGTTTTGATTGTGTGAGTGCGAAGAACAAACGAAACTGAGTGCTTTGTGGAATACGACTTGCCTGTTGCGCATTTAGGCTAACTAACGGTTGGAGAGCAAATGGTGTATAAACAACCGGTTGCCGTTTGTTGGTTGCAACACGCCGTTTGCAGTTTGAGGGCATTCGCTTTAAATTACAGTTCTATCTTTTGCCCGCTGCATGAGGCGTTTTCTTGTCATATTATTTATTGCATTGACTTGCCAACAGGGACTGATGGCACAGAGCCGTTACCATTTTCATACACTGGGAATGGACCAAGGCCTATCAAGCAATTTTGCATGGGCTATTGGGCAGGACAAGTTTGGCTTTATGTGGATAGGGACCAATAACGGCCTTAACCGATTTGACGGGCATTCCATCAAGCAATATTTTCATAATTCGAAAGATTCGTTTTCGCTTCCGGGCAATGTTGTTTACTGGATTTTTACCGATCGCGATAAAGACATTTGGTTTGCCTGCGGCAGACAGGGTATTGTGCGTTATAACTATACCAAAGACCGTTTTGAAAAATTAGCACCGTACGAGGCCAGGCGAAAAGATGCTAAGCACAATGCACCGGTGTGGCGCATTTGCGAAGACCAGCAGGGACGTATTTACATCAACTGTGGAGGCAACCTTTTTCGTTACACCAAAAGCACAGCCCAGTTTGAAGACCTGACGCCGCTTTTCAATGGCGCTATTGACGATGTAGGTGTGGCGATGGTTGTGCCGCAAAACAAGGACGTGGTTTGGGTGCTTACCGATGGCGGCTTGTTTCATTTTGATTTGGTAAGGAACGTTGTGAAACCGGTGCCGTTTGACAAGGAAAAATTTGGCTATGGGCTGGCGGCCATGCACGACGGTGAGTTCATCAACAACGAAGACCTGTTAATCTCTATGGGCCGCCCGGGCTTTGTGATTTTTAATACCCGCACCTGGCAGTTCCGGCCGGCACCGGCACCCTTTAACCCTGAGGTTTCCAACATCTTCACAGAAACCGGTGGTGTAATGAAGGATTCGAAAGGACGTTACTGGCTGGCCAACTCATTTTACGGACTGGTAGAATATTTCCCTGCAAATAATCAATCTTACACGTTAAAAAAAGAACCCTCCTACCCATATCCATATGCAGAAGAAGAAGGCAAAGGCATGAACGTGTTTGAAGACCGCGCCGGGAATGTCTGGTACGGCACATCACAACGCGGTGTTGTGTGGTTTCAGCCCCAGCAGGATTTTGTAAAAGTCTACCAACGCAACTATGGCGATCCTTCCTCCCTGGCCGCCGACGGCATTTTCAGCTTTACACCGACGATGGGCAACGAGATGCTGGTAGGGACGTCAAAAGGGCTTAGTCGTGTGAATCCACAAACCGGTGCCGTTCATAATTTTCCTTATTCTGTTACCAGCGATGGGCAGTATCCGGCGTCTGTACGTTCGCTGGTTCAACACGGCGACAGTATTATTATGGCAACGGCTTTTGGCCTTTCCATATGGAACCAGCGGACAGGTAAGTTCAGTCGCATCATTGCCAAAGATGAAAACAACCTGCAGCCTTTTGAGTTGTTTTCAAATGGGTTGGCAAAAGCGGTGTATACTAACCGTGGCGAACTGGTTCTACTCAGCTTTGACGGAGAACTGGCAAGGTTTGATTTGAGAAGCAGTAAATGTTTTTATAAAGCCAATGCTCCTGCTGGTGATCCACTTTACGGCTTCAGTGGTGTTACTTGCCTCACCAACGATACAAGCCGCAATATACTTTGGATAGAAGCCGGCGAAGGCGAGTTGCATGCATACGACTGGCGCAATCGTAGCACTGTGAGACATACATACAGTACTGATACCACTGTTAATGCGATTGCTGCTATTACGATAGATCCCAGAGGACAATTATGGCTGGCAACAAATAATGGTTTGATCCTTTACAACCCCGCAACCAAAAAGAGCCGGCACTATCGCTTACCAACAGCTACACAAAACGTAGCCAATGTTGCTACTATCGATGGAGAAACGATCTGGCTAAGTACCAACCACGAAGCGGTAAAACTGCAGGCTTCTACCGGCAAAGCAATTTCTTTTAACCTAAATACGCTGGTGCCGCATGTTGTCACTTTTCACCGATCACTGTTTGTTGATAAAAACAACAATGCCTGGGTTGGCAGTAACAAGGGTTTCTTTGTCGTTGACAATAAAGCCTTCCATCCCCGTTCAACCGTATCGGCACCGCACCTGGTCAATTTCAAAGTGTTTGATGAAGCCCGCCTGTTTGATCAGCCCTATTTTAATCTTTCCCACATTGATCTAAACCACAACGAAAACTTTTTTTCCTTTGATTTTTCGGTACTGCAATTTCACCAGGCCGGTGGTATTCAATATGCCTATCGTTTAGTGCCGTTTGACAAGGATTGGAACATTGGCGATAAGAACTCAGCGAGTTATACCAATGTGCCACCAGGCGACTACCAACTTCTGCTTCGGGCTCAATATGGCGAGGGTCAATGGCAACTGGCAACACCCATCACGGTTCATATCCGGGCACCTTACTGGCAGCGGTGGTGGTTTATTACCTTGTTAGCTATTGCCTTTGCCTTTAGCATCTACCTGCTGTTCCGTTTCCGGGAAAAACGCAAGCGGGAAAAACGCATGGACGAAACCATTGATTATTTCGCTAACTCACAATACGGCGAAAACTCGGTTACGGAGATCTGCTGGGACATTGCCCGCAACTGCATCTCTCAATTGAAGCTGGAAGATTGTGTTGTATACCTGCTGGATGAGAAGCGAGATGTTTTAGTGCAAAAGGCTGCCTATGGGCCGAAGAATCCTAAAGAACATGAGATCATCAATCCGATTGATATTCGCATGGGTGAAGGAATTGTTGGCACTGCAGCTGTTACAGGTAAACCGGTTATTGTTCGCGACACAACAAAAGACAGTCGTTACATTGTTGATGATGCCAACCGCATGTCGGAGTTGGCCGTTCCTATTGTGCATGAAGGCAAGGCTATTGGTGTGATTGACTCAGAGCATCCGAAAAAGAATTTCTTTGGCGATGAGCATATAAAAGTGCTTTCAACGATCGCCGCCATTAGTGCCAATAAAATTGCGGAAGCGAAAGCTGAAGCAGCAGCAAGAGAAAGCCAGATCCAGTTGCTGGAAATTAAAAAGCTCCTGGCCGAAAGCCAGTTGATGGCACTTCGTGCACAAATGAACCCACACTTTGTGTTCAACTGCTTAAACAGCATCCAGGAATGTATTGTTACCCAGAAGTATGGTGAAGCAAGTCTCTACCTGAACAAGTTTGCGAAGCTTTTCCGCTCGGTATTGAATAACTCCGGCAAGGTGATGGTAACCTTAGCCGAAGAGATTGAAGTGCTGGATCTTTATCTCTCGCTGGAGCACATGCGTTTTGAAAAATCGTTTAACTATACCATTTATACGGATGAAGAGCTGGAAGCTGATGAGATATTGATTCCTTCCATGCTTGTTCAGCCTTACGTGGAAAATGCCTTGTGGCATGGCCTCATGCACAAGGAAGGCGACCGTAAACTTTGTATTGCCTTTACCAAAAAATCAGATGCGGTTTTTGAATGCGTGATTGATGACAATGGTATTGGCCGCAAAAAAGCATTGGAACTAAAAGAGCAACAAAGCAAAACCAAGCGCCATGTTTCAAGAGGCATGACCATCAGCAAGGACCGTATTGATCTTTTGCAAAAACAAGGGCAGCATGCGATGCTGGACATTATTGACAAGCATGATGAGGCCGACAATGCTACCGGGACGAAAGTGGTGATTGAATTGTCGTCGTTCTTACAGTGATTGTAGACCCATGTCAGACATCCATGTTTTTCGAAAATTACTGTTCATGGCAAGGAGCAAATCATTTTAATTGTTGTCCCTGTGAAAATCAGCTCCGAAGGAGCTACGTGTTTATAGAAAGCTAGTTTCGGGGTAAAATCGGCTCCAAAGGAGCCGTGTACTACGCAATTTTGTAAATTAGGAAACCAAATGACTGTTTATGGCCGGTACATTTTCTCAAATCTACCTGCATTTTGTTTTTGCCGTTCATGGCAGACAACACTTGATTCAGAAAGAATACAAAGAAGAACTGCACCGCTATATTTCTTCTCTTGTCCATACCCGCAAGGCAAAAACCTTAGCCGTTCATTGTATGCCAGATCATACGCACCTGTTTGTCGGCTTTAAACCTTCGGTTCTTATTTCTGACTTCGTAAAGGAAATTAAAGTAGAGAGCAATGAGTTCATCAAATCCAAAGCATGGACAAATCATTCGTTCAAATGGCAGGAAGGATACGGTGTATTCTCATATGGTCAATCACAAATTGACCGAGTCTGCCGGTATATACAAAACCAGAAGCAACATCACCGGAAGAGAACCTTTAGAGAAGAATACCTTGAATTCATGAACCGGTTTAATGTGCCTTTTGAAGACCAATTCCTGTTTAACTGGGTGGAAGAAGAAACGCGGCTCTTTCAGAGCCGTTGACCTGAGGATAATCTTTCTATAAACACGTGGCTCCTTCGGAGCTAAATTCTTTCTCAGGCTTTCCTTCACAAACACGGTGCTCCTTTAGAGCGAAAACTGAGATTAACTCAAACGCGGACAATCCAGAAACAAATTTGTCTCTTAATTCCTCAGCCAACATGGCCTCATCACATTTCGTTTACCCAAACACACCGTTCATTGTTTCCTTTTTCAAATCGCTTTTTCAGGAGGACATCTTCGCATCACAAAATCAAATGCCTAAATCTTCTGAAATGAAAAAGCATCTTAACCTTTATACAGCCGGACGTATTATTCTTTTTCTTGAGACAGTTCTTTGCGTTGTTACAGCGCTCAGCGTTTTAATGGTAAACGGTATCGATACTTTCAGCGTCGATCATTTATCGGTACTGGTATTAATTGGGATTACAATTACCACACGAGCCTTTGTCAGATCATCTAACATTTTCCTCAACAGAGCGGTTCTATGGATGGCAGCATTGCCCCTCCTGCTCATCAGCTACGAGTTATTGGCGATGCTTATTCCCTATCACCCGCAGACAGCCTAACTACTGCCGGGGCACATAATCCCGCGTCACCGTTTCCGTTCGTTTGGGCAAAATAACCGTTTGTTAGTTCCGTTTGGCCTTTCCAAAGCAGTTTACAAACTTTAGGATAGAAACAGCAACCACAACTTCTACGTTGATCCTGTTTTGCAAACCAACAAACCAGCCTTTATGATAAAAGCACTGATTATCGACGACGAAGCCAAGGCCCGCAATGTACTGCAGCACTACCTGCAAAGCTTTGTGCCGGAAGTCACTGAAATACGCCAAGCCGATAGTGTTGACAATGCCCTGGACCTTTTGAAGATTTACCAGCCGGACATTGTTTTCCTTGACGTAGAAATGCCGCATAAAAATGGCTTCCAGTTCCTGACCGAGTTGAAAGAGCCTTCGTTCGATGTCATCTTCACCACGGCCTATAACCAATACGCCATACAGGCCATTCGTTTTAGTGCGCTGGATTACTTACTGAAACCAGTTGATCCGGACGAATTAAAAGGTGCCGTGCTGCGCCATGTTGAAAAGCGTGATAGCACAGCAGAAAAGAAAGCCCTTTTCGATAACCTCGTTAACAACATTGAAAAGAAAGAAGTCCGTGATTTCAAAATCGCCGTTCCTTCTGCCGAAGGCGTTTATTTTTTCACCATTGATGAAATCCTTCGGCTGGAAGCAGATCGTAGCTACACGCATATTCACCTGGTGAAAAAGCGGCCATTCGTTGCTTCTAAAACACTAAAGCATTTTGAAGAAATGCTGGAGGAATTCAGCTTCATTCGTACGCACAAATCACACCTGGTAAACCCACGGCACATTACGCATGTCACCAGTGACAATGAGCACATTTTATTGACCGATGGTTCAAGAGTGGAAGTATCACGCCGCAAGAAGGACGAGGTATTGCAGCAATTGAAGCTTCGCTAACCGAATACAAACCAAAACCTCCCATTTACTAATCCGATTTTCCCTGACCCTGTTCTCTGAATTTATTTTGTATCCGTAACAATAAAAATAACAATCATGCTTCTTACCATTGTAATTATAGCAGTTATCACAGCGGTGTTTTATTTGGTTCTAAGCCGTACCCTCTTTCCTATTTTGCAGATCAGCCAAATGAAAAAACGCCTTATGCGGGAAGGTGTGGAAGCAGAAGCTGTACTGCTGAATATGGAAGAAACCGGCCTGTATGTCAACAACCAGCCACAGATCAAAATGCAGGTACAGGTGCAGCCAAACACCGGACGAAATTTTGTATCGGAAGTCCGCGAAGTGCTTACCCTCATTGATCTGAGCCAGCTGCGCATCGGCAGCACGTTAAAAGTCAAATACAACCCCGCAAACACCAGAGAAGTGATGGTGTTGCGTCAACCCTTTTTCTCATGAGCAGTCGGTTTAGTCCTGCCCTTTGACCTTCGTATAGTCAGTTTGGATGGTTTCAACAGAAGACGGTGCCCGTAAGCACCGTTTTTCTTTTCTACCGTCTGTTTGCGCAGCGACGCCGTTTGGTAGACGCAATCGTCTGACGGTAGTAGCTACAAGTATTTTACAGATCAAATTCTTATCGTCATGACTCTTTTAGTTTTCCTGTGGATCGTTTCTTTAATTGCCGTTGTGTTGTTCGTTGGAATGATTGGATTAATGGCAACCATGGCCTGGACGAATAAACGAAGGCTGGAAACCGAGGGCTTAGTGGCAAAAGCTCAAATTATGGAAGTGGAAATAAATGATGGCGAAGGCCGGCTTGTTCCTTTTGCCCGCATGAAAGTTAATGTACCGGCTGATGAACCGTTTGTAACAACGGTAGAAACGTTTTGCCCACCTGACGAACTTCCATTTATTCATGTGGGCGGCAATGTAGACGTGTTATACCACCCAGTTGATAAAACATGCAAGATTATCTTCAAGGAATTACCGGTCCGGCAAAATGCGTTGCAATGGAAGGTGAAACGAAGTATCTTACCAGACCAAAAGCTTTCTGCTGCCTGATGTAATGCTGCTTCAATTCTAAACCTCCATTTATGCCTGTTCTCGCCACTGCTCCCAAAACTCCTTCGCTGATGCATGGAGAAAAGCTCAAGTCCTTCCGCATCGAAAGCATTGACTTTTTACGTGGGCTTGTGATGATTATCATGGCACTCGATCATACCCGTGATTTTATTCATGAAGGTGCTTTGGTAGCAGATCCGCTTAACCTGGCTACTACCCATCCTGCTCTGTTTTTTACCCGTTGGATCACGCATTTCTGCGCACCGATATTTGTTTTCCTTGCAGGCACATCTGCCTTTTTACAAGGACAGCGTAAATCAAAAAAGGAGTTATCCGTCTTCCTAATGAAAAGAGGCCTGTGGTTGATCCTGGTAGAAGTTACCCTGGTCACTTTCGGAATTACGTTTGACATCAGCTTCAGCATTTTCTTTTTGCAGGTTATCTGGGCCATCGGCATTAGCATGATGTTGTTAGGTCTGGCAATATGGCTACCGTTCAAAGCCATCTTAGCTATCGGCTTATTGATTGTTCTCGGACATAATAGCTTGGATTTTTACGAAGCAAAGAATGGAAGCAATTTTACTGTGGGCTATTCTTTGTTACACCGGCAAAACTTTATTCCGCTTGGTGGCGACAGAATTCTGGGCATTCTTTATCCCTTTTTGCCATGGACCGGACTGATGCTGGTGGGCTATTGCTTCGGGAAGATTTTTACAAGCTATGAAGGCAACGTTCGGCGAAACCTGCTATTGAAGCTTGGAGTCGCTGTAGTACTTCTTTTTATTGCACTTCGTTTTATCAATGTGTATGGCGATCCTTCACCTTGGGTTGAACAAAAAACATCGCTGCTAACCTTTCTTTCTTTTATCAATACCACCAAGTATCCACCTTCACTGCTGTTCATGTGTATGACGATTGGTCCGGCCATTCTTTTTCTGGCATTGGTTGATGAGGTCAGATCCGGCGTTGCAAAGGTGATATCCGTTTACGGCAAGGTTCCCTTCTTTTACTACCTCCTGCATTTTTACCTGATTCACCTGGTTGCTGTTGTTTTTTCGCTTCTCCGTGGTCATTCTTATACCGAAGGTGCAACGGGTGTTCCCGGTGTGCCGTTCAAGTTTATTTTTCCAGGCGAAGGACTTTCTCTCGGCGCCACTTACCTGGTTTGGATCACTATTGTGGCATCGCTTTACCCAGCCTGCAAATGGTTCAGCCGTTATAAACAAACCCATAAGCAATGGTGGCTGAGTTATTTGTAGTTCCGTAATTTTAGGCATGAGGTTTTTTGTTTTATTGCTTGCAAGCTTTCTCTTTTCTACTGCATATGCCCAGACAACAGCTGATATCCTGATCAAGAACGGTCGCATTCTCGATGGCACCGGTAACTCCTGGTTTTGGGGTGATGTAGCTATAAAAGATGGAAAGATCATCAAAATTGGTTCGTTACAAAATTTCACTGCCACAAAAACAATTGATGCGAAGGGGAAGATTGTTTCGCCTGGCTTTATTGATGTGCATACGCATATTGAAGGAGACGAAGTCAAAAACCCAACCGCTGATAATTTTATTTATGATGGGGTAACGTCGGTTGTCACCGGCAACTGTGGTTCTTCTCATGTAGATATTAAAGCTTACCTGAAAAAGCTTGACTCCATGCGAACGTCCATCAACGTTGCCACCCTGATTGGCCACAATGACGTTCGCAGGGCGGTGATGGGAACAGCTAATCGTCCCGCAACGGAAGAAGAACTAAAACGAATGGAAGCCCTAGTAGAACAAGGCATGCGTGATGGTGCCGTGGGCCTCAGCACGGGGTTGATTTACATTCCCGGAACTTATTCATCTACCGAAGAAGTAGTGAGACTTGCTAAAGCGGCGTCGAAATACAAAGGTGTTTATGCCTCGCATATGCGGGATGAAGGCGATAGCGTAACGCAAGCCATCGAAGAAGCCATCCACATTGGCCGCGAAGCAAAAATGCCGGTGGAGATTTCTCACTTTAAATTAAGTGGACAGCAAAACTGGGGACGGAGCAAGGAAACCATCCCGATGATCATGAAAGCAAGAGAAGAAGGCCTCGATGTAACCATCGATCAATACCCGTATACAGCAAGCAGCACCAGCTTGAGCACATTGTTGCCGGATGAAGTACTGGCGGATGGCGCCGATTCCATCAGGGCAAGGCTCTCCCGTCCGGAAGTGCGGAAATATGTAAGTGAATCGATGCTCAAAAAATTAAAGAAGCGTAAGCTTAAACATTTCAGCTACCCGGTAGTGGCTTTTTATCGTGCCGATACAACCATGAACGGCAAAAGCATTGAACAAGTAAACCTGCTGATGGGCCGCAAGCACAAGGCCAAAGAAGAAGCTGAAACCATCATGGACATGATGATGAAAGGCGGTGCCAGCATGGTGTTTCATGGCATGGGTGATGATGATGTGAAACGCATCATGCAGTATCCGTTTAACATGTTTGCATCGGATGCATCGATTCGTGTCTTTAACCAAGGAGCGCCTCACCCAAGGGGTTATGGCACCAATGCAAGAGTATTAGGCAAATATGTGCGGGAAGAAAAAGTCATTTCACTCGAAGAGGCTGTGCGCCGGATGACATCTTTACCAGCCCAGAAGTTTGGCTTGCGTGACCGCGGCTTATTGCGGGAAGGAATGGCAGCCGACATTGTTGTTTTCGATGAGAAAGAAGTCATTGATCTTTCGACCTACGAAAAGCCACATGCTTACTCCAAAGGATTTCAGTATGTGTTGGTAAATGGACAGGTTGTAGTAGAAGACGGCAAGCACAATGGTACACGGAGCGGAAAAACACTTTCGCCGGTAGCACCACCGGAAAAAAGCCAACCGGTTTTATAATAAAAAAGGAAGCGTGATGCTTCCTTTTTATTGCTATTACGAAGGTTGTACTCCGAGCTGTTGCATCATCACTTCACTCACCGTATAAATTTTGGCTTCTTTAATCAATCCATCCTGCAGGCGATAGGTGACACAAATTGGAAAGCTGACGTCTTTGCCTGTTGCTTTTATCGGTCCCATGTCGCCAATGTGTTTTCCAACAATCCGCCCTTCCACCATTGCTTTGTCTTCTGTAATGATGTAGTTTGACATTTCTGCTTTGGCTGCAAAAACAACATTATAAAAATAATGCAGTGCTCCGGCTATTTCTTCCCTGCCGTGGTAAGTTTCGCCAGTGTTCATGTTGTAATACACTGCGTCTTCGGCAATGAATCTTGGATTGTGGGTTTCAAAATAATCGAGCATGTTTTTTTCAGCCAGCGCAAGGGCTTCGCTTTTGATCATTGTTGCTTCCATGTGGAGTTGTTTTTTTGTGATGAAATCAGCTCTCAAAGGGAATCGCAGCGATCGTTCAGGGGATAAAGGCGGGGTCTTTTAAAGATAAGCTTTCCCGCTTATAGAATAACCGGACCTTTAAGCTTCTTTATACTTTTTATTCTTTTCCTTCGTTTTTGCAATACCTTCTGCCGTATGAGATTGACGCCGGTTTTTTACTGCTGCTTGCTGCTGCTGTGTCTTACAGCGCAGAAGGCTATGGCGCAGGAAGAAAAAACCTACAAGGCGATCGTTCTGGACTCCATTGAAAAAACACTGGTTGAAAAAGCCACCGTGGAATTGTCGGGGAATAAAACTTCGGGCAAGTTCATGACCGATAAAAAAGGCACCTTTTCCATTTCATTAAAAAGCGATAGCTCTATCCTGACCATCCAGCATATTGGCTACAGGGAAAAACGCCTTACCATTCTTTCCGCAAAAATTCCAAAAGGCATCGACACGATTTATCTTATGCCGGCTGAAAACCGACTGGATGATATTGTCATCAAGACTAAAGTGCCGCCGATTGTTGTAAAAGGCGACACGACGGAATTCAACATCGATTCCAGCATGTTTGAAAACTTCGACGTGGTGCAAGACCTGGTGCGAAGACTACCGGGGCTTGAAATAGATGCTGAAGGAAAGATGAGTTTTCATGGCAAACCAATCACCCGCATTTTGGTGGATGGCGAAGACCTTTTTGGCGGCGACCCGGAGTTTTCCATGAAAAAGCTACCCGCGGGTATGGTGGCAAAGATTCAGGTAATGGACACCAAAACGCTGGAGCAATTGTTTACCCGTACACCTAGTGATGGCGAAGACAAAACCCTGAATATCCAGTTGAAGCCAGGAAACAAAACCTTTGGCTCTGGTGATGCGTTGGTTGGAACGAGAAATCAATTAGAAGGCAATGGAAGCCTCAGCATGTTTGAAGGCCGCAGGAAAATATCAGCTTCCGGAAATATTGCAAGCAGCAACAAGATCGGGTTAGCAAAAATTGGTTCGGGTCCATCCAGTTCTTCGGCAAATGCCAGCGCCAACTATAGTAACAAGGTTGGCCAACTGCATTATAATGCCAACTATGGCTACAACCAAAATGAAAGCATCAACAACATGTACCGCGAACGAACGCAGCTCATTACCGCGGACACATCTTTTTTTACTACGTCCCGAAGCCGTACCCAGTTTGGCAACAATGCCCACCGCTTTAGTGTCAACGGAAACCTTTTTATCGATTCAAGCAGTTCGCTGGATTTTACCATCAATTTTGCTACATCGGAAGGTCAGAGTGAGATGAGCTCTTCTTCTGCCACACTTGAAAATGGCTCATTGCGCAGTCAAAGCGGGAACATCTCTGCAACAAAAAGTAAGTCAGAAAACCTTGGCGGTTCTTTCAATTGGCGGAAATACCTCAACCGACGGGGAAGGTCATTAATGGTGAGCGGTAGGGTTAACCAATCAGTGCAGAAATCAGATGCCTACACACAATCGCTGAATACCTATTTCAAAAACAACCAGCCCGTTAGTGGCGATACACTGGACAGGCTAACAAGAACACTCGGCAATTCCAAGTCCTATTCATTTACCGTGAACTACGTTGAGCCGATCAGTAAAAAACTCAACTTTAATCTTCGAGGCAGCTTTGATTTTTCGACTACGGACAATGACCGGCTGATCTACAATCTTGATTCGGCCAAGAACATTGAAAGCTTTGATAGCCTTTTTTCTGCCCGTACGCTTTCGACGTTTAATACGCAAAACGTCGGTGGCTCTTTTAATTACACTGCAAAGAATTGGAACATGTCGTCTGGCATGACCGTCGTGTTCCAGCAGTCGCTACGCACCTTGCAGAAGGAACAAATCCAACAAAACCTGTTACGATTTGGCCCATCCCTGAATGCGACTTATTACCTCTCGAAAGAAAAATCAATCAGGGCTAATTTTTCCGCCAACACCCAACAACCCAGTATCGACCAGCTGCAACCTGTACCCGACAACAGCAACCCGCTTTTCATTCGCATTGGCAATCCCGATTTGAAAACATCTTTTTCACAGTCGTACGGCATTACTTACTTACATGCAAAGAGCGGCAACAATTTCACGGCTAACCTTGGCTATTCACCAACCAGCAACCAAATTGTCAACGCTGTTTTCTTTGATCAGTTCAGAAGACAGACCTCGCAGTACATAAATGTGAACGGTGTGTATACAGCCCGGGGTAACATCTCTATCTCTCGTCTGAAGCAGGAAGAGAAGAAGGCACGGACGATCACTGCTTCTGCAGGCATCAATTATGGCCAGCAGGTTTTTTTTCAGTCCAACCAAATGTACCAATCGAGAAACTATACTACTAATACCAGCTTCTCGTTTTCACGCCGGCAATTTGCAGTGCGTTCGCCGGCGTACACTATTAGCTTAACGGGCTCTTACGGACGTAACTGGACACCAGCTGACACAAAAATTCTGAATACAACCCGATTGAGTATTACTCCACGGCTGGATGGCTCCTGCAATGTGTTTGGCGCCTTGTATGCAACTGCCAGCTACCAGCTTTTGTATAACCGGCTCGATTATCATTCCACGCTTCGCAGAAATGATGAATACAACATTCACCAGGTGAATAGCTCGATTGATTTACGCATTGCAAAAAAATATTCGCTGCAAAGTCATTTGACTTACCAGTACAACACCCAGGTACCGGCAGGTACCAACAAAGCAATGGTGAACTGCGGTGCATCGGCCACAACCTATGTTTTAAAAGGTAAAGGTTTTATAACGCTCCAGGCTTCCGACCTGTTTGCGTTGAACCAAAACCTACGCCGTGTAGTAGGAGAAAATTTTATAGAGGATGTACAAATCGATAACCTGCGAAATTTCTTCACGCTAAAGATGCAATACAACTTTTCCAAACTGGAACGGAGAGATAACCGGAAGCCTACGTCCAATACAAAATAGTTGCCTGCGGCAGACGCTTTTCAATTTCGGTATAGAAGAACGATTTTAGCTCTTTCATCACGTCTTTGTTGTACACGTATTTGGTACCGCCAAACTTGTTGAACTTCTTACTGCGATTGTTCTCCGTCATATCGAGCGAAGTATTGGGATACCATTCCTGTAACAAGCTTCGTGATCCTTCGGTGAAGCGATGGGTGATCAGTTCGAACGTGATATCTTTTGCCCCTGACAGCGCATGCTGCAAATCATCTAACAGTGATGTATAATGCTGCAACCAATTTGCCACTGGCATGATGGGTGCCAGTACCACGCCAACCGGGTAACCGCCGCCACCTTCTTCTTTCGGCGTTGATAATTTTTGCAGTGCATTTATCCGTTGCTGAATATTGGGCACACCACCCTCCAGCCGCTTTGCCACTTCCGGCGCATTAATGGAGATACGGGCCCGGGTGCGGCCGTTATGTGCTAACGGCAACAGGGGCTCAACAGCAGTGAATTTTGTTACGAACCGAAGTTGAACATCTTCCAACTCGCTAAAAAAGCGAATTGTCTTTTGCAAACCACCTGTCAAATGCTCAATGCTTAAGGGGTCGGTATAGCAGGACGCTTCGAAAGTGGTGAACGTATTAGGATGGATGTAGTTCTTTAGGTTCTCCAAAATATCTGGCAGGTTAGCATATACACGAATCACTGGCGGTCCAGAAAGGGAACCGGCGAGATAACAATAATGACAATGTGCGGGACAACCCTGTGCGAGATGAAACTGCCAATCGGCTGAAGGTGGGATTGGTTGCAACTTGAACTGCGACGGCGGTGCCTTTACAATGGCAAGGGTTGTTTTCGCAAGACGATAAGTCTCCTTTTCGTCTTTGCCGCGAAGGTTAGTAAGGCGGTTGCTTTTTAAAACTTCAATAGGTATGTTGTGTGATTGGATACGTTCATAAATTTCCTTTCCGTACTCTTCTTCCAACGCATCTGGTGTAAACAGTGCTCTCTTTGGCATCCACGGCTTGAACGTCTTTTCACTCTTCTCCAATCCAATCACTTCACGGGTTTCCATAATGGGAAGCACAACAATGATTGCGCCGAAGCAGGAATGTTCAATTGATTTGTGTTGAAGCCAATCATTGTGTAACAAAACAAAGTACAGGCTGCTCTGATTATCAATGAATGTGTAGGAGCACTGGCATGAATCTTTCTCCCTTATTGGCTACAAAAAGTGTGATTGGATATGGAGATGCTTTTTCAAACGCAGAATTTGATTGCATGGGGTGGAATTTTCCTGATCCTGCTTTTGATTTTTGCGGAAACAGGTTTATTGCTTGGCCTGGTTGTCCCTGGTGGCGAAACGCTGGTATTTACATCGGGATTTTTGGTTAGCACTGGCACATTGAATATTTCTATTCTTCCGTTTTTTCTGCTAATGGTGTTGGCAGCTTTTTTTGGTGATGTGTCAGGATACCTGATTGGCAAAAAGCTGGGTCCTAAACTTTACGATAAGGACGACACCTGGTACTTTAAAAAGAAGTATTTGTTACTCACACAGGATTACATGACGCGACATAAGAAACGATCTATTTTGATAGGCAAATTTTTCCCCGTTATCAGGCCTTTCATTCCGGTGCTTGCCGGGATTACCAAACTTGATAAAAAGAGCTATTTCCCATTGAGTTTTATTTCGGTATTGCTCTACCTCAGCACATTCTTATTTGCCGGATATTTACTTGGCAACCGTTTTCCGGGACTAAAAAATTATCTCGGTTGGATCTTACCAGCATCGGTAATCATCCTATTGGTACCGGTGATGATACAATTCAGGAAAGGTCGCTACAAAGAGCCTTCAAAAACAGCACTCCATAAAGGTGAGCAACGTATGACTAGCGGTTCATAAATTTTCGGAACCCTTCGTAACTGATGACTTTGTAGGCTAGTCCTAGCACTCCAATGATTTTCAGAATGGCACCAATGATTACCAGTACACTCGCTTCGGAACGGTGAAAAAAGGTAGCTATATAGCCAATGGCAAATCCGAGAGCGATGAGGATGATAGTGTGTTTGGCTTTCATAACAGGAATATGATATTTGCCTAGACTTAACTGGCAGGGTCGGCAAAATACTGCGGGTATAGAGATTGCCCAAGAGTTTCTTTGGTGGTTGTATTTAGAATTTCTCCTTCTTCAAATTTGGTTTTTCTCAAAGCTTCACAAATCGTTGCATCATAGCCTCAATCAAAAGCAATAATGTTCCTCCTATTGATTAGTCTCTGTGCAGGTTAGCGAATCCCCCTTGTGATGTTTCTGCTGTAGCACCTGCTTGCGATCCCCCTTTACAAAGGGGGAGTGCGGTTACTCCGCATTAGGAAAACTCTGTAAGGGGAATTCGCTGCACCTGCGGAAAACCCGCCAAGAGACACAACCACATCAACCTGAACTGAACCGGAACTTAATTCCAAGATTACCTTCGCCACTAAATACGAAAAGATGAACAACACCCTCACCAACAAAGTAGCGTATATCACTGGCGGCAGCAAAGGCATTGGATTTGGCATTGCAAAAAGTTTACTGGAACAAGGCATGCGGGTAGCCATCAGCGGCCGCGATCTTTCGGCGGTACAAAAGGCAGCACAACAACTCGGAGATGAATCAAAAGTACTGGCGCTTCAATCCGATGTTCGTTCAGCTGATTCAGAAAAAGAAGCAATCAAAAGAACCGTTGAACAGTTTGGAAGCCTGGACGTGTTAATTGCCAATGCAGGTGTTGGCCATTTTGCACCAATTGATACAATGAGCGAAGAAGATTGGCACAGCACGATTGACACTAATTTGACCGGCGTTTTTCACACAGTGAAAGCCGGCATTGAGCCATTGAAAAAATCGGGTGGTTACATCATTACCATTGCCAGTCTCGCCGGAGCCAACTTTTTTGAAAACGGCGCAGCGTATAATGCGAGTAAGTTCGGACTGGTTGGTTTTACACAAGCCATCATGCTAGATCTGCGCAAGTATGATATCAAAGTCACGACCATTATGCCGGGATCGGTAGCTACCTACTTCAATGATCATACACCATCCGATGCCGATGCGTGGAAAATTCAACCGGAGGACATCGGCCAAATGGTTGTCGACCTGTTACGCATGCATCCACGCACTTTACCAAGTAAAATAGAAGTACGTCCTTCAAAACCCTCAAAAGGGTAAACAGAAAGGGAAAGCGAAATGAACCTATCGCTTTCCCTTTTTATCTTTCTTGGAATGCATCTTACCTTCAAGACATGGAACAGCAAGTCACCGTTTCCTTCCGGCAAAAAGAGATTGCAAAGCAATACCTGAAGATCCTTGATCAGCATGTTCAAGACGTGAAAGAAGGCAAAGCTGAACGCACCATGGAAATCAGGGAATTTGCAGCGGCCTTGCATATTCATCCTGTTCATCTTAGCAATACCATCAAAGAAGTAACCGGGAAAAGCACCTGCGATTTGTACGAAGAACGTTTGCTTGGCGTGGCAAAAGAGCTTTTGGCTGATCAATCGCTCAGCATTGCACAGGTAGCAGTGCAGTTAACGTACGACCCTTCCAACTTCACGAAATTCTTCAAACGCTTCTCCGGTATCACGCCAAAACAGTACAGGGCTTCGCTGGCATAATTCTTAAACTGTCACCATTCTATCTTAAGTGCTCACCATTTTTAGGGTAGTGCGAAGGATAGCTTTGCCACATAAATTTTTGACAAATGAATAAGATAGCATTGGTAACCGGCGGAAGCCGGGGCCTGGGAAAAGACATGGCACTGAGCATGGCCAGGAAAGGTTTGGATGTAATCATTACGTACCGGAGCAAAGAAGGGGAAGCCAGGGATGTAGTAAGCGAAATTGAGCAATTAGGACGCAAAGCAGTAATGCTTTCGCTTGACATGAACACCAACGTTCATGCACTGGATTCTTTTGTGCAGGCTCTTGCCATTGAATTAAAATCGGTTTGGGAACGCACCAACTTTGACTACCTGGTGAACAATGCCGGTATTGGCGCCACCATTCCCTTTGAGCAGGCAACAGAAGCACAGTTCGATGAGTTTCTCAACGTGCATTACAAGAACGTTTATTTTCTGACCCAGAAACTCCTGCAGCTGATGGCAGAAGGTGGTGGCATTGTCAACATTTCCAGCGGCACTACACGCTTTGCCAATCCGGGGTATTCTATTTATGCTTCCATGAAAGGCGCCATTGAAGTGCTGACCAAATACTGGGCGAAAGAATTGGGAACAAAAGGCATTCGTGCTAATGTGGTAGCACCGGGACCAATTGAAACTGATTTTAATAATGCAGCGATCCGCAGCAATCCGCAAATGAAAGAAAGATTAGCTTCTCTTTCACCGCTGGGACGTGTAGGCACTGCCGAAGACATTGGTGGCGTTGTTGCGTTTCTATGTTCTGAAGAAGGAAGATGGATCAATGGGCAACGCATTGAAGTGAGTGGTGGGATTAACGTTTGACGTAAACTCAGATGGCTATTCGAAACTAACCCCAGCCTTCAGGCTGGGGAAGTTAAGTGGTAAATTTTCTCATGGCTTTAGCCCCGTTCCATAAAGAGCTGTGAATCTCCCCAGCCTGAAGGTTGGTGTTAAGGATAAGAGATTATAAAAGCGATATGTTGTATCACCAATTGATCACGATGCGACAACTATACGACAGCTTCCTGCTGTAGCTTTGAACCATGAAATTTCTGAATGTTTACTGTGAAAACCGGAAAGCAGAGGTCTACATCAGTCTCGACAAAATTGTGCTGATTAAAAAACTAGACGAAGAAAATGGTTGCCTGATTGAGCTTGCAGGTACGAACGTTGAACCTGTGAAGACCGCAATGCTGTCGGAGGACCTCATTCGGAAAATCAACGGTGAGGATCGGATCGGGATTGGCTTTCGCACCAACCGCTAATCAGGCTGCTTTCTTTTGAAGGAAGCGAAACACGCCAACTACAAAAAGCAAAATCATGGCGCCAATGATCACCCACCGCCAGTTGAATGTAGACGCCTCCTCCAAAGCAATAGGCGCTGTGTCGCCCATAATTACGAGCCCGGCCCAATATTGTGGCGAGAGTGCACGTCCATCCGCTTTTTTAAGGTAGTCAAGTTTGGCAAGTCGCAAGGCTTCATCCTTCGACAAGCCGGCTACAAGATGTTTATAAAAAGCTTCCATCAGCATGGCGCTTGCCTGCTCATCAATCTTCCACAAGCCGGTAAGAATGCTTTCACTTCCCGCATAGTTAAACGCATGGGCCAATGATATCATTCCTTCACCATCTTCATAACCGGGCTTGCCCGATTCACAGGCGGTGAGCACGGCTAAATCAGAATTAAGATTGCAGTTATAGATTTCCGGCAGGTAGAGATAGTTGTCGTCATCCGCAGCACCGCTCTTGGCAAAAACAAGCCTTGAAAATTCGGGGTGAAGGTTGTCCGACTCGGCATGCGTACTAATGTGAATGATCTTGTGATTGCCTGCGTATTGTTTGAATGAACTTTCTGTCGATTGTTCATGCAGGTAGGCATCACCGCCTAACAGCTTTTGTGTTTTTGCGGCAAGGTCGATGGTAAAGGGCTGGGGCAATAAGGAGAGATAGTTATTATCAGGCAGGGCTGCCTGAACAGCCGCTGTGCGGTAGCGTTGCTTGATCTGATCGGTAAAGCCAGGTGCAAAAGCGACAAAACTTTGGCGGGAGTCTGCAGTTTTCTTGGTCGGGTTTACCAGGAACAAACTGTAATGGTAGGCAATGCTATGTTGGGCTAAAAGGCTTGTTGTTGCCAGTTCCCGAAAGCTGCTGATCTTTTTTGGTGTCAGGGTTTCAAAACTCAGGTTATACAGAATGTCGTCGGGTACGATCACTACTTTTTTATGTTTCACTTGTTGGGCAATTGGCGCCCAAAGTTGCTGGTACAAGGAGTAGAGGGCATCACCCGTTTTTGTGACATCGTATGCCGATGATGACAGCAAAGCCATTTGCTTTTCCAGGTCTTGCGCCGGTAGTGGAAGGACCATTTCCGTATTGGCATCGGCTACCAATGCAAATAAATCCTTGTCGCTGAAAAAATACCGCACTAATGTAGTGTTGGCAGGAACCAATTGCTTTACATCATCCAACGATTTAAAGATTGATGCATAACGCATCTGGTAATAACGCGGATGTTCTTTTTTCAGGTTTTCCTGAAAGCGCTTCCAGTTATCAACCGCCGTAAAATAGGCCTGCATTTTTTCAGGATGGGAACGATCGCCTTCCAAAGAAGATGTAATAGCAGCTTTTAACTTTCGTTCAGTTTCCTGTACGTTAACCGGAACGTGGGCAAACTTCAACGTATCGGATTTATCCAGCCGCGACCGGATGCGATTGTACATAGCTGATTCGTGCAAACCAATTAATCTCTTCAGGTAAGACCTGTCGTTAGTGGCTTTGAACAGATCAACATTTAATTTCTCAATGAAGCGAATGAGCTCCGATTGATCAGCCATCAACAAGCCGATATCATCTGCATTGTTCAGGATTGTTTTGCGCCGCTCAATAATAGAAAGGCCTTCATTCAGGTCGTTTAAAATACGTGTGAGCTCTTTCTGATCTTTGGTTTTAAGCAAAGCATACTCGGCTTTTGCTTTCTGCAAAATGGCTTTCGGCTTTTTTAATTCTGTCTTTACGGAATCCAACAAGCTTGTCCCGTTGCGAACCGCATTGTTCATGGCAGCTAATGACTGCCGGCTATAGTTCAACGCTTCAGGGTAATTACCGGAGAGATAATGCACCTCGGAAAGATTCAGCAGTTGGTGGGATGCAGAAAGTGTTTCTGTACCTTGAGTCTTTACAATATAATCGTAGGCTTTTTTTGCTTTGGCCAGGGCTGTTTGTTTGTTATTGTTGCCTGCATAAAAAAGTGCTGCGTTACTGATAAACTCCAGGTAAATATTATCGTATTCGCCCTGCAGCGATTCTTCGTACAAAGCATCTGCTTTTTCGTAAAACATGGCCGCCTGCTCCTTGTTATTTCTCACTTCATGCAATAGTGCTAACGTATTACAGGCATCGGCCTTCCAATATGTATGGTCGCCATCTGCTTTAGCAATTGCTTCCAGCCCTTCATTCAAAAAACGCAATGCCTTATCATAATCCTTCATGGCATAATACAACTGGCCAAGCAGGATCTGTGAGATAAACACTCCCGGATCATCTTTCCCCAAGGCCTGCTGCTTTTGCTGATAGGAATGCAAAAGAAGGTCATGTGCCTGCTTGTAATCGCCAAGCTCTTTGTAAATACCTGCCAGGTTATCCGTGGCTTCAAACTGCAGCGATGTTGCTGCATTTTTTTTCAGGTGCGGCTCTTTAGTAGCAATAAATGTTTTTAGCTGGAGAATGGAGGTCTTCAGCGCCTGAATGGCTTCGGTTGTTTTACCCTGCAGGCTGTAAATGCCCGAAACATTGTTCAACACCAGGGCAGGCCGATAATATTGGTTGACCGGTGTTCGCTCCGTTTTTCTCAGCACCTCAATTGCTTTGTTGAAATAATCAACGGCGCTGTCAAGCTTGGAAGCATAATAATGAATACTCCCCATGTTGTTGTAAGAAACATAGAGGCTCTCTGGGTCTGTTGCCGGATCGGACAAACGGTACTTTAATGCCTGGCGTTGGTGCTGCGAAGAAAGATTGATATCACCCATCCGCTGTGCATAGGTACCCATGTTGCTTTCAATGGCGCCGATCTGTGCACCGGTTTTATCCGGCATGGCCATCGTGTATTTAAGAGCTTCACTATTGGCCTGGTAAGCAAGATTGTTTTTGCCGGCAAACCCAAAATATTCTCCGGCTTCAATCCAAGTTTGCCGCAGTACAGCCGCCGGAGGGGTCAATGACCTGATACGATTTACCATCGCCTGCACTTTTTTTACACCTCTGTCAGCGTCGCTTTTTAGTTGCTCTATCTTGCCGGTGTAAAAAATATAATGATTGAGGGAGTCAGCCCTTTTTTGCGACCAGAACAAATCCACTTGTTTTTGCACCAGCGCTTCCGCTGCATCGAATTTTTTATCGGCCAGTGCCTGTTCAATATCTGCTTTTGCAATAACCTGCTTTTGCGAATGAGCTATGAAAGCCACGCAGCATAACAGGAGGAGCAAAAGGGTTCGTTTGATTTCACGCATAAGGAAGATTTAAGTGGATCGTTGGCAGATGGCCGTTTCAAGGGTCGGAAATGATAGGGAAAGAAACGTTGGTTCGATTGCCAACTGGTTTGGAAGCACCCTACTACTTTAGCATGTACCCAATCCTTCTAAACTATTTCAGCTTTTCCAGCAGCTCATTTTTTGTTGTATGTGATGATTGCTCAATAGCAGCTTTGGCTTCTTCCTTATTTCCTTCCTTAAGATGAGCTAATCCAAGATACCAATAGGCATCGCTTCTAAAAAAACTGGCAGGCAACGCGGTAACCCGCTGCAAATAACCGATGGCTTCTTTACTGTTCTTTGCTGCCAGGTGCGCTACACCTAAAAAATAATTCAACGTATCGTTTGCCGGCTGGCCTTTCTGCAGGCTGTCCCAGGTTTGAATGGCGGCCGCATAATTCCCTTGCTTGTAATCGATCATCGCTTTTTCAAATGCGTAATTGTCGGTAGCACTCATAGCAGTAATAAGCCCCGGATCCGGTTTGAAGTGAGCAGCAAATAGTCTTTCGCTGCCACTGCCTCTATTTAACAACAGCCAGCCACCAACACCAGCTACCAGCAATATGGATGCAGCAAGGAGCCATGTTTTAAATGATGACGCGGGGGCCTTGTCAATGCGTAGTTCTTTTTCCGCCACCGGCATATCGCGGTGAAAGGCTTGCAGCTTTTCCTGCAGCATTGTTTCGCCAACCCCAACCATGAGCAGTTTCACTTCCGCAAGTTTAGCTTGCAACGACGCATCCGCCGATAAGCGGCTTTCCAATTCGGTACGTTCATCCGGCGTCATTTCATTGAGTACATAACGCTCCAGCGTTTCCCATTCTTCCTGTGATATGTCTTCTGTATAATCCAATGCCTATTTGTTTTTGATCAGGTCCCGCAGCTTTTGCAGGCAGCGGTATTTATTATTTTTTGCAGTGGCTTCAGTCCAGTCGAAAGCAGCAGCAATGAACCGGAGTGATTCTTTACGATAGTAGAATCGCTGCAACAACTCACGACAGTTATCACCCAGCTTTGCCAGGTTACTACGCACCGCCTGCAGGTACGCCAGCTCGTTTTCTGCAACCATGGCTTCCTCTTCTTCGCCATTTTCACTTTCTTTCAGCGGCACCACTTTTTTGTAATGACCCGAACGCAGATGATCCAGCCACTTGTTTTTTGCCACGCGGTATAAATAGCCGCTCAATAAAGATTCATTGCCCGGCGTAAAACGATCTAACTGGATGTTCCGCCACACGGCGATGAATGCTTCCTGGTATACATCTTTCGCTTCGTCGACAGTACCGTTGTTATTTAATACATAGGTCTCCACCTTGCCATAATTCTGCTGGTAAAAAGCTTTTAACGCCGCTTCATCATTTTGTTTGATAGCAGCCAGTTGATGGTTGGTGAGTGAAGCCTCCTTTTGCATGAGTGATTATCTCTGCAAAAGATAGGTAAAATATTTTTTTAATCTTTACTGTTCTTTCTTCTAAAATTGGTCGATGTCCTGCCATGGGTAAGTCGATGTTTTTACCAGGTCAAGCAACAGGCTTTGCATGCTTTGTACAAAAGCCGCTTCGCCAGATGGATTGGCCCTTGCGTTTAGCAACAGTGCTACTGTTGTACCGTTGTTGTGGCGCATAAAACCTGTGCGGGTTCCGGGCAGGCTACCGTAGTTATACCAAAGGTTTTCTGCACTCCAGATACCAATTCCTAATGCATACGAAGGAAAAACAGAAGAGCCGGTGGTCAAAGCCGTTACTGATGTAGCATTTAAAATATCCGGCCGCGTTGTAAAGCCATCAAAGGCAGCCACAAATTTTACCAGATCGGTAGCCGTGCTTATGAGTCCGCCATCAGCATCGCGGCGTGGAAAGGCAATGTTGTAAACAAAGTTGGCGTCGGATCCCTGGCCATAATATCTTACTTCGTTCGGTTTTGTTTCTGCCGAGGTTTTCCCGGCTATGTCCGTTTGCGTGATACCAATAGGCGCCATCAGGTCTTCCTTGATATAATTGATGTAGCTTTTGCCTGATACTTTCTCAATCACACGGCCAGCTATCCAAAAGCCCACATTCGAATAATCATAAACAGCGCCTGGTGCCTGCGGGTTGGGCCTGGTGTTTAATATCCAATCAAAGAGTTGCTTGTTGGTGAGAGAAGGATTCTGATCAATCACATCGCCGCCGGTGTTTTGTCCCCAAGAACCCGAGGTGTTCAGCAATAAGTGCCGGACGGTGATGTTGCCCACATTTGTGTTGTAAGGAGCCGTACCGTATTCGGTTCCCAATACGCCTCCTGCGCCAAATACTTTTGCATCCAGCGACAGCTTTCCTTCCTGCACCAGCTTCATGATGGCCACGCCGGTGTAAGTTTTTGAAACACTCGCCAGGCGGAAACGGTGTGCAGGTGTTACTTTTTCTCCCGTAGCCTGATCGGCGACACCATAACCTTTGCGGTACACCAGTTTTCCATTTTTTGTTACGGCAAGCGAAGCCCCCGGGATGTTGTAAGTGGTCATGAAGGTGGTGACCTTGTTATCCACGGCTGCAATATCCGCCTGTGAGGTTGGCGCCGGTGGCGTTGTAGGTGTTGGCGAGGAATTGTTCTCCTTTTTACAGGAAGAGTGAAACACTGCAACAAAGGGAATCAGCAAAAGAGACTTATACCAGTTCATCTGCGTTGGTTTTTTAAGTGATCAAAAGACGTTTTGTTTCCAACCAAATACTTGCATGTCCCTGCTCGTGGCCGGCTAATAAACTCATATCGAAAAAATGTCCGGATGTCATCAAAAAAATTTTTAAACGGTTTGATGACATCTTATCCTTCCCACCGATGTAGCCTTGATTCCCTCCTCTATCCTGGCCAAAACCGTTACACACCCGCTACCAGATGCAGACCGAACGCAATAAATTTTTTTTGCACATGACTTTTGTTTCCTCTACATTCATTGAACGGCAGCCTTTTCGATTATACCTGCTTTACATTGGTCTTTTCCTTTGTGTAACCAACTCAGTCGCCTGTAGCCAAACAACTCCATACCTGCAACGTATATCCGTGCACTACTTCCCTGTTTTGTGACTTATAACCTTTCAACATGAAAAAAAGCATTTTACTTCTGACGCTATTGCTTGTCTGCTTTTCTACGTTTTGTCAGATTCCAGAGATCGAAAACAACAACACTTTTGCTTTGGCCAACCCGATTGGCCGCTATGAGCAAAAAAGCGGCAGTGTAAACAGCACCACCGACAATTTTGATTTTTTTCGGACTGTAATTCCCGAAGACGGGACATTGGAAATTTATGTACAGGCTACAAATGTGGGCACAAACAGCGGCTGGATCCAACTCTCTACATTCGACCGGCGGCAAACGAGTATAGTTACCAGCACCTACGTTAGCAGCTCGACCACAATTCCTGCTAACACTACTGTTTTCGATACAATTATTATTAATGGCATGGCTGCGGATACGCTGTATTTCCGTTTTCAAACAAACCGGGTCTTCAATTATAGGTTTTCCTATAGCGTCACTGATATTACTCCAAACGATGCAGAACCAAATAATGACTTTGCATCGGCGCTGCCAATTGCTTTCAATGAAACAAAGCAAGGCCACGTGGAATACTTTGCCAATGGCGACACTTACGACCCAACTGACTATTATAGGGCTATCTTACCATCCGACGGAACACTGAAAATCTACGTAGGTGCCGTTAATCGTAGCAGCACTACAGGTTGGATCTACCTGGCAGGATACGACCGGCGGAAAAGTGCGATAATTTTTGGTGAGTATGTTAGTCGCAACACTAGCATTGCAAAAGGAGCTTCCATCTCCGACACCATCACGGTTTATGGAATGGCGGCTGACACCGTGTATTTCCGTCTTTATACGAATGGACAGCCGTTTGATTACTCCCTCCGTTATGATCTCACTGACCTCACGCCAAATGACCCAGAACCGAACAATACATTTACTGACGCCTTGCCGATTACCATTGGAGAAACAAAACGTGGTCATATTGAATTCTTTGCCAACGGAGATACCTACGACCCAACCGATTATTACCAAACTGTATTACCAGCCGATGGCACATTAAAGGTTTACGTAGAAGCAACCAACCAAAGCAGCACTACTGGTTGGATCTACCTGGCGGGTTTTGACCGCCGTAAAACAGCGTCCATCTTTGGAGACTACATTGAAAAAACAACGGTTCCCCGCGGCACTGTTGTTAGAGACACGTTTACCGTGTATGGAAGGGCAGCCGATACAGTATACTTTCGCTTGTATACAAATGGGCAAGCTTTCAGTTACAGTTTCCGGTACGAGATGACCGACCTTACACCAAATGACGTTGAACCAAATGAAACATTTGCTACTGCGTTGCCCATTGAACCCGGAGAGACAAAGCAGGGCCACGTAGAATATTTTGCAAATGGTGACACTTATGATGTGAGCGACTACTACCGAACGATGCTGCCTTATGATGGCACATTAAAGGTTTACGTAGAAGCAACCAACCAAAGCAGCACTACTGGTTGGATCTACCTGGCGGGTTTTGACCGCCGTAAAACAGCGTCCATCTTTGGAGACTATATTGAAAAAACAACGGTTCCCCGCGGCACTGTTGTTAGAGACACGTTTACCGTGTATGGAAGGGCAGCAGACACCACTTATTTCCGTCTTTATACCAATGGACAAGCCTTTAGCTATAAAATTCGATACGAAGTGGTGGATACCAGCGTGAACGACGTCGAACCAAACAACAACTTCTCCAATGCCATACCATTAAGTGGTAATGAAGTAAAGCAAGGCCATATTCATTATGCCTACAACGGCATTACCGATGCTGATGATTACTACAAAACGGAATTCGCTTCCAACGACAGCCTGAAACTTTACTTTCAGGCTACCAATAATTCAGGCACAGCAGGTCACTTTTACCTGTATGGATACAATGCGGCGCAAACACAGATTTACAACCGGCAACACTTCAACGTTCCGGCTGGCGCTACCATTTTTGACAGTGTAAAAATTGCCGTCACGGCTCCGCAAACCATCTACCAACAGGTAACCGGAAACGGCCGCGCTTTTGAATATCAGCTAAGTGTCAATAGCCGCCTGCCGGGTAACGGCTTCCGCATCAGCGGAATGGCTACAGCTTGTACGGCTCTGCCTCAAATGTACAAAGCACTCAACATTGCTCCTTCCGATGCTGGTGTAACGTACCATTGGAATTTGAGCGGCGGCGGAAGCTTAAGCTTTACCGACAGCGTTGCAACAGTCAACTGGACAACCGCAGGAATCCACACGTTGTCGTTGTATTTACAGAATGCCGATGGCAAATCGGTAACGAAAACATTTGCAGTGGTCGTGAACGCTGGATCACCTCCGGCCGCTCCAACTGTAACAGCAAAAGGTCGCTATTTGGATATTGCTGCTTTGCCATCAGGAGCTAATAGGCAATGGTACAAGAACGGTACATTGTTGTCTTCTGGCGATTCAGTCATTTATGCAGCCGATGCAGGTAGTTATACCGCTTCATATGTAAATGATTGTGGTGAAAGCGCCGCTTCGTTACCAGTTGTCTTTAATGCTGGCCAACTGCAAACAATCACGTGGGGAACAATCGCCGATATTCCTTTCTCTAGCGATTCGTTCCGCCTGCTAAATGCTGTGGCGTCTTCAGGCCTGCCGGTTTCGTACAAAATCATTAGCGGTCCGGGTATATTGAAGGGCGACACACTTCGTCCTACAGGCTATGGCTCTGTAGTTGTGCAGGCCTTACAATTTGGTGGTACCGATTGGGCAGAGGCAACACCAATAAACAAAACAATAAACGTTGTAAAAGGTGCGCAAACAATCACCTTCTTTCCCATCGGCAACAAAATTTACAATCCTGCTTCGCCAACATTTGCGCTGGACGCCCATGCATCGTCAGGACTTACCGTAAGCTACCAAGTTGTCAGTGGCCCTGCTACAATCAATGGTTCGGTGCTACGCATGACTGGCGTTGGAACCGTTCAGGTGAGGGCCCGTCAAACCGGCAATGCTAATTATTCGGCTGCACCAGAAGTGCTTCAATCTTTCTGCATTGGCATAAGAGAGATAGAGCCGATCAAAGGACCGGCTACTGTCTGCGTTGGCACGCTTCGATTCACCACCAAAAAAATTACAGGAGCTATTTATGAATGGAGTTTGAGCAGCGGCGGTACGCTTACGCAAAACGGAGACACTGCCATTGTAGCCTGGACAACCGGTGGAACGCATACACTTTCCGTAAAAGCACACAGTGGTTGCGATACAGTGCGGAGCACTCCACAAACCTTTTCCGTAATGGTTGATACGGACTTCAATGTGGCGGCCCCCACAGGTCTTACGCCACCAGCAGGCGAAACCGGTCTTTCATTACCGGTGTCCTTACTGTGGAATGCTTCGTCTAAAGCTACGAGCTATGATATTTATGTATGGCCAACCACAGGTGCAGAGCCTCCGGTTGCAACCGACAGTGGGTTAATACAAACCAGCTATCAGTTGGCAAACAATATTGCCTTGAACCAGCCCTATAACTGGAAAGTGGTAGCCCGCAATGTATGCAGTGCTGCACCTAGCGTAGTGCAACAGTTTACCGTGTCACAAAACAGTTCAGCCAAACCAGATTTGGTATTGGATACGTTTGCATTTCCCGTGACGATTTACCAGGGTCAACCCATAACAATAACCTGGCGAGTAAAGAACAATGGTCAAAACGGCACAGGTATCGCCACATGGAAAGACAGGGTGTATATCTCAGCTACTAATGATATTCGTGTGGGTGGGTCTATTCTGCTGGGTGCCTATAACAACCCGTCTTATTTGTTGCCCGGTGAAAGCTACATGCAAACAAAGACAGTTATTATTCCACCGGGAACTTCTGGCACCTGGTATCTATCGGTGATCTCTGATAATGAAGAAGCCTTTTGTTTTACTAGTGCTTGCAACGTGTTTTGGGGTCACGGACGTTACAACCACCACGAGAATAAAGTGGTGGAAAGTAACGAGTACAACAACTACCGATTGGCAGCCGTGCCTGTACTGGATGGTGCCGTACCGGATTTGCAGGTAAAAAGTATTGGAGTGCCTACAACCGTTTTCGGTGGCAGTACCATTACTGCAACCTACACTGTGAAGAATGAAGGCCAAGTGTCGGCAGCCGGCAAACGGCAAAGCGGTTGCCCGCAACGGGGCTGGACCGACCGCTTCTTCATTTCCAAAGAACCGGTGTTCGACATTACCAAAGCCAGGGAACTCGCTTCCAAGCCGGTTGTTTTTTACAAGCCCGGAACACTGAACTGCGCTACCGAAATGGCACCTTTCGCTGACTTCCTTTTGCCGGACAGCAGTTATACCTTCCAGCATCAACTCACTATTCCTTACGATTATTTTGGCACTCAATACATATACGTTTATACCAATGGCCGCAACGAAGCCTTTGAGGGTCCTTTCAGCACAAATAATATTCGTCGTACTGATTCTATCAATATCACCTTGGCCCCGCCATCTGATCTGGTAGTCAGTAGTATTCAAACCATTCCAGATGCGGTAAGCGGCGAACAAGTGAACGTTTCCTGGACGGTAACTAACCAAGGGGCTAATGAACCTCATGAAACCGCCTGGACGGACAGCGTGTTTTTTTGCAATTCACCGGTATTCAGTCAGTCGGCGGTTATTTTGCGTGGCTCACGTACCCGTTCACGTCCGAATAATTTTATACAGGGAGCATCCTACATAAGAGAAACGAAGTTTACTTTACCTGACAACCTTCCAAGCGGCACCTATTATGTGTTCGTCCGTACCGATGCACAGGAAGCAGTTTTTGAATTTGATAAAGAGAGCAACAACACAACCCGCAGCAATGCATTTGCGGTTACGCTGCAAAATCCGGTAGATCTGACAGTGTTGTCAGTTTCAGTACCCGATAGCGTTACCGAAAACGTACCCTTTACAATTAGCTATGTATTAAAAAACGCAGGCACCAGGGCAGCACAAACGTACTGGCAGGACTATATCTTTTCTTCCGACGATCCATCAATCAACACTGCTGGCCGTACAGTTGGGACTGTTACCCACAGCCGTGATACACTTTTACCAGGAATGTTTAAAACCTATACACAGCAGGTTATCATTCGTAAAACCGATGGTTTCGGATCCAAAAAAGTATATATCAAGATTAAAGTTGATGCCCGCAACCAGGTGTACGAACACAACGCTGAGCATAACAATGATTTGGTGAGTGGGGCGATATGGGTGAAGCCAAATTATGACACGATTGTAAAAAACGCTGATATCCGTATCCAAATGTTTAACGCACCATCAACAGCCAATGCAAACACTGCAATCAGCGTTAACTGGTCGGTTATTAATAGTGGATCTCGAGCTACCTCAAAAACCAGCTGGCATGATCGTGTATTCCTTTCCGCTGATACCATTGCTACGCAAGCTGATTATCTTCTGGCTTCTGTAAACAATAACTACACAACTGATGGCTTAGCGCCGGACAGCAGTTACAGCCGCACGACCACGCTACAAATTCCGCTAAAAACTTATGGAAACTGGTATCTCATCCTTCATACGGATAGAAACGGTAGCGTTAGCAACGATTCCACGATTGATAACAACAAGATGGTAGTACCGATACAAATCATTCCTGCACCGGTACCAGATCTTACTGTGACTCCACTCAACAGTCTGCCAGACAGCATCTGGGGTGGAGATAAGTTTTGGGTGAAATATAAGGTTCAAAACAACGGACCTGTTGCCGCTAACTTTTGGTACGACAGGGTGTATGCAACCTCCTATAATGTCCCTTCCGGTTATGGCAATGCATCCAAAACAAACAAGGACACTTTACAAGCAGGCGCCTTCTACATGGATAGCTTGTTGGTTTCTATTCCTACTTATTACAGTGGTACTTACTACGTACTAATTCAGGCCGATGGCCGCAATGACGTTTTTGAAGGCCAGTTTGGTGAGGATAATAACTATCATGTACGGCCGATCACCGTGTATCCTTACAATACTCGTCCAGGTGCCGATTTGATTGTATCAAATGTAATAGTGCCTGATTCTGCCGTCGTAGGTAAAGACATTACGACCGATTTTACAATTAAGAACATTGGCTCTAACCCGGCTATTGGTACAATCGCCAATACGTTTTACATCAGCAAAAATAACGTCTTTGAAAGCAACCTGGATAAGCTGCTAGCAGCAAACGACAATACTGCTTATACCATTCAACCCGGCGATTCAGTAACAACTCAACTAACAGGAAAGGCAATTCCGGATGCACCGGGACTATACCGTGGCATTGTACGCACAAATGTTAGAGCAACGGTGCACGAACCAAGAGCCCTCAACAATAACAGCCGTGCCAGCGACAGTCTGGTTCACATTGATGCAAGAGCTTTATTACTAGGCGTACCCTTAACGGATACGCTGATTCCACGCGAAGGCAGTTATTACAAAGTGACGGTGCCTGCTGACGTTGATCTATCCATTGCTCTGACCACACCGCTGTCAGGTAACGGCAGCAATGCGTTGCTCGTGGCCTACAACCGTGTACCTTCTGATTTGGATTTTGACATTAGCGGCTACAATCCATCTTCCTTGAATCAACAAGCGTTGGTTAGCAGCACGGTGACAGGTGATTATTATATTAGAGCGCAAAGCTTAGGGTTAGAAGTAAACGAACCTGTGAACCTCACTGTAACAGCTTTGCCGTTCTCCATTATCAATTCAACACCGTCAACGATGGGCAAAGGGACAGTGAGCGGAAAGTTGTTTGGAGCCGGCTTTAAACCAAACACGGTTATTAAGCTTCGGAACGGAAATGCCGAGTACTCTGTAGCCTTTATCAGCAAATTCGTGAACAGCACTGTGCTGGAACTGGAATGGAACCTTTCCAATGTTCCGCTTGGAACCTACGACGTAGTGGCTGTAAACCCTGGCAATATAGAAGCCGTATTACCTTCTGGTATTACCGTGCAAACGGCGCAGGCTTACAAGTTTGAGTACACACCACTACTGCCATCGGTGGTAAGGCCAACCGGCGGAATTTTTACCTACAAGGGAAAAAATTCCGGCAATGTGAACATTGACGTGGTGCAGGGTGATGTTACAATGAAAGCAGCCAATGCGAAGGTGCATAGCGTAAGCACTACTGGCAAGGCAAGGCGTTACACGCAATATGCGCAGCAGTATGATAGCCTGATGACCGAAGATTGGTACATCAGCGGTAGCAATCGTGTTGTTCCCTTCTTTGCACGAAACCTGGCGCCCGGCGAGGAATTTACGGTCAGCATCGAGGTACGATTCAACGGGCAAAGTGTAACGGACCAGAACAACAAATTTCCGCTTCAGTGCCGCATGTTTGGTTACAGCGGAACCGATTTTGCCAGGGAGCAGGTGCGGCAATTTGAAATGATGCGGCGGATGATTGTTTACACGCCAAATGTTACCAAGGCATTCCAGGGAAGCGAGATGCACAGCTACGCTACGGCCGGCAGCAAAATGTTTGTAGAGCGCATGATGAAAGAATTTGTGGATGCAGGTCTTCTGTTTTGGCGTGATACTGCGGGTTTAAACCTTCGTTGGGATTGCAGCCGTTGTTTGCAAGATCTGCCAGAGACAAAAGTGCCTTTCTTACCCGACAGTTTTGCTTACAGCCCAGGCAAAGCGTTTATGCCAGGCCTTCAAACAGTCGCATCTGCCAGCTTCGAGCCCGGCCGGAAAATGCTCACAGAAATCGGTTACGGCCACTACTGGCCAAATGCCAAAAATGGCTGGCCTGGAAAGCCTGGCGAGGAGCAAGGTTGGGACTTGCTGAATGTAAACGGCACATTGAATATCACAGCAACAGCTGCCGAACCTTTTACCATCAACGTGGCTTCGCTTTACAAGGATCCCCGGAATGGTCGTTTTGATTATGGAAAACTAATGGGATGGTCACCGGCTCACGATACCAGTTTCTTGATTGTTCGTGCAGCTGATATTACAGGATTTGATTCATCGAAGTTTTATATCGATCTGGAAGATTTTATCATATCGGCGCCTATGAGGCGCGGCCGCTTCAGCATACAACTGCGGGAAGGAACAGCTGCTGATTCACTAATGCTGGTGTTTACAGCTTACCGCCCTGCCACAGGTGAAGATGGCGTAGATGGCGTGGACGGCAACCTTGGCGAACAGGGAAGCCCAGGCGGCAAGGGCGGGCCAGGCACCGCGCAAAGTCCTAAAGGTGGTAAGGGCGGCAAGGGTGGAAAAGGTGGTGATGGTTATTATATCTACCCCACACCTTACCCACCCGGTGCTGGTGGCGACGGCGGACCAGGCGGCAAGGGATTTAATGACGGTGGTGACGGCGGTGATGGCGGCGAGGGAGGCAGAACATCAAGCACGGGCGACAACGGTGCCGATGGCGGCAAAGGCGGCTGCGGTGCAAATGGAGGGCCTGCTGGTGGCAATGGCGGAAGAGGTGGAAAAGGTGGTGATGGCGGTGAAGCCGGTCCAGATGGTATGGGTGGAAGAGGTGGCGAAGGTGGCTGCGGCGGAGCAGGAACAAATAGCAGCTTTGGCGGCCGTGGCGGCAACGGAGGTGATGGTGGAACAGGCGGCAGCGGCTGTGATGGTGGCAAAGGAGGAGGAAAAGGGAATGGTGGTTTAGGTGGCAATGGTCCTTTGGGACCAGGCGGCGACGGTTCGGATGGCAAGGGTGGCAAGAACGGTGGTGGTATGGACTGCGGTTGTGGTGGCCTTTTGCCGGGTGGCAACTCGCCTAGTGATGAAGATATTTTAAAAGGTGCGATTGGTTATGGCAAGGCAACGGCTGTAGCATTAACTGAGATTTCCGAATTTGGTGTTGGCGCTACGATGGGACAGGTGATTGAGCATTTGGATCAAAATACAGATGAAGAGGCGCCGGGTTTAAATGTACTTGTAAAAGGAGCTGATTTTGCGATTGATGTTATCAAAGGGGGCACCTCAGTTACCTGGGGACTTGGTTGCAAATGGGCAGTCTTTTGCCTGAAGGCTGGCGACTGGGTCAATGCTAACTATCGCTTCTCGGATGCCAATGGTAAACCGAATAAAAATTACCCAGGCAGTACACAAATCAACTATCTCATTGAGGGCATTTCGGCTGCAGCAAGTCTTCCTGATTTGATTGGGGCCGGTTTGAAACTTTTAGTGGGCAATGGCAATACCGTTACCACAATGGTGAAGCCCTGCGATCCGAATGAAATAAAAGGCCCATTAGGCTATGGACCCGAGCAAATGATCTCTGCCAAAGAAATTATGCCTTACATCATTCATTTTGAAAACGACAGCCTGTTGGCGGAAGTAGCCGCACAGCGAGTGGTAATCCGGCAAAAGATTTCACCAAAAGCAGATCCGCTGACGTTCCGTGTAGGAAGTTTCAATTTTGCTGGGCATTCGTTTAATGTACCGGAAAACAAATCAAACTACGTCACGACAATTAATATCGATAGCCTCGGCTACCGTGTAGATGTGACAGCTGGTATTGATATTTTGAACCGTGAGGCTTTTTGGGTTTTCCAAACTATTGACCCCACTACAGGCCTTGTACCAGCTAATCCGTTCACGGGCTTCCTTCCGGTAAATGATACGGCGGGACGAGGTACAGGATTCGTTACTTATTCCATCAAACCATTGTCAACAGTGCAAACCGGCGATAGTATTTCAGCGCAAGCTTCTATCGTTTTTGATCAGAACGATCCAATTGAAACCAATACTTGGGTAAATGTAGTGGATGCAGTAGCACCAACATCTTCACTTTCCGGTTTGCCTTCCAGTACCGGGCAGGTGTATGTGCCTTTAGTCTACTCCGGAACCGATGATACCGGCGGCTCGGGTATCAATTATGTGGACTTGTTTGTTTCTGTAAATGGTGCTGCACCTGTGTTATGGGTAAAAAGCTTCAATGGTATAGATACCGTCTACCTTGGTGAAAAAGGAAAAACATACACTTTCTATGCACAAGCCACAGATAATGTGGGTAATAAGGAAGCGCTGATGAATTTGGGTAGCGTTACTATTCGCGATCAGGAATGCATAGGCAACGATTTCCGCTTTACGTCGAATATCACTGGCGCATCTTACCAATGGCAGGTGAACACAGGCACCGGTTTCGTGAATCTTACAGAAGGGGCTGGCTACACCGGCGTTACGTCGTCAACACTAGTCATCAATAATGCACAGGGAAACCTGGCGGGAAATAAGTACCGTAGCGTTGTGAATGGCAGTAGTTTCAGTCAGGAGTTTACGGTACGATTTGTCAGCATCTGGGAAGGCACCGTAAGCACGGTATGGGAAGATGCTGCCAATTGGAGTTGCGGTGTCGTACCGAACGAACACACCGATGTAGTAGTTCAACCGGAGAAGCCGCGCTATCCACAGGTAAACTCTACTACTTCGGTCCGAACGCTGACAACATTTACAGGGGCCAGCGTAACTATAAAATCTGGTGCTAATCTCACCATTGTAAAATGATGACCAATGGTAGATAAAACGATGTATTAAAAACCTGAACCTGTATGCAAGTAGCTAACCAATCGCAGTTTGATTTTATAGTAGCCTGCTGCAAGCGCAAATACTTTTTTTATGCTGATGATGTGGTACGGTTGGAAGCAAGCAGCAACTATACACTTATTCATACAGTAAACAGCCGGCCGCTGGTGGTGGCCAAAGTTTTATCGGAGTATGAAGCACTGTTGGAAGGGCTAGGTTTTATCCGTGTGCACCGGTCGCACCTGGTAAATAAACGGTACGTTCGTTCCGTTGACCAGACCTGGGTTACGCTGGAGGAAGGTCATAAGATTGAAGTATCACGGCGCAAACGAAAAGAAGTCTTCCGGAAGCTGTATAATGTTCAATAAACCCATCCCACGAATAGCTTGTTGAATGTTTAAGATTTAAAGTAAAAGGTTGCGTAAAGCCTACTTTAATCCTTAAACATTCAACCTTAAGCACTACCAATTTATTCAGATAATTTCTCGCCGCATCGTTTGCAAAACAGCGCATCATCATCGTGTCCTTCCTTTCCGCACGACGGACAAACCTCGTAGTGCTGCCCTTTACGGGAGGCGATGACCATCTCCGTGGTAACGATGCCCGTGGGTACAGCAATGATGCCGTAACCAAGAAACATGATAAACGAAGCAATGAATTTCCCCAGAGGTGTAACCGGTGAAATATCACCATAACCAACGGTAGTGATGGTAACAATACCCCAGTAAATGCTTTCCGGTATGCTGGTGAAACCATTCTCACTGCCTTCTACCAGGTACATTACTGAGCCGAGGATGGTAACAAGTGTCAGCACAATCAGCATAAAGATGGCAATCTTCTTCATGCTGGCCTTGATGGCCGAGCCAAGGAATTGCATTTCGGTTAAAAAATGCGTGAGCTTAAAAATCCGGAAGATGCGAAGCAAGCGCAGTGCCCGAAGCACCAGCAAGGATTGGGCACCAACTAAAATAATGCTGAGATAAGAAGGAATAATTGCCAACAGGTCAATGATCCCAAGAAACGAAGTAGCGTAACCCAAAGGGCGCCGGATACAAATCAGGCGCAATATGTATTCGATGGTGAAAAGAACGGTAAAGATCCACTCAATTGTATAAAAAAGATCCCCATACCTGCGGTGAAGCGCTTGTACGCTGTCAAGCATAACAACTATTATGCTGGCAAAAATGAGCACCAGTAAAGCCACATCGAATGCCTTGCCGGCTACGGTGTGGCTTTCGTATATGATTTCGTGAAGTTTACTGCGCCAGGATGGTTTCTGTTCTTCCATGGTTTGCGGGTGTTGCAAAAATTTATTCGCTGGCGGTAGGCATGTATATGTCAGACCATCAGCGATGCTACCTACGCCTTAAAATTCCTATGCCCAGCTTCAAATAAAACTGACGTAACTCGTCCGTAACGGAATTCGTCATATAGTTACCCGACTCTTGGTCTGTGCTCCAAGGGGTAGCAGAAAAACCTAGCCGGTAACCCGTTTCAATCACATAGAAACCTGCCTTTCTCTGGCTTTCAAAAAGGTGTACACCCAAGCCAAGCACGGCAAAACCTTGCCGGTTGAACAGCGTAGTGGTATTGCGAGTAATAAGCGCCGTAGTGATATTGGTTGGCCCATTGCGTTGAGTTATTTCTGTTTTGATGCCGTTAAATCCAATGCCTGCCAGTGGGTAAAAGCTACCTGTACGAAAATTAATGTGGTGTTTATAACCAATATTAAATAAGCCCAGCGCTTGTGTTATGCGGTCGGAAGCACCTGAGCGCCTACCTACTCCAAACTGCCCCTCCACGCCGATCTCAGAATTATGGAAGCGCCAAAACGTACCTACTCCACCGCCAAACAGAAACGATGATGTAGCTGGCAGGTTAAGATTATTCAATACTTTATTGAAATTCTTTTGTTCCCAATGGCTTCCTTCCAAAAAAAGAACAACGCCCCGGCCGCGGCTTATTTTCTGTGCATGAACGGTAGCTTGGGTTAAGAAAAGACAAAGCGAAAAAATAGCGATCGAATGTTTCGTCATGGTAGTAAGTGTTGATTGATGAACTAAAATTACTGCAAGAAAGGCCGGGCAATTAGAAAGTCAGTAGTTTATCGATCGTTTCTCCAAGCCTTGCTTTCGCCAAAAAGTTTTTCTCCAACTCCATATTAAACGGCACCGGCGTATCCAACGATGCGCAGCGCATTACCGGTGCATCTAAATACTGAAAACAGTTTTCGGCAATCCATGCGGCAATCTCTCCACCAATTCCGCCGACCAACGTATCCTCGTGCAGCAACAACACTTTTCCGGTTCGTTTTACGGAAGCCGCAATAGCGTCATAATCCAGCGGCAATAGGGTGCGCAAATCCAGGATATCAATGGAGATATGGGTGTTTCCCATCGCATAATCTTCGGCCCAGTGCACTCCAGCACCGTAAGTGATGATGGAAAGATCATCGCCTGTTTGCACCTGCCTTGCTTTGCCAATTTCTACTTCGTAATATTCTTGTGGAACCTTGCCACTGACGCTGCGATAAAGAGCTTTATGCTCGAAATACATGACAGGGTTTGGATCGTTGATGGCTGCAATCAGCAAACCTTTTGCATCGAACGGCGTGGAAGGATACACCACTTTTAACCCTGGCGTATGCACGAACCAGGCCTCGTTGCTTTGACTGTGAAAAGGTCCGGCACCAACGCCGCCACCGGTTGGCATGCGAATCACCACATCGGCGGCCTGTCCCCAGCGGTAATGAATTTTTGCAAGATTGTTGATAATCTGGTTGAAGCCCACCGTTACAAAATCGGCAAATTGCATTTCCATCATGCTCTTGAAACCTTCGAGAGATAAGCCAAGTGCAGCACCAACAATGGCGCTTTCGCAAAGCGGCGTATTGCGAACTCTGGCTTTGCCAAATTCCTGCACAAACCCTTCGGTGATCTTAAATGCCCCGCCGTATTCGGCAATGTCTTGCCCCATCAGAACAAGGTTCTGGTGTTGTTGCATGGATTGATGAAGCCCTTCTTTGATAGCATCGATCATGCGGAGGTCACGTGAATGATGAGTGGTAAGCGGTGAATCTAGTGACACTTGGCTTTTCATTGCCGGCCGTTCCGCGTACATGTCTCTTAACTCATCTTCCACTTTTACAACAATGGGTTTGCTATCGAAACCGATGCGCAATTCGTCTTCAATTTTCGCTTTCATCTCTTCACGTACAGAAGCCGTGATGGATTCGCTTAAAATTCCTTCTGCTACCAGCCAGTCTTCGTAATTCTTGATAGGATCTTTTACCTGCCATGCATCGAACAATTCTTTTGGTACATACTTCGTTCCGCTGGCTTCTTCATGACCACGCATCCGGAAGGTGACGCATTCCACCAGGTAGGGCTTTTGGTTTTTGATGCAGTAATCCCGGATGCCTTTTATCGTGTCGTAGACAGTTAGAATATTATTACCATCAATGATCACGGATTCCATGCCGTAACCCTTTGCCCTGTCGGCGAGGCTTTCGCAGCGGTATTGCTCACTCACAGGAGTACTTAATCCATATCCATTATTTTCAATGATGAAAATGACCGGCAAATCCCAAACAGCCGCGGTATTTAGTGCTTCATGAAAATCACCTTCACTCGTGCCACCATCACCCGTAAAAGCAAGTGATACCTTGTTTTGTTCTTTTAGTTTGTAGGCTAATGCAACACCATCGGCAATGGCCAGCTGTGGCCCCAGATGCGAGATCATCCCGCAGATATGATGTTCTCTCGAACCAAAGTGGAAACTTCTTTCACGGCCCTTGCTATATCCATCTTGCGCACCTTGCCATTGCTTGAACAGTTTGTACAGCGGCATATTTCGTGAAGTAAAGACCCCGAGATTTCGGTGAAGCGGCATGATCCACTCATCTTCCTGCAACGCCAGTGTGGCTCCCACAGCAATGGCTTCCTGCCCGATGCCGCTAAACCATTTGGAAATCCGCCCCTGTCGCAGCAGCACCAGCATTTTTTCTTCAATGAGCCGTGGCCAAAGGAGGTTTTTGTAAAGATGAATCAGCTCGCTGTCAGTTAGTGCATTTCGGTGGAAGTTCATATGCGTCATAGAGCAACGAAAGTAATGCGGCTTTGCTATTTTGCCGAAGCTTGTTGTGTAACTTTAGTTCATGTCTTCGTCCACCGCTTCCCGCAACGTTGATGCCTTTATTGAATCGATTCCGCAACCCCAGAAAGCGATTGCTGAAAAATTGCGTGAGCTGTTGTTTGAATTCGTACCGGGCATCGAGGAACGATTCAGCTTTAAACTTCCTTTTTATCATTTCCATGGCATGTTTTGCTACCTGCACCACGATAAAGCTGGACTGCATCTTTGTTTCTGTCGCGGTAAGGATCTGGTGATGGTGTTCCCGCAGCTGGATCAAAAGACCAGGGCATCCATTGCATCAGTGACCTTACACACAATGCAGGACATTCACCGGCTGGAAATACCTCAATTAATCACGGCAGCGGCCGAATGGAATAAGGAAGCAGCATTGCAAAAAATTCCGATGGTGCAGCGGAAGCACGGAACCGCGAGACGCAAAATGTGAGACGTGAGACGGGTGCTGTAGCATCACGTAAACCTATGTCTCATGTTTGACGTCTCACCTACTACTGCTCAATCCCTGTCGCGGGCAATGGCATGCAGAATTGAGCTTACCACCGATACAATCAAGCTGAATAAAAGTGCTGCCAGCCAGTTGTTCACTGCAAAGCCGTCAATCAGGTAATCGGTGAGCTTCACAATGATGATGTTGATGATTAAAAGAAACAATCCTAATGTTACAATCGTAATAGGAATGGTAAGAATAACGAGAATGGGTTTCACAATCGCATTGAGGATAGCTAACACCAATGCAACAATCACGGCAGTGGTTACGCCGTCGATGGAAACACCCGGCAGTAACCAGGCAGCGAAATAAGCAGCAAGTGCTGTTACCAAAAGTTTAATTAGAAATCCCATAGCCGAAGGTTTTGCAAAACTGAGGCCATCTAAAGATACGTGAGATGGCAGAATACAGAACGCAGGAAACAGAAGGAAGAAAAATGTTTTTCTTTCTGCCCACTGCGGAATACTGCATACTGCAAACTGAATAAAGTTTCATCCTACTTTCACTTTATGAACGACGAGTATTTTATGGGGCAAGCGCTGCGGCAGGCGCAGCTAGCATTTGAAGCGGATGAAGTGCCGGTGGGTGCTGTGGTAGTAATCGACAACAAAATCATTTCAAGGGGTTATAACCAGGTGGAGAAATTGGCTGACCCTACAGCGCATGCTGAGATCATTGCATTGACATCGGCCTTCAATTTTTTAGGCGCCAAATATTTGCCCGATGCCACACTTTATGTAACGGTAGAGCCCTGCCTTATGTGTGCCGGTGCGTTGTATTGGAGTAAGATCGGACGTATTGTGTACGGTGCATCTGATCCCAAGAATGGTTACCTCCACATTACACAGGAAAATTGGCCGTTTCATCCAAAAACTGAACTGGTAAATGGTGTACTAAAAGAAGAATGTGCAGCTTTAATGAAAAGCTTTTTTCAACAAAAACGATAACAATGCCTACAGCTGCCAAAACCCAAAAAGTTGAATGCCTGAATCCCAATACGGGCAGGCGCATGAATATTGACAAAAGCATTTATGAGTTGTTTTCAAAGGCTATCATCCAAACGCTAAGAGAGCTGGGGCCCATTACGTTTACTCAATTGGTTGAGGGTGTCCACGATCGTTTCAAACAACAGGAAACTTCACAGAATGAAATAAAAAGAGCCGCGTGTAGCGGCTCTTTTTATGAGTAAACATTTAAAACTTATTGATCCCACCAGAGGCGTTGTGTAACATCACTTACAGATGGCACATTAGCTCCATTGCGGTTCAGTTCAACCGTAGGATAAACTAACCGTCTTACAAATGTGCTAGTTCTCACATTCAGTGGTAACTGGAACATTGGGTATTGGTAATCGATCCTTCTAGCATCATCCCAGGTGACCGGCTGCAGGAAGAGAGCCCTGTATTTCTCAACAAAAATCCGCTGCAGCGTAAGGTTGGCCGCACCAACAGAAACAGACGGGTGATTAACATAAGCGTCTCGTGCAGCAGCAGAAACACCAACCTTGTTCATATTGGCCCGGATGCCCTCCAGGTAAGCAGCATAAGCTCTTGGACGGTCGTTGGTACGGAAGGCCACTTCCGCTTCAATAAACTTCATCTCTTCATAGGTGATAATATAAAGTGGAGAAGTGTTGCTGGAATAAAATCCGGTTGTGCTCAGATACGATTCATCTCTTGTTGTTCCTGTGCCCACACGTCCTTTTCCGTTGCGTGTGCCCAGATAAGGGAACGCAGTGAATCTTGTCTGGCTGGCGATCAACGGCAGACGTGGATCAAAATTGGAAAAGGTTGGCGTATCTCTCATCTGGTTCACATAGTGCTCCGAAAGCCATACATCAAGTGATTGGTTTGAGTTATTTAAAGCCGCTTGTGCCCAGGGATTACGAACATCAAATGTAGTGATGGCCGCATCTTGCCCTGCAGCGGTATAAGCGCCGGCAAGCTCAGTAAAAATAGCTGTTGGGTTGTACTGTTGTGTTTTACTTAACTGGTTCAGCAATCTTGCTTTCAAGGCACGTGCAGTGCGTACCCAAGCGGCCGTAACACCACGGTGAATAAGGTCCGGACTAGTGGCGCCAGTAGGCATGGTGATCTTGCTTCCCGGCTGATTTATTAAGACGATTCCTTCATCAAGCAGTGTAAGGCAGGTCTGAAAAATGGTTTGTGCATCATCATATTTTGGATTTTGAAACTGCCCTGAGAATGCCTGGCTATAGGGCGCTGCGCCCCAAAGATTATGTACCAAGTGCAGGTCCATGGCCATCAGAATTTTTGCTACACCCTGGTACTGCGTGGCCCCAGCTTCCCTGGCCATTTTTTCCAAGTCATAAATATCAGTCATGTTATTATACAACAAACTCCATGTAGTGCTTGCATCAATCCTATCATACGTATCTGTCGGGCCATCAGGGTTTGGTGATGCCAAATATTGAACATAGTAAGAAGTAATGTTACCAACTCTGAACACGTTGAGCGCCGCCTGTTGTGTTGTACGAATAAGTAACCCATTGATTGGCGCTACGGTTGGTTGATTAGGATTTGTGTTTACATCCAGGAACTTTTTACAAGACCCCAAGGACGCAAGCACCAAAAGAAGGAATATATATCTCGTTAATTTCATGATCATAAATTTTAAAGGTCAAGATTAATGCTCACCAGGTAGCTGCGTAAAGCAGGATAGGTAAAGCCGGAAAAGCCGTCGGCATTGCTGCTAGCCGGCGTACTACTACTTTCCGGATCAAAGCCGCTATACTTCGTCCACAAAACAAGGTTGTTGCCGGTAAACGTTACCGAAGCACCTTTGATTACATTGGACTTAAAGAACCTGGTAGGCAACTGGTAGCTCACACTCAAAAACCGCAGTCTTGTCCAGGAGGCGTCTTCTACGAATGGCTCAGAGATAGTCCGGTAAATATTACGATAATAGCCATTTCCATAATCGCGAGGGTCAGTGGTTGAAGCACGACCCATACCCATATAAACTGACTGCGTATTAGGCGTCCCGTTTGCAAGCACACCCGGAAAAACTTTATACGTCGTTCTGTCTTCAGTAAACTTGGAGATACCAAATGCTGACATGAAGTTAGAAAGCTGGTTGTACCTCTCCTGACCTTGCTGCGTCTCAATCAGGAATGAAACCCGTACTTGTTTATAAGTAAGCGTATTGGTAATGCCGCCAACCCAGTCAGGCTGTGAATTACCCAAGATGCGTTGTGCCAGATCTGGAACAGGGAAGCCGGCATTACTTCCGGTTGAGGCAATTACCATTGGCAGGTCACGTTCGAACGTTACCTTATCATCCGTCTTGCCTCCATAATAGCGCTGGAAGGTTGTTCCATATAAATTACCAACAGGCAATCCTGGAACATACTTGATTGTTACACCTGCATTGACGTAACCAAATTGAGAGCCTACAATGATTTCTGCAAGGCCCTCCCTGAGAGCAACCACTTTGTTTCTGTTACGAGTGAAATTGACAGTAGTATTCCAAGAGAAATCTCTGCCTCGTACCGGGTTTGCATTTAGCACAATTTCAACTCCCTTGTTCTCTATCTCGCCGGCATTGGTAATTAAATCTGTATAGCCGCTTGTCGGCGAAAGAAAGATAGGAATGATCTGATCACGGCTGTTAAGCTTGTACCATGTAAATTCCAGGCCTAGGCGTCCTTTCAGAAAGCGTAACTCGGTACCTAGCTCAATGGTAGAAGTTCTCTCTGGCTTCAGCAATCGGTCGCCTCTAACGTCGCTGCGGGTCCAGGCCACTTGGCTACTTGACAGGATAACACTGGAGTTGTAATAGGAATTAGTTTGAAAAGGTCTTGCATCTTTACCCACTTCGGCAACAGAGGCTCTGAATTTGCCGAAACTAAGCCATCCTGGTGCTTTGAAGTGGTCGGTAAACACATAGGAAAGGCTGGCTGAGGGATAAAAGAAAGAATTGAACCCTGGGGAAAGCGTAGATGTCCATTCGTTACGTCCGGTTACATTCAGGAATAAGTAGTTATCATAACTTAAAGTCAGGTCTCCAAATGCACTTACGATACGGTAAGGCTCGATGTACTGTGTTGTTGTACGGACTTTTGCATTGTTAATTGAAAGCAACGTAGGTACATCCAATTCTGTTCCACCGGCGGATAGCCTGTCATATTTGAAGTCACGAACTTCATTACCTACACGCAGAACAGTGTTAAACTTAGTCCCCCAATCTTTTTTGAAAGTACCAATGAGGTTAGAGTTAATGATCCGGTTGCTGATACGAACTTCGTCCACAAAGCCAAGTCCATTGTCTGAATAGTGTAACTCTCCTACCAGGCCAAGGGCACCCCTTCCGGCATGCCGGCGAAAATCAGCCGTGTAATCCATACCGAGCCGGTAGTCCAGGTCAAACCACTTCACCGGAGAAAGGGTTAAGGCTACGTTACCAATCAGGCGGTTCACGTTATCTCTGAACTGGTTCACATATGTACCGTAAATCGGGTTGTCCCTGTACCCCTTCATTGTTCCATCAGGTTTGATGTAGTCTCTTACATCAAGTCTTGGCGACCAGTAGGTCAACTGCTCATTAAACCTGTCGGCATTCACCCGCAAGCCACCAGAGTTAATAAAATTGATAGAGGGGTTGATTCTCAAGATGCCATATTTGAACTGCCCACCAACACGTGCCGATATATTTCGATAGTCGGAGTTAGGAATAGTTCCGTTTTGCTTAAAATAAGAAAACGAAGAAGTAAGCAACGCATTCTCCGTACCGCCGGAAATGTTCAGGCTCGAACGGAATTGATTGCCTTTTTGGTATCCCCTGCCGTAGTGGTGGTAAAGAAAATCATTTTGTGAAGGATCAATTCTTCTTACCGCTTCCAGCGTTGGTCCCCATGCGCTGAAAATAGTTGTCGGGTCATATTCCGGCACCCGTGATGTAGCACCTACGAAGCCTTGTGAGAACTTTGTTTGCACTTCCGGCAACTTGTTGACTTCATCAATCCCGTAAGTTGTTGTAAAGTTGATTCTCATTCGGCCGGCCCTTGCGGACTTTGTTGTAATTACAACAACACCGTTTGAGCCAGCTTGTCCGTACAATGCCGTGGCTGCACCACCCCGTAACACAGAAATACTTTCCACATCATCAGGATTAATATCAGCAGCACGGTTTGATAATCCGCGAAGAGACCCAGCGGTTGATACTGTGGTAGTGCTGTTATCCATCACAATTCCGTCAATTACAAATAATGGCTGGTTGTCATTGTTCGGATCAAGCGATTTGATACCGCGAATGATGATGCGGGAGCCTTGTCCAGGCGCTCCACCACCGCTATTGATTTGCACGCCGGCCACTTGACCACGCAGGGCATTAACAACATTGGTTTGTTTTGTTTGGGTCAAAGCCTCACCAGACACTTCTTGGGCAGAATAACCCAGCGCTCTTTTCTCACGGCGAATGCCCAGGGCAGTTACAACAACCTCTGACATTTGCCCGCCGGCACTCAGCGAAACGGAATAATTACTTTGGCTCCCAACACGGATCTCCTGTGTTTGCATGCCGGTGTAACTAATCACCAGTACAGGATTTGCACCGCGGAGAGATAGAGTAAACATGCCCCGCTCATTGGTAACGGTACCGTTTGTAGTTCCTTTTTCAATAACAGAAACAGCGGGAAGAGGTGTGCCTTTGTCGTCGGTAACCGTACCGGTTATTTGCCGCGACTGGCAGAAAACAAGAAGTGGAATGAATAGAACCATCCATGCCAACAGCAGAGATTTTCTCATGATGCAACGTTTTAATTTATAAATAAGCAATTGAAAAACTGAGCTTTCTAGTTTTTTCAGGGAGGGAGCGGAACATTTCATTTCAGCGGAAAAAATTACAGATAAAACAGCATACAATGTTAAAGCCTTCTAAAAATATCTTTCCTCTTACTAAACACCCTGCATCCCTAAAGCGCTGCTTTGCCTGATGAAAGTTTTCTAAACAGGAATTCCTTCTAAATAATAAATCTGTCGCCGCTTACCTTTGTTTCCCATTAGGACATTTAATCAATCGTAAAATCAAAAATCGAATTGTTATGGCATTCACACTACCCGCATTACCATATGCACCGGAAGCTTTAGAACCACACATCGACGCTCAAACCATGCAAATACATCACGGCAAGCACCACCAGGCTTATGTTGACAACCTGAACAAGGCCATCGCCGGTACAGAACACGAAAACAAAAGCCTGGAAGAACTGGTACGCAATGCTGGCTCCATTTCACCGGCTGTACGTAACAATGGCGGCGGTCATTGGAACCACTCCTTCTTCTGGGAAATCTTAGGTCCGAATGCTGGCGGTCAGCCTAGCGGTGCTTTGGCCGAAGCGATTAACAGCACATTTGGTTCCCTTGACGGTTTAAAAGAAAAAGTAAATGCTGCCGGCGCAACACGCTTTGGTAGCGGCTGGGCATGGCTGATCGTAAGAGATGGAAAACTGGAAGTAACGTCTACGCCAAACCAGGACAACCCACTGATGGAAGTAGCCGAAGTAAAAGGAACCCCGATTTTAGGTATTGACGTGTGGGAACATGCTTACTACCTGAAATATCAGAACAAACGCCCCGATTATCTGGCTGCCGTTTGGAATGTGATCAACTGGAACAAGGTGAGTGAGCATTTCGAAAGAGCGTCGAAGTAATTTCTTAAAACAACCCCAAAGTATAGCCGTCCTGCAACAGGATGGCTTTTTTATTTGCCTTTGAATTTTAAGTTTACCCTTATACAAAATGTTGCATATGAAATCACACTTACTTTTTTCTTTCTTACTGCTTAGCCTTGCTGTTGCCGCTCAAAAGAATCGTCAATTGTCAGTGGATCTTTTCCGTTCATTTCATGGTACAGGTGATATGAGGGGTGTAGGATTTGGTGTTGAGTATGGACATTACCTGAAAAAACGTTTTGAAGTGGCAGGAGGCCTTGCTTCGCAAATTCACCATGATCAGTTCCCGCTTTTCTTCACCATGGATAATCGGCGGGTCGATGCTTCTTACCGCATAGTCACTGGAGGAATACAGGCATACGGGCTAGCGAGTTATGCACCATTGCGCAGCCTGCATCACGAGTTAAAGGCCGGCATTGGACCATTGGTGCGCTACCAGTCGTCCTCCGCATCAGGAGCATATGGCATTAGTACTGTTGCGAATTATCCTGAGCCTGTTTTCACCTTCCGGCAAATGGAAGATCAAAACATTGTTACTCTTGGTTATCATGCTTCTCTGTCCTACAACTTCACTTTTGCAAAAGGACTACTGCTTGGTGTAAGGGCTGCGTTTCAAAACGACACAAACGCCGACGTGCTCACGCAATACGGAGTACGCATTGGAAAACGTTTTTAGTGTCCGAACAAAAAAGGACTCCGATTTGGAGTCCTTTTTATTATTCTTCAATTTTTCCTCTTTCGTTGTCTTCTTTCTCTTTCTGATACACCAGCAGGTAAATTTTCCATTCGGGAAACTCGTACTGCAACGACAGTTCTACCTTGACTTTTGGCAAATAGCTGGCGTTGGGAAACAAGCGGAAGATGGAACTACTGAATTTTTTGCTCTCGCTTGGTTTGTCATACTCGCCGCTCAGGCGGTAATCGTAATCACGGTTCAGCTTCAGGTTCATTCCTTTCAATTGGCTAAAGAGGGACTTGTACTTTTTTTCCGCTTCTTCGAACTCTTCTACGGTATACATCAACGCCTGCCAGCTATACACGGGCTCTTTACCGGAGTATTGAATAATGATGTTTCGCTCTGCCGTTTTAAAAGGGAGCAAGGATTCATACTCCACCGTTTGCGGATTGGTATTGATCACCTCTCCTTTTAACGTCGCGAAGCCTTTTTGATAATCACCGATCACCTTTTCCAGAGCCTGGCGCACATCAGGACTGGCAGTGCCGGGTAATTTTAGCTGAGCCTTAGTTGTAGCAAGGAGAAAAACTGAAGAGAGGGTAAGCAGCAACGGTTTGGTCTTCCATTTCATAGTAAGGATTATTTTTTCTGTTTCGTGCACAAAATAGATAAAGGCTTCGTTTTTTCAACAAAAAAGCTTAAGTTTATCCACCTATTATCCACAAAAAATGAAAACTAACGAATCATGAAAAACAGAAACATTGAGTACCACAGACAAGCGGCAAGAATTTATAGCGATGCTTACAAACCGTCCTATAACGTGTTACGTTTCATGAAGTCGATCTTTGGTGCATTGCTCTATGGATCGTCCACCGTTCACAACTATTCTCCCGCACAAAAAAGAGTCATCAAATAAAAAATCCCGGTAACACCGGGATTTTTTTTAGCTCTTAGTTCAGTCGCATACCTCGTGTCGCTCTTTCAATCATCGGCGGAATACTTCTCCCTCCCATCCGGTTAATATTCAGTGTAAACGTCAGCAGGAAGTACCGCTTCAGCACCGTGTTCTGCACGTCTTCAATATAGTTTCGATAAGCATTGCGGTACACGCTGGTATTTTGGTTCAACAGGTCAAACACAGAAAATTTGATTTCTCCTCTTCTATTCTTCAGCACTTGCTTGGCAATGCTCGCATTCCAGATGGCAAAGTTTTGATTGAAGCCTTCTGACAAGCCCGTGTTGAACGTGTAATCAAAATCGGTAGATAATATAAAGTTCTTCGGCAACGTGTACGTAGCGTCAGCACTGTAAATATGTGTGAAATACGACGCATTGTTCATGGTTTGCACACTGTTGCTTACCTGGTTGTAATTAATGCTGGCTGTTATACCCATGTCCAGTTTTTCCTTGTAATTAAAATTCAGCCGGAGGTCCTCGCCAAGTGAAAGGTTACGGTTGAAATTTTTAAGATTATCCACCACATTCACATCCTGGTTATAGCCGACCCGGGTGGTTACATTAAAGTTGCCGCCCAGCAGTTTACGGATGGGAAACCCAATATTGAAGTTTCCGTTCACATTGAACACACCGTTTACATTCACCGGTCTTGTCAGCTGCTCGCCGGTTCTGCGATCAGTTGTTATTGAATTGGAAATCCGGTTTTGCGTAGCCGAATACGTTAGTGTCGCAAACAGGTTACGGAACTTCAACATGTCGAAGAAATTATAGCTCACCATGACGTTATGGGTGAACTCCTGCCTAAGTGCAGCATTACCAATGTAGGTGTAAGGAAAGTTATCGAAGTTTTTAATCTCCTGCAGTTGCGAAATAGTTGGCTGGTTGGTACGGCCGCGATAGTTCACCCGCAGGCTGCGGCTGCGCTGGAAATTGTAATTGAACGAAGCCATTGGAAAGAAGTTGATGGCTTTCTGCACCAATGAATTATTTTTTGAAACGTTATCGCTTTCCAAGGTTGTTTGCTGCACAGCAAAACCTAATTGGTAGTTGTATTTCTTTTTCACGATGCGCAGGTTAGCACCAACGCGGTCGTACAGGTTTTGGTTTTCGAAATAATTGGTTAGCGAATCAACAATCTTATTATACTTACCATTCCCATCGTTATCGTAGGTTTTTCGATCAGATGTGCTGCGATTGTCGTTGCGGCTGTAGTTCAGCTCAAGAATCTTGTCTCTTGCAATAGGCTCTGTGTAAGACAATGAAATGCCGTAGATATTGTTATCGCTCAGCGTCTTGTTCATGAAATCGGCGTTCTGCCGCTTCGATACAATTGTACTGTAACCCTCGCGGTCATTAGAGCTCCAGGTAGAGGACAGGTTCAGCGAGAGTGTTCTTCCGGGTTTACGGAATTTCCTTCTCCACAATAAGTTGTTGGTCCAGTTGTAACCATCGCCCCGATTATCAGTCAGGCGTCGGCCGTCATTTATAAGGCGATCATTGATGCGGTTGATCAATGAGTCATTACTATAGGATTGTGATTTTTGAAAATTGATGTTAGGAGTATAGATGAGTGAATTAAAAGAGTCGATTGTATAAATCATGTTGAAGTTAGCCCGGTGGTTATCGTTGCGGCTAATCAGGTCGGTGCGGTTGTCGTTGAAGTTTGTCACTGAATCGTTCAGAAACGTTTGCCGAAACGTATTGCGTTGGTTCCGTGTTTCAGTGCTGTTGAAAAAATAGCTGCCGTTCACATCAAAATACTTGCTCCAGGTATCGCGGTAATTAATACCAGCCTGCGAAGATTTGGTAATGCCACCGCCGGTAGTACCCAGGTTAAAGCCGCCAGCGCTCATACCTCCTCCCATCATACCCATACCACGGCCGCCTCCACTGCCTCCAACGGACATTGTCATGCCTCCGCCCATACCACCGCCCATGTTCCCGCCGCCACTCATTCCTCCCATAGCACCCATCAAACCGCCACCGCCGCCAAACATGCCCATCATGTCCGACAAGGTGTAGCCTACATTGTTCGTGTTGTTTGATTTGGCAATGATGTTAGCTTGTGTAGCACCTTTAAAATAGTTAGCAGTAACGCCTGCATCATAGCGTTCATCGGAACCATAACCACCATACACTTTACCGAAGACGCCTTTCTTTTTATCTTTTTTCAGTTTAAGATTGATTGCCTTTGCACGGCTGCCATCATCAATGCCATTGAATTTTGCCTGCTCGCTCATGTCATCGTATACATCTACACGGTCAACCATATCGGCAGTGAGGTTCTTGGTAGCAAGTTTGGGATCGTTATTGAAAAACTCTTTCCCATCTACATAAACCCGTTGCACGTTTTCACCCTGCGCCTTTACCGTACCATCACGTTCAACCTGCACACCAGGGAGCTTTTTCAACAGGTCCTCCACTGTGGCGTTTGGTTTTGTTTTGAAGGCATCTGCCTTGTAAGAGATGGTATCACCATTGATTTTTACCGGCGCCTCCGTGATCACTACTTCGTCCAGGTATTTATCTGCCCGCTGCAGCTTTACTGTACCAAAATCTTCTGTCTGGTTAGTTGGGCTAATGGTAAATTTCTTTTTAAATGTCCGTAATCCAACAAATGAAGAAGTAACAAGGTAGTCACCTGCTGCCAGGTTCTTAATCTCGAAATAACCGTTGTTGCTAGTCAGCGTAAAGGAAATAAGAGAGGAATCGGGAAGACTCATTACGGAAACAGTTGCATCACCCAATGGTGTAGCCGAGACAGAGTCTTGCAAATAGCCTTTTATAGTACCGGAAACTTTTTGTGCTGAAGAATTAAAACTCAAATAAATGAGTGCCAAAACAAGCAGGTAAACCTTCTTCATAAGCTTTTTGATTGTGGAGTACGAAGATATTCGGATTGATTGTGAACAGTGGTTAAATTAGGTTAACCCTGTGACGAACGGCGATGAAAGTATTTAAATGGCCCGCCATATGTTCCTTTTATTCTCATTCGGTATTGCATTTTATCTTCAAGGTTAGAAATTTGACGCATGGATACAAGAACACTCTACAACCAATGGTCGGCTACTTATGACGATGTAGAAAACAAGACGAGAGACCTCGAAAAAATGGCGGGACAAGAGATGCTTTCAACCATCGACTTTCAAAATGTGTTGGAACTGGGTTGCGGCACTGGTAAGAACACGGAGTGGTTAAGCAGGAAGGCAGTCCGTCTACAAGCAGTGGATCTTTCGGAAGAAATGATGGCAAAGGCAAGGGAAAAAGTACAAAGCAGCCACGTTTCGTTTCAGCAGGCAAACATTTCAAGAGCATGGGATTTTGTGCAAAAACAACCTGACCTGATTACCTGCAGTCTGATACTGGAACATATAGAGGACCTGCATTTTATTTTTAAAGAAGCAGCGGGAGTGATGAAAGAAAAAGGTTACTTCTATATATGTGAATTGCATCCCTACAAACAATACACAGGCAGCAAAGCAAGGTTTGAAACACCAGAAGGCCTGCAGGTGCTGGAATGTTTTGTGCACCATGTATCAGATTATTTCGTTGCAGCGAAAAGCAATGGATTTACCTGCGTGGAATTAAAAGAATGGTTTGATGAAAATGATCGGAGTAATGGTCCGCGGTTGATTTCATTTCTTTTTCAAAAAGGATAAAGTCTATCCTGCGAAGGGATAGCTTTTAAGAAACGTCCAGGGCCCTCCTTCATACTGCCAAAGATCAAACGCAACTCCAGATGCTGTAAAAGGCTGGAAGGAATCTTTCAGATGAGCTAACGTTTCCCTGGCTGTTTCCGGCGCAACCTTGTTTTGCACAGTGACATGCGGCCATAGTTTTTGTCTGTCCTGCGGTGTCAGCCAGAGCTTCCATTTATCCTGCATCTGTTTGTGCAGCTGCACTAATGGCGGACAATCTATTTTATAAGCAACGCCTTTTCCGATACTCACCACATCTGTTATGGATAAGGAAAGAGGAGCCTGCTTTTGCGCTAAAAGAAAGAGATCTTCTTCAATGCTATTTTCATTTGCCGGCAGGTGATGAAAAAGGGTAAGATGTGCGGAAAGAAAATTGCGTTCGGGAGGGAAATACATTTGCCGGAGGGTATTGAAAAAAGTGAAGGCTTCCTGGTTGAGTTGCAGAGTAATTATGAGCGGCGATAGAGATTGCATATAAGGTAAACAATGATCAACTGCTATTGTTTTTAGCGTTGAAGTATTGTAATTTAAACCTTGTAGGCCTACTGTCCATCTTCATCGTACTGCTTATGTCGTTCACAAAAGTTTGGATTCATGCTGTATGGGGCACTAAAAACCGCGAGCCTGTCTTAATTAGTGAGGTAAGAAAACTTTTGTTCAGTCATATAAAAGAATATGCCCGTTCTAAAGAAATCTTTATTCTTTGTATCAACGGCCATGTAGACCATGTGCATTGCCTGTTCGCATTGAATACAGAGCTTGCACTCGCAAAAACAATGCAGTTACTAAAGGGAGAATCCTCTCATTGGGCAAACGAGCAAAAGTTGGTTAAGCCAAAACTGTTTTGGGCGGATGAATACTTTGCCGCCTCGGTTAGTGAGTCAGTTTTGGAGAAAGTAAAGGCATATATCAATAACCAAGAGGAACATCACCGAAAGATGACCTTTTTACAGGAATACGAGATGTTCGTGGAAAAGGCAGGGATTAGAAAAAGAAACGAGCTGAATCGCTGAAACAGTTTTGGCTTGAAAGACACACCCCACCTATTTTTTAACCCCGGCCTTCAGGCTGGGGACTAAGAGCTCTAACATCTGAGTGGCCTTTAGCCCATCACTTCACCTCTTTTGTCAGAGGGCTAAAGCCCCTATCATAAGAAGCAAGTTGTTCGCCCCAGCCTGAAGGCTGGGGTTAGAATGATTGGCTTACTTCAGAAAACAAATTTCTTTTTAACTGAACAGGTATTCTACGTCTTCCTTCGACAACGCCTTCACAAACGAGGTATCATCTGCAATCAGGTCTTTTGCCAGGGCTCTTTTCTTTTCCTGCAGCTGCATGATCTTGTCTTCAATTGTATCCTTACAAATCATGCGATAAGCAAAGATGTTTTTCGTTTGGCCAATACGGTGCGTACGGTCGATGGCCTGCTGCTCTACTGCGGGGTTCCACCATGGATCGACGATGTACACATAATCCGCGGCAGTCAAGTTCAAACCCACACCACCCGCTTTTAGGGAGATCAGGAAAACTCTTGTTTCCTCATCATTCTGAAACGCCTGGATAGCTTTCTCACGATCGGGTGCTGATGTACTACCATCAAAATATTCGTACTTGATGCCAAGTTCATCAAGCTTTTGTCGGATCAATGCCAACATACCAAGGAACTGCGAAAAAACAAGTGCTTTGTGATCGCCGATATTTTCCGTTATTTCTCTTGCCAGTTCATCCAACTTAATGGAATGATTTGGGAATTTTTCTTCTTCATTTAAGATAGCAGGCGAGTCGCAGATCTGGCGCAGCTTCATCAGGCCTTGCAGGATGGTGAGCTGCGATTTTTGAATGCCCTGCTCTTCAATCGTCCCCATGATTTTTGCACGGAAATCATTGCGGTAGGCATCATAAATTTTGCGTTGCTCATCTTCCATCTCACAGAAGAGAACCATTTCGGTTTTATCTGGGAGATCCTTCGCCACCTGTTCTTTTGTACGGCGAAGAATGAAGGGATACAAGATTTTCTTTAGATGATCTTTCTGCTCTCTTTCACCAAATTTATCGATCGGGATCGCAAACTCTTGGCGGAAGAATTCTACTGACCCAAGCATTCCCGGATTCAGGAAATTCATCTGCGCATAAATATCAAACGTATTATTCTGCAACGGCGTACCACTCATGCACAAGCGATTCTTTGCATTGAGCAATGATGCTGCCTTAGTCACCTTGCTCGTTGGGTTTTTGATTGCCTGCGATTCATCAAGGATCACATAATCAAACTTCATTTGTGTGAAGAGCTTGATATCGCTGCGGAGCGTACCATACGTTGTGATGATGACATGATGCTTTAGCAAGTCACCCAGCTGCCTGCTGCGCAAAGAACCATGATGAATGTAATATTCTAGTGAAGGCGTGAACTTTTTTATCTCGTTTTCCCAGTTGTAGATCAGCGTTGTCGGGCAAACCACCAACGCTTTCATATCACCATCATTCGTTTCGTAATAGTGCTGAAGGAATGACAAGGCTTGCACGGTTTTACCAAGACCCATGTCGTCGGCTAAGATTCCTCCCCACGATACTTCACGCAAATAGTTCAGCCACTGGAAACCTGCTACCTGGTAAGGACGAAGAATGGGCTGCAAATTTTCCGGGGCCGGAATCTCTTTGATCGTATCAAACTCACGAATGCGTTCATACTTTTCCTCCAACTGAATGGTCAGCTCCTCAGCATCACGGTTTTCGTAGAGTTCATCTATCACACTTAAATGGTAGCGTGACAATTTCAGCTTGTCGGTTCTTCCCTCACCTACTCTAAACAGCAGCGAATATTTTTTCAGCCATTCTTCCGGCAGAATGCCCAGCGTTCCATCATTTAATTGAACAAACTGCTGCTTGTTGGCCAGTGCCTTTTTCACTTCTGCCACACTCACTTTCTGATCGCCAAAAAGAATGTCCACCTTGGCATCAAACCAATCGGTATGCGATGAAATGTAAATATGCGTTTGTGGCTTGGCAGTATTGAAACGGAAGTTTTTGAGCGACTCAAAACCATATACCGGAACTTTCGCCTCGTTCATGGCGTCCACAAACAGGAAGAACCAGTTGTTCTTCAAGACTTCGGCACCCTTCAACGCCAGCGAAGCTCCTTCATCAAAAGGAACAAAGTTGGAATGCAGGATTTGCAGCTTATGCAAAAATGCTTTTTCCGCTTCGCGGTTGCGGTGAACAACAACCACTTTATCGCCTTGCGGGATAATCAGTTCGCCTTTGTCTTTGCCTTTTGTATCAAATCCTTTGTAAGTATAGATCGGTTGGAAAACGAGGTACTCCCCTTTTTCCTGCAGGAACAATTTTGTTTCCGGTTCCCCGTCTTTCACTTCGTCAATCAGGCTGCGGTCGAAATCTACACGGTAGTCCTTTGTCAGCGGCATCACCTTTTTGGTAAGTGTTTGCGGCCATTGTTCGGGACTAAACTTTTCTGTGCCACCAGCAACCGTTTCTGCTAATTCCACTGCTTCTTTGTTGTCCCATACATAAAGCTGGAAGTTGTAGAGATAAACCAGCGACGCTTGCACTTCATTCTCATTTAAAGAATGCGCTACGCCATCTGTCATCACGTAACATTCAATCTCGAATTCATCATCAGACTTACTGATGTTGAAACTAGGTACGAGGTAATTGTTGCTAATCTCTACTTTCTGCAGTTGGGTAGTCTTAAATGATTTTCCATTCAGCAGTACAAACACCGGTGAACCGGCAAATTCAGCAAACAGCTTTTTCAGTTTGGGAAGAAGGTATTCAGCAATCAGCGTTTTTGTTTCGGCAGGAAGATCATCGTCTTCATGATGAATGATGTTCTCCCAAAAGCCTGCAAACGGCGAATTGCGGCTTACGTACTTATTGATCTCGCCTTCCTGCAGTTTGCGTACAAGCTGCAGCAGGTTTTTATCTTCTTCATTGTACCCTTCCGTTTCGATGTATTTCGAAAGTTCCAGCTTTTGTATGTTACCTGCAAAGGTTCCCTCTTCGTCCATCTCGCCTTCTATCAGTTCAACGGTGAAGCCCGGGTAAGCTTTTTTATTGAAGTTGTAAACGATGCCGAGCCGTTTTGCAATGACAAGCTCTTTTTCTTTTGGCTCTTCTTCTGCCACTTCCACTTTTTCAAAACGCGGAACCGAAAGTGGTGCCGGTGTTGTAATACGCTTGATGTTGCGATCGAGTACACGAAGAAACGGCTTGCCGTCTTTGTAACTGAATTCAAACTTGCCTTTCAGGTCATCGTTCAGCGAATAACCATACGCTTCCAGCAGCTTATTTTTTTCTTTATCCCAGTTACGGATGGTTTCAAAATAATGCTGTCCTTTTGTTCGCAACAGGTGAAGGAAAACGATCACTTTCGGAAGATTGAGCAAGTGGTCGGGATCGTCGTAATCAGAGCTGGTGTCGAAGTTGCGTTCTTCGTTGCGACGGATAATAACGGAATAATCATGACCACCAATATTCACCTTTGCTTTCACCGTTTCATCCTTGGCAGATTCGATCTCCGGTTTTTGTGTTTGCAGGTATTTCTCAGCTTCGTTTACTAAATCATGACTGGATAAAAGCTGGATTGTTTTTAATTCAATGGCTTTCATCTTGGCTACCGTGTGACGTTGGTCGTATGTAACATCATCAGCGGTAAGCTGGCCTTTGTCAATCATCTCCTGCAGGCGAATCAGTGAAGCCGCTTCATGGCGGCAGATATCACCTAGGTTGTAAGGACAGGCACAACGAAGTGAAAGCGTTTTAGGATCGCGGTAGTTTTGAATGTAAACTTTATAAAAGGTGGAATAGCCATCATCTTTCACACGAAAGGTTGCCGAGCCGAAAAGGTCATCGTGTTCTACCAATTCTACAAAGCCTATTGCATGTATTTTTTTACCACGGCGAATTACTTCATCGCTGCCGTGCGTATAAACGTATTTGAGTAGGTGCGGTAAAGCCAAGCGATTTCAGATTTTTTGATTTCCTGCTTCACCGCAGAGAAAGGAGAACGCCAAGTTTCGCGAAGCCAAAGCTTCTCTGCGAAAGCTCTGTTTACTCTTGTTCTCTGCGGTTAGGCCAATCGGCAAAAGTAAATGAAACTATTCCGTAAAACCTGACAAAAACGGCTATTTTCCCGTTAAAAAATTACAGAGCCGACGAATTATTTCTGAATGACCAACTTTCCATCTACGTACTCCGGTAGAATGTTCGCCAGGTCAGGCGTCAGGCAATGACGAATATCTTTTTCCAGGCCGAAATTGGTTAACCTGTGATAGTGTGAAGCATCATTCTTCTTCATGAACTCATACATATCATCCTTGGAAAGATTGTACAGGTTTTCAGCAATGTGCGAAGTGTCGCAATTAATTGTGAAGTGCTCTTTTACCCGGGAAACCACGGCACCGGCAAACATCGTGTCTTCAAAATTGGGTTTGTCCTTCCAGGCAGCGCAGCCTAGAATCACATTCTTTTTCATTGCAATCAAATGGTCGCAAACGGCTGACAGGTTTAAAAAGGAACCTGTGATAATCTCCGTAGCGCCTTTAGCAAGTGCCATGTGCAAAAGCTTGGTGCCATTCGTTGTCGTTAACACCAGAATTTTTCCTTTGATAAATTCTTCGGGGTATTCGAAAGAAGAATTGCCGTATTGTAAGCCCGGCGCAATTTGCCCATCGCGTTCTCCGGCAGTAATGCATTCGATTTGTGTTCCTAACTGGATGCATCTTTCCACGCTGTCGACAGGAATAATTTCTTTTGCGCCATTGTACAAAGCCGTGGCAATGGTCGATGTTGCCCGCAGCACATCTATCACTACGACAATCGTATTCTTTACATCATATAAATGCAAGAGAGCGGGAGAAAGACAAGTATAAAGCGTCGGTTTAGTCATTGTTTAGATATTGTTTCCACAGATTATTTTCTGCAATTCGTTTAATCTCGTTATTTCTTTCCAGCAGCAATCGTGTCATGTATTTTTTGAGAAAGATGGCATTGACTATTTTTCCCAGAATCCCGTAAGGGCTTTCAAAAGAAAATTTATCAATCATCCTCGTTGCCTCGGTAGTTGGCTCAAAAAAATGCTCGTGTCGCATTCGCTTGAAATCACCTTCCAGCATTTCGTCGGCAAAGAAAGTCGGTGGATTCATCTCCGTGATAGCAACTTTCAATTTCCTGATTTGAAACAAGTGTTTTGCTTGCCAGATTACGGTATCGCCTTTTTTCATCAGCCCTCTCTTTACAACGTCAACAACTTCTTCTTGATGATGCGTCATTGATGATTTATGCAAGTCCACACTCCTGCTTAAATTAAAAACTACATCGACAGGAGCTTTGATAAGCGTTTGAAGGTGAATAACGGGCATTAAGCAAATGGGATTTTCACCACTTTTGCCTGCAATTGCTTGTCGCGAACTTTTACAAAAATGGTGGAATCAGCTGCCGAATGATCGAGTTGTACATAACCCATTCCGATAGCTTTTCCCAGGCTTGGTGATTGTGTGCCCGATGTTACATAGCCAATCGCAGCTCCATCTTTATCACAGATCTCGTAGTGATGACGGGGAATGCCTTTGTCTACCATCTCAAAACCCACCAGCTTGCGCTTAACGCCTTCTTCTTTTTGTTTTTGAAAAATCTCTTTTGCTGTAAAGCTCTCTTTACCCAGTTTCGTGATCCAACCCAAGCCTGCTTCCAGCGGAGAGGTGGTATCGTCAATATCATTTCCGTAAAGGGCAAATCCCATTTCCAAACGCAACGTATCTCTTGCAGCAAGGCCAATTGGCTTTAATCCTTGCGGACCGCCTGTTTCAAAAATGGCGTTCCATATTTTGTCAGCAGCTCCATCTTTGTCTTCAAAATAAATTTCTACTCCACCTGCCCCAGTATAACCCGTTGCACTCACCAGTACGTTTTTCACGCCGGCAAATTCACCTTTTACAAACGTGTAATACTTCAGGTTCATGATGTCCATTTCGGTCAGCGACTGCAAAATTTTTGTGGCGTTTGGTCCTTGTACAGCCAGCAGACAGGTTTCTTCAGAAATGTTGTGCATCTCCACACCTTTATCATTGTGCTGTTGAATCCAGTTCCAGTCTTTTTCAATGTTACTGGCATTCACCACCAGAATGTACACTTTGTTTTCTTCAATGCAATACACTAGCAGGTCATCAACAATGCCACCGTTCTCGTTTGGGAGGCAGCTATACTGCGCCTTGCCGGCGGTTAATTTAGATGCATCGTTAGACGTGACACGCTGAATCAGGTCCAGCGCATTTTCGCCTTTCAGAATAAATTCACCCATGTGGCTTACATCAAACACACCGGCATTCCTGCGCACAGTGTGGTGCTCGTCGTTAATGCCGCTATACGAAATCGGCATGTTGTGTCCTGCAAACTCGGCCATCTTGGCGCCCAGATCAATATGCTTTTGGGTGAAGGGAGTATTCTTCATGCAAAAAATTTAGGGGGCAAAAATAACCGCTGATTGGTAGGATTGGTGATGGATGTGTAGGATTTTGTCGTGATGAGGCAAAACTCACATTAAAGAATGGCTCTTTTCCTTAAGAAGACGATGATTAACGGAGAGGAAAATCTCACTTGAACAATCTTGTTAATTCATCTGAAATCTTATTGATCCGCGGTTTCATTTCACGACTTGCCACAAACGGACTATTTTATCGGTACTGGCACTGGCAATCCATTTTCCATCGTGGCTAAAGCAAACATCCATTACATCGTTGTAATGTTCTGACATGGTTTGCAACAGCTTTCCTGTTTCTACATCCCAAAGTCGCATGCTCACGCCTTTGTTTCCGTCACTGTCGCCCAGAAAATTTTGAAACGCTTCACCAAGATTATCCTTGTCGCGACTACCTGTAATTAATTGTTTACCATCGGGACTAAATGCCACAGTATACACATGTGCATCTTCGGTCCTCAGGGTGCGGATGAGCCTTCCTGTACCAAATTCCCAAAGCTTAATTGTTTTATCGTCGCTTCCACTTGCAATAAATTTCCCATCGGGACTAATGGCCAACCCCACCACGGCCTGTGTATGATTGCTTAATGTCTTTACCAGTGAACCCTGGGCAATGTCCCAAATTTTGATGTCTGTATCAAAGCTGCTGCTCACAAGATAATTTCCATCGGGACTGAACCGCACCTTCCAGATATTGCGGTTGTGGCCGGAAAATGTTTTGATCAATTTTCCTGTAGTCGCCTCCCACAATCGAATGACCTTGTCTTCACCGCTGCTCGCGATGCTCCTTCCATCCGGGCTGAAAGCAACCGACCAAACCGTTCCCTGGTGGCCTTTCAGTTCAAAAAACGTTTTGTTTGCTGCCCAATCCCACAGCCGGACAATTGCATCATAGCTGGAGGTAGCAATGAATTTACCATGCGGACTGAAATCCAGTGACGTCACTCCAACGGGGTGCTTTAGCGTTTGAAGAACGGTTCCTGAATCTTTTCTCCAGACTTGCACCGTGCTATCCACACTTGCGCTGGCTATTATTGAGTCCTCCGGACTGAAACGAATGGCCCATAATTGTGCTTTATGCTCGCGGAAAGCGGCAACCGGTTTTATGAGGCCGCTGTTCAGTTCCTCCGGTTTTTCGAAAAACAATTTGTACACAATGAAGCCAGGGAGTGCCATACCGGCAACAATAAAAACCCAGAAGATAATTTTACGGCTTGCAGTTGGTGTGTTTGACATAACTCTAATGTTGAACGGAAGACAAAAAGAGTGATGCTGCTTTGCAGATCAACAGCATCACTCAGGATGGAAGTCATTCCTTATTTAAAAGCTGGAGCTACACAAAAGGCGTGACTGGAACCGCAGATAACAAAAACCCTTTCGCCTTTTGCCGTTAGTTCTTTCACTGCATCAATCAATTGTTGGTTGCGAAAGTCATTTCCAACGGCCATCATGTCGCCTAAATAACCGGGCAAGCCGTATTCGTCCGAAATGCCTCGCCAATCTGTAGTTGGAAAATATTTCTTCCAAATTCTGTCTACATCGGCTACCGTTTTTATTTCGTTTTGCAGGCCCACGTTGGCAGCTCTTTTCAAGTAAGGAGATACAAAGGCGTCTGGGTCGGAAGGTTTACCAAAACGCAGGTTGGCAAAATACGGATTGAGAATTTGTGCCACGGCAATCTGCTCTTTGCTGAATTTGGATTGCATCTTTTTTGCCAGTTCTTCTTTCGACAAATCCCAGTTGTAAAGCGGGATATCATCGCGGTTCGCCAGTTCTTTTACCTTTCCACCTTCACCGAGCTTTTCTACAGGATCCATAAACATCGGAAGTAAAAAGCCCAGGCGTCCTTCAACCAGTGCTACTGTGGGTTGCAGTCTTTCCCATTTGTCTTTGATCAGTTTAAGCTGTGGGTCCTTGGCATCACGTGTATGCTCCGCGCCAAAAATGACGACGTTGGCGGTTTCAATGATGTAAGGCTTCGCATGGTCGGCCTTGTAGCTTTTAAATAGCAGGTATTGAGCATTGGTGCTGCTTTTCGCGATATAATATTTCGGCGATTTCCAGGCAAGCAGGAACACAGCTCCGCCCAGTACCACGGCCGTTAGCACAAGCAGGCCGAGGATCTTCAATAACTTTTTCATGATAATTTTTTAATTAGTGGGAATCAGCCAATGAATCATGTTCATCAGCAGTTGTTTGTTGTCGTTGTTTCCATAGTTCATTCCAAATCGCTGGTTTTTCAGCGGGTCTTTTTGTGCTGTTAGCATGGCGGCTTCGCCGGTTACAATCACCCGGCCTTTGCCAGAAGGGAAAGCTAGCGCCTGCGACCACCCTTGCGCCGACACCGGCTTACCAAATTTGACTTTGATATCAAGATCATTTCCCTTGCGCTGCTGAATCAATTGCATTGGTTGATAGTAAGCATGTTTAGAGAAATCGAGGAGTGATGTAGCGACATCCGGACCTTTCAAACCTTGGCCAGTAAACGAAATCACTTTTGTTACATTTTTCGTGAACTTGTTTTCGGGAAGCAAGCCATTTTGTTTGGAGAAGACCAGTCGCGGATCGCCTTTTACCGTTTTGTCGCTGGTTACCGAATCTTCCACCGTACCGATGGTTGACTGCACGCCGAAACGGGATAACAAGGCCTCATTCAATTTGCTGACGGGAAAATGATCGGTGATAACGAGTAAAGCGCCGCCATTTTGAACGTAGTTGTAAACCGCTTCAATCTCCCAGCTTGTGTAAGCCGATGTATCCTTGACAGGCATTGGATTCGCAATCACAAGAAGGTCGTATTTCGCCAGGTCCACGCTGTCAAACGACTTCCTGTTCACTTCCATTTTTAAGCCATCGTTCACTAGCAGTTTGGTAAATGCCTGGTAGGTACCGTTACTGCGGTGAAAATTGCGGTGCGCTTCGTCGTACAAAAAAGTTTTGTTCGAAGTATACGTTGGCTTAGCCACATTCACATTAAAGCTCGTATCGGGTACTTGCTGGCCAAAAACAAAAGAGCAAAAGAAGTTTAACAGAAAGGTAGTTATGACTTTCATGGCAAAAGAGTTTAAAGAGGGCCCCTTTCGGAGCCCTTGAGTCGCCACCGCTTGTGCGGTACCAACTTCAACCTTGATTAAAATATTGTGGGAACAAAAGGAACAGGCATGGGGGTAGGAAGGTCGCCGCCTATTTCTCTTTTCTGCGTGGTTTCTGTGTCGCGAGGCTCGATCGTTGTCTCTTTTTCTTCTCTTGGAGCAGCGGGCTTACGGGTTTGTTCTGTACGGATAGAATCTTTTTGCGTTGAAGGTGTCGTTGGCTTTTCTGCTTCGGGGATACCAACTTCTTTCAATTTACCATCAGCTGTCATGTAGTAATCGGTATCAGGCTGCCAGTCGTAAAACCAATTATTGTCCCATTCAAAATCCCAGCGACGGCGATCCCAATGTCTTCTGCGGTTGTTACGGTCATTTTCGCTGATGCGGATGTCGTAAGGATTCAGCTTCTCAGCCACTGAATTGTCAAAACGGATCTGCTTACCCACCGGCACTTGGATCAACACCATCACTTTCTGCCCGCGGAATTTATCAGAGCTGCTCAGGCCAAACCCGCTGCTAAGTGCCAGAACATTGTCCATGCTGCTTACGCTGTACTCGATTCTCTCCGCACGGCTTAAAGCTCTTGGCCTGTTGTCACCGGCACTGTAGCGGCGCAAACTAACATGATAAAGGCTGTCATCACTTTTTTCTACAGTTACCCGAATGTTGGAAAGCTTCAATGAATCGTCGGTGATATCCCAACCCTGGTCTTCATCCGCGTTCAGCCAGCTAAAATTACCACTGTAGCGAATGGGACTACCAGGTACCTGTACAATCATTTTGGTCATTGTTGGTCGGCTCAAAGGGATTTCTCTTTCGGTTTGCTCGGTAAAACGGAAATCTTTGGCCATGCTGGAAACGAACAATGCTAATGCTACCCAACCCAATGTCCAGAGTCCACCGAAGATCCACCCGAGGTAGCGGTTCTGCGAACGAACGTTCATCACACGGCGAATGATCCAGGTAATGATACCAATCAGCGGAACGGCAAGGAAGAGAATAATGGTTCCCCACATGAAGGTCTTTTGCCAAACGCCATCAATAAGGAAAGCATTTAAAGGTTCAGCTACGCCACCAAAAGTAAAGACCAGCAGCATCACAAAAAGGGCAAACGCAATAACACCAGCAATGAAGAGGAAAAAGGCTTTGAAGACTACACCAATGGCGTGACCAATACCAGTAGCCACAGGTCGTGCAGCGGTTGATGCCTCGTGGGCAAAGGTTCTACCACGTGTGTTGGCAAATTCAGCAGCTCTGTTTCCTAAATTCTGGGCAGAAGTTTTGACTTCCTCACCCCAGGCTTTTGCCCGGCTTCCAAAGTTTTCCATACCTTCTTGAACGTTTTGGCGAATACGATTAACATCTACTTTTTCCCCACGCATTTCCATTTTGTCGTACGGTGTTTTGGCTTCGGGAAGCACAATCCACAATACAATGTAGGCAATTACAAAGGTTCCTGTGAGGGAGCCGGTTGCAATCTCAAACCCAAGATCATTGTCGAACGGTGAAAAGATGATGTTTAATATAGTGAAGACAACCTTAAGCAGGATAGGTGCTGCAAAGATGGCGCGGATTGTCCAGGTATTTTTATTGAAATAAGCTGCAAGGCCGCCCGCTACCCCACCAAGGATGCGGTCGTCAGGGTTGCGAAAAAAACGCTTCCCTGAATATCTTTGAACGCTGCTTGTTGGTAAAACAACCCATAATACGATGTAAAGAAGAAAGCCCAGGCCAAAACCGCCAAAGGTGATAATGGCAAAAATGAGGCGCACAACCGTAGGATCAACGTTCATGTAGGCGGCAATGCCGGCGCAGACACCACCAAGGAACTTATCATCGGCGTCGCGGTACAAACGACCTTTAAAACGCTGTCCGCTGCTTTGCTGGTAAGAATAATTACCCACGGTATTGTTATCCCCTGCTGATGTAGAGCCAGTTGTGGTGGTATCGCCTTCAGCCGCTTCGAAATCTTCTACACGGCCCATGGCATTGATGATCTCTTCGATATCATATTCCGTTACGCAGGCTGCACCCTTGCGGATTTTTTCATTCATCAATTCTGCAATGCGGCTTTCGATATCGTTAATAATCTCATCGCGGCCTTCTTCCCTGGCGAAATAACGCCGGAGGCTTTCGATGTAACGTTGCAAACTATCGTAGGCGGCATCCTCGATGGGAATAACCCGGCCCGATAAGTTTATATTGATAATCTTTTTCATTGTACTGTGGTTGAAGTGGTTTAAGAATTTGGTTGCTCTTCTTTTTTGGTCAGCGTATTCACGGCATTGGATAATTCGATCCAGGTTTGCTCCAGTTCTTTATAGAACGCTTCACCTTTTTCGGTGAGGGAGAAATATTTGCGGGGCGGCCCCGAATTGCTTTCTTCCCAGCGGTACGTGAGCATTTCGGCGTTTTTCAGGCGGGTCAGAAGCGGGTACAGGGTTCCTTCCAGGATGCTCATGTTGGCACCTCTCATCTCTTCCACAATGTCACTGGGGTAGGCCTCACCCCGGCGAATAATGGAGAGAATGCAGAACTCCAGTATTCCCTTCTTCATCTGGCTCTGTGTATTTTCAATGTTCATGATTTCTCTCGTTTTTAGCCTCGCCTCCAAACCACCGGTTTTGGCGGTTTGGTAGGGTCAGCTGATATATGTTGATGTTGTTGACACAACAAAGATATAGCGGAAACTTGGTACTATGCAACACATAGTACCAAGTTTTTTCAGGAAGCTTAGAAAGCTTAGGGCTAATGAATTGCGTAACTATTTGATCCTTATTACCTTATCACCTCAATAAATTTTTTCGAAATTTACAAGTGGCTGAATTTAATGATAAGTGAGCGGCTTCTGCCATAAACTCGACGGAAAACAAAAAAGCCACTACCAGTACGGTAGTGGCTTAAAAACTCTGTCGGTTGTCTTATTTTTTTAGCCCAATTTCTCTTAACCGCTCATCCAAATACTCTCCTGCCGTTGCATCTTCATAGGCTTTCGGATGCGCTTCGTCAACAGTGCTTGGCAAAGACGCCAGGCTCATATTGCTCTTCGGATGCAGGAAGAAAGGAATGGAAAAACGTGAAGTGGCCCACAACTCTCTTGGTGGGTTTACCACGCGGTGTGTTGTAGAACGCAGTTTGTTGTTGGTTAAACGCTGCAACATATCGCCAACGTTCACCACAATTTGCTCCGGTAAAGAAGTTACACCAACCCAATCGCCTTGTTTGGTCAGAATTTGCAAGCCATCTGCAGACGCACCAACCAATAACGTAATCAGGTTAATGTCTTCGTGCTGCTCGGCACGAATGGCTGATTTGGGTTCGCTTTTGATTGGCGGGTAGTGAATAGCCCGCAGGATAGAGTTCCCGTTATGCACCCATTCATCAAAATAATTCTCATCTAACCCCAAATAAAGTGCTATGGCCTGTAATAAGGACTTCCCACTTTTTTCAAAATTGCGGTAAGCTTTATAAAGTGTAGGCGTGAATTGCGGCACCTCTTCTACTACCACGTTATCAGGATAGTCTTCGGTTTTTTCGCCGTCTTCTACCGTTTGGCCATATTGGAAAAACTCTTTCAGGTCCGGCGCATCAAAACCCTTGGCATGTTCACGGCCAAAAGAAGTGTAGCCACGCTGGCCCGCTAGCTCTTTCTTTTCGTAACTCAGTTTTACATCATCGGGCAGGGCAAAAAATTGTTGCACGTATTTATACAAATCAGCAATCAGGTCATCGGGTATGCCGTGATTCTTCACCGCCACAAAACCAACTTCCTCGTAGGCTCGGCCTAACTCCTGTACAAATTTTTGTTTACGGGTTTCATCGCCGCTTAAAAAATCAGACAGGTCAACAACAGGTATGTTCATATTCGCAATTTTTAAGAGCTCCAAAATTACGGTGCACACTGCACATTACGGCAAGCCTGTTTTCCCAGAAAATTCCGCGTCCTGATTACTGCTTTGCTTCCTGCAGGTAAGCGGTTTCCTCATCAGTTATTTTCATGATTCCATACCGCTTGACTTCATTGATATGCATCTCATCGAGTGCATTCATTACATCCTGGTAAGAAGCAGAAGCTGTTGGCTTGATGGCAACCATCAACCTATCTTTCTCACCCGTTGTTTGGAGTAGTTGCTGTTTGGCCCTGATTAGGCTTCCGACGCCGCTCTGTACATCATAGGTTGATTGCTTGATCTGGTTTAATGCCTTTGCTTCGTTCCAACTTCCTGGATAGACCACTACTTTTTGTTTATCTACAAGGAGTGTGAGCAGTGTTTTACTTTGCACATCTTGGATGCCCTCCTTTGCCGGCATCGTAAGTTTGGTAACGGTCGGTTCGGTCAGTGACGATGTAAAAATGAAGAATGTAATGAGCAGGAACCCTAAGTCCACCATGGGTGTCATGTCAATCTTTACCGAATGAAGTTTTGTGTTTGATTTGCCAACTGGCAGGGGAAGAATTTGCGCCATAAGCCGGTTTTCTGCTGAGACGGTAAAGCGGCCATTTTCCATAAAAAGAAGTCATTCTCTGTTCTTAATTATCTTTCCCAGCGGATGCAGTTAACGATCATTGGTAAATTGAAAGGATGGCTTGGCCAGAAGTCCACTGCGCTGCTTTGTTTACTGGTTGCCGTTATCAGCAAGTCGGCGATTGCATTGTCGTACTCGAGTTTAAAAGGCGACAAATCACTTTACCTTCTTTTTGCAAAATCGTTTTTAGAGACAGGCGTCTTAGCCGAACCGGTGCAGGTAGCTGAAAACGGCGCCGCTTATTATTTATACAATCCGGCTGTTCATTCGCCGCTGTATTCTCTGATGGCTGCTCCTTTTCTTTGGTTGACAAAATCGTATTTCCTTTCGCAATACATTTTGGCAGTTCTCAGCTGGGTTATTTTCTACGCTGCCCTTTATCAGGTTGTTCGGTTTATTTTTCGGCAAAGCTGGCAAGTCAGTCTGTTCTTGCTTTGCTCTGCTTTCTTCATCTATCCGCATGAATTATCCTCACCGCCAAAAGACACCTTCGCTATCGGATTTGTTTTATGGGGCATCGTACTGATTAATCAACTACTGGCACCAAATCCAAAAAGGCTACAGGCAATTTTTCTCGCCATTGTGTTGGTTTGTCTTGCAGCCATCAAACTGCTTTATGTACCGGTAGCAATTGTGTTGTTATTAGCCAGTCTGTTTTACTTCTTTTATAGAAGAAAAACGCATTTACAAACAGCAGCGATTTTCGTTGGAACGCTTTTCTTACTCTGCATTCTTATCTACTTTTTAATCTTCCAACCGGCCTACGGGCTTGCAAATCCAAGTGTACAGCTTAGCCAGAACAGCACCAATACAGGCGGTGGATTTCATCCTGACTATTTGCAATACACTTACCCTTTCGTCACCTCTTCTCTATTCAATACTCATTTGTGGGCTGTACAGCTGGAACGGTTCACACCACTTTCTTTTACCGAAGTGATGCAGCTTTTCTTTCGGATTGATGTGGTGTTGTTTATAGGATTAAGTGTTTTACTCATTAGGTTCCTGAAACGAATAGCATCGAACGTAGCCCTTACTCTTCTCGTTTGTGCATCACTTACAATGATCGGTGTTGTATGTGGCCTGTCGCTGATTGGCCAGGGCACCATTTACAAATCAAGCGGTTCGTTCTGGACATTCGTGATGGATGCACGGTCGTTTCTGTTGCCGATGATCACGTTGCAGATCGCACTGTTTCTTTTTGTGTTTGGAGCGACGAAACTCCGCTTGCTGCGTACAGCTGCCGCCCTTTTATTTTTTACTAGTTGTGCTCACGGTCTTTATTTCACAGCAAAAGAAGCAACCTCATTAAACAGCGGTAGTGATGCGGCCAGCAATGATGCACAGACGAGAATCATTGCACTGCTTTCTTCTCAACAAAACGCCGGTTTTAAACTTGTAACATCTGATCATTTCTTACGACGATATGCCCAAGTGAATAACCATGAAGTATATAGCTTCAGCAGCCTGCCGGCCAACTTTTCATGGATGAAAAAAGGAGATCGTTTTCTGGTAGCAACTTTTCCACAGGATTCTGTCTACCGAAATCGTTTTCCAACTGCTGACTTAATAGTAATGGATACAATCCGGCCTTTCGTTCTTCACCAATACATCGTGAAATAATCAGGAGACAAAATGAGCAGAATCAAACTTGCAGTCGGATAAGTCTTCATCTTTGCAGCATGAAGACCATCGTTGTTCCTACTGACTTCTCTGCTGCAGCCGAGCATGCTACAATTTATGCGGCGCAATTAGCTAAAGTAGTAAACGCTTCCGTTTTACTGATGCATGTTTACCAGTTGCCTATTGCGATGAATGATTTCCCGGTAATGATTGTATCAGCAGAAGAATTAAAAAAGAACGCAGATGAAGGGTTGAACCGTGTAAAACAAAATGCAGCGAGACAGGCACCTGATGTACAGTTCGAAAGTGAAAGCCGCATGGGTGATGTTGTTGACCAGATCAACGAAGTGTGCGAAGGCCGCGAGGTTGTCGCTCTGGTCACCGGAACAAAAGACCTCAGTGGCTTTGAGCGGTTTTTGATGGGTAACACCACTCTTTCTATCGTAAAAAACAGTAATTATCCTGTGCTGGCTGTACCGGAAGGTGCTGCTACCAAGGTACCGATTAAGATTGCCCTGGCAATTGACTTTCTGAATACAGACGAAATTCCCGTCGAAAAAATAACAACGCTGGTGCAGCAATTAGGAGCAGAGCTGCACATCATTCATGTGGAAGAAGATGACAATGCACATTCTGCTGATGCACTGCCTGCCGGTTTGCAAACAGCTACTTATCATTCATTGAAAGAAGATGATGTGGCGGAGGGCATTCAGCAGTTTGTTACCAACGAGCAGATCGACCTCCTGGTTGTTTTGCCCCATAAGCATAGTTTTTATGAACGCCTTTTTACAAGGCAACATACAGAAGGAATCTTGCGTTCAACACCAGTGCCGGTTATGTGCCTGCGATAACAAAAAAGCCTCCGAGTGGAGGCTTTTTTGTTATTTGATGATACTAGATTCAAGATATGTACTGTCAATCGTCATTTGCATTCCAAGCATATCCATGCGGGACACTGCTTCAATCGGTCCAACGCCTTTGGCATAATACTGTTCGCCGACCGCTGTCGTCATGCCAGCCACACTCTGGCGGTAGGTGATTTTGATTACATTATTGTATTGCTTTCCGTTGACGGTTCTTTGTCCGCCGGTATTGATAACCTTGTACTCCATCAACGCATTTGCTCCGGAGGCTGAAAGGACATCATTCCAGGTTGTACCGACTGCTGCATCTTTTAAATAGGTGTTCGTCACCCATCCGCCTGTTTGAGGGAAAACTGCATACGTTTTGTAAACACCATTGACTTTGGAGATATACTGCCGGCCGCCAACACTGTGGTTAAACTTGAAATATTTAAGCCCGCCAATAGTTGTGTCGGTGCCTAAAGAAGTCATGGTATAGTTTCCTAACGAGGTAGATACCATATTCCATTTAGAATCGGCGGTTGTAGGCTGGTAGTCACTACCCGTTGTGTTTGTGCCGTTCGTGGTGCCCGGTATAGTTGTTGAGTTGCTGTCTTGAAACTCGATTTCTTTCTGGCAAGAGGCCATAAGCAGCACAATAGCCACGGCCTGGATCATTTTTTTCATAAGCAGTTAATTCGCAGCCAAAATACGGTTTTCCTAGAATTCTGCATTCTTCGGTGTACGAGGAAAAGCAATCACGTCGCGGATATTTCCCATGCCGGTAACAAACTGCACCATGCGTTCAAAGCCTAAGCCAAACCCTGCATGTGGCACGGTTCCAAACCGACGGGTATCAAGATACCACCACAATTCTTCTGCTGGTATATGCATGGCATTCATCCGTTCTACTAACTTGTTGTAACGTTCTTCCCGTTGCGAACCACCTACGATTTCGCCAATACCCGGTGCCAGTATATCCATGGCAGCAACGGTTTCGCGACCGGGCTCACAACCATCGTCCTGCCGCATGTAAAATGCTTTGATGGCAGCGGGGTAATTGGTAACAATTACCGGCTTTTTGAAATGCTTTTCCACCAGGTAACGTTCATGTTCGCTCTGCATATCAATGCCCCACTTCACATCGTACTGGAATTTTTTCTTCTTGTAGTGGTTCGATTGCAGTAGGATGTCAATTGCTTCTGTATAGGTAATGCGTTCAAATTTGTTGTCGAGGACGAACTGCAATTTCTGAATTAAATCCAGTTCGCTTCTTTCGGTTTGTGGCTTTGATTTTTCTTCTTCCAGCAAACGCTGACGCAGGAACTCGAGGTCATCCGCATTGTGCTCCATCGCATGACGAATGATGTATTGTATAAACTCTTCCGCAAGGTTAGCGTTATCTTCCAAATCATAAAAAGCCATCTCGGGTTCAATCATCCAGAACTCCGCTAAGTGACGAGCTGTATTGGAGTTCTCCGCTCTGAAGGTGGGTCCAAACGTATAGATATCACCAAGTGCTGTAGCACCTAACTCACCTTCCAATTGTCCGCTTACTGTTAAGTTAGTAGAGCGACCAAAGAAGTCTTCACTGAAATCAATGGAGCCATCTTCTTTGCGCGGTGGATTGTCGAATGGCAGCGTTGTTACCCGAAAGGTTTCGCCGGCACCTTCCGCATCACTAGCCGTGATGATAGGTGTGTGCAGGTACACAAAGCCTTTTTCATTGAAGAACTTGTGCACCGCAAAAGCTAATGAGTGACGAATGCGAAACACTGCCGCAAACGTATTGGTACGGAAGCGCAGGTGTGCTTTCTCACGTAAAAATTCCAGGCTGTGTTTTTTGGGTTGCAGTGGATATACTTCAGCATCACTATCGCCAAGAACTTCTACTTCATCTGCTTTCACTTCCACTTTTTGTCCCTTGCCAAGAGATTCAATCAGGGTACCCGTTACTTTCAACGAAGCAGAGGTAGTAATGCGTTTTAAAAACTCGTCATCGTATTTACCCAACTCGATAACGATCTGCAGGTTATTATTGGTAGAACCGTCATTCAACGCTACAAATTGGTTATTGCGGAAAGTGCGAACCCATCCCATCACCGTTACTTGTTGCCCTTGCGGCGTTGTATTCAGCAGTTCTTTAATCTTGATACGTTTGTTAAACATAGGGTGCAAATATATACTCCTTGCCGCTACAGGAGGATTTGTTAAAATATGATTGCATAGGACTTAGTACGCTCTGATCAACTTTGTTGCTGCAACCCCTAGAAACATTGTTACAGAGAGCATTTTAAAAGGGAAACGAGGCCTCTGCATAGCGAAAAAAATTTTTCCTTTTTAAGCATTTCACCGTAAACTTGCACCGGAAACAGTTGAGAGCTCATACCCTTATCACTCCCAACAACGGCTTTTTCAAAGATTCCATTCAAAAAATCAATCAAAAATTATAACCGCCGTCGGTGTTGACCAGCCCTCTTAAATAAGATTTCTATGTACGACATTTTGCAGTTGAACGACATGCTTCTACCTGAACTACAGGATATAGCCGAAGAATTGAAGATTGAAAATTTTAAAAAATTAGGAAAACAGGATCTCGTTTACAAGATATTGGACAAGCAGGCGATTGTAGGAAGTGCTGCAAAGAATGGTGGCGCTGCCGCTGCTGCCGGCGAAAAACCAAAGCGTAAACGCATTATCAAAACCTCTACCGCTAACTCAACCGAAGAAGCAGTGGTAGAAGATACATCTGTGCCTGCTGCTATTGAAGCAGCTGCGGAAGAACCTAAAAAACATGTTGCCCTGAAAAAAAGTGCGCCAGCTAAAAAAGAAGCGCCTCAGAAGCGTGGCCGCAAAAAGCAGGATGATGATGAACAGCCAAACGACGAAGCCCAAGTAAACTCGCAGCCTGCTACTGTTCAGGAGTTGCCTTTGCAAGAGCCCCAACAACAACAACCACAACAGCCACAGGAAGAACCACAAGCTGGCGAAGTTCCATCCGTAGAAATTCCGGAAAGAGGATCGCAGATTAGTAAGTTTTTTCCGCAGAGAGATCAACGTCGTGAGCAACAGCAGCAGCAACAAACCTTCAACATTGAATTTGATGGTATCATTACCGCCGAAGGTGTGTTGGAAATGATGCCTGATGGCTATGGTTTCCTTCGCTCATCTGATTATAACTACCTCTCTTCCCCGGATGATATTTATGTTTCTCCATCACAAATCAAACTGTTTGGTTTAAAAACAGGTGATACCGTAATGGGTTCCGTTCGTCCGCCGAAGGAAGGTGAAAAATATTTTGCTTTATTAAAGGTTGACCAGATCAATGGAAAAAGCCCCGAGGAAGTTCGCGACCGTGTACCATTTGATTACCTCACACCACTTTTCCCTTACGAAAAGCTGAACCTGTTCGATGAAGCAAACAATTACTCTACCCGCATCATGGACCTATTTACCCCAATTGGTAAAGGCCAGCGTGGTTTGATTGTAGCCCAGCCGAAAACAGGTAAAACCATGCTCCTGAAAGCAGTGGCGAATGCCATTGCAAAGAATCATCCTGAGTGCTACCTGATGGTGGTACTGGTGGATGAACGTCCGGAAGAGGTAACTGATATGGAACGCAGCGTAAAAGCAGAGGTAATTGCTTCTACGTTTGATGAACCGGCCGAAAAACACGTGAAGGTCTCTACCGTCGCGTTACAAAAAGCAAAGCGCCTGGTAGAGTGCGGACACGATGTAGTTATTCTATTAGATTCTATCACTCGTCTGGCTCGTGCACATAATACGGTAGCTCCTGCATCTGGTAAGGTATTATCAGGTGGTGTGGAAGCAAACGCTATGCAGAAGCCAAAGCAATTCTTTGGTGCTGCCCGTAAAATTGAACACGGTGGTTCTCTAACCATCATTGCTACGGCACTGGTTGATACTGGTTCTAAAATGGACGAAGTAATCTTTGAAGAATTTAAGGGAACAGGTAACATGGAATTGCAACTGGATCGCCGTTTGGCAAACAAACGTGTATTCCCAGCCATTGACATCGTTGCATCTTCTACCCGCCGCGATGACCTGTTACTGGAGAGAGATGTACTGCAGCGCATGAACCTGCTTCGTGTTTATCTCAACGATATGAATACGGACGAGGCTATGAATGAATTGCTCAAGCGTATGCGGGGCACCAAAAGCAATGAAGAGTTTTTAGCGTCTATGAATGGCTAAACTGAACTATATTTTGCGAAGGACACAAGCAATTGTGTCCTTTTTTATTTCTAGCTTACTAAAGTCCCTAAAGCAGCCCCATCCATAAACTCCAAACACGGCACTCCAAACCCTTACTGCCGTGGTCCCATTTTTGTACAATCAAGGTGAAACAAATTGTAGAGACTATGAAACAAAGAATTCTTGGCTTTTGTGCGGCAGCGGTAATCGTAGGATTAACTGCTTGCAGCAATGACGGCGGATCCGCATCCAACACAAATGATTCAGCAAGCACAGCAACAAACACCACAACGGGTACAGAAACAACAACTAGTACTACGACAAGTGAAGGCGCTTATGCTGCAATGGCTGATAGCGTAGAAAGAAACAGCCAGCAAGGCTATTATCTAAACCCACGTACGGGAAAAGCATACAACAATTTAAAAGTTGACCGTTCCACAGGACGTATCACCAGCGAAGCAGGCGAACCTGTATGGCGTTATGTTGACCGCCGCAACTGGTGGGTATACGGTGGCGACAATTGGGGCCAGGTTGGAGAAGCTAAAATGCAGGGAGAAAAGCTGATGTACAAAGGCGATAATGATCAGTGGGTGGATTACGATGCACGGTGGAAGAAAGATGACGGTGACATGGAGAAAAAGTGGAAGTCAGAAAACGGCGACGCTAAAATGAAAGTGGAAAAAGACGGTGACATCAAGATCAAAGATGGTGATACTAAAATCAAGCACGATGCTGACGAAGGTGAAACCAAGATCAAATCGGACGGAAAGAAAACAAAGATTGACAAAGATGGAAATGTAAAGCAGAACTAAGTTTTGCCGCAGAATAAGAGAGCTTCCTTCGGGAAGCTTTTTTATTTTAGGATACATTTGTTTGCATGAGGCGCTTACCGATTGAGACGTTTTTGGAAGAAAGTAAAGGTGCTCTGGTGCTGGATGTTCGTTCACCTGGCGAGTATAACCATGCCCATCTTCCCGGCGCCGTAAGTCTGCCCCTGTTTACCGACGAGGAACGGAAAATTGTAGGAACTACTTACAAGCAGGTAAGCCGCCAAGATGCTATCAAGATCGGCCTTGACTTTTTTGGGCCAAAGATGAGGGGCATGGTAGAAGAGGTGGAGAAGTTGGTACGCTGCAGACGGGGTATAGCCGGCAACGAAGAATCACCAGTTAATAACACAGTTTTCATTTATTGCTGGCGCGGCGGTATGCGTAGTGGCGCTGTGGCCTGGCTGCTCAATCTCTACGGATTTAACGTAAGCGTATTGAATGGCGGCTACAAAGCCTTTCGCAACTGGGTCATCAAGGCAAATGAATTCCCTTATCCCTTGCAATTGCTGGGTGGCTACACTGGTTCGGGCAAAACAATGCTTTTGAAAGAACTGGAAGCTGCAGGTGAACCAGTGTTAAATCTCGAAGAACTGGCTTCTCACAAAGGCTCTGCGTTTGGTAATCTTGGGATGCCTGCCCAGCCATCACAAGAAATGTTTGAGAACTTGCTGGCGGTAAAGGCGCAATCATTGGTGGGAAAACCTGATACTCATTCTTTGTCTGCTTTGCCAGAAGACGTTTCTGAAGAGCTGCAGAAACGAATCTGGATTGAAGACGAGAGCCAACGTATTGGCCATATTAATATTCCTGCTGGCTTTTGGGAAAACATGCGCAGATCACCCATTTGTTTTATTGATGTTCCTTTTCAAGAAAGGCTGGACAACCTGGTTGCCGAATATGGGAACCTCGACCGCGAACGAATGGTGGCCGCCATTGAACGCATTTCTAAACGCCTGGGACCACTTGAAACCAAACTGGCTATTCAATATCTCCAAGAAGACAATCCAAGAGAAAGCTTCCGAATCCTCTTGCATTACTACGACAAACGCTACGTCAAAGGCCTTCATAACCGCGATAACCTGGATGCGTTGCTAACGAAAATTCCCTGCGAAAAAGTAACCGTTACCAATGCAGCCTTAGTTTCGCAGGTTCAACAGGTGTCTACTTATGCAGGAACCAATTAAACTTACACAGTTTTCGAAAGGCGGTGGATGTGGTTGCAAGATTGCGCCATCAGTCTTACAGCAGATTCTTACAACAGAAAACAAGCAATCATTTCAACAGTTACTCGTAGGGAATGAAAGCAGCGACGACGCAGCCGTGTATCAACTCGATAACGATTCGGCGGTTATCTCTACCACTGATTTTTTTGTACCAATTGTAGACGATCCGTTTGATTTTGGAAGGATTGCTGCGGCCAATGCTATCAGCGATGTGTATGCCATGGGCGGAAAACCCCTGATGGCAATTGCTATTCTTGGCTGGCCCGTTGATAAGCTCTCAGTAGAAGAAGCAAGAAAAGTATTGGAAGGCGGAAGAGCCATTTGTGCTGAAGCAGGCATTCCGCTTGCCGGCGGTCATACGATCGACACCGCTGAGCCTATTTTCGGTTTGTCGGTTACTGGTATGGCTCACCCTTCACACATTAAAAAGAATAGTGCAGCAAAAGAAGGCGACTTTCTGTTTCTTACAAAACCTATCGGAGTTGGCGTGTTATCAACAGCCTTGAAAAGAGCCTTGCTGAATGCAGAACATTACTATGTGCTCATCCGTCAAATGACTTCGCTGAATGCCATTGGCGAAGCATTGGGTAAGATGGACTCCGTTCATGCAATGACAGACGTTACCGGCTTTGGACTTTTGGGACACTTAATTGAAATGGCAGAAGGAAGCGGCCTGAGTGCAGAATTAGATTATGGCGCAATCCAAAAGATTGCTGGCCTTGATGACTACTTAAAACAACGCACCATCCCGGATGCTACTTTCCGCAACTGGAACAGCTACAGCAGCAAAGTACATTTTGAGGCTGGCGTTGATGTGATGGAAGCCTTTAACCTCCTCCCCGATCCGCAAACAAATGGTGGGCTATTGATTGCTTCAAATAATGAAGAGGCATTAAAAGAAGTGCTTTCGGCAAATGGATTATCCGATCACCTGACACCAATTGGGAGGTGTGTAGCAAAAAAAGAAAAAGTCATTTATGTTTTACCATAAACGACCTTCTTTCAAGTGCTTTATATTTTTATACAACAACTAATTCGTAGAAATTATCTGGCTGTAAGTATTTGTTGGCAAGTCCTTGCAGTTCTTCGGCAGACACTGTTTTGATGGTCTCAATTTGTTTATAGAAGAAGCTTTCGTCCAGATCATTCAGGATAATATTCTTCCAACGATTGATGATCTGGAACGGTCCATCTAAGTCACCAAGGATAGAGCCAATCATGTAATTGCGAACAAGCAGCAACTCCTCGTCGTCGATGGGTGCATTACGCAATCCTTCCATCTCTTTGTACACTTCTACAATTGTGGCTTCGCAAACATCTCTTCCGGCTTCGGTACTGATCACCCAGGCACTTGATTGAATGTGATTTTCGAGGTAGCTGTAAATGCCATAGGTATACCCTTTTTCTTCCCGGATATTGCTCATCAGGCGGGAACCGAAAAAGCCTCCAAATGCATTATTCAGCACCTGCACCTTCGTAAAATCCGGGTGATGACGGTTCGGAAACGGTGTTCCCATTCGTATGGCTCCCTGTACTCCCTGCGGGTCATTCACCACACGGTATTTTTTTTCTGGCGCAGGTGCTATTGATAAATCACCAACCGGCACTTGTTTAAAAGGCAGGTCGCCGAAGTGCTGGTCGAGCAAAGCAACAATATTTTGCGGCAGTTTACCGGCAGCAAACATCACGAATTTGCCAGATTGGTAATAGCTCTTGTAGAACTCGAGCAACTCCTCGCGGTTGAGTGCATCAAAATCCTCAAAGCGGGTGAAGCGGCCATACGGATGTTCCTCACCATACAGGTAAGTATCAATCAAACGTCCGGCAACAAAATCTGACTTCTTCAGGTTTACCCGAAGGCGCTGCTGCATGTTTTGTTTGTATGTCGCCAGCTCGTCTTCTGGGAAAACGGAATCAGAGATCATTTCTCTCACCACCGGCAGCAATACATCGAGGTGTTTGCTTAAACAGTGAAGCGTGATGGTAGCTGTTTCGTTATAACAATTGCGATTTAGGTAGGAACCATAATACTCAAAATGCTCATTCAATTGAAAGGCATTCTTCGTAGATGTGCCATTCTTCAACATAAAATTGGCAGTAGCGGCTACCAAGTTTTTGTTTTCAAACCAGTTGCCGGCATAAAACACCCATTCCAGTTGCAGTACGTCTTCTGCGCCGGCATTAACGGCGTATACGTCAGCACCATTCTTTAGCGTCGCTTTTTCGTAGGGTTTTAACTGCAGGTTAAATTCAATCGCGTCTTTTATGTGGGGCGGGGTTTTCCGATCGAGTGTTTGTATCATTTTCTAAATCCTATTTCGTGTTTTTGAGGAAGGTAAGTCTCTTCCTCTATGTTATAGATCTCGGCCAGCGTAATGGGCTGGCTGAAGCTTTTATCGATACCGATTTTTTGTGCAAGGCGATTGGCTGTTGCGGGCTGTAAGGGTTGAAACTCGTACATGCCCAGCAACCGTCCTTTGCGCAGTAAGGCTGCATCAAGTTCAGTATGCATCATATTGAAGGTGCAGATGACCGGGATGTGAAGGCACTGCCCTAGTAAGCCGTCGGAGAGGTTTAGCAGGTTGGAGATGGCACTGCTGTCACTGCCCATGCGTTTGCTGATCACATTGTCCGCGTCTTCCAGCACCAGGATGCTTTCTTCCTGGTCCATTAAAAAATTAATGAGCTCCGGTGAGGAAATATGCGAAGCCATGTAAGGCGGAAAATAAATCATGCGCTTGGCCAGTTGGCTTGCCAGGTAACGGATGTAAGTTGTTTTTCCTGTGCCCGGCTTGCCATGAAGTAAGACCAGCCCATGGCTTTTTGGCTTTTGCAGCTTTTCAATCACACGGTTGCTGAAGGCATAAAAGTCATCGTTGTAATGATCCTCAATGTCCACGGCATCGCCAATGTGTTTGAATTCCTTCAAATGAAAATGACCATGAATGGTAGTGATGAAGCTGAAATGCCCTTTGTGATCTTCTTCTTTTTCCTTTACCAGCGTTTGCAGCAATGCTTCGATCTTTTGCAAGGTTTCGCCGTCGGCAGAAGGCAGAAAGTACAACGTCGCCGCCATGCTTTCATAATCGTTGCGGTAACGAATCCAGACATTTTTTTGCAAAAACCAAACGCGTTGCTTCTGCTTATACTTGCTTTCTTTCTTTATGAACTCCTGTTCGCAATAGTCGGCTTTCCAACGATCCGGGAATTGTGCATCCAGTTCTTTTTCGAGGGCAGAGTAATCTACCCGGTAAAAGGTTTTTTTATTCGGCACCATCCCGTTCTGATGAAAAAAATAGGCGGCTACTTTCAGGTCGTCGTCGGTATCGTACACACTCGACAAGTGGCTGCTCAAATCTTCATCTTCGTTGTTGAAGAACATATTACTGACTGTTTTTAGCGTAGTAATACATTGTGCTGCTGTTTTCCTCGCGGAAAATTTCCCGGCTCAGGTTCTGGATATCATCTACTGTAACCTTGTTGTAGCGGTCCAGCTCCGAATTCATCAGCCCTGCATCACCCAACAGCTCGTAATAAGCCAGGCTATTGGCCCGGTTCATCACACTCATGTCTTCAAAGGCAATGGTGCTTTCGGTTTTGTTCTTTACTTTTTCCAGTTCTGCTACAGAGATCTTTTCATTCTTGATCTTTTCCAGTTCTTCCTCGATAGCCTTCTCTGCTTCTTCCATGGTCACACCTTTTACCAGCTTGCCTTCAATGGTGAGCAGGCCGGCATCGATGGTACCGAAGTGGTAGCATTCAATATTGCTAAATAGTTTCTTTTCTTTTACCAGTGCTTGGAACAAGCGAGATGAACCACCACCGCTCAGCACTTCCGTAATCAGGTCCGACACATAATAGCGATGATCCATGCGGCTGTAGATATGCCAGGTTTTGTAAAACGCATCTAGCGGAACAGGGGCATGGACTTCCAATCGCTTGGCCGCCTGCTGTGCTGGTTCTTGGGGTAATTGACGAACGTACTTCTCACCGCTTTCAATCGGGCCAAACCATTTTTCCGCCAGCACTCTTACTTGTTCTGTGGTAACGTTTCCTGCCACTACTAAAATGGCATTCACTGGGCGGTAATGCTTGAAGAAAAAGTCTTTTACATCCTGCAGGCTGGCGGTTTCGATGTGCGATAATTCCTTGCCGATGGTCATCCACTTATAAGGATGCACGTCAAAGGCGAGGTCTCTGAGTCTCAGCCAAACATCGCCGTAAGGCTTGTTGAGGTAATGCTCTTTGAATTCTTCCATTACCACTTTGCGCTGCACTTCCAAGCTGTTTTCGCTAAAACCAAGTGAGAGCATCCGGTCACTTTCCAGCCAAAAAGCCGTTTCCAAGTTTTCGGCGGGGAGTTGTATGTAGTAATTGGTAAGATCGTTGGTTGTGTAAGCATTATTCTCCCCGCCGGCCATCTGCAATGGCTCATCGTACACCGGAATGTTGATAGAACCACCAAACATCAGGTGTTCGAACAAGTGAGCAAAACCGGTACGGGACGGGTTTTCATCTTTTGCACCTACATCGTACAACACATTCACTACTGCCATGGGGGTGGAGGTATCCTGGTGCACCAATACCCGCAGCCCGTTATCTAACGTAAATCGTTCAAAATTGACCACTCTGTTTTCTGTTTTAATGAAGCCCTGAAAATAAATACAGGGGTGTAAAAGTATCTCAAAAGCAGCAATTCAGGCGAATGCCGGCGGAAGGGCTCAAATTCGCCGCCTTATTGATTTTTCAGGATGTTTTTCACGCGGAATTCGTACTGCAGTATCTGGCCGCCGCGCTGCACGATCATCTTTATCTTATCTCCGGCACTTTGCAGGGCCGTTTTATACTGCGTCATGCTGGCGGAGAAGTTTTTATTGATGGATACGACCACGTCGCCTTCTAAAAGACCTGCTTTTTCCGCTGGCGAGTCTTTGGCCACATCACCGATAATGATCTGTCCATTGATATAATAGAGCTCAATGCCTGAATATGCGTAATCAAATAAATCATTGTAATGACTGTTAGGCTTTAAATGGATCTCCCGCTTCTCGTAATTGAGTATGACATTGAAGCGGCGCAGGAGGTCGTTGCCAATAAGGCCTCCCAGGTGTGGATAGGAGGTCACGTTGTATTCGTCGTCAAAAATGTTGACGGGTACATTCCTGAATTTATAGGGTCCTAATTTAAATTCCTTCATGGTGGTGAGGTACATGTCGATCTTCCCGCCCAGCCCTTCGGCTTCTTTTGTATACAGCTTTCGGTTTTTGCGCATGAGGGCACTGTCCTTTACAAAATCATCGGTCAGCAAAACGTTTAAGCCTGCTCCCATGTCAATCAGGAATCTCGATTCCAACGCTATCTGGTCTTTGATCTTGGCGGTTTGCACGGGGAGGCTGGTGATTACAGGCCTGAGCAAATGGCCTCCCCGCGGGTATTTCATCGCTCCCTTCGTCCAGAATTCTATCTTGGTACTGTCGTAATCAATTTTAATGATATAGCGACTGAAAACCGAGTAGCCAATGATACCATCAATTGGTTCTCCATAAACGGCCGTTAAAAGCGAATAGTCATTGACATGGAAATTTAGGCTATCGATGGTGAGGCCCGGCAGGCGCAACTTCCGGTTATTGAGAAAGGAAACCTTTTTCATGCCGGCTATGCCCCTGATGGTGCGGTCGGACGGTGTGGACTTTACGCCTAGGTATTCGGCGGTAGACGAATCAAGGGAAATACCACCGCTGCCGGTGTCGAGAATAAAGCTGAGGGTATCTTTAAAATTATCGAACTGCGCCTGCAGTAGAATGACACCTCCCGTCATTTGAATAAAAGAAAACCGCGTAATAAACCGCGAGGGTTCGATGAACTCTTCCTGGGCGAAAGAGGTCTTCAGGAACGACATAGTCAGTATCAGTAAGAAAATCTTCTTCACAGATGGTGCAGCATTCTTAAGACAATCGTTAGAAAGGATTTGATGCCTCGTAATTGTTTTAAAAATAGGATAAGGTTGGCGCTTCAAAAAACCATTCGTCCAGTTTGCTGCTGTTCCCGCTTTACCTTTGCGCCGTTATGATGCTGACCAGTTTGTATGATAAGGCGCTTCGCTCCGAATTTCTGGAGATTGAAGAAGGCATGTTCCTTTTTGAAAACGCACCCCTGACAGATTTGATCTACGTAGCGGATGAATTGCGCAAGCAGCGAGTGCCGCATGGAAAAGTCACCTGGCAGATTGACCGTAATGTGAACACCACCAACGTGTGCATTGCCAATTGCAAGTTTTGCAATTTCTACCGCATACCCGGCCACCCGGAAGCCTATATTACGGATATGCCAACCTACCGCAAGAAAATCGAGGAGACGATGCGTTACGGAGGCGATCAGCTGCTGTTGCAGGGCGGCCATCACCCTGAGTTGGGATTGGATTTTTACGCCAATACTTTCCGCGCCATCAAGCAGGAATATCCTACCATTAAACTGCATGCGCTGGGGCCACCCGAGATTGCACACATCTGCAAACTGGAAAAGAAAAGCCACCACGAAGTATTGAAAGCATTAAAAGAAGCTGGCATGGATTCGCTACCCGGTGCCGGTGCCGAAATCTTGGTGGATCGTGTACGCCGCCTAATCTCGAAAGGCAAATGCGGTGCCGACGAATGGCTGGCCATCATGCACGAAGCACATAAACTAAACATCACCACATCGGCTACGATGATGTTTGGGCACGTGGAAACGTTGCGGGAACGGTTTGAGCATTTGGTCAAGATTCGTGAAGTACAGGCGAAGAAGCCGGAGAATGCAAAAGGATTTTTAGCGTTTATTCCCTGGACGTTCCAGGATGTCGATACGCTTCTTACAAAGATTCGTGGGGTGCACAACCTTACCACACCGGACGAGTACATCCGCATGATTGCCATCAGCCGGATCATGCTGCCGAACGTGAATAATATTCAAGCCTCGTGGCTGACCGTTGGTAAACAGACAGCACAACTTTGTCTTCATGCCGGTGCCAACGACTTTGGTTCTATCATGATTGAAGAGAACGTGGTAAGTGCTGCGGGTGCGCCGCACCGCTTTACATCACGCACCATTCAGGATGCCATCCGCGAAGCTGGCTTTGAACCGCAACTGCGCAACCAGCAATATGAGTGGAGAGAGTTGCCGGAAGCGATTGAGGAACAAGTGGTGAATTATTGATTACCTTGTTTCGGCATGAAGAAGGCATTGATCCTTTTACTGTTTTTGTCACTTGTGCGGTTATTGGTGAGTTGCTGCGGCAGTAAAGATTTTTCCTTTCGGTGGACGAAGCTTAAGGCGCAAAACATCAGCTTTAGATCAAATGGATTTGTATCGCTTTTGGCTGATTCCGCACAGGCAAATGAGTTTGGTTTGCGTTGTTCGTTTGAACATGAAATTGTAGCAGTGTCTAAATCCCAGCTTGGAATTCAATCGTCCTATGCCTGGAGCTGCCCGGACGGCTTTTCAAAAAACACAGATACGATTGTTCGACTTTCCATCATCACCCGCAACGATTTTGATGCAACTCACCCGGCCGGCAGTGCACTTGATGATTTACCAATTGCAAAGCAAGGCTTGTTCTTAAACGATACAACTTATAACCCGTTGCGGCGTCTTGCAGACGTATTGCCTGACCTCAACGGAAGAAACGGGTCAAGTTCTCCCTACGGAGAATTGGTTATCAGCTTCTTTAAAGTGCAGCCCCGTTTGGGTAATCACCGGTTTGTTTTGCGCATGCGTTTGGCGAGTGGCCGAACCTTTGAAGACAGTGCCAGCATACGATTGTACTAATTCAAAATCATCAATATCTTCCGGTTTCTTTATATGAAGAAAAAGCTGCTGCTATTCTTATCCACTGTCTTTTCTATAATTAGCGGCTATGCGCAGGATAGCCTTTATTATTCAATGCTATGGAAGCCCACATTTACGTACCGAAGAGCTGGCGTGATAGACGAAGAAGTTTTTGGCTACCGCTATAAAGACGGTGTTTTTCAGGATTCAGTATTATTACATCGTAACCTGTTTGATTCGCTTGGACAGTTAATCAGAATGGATGTGTATCATGGCAGCATCTTAAGGGCAAGACATCAGTACTTTTACTCGGGCAACCGCTTAGACAGTATGATCCAAGAAGGAATCTGGATAAAACCGAAAATTACTCACCGGTATAGTTATGATACCAGTGGCAATCTTGCCCTTCTGGAAATCTTTCATGGAGCCGCAAAAAGCCGTCAGGAGCGATATACCTACTACGGCAACAACCAGCCCTTTCAAACTTTTCAGAAATTAGATCGCAGACCAGAAACCCTAATAAGTCAGTACAAATACCGAAGATCGCCTCATTCAACAAGCTGATTATTTTTTTGAAAATGGCAGCTCCAAAGAGCACCTTTCGTATTTATATACCTATACAGACGGAACACGCAGAATTGTACAATCTTTTCAGCGTGGGGGAAAGGAAAAACGGTTAATAGATTGCATAAAAACCTATAATGAGAAGGGTCAATTGATGGAAAATTTGAAACCTCCGCTACCTGCGAATGAATGGTTACCAATAGGTGCACATCTTAGACCTGACGAGTCAGTTGAGACTTACCGCTATTACCAGAACGGGCTGCTTGCCGAAGTAACAGTAGCGGTCAACGATCGACCGGTGTGGGCTGAAAAACACTTCTATTTTCTTCAAAAGAGTAATTGAAATAGAACCTGAAGCTTGCTGAAACTTAGTACTTTTCTTCTATGCCAAAATTAACATTTGTGACCCTGCTTTGCCTTTTGAGCTACGTTGCATTTACACAGGATTATGTCGGTGACAAACGTGAAAAGGTTAGAAAGAATTTCGAAAAATACCTGCAAAATTTAGGTGCCTCCGACCGGATAACAGAAACCGATTCAAGTCTTGTCCTCTCCATTCGCGATCCTAAGTTCAAACCGGTTGACTTTACATTTTTATTTGACAACGAAGACGAGTGCATAGCGGAAATACGCACTGGCTGCGATACTTGTATTGCCAACTATTTGCAGTATGCGTTAGACAAAAAGTTTCATCAATGGAAACAAACCGGCAACAATCAGTTTCTTTCCAATTCACGGTTTCGCTTGTCAATGGAATTGTTGCCGGAAGAGAAAGGAAGCAAATTGGTAATTAAAAAATTAGCGCTAAACAGAAGGGACTACCTAAAACTGCTAAAGCAACAAAAAAACTAATGCTGGCTTAGCAGATATCTTTCCAATGCATCCACAGCCGTCTCTTTTACTTTCTCTGATTCTTCATCCGCTGCATGCCATTCATCATGCTCCCGCTTAAAGCGGTAAGTAGCCATCGAAGATTCTTTTGGAACAAACCGGTATTCTTCATCTTCAAAAATGATGTGGTATTCGGCCTCCTGCCCATTCAATGATAGCGTGGTCCAAAACAAATCTTCCATGGCATGCGTTTACAAACGGGCATAAAAAAGACATGCCATCAGCATGTCTTTCCAATGTTTTTGATTTGTGTTTTAGTTCGTACCGGTTTCGGCCATCACCTTCGTCTGCTCTAATAGCTGCAAAATCTGGTCAAGCTTTGGAGCCAGGATGATTTCCGTTCTGCGGTTCCGTGCACGGCCTTCCGGTGTGCTGTTGCTGTCAACCGGTTCAAAATAGCTACGGCCTGATGCAGTGACCCTTGTTGGATCAACCGCGTATGTGTTTGTTAATAACCGAACAATTGAAGTTGCTCTTGCCACACTCAGTGCCCAGTTGTCTTCAAATGCTCTTTTGATAGGAATAGAATCGGTATGCCCTTCAACTACCACGTTGATATCAGGGTTGTTGTTCAATGCCTGTGCAACGGTTTGCAATGCTGCCTTTCCTTTTTCATTCACTGCGGCACTACCTGAAGGAAACAAAAGGCTTTCCTGCATGCTCACGTACACACGTCCGTTTTTGGTAAATACACTCAGCTCATTTGAACTGAAACCAGTCAGCGCATCGGCCATCTTTTTACGAAGGCTTTCTACGGCATCGCTTTGCTGCTGCAGCAATTTGCGCAAATCAAGAAGGCGCTGTTGTTCGGCCTCCAGCTGTTTCTGCGTCAGGTTGGCCTGTCCGGAGGCTTGCGAATATTTTTGAAGGGCTTCATCAATTTGTGCAATCAGACGTGCATTGTCTTTCTGCAGGTTTTCCACCTGGCCTTTGAGACGCACAACTTCATCGTTCAACGCTGTGTTCTGGCTTAGCAGGCTTTGCTCACGGCTCAGCGCTTCCTGGTATTTTTTCTGCGACACGCAGGACGTTAGTAAAATGACGGATAAGATAGTTAAGAAGAGGTTGGTCGTTGGCAACTTCATCGGTAAGTTTTTTTGCAAAGGTGTAAAAATTATGCCATCCGAAGAGATTAGTTATTGGTTAGAACTTGCTGGTTTATTGCAACGCCACGGTTGTAAATAACCCTTTCCAACCACTTATTCATTCAATCTTTAATGAGTACAACCGATACGGAATATCCAATACCTTTCGCCCATGCATATCAATTTTGAATTCAAGGCAAGGCACAACAACATTCGCGAAGCAGAACGCATGTTACAAGAGCAAAACCCACGGTTTGTTGGCGAAGATCATCAGATCGATACGTACTTCAACGTACCCAACGGCCGGATGAAATTGCGGGAAGGCACCATCGAGCAATCACTCATTTTTTATGAACGCACAAATACGGCTGGAGCCAAACAATCCAATGTAACGCTGTACAATCATCAGCCCGACCCTTCTTTAAAACAAGTGCTGACACAGGGAGTGGGCATAAAGACCGTTGTTGATAAGAAACGCAGGATTTACTTTATTGACAATGTCAAATTTCATTTTGACTCGGTTGAAGGATTGGGTGAATTTGTGGAAGTGGAGGCGATAGACAAAGACGGCAGTATCGGGCTTGACAAATTAAAGGATCAATGCAGGTATTACCAAGCTTTGCTTGGAGTAAAAGAAGAAGATTTTATGGCAGAGTCGTATAGCGATATGTTGCTGGCAAAAAAATCCTCACTTGCCCGCGGTTAACGGTTAGGCTTTCTTACAGTAAAAGACTGACTTTCCACCGGTTAGCAACCCTTTACTTTCTGGCATATCTTTTTAAGTAGTCTGAAAAAAGGAAGCCATGAAAAAAGAGAACAAATATTCTGAACAGGAATTATCGGACCTGACGGTAGATAAGCTTTTGGAAGAAGATACGATGCAGGTAAATGGCCATTATGTGCCCGATGAAGACGAAGAAGATGAGGATACGGAAGATGATCTGATCCTTGGCGATGAAGACGAACTGGAAGGCGACGAGGAAGAGTTTGAAGTCGACATCGATGAGGATGATGTAGATATGGATGATGTAGATGACGATGACCTCGTAATTGATACGGATGACGACCTGGATGAAGATGAAGACGAAGAAGAGAACCTTTAATCAGTAGTCTATAAATGGAAAAGAGCTGCACAAACCGTGTGGCTCTTTTCGTTTACCGAAGCAATTCTATCAATCGTTGTGCATCGCGTACGGCATGTGCATGAATGTCATTGTTAAAGTAGGCCCACACAGTATGTCCTTCTTCCTCCCATTGCTTCATTTTTACTGCATACTGCTCCAGCATTTCATCGCTGTACGCAGATGCGTATAATTCGGCCGGACCATGAAACCGCACATAAACATTTTTGGCGGTTACTATCTCGGTGTACGGAAATACACCGCCGGATTGTGAGATCACCAGGCCAATGTCGTATTTCGTCATGAGGGTCAGGCTATCTTCCTGCAGCCAGGTATCATGCCGCACCTCCAGCACAAACTCATACGGCGTGTACTGAAACCGCAGCAACCGGTAAAAGTATTCGGCAACGTCATAATTAAAGCGAAGCATTTCCGGTAACTGGATAAGTACAGGCCCCATCCTGCCCTTCATGTGTTCAAACACAGAAAAGAAACGCTCCAGCGGTTCCTCCGGGTCTCTTAGTTTTTTCATGTGGGTCAGAAAGCGGCTCATCTTCGGACAAAAAAGAAAATTGTCAGGCACCAGTTCGATCCATTTCTTTACTGTGTCCTCGGAAGGAAGCCGGTAAAAGCTACCATTGATCTCTGTTGTAGGAAAGATACCGGCATAATAGGGCAACCATTTCGTTGCCGCCAGCTTATGCGGATAGAAAGCTTCTTTCCAGTGCTGGTAGCTCCAGCCCGATGTTCCAACGTGAATATTTGCTCCCACGGTCTTAACAAAATAAATTTCAGACCATACAACGCCAGCGGGTTGAGCTTCGTCAATTAAAACGATAACCTCTGAAATAAAATGATTCAACTTTTTAAGAAGCGTTCTGCAATTGTGGTGAAGGAGCAAAAGCCGTTGCCGTCCCTGTTGGCTTGCCTGTTGTTTGATTTTATTGGCTATGCCTCTTATGCTGTTCCGTTTTTAGGTGAGTTTCTGGACATTGTGTGGGCGCCGGTTTCGGCCGTCATCTTCTGGAACATGTTCGGCTTTCGCAAAGGATTTTTTGGAGGTGTGTTCAGCTTTGTAGAAGAGCTGATGCCAGGGCTTGATTTTATTCCAACGTTTACCATAAACTGGTTCCTTCTTTATTTCAAAAGAAACAAGGAAGTAATGTCAGCCCGGCCTGTTATCAGGCTATAATCTCCTCCAATTTTAATTGCTTATTGATCACCACAAATTGCGCCGCAAAACCCGGCGCAATTTTGCCATACAGGTGTTCCACTTTCATAACCCGTGCGGGGTAAAGCGAGCACATTCGCAACGCCTCTTCTACTTCTATACCCACTTTTGTCACCAGCCGGTAAAAGGCTTCGTACATGCTGATGGCCGAACCACTCAGCGTTCCGTTGCATTCGTATTTGTCATCAGCCAAATGGTGTTGGTATGGACCTTCGGTTGTTTCCGTAACCGCATCTGTTATTGCAAACAGCCGCTCTCCCATCAGTTTTTTAGCAATGGCAATTACCAGAAAGTCCACGTGATGCCCGTCAGGGATAATACTGGCTGTAACTTCTTCGTGCAGCCAAGCTGCACCTACCAATCCCGGCTCGCGGTGATGAAGAGAACTCATCGCATTGTACAAATGAGTGACGGTAGTGATGCCGCTGTCGAATGATTTTGTGGCATCGCTACAAGTAGCATTGCTGTGGCCAGCAGAAATGATGATGCCGTTGGATAGAATCAGCTCTATCATTTCCGGGCTACACACCTCCGGCGCCAGCGTAATTGTTTTGATGACGCCTTTTCCGTATTCTAACAAGTCCCTTACTTCGTCAATTATTGGCGAGTGGATCAATGACTCAATGTGGGCACCACGCTTTACGGGGTTGATCCAGGGACCCTCAAGGTGGAGCCCGTAAACGCTATTACCTCCGCCCCTCCAATATTCTCTCACTGCATCGATAGACTTCTTGAAAACCTCAATTGTATTGGTAGCTAATGTTGGTTGAAACAGGCAGGTTCCTTCTCGTGAAAAGACTTCCTGCATGGTTTGCAATGTGTCGGTAGTTGGATAAACAGCCAGCAATTTGCCTGCAGCGCCATACACCTGGAAATCGATAAACGCCGGTGCGATAAAATGATCTGCATCTTCTTTGACAAAGACATTGCCATTTGGTGTGATGTCTTTGATGATACCATCTTCAATGATAATATCCTGGTTGTAAAGCCAATCCGTCCCGGAAAAAATCTTTTCTGCGCTTACGATCCGTTGCATGGTTAAAAATAAGGCATAGCCTCCGCAAAGATGGTGCACAAACCTTCGTAACAGGCGTGTCAATTAAGATGGGTAACTTATAACCTTTTGAACCCACTACCTGTCCCCAGTTTGAAGGCCAGAGTTATATCAAGGGAGCGCAGGTATTTGATTTATCCGGTGTTAGCAGAAATTATTTCACTCGCACCAACATCAATTTACTTAGCTCTTTTTCCCGCGTGGATGGGTTAACAAAAGGCAATTGCATGGTTGTGATTTCATAATCATCCACCTGGATGACCTTAAGCAATGGAAGACCTTTTTGTTTGAGCTCCTCAAGCCTGCTGATGTCAGTCGCTATCCAAACCGGCGAGGTTTGTTGTAGCACACTATCAGAAAATTCTTTTCTTAATTCGCTTGTATAGAAATTGTAAGAGGAGCTGTAGATGCCGGGCCAGAAATAAACATTCTTCGCATCAACCTTATCTTTTGATGCGGCCGCCAACTGGTTGCCACCCTGGTAAGCCAGTAGCTGCGGATAGAAATTAGCGTTCAGCAGGTAAAACACCAGTATGGATGTAATGACGGAGGCACCTACCAGTTTTTGCAAATGACTTCCCATTCCTTTTAAAAATGAAAAGCTGAAGCCTAACAAGAACAAAAAGCCGAAGATGACAAAGGCTTTGTCAACCGGGAAAGCCCACACGTTTACAGCGCCGGCAATTAACAGGCATAACACGCAAATAATAACTTGTGTAGTCAGTAGGCCTTTTACATTCCTGCCTTTCTCCCGTTGTTCTACCAGGTGGGCAGCTGTCAGCACTGCGGTGGTTGGGAAAATAATGGTGAGATAGTGCGGCAGTTTAAATCCTGAAAAAGTCATTAATAAGAGCATCAAGGCAAACATGGCAATTGTCAGCCACTCGTGTTGCCTTGTTGCAAAACTTTTCAGTCGTTTAAAAAAGGCAATAAAACCAATGATACTCCATGGTGCAAATGCCCAGAGAAAGGAATGAAAAAAAAACAGGTAATCATTCTTGCCATCGGCACCAAATGAATCGCCTTGGAAACGTTCGAAATTTTGTTGCCACAGAATAAACTCAATGCCTGAACGGCCGCTTTTTCCGCGGATGACTTTTTCAGGGTGGAGATCAAACTGTAAATAATAACAGTAGACAACCGGCGCAATAAAAACAGCAAATGCAAACAAGATGACCAACAGGTGCAGATGGTAAAAGCTCTTCCAGTCTTTGCGATACAGAATATAAAAGAATGCACCGACAGCTGGAATCACAACACCAATATGTCCTTTTGTGCAAAAGCCAAGTGCTAAACCCAGCGCTGCTCCGACTGCATTGATGATTCGTTTCTTATCCACCCAATCAACCAGTTGCCATGTAGCAAAAATGATAGAAGCCGTAAGGATCGCATCCATCCGCACATCATTATTTGCAAGGATATAAGCAAAGGCTGAAGCAGCGACTACTGCAGACAATCTTCCCACTTCACTGTTGTACAAACTTTTGCCTAAGCGGTAAGTAGAGTAAGTACCAAGAATGGTAAAAAGAAACGAAGGGAATTTATAAGCAAAACCTGTTACACCAAAAATGGAATAGCTCCATGCTGATAGCCAAAAGTGCAGGTGCGGTTTGTCGAGATAGTCCTTGCCATGATCAATTAAACTTACATAATCACCGGTCAGGTACATGCGCAAGGCGATGTTGGCATGGTGCGCCGAGTCGTTGTCCATCAGCGGGACAAATAGCCCGATGATGTAAACCAGTCCCAAAAAAGAGAACAACAGGATGTATTGCGTTCGGGAGAAAACGGTCGGCTGCACTGCAAAAATTTGGCGCAAAGTAACCGCGGATTGATTGGATTTTGGAAGGATTAACAGGATTGTTTGTGCGCATCCCACCATTCCTATTGTAGAAAGGCGCAGCGTTCTGTTAATAGACTAAATCTTATTTATCCGTGGTTAGAGCTTCGCCAATCTTTTAATGGCCGCATCCAGGGTTTCTTCTTTTTTAGAAAAACAAAAACGAAGCACCTGGTTGTTCACTTCCTGGTGATAGAAAGATGCCACCGGAATGGTGGCTACACCGAACTCCGTCGTCAGGTGAACCGCAAATTCTTTTTCGCTTTGATCGGATAAACCTTCGTATGAATAGATCTGGAAATAGCTGCCATGGGTTTGCAATGGCTTTAGTTTGGTCTGGCTCATTCCCTGTTGAAAATAATCACGCTTTTTTTGGAGGAAGGACCCAAGCTCCAAATAGCTTTCTCTCTTCTTGAGAAAGCTTGCCAAGGCTACCTGCTTTGGTGTATCGCAGGTGAAGGCATTGAACTGGTGAATTTTTCGGAACTCACTCATCAGCGCCGGCGATGAAATGCAGTAGCCCAATTTCCAACCCGTACAGTGATAAACCTTGCCAAAGGAGAAGCAGACAAAACTTCTCTCCATCAGATCAGGATATTTTAAAATGCTTTGATGCTGGTAGCCATCGAAGATGAGATGCTCGTATACTTCGTCGGAAATAATAAGTATTTGCGTGTCCTTTACAATCCCTCTCAATGATTCGATGTCGTCTGCAGACAAAACCGCTCCGGTTGGATTGTGCGGCGAGTTGATCATGATCGCCCTAGTTTTCTCATTTATTCTTTTCTTTACTTCGGCCCAATCAATTTTATACTCGGGAAAGGTGAGCTGAATCGTCACTGCCTTTGCGCCGTTTAATTCAATGGCGGGAATGTAACTATCGTAGGCTGGTTCGAACACGATCACTTCATCACCTGGTTGCAGGATGGTAGTGAGTGCGGTATATAATGCATACGTGCCGCCGGGAGTAATGGTGATCTGTGTATCAAGATTAATTTGATTCTGGTAGAGATATTCTGCTTTCTCAGCAATTGCTTCCCGCAACGGAACATAGCCGTTCATATGGATGTATTGGTTGAAGCCTTTTTGCATGGCTTCGTTTACCAGTGCAATCAGTTCGTCACTCATTGGAAAGTCAGGAAAACCCTGGCCAAGATTGATGGCGTTGTGCTGAATAGCCAGGGAACTCATTGTCGTAAATATTGTGGTGCCTACATTAGGCAATTTGGAAACAATCATGTGTCGGATGAAATTTCTTGTTTTGTTTTTTTCGGCAAACTTTCAAAAACGAGGTTATAGGAGGCATCGATCCATTGATAGAGTTGTTTGTCGCTAACCGAGCCATCAACAATTACTGTATTCCAGTGCTTTTTGTTCATGTGATACCCAGGCAACACAGAAGAAAAGCGATCGCGGAGTTGTTCCGCTTCATCCGGATCACATTTCACATTAAACTGCAAAGGGTCTGCATCCAAGGATGCCAGCAAAAACATTTTACCGGCTACTTTAAACACCAGGTTATCCGGACCAAATGGCAATTCTTCGGTGACGGCTTTTTTGGCAAGGCAATATTGTTGAAGAGATTCAATGTTCATGCGGAAAGAATAGCGGTGGCTTCGATCTCAATTAAATATTCCGGCGACACGAACCCTTTTACTTCAATCATAGATGTACAGGGCTTGATGGTGGAGAAAGCTTCTCCGTGTGCTTTGGCGTATTCTTCAAAACGGGAGATGTCGGTCACAAACATTCGTGTACGAACAACATCACTCAAACAAGCACCAGCGTTGTTTAGTGCTTTTTCAATTTTTTGGAGAATGTATTTTGTTTGTTCGTAAGGATTGTTTTCACCAATTACGTTTCCGGCTTCATCGGAAGCAACAGTACCGCTGACTTCAATGTGATTACCAACTTTTACTGCACGGCTGTAGCCTACTTTGTCTTCCCAAATGGCACCGGAGCTAATGTTGATGCGGTTACTCATACATCCGCTTTGCGCAAGGTTTTGTACTCAACATTTTCCTGCCTGATCAACGGCTCGCAATGAAAGCGAAGCAATACTTGCGTCAGCGTGATAACATCTTTCTGACAGTACTCTACAATGCGTTCAATGTCTTTTTCAATCCAGTATACCGAGTTCACCATGCTGCCGTCTATATCGTCTTTGGGTGAAGGAATGCCCAATACTTTTGCTAACAGTTTTAAAGAAGTAAAACTTTTGTAGTCGCCGAACTTCCAAAGCTCCATTGTATCGAGATGACGTACCTCCCACGGCTTGCGACCGGAAATTTTCAGCGCTTCCGGAATTTCGATGCCGTTAATTATCATGCGGCGACAGAGATAGGGGTAATCAAATTCCTTCCCGTTGTGTGCACAAAGGAATTTATCGGCGCTGCCGCTCCAGCTTTGCAACATGTGCGCAAAATCCTGCAGCAGCTTCTTTTCATCATCGCCGGAGTAGGATTTGATCACCAGCTTTCTATCGTCGCCATGGCCTTGAATACAGCCACAGGAAATACAAATAATCTTTCCGAATTCTGCATAAATAGCAGCCCGCGGATAGATAATATCCGGCGTTTCTACTTCAGGATTTTTGATCAGGTAGCGGGTTTTATGATCCCATAACTCTTTCCACTCCGAGTCCATCTCTTCATAGGTTCCATATTGCGAAACCGTTTCAATATCGAGGAACAAAATGTTGTTGAAATTCATAAGCTAGGTGGTGAGTGGTGAGTCGTCAGTGGTGAGTTTCTTGCTTTCACTGCTTATCATTCCACACAATATTTTAAAAGTTTTTATCAATTTTTCACCCAACAACTGAATGTCTGTTGCTGTACAATAGTTCAAATCTACAGCAACATCCAATGCAGTGTCAACTTCAATCACAGAACCTCTTGAAATTTCGAAAAATCTTTTCCTTTCTAGGAATGATTGCCGGGAGCAACCTTCTGCGATATTCAGGTGAGTGGAAAGAGCAGCTCTTCGAATCTGCGACGTGATGCGAAATTTCTCTTCTAACGGAAAAGATTTAGTAACCCGATAGCATTCCAGAACAAACTCCTTGGAAGCATGAAAAATATCAAGCCTTGTGTGAGCAAGCTGTAAAAACATAAGCAGTGTTTCCTACTAAGTTAGCAAACTCACTACTGACAACTCACCACTCACCGCTTATAGGAACTTCTCGCCGGTATTGCGTTTTACTTCGGCAACGTATTCTTTGATTGCTTGTTCTTTTTCCTTTTTACAGATGAGCAGGACGTCTTTGGTATCGGCAATGATAAAATCTTCTAAACCCTGCAACACTACCAGCTTTTCATCCGGCACATGCACCACGCATTTGCTGGTGTCAAATACAATGACTTTATCCCCGGCCACCGCGTTTTCAAAATAATCTTTCTCCATGTTGTCCCAGGCGCTGTTCCAAGTCCCTAAATCGCTCCAGCCAAAGGAAGAAGGAATGACATACACGTTGTTCGCTTTTTCCATCACGCCAAAGTCGATGGAAGTATTTGGACATTGCGGGTAGATAGTTTCAATGGCAGCCTTTTCCTCGTCGGTATTCAATTTTTCTTCATCGGAAACAAAGAGCTCATACATTTCCGGCATGTGCTTTTGAAAAGCATCAAGGCCGTTTTTGATCTTCCAGATAAAGATGCCCGAGTTCCAGAGAAAATCGCCGCTGGCAAGAAAAGTTTTCGCCAGTTCGAGGTTTGGCTTTTCAGTAAAGGTCTTCACCTTGTGCACACCCGGTGTGGCCGCCGCATCCTCGTGTTGTATATAACCGTAACCGGTATTTGGATAAGTTGGCTTGATCCCGATAGTGACCAAGGAATTGAAATGGTTGACAAACTTCAGGGCCTCACCACACACTTCTAAAAATTTGTCTTCCTGCAAAATCAGGTGATCTGCCGGAGCAATAATCAGCGACCCTTCCCGGTTCAGTTGCTGCAGCTTAAATGATATGTAAGCAATGCACGGCGCCGTGTTCTTGCGAAATGGTTCGCCAATAATGTTTTCGGTGGGAAGTTCTGGCAATTGCTCCTTGGTGATCGCCAGGTATTCATTTGCCGTGACCACGTAAATATTTTCAGCCGGAACCATGCGGGCAAAGCGATCATAAGTTTGCTGGATCAGCGTTTTACCGGTTCCCAGAATGTCCAGAAACTGCTTTGGGTGTCCTACGCGGCTCACCGGCCAAAACCGGCTCCCGATACCGCCAGCCATGATGGCGACGTATGTATTTTTATTTGCTTCGATGCTCATTTTGTTGGTATGGTTCTAATTCGTCTAATCAGCGTAATTCGTGACGATAATTTTTGTTTATATCAATCCTTCTTTTACCAGGTCGTGTAAATGAAGGATGCCAAGGTAGGTATCCTTTTCGGCAACTACTAATTGGGTGATTTCATTTTTTCGCATAATATCCAGCGCATTTACGGCCATTTCTCCGGGTTCGATTGTTTTCGGGTCAAATGACATGATATCTCTTGCAAGGATGTGCCCGATGCTGTCGCTTTTTTGCAGCATGCGCCGAAGGTCACCATCGGTAATGATGCCCAAGAGCTTTCCATCGGTTCCAGTGACGGCAGTTACTCCCAGTCGTGTCCGGGTCATTTCCATGATCACTTCTTTCACCGTATGATCTGCTTTTACTTCCGGCTTTTCGTTATCGATGTAGAGGTCCGATACGCGGAGATAAAGTTTTTTACCCAAAGCTCCTCCAGGATGCAGCTTGGCAAAATCCTCAATGGCAAAGCCACGCTTTTCCATGAGGCAAACGGCAATGGCATCGCCCATCACCAGCTGGGCTGTGGTGCTGGTGGTTGGTGCAAGGTTGTTGGGACAGGCCTCCTGCTGAACCGTGGTGTTGAAAACAAAATCTGATTTTTTGGCCAAGTAAGAAGACATATTCCCGGTGATTGAGACAAGGCAGTTGCCAAAATTTTTGATAAGCGGAACGAGCACTTTGATCTCGGGGCTCTCGCCGCTTTTGCTGATAATGACAACCACATCGTCCTGTTGCACCATGCCCAGATCGCCGTGAATGGCATCGGCGGCGTGTAAAAAAATGGCTGGCGCCCCAGTGGAATTCAGCGTTGCCACGATTTTTTGGGCGATGATGGCACTTTTTCCAATTCCGCTGACTACAATGCGCCCCTTGCAATCGGCCAGGCAACCAATGCCTTTTTCAAAGCTTTCATCAAGCAGACCAATGAGGTCTTTGATGGCATCGGCTTCCATTTGGATGGTGCGGACGGCAGCTTCCCGTATGTTCACTAGTGTTTTCAAGGCCGCAAAGATAGGAATCCCCTGTCCTCCTAAAGGGAAGACTTAGATTGGTCAGGTTCTTTTTTAAGTCTTCTTGTCCTAAGATGAAAAGTGGTTATTAGGTAACCGGCAGTTGTGCTACTATCATTGTCTCTTGCGTCGCACTCTTGTACGGCTGGTATTTCTATTCAACAAATGCAAACCCACCCCTAAAGCCTCACAGCATAGTCAAACGTTAGGTCACCCCTCCGGGGAGGGGATGTTGTCTTAAGATCAATCTTGCAGTAGCCGAATTAAAGCGGCCATCCCCTCCTTGGAGGGGAGCAATAAGGAAAAGACTGAACTAAAAGAACTCAGGGGTGGGTTTACGCAACCAAGGACCACAAAGAACACCAAGGCCCACAACGGCCCCAAACCTCTCTCTGTGCTCCCCCGTGTTTTGTGTCTCCCTGCTCCTAATAACGCACAATAAAGTTCTGAACGCACAAGTGTGCGACGCAACAGACGCCTAATAGAGTTCTAACGGCTGGTCCAATGATCACCCATTCAGTCTCAAAACGATGATCGAAATCACTCGGACTGCAGGACCTAGTTGTCCCCTTTAGAGGAACAGGGGGATTCACCTTAATTAGTTGTCATTTTAACTATTTTCTTCCCGCTGAAACTTTTTTGAGGATTAAATTCGTTTCCCCTTTGATTGCAGCCCAATGAAAACGGCATCCATCGCCACCTTTTACTTATCTTACAAATACCCAAAGGTGCTGTTTCATTGCTTGCTGTAATTAGATAGTGGATTTTAAGGAGAAGCTTTTTTAAAAGCACAAACTGATTTTGACGATGCCAACAATTAAAAAAACCGCGACAAAAACCACCAAAACCGCCAAAACCAAAACCAGTACAGTTAGTACACATTCCGGTGCCGAACTTAGAAAGGCGCTGCTTGCTCATTTTGGTTTCAAAGATTTTAAAGGACAACAAGAAAACGCTATAAACTCCCTGCTTTCGGGCCAGGACACTTTTGTAATTATGCCTACCGGCGGTGGCAAAAGCCTTTGCTACCAACTGCCGGCGATGATCAGCTCGGGAGTTGCCATCATCGTAAGCCCGCTGATTGCGCTGATGAAAAACCAGGTGGATCTGGTGCGCAGCTACAGTAGCCAGGACGATGTGGCTCACTTCCTCAACTCAACCCTTTCGAAAAAAGAGATCAAAGAAGTTCATGATGATCTGAAGTCCGGCCGCACCAAAATGCTGTACGTAGCCCCGGAAACGCTGACAAAGCAGGATAACATCGACTTTTTCACGGACCTGGAGATTTCCTTTTTTGCGGTGGATGAGGCACACTGTATTTCCGAGTGGGGACACGATTTCCGCCCTGAATACCGCCGCCTGCGTGAAATGATGGACCAGATCAGTCCGGCCTCTCCGGTGGTTGCTCTAACCGCCACAGCCACACCCAAAGTGCAAAGCGACATCGTGAAGAACCTTGGTCTTCGCGAACCCAATATTTTCATCTCCTCGTTTAACCGCCCTAATCTTTATTACGAGATTCTGCCAAAGATCAAAAAAGACCAGACGCTGAAAAGCATCACCAAGTTCATTGTGCAGAACAAAGGAAAAAGCGGGATTATTTATACGCTAAACCGCAAAACCACTGAAGAGCTGGCAGATATGCTGATGGCCAATGGCATTAAGGCGGTGGCTTACCATGCAGGTTTGGATTCTAAACTTCGGTCAGACCGGCAAGACCAGTTCCTGAACGAAGATGTACAAGTAATTGTAGCCACCATTGCCTTTGGTATGGGTATCGACAAGCCGGATATCCGTTTTGTAATTCACTACAACATTCCGAAGTCGATTGAAAATTATTACCAGGAAACGGGCCGGGCCGGCCGTGATGGACTGGAAGGAAAATGTATTCTTTATTACTCGCACAAAGATGTTTCCAAGTTGGAGCACCTGATGCGTGATAAGCCGCTAAGCGAACGGGAAGTCGGTGCACAGTTGATCAATGAATCAGTTGCATACGCAGAAAGCGGTGTTTGTCGCCGTAAAGTGCTGATGAGCTATTTTGGTGAAGATTATACCGATGAAAACTGCGGCAATTGCGACAACTGCAAGAACCCTAAAGAAAAAGTAGAAGCAAAAGAGAATGTGGTGAAGGCCATCAAAGTGATAAAAGCTTTGGACGAACGCTTTGCTACAGATTATACTGTCAAGATCTTGACCGGCTATCTATCGCCACAAATCAAAATGTTCCGTCACGATGGACTGGAAGAATTTGGAATTGGTAAAGACCAGAATGAACATTATTGGAATTCACTCATCCGCCAAATGCTGCTGGAAGGTTTCCTGACAAAAGACATTGAAGAATATGGTGTGCTGAAGATGACGAAGAAAGGGGAAGATTTCTTTAAGAAGCCAAAATCCTTTACGGTTATCCTTAACCACCTTTACGATGAAGCGAATGAAGACGATGAAGAGGGCAGCGCAGATGTAGGCACAGGAGCCGCTTTGGATGACAAGCTTTTCAACATGTTGAAAGAACTTCGCCAGAAAGAAGCAAAGAAAAAGAACCTGCCGCCGTTCGTCATCTTCCTGGAAACCTCGTTGCAGGATATGGCAACAATGTATCCTACCACTACCGCCGAACTGGAAAAATGCCAGGGTGTAAGTAAAGGAAAGGCTATTCGTTATGGTAAGCCCTTCCTTGACATGATTGCGCAGTATGTTGAAGAAAACAACATCGAGAAGCCGGATGATTTTGTGATGAAAAGTGTTGTCAACAAGAGCAGCAACAAGGTGCACATCATTCAGCAGGTGGATAAAAAGATCCCGCTGGATATGATTGCGAAGAACAAAAACCTGCGTTTGGATGACCTTCTTGAGGAAATGGAAACGATCGCTGCTTCAGGTACCAAACTGAACCTTGACTATGCTATTTCCGATATGCTGGATGAATATGAGCAGGAAGAGATCCTGGATTATTTCAAAGGCTGCGAGACATCTTCGCTTGATGTAGCCCTACAGGAATTGTCGGATGGTAACTATAACTGGGAGCAGTTAAAAATTATGCGGATTAAATTTTTGAGCGTTTACGGAAACTAAGGGCTAAGAGATAAAAGGTTGAAAGGAGAGAAAGAGTTTAGCTCGTCTCTCCTTTTTTGTTGCGTACTACTTTTAGATTGTACGTCCAACCACAAACCTTGACCTCCTTTTCTCTTTTAACTCTTAGCCTAAATTTTTTACCACTTTGCTTATTTTATCAACCCGATTCCCTTATTTTTGCTGCCCGCTAAGCGGAAAGGCAGGTGCGGTAGCTCAGTTGGTAGAGCAAAGGACTGAAAATCCTTGTGTCGCCGGTTCGATCCCGGCCCACACCACAGAAAAGACCCGGTTTAAAGCCGGGTCTTTTTATTTCCATACACCGGAAGTGCATTTTGCCGAAACTGTGCATCTTTTATTCAACCACAACCAGAAAGGAGCAAAAGCACGACGAGACAGGAAGTAAAACAACGGAGAAGAGGCATAGATGAACGCTAGATTAATAAACCAATCGTGTTTAAAATAGTTTCTACGCTTTCCACTACACACCACAGCAAAATGTTGTTTAAATGAGCGTTGCGATAAATCGTTCTGCTGCTCCATTTACTTCCACATGCCGCTCTATCAAACCCTGGTGATTACCGGGTGCTACATTCACCAGTTCTGCATTTGGCATGTGCTGCTTCATGTAAACACTTGCATCGGGACGAGTGAGCCGGTCTCTATCGGCCGCGATGATGAGTGCCGGGACATTGATACTAGGTAGCTCCTTGGTCACATCGTACTTAAACATACCAAGACAACCCCTTGCCATCACGGCGGGTGGCGTCATGGTAGAAAGAAGAGTGGAGAAATCAAGCTGCTTGGGTGTTTGTGTACCCGCAAAGGTGAGAAAACGGGTCATGATGTGCGAGCTGCCATTAAGGTAGCTCATCCAGCGGCTAATCCAGATGATGGGTGAAAGGGCCACGATGATCCAGCAGATTGGAGTAAGGATAGGTTTTTGAATTGCGGTCATCAGGCCTCTCAGCATAATCGTCTTCACAGGATTGGTGTACGTGGTGTGCTCCAGGATAATGCCTTTGATGGCAGGCCGGTTGGCGTCTCTGTTTTTTGCAAGCAGTGTAAGAATCGCCATGCCGCCCATGCTGTGTCCCCAAACGATAGGATTCTTTGCACCGCTGTGTTCAATAACGGCCTGTAGGTCTGCCGCAAGCTTGGTAAGTGAATAGTCTTTGTTTGCCGGACGGGTAGACTTTCCCATTCCCGGCAGGTCCATCATAATCAGACGATAAGCCTTCTCAAAGTGTTTACGCTGGTAATACCAGTTCTTGATGTTAGCGTTAAGACCGTGTACAAATATGATCGGTTGTGCATCCTCTCTTCCGTAATATTCGATGTTGATAATGGTGCCGTCAGGACGTTTGAGAGTATCTCTTTTATCGGCTTCAAAAAGATGTGGTTCGTCTTCACCTTTCCGCCGCTTGCTCAGCAGTGCTTTCATTAAAAACCTTCCCAACAGGATAAATAGTAATAATGCTATAGCTCCGTACAAACAGCGGTCAGCATAAGCATCGTCGTAGGTGCCATTGTATCTGTCCCACTCACGGTAGAGGTGGTAGGCAATAAAAGGATATGCGATGGAAAGAAGATCGGCAATTAGCAACGCAAGGATGAGTACCGGCATACATCAATGTTTAAGTGTGGTGACGGAATGAAAAATTTTATGCCATTACAAATCGGTAGCACAGCAGTATTACCGGGCTTTTCATTCGGTTAAACCTTTAAGCACTACACTTTGCGATCGAAAACGTCGTAAATTGGCAGCCACACCTTAACCATGTTTAAAGAACTTGAGACGGGAACATTGATCCCGCAGCTTTTTGATGACAAACCCGAATCGGTTGTGTGGTTTCGTCCCGTATTTGAAAACGGCAACAACAATGTGATCACTGACTTTGAGGTGCTGTATGCTAATCATGCCGCTGGCCACATTCTGAATACGCCACCGGCTGAATTTATAGGGACACGTCTTCGTTCAAATCCACTGCTTGATAGTGATACCATTCAGCTCATTTTTGCCCAGTGTACAGAAGTCTGGAATACGGGCAGGTCGATCAACTATAGCTATTACAGTCCGGCTTTTGACCGCTACTTTAACGTTCAACGCAGCAAGGTTGGTGGCGGCATCCTGAGCACTAGTCTTGACCGTACGCATCTCGTTCAAAACGAGATCCAGGCAGAGCAAGACCGCGACCTGCTGAATAGCATCATCAACGCTTCCATCAATGGATTATTTGCCCTGGAAGCTGTACGTGACAACCAGAACAAAATAGTTGACTTCCGGTTTTTAAAATGTAACCAGAAGTTTCTAGAGGTGGTGAATAAAAAAGAAGATGAGGTAATCGGGAAAAGTTATCTCTCCATCCTTTCACCATCGAAGGAAAACGGGTTGTTCAACATGAAATGCCAGGTGATAGAAACCGGGCAAGCCATCATAAAGGAATTTTATTACAAGGGTGTTGGTATTGATGGATGGTTTCAGATCTCTATGGCGCCACTTGGCAAGAATGGCATCATAGAAACCTTTACCGACATTACCGAGAGTAAGCGGGATAAAGAACAGCTGGCACGTTCAGCCGAACAGTTGCGTACTGTTGTCAATTCATCCAAAGCCGGCATGTTTACGCTTATTCCCGTAAAAGATGAACAGGCCGAGGTAGTGGATTTTCGTTTTGGCATCGTCAACCAGGCGGTTGCCTCTTACATTGGGCAAACAGCCGAAGTGTTGAAAGGGTCTCTTGCCAGTGTCTACTTCCCTGCTTATACTACAAATGGGCTATTTCAACTTTACAAAGACAACTATCTCACCGGGAAGCCCTACAATTTTGATTTTCACTACGAAGATGGCTATGATGTTTTTTTCAATATCGATGTGGTGAAAATGGGTGATGAAGTGCTTGTCACCTTCACCGATCATACCACGCTGAAACGCCTCCAACGGGAGCAGGAAAAAACAGTGGAAGAACTGAAGCGTTCGAACGAAAGCCTAGAAGATTTTACCAGTGCCGCATCACATGATTTGAAAGAGCCAATCCGGAAAGTTCACTTCTTTACCGAACGATTAAAAGAAAAATTACAGGGACGATTATCCGAAGAAGAACAGAAACTTCTCGACAGGGTTGAAACGGCCGCTGCACGCATGAAACTTCTGGTGGATGATCTGCTTGAATACTCACACGTCAACAGAGGCGAAAAGGAGCAAGAAGAGGTAGACCTGAATAGAAAGATCAAATTGATCTTAACAGACCTGGAATTGCTGATTGATGAGAAAGGCGCAACAATTGATACAGGTGAACTACCGGTAGTAAAAGGCCACCGCAGACAGCTTCAACAGATCTTTCATAACCTGGTTAGCAATGCGCTGAAGTACAGTAAACCAGGAATACCCCCGGTTGTAAAAATCTCGTCCCGCCTGGTGAAGGGTGATGAAGCACCGCTTAGCGTACGCCTGGATGATTTACAAAACCTGTTTCATCTTATTGAAGTAAGTGATAATGGAATAGGCTTTGACCCACGGTATGCAGAAAAGATCTTTCACATTTTTACACGGCTGCATGGTAACGTAGAATATAGCGGTACAGGTGTTGGGTTAGCCATTGTAAAAAAGGTGGCCGAAAATCATGGTGGGTATGTTTGGGCCACCAGTAACCCCGGTGAAGGCGCAACTTTTTATGTGATGCTTCCGGCTGCGCACTAACATGCATCCACTATAAATTCTTTGTCATAAAAAAAGACCTCTTCGAGAGGTCTTTTTACTTTTCAGTTTCATTCATCAAAGTAGGTGATCTGACCCATCGTGTTCTGTTCTGTCCCGCCGTAGACGTCCGGATAATACCCGTTCTTTTCTCTCTTCTTTTTTGATGTCCCGGCTTCTATGCTGAACTTCATCTTGTCTGGTCGCAACCTGCTCACCCATTGTTATTATACCGGGTTGCTGGTCTTTTGATGTGGGCACAGAACTGGGTCTTACCTGTTCTGTTGCATGTTGATTTTTCATGTGCAAGCAATTGAATTCTCTTACTCTGGAATACTGCAATTTTCAGACCGATAACAGTATGCAAACCATGGAATATTCATAACCGAAACCCCTTTGCAAAACAGAATAAGACAACAGCGTATATTCGTTAGATAACCCACTTCATGGTCGCTGCTCCTTTAACCGAATCTGTTCTGCAATCTCTGCTTGATAAACATTCTGACCCGATCACTTACCATACACCTTTGTTTTCGCCAGGAGGCGCTCTTGCAGACTTTGTGCTTGTTTATTGCAACGAGTGTCAACGCCGACAAGCGAACCTCCCGGTTGACGACATGATTGGCCAGAAGGTCAGTGAACTGTACGGTTATAGCGCAGAAGGCCGGCAGATGTTATTGAAACAGCTTACCGAAGTATGGACCACCGGGAACGATATTGAAAACACTTACTACAACGAAGTGCTGGAAACCTTCTTCCGCGTCCATCGAAGAAAAGTTGAGGGTGGCGTACTCACTGTCGCTAAAAATGTGAACACGGAAATCAATGAAAGACAAGAAAAGGAGCGACTGATTGAACTCTCCAACCAAGTGCTAGCCACTTCACTCAATGGGTGGTTTGTCTGCGAAATGGTTTACGATAACGATGGAGAGATTGTCGATTTCATTTTCAACTGCATCAATCCTCAATTCACGCAAGTCACTGGCCGGACAGAAAATGAAGTGGTGGGGAAAAGCTATTTGTCTTTGTTTCCATCAGCCAAAAAACAGGGAACGTTTGACCTAAACGTTCGGGTGTTTAAAAGCGGGAAAACCGAACGTTTGCAAATGCCTTATCAAGGGGATGGTGTGGATGCCTGGCTTGATGTAGCAGTATCTAAACTTGGTCACAACAGCATCCTTGTGACGTTTGCTGATATTACCAGGCATGTTAACAACATGGAGGAGCTCAAGCGAACCAATGAACTTCTCAACGGTATTCTCGCTAACTCGGCTAGCGGTATTGCCTTTGGCAGTATTATTCGCGATGAAGACGGAAAAATTATAGATGGGCAAACCATCATTGCCAACGATGCAGCAATCCGTTATGCCGGCATTCCCCGCGAACTCTTCCTATCAAAAAGATCAACCGAGCTAGAACCAAACATTCGTGAGTCGCATTATTTTAAGAAGATCATCCACACGATGGAGACAGGCGAACCATCGATTGTACAATACAGAGTGGAGAGCTCCGGAAAGTGGATTGAAATAGCACTGTCAAGAATGGACCAGGATCATCTCATTATTGTTTACAGTGACATTACAGAAGGAAAAGAAGCGCAGCTCAAACAAGAGCGTTTATTGGAAGAATTGCGACGGTCGAATGAAAGCCTCGAGGATTTTACCAGCGCTGCATCGCACGACCTGAAGGAGCCAATTCGAAAAGTGCATTTTTTCACAGAGCGGTTAAAGGGAAAACTGGGTGAACGCTTGTCAGACGAAGAACGATACCTCCTGGAGCGGGTGGAAACTGCTACTGCACGTATGAAATTGTTGGTTGATGATCTTTTAGAATATTCCCATGTTAATCGGGGTAGCCAGGCGCTTGAGGATATCAACCTCAATTTAAAGGTGCAAATGATTCAATCTGACCTTGAGTTGCTGATAGAAGAGAAAGGTGCAACGGTCAATGTGAGTGAGCTGCCGGTACTAAAAGGCTATCGAAGGCAAGTGCAACAACTATTTCACAACCTCATTAGCAATTCGCTCAAGTACAGTAAACCTGAAGTACCGCCAGTTGTGACGATCACATCACGCCGGGTGAAGGGTGAAGAATCCGGGCTGGATGTTCGAACGGAGGATAGGGAGAAACTTTTTCACCACATTGAGGTAATGGATAACGGGATTGGTTTCGAACAACAATACACCAACAAGATCTTCAACATTTTTACTCGTCTGCATGGTAATACTGAGTACAGCGGAACAGGTGTTGGCCTTGCCATAGTAAAGAAGGTGGTAGAAAATCACAAAGGATACATCACTGCCGAAGGTGAACCTGGGATAGGAGCTTCGTTTAAAGTATTGCTACCGGCTGAATAAACCTGTAGCTAGAAGGCAAACTTTTTGGATTGACAGTCGCTACAATTACAAACCTCATCTTCTAAAAAGTTAATGGCACTTACAACTTGCTTGCAGGTTCATCTTTGATGGATCGTTCGAAATTGAGTATGACTCTGGATCAGGCGATTTCGATTTCTCGATGCAACGTTCTTCTTGTGGCGGTCAAATTATTCTGATGGAAACAAGATTTGAAATGTTGCACCCCGGCCTGCTGTACTTTCTGCCCAGATGTAGCCGCCATGATTCTGCACTACTCTTTGCGCAATAGAAAGCCCGATGCCTGTACCACGATACTCCGTGTTACCATGTAACCTTGTGAAGACGGTAAAAATGCGTTCAGCGTCTATTTGATCAAAGCCAATACCATTGTCCTGGACCTGAATTAAGTGGTACATCCGGTCTGCGTTGATGGCTGCAGCTGGTGCTCCCGTGTCTTTTCCTTTCACCAAATGGGTTGTGATCTGTACAACAGGAGGAACATCTTTCCTGCTATATTTAAGTGCATTTCCAATCAGGTTCTCGAAGAGTTGTTGTAACTGGCGTGGACGACCGACGATTGTAGGAAGTGGTGCGATCTCCACTTGAGCACCTTTCTGTTCTATATGTAGTTCCAGGTCATCCAACACAAAGGAAAGCACCTGGTTCAGATCTAACGTTTCTACGGAGGTGATGCCCCTGTTTACATGGGAATAGATCAGCAGATCATCGATGAGGGTCGTCATGCGTTTGGTGCCTGATTCCAGGCGTTCAAAATACCGCAAGTCCTCGCCTTCCAGTTTATTTACCAGCCGTTCTTTCAAACGATCTGCAAAGAAATGGATCTTACGAATGGGTTCTTTCATATCGTGAGAAGCAGCATAGGCAAATTCTTCCAAATTCTGGTTTGAACGTTTGAGTTCCTGGTTTGCTTTTTCCAACTCGTGTGTTCGTTCGTTTACTTTCTTTTCAAGCGCTTCTTCCGAAGCACGAAGCGCCTCTTCGGCAAGCTTGCGATCATGAATGTCAATGCCCACTCCAAACCATTTGACAACCTGGCCTGTAATTGGATCTTTATAGGGAGTACCGCTATTAAGAAACCAACGATACTCTCCATCCTTTGAAAGGTTTCGCTGTTCTACTTGCCATGGTTCACCTGTTTTCATGGCATTGCCAAATACTTGCATGACTTTCGGTCCATCTTCGGGGTGCAGGTACTTGATAAAATCTGCTGCAGTCTTTTCCGTAGAAGATACCCCAGAATAGTCGTACCAGTGTTTATTCAGATATTCTACCCTGCCTTCTGCATCTGTAATCCAAATGCTTAATGGAATTGTATCGGCCATTAGCCGAAACTGTTCTTCCGAACTACGCAAGGCTTGTTCTACCTTTTTACGTTCGGTGACATCGGCAAACAGCACCGCTACTTTTTTACCTGCCCTTTCTCCTGCAGGGTAAACATATACGTCAAACCATCGGCCTAAGGCTTTGGACTCTTCGGTAAATCGCAACGGTTTTCCTGTCTGGATGACCTGGTCATATAGTTCAAACCAATATTCTTCAATTGCTGGTGCCACTTCACGGGCAGTTTTGCCGTGCACATTTTTTAATCCTGTTTGCGCTTCAAATAGCGGATTCGTTTCCAGGAACAGGTGGTCAACAGCTTTTCCTTCCTCGTTATAAATCAATTCTACCAGACAAAAACCCTGGTCAATGGATTCGAAAAGGTTCCGGTATTTCTGTTCGCTTTCCTCTACTTTTTGATAGGCGCTCAGCAATTGTTGGTGCGCTTCTTCTGACTGCTCGGCTTTTACCAAGGCTGTAACATCCTCAGAGGTATGAATAATGTATTCAACCTCACCCAAATCATTGAGGACAGGAGCATTGGCGCTCTTCCAGTATTTTTCTAAAAAGCCTCCCTTACCATCGGGAATGTCATAGCGCACCAGCGGTAAGTTATGCGAGGTTTTATGCTGAAGAATGTATTCAAATGAATTGCGTAAGCTATGTACGCCTGAAGACGCTGTGTCAGCTGGATTTTCAGGAAAGATTGTAAAGTGACTACTGCCAATCACTTCTTCTCTTCTTCTTCCGGATGTGCTCACAAAATCATTGCTAACGGCTACAATTGTGTAAAAAGGCGTGTCAGCCAACAAAATCATAGTGATGCCAGGTCGTGCTTCAAGAAATCGAAACTCGTTGATACTACTTACGTAAGTAGCTGAGGTTAAGGGAGTCATCTATTGCTAATGTAGCCATAATTGTAAAAAGGCCCACACTCAGCTTGACTAATTCTTCAAAAAAACCGAGAACAATTTCATAAACCGCAGAAACAAACGGACTGGGCAGCGGGATTGGGTTTACCTAGATATCGTTTCAGCATTATGAATAGTGCCGTGGCAATTTAAAAAACGATCAGGACGTTTGTTGTTCTCAACGGCACATTTCCTTGTTTTGGTTAAAAGGCGCTTCTAACGATTCAGAATTATACGTCTGCTGACCTGCGATACAATACAATCGGGAACCGCTTTTAAGCATTGGACAAAACGATCTGGAAGAGCAGAAGCTATCCGTAACAACTAGCAACCATCACAACCCAAAATCATGTACATCTTTCCAAGAATCGTGTAAAAGCTATGGGGCCTATGAAGTGGAGCTTTGTAATAACAAAACAAAGAACCATGAAAGAGATAACTGTTTCTACCAATATGCATTGCACAAGCTGTGTGACGAAACTTTCCAAAGTGCTTGATAAAATGCCAAAAATTCATCACTGGAGAGCAGACCTCCAATCACCATCTAAAACGGTGACTGTACATGGCGATGTCGATGAAACAGAACTTCGTTCGCTCATACAAGAGGCAGGGTTCCAGGTTACCGGCCACTCTGCAACTTCTTATCATCACACCGAGACAAATCACCATCAACACCGCAACAGCGGCTTTTGGTCGGATAGAAAAATCTGGAAACGATCTGCTTTGAATACACTAAGCTGTTTAACCGGGTGTTTAATTGGCGATTTTGCGATGATCATTTACCTGCAGGTCTACCACCCGGCAACACCCATGTGGTTACAGATGGCACTTGCTATTCTTGCCGGACTGATTACATCTATCCTGTTTGAGTCTATCATCCTTCGAATCCGCGAGGAGCTTGCCTGGCAGAAGGCGTTAAAGATGGCGGTATCAATGTCGTTTCTTTCCATCATCGCAATGGAGGTTGTTATGAATACCACTGACTTTATGATCACTGGAGGTAAAGCACAATTGGATTCGATCGGTTACTGGCTAGCCTTTATCCCCGCGGCGCTGGCAGGTTTTTTGACCCCACTGCCGTATAACTACTACCAGTTAAAAAAACATAACCGTTCCCATCATTAAACAACAGACGATGAAAGCACAAGTATTGATTGGATTTATTGCCCTGCTATTATCGATAAATAGCCAGGCACGACACCAAGGTCACCAACATAAGATCAATACTTAAACAACAGGTTAATTGTGTTAGCTGACAACATCTTTCGCCAGGACGGTCCAGTCCTTGTTACCGTGACCTTTTTCAATCCAACTATCCATGAGTGCCGCAACTGCAGGTATTAATGCAAGGTTTACGTTCGCTTGTTGAGCTGCCTCTATGAATAAGCCCGTGTCCTTTCTTGCCATTGCCAACTCCCATGAAGGATTGGTATAGTCGGCAGCAGTCATCCTTTTAAGCCGTGGCTCTAACTGCGCACCGGGGTTCCAAGATGAAAACAGGGTAAATAGGTCCGACACAGAAAGTCCTACGGATTTTGATACAGCTAATGTATCCCGCAACCCCGCTGTAAAACAAACCAAGAATGCATTGCCGGTGAGCTTTATGGCTGCAGCCTTGCCCGGTTCTGTTCCGAAATGCAACAACTGTCCCGTCATCTTTGCCAGTTCCGGCTCCAGTTTTTTTGTAAGCTCTTCTTCGCCTGAGAGCAGCATGAAACCGGAGGCTTCCAATGCATTTGCCGGCCCCATAAAAACAGGTGCATGCTGGTAGAAAAACCCTTTTTCTTTCCACTCGCTTGTTCGTTGTATGGCACCTTCTTTTGATGTTGTGGTATGATCGACGATGATGGCGCCCGGTTGCAAACCTTCAGCGCATGCTTCTAATACTTCGTTTACAGATGCATCGTCTTTTAAGGTTACATGAATGATGTCTGTCCCTTTTACAGCATCTATCACATTTTCAAATGCCTTGGCGCCGTGCACTTCCAGTTCTTTCGCTTTTGTTGTGGTGCGATTCCAAACTTGTACATCCTCTCCTCTTTTACGCATAGCTTTTACGAAATTGGAGCCCAGTAAACCCATCCCAAGAAATGCTTTCATGAATATTATGTTTGAAGAATTAATAAGGATGTAAAAATAACCACACCGCGTTGTGCCCTTAACAGCCTACGAGCAATAAAGTGGTGACGACCTCACAAACTATTTGATACTTCTCTGCAAGAACAATAAGAAATCGCTTAAATTGCCACTTCCCTATAACCATATTCAATACTGTGGATTCTGCCTTTGCCTTCAATATCTTAGACCATCTTCCTGACCCCGTCATTTGGGTCATGCCGGTGAAAGACAAACACGGTGCAATTGAAGACTTTGAAATCGGGTATTCCAACTTCCAGGCAGATGAAGCAATCAACCATCCCAAGGGGCGCCTCTTAGGCCTGCGCATTCTGCGGGATGGCATACCGTCAACCCAAAGTGCAGCAACCAATTTTGAGAATTTTCTGACAGTATATCAATCTGGCGCCGTTCAGGATTATTCTTTTGTTGCACATTTTGCCAGCCGTACGTTGGAAGTGGTGAGGAGGCGTCTCAACGATGGTGTGCTAAGCGTCATTCGTGATCGTAAGGCACAACGTGAAGCAGAGCAAAGGGAGCAGGAAAAATCCCAATTGCTCACGGGCATCGTCAACCACTCGCCGATTGGCATAATGGTGTATGAAGCGCAGCGTAATGAGGCCAATGAAATCACGGACTTCCAGATAAAGCTTTATAACCAGGTTTCACATACACTTACCGGTGTTACCGAAGAGCAGCGTAGAACATTAAGCTTTCGACAGCTTCTTCAGCTTCTGAAATCAGAAGAGGTGTTCGATCGTTACCAAAATGTAGTAGAGACTGGTGAGCCAATTACCCTTACCTATTTTTCAGGCCTTTCCAAACACTGGCTGCAATTAACCGCCGTGAAACTGGGCGATGGTTTCCTGGTTTCCATTGCCGATATCTCTGAATCGAAACAATCCCAGGAATCGCTACAACAGCAGTCGCAATATCTTAACGCCATTCTGAATGCTTCCATTAGTGCAGTAGCTACCATGGAGGCGATTCGTAATGAAAACAACGAGATAGTTGACTTACGCTATCAGCGGGTAAACAACCGCTTTTTGGAATGGCTGCAAAAGACCGAAAACGAAGTTATCGGCGGCACCATGCTGACGCTTTTTCCAAACACGAAAAGCTCGGGAATCTTCCAGGTTTATAGCGATGTGATTGAAAAAGGTTTACCACGGCAACTAGAAGTGCAATACCTGGATGAACATGTGAACGTATGGTACGACCTGTCGATTGAGCGACTGAATGAACACACGGCTGTTGGTACGTTTTACGACATCACTCTTCGGAAAAAAGCATTTGAACAAATTCAACAGCAAAAGAATTTGCTGGACAATATTCTCTCTAATTCATCAAATGGTATTTCAGCCAGCGAAACGGTTAGAAATGAACAAGGCGTAGTCATTGACTTTCGCACTATCCTAGTGAATGAAGCCGCTGTACAATTCCTGGGCATTACGCATGAGGATTATATGACGAAGACCGGCGGGGAAATTGATCCAAACTTCCCGGGCTCTCCTTATTTCCATCAATGCGTCAGTACACTGAAAACCGGTGAACACTTTATTACGCAATACTTTTTGCAGGGAGCAAACAGGTGGCTGGAAGTTTCGGTTTCCAAAATGGATGAAGATCACCTGATTCACATCTTTACCGATGTAACATCAATAAAAGAAGCACAGCTATCTGTTCAGCGTTCAGCAGAGCGGTTATCAACCATCATTAATACCTCGCATGCCGGCTTCTTTATGGGAGCACCAGTTATGGGTGAAGGTGGGGAGATCGTCGACTTCCGTTTCACGTTGGTAAATGAAGTGCTGGCGTCGTTTGTTGGGGAGAAACCGGAGAACCTGGTTGGTCAACTGGGTTCGCAGCGTTTTGTGAAATACAAAAGCAACGGTTTGTTTGAACAGTTCTGCAAAGTGTACGAAGCCAACACCAAACAGCAGTTTGACTTTTACTACAAAGGCGAAACAGTAGAGGTGTGGGGAAACCTGATGGTAACAAGAATCGGCGATGAACTTCTGGGAACGTTCACAGATTTTTCAACGGTCAAGAGATTACAACTGCAACTAGAAAACATGGTTGGCGAACTAAAACGCTCCAATGCCAGCCTCGAAGAATTTGCTTATGCAGCCTCACACGATTTGCAGGAGCCTTTGCGAAAAATTTATACATTCTCCGATCGGCTTCAGCAGGAATTAAAGGGGCAATTAAACAGTACGCAAAAGATGATGTTTGAGCGTATTGAAAACGCCACGCTGCGGATGCGTAATCTTATCGATGACTTGTTAGCTTACTCCGAGGTGGGTGCCCGGGTAAATACCAACGGTATTGTGAATACCAACGTAATTGTAGAGCAAGTGCTACAGGACCTCGAAAGTGCGATCCAGGATACAAATGCGCAAATCACCAAAAGTTCGCTACCGAAGATAAAAGGCGATGAGCGGCAATTGCGGCAACTGTTTCAAAACCTGATTGGGAATGCTTTAAAATATCATAGCCCCGAAAGGCGGCCGGAGATTTCAATTGTTTGCCATGAGGTAAATAGGAACGATTCTCGCCTGGCTCCTTACCCTCAATTGAGTGGAAAGGATACTTACCTGATTGAAGTTATTGATAACGGGATTGGCTTTGAACAAGAACAAGCCGAAAAGATTTTCCAGGTGTTTCAACGGTTGCATGGCCGCTCAGAGTACCAGGGAACTGGTGTTGGATTGGCCATTGTTCAAAAGGTGGTACAGAACCACCACGGTGTGATAATGGCTGAAGCAGCACCCGACAAAGGAGCAACCTTCCGCATCTTTCTTCCGCGATAAATTCTTTAATAATAAAAAGACCTGAGAGCTTCAGGTCTTTTTATTACTCTGCGGGGTGACCGCCACTTCTTCTTCTGTCTTCTAATATCGGTTTTGCTTTTAATTCCACGGCATAACCCAAATCATCGGAGAGCCGGTTATCGACATCAGAACTTACCCAATGGCGTCCCTCTTTTCTTAATTTGATTGTACGTGGTGGTTGTTGCGACGGATTTCCGTTGAAGCTGGAAAGTTGAGCAAAGCACTCCCTGCTATTTTCCACCTGCACATCATAATGTGCCAGGTGCCCACCATACAACACTGCTGCTGTAACTTCCATAATTCCACATTTTTGGTTCACCTCTTCTAAACCAAGAAGCATGCCTATCAATGCCTTGATTCTGTGGAATTTAAGCGGCACTACGCTTCCTCATTTTGTCCTTCCTCCGGAAGCCCGTCACGCTGCTGCACTTCAGTTCCGCGATGCCGTACGCCTTTGTCACCAGTATCCTGCATGCCCTGGTAAGCACCTTCTGTTTTTCCCTTTACACGGTTATCCTGCTCTACCTGTTCGTTGGTAAGTGTACCGCCTTTGTTTTCTTTCCGATCCATAAAATTATTTTTATAACCTGCTCGAAAAAAGTGCCACGGCTTATCCTGTCTTCAGAATTATGTTTTGCATGCCTGCAAACACGGCTTGCCAGATGACACCGAAAAAGCTTTGTGTAGTGAGACGTGCGGATTTTACGTTCAATGCTGCCCGCTCGGTACCACTAGCTGGGTTAGAAGTATAAATAGCGTAGTTATTAAGCAACTTTGTCAAAAACCCTCTTGTAGAAATGTCACCCGTTTCTTTGTCCCGTTTGAGAAAAGTAACGGCAAGATTGGAATATTGCATCCGCACATCGGCATCAGCACCGTAATCTTCTCCCCGCACAAAAAATTCCAGCAGTTCTATATTGGCAGACGGCACCTCGATGTTGGCAAGTGCCAAAGAAATGGGATTGATTTGTTTTGCGGTGACCTGCTTCAGGGTTCCGCGGGCATCAAAACGCCCCTCGGTTGAGTCGAGGTAAAAGCGGAAACTTGCCTGGATGGGGCTGCCGATGATAGTGCCTGCAGCCGATGCGGTTACCACCGGGTTGCGACGGATTAATGCCGGGTCGTTGACAATATTTTCCACTGAAAGATTCAGGTCACGCAATTGAATGGTTCCTTCCTGGCGGGTTTCAGCGTGCTTCTCCACCACGTCAATATCTACGTCGCGGGCAACGAATTTTTTAATGTCGATGATAGCAGCGGCTTTCAGCAACTGCTGGTGTGGGTAAGAACCGATTTTACTGTTATAGCTTTTTAGCCCTGCTTTGTCCTGGTAAATTTCCAGCTTTGGTTGTTCAAACACAACGCTGTCGGCTTCTGCCCGGTTGTGGCGCAAATAACGATCGAGACGCAGACCAACAAAGCTCACTTTATCGAATGTGACCGTATACCAAGATTTACGCAGGCTGTCAACACGTTCGTCCTTTTTTAAAGTTGGCTGTAGCTTAAAGCTGTCGATCTGCAGGAGTTTCGTGGCGGAGTTGTAAGTGATCCACTCTGCCTTCAGTTTGTAGGTTGAATCGGCCGTGCGGAACTTCAGGTCATTAAACTTCAGCGAGAAATTTTCGACATAGCCAAGCCGACTTGTATCCGCCACTGCTGCGCTGTCAACCCTAATGTTATGGAATTCTGCATCGCAGCGATCGAACTGTAATTTGACTGCATCAGTTTCTTCTGTGTTCCTGTACAGCAGCTTAATACCATCCAATTTAATCTTATCAACCTGTACCCCTTTGATGGTAGGCTGTAGGGTTTTCCAGAGTGGTGCTTTGTTTTGGGTAACCTCAGTTGTGCTGTCCTGTTTTCTAAAATTACGTAGTAGCCTTACATCAGCCTGGCTGGATGAAATTTCCTCGATCTTAATCTTCTTGCTAAAAAGCAGTGCAAAAATACCGATGCCCTTGATGCTTGCTTTTTTGACATCGAGCTGCATGACCATAGCCGGCAATGCCTTCTGTTGCTCCAGCACTGCATACCTTGAGCTGTCAATCTCGATATGCAGGTCCTTCAATTCAATGTTACCTCCGAAGATGTTTGTCTTTAAATCGCCCAGCTGGTAGGTGTACAAACTGTCGGAACCTTCGACGATCAACGTATGAAGCCGTTTGCGGAGTACCGGCTCAAGGTAAACGTTGGCCAGTATCACCAGCGTTGCAAGACCAAGAACCAAAAGACTACTGCCGATAATAGCCAGCCGCTTTAGATTGCGCTTCTTCCGTGTACCACTTTGCATGAAAATAGTGATACGAAAGCTGTGCCATCAGCCCATAACAAAGCGGTAGCCAATGCCTTTGATGGTAATAATTTCGATGGAAGGATCGAGTTTGAGATATCCACGGAGCTTGGTGATGTAAACGTCAAGCGTACGGCTGTTGAAGAAAGAATCGCTGCCCCAAAGCAGAGTTAATATCTCGCTTCGTTCTACAATCTTATCGCGGTTTTCGTACAGGAGCTTGAGTAATTCGCTTTCACGGTAGGACAGCTTACGTTGCTCAGCAGAATGGTTAAGTGTCTGTCGTTTGATGTTAAAAGTATATGCGCCGATGCTGACTTCGTTGTTATCATCAGGCAGAGCAACTTTGTTGCGCAGAACATTTTCAATACGGACGATTAGTTCTTCAATACTAAAAGGTTTTCGGATGTAATCATTGGCGCCGGTTTTAAAGCCACTCAGCACATCGGCCGTTTGTGATTTGGCGCTTAAGAAGATGATGGGAACCTCCGTATCACGTTCCCGGATTTCGTCGGCAATGGTGAAGCCGTCCTTGTTGGGCAACATGATGTCGAGCACACAAACATCAGGCTTTACCTCTCCAAACTTTTGTACGGCCTTGCCGCCATCTTCTTCCAGTACAACTTCGTACCCACGGCTTTCCAGCGTTTCGCTGACAATTTTGGCAAGAAAGGTTTCGTCTTCTACGTACAAAACTTTAGTCTTCTTCATAGGCTAAATTTAGTGAAGAAGTTTATGCAGTAGCTTTCGGCAGCGTAATCACAAACCGGCTTCCCTGCCCTTCATTCGATTCGACCCTGATGTTGCCCTTGTGCTGGTCCACCACGTGAGCTACGTAGCTTAAACCCAGTCCATAGCCTTTTGCATTGTGCACATTACCGTGTGGCACGCGGAAGAATTTTTCGAAAATGCGACCGTGATATTCTGCAGGGATCCCGATGCCATTGTCGGCAATGATTAGCTGCACGTTAGTACCAATTTCTTTGATGTTGATATCAATAATTGGGCTTTCCGGCGTATACTTCAGGGCATTGTCAAGCAGGTTAAATAAAACACTGACCAAGTGCAGCCGATCACCCTCCATTCTGCCAATCGATTCCGCCTGAATATTCACAACCGCTTTGCGCTTTTCAAATTGCAGGCGCATGGATGATGTGACTTCATCAACCAGCTGGCGCATGTTCAGCGGCTCGTATTTCAGCTCAATCTCTCTTTTCTCAAACATGGAAAGCTTCAGCACCTTGTCAACCAGCAGCGAAAGCCGCTGTAATTCATTTGCAGAAATATCCAGGTATTCCCGGGTCTTCTGCGGGTCCATTGAAGCGCTGAAGCTGCGTAAAGCTTCTATCGCCACGCTTACTGTAGCAATGGGTGTTTTTAACTCGTGAGTGATGTTGGAGATAAACTCGTTTTTAATATCACCCAGCTTTTTTTGCCGCTGCAGGTTGCGGTACAAAAGCAAAAAAGACAAAATAGTAAAGCCGACGAGAAACACAGAAAAAAGAATAGCTGAAGAAATACGCTTGAGAATAAAGGGAAACGTATTTATCAGATCGAGCTGGTATGTAATGGGATTAGCAAAGCCCAAGGTTACCTGGTTAAATACCCGCCGGTCAGCCGAATCCTGTGTTGGTACTCTACTAATCGTGAAAGGCACAGAAAGGTTCTGTTCACTCAGGCGTTTTGCATAGGCAGCTTCCACTTCTTTTACTTTGATGGAGTCCTGCAAAGAGTCCACATCAAATAAAAACTGCATAATGCGGCTCTGTCGCGGCGACATAGCCTGGTCGAAGACCTGTAAGCTATCTCCCCGTGTACGGATCATCACACGTGGTGGCGTACTGTCATTGGTACGTTGCATTACCACGTCCATCATGCTGATCATCTTTTCCCGCTGCATCATACGTAACGGCGGCCTATCGCTTAGTTCACGCCGAACAAAGACCCGTGTGTTATTGCTATCGGGGGCGACCCCCAGACGGTCAAGTTTTAATTTGGCCGACTGCAGGTTGCGCATTGTTTCGCGAAACATCACATTGGTACGCATCTCCAAAGTGCGCTGCTCCCGTTCATAACTTTTACTGATCCAGTATACCTGGAACCCGGCAATGGCCAGGATGGTCATTCCCATCAGCAGTGGCAACCACTTGATATGTTGTCGTATGCGCATCCAAACAAAAATACCCCTTTCATCTGCCGCTCATCACTTCCTTAACCATTATTAACCAAGTTTCAACGGCGTTTAACGGCGCAACAAAAATGGGTTTCTACATTTGAGAAAATAATTGTTTATGAAAAAGATACTAGGCATAGTGGCCGCAGCGGTAGCAATGGGTGCCCAGGCACAAAACATGGACGGAAAGCTTTCGGCACCAACAAGTACAAAAGAAGGAAAAGTGGTGTATGAACGAATCACCCGTTTGAATAACATGCGCTTCGGTGGCGGACCCGGAGGAAACGTTCCCCCGGAGATCCAGGCCCAATTAGACCAGATGCCCAAAACAAGAACGGAGCATTTTGAGCTGCTGTTTACGCCGCAACATTCACTTTACCAGTTTATCCCCAACGCGGCCGATGAAGGTGGTGGCAACCAAACAATCTCAGGGGGTGGCATGATGATCCAGATGCGTACCGTCAATGCTAATGAAGTGAACTATGTTGACTTTGCCAAAGGCACCCGCATTGACCAGCGGGAGATCATGGAAAAAAGCTTTGTGGTAACAGATACCTTAACTAAGCTTCAATGGAAGCTGAGTGATGAGACAAAACCAATTTTAAATTTTACAGCACGAAAGGCTACAGCTACATCTACTTTGCAACGTCCACGTATGACGATGGAGAATGGCGAAATGAAGCGGGAAATGATTAACGATACCATCAAAGTAATAGCATGGTATACAACCGATGTACCGGTACCTGCTGGTCCAGCCTATGCAGGACAACTTCCAGGTTTGATCCTGGAGCTGGATGTAAACAATGGCCAGGCTGTTACAAAAGCGGTTGAATTTTCGCCAAAAGTGTCGGCCAATAAAATCAAAGAGCCAAATGACGGTAAAAGGTTGACTGCTGCCGAATTTTCGAAAGAACGGGAGAAGATGATGGAAGAAATGCGGAAGAATATGCCAGCGGGGAATGTGATTAGGATGCAGTAATAAGTTTTTGACAATAAAACAGAAGCACGATTCCAATACGAATCGTGCTTCTGTTTTTATAGAATTGGCTGGAACGTACTAGCCTATCCAACTACTCCAAAAGTGAACGGTGCTACCTTTGACACATGGCCAATTTTGAGGTACTGGAAGAAATTAAAAAGCTTAAAGCAATTGCCGATGTCGGCCTGCTTTATTCTCAAAATGAATACGACAGGGAACGCTATACCGAGCTACGAGAGATTAGCTATAAACTGCTAGGCCTTGTAAGTGAACAGGATGTCGAGACGTTAAAATCCAGTTTCCCCGGAGCAACAGATTATCCTACAGCAAAAGTGGACATCCGCGGGTTAGTTCTTTCGGCAGACAAAAAGGTTCTTCTTGTCAAAGAAAGTATCGATGGCAAATGGGCTTTACCGGGTGGTTGGGCCGACGTTGGCTTTAGTCCAAAAGAAACCGTGGTTAAAGAAGTTAAGGAGGAGACGGGCCTTGATGTTACAGTAAAAGCATTACTGGCGATCTTTGATAAACGTTTTCACCCGCATCCACCGCAACCGTTTTACGTATACAAAATGCTCTTTTATTGCGAACCTGCATCATTCCAACTGAAGAAGGGGTTTGATGTACTGGACGTGCAGTATTTTTCTATTGACAGCTTGCCCAAACTTTCAGAAGATAGAATTTTGAAAAGCCAGATTGAATTAGTGTACCAAAAGGTTTTATCAGGGGATTTTCAACCCTACTTTGATTGAATATTGGAACCGGAAATTCACTGCAAAAGAATTCGTTTGTCACCGTATTCTTTTCTTGGTTCCCTCACGGCACGGGATCATATCCACTCCCGCCCCACGGATGACACCTCACCACTCTTCTCGCCGTTAGCCACAAACCCTTAATCGGACCATGCTTTTTAAACGCCTCCAAACCATATTGCGAACAGGTTGGTGTAAACCGGCATTTCGGTCCCAGCCAGGGTGAAATTATCCATTGATAGAGCTTGATCAGTGCGATGAATGGGAAGGATAATATTTTAGACAGGAGTTTCACTTTCTATGGTCTTTCTCAGTCGTTGCAGGCATTTCTGCATGGCTGTTTTGATGGTCTCGAAATCAGCGATAGTCTTGTCGGTGTAGATGAAAAAAAGGTTGCCGCTTTTGCCTTTGGCTTTCACCGCTTCAACCAATTCTTCTTTCTGCAGTCGGTAAGCCTCCCGCAGCAGTCGCTTGATGCGGTTGCGGTCCACGGCTTTTTTAAAGAACTTCTTGCTGGCCGTTACTCCTACCTGCACAGTGGGTTCTTCAGCGACAGAAAAGCGGTAGATAGCCCTCACAGGAAAAACAGAAAATGCCTTGCCTTCAGCAAACAGCGAGTCGATCTGTTTGCGGCTTTTCAGGCGTTCGGCCTTCGGGAATCCAAAGCGTTTGGGCATTTGTAAAAATAAAATAGCCTCCGCAAACAGAGGCTATTCAAAATCAGTGCACTTGTAAAAGGGGACTATTTCAATTTTCTTTCATCGCTTACAGTCAGCTTGTGACGGCCTTTGGCACGACGGCTAGCTAACACTTTACGACCGTTTGCAGTTTGCATACGCTTACGGAAACCATGAACAGTCTTACGGCGGCGGCGATGGGGTTGAAATGTACGTTTCATTTTAAATAAGTTTTTTCACGTTTAGAAATCATCCGTGGAGAACCGGATTTGTTTCAATTTTCGCCTACAGGTCACCACACCCGTGGGTTTTGTGAAAGGACGGCGAAGGTAAGGGACAGATTTTAGATTTGGGATTAGCGATTGCAGATTTTTCGGCGGAAGCTGTTAAAATGTTGTTGGGGAAAGCTTTTAAAAATCCGTAGCGCAGCCTTTCGAACGTCCTCAACCTTATCAATAGGCACACCCTTTGTCTTATTCCCCATTATGAAAAAGATATTGATCGGCATTGCAGCAGTAAGTCTCCTTGGTTCATGCACCCAGGTAGAAGGATGGTTCGGTAGTGGCGACAACACCGACAGTACACAACACAATTTAAAATCGGAAGGGCTTTACAAAGCCAAACTGGTAAGGGATGAAAGCATTACAAAAGAAAATGCCTATTCCGACCTGTTCCTCGATAGCGCAGCACTAGAGAACTATATTAAAAAGGAAAACCTCCCGGGTGACCGGGCGGACCGCATGCGGGAGTTTTACCTGGTGCGAAACAACCAATTTGCTTGGTTCACCTCAGAGGGCTTAACAGAACAGGCAAGAGGACTTTGGAGCCTTCGGGCAGATGCGCTTCAGGGCGAAAAAGACTCTGCATCGAAAGCAGTCACAAAAGCGATGGATTCGTTGCTAGCCCCTGGCTCCACGTCTACAGCTTCAACCTCCACGGCGGCAGACACAAACGCAGCAACAATTACGGAAAAGCTTTTGAAAGATTCAGCTGCACTAATGGACGGCTCAACCGCTACCGCGTTTGATAATTCTGATTCCACAATAGTTCACATGGAGCTTGCCTTAACCGAACAGCTGGTTGAATTGGCAAATCAAAATACCGGTGTCATTACTGCAGACAATTTCTACTGGTTGATCCCCCGCAAAAAAATGGATGCAATGCAGTTAGCCGATTCACTGCTCAATAAGCAGGCTGATTCTGCGCAGTGGAGCCGCAACCAGCAGTACACAGCCCTGAAAAACAGCCTGCGGTTCTATCATAATGCAGCAAAGAATGGCGGTTGGGATTCATTACGCATCACTGCCGGATTAAAAAAGGGAACGAAGTCACCGGCTGTGTCAGCGCTGAAAAAACGACTGGCGCTTACAGGCGACTATCCCTCAAGTGATACATCAAATGTTTTCTCTGATTCATTGACAATGGCTGTACAGCAAGTGCAGCAGCAGTATGGTTTGCAGCCAACTGGCACCGTGAATGATTCTTTGGTTAGAGAATTAAACATCCCTGCTGAAGAACGGATGCAGCAGATTTTGGTCAACATGAACCGCGCCATGTGGATGCCGGTACAACAAGGGGCCAACCGGATTATGGTAAATATTCCGTCCCTCCAATTATATGCTTACAGCGATAGTGGTAAAGTGATGGAAATGCCGGTAATTGTCGGAAAAGAAGGAACTGGTACAATGGCCTTCAGCGACGAGATCACCAGCATCGTGTTCAGCCCGTACTGGAACATTCCACAGAGCATTGTGCAAAATGAAATTAAGCCCGCTATGCAGAAGGATCCTTCTTACCTGAAGAAAAAGAACATGGAAATTGTAAAGCAGCATGATAGCCTGCCGCAGATCAGGCAACTACCAGGTAAAGACAACGCCTTGGGTCGGGTGAAATTCATGTTCCCAAACAGTTTTGACATTTACCTGCACGATACGCCTCACAAAGATTTGTTTGCACAGCAAAACCGTGCACTTAGCCATGGTTGCATCCGTGTAGCCAAGCCAGATTCACTGGCCCGGTTTATCCTGCGCGGACAAGCCGATTGGACACCGGAAAAAATTGCAGCGGCAATGAATAGCGGGAAAGAACAAACCGTAGAAGTGAAAACGCCAGTGCCCGTGGCCATCACTTACTACACAGCATTTGCTGACGAAAAAGGAAAAATGCATTTCCGTAAAGATGTTTACGGTTACGATAAAAAAACAGCATTGAGAATGTTTAGCAACGCTGCAGTAAGTCCAGCGATTTAAGACATACAATTTTTAAAAACAGGCAGGCTTAGGCTTGCCTGTTTTTGTTTGGCGCAGCCTATATTAGCTCGATGAAAACCATTTTTACCGTAACCCTGCTCGCCTGTCTCCTGGCAGGCTGTAATCCCGACAACGACAAACCGATTAAAGAAGACGAAGAGGGAACCCACACTATCACTAAAAAGAAACGGAAAAAGAATACTTCCTCTGAAGGAAAATGGAAAGGCACGTTCAGCAACGGCATGAAAGGCGCTACCATCAGCTTTGAAGTAGATGGCGATGAATTAAAAGATCTCACTTTTCAAGGTTATTGGCGTTGCGAGGGCAAGCTTGACCTGACCACCGTTGGGCCAAAAGAAAGCTTTGCAATAAAAGGCAATAAAGTAGACGGCGTAATTGTAGAACCGGAAGATGGCCTTGCACCCTACCGTTTTGAATTGCATGGCGAGTTTGATGGCGATACCGCAGAGGGAACATTGAAGATCGAAAATGTTACGGCGGGATGCACCACCTATAAACTAAACTGGACAGCGGAGAAAGAGTAGCGGGTTTCAACTGCCCTTTGCTTCACCGCGGTTCGGCTCGCAGTCAACTAATAACTCAATAAACCAAATAACTTAATAACCCTATTCTCCCCGGTTCTCTATTTTTGCTGCATGAGCACATTCCGCAACTTTAAGATGGTTGATTACGTGGTATATGGCCGCGGTTCGTTTAACCAGTTAGATGATATTTTGAAGCCGCAACGAAAAGATGATCTTCCGATGATTTTCCTGGTGGATCATTTTTTTGAGGGAAAAGAACTGGCTACCCGTGTGCCTCTCCACGGCAGCGATAAAATCATTTTTGTGGATGTGACGTATGAGCCGAAAACAACCTACGTGGATGCATTGGCTGATGGCCTGAAAGAAGAATTCGGGATGGTCAGCGGAATCATTGGCATTGGCGGTGGGTCAACAATGGATCTTGCCAAAGCCATAGCACTGATGATGAACAACCCGGGATCATCTGCAGATTACCAGGGATGGGACCTGGTAAAATTTCCCGGCGTTTACAAAGCAGGTATTCCAACCCTGAGCGGAACAGGAGCCGAAGTAAGCCGTACGACGGTACTTACGGGTCCTACACGCAAACTTGGAATGAACTCCGACTTCACTCCTTTCAGTCAAATTGTATTGGACCCTGAGCTGACAGCTAATGCACCTGCCAACCAGCGTTTTTATACCGGTATGGATTGTTACATCCATTGCATTGAAAGTTTAACCGGCACTTACCTCAATGAGTTCAGTAAAAGCTACGGCGAAAAAGCATTGGACCTGTGCCGTTACATATTTCTGGAAAAAGATGAATGGGACGCTGAATGTGATGATAAACTCATGATGGCCTCTTATGCCGGCGGGATGAGCATTGCTTACTCGCAGGTTGGTGTGGCCCACGCAGTGAGCTATGGACTGAGTTACTTGCTCGGAACAAAACACGGCGTTGGTAACTGCATCGTTATGCAACACCTTGAAGAGTACTATCCAGAAGGGGTTGCCGAATTCAAACGCATGGTTGAAAAGAACGGCATTGATATTCCACAGGGCATTTGCAAGGACTTAAGCGAAGACCAGTTTGATACCATGATCAATGTATCTCTGGGAATGAAACCGCTTTGGGAAAATGCCTTGGGTAAGGACTGGGAAAAGATTATGACCCGCGATAAACTGCGGGAATTATTCGGAAAGCTTTGATCAATTAATAAGAACGTCCCGTAAAAACGGGACGTTGTTTTTGTAGGGCAAGTCAAAAACTGCTTTATGAGAAAAAATTATTGAACAATTAATTGGTTAACGCTTGACGTTTGCGTTGCCAGCTCAGTGATCTTCACATAATACATTCCTTTCTGTAACGTAGCGATTTGCTTATAATCAGTAGAGGCCGCCTGTACTGGCTTTCGAGACACGATCTGTCCTGCAGCATTTGAAATCTCCACTAAATAATTACCTGCTGCCGCAGAAATAAACTTCATACCAATTATGCCGTTAGAAGGGTTTGGCGAAACCGCGATAGAGGCGAACAAAGGATTTGCAAATTCAACCATTTTCACTTCGCTGTAGCGATAATAACCGTCCAGCCATCGTTGTTTCACGCGGTAGTAATATCGGCCAAACTCAGTTGGCCTAATGCCATGCAGGTATTGATAGCTGGCAGGTGCATTGTTCGTTAACTTTTGTTGGGTAGCTGCTTTTGTAAAACGCTGTCCATCGCGGCTTACTTCGATCTCATAATAGTAATGATCATTTCCCGCTTCGGCATCCCAGCGCAATTGCGCAGCTGTTGATCCTGTTTTTGAAACCGAAAAGTTTTTGATGCCAATAGGTAAAGTATGAGAAGGACAGGTGCAATACTCAAAACGAAAATTAACCAGGGCCGATGTCAACACAAGGCTGGAGCTACTGCCGCCGGTGATAGACGCTGAAGTAGAAGCATTGATATTGTAGTTGTAGGCAACACTGTCGACGCCATAAAACTGTGCAATCTCCGTTGAGTCAGTAAGGGTGCGGGTCATCACTGTTCTCAATACCGTGTCTTTGGAAGTAGAAAAAAAATCAGGGCCGCTATTTGGTGTGCCGTCATAGGCTGCCAAATTGTAAGGACCATAGTTTCCGTTAAAACTATTGGATAAAGCGGGGGTAAGACCAGGGCCCGACATAAAATCCGACCGGTTGTAAGAAAAGTTTGCTGTTTGTGCAGAACCGGAAAAATTTTGCATGGCTACCGAATCAACTACGCCAACAATGGTAACGATGAGCCTCACACAGGAAACCATCCCTGCCTGCGGATCGAACTTCGGGAATTTCACCTGTACGTTGGTGGCCCCGGTAGCAAACCTAATCGTTGTGTCGTAAGCTGTTGTGCCACTAGGTTGTGCGTTAGGACATTGTGCTTTTGCAGTGTTAGCATAGAGCAGTAGCAAGAGTAAAATATTGAAAGAAGTGTAGAGTTTTTTCATAGGTAGGATTTTGTTTATCAACATCATTTTCACCACCTAAAAGTAGTTTGCTGGCGGTCAGCAGGCAAGTGTAAAACTGCGGGAATCTGTTCTGCGCAAATCGGGAAAAACGAATCGGAAACTTACGTGGGGTGATGGGTTGTTTACTTGCTTTGTTTACGATTGGAAACAAAAAAGGCTGCAACATGTGCAGCCTTTTTTATCGTAAGCGAAATTATTATTTACCGCCTAAAGAGAAGTTATAACCAATACGGAAGCCAATGAAAGAAGTGCTTTCACCGTCTTTTGAACCGGCTTGATAACGAACGCCTAAATCAAGGCCTTGTGTCATTGCATAACCAGCACCGATAGCATAAGTAAAGGCACCTTCTGATTCGCTGAAGCTCATACCACCACCTGAAGCTTTAGCACCATAGATACCGTATCCAACCTGAGGCTCGATAAACAAACCGCTGAAGTTGTGGCGGTAACCAGCAAGGATAGGAATGATAGAAGCAGAAGCGTCAACACCTGATGGTAAATCTTTAGCACCAAATCTCTGGTAGCCAGAAGTTAATGTTAACTGACCAGCGCTACCGATACCATGCAGGTACTTAGCACTACCACCGATACCAACGCCAAAAGCGTCACCAAAGTCACCCATAGGAAGACCAACTTCAACGCCAATTCCAAGTTTGTTGTTACCTGTTTGTGCATTAGCAGCTCCGAAAGAAGCAACTGTAATTGCGAATGCGAACAATACTTTTTTCATAAATGTTAGTTTTAAAAATTCGGACGCAAAGTTATTTTCCATGTTGAGAAATCCAAATGATTTTGCTCATTCTCTTAAACTCTGGTACTAACCTTCGTTTCCTATTCATGAATGGTTAAATAACTTTTTGACCGGTAAAAGAAACTTTGTTTTTGCCTTAACTGTTGATACACAGCCGGAAAAACTTAACTTTCATCTCCTTAAATTTCATGATTATGAAATACACATTCTTAGGTGTTGTACTGCTCTGTCATTTTTTTGCGTCGGCCCAAACAAAAATTGATGTGAGCAAAAGTGAAGGTATTGGCGCTAACACATTTTATAGTGTGGGCGGTGCGCCTTTTGTCAATGCAAAATTTGTCCGGCTCACTTCCGGATCGCCTTTCTTTAAGGAGGAATGGATGAAAGCCTCTGGTACGGCAGCAAACGGTGTCAGCTACGGTGGCGGATTGGTAAAACTAAACTTGTATGATAACGATGTGATCTTCCTGAATTCCGCGGGCAATGAAATGATCGTTACCACGCCGTTGAAAGAAATCATCTTGAAAGACACAGTGAACAACCTGACCTATCATTTTGAAAATACCCTGCCGATAACAGCGCAAGGCAAAAAGCGCTGGGTGCAAAAGATCATTGCTGGCAAAGCCTCGCTTTACAAATTATTCGACAAGGTATTATCAGAATCGACACCATACGGCTCATCTACCGCGGAGCAAAGCATCAATACCGTCGAAACCTTTTATGTGTTTAAGAACAATGAATTAAAGGCCGTAAAAAAGCCGAAGGACGCCATCAGCGTTTTAGGTGATAAACAGGCAGAGTTAAATGCTTACTTCAACAAGAAAGAATTTCCAAAAGGCAATGCTGAGCAACAAATAGCAGCATTGGTTACTTATTATAATAGCCTTCAATAACGAAAGCAACAAACGGCGGCGTTAACGATTGCTTTATCTTTCGGCGATAATTGAAAACTGGTGAGGGCAAAGAAATACATACGCTACCTGGTTCCGAGTGCATTGTTTGGTACCCAACGAACAAAAGAGATCGTTAATGTTAACCCTACCGTAGAAACCTGCCGGGAAGATGCGAAGGAGTCAGTGATTACCGTTTATGACTACACGGAAAAATTTTTCACCGAACATAAGCTGGCAAGTATCGAGGAAAGCTTTCCTTTTCTTTCAAACGAAAATGTTACCTGGATCAACATTGATGGCATCATCAAGTCAGAAGTAGAACGGGCTGCAGCCCACTTCGGCATTCATCCCCTTATAACAGAAGATATCCTGAGCATGAACCAGCGTCCGAAGATGGACGAAGTGGAAGGTGTATTTTATTGCCTGCTCAACATGCTTTACTACAACCGTAAAAACGGAAATGTAGAAACAGAGCAAGTGTCCATTGTATTGGGGAAAAATTTTGTTATTACGTTCCAGGAAGACCCGGCCCGCGACGTATTCAATCCCATCCGCGACAAACTTCGCTTGCATAACAGCAAGCTGCGCCAACGTGGTGCCGACTATCTCTCCTACTCCATGCTCGACATCATCGTCGACAATTATTTTCTTGTTATGGAAAGCCTCGGCGATCGCATCGAAGCAGTCGAAGAAGAAGTCATTCGCAACTCCAATACGTTGTCGCTGGCCAAGATTACCCAGCTGCGCAAGGAGTTGATCATCCTAAAACGAAATATTGCCCCGGTCCGTGATATGGTCGCCAACATCATCCGTAGCGAAAGTGATTTGCTGGATGACCGTACAACCAAATATTTTAAAGACGTATACGACCACATCGTGCAGGCATACGATCTATGCGAGAACTACCGCGATATTATGATTTCCATGCAGGACCTCTACATTAATAACGTGAATCTCCGGATGAACGAGGTGATGAAAGTGATGGCGATCGTGACCTGTTTGCTGGCGCCGGCTACAGTCATTGGTGGAATCTTCGGGATGAACTTTGATGTGATTCCGCTGCTGCACAATAAATGGGGTTTTATTATCGCAGTCAGTATCATGCTCCTTATTCCAATTTGGATGCTGATGATGTTTAAGCGACGCGGATGGTTCTAAATACAATGAATGTTTTAAGAGAGATCGATAAAAAGGCAGGGTTGTTTCCTAATTTTGCCTTCTCATTATCCTTTATCAATTATTAAATTTTAAATTATCAGATATGCCTGGTTTTGAATTGTGGAGTGATGCGGAACGCAAAGAATTAATGGACGTTGTAGAAAGTGGTGTGTTGATGCGTTATGGTTTTGATGCCCAACGCAAAGGCCATTGGAAAGCAAAAGAACTGGAAGATGCAATCTGTAATCGATTTAGCGTAAAACATGCACAGCTGGTGTCCAGTGGAACAGCTGCGCTAACTACAGCCATGGCTGTATTGGGTGTTGGCGCTGGTGATGAAGTCATCATGCCTGCATTTACGTTTGTGGCCAGTTTTGAAGCAGTGTTGAGTGTGGGTGCAGTTCCCGTACTGGTTGATGTGGATGAAACACTGACACTGAATCCTGAAGCCGTTCGTGCAGCCATCACAAAGAAAACAAGATGCGTGATGCCCGTGCACATGTGCGGTAGCATGGCCGATATGGATGCACTGCAAGCCATTTGCAAAGAGCACGACTTGTTTTTGTTAGAAGATGCTTGTCAAAGCATTGGAGGTACCTACAAGGGAAAACATCTTGGCACCATCGGAAATGCTGGAACGTTTTCGTTTGATTATGTAAAGACGATGACCTGCGGTGAAGGCGGTGTAGTAATGACCAATGATGCTGTAGTGTATGAAAAATGCGATCATTTCTCTGACCATGGCCACGATCATAAAGGCGTTGACCGCGGCGCTGATCTTCATCCATTTCTTGGTTACAATTTCCGCATCTCTGAATTGCATGCTGCCGTTGGACTGGCGCAGGTGAAACGGCTGGATGAGTTTCTTTCTATTCAAAAAAGAAACCACCGCTTATTAAAAGCCGTCCTTTCCGTCATTCCTCAAGTCAGCTTCCGCCAGGTGCCCGATCCGGAAGGAGATAGCTGCACGTTTTTGAGCTGGTTTCTTCCAACGGAGGCATTAACCCGGGAAGTCATTACGGAAATGAAAGCACAAGGCATTGCGGCAGGTAATTTCTATTGGTTTGATAACAACTGGCACTATATCCGTAAATGGGATCATTTGAAATCCGCTACGGCCTTGTACCCTTTGTATGAAGAGCAAAGAACTGCACTGAAAAAGCTTTCTTCACAAGACTTCAGTGCATCGGATGCTGTAATGGGACGTTGCATCTCTACTTCCATCAGTTTGTTGTGGACAGAAGATCAGGTAAGAGAAAAGGGAGAAAAGATGATGGCGGCCATTCAAAAAGTACTGAACGCAAATAGAGCTTTTGCCTCTTAAGAGCTGCACGCAATAAACGAAAGAGCCATTCGAATTCGAATGGCTCTTTCGTTTTGGATAAGGTGAAACATTGGAGGAATGATCAATTACTCGGACAATTTTTTAACCCCAGCCTTCAGGCTGGGGAGAGAACGAACGTTCACTCAGCGATGGGCTTTAGCCCCAAATCATGTCGGGGGCTAAAGCCCTACATCCTCTCAGCGCAAAAACCCCAGCCTGAAGGCTGGGGTTTAAATTAGAAGGCAGTTCGTTGATGCTCTTAATAATGATAACTATCAGAAGCCAACTTTCGGTTGAAATTCTGGGAAGCCGGCACGCCAGTAATAAAATGAGCGATTTTGCGCTGCACGCTTTACCAGGCCGCTAATGGTTTCCTGTGCTCCATGGCCGCTGTCAAATTGAAGACGGAGCAAAACATTACGGGCACCTGCTTCACGGAGACGGGCGGCCATTTTTAGCGAGGTCCAAACAGGTACGCGGTTGTCATTTATCCCATGTGAAAGCAGCACTGGCGGATAATCCACACCATCTTTTACATGGTGATAGCTGCTCATCGCAAATAGTGCTTTAAAACCTTCTTCGGTTTTAACACTTCCAAACTCAGGAACATTGCCTTCACCATTTGGTGCTGTTTCAAAACGCACCATATCCAACGCCCCTACGTCAATCAACATACCGCCAAATAGGTTTGGCCGTTCCGTGAGGGTACGACCCATCGTGATACCACCAGCACTGCCGCCGTTGGTCACCAGGTTTCTTGGTGTTGCATATTTGTTTTCAATGAGCCATTCAGCACAGGCAATCACATCCTTCCATGTATTTGGCTTGTTTGCTTTTTGTCCGGCACGATGCCATTCTTCGCCATACACACCGCCGCCCCGTACGTGTGCAATAGTGCGTATGCCCCCACGATTAAACCAATCCATATCTTCCGGCCAGTAGCCCGGCTCGTCCTGCATACCGTAAGATCCATAAGCCCGCAGCGATACAGGGTGGGTACCATCCAACTTCAATCCTTTTTTATGTATGATGGTCATTGGCACCATGACGCCATCGTGACTTTTCACCTTCACTGTTTTCAGTTCCAGTGGGGCTTGTTTAGTATCGCGGAACGTCTGTGCAGGGCTAAACACAAAGCGCTTAGCTGCCACATTGTAATCATACATCGTAAAGGGGCGCACCCATGAATTTAAGCCAATGGTGAACTGCGCTTCGTCGCGGTGAGCTGCCATGATCTGCACCTTACCCGGCACGGGTAGTGACAGCGCCTGCGCAGTGTTACTGCCGTGTGGAATCTGCAGCAATTTGCCTACGCCTTCATCGATAGTGGCCACCAGCAGTTCGTTTTTTGTGACGGCAATAGCGTCGATAATCTGCCGTCCCCTGGGCACTATTTCCACGGCACTGGCCAACGAAGGATTGCGCAAATCCAGGCGCAGTACACGGCCTGTGCCTTTGTTTTCCCGCAGGTACAGCCAGTGGTCTTTTACTACATATTCTGCAATGGCATCGCTGTATTCGGTGAGTTGTTTCCAGGGAATGTTCCCGGACTTGAGGGATGAAACTGGTGCCACATAAATCCGGTGCTCGGGGGCTACCTGGTTACGTACTATGCACAATGCATAAGACAGGCCCGGGCCTACTACTATCATCGCCCATTCATCCATACGGCGTTTGATGATAGTAGTGTCAGTCCCAATAATTTCAAGGTCGGTAGCCGGGTCAGTTCCCACTACGTGGTAACGTACCGTTACACTATCAAACCAGCGTGTTGGGTCTATCGCTTTGTTATTGAACCGCGGAAAACGCATGTAATAAAAGGCATTTGGTGTTTCGGGATCAAATTCAGCCATGATGTTTCCCATGCGCAGGTAGAGTGTATCGTACACCTTGTGGCCAGTTTTTAAATCGTGCATCACCAGCCGTCCGTCCCACTCGTAGCCACCCACCACTACGTTATACACAAGCATATCGCCGTGAGGACTCTTCTGCACCTCTCCGATGCTTACGTTTTTGCTGCCCCAGTGTTCAAAATCTTTCTGGGGGTCCACTAGCTTTTTCATTTTGCCTGTTTTATCTACCTGGTACAATGCGGGCACGTCATCTCCGGGCATTACTTTGGTGACAAAGTAGGTTCCGTTGCGGTAGGTGAGGCTTTGAATCCAGTCCACCTTCATGTTTTTAAGTAAACTGTCATACATTTTTTCAAGCTTTTTATAGCCTGGCATCGATTCAAAGAAGGCTTCTGCTTGAGCAGCTTCTTTCCGCATCCAATCCTTCACGGCAGCATTGCTGGTATCTTCCAGCATGCGGTAAGGATCGTGAACGATCTTTCCATAAAATGTATCGGTTTGTGCAGATTTAAAGGAGACTGGTGTTTGTGCCATCATGGCTAAGGAAACAACGGCCAGTAAGCAGATGAAAAAACAACGCATGATTTTTTTTCATAAAGCTAACAGGCTCTTATGGCTGTAAACAAGTGAAATGAGAAAGAGGTAGTGTTCATTGAGAATTGAGCAGACTTGTTTTGGTTTACGAGCAGAAGTTGTTCCATCGCCTTTACATTTGCCCCTTAAATTACTCAACCATGAAATTGGTTTCTTACCTCAAAGAAGATCACGATCAGCTGGCTGTATTGATTGACGACTATGTATATGACATGGAACACCTGCACCCGGATTTACCGAGTTCCATGAGCCTTTTTCTGAACTACTGGGAAGAGTATTTTCCCATTGCACAGGAAGGCGTACTAATGATTGAAGAAAGGAAAATTGGCATTGGAAAAGGAAGCCCTTTGGAAGATGTAAAACTTTTGGCGCCGGTACCGTTTCCTACTTCGTGCCGGGATGGTTATGCTTTCCGCCAGCACGTAGCGGCAGCCAGAAGAAATCGCAAAGTGGACATGATCCCCGAGTTCGATCAATACCCCATTTTTTATTTCACCAACCATCATAGTGTAAAAGGTCCGGGTGAGGTGCTTTGCATGCCGGATCATTTTGAGAAACTGGATTTTGAACTGGAAGCAGCCATCGTGATTTGCAAACATGGCCGCAACATCAAAGCAGAAGAAGCCGATGAATATATTGGTGGCTTGCTGATCATGAATGATCTCAGTGCCCGTCGTCTGCAAATGGAAGAAATGCTTTTAAACCTTGGGCCGGCAAAGGGGAAAGATTTTGCAACAACCATTGGTCCATGGCTGGTAACACTTGATGAATTGGAAGAGTTTGAAACAGCAGCAAAAGAAGGGCATGTTGGTAAGAGCTGGAACCTGAAAATGACCTGCAAAGTAAATGGCGTACAGGTCAGCGAAGGAAACCTGGCTGACATGGACTGGACCTTTGCCGAGATCATTGAAAGAGCATCGTATGGTGTTGATCTTTATCCTGGCGATGTAATTGGAAGCGGCACCGTTGGCACTGGTTGTTTCCTTGAATTAAATGGTACCGGCAAGCTAAACAATCCTGACTACCAAGAGCAGTGGCTGCAGGCTGGTGACGTGGTGGAGATGGATATCGATGGATTAGGAACGTTGAGTAATACAATCGTAGCGGAAGAAACAGACTGGAGCATTTTACGGCTGAAAAAGCAGGCATAGTCTGCTTATATGAAGAGGTTGAAAATGCATTAAACTGATTAATCGTTTTTCGGAGCGCAAAGAATTCAATATAAATTCTTTGCGCTTTTTTCTTTTTTTACCAAAACCCAACCATCTTAGTGTTCTCAATCGTAACTATTGCAAATGAAAACTCAAAACCTACTGCGCTTATTTGTTGCTTTTACCTGCCTCAGTCTTTTTATCGCTTGTCAAAAAGATGTACAGCCTACTGAAATGAAGCCACCAGTACTAACTTCAAAAGACCCGCAATCCATTTCATCGGCCTTAAAAGTGTGGCATGGTGAGCGGAAGCAAGGCAATGCGCCTACACCAAACGGAGCCGCACTTGTACTTGACCCGCCTGCTTCCATTACGCATGCTTTTGTTGGCCGTTATGCCATTATTGAACCGGAGGTAGCTCAAGGTGATATCGCTGGTTATTATTTACAAGTAAATGGAGCAAAAGAATTTTTTAAGATCGATTACAGCAAACCGCGTGGTGGCCGTTTAGGAAACAACCGCAAGCCTACATCACCGTTTGGCGGACAGCAATCCCGCACGATGACAGGAAATGCCGATAGTGCTATTGTACTGGTATTGCCAGCCAACCTACAGGTGCCAGATACGTTCTGCGTTAGCTATTGCGCCTACGACCTGCAGGGCAATGTGAGCAACGTTATCACAACCTGTGTGGTTGTAAACAGCCTTGGTACAACTACCGGTGGCGAGTACCTGCATGGGGTTTGGAAAAACACCGCATCATGGGACACCAGTTTTGCCAGCCGTGATACGGTCATTTTCAACCGTTGGACAGCACAGACTTATAATGCCGGTTATGCCTGCTACCAGGACCCGAACACAGGCATCTCCTCACTGAACTATAATTATAATGGCTTAACACCATTAGTAATGGATTCAAATATTGTTTTCAAAAGCCATCTTACGTTTGGTGTAAATGGAGGGCTGAAATATGAATACGAGGAGAAAACAAAGAATGTTAACCTAAGCACTAGCACCTGCTCACAGTTCTTCTTTGATAACAGTAATTACAACGATAATTTTACCGGAGCCTGGAATTATAACCCAACCACCGGCAAAATGGTTCTTGTGTTTGAATTTGATCTGCTGGGCATTCCTACTTTAGAAGCTTATGAGTACCAGGTGATAAAACTGAACAACAACCATATAGTATTAAAAGAAGATGACAATGGTTACGCCTACCATGTTTGCTTTGAGAAATAACTAACCTCTTTACATAAAAAGAAAAAGCCTGCAATTGCAGGCTTTTTCTTTTTAAAAACTAACATGTATTAAATCTGCACACGGTTGTTCTTCCGCATTGGCGCAGTTCCTTTGTTCTTTACACGGCCCATCATGTTGTCGCTAACCTTTAATTCCTTGGCTGCATTGACTTCTGCACCGCCTACTCCGGAGTTATCGATGTTCATGGTTTGAACAACAAACGTTCCGGCATCCAGGTTACCAACGCCGTTGTTTTTTACCACTGCATTTTGTGCTTTTCCTGCTAGCCTTACTTTGCCAACACTGTTATTTTCCAGCTTCAGGCTATTAGCAGAAAGATCAAGATCGACTTTTCCGACGCTGTTGTTTTTGATATCAAGATCGGCAAAGGTGAGTGCCGCTTCTCCCTGTACGTTGCCCACCATACTCAGGTCCATTTCCTTCAGGTTCTTGAAGCTTACAAAAACACGGAGCTTGCTTTTAAGCTTCATGTTTTTATTCTTGATGTCTTTCATCTCAATGACCAGCTTCTTGCCTTCGTTGCGAACAGCAAAGTATTGATGGAGGTTTTCATCCGCTTCAATTTTGACAGATTCAGTAGGGCCTTGGGATAGTTTCAATTCATAAACGCCACTGGCCTTCAGCGATTCAAAAGACGACACCGGAACTTCCTTCGTTACCAAGTTGCCGTTTCCTTCAATGGTTTCGTGCTTGTCTTTCTGAGCATGAACAGCCACTGCTGAAAACAGGGCTGTAGCGATCAATAGTTTACGCATAAAAATGATTTTGGTTTAAGATGACGAATTTTTTCGTAGAACGAATGTAGCAAGCTGGATGTTACAGCAGCAGCCGCAATTTGGACCAATGGAAAGATCGGCGTATGAATGGTGGTTGAAACGTTAATCCGGTAATCTGTTAATTCGTTTGAGAGTCGAAACATCTGCCATGATCCGTCTGGAATGAATCCTCATACAATTGTACCCACCGATTAACCAATTAACGGGTGAACGGACAAACAACCTCTCCACCCTACTTTTGCTGCCATGACGTTTGACCTGAACGATTTGACACCCGTTGAAAAACAATACTACCTGCAACATGTCGTAGCGCCGCGACCGGTTTGCTTTGCTTCCACCATTGACAAAGAAGGAAACGTGAACCTGAGCCCTTTTAGTTTTTTTAATCTGTTTTCGTCTAATCCGCCTATTGTTATCTTCTCGCCGGCAAGGCGGGTGAGAGATAATACCACCAAACACACGTTAGAGAACGTAATGGAGGTGCCTGAAGTGGTGATCAATATGGTAACTTATGATATCGTGCAGCAGATGTCACTATCCTCCTGCGAGTATCCGAAAGGAACCGATGAGTTCATTAAAGCCGGCTTTACCAAAGAAGAAGCAACAGTTGTAAAACCTCCGATGGTGAAGGAAAGTAAGGCCAAGCTGGAATGCAAGGTGCATGAAGTAAAATCCCTGGGCGAAGTAGGTGGCGCAGGTCAATTGGTTATTTGCGAAGTGCTAAAAATTCATATTGATGATAGCCTGCTGAACGAAGACAAAAAATTTGATCAGGCAAAGCTGGAGTTGGTAGCAAGGCTTGGCGGTGATTGGTACTGCCGTGTATCGAAAGAAAACTTATTCATCGTTCCAAAACCAAACGTAAAGCTGGGCATCGGCATTGATGCGCTGCCGGAAAGTATACGCTTCAGTAAGCTGCTCACCGGAAATCATCTGGGCATGTTGGCCAATGTTCATGAGATGCCGGTAGTGCAGCCATCGTTTGATGACGAGCATTTGAAAAATATCTTTCAATACTACTCGCTGAACCCAGTCGACATGGAGCGGGAAGTTCATACGTATGCAGCAAAGCTTCTTGATGAGAACAAAGTAGCAGAGGCATGGCAGGTGTTGTTGGCAGCAGAAAATATTTAATCGTCCTATTCCTCTCACTGCTTCCCGGGCTTTGAAGGTTACCGCATTATTCCCTTGCCTGTCAGTACATTTGCAGCACTTTGAAATAACGTGCAAATGCAAACACATCAATTATCTGAGCAGGAAATTATCCGACGAGAAAAGTTAGCGCAGTTGCAGGCCTTGGGCATAGATCCCTATCCTGCACCCATGTACCCGGTTACACATCACTCTATCAATATAAAAAACTCCTATACCGACGAAACTCAGGCTGACTTTGCTGAAGTCTGTCTCGCAGGCCGTATCATGAGCATTCGCGATATGGGAAAGGCGTCTTTTGCCGAACTGCAGGACTCCCATGGCCGCATACAGATTTATGTACGCAAAGATGACCTTGCAAAAGACGGCGATACAAGTATGTACGACCAGGTTTGGAAAAAACTCACCGACCTTGGTGATTTTGTAGGAGTAAAAGGTTTTGTGTTTCGGACCAAGTTGGGAGAGATTTCCGTGCATGTGAAGGAACTGACATTTCTCGGCAAGTCGTTGCGTCCTTTACCAGTCGTAAGAGAGGCTGAGGGCCAGGTGTATGACGCCGTAACTGACCCGGAGTTCAAATACCGTCAGCGTTACGCTGATCTTGTTATCAACCCTACGGTGAAAGAAACGTTTGTTAAACGTACAAAGCTTGTGAACTCTATTCGTGAATTTTTAAACGGGCACGGAGCCTTGGAAGTAGATACGCCAGTGCTGCAAAGCATTCCAGGTGGTGCAGCAGCCCGTCCTTTCATCACGCATCATAACGCACTGGACGTTCCATTTTACCTGCGCATCGCCAACGAGCTTTACCTGAAGCGTTTGATTGTTGGTGGTTTTGATTGGGTGTATGAATTCAGCCGCAACTTCCGTAACGAAGGCATGGACCGTACACACAACCCTGAGTTTACCATTTTAGAATTTTATACGGCTTACAAGGATTACCTCTGGATGATGAACGTAACAGAACAACTGCTCGAAAAAGCAGCGGTTGATGTAACCGGCACTACAGAAGTACCCGTTGGCGATAAGACCATTTCGTTCAAAGCGCCATTCAAACGCATTTCTATTTACGATGCCATCAAAGAACACACGGGCTTTGATGTTAGCACCTTGGATGAAGAAGGTTTGCGTGATGTGTGCCGCCAACTGGATATTCATGTTGACCCAACGATGGGACAAGGAAAATTGATTGATGAAATCTTTGGTGAAAAATGCGAACACCATTACATACAGCCAACATTCATTATTGATTATCCTGTTGAAATGAGTCCGCTTACCAAAAAGCACCGCAGCAAACCGGGGCTGGTAGAGCGTTTTGAGCTGATGATAAACGGGAAAGAAGTAGCGAATGCGTACACCGAGTTGAATGACCCGATTGATCAACGTGAACGTTTCGAGGAGCAGGTAAAGCTGATGGAACGTGGCGATGTGGAAGCGATGTACATCGATCATGATTTCCTGCGTGCACTGGAATACGGTATGCCACCAACATCCGGTATCGGTATTGGTGTTGATCGTTTGTGTATGCTGCTGACCAACCAGCCATCCATCCAGGACGTGTTGTTCTTCCCACAAATGCGTCCAGAAAAATTCCAGGGTGCAGATGGCGAAGACACAGGTGACAAAGTATTGATTAAAGAATAAAGATTTTGGCGGATAATGAAAAAGAGAAGCGCCTGCTTCTCTTTTTTTGTGCATGCTGGTAGTAAATATTAAAACACCATACCAATCATAAGACCTGTTTGTGAGCGGGAAGAAGCGGTCGGGTAGTCCGTCACATTTTTTCCGAGAATGATGTTGCGCTTTCCATAGAAGACGCCATTTTTTTCTTCCAGCTTTAAAATGCCGTCTCCTCCCCTGTTGTCTTGCAGTCGGCGCATTACCGGAGTCAGGTGCGGGTCATCATCAAACTGGAAATCATCGATGTAATATTCATTCTTATCAGGCTCTTTTACGGTAATGTGAATATGTGCCGGCGGACCGGTTTTCGAATAGGCAGCGGGTCGTACCGTAAAAAACTTGTATTCCCCTTTGGCGTTTGTTTTCATCCAGCCGCGAATGGCGCCATGTCTTCTTCCCCATCCACTTTCCTTGTCTGTTACCCGGTATCTGCCGGTTTGATCGGTTTGATAAACATAGAGCACTACATCGGGTGCTGGAGTTTTTCCATCACTTTTGTAAACCGTACCGCTGATAACCAGCTTCGGCCCGTTCTCGGGAAAAATCGGCAGCGTATCAACTTCATTCAATGCTTCAAATGGCACCTTGTTTTCGTAAATAGCCTCACAACCCTCGCAAGGCCCACCAACTTTTTTTCCCGTGGTTTTCTCTTTTACCTGTGCACTGTTTTGTGCACAACACGATAACGAAAAACACACAAAAGCGGAAAGAATGATTTGCAACATAACGCATGGTTTTGCAGCAAATTTTTCTTCTTGCCGATGGCATTTCCAAAACCTTTACACCTAAGAAGAGGAACGCTTGATGAAATGCAATTTTACCATTGGTGTAGAGGAGAGCACCAAACGTGTAAAGAATAATGCCGGCTGTATTTTGTAGATTTATTTCGAACAATGACAACGGAAAAAACCATCACAACTCCGAAGTGGGTGCACGGTCTGTTCTGGCTGATCGTGGGCCTTGTATGGCTTTATCTCCGTTACCAGGATTATGAATCCCTATCGCAGGCAGCGGTGGTTACCGCTATCAAGGTGGCTGATCTTGCCCTGGTGATCTACGCAGTGAACCTATTGTTGGTTCCCCGTTATCTGTATAAAAAGAAGTATGCTGCCTTTGCGCTTTTGTTTGCGGGAATGGTTGCTGCTTCCAGCTTTATCAAGCTGGTGATGATCAAATCGGCGTTAGGCCAGTCACTTGCCGGCACCAACGTGAAAGAAGCAATCTATAACAATTTTGTTACGCAGTTTTTTCTTGTGCTTGCCAGCATTGCACTGAAGTCAGCTTTTGATTACATCCGCCTTCAAAAACGATTAGCGGAAGTAGCAAAAGAAAGAGCGGAAGCAGAACTGAATTTTCTTAAGGCACAAATCAACCCACATTTTCTTTTTAATTCAATAAACGCCGTTTATTTCCTGATTGATAAGAAGAATGTCCAGGCAAGAGAAGCCTTGCACAAGTTTTCGGAAATGCTGCGTTATCAATTATATGAATGTGGCGACAATCGCATTCCGATTGAAAAAGAAATCAGCTTCCTGAAAGATTACGTGGACCTGCAAAAGCTGCGCTTTGATGAGAACACGGCAATTCACTTTACTTATGCTGATGATGTGCAGCAGTTCAGTATCGAACCCTTGCTTCTTATTCCTTTCGTTGAAAATTCTTTCAAGCATTTATCGCATCACGACAGGGATAGGCGAAATGAAGTGCAGATAAACCTGTCGCGGCAAAATGGCTCAATGTATTTTTCGGTTTATAATACTACCGAGCAGAAAGCGCTTGTTACAAACAGTGGGGGTATTGGACTAACCAACGTGCAAAAACGCCTGGATCTTCTTTACCCCGACAAACATCAACTGGAAATAAAGGAAAAAGATGGCTGGTTTGGTGTAGAACTTCAACTTTCAATTCATTCCTGATATGAAACTTTCTTGCCTGATTATAGACGATGAACCGCTTGCCCGCAAGGGATTGAAAGAATACATCGATGATGTTGATTTCCTTTCTTTGGCCGGTGAATATGATTCGCCAATGAAGGCGATGGAGAAGTTGAGTACTGGCAACATCCAACTGATCTTCCTGGATATCCAGATGCCGAAAATGACCGGCTTGCAGTTTTTTAAATCTTTACAACAGCCACCGCCTGTGATTTTTACCACAGCATACCCACAGTATGCATTGGATGGATTTGAACTGAATGCGCTGGATTACCTGGTGAAGCCTATTTCGTTTGATCGCTTTTTTAAAGCAGCACTAAAGGCAAAAGAGTTTTATGAATTAAGAAGTCAAAACAAAGGCGAAGAAACAAAGGCAGATTATTTGTTCATCAAAGTGGATGGGAAACTGGTGCGGATTCTTTATGATGATATATTATTTGTGGAGGCTGTGCAGAACTATGTAAACATCCATACAAAGGACAAAAAGCATTTAACCTACCTCACATTTCATTCTATCGAAGAATTTCTTCCTTCGGAGCTATTTATAAAAACACATAAGTCATACCTCGTTGCGATTTCTAAAATAGAAAGCATTGATGGCAACTGCATTCAAATTGCGAAGCACCAAATTCCGATCAGTCGCACGTTGAAAGATGATGTGATGGCGAGGGTGATGAATAATAGGTTCTTAAAGCGATAGGTTTTTCGCATGGAGCGAAAGAGGAAAGAGTGCGATCAATTAGCTTTAGCTGTAGAAAAATTGATGCATTAAAAAGGAGAGACAAGCTTAACTCTTTCTCCCCCTTTTCTCTTTTTGTAATCTCTTAGTCCAGAAAGATATCTCTCATCAGCTTCTGCGACGCATCCACTGCATACTTGCTAAAATCAGTTACGCCTTCTTTCGCCAGCACCTCTTCATCAATGAAAAAATTGCCGGTGCATTCCGATGAAGGTTTTGTTACAATTGCAAAAGCCGCATCTGCTACAATCTCCGGTGTGCGGCTCATGCGCATCAGTGTGTCGCCTCCCAAAAGGTTTTGAACGGCTGCAGTTGCAATTGTCGTTTTCGGCCACAAGGCGTTTGCAGCAATTTTATCTTTCAGCAACTCCTCTGCAAGCCCGATTACGATCATGCTCATACCATACTTGCTGATGGTGTAAGCCAGATGCTCGCCAAACCATTTCGGGTTCATGTTGAGTGGTGGCGATAAGTTTAAAATATGTGCATTGGATGATTTTCGAAGGTGCGGAATACAAGCCTTACTCATAAAAAACGTCCCCCTGATTTCAATGTTCATCATCAGATCAAACCGTTTTGGCTCAGTATGCTCCGTTGGTGTAAGACTAATAGCACTGGCATTGTTGATCAGGATGTCAATGCCACCAAACGTTCTTACGGTTTCATCTACGGCTGCCTGAATTTGCTCTTCGCTCCTGATGTCGCATTGCAGCGGTAAACATTTAACACCTAACGACTCTATCTCTTTCGCAGCCGTGTAAATGGTGCCTTCCAGTTTTGGGTGTGGCTCTGTGGTTTTTGCAGCAATGGCGACGTTGCATCCTTCTTTCGCCAGTCGTTCAGCAATGGCTTTGCCGATACCGCGGCTGCCACCGGTGATCAGCGCTGTTTTGTTTTGTAAAGTCATAAACAATCGTTGGTTTAATATTCAGGCATGATGGGTTTTGTGCCTACAATTTCATCAATCTGTTGTAACACCTCCGGGGTCAGTTTCGGAAGCACTTCCAATGCTTTCAGGTTTTCCGTTAGTTGTTCTTTTTTGGTAGCTCCTAAAATAGCCGTGGTAACATTTGGGTTTTTAATAGTCCAGGCAATGGCCAGTGTAGAAACAGGCGTGCCCAGTTCGCCAGCAAACTCCGTGAGCCGTTTCACTCTTGCCAGCTTGTCTTCTTGCATCCAGCGATTCACAAGCCAATCAAAACCTTGCAAGGCAAACCGACTTCCTTCAGGAATGCCGTTGTTGTATTTGCCGGTTAGTAAGCCACTCGCCAACGGGCTCCAAATAGTAGTACCCATGCCCACCGTTCTGAAAATATCTGCATAGTCTTTTTCCAATTTATCTCTTTCCAAGAGATTGTATTGTGGCTGTTCTACAGAAGGTCCAATCAAACCCAATTGGGCTGCTATACGATGCGCTTCCATAATTTCAGCAGCGCTCCATTCACTGGTGCCCCAGTATAAAATCTTTCCCTGTTGAATCAGGATATTCATTGTCCATACCACTTCTTCAATCGGCACAGCCCTATCGGGGCGGTGGCAAAAGAATATATCGAGGTAATCAACCTGTAATCGCTGTAGGGCTTCGTGACAGGCTTCCGTTAAATGCTTTCGGCTTAAACCAGTTTGGTTTGGTTTATTCTCCTTTCCTCTCCAGCCAAAAAATGCCTTGCTGCTAACAGTGTATGATGTGCGGTCCCAGGCCTTTTTCTTTAGCACACGACCCATCATCTTTTCGCTTTCGCCCAGCGCATATACTTCGGCGTTGTCAAAAAAGTTGATGCCGTTGTCGTAGGCGATGCCCATCAACTCATCCGAAATACTGTCATCAATTTGCTTATGAAAAGTAACCCAGCTGCCAAAAGAAAGTACACTCAGCTGCAAGCCCGTTTTGCCCATTCGTCTGTATTCCATGCTTATCGTGTTTAAGGTTCAAGGTTGAAGGTTTAAAGTTAGGGGCAGATAAGCAGCTGGAAAGCATGAGCTGAACGCAAGAACTATTGATGGACCTAATTTGCCATCAGTGAATCATCAACCAAAAGTATTCCCTCAGGTTTGAAGATGGACCAGTTGGTTAAGTCCTGGTCGGCAATGAAGCCCTTACCGCCGTACAATCGTTTGTTTTTAGTACGCAGGCGAATGCTCTTTTCTGTATAAAACTTCTTCGTGTTTTGGTCCCACCAAAGGTCTGGTGTACGCAGTGTATCGCCTTTTACATTGAAAACAACAACGCTGTCACGCAGGTAAACCAAACTGCGTGTTTCAAAATATTTCCCATACAACGCATCCACTTGGCTTTCCACTTTGGCGGCGCTGTCGTAAAAATCAACATGCAGAGTGCGTGGAAATTCCAGGTAAGACGTATCGAGATTGTAGCGAAGCATAAATGGCGCAACAAGCTTTGCCCGCAGGTTTCCGTTCTGGCTAAGGAAACTCTGGATGTTATTTGCTTCTTCAATATTTGGCTTTCGACTGTTATCGCCTCTCACTTCGGCAGGATCGTTCTCACAACCCCAAAACAACAAGCAGCTTCCAAGGAAAGCTGCCTGCAAAAAACGTTTATAGCGAGGGAGATTAATCATACCTGCGTTTAGTAAACCACGAATCGGTGAAATTAAAGCCCACAGAAAGGCGGAACAGGTTTTCCCTGATCAAGTTCTGATCGTTACCACGGCGGTTGTACTCGAGGGCCAAATTCAGCACACTATATTGGCTGCTGAAACGGTTATAGTTAACGATCGGCAAGCCAAGTCCGAAGGAAAGACCAAACTGCGGCAGCTTTCCATCAGCAGAGATATAATCCGGTGCTACAAAGCCTCCAAAACGGTAAGTGATGGTGTGGCCGTAACGGGATGGGGTGCCAAGTGGTGCCAACTGTCCGCCAAAACGTAGCTCCCAGTTATTTTTTACCAGGTCCCTGGTATTGAAGAAGCGAAAATCATCCCATTTGTTTTGTACATAATCAACACCGATGCTCCAGCCACGGGTACGGGCACCAGGTGCATTGTCCAGCATAAAACCAACCGTGTAAGATGCAGGATAAATCACTTCTCCTGCCACATCGGTTTGCTGGAACACACTGTCTATTCTTAACTCTTCGCCACTTGTGTTACGTAAGTAAGTCTGGCGCAAAATATCCTGTGTACCATCCAGCGTTTGTTTCCAGTTACCGGTTACACCAAGGCGCAGAATGGATTTGCGGCTCAACTCAATCTTGTATTGTGCACCCGCGTTAAAGAAAACATTGCCGAAGTTAGAGTTGGTAGTATGATTAGACGCAGCGTATTGAATACTATCGTTGATAAACACACGGCGGGTGGTGATTTCCTTCTTTCCAAAAAGATAACCGATGTTGACACCGGCAGAAAAATTACCAAACGCAAAGCCGGTACCGATAGACGGAAGGAAAGAGCCGCCGTTACCGGTGAATTGTGTGATGGCGCTGTCTATGTTGTCACCGTTGTTACGACGCAGCCGCTCCCGGCGAATAATATCGTAGGAAATTTGTGATAAAGGACGTAATCCAAACGCAAGACCCCAGTTTCTGCGAAGAGGAATACCGAGGTACACATGCGAAAACTGGGCAAAGCTTGATGTGAAGTTTCTTGGGGTGTTAGGTTCTGCCAAGCTTCTGCTACCAAAGTTTGCACCCACATCCAAAATCACCCTGGCCGATGCCACTTTACCAGAGCGCTGTTCCATTGTAGCCTGAAAGGCGGAAAACGAAGCCGGGTTATTGTAGTTAACAGAAGTTACTTCAGTAAATGAAGTGGAATCTCTATTGGTAGCATTTTGCGCATAACCGTAGTACGTTCCTACATAGCCTGCCGATACACCTCCCATGCTCCGGTTAATCACGTTCATGCGTGGGAATTCATTTCCTAAACCATAACGTGAGTAAGGTGAATTACCCTGGGCATTTGCTGATGTAGCAAATAGCAAACACAAAGCAGAAAGGGAACAGAATTTATTTTTAAGCAAGATTGTACTGGCTAATTGCATACAGACCTTTAAAGATTAAATGAGGGTCTGCAAATATCTTGTTTTTCAAATACGGCCTGAATAGTTGGGTATCCCCCCCGGTTAAAAGGGCGTTAAAGTTCCCATACCTTTCTTCATACATATCAATGATACCATCCATCTCTCTGGCCATGCCCAACACCACACCGCTTTGCAGGTTGGTAGCTGTATCGTAGCCAATCAATGGTACATTCCAGTGTGCTTTTACCAGCGGCAACTTTGCAGTGAATTGGTGCATTGCTTGAAAACGCATTTCCATTCCGGGTGAAATGGAACCACCCATAAACTCGCCCTGCTGGTTAATAAAGTTGAACGTAATGCAGGTACCTAGGCCAATAGCCATATTATTTTTTCCCGGGAATAGCGATACCGAAGCTGCTGCAATGGCAATACGATCTGCTCCCATAGTTTCGGGTTTGCCAACAGGAATGCTAAAAGGAAGTTTGGAAAGATGTGAAAGCTTGTGAAAACTTGTGTTCTGTTGAAGCACGTCTTCAACCTGCGGATCATGTTCAATCACAGAAGACAGGATGGAAAACTGCGGCTGGTGCTCCCGGACAATTTCCTGCAGATGGTTGATAACATCTTCCCGCAACACCATTACTTCCTTCAACTCGTCGCCATGAAACAAGGCTAGCTTTAGGCGTGTATTTCCAAAATCAAGACAGATCGTTTTTTGCATAGCAGTAAACAGTCGGTTGGTTGTATCATAACCAACAGCAAAATCTTTGGTTCAGAACAACGGCCAAAGAAAAGGATTATTTAGCGACGGCAGATTAGAATTCTGCTAATCGAATTTGAACCCCGAAAGGTTTTTGAAATGCCCGTTCAGCTTTACTTTCTCTTTGAGGTTTTCCATCTCTGCTACCATCGGGATAATCTTGGAAAGATGACGCTTTAAGTACTCCTGTCGTTGACGTTCGTGCAGCAGGTTTAGAAATTCGTATTCTTCCTGTATGGAAAAACCGACATGATGAGCCAGGTCGTAAGTGGTGAGTTGGGCATCTTCTTTTTTGAAATCTTTCTGCACTTTAAGCAGGTTATATAGCTCTTTGATGCTGTTGACCACGCGACGCATCACCTCATCACTTCCGCGTTCGGTATTGGTCGGATAGTTAACGATTGCGCCGCTATATAGTTTATCAGGAATCTCTTTGATCACCTCCAAAATGCGAAAGACTTTTTCACCTTCTGTCTTAATATCCATCTCGCCCTTTTCATCCACTTTGGTAATTTCTTTTATCCGCACTACAGTTCCATAATCCTGCAGCCGGTCATCAATCACGGAAGGAATACCAAATGGTTTGTTGGCTTCATGACACTCCCTGATCAATTGTTTGTAGCGAGGTTCAAAAATGTGCAGGTTCAGACTTTCGCCTGGATAGACAACAATCGACAAAGGAAATATCGGAATGAAATTGGTCATAAGGTGATGTACTGCAAATATGGTGCAGGGTTGGGAAACCTGTTTATCCGGTAAGCTGTTAATTTGTTTACACGTTTAGGAGAGGCAAAACCAATTACTTAATCATCAATAACTTTTCTTCTCTCTCCATAGTTCGTGCAGGCGGGCATATTTCAAAAATGTATAGTATGCCGTCATGCGTGCCGATAGCAAGCCTTCCCAGCCATCTAAAAAACCGAGCTGAAAAATATAGTGTTTGATAAAGGAGAACTGTGGACTGATGTAGCGTTTCAGCCACGATGATTTTTTGCCTTGTGCAAAATATTTGTCGGCGTTGAGCAAAGCATACCGTACCATTTTTTGGCTGTATTCGACGGTATCTTTCATGGTGCGATGCAACACGAAACCGGAAAGCTTTTGTACCACGGCAGAGGATGGAATTTGCAGCGATTCGTGCACCAATGCCTCATTCCAGTTCACAAACCTTCGGTTAAACAAGCGTATGTGTTTGTCGGCCCCCCACTCGCCCCAGCGCAGGTGTTTTTCACCCAGCAAATTTTTGAAGCTAATCTGGTAAACCGTTTTTTCATCGCCAAATGTGAGCTTCTGCAAACTTGCCTGCAACTCTTCATCTAATGCTTCGTCAGCATCAATGCTCAACACCCAATCATATTTTGCAAGAAGAACGGCTTGCTTTTTTGTTTGCCCGTAGCCCAGCCACTCACCCTGTATAATTCGAACGCCATATTTTGATAGTATGCTCAGTGTTCCATCCGTGCTTCCGTTGTCATAAACAAGAATATCATCGGTAATGCCCTGGATACTTTTCAGTACCCGTTCAATATTCTCTTCTTCATTCTTACAAACAATAACAATAGAAAAACGATCATTCATGGTGATGATACAAAAGCCTGCGGCTGAGGCTGTGAAATTATGCTTCTCCCGATAAATGTTTAAGATCATTCGATGCAGTGAACCACTTCCACCACCAAACAGTAAGAAAAGCGTATAGAAACACACCATACTGCACTTCTAAACCCATGTCAAATGCAAAACTAAAAGCAGCCGTTGTCTGCAGCATCATCCAGAATGTACCGTGGGCCTTTGGCCGGTAAATGAAAGCAGCCGCCATAACAATTGTAAAAAGGAAAACACCCAACCAACCGGCAAAGCCGCCATACATTAGCCACTCGCTGCTTGGATAAAACTGGTCTGATGGCAACACCTGTGGTACGTTGGCCTGGTACCATTTGTTTGCTTCTGTGCGAATATCTCCTGCACCAACGCCGAACGGGTTTTCCTTCAGCACCTGCCATCCCGCTTTTAGCGACATCACTCTTGCCCCGTCGCTTGAACCTGGCAAGTACTCTGTTTTCTTTACAAACGAAAGATCGTAGATGTTGTAATGTATGCGTGCCTTGAATGTGGGCAATAGCAGATAGGCAGCCAATGGCATAAGTAAGATGAAAAGGGCTGCTACAATTACAAATCTTTTGCTGGCCACTCGTTTCACCAGCCAACCGGCATAAACCAGCAAGATCAAGTAAAGAGAAATGATGCCGGTACGGGCCGATAAAATGTGCAGGTAGATAGCGAAGAAAATTGATAGGAAAGCCAGTACATATTGTAGCCGCCGTTGCTGCCACAGGTGAAGTAAAAGCAAGCATAGCGCTACCGCGATACTCACAAGCCAACTGAATCGTACATGGTCGTTTTCCAATGGAGTCGGAATCGTCTTTGCTTTTAAATAAGCTTCATGCATTGCCGTTGTATCCTTCAGGTAATACGCAAGACTCCAAATACAGCAGCCAAATATCAAGGCTAAAAAAACCAAGGCAAGCGCTTTCCATTTTTTATCGGAAAACACCCAGGTGCCGGCAGCCGCTATCGGCAGAAAAAGCAATGGCAGTTTAATGCGAACCACATCCGCCCATTGCTTCATGTTTTCGCTCCACAAACCCGACACTAACGGGATAAAAAACAGGAGCGAAAAAAGAAGAAGGTAAGGCGTAGCGAAAAAACGTTTAAGCTGCGGGAAAAAATTTTTGTGTACAGTGGCAAGCAAAACAAACAAAATTGTAGTGGCCGAAAGAGCGGCCCTTGATATCACAATGCTCAGCACCATTGCTATTGCTGTGTAAAAGAGGGCTTCCTGCTGCCAATGGTTTGCAGGTTGAATCCCGCTATTTTTGTGTGCTCTCATTACCGTAATTGCAATATTAATTCATGTGGCATCAACTGCTGGAAGATTTACAACGAGGCGAAACAAGGGCGTTAGCACGCACTATTTCTTTGGTGGAAAATGAATACGAAGGATACGAAGCCTTTTTGCAGCAGTTGCCTTCGAACGATGCAACGAAAATTATTGGTATCACCGGTCCCCCGGGTGCTGGCAAAAGCACCCTGGTTGATTCCCTCATCAGTGAACTAGTAAACGATGAAAAAAAAGTAGCCGTGTTGTGTGTAGATCCCTCGTCGCCGTTTAACCTCGGTGCTGTGCTGGGCGATCGTATTCGGATGAGCAATTGGTATACACATCCATCCGTGTTTATTCGTTCGCTGGCTACACGTGGTTCTATGGGAGGCCTTCATCCAAAAATTATTGAGATCACGGAAGTGGCTAAAGCAGCGCAGTATGATTACGTTATTGTAGAAACGGTTGGTGTAGGACAAAGCGAGATAGAGATTGCCGGTCTTGCCGATACAACGGTTGTTGTCGTTGTTCCGGAAGCAGGCGACGAAGTACAAACAATGAAAGCCGGCCTTATGGAAATCGCTGATGTTTTCGTTGTAAACAAAAGTGACCGTCCGGATGCTGATAGCTTTGTAAAGAACCTTCGACTGATGCTGGCGCCGGCTTTTCACACTCACCAGTTTCCAATCGAGATCGTGAAAACAATCGCCTCTACCGGGCAAGGAATTGCTGAATTATCGGCTGCCATCCAGAAACATCAACAACACAATAGCCTGAATGAAAAAAGAGCCTGGTTGCTTGCTGAGAAAGCTTATTATCTCATTCAGCAAAAACGCATGAAAGACGTTTCGAAAGCGGCCTTGCAAAAAGAAATTCAGTCGCAACTAACTGGTGGCGACTTTAGTCTTTACCGGTTTGTTTCAAGCATCCAACCCATTTCCGAATCTTAATATTGCTTCCATTGCCTGATCAACCATCTTCCACCTTCTTCTTTTTGTCGCTAATGAATGGCGCTCCTTGGGGAGGCAGCGAGGAGCTTTGGTACAGCACGGCTATGTACCTGGCAGAAAGGGGTGTGAAGGTTGGCTGTGCCGCTCATGCATGGCCTGAAAAAGAATCCAGGTTGCAGGCGCTGGAAGACGCAGGCTGCAGGGTTCATCGCCTGCCTGTGCGAAAGAAAAAGAAAGGCGCTTTTCTTCAGAACCTGTTGCAGAAAAGGGCTTATCGAAAAGAACTTAACGATACCGTGCAGCAAATCCCTTTTACTGAATACGGTACTGTTATCGTCAACCAAGGTGGATTTGAAGTGTATACCGGTGCCTGGAGAAATCTATACAAGCGGCTTCCCCGCTATACGTTGGTTTTTCACAACTATAACCAGGAACAGGTTTTTTCTGCCAGTCAGAAAGCAGCGCTTAGAAGTTGGATTGACCATGCTTCGGTTAACCTTTTTGCAGCTGCACAAATGCATAAGGTGCTGCGGGATCACCTGGGCACGGAGATTCAAAACAAAGCAGTCTTCATTAACCCAATAACGATTAAGCCCCCAACAGAACCTGCGCCCTTTTTACCAATTGACCAGGGCAACGTAATCTTCTCGGTATTTGCCGCATTGGATGTGAACCGCAAAGCACAGGACAAACTGATTAGGGTATTAAGTAGCGAAAAATGGAAGGCCCGGCCCTGGCAGTTATTTCTCTATGGAGAAGGAAAGGACAAATCATTACTGGAAAAGCTTATTACCGACGGAGGATTAAAAGGAAAAGTTCTTCTAAAGGGGCACACGAGTTCTGTGGCCGAAGCCATGAAGAACTCCCACTTAGTGTTACAACTCACAAACATTGACGCGATGCCTTTAACCGTGATTGAAGCCATGGCAATTGGCCGTCCGTTAGCGGTGACCAACATCGGCGATATGCCGGCATGGGTTCATGAAGGAGAAAACGGCTGGGTTTGTTCAACAAGCGAAGAGGCGATAGAAGCCTGTCTTGAAAAAGCCTGGCAACAGCGTGAGCAGTGGAAGCAAATGGGCCAACGCTCCTTCGACATCTTTCAGCAACAATACCCGCAACAGGTAGAAGAAAGTTTTTTGAAGTTGCTGCTGATTTAACCCGCAGAAGGTCTCGTTCATCAAAAAATTGCTCTTTGTTGAACCTTTGTGCGATTGAAAGCTTTGTTTTGCAAAAATTTTTAACGCTACCATGGAATACAGGAAACTGAGCAAGCTGCAGAAGTGGTATTTGAAGTACACCGACCGGCCGGCTTATAAGGCGTATAAGCGGTCATTACAGGATTATGACTTTTTCTATAAAACAAAGGATATTCAACACCCCTCTCTCGATCATCCTTACAAAACACTGACTTCATTTAAACACAGCGGCAATAGCGGCGATATCATTTACTCTCTTCCAACAGTTTGGGAACTGGCAAAGAATGGTAAAGCGCAATTTTTCTTTCACATCAACCAACCCGGCGAATACAATTTTGACTACCACCCGCTGGGGAATGTGACGCTCAGCGAAAAGATGGCGCTCATGCTGAAACCTTTGCTTGACTACCAGCCGCAAATTGAATCTTCGGGCATTTACCAGAACCAACCGGTAGACTACGATCTGGATCATTTCCGCAGCTATTCCTTTCCGCTGGACAAGGGAAATATTACACACTGGTATTTTAATGTGTACGGAATTTATTACGATACCAGTTTACCCTGGCTGATAGCGCCAACAGACGAACGCTACGCTGATACGATTGTTATTGCACGCAGCCATCGTTACCGGTCGCCAATGGTCAATTATTCTTTCCTAAAGAAGTACCCGAACAAAATTTTCCTGGGTGTGCTTGAAGAATATGAGGACATGAAAAAGATGTTACCTGACATCGAATTTAAACCGGTAAGTGACTTTTTGGAAATGGCAACGATTATCAATAGTTGCAAATTATTTATCGGTAACCAGTCATTTCCTTTTGCAGTAGCAGAAGCATTAAAAGTGAAACGCCTGCTGGAAGTGTACTACAAGGCACCAAATGTAATTGTGCAAGGAAAAAACGGGAGCGACTTTATTTACCAGCCACAGTTTGAATACGCCGTAAAGCGTTGGCTAGGATAATATCAGGAAGAAATTCTTTTTTTCGCCTCCTTGTAATCCCTGTCAAGGAGGCTTTCTTTTTGTGCTTGCGGAAAGCGATTTGTGTAAGCCGCATCATGTTTATTGAGATAGTTGCGCATCTTCCGGACCAGATAAGGATCTGATGGCTTCTGCTGGTTCAGTAATTCAAACGGATTTTGTTCTAATTGCTTCCCGGTAAACAGGTGCAATCCTTTGCCATCGCTATAAAAATATTTTCCCAGTTTTTTTGCGATATATTGCAAACAGGCCTCCGTATAAAATGCAACGTGCTGTCCTGTTTCCTGCGAAAAATACCACCAGTCCTCCACCTTGGCCACTCCCTGTGGAACTAACTCAGTGGAAAAGAAAAAGTTTTCGCTGTACTGCAGAATTTGTTCAACCTCCCGAATCGGATCGGTCAAATGTTCCAATACTTCAAATGCTGTAACCACTTCAAAGCGGGTGCCCTCCGGGAGAAATTTTAAGTCCTGGTACTCTGCAAAAATGTTATCGCAATAGGGATCAGTGTGGTAAAAATCAAAACCCTTATCACGCATCATGCGGGTAAATAGCCCGTATCCGCCGGCATAGTCAAGAAATAAACCATTATGATTGAAAAAAGTAACAAACAGGGGAACAGCAACTTCCACGAGGTTTTGGTTTCTCATCACCAGGCCAACATCCAATTTGGTGATAGCAGAAGAATATGCTTCGTCTAACCAGTAAGGGTCTTCCGTTTGAATAAATCCTGTGTCCTTACAGCGATAGAAACGCACATCATACTTTGAGAGCACCTTAGCTGAAAACAAAAGTTCGGTGTCTCCTCCTGTGATTTTACTTCTCATGGTTGTTGTACGTTTCTAAGACGAAAATAGAAACGGATAACCAAACTAGGAAAGCTAATGGGAAGGTGCTGATCCGGAGACAGGAAGGCTGGCTTATTCGGCGCCGTTCTTTTTCCACCACCGATAACCCACAATGCCAGCAATTGCCAATGGGGTAGCGGCAAGGTATAGAATACCAGCATTGATTTTTCCGGCAGGCTTATCGCCCAATTGTTCTGTAGTACGGGTACACACCGAGCACTGTGCATCTGCTGCTGCGGGAAGCACACTCAGGCCGATTACAAGAAGAAAAAACTGCACTGATTTTTTCATAGCGGTACAAAAGTAAGCACGGAAAAAGCCGGAGCAGCAGGCCCCGGCTTTTTTATCAGAACATTGACTTAGTAGATTGCTTCTTCGGCTTTCTTCTTTTGGATAGCTGCCGTCTTCGGCAATAATTGCTGTACGTAGCGTTCGCTCAACTCAAAAGGATTGTAGCGGCTGAACTCCTGGCTTAGGGCTGTTACATTTTTGCGGAACACCGGATTACTCGTCACTTCTTCTACCGCTTTCCGGATTTGGGCCGGTGAAGGACGTTCGGTTTTTAGATTGATGCCAAGATTAAAGTAACCCACCCTTGCACAGATTTCGATCTTTCCTTCGTGCACACCAGCGGTGACCATCGGAAGTTTGTTTTCAATACTTAACTGCACACCGCCCATGCCACCATTGGTTACATACACATCGGCGTAAGGCATAATATCACCAAACGGAATGTAATCTTCAATAATCACGTTGGGAGCTGCATATTGTTTGCGCAATTCTTCGGTTTTGCCACCGCCTGTGGTAGCTACTACGAGGTAATCGGTATTACGCAGTGCTTCTAATGTGGGAACTAACAGCTTGGTTTCGTCTTTCTCTACGGTGCCCTGTGTTACCAGAACCACTTTTTTGTAGTGCGAAAGTTTATCGCTGTACCATTTGGTAGCCACTTTTTTGGTTGTAACGGGAAGCAATGGTCCCACGAATTTGTATTTCGGATCCATGTCGCTGCGCTTGTATTCAAAGCTGGGTGTGCCGGTTTGCAATACCAAATTGCATTTGGTAATCATCAGGTCAAAAACGTTATCGGCAGTAGCGTCAATCCCGTATTCATTAAACACACGTTTCATTTCCTTGTTTGACTTGGCAAACAGAATATTCTTAGCTACAAAACGCATCATGTTCTGCTTCATGCGGCCAAAGAAATTGTAAGAGGGCAACATGCCAATGCCTGCCGGTGGAAGGTCTTTGCTGTTTTTTGTGATTGGAACAATACCTACACCAATCACCGGTATTTTCATCAGGTCACTCACAAAGGGGATACCGGTAAAGGTGATATCGGCAACCATCAATTCAAAAGGAAACTCTTCGTAAATTTCTTTGATATCGCCATAGAATTCTGGTCCTTGTTTGATAAAGACGTTGATCAGGTCATAGTTGAGTTTTGCAATCTGCGATTTTGCCTGCTCTCTGTCAGGGAACAGGGTTTCAGGATCAGCTTCGAAAAAGTCCATTGCTCTTTTTAAGGGGAAGAATGGAATGCCGTAACCGTCAATTTTTGGTTTATACCCTGGTGAAGTATACCAGCGCACATCATAGCCTTGCTGCTTCAGGTGCACCGCAATGCCGGTCATAGGGTTGAAGTGGCCGTCGGCTGCAAAGCAGGCAAACAAAATTTTTGCTCCCTTTCTCAGGTCAGCTGGAATATGGATGTAGTTACCTTGGTTCATTGGTTTTGTTTTAGGAGTGCAAGGTTAGCACCAGCAAAACGCCACACAAAGCAGGTAGGTAATGGACTGTTGCTTGTATGCTATGAATTGATAATATAGCAGTGACAATGAGTAAGAAGCCAAGGCAAAAGCCTTATCTTTTCTCGTTTCGCTTAAACCCGAACGGCTTTTATATTAAATCATTTGACAGCACAGCTCTGCCCGAAGTTTCGCTTGATATGATCCTGCAGGCATTGAGCCCGGAGATTAGAAAACGGATGTGTGCGGAAGAAATCCTCCAGCTTGCTGTATTGGTTTTCGCTTTTGCCCATTTCTTTCCAGAAGCTGACCGCCGAGCAAACATCCTGGTTGAGGCGGTAGGTCAGGTCGGTGCCGTAGTAATCTGCCTCCAGTTCATTCTTTTGGTTGAAGGAGCCGGTGAGAAGTTTTTTGATGTAGAAGAAGAAGTCACCGTTCCGCTCGCCAAACACCTTATTGGCCAGCATCATTTCCTGGATGGTTTTTTTGATGTGTCCTTTTTCTGAATGACCGATCTCGTGGCCGACAATTGAGTAGAGCAACGCCGTGCTGCCTTTGCATTTGTCGTACATAGCCTTGGTTACATAAATGCGGCCACCAAACGTAAAGGCATTGATTTGCTTATCATCCAACAAGTAAATGAAGTAATTAATTTGCGAGGGGCTTTCCCGTTCGGCTAGCAAATCGTCCATGATTTTTTGCAACTGGGCACTAATAGCGGCATCGTTTAATAACACAAACGTCTTTGACTCCAGGGCGTCTTTATGAAAGGCTTCACCGTATTGGTTTTGCACGGCGTCAGTGATCTCACTTTCTTTTACGGCAAAGTCGCGGATAATTTCATTCGCACGGTTGGCAAGCTTGCTGGTTTTGTTATTGGAGACGGCACTGTCGAGGCAGGCATAGGAATAATTCATGTCCTTGGAACTTTTTTTCTCCGTCTTACTTTCTACCAGGTTACAGCTGGTAAACAGGGCAACAATTGTAGTCAAGAAAAAAACTCGTTTCATACTTTATCATTTGCAAAGGGCCGGCCAAAGAAGCCTTCCAGTAATTTTTTGACATCTCCCACAAGGAATAAAACCGGCAATGGATGTCAAACACCTTTTATCCAAACCACCTTTTTATGCGATAGGCTAACGGAACAGGTCACTTTAGCTTCGTCAAAAAAGTTTCATGAAAAAGATTAGTTGCATTCTTGTTGCCGTGTTTTTTACCCTGACCGGTTTTTCGCAAAACAACATCGAAAAAAAGAAATTTCATTTTGGTGCTGAGCAGGATACGGCCGGCGGTTACACACAAGCCCTGCGTGTAGGTAATGTCATTTACATCTCCGGCACTGTTGCCACAGACATCACTGAAAAAGATGTTCGGCGTGTTTATCGTGTGATTGAAAAAAGCCTGGAGCCGTTTGGCGCTACGCTTCAAAACGTGGTGAAAGAAACGGTGTACACAACCGATATTGAAGCAATGAAAAGCTTTAATAATATCCGCAAGGCCATCTACAAAGGCGATTACCCGGCCGCAACCTGGGTGCAGATCAGCCGGTTGTTTATGCCAGAGGCGAAATTGGAAATTGAGGTCATAGCGCATTTACCAGAAAAGACCAAGTAAGGTGCTCAACCTTACTGCTGCGAACATTTCTTATCTCCTAGGTAGGAATTTCTACCCCCTTGACATGTTACCAAAACAAAGCCCCGACATACTGTCGGGGCTAAATAAGAATCGGCTCACCAGCTATTCGCTGCTATATTTTATTAAACAGCTTCTGCGCTCATACGCTTGGCTTGTTTCTTTCTTTCTTCTTCATCAAGGATCACTTTCCGCATACGAATGTGGTTTGGCGTAACCTCAATGCACTCATCCTGCTGAATGTACTCCATACATTCTTCCAAGGTCATTTCACGCTTTGGCTGAATGTTGGTAGCCGCATCGCTACCGCTTGCACGGTGGTTGGTCAGCTTTTTTCCTTCGTTTGAGTTCACCACGATATCGCCAGGCTTGTTGTTTTCACCAATCACCTGTCCTTTGTACACCTCTTCTCCTGGATCAACAAAGAAGTAACCGCGATCCTGTAATTTATCAAGTGAATAACCGGTTGTAGTACCATTATCCTTAGCGATCAATACACCATTATTACGGCCAGGGATTGGTCCTTTCCAAGGTTTGTATTCACTGAAACGGTGGTTCATTACCGCTTCACCGGCTGTGTTTGTCAGCATTTGCGTACGCAAACCAAGCAAACCACGGGAAGGAATATCAAACTCAAGATGCTGCATATCGCCTTTGGTTTCCATCACCAGCATTTCGCCTTTGCGACGGGTAACAAGGTCAATTACTTTAGAAGCATACTCTTGCGGCACGTCTACAACCAATGTTTCAAACGGCTCGCATTTTTTGCCATCAATTTCCTTGACGATAACCTGAGGCTGACCAATGGTTAATTCGTAACCCTCACGACGCATCGTTTCTACCAATACACCTAAGTGAAGAATGCCACGACCGTACACCATAAAGCTATCGGCGCTATCGGTATCATAAACCCGGAGTGCCAGGTTCTTTTCTGTTTCTTTCATTAAACGATCACGCAGGTGACGAGAGGTCACGAATTTTCCATCTTTACCAAAGAATGGTGAATTATTAATGGAGAACTGCATGTTCATGGTTGGCTCATCTACACTGATAACCTCTAATGCTTCCGGATTGTCTACATCAGAAATCGTGTCACCAATGTTGAAGCCTTCTAAACCGACTACAGCGCAAAGGTCACCGGCAACAACTTCTGTTACCTTCTTTTTGCCCATGCCTTCGAACACATAAAGTTCGCGGACACGCTGCTTCTTAATTACATCGCCTTCCTGCATCAAAGCAATCAGCTGGTTTTCTTTGATGGTACCACGGGCTACTTTACCAATGGCAATACGACCTAAGAAAGAAGAGTAATCAAGCGAGGTGATCTGCATCTGCAGGGTTCCTTCCTCTACTTTTGGCTTAGGAACGTGTTTGATAATACCATCAAGCAAAGGTGTAATGTCTTCGCATTGCTCAAGGCTATCATTGAACCAACCGTTCTTGCCCGAACCATAATAAGTCGGGAAATCAAGCTGCTCTTCGGTTGCATCAAGGTTGAAGAAAAGTTCGAATACTGCGTCATGAACTTCGTCAGGGCGGCAGTTAGGTTTATCTACTTTATTGATAATGACAATTGGCTTCAGGCCAAGTGCCAGCGCTTTTTGCAATACGAAACGTGTTTGCGGCATTGGGCCTTCAAAGGCATCTACCAGCAGGCAAACACCATCGGCCATTTTCAATACACGTTCCACTTCACCACCAAAGTCTGCGTGACCTGGGGTGTCAATCACATTAATTTTAATGCCTTTGTATACTACGGCGGCATTCTTACTGAAGATGGTAATACCTCTTTCACGTTCAAGGTCGTTACTATCCATGATGAGTTCGCCGGTATCCTGGTTGTCGCGGAAAACTTTAGTAGCGTGTAAAATTTTATCTACCAGGGTAGTTTTACCGTGGTCAACGTGGGCAATAATTGCGATATTTCTGATATCCATAAGTAAGGCTTCAAGCTGTTAGCTTCTAGCTTCAAGCGGTGCAGCCAGAGGGCTTGCAGCTTGTAGCTCATAACTAGCGGCTGTTTTAAGAGGCGCAAAGGTAGGCTTTTCGGCCGGGGCAGCCAGAAGATAAAAGGAGTTTACACAAAGTTTTACCAATTAAAAGACCGCAGTTGTTTGGTATGTTTGAAATGCTTTTTCACCGAAGAAATCAACGCAATGGTCTATATCGTCATGGGTGTTTCGGGTTCGGGTAAGACAACAGTGGGTCAACTGCTGGCGCAAAAGCTTGGACTTCCGTTTTATGATGCGGATGATTTTCATTCGGAAGCAAATGTTTCGAAGATGCAAACCGGCACACCGCTCACCGACGAAGACCGGGAGGGTTGGTTACAAACATTGGCCGGAGCAATTAAAGCATGGGAAGCGGATGGCGGTGCTGTACTGGCTTGTTCTGCGTTAAAAGAAAAATATCGGGCAACACTTTGTTCGCAGGCACCCGAAGCTATCAAATGGGTCTTTTTAAAGGGATCGAAAGAGCTAATAATGGAAAGAATCCTTGACCGCAAGGGGCATTTTATGAATACAGGGCTGCTGGATTCACAGTTTGCAATTCTGGAAGAACCGGAGTATGGGATCACCGTTTCTGTTGATGGTGCCGCAGAGACAGTGGTAGAGACGATTCTTCAAAAGTTATAAACGCATCAACCCGCTATCTTCTTCGCCGCATCTTCTCCCGTGTTGATTGCTCCCTCCATAAATCCTTGCCAATCGGCTAAATGCTCACCGGCAAAATGGGTGTGAAGGAAGGGTTTTGCCAAGATCGGCCGCAACGTAAACCACTGCCCTGGCTTGTACAATGCATAAGCACCTTTGGAATAATCATCCGCCCCCCAATAATAATTCCATTGTTTTTCCATCTTGCTTTGCACATCACCAAAGGCAGGCATCAGTGCCTGGTTGATGATTGTTTTGTGATAAGCATCGTCCTGGTTGGCAGTTACTGCCGCTTTATCGCCGATGGTGTAGGAAATCAAAATGCCTTTTGGTCCTTGCTGGTTTTTAGTGGCATGATAGAAATAATGTGCAGGCAAATCGGTGGCCATGTCCATGTCTCCAGGCCAGAAGCGATTGCTGAACAAAACCGGGTGTTTATTGATGCGGGCATATTGAAGCGCATTGATCGCATCAGTTTTTTCTTTGGGTAAGCCAGGAAGCCATTGAATTTTTTTCAATGAGAATGTAGGAACGGTGCAAATCAGTTTATCGGCATTAAATACTTTTCCGTTACTGCACGTCACTTTTACGCCGGTCTTTGTTTGTTCTGCTTTGGTCACGCCATGATTGAGCAGGATGTTTTCCATGCCAATGTTTTCTGCCAGCTTTGCTGCCAACTGCCCGTTGCCCCCTTTGATCTTGTAATCCATTTCGTTCTTTTCACTGCTTTCGGCATATTCCGCTAATGCAGCAAAGGCAGAAACGTGGCGGATGCTTTCGCCAAAATCAGTACTGTCCAGCAGTTCCCTTACATCAAGGTCCTGGCCATCGCAGCCATTGTTGACGAGGTAGCGCCACCAGTCGTACTTATCAAGTTCTTGCTTTTGAACGTTGGTCATTTTTTTATAGTCAGCCAGAAGCTTCGCCCATTTTTTATCCCACTCATCAGAGTATTTCCACTGGCCCTTGCCGTGGTATTTGCCTTTGTAGAGAAGATGCGATTCAAACTGGTTGTTCTGCAGCTCCAGCTTAAACTGGTCACACATTTCAATCAGCCGCTCATGTGATTTACCTACCCATTCGGCACCCAGTTCAATCACCAGGTTTTCATCCGGAATATTGAATGAATACACTCGTCCGCCAATCCGGTTTCTTGCTTCAAGCACTGTTACTTTCAGTTTTTTCCTTCGTAAATAATTTGCGGCCGACAAGCCTGCAAATCCAGCACCAATCACAATAACAGAAGAAGGCTTGGCTAAAAACTGGAATTGGTCTGCTTTTAAAAAACTTCCGGCAATTACAAGTGAGGAACCTTTGATAAAGTCGCGGCGGGTGGTCATATGCAGTTAAGGTTTGATGGAAGAACAAATTACAGAATTCTTCTAATCAAGTTGACAATCACAGTAAGTAAAATGGAAAAGATGATCATGGTTGTGATGGGAAAATAGACACGGGTATTTTCCTTTTCAATGCGGATATCCCCCGGCAGGCGGCCAATCCAATGCAACTTATCGCCAAACAGGTAAACAACTAAACCAATGATAACGATCAGTCCGCCAAAAACAATGATGTATTTTCCCGTGCTTTGATCCATAGCTGCAAATTAGAACCTTCAATTCCTGTTCCGCTTTAGTTGGGCAGATTTTTTGTACTCTCATCAGTATGCGAAAATTATTTCTTTTGTTTTTAATGATCGGCTTGGGTGTTGTTAGTAAGGGACAGGAACGTTGGACGGTTGCTCTTAACAGCAAATTGTTACTAACGGCCACGGAAGAAGACACGCTAAAAAATCAGGTGATAGTAAAGGATTTGAAAAAAGGGAGCCTGATTGTTACCTATGTTCCTGGCAAAGTAGAAAATGAACGCAAGCGCCGCCTGATGATTTTTGATGCGTCCGACCGAGAGCTTTATAGCAAAGAAGCCCATAACATTTCCGTTCCGGTGGCCAGCATAAAAAAATGGCGGTACAACACACCATTTCTCCGTGTTTATACAATTCCTGTATTGGGAGCTGAAGGTGCAAATGTTCGGTTGCGAAGAGTGCACCTGGCAACGATTCAACTTCAATAGGCAAATATTTTCCTCAACAGTAAAGGCAAGTAAAAAAGGGATTTCCGAAGTATCGGATGTCCTTTTTTACTTTTGACCTTTTCAATCAATCATTTGTGCAGCGGAAAATCCTTTATATCATCAATCCGATCTCGGGAACACGAAACAAAAAGAACTTGCAAGAGATTATCGAACGGGAGACGGAGAAAGCAGGCATACCATTTTTGATTCAGCGTTCTGTGATCAATGGCGACTACTCGTTTTTATACCCAACGATAGAAGAGGAAAAGATTTCGGATGTTGTGATTGCGGCTGGCGATGGCACGATCAATCAGGCCATTAACAGCCTGCAAAAAACAGGTGTGCAGTTTGGTATCATTCCCTGTGGTTCCGGCAATGGTCTGGCTTTTAGCGCCGGCATTCCGAAAGACCCGGTGAAGGCATTGAATGTGATTTTCAGAGGTCACTGGAAATTGACGGATGGCTTTTTGATCAATAACAAGTTTGCCTGTATGCTTGTTGGGTTAGGTTTTGATGCAAAGGTGGCACATGATTTTGCCAATGCACCTACCCGTGGATTAACAACGTATGTAAAGAAAACTTTACAGAACTTTTTCACGTCAAAGACTTATTCTTTTGTCCTAACAACTAAGGAGAAAAAGATTGAAACGGAGGCATTCTTTATTTCTGTTGCCAACAGCAACCAGTTTGGAAACAATTTTACTATCGCTCCCAAAGCGTCGTTAACCGACGGGCTATTGGACGTGGTGATTATGACCAAACAAAATAAGCTGAGTATACTTTTTCAGACCATCATGCAGATCAGCGGGTTTCACAAAGTGCAGCGGATCGAAATTATAGATGAAAAAAGTAGCCTGATTTATTTTCAAACGGATGACTTGCGTATTATTAATAAAGAAGATGCGCCGATGCATATTGATGGCGACCCCGTAGAATCTTTACACGAGTTGGACTTTAAAGTAATACATGATTGCTTCCGATTGCTGCAGTAGTTTTTGTGTTAAAGCAACGTTTTACGGATATACAAGTTATTTGAGTAGTAAAGTCTTTTTTTATCTCTACTTTTTGATAAGTCGTATACGCCGCAACATTGAAATCCCATTTTTTCCATATACACTTCTACATCTGAGAAATGCACTTTGCTATTGCTTCTTTCATATCCTACTTCCAAAATGATTGCTTTGATGGAATTTCGAACCAATTGGTCGGCACCATCCAACACTTTAAACTCAAATCCTTCTACATCAATTTTTAGTACATCAACTTCGGACAATTGGTGTTCGTCTATGTATCGGTCTAATGATTCTACATTAATCGTTTCTGTTCCAGATATATTTTCTTCAGAGGGCGGCGAAGCAATTGAGTTGATTGTATCTTCTATGTTTAGCGATATGTTAACCTGATATTTCCCTTCTCCTAATGCTAACTTAACTGGCATTATGTTTTTGTGCTTTTGTGCCTGAAGTTGCAGCTTCTCGTAAGTGGAAGTGATAGGTTCAAACGCTAGAATCTTAGCCTTTGGAAAATAATAAGCGAAATCAAGTGATACAGAACCCACATTAGCTCCTGCATCAACAATTACCTTAAACTCTTCATTAGGAAACATCCGCCTTAGGTCATAAACAAAATCTCGTCCCCAAGGGTACAGTTTTATAACGGCTGCAGACTTTCTTCTTTTGAAGAAGGTATCAATTTTTGAAAATGTTCTTCCGATCAACAATTTATAATTCATAAGCAGTATACTATTTGCTTTAAGTTAATTTAAACATAGCCAAAATTTTTCTCATTTATTACTTTTTCAAGCTGATGCAAGGGGGATGTAAATGAGAAAGATTTTTTCAGGCCAATAGCAGTATAGATGTATGCTAGGAGTGGATGTGGGTATGTAACCGTCAGATTCTTCCAACAAATTGTATCGCTAAGAAACAGCAATCCTAACTTACTTTTAATTCATCAGCTCCTATACTGACAACAAATGAAGGAACCTGAGGCAATTGTGTCGATATGAAATACCGCTGGTCACCCATGAACATCTTTGTATTAGTATCAACGGTTTTGTTGCTGGCCAGTTCACTATTTATCAATAACCCATTTGGCAGCCTGCTAATACTTCTTTACCTCACACCCTTGTTCATTTTGGGATTGGTGATTGACTGTGTTCTGCAAATCTTTGTAAGCAGTTACCGGAAAATAGTCATCATTGAATTGGTGGCTATCATCATTGGGTTGATGTTGGTGTTGTCCTTTATGTATTAGAGATAGCGACTCTAGTTACTGCCAAACAGTTTCAAAACTCTTTTGAAACTCTCCTGGTTATGCTCCGACTGCAAAGAACCTGCGATATCCAGCTTTTCCTGTTTGGTTAAGTGAAAGCTTAGGGCTGCCTTGTGTTGTTCTTTGCGTGGTATGTATTGGAAAGTAATGTTGTGAACAGGGTATTGCTGGTTATTCAAAAAATAGGTAGCCATATCCCGCTGAAAGTACTCCATCATCTTATACCAGTTGTGCTGGAGTAAAAAGAATGGCTTGGTTGCGTTTTGCACTAGGTCGTCAAATTCATAAGGACTATCCCAACCACCGTCCATCCGGTCGCGGATTTGAACGATCATCACTCCCCTTGTGTTTTCCTCAATCCACTTCTGCATGTGCAGTAAAAAGCGCAACGAGGTTTCCACGCCGTAATTATCTCTTAGCCCTCCATCCATCACGTCAATCACAGGATTCGTCGGCATCCACACATTTGGCAGCACAACAGGGAAAGTGGCGTTCATACGCAGGATCGTCAGCATACGAAGGTTGTACGGATCCTGCTTTGCGAAAAATGAAGTGAAGTCAATAGCATCGGCGGTTGACCATTTGGTTGTAGAATCTTTCGGTGGGTTCATCATAAACCGCATGGGCTGTGTGCCGATAACCATCCGCTTGCCATCTCTTGTAATAAGCGTATGATAAAGCATGAGCGGAATGTTGGCCGCAGTTTCATCCGGCAAATAATCACCAAGTTTTTTATCAAGGTATTTGTCCGTGTTGTTATTCAGGGCCATCTCAAACGCCAACCCTCGGTCACGCAGGTAAGAATAAGGGCCCACTTCAAACTTTCGCTCCGGCGCAAATAAATCTCTTGTTACAAACGAGGTGAAAATAGGGTTTAAGAGATCGGATGCAATGTTGTCAACATGCGCTTCTGAACGCAGGTTGAACGAAGGATTTGCCAATCGCTGGCGATAAAGCTCCCGGAAGTAAGAAGCACCAATCATCCCACCAGAAGCACCGGCAAACAGGAAGGTTTTTTTCATCATCGATCCGCCGGTCAAACTATCCAGCCGTTGCAAAACGTTCATTGTGAACGTAGCGCTGCGGGTGCCGCCGCCACTAGTCGTCACCACTACTAAAAGCGGCTTTTCTTCACCCTGTTTTGTTTTCCACCGGTTTAAGATGGATTCCATATTGCGCTTGTCATCTTCAACCACAGGTGAGTTAGCAATACTGTCAATATTTTCTTTTGTGTAGGCCGGAAACTCGTTGCGGTTGTTATAGTTCAATCCGTAGGCTTTGTTTCGCGGATCAATCAGTTCAACTTTATAAAGCAAGTTTAAAATCAAAACAAAAGCAATCAGCGCAGGCACACTCCAGCTTTGAAAAAAATACACAATTGCTCCCGTTACACCAATCAACACAGCAAACAGCAACGTTACTGCCGCGCCGGCAGGCAGTTGAAAAAATGGCTGGTCAATAAAAAATCCAATCAGCAATAAAAACAGGTAAATGATGAAAACGGAAATCACCGCCGCAAAGTGGTGACGTTTAAAAATTTTTTCCATCAACTCTTCTGAGTAGTGCGACACATCGCGACAACGGCGCACCCGGAAAAAAGAATCCAGGAACCACTCCGAACGAAGCAAAGAATTACTCGTTACCTTTTCGGGTTGCAAATGCGAGATGTAGTTTTTTGCGCTACTGAAAAGCGGTTGCAGTTTGCGAAAGATGGTTTTGTCGGCACTAAAAAAATAAAGGAAAGAAATGGTGAACACCAGCAACAGCCCAATCAGGAACCCACCGGAAAGGAAGATAATCTCTACGTTTGTAATAAGCTCTTTGTAGTGTGCGTACTGGTAAGCCTTTAAAAGATAGAATACCAAAAAAGAAAGCGGGATGACGCTGTTGTTGACGCAGTATTTCAAAAACGGGTACTGCGTTGCAGCCAGAAACGTAAAATGCCGGCTGAAAAGAATAAACGTTGTCACGTTCCAGCACATAATGAAAATCCCAATGGCCATGCCTACGATAGCAGCTCCCAACGCATTCACATTCCCCATGTATTCCGGCGCTAAAAAAAGCGCTTCAGCACCAAAGGATTTCATTAAAGCCCCGCCGACCGTTGCGAACAGAAGAATCCAGAAAATCAGCAACACCTGGTATTTGCGGAAGTGCAGAAAAAGTAATTGCACGGGCAATGAATAGAAAGTACCCCGCAGGTATTCAAGGATGGTGGCCGATTTTTTCAACGGTTGTAAAGTACTACGAAAATTTTTCTGGAGATAGCGTGGAAGAAAAGAAAAGTACTCCATGGTTAGCGGCTTTGCTTACTAACGTAAGACAAGGCAGCCATCTTACACCGCTGCACGCCTTTTCGATGAATGCAGAAAGAAAACCGTTATGAGGGAGAGCAAAAGCAGCATGGCTACAAATTGGTGTAATTGTGCGTTCCATTCAAACACACCCCATTTCTGCGGCACCTTTTTTACGCTGGTTAACACGGTGGCAATTCCCAACACTACCTGAATCAGCACTAAAACGGCTGGCGTCCACTTCAAGCGGTTGAAAAGCGAGCTGCCTTTTTCTTTCGACGCTTTAACCGACCAAACAAAAATCAGGATGGCCAGCAGGTAAGCCAGGTTGCGGTGAATAAAATGAATGGTAATCGGGTTGTTTACTAGCGCAGATAAAAATGTTCCTTCTTTGCCTTGGTAAGAAGTAATGCCCACAGGCACGTAGCTGCCATTGATATCGGGCCAGGTTGGTGCAGCCAATGCACCTTTTAGTCCGGCCATGAAGGCACCATAAATTAATTGAATTACCAGAAGGCCAATGATCCAGCCTAGGAAATTTTTTGAAGAGGGCAACGCAATCTTTTGTTCGTCTTTTACCAGCAATCGCAATGCGAACCAATGTGTATACACCAGAAGACCCATTGCTGCCATAAAATGAATGGCCAAGCGGATGTGGCTTACGTAAAGGTTTTCATCGTTTAAACCGCTCTTCACCATGATCCAGCCAATGGCACCTTGCAAACCGCCTAACAAAAACAGAATGATCATAGGTGTGATCATTTCTTTGGTAAAGCGCTTTTGAATAAGAAAAATGATAAAGGGGATGATAAACACAACGCCGATCAATCGGCCCCAAACGCGGTGAAACCACTCCCAGAAAAAAATGGATTTGAAATCATCAAGGGTAAAGTATGAATGAAGGTGCTTGTACTGGGCAATCTGCTTGTATTTTTCAAAGGCTTCGTTCCAGGCAGCATCGGTAGTTGGCGGAACAGCACCCAACAAAGGTTGCCATTCTGTTATGGAGAGACCGGAGTCTGTAAGACGGGTGATTCCTCCTAAGATGATCTGGATAATGATCATAAAGACACCTACCAACAACCAAATGGCAACGGGACGGCTACGCTTGCTGACTATACCTTCTAACATGACGGCGCGAAGTTATGTGAGGGTAGAGTTTGAATGCCTTGCTGTTTATGTTAACTTGTTGGCATGTACACTAAACTGCTGTTTAGCCTACTGTTGGTTATGCCGCGTATTGGTTATGGACAAAAGTTGTTTTTTCATTTTGTAAAGCCAACCGTTTATGCTTACACAGATCAACTATGGTTATCCAAATCCAACTGGCCACAAGCGGTTCTACCGCCGTCCGCCATCGCAAGCCAAAACTTCGATTCGCTAAGCGCTGTAATACCGAAAGATGGACGCTGGTTTGGACCCTCCGGCGGAAACGGTTTACGCCTAAGCCTCGAAAGAAACTTGCTTGTGTTGAAAGGGGGGCGCAGATCACTGCGTTGGTCTGCTGGATTAGGTTACCACCGTTTCCGTTCGAAAAGCGTTTCCTATTCTTATTATCCGTACCTGCTGGATACAGCTAAAATGTATCAACCGGAAAACGTACGGTTTGAGCTGCGACAGAGCTACTTAGATGTTTACAATGCCGTTGCTTACCAGGTCGAAGCAAAAACGATCCCTAACTTCTTGCTTTCGGTTGGCGTTTCTCTGCAGTTTTCGGTGCCCATCACCAGTAAAATAAAGGAAACTTATTCCACCGGGTCCATTCAATGGAATGCGGCGCAAAGACGTTGGCATGAATCGGAGCGGATGCACCGGGAGGCCGTACTGCCCGCCCGCAAAAACGCAATAGTCAGTGCTGGACTTCCGGTTGAATTGGGTTTCCGAGGCCCGAAAAACAACACCATCTCTTTTGGCGTTGAGTTTGTCCGTCGTTACCGCTTATCGGTTTTCGACCCGGATCTTGCCCGGTCCGCAGCTGCCTTGTTTAGCTTTTCGTTTGTACACTCCTTGCAGTAATTTCGACACATGCTGCAAACATTTTTTCAAGAAGAATTATTGGAGGCCGGGTGCGATGAAGCGGGGCGTGGATGCCTTGCCGGGCCAGTATTTGCAGCAGCTGTCATTCTCCCGAAAGACTTTTACCATCCGCTGCTGAACGACTCGAAACAGATCACGGAAGCGCAGCGCTATGAGCTACGTCCGTTCATTGAACAAAACGCTCTAGCTTTTGGTGTTGCTCATCTTGACCACAAGCAAATTGACAAGCTCAATATTTTAAAGGCATCGTTCAAGAGCATGCACCTGGCAGTGAAAAAACTATCGGTGCAACCGCAATTATTATTGATCGACGGCAACCGGTTTGCCGCTTACAAACGCATCCCGCATAAATGCATTATTGGTGGTGATGGGAAATTTGCATCTATCGCTGCGGCCAGCATTCTGGCAAAAACCTACCGCGACGATTTTATGAAAGACCTGCACCAGAAATACCCAAAGTACAACTGGGCGCAGAATAAAGGTTACGGAACCAGGGAGCATCAGGAGGCTTTGAACCAATACGGACCTTGCCGCTACCATCGCAAATCGTTCAGGCTTGACTATAGTCAACCGACTTTGTTTACGGAACCGGTACTTTACATGGAAAATGTAACGGCGACTGAGATGGGAACAGTTCAGCCAATTGCGTAAAACCACTTTTTTTCTTTTGAAAACTTATTTGCGGCTAAACCCGTGCAGCGTTTTTTAGTCTGGGGTTTGTCTATTAATTGCTGCATTACAAAATGTTCTGCCGTAAAAATGGTTGAAGGTTAACAAGGGCGCCCCGGTTTCTGGGGCGTTTTTGTATCGTGGATTAAGGGATTTAAAGGGCTTGCGCAGCTTTTCCTTTTGCAGACTGAATGTTTTCAATGAGCGAACTTACTGCAGCTTGCAACTTGCTGCCCCCATTGTTGAAGGGGTGGTAGTGAAAAGAAGCCGCCAGCTCTAAAGCGTTTTTCAGCTTGAACTTTTTCTGCTCCACACAAAAGGCAAAGTTTTTCTCCATCAAATGACGAGCTAAGTATTCCTGCTCGGTTTGTCCCGGCGTTGGAATCAGAATGCTCTTCTTTTTTAACAGGGCTAAATCCATGACGGTGCTATAGCCGCATCGGGCAATGACAAGGGAAGCGTTTCTTATTAACTGTTCTAGCGCTGTCGCAGGCAAATGACCATACACTGTAATATTTGAAGGTACCTCGGGTGTCCCATCTGTCTCTGGTAGTCCTCTTACAAGAATCACCGGCAGTGTGTAATCTTTCAGGTCTTCCAGCAGTTGGTTTTCCAACAAGGTGCGTTGCGGCTCTGGCCCGGATAGCAGAAGAAGCAGGTAGCCTTTGTCTTCTGCTGGTTGAGTCGGATCAAACCGTGAAAGAATGCCGAGATAATGTGTCGGGATAGAAGGCGTTTCCGTTGGATGCGACAGCTGACCTGCCAGGTTTTCTTCACCTTCAACATCGGGCACCCAGCATTCATCAAATTTGTTGATGTATTGGTAGTTGATGTCCTGCAATAAATCCTCGGCAAGTTTAATTGGCGCCTTGATGCGCAATTGATGGGTGATGAAAACTGAACGTATTTTTTCGCTGTATAAACCGTAGCGATTGTCGGAGATCACAGCATCAATCTTTTCTTCTTCAACAACCTTTTCCAGCCAGGCTTGTTCATCGTTTATCGACGAAAGAATCTTGGGAATTTGTGCCACAATTTTTGCCGCCAAACCCCAACCCGAAGAAGCATATTGAATGTTGTATCCTGGCAAATGAAGAAGAGGAAGCTCCGGAAATTCACGTTCTAAAAGTGCCTTGTTTTTTCCTTCGCCGGCCAATAGGACTGTGCAATTTTGGTTCAACAGTTCACGGATTATTGGAATACAACGGGTTGCATGGCCGAGGCCCCAATCGAGTGGTGCCACCAAAATTTTTGGCGATGCTAGGGAGTGGTTCATGTTAATTTTCATTTCTTTCGTCGGCCGCTATACGAAATGCGATAGTAAAATAGTTATTTTACAAAATCGACTATGAAGAAGATAATCTATATGGCATTGTTCTTGACTATTCTTGGTATAGCGGGCTGTTCTCGCAACTATTACTCGGGTTCGGGTAAAAACAGCGGGTGTGGATGTCCGAGTAAAGTTTAGGATCAAAAACAGATGAGCCATGAAGAACTATAACCGCGATTTGTTACTACTTTATAAAGAAGAAGTTTACAACGATGATCTTCTTCAAAAAGAGGTGGAATGCCTGCACGAAATTCTGATGCGGGTGGAGTGCAATGATGTTTTTTGCCAGGCACACGAACTGGTCACCCGTTATAAGATTACCCGGAAAGCAAAACATATTACCAACGCCATTGCGTGGCCGGAGTTAAAGCCTTTCCATTTCCTGATTAATAAGAACTAAGTAACCTATTTAAACAGTTTGGGCTTGTAGTCTGCGGAAAACCCACAGCTTACAAGCCCAGATTTTTTATACGAGGTCTATGTTATTTCAGTTGCGATAATGCTGTTCGTAACTTCTGCAGCATCTCGTCAATTTCTTCTTTTTTACACGTTCCTACGCTTAGCCGGTACCAGGATGAATCTTTCGAAGCGCCAAATGCATAAAACGGCACCACGGCCAAACTCGCATTTTGCAAAAGGTAAGAGGTAACCTCCGCTTGTGTGTTCAAGGTTTGTCCGTCTGCAGTTTGCTTGCCCTTCAAATCAATTTTGATGGTCAGGTAGATGGCCGCTTCCGGTTCTACGGCATCTACTGAAAAGCCTTCGTTCTTTAATTGAATCAGCCCTTCGTAAATGCGGCGAAGTCTTTCTTCCAACTCCGATTTAAAGTTGGTCAGATAGCTGCTGATTGCATCTTTTTGACCCAGGTATTTCGTTAAACCCTTTTGCTCCGGCATTGGTGCCCAAGCACCTACATGCGAAAGGATAGCTTTCATTTTATTGAGAACATGTACCGGGCCCAAACTCCAGCCAACCCGAACGCCGGTGGCAGCAAAGCATTTGCTGATGGCATCAATGAAAATGGTGTAGGCCTTCATTTCCGGGTTCAGGGTAACCGGGTTATAGTGCTCAATGCCATTATAAGTAAGATGCCAGTACATCTGGTCGTACATCACGTAAAGCTTCTTTGCTCCTTCGCCTCTGCGTTTGTTTTCTGCAACCACCATATCGCAGATTGCTGCCAGTTCTTCCTTACGGAAAGTAGTACCGGTTGGGTTTTGCGGTGAGCAAAGTGCCAGTAAGGATGCTTCCTGCAAGTAAGGCTTAAGATCTTCTGCCGAAGGCATGAAGGCATTTTCAGGCTTTGCTTCCAGTACAATGTGCTCGCCGTCTACAAAATGCACATAGTGGTTGTTGTTCCAGGATGGAACAGCATACACCACTTTGTCGCCTTTGTCTAGGATAGCTCTGAAGACGGCATAGATCAGCGGACGGCCGCCGGATGCAATCAGGATTTCATCTACGCTATAGTCCAGCCCTTGATATTCTTTCGTAAACTGGCTGACAGCTTCTCTTAGCTCAAGGCTTCCTTCACCCGGGGGATAATTGGTGAAGTGCTGACGATATGCTTCAATGATGTTTTCTTCCAATTCCTTCGGAATCGGAAATATTTTCGGATCAAAATCACCAACAGTAAAATTGTAAATATGTTCGCCCTGGCGAATTCTTTCTCTGATCTCACCGCCCAGTTTCACAATTTCTGAGCCGATCAAAGTTTCTGATAAATGCGAGAGTTTCATTAGGCGCAAAAGTAAGGGAAAGAAGGCCTGATTGAAGATGAACTATGTTGTGTTCTATGATATCCAAAGAACCAAATCCGAGGAAGAGACTTTGTGCCCTTCATCAACAAGTCACACCTCTTGTAACAACGCGAACTTTAAAAGTTGGAGATATTCTGTTTTATGAAAAAAGCTTGTGCTATTGGCTACATAAGTCTCTTTAGGAGGCCTGCAGGTTTTTCTGCTCGTACATTTTTCGTTTCAACAAACCCCATTTGCACAGGCGATGAACCAGCGATACCCGCAATACGCCAAGACCATAAATGGCGCTTCGCTTGAAGTTGATGCTGGAGGCTTCTTCAAAATATTTTGTGGGGCACGTCACCTCAGCAATTTCGTAGTTGAAATAAATAATTTGCGAAAGCATTTCGTTGTCAAACACAAAATCATCTGACAACATTTGGTAGTTAACTTTCTCTAAAACTTCTTTTGAAAAGGCCCGGTAGCCGGTGTGGTATTCGGAGAGCTTTTGTCCGACCAAAACATTTTGCGAAAACGTAAGAATACGGTTGGCGATGTATTTATAAATGGGCATCCCGCCGCGCAGTGCTCCATTTCCTAAAATGCGTGAGCCCAGCACAACATGATAAAGATCATTAGCAATAAGGTGCGCCATACTCGGGATGAGCTTTGGCGTGTACTGGTAATCCGGGTGCAGCATAATTACAATGTCAGCACCTAGCTCAAGTGCTTTGTTGTAGCAGCTTTTTTGGTTGCCGCCGTAGCCCAGGTTTTTTTCGTGCAGAATAACATGCTGAATGCCGATTTGCCTGGCCAGTTGTACCGTTTCGTCTTTACTGCGGTCGTCAACCAGCACTACATCGTCGACGATTTCAAATGGTATTTCGTCGTACGTCTGCTGTAACGTTTTTGCAGCGTTGTACGCCGGAAGCACCACCACGATTTTTTTTCCGTTGAGCATGTGGCGGCAAAAGTAAGGGCAATAGACTTTTTACTCAATCATTATCATCTTACTCTCTACAGTTTGCCCAAGCAACCGCACAAAATAAATACCTGCCTGAAGACGGGGTAGTTGCACCAATAGCTGGCCTGTGATTGCGTTCATGTTTTTCTCAAACACCAGGCTTCCGGTGCTGTTTACTACCTGCATTTTCTGGAGCGGGACGTCTGTTGCGATAGTGAATTGGCTGTTTCTTACCAGCGTTGGGTAGACATGTGATTTTCCACCGCGACCATTGATCTTTATTATAGATGAATAGCCCCGGCCTCCATTCTTTTCAACAATCTGCAAACGATAAAAAGCGGTACCGCTAGTATTGATTGGATGAATAAACGTATGTGACGTTCCTACTGCAGCCACCTCGCCAACTTCCGCAAACCGATTCCCGTCAGCACTGTATTCTATTAGATATTTCGACAGGTTGTCAGCCGATGCAACACGCCAATTAAGTTCATTAGCACCTGTCTTTCGCTGACCGGTAAAAGCTTGTAGTGTGACTGGTAAAATTGCAGCATTTGGAATTACCTTATAAACAGTGCCATTGCTTTGCCGAACAGCGTAGAGCGTGCCATCTTCCGCCTCACCAAAGCCAACGATAGAGTTCACTAATCCGGTAACAACCCTAGTATTGAAACCTCCATTTCCATTAGGCTTTAATAAATAGACATTGCCGGAATAGATATCTGCGGCTACATAATAGCCCTGAAAGAATGGATACTCTGTACCTCGATAAACATAACCGCCAACCACGCTTGCTGGGCCGCCGGAAGGGTTATCGTAATCGTAAACAGGCGGCCGGTGGTTTAGTACATCACAAGGTGGGTTTACACCAGGAGTGCGGATGCTGCCTTCATAACATTTCCAGCCATAGTTTTCACCACCTGTGCTGGATGCAGGTGTAAAGTTGATTTCTTCCTTTGCATCCTGACCTACATCGCCAATCCACATGTCGCCAGTTAACCGGTCAAAGCTCCAGCGAAATGGGTTGCGAAGCCCTCTCGCCCAAATGCGGTTATCGAAGTTGGGGGTCGAATAAAAGGGGTTGGTATTAGGAACAGTATAATAAGGCGGGGTGGTAAAGTTATCGACGTTGATGCGTAGCATTTTTCCAAGCAACGTTGTGGAATCCTGGGCATTATTGAAGGGATCATTCCCGCTGCCACCATCGCCGGTACCAAAATACAGGTTTCCATCCTGCCCAAATTCCAAATGGCCGCCGTTATGATTTTCGAACGGTTTTGGGATTGTGAGCAGTGCCACGCCGCTGCCTGCATTGGCAGTATTAGCTGTACCCGTTGCCTGGTAGCGGGCTACTGTTATAGCACCACTTGTATTATTGTAATAAACAAAGAAATAACCATTGGTTTCATACTGCGGATGAAATGCCATACTCAATAGTCCCTGTTCACCACTATTACGAACAAGGCTGCTGATGTTTAGAAAGGGAGTTGTTTGTAAGCCGCCGTTGGCTGGATCAAAGACCCGGATGATACCGTTTTGCTGTACAATAAAGAGACGGTTGGTACCATCGCCGGCGTTTGCCACTTCTACCGGTGCCGACAATCCGGTAATAACAGGCGAATAACTAATGGCTTGCTGCGCAAGAGAAATTGCAGGAAACAGGAGGCTTGCAAGGATAAGCAGGGAGTAAAATTTTCTCATACAATTGAATTGATGCGCTGAATGCCGCACAAATTCAATGCCCCTTCTTTCAGGGGCGAAAGCTCATTCCTGAATTACGTACTACTACTCAACAACCAGCCGCTCTACATGCTGCGGTCTTCTATCGGAAAGCAGCCGGGCAAAATAAATTCCTTTGTTCAGTGGAGGCAAACCAACGGTAATTGTACCTGTTTGCCCATTGATGCCTTTTTCATAAACCGATTGGCCGGCACTATTTATTACCTGCAGCTTTTCAAACGGCTGGCCGGTTTCTATGTAAAACGTACTGCCTTTCACTACGGTTGGAAAAACCCTGACGGACTGTTCTACTTCCAATACCTGCACAGCAGGAGTATATGTAATTGTCTTAGCACCGCTGACAATGCCAATACGGTAATAAATCAGCTGACGCTCATTGATCAAATGACGAAACACATACTGCCCGTTTACCGCTCTTTCTAAATTGACTACACCTGCCCTTTCAAATGTCCTTAAGTCACGGCTCCATTCAATTACATAGTTGGCAACATTGCTGGCTGTACCCACATTCCATACAATCTCGTTCTGGCCAATGAGCTTGTTTACATAAAAATTATTGATGCCAACAAAGCCATTGGTAAAATTGATCGTAGCAGGAAAGGTTGTTTTTATAGCTAACTCCGGTAAGCGGTTTTGAAATTCATCGATCTGCCAATAATCGCCGCTGGCCACCGGTTGTACAATCGGCTGCGAGTTAAGCACGGTTGCCGTAAGCAACAACTTTAATAGTAACACATTTTTCATACCCCACATTTTTCTAATAGGTAAAAGACAAAGTCAGTGCCGAAGCGCATCTTTCCCCAATTCAATTTGGAGCGATCACTGTTTTTCCGGTGTGCATGATGGTCGATTACTATTTGCTCAGTAGCTTGCGGAAGCTATGTCATCAATTACTTTTTCGCTGATTCAAACGAAGCTTCATTGGGAAGACAAAAGAGCTAACCTGCAAATGCTGGAGGAAAAAATCAAAAGCATTGCAGAGAAAACGCAAGTAGTAATTCTACCGGAAATGTTTAGCACAGGATTCAGCATGAAGCCGGAAATTTTAGCTGAAAAAATGGATGGTGAAACGGTGCAGTGGATGAAAAGGTTAGCGGCGGAGAAAAAAGTAGTGCTTGCAGGCAGCGTCATCATTACCGAAACAAAAGAGGAAAATAATGAGGAGACCGCTTACTACAACCGGTTTATCTGGATGCTACCGAATGGACAATATGGCTATTATGACAAGCGCCACCTATTTGCTTTTGCCGGTGAAGACAAACATTACACAGCAGGTCTGGAGCGATTCATTGCTTCCGTGAACGGGTGGAAGATCAACCTACAGGTATGTTACGATCTACGCTTCCCGGTTTGGGCCCGGCAGCAGTTTGATGAAGAAAAGAATTTTGAGTACGATGCACTGATTTATGTGGCCAACTGGCCAGAGAGAAGAAGCCATGCTTGGAAAACATTACTTCAGGCAAGAGCTATCGAAAACCAGTGCTATGTGATTGGCGTGAACCGGGTAGGTGATGACGGAAATGGCATTTATCACAGTGGTGATAGCATGGTGGTTGATCCGCTTGGCGAAGTGTTGTATCATAAGAAAGATGACGAAGACATTTTTACCATTACCCTGAATAAAGATGATTTAGGAAACGTAAGGGAGAAATTTCAATTCTGGCGGGATGCTGATGAATTTTCTATTGTTCCTTAGCGAACCTTGATTGATGTAATGCGGTATTTGTTCATGGGCTGAGCACAAAAGCAGGCAACTTTTTCGTCGGTTTCTTCAAGACAGACAGCAACGTTTAAACCCTCTTTTTTATAACTATTTGAAAGTTCTACTGGGACGTACGACCGCATATTTGTACTGTCGCCCCTTTGAATAACCCATCCAAGGCCATCAGCTGCGGGGTTCCCATGCCACTTAATTACGCCGTCGAAACAAGTGGTTTCTTTATTCTTTTTGCTGCATGCACTGAGTAAGATGAGAATTCCGGCAAAAGCAAAGACTTTTTTCATTGGCAATCCGTTTCGCATCTGACAATGTTATTGGATTTTCTGTTACACCAGCGTAGAGAGTTTATTGCTTTTCTCGAATCAGCTCTTTCACCTTCTCCACTTTGTAATCTTCGCTTTTTCTAATGGCGTTAACGGTCGGTAATGCTTCCACTTCCGGCATCACACCATTCCCCTTTTTTTCATCCTTATCAATCACCAACCGAAACAGCGGCAACCGGAAACGCACAGATGTATTGGGTAGTGTTACGTCAGGAATCAGCCAGGCTGAGTTGCCATAGGCACCGCCACCGGTTTCCTCTCCCACAATTACAACATCCTCCTGATCTCTGAGCGTTTTTGCTACAAGAGAAGCGGCTGAAAACGTATTACCACCGGTCAGGATATATGTTGTTCCATCAAAGTGATGCTTTGTTTTTGGCTTGAACTTTTTGCCCTCGTACAACCCGAAGTGATAAGCACCGTCCTTTTTTCGTTTGGTAAGAAATTGCAGAAAAAGCCAATTGAAAAAACGGGTGTTGCGGTACTTGCCGTATTCACTAGTCCGGCGGACGGCGTAAAGTGAATCGGCAATGATGAAGGGCTGATCAGCAATATATTTTGTCAGCAGGTTTGAAAGCACAACGCTGCCACCACCATTACCCCGTAGATCCAACACGAGGTTTGGAAGCGCTTTCTTTTTTATTTCTTTAAACGACTGGCGAAAAAAGCTGCGGAGTTTATTGCCTTTTGTAAACGTGTTCACTTCCATAAACGCTGTGTTCAGCGCTGTGTCAATACGCAAGTTGCGCATTGATTCGAGCTCCAAGCGACGACGTTCTTTGCGGGAAAGTTTCGGTGCCTCTCGCACAGCAGCTCTTGGTGTGTCAGCCCGTGGATTGTATAAGTTCAGAATGGAACTGCGAAGGTTGCCAGCCGTATCAATAAACTCTACCGGTATACGCTGCTTCAATCCAAAGATGACGGAGTAAAGACTGCGAAAAGTGCCGCCGTTGCTAAGCGTTTGGTATTTGTGCGTGGTATTAAAACCGTCGGCGGAAAGAAACGAAAACATGGAATCAACGATGGTAGTAATCGGTCTTCCATCAATAGATTTAAGAATAACTCCCCTGGTAATGTTGCTGTCTTTTCGATTTAAGTTAGCAGTCACGACAACGGTGTCTGGCCACGCCTTTACATATAAAGGAAAGGACATCCCCTGTGTACCGGAAAAGTTGACGGCACCTTGTGAAGCTCTCGCCGATGTATGGCCGCAACGAATTTTGGAAATGACATAAGACAAAATATAGCGGAATCCTGTTTCTGTAAGAGAATCGGACAGTTTGCTTTTGCCGACTTCAAAGTAATAGTCCATGCTGTCCTTTGGCGTGTACCAATATAAGCTGGGATGTGACTCCTCAAGGCTAGCCCGGAAGATGGCGTAGTCTTCCTGCAATTCCTTTGGCGAATATTTTTTTGAGGGACTATAAGGCTTGCTCACCGAACAGCTCACCATCAACATCACAACCACACATAAGAGCAGCATTCTCATAACAGCAGATCATTTAAACGCATTCCACCCCTGTGCAGTGATGGGATGTTTATTTCCTCCTTTGGTAATAATATGTGCACCGGCTTCTTCATCTGTCAGGTAACCTATAACGCTGATGTCCGCATTGCCGGATACTTTCTCATAATCATCTTGCTTTAACGTAAACAGCAATTCGTAATCTTCTCCCCCACTCAAGGCACATGCTGTTGGGTCAAGATTGAACTTAAAAGCAGCAAGACGGGTATCTTCCGCAATCGGAATTTTTTCTTCGTACAATACGCATCCCACATTGCTTTGTTTGCAGATGTGAAGGATTTCGGAACTCAAACCATCGCTTACATCGATCATGGAAGTTGGTGTAATGTTGTTCTTCGCAAAGAAGTCAACGATGTCGAGCCTTGCTTCGGGCTTCAGGATCCTTCCAACAATGTATTTTTCTCCTTCTAAGTCAGGCTGAATTTTTGGATTCTCTAGGAAGATCTTTTTTTCTCTTTCCAAAAGTAACAAACCTAAGTAGGCCCCACCCAGATCACCTGTCACACAAAGTAACTCACCTTTTTTTGCGCCTTTGCGGGTAACGAACTTATCGGGAGCTATTTCACCAATCGCCGTACAAGAGATAATGAATCCTTTTTGCGAGGAGGTTGTGTCACCGCCAATCAGGTCAACTTTATACGCATCGCAGGCTGCATAAACACCTTCATAAAATTCATCCAAAGCTTCTACGCTAAACCGGTTACTGAATGCTAACCCCAACGTAATGTGGGTTGGCGTGGCATTCATTGCACAAATATCACTTACGTTTACCGCTACGGTTTTATAACCCAAATGCTTCAGCGGCATATACATGAGATCGAAATGCACGCCTTCAATGAGCAAGTCGTTTGTAACAACAGTTTGTTTACCAAAATGGTCAATCACTGCGGCATCGTCACCCACCCCCAAAATGGACGAGGCGTTATGTATCTCGATGTTCTTTGTGAGATGATCGATCAGTGCAAATTCTCCTAAAGACGAAACTTCGGTTCGTTCACTCATATTTTCGATTTTAGATTGGCGATTGCAGATTTATTTTGCCCTGCTCAACGCGGTATTAATAGATGTCACTACCATCGCCAATAATTCATTACCTTCTTTATACAATGCGATAATTTCTTTTTTCCTGTTTGGATGAAACTCGCAAATTAACTCCAAAAAGTACAAGCTTTCATCTGCCTCTTCTTCAACAATGCGTAGCTTGTTAATAAAGTCGGCCTTTGATTTGGCCCGGCAGGCTGCCCGGTAATTTGCACCAACCGACGCCGAGCTTCTTACGATTTGATCAACATAATGCCGGACTATTTTGTCGAATGGAAGCGATTTACAAAATTTTGCGACACTGATTGCGAAAATCTTGGTTCGCTTTTTAAATACTTCTTTGTCCATGATTGAAGTTTTGGTCTCCCATAAATCTACAATCTGCAATCGCCAATCTGAAATCTGAAATCAATCCCATCCAGTATTTACCACCTTTACCAACTCATCATGGATGACCCCATTTGTTGCAATAATGCCGGGGTGGTATGGCGAATAAGGGTCGCCATGCAAGTTGGTGACTTTTCCTCCTGCTTCTTCTACCATCAAGAACCCGGCAGCGCTGTCCCAGGCTTGCAGTTTATGTTCGTAAAATCCATCGAAGCGTCCGCAGGCAACCCAGGCAAGATCAATGGCCGCAGAGCCTAAACGTCTTACTGGAACTCCCCTGCGAATAAAGCGATCGAATACTTGGAGCGGACCGTTGGGCTCATCCAAATAGGTATAGGGGAAACCTGTTACAAGGCAGGCTTTTTCCACCTGGCTTTTTTTGCTGACGCGGACTTGTTTATCATTCAAGGTTACACCCTGGCCTCTTTCCGTCAAAAACATTTCGTTCATAAACGGGTTGTAGATGCCGCCAAGGATCATTTTGCCATTATGTTCCAAACCAATGGAAATGCAGCAAAGAGGAATATGATGTGCGAAATTGACGGTACCATCAATAGGATCAATAATCCATTTGTACTGGGAGTCCTGAATCAGGTCGCCGCATTCTTCACTTAAGATATGATGATCCGGGAAAGATGCTTTGATGACTTCAATAATGGCTTTCTCCGACGCATGGTCAACTTCAGTTACCAGGTTGTTGACCCCTTCTTTTTCACTGATGACAAATTCAAGGTCATTAAATCGCCTGATCTCGGTTGCGGCGGCTTCTAATGCCTGGAGTAGGGTGTTTTTAAACATGCGCAAAGTAACCACTGATTGACGGTATTATAAAAACGGATTGGCAGGAATTATACTTTGTCATCTTGCTCTTTACGCCGCCGCGATTACATATTTACGCATGAACGGATTAACGTATTAACTTTCTTCCTACGTTTGTCCGTTTAGAAACTGCCTGCCGTTGACACTATCCGTTATCATAGTTAACTACAATGTCAAATACTTCCTGGAGCAGTGTCTCTATTCTGTTCGGAAGGCAGCAGAAAACATCAAAGCGGAGGTGATTGTAGTGGATAATCAGTCCACTGATGAAAGCCTTTCTTATTTAGGCCCCCGTTTTCCGGAAGTAAGGTTTATTCAAAGCGCAGCTAACAATGGTTTTGGAAGAGCCTGTAACCGTGGGCTGGAAGAGGCCTCCGGCAAATACATTCTTTTTCTCAACCCCGATACAATTGTAGCGGAAGACAGTTTTTCAACATGTATTTCTTTTTTTGAACGCTATCCCGATTGCGGCGCTATCGGTGTGAAGATGATCGATGGAAGCGGCAGCTTCCTGAAAGAAAGCAAACGGGCTTTTCCATCTCCTCTTACTTCGCTTTTTAAATTGGCTGGATTGTCAAGCCTGTTTCCAAAGTCGAAGCTTTTCAGTCGCTATCACCTTGGGCATTTAAGCCGCGAAGAAAACCACGAAGTGGATGTATTAGCCGGCGCTTTTTTAATGACCAGGAAAGAAGTGTTGGAAAAGGTGGGAAGTTTTGATGATGCTTTTTTTATGTATGGTGAAGATGTGGACCTGAGCTATCGCATTCAAAAGGCAGGATACAAAAATTATTATTTATCGGAAACAACAATCATCCATTTCAAAGGAGAAAGCACAAAACGCGGCAGCCTGAACTATGTAAAGATGTTTTACCAGGCTATGATCACGTTTGTAAAAAAACATTACGGTGGCGCAAGGGCTGGCATCTTCCAGTTTTCTATTAAAGCGGCTATTTGGCTTAGAGCATTGATTGCTGCCTTGCTGAAACTGATTAAATGGATTGGTATTCCTGTTGTTGATGCTCTTATCATCCTTTTCAGTTTTTGGGCAGTAAAGGAGTTATGGGATAGGTATGTGCGGACAGATATTGACTATCCCGAAAAGCTGATCCTCGTTTCGCTTCCCATTTTTACGCTTCTGTATTTAACAGCGGCTTACTATGCCGGCCTTTACGATCGTCATTATAAAAAAGGTAGTGTACTGCGTTCAACTATTGTGGCTACTGTTGCGCTGCTGACGGCGTATGCCTTGTTACCGGAACAGTATCGTTTCTCCAGGGCTATCGTGGTGTTTGGTGCACTGGCGGCGTTCCTTCTCATCTCTCTTCTCCGTTGGTTGTTGGTGAAAGCCAAGCTTATTCTTGAACCGGTGGATGCGGCTTCGCGTCCGCATATAGTGATTGCAGCCTCGAAAAATGAATATAGCAGCGTAGAAGAATTTCTGAAAGAAAAAGGATTTGAGCAACGGATCATCGGTCGTATTGGTTTGAACGGAACTTCCGAAAAAACCATTGCGCACATAGATAACATCGAAACAACTGCAGAAGCCCTGAATGCAAAAGAACTCATCTTCTGCGTGAACACACTTTCCTATAAACGAGTTATTCAGCTTACGGAAAGCCTTCATACCAAATTGAAGTTTCGTTACCACGCTTATGGCAGCAGCAGTATCGTGGGAAGTGATACCAGCACCGACAGCGGTGAAATCCTGGCGGCAGAAACCGACTTTGCGATTGCCCATCCCGCAAACCGGCGCATTAAGCGGCTAATTGATGTAGTAGCATCGGTTTTGTTTTTACTAACCTTTCCACTGCATTTTGTTTTCGTAAAAAACCCGCTACTGTTTTTCTCCAACTGCTTTACTGTTCTACTTGGAAGAAAAACATGGGTTGGATATACAGCGCCGCAGCCATCGTTGCCAACATTGCGTAAAAGTGTTCTGGCACCGAATGGCAGAAGAGAACTTTCCTATGCATTCAGCGATGAAAACCTCCACCTTCTGAATTATTGGTATGCACGCAACTATGAGCCTGCTCAGGATACCAAAACAATTTTTTCTCACTACAAGTATTTAGGTAGCTAAACCGGTAACTTTAGTGCGCCTTAACCGGAGTTGAATGGCAAGAATTATCGATATCAAAATACCCAAGGCAATTGCTAATGCACTTCGTTTACCAAAGAACGATGCACGAAGCCAGCAGTTGAGGGTTCTGAAAAGATTGTTGAAGAAGGCGCGGTTTACCCAGTTTGGCCAGCACTATAATTTCGACCAGATTCTTTTGAGCAAAGACGCTGGCAAACAATTTCAACAGGTAGTTCCTGTTCACGATTACAACAAAATTTACGAAGAGTGGTGGCAGAAAACACTTGACGGAACACCAGACATCAGCTGGCCCGGTAAGATTAAATACTATGCGTTAAGCTCCGGTACTTCAGAAGCGGCCAGCAAATACATTCCTGTAACGAAGGAGATGTTGCGCAGCAACCGCATCAATTATATCCGGCAACTTTTTTCTCTTCTCAATTACGAGCACCTACCGCGGCAGTCAGTCACAAAAGGCTTTTTAATGTTAGGTGGTGCTACTGATCTGCAAAAAGGAAAAGCAGGCTGGTTTGCTGGTGACCTAAGTGGTATTCTTGCCAAGAACCGCCCCTTTTGGTTTCAGACATTTTACAAACCTGGCGGACGCATTGCTAAAATAAAAGACTGGAACGAAAAGCTTCACGAGATTGTAGAACATGCCAAGGAGTGGGACATCGGCTATATTGTAGGTGTACCCGCATGGTGCCAGATGTGCATGGAAATGGTGATTGAACATTACAAGGTGAACAACATTCATGAGGTATGGCCGAACCTTGGATTTTTTGTTCATGGTGGTGTGGCGTTTGAGCCTTACAAAAAAGGATTTGAAAAGCTCTTGGGTAAGCCCATCGTTTATATTGAAAATTACTTGGCAAGTGAAGGTTTTATCGGTTTCAAAAACAGAGAGAATGCTGCGGGGATCCATCTTATCCTAAACAACAACATTTTCATGGAGTTTGTGCCCTTCGACGACAAAAACTTTGACGCCGAAGGAAAGATGATTGAAAACCCAGAAGCTTTCATGGTACACGAGGTAGAAGAAGGTAAAGAATATGCGTTGCTGCTAAGCACCAACGCCGGCGCATGGCGCTACCTTATTGGGGATACGGTTCGTTTTGTAAGCAAGGAAAAAAGCGAGATTGTTATTACTGGTCGTACCAAGCATTTTCTCAGCCTTGTGGGAGAGCACCTGAGCGTGGAGAACATGAACAAGGCCATCGAACTGGTGAGCAACGAATTCAATATCTCCATCCCGGAATTCACTGTTGTGGGCTTTCCACACCAAAACCTGTTTGCCCATAAATGGTATGTTGCCTGCAACGATCCGGTCGATCCTGATGCTTTGATCAGGCGAATAGATCAGCACCTTTGTGAATTAAACGATGATTATGCCGTAGAGCGGACATCGGCATTAAAAGATGTATTCATTCAAATTCTTCCCGAAGAAGTTTTCCTGAAGTTTATGGAAGCGGAAGGTAAGCTGGGAAGTCAACACAAGTTCCCACGTGTCATGAAAGGAAAAATGTTGCAGGAATGGAACACCTTTTTGCAGCACATGGCACAACAGCCCTCGGCCTAAACTTTCAATTTTCAGCAGAAAGATTTTTCCCATCATCCTTCTATCTTCGCCGTTCTACCTTATGCTGGATGCTCTCGTAAAAGGAATAACGCTAGGCTTGCTATTGGCTATTTCGGTCGGCCCTATCGTGTTTACGGTTATCAAGCAAAGCCTGAATAACGGACTCAAGGGCGGAATGGCATTCATTGCCGGTATTTTCTTTTCTGATATCTTCCTGGTGATCTGTTGTAATTTCTTTACGCAGTTTTTTAAAATTTTAAGCAGCTATTCTACACAGCTCGGTATTGCCGGTAGTACACTGTTAATGTTCGTCGGCGTTTATTTCCTGTTTTTTAAAAAGGTGAAAATTTCTGACGGAGGTCAGCAACTGCTGCTTTTCAGGCGGAGGGATTATGCCAAACTGTTTTTTGCCGGCGCTATCATGAACCTGCTCAATCCCGGGATTATTGTATTCTGGTTTACAACTGCCACTGCTTTTATTGACCATACGCTAAACAAGCGCATCGTGATTTTCAGCGTTGCATTGCTTTTTGCGCTGGCAGCTGATGTAGCCAAAGTGGTGCTTGCTGATAAGCTTCGCAAAAAGCTCACGCCAACAAATATTCACCGCATCAATAAAATCAATGGGATCATATTAATTGGATTTGGTGTTGCTTTGCTATGGGGCTTGCTGGTTTACGGTAAGGCCGGAGGTCATTAATGAAAGTAAAAAAGGAAAAACAAAAGCCAAGGCGAAGTGTTGGTGCCAATATCTGGTCCTGGACCAAACGCATTTTTTTGTTCCTGTTTATCGCACAGTTTCTTTACATCATCATTCTAAAATGGATCGATCCACCCGTTACATTAACGCAGCTGGGTAGTCTGATCAGCGGTGATGGGCTGAAAAGAGACTATGTTTCCGGTGATGAAATCTCCTCCAATCTTAAGCTTGCTGTCATTGCTTCTGAAGACCAGATTTTTCCGGACCACAGCGGGTTTGACTGGAAGAATATCAAAAAGGCAATGGAGTACAACGAGAAGAAGCCGGGTCGAGTTCGCGGTGCCAGCACCATTAGCCAGCAGGTAGCGAAAAATGTTTTTCTGTGGCAGGGCCGTGACTGGATTCGCAAAGGGCTTGAGATTTATTTTACCAAAATGATTGAGTGGATCTGGGGAAAGGAACGAATTCTTGAAGTATATCTCAACGTCATTGAAATGGGCAAAGGTATTTATGGTGCCGAGGCTGCATCACAAGCTTATTTCAATAAGCCAGCAAAAAACCTTACTCGCAAAGAAGCAGCAATGATTGCGGCCTGCTTGCCTAATCCAAAAGTATTTACGGTGAAGCCTCTTCACAGCCGTGTAGCCTCGCGGAGCAATTGGGTAGTAGGACAGATGAATTTTTTGCAGAGAGATCCGGATGTGCAGGCAGTGATTACTTCCGCAGATCCCAAATCATCTGAACCGTGATTTGGTTGGATTTTAAAGATTGGGAAGAAATAGAAACATCGTTATAAATAGAAGAGTCGTTCAGTGATGAACGACTCTTCTATTTCAAGTAAATCAATGAAATCCTTCTAAATCCAGGTTCAGACAATCACGGTTCAGATATTTTGAGCTTAATCTTCTCACTATTATGCGAGAACAATTTACTATCCGACATCACACCGAACCGCATGAAGTAGTCGCCTTGTGGCAAAGCAGGAAGAACTGAAAGAGAACGAATGTTTTTATTGATAACATCCTGTAGAGAAAAGGGTAGTTCGATGTACTTCACCATTTTTTGTCCATTAAAAAAAGCAATGGCGATTGGAGGATTTATTTCCGGGTGGCTGGTAAGATAGTTTTGGTAATGCTGCGGAATTTCAATGGTGAAATTGATTCGTAATGAATCCTTTTCACTCGCCGTCTGCTCTTCGGTTTTGAAGATAATTTTTGCAAAAGAATGATAGCTGCTGTCGTAACTATAACCAACAGTATAGAGCGGGGTCTGAATACGACGCTCAAAATTTTCTACGCCATAAATGTCCATGATGTACACTGGCTTTCCGAGCAACGAATCTTCCACCGGCCAGAAGTTATAGTTGTTGCGCCGCTCATCAAATTTGTTAAGCGAATACGTCATTGCATCAGTGTAAAACCAGTATTTCGATGCCCGCTGGTAACTGTTATTGAAGACCACGGGTAAACCGCTGGTGTTCTGTTTTAATTGCTGCGGCCAGTGCTTCCAGGCATGATAATGTTCAACAATTTGTTCTGCCGGAACTACGTCTACAATCATGATAAAACGGAAAGCAAGAACAAGAATTATTGTAACTGGCAACAGCCGGATTAGCCATTTACGCCAGTTTAGTCTTTGCTGAAGAAATTGGTGCGCCAATACAATTAGCGGAACAATTGCTGGCGACGTCCAGTTAGGCTCCACTTTACCTTTCAATGTACTTAACAGGAAGAAAACAAACGTACCAACGGCTGTAAACTTTAAAGCTCTTTCAAAAGCATTTCTGCTGCGATAAAGAAACCCTGCTGGCCACAGAATAAAACCGGCAATCGGCCCTGCCAGCGCTAACTGGCCAAGGATATAATCGGTGGTGTAAGAAAACTTATACGGATTCACATTGCTTTCGAAAAGATGGTAGCGAAAGCTGATCCAATCATGCTGGTATTGCCAGTACAGGTGCGGAACAAAAAGCAGTAGGGCAACGGCACCGGCAAAATAAATTTTTGCATCCCGCAACAACTTCCAGTTTGATAACAGGACGAACAAGAAGATGAGCACTGCGTGATACTTGCTATACAACAGGCAGGAAGCCACAATACCTAATAACAAAACATTAATCCAAGAAGTGTTTTGCAAATACCGCTTGTACACCCAAAAAAACAAAGCGGTGAAAAACATCAAGGGTATATCGGGTACAGCCACAAAGCCACTGATTTGTAATACAGCGACGGAAAGCACAATTGCATAAAACAAGAAGGGAGCTTTTGTCAGTGTAAGCTTCTCTGTCAAATAAATAGTAGCAGTATTCAACAATAAAGGAACGAAGCGAACAGCCAGCTCTCCTGATAAAAATGTAGTGCCCATTTTAATGAGCAATGCAATCATTGGCGGATGATCAAAATATCCCCAGTCAAGGTATTTCGAAAAGACCCAGTAGTATGCTTCATCATCTTGCAGTTCGGTAAGGATGGATTGCGCAAGACCTAGTAAAAACCACGCTCCGTAGAAAAGAGCCCGATGATGTTTTCGTAAATAACGATTCAAGAATTGGATGTTTTAAGAAGATGATGAACAGCCTCGATAGCGGTTTGTAAACGTTCTTCGTTTGTACCACTGACAATTGCCCAGGGAATGCCGCTGTTGATGACGATGTCCTTATACATGCTAAACAAACGTTGCCTCGTTTTTAGATCCGGGTACTCACGGAGTTCATCTTTTGTCCACGGGAGATCCGTATTGCAAAGCAGGTAAAGATCGCAGTCGTTTTTTACAATGGATTTTAAGATCCATGCAGGGCAGGCTGAAAAAGCTACTTCGTGCCAGACCTTCATTACATACATATCGGTATCAATGAAACAAAAATTATTCTGCGCTTTGGCTTCTGTTACAGCCTGCAGCTGCAGTTGTCCTTTTGCAATGGCGGTGAGGTCTTCATAAGTGTAATTCGTACCGTTTGCTAACAAATATTCCCTTGCATACTCCGGGCACCAAACAGTTTTGAAATGATTGGCCAGTTGCTGGCAAAGAGTGCTCTTCCCTGTTGATTCCGGTCCTATGATCACAATCCGCTTCATGGCTCAAATTCAAAATGTTTTTCTCTTTTGTAAGCTCTTGCTCTTTTCTGCCATTCAATCAAACCAAAAACAGCCATCACCAAAAGCACAATGTAATAGATACTTGTGAAGGCCAGTCCTTTTACATAATAAAGCGGTACAGAAGCAATATTTGTAACGATCCACCACCACCAGCTCTCCACTTTTTTGCGGGCCATGAGCCACATGCCGGTAAAGGCAGCTGCGGAAGCAAAGGCATCACCTACAGGAATAGCACCCGGGAACCTTGGTTTGAGATAGGTGATGATAAAGAAAAGTGTGACGTAGCAAAAAAGAAAAAAAATCGCTTCCTGGATCAATTCCTTCTTGTTGGAAAACTGAATGCGTACCAATGGTTTTGATGATTGGTCTTTTCTTGCCCACATCCACCAACCATAAATGCTCATGACCGTGTAATAAAAATTAACACTGGCTTCTCCCAGTAAATCAAACTTAAAACAGAGATAGATGTAGATGATGGTGTTGATCAACCCTGTGGGATAAACCCAGATATTTTCTTTTCGTGAAAACCACACACTCACGATGCCGGCAATAACAGCAATGAATTCAAGCAGCGAGGTGTTTTTTAAATTATCGACAACCTGTTGGAAAAACTCCTGCATGTATGCAAACCTAACTAAAGCGCTTTATACCGCCGGAAGGGTTGTAAAAATTTAGGCCCCTTCTCCGTAAAAAATAATACGGGAAAATCATCGCGGCTGATGCGTGGCTGACGTGTGACTTCAAAATGTAAATGCGGGAACGCACTAAAGCCGGTGCTTCCACTTAATGCTATCACCTGTCCTTGTCGCACCGTGTCACCAACATTTATCAAAGCGCCGTCTTTTTGTATATGCCAGTAATGTGCATAGGTTCCATCATTATGGCGAAGGGTGATGCCATTGCCTTTGCCAACATATTTTTTTCCTACACCGCCTTCAGCGAAGCTATCTCTTACAAACACTGCAACACCATCCCTCGCAGCGGCGATGCGGGTGCCTGGCTTTACTTTAAAATCGATGGCATAATCGCCTTTGTGTGAGAAGGCCGATTCATATCCCTGTACAACGAAGTAAGATTGCCCTTTCTCGAAAGGCAGCGAATAGACGTGATAGTGGTCGCCCATTAATTTTTCTGCTCTGGAAATAAAGTCGTTGTTCTGTACTGTAGCACAGGAAGCAAAGCCAATTAAAACAGAAAGCCATCCAGGCCGCATAGATCTTTATTAAATCACAAAAATGGGTGCAATTATCTTTCCGTGCTTACTATTGCAGCCTTAAAATTAGAATAGCTGCCTTATTGTTAAAATAGGCCAAATGAAGCAACGGCAGTAAAATGTCTGTTGTCAAACCTAAAAACCTGATATGAAGCGTTACCTATTATTTGCGATTGCGTTTTTCGCTACCACCCTCATCGCCTGTAAAAAAGATGGTGATGAGTACACCCAAAGTTTTCATCATGATGTGACATCGGTAACCGGACCCACTACAGTCAGTGTAAATACGGCAGTTACATTGACTGTTACGTATCCTTACAGTAATGGGTGCGATTACGTGGAAAGATTTGAAGAAACAAAAGATGGAAAGACCATTACGCTGAAAGCCATGAGCAAACCGGTTCTTGTAAATACGGTTTGCACACAGGATGTTGGTACCCGCACCATCGAGTACAAGTTCACACCGTCATCAACTGGTGTTTATGAGCTGAAGTTTTTAAAAACCAACGGGACGTTTGTCACGCATAACGTGACTGTCCAGTAAATAAAAAAGCATCCATAAAGGATGCTTTTTTATTATAAACTTATTTGAGCTTTTTCTTACTCTGCTTCCGCCACTACTTCTTTCACTTCCGGAATCATACGCTTCATCATTCCTTCAATACCTGCTTTCAGCGTAATCATAGACGATGGGCAACCAGAACAGCTTCCCTGTAGCATGAGGTTTACCACACCGTTATTAAAGCTTTTAAATTGGATAGCCCCGCCGTCCATTTCCACAGCCGGCTTCACATAGTTCTCTAATAGTTCTTTTACTCTTTTCACCACATCATCGTCGTCGGCAGCAACCTCGTTGGTACTTTGTGGCGTAACAACAGCCATCTCTTCTTCGTTGATGACGGGCTTGCCTTCTTCCAGGTATTCTTTTAAAAACTGACGGATGGTTGGAATGACATCATTCCAATCCGTTTCCGGGGTTTTAGTAAGCGTGACAAAGTTTGAAGCAACAAATACGGCCCGGATGAAAGGAAAACCGAATAATTCATTGGCCAAAGGCGATGGTTTTGCGCTTTCTACATCCTGGAAATCGGCGCTTTTGCCTGGGTAAAGAAGTTTGTTGGCTACGAACTTCATGGTCTCCGGATTGGGCGTCATCTCGGTATATATGCTGATGATGGGATTACCTGTCTTAATCATAATCTGTTTTTGAGTGAACAAAAGTACAAATTAAGGGCCTGAAATATTGATGGATAACAGAAACAAAGGGTTAAATGTCCCGCCTGGTAAACAAATTCTAGCCTGTTTTTCCCTCAACAAATTGATTCTGTGCCACCAACTAACAATTTTGCTCCCTAACTTTCGTTGTAGTACGAATACTTACTGGACAAATAACTGGACACTCATGAAAAAAACACTTATGCTGTTGCTGCTCGTCAGTAGCTTCAGCGCTAACTCCCAGAAACTAAAGGATCTTTTGTACAGCGGCAAGATGAGAACCGATTCAAATACGGTAGTACGAAAAGGCGACGATCTCAGCACCAAAATAGACACAGGTACCAAAAAACCGGTGGAAGTTGAAAAGCCGCAGACGACCGTTGCTCAAAATACGCCTCAGACTGTAACGCCAACCTCTACTGAAACCACAATTAAAGTGGATGTAGCAGACAACGCGGGAACAACTGTTGTAGCACCACCTGAAACTGTTCCATCTGCTCCGAAGAACAATACTAAGATCTGGAAAGAATATTCCGACTCATTGGTTGCCACTTTCAAAACAGAACTTTTACCCAACAAAAAGATCAAGAAAGACACTTACTTCGTGATAGCGGAATATGAAATTGGAACGGATGGTGTGGTAACTATCGGCAATGTGACTACGACACCGGAAAACTCATTTCTTCAGGATGAAATTAAAAAGCGTCTGGAGATGACCGTTCCGCAAATGGCACCCGTACTTGACAGTACAGGCAAAGCGAGAAAAACAAAACGCAAGTTCAACTTCAGCATGGTGAAAGAGTAATATCTTATTGATTTGTAAAAAGAAGGCAAGCACCTGTTCGTTTAGAACATTGCTTGCCTTCTTTTTTTATCTTCCATCTAGAAAAGCGTTTCATGGAAAGAGCAGTCATTCTTTTATTTCCGTCAACTGAAGTGCGGAGCCATTTCATTACGGCGCTTTCCCTTGCAGACTATACGCTGCACCAGCAAAAGCCAATTCTTTATTGCAGACTCACAAAAGACAACATCGAACTGGCTATAAAAAGCTACGAAGCAAAAGACATCTCTTATAACGACATAGAAAACAATCTTACGTTCGGGCTTTCTGATGTACTTGATGCTTGGTTTCGCTAGAATGTGTACTTCGCTGTCAGCGTTGCATAAAACATGTTTTGCCCCCGCTCGGACAAATCGGGCCGGTTAGGAACCACCAACAAATTTTGCGGCATGATGTACGAAGGCGTTGCCACGAACGTCCATTTCTTTTTGACATAAACAATTGGCATTGTTGCTTCGTAGGCAAGGATGGAAAACTGGCTTACTTCCTCTGTTACCAGCTGATTATTTCCGGGAAAAAGCAGGAAGCCTGTGTTGTTCTTTTTATAATAGCTGCGCTGGAAGTTTTGTGTGCCGGCATAAACATAAAACGCCGGATCAAATACCAATACGCTGCTGTCTTTATTCTGGATGCGGATAAGATGATCAATGCCGCCGGTAGCTCCAAAATCAAGCTTATCGCTGAACTTCACATCACCGCCTACGTTGATGTTAAGGAACTTGTTCAGGAACGAAACGTTAGCACCGCTTTGCGCTTTCAGTGCCGATTGTACCAGCTCACTGCTTTCCCTATAAAATGGCTTAAGTAGATAAACACCGGTGATCCATTTTTTGGTTACGTTCTGGTAACCGATGGTTGCTACGGACCCTGCGTATTCGAAATTTTGCACGGCATTGTTTACAAAAATGGGGGCCGCATTCACGTAGAAATTTGGCGTTACCCAAAGCTCGGCCAAAGGAAAAAAGCCACTGCTTTTTAAGCTGTCAGTGCGACCAAAATAGTTTAGCCCCGTGTTATAATTAAGGCTAAGCTTAAATTGTGGTTTCGGTTTTTTTGTGCTGTCTGTTTCATCTTGTGCAGTAGCTATCACTGCGTTGAACGAGAAAAGAAGGGACAGGAATAGTGTTTTAGCTTTCATGTGTCAGGGTTTTGCAAGAAGAAGCCATGAAGGTTGTCCTTCATGGCTCACATCTGTTCTGCTTAGGGATTATTGTTTCTTTGCTTTGATCTTTGTTTCTGTCTTCACTTCTACATCACCTTCCACACGGGTGCTTTCTACTTTTTGTTTTGTTTCGTTAGCAGAAGACTTCACTTTGGTTTTCACCTCACCGCTCTTTTCTTTCACTTTGGTTACAGTACCATCAGCAGTGGTTTCTACCTTGGTTTTTGTTTCCGTTACTTTTCCTTCGGTAGCGTCAACGGCTTTGCTGCCGTTTACCTGAACACCGGCGTTGGCATTTGTTTGCACGTTACCATCAGCCTTTGTACCAAATACGGCGGAGTTCTCGTTCGCATGTGTTTTTGCTTCATTGCTGGCGTGTGTTTGTGCTTGTGCATTCACACGGGCATTAGCGTTTACATCTGCGTTTTGCTTTGCCTTGTCTACTGCACCTTGGGTTGTAGCTGCTGTTGTCGTTTTCACCTCAGCTGCTTTCGTAGTTGCGGCATTCATGGTGCCTTTTGCAGCGGTAGTTGCTGTAGTTGTTGCTTTCGTGGCAGCATTTGTTGTTGCTTGTGTTGCACCACCTACGTTTGCTGATTTTTGAACAGCTGCATTGGTTGTGTTAGTAATGCCTACGTTCACTTGTGCGAAAGAAAGGGTAGCGGCCAATGAACCTGCTAAAAGCAGTGTTGTCTGTTTGATAGATTTCATAAGTTCAAGAGTTTTTGTTGCATCTCGAAAAGAGAAATCTGTGCCAAACACGAAAAATGTGGATAACTGTTGGGGCCGTAAAAAATAAATTTTGAATGAAAATCTGTCGTTTTATTTCTCTCGTATTTCTTTGTTGCTGATGTCGTGAAGTATTTCGTTTATCTCGGGTATTTGTTGTTTTTTGGAGTGGTAGTTACTAAAATTCAGGAAGTTTATTTTCTTTCCATTTTTGGGTATTGCATGATACACCAACGAAGTGCTATTCTTCCCACGAACTGCCTTGTACCGGATATAATCAATTTCGTTCCATAAATAGTAGGTTTCTTTTTTACCTCTCAAAGAAAGAGTTTGTAGCGTAAAGCCTATACTGTCCATTGACAGTGCCGCTGGTATTTTGACAAAAGAAAAAACAATAGCTTCCAGTAGGCCGATACCGCCAAAAACAAGCAGGAATAACGGTTCTTTTTCTACAATGAAAAACACAATGCCGACAATGATCATTGCCAATGGAATAAACCAGAACAAAGCAATGAGAAATTTGTGTCCGGAAGGAGGCTGTAATTGCAGATTGGTTCTGTTTAGTTCAGCAACTTTGTAAGGACGAAATGCAGTTGTACCGGTTGTAGTATCCATCCCGACCAATTTACAAATAATCTCTTCTTTTGGTGTTACGTATTAAACCAATAATCCGGGCAAGTCATTCTTTTTGTTGTCTCTTAGACTGAATAAGTGAAAGAATGTTGTTTCTGCAATCTGATCTAACGCTTCTCTCGTGAAAAATGCCTGGTGGGCGGTTACCAGCACATTCGGAAAACTCATGAGTCGCTGGATCGTGTCGTCTTCAATTATATCACCGGAAAGGTCTCGGAAGAAAAGATGCTCTTCCTGTTCGTACACATCAATGCCGAGCGAACCAACATGGCAACTCTTCAGCGCAGCGATAATAGCCAGCGTATCAATTAAAGCACCGCGGCTGGTATTGATCAACATGACACCGGGTTTCAAAAATTTAATTGTGTCGGTGTTAATCAGATGACGTGTCTGGTCGTTCAGCGGTGTATGCAGGGACACGATATCGGATTGCTGAAGTAGTTCTATCAATGGAACATATTGTACGCCGATGGCTTCCATATCGCGGTTGGCAATAATGTCAAACGCCAACACCCTGCAACCAAAGCCCAGCATAATGCGGCAAAATGCCTGGCCAATTTTACCAGTACCAATGACACCAACAGTTTTCCCATGCAAATCAAAACCCATCAATCCCTGTAGTGCAAAGTTTTGTTCTCTTACACGGTTGTAAGCCTTGTGTGTTTTGCGATTTAGTGTAAGAATGAGAGCTACAGCATGTTCGGCGACTGCTTGTGGAGAATAGGCAGGTACGCGGCACACATGCAGGCCAGCTTCTTTTGCCGCCACGATATCCACATTGTTGAATCCTGCACAACGTAACGCAATGAACTTTGTGCCCTGCTCTTTTAATTGCTGGATAACCTCTGCGTTTACTTTGTCATTCACAAATACACAAACAGCATCAAAACCTTTGGCAAGGCCGGCTGTTTGCGGAGAAAGGCTTACATCAAAAAACTGCAAGTTGAAGCCATAGCGTTCGTTGTGTGCCGTAAAAAATTGTTTGTCGTATAGTTGGGAGGAAAAGAAAGCGATGTTCATGCGGCAAAGCTAAAGGCTATTTCTCCGTGGGATATGAGGCAGGTAATGATAAAATCTGATAATCGTCATTTGTAAGAAAGTCACCAGTTTTGTTTCGGGTATGAATAGACTTTGGTACCTTCTCCGCTGTTTCAGAAAACCTGGTTTAAATCTTTATACTACAAAATATGCATCGAATATTCACTTGTTTGTTGGTGGTAATTGCCTTTAAGAGTTTTAGCCAGAAACCGGAGGACAAACTAAAACAGCTTGGCATTGAGTTACCAAAAATTCCTTCGCCTATAGCGAGTTATGCGAATTTTGTAAAGACAGGTAACCTCATTTACCTGGCAGGAAAAGGACCACAAAATGCAACTGGAGAATACATCAAAGGAAAACTGGGAACAACGCTCACGACCGAGCAGGGATATGATGCAGCCAGACTCACTGGTATTATCCAGTTAGCCGTTATCAAAGAAGCGATAGGTGATTTATCGAAAGTGAAACGGATTGTGAAGGTCAATGGTTATGTGAATAGCGATAGCAATTATTATGATCATCCGAAAGTGATCAACGGGTTTTCAGATTTAATGATTGCTGTATTTGGCGACAAAGGAAAACATGCCCGCACTTCCCTGGGTGTTGCGGCGTTGCCTATGAATATGGCCGTGGAGATAGAACTGATTGTTGAAGTTGAAGAGTAACATAGCATTTATGGAGTCTCAATGAATTAACCCAAGATTCATGAAACAAAATGCCGCAAGAACGTTGCGGCATTTTGTTTTGTATTCATTCTGTAAGTCATGTTATGTATTCGAGTTTGTAACAATCATCAGCTTTGCATAATTCAGCATGATCTTCTTTTCTCCGTTCTGGTCAAACTTGATTGTTGCAACAGGATTGTGCGCTGAGCCCTCCAGCTTCAACACACTGCCAAAGCCAAACTTCTGGTGCTCTACTCGCATGCCTTCAGCCAGTTGCGAAATGTCACTGGGAACAAAGTTCGATGATGGCACATGCGCTACTTCTTTCGGTTTGCTGCCACCACCGATGAGCGTTGAAACAAAGCTCTTTTCTTCTTTTTGTCCGCCACCAAATCCGCGGTTCATGCGTTCGAAAGCACTTCCCATCAGGCTGGAAGAACCTTGATTTTTCACACCGCCACCGGAGAAGGCCTTGTCAATATATTCAGAAGGGATTTCTTCAATGAAACGGCTTTGATCAGCCTGTACCAGTTGTCCGAACTTATAACGGGTGTTAGAGTAAGTCAGATACAATCTTCCTTTTGCCCGTGTTACAGCTACATAGAACAACCGACGTTCTTCTTCCAATTCATCACGTGTATTAATGCTCATGGCATTGGGGAAGAGCCCTTCTTCTAAACCACCGACAAACACCACCGGGAACTCCAGTCCTTTCGCAGCGTGGATGGTCATGAGTTTCACGGTATCTGCATCCGGATCTTTTTGATCAGAATCGGTAAGGAGGGTAATCTGTTGCAGGTAAGCAGCAAGACTCTTATCTCCTACTTCACCACTTTCTTCGCTGGCTGGTGTTTCGGTGAATTCTTTAATAGAGTTTAATAACTCCTGCACGTTCTCGTAACGCTGCACACCTTCGGTACTCTTGTCGTTGAAAAGCTCTTTTACAAAACCGGTTTGTTTTCCCACGTGAAATGCTATGTCGTATGCATTGCGTGAGCCCAGCATGCTGTGAAAGCTTTTGATCATTAGCACGAATTCTTCAATTGCTTGCAGAGTGCCCGCTTTGAAACCGGAAGCCGCCGCATCTTCCAGCACTTCCCACATGGAAATGTTGCGTTGGTTGGCAGCAAGAATTGCTCTGTCGATAGATGTCTTTCCAATACCTCGAATTGGATAATTAATAATACGTTTCAGTGCTTCTTCGTCTTTCGGATTGACGATGATGCGCAGGTAAGCAATGTAGTCTTTGATCTCCTTGCGTTGATAAAACGAAATACCACCATAGATAGTATAAGGGATATTTGCACGGCGCAAGCTTTCTTCAAATGAACGGCTTTGCGCATTGGTGCGGTAAAGTATTGAAAACTCTTTGTTCTTGTAATGATTGCGCAGGCGCATTTCCTGGATCTGGTCGGCAACGAATTTACCTTCATCGTTGTCGGTCATCGTCCGCACTAGCTTGATCTTTTCGCCGGGTGTGTTCTCAGTGAAAAGCGTTTTTGGAATTTGTCCCTTGTTGTTCTTAATAATTTCGTTGGCGATGGAAATGATATTCTGCGTGCTGCGGTAGTTCTGCTCCAACTTGATCACTTTTACTTCGTCGTAATCTTTCTGGAACTGCAGGATATTTTGAATCGTCGCACCGCGGAAGGAATAAATGCTTTGTGCATCATCACCCACTACACAAACATTTTCATGTACAGCGCCCAAAAGTTTGATGATTTCGTACTGCGCCGGGTTGGTATCCTGGTACTCATCAATCAAAATGTATTTGAACTTGTGCTGGTATTTGTGCAGCACTTCCGGGAATGTTTTCAGGAGCTCATACATTTTGAAAAGCAGGTCGTCAAAATCCATCGCACCGTTCTTAAAACAGCGCTTCACATAAGCATCATAAATATGTCCCAGCATCGGACGATTAGCCCGCATATCTTCCTGTTGCAGGTAATAATCAGCGGCGTATTCTTTTGGTCCTACCAGTGCATTCTTTGCACCGGAAATGCGGTTGTAAACAGCGTTGGGTTTATAATGCTGCACATCAAGATTTAATTCCTGCGTAACAGCTTTTACAACACTCTTTGCATCATCGGTGTCATAGATCGTAAATGCATTGGGATAACCAATCCGGTGTGCTTCGCCGCGCAGAATTCTGGCAAACACGGAGTGAAAGGTTCCGATATATAGATTGCGGGCTTCGCGGTTGGCGAGGATGTGTTCTACCCGCTCTTTCATTTCGGCTGCCGCCTTATTAGTAAACGTAAGTGCTAATATGTTGAACGCATCCACACCTTTGTTCATCAGGTGGGCAATACGAGTGGTCAAAACTTTGGTTTTTCCGCTTCCGGCGCCGGCAATAATCATCAGCGGGCCTTCGGTGGTTTCTACAGCTTCCCGCTGCCGTTCATTCAATCCCTTCAGGTATTCTTGCATAGCGGCGAAGGTACGTTTTAGGGGTGCTATAACGGTCTTAAAGCTGGCGGTTTTTCTACCGTGAGTAAATAAAAAAACAGCCACAGAAAGTGACTGTTTTCAGCTTTTTACCAACCAAAAATTATTTTGCCGCTAACGCCGGGTAAGTAGCTGACGGCGTCTTCTCTACTTGTGTTTCGTAATCTTTTAAGGCAGCTTCAATCCGGCTATCGGCGTTGTGGAGTTGCAGAATGTAATTCATGGAGATATCTGCATTGGCCGTGTACGATGGTTCAACGGATTTGTCAATCATATCGGCCAGCTGGCTTTGCCTTTGCACGTACAACTGGATCTTTTCTTTATCCCAGATTGTTTTAGTGCTAAGCGTATTGACCATTTGCTCCAGGGATTGCATCTGCGGTGAAAGAGCGCCTTGTCCTTTTTTGTATTGTACATACTCCTTCGCTATCCGCAGTCTGCCTTCATATTCCTTGAACAGTGCTTCCCATTTGTTTTGGAGTGCTGTTAAGTCGGCCTGGCGATTGGTAATATTGTTCACTAACTCAGGTGTTGCAACCACCATCCAGGTCTCTCCTTCTTTTTCCAGCGCAATCTTGATGAGATCATTTTTAGCTTCAGCCGTATTTCCGCTTTGGGTTTCTGCGAGTGTGGTTAGTGAAAAACTTTCTTCAACGGAAATATTTGGTGATTGTGACTGCAGATTCGCGACTGCTGATTTTGTCTTTCCGGTTGACAGCCCGGATGCTTTTGCAGCATCTCCGACATAAACGGCTTCTATGAATTGTCTTGCAACATCTTTCGGTGGAACTTCATTTTTACAAGAAAAAAGAAAGGCTATGGAAAAGGAGAAAAGTAGCAGTTTTTTCATATCGCAAGTTTTTGTGTTTGTACAAGATAGAAAGCCGGAATTAGAAATGCAACTTACCGGCTGACGTGCCTGCAGCTGCAGGCACTACCGCTCGTTTCTCTTCACAATCAAAAACCAGTCATGCTCCAGGGGCAGGTAGCCGTACTCATAACAGAAAGAATAAATATTACCTTTTTTATTGGTGTACGTATGCGTTAAGTATTTGAATTGAAAACCCTGCTGCTGCAGTTTTTCTTTTGAACCCTTCTGCATTTCTTCTTCGCCAAGAACCGTTTCCAAAATGCGGCGGTTTTTCAGAAGGGTGTTGTTGATGTTGCGGACAACGGTACCGGTAACCGATTTGAGATTGTTGTTGTAGGCATTGCGGCAATAATCATTGCAAAATTTTTTATCGGCGCGGCCATGCAAAGCTTTTCCGCAGGACAAACATGCTTTTTTATCGGTGGCAGTCAGGTGCATGGCTTTTCTAAGATACTCAATCTTTTATCCGTGTGCAAACGCTTATAAACGTTTTCATCCGAAAGCAAACGATTACCAACCGACTACCCGCTGTTCACCAACCCATCTTTGTTCTGTCAATGCAACGGCGCCGCAGTTTGACTGAGATAACAAAATCACTAACAAGTAAAATCACATTTATGTACGCACTTAAAAACAAAGTTCAGCTATTGGTCACGTAGGTCAGAAACCCGAAACCCGGACATTCGATGGCGGTAAAAAGCTAGTTCGCTTTAGTGTTGCCACCAACGAAACTTACCGCAATGCGAAAGGTGATAAGGTTACTGAAACCCAGTGGCACAACCTGGTAGCATTTGGTAAAGTAGCTGACATCGCTGAAAAATACCTGGATAAAGGAAGTGAGGTAGCACTTGAAGGAAAGCTTGTTAACCGTAATTACCTCGATAAAGAAGGCGTGAAAAAATACATCACGGAAATACAGATTTCAGAGTTGCTTCTCTTAGGCGCAAATGCTGCCAAAGCCGCAGCAGAGGCTTAGTCGGAGCCAAACGGGTGGGGACAGAATTTCGCGTCCCTACCCTTCTTTTTATCATTTCTGCAACCCTGTTAGCCTGCTATATTTTGTAACTTACAGCCTTGTAGCCATCTACTCTTATTACTGAAAAACTTTATCTTTTACGGACGTAATTTTTCATGCAGCACGATAGCACGAACACTAGTTTTTTATTGGCCAACGAGTTGGTGAATTATACTTCACGAAACATTTTTCTGACCGGGAAAGCCGGTACAGGTAAAACAACGTTCCTGAAGTATATCCGCGAAAACAGTCCCAAACAAATGGCGGTAGTAGCACCAACCGGTGTGGCGGCTATTAATGCCGGCGGCGTAACGATTCACTCCTTTTTTCAGTTGCCTTTTTCTCCTTTTGTTCCGGAATCGAGAGGCTTTACCGTGAATGGTGAAGATGCGAATAACAAACACACGCTGCTGGGCCGTCTACGTTTAAATAGCGAACGCAGAAAGATTTTGCAGGAGTTAGAGTTATTGGTGATTGATGAAATCAGTATGGTGCGTGCCGATGTGTTGGATGCGATTGACCTGGTGCTGCGACATTTTCGCAACCGGTACCAGGAACGATTCGGCGGCGTGCAGTTGTTGTTTATTGGTGATATGTACCAGTTGCCGCCGGTAGTAAAAGAACAGGAATGGAGCATGCTGCGTGAGTATTACCAAAGCCCTTATTTTTTTCACAGTCATGTGATGAGGGAAGAGCCACCGGTGTACATTGAGTTCACCAAGATTTATCGTCAGAGCGAGGAGCAGTTCATTAGTATTCTCAATAAGGTGCGGAATAACGAAATGAATAAGGAGGCGCTGGATGTTTTGCACCAACGTTACCAACCCGATTTTTTTGGCGAAAAAACAGAAGGATATATCCTGCTGACAACGCATAATGAGAAAGCAAGGGAGATCAATACAGAAGAATTGGTTCGGTTGCCTGGAGAGATGTTCACCTATAAATCCGAAGTAGATGGTGATTTCCCCAATACTGCTTTTCCCGCTGAAGAAAGTTTGCAGTTAAAAGTTGGGGCACAGGTAATGTTCATTAAAAACGACCTGGCCGACAAAGGCAAGCGTTACTTCAACGGAAAGATTGGTATAGTAACGGAACTTCAAAAAGACAAAATCTTTGTGCAATGCAAAGACGATCCTGATTCCATTGAAGTAACGAAGGAGAAATGGGAAAATATTCGTTACACGCTTGACAGAACTACCCGTAATGTTAGTGAAGATGTGTTAGGGTCGTTCTCCCAATATCCCCTGCGACTGGCCTGGGCTATCACTATTCACAAAAGCCAGGGGCTTACGTTTGATAAAGCAATCATCGATGCAGGAAAAGCCTTTGCACCCGGACAGGTTTATGTAGCATTGAGCCGCTGCACTAATCTTCAAGGCTTGGTGTTGCACAGCAAAGTGCAACCGCATACGTTGTTAACAGACGATCGCATTGTACAGTTCACCAAAAATGCTTTGCCGGTAGATGAGTTAAAGACTGAAGTGGTTCAGGCAAAAAAGGATTACCAGCAGAAAGTATTGATACAGCTGTTTGAGTTTTCGAAAGCAATTGCCGGCATCAAAGAATTGCAGGATTACCTGTTGCAACATAAAACTTCTTTTAATGGGGAGGTTTTTGTTTGGGCAGATGAATTACTCACGAAACTGCAGGGCCTTCAAACGACTGCAGAAAAGTTCCATTCGCAGATCAAATTGCTTTTTGTAAAATCTATCAAGCCGGAAGAGAACAAAGAATTGCAGGAGCGATTGAAAAAAGGTGCGGCTTGGTTTGGTGGAGAAGTAAAAGCCGTGATAGAAGCAGTCCAGCAATCACCGGCTGTTACCGATAGTACGATGCATGCAAAAGAATACAACGAAGTTTTGCGGGAGGTCTTTGTACAGCTTTCGCAACAGCATTACCTGATGCAGGGTATCGGTGAACAGTTTGCTATTGACAATTATCATCGCCGCAAAAAAACATTCCTTACTCCCTCATTTGGTGTAAATGCATATGCGGGTGCATCAGAAAAAAAGGTGGAACTGCAGCATCCCTCGCTTTATTACCAACTCAAAAAACTTCGCGACAATATCTGCTCAAAACGGAACGTGCCCATTTACTATGTAGCCAGTAGTAAAACACTGGAGGAGATGGCAACTTACCTTCCGCAAACAGTAGAAGAGCTAGTGCAGATCAGCGGCTTTGGAAAGGCTAAAGCAGAAACCTATGGTCAGCAGTTTTTAGAAATCATCCAGGCTTACGCCGAAGAACGAAACCTTGCGTCAAGCATCCTTGAAAAAAACCCCAAACGAAAACGAAAGGAAAAGTCAGAGCCGAAAGAAAAAAAACCGGATACAAAAGCAGAAACGTTCCAGCTGTATAGTGCAGGAAAAACGGTTAATGAAATTGCCAAGGAGCGAAACCTGACCGTTCAAACCATCGAAAGCCACTTGGCGCATTACATTTCCACCGGTGATATCAAGATTGAGGAATTGGTCAGCCGCGAGAAGATTGTATTAATTGAACCCGCACTTCAAGGATTTGAAAAAGGCAGCCCTCTTACATCAGTAAAAGAAAAGCTGCCTTCATCTATTGGGTATGGAGATATTAAATTGGTAATGGCGTGGTTGGATAATCAAAAATCATCGACCCATATAAACCATTAAGATTTGTACATCCGCAGGGTTAATACCAGATATCCGGCTTGCCTGGCCTAATGTTCGCGGTTTGACTCGTGTCAGTTTTTCTCTCGCCTCTGCCCCGAGAGCTATAATTCTTTGATAATCAAATCTTTCTGGAATTTCTAGATCTTCCAATTGACGCATTCGATCCACCAACTCCCTTTCTTTATCAATGTAAACCTGGTATTTGGTCTGGATTTCTGCTTGTTCGATGGCATCTTCCGTATGTCCAGCTAAGGCTTCTTTTACCTTGGGAACATGCTCCATCAAGTCGTTTAAGCTAACATTTGGACGGAGGACGATTTTTTCCAGGCGCTGTTTCTCTGAAATCTGTGCGCTTTCAATACTCTTAAAAAAGTCGTTTACTTCTGACGGCTCTATAGCCGTTACTTTCAACTTTTCTCTTATTGCTTCCACATCGCTTCTTTTCTGAAGCACTTTATCCATACGTTCTTGCGAAGCAAGTCCCATCCGGTAGCTTATTTCGGTTAGGCGCAGGTCGGCGTTATCTTGACGAAGGAGCGTTCTGAATTCCGCTCTCGATGTAAACATCCGGTAGGGCTCTTGGGTTCCTTTACTAATTAAGTCATCAATTAGCACCCCGATATAAGCGTCGCTTCTTTTCAAAATAAAAGGCTTCTCCCCTCTTATTTTCAGATGTGCATTAATGCCGGCCATCAATCCCTGGCAAGCTGCTTCTTCATAGCCCGTTGTTCCATTGATTTGTCCAGCGAAGAATAAGTTTTCGATTTGCTTGGTCTCCAAGCTGTAGCTTAATTGTGTAGGTGGGAAGTAATCGTATTCAATCGCATAGCCTGGACGGAAGAACCTGACGTTTTCAAAGCCAGGCACCTTGCGTAGAGCATCATATTGCACCTCTTCCGGCAGGGAGGTCGAAAAGCCATTGACATAAACTTCCACTGTATTCCAACCCTCCGGTTCTACAAACAACTGATGCCTTTCCCGTTCTGCAAATCGGTTGATTTTGTCTTCAATGCTAGGGCAGTATCTTGGACCAACACCCTCAATACGACCAGTGAACATGGGGCTTCTATCAAAGCCTGTTTTTAAAACGTCATGTACCTCAGCGGATGTGTAGGTAATCCAGCAGCTTCTTTGCTGCGCTGGCTTTTCAACATCTAAATAGGAAAAGCCTGATACCTCGGTGTCGCCTTTCTGCTCTTCCATCTTTGTGTAATCTAGAGAACGGCCATCTACTCTTGGTGGTGTACCAGTCTTAAGCCGATCACTTTCAAAACCAAGTTCAACCAACTGTTCTGTGATTCCCTCGGCGGCTCTTTCAGCTACCCGTCCGCCACCTAGCCTTTTTTCACCTATATGGATCACCCCATTCAAAAATGTTCCGTTCGTAAGGACAATAGCTTTAGATCTTATTTCATGGCCAAGTCCTGTAACAACCCCGACAGCTTTTCCATCTTTTATGATTAACCCTTTGACCATATCCTGGTAGAATTCCACGTTTGGGGTACTTTCCAACATCTCGCGCCATTTCAGGGCGAAGACCATACGGTCGTTTTGCGTACGTGGGCTCCACATCGCAGGGCCTTTTGAGCGATTCAGCATCCTGAATTGAATCATAGAAGCGTCAGAGACTATACCTGAGTAGCCGCCCAATGCATCGACTTCCCTCACAATTTGCCCTTTTGCAATTCCACCCATGGCGGGGTTGCAACTCATCTGAGCAATAGTCTGCATGTTCATTGTGATCAGTAGGACTTTTGAGCCCATGTTAGCAGCGGCAGCGGCAGCTTCACATCCGGCATGACCAGCCCCAACAACTATAACGTCATAGGTTTGAAACATAGTGGTGCAAATCTATTTCAATGTTCCACGGGGAACATGTTAATCTTACCTTCTACTAGTTTCACGTGGAACGAAGTACAGGGAGAGCCATTTTTCTTCCATACTACGCATTTGTTGAGACTGCTCTACGCTTTTATCCTTATAACCGCACAGGTGAAGCGCTCCATGAAAAATTACCCGGTGAAGCTCTTTTTGAAAGGTCGTCTTGAAGATGGAAGAGTTCTCCCGAACTCTTTCAATACTTATATAGATATCTGATAAAACCGGATGGTCTCTGGGAGAGAGTTCAAACGTAACGATATCAGTAAGCGTATTATGATTCAGGTATTGCTGGTTAATCTGCAGCAGGTAATCATCAGTACAGAAGACATAATTAATAGCGTCAATTAATCTTCCTTCGGATTTTAATTGCCTCGCTAGAAAAACCTTCAGCTCCGATCTATTCGGAAAAAAGAATGGCCCAACTGGAAAATGGAACTTAATCTGATCAACTGTCGCTATACCCATTCTTCAAAATTCGGAAAGGCTTGCCAATGATTAAATTAGCTTTGGTGAAATAATTATGAGGCTATCTCAACTAAAAGCAGGACAAAGGGGCAAAATCAAGGGTTTCGAAAGCTCAGAGCTAGAACTGAAGCTTATGGAAATGGGCTGCATTCCAGGCGAAGAAGTTATAGTAGAACAAGTAGCTCCTCTAGGTGATCCCATCTCAATCCGAATTGCCGGGTATTCATTAAGCCTTCGCAAGAACGAAGCAAACCAAATTCTTTTAGAAGAATAACTGCCTTCCCATATGAAAATCGGTCTTTACTTCGGTTCATTTAATCCTATTCATACAGGGCATCTTATAATAGCAAACCATGTCTTAAATGAAACCGATCTTCAGCGGGTTTGGTTTGTTGTTTCCCCCCAAAATCCTTTTAAGGCATCTTCTACCCTATTGAATGAGTATGATAGGTTACACCTTGTGCAGATAGCCATCGAAGGAGATGACCGAATGAAAGCAAGCGAAATAGAATTCACTTTGCCCAAGCCTTCTTACACTTCCCATACACTTACTTATCTCACGGAGAAATATCCTTCGCACCAGTTTGCCATCATTATGGGCAGCGATAGCTTTCAAAATCTCGGTAAATGGAAGAACTGGGAAGCCATTGTTGAAGGCTACGAAATTGTCGTGTACCGAAGGCCAGGGTTTGAGCTAGTGAATAATATGGGAGCAAGGCTTCTCCTCATGGATGCTCCTTTACTCGAGATCTCAGCAACCCATATCCGAGAGAACATCCAGCAAGGAAAATCAATTAAATATCTAGTTCCAAAGCAGGTTGAAGCAGAAATAGAAAAGAGTTCCTTTTATAAGCGTCCCTATAAAAAGTAGCCAAGCACTAAGCAGGTGATAACAATTAGCGGCGAATGAATTCGGGTAAACCGAAGAAGTAAAAAAGTTGCGACGATAATAGAGATGTTAATTAGGCTTTCGGCCGTCGCTTCCACCAGCGAAATATCCTTCATAATATAAAGTGTAGAAGCAATCATGATTCCTACGACAGCCGCGTTGATCCCTTCCAGTGACCGGTAGACCACCGCATACTTTTTCAAATAATTCCAAACAGGAAAGAAAAACAAAACCAGCAAAGCACTTGGTAAAAAGATAGCGAGAGTTCCAATAATACATCCGATGATCTGCATTGTTGCTCCCATATCACGCAGGGCCATGCCGCCGGTAAATGATGCAATCGAAAACACAGGCCCAGGCATAGCCCGGACAATTCCCATTCCAGTCGTCATCTCCTCTTTTTGAATCTGGATCTGGTTTTTTGCCGCTTGCGGATCGGCCTGCCGCCTCGCCTCCGGACGAACTGAAAACTGCTCATACATCATAGGCATTAAAACATGCCCGCCGCCAAATACAAGGCTACCCATCCGATAGGTGTTTTCAAATAAGTTCAGCGGCTTACGTGTTGCCCAGTCATCCTTTCTTGCCGTTTCACTTAGTGCGCCTGCTACCAAAAAAATGGCTACGAACAGCCAGATGTTCCCCCACTTTACTTTCTTCTTTTTGACCTCTATGTCCGGGATCCTCTTTTTACTGACATTCGTTGCAGCCCCGCTCAAAATGATAAGCGCTGGAAAAATCCAAGGTGATTTAAAAAATACATAGGTGGCTATCACACAAAGGATCATAATAACCCATGTAATAAGATTCCGGATGGAAATCCCAAACGCAATAACGGAGGCATAAGCAAGAAAGCCAACTGCCATCGATGGTACGAATTGAAATATCCGTTCATCTAAATTCCTGGATTCAACATGCGGAAGTAAAAAAGAAAAAGCTCCCATCAGGATACACGCCGGCGCAATCCAAATCATCAACGTAGCGAGAGCTAACAATAACCCGCCACGCTTATAGCCAATTAGTGTTACTGTTTGTGTGGAGGACGCCCCCGGCAGTAAATTGCAAAAAGCGTTGTACTCCAGTAGTTCCTCTTTTGTGACGTACGGAGTTTTGTCGACAAAGAGTTTCATCATCATGGCCACGTGAGCCTGAGGACCGCCAAATGCCGTGATGCTATAAAAAAACACTCTTTTTAAGAAGGGAACATGGCGAAGCATCATAGCGTGCTAAATTTAGGCAAACTATCCGAACCCAATGACCGCCAAATTTCTCTTCTAAGCCAGCGCAAAAAAAGAGCCGTCCAAATTAGGATAGCTCTTGAATGCTAAATAATATATTGATTATCAATTTTTTATGCCATTACAGCCTCGCCATACATTTCTTCGCGAAGTTCTTTTACACGTTTATCAGCCAAGTATTCATCAAAGGTCATTAGACGATCGATAATTCCCCTTGGCGTTAATTCGATAACACGATTAGCCACGGTTTGCATGAACGTGTGGTCATGTGAGGTTAAGAAAACAATCCCAGGGAACGAAATACAACCCTCGTTGAAACTCTGGATACTCTCAAGATCCAAGTGGTTGGTTGGCTGGTCAAGTATAACAAGGTTCGGGTTTTGTAACATCATCCGGCTGATCATACAACGGACTTTCTCACCTCCACTCAACACGTCAGTCTTCTTCATGATGTCATCACCGCTAAACAACATCTTACCCAAAAATCCTCTTAGGAATGGTTCATCGGCATCGGTCACATGTGGTGGAACATACTGGCGAAGCCATTCCATCAATGTCAATCCGTTACCAAAGAATTCGTTGTTCTCTACCGGCAGATAAGCTTTTGTAATGGTTGTACCCCACTCGAATTTTCCTTTATCTGCTTCAGCATTGCCGTTGATGATTTCGAAGAAAGATGTAACGGCCAACGGGTTTTTGCTAAAGAAAGCGATCTTCTCCCCTTTGTTCACACTGAAGGTCACCTTGTCAAATAACACACGGCCATCAACAGATTTTGAAAGATTTTCTGTGTTCAAAATCTGGTTACCAACTTCACGTAATGGCTGGAAGATGATGCCTGGGTAACGGCGGTTTGAGGGTTCAATTTCTTCGATTGTCAATTTCTCCAATGCCTTTTTACGGGATGTAGCTTGCTTAGATTTTGAGGCGTTGGCCGAGAATCGGGCAATGAAATCTAATAATGCTTGGCGCTTCTCTTCTGTTTTCTTATTCTTATCGGATAACTGGCGAGCCATCAACTGAGAAGACTCGTACCAGAATGTATAGTTACCCGTAAATACTTTGATTTTGGAACGATCCACGTCAGCCACGTGTGTACAAACGGCATCCAAAAAGTGACGATCGTGGGAAACAACCAATACGATGTTTTCATAGTCAGCCAGGAAGTTTTCTAACCAACCAATGGTTTCGATATCAAGTCCGTTGGTAGGTTCATCCAATAAAAGAATGTCGGGGTTACCAAAAATGGCTTGCGCCAACAGAACCCGCACTTTCATGTTTGAGGGAATGTCTTTCAGCAACGATTGGTGATACTCTTCTTTCACACCCAGTTCGCTCAGCAAAGTGGCGGCATCGCTTTCTGCTGTATAGCCACCCATCTCACCAAACTCTGCTTCCAGCTCACCAGCTTTCATGTAATCATCTTCAGTAGCGTTTGGATCTGCATAAATAGCATCTTTCTTATGCATCACATCCCACATCTTCTTATGCCCCATAAGGACAGTATTTAAAACTGTTTGCTCGTCAAACTCAAAATGGTTTTGTTTCAACACAGCCAACCGCTCACCTGGAGTAATATCAATCCTCCCTTTGTTCGGTTCAATCTCACCAGAAAGAATCTTCAGGAAAGTAGATTTACCGGCACCATTGGCACCAATAATACCGTAGCAATTTCCTTTAGTAAAGGAGATATTCACCTCATCAAAAAGCACACGCTTACCAAACGACAGCGATACATTATTTACTGAAATCATAACCTCAAAAAATGAAGCGCAAAGGTACTGTTTTAAAGCCGCTGGCAGAAAGGCTTTTCGTTAAGAATTCCTTTTTAACCCCATTCTTATCTCTTTAGTAATTGTTCAAGCACTTCTGCTTCGGCCATAGCCTATGATATATAAAGCGGGAAAATTTATGTCATCGTTGCCACGGAAGATCATCCTTGATTAAGGCTGACAAGCATCATTATCATTATTTCATAAACCTAAGTACCGGGTGTAAGTGGCGCTTAGTAATTGAATTGTGCGGTGTTTTAGTAGTAACTGTCGCAGAAAGGAGTATCAAGCAGACTCATTTCATAACGCATTTATTCAGCTTCAGTTACAAAATCCCATCGGAGCAATACTGTCCAATCAACAATTGCTAAGCTTCATTAACGATCCACATCTACTATCATGGCAAAGTAGTTGCACTTCTACCCAAAAATGAGTTATGAAAAAGGTATTGATTTTACTGATGAGCATAGGAACTTTAGTAGCCTGCAGCAATAACAATGGGCAAACTGGTGTCCAGGACGACGGAATGAAACTGGGAGACACTAATGGCGGAAAAGCCGACACGCTAGTGACAAGGGATCAATCTGCGACAGATACAATGCAAGGAGAACACAGAACCGACATATCAACAAGAGACACATTTAAGAATCAGCCAAATCGATAAGATCAATTAGGCTGCTGCACCACAGGGTCAATTTTACGCCTACCATAGCGTTCCATGCGGTTCAGCAGCCATATGGCAAACACCAACCAGATAAATCCAACACAAAAGCCAGCAATCACGTCAGTGGCATAATGCACACGCAGGTATACTCTGGAAAAACCAATGATCATGCTCAGGATAACTAAAAGACTGATTAAGGTCCACTTCATCCAAGAGGTTTTGACCGACTTGTAAACGAGATAGATCAGCAAGCCGTAAAATGTGATGCTAAACAGTGCATGCCCACTGGGAAAGCTTAATCCTTCTGCCTCAAAAAGCAAAGGCACGTCTGGCCGGGGCCGCCCAAATAAATACTTTAACCCAAACATCAGCCCGAGGCTTGTTAGTGCGATTGCCGGCACTTTAATGGAGTACCATTTATGCCTTTTTATAAAAACGAAGTAGGCTATCAAAAGCAAATTGGCTGGAATTAAAAACTTATGAGTCCCAAGAAAAGTGAAGAAAAGCATCAGGTCGTTGTTTTGGTCGCTAACGTAGTTCTGGAGAAACGCGAATACATTTTCATCAAACGAAGTTTTCTGCAACACAATAACCTTTCTGATGAGATAGGCAAAAGCCATCAACGCAGTAATGAACAAAGCCAGGATTAAAAGCATTTCTACCGACAGCAACGCAATAGCCGCCCAAACCTTTTTTGCTCTTTTTGAAATATGACCAAACATGCAGTGATTGCAGCAAATGCTATGCGAAGCTAATTAACAGATGAGTTAGTATAACTGGTATAATTTTTTTGGTATTAGCTACATGTCAAAGCCGGTATTTACAACCAAGTCAACGACTATACACAAGGTCGACTATAACGAAAAAGAGAAACACCTCGATATAGAATTCCGGAGCGGCAATATCTATCGTTATTACGATGTGCCAGCCCGTCTCTGGAAAGTATTTCAACTATACATCGAATGCGAGGGCTCTCCGGGTTCCTTCTTTAATGAATACATTAAAGGGCAATTCAATAGCGAAAAAATAAAAGACGTGGCAGCAGAAGAGGATTGATATAAAATGAACGGTACTACGTCAATAAAATGGATCTCTAATTGAGATCCTTTTTCGTTTCAATACTTAATGATTGTTTTCAGCTTACCCCATAACTCATTATCGAAACTAGACGCTGCTAACGTTACGTTGCCGGCACTTTCACCCATACGGATGACTACCAACTTCTGAGAAGGAACAACATACAATTTCTGATCGTTCTTTCCCAACGCTGCGTACATATCAGCAGGTGCATTTGGAATTAATGGTCCTGAAAAGTCATTTTGTAAAGTAGGCATTCGGAAGCTGCTCTTTCCATTCAGCCAAGTTAAATACCCGTAAGAAAGGTTCAGGGTTTGCGAGGTATTTACTTGTGCATTGAAATAATCCGGATCACTTAAAATAGTTGTTTGATCCCACTTCCCCTTGTTCAACATTAACAAGCCAAAACGAGCCATGCTACGCGGTGTACTCCATAAGACATTATCCCAATCGATCTTAACCCACAGGCCGTTCATACCAATCCGGTCCCGAACCTTCTGTTGAAAATATTGGTTATAGGTTTTGCCGGTAGCAGCTTCCACCACCTTTTCCATCAGCGTGTAAGGAGCGTTATGGTAAGACCATCGTGTACCGGCATCTGCCTTGTACTGCAAACAAGCCGGTAATGTGCAGCCACTCTCCGGCACACCATCATCTAATCCGGTAGTCATGGTCAACTGGTGACGAACAGTGATGAGATTTTCTTTTGCTAGTGGAAGCGATGTCCAACCGTTACCAAGATATTGCGACGTTTTATTGTTGATATTCAGCAAACCCTCCTGCTGTGCAATACCCGTTAGAAATGCCGTCATTGTTTTGCCTGCGGAAGCCCAGTACCAAAGACTATCTGATGTAAATGTTCCAAAGTATTTCTCAGCTACGATTCTACCGTTTTTTAGAATAAGAAACGCTTTTGTATTTTTTTGTTGTAAATAGGAATAGAGGTTACTTAGTTCTGTGTCATTCCAACCAAGTGAAGACGGTGTAACCGTTTCCCATGAGTTACTTCCAACTGGTGGAAAGTAAGGAGCGGTATCAGCCGGAGTAGGGTCAGGTGTGTTATCATTTCCTTTTTTGCAGCCTAGAAAAACGAAGCATAACAAAAAAATGGCAAATAGTTTTCTCATAAGACGGATTCAGACTGTGAAAATAAACATTCGTTTAAAAGATGAAAGTCTTCAAATCCATCAAGGGAGCTGGTAACTTAGTTCATCATTATTAAATAAGCAACAATTGACTAATCGATACCTGTTACGTTTCTTATTCTTGTTGCTGCTGTTTATTGACAAACAAATGTTTGGTCAAACCAATGTATCGCCTTTCGTAGTGCAACAAGGTGGAGTTGTAAGAGGTGACTCGAACAAGAAAGAAATTGCATTGGTATTCACAGCCGACGAATTTGGAGAAGGGCTTCCTACCATTTTACAAGTCCTCAAAAAGGAAAAAATAAAAGGCGCATTTTTCTTTACCGGTCGTTTCTATCGAAACCCGTTGTTCCTATCGTCAATTCAGCAATTGAAAAAGGAGGGACACTATCTTGGTCCGCATTCTGATATGCATCTTTTGTATTGCGACTGGGCAAAACGAGACAGATTACTAGTAACAAAAGATAGCTTCAACACTGATATTGAACGAAACATTGAAGCAATGCAATCGGTAGGATTAATTCTCAATCACCCACAGTATTATATTCCACCGTATGAGTGGTGGAACGATTCAATTACAGCCTGGAGCCATCAAAAGAATTTACGCGTTGTAAGCTTTACTCCGGGTATTCGTACCAACGCAGACTATACCTACCCCGAACTTGGAAATACCTATAAAAGCACGGAGTGGATTATGGGTTGGTTGAAAGATGTTCTTCTTTCAGCAACCACAAAACTCAATGGTGCAATCATGTTGATTCACGCCGGAACGGACCCACGCCGAAAGGATAAACTTTACGATCGATTAAGCGAAATGATTTTACTCTTAAAAACAAATGGTTACAACCTTAAAAGGATCGATGAGTTAGTATCAATCAAATGAAGTAATTTTTCCACGAGCAATCATTTTTTAAAAGAACCCGCTCTGCTATATGTGAATAACCAACTCTTAGTCCATTATCAATTCAGAGATTTTACTTGCGTCCAAAAGCATATCGTAACGACAGTTGGTAGCTCAACTGGCTACCTTTTCCCTCAACAATTGCCTGCTGGATAGCCCCTCCGTTAACACGATATTGCACATCAAAGACCTTATGGGTCTGTAACCCGTAATAGTAATTTGCTGACAAACCTGCTCGTATTCTCTTAAGAAGACTCCACTGCAGCCCTATTCCACCTTGCATGAGCATAAAGACGTCTTTATTCAACATTCGCGATGAGTACTCATAGTATGTATTACTTGTTGAATTGACACTTGAGGAAGCACCATTCTCATTTACGAGCTTAATAGCAGGCGCAACACCTACTAGTGGTGTGATGGCGATGCTCTTGTAAACAGGTAAATAAAATCCTACCCGTAACGGAAGCAACATAACCAAATCAGAATTAGAATACCCAGAAAAGCTTTGTTGTTTGAGTTTCATTCCTTCTGCATATTCAGTTACAAGAAGAGCTGCTTCGAGAAAGAAAGGCTTTCGCAGGTTGTACCTAAAATTGATTCCTGCCATTCCACTCACAGCAGCAACAGGACGAAGATTGTCTCCCGGATCATTAAACTTATACTTTACGTTAGTAACAGCACCTTCTATACCAACTTCAAACCTTTGTTGTGCAAGAGCTGATAAAGAACAAAGAAGAGAAATGGCAATTAGAAGGTTTTTAAGCATGTTGCTGATTTCTTTTGAGAAGACAAATAGAGCCAAAAATCCGCTGCTAAATCTAAATGAAGAAAAATGTTTAAGAAAACTGCACCAGCCACTTATATCAATTGCTCACGCTGTTTCTTAAGCTTTTTTCTTTACTATTGTTCCTCAACTAACTGAAAAATGAAAAATATTATTTGCACTCTCCTAATCGTGTGCACTTTTTCCTTCTCTTGTAAAAAAGAAACCGAACAACAAAAACCTGCTGAACCCGAAGTAAGTTCTACGTTAAATAAGGGCTTGTTATTATACCTCCCTTTCAACAACAGCTTAGCCGATTCCAGCGGATCAGGAAATAATGGAACTGCATTTGGTGCCACCAGTTATGGTAATAACCGCTATTTCGAAAGCGGCCGTGCACTTGCCTTAAACGGAGTAAACACCAGGGTAGAAATCCCGGGGGTTAAGTTTGATACGCTTTCTAATTTCACCATTTATGTGGAATTCATGCCGGTAAATACAAACCCTATGACAGTTCTTTCCAGAGCAGTATATTCCCCGTCTACTAATCCTCGTCAGTCCTTTAATATGATGATTAATTTCGGTAGCGGCACCCGCTTCAGTATGAAAAAGCCTGGTAACTGTGACAATACAAACACAGCCACAGCCTTTGGTAATGCGATCAACGGTAATGCCCTGCCTTCAATAAATGGATGGAACTACATGGCAGTATCTTACAATGGTTCCACAACTAGCACCTATTTGAATGGAAATCTTGTTGGAGCCGATGTTCAGCCAGGCGCAAATCTTTGCTCAAACGCACCATTAATGATTGGCTCCTGGTGGGAAGGCGATCCATATTTTTTTAACGGCCGAATTGATGAAGTCAGAGTCTATAATCGTGCTCTATCCTCAGCCGAAATAACCCAACTCTTTCAATTGCATAAATAGATAAACGACCATTTGAAATAACACAAAGGCCTTACGACAATCGTAAGGCCTTTGTGTTATAATCCAAGCTTCGCACTAATTTCCAACATCCGGTCCAGACTCTTCTTCGCCTGCACCCGCAATTCCTCATCCATAATCACTTCCGGTTGCTCATATTCCATACACAGGTAAACTTTCTCCAATGTATTTCTCTTCATATGCGGACAATCGTTGCAAGCACAGGAATTATCAGGCGGTGCAGGAATAAAGGTCTTGTCTGGTGCCTGCTTTACCATCTGGTGCAAAATACCGGCCTCTGTTGCCACGATAAACTCTTTTGCAGGGTTATTCTTCGTAAAGTTCAATAACTGCGTTGTAGAGCCCACAAAATCGCTTATACGCAAAATGGGTTCTTCACACTCGGGGTGGGATATCAGTTTTGCATTAGGATGGCGCATTTTCAGCTTTGTAATTTTTTCCAGGCTGAAGATTTCATGCACCATACAGGCACCATTCCACAACAGCATATTCCGGCCAGTGGTCCGGTTGATCCACCCACCCAAGTTTTTATCCGGCGCAAAAATGATCGGCTGCTCTGGCGGAAAGCTGTCCACAATCGCTTTTGCATTGCTTGATGTACAGATCACATCTGTTAACGCTTTAATGCCGGCGCTGCAGTTGATGTAGGAGATCACCACGTGGTCGGGGTGCTGCTCCCTGAACTTTTTAAACAGAGGCGGCGGACAGCTCTCACTCAACGAGCAACCTGCCTTCAGATCCGGTATGACCACCTTTTTGGTGGGGTTCAGGATCTTGGCCGTCTCGGCCATAAAATGCACACCGGCAAACACAATCATGTCTGCTTCGGTTTTGGCAGCTTGCTGGGCTAAGCCAAGGCTATCGCCTATATAGTCTGCTATATCCTGGATATCCGGCTCCTGGTAAAGGTGCGCAAGGATAATGGCGTTCTTTTCTTTCTTCAGTCTTTCGATCTCCGCAAAAAGGTCCAGCGTGGGATCAATGTCCACATCCAAAAAACCTTTTTCCTGCACTTCATTTTTCGCTATCAACAATTCTTGCTCCATATAATACTATATAATACTTCTATTTTTTTTAAATAAACCTATTACTATTATAGGTGTGAATATGGGGATAAGCCCTTTTCTCTTTTAAGAACCTGCAAAGACTATGCACTTATCCACAGGTTATACTTTTAAATCCACAACAAAGTTACTGGCAGATAGGCCATTCATCCTGTTATCAACAGAATTGTGAATTACCCATCCTGAAAAACTTTTTAATGGTCATCTCTTTTTCATCATGTGAATTCAGTAGGGATAAAATGCCATCAATGAACACTGTCGCTCCTGATTCCGTCGGACCAAAAATTTGCAATCAAAGACTGCACGTCTTCCAACACAGTTTCCTTCCCTTTATTAACAGAAAACAGGGGTTATGCACACAGTCTGTTAACTACACTTACATTTGATAGCCTATACTTTTAAAAATAAAAAATCCGAAGCATGAAGTGGATGAAATCGATTGTGCTCTCCTTCTTATTCTTATCCTTAACCCTCCTTTCCCGGGCCGATGAAGGCATGTGGCTGCCGCAACTCCTTGGTCAATTGAACGAAAAGCAAATGAAAGGCCTGGGCATGAAGATCAGTGCCGCTGACATATATAGTATTAACAAAGGAAGCCTGAAAGATGCAATTGTGAGCTTTGGGGGTTTTTGTACGGCAGAGGTGATTTCCGATAAAGGTCTCATCTTAACGAACCACCACTGCGGTTTTGATGCTATTCAAACCCACTCAACGCTTGACCGTAATTATATAAGAGACGGTTTTTGGGCAAAACAAACCGGTGAGGAATTGCCTAACCCCGGCCTGTTTGCCACATTTATTATTCGAATTGATGATGTGACGAAAGATGCGTTGGCCGGTGTCACAGCTGGGATGGACGAAAGAGCCCGCCAATCGCAAATAGATAAGAATATACTAGCATTAAGAAGCTCGGTCAAAAAAGAAGCCTGGCAGGATGTAATGGTCAGACCTTTTTTTGAAGGCAATCAATATTTTGCTTTCGTCACCGAAACGTTCCGCGATGTTCGCCTGGTAGGTGCACCACCTTCCAGCATCGGCAATTTTGGAAAAGATACCGACAACTGGATGTGGCCACGTCATACCGGCGATTTCTCCATGTTCCGCATCTACGCAAGTCCCGATGGCAAACCGGCAGAATTTTCACCGAACAATGTTCCCTATAAACCAAAGCGTTCCCTTTCCATTTCATTGGATGGCATGGAGAAAAATGATTTCACCATGGTGTTTGGTTTTCCTGGCCGCACAATGGAATACTTGCCATCGGTGGCGGTTGAACAAATTGTGACTTCTAACAACCCGGCAAAAATTGCAATCCGCGACAGGGCATTGTTCGTTATGGACGAAGCCATGCGCAAGGATGAAGGCACCAAGATTCAGTACGCCTCTAAATATGCCTCCATTCAAAACTCTCATAAAAAATGGCAGGGCGAAGTGTTGGGGATTACCCGCACAAAAGCAGTTGATAAGAAAAAAGCCTACGAAGCAGAATTCTTGAAACGGGTGAATGCAAACCCGAAGTGGAAAGCGCAATATGGCAACCTGTTGAATGAATTGAATTCGCTATACGCCGAATACGGTCCGCAAAGCTTGGCCAGGGATTATTACAACGAAGTATTTGCCCGGATAGAATTGATAGGCGTTGCCAACCAGCTCATCCGCCTGCAAACCGCTTTAGCCAACAATGGCGAAAAAGGGTTTAATGAAACCTTGCTGTTGGTAAAAGAAAATCTGCAAGAGCTCTATAAAGATTATAGTCCCGAAGTAGACAAGCGATTGTTCGCAGTATTGATGGAACAATACACGGCCAGTCTTGCAAAAGAGACCCTGCCTGCAGAGCTGAAAAAGCTGATGGATAAAGGAGATAACAATTTCTCCAAGATGGCCGACAAACTTTACGATGACACGGACCTCGATGATCCGAAAAAAGTAATGGAGGGCCTCGAAAAAGATCCAAAGGCATTTCTGCAACGATATATGAACAGTGATGTGCACAAGTTTTGGGTTAACATCAATGAAGGCTACCGGGCAAGAGCTGGAAATACGGTTGGTAGTTTACAAGCTCGCATCAATGCGTTGCAGCGCCAATACATGCAGGCACAAATGGAAGTATTCCCAGAAAAAACATTTTATCCAGATGCCAATAGCACACTACGGGTGGCTTATGGAAAAGTGGCTGGCTACGAACCACGTGACGGAGTAGAATATGACTATTATACTTATTTGGATGGTGTAATGGAAAAGTACAAACCCGGCGATTATGAATTTGATGTGCCCCAAAAACTTCGCGACCTGTACAAAGCAAAAGATTATGGGCCGTACGGCAGTAAGGGTCGTATGCCGGTTTGCTTCATCGCAACTAATCATACTACAGGCGGTAATTCCGGAAGCCCGGTGCTGGACGCATACGGTAACCTCATCGGTTTAAACTTCGACCGGGTTTGGGAAGGAACCATGAGTGACCTCAATTATGATCCATCCATCTGCCGCAACATCATGGTCGACATTCGCTATGTATTATTTATAGTAGACAAGTATGCCGGCGCCACCAATTTGATCAAGGAAATGAAATTGGTAAATCCAATAAAGAAAGCCTGATAACTTGGTACGCTAATAGGTTAATAAGTTAAAAGAAGAAATACCCGCTCCATAGTAACTTATTAACCTATTAACTTTTTAACCGCTCCTTTCACCGAAAACCCCGTCCAAAGCTGGTTTTCCACATTTTGTGTATAAATGGGAATGCCCTATTTTCGCCATCCTTTAAAATCAGAACACCACCAGTTTTATGTCAGTTATCCAGAAAATCAGAGACAAATATGCTCGTGTCGCGGTGATCGCCATCGCTTTAGCCTTGTTAGGGTTTATCCTGATGGATGCGCTTGCAGGCCGCGGAAGCGCATTAGGCGGAAACGATACCACCCTCGGTAAAATCAATGGGAAGGAAATTGAGTACGACGTTTTCAACCGCAGGGTTGCAGAAATTACACAGCGCCAGGGAGCCCGTGGCGGTGATATGACGCAGCAGATTGTAAACGGTTTGTGGCAGCAAGAAATCAGCGATGTAATCATGGGTGAGCAGTATGAAGCCCTTGGCATTACTGTCAGCAGCAAAGAGCTTGATCAAATGATTTATAGCCAAAACCCTTCACCAATGGTGTTGCAGGCTTTTGGCAATCCGCAAGAGTGGGATCCGAACGTCATCCGTCAGCGCTTCAACGATATCAACAAAAGAGGCTCGTTAGAAGAAAGACAGCAACTGAAGGACCTGATGGAGGCGATCGAAAGCCAGACAAAAATGACGAAGTACCAGGCGTTGCTGACAAACACGATGTATGTTCCAAAATGGTTTTTGGAAAAAAGAAACGCTGACAACAGCCAGATGGCCAATGCAGCCTACGTTGCTGTTCCATACACCAGCATTGCTGATAGCACCGTAAAAGTTACAGACGACGAAATCAACAAATATGTCAGTGCACACCGCAAGGACTTTGAACTGAAAGAAGAAAGCCGCACGATCTCTTATGTGCAATTCAGTGCTGCACCATCTTCGGCTGATAGCGCAGCAGTTCGCAACCAGTTATTGGCACTGAAAGATTCTTTCCAGCGTGCAACAGATGCAAAAGAGTTTTTGATCCAGAACCGCAGCACCACGCAATACAGCGACCAGTGGATTGCTAAAAAAGACCTGAACCTGCAAAATGCTGACACCATCTTTGGTGCACCAAACGGAGTGGTTACCGGTCCGTACGTAGAAACCGGTCTTTTCCTGATGTCAAAAATTATTGACCGCAAAACAATGCCGGACACCGCCAAGGTTCGCCATATCCTGATTGGAATTGCCGATCCGAACAGTGGTGCTCCTACACGTGATACGGTTGCTGCTAAGCGTTTGGCAGATAGCATCAGGACAGCTATTGCCGGTGGTGCCAGCTTCGATAGCTTGTTGAGACTCTCTGAAGACCCAGGTAAAGTAGCAAACAATGGTGTTTACGACAGCATTACTCGCAACGCTCAGTTTGTACAGGAGTTCAAAGATTTTGCTTTGAACAACCCGGTTGGTACGAAAGGCGTGGTAAGAACTCAATTTGGTTATCATTATATGGAGGTGCTGAACCAGCGTGGCAGTTCACCTGTTTTCAAAGTTGCCTTCTTTGCTCAGCCAATTGAGCCAAGCCCGGAAACGCAAACTGCTGCAAGCAATGCTGCCAGCATGTTCTCCGGAAATGCTACAAACGAGAAAGCGTTCCGCGAGTATTTTGATAAAAACATTAAAGGAAAAGGCATCGCTACAACTGATGCACCACTTACTGCTACCCTTCGTCCGTTGGATTACAACGTAGTTGGTGTAGAAGGTTCTGCCCGCGACCTGGTAAGAGATGCTTTCAAAGCAGATAAAGGTGATGTGCTGGATCCGAAGTCAATTGGTAATAGCTACATTGTTGCCGTCGTAACAGATGTTCAGAAGGAAGGTCTTCCTTCAGCCAGCTCTGTACGCAGCATGGTAGAGCCATTACTGATCAACCGGAAAAAAGCTGAGCAGATCAAAAAGCAAATGGGTTCTGTAACTGACCTGAATGCTGTGGCTGCTAAGTTTAACCAACAAGTGCAACGTGCCGACAGCACCAGCTTCAGCGGAGGTGGTAACCTTGGTTACGAAACAAAAGTTTTAGGTGCCATCTTCAACCCTAACAACAAAGGCAAAGTGGTTGCAGAAGGTATTGCCGGCCAGTTAGGTGTTTATGCTGTACAGGTAGCAAACACATTCACTACTGCAGTGGACAACGCAAACATTGAGCAACAGCGCCAGATGATGTTAATGCAGGCCCGTCAGCAGTACGGTTCACCAGATGCGATTTTAAGTACGCTGCAAAAGAAAGCTGAGATTAAAGATTACAGGGCTAAGTTTTATTAAGCCAATCCCAGCAGACTTTAGCTTTCTGAAAGCAACAAATTTCTTATAGATCAAAACGCCCCTGACATCAACGTCAGGGGCGTTTTTTATTGTAAGGCATTGAAGACTTAAGCGTCCTGTTAATCCCTTCTCAATCCCGCCAATCCGTGGTTAATTTTGCAGAATGAGTGAAGCAATTGTCAACAGGGTAGCCAACAGCGGCCTGATTACGTTGAACCTTGAAGATTTTTTACCAAAAGGAGACGTGGCGGTTTTTGATTTGAAAGATCATTTGTTTATGGGCCTGATCTTGAAAGAGAAGGATTTCCGTGAAGCGTTAAAGAACCTTGATTGGTCAGTATATAGCAATAAAAATATAGCCATTACTTGTACTGCGGATGCCATCATTCCGCTTTGGGCTTACATGCTGGTAACAACGTACCTGCATCCGGTAGCAGAAAATATTTATGTCGGGAGCGCCGAAGAAATGCAGAAGCATTTGTTTTTGCAGAACATCAATTCGGTATCAGCAGAAGAGTACAAGGACCAGCGAATTGTGGTTAAAGGATGCGGCGATATACCCATCGGCAGTTATGCTTATGCCGAAATTACAAGGCTGCTCCTGCCACATGTAAAAAGCATCATGTACGGCGAACCTTGCAGCACTGTGCCTATTTATAAAAAGGCCAATATGTCTAAGGATTAATTACTAGCCTTTTTCAAAAAATAGCTCAAACAAGATTGGGACGATGAAGTGTGCGACGCAACAGAAGCTTTATAGTAGCACTTCAGCTAAGTACATAAAAAAGAAAAGACCCAATCAAAGTTGATTGGGTCTTTTAATATCCATCAAATTTCACTGTTTAGGGTCTTCCCTATTGAAAGAAAAGTTTGCAAAGTTTACTCTCCAATTACCTTAATCATTGTTCCTGCTGCCACTCGGTCAGTGAGTAACATGCCGTTCAAAATGGCTAATTCCTGCAAACGGTTTTGCGGTGTATTATAGTTTCTAAGAACTTGTTCCAGTGTTGCTGCTTGTGTTGTTGTCCGCAGGCGAACTCTCTCCGGCTTGCGATTGATCTTGGAAGCATCAGTTAGTGTGCGGAAGCCTTGCATCGTACCTAAAAACACATTTCCATACGCATTGAAATCCGTTGCCGCGGATGCACCAATCAGGTGGTAAATCGTATTGTTATAAAGTATGAAGTAAGATAATGTACGCAGCGGAGGACCTTGCTGATGTTGTTGTTGCTGCTGTTGTTGTGCTTCTACTACCAGTGCCGGTAACCCGTTAACCGTCGTTTCTCTTGAGCCGATAGCCTGTAGCCCGAATTGCTGCAATGTTGTACTGGCTGCCTGCTGCAAATTGTTGCCCTGTGCAAGCATCAGTATCATAATGGCTTTGCCATCCGGTGACGCCATCTGTACTTGCTGCGGTGAATTCTGGTACTGCCAGCCGTTGGGTACCGGAAACTGGAAACGCAGTTGTGGATGATAAAAAACGTTGTTTTCCAAAAATCCTTCCCGCGGATCTTCGCCGTAAACCATTCCTTCGATCATTCGTAAATAACTCTCGCGATTGATCTTTGGATTGGTTAACCCTGTTTTTTGCCTCCATTCAGTTGCCAGTTGGGCAACGGTGGTATTGCGTTCACCTGGATCGGGGTGGGTTGATAAGAGTGAAGGAAGTGCCTGCCCTGCTTGTTCACCTTGCCGTTTCAGTGTGTTGAAAAATTCAGCCATTTCCTTGGCATCAAAGCCAAGCTTCGTGGAATACTCTACACCTAGTTGGTCGGCTTCTCTTTCTGCATCACGGCTGTTCTTCAACAAAAGTAATTGAAGGCCCTGCGATGCGGACTCCATCATGCGACCAAATGTGGGCGAAATAATAGCGCCAGCGATAATCCCAAACTGGCCTAGTTGTGCATTTCGTTGTTGGATGACCGTATGCCGTGCGGCGATGTGACCGAGTTCGTGCCCCAGTACACCTTCAAATTGCGCTTCGCTATTGAAATGCGCCATAATGCCACGGGTAAAATACACATACCCGGGTGTAGCAAAGGCGTTAATTACATTGGAGTTCAGAATCCGGAACCCGTAATTGATATTGTTACGGTGTGAGATAGCGGCCATCTCCTGTCCTTTCTGGTTCATGTAGCGCTGCAACGCCGAATCCTCATAGAGCCCAAATTGAGCAACGATTTGCGGGTCAGCCTCTTGCCCCATGGCCAATTCTTGTTCAGTAGAAATAGTGACTAATTGTTTTTTTCCGGTTACCGGGTTCCGGGAACATTGGCTGCTGACAAAGACGGTGGCAGAAAGCAACACCGGCCAAAAGATCTTTTTCATTGTGCACGTTTTATAGGTGAATAATATGTATGCAACAGGAGTGCCAGCACTAAAAAGAAAGGTTAATGGATGCTGATACACAGGTTCGACCGGCCAACGATTCATTTATATAATCTTTAACCAAACCGATTTGCAAAGGCCTATCCTGCCCAATTAAATTCATATCAAAATTTTATTTCTCGTATGAAATCAACTGAAGATGACGGTGAGGCTGACACCGGCATTGTAACCAAAGCCATTCTTCTTTGCTGCATTATTCTTCCCTTCGCAGTTTACAAAAGTCATCCGAAAACAAAAAACATTCAAACCGTACTTGCACAGGAGCGAACGAAAGACTCGCTAAAAGCAACCGTACAAACGCCTGTTAAACCAACGCGGAAAAAGAAAAAGCTGTACATCACATTTGATGACGGACCGAACAAAGGAACACGGAACGTTTTGCACATTGTGCAGGATGAAGGTGTGCCTGTTTCGTTCTTTATTGTTGGTGAACACGTGTTTGCATCTCCCACACAGGCAAGGCTGTGGGACAGCTTAAAAATGGCGAAGCAAATTGAATTGTGTAACCACAGTTACAGTCATGCACATAGTCGCTATGAAAGCTATTATGCAAAACCCGATTCGGTTGTTTCGGATTTTAAACGAACGCATGACAGCCTGGACCTGACAAACACCATTGCCCGAACGCCGGGGCGAAATATCTGGCGGATTGATACCCTGAAGTTTACCGACTTGAAAAAGAGTGCCGCTGCAGCAGACTCCCTGCAAAACGCCGGCTTTAAACTAATGGGTTGGGATTTGGAATGGCACTTTGATCATAAAACAATGTGTGTGGTAACTACTGCCGACAAGATGGTGGCACAGATTGACTCCGTGTTCAAACACAACCGCACAAAAAACAAAGACCACTTGGTGCTGTTGGCCCACGACCAGGCTTACGCCAAAAGTGAAGACTCGTTCCAGTTGCGACAGTTCTTTCAACTGCTGAAGCAAAAGGATTATGAACTGACATTGGTTCGCGACTATCCCGGCGCTCACACAATCGATACCGCTAGGTTACAATAATTTAAAAAAGAAGGCCATAGTCATTACAACTATGGCCTTGGTTATGGCTGCTAAGAAAAAGTCGGTTAATTACTTTGTCCGCCACCGACCAAATCATCGTTAGAAACACCTTTCTTTTTCGATACGCTTTCAGAAAGCTTACCGAAGTTCCAGGTAATGCTGAACGATAAGGCTCTGAATGGGCTGGTAGTGGTTGAAACGTATTCAAACGCAGGATCAATTGTCCGCAATTCCCAGTCGCGTTCTTTTTCAAAGAAGTTGGAAATACCACCGGACAGGGTCAGTTTCTCATTGAATAATTTATAACCGGCATGGATGCCATACCAGATATTTAATGGATAGCTTGTTTGAATGGTTACCGGTGCACGGAAGAAACCTGCATAACCACTCATGGTAAAGAATTTCCCAATAGCGTAGCTTGTGTTCAGGTTGGCATTACCACTGATACCACTATTGACTTGTCCTTTCATTAAGCGGTTTTCAATACGGTTGTAACGAACATTACCATTCAGAAACACTGACCAATTGTTGTTGATTTTAGTGTTGAAGTTTCCTTGGGCACTGAGTGAAAGATCCTTACCTACATTATCGCTGGTGGTATAGGTGATACCTTTTGCTGCATCAAACGTAGAGTACTGAACAATCATGTTGTCGCTGTACGAACCTGTGAACGTAATGCCGGCAAATGTTCTTCCTTTCATTAATCTTGTTTGCACAGCAAGGCTATGAATAGTTTGTGGTTGCAGGTTAGGATTACCATAAGTGATGAACCGTGGATCATTATCGTTGCGGAAGGGATTCAGGTTCTGTATGAACGGACGTTGAATGCGATCGCTGTAAGTCACAACCAACGTAAACGCATTGCTGAATTTAGTGCTAGCCTGCAGGTTCGGCAACACGTTCGTATACGATTGATTAACCGTTGTTTTAGAAGAAGAGAATGCACCATCTACATTGGTATGTTCAACTCTTGCACCCAGCCGGAATGTTGTCTTACCGGTTTTAAAACTATAGCTGCTGTAAGTACTGTAGACATTCTGGTCATAACGGAACCGATCGGTGTTTGCTGCATTCTGTTCATACTCTTCGTTCACGTTTGTTTTAATTCTTCCTTCGAAATCAGATGCGGCCTTACGAAAAATACCTTTCACACCAGACTCCAGTTTCTTGCTACCACCTAACGGCAAGATGTAATCAGATTGAATGGTGTATTGCTTGTTATTGGCTTCGCTGTTGTTGATCACATAGCGATCGTTAGTGACAGGATTATCCAACACGCTATTCAGAAATGTGTTGTTTGTTCCGAACTCTCCATTTAACCGGATGCTGAATTCTCTTTCCTTATTGCCGCTATACTTTTTGATGTAGTCTGCCCCTACACTTGTACTTGGGAATTCAAAACGGCTGGCCAGGTCGAAATAGCTTACGCTGTCTCGACCATTAGCATACGAGGTAGTGATTGTTTGATCAAGCGTATGACGATTGCGTCCGCCGCTGATATTACCGTAAAAAGCAAAGGTGTTTAATGAATCCTTTTCATAGCTGATTTCTGCATTGCCAAAGTTCCAGAAATTAGACATGGTTCTATTACCTAGCAGCTCACGTTTTGTAAAGTCGGCCTGCACTAACGGCGTCGTTACCATGCGGCTTTTGCCGGGAATATTATTACCACCGTTCACACTATAATACATCGTCATGCCCCACTTGCCAAACTTTGCGCTGAAGTTGCTGTTGATATTGTACCAGCCAATCTGGTTCATCCAGGTATTGATAGAACCGTTATAGCCAACCACTTTTTTCTTTGTGATGATATTGATGATACCACCAACACCTTCTGCATCATATTTTGCTGATGGCGATGTGATGACTTCGATTTTTGTAATAACAGACCCGGGAAAACCTTTCAGGGCTTCTTTGGGGTTTTGTGCAAACATGCCGGTTTCGCGGCCATTCAATAACACTTTAAAATTGGTCTGCCCATTTACGGTAACGTTGTTGTCACCATCAACGCTTACGAAAGGTGTTTTGCGAAGAATGTCAATAGCTGTTTCGGTCTTGGTAGCAGGATCATTTTCCACGTTAAAGATGATCTTATCATCCTGCTGTTCCACCAATGGTTTGCGAGCTTTCACCACAATGCCTTGCAATGTGCCATTAGAAGGGGAAAGGGCCACCGGCTTTATTTCTACCATTGCGTTTTGATCAATGCGAACTCTTTCTTGCTTTTCGGAAAATCCGGTATGAGTAAGGAACAGTGTGTAACTGCCGGTGTCAATACCTGCGAAGCCGAATCTTCCTTTGTCATTGGTAAACGTGACCTTCAGGGGCTGTGTGCTAAGGGCTTCGCCTTTGTGCAATTCAACTGTTACATATTGCAAGGTTTTTTGCGAGCTGCTGTCGCTGACGGTTCCGGAAATGCCACTCTTATTCTGTGCGAACGCCATCAGTGCAAAACACTGCAGAACCAATAGTGCCAGGCTGTGTAAAACTCTCTTTTTCATAAAAGCGGTTAAGGTTTATTAGTACGAAAGAAGTCGTAAGTTGGTGCATTTTATAACCGCTTTCCAAACACTTTACATAAATGGAGTAAAACGGCGGATGAATTGAAAAAGAATCAAATGAACTGTTAACGGACAGGAGCAATAACCATTAAATTAGCCAGCTGAACCTCATACGGCCTCAGCGGTTAGGCCATTAATGGCTGTGGTTTGGCACGGTCTTTTAACCTTATAAGGAAAATACCTTTTATGAAACGAATTTATTTTTTAATCCTGCTTGCATTTACAAGTGCAATGGCACTGGCACAGGAAGGTGGTGGAACCACTAACGTGGATGTTAACCTGAAAACTGATGGTGGCGGTGCTGCTGGTTTCCCATGGCTGTGGGTTGTAGGCGGTATCGTATTTATTCTTTTGTTAGTGGCGTTATTGAGTGGTGGTCGCGGATCGGACAGAGTTGTACATAAGAAAACAATTGTAAGAGAATAGTTCACCCTGTGAATCGCGGTTTCGTACCCATTGGATGACTTACCCTTGATCAGCAACGAAATAAAATAAGTTGCAGCAAAGCCCTTCGAAAGAAGGGCTTTTGTGTTTGCAAGGACTAACATTTATGAGAGATCAATCGAGTGCAGCCATGGATTGAGCCCGTGTTTCAAGCAGGCTAAGAGTTTTGTAAAATGCTTTCTGCTGGGGTTCATTCAGCGATACATCTACAACAGCACGACCGGTTTTGATGCGGTAGCCCAGAATTTTATAGCTCCTTAGTTTGGTCTTTTCTTTTTCCGTAAGAGCAAAAACTAAGAACCCGGGCTCCGTTGCGGTCAGCTCCTTATAACTTCCCCGGTTACATACCTGCAATGTCTCTCCTGTTTCCAGGAACAGAAGTGCCGATGAATTTTCGTCGGTAAACGTAGGCTTGCCGGCCCGGAAGAAAAGATTCATGTAAAGCAAGGTGTCTCGGTCGCTGATAGTAAGGGTACCACCCAGTGAATGAGAGACGCCATTGAATTCCACCCGCGAAGTAGCAATTCTCCGGGTTTTGCCAAAATCATCAAACTGATCGGATTGAATGCGCTGTGCACAGCACACGGCTGGCAACGCCAGCAAAAGGAGTAAAAATTGTTTCATAAACGGACAGTTAAGTTTTTGATAGGGTTGTACTGAAAACGGGTAGAATGTTATTTCTACCGGGTTGTAAAGTAAATCTGCGTTTTCGGAAAATACAAGTGGTGTGAGAGGTTTATACGCAACTTGATGCGTAGATTTTCGCAGGATCGGCTTGAACGACGCTACCGTCAGACAGTAATTTCAGTTGCGCCTACCTAAATGCAGCCGCGAATCATGAAAAGAAGTTGGCAACAAACTGGTATTAACCGGGAAGTGAAAGCCCTTGGAACGGCAGGTTGAATCAAATAATTCAATTAAATGCATTGCACAATCCCATTGGTTTAGAAGTCCAGTTGGGTTAGATAACTGAAAATTTATTAATAACTACCCCATTTAGGGAATGGGCTACCACGCCAGTCAAACATTCTGACACCGGCTGATCCAAAAACAAAAAGCCACCCGTTGCCAGGCAGCCTTCTACAAAAACTTACTTTAAAAAGCCAACGCCTCCCCTGGTTCGCATACGAGAAACCCTTTTCAGAAAGAGGCAAAATTCACCGGTTAGCAGTTAGTATTGGTTGCTAACAAGGGAGGACGTCAGCCATTTGGTTTTGTTCAGTGCCTCAATTTTGTTGTGAGCACCGGTTTTTTGGTAAATGTTCTTCACATGTTTCTTTACAGTTTCGGCGCTGATGTTTAGGCGGGCAGCAATTTCCTTGTTCATTTTGCCTTGCGCCATAAGCACCAAAATCTGGATTTCGCGGGGTGTGATGTGATGAGCTGTATAAGAAGAAGCAGTTAGTTCTGTTTGGTATACTAATGACATGTTTACGTTGGTTAATGCCCCAAAGGTGGTATATCGGGCAGGTGAAGACAAGGGCTTTTTTACACTGATTACATCCGTTTTTTCACGGATGGTAAACCCGCCAAAAAACGGGTCAGCGTCATATTTGTTTTGTAAGCTGTGTCCGCTTACTTTGTCAGCCGAACCAAAACAATTGATTTATGGCACAACTCCTTCAAGTTGTCTTCAAAGCCGAGGAGATAAAAAAACTACTGGAATTAAACCCTGACAAAATTGTTATTCGAACGTCTCTGGAAAGCGGAACGCTGGAAGATGGTACACGAGTTGGCTATGTAACGGTAGAAGCAGACGCGATAAAGGAAGGCGAGGATAAGCCTTTAGGCACAATAGATGGTTGTCCTTCGCCACCTTGTTAAAATTAATTTCATACAAGTCATCTAAACCAAAATAGTCTTGTTCAGTTTCTTTACCACGTATTTACAGCCGCTTGCGTTCCTGTTCTACTTGTTGGGTGTTTCCATTTATCGCCACCGTCAACGCACAAGCCAAACAAGGGCTCTGTTTATATACTACTTGCTGACAACTTTGTTGCATAGTGTCATTGCCGTCTGCCTTACATTCGGAATTACTCCAAAAGGAAATATCTGGATGTACGAAATTGTTGCCTTTTTAACGGTATTATTCCTCGGGCACCATTTTCTTCAGTTACTGGAAGGAAACAAAAAAAAGCGGGTCGTGCTGGTGTTAACAGGGATATATGTCCTTTATGCATTAGTGCGGCAGTTCACCATCGAAGGGCAACGTTTGTTTGACAGCATTGGATATTCTTTAATGTCAGCGTCTATCGCAACCTATGTTTTTATGTACTTTCACCAAGTACTTAAAAATGTGACCGAAGTAAGTATCTTAGAAGATTTCAACTTCTGGCTTTCATCCAGCTATCTCTTATACTTTGTAGGCAGCTTTATTATTTTTGTTAACTATCATAATCTTACCAACCAAATCCTAAAAACTTACACGTACGAAGAGAGACAATTGCTAAGGGCTTTGTGGGGATTACATAATGTGCTACTTTTCCTCGGTGCATTATCGCTCCTAACAGGAAGCCTATGGATAAGTTATCGCAGGAAGTTAGCATAATCATCTTCGCCTCCTCTTTTTTCCTCCTGATTGCCATTGGCATTATTTCATTAGTAATGGTTTACCGCCGCAAGCAGGTAGAATACATTCATGAACAAAACCGCATGAAAGCGGCGTTTGAAAAAGAACTGCTGGAAGCACAGCTGGAAATGCAGGAGCAGACCATGAAAAATATAGCGCAGGAAATCCATGATAACATTGGCGGAACCCTAAGCTTGGCGAAACTCACACTGAATCGCCTAAACCCGGAACAGTTAGATGGTAACCTCGAAAAGATCACCAACACAAAAGAATTGGTGACAAAAGCCATTGCCGACCTGCGCATCCTTTCCAAAACCTTGCACCGGGAAGCTGTTCTCTCTGCAGGGCTGATCAAAGCCATCGAGATGGAACTGAAGCTTATTGGCAAAGCTTCTGAAATAGAAACAAATCTTGACGTGTCCGGTGAACCTGCGCCTCTGGATCCGCAGAAAGAACTGATCTTGTTCCGTACCGTACAGGAAACACTGAACAATGCCATTAAACATGCCGAAGCCACCTGCATCAACGTGCACCTACGCTTTGTTGACAGTCATCTTTTTCTAGCGGTTCAGGATAACGGGAAAGGCTTTGACCTGAAATCAATAGAAAGTGATCCAGAACGAGGCTCCGGCTTACGCAACATGCAAAACCGCACGAAGCTCATCGGTGGCGAGCTAAAAATTCAACAGGGACAGCCCGGTACAGAAATTCAAATTAGCCTTCCTATTATTGCTTCATGAAAGGAAAGATTGCCTTAGCCGACGATCATGTGTTGCTCCGAAAAGGCCTGGCCAGTTTGTTAGAAGATTTGGATTACGAAGTTGTTTTCCAGGCTGATAATGGAAAGCAATTAATTGAAAGACTGAAGAACCATGATCTGCCGCAGGTGGTTCTCATGGATATCAATATGCCACAGATGAACGGTTACGAAACCACGCTTTGGCTGAAAAACAATCACCCCTCCGTTAACGTGCTGGCGCTTTCCATGCTGGATGATGAAGACGCGGTGATTCGAATGTTGCAGTCCGGCGCCAAGGGTTACATTTTAAAGGACACTGATCCCGATGAATTAAAAACAGCCATCCAATCCATTCTTCAAAAAGGCTTTTATTACTCCGACCTCGTTAGCGGTAAACTGGTACATGCTATTAACAACCAGGATTCTGCCGCCCACATCCGCCTGACAGAAAAAGAAACCGAATTCCTGAAACTGGCCTGTACTGAAATGTCTTATAAAGAAATTGCGGATAAGATGAACATCAGTCCCCGAACAGTTGACACTTACCGCGATAACCTCCAGGAAAAATTAGGCTGCAAGGGAAGAGTCGGTCTTGTACTGTGGGCCATCAAGCATGGCATTGTTACGATGTAAAAGCGGCATAGACTGAAATAAAACCGGGGTTGAGAAACAGGAAAGGTTTTATTTCCGAACTCAATCTCCGTATTCATCTACCTCCATTTCCCGCTTTTGAATTCTGCTTTCTCCGGCTATCTTTAAGCCCCGCACAACGGCACTATGAAACAGATTGTCAACATCATTAACCAGGTTTTCGAAATCGAAAAAAAACTGGGAGCAAACGGTTCGTCTACTATTCAGCGTAATCTCGATCGCATTAAAGCGGAGCTCAGCGACATGGGCTATGATTACCACAACCCGGTTCATGAAAAATGGGACGAAACAAGAACAGACTGCGAAGCCAACGTGGCCGGTGCACTTAAAAGCAAAATGATCATCACGGAAGTGATTAAGCCGGTAGTGCATCATAAAGAGGGAGGCAGTAAAAAAATAGTTCAAAAAGCCATTGTTGTAGTAGAATAAACAGGAACCTATGAACTTTATCAACTTCGGGATTGACCTTGGTACCACCAATTCGCTCATTGCCAAATTTGAGGGCGGGGCTGTGCAGGTCTTTAAAAATCCCATTGGCCATAAAGAAACGCTGCCATCAGTAGTTGCATTCCGCGGCGAACGGATCATCGTTGGCGATAAAGCCAAAGAATATATCAGTAAAGATGCCGGTAACGTCTTCGGTGGTTTCAAACGGAAGATGGGCTCCAGTGAAAGTTTCCTTGTGCCATCTACGGCCAATTTTGTAACACCCATCCAGCTCTCGGCAATGGTGCTAAAAGAGCTAAAGAACTTTATCCATACAGGTGAAAGCCTGGAAGCTGCCGTGATTACCATCCCTGCTTCCTTCGATACCATTCAGTCGAACGCAACAAAAAAAGCAGGCTACGAAGCCGGCTTTAAAGAAGTAGTGCTTTTACAGGAACCCATTGCAGCTTCGCTGGCCTATTTCAACGACAGCAAAAAGGGAGTTCCGGAAAAAGGCCATTGGTTGGTGTACGATCTTGGAGGCGGAACATTTGATGTTGCCCTCGTTAGCATCATCAACGGAGAATTGCGTGTTGTAGACCACGAAGGCAACAACTTCCTTGGCGGATTGGATTTTGATTCTGCTATAATCGAACAACTCGTTGTTCCAAAAATCATCCAGTTCACCGGCGATGCATCCATTGAAGAAAAGTTGCGCAACCGCGACGGTGAGCTCGAAAAGCTCTTCTACATCTTATTGCACAAAGCAGAGGAAGCAAAGAAAGAGCTATCGCAGCAGGAGGAAACCGAAATTGAATTCACGCTGCCTCAAACTGGTGAGGACATGTTCGTGATGATCAGACGAAGTGATTTCAATGCAATCATTCACGAACGCATTGCTTCAACTGTTGGCTTGATCAATTCAATCCTGCAGCGAAACAACCTACAATCATCGGCCATCAGCAATATTATAATGGTTGGCGGCTCTACCTACATTCCGTATGTGCGGGAGCTGGTAGCAAAAGAAACGGCCATTACCCTCGCATTTGATACCGATCCAACAACAGCCATTGCCGTTGGTGCGGCTTATTATGCAGGTTCCAAGCCAAGTACTGTTGTAGCAACAGAAGGGGGAGATAATGAAGTTCGTAGCGATGTCATTTCAGACCGGAGAGTAAAAGCCGTGTTTCAAACCGTGAGCAGTGAAGAGGAGGAGCTTTACATGGCTGTTCCCGAAGAAGGCGATTTCAGTAACGTCTATTATCGCATTACCCGCGATGATGGCGGGTATGATTCGGGGATAAAAAAAGTCGAGAAACGCATTTCCGAATTCTTGCCGCTGCAGAAGCTCACGATGAACCGTTTTACTATCCGATTTTTCGATGAGCAAAACAATGCAGTTGCGGTTCAGCATCCGCCCATTGATATCATGCACGGCAAGTTCAACGTGGCAGGCCAGCCACTGCCAAATGATATTTGCCTGGAGGTGGATGATTATGAAAACAACAGCACCAAATTGCAGGTCATCTTTGAACGCAACGACATTTTACCGCTGAAGAAAACGATCTATAAAGAAATAACCCGCACGATCAAAAAAGGCAGTGCCGATGAAATTGTGATCAATGTTTTGGAAGGAACAAGGCATAGCCGTCCGCACAGCAACCTGGTAATCGGAGCCATCGAGATCAAAGGCAGCCAATTAAAAACAGATCTGGTGAAAGGCTCCGATGTAGAGATCAAATTTGAAATGAATGAAAGCCGCGATCTCACCATCACCGCGTACCTGGCCATGAGCGAACAGGAATTTAAAAACGTGTTCAGCACGTCGGAAAAATATGTGAGTGTGGCGCGGTTGAAAGATGACGTGAACAGCCTGGTAAGGGAAATGCGCCGCGAAATGCAGGATGAAAAGGCTCGCGACGATGACGAAAACGAATGGATGCAGGAACTGCGTCAATGCATTTTTGAAGCCGAGAAACTGCAGCAGCGATTGGTGCGAATGAAGGAAAGTGATATTACCGACGAGAAATACGAGATCAGTGAAGCAAGGCGACGGATCTCTTCCCGCTATGATGCCTTGGGAAAAGACCAGCGCATATTTGCCTTGCAGGCGGACTACTTCAACCATAAAACATTCATCGAAGAAAACCTGCCCGATGTGGAATTTGACCGGGATAAGATGATGAATGATTTCGACCGCATCACGCAGGACGAAGCGCAGTTTCTGAAAGCAAAAAGCCCCGCTGTGCTGCGAACCAAGATTGATGCACTGGAACTCTTGCGCCGGCGGGTATATGCCAACACAAGGCATTACATCATCGATTTCTTTTTGTACTTCGCTTCCATACCGCTGAACAATTATCAAAAGCCACACATTGCTTCCACGCTGATCAAGCAAGGCGAGGAAGCGCTGGCTAACCAGCAGTTCAGCCAATTGCGAACAACGATGATCAATCTTTCGCACCAGCTGCATGGCGACGAACCCGAATACGAGAAAATTAAAATAAAAGGAACCGGCATTGGTTAATACCGTTACTACATACCGTTCGCCAGTGCGGCTGGTGAAGCACACGGCGGAAGACGTTGATGTTTATTCATCGCAGGCAATCAGCAGGGCCCGTAAAAAAATGATGGCCGAGATTGCGCTTGCCGGTGATGAAGTGGTAATTGATGATGTGGCTTATTCCCGCAACGATGCCTCTACTTTGTTAGATGTAATCACGGAGGAGAACTGGAAAACGCACAGTATCATCTATGTGCAAAAAGGGCTGTTGAATTTCCTGGAGAAAGAGGAGTTCAACGACGAGGAGATGCGAAAGGCCGATGCCTACCTGTACAACGCTCCTTTCGTTGCTGCGGTTTCCCCCTACTTTGCTCACTCCTTTAATTCGGTATCAGGAAAGCTCATTCGACAGGAAAATTTTGATGAACTCTATAAGTTGCTGAACTACCAAGGCTATATTCTCCCTGAGCACAGCCATGAGGCCTATCAAAAGATTCGTACTTACCTCGATGAGTTGAACTATACGCTACGCAACCTGAGCTGGGAAAAATTTAGTGCTGATGAAAGCATCCTGCATTTTATTTTTTCCGACGAGTGGCGGCGTTTTCTGAATAAACTGCCTTCTGCTTTCACCAGTCTTCGCGATGAGTTGGTGGAGCACATGATCGGCATTGTTCTTCGCTTTCAGCATAAAGCCACCTGGTATTATTTGCACCGTGTGCTGGTGCAGCTAAAGGGCGTTGAAACAAATGACTTCAATCGTTCGGAAATAGAACGCATTGATAAAGTCATTTACGAGAACAGCAAGATCGAAGGCAATCGCGGCACCCAAACAACTCCACGGAAGAATGATGAAGTATCAACCGGGCGGATCATCTGGTGGGCGGTTTGGATTGTGCTCATTATTATTCGGGTAGCTACCTGTAATAACAATAACAAAACCACCTATAACTTTCAGGGCAGTGAGGCACTTGAACGACTTCAGCAAATACGATCGGCAAGGGTTGACGAGAAAAAAACGGAAGCGCAATTACTGGATTATATGGATTCGCTTAGCCAAGTACAAAGTTTGTCCGTCAATGATCCAACTTACATCATGCAAACCGGCAATCAGCCATTTGCTTCCATTGCCGACGTTTTTCCTGTCTTTGGACCGGACACCGTTTACATCACCAACAACACCGGTTTTGATTGCGTAGCGCTTCTTAGTGAGAGCCGCATGAGGTCATTTGAGACGAACCTTAGTGTGCTTCCTAAAATAGCAGCAGTTTATATTAAGAAAGGGGATGTCTATAAGTTTCCTTATTCTCCTTCTGATGACAAAAGATTTTATTTTCTGTTCGGTGAAAAATGGGGTAGCTTAAAATCCACGGCCGAAATCATCATCCGAACAGGAAACAGGTATGCAAATATGGATGAGGGGAAGCAGTTAGTTATGCTGTATGAATTTTTTAGTAATAAGAAGCCGGTGAAACAGAATTATCTGCAGCAGGCGGTGTTCATTCAAAAAGCAACTTCTGATCGCAACGAAGAAGAGTTTCAGTATCTCAACAATCCATATGACGCAGCGCTGAATGACGCAACTCACATAAAACTGGTGCAAAAGAACAAGAGATTTGCAGTGGAAGCAAAGGGAAGTTTGTTAGTGAAAGAGGAACGGAAACGTGATTAATTGGTGCAGTGCTGCTTACATTTATCAAGCATGGAAACGGCTTACACTATTTCCCCTTTAGGCGATTCTGCGTTGCTGGTTGATTTTGGAAATATCATCGATGAAGCGATCAACCGAAAGGTGTTGCAGCTTTTTCAACGATTAAAAGATGCCTCTCCGGCTTTCACGGATGTTATTCCCGCCTACAGTTCGGTAGCGTTATATTACGATGTGCTGGCACTGAGCACTTCTCACCAAACTGCTTTCGATGCAGCAAAAGCAATCGTGATGCCTTTTCTGCAGGAAGAAAAATCTGTGTCGGAATACTCATCATGCCACATCAAAATTCCCGTCTGCTATGCAAATAACTTTGCACCGGATTTGGAAGAAATTGCCTTTCAGAAAGGCTTGTCTTCCGAACAAATTATTCAACTCCATACAGCAAAATCGTACCGTGTCTACATGATTGGCTTTCTGCCCGGCTTTGCTTATATGGGAACAGTAGATGAACGGCTGGCTACTCCACGACGAGCACAACCTCGCAAAAACATCCCGCCCGGTTCAGTGGGCATTGCTGGTAAACAAACAGGTATCTATCCCTTAGCTTCACCCGGTGGATGGAACATTATTGGCCGAACGCCATTAAAGCTGTTTGATAGTGAAAGAGAAAATCCCGTGTTATTGCAACCCGGCGATGAAATCAGTTTTTATTCAATTACCGAAGATGAGTTTGCAGATTATCAAGGCAGGCATATTTGATACGGTCCAGGATCTGGGACGGTACGGTCATCAGCATTTGGGCATCAACCCCGGTGGCGCCATGGATCGTTTTTCCGCCCAACTCGCCAATGCTTTATTAGGAAAAGATCTGGACAAACCGGTCATTGAATGCCATTATCCCGCTTCGACAATTTTGTTTCAAAAGTCAACCATCATTTGTTTCACTGGCGCTGATTTTATGCCGGTGATAAACGAATCCACTATCCCACTTCATCAACCTGTTATCGTTCCGTCTAATTCCGTTCTGCAATGGAAAGGCTTGCGGCAGGGAGCTCGCTCCTATCTCTCGTTTCTGGATGATTTAGCGCTGGATTCATGGTTGAACAGTTACAGCACAAACGGTATGGCTGGCGCTGGTGGACATAAAGGAAGAAACCTTTTAAAAGGAGATATTATTTCCTTCGCTAGGAAGAAATTAGCAAGAGATGTCAGCGATAAGGTTACTGTTTTACCATGGCGCTATCACGATGAAGGCAAACCAACAAACACCATCGGGTTTATAAACGGCAATGAATGGATCTGGCTTACGGCAAACAGCCAGCAACAATTTTTGGAGGAAGGCTTTCGCATAACCCCTGCATCGGATAGAATGGGCTATCGCCTCGAAGGTAAACCGCTTGAAACGTCTATACGAGAGCAATTGGTTTCCTCAGCGGTGAGCTTCGGAACCATTCAACTACTTCCCAACGGTCAGCTGATTGTGCTGATGGCCGATCATCAAACAACGGGTGGCTATCCAAGGGTCGGACATGTGATCAGTGCGCATTTGCCAAAGCTTGCGCAAAAGAAAGCCGGCGATGAAATAAAATTTATTCCAATGGCAGTGGAAGCGGCACAGGAAAAATGGGTTCAGCAGCAACAATATTTGACCCGGTTGCAGAAGACCTGTAATTTGAAAATGCAAAATTGGTTGAATGCACATTGACATCAATTGCGATATGGGTGAAGGTATTGGCAGGGATGCGGAGATCATGCCATACATCACATCCGCCAACATTGCCTGCGGCTATCATGCAGGCTACGAAGAAACAATGCGGGCCACTGCGCTACTGGCAAAAAGCCACGGCGTTCATGTAGGTATACATCCTTCCTTTTTCGACCAGAAAAACTTTGGCCGCACAGAAATGGCCTGCACGCCGGAAGAAGTTTACGAACTTGTCAGCAAACAGCTGATCCTTTTCAAACAAGTAACGAAAGATATTGATGTAGTCATTCATCATGTAAAACCTCATGGCGCCTTGTATAACATGGCGGCAAGAGAAGCAAGCCTTGCCGAAGCAATTTGTACTGCCGTGAAAGACTTTGATGAAAGATTGGTTCTTTATGGCTTAAGCGGATCGCACCTGATTAGCGAAGCAAATAGACTTGGCTTACAAAATATGCAGGAAGTGTTTGCTGACCGTACGTACGGGGAGGATGGCAGCCTCACACCAAGGTCAAAACCCGATGCTTTGATTGAAGACGAAGAAGCCGTCGTAAAACATGTAATGCAGATGGTTGAAGAAAAAACAGTGACAACAATTGCAGGAAAGCAAATTCCCATTCATGCCGATACCGTATGCATTCATGGTGATGGAAAGCATGCTGTCCTTTTTGCAAAAAGGCTCCATGCTGCACTTCAAAAATTTATTTCGTGAATAAGAAAGCAAATTCAGGTGCTATCCTAGGTGCCGCTTTCCTCATGGCTACTTCAGCCATCGGCCCCGGGTTTCTTACACAAACCACCAGGTTTACATCTGAGCTGCTGGCTTCATTTGGTTTTGTCATTCTCGTTTCGCTGCTGCTTGACATTGGCGCACAAGTCAACATCTGGCGCATCATTACAGTAAGCAACAAAAGGGCGCAGGACATTGCCAATACCCTACTGCCCGGCCTCGGCGTTTTTCTTGCCCTACTAATTGGCTTTGGCGGTTTGGTTTTTAATATCGGAAATATTGGAGGCACGGGTTTGGGCTTGAGTGCACTTACCGGCCTTGATGTAAAAACAGGCGCTGTAATTAGTTGTGTGCTTTCACTTTGCGTGTTTTGGTACAAGCAGGCAGGTAACGCCATTGATGTTGTAGTGAAAGCATTGGGCATCCTAATGATCATCTTCACGATTTATGTTGCCATCAGCTCGCAGCCACCTATTGGCGAGGCCTTGTACCGAACCGTATGGCCGAAAGTGATTGACGAATTAAAAATCGTAACGCTGGTTGGCGGTACAGTTGGTGGCTATATCACTTTTGCCGGTGCTCACCGGCTGCTTGATGCAGGCATTGCTGGCAAGGCATCCCTTCCGCAAGTCACCCGTAGCTCCATTCAAGGCATTCTCATTACTTCCGTCATGCGGTTCGTGTTGTTCTTTGCAGCGCTGGGAGTTGTGTGGACTGGTGTTAAACTAAATGATGCAAATCCTGCAGGTTCTGTCTTCCAGGCTGCAGCAGGTAACCTTGGGTACCGCTTCTTTGGATTTGTCATGTGGTGCGCTGCTATCACCTCGGTTGTAGGTGCCTCATATACATCTGTCTCTTTTTTTAAAACACTGCATCCGGCCATTGAAAAGCGAAGTCGGATTTTGGTTAGTCTTTTTATCATTTCATCTACCATCATTTTCGTTTTAGTAGGTAACCCAGTAAAACTTCTAATACTTGCCGGCGCAGTAAACGGACTCATTCTGCCCATTGCCTTAGCCGTTATTTTGCTGGCTGCCGGAAACCGGAAGATCATTGGCGATTATGACCATCCCGTATGGATGCAGATTGCTGGTTGGATAGTGGTAACCATTATGACATGGTTAGGTTATACTATTATCAAAACTAATATTGTACAGCTGCTTTGATGGTTGAACTTTAGAAGCCGTTCATCCGTTATATTAGCCTTCCAACCAAACCTGAATGGAAATAACTGACTGGCTAAAACACACGGACGATAAAACGCTGCAAAAAGCAGCACACGAGAAAATCACTCGTCTCCAAGAAATAGAAGATGATATTCCAGGTGTTATCATTGTACATAACCTCATGGACGACTCCATTGTTTACCTGTCCAAACGAGGCAGGGATATCTTAAAGGTGACACTGGAAGAAGTTCGTCTGCCGCATTTTGATTACCACAAACGCTTCTTTAACCCGGAAGATTTTCCCGATTATGCGCCAAAGATTTTGGGTATGGTGCAGCGCAATGCCGATGATGAAATTGTAACTTTTTTTCAGCAGGTACGGCCCTCCAAAAACGCACCTTGGAAATGGTACTCTACGTCCATCAAAATCTTGTTGCGTGATAATGATCGCAAGCCTGTGTTGGCTATCAGCGTTGCTCTCCCGATTGATGAAGAGCATTACTTCACGCCCAAAATTGAGCGGCTGCTGCAGGAGAATAAATTCCTGAGGGATAACCAAACATTGTTTTTATCGTTAAGCAAGCGGGAAATAGAGGTTCTTCGGTTATTGGCTTCGGGCTATAATTCGCAGGAGATAGCAGAGAAGCTGCACATTGCTGAAGCCACGGCTAAAACTCACCGGAAAAACATTCGTAGCAAGCTAAATGCAGAATCGAATTTTGAGTTAATGCAGTTTGCGCAGGCGTTCAATTTGATTTAGGGTTTCTTCAGATCGTATTGCATTTGCAGCTTCAACACGTATTGCACACCAACCACCGGCGTGGAGTTATGAATGATTTGGTCGAAGTTGGATTGATCAATCTTCTCGTAGTAAAAGGTTTTGTTGGTGCGCTGCTGTTTTTTGTAAAGAACAATATTCTCCGTGCTGGTTGTTACATCCGACGTTTCAAACGCTTCGTAATTCTGGTATTGTGTATTTGGATAAACAGCATAAAAGTTTTCGGTAACAATCTTTCCTGTTTCTGAAACGGCGGCTGGTGATAAGCGTAAATAGCCTGCCTTTTTCTGCCGGATAACTGTAGCAGCTGCCGCCAGCATCTCTTCATAAATTCGCTGTTGGTCAGAAACAATGTAGTCAACTTTGATGACGTCATAAATCCCGTTTTCCGATGCCAGCTCAATCACTTTGTCAAACATCTGTGTTGCCGCTATCCGAACGATAATGTTCTTCTTGATTTCAAACCCTTTGATGAATTGCGTAGCGGTGTTTCCATTGATTCTGTAATCGTAAATTTTTGTTTGCGTGATAAAGTCCACATAGCTGTGTTTATCTCCAACGCCGATGGTGCGCAGGCCATTGCGAAAGCCGGCAATGCGCTTATTCATGTTTTCATTGGCTGTCTTGATGGTTGGCGCTTCTTCGTTCAGCCCCAGCATCACCAGCATGCTGTCGGCAGCAGCATTAAATAAAATATCGGCTGAAACATAGAGCAGTGAATCCTTTACAAACACGGAGCGGGTTTCGCCATCGATGTCATAGTTGCGATTAGAAGAATACCGGTCGCGGTAGGCTTGGTTACCACTGATTTGGGCGGCTGCAGTTGAGCACAGAAGATGAATCAGCAGGAAGGAAAATAAACTCTTCATAAACAGTAGTTTGGTTGGTAGCCAGATAGAAACGAAAGATAATGGAAAGACGCAACTGGCAAAATGCTTAAGGGTTTAATTAGCCATTTTCGGGTTTTGTATGCCCAAAAACCCCTTTTGTGAAAAAAAATTTCTTTCCCCTTTTGGAGATTTTACGTTTGTGCCTGATTAAAAACATGCATCTCCAATTACCAAAATACAAGATTATGAGAACGTTGTTCCTCCTGCTTTTTGTGTTGGCCGTTAGTGTAGCTAACGCACAAACCATTTCCGGCACAGCCAAAGACGATGCCGGCACTCCAATGTCAGGTGCTACGGTAGCCCTGGTAAAAGCAAAAGATACTTCCGTCGTAAAATTGGCTGTTGCTTCCGGCAATGGTGCTTACTCGTTCACCGGTGTTCAGCCAGGCGACTATCGCATTATGATCAGCAGCGTTGGATACAATGCCGCCTTATCATCTGCCTTCACATTAGGCACTGCTGATGTTACAGCGCCTTCTGTAGCCGTTACAAAAGCTGCTGCTGACTTAAAAGCTATTACCGTTACAGCTCGCAAGCCAATGGTAGAAGTAAGAGCTGATAAAACCGTATTGAACGTAGAAGGTACGATCAATGCCGCTGGCTCTGATGGATTGGAATTGTTGCGCAAGGCGCCAGGTGTTACTGTTGACAAAGACGAGAACCTGACGGTGAACGGAAAGAACGGAGTACAAGTGTATGTTGACGGACGTCCAAGCCCTTTAACTGGTGCTGACCTGGCCAACTTCTTGAAGTCAACACAGTCTTCCCAAATTGAAGCCATCGAAATTATTACCAACCCATCTGCTAAATATGAAGCGGCTGGTAACGCTGGTATCATCAATATCAAACTGAAAAAGAACAAGGCTTTTGGTACGAACGGTTCAGTGAATGCCGGTTACTCAGTGGGTGTATTCTCCCGTTATAATGCTGGTCTTAACCTGAACTACCGCAACAAGGCCATCAACCTGTATGGTACGTACAGCTACTCTATTGGTCCAAACAACAACAACATCAACCTGACACGTACGGTGTTGGATACATTGTTTGAATCAAAAGGTCGCTGGATCTTTGATAACCTAAGCCACAACTTTAAGGTTGGTGCAGACTACACCATCAACAAAGCTTCTTCTATTGGTGTGATGGTGAACGCAACCACTGCGCAACCACAAGGCCGCAACGTAAGCCGCACGCCAATTTCATACAAGCCAACAGGTGTTGTGGATAGAGTACTGGTTGCTGATAACAGCTCTGACCTTGATCGTTATAACTATAACCTGAACCTGAACTACAACTTCAACGGTGCTAAAGGTCAGTCGCTGCAGATAAACGCAGACCGCGGATACTTTAACAACGACAACAACCAGTTCCAGCCGAACTACTATTTCGGTCCGAATGGTGACTTCCGTAACTCGGTGATTGTTCGCATGATTGCGCCAACCATTATCGAGATCAATTCCGGGAAAGTGGATTGGGAGCAAAATTTCCATGGCGGCAAGCTGGGTATTGGCGGAAAAATATCTTTTGTAGATACAGACAACGATTTCCGTCGCTTTAATGTGAACGGCAGCAGTGAAGTGCTGGATGTTGACCGCAGCAACCGCTTCATCTACAAAGAAAACATCAATGCCGGTTACCTTAACTGGAACAAAGCTTACAAGGGTGTGATGGTGCAGGCTGGTCTGCGTGTGGAAAACACCGTAGCAAAAGGCAACAACCCTGGCGCTAATAATTCCAAGTTCAATTTCAACCGTAACTACACGAACTTTTTCCCAAGTGCAGCTGTTACGTTCAATAAGAATCCAATGAACCAGTGGACTGTCAGCTACAGCCGTCGCATTGACCGCCCTGCTTACCAGGATTTGAATGAATTTGAAATGAAGTTAGATGAGTATACTTTCCAAAAGGGTAACTCTCAACTACAACCACAGTTTACCAACAGCGTGGAGTTGACCAACGTTTACAAATACCGTTTAACAACCAAGCTTGGTTACAGCCACGTATCTGACCTGTTCACGCAGATCATTGATACCGTTGATAAATCACGTTCTTTCCTGATCAAGAAAAACCTGGCTACGCAAAAGATTGTGAGCCTGAATGTGAGCTATCCGTTCCAATACAAAAACTACAGTGTATTTGCTAACCTGAATGCGAACTACAACATGAACAAGGCAAACTTTGGTGCAGGCCGTACGATTGATGTAAATGCTTTTGGTGCTACCCTGTTTGCACAAAACAGCCTTCGCTTTGGCAAGGTGTGGACAGCGGAATTAACAGGTGTATACGTTGCACCAACCATCTTCCAGGGAACGTTTAAGTCAAAAGCTATGGGTGGTGTAGATGTTGGTTTGCAGAAGCAGATCTTTAAAGGCAACGGTACTATCAAGCTTTCTGGAACAGACATCTTCCAGACCTTCCGCTTCCGTGCAACATCTGATTTTGCCGGACAGGTAACGCAGGTGAGAGCTCGTTGGGAAGCAACTCAATTCAAGATCAACCTGAACTGGCGCTTTGGTAGCACTACCGTTAAAGCTGCCAAACAAAAATCAGGTGCTGCTGAAGACGAGAAGAAAAGAGCCGAGCAATCAGGTGGTGGCCTGGGTATTGGCAATAACTAATCAATCATAGGAAAAAGGCACGGATGAAAGTCCGTGTCTTTTATTTTTGAATCAATTCCGTTTCATGAAAATACCTTCATTAATGAACAAGCGGCGCTACAGCTTTGGACGAGTGTTCTGGATTACGCTTGCCGTCTATCTTTTCTTCATGTTTGTGGGGCTGGTTGCTATGTATGTATCGCCAGCTATGAACACGGCTCCCAACTGGCAGAAGATATTAAGCTGGCATAACTTGCTGAACCAGTCGTCCAGTATCTTGTTCTTCGCGGTATTTTATTATGTTACGCTGAATATGTTTTACCGATTATTCGCCGGTAAACATAAAACCGTGCAGTTTATTCAGCCGGCCATGATTGGCTTCCTGATGTTGGCGGTGTACTATATCCTTTCTTACTGGTTCATGAAGTCAACGAAGTTTCAGCTTTCGGTGAACAACAGCAAAATCGAAAATGAACTGACCCTTGGAGTGATGGTGTTTTCTTACATCATCTCTTCGATTTTCATCATTGGTTTTTCTCTCCTTCTCTCCTACCTCACCTACCTGCGTGATGAAAAAAAGCAGCGGAAGGTTTTGGAAGAACAAAAGATGCAACTGGAAGTAGAAAAGTCGCAGGCCAATTTCAACTTTTTGAAGGCACAGATCAACCCGCATTTCCTGCACAACACCCTGAATTTTTTATATGCTAAATCGCTGCCTTATTCGGCTGAACTTTCGGAAGGCATCCTGACCTTGTCCGATATCATGCGCTATGCTTTGGGGCCAGCCGCAAGAGATGGTAAAGTGATGCTCAAAGATGAAATTGAGCATGTGCGAAATGTGATCAAAATAAACCAGCTCCGTTTTTCCAATAACCTGAACGTGCAGTTTGATGTGAGCGGCGTAGTGAACGGTGCTACCATCGTTCCTTTTATTCTTATCACCATTGTAGAAAACGCCTTTAAGCATGGTGATTTAAAGAGCTGCGATCAGCCCATTGACATTAAGCTGAACGTAGAAAACGGCACAATGCATTTCTTCTGCCGCAACAAAAAGAAAACCGGCCCTAAGGAAATATCAACAGGCATTGGCTTGGATAACATCAAAAAACAACTCGATTTGACCTACGCCAGAAATTATTCATTAAATGTAAAAGACGAAGCCGAATTTTACACCGCAGAACTAACCATCAATGCCATATGATCAACTGCTTAATTGTTGACGACGAACAGCATGCCATCGACATACTGGTTCACTACGTAAGCCAAACGCCTTACCTGCACCTGGCTGCTTCTAACACCAATCCCATTGAAGCCTTGCAGATTGTCAATACTCAAAAGATTGATCTCATCTTTTTAGATATTCAAATGCCCGAACTCACGGGCATTGATTTTATTAAAGCTATCCAGGGAAAGGCTGAAGTTATTTTGACGACAGCGTACAGCGAGTTTGCCCTGGAAAGCTATGAGCTGAACGTGGTGGATTATTTGCTAAAACCCATTCGCTTTCCCCGCTTTTTGCAAGCCGTACAAAAGGTGGCTGATGAAGCATCCGAGCGGCAGGGCGAGCAGCACACCATGGACCTGGAAGATGATTACATTTTTGTAAAGACGGAATCAAAAGGAAAACTGCTGAAAATAAACCTGCACGAGATCGACTATATCGAGGGCATGAAGAATTATGTGGCTATCTTTTGCGGCGGTAAAAAAACCCTGGTGTACACCAGCATGAAAGAACTGGAAGAGCGTCTCCCACACAAAAGCTTTATTCGTGTACACAAGTCCTTCATTATTCCTATCGCAAAAATCACCGGTATTGAAGGCAATTTGCTTCGCCTGAAAAATGTAACGGCGGAAGTGCAAATCGGCGAGAGCTACAAAGCTGACCTGATGGAGATTATCCGGAATAAGATGATTCAATAACTGCTTTATCCGAGCGAACGGGTTCATTTCCCTGTCTAAGGTTTTTGAGCATTACGTAGCAACCAATGATGCTTCCCACAGCCACAAACACGTAATAAGGGGTAAGTGGGTCCCACTTGTTTTCCAAACTAAAGTTTGCTACGGCCGCAGTGCCAACAATCAATACAAGTCCATAGGTGATGCCTTTCACCAACATCATCACACTGAGCACATAGCCCCAGGCGTTTTTCTTCCAGAGCAGCACAACAGCCAGTATCATGGTCGTGATGACAAAGGAAAGATCCAAAGCAAAAATAAGGGGTGGCGCTGCCGGCAGCTTTTGCGAAGTAAGATAGCCGAGGCATTGGCTTAATTCGAAAATAGCCAGTGGTATAGCCAGGGCTAACAAGTATACACCAATGGCTTTTGTTGGCGTGGTTTCAGAAAACTTGCGCCGGATGTTTTGTACATCAAAATGATATAGCCCGAACACGAGTCCATACATACTCATTGTAAACAAGCCTACATAAAGCAGGAAGAAATGATTGAACTGCGCCCCAAACAAGTAAAAAGCATAGTTGTACAACGTATAGCTTAATAAGCCCATCCAAAAAAGTTGTGCTTTCTCGCTGCCTTTTTTGGCCAAGTGAAGTGAAATAAATAACGCTGGGCTTACCACCAACAAACTAACCAAGTCATTCCCAAACCAGGCCGCTTTTATGGTTTCTGTATCCCGGTAAGCATCCGGCCAAATCAATCCGCCTGCTGATGCCAGGACCATGGCAACTAGAATGAAATAGGAAAGCCAGTAAGGTCCCTTGTAAGTTGGCTTACTCATCTTCGAATCTTTTTGGCGTGTTGTATTCAATATCGGTAATGATGATTTTAAACCAGGTGAAATCACCGTCTTTTAATTTCCAGGTCACTTCTGATTCCAGTGGCATACGAATGCCGTTTAAAACACCATAACGGGTGTTGATGACTTCCCATTTTTCCCGTTTGGCTTTCTCGTCGCTGTCTTTATAACGATCGGCCTGGCAGGCGACCAAATCGCCTTCTTCCGTAAAACGAAACATAACTGTACCGCTTACGTCGTTGAGATGTATCGTTGCCCTGGCAGTTGTTTCATCTATGGCTTCCCATGCAATGGACGGATGTAAGGCAGCAAATGGTGACCAGCAGATCTCTGATAAAAGACGTTGCGCAGCGCTTTCATTCAGCTTCGGAGCATCAGTTTGATTGACGATGGGGATCAACGAGAAGGCTTTGATTTGCATAGCTGCTTTTCCGTTCTCCAAACGATCTCTCCCTGTCACAGGCACCAGCGGCATCATGTTCATCTTTACTTTCCAGATAAAAGCTGGCTTATCCCAACGGAAGTACTGCACAGCCGACGCTTCCACCCAGTTGTTTGATTCAGGCTTTAAGCGCATGAGCCCTTTCTGCTTTAGCCGCACCGACTGCGTCATTTCTTTGCCAAGGATTCCACTTCGCCGCAGCCATTTTTGTACAGGAACAGGAAGGCCACTGAGCCGCTCCTGGGTTATCATTGTATTGGCGCTGATTGGTTCTGATAAAAAGGTATCAATTTCCTTATTAACACTTTTTGTAAACTTCCATTCGGCCAGCGAAACCAGTACAGGCAATAGAACTAAAATATTTGCGATGGTCCCCCATTTTGCGTCCTTCCAATACAAAACAATTAGCGCTTGTGATACCAAAACGGCTGCCAGTCCCGGCATCCACCAATCTCTGTGCAGCAAAAACCCAATTGCAGTTGCCAGGAAAGTTGCGCAAGCTGCCAGCCAAAGCGCACCTGAAATAGTGCTAACGGGCTTGGAAAGCGGGATCATTGTTTCGCCTGAAAACCCCGAAATGGTTGCGAGGTTAAATTCCCTGACAAAACCCATCAGGTGAATTAAACCGTGAATAGCAAGAATAAAAACCAAGGCCCATTTCATCGTTTGAAGTTTCGACAAAGCTTGGCTTTACCCTGCACCAGGAAAATGACGCCTGTCAGTAGCGTTGATGATTGTTACAGCGTTTACCTTTTTGCGAACGGCTCTCCGGCACCGGTTGCGGAAATAACGTTGTATTCAAGGCGGGTGGCTGTTTGGTGGTCGGGAACCGACACGGTTTGCTTTTGCTTGCTTTTGATATTACTGAAGCTGATGGTGCGTTTGTCCAGCACGTCATTATCATCGTTGTAGTAAACCACTTCTACCACCGCTTTTGCTATGGTTTCGCTGCTTCGATTGGTGAGTGTGGCCTTTGCGCCTTTAATGCCCATCATCCAGTCGTTCGGTATGTCAAAGCCAACGGTTACCATTTGCGCCAAGCTGGAACCAGCTTCCCTGCGCACCGATCTGCGTTCGCCATTTTCTTCTTCTGACGGTCTTGCTTCCTCCTTCTTCTCTTCGGGTTTTTTGCGGAAGAGGTCGGCAATCTTATCCTTCAGTTTTTTCTTTTCTTTTGGGGCTTCGGCGGTAACAGGCTCCGGTTTCTTTTCTTCAACGGTAACTGTTTCATCATTTACTTCCGAAGTCGGAGGAACTTCTTGGTCTTTTGGAGCATTAACCGGTGACGTTGGGACTTGTTCTCGCGGATTTGATTTTGATGCAAGCGGCTTTTCCTCTTTTGGAATCACAGTGTTTTTCTTCTGCTTTTGTTTGCTGTCGACAGATGATTTGCCTGCTGTTTGCGTATCGGTGGTTTCTTCTACGCTATCTGTTCCCAACTCATTTTGTACAGGCACCTGCGCCGATTGCTGTTGCATTGTAGTTGCGCTATCGTCATCGCCTGGCTGTAGAATTGTCCACGCCGCATAAGCACTACCTACAAGCAGGCATGCAAGGAAGACAGCTTTCGGAGAGATAGCCGGCTTCTTCTTTGTTTTCTTCTGGTACAGCCAGTTCGTGTAGTCGGTTTCTACTTCGTCGAGGCTTTTAGCGTACGTTGTTTTTAACGCCGCTGGTTCTTCTTTTGGCAAAGAGGATGATGGCGGGAATGTCGGTCTTTCCTGTTCGTAATACTGCTCTGATGAAAAGGAAGGTTTAGGGGTTGGGTCTTCTTTACTAGCATTGGATGGCATGGACACAAAGACTTTCTTTGGTCCTGCAGATTGTACTGGTTTTACAACGGATTCTTGAACAGGTGCAGGCGTGGAGGCTTGTGTTTGTTTGAGAAAGGAAAGGTGTGGCTGCAAGGCCGGGATCTCCTGCGGATAGTACCAGCCGGCACTTCGGCCTTCGATCCAGATTAAGTCAAAAGGCTTCAGGTCAAACTGAAGAAGTTCTTCTAAACTGTAAGGACCGGTTTGCTGGTTACTGCGAAGCAGGAGATAAACCTTTTGCATAATCATGCGGTTTTAAATGGCCAAGAGCTATATCCGCAAAACGCAGCAAAAGTCAATTTGGTATGCAAACTTGTCTTAAAGATTCGTGAAGGCTTAAAGCTTCATCCCACAGCCCTGGTAAATTTTTCCGCCGTGATGGAGGGTAATCTTGTTTGTGTAGATAAAATCGCTCATACCGTCGCTGCAGAAATAAGGTGAAATAATCACACGGAGGGAATCGGATGTTGTCTGGTAAACCGTTTCGTTTCTCTGTTGATTAACGGCTGAAATTTTCACGCGGAGTGGTTCTGTCCAATCGGGCATGCTGACGATAATGGAATCCCGTTTATTGATCTCTACACTCCAAAACGGCTCAGTACCCACGGCAAACAAAACAGCGCCTGCATTTTTCTTATCCATCCAGACTTTATTTGCCGACGCTGGTGTCAGTTTCGAAAGGGAGTATTTTTTGTTCTGTCGCGGACTGAAGTATTGCAATGTATCACCTTTCCATACGTAGCGTCCCCGGGCCAACTGGTCTTTGTAAAGCCAGATAAAACCCTGCGACGGCGCCCAGGTTCCTTCGGTAATAACGATGCTGTCTTTTTTACCTACATACTCCTCCTGTAGCCTGAATGTGTTAGCGTAAAATGCAATCGTATGAAGTATTCTGGTGTTCGCGTCGTATGGCAAAAGAAACTGGTAAATGCCGGATGGCTTTTTGATGGCAGGAGCCAGGGAGTGGTAAGAAGTCGTGTCTTTTGCGAAGCTTACTGTCGTATCAATTTCGGCTTCCGGGGGTGGGCCTGAAATAACAGAACCGTTCGTTCCGGGGGATGGTGTTTTCTCTTCTGCTTCGCTGCCGCAAGCAGCTATCAAAACCAAACAAAGAAAACTCCACCACCGCATAAACACTGTTTATAGACAGATTGAAAAACTTATGCCATGAAAAAGCCTGTTCAGCTTCGCAAAGGGCCTGTATAAAACTGGGGATTCCGAAAACAAAAATCCCCACCGTAGTGAGGATTTTTAATATAAGATTAGAAAACGATTAATCTAAAACCTTAACGCCTTTTGCAGAGAACTGGATGTCTTTTTCAGCGCCTTTGATCTTGGCGATTTCTTCTTTTGATTTACCGGCGTCTTCCGCATAGTGCTTGCGCATTTCTTCCGATGTTTCTTTCACAGTAGCGTTTCCTTCAATCAATACCGTTTTACCTACAATATTCTCCGGCATTAAGAATGCATGGTTTTTTACTCTGACCATCATTGGCGACCCGTCTTTTCTTTCTACTTTAATCCAGCAGCCTTCGGCTTTACAAACTTCAACTACCTTGCCTTTAACCTGGCCTTCAAACTGGTTTTCTACCAATTTGTTTTTGATGTCATCAGCAGCAATCGCTTTTTCATCGGCTGATACGGCGCCATAAACAACACCTTTCGCAGCAGGCACTTTTTCTTTGTCTTGTGCATTAGCACCGACAGCCAACAATATCAAAGCAGAAAAGAAAATCTTTTTCATTGTATTTCGGTTTTTAGGTAAACAAAGATAACCGCCTCCTCCTGACGCCAAAATGCTTTAACAGGAAATTTTTATATATGGTGAAATGATGGATTTACATACATAAAGATTAAGGGATAAAAAGATGATCATTTCATGCCCGAAGTCCCCTGTTTTCTTTAACCTTTTCTTGCCCAAAAAATGGGCAGATTTTACCCGATTTCTTTGCTAAAATCATTAGCTTTACACCTCAATAATTTTTAAAGAATAGGCGACGAAAAAGCCTAATTTTAAGTCACCTTTCGTATCTAAAAAATCAAAATCATAAACATGTCAAACGCTGAAAAATTAAAAGCACTGAAGCTTACCATGGACAAGATCGACAAAGACTTTGGTAAGGGCAGTGTGATGATGATGAACGAACGCGGAGAGCAAACACAGGAAGTGGTTTCTACCGGTTCTATTGGGCTGGATGCAGCCTTAGGAATTGGCGGTTTACCAAGAGGCCGTGTGATTGAGATCTACGGGCCGGAAAGCTCTGGTAAAACAACCATCGCCACCCACGTGATTGCCGAAGCACAAAAGAAAGGTGGCATGTGCGCAATTATCGATGCCGAGCATGCTTTTGACAGCGTGTATGCACAAAAGCTGGGCGTTGATATTGATAACTTATTAATCTCTCAACCCGACTATGGTGAGCAAGCATTGGAAATTGCTGACCGTCTGATCCTTTCAGGAGCGTTAGACGTGGTGGTAATTGACTCCGTAGCTGCTCTTGTACCAAAAGGTGAATTGGAAGGTGAAATGGGTGACAGCAAAATGGGTCTCCAGGCTCGTTTGATGTCGCAGGCTTTGCGTAAGCTGACAGCCACCATCTCCAAGACGAACACCATCTGTATTTTCATTAACCAGTTGCGTGAAAAGATTGGTGTGATGTTCGGTAACCCCGAAACAACAACCGGTGGTAATGCCCTGAAGTTCTATGCTTCTGTACGTTTGGATATCCGTCGTATGACGCAGATTAAAGACGGCGAAGAAGCGATTGGTAACCGTGTGAAAGTAAAAGTGGTGAAGAACAAAGTAGCTCCTCCGTTCCGCGTAGCCGAATTTGACCTTGTGTTTGGTGAGGGTATCTCCAAGATTGGTGAAATCCTTGACATGGGTGTTGAAATGGGCATTGTGCAGAAGAGTGGTAGCTGGTTTAGCTACGATGGCAACAAGCTTGGCCAAGGCCGTGAAGGTGTAAAATCACTTTTGAAAGACAACCCAGACCTCGCTAACGAACTCGAAGGCAAGATCAGGGCGAAGATCATGGAAATGCAACAGGGCGCAACAGCCTAAACAGACCGATAACAAGTCCCGCCCAAAAGGCGGGATTTTTCTTTCTAAATTCTCAAATAAAATTAGCACGGCCCTTGCAGCCGTAGCTTTGTTATTTCATTACAATCATGGGATTTCAGATTCAGGCTCCATATAAACCGGCGGGCGATCAGCCAACAGCAATACAACAATTGACGGAAGGCGTTTTCGGCGGCGAAAAGCACCAAGTACTGCTTGGTGTGACCGGTTCAGGTAAAACCTTTACGGTTGCTAATGTTATTCAAAACGTGCAGCGGCCTACTTTGGTGCTTACCCACAACAAAACACTGGTGGCGCAGCTTTATGGCGAGTTCAAACAATTCTTTCCCGAGAACGCAGTGGAGTACTTTGTTTCTTACTACGACTACTACCAGCCGGAAGCTTACATGCCCACCACCGATACCTACATTGAAAAGGACTTGAACATCAACGAGGAGCTGGACAAGCTGCGATTGAGAGCTACCACTTCGCTGCTTTCCGGAAGACGTGACATCATTGTTGTAGCATCCGTGAGCTGTATTTACGGTATGGGTAATCCTACTGATTACGAGAGCGGGATCATTCGCATTGCCAAAGGCGAAAAGCTGTCAAGACAAGGATTTTTGCATGCCTTGGTCAATTCTCTTTACAACCGTACGTCTATCGACTTTAACCGCGGTACATTCCGGGTGAAAGGCGATACAGTAGACATCAATCTTCCTTACGTTGACTTTGGTTACCGTGTTACCTTCTTTGGCGACGAGATCGAAGAGATTGAAAGTATTGACGTGCAAAACAGCAAGCGAATCGGCAAACTGGATAATGCTGCTATCTTTCCTGCCAACCTGTATGTGGCACCGAAAGACATGATCCAAAACGTGATGTACGAAATACAGGATGAAATGAGTGCGCAGGTGGAGTACTTCAAAAGTGTTGGCAAATTCATCGAAGCACAGCGCATCAAAGAACGGGTAGAATACGATCTTGAAATGATTCGTGAGCTCGGCTTCTGTAACGGGATTGAGAACTACTCAAGGTTTTTCGATCGCCGCAAACCCGGCACTAGACCTTTCTGTTTGCTTGATTATTTCCCGAAAGACTTTTTATGTGTGATTGATGAGAGCCACCAGACCGTTCCGCAGGTGAGTGGTATGTATGGTGGTGACCGGAGCCGGAAGATCACCCTTGTTGATTATGGCTTCCGACTTCCATCGGCATTGGACAACCGTCCATTAAACTTCCACGAATTTGAAGGATTGATTAATCAAACCATCTACGTAAGTGCAACGCCTGGCGACTACGAACTGGAACAAACCGGTGGTGTGGTGGTAGAACAGGTTGTTCGTCCGACAGGGTTGTTAGAACCGCCAATTGATGTTCGTCCATCCGTAAACCAGATTGATGATTTGTTGGATGAAATTGACAAGCGGGTGAAAAAGGGTGACCGTGTGCTGGTGACAACGCTGACAAAACGCATGGCCGAGGAAATGGACAAATACTTGAAGAAGATTGACATCAAATCCCGCTATATCCACAGCGATATTGACGCTTTGGAACGGGTGGAAATCCTGCGTGATTTGCGCCTGGGCAAAATTGATGTGTTGGTTGGTGTAAACCTTTTGCGTGAAGGTCTTGACTTGCCGGAAGTTTCATTAGTCGCAATTCTGGATGCCGATAAAGAAGGTTTCCTCCGTAACGAACGTTCACTGACACAGACTGCAGGTCGGGCGGCCCGTAATTCGGAAGGATTAGTAATTTTTTACGCCGATAAGATGACCGAGAGCATGCAACGGACCATCGATGAAACCAACCGGCGCCGAGAAAAGCAAGTGGCGTATAATACAAAACATGGCATTACTCCGACAACGGTGAAAAAATCAGTGCAGCAAGTGATGGCGCAAACGTCTGTCCTCGATATCAAAGGATATGATCCGGATTCGCCTTACGCCATTGAAGAAATTCCAATTTCCAAAGCCGCAGAAGACGACGCTGAATACGCCACCATCCCACAGCTCGAAAAGAAAATTGCTTCCACGAAAAAAGAAATGGAGAAAGCGGCAAGAGACATGGACTTTATGGAAGCAGCACGGCTGCGTGATGAGATGTTCTCGTTACAGAAGAAACTGGAGACGATGAAGTAAGTGTTTTTACTGCGTACTTTCCTAAGTAGAAGTTCCCAATTCTTTTACTTTGGCAGAGCCCCTGTTGTATTTCTCTATGGGCTTGGTTATTTTAGACCTTCAATCCAATTTTTATGAAGCATCTGTCGATTCGACCGTCTGCTCACACGCATACCGTACCAACGCTTGCCAGCGCTTTGGTTCAGTTCACTGCAAAAAAAATTAACCAAGTTGTTACCCTGCCACAACGGGTCAAGGGTCAATGGCGTTTGTACCTGAATTATTGCCCGGAATGCAACTCCTGCGCACCCAAAACAACGTGCTGCGATGTTTGCAACTCCGATACAAGATCATTCTACCACTGGAATGATGACATCCGTAATACATGGTGGAGGAAGTACGCAGAAAAGCATCGCATCGCTGTATAAAATCATTTGTCATAACAGAGCAGCGGCCGTCAGCTAATCTATGAACACCAGTCATTGACGCGAGGGCCAACGTATTGTTTTACAAAAGCTCGGGAGTATTTCCGGGCTTTTGCTTTTTCTGCCGCAGTAGTTCTACGAAAGTTTCTAAGTGTTTCTGCCTAATCTTTCATCAGCGATTGCACTTCTCCGGTCTGCGAATTACATTCGTCTCACAATCCGTATACTATGAGACGTCGCCACCGTTATATGTTGAATGCTGCCGCATTATGCCTTCTGGCATTTGCCCTTTATCTCAACTTTGTCAGAAAAGAATCGAACGATGTGAACCTGAGTGCTGTTCCTGAAAAAAACCCCACTTCTTCCATTTCCCATGAAGGAATCAAAGGAAACGCCGCCAGTCATTCCAACATAAGCTTTTCATTGAAATAAGTCTTTTTGCTTGTCACCTATACTATCGAAACAATCCCGCTACGGCGGGATTTTGTGTATTGGGGCTGTCCATGACTTACCTTCGTAGGCTATGGACAAACGCTTGTTTTTGCTGGATGCGATGGCCCTTATTTTCAGAGCTTACTATGCACTGATTCGCAATCCGAGGATCACTTCCAAAGGAAAAAATACCAACGCCCAGTTCGGGTTTACCAATACGCTGGTTGATTTGATCAACAACCAAAAACCTACTCACATGGCGGTGTGTTTTGAAGGCGGCCGCCCATCGGACAGGGTGAATGATTTTGCCGATTACAAAGCCAACCGCCAGGAAGCTCCCGAAGACCTAATGCTTGCGATGCCAGACATTAAACGCATCATCGCCGGGTTCAACATTCCGATGATGGAGTACGATGGATTTGAGGCTGACGATGTAATAGGAACATTAAGCAAACAGGCTGAAAAGCTAGGCTATGAAGTGTACATGGTTACTCCCGACAAAGACTATGGCCAGCTGGTAAGCGATAAAGTAAAAATCTACAAACCAGGCTACCAGGGTGGCGACGTAGAAATCATGGGTCCGCAGGAAGTGTGTGACAAATGGTGTATTCAGAATGTTGACCAAGTAAAAGATATTCTTGGACTCATGGGTGATGCCATCGACAATATTCCAGGCATTGCAGGAGTAGGGCAGAAGACAGCTTGCAAATTGATCACAGAATATGGCTCCGTAGAAAACATTCTTGCCAATGCCGATAGCATCAAAGGTGCCTTGGGCGAAAAGATCAGAGCTGGTAGAGAATCAGCCATCATGAGTAAAAAGCTGGCCACCATCATTACCGATGTACCGGTTGAATTTCATGAAGAAGATTTTCGTTTGAAAGAGTGGAACAAAGAAGCGTTGAAAGAGATATTCAACGAACTGGAGTTCCGTACGGTTGGAAAGCGAATTTTAGGTGAAGAAATCAGCGAAGCTCCCCGCAAGCAGGCTGCCGCTGGTGTGCAAACTGATTTGTTTGGCAGCAATGCTTTGACTGAAGGCGATCCCGTGAAGGCAACAGAAGTAGCTAACGCAGACGGTCCATTGCAAACGATTCACACCGTTCCGCACGAATACGAATTAGTGGAAAGCGAAGGCGAGTTTGCTTCGCTGCTGGAAGCGTTGGCAAACCAGGACCAGATTTCTTTTGATACGGAAACAACTGGCCTGGATGCAAACACTGCACAGTTGGTGGGCATGAGCTTTAGCATCGAGCCGCACAGCGGATGGTATGTTCCCATTCCGCCGGACAACGAAGCGGAAGCTAAAGAGATACTAGCTCGTTTTTCAAAGCTTTTTGCCGACGAAACAAAAACCTGGGTTGGCCACAATGTCAAGTATGATTTGCTGATGCTGAAATGGTATGGTGTGGAGATTAAAGGCAAGCTGTTTGACACCATGTTAGCGCATTACCTGATTGAGCCCGATGGCAAAAGCAATATGGATTGGCTCAGCACCAAGTACCTGAATTATGAGCCGATTCACATTGAGGAACTGATTGGCAAGAAAGGCAAAGGCCAGGGCAACATGCGGGACGTAGAGTTGGAGAAGATCAAAGAATACGCTGTGGAAGACGCCGACATTACCCTGCAGTTCAAGCAAATCTTTGAGCCTGAAATGAAGCAGCTGGATGTAGAGAAAGTCTTCTATCAAGTGGAAAATCCGTTGGTGCCTGTATTAACCGACATGGAGTTCGAAGGTGTGAAGATCGATACGGACTTCTTAAATGAATATTCTAAGATCTTAGACAAAGAAGCCCGTGAGCATGAAGAAAAAGTATATGAAATCGCCGGCTTCCGTTTTAACCTCGGCTCGCCAAAACAATTAGGTGAAGTCTTGTTCGACCGGCTGCAGCTCGATCCTAATGCGAAGAAGACAAAGACAGGCCAGTATGCCACCGGTGAAGAAGTGCTGATCAAAATGGCAAAAAAACATCCTATTGCTGATCACATCATGGCTTACCGGGAATACACCAAGTTGAAATCAACCTATGTCGATTCATTGCCCCTCCTGATCAATCCAAAAACAGGGAGAGTGCATACCAACTATGCGCAATCCATAGCTGTGACAGGTCGCCTGTCTAGCAACAACCCGAATCTTCAAAACATTCCCATCAGAACAGAGCGGGGACGGGAGATCCGCAAGGCATTTATTCCCCGTGATAAAGACCATGTACTAATCAGTGCTGACTATTCGCAAATTGAACTGCGCATTGTGGCCGCCATCAGCGCTGACCCCATCATGTGCGAGGCTTTCAAACAAAACAAAGATGTTCACACGGCTACGGCAGCCAAAGTGTTTAAGGTAGATGAAAGCGAAGTGACGAAAGAGATGCGCTACAAGAGCAAGAGCGTCAATTTCGGAATCATTTACGGACAAAGTTCTTTTGGCCTTGCAGAGAATTTGAATATCAGCAGGAGCGAAGCGAAAGAGATCATCGATTCTTACAAGAAAGAGTTTTCCGGTATCACCCGTTACATGGACGAGATGATCAATTTTGCCCGGGAGCATGGCTATGTGCAAACGGTGCTGGGTCGCAAACGCTGGCTGCGTGATATAAATTCATCAAATTTTACAGTGCGTGGTTATGCTGAGCGTAATGCGATCAACTCACCTATCCAGGGAACGGCAGCCGACATGATTAAACTTGCGATGGTAAAAATTCACCAAGCATTTAAAGAGCACGGCTTCAAAAGCAAAATGATTTTACAGGTGCACGATGAATTAGTATTTGATGCCGTGCGGGAAGAAGCCGAAAAGATCAAACCGGTTATCCTGGATTGTATGCAATCGGCCATGACGCTGCCAAACGGAATCCCGATTTTGGCGGAAGTAGGATCGGGTGAAAACTGGCTGGAAGCGCATTAATCTGTATGCCTTAGTTATTGCCAATTAAACTGCACAATCAACCCGCGGTGCAGCGTAATCTTTCCACTTTGCTCTGTTGATACTTCAGTATGCCAACCTGGAATAGTAGATAAAGGAGGATACATCGTCCATCCTCCTTGTTTCTCTTTTTCTTTAATGGAAGCAACCGCCCCTAACTTTTTGCCTGCGATCTGCGCCAACGTTTCAGCTTTTGCTTTTGCTTGGTCAAACAGCCGTTGAAATAAAATCTTTTCGGCAGCTTTTTCCTGTGAAGTTTTGGTTGAAACAATTGCCCCCCTTACATCTTCTATGGCTCGAATACGGTTAACGAATTCTTTTAATCGAGCTGCCGATCGAAATTGAACTAAGATTGCCGATTGCTGAAACTCTTCACGGCTTGATACGGCATAGTTGAATTCTTTCAGTGTATCCAGCTTCATCAATTGAATGATCTGCCGGACTTCCTTTAGCCGATCTATTGCTGGTTCGGGTGGAATGGCAACAGTCGCTACTGTATCAAAATCTATTGCAGCTCCTACCGTATCGATTGTAGTAAACCAATGCGCATGACTTACAGCATAAATAATTTCCTCTGCATTTAATTGCATTGTGTCTTCCGCTACAACTTCAACAAATGGTTTTGTTTGTGCAAATGCAAGAGAACTAACAGATAAAGCGGTAAAAAAGAAGATTGTTTTTAGCATGATGGCTTTGGTTTATGCCGGACTAATTTATTTCTTTTTCGATGACAACGGAAGTAATTTGATTGCCTAAAACGCTGTTAACCTTTACCAGCGGATCTTCGAAAATGTGCATCAAAAATATCTTGCGCTAAATTTTTACTTCTACCATGAAACAATTGACAGGCATTGCGCTTATGCTGATTCTTAATAGTGCTGCAAACGCACAAACCAAACCACGCATTGATTTCGAAACGTATAATCCACCTTCTTCACTCAAGGTTCCTGAGCACCCGTTGCGGAAAGCCAAGTTTCCTTTCATTGACGTGCATAACCACCAATATAACATGCCCTCACAGGACATCCCTTACCTGCTTCGGCAAATGGATAGCCTGAACATGAAAGTGATGGTAAACCTGAGTGGAAGAGGTTCGATGAGTGATCCTAACCACCTGGTGAATGCTATTCAAAATGCGAAGAAGTCAACACCAAACCGTATTGTTCTTTTTACGAATATTTCTTTCAACGGCGTAGGCGGTACCGATTGGGAGAGTAAAACTGTTGCACAACTGGAGGCCGATGTAAAAGCCGGTGCACAAGGACTGAAGATTTACAAAAGCCTTGGTTTCTCCGCGAAAGATGTGAACGGAAATGTTCTGCGTGTAGATGATCCGCGGCTTGATCCAGTCTGGGCAAAGTGCGGCGAGCTGGGAATTCCTGTGTTGATTCATACGGCCGATCCAAAGCAGTTTTGGGAAGATGCTGATGAACACAACGAACGCTGGTTAGAACTGTTGACGTACCCAAACCGCAAACGCAACAATACCGATCCTGCGCCGTGGAGCGACATGATTCAGCAACAGCACAACATCTTTCGCAAGCATCCGAAAACAAATTTCATCAATGCACATTTTGGATGGTATGCAAACGACTTAGTGCACCTCGGAAAGCTCATGGATTCCTTCCCGAATATGTATACTGAATTCGGTGCTGTGATTGCAGAATTGGGCCGGCAGCCAAAAGCAGCCAAGGCATTTTTTGAAAAATACCAGGATCGTATTTTGTTTGGTAAGGACAGTTGGGTGCCATCAGAGTACACTACTTATTTCCGTGTGCTGGAAACAGAAGATGAATACTTTCCCTACCACAAAAAATACCATGCGTTCTGGCGCATGTATGGGCTTGGGCTAAGCGATAAAATACTGAAGAAGATCTATTACAAAAATGCAATGAAGATCATTCCAAGAATCGACAAAACGCTGTTTCCGGATTGATTGAGCAGTCTGTTGGTGGAAGAGTAAAGCGTCCGCAATAAAGGCTTTGTTTATCAGGCCGCTGTTAAAAATTCAACTTGTATAATTTACTACTCGACGCCAAATAAAGTTGATTGTTAACTGGCATCATTTCACAATTCCTATCTCCTTTAACCAGTCTTCATACCTTGACAGCCAGTTGTTAGCCGATTCGCTGCCACGCAATCCATGTCCGCCTGTTGCATAAATATGCAGTTCGGCAGGCTGCCTTGCCTTGTTCCAGGCTTCAAACAATGATATACTATTAGAAGGGGGAGCCAACTTATCATCATACGCACAAGCAATAAAAGCAGGAGGCACAGTTTTGGGTAGCATATCACCGGCCGCAGGCCGATACACTGTGTAGATCAAGCCCGCAAAATCAGGGCGGTCGGCTGAATCAGCAGCAGTGCACAGGAGCAACGACAATACTCCTCCGCCGGAAAAACCCACAACGCCAATCTTTTTTGCGTCAAGGCCAAATTTTTTGGCGTTACTGCGTACATGACGAATGGCCGCAAAAGCATCGGCAGTATACAGTGGAAGAACGCCTTCCAGTTTTCGACGATTGAGTGCCGTGTCTCTCATGTTACCTAACATTTCCTGCCAGGGATCGGAAGTTGTCGTTCGGCCGGTACGGTACTTCAATACAAAAACGGTTAATCCTTTTTTTGTCAGCTTTTTCGCTACCATCTCGCCTTCGTGCTCAATATTCACTACGTACATACCGCCGCCGGGAATCAACAGCACGGCTGCACCATTGGCAGTATCGGGCCTATACATCGTAAGTGTAGGCTTGGTTACATTGAAGGCAACCCGGAATTTGGCCGGCGTATTCGATGTTTCTCCTTCTTCCCAATTCCACTGCTCAGAGCCTGGCGCTACGCTAGGGTAAAGCGGTATTTCCTTTGGTTGCGCTGACAGATAAAGTACTGACACCATCAGTACCATCAACAGCAGGAACCGCTGTACCCAGCAGCCCCTGTTTGATAACGATGAGAACAGATCCATATGTTCTGGTTGTATCCTTAATGTACAGTTTATTTTTTACAAAGGGGTTGTAAGCATTTTTTTATAATCCTACGAAGGCGACTCCCTGCAACGTCTGACCTGTATTTTGGAAACGATTTAAATGAAACTGGTATAAATTCATAAATGGTAAGGCATCTACCATTTCTCCAACTTTTCGTCCTTGTGCGGTGCCTGCCTTTCCACCAAAGCTGAAATTGGTGTCTTCGCTTATCCTAGCTTGTACGATATCCGACAATAATCCATTCAATGATGCTATACGACCACTGGCAGATTTAAGCAAGAAAATCGGATCAAAAGCATTTAATCTGCGACAAAAAACGTTCGTCGCTTTCTTTCATAAAGCTGTCGCATGTCAGCAGATTCGTTGTTTTGGGGCTGTTTAAATTAGTTAGTTTTGGTAAGGTCTTGAGCCGATGTCAATAAACACCTTCATATTTTCTGAGAAGAGAAGTGACCGCATCAAACGTCACCTGGTTTTTTGGTTGGTGTGGGGATTTTATTTTGGCCTGTTGCATGCCGCCAATCCATTTCTCAAACCGGAGGCTTCTTATTTCCGTCGTACCCAGTTTGCTTATGTCGAGTCTTTTTTAATGCTTATACCCCAGATGGTGGTAGCCTACCTGATCCTTTATTTCGTGTTCCCGATGTACACCCGGGACAAAAAAATTATAGGCCCGGTTATTTGGGGAATTGTTTGCTGGTTTGCCTGCGGCTACCTTAACCTGTTCATGATTTTAAACGTAAACCCCTCCGTGCTACGTTGGCTTCTGCCTGCGGATCTTTTAGTCAATACCCAGCGGGCACCGCAGGTCAGCCATTTTATGGCTTTGTTAGCTACATGGAAAGGTGCCTTATCGGGTACTGCGTTTGTATTAGGCATTCACTATATCAAACAATGGTATCTAAAAGAAAAACGAAACCTCCAGCTAACCAAAGAAAACACCGAAGCACAATTGCAACTGCTCACCGCGCAGGTACATCCGCACTTCCTCTTTAATACACTTAACAACATTTACTCGCAAACGCAGACCGAGTCGCCCAAAGGCTCCAAAATGATCATGGGACTGTCGGATATGCTGCGCTATATTTTGTACGAGGGCCAAAAGCCCTTGGTGCCGCTAAAGCAGGAGCTGGAAATGATTACGGAATACATTAATCTTGAAAAGATCCGGTACGGGAACAAACTCGATGTGCACATCAGCACACCAACCGACACGCACAACATTTACATTGCTCCCTTATTGCTTTTACCGTTTATTGAAAACTGTTTTAAACACGGCACCAGCAAAATGCTCCAAAACCCCTGGATTAATTTTACCCTTGAACTGCACGACACCAAAATGGTAATGAAGCTGATGAATGGCAAAGCTTCAAAGGTTGAAGAAAAAAGGAGCTCCGGCATCGGCATTCAAAACGTAAAGCAGCGGCTGGAGTTGCTGTATAAAGGGAAATACGAGATGCAGATTACCGAAGACGAAGAAGTATTTGTAGTAGACCTGGTAGTGGAGCTCACAAGACAACCCAACAAAACACAACTGCTTATATCATCACAACCCGCAGAGGCAAATGTCTAACGCTTACCAAAGAACGGCTACCTGCATCATTGTTGATGATGAACCAATGGCCCGCGATGTGATCCGGCGGTACGTGGAGCAAACGCCTATGCTTGTCTTGCAGGGAGAGTTCGGCAACGCCATTGATGCCAGCCACTTTTTACATGAGCACCCGGTAGATGTGATCTTTCTTGACATTCAAATGCCACAACTTACGGGAACAGAATTTGTCCGCAGCCTGCGCAAGATGCCAAAGGTGATTTTTACCACGGCACATAAGGAGTATGCATATGAAGGATTTGAGTTAGATGTGACTGATTACCTGCTAAAGCCTGTGCGGTTTGACCGTTTCCTGAAAGCGGTCAACAAAGCCCTTCCGCAGAAAACTGATGACGCAACAAACGGAGTTGTGATACATGAAGATGTAAGTGCAGCCCCTTCTTTTATTTACCTCCGCGTAGACCGGAAAATGGTGAAGGTGTTGCTGGATGATGTACTCTACATTGAAAGCGATAAGGACTACGTGAAGCTGTTTACGGAGAAAGGCTTTGTTATTACCCGGCAAACAATTGCTTCAGTGGAGGCCATGTTACCGGCCAGCCAGTTTATACGCATCCATCGTTCCTTCATTGTGTCGTTTCAGAAGATCAATTCTTTTACCAATGAAACGGTGGAGGTTGGAAATAAAGAATTGCCAATTGGCAAATTGTATCGCAACGGCTTTATAAAAGCCCAAGGGTGACCTAATTGCCTGCCACTCGCTACTCTACGGAACAATTTCATTGAACACTTATCAGCTAAAGCAAAATGTATGAAACGACTTTTACTTGTGTTTTGTTTGTTATGGATAAACAAGATTGCTTATACACAGCTTGCCTATTTTATTCAAGGCACGGTAAGAGATGAAGAAACAGGTCTGCCGTTGGAAGGAGCTAGTGTATCGCTTGCAAGTAACAAGCAAATGGCATTATCCAACCGGTTCGGCCATTTTCAATTTCGGCTTAACATCACTGGTCCGCAACAACTAATAGTCACTTTTGTCGGATACCAACCTTTTACTAAAAAAATAATCGTTTCTGAAGAAGGGATATCAAACATTGATATTGTCATTTCGCGATACGAAGCACCGGAAAACGAAGTTGTTGTCGGAGCTTTTTTAAAGCCCGAGAAGAGATTAGACGCAGCCGCCTCTATTCACGTAATCAATCGCAAAGCTTTTGAACGGTTCGCAGGCTCCAACCCGGTTGAACTGATGGCAACAGTGCCCGGGATAGAATACACTCGAAACGGTGTGGCCGATATCACGTTTAATGCACGAGGTTTGCACACCGCTTTTAATAACCGCATGTTGCAGATCGTTGACGGACGTAATAGCATGACTGCGTTAAGTGGTTCGCTCCCCATCATGAACCGTGGTACCATCATCAAAGATGATATTGAAAGGCTTGAAGTCGTACTAGGTCCCCAATCGGCAATCTATGGTCCGAATGCGCACAATGCTGTTTTTAATTTTATCATGAAGGACCCGCGAAAGTTTGCCGGCACCAGTCTCTCCACCAGTGTCGGCAACCAGAGTCAGTTCAGCACCCGTTTGCGGCATGCGCATGTCATCAACAGCAGATGGGCTTACAAGCTTACCGGTGAGCATGCTACCGGTAAAGAGTTTGAGTTTTACGACAGCGTAATCGCAGGAAACCAAAATGGAAATACACCACATTTTGGTCCTCGGGTAGCCATTCCGATGCGGGTGAAAGATTTTACCTTCAAACATCTGCGAGGTGAAGGACATGTTTATTTTACCCCCAAACAAGGTACTGACCTGATATTTTCCGGTGGGGCCAGTGAGCATACGTGGCTGCAGGTTACAACAGCCGGAAGAAACCAAATGAGAGGGGTAATGTATTCCTACATGCAGGCGAGGCTTGTAAGCAAACATTGGTATGCAACCATCTACAACACCTGGGGTTCACTAGGAGAATCATACGGACTTGTCGGTTACACCCGTGACTTTTGGAACCGAACACATAGTAGTCTGCCGGCACAACACCCAATGGGGAGATTATCACCTGACTCAGCCGAGATGTTTGCTTTACGATTGGGAAACCGCTTTAGAGAAAGAAGCCAACGAACAAATGCAGAAGTACGTTACAATCAGTCCTTTCAAAATGCAGGGATTTATGCAGCCGTTAGTGCCAACTTCCAGGAAGAAAGACCCAACGGATATGGGATCACATTAATCGACAGTTTTCAGCGCATTCGTGTGCGACAGGGGGGCGGAGCACTGCAGGTAGAGAAAAGTTTGCCATTCGATCTACGCCTTGTCGCAGCAACCCGACTTGATCATCACCAGAATTTTGGCAACTTTCTTTCGCCGCGGGTTGCCCTCGTTAAATCAATACCCGGCGGCAACTTCCGGGTTAGTTGGTCAAGAGCTTATTCCATGCCGACCATCCAAAATCAATATGCAGGCATTAACCGTGTTTTCTTTGGTAACGCATCGGGAATCTTGTATTTGCCAGTTGGAGAAAGAATAGGCAACGTGGAAGCACAAAGACTAACCATACCGTTGAAGCCCGAACAAATCAGTACCTGGGAAGGCGGGTTCAAGGGTGCTATCTCAAAAAAAATGTATATCGATCTCAACTACTATCACGGGGTCAGCAAAAACTTTATCTCCCCGCCCCGCACTATTGGCGGCCGGGTTTACCAAGTGAATGGTTTTCCGGTAACACATAATCCGGCTACTGCTGGTTCAGGCTTCAATTCAAACGACACCCTGAAAAACGCTTCGTTCTCCACTTCACTTAATTATGGTGAAGTAAAGGCTTATGGCTTTGATGCTGCGCTCCGTTATGCCTTCAGCAATCATATCAGTGTCATGGCCAATTACTCTTGGTTTGGTTCCGACATCACACGAGATGATTTAAAAAACGACGCAAACGTCGATGGCTTTGTATCGGCCGAGGAAAAAAGCCTGAATGCACCACGTAACCGTGGCCTTCTGGCCTTGCAATTTGAAAATATACTTCGTAAAAAATGGCATGCCCGTGTGGCCGCTCGTTTTGTAGAGCAATATGATTTTTACAGCGGGTCGCAAATTGGTACTGAAGCAGGCAAAGGTAACTGGGGTGTTGTCTATGGCGGCCTTCATCCCGTTACCGGGTTGCCTCGTTACTATTCTAAAAATTTTGATTATGGTCCGTTAGGTGGATTCGTCACAATAGATCTGACGACCGGTTATAGCTTTAATGACAACCTTACGTTCAACATCAGTATCACCAACCTACTTAATACGGAGCAGGTTGAATTTGTAGCATCACCGTCTATCAGTCGGCTAATCATGTGCGAGCTTCGACTGCATTTGCCAACGAAAAGGAATTAATAGGGTTTATCGTATTGGTGGCCGGCTGTCATCATGCGTTGTACGGATAAGGCTAATGCCGGTAAAGAAAAAAATGCACCCAAGCACGCCGTATACAATCAGGCTTTTTAGTTGCCGTGTGCCGGAAGATTCCATAAAGATGACGGCGAAATAAATAAGCCCGGCAATGCCTAACACGGTAAGAATAACGCCAAACGTTCGTTTGATATTCATGTAACTGGTTTAACCCACTAGGATGCAAATAAATTGCCAGTGTTGTTGTGTTAGGCGGGTGGGGAGGCAACCACCCCATGCGTTTAAGCTAACGGCATTCAGTTTACGGTGAGTTGAACATAGGAATTCAAGAACTGATTATTGAAGGCGCAATAAATCCCACACTTGTTTTTGGCCTAAGTTTGGCCCCTCAAAATCAAACGACAGAATGGCCAGCGAGAACTCCCCCTTACTGATTTATTGCTACGATGCTTATTGCGGATGGTGTTACGGTTTTAGTCCTGTTATTACAAGAATTGCCAACGAGTACCAGGATAAAACCAGCTTTGAAGTTTTATCCGGCGGAATGATCTTCCCGGAAACTCCGCAACATTTTGGGCCTATAGCCAAATACATTCAAACAGCTTACAAGCGGGTAGAAGAGCTTACGGGAATCAAATTTGGGGAGGATTTTCTTTGGCATGTGTTCAATCCTGATAAAACGGATTGGTACCCGCATTCGGAAATGCCTGCCATTGCCCTTTGCATTTTCAAAGAATATCATCCTGATAAAGCCGTACAAATCGCCTCCGACTTACAATATGCACTGAATTATGAAGGCCGTGATCTAACAGACAAGGAAGCTTACCGACACCTTTTGCCGAAGTATAACATTCCCGAAGAAGAGTTTTATACCAAACTCAAAAGCGAAGAGTACAGGGAAAAAGCCTATTACGAGATTGCGCTGGTAAAACAGTTACAGGTAAACGGTTATCCTGCTGTATTGATGCAGGTAAGCGATTCAAAATTTTATTTGCTTGCACAAGGCTATACCGATTATGAAACGCTGAAAGGAAGAATCGATAATGTTTTAGCTGAATTGTCTGGCTCATGATTGTTGAACCAAGTTTTAAAGGGATTGAAAGGATTTATAAGAAATAAAAAGAGTCATTCATCATTGAACGACTCTTGCTTTATAAATCTTTTTCTATTTCCCCTTAATCTTCAAATCTACCCAAATCATGGTTCCGACAGTTTTAAAACCGTGGCCCATCGCCGCCTCTTTCTCCTCCACCCATACGGTTCTGCTGACGGGAAGCAGCAGTACCAAAGTTGCGAAGGTTGTAAGTGAAGTACAGCATAAAGTACTGCTGTAATACTTCGTTGCGGGTGTCTACAATTCCAAACTGGTCTGTTGTTCTTGAGATACTGCGGTTTTGCTTCAGCAGGTCAAAAACACTGGCTTTGATTTCGCCTTTTTGGCCTTTCAGGACTTTTTTGCCAATGCTCATATTCCACAAAACATAGCTTTGGTTAAAGCCTGCTGATAGGCCACTGAAGTATTGGTTGTTTAAATCATTTTGAAAGAACCACCCATTTTTCGATAGAAGATTCGTCTGTATACCGAGGGCATGCTGGAAAAAATTCTGTTTTGTGTTCAATACCTCATTCTCCACATCACTGAAGTTTGCGCGGTAGGAAACATTGAAGTCAATGTACTGGCTTACGTTACTGGCAATGCCTGCACCTAATGTATACGTTGAACTCTTTGTTTCGTTCAATACATTATTGATGAGGCCAGGGATTCTTGAAAAGTTTGCTTCTCCGTTCAAGTTTAGGTTGGACTTGATAAATCCTACAGGCACGGCAAAAGTGATGTTGGAACGTAAACTTTGATAGCCATCGAGGTTTACGGGTTGTGTAAGCCTTGACCCTACCTTTAATAGTTCTCCGCCAACAGTTGTATCCCTACCAATTTGTGTAACGGCATTTGCAAGAAAGTTGTTTGCCGTTTGGTAAAAAATATTACCAACAAACAACAAACCTTTTACTGTATTCGTATAGGTGTACTGTGCACTACCAGTATGCATATACTGCGTATTCAGGTTCACGTTACCAATGGTATAAATCGGTGCATCCGATATATCAATTACTCCCTGAAGTTGTGTGACCGATGGCTCGTTTACATTTGTCCGGTAGAACAAGCGGATGTTGCTCCGGGTAGACAATTTATAGCGCACCATTGCATTGGGCAGAAAGTTATTGAATGTCTTGTCAACAGTTACTTGTCTTGGAAAGCTCTGGTCACTTTTCAGATTTGTACTTTGGTAGTTTACACCAAACGAAATCATCCGGTCTCTATCACCCCATCGATACGAAAGCCCCCCGTTTTGTGCCGTTGTTCTATTTTCTAACACATTGGATAAGCTGTCTCTGAATTTCGTGTATTTAGAAGTTGTCGGATCCTGTTCGTATATTTTTTGGTCAGACTCGCTTTTGATAAACCTTGGATTGTACGAGAACTGCAGTTGCGAGTTTTTTCCCAAGGGTTCCGAATAGGAAAAATTGGGTGCAATCTGTAGGGTGTTGTTCGCCTGGTCTGTGAAACGATTGTTGGCAGTATCATTAAATCCGATGGGGTCAAACGTTCGCTGAAATGTACTAACGTAGGATTCTCCCTCGCGATCATTAAAGGACGTATTCAATCCAATTGTTAACGAACGTCCGCGTTTGGCAAAGGAACGACGATAAAAAATGGAGTTATTCAAGTTCATGGCTTTGCGGGAGGCATCATTAACATTGGTGTTTAATGTTTGCGTAGCCCGGGAACGAGTGCTGTTTGGGTTAAAGAACGTAGTAGTACCAGTACTCCTGTCAGAAGTGTTGTTCTGGATGTTAACGCTTGGCGTAATGATCAACTGGCTCATCGAATCGATGCGATATTCCAGTCGCATATTGAAGCGGTGATTCATGTTATTGCTTACTGATCTCGTTGTGTCAGTTGTATTGGTGATGTACTCTTTATTAAAATTATCCGTATTCGTCAGTTGGTTGGTTGTATTTCTTGTATTGTTGAAAAGATAGCTTCCGGTTGCTGTCAGTTTCTTGCTCCACACATCTGAGAAGTTTATCCCAATGGCATTTGTGCGATTGATACCATTCTGCTGGCCCACTAAAAAGTTTCCGGTGCCGCCACCAAAGCCACCAAAACCTCCACCACCACGGTTTCCTCCAGGTCCTCCGCCACCGCGAAAGTTACCGCCACCGCCACGGCCGCCACCACTGCTGGTAACGCCTAGCAGGTCTTGCTGCGAAAAATTTTGCTGGTTAATATTATTGAAGTTGCCAACAATGGAGATGCGGCGATTGTCTTTTAGAATCGTCGTGTTACCACCTGCTGAGTATCGTGCATCGGTACCATAACCGGCAAACACACGGCCGAACTGCCCATTGCGCATGTTAGCTTTTGTAACAATGTTGATCCCTTTTTGCGTATTCCCATCATCAACACCGCTTAATTGCGCCTGGTCGCTCAGGCGGTCGAAGATTTGAATTTTATCAATGACTTCTGCAGGCAGGTTGCGAAGTGCAGCTGTGGCATCATCCCCAAATAACTCGCGGCCATCGATGGTTACTTTCTGTACGTTTTCTCCCTGCGCTTTCACTTGGCCGTTTTCAATGGTGATACCTGGAACTTTCCGGGCAAGGTCTTCCGCCGTTGCATCCGGGTTTACTTTAAACTGGCTGGCGTTGATCTGCAGGGTATCGCCTTTTTGCGTGGCCGGTGCCACCCGGGTGCTGATCACAACTGTTGCCAGGTCATTCGACGTATTAGGTACAAGGGCAATGTCCATAGCTACATTGCCGGCGCCTGTTGAATCAATGTTCACGTTGGTTGAATCAACCCGCACACCACGAACAACGTCCTTAAAGCCGACAAAGGAGATCGTGATTTGAAAACTGTCAGGAGTAAGGTTGTTGAAAGCAAATCGACCTGCTGAATCACTTAATACGTTTCGGGCAACGGCTGTGTTTGTTATACTTTGCAACCGAACACTAGCGCCACTAAGGGGCACCTGTGCTTGCTGGTCTTTGACCGTCCCACTAATTGTAAACTGTGCATACAAAGCCTGTCCAATGAATAAAGCAAGTAACAGGGGTAAAACTCTTCTGTACATAAGCGCTAATTAATCCAAACCACAAAGGTCCGTAAATATGGTGCCATGCGGTTGGTTCTAGAGGTTAATTAAGGCTAATAATAATCCTGTTGGCTCTTAAAAGGCAGAATTGGCTGAAAGATGTTCTTAATGTTTTGAGTAATTGTCAACGCCTAAATTGAATATTTTGTAGCCGGCGATAGTGCTACTATTGATCGTCTGTTGCGTCGCACACTTGTACGTTCGGAAATTCTATTGGGCAGAGAAAAACCCACCCCTAAAGCCTCACAGCACAATCAAACGTTAGGTTGCCCCTCCAAGGAGGGGATGTGCGCTAAGTTTAACGGTCGTAACAAAGCGACCATCCCCTCCCTGGAGGGGAGCAACGAGGAAATGACTGAACAGGGAGAAACCGGGGTGGGTTTACGCAGAAGTGGAACGCGAAGAACACAACGAAACACAATGGAAACAAAGCTCCGTGCTCCTTTGTGTCTTCGTGCCTCCGTGGTTCAAAATCGCTGAGTAGAATTACCAACTGCACAAGAGTGCGACGCAACAGACGCCCAATAGTGCGAAAAGAGCTGGGTACACTATTATCCTTCTTACGTTTTTCAAATTCATCAAAAAAGCAGAGCCTGATCGATCCAAGTCGACCCTTCAGAGGGACAAAGGGATTTGCTTATCTTGCACCCCCAAATATTTTTCTATGGAGTATAGCAGAATTGTTGCCGTAACCGGTATGCCGGGTTTATATGAGATCTTAAGCAGCAAAAGTGATGGCGCCATTGTGCGTTCACTGGAAGATGGAAGTACCAAGTTTGTATCCAGCCGTGTGCACAACCTGTCGCACCTGGAAAGCATTGAAATTTATACAACAGGCGAGAACGTTGCTCTTTCCGATGTGTTTAATGCTATCAAAAATAGCAGCGAAGCACTTCCGGATGTAAAAGACAACAAAGCGCTGAAAGCATATTTTGAAAAAGTGTACCCGGAAATGGATTTTGAAAGAGTGTACACCAGTGACATGAAGAAAATGGTGAACTGGTCAGTTGTTCTTCAAAAACACAATATCGACTTTACACCTGCTGAACAGCCGGAGGAAGAAGAAGCCGAGGTAATAGCCGAAGCTGACACCACTGCGACTGAAGAGAAAAAAGAAGCACCTAAAAAAGGTGGCCGCAAGAAAAACGTTGCTGAAACCCTGGAAGCCGCTGGCGAAAAAGTAGTGTTGGATGTTCAGCCTGATGAAGTGCCGGAAGTAGCCAAAACAAAAACTACCCGCAGCCGCAAGAAGAAAACTGACGACGAAAATTCGTGAGTGGTGAATGGTCAGTAATGAGTAGAGTGCAAATTCATTCACCATTCACTACTGACAACTCACCTTTACAACCCTTAACCCAAATAACCCTAACACATGCAGTACTCTGCTAACATAACCAGCATTCCTCGGTCCTATCTTCCAAAAGATTTCAAGGTGACGGACTGGGATGCAATGGAACCTTATTTTAAAGAATTGCTGGACCGGCCACTGAATTCGAAAGAGGAGCTGGAAAAGTGGCTGCAGGATATCAGCGAGGTAGAAGCCGTGATTGGCGAAGACGCTGCCTGGCGGCAGATCCGCATGACCTGCGATACAGAAAACAAAGAGCTTGAAAACGCATTCACGTTTTTTGTAACGGAGATTCAGCCCAAGATGCAGCCTTATGGCGATAAGCTCAATCGCAAGATGATGGAGAACGAGTACACAAAAACGCTGGAAGGCGATGCCTATAAAGTGTACTTGCGCAATGTAAAAAAGAGCATTGAACTTTTCCGTGAAGAAAACATCCCGCTGCAGTCAGAGGTTGCACTACTTGCACAACAATACGGCGTCATCAGCGGTAAGATGAGTATAGAGGTGGAAGGAAGGGAATACACCTTGCAACAAGCATCTAAGTTCCTGGAAAATCCAAACCGGCAGCTTCGCGAAGAAGTGTACCGGAAAATCCAGGAGCGTCGCTTGCAGGATAAAGAGCAACTCGATGAACTCTTCACCAAGTTAGTAGGCTTGCGTGACCAGGTTGGAAAAAATGCAGGCTTTGAAAACTACCGCGACTACAAGTTTGCCGACCTTGGCCGCTTTGATTATAAAAAAGAAGACTGCTTCCAGTTTCATGAAGCTGTCAAAACACAGGTACGTCCTTTAGTGGATTTTATTTACGACCGTAAACGCCAAAAGCTTGGATTGCCCACCCTTCGTCCATGGGATACAGAAGCGGAACCAGATGGAGTAAAACCTCTTACGCCGTTTGCAACCGGCGAAGAGCTGGTGGATAAAACCATCGAGTGCTTCAACCGCATGAACCCTTTCTTTGGTGAGTGCCTGACCAAGATGAAAGAAATGGGCCGACTGGACTTGGACAGCCGCAAAGGAAAAGCTCCCGGTGGATACAACTGTCCGCTCCCTGAAACCGGTGCGCCGTTCATTTTTATGAATGCTGCCGGGCAAATGAGCGACGTGACAACCATGGTGCACGAAGGCGGACACGCTATTCATTCCTTCCTCGCACATAAGCAGCCACTGACTGCTTTCAAGGATTACCCAATGGAAATTGCCGAAGTAGCTTCGATGGCAATGGAGCTGTTCAGCATGGATTATTGGGATGTTTTCTTTGATAACGAAGAAGACTTGCAACGAGCAAAGCAACACCAGTTGGAAAGAGTCATTACTATTTTCCCATGGATTGCAACGATTGATAAATTTCAGCATTGGGTGTATGAAAACCCGAACCATACCTCGGAAGAACGTTCTGAAATCTGGCGCAGCATCCTGAATGATTATACGTCTATTGCGATGGATGTTTCCGGTTTGGAAGACTACCGCAAACACAGCTGGCAGCGACAACTGCACCTGTACGAAGTGCCTTTCTATTACATTGAATACGGCATTGCGCAGTTAGGAGCTATTGGTTTGTGGAAGCAATTCAAAGAAGATAAAGACAAAGCAATTCAAAATTATATTAATGCCTTACAGCTCGGCGGTACCAAAACACTTCCGCAGTTGTACGAAGCAGCAGGACTGAAATTTAGCTTTGCACCTGATTACATCAGCGAGCTGATGTTGTTTGTTCACGGCGAAATGGAAAAGGTGACGCATCCGGCTGTGAGTTAAAAAACGTTGCTATATTTTTTGAAAGTCCTGAAATCGCTCAGGACTTTTTATTTTTAGATTACTTTCCTTTTCAAATAACCTGTTTTTACTACAAATTTTCAACTATGAAGAAACTGTGGATTGCACTGCTTCTATTTTCATCTTACACAGCACTGGCACAAAGCGGTTACATGACGCCGCCGAAAGATGTTGCCGATTTATTATTGGCAAAGCCAACGCCGGGAGTAAGCATTAACGGAAAAGCCGAGTGGATGCTGCTTAGCGAAAGAAACCCCTATCCTTCCGTTGAAGAACTGGGACAGCCGGAATTGCGCATTGCTGGTTTGCGATTGAATCCCGCCAATTTTGGTCCTAGCCGCCAGGTGTTCATCAACAACTTTAAGTTGAAGAACATCAAAAGCGGTAAGGAAGTTTCGGTTACTGGCCTGCCGCAAAACCTGTTGGCTTCCACCATCGGCTGGAACCCTTCCGAAAAAAAGATTGCTTTTCTGAACACCACCAACAGCACCGTGGACTTGTATGTGATTGACGTGGCTACGCAGAAAGCAACAAAGATCAACAAGCAACCAGTGAACAACACATTAGGTGCCGCTTACCTGTGGGTAGATGACAACACGGTTCTGTACAAGGCTACAACGGCTGCTCCTTCAGCAGCACCGAAAAAAAGCATTACACCAAAAGGTCCTGCGGTTCAGGAGAACTATGGTAAAGCAGCTCCCAGCGCTACATTCCAGGATCTGATCAAAACACCCTACGATGAAGACCTGTTCCAGTTTTATGCAACATCGCAGTTGGTAAGAAGCGTAAACGGTGTGGAGACAAAAGTAGGTTCGCCTGCCATCTACATCGGAACATCGCTTTCTCCCGACAAACGTTACATGCTGGTGAGAACAATCCGCAAGCCGTTCTCTTATCTTGTTACGGCTGGTGGGTTTCCAACTACTGTGGCTATTACAGATGTGAACGGAAAATTGGTGAAGCAATTGGCGGAGTTGCCATCATCCGAAGGCACTCCAAGTGGTTACGATAACACCCAGAACGTTCCCCGCGGTTTTGACTGGCGTGATGACGAAGCGGCAACCATTGTTTGGGCAGAGCCGCTTGATAGTGGGTTGATCAAAAAGCAGGTGGAGTTTCACGACGCGGTCTATGCTTTGTCAGCACCATTCACCGGCCAGCCGAAAGAACTGTTTAAAACCACGATGCGTTATCGCGGCATGCAATGGGGAAACAATACGTTGGCATTGATGAGTGAAGGTTTGCGCTCAAAACAAACATCCAGAATAAGCCGCTACAATCCTTCAACGGGTGCTTTGGAAAAATTGTATGATCTGAACCAAACAGACGCTTACAACAATCCCGGTCAGCCGGTTACCAAGAAGAATGCATTTGGCAGAGAGGTGATCATCACTGTTGACAACGGAACAAAGCTGCTAATGAACAACACGGTCGGTTCGTCTGCAAAAGGTGATTTGCCATTCCTTGCCAAGTATGACCTGGCTTCTAAAAAGAACGAAATTGTTTGGCGTTGCGCTGAAGGCAGCTATGAGTTTGTAGCTGATGTGCTGGATCCGCAAAACCTTACTATCGTTACACGGCGAGAAACACAAACCGACGTACCGAATTATTACATCAAAGACTTAGTACGCAAGATCGGTGATCGGGCCATTACCGAATTCAAGAACCCTTACCCGCAACTGGCTGGTGTTACAAAGCAAAAAGTTTTTTACAAGCGTGCCGATGGTGTTGACCTGACCGGCGACCTTTATCTGCCGAAGGGTTACAACAAAGACAAAGACGGTCCGTTGCCGGTGGTGATGTGGGCTTATCCAAGAGAGTTTAACTCTGCTGATGATGCCGCACAGGTGCGTGGTTCGCAACACCGCTTTACCACCATCAGCTGGGCTTCACCTGTGTTTTACGTAACACAAGGTTTTGCTGTGCTGGATAACGCCGAAATGCCGATTGTTGCAAAAGGCAGCGGCAAGCCTAACGACAATTTCGTAGAGCAATTAAAGATGAATGCAGAAGCAGCCATCAATAAGTTAGCTGAAATGGGTGTGGGCGATCGTACAAGAGTAGCGGTTGGCGGACATAGCTATGGTGCATTCATGACAGCTAACCTTCTAGCTCATACCAATTTGTTCAAAGCAGGGATTGCCCGCAGCGGTGCGTACAACCGTACGCTGACGCCATTTGGTTTTCAAAACGAAGAGAGAACATTCTGGGAAGCACCGGAGCTCTACATGGGTATGAGTCCATTCACTTACGCTAACAAGATCAAAACTCCATTGCTGCTGATCCACGGCGAAGCTGATAACAATCCAGGTACCTTCCCTATCAATAGCGAACGTTTGTTCAATGCGGTTAAAGGACATGGTGGAAATGTGAAGCTGGTGATGCTGCCTTATGAATCGCACAGCTATGCCGGTAAAGAAAACATCCTGCACATGCTCGCGGAACAAGCGCAGTGGCTGGAGAGATTTGTGAAGACACAAAAAGCAATGTAGTAGAACTATGATTTTTGGGATTTACCAGGAGTAACAGGAAATAAAAAACGTTCTGCATAAAAGAAAAGCCGTTCATAATTGAACGGCTTTTCTTTTCCTATAAATCTTGTTTAATCCTGCTAATGGTAGTTCTATTGACAATCCTTACAAATCCCATGAATTACTACCTGCACATTTTCTGCAACATAACCTGCGGGCAAATCAATTTTTGGCGACACAACGTCATCTAAACAAATTGTCTTGTTGCAGTTGGTACAGATAAAATGCACATGATCATCGTGGTGATGACCTTCCTCGCACTCCTTGCACAAAGCATATTTGATAGAATTGTCCGCTGTTGGAATAGTGTGAATGATTCCTTTTTCTTCAAAGGTTTGCAGTGTGCGGTAGATTGTGACCCGATCGTATTTCTCACCTACTTCTTTTTCAATGTCGCCATGTGTTAAGGCATCATCGCTGTTGAGGAACAGGGTCAAAATTTTGCGGCGGCTTTCCGTAGAGCTTAGCTGCCGGCGGTGCAAAATATCATTGAGCCGAATGTTGACAGTTTTCGTTTCCATTAGTCATTCAATAATACGGAAATATCAGTCTCTACCGATTTCAGTTCCGATGGTTTTAGGCCATCATAAATTTTTACCACCTCGCCCTTTTTATTTACTAGTGCAATGAACTGCGTGTGCAGGAAATCAACCGCATCGCTTTCCACGAAATTGCTTGGGTCGTCTATCTTAAAGCTGTAACGGGCTGCTTTATACAAGCTGTCTTTTTTGCCAGTTAAAAACATCCACTTGGCCGTGTTAACCTGCATCGAATCTGCATAACGCTTTAATACCGAAGTGGAGTCCCGCTGCGGATCAGACGTGAAAGACAATATCACTACGTTCGGATTGTTCTTGAACGTTTCATAGGCAGGTTTCAGGTTGTTGTTCATCCGTGGACATACCGATGTGCAGGTGGTAAAGAAAAAGTTGACGAGTGCCACTTTATTCTTCATTACCTCGTCGGTAACAACCTGCCCATCTTGGTTGATAAAAGAAAAAGGTTTTACCTGGCTGATCGGCGGAACTCTTTTCTTACCAAAACCGGGAATGGCGGCTTTCAATGAAAAATAAAAAACCGCTGCCAACACAACGAAAAACGCACTGTAAAAAATTGCTTTCTTAGACATAACGAAAAGGTGAAAACAAAGGTAACCGCGGATTTACTGGATTTGAAAAGGATTAACAGGAACTTTAAACACGAATTTGAACACTAATTACACGAATTTTCTTGCTGCGTCAATCAGTGTTATATTGCTCTAAACTTCTGATATGAAAGTCGTGTTGCCCTTTTTCCTTTTCTGCATTTCCCTAGTGTCCTCTGCCCAAAAAGGTGAAGAAGAAAAGATCCGTTGGTTGCTAGTAAAGCAAACGCAGGCCTGGAACCGTGGCGACATTGAAGGGTTTATGCAAACTTATTGGAAGAGTGACTCGTTAATGTTCATTGGCAAAAGTGGCGTGACAAGGGGCTGGCAGAAAACTCTGGAGAATTACAAAAAAGGTTACCCGGATACGGCTGCCATGGGCAAGCTTTCTTTCGACATTCTTTCGGTGCAGCAACTCTCACCAGAATATTTTTCTGTGGTCGGAAAATGGATGCTGAAGCGAAGTATCGGCGATATCAGCGGGCATTACACTTTACTTCTACGAAAGATCAAAGGGCGGTGGGTCATCGTTGCCGATCATTCGTCGTAAATAGTTAGTAGTTTGTGGATGGTAAGTGAGATGTTTACTTCCTCCAAACCCGGTAGTAAAAACGCACCAACAGGGCAAATGATACCAGCAGCAAACCATAAAACAAGGCATTGTACCAATGCCATCCTTGGTTCAAATAACCCAGTTTAAAAAACAAACCGGCCGTCACTGCAAGCATCAGCCAAAACAGGCCAGCGCTGAACGACTTCATAATCTTGCGAAAGTAAATTTTTACTTCACTATCCATCCCGGTACTGTATTCATCCATTTTGGAGGTGTTTGAGGTTTGAAGTTTAATGTATAAAGTTTATTGAGCGACGGATTTTCTGTAAACAAGTCGGCTTCTAATTCGTTCAACGTTTAAAGGTGCAGTTTCTTGTTGTAGGCAAACCTGTTCCCCAACATTCAACGCTTACGGAACCAACAAGGCTTTGAACTGTGCAGAGTCGCCGCTGAATACATTAAAATCAACTTTCGAAACAATGCCATTTACCCGGCCTTCTTCGCTGTGCTGCCAAAACTCCCAGGCCCGGGTAATGCGTGGGCTGTTTGGCTGGTGATAATGCGCCACCCAAAGCGGGTAATGATCGAATTTGCCTTTCAGGTATTTTTCGTAAAACGTCACATAAGTATAGATGATGGGTTTTACGCCGTAGGCCTGCTCCATTGCATCCAGCCATTCCTGTACTTCCTGCTGTACTTTGCCGGTAGAAAGATTCCAGCCTTTCTCGATATCCAACACTGGCGGCAGATCGCCGCTTTCCAGTTTCACCTTGTCAAAAAAATGCTGCGCCTGTGCCTTACCGTCTTTGTTTGGATGAAAAAAATGGTAAGCACCACGAACAATTCCTGCTTCTTTTGCCTTTTTCCAGTTCCGCTTGAACAGTGGATCCACCATGCTATTTCCTTCGGTGGCTTTGATGAAAGCAAAGCCAAGCTGGATGTTCTTCACCTTCATCTTCTTCACCTCGCTCCAGGCAATCGTGCTTTGATAGCGGGAAACATCAATGCCATGAATCTCGTATTGCGTGGGAATGTTGATGCCGAACTCCTTGTAGCGAACGAAAGTGGGCTCCTTCACCTGCATCCACAAAAAAAACAGGTAACCTAAAAACAGCACACCGGCAATAGCCGTGAGCCATAAAAAAATGCGCAAGTTTTCGGAGGTTTTTTTTCTCGCCACAGTTCAAAAACGATAACGCAAAGATGCCGTGCAAATTATTAACCAGCCCCAATGGAAAACCTAAAATGACAGTTTTGTGTTTGCCAGACTCAAAACTTTCTTTCAACGCTAAGCCGCTGCGGTTAATTTTACACCATGCAATGGAACTGGAGCGATAGCCGGAACTTTTTAAGCAAGCTAACTTTTCGGCGAGGAGCCAATGCCGCAAAGGTTTACGCTTCTTACCTGTGGAGCAAGTGGACGAAAAAACCGGTGCAGTGGGGTTACCCGATTTCTATTTCTTTTGAGCCCACAACCTCCTGCAACCTTCGCTGCCCTGAATGTCCGAGCGGCCTGCGGGCTTTTACCCGCCCAACCGGGATGTTGCAAAAAGACTTCTTCCGCGAAACCATCGACCAGCTTCACAAGGAACTGACCTACCTCGTTTTTTATTTCCAGGGCGAACCGTATCTGAACCCGGCTTTCCTTGAAATGGTTAATTATGCCGCATCGAAAAAAATCTACACGGCCACTTCTACCAATGCACATTATCTCACTGATGCCAATGCAAAAAAAACCGTTGAGAGCGGCTTGGATCGCCTGATCATTTCCATTGATGGAACCACACAGGACACCTACAAACAATACCGTGTTGGCGGCAATCTCGACAAAGTGTTAGAAGGGGCAAGAAATATCGTGAAATGGAAGAAGGAACTAAAGAGCAGAACTCCCTTTATCATTTTTCAGTTTTTAGTGGTGCGGCACAACGAACACCAGATTGAAGAAGTGCAACGGTTGGCAAAAGAAATTGGCGTTGACCAAGTGCGATTGAAAACCGCCCAGGTGTACGACTACGAAACCGACCCGAACAAACTGATCCCGTCCAACCAGAAATACAGTCGCTACAAAAAGAATAAAGAAGGGCAATACGAATTCAAAGGAAATAATGCTAACCACTGCTGGCGCCTTTGGCATGATCCCGTTATTACTTGGGACGGGACCGTGGTGCCCTGCTGTTTCGATAAAGATGCGCAGCACAAGCTCGGCAGTTTGCGACAACAACCTTTTAAAGAATTATGGCATAATCCTGAGTTTAAAAACTTCCGCAGTCAGGTTTTACAAAGCCGCAAGAACATTGATATCTGCGCCAACTGTTCCGAGGGAGTGAAAGTGTGGGGTTGATGGTTTGTAGTGTTTAGTTTGTAATCGTTTCATCATTGCTGACAGGATATTTTTCTGCAAACAAAAAGAGTAGACAAGCGAACTGAGCCTTTCAATTCATCGGTTAAAAATTCCTTTTCAACTCTTCGCTGATGGCGCACTGAATGTTGAATGCTTACTTTTGCGCCGTGGGAATTGAAAAAGACATCAACCAGCATACCTTCCGAAACTCTCAACAAAAGGCCATGATCAACCTTTTGTTTACCTACGGTTGGGCTATTGAAAAGATCAAGAATTTTGTTTCAAAAGAAGACATCACACACCAACAATACAACATTCTTCGCATCCTGAGGGGTGCTCATCCCAAACCTTTATCTACCCTGCAAATCCGCGAACGGATGCTCGATAAAATGAGCGACACCAGCCGCATTGTTGATCGTCTTTTACTGAAGGGCTTGGTAGAAAAGAAAACCTGCGCACAAGACAAACGCCTTGTTGATGTAACAATCTCCGAAAAAGGACAAGAACTTTTAAAACGCCTCGATGAAGCGTCAGCCGAAATGGATGCCATCATGAAAAATGTTTCCGAGGAGGAAGCCGAGCAACTCAGCCAATTGCTGGATAAGCTTCGGGCCAACGGCGAAACATCACCGAACCAGTAAACTGGCTTGCTTCACTTTAGTTTTCACATTTTTGTTTACCGAAACCTTTGCCATTTACGGCTCAGTCTTTCTATCTTCAATCTTCCAATACAAGCTATGAAAAGAGTTTCCATCCTCCTTCTCGCCGCCCTGATGACCGTATGCACCTTTGCCCAGCAAAAAGCTGAGTTCCGTGGCGTTTGGATCGCCTCAGTTGATAACATTGACTGGCCGCGTCGCGGACAATGGGATACCGAAAGCCAGAAAGCCGAATTCATTCGCCAGATGGATATGCACCAGCGCAATGGGATGAATGCTGTGGTTGTACAGGTTCGTCCGGCTGCCGATGCCTTTTATCCCTCGCCTTATGAGCCGTGGAGCCAATGGCTTACGGGTGTGCAGGGCAAGGCGCCGTTTCCCTTTTACGATCCAATGGAGTTCACTATCAACGAAGCGCACAAACGCGGGTTTGAATACCATGCCTGGGTGAACCCTTATCGTGCAAATGTTGGCATTGGTAAAGCATCCATCGCTCCCGATCACATCACGAAGAAACATCCGGAGTGGTTCCTGGAGTATGGCGGAAAGCTCTACTTCGACCCGGGAAACAAAGAAGCGCAGGACTGGGTGGTAGAAGTGATTCGTGATATGGTAAAGCGTTACGATGTTGATGCCATTCACATGGATGACTATTTCTACCCTTACCGCATTGCCGGCAAGGAGTTTCCCGATCATGCATCATACGCTAAGTACGGCAATGGCATGGGCAAAGCCGACTGGCGCCGCAGCAATACGGACTCGATTATCTATAAACTCACGACCGTCATTCACCAGACCAAGCCTTGGGTGAAGTTTGGTATCTCGCCATTTGGCGTATGGCGCAACCAGGAGCAGGATCCGCTGGGCAGCCCAACAAGAGCTGGCGTCACCAACTACGATGACCTGTATGCTGATGTGTTGTTATGGCTGGAAGAAGGCTGGATTGATTACGTAGCTCCGCAGATTTATTGGGAGTTCTCGCATAAGCTGGCGCCGTTTCAACCAATCCTAGAATGGTGGAATAAGAACGCCAACGGTCGCCACGTGTATGCCGGACTAGGTATTTACCGAGCCGGTAGCAACCTTGCATGGAAAGATCGTACACAATTGCCGCGGCAGATTACGGCTACCAGGGAGCAGGAAAATGTGTACGGACAGATTTACTTTAGTAGCACCACATTCGATAAAAACCCGTTTGGTTGGAATAATCTTTTGCAAAGCGATTTGTACCGTGAGAAAGTAGCGGTGCCCGAAATGCCATGGTTACCGAAGAAGCCAACAACTGCTACATTAACTAGCGCTGCAGGTAAAACTGAATAAGGATAGAACGTCGTTACCAAATTTTTTTATAGACTCAATCATTAGTTGATTGAGTCTTTTTCTTTTTATGAACTGGGGTATAGTACTACTATGAAGCTTCGGTTGCGTCGCACATGTACGGTTGGTAAGTCTATTGTACTGCGTAAACCCACCCCATGTCGTTTAAGCAAAATCATTCTTACACCCCGCCCCTCCAAGGAGGGGATGGTCGTTTTATTAGAACCTTGCAAGCCTAACCTTTGTAAATCATCCCCTCCTTGGAGGGGCGACCTAACGTACCGTTTTGGTTGAGGAAATTGGGGTGGTTTACGCAGTACAAGATAATAAGCTTTGTATCTCTCGTGCTCCTCTACCTCTTCAATCTCAATCCAATTGTTATCATTTAGTCTCTCACCTGTCATCCCAAGAGAGGAGTGACCTGTAAATTAAACTTTCATGAATGTTTGTAAATAGTGAGGCTGATGGCCTTCTTTCCCTGAAGCTCCACCAACAGATTCCTCCTTCGTCGGAACGACAGGAAAGAAGCATTGCATTAGCACGGGTATTAATTTAAAAAACATTATAAAGGCTGGGTGTTGTGCATTTGCCGAACTCTCGTCGGAGGTTTAAGGAGCCTCTTTCTTTTTTCCCTATCTTCCTCGAAAACTTTTCCGTGAAAAGACTTTCCTTTTTTCTATTCTGCTCTTCTTTTCTTTCCCTTGCACATGCCCAAAAAGACTACGCAGCTACCATCAATGCTGCGGTTACCAAAATAGAACCGAAGTGCATCGCCTGGCGACGCCAGATTCACCAAAATCCTGAACTCGGTAACCGTGAGTTCAAAACAGCTAAGCTGATTGCTGAGCATCTGCGTTCACTAGGAATAGAAGTAAAAGAAGGCGTAGCGCATACCGGTGTGGTTGGTGTTTTACGCGGCGCAAAGCCGGGGCCTGTCATTGGTTTGCGGGCCGATATGGATGCGTTACCGGTAACCGAAAGAGTGAATTTACCATTTGCATCAAAAGCAAAAACGGAATACAACGGCCAGCAGGTGGGTGTAATGCATGCTTGCGGACACGATACCCATGTGGCCATGCTTATGAGTGTTGCTGAGATTCTAGCCGGCATGAAGAATGAGCTGAACGGAACTATCAAGTTTGTGTTTCAACCAGCAGAAGAAGGCTCTCCAAAGGGCGAAGAAGGCGGAGCGGAGTTGATGATCAAAGAAGGGGTGATGGACAACCCGAAAGTGGATATCATGTTCGGCGTGCACATCAACGCACAAACCGAAGTTGGGAAGATCACTTATCGTCCTGGCGGTTTTTATGCCAGCGTGAACGACATGAAGATTACGGTGAAAGGCAGACAAGCACATGGCGCAGCGCCGTGGCATTCGATTGATCCAATTGTGGTATCAGCACAAATCATCAACAACCTGCAAACCATTATTAGCCGCAACCTGGATGTAACCGAAGCTGCCGGTGTTGTCACCATCGGCGCTATCAATGGTGGTAACCGCAGCAACATTATTCCAGAGCAGGTTGAAATGCTGGGCACCATCCGTGCACTGAAAGACGAAGATGAAAAGCTGCTCATTAATCGCATTAAAACCATCGTTACCAAAACAGCCGAAGCAGCTGGTGCGACAGCCACGGCGGAAATTCCTTATAGCTCACATTACCCTGTTACTTACAACAACGAAGGATTAACAGCAATGATGTTGCCTTCGTTACAAAAAGCCGGCAAAGTGGAATTGATTCCTGCAAAAACCGGTGCTGAAGACTTTTCTTTCTTCCAACAAAAAGTCCCGGGGCTGTTTGTCAACGTTGGTGGTATGCCGAAGGGTAGTGATCCCGATAAAACGCCTTCACACCACACACCGGATTTCTTTATTGACGAAAGCGGCATGCAAACGGGTATCAAAGCCTTCTTGTTTTTTGTCACGGATTACATGAAGATGAGCACCGAGAAAAATTTTGTAAAACCTAACCTGAAAGGAGCCAAATGAGAATCATTCTTGTAATTGTTCTTCTGTTTTCATTTCAACTCAGCTTAACTGCGCAAAAGCCCGACAAAAAATTACAACGGCAAGTTGAGGAGTTGGTCCGCGGGTTTCGCGGCGATGTCGGTGTGTATATCAAAAATCTGAAGAACGGGAAAGTCGTTGCCATTAATGCTGATACAATTTTTCCAACCGCAAGCATGGTGAAAGTGCCCATTTTAATTGGTGTGATGGATAAAATGAATCGCGGTGAGTTAAGCTATCACCAATCACTGACGTACAAAGATTCCTTGTTGTATGCTGGCGTGGATATTCTTGGCTCATTTAAGAATGATGAGAAAATTGACCTGAGCAAAGTGATCATGCTGATGCTCACCACCAGCGATAACACAGCAAGTTTGTGGTTACAAAGCCTTGCAGGAAAAGGCACCCGCATCAATGAACTATTAGACAGTATGGGCTTTACTGCTACCAGAGTGAACTCCCGAACACCTGGCCGTGAAGGGGCTCGAACAATGTATGGTTGGGGACAAACCTCGCCAAGAGAAATGGCGACATTAATGGAACGGATTGCGAACGGAGAAATCATCAGCAAAGAAAGAAGTGCGCAGATGCTGAAAATGCTCGGAAGAAACTATTGGGACGAAGAAGGACTTTCGCAAATACCCGCCGGTGTTTTTGTAGCTAGTAAGAACGGTGCTGTGGATGCCAGTCGCAGTGAAGTAATGTATGTGAACGGCCACAAAACACCCTACATCGTTTGCATCATTACCAAAAACAATAAAGACACGAGCTGGAATGAAAGCAATGAAGCATGGACGATGACGAGGAAGCTGTCGAAAATGTTGTGGGAGTATTTTGAGTAAGTGAAGATCTGAAACATTTTACCTTCTTGTCTTTTGCTGGAAGGTAGTGGTGCGTTTTTAGTCTAATCCTAAGTCACTTGTAATGCTCATGTCGAGCCATAGATCCGAGATATCTACTCCAGCGTGATCTGAAACAATAGAAAGGACTTCTTGCTCAATCTGAGCTTTCCGTACAACATCAGCTCCAGAAAGCTTAGCTATATAATCACTAATACTTCTGATAGTAACCATCTTCTCAGCTTCCTCATCTGTAATCGGAAGTTTGAAATGCTCCTCAACTTTAAAAATCAGTTCTACTGTATCTAATCCCATTGGAATTGGTTCAACAGATTTTATTGTGTTTGTCGCGTTTCGGATTTCTATTCGACTAATGTAAATCCCTTTACTGCTCTCGGTTCTTCATAGTCGTAAAAAGAAATATACAAGATCACCTTCTGCTTTTTATTTTCCGCATCCCGGTATTTGATTTCGTACCGATCTAACATGCCATAACCTTGAAACCGTTTTCGGTTGGATAGGCGCAGCAACTCCCTTTTCTTTCATAACTCACTGATTTGCCTTGTGCATCTCGTAACGATTCTAAATACTTTCTTTGATTAGCAACGCCAGTCATAAATGTTCCGCCTACTTTAATCGGTCGTTGTGGTATCAGACCATAAAATTCCGAGCTGTCGATTATTTTGCTTGTTATCGTGTCTTGTGAAGATTGAGCATTTGTTGTAACACGAAAGAGAAAAGAAAAGAAGAACAGAAGTATGTACTTCATTGGTGAATAGCTTTGGTTGTAGTCGACAAGGTACAGATTACAAGAAAATGCGAGTAAAATATTATCGTATCAACGATGCAGTTCCTTTATGTTTTCACAAGACGATTTTCCTTACTTCAACAACTGATACGCAATAAAACTCATGATGTACGCAATTGCCGTCATGTACACCAACTGAATTGCCGGCCATTTCCAGGTGCGGGTTTCTCTTTTCACAATGGCGAGAGTGCTCATGCACTGCATAGCAAAAAGATAAAAAATCATTAGCGAAACACCGGTTGCAATGGTAAACAACGGCTGTCCGTCGCTCTTCTTCGCTGTGGCCATTTTTTCTCGAAGCAGTGTGCCTTCTTCTTCATCGGCCACACTGAACAGGGTTGCCATTGTGCCTACGAACACTTCCCGTGCAGCAAAAGAAGTTACCAGCGAGATACCGATTCGCCAATCATAACCTAAAGGCTTGATAACAGGTTCGATGCTTTTACCCAAAATGCCAGCATAAGAATTTTCCAGCTTTGCTGTGTTCAAGGCTGATTGCAGCGAGTCTGCAGCCGAAGGGTTTTGCGCAATTTGCTGTTCATACTTTGCATCCAAATCGCTCATTCTGCCTGAAGGGCCAAAAGAACTCAGTGCCCAAAGAATAAGCGAAATGATCATGATGATCTTACCGGCATCCACCACAAAAATCTTTGCCTTGCTAAACATCGTTTGTGCGATGGTCTTTGCCCTTGGTGGACGGTAAGTTGGCAGCTCTAAAATGAAAAAGCTTTTCTCTTTGATGTTGATGAACCACTTCGCTACCCAAGCTACCATCAATGCCATAACAAACCCCAATACATAAAGCCCCATCATCACCAGGGCCTGCAAACTGAAGATGCCCGCATAATAGGTATTGGGAATAACAAGTGCAATGAGGATGGTGTACACCGGCAGACGTGCCGAGCAACTCATGAGCGGTGTGATCAAAATCGTTAGCAAACGTTCTTTTCTATTTTCAATATTCCTTGCACTCATGATCGCAGGCACCGCACAGGCAAAACCGCTGATGAGTGGCATCACACTTTTCCCGTTCAACCCAACACTGCGCATCAGCCGATCGGTCAGGAAAGAAATACGAGCCATGTAGCCGGTGTCTTCCAAAATGGTGATCAATCCAAACAGGATCATGATCTGTGGAACAAAGATCATGATACCACTAAGACCAGCGACAATTCCATTCACCACCAAATCCGAAAACCATCCCACCGGCAGCACATGATTGAGCCAGGTGCTGGCATAGGAAAAACCTTCTTCAATCCACGTCATCGGATATTGCGCCAGGTAAAACACGCTTTGAAAAAGCAGGAACAATACACCCAGCAAAATCAGGTAACCCCAGGTGCGGTGCAACAGCACATCATCCATTTTTGCGGTGAAGCGCTTCTGCTCGTTGGGATCAGGCTCCGTTACTGCGTTTTGCATAATCTGCCGGATGCGGTGGTAGCGTTGTAGAATTTCGGTAGCCTGTGTTTTGGTGTGATTGAAGTTGTGCTTGCGTTCAATGTTCTCGATCGTATCCTGCAGGCGACTGTCCAGCTCAAACTCTTCGTGGTTGATCAGGAAATGAATGGCCGAGTAATCCGACGCCCCGGGAATAGCCATCTGCAAATCTTCGATCGGTGCTGCAGCCAGCTCGCGGTTCTCAATAAAATCCCGGACAGGAATTTTGTATTGGTTGGAAGCCGTCAGCTCGATGGCTTTTTTCAGCTGAGCAATCCCTTTCTCTTTTCTTGGATTGATAGAAACGACCGGAACACCCAACTCTCTTTCCAGCTGCGGTATGTCAATATCGATGCCTTTGCGTTTGGCAATATCAACCATCGTTAACGCAACTACCACGGGCTTCTTGAGATCCATGATCTGCGAGCAAAAAAGCAGGTTGCGTTTCATATTGCTCGCATCTACCACTACCACAAACACATCAGCCTTGATTTCTTTGTCCTGGTTAAGCAACACACGGTAGCTTACCCATTCGTCCAAACGTTTTGGGTAAAGACTGTACGTCCCTGGTAAATCAATGATGTTACCAGTGATGGTTGATGAGATAGGAGTGGTGCCGGTTTTTTTGTCGACCGTAACACCCGGGAAGTTCCCGGTGCGCTGGTTTAAGCCCGTCAGTACATTAAAGAGCGAAGTCTTTCCGCTGTTCGGGTTTCCTACGAGAGCAATATGAACAATTTGTTTCTGCACGCTGAGGTTCGCAAAGGTAGCCTGCGTCATCCGCAACCGTTTACGAGATCGGGAGTTTTGTGTTAAGCTTAAGGAAAAAAACCGGATCAAAAAAATACACATTTACGGCCTCAAACCCTTGCAGGAAAGTATTTTTGCTGTCCGCTACTAGATAATTCAAAAAGCAAAATTCAAAATTCAAAAAACTGGTGAACTCAAAAGAACAAGGCAAGTGCTGTTGGCCACCATTTTTGACTTTTTAATTTTCATTTTTGACTTTAAGTGGCAACTTAAAAATGATCCCGTGGTACGCAGATATTCCATCCTCTTTTTAATTCTTGCCGGTTGCGGTACACAACGCCCAACCACGACGCAAACAGAGCCTTTGCTCAACAATTTAAGAACGCATGTTGAGTTCCTGGCGAGTGATAAGCTTGAAGGCAGGAGAACAGGTACCGACGGCGAACGACTGGCTGCGGAATATATCAGCAATGCTTTTTTTAACCTGGGCTTACAGCCAAAAGGCACGAACGGATTTTTTCAACCTTTCTCAGTAGGCGAGGGCCGCGAACTGACAGCCGGCAATGCCCTTTCTATCAACGGAACAGGCTTGCAGGTTGGAAGAGATTTCTTCCCGCTTGTTTACAGCGCCAATGGTCAAATTGATGCATTAGCTTCTGTTGCACTGATGGAGAGAGGCGAGCCCTGGTTTTTTGATCTGGCGGAAACGATGAACAAGAACAGCAACAACCCGCATTTCGATGCGAATGAAACAGTCATTGCGAGGGCAAATGATGCAGCGAAAAAGGGAGCGAAGGCATTGTTCGTTTATAACTCGTCTAAGCACAATGATGGGCTAAGCTTTAAAGGAAGAGAAACGCGGGAAACAGTTAGCATCCCTGTTATTTATCTTTCAAAAGATGTAGCGAAAAAGCATTTGAGCGATGCTTCGGCATCGTTAGAAATAAAAGCAAAAACCGAAGTAGCTGAGAAAAAAAGAAGCGGAACAAATGTGGCTGGCTATATCGACAACGGTGCTGCAACAACTGTGGTTTTAGGTGCCCACTTCGATCATTTGGGCTATGGCGAAGACAATAATTCACGCCATACAGGGGCTGACCGGCAGGTGCATAACGGTGCCGATGACAATGCCAGTGGCACAGCTGCGTTGCTGGAACTTGCACGGCTGCTGAAAGCTTCCGAGCTGAAAAAGAACAATTATTTGTTCATTGCTTTTTCGGGTGAAGAATTAGGGTTGTACGGCTCCAAATATTTTACACAAAATCCAACCGTCGATTTAGGTTCCATCAACTTTATGATCAACATGGATATGGTAGGACGGTTAGTAGATTCTGCCAGAACACTGACAGTTGGTGGCTATGGTACATCACCAACATGGGGTGAGCTGTATAGCCGTCAGGGTAAAGAAACCTTGTATCAAGCTGCTACATATCGGTTTGACTCCAGCGGAACCGGTCCAAGCGATCATACCTCGTTTTATAACAAGAACATCCCGGTGCTGTTTTATTTCACCGGTCTTCACACCGATTACCATAAGCCGTCGGATGATTCTGACAAGATCAACTACAGTGGACAAGCAGCCATTGTGCGGCATATTTATAGTCTGCTGGAAGCGACTGATAAATTGAATACAAGATTGGCATTTACAAAAACCCGCGAAGCACAAACGACAACAACGGCACGCTTCAGCGTCTCGTTAGGTATCATGCCTGATTACACCTTCAACGGTGCCGGTGTGCGGGCCGATGGTGTAACGGAAGGAAGAGCAGCGCAAAAAGCAGGCATTAAAGCTGGCGATGTTATTACAGCCATCGGTGACTACAAAGTGGTATCGATGGAGAGCTATATGCAGACCCTTGGAAAATTTAAAAAAGGAGACAAAACCACGGTCAGTTACACCCGCAATGGGCAGCCTCTTGTAACTACTGTTGAGTTTTAGTAGTTTAACCGAGACAAGCTATCGTTATGAAATTCACACTGGACAATAAGGATCTGACAGATGGCTTCTTTGAAGAGACCAAACTGCTGGGCATCATGGCACCCATCAAGGACTACATGTTTTGCTGGCAAGTAAACCAGTTGATGGGAGTTGATTTCCGTATCAATAACGAATTAGAAATTCAGTTAAAGAAAAAAGGCCGTAACTACTTTTTTGCAGTATACGAATATGCGCAGCCGGCTACTTGCCTGATGCACTACTTATACAATAACCAGCATGACGGCGAATACTTATTGCCTGAATTCAAGCACCTAGATTTTTTGTGGTTGTTAAAAGATGATTATGTGTCGGATGAATTTGTGAGCAACTTAATTTACTCACTGAAATCAATCAACGGTGTGCAACTGGTAGTGGAACTTACCAACGAAAAAATCAAAAACAAAGAGCACCTGGTCTTTTAAAATTTACGTCATCATGGCTACAAATAATTGGCAGGAAGAGAACAATGCACTTTACCGCAAGTTCAGCTTCAACGATTTCAGCGAAGCTTTTGCATTTATGACACGTGTGGCTTTCATAGCTGAAAAAATGAACCACCATCCACGCTGGACGAATGTTTGGAACACGGTAGAAGTTTGGTTAAATACACATGATGCCGGCAACATCGTTACTGACAAAGACAGGAAGCTGGCGCAAAAAATTGACGAACTCTTGTGATGCAGATTACCGACACGATACTAATGATCAGGCCAGCCCGTTTTTCTTATAATCCGGAGACGGCAATAACCAATCATTTTCAGCAAGCACTTGACCTTCCGTCTGAAGAATTACAACAAAGAGCTGCGGCTGAATTTGAAGCGATGGTTGAATTGCTGCGCAGTAACGGCATTAACGTTATCGTGATTGATGACACCTTGAACCCACTAAAACCTGACGCTATTTTTCCTAATAACTGGATCAGCACTAATAGTGTAGGCACCGTGTCTGTTTTTCCAATGCAGGCAACCAGCCGCAGGCTCGAGAAAAGAGGTGATATCGTTGATATCCTGAAACAACATTTTATTGTCAAAGATGTGCAGGACTGGAGTTCGTTTGAAAACGACGAACAGTTTTTAGAAGGTACCGGCAGCATGGTGATAGATCATGCTCACCGGGTTATTTACGCTTGTTTATCACCTCGCACTCACCAAAGCGTAGTGGAAAAGTTTGCGGAAGCCCATGGCTATAGAGCTATCACCTTCACTGCACATGACGAAAACGGAAAAGAAATCTATCACACCAACGTGATGATGTGCATTGGCGAAGGCTTCGCTGTTCTTTGCCCCAAAGCCATCACCGATCATACCGAACGGGTAGCTGTTGCACAACTACTGGAAGCTACTGGTCACGAAAACATCTACATCACCCACCAACAAATGAATGCGTTTGCAGGCAACATGTTGCAGGTAAAAAATCATCGGGGCGAACGTTTTATCGTAATGAGCCAAACAGCTTACGATACATTGGAAGAAGAGCAACGGGCAAGATTGGCGCAGCATGGCCAACTACTTCCCATCCACGTATCAACAATCGAGCAGGTAGAAGGAGGCAGTGTACGTTGCATGATGGCTGAAATTTTTCTTGCTAAAAAAGAACTCGAAACCGTGTAATAAGGCAACCGGTTTTAATTCTCCGCTTTCCATATTATTTTGGCAGCCGTTTATCCAAAACTCTTTGCTTAAAAACAAAACCAATTTCTATGCAAGTCAAATCCGCCTTATTCGCATCACTTGTTGCCTTTACAATGACAGCAAGTGCACAGGAAGCTACACCTAATGCCGCTCCTGAGGTTCCGCAAAATTTTATCAAACTAAATGTGCTTTCATTGCCGCTGAAGAATTTTCACCTGCAGTACGAACATGTTCTGTCCAAGCGTATATCCGTGGCTATCGGGGGCCGTTACATGCCTACTTCAAGCATACCTTTTAAAAGTCTCGTGCTGGATGCCATCGGCAACGATGACCAGGATACAAGAGACCTGATTGACCAATCAAAAATTGGCAATATTGCCATCACTCCCGAAGTAAGATTTTATTTAGGGAAGGGATATGGCAAGGGCTTTTATGTGGCACCCTATTACCGGTATACAAAGTTTTCTACCAATACTGTTACCGTAAGTTTTTCTGAGCCAATAGGGCCGCGGAGAAGTGTAAACCTTAATGGTGATTTAAGTGGACATACCGGCGGTCTGCTCCTGGGTGCACAGTGGTTCCTAAGCAAATCCATTTCACTTGATTGGTGGATTGTTGGCGCTCATTATGGAAATGGACAGGGCAATTTTAACGGAACGCCATCCACGCCGCTAACACCAGGTGAACAAGCGGAGGTTCGGCAAACGTTGGAAGACATTGATGTGCCCCTGATCGATAAGACCGTAACAGTTACTGCTAACAGCATCAACGTAAAAACAGATGGTGCCTTCGGCGGATTACGTGGTGGCCTGTTGATCGGTATTCGTTTCTAATCTTACCATTGTTCTAATAATAAAAAGCCCACTGTTATGTCAGTGGGCTTTTTGTTTCATGCTTTATATGCGATTTTAGTTCGGCTCGTAATCATACGGCAATTGGTCCGCCAGGTTTTTCCAGCTCCAGTATCCCTGGTTCACCCAGCTTTTCTGGTCGGTAAAGTAACCGTTGGTTTTAATTAAGATTGCATCACTTAAATCAACGTACGAAATTTGGCGAGGCACATCCAGCGGTAATTTAAATTGTTGCAGGTAGCGCTTCTCCGGTGCTTTCTTGTTATACCAGATACTGGCCTTCACAGGAAAGAACAATTCTGCATTCCCGGTGTTGTCATCAAAATAAAAGTACGCCGTGTCATATGGGTTTTTCACCTTGGCAAACTGCTCATACTTCACTGGCCCGTACAGGTTCACTACAAATCCTTCCTGTTCCAAGGTGCTGTCGTAGTAAGAACGAAGAAAATGAAGCCGGGATCCTAAATAGGCTTCGTTTCTTGCTTTCTGCCAGGTCAGTTGTTGTAAAGAATCACCTTCCATCGGGAGGAAAAGCGTTTTGCCACGATAAGAGTTCATTTCAGTTTTGAAGAAATGAACAAAGGAGTCCAGCTCATAGCGAATGTTATAACCCAAAGCCCTGTTTTGAATTTGCAGCGGCTCTGTCGCCAGCACTTTCAGCCGATCGTTTCGTTTGAAGTATAAAAACTTCAGGGCTTGCGGATTTAGCAGGGTGCTACTATCTGCGTTGGGCGTATTGCCAATAAAATGCTTCACAAAAAACTGCCCGTATTTTTCCCAGCCATCAGGCACTTCATTCGTGTTTTTGATGATCACTTCACCAAGTGTGTTGTCGCCTTTCTGCAGTTCAAGGTTAAAAGTCCGATCGCCGGTCACTTCCAGGTTAATGGTGCGGCTCATATAGCCGGTGAAGGTGACATTGATCTCGTATCCGCCTTTTTCCAATTGCAATCGGAAAGCGCCTTCTTTATTTGTTATGGTGCCTTTGGTGGTGTTTTGTGCAAACACGGATGCGCCATCAAGGGGCTGTTTGGTTTCTGCATCTACCACCGTTCCGCTGATAATGCCTTGTGCAAACGAAAGAAATGAAATAAGGAGTGTAAAGAAGAGAAGTACCGGTTTTTTCATAAGAATCAAGATAAGTCAAAACTAAAACGTCAAAAGCCAGAAACAAGGTTCAATTCGTTAAAACCTCTCCGCTTATACAGACAAGATACCTTTTTCAACGGCTTGCTGGTAATGAGTGCAGGCTTTTTTTATCACTGTATCCAGCGGTGTAAACTGAAAACCCGGTAAAGCAGCCAGCAACGCACTGTTGTCAAATGATGTTTGGCTGTGAGCTACTTTGGCTGTTTCCTTCGACAGCAGCGGCTTTTTACCGGTAAAAAAACCTTTGAGCTTTTCCATGCGCCAGGCTATTTCACTCATGGTTCGGTTGGCATAACGTGGCGGTGGATTTTTGCCGAAGCCTTCAGCCAGTGTGTTTAATAACCATTGGAAGCTGCGGTTTTCTGCATTGACAATAAACCGTTTCTCGGTAATGTCTGAAAGCAGTAGCCGGACTGCAGCTTCAGCAGTATCTTCTATTCCTACAAAACCATTTACGCCTTTTGTATACCAGGGAAAGTTGCGGTAGGCATTTTTGAAGATGGCGCAACTGCTTTGGTGCCAGTTGCCGTATCCCAGTATTGTGCTGGGATTAATGATCACACCCTCAAGCCCTTCGGCCATGCCCCGCCAGGCGTGCAGTTCAGCGTGGTGCTTGGTGATGGCGTAGTGGGTATTGTTTTTATTGTCTTCCCATTTCTTATCCTCTGTTACCGTAGAAGCGTTGGTCGTTCGTCCCAATGCTGCAACAGAGCTCACATGCAGCAAACGTCTCACCCCTGCTTCTAGCGCAAGGTTGACCACGTTTTCGGTACCGTCGATGTTTACCCGGTACATTTCTTTCCGCTTTTCTTTGCTAAACGAAACAATGGCCGCGGAATGAACAACTGAATCAACACCCTGCATCGCTTCGCTGAGGGAAACCACATCCAGCACATCACCTTCTACCCATTCTACTTTGTCCCATATAGCTTCACCAATGAAAAACGGCAGTTTAGGCGAACGACGGATGGCCCGGACGGGATGTCCCTTCTCCACTAAGTTTTTAATGATGTAAGCGCCAAGAAAGCCAGTGCCGCCGGTGACAAGGATCATGTTGATTAGTTAATGCGTTAATTAGTTAATTAGTAGTTGAGATGGCGTCACATAGTAACTTAATAACCAAATAACCAATTAACTATAGTCATAGTAACCCTTCCCACTTTTCTTCCCGAGTTCTCCTTTCTCCACTTTTTCTTTTTGTATGTAAGAGGGCTTCAATCGTTCGGGCTTGCCTAACTGCTCGTAAACCGAGCAACTCACGGCGTAATTCACATCATTTCCGATGAGGTCCATCAACTTGAATGGCCCCATCTTAAAGCCAATACCTTCCATCAAGCGGTCAATCACTTCATAAGTGGCCGTGCCTTCTTCCACCATGCGCAGCGATTCAATATAATAAGGTCGGGCAACACGGTTAACAATAAAGCCAGGCGAATCTTTACAAACCACTGGTACTTTTCCAAATGCTTTGGTTAATTCTACCAACTGTTGAACAACTTCTTCCGAGGTTTCTTCGCCTTTCACCACCTCTACCAGCTTCATTAGTGGTGCCGGGTTAAAGAAGTGAAGGCCAGCTACCCGTTGGGGGTGACCGATTTCTTTTGCTAACGCAGATATGGAAAGTGAAGAAGTATTGGAGGCAAAGATGGTTTGCTCGCTATTGTGTTCTGCCAGTTGATTGAATAAGGAAACCTTGATCTCCGCCTTTTCAACGATGGCTTCAATAATCACATCAGCCTTGCACTGCTCTAGTTGGGATGTGAACTGGATTTTCTGGAGGATAGCATCCCTTTTTTCAGCCGTTATCTTTCCTTTGGCAACCAAGGATTCAAGATCCTTGTTCAATTTCTCCTCCGCTTTCTGCACAGCATCTGCTGCCACATCAAACAAAATGGTAGCATAACCCGCCGATGCGGCTACTTGTGCAATGCCGCTGCCCATGGTGCCGGCTCCGCAAACGCAAATGGTTGTCATTGGCTAAAATTAGCCGCAAAAGTATGGTACAATAATTTCTAACTTAGGGAAAGGAGGACTAGCTATGAAAAAGAAGAATGTGGTAATAGCAGGAATTGCCAGTTTAGCATTGATGGCTACAACAGCTTATTTAATTGTAAGACGACGGAACAGGCAAAAAGAAGATCAACCTCCGAAAAATGCTCCACAGGTGCCGATCAATAATCCCGGCGACCAATCGAACTTTCCGGCAGCCCCTAGCGGCGATACCGAGTTAGGCTAAATTCACCAGCGCAAAAAGAAGAGTAACTACGCCAGCAACTTTCAATGCTGTTTTAATGGAATGTTGTGTAAATAATTCTTGCATACAGGATATTGTTTGAAATGCAATATTGAAAAAGAATTTCAAATCTCATAGTCCGCTTTAGCCGGATCGGAAAATTTTATCGCCAAATGGTATGGGGCAAAAGCCGGTTGGTGTAAAAAGCTTGTTGCGCAGGGGTGAGTATTTAGATATTTGTCTAAATATCAAACTACGCAATGAACCTGTTGTTCAAAGCCCTGAACGATGCCACCCGGAGAGAAATACTTGAACTCCTGAAAGACGGTGATAAAACTGCCGGCGAAATAGCCGACTGTTTCGCCATCTCAAAACCAAGCATTTCTCACCACCTGGACCTGCTGAAGCAAGCCGGTTTGGTGGAAGCCGTAAAGGAAGGGCAGTTTATTTATTACTCGCTCAACACCACGGTGGTTGATGAAATTGCCAAATGGTTCATGCAGTTTAAATCAAAGAAAAAATGATTGCGTTATGAAAAAGAGTTCACTTACCATCATTGCCATTTTGATTGCTCTTGTGCCTGTGGCTTACCTGGCCATCATTTGGGAAAGTCTTCCGCAAACGGTGCCTGTACATTTTGACGCTGAAATGAAACCGAACCGGATGGGCGACAAGTCGGAATTATGGCTGGTTGCCACACTTATGACGGGAGCGTCGCTGCTGGTTTATTTCCTGCTCACCAACGTTCACAAGATTGACCCAAAGCAAAAGGACAAACCACAGTCAATTGCTGCTTTTCAGAAACTGGCTGTAGGTATCGTCGTGTTTATTTCTGCACTTGGCTTTCTGATTCTTCAGGCGGCAAAAGGCAGCACTGGCTTGCAAAGCCTAATGTTCCCGCTTATGGGATTGCTGTTTGCTTTTCTTGGCAACTACATGGTGAACATCAAGCCCAATTATTTTGCCGGCTTTCGGCTGCCATGGACATTGAACAACGATGACAACTGGAGAAAGACACACCAGCTTGGCGGTAAGCTTTGGTTTGCCGGCGGTATGCTCATCGCTGTGGTCTGCCTTTTTCTTCCAACGCCGGTTGCGTTCGGGTTTTTTATTGGAATGATCCTCTTAATGGTCATCGTTCCGGTTGTTTATTCTTATCGTCTCTTTAAAAAGCATTCTTAATTTCAATCTTTATTGATTATGAAAGCAAATTATCTCAGCTTCATTACTCTGTTGCTAGTTCTATCAGCTTCTGCCCAAAAGTCCCCTGAGGGAATTTGGGAAGGAAAATTAAACACGGGCAGCTTTTCGCTCCGCCTGGTATTACACCTGAAAAATGAAGGCGGCCAGTACAAGGCTACTATGGATAGTCCTGACCAGGGAGCAACAGGAATAGAAGTAAACAAAACAGAAATAAGAGGAGATAGCCTGGTAGCAGAAGTAACATCCATTGGCGGAAAACTCGCCGGCCGTTTTACCAGCGACAGTACTTTCAGTGGGGCCTGGAGCCAGGGAATGGCAAGCCTGCCGCTGGAATTGAAGAAGGTAGTACAAGCTAGTAAAGTAGCTCGTCCGCAAACGCCACAACCTCCATACCCCTACCTGTCGGAAGACGTTACCTATTATAATAAAGATAAGTCCATCCAATACGGCGCTACCCTTACGCTTCCAAAAGGTGCCGGGCCATTTCCGGCCATGATCCTGATTACCGGCTCTGGGCAGCAAAACCGGGACGAAGAGTTGTTTGGCCATAAACCCTTTGCTGTTATTGCCGACTACCTCACCCGCCAGGGCTACGCCGTGCTGCGGGTAGATGATAGGGGCGTAGGTCAAACAACAGGCAACGCTGAACTGGCAAGCTCCCGTGATTTTGCCAATGATGTAAATGTGGGATTGGAATACCTGAAAACCCGGAAAGAAGTAGCAAAAAACAAGTTGGGAATGCTGGGCCACAGTGAAGGTGGAATGATTGCGCAAATTGTAGCTGCTGAGCGGCCAGACATCGCGTTTGTAATCTCTCTTGCCGGGCCTGGACAAAAGATCACTGATCTTATGCTCGACCAAGGCAGGGCTATTTTGAGTTCGTCAGGTTTACCGGCCGAAGCCGTTGATGCCTATGTTGATTTTCAAAAGAAGATGGTGCCCGCCATATTAAATGCTCCGAATGACAGCATTGGTAAGATCATCGCAAAACAAATATTTGCTGAATGGTCGAAAGGCAAATCAAAAGAATTGATTGCTGCCACCACCGGAGCAACGCAGGAAAAAGATGTGGAGGACATGGTTGTTGCGTTTCGCAGTCCCTGGATGATGTATTTTATGAATTACGATCCTGATCCATTTATCCGGAAAATGAAAAGTAAAGTCCTGGTGCTGAACGGGGAAAAGGACATCCAGGTGGCATCTAAGCCAAACCTTGACGGCTGGAGGGCTTCGCTTACCAAAAGTGGCGTAAAGTCGCCTGAAATCATTGAACTGAAAGGGCTTAACCACCTGTTTCAGCATTGCACCACCTGCACCGTTCCCGAATATGCACAAATTGAAGAAACCATTGCCCCGGAAGTTTTGGAGGTCATCAGCAAATGGTTAAAGGCAAATGTGAAGTGACCGTTGAGTCATTTGGAATCGGGAATTAGGTAACAGTTCCCTCAACAAAAATTCGAAACCCTCAATTCTAAAAGCCTAATTTTCCACCCCCGATTCCCGCTTTTCCTTTAACTCCGTAAGCAACTCCTCCACTACTCTCGGATAATGCGCATGCTCCAGGAGGTGAATCCGTTGGGCAATATCACCTGGTTTGTCTCCCGGTAAAATAGGGCAGGCCGTTTGAAAAATAATATCGCCGCTGTCGTAATGCTCATCCACATAATGGATGGTGATACCGCTTTCTACTTCCCCGGCATTGAGCACCGCTTCGTGCACATACTGTCCGTACATGCCCTTGCCGCCGTATTTGGGCAACAAGGCCGGGTGAATATTCACAATTCGCCGTGGATAAGCATCAATTAGCGTTTGGGGAATTTTCCAGAGAAAGCCGGCTAGCACAAGAAAGTCGATGCCTTGGTTCCGAAGAAACGGGACATAACCGTCACCCCGGAAAAACGGCTCTTTCTCTATTAATAAGGTAGGTACGCCTTCTTTTTCAGCAATTGCCAGCACACCGGCGCCAGGTTTATTACAAACTATAAGCTGAACCTGCGCCACGTCAGATCCCTTAAAATATTGAATCAGCTTTTCAGCGTTGCTTCCAGCACCCGATGCGAAAACAGCCAGCTTCAGCGGCAAACGTCCGGTCATAATTTTTCTTTTATAGCTTTCTTGTCTTCTCCCCTTTCCTTTTTAATAATGCCAATCCGGCTCAGAAACTTTTTTTCAAACCGCCAGAAAAACTGGAACTGTCCAAACAAAAAGGCAACACATAATAATATGATCTGGTACCCGAAAATAAGGACGGCCAATCGCAGGGACAGTCTCCAACCCCAATGCGTGTTTTCGGTAAAACCAACCCAACCGGTGATCACTTTGGAAATGTAAGCCGTTGTCGTTCCGGTAATGGCAAATACGCAAAGTATCCAGAACAGGTCTGTTTTACTTACGTTCCATTTCTTCTGCAAAGCGTTTAGCATAGCCGCCAATTGTTAAAGAAAAAGGTGATCAATGACCCTTAGGTCCTGCGCAAATGCCGCGGCAAAGAGAATTATTTTTTGTGATATTCACACCTGCATTTTTGCAAACAAATAGCTTGGTTGAACCATTTCCTACATCACAAAAAATATTGATAAACAGCGTGAAATGCAGGCCCAGAGCGGGTTAAAAAAAATTTATGAGGAATATCATTTTGTAATTTTCCTGTCATATTTTTGCCCCCGATTTGAGAAATTATCCACATCTCAAGCTACAAGTTTCTATGATTGTGATTCCATCAATTGTTAAGAAAGGTGCACTGCTAGGACTGCTTTTTTTTCTCTCATATACTTCGGTTTTTGCGCAAGACGGTAAAGCAATCTTCAATGCACAATGTGCTACCTGTCACGCTTTAGACAAAAACCTTACCGGCCCTGCATTGCGAGGTGTGGAAGAACGCGGTCCCTGGACTGATCGGAAGGAAGTAGTTAAGTGGGTTCATAATCCGGGTGCTTACATTCCGACAACTCCATACACCCAACAACTGGCCGCTACCTATAATGGCCAGGTGATGCCAAGCTTCCCTCAGTTGGGTGAGAAAGAAATTTATGCTATCCTCGATTACATTAAAACAGCACCAGCTCCCGGCGATAAGGGCGGAAGCGGTCCTGCTGATGGGGTAAACGTTGGCCAGGAGTCTTCCGGTAATGGCCAGCTGATTTTTGGGATCATTTCTATTGTATTGGCAATCATTGCCCTGATCCTGATGCAGGTGAACAGCAACCTGAAAAAACTATCCGACGACAAAGAGCAAATCCTTCGTCCGGAGCCAGTTCCTTTCTGGAGAAACAAGGTCTACATCGCATTATTCGCTATAGTCTTTTTTGTAGTAGGTGGCTTTTTAGTAGCAAAAAGTGCAATCGGTCTTGGTCGCCAGCACGGCTACCAGCCCGACCAGCCAATCTACTTCTCCCATAAAGTGCATGCCGGTTTAAACCAGATCAACTGTCTGTACTGCCACAACTCAGCATGGGAAGGCAAACATGCAGGCATCCCTACCTTAAATATTTGTATGAACTGTCACAAGTCCATAAACGAATATGTAAAAGGTCCGAAGCTGATGGATGAAGACGGTAAGGAAATCAATGGTACAGCCGAAATCAACAAACTTTACCAGTACGCCGGTTTCACACCTGGTCCTGGTGCAGAGTGGGATCCATCAAAGGCCAAGTCACCTGAGTGGATCAAAATTCACAACCTCCCTGACCACGTTTACTTTAACCACGCACAACACACCAAAGTAGGAGGTGTGGCTTGTCAGAGCTGTCACGGTAATATCCAGGAAATGGATAAGGTGTACCAGGCAGCTGAGCTGAGCATGGGCTGGTGTATCAACTGTCACCGCGAATCAAAAGTTGCATTCAACTACAGCGACAGCACCGGAAACAGGTTTTACAGCATTTACGAGAAATTCCATAACGATATCAGGTCCGGTAAAATGGATAGTGTGTCCGTGAAAGATATCGGAGGCCTCGAATGTCAAAAGTGTCACTATTAAGATCAATTAGCCGATATGCTAATGTGATAATGGCAAACACCGAGTAAAACATTATCACATTATCGAATTATCAAATTATCACATTATACCATGAGCGATAAAAGATACTGGCAAAGTTTCGCTGACTTAAACAATAAAGAAGAAGTTCAGAAAAGGAACAAAGACGAGTTTAGAGAGGAGCTTCCCTTTGCTGACCTGGACGGAAACCTGCTGGATGCCAAAACTCCACGCCGCGATTTCTTAAAATACGTGGGCTTCAGCACAGCAGCGGCTACAATTGCTGCTTCCTGCGAGATCCCGGTGCGTAAGGCAATGCCTTATGTGAACAGACCGGAAAACCTCACTCCAGGTGTTGCCAAATATTACGCTACAACCTTTGTTCAGGATGTTGACGTATTGCCACTGGTTGTAAGAGTAAGAGAAGGCCGCCCAATTAAGGTTGAAGGAAACACCTTGTATCCTTTTACCCTCGGTGGAACCTCCGCTCGTGCCCAGGCTTCAGTTTTGGATCTATACGATATGTACCGTGTACCGCATCCAAAGCGCAAAAGCGGAAACGGCTTCCAGGAAGTCCCAACCTTCGACCAAATTGACCAGCAAATTGCTTCAGCAATGGCAGGTTTAGGCGGAGCACCGGTTGTCCTGCTTACCAGCACCATCGTATCGCCTTCTACCAAACAAGTTATTAGCGAGTTTTTAGGACGAGTACCTAACAGCCGCCACGTACAATTTGATGCGATCTCTTATTCAGGATTGAGAGCTGCATATGGCGGCCGCATTCCTGCGCACAACTTCGACAGGGCTGACCTTGTTGTTAGCTTAGATGCCGACTTCCTGACTACATGGCTTGCCCCGGTTGAATTTGCCCGTGCTTATTCCAGCAAAAGAAAGATCGATGAGAAGAATGTAAGAATGAGTAAGCACTACCAGTTTGAGAGCCACCTGAGCCCTACTGGTGCAAGTGCCGATGAACGTTATACACACCGCCCTTCTGAAGCTGGTGCCGTTGCCCTTGCCCTTTTAGCGGCTATGGGCGGAGGCGGAACAGCTCCAACACTGGACGCCAATCTTACAAAAGCAATTCAAAAAGTTGCTGCCGATCTTAAAGCACACACAGGAAGAGCAATTGTCGTTGCAGGCAGCAATGATCCAAACGTTCAGACTGTTGTCCGCGAAATTAACCGCGTTGCCGGTGCAGTTGGAACAACAATCGACACTGCCGTTACCATGAATCACCGTCAAGGCGACGATGTTGCCATGGCAACGCTGGTTGAAGACATGAACGCAGGCCGCGTAGGTGCCTTATTTGTTTATGGCGCTAACCCGGCCTACGAATATTTTGATGCGAAACGCTTCACTGACGGTCTTTCCCGAGTAAAATTGAGTGTTTCATTCAGTGAAAAGCTTGACGAGACAACAGAGTTATGCCAGTATATTATCCCGAACCACCACTATTTGGAGAGCTGGGGTGATGCTGAGCCAAGAAGCGGATATGTCTCTTTTATCCAGCCGACTATTTTCCCTATATTCAAAACCCGTCCATTCCAGACATCCTTATTGAAATGGAGCGGTAACAATACTGATTACGATACTTTCTTCCGTACTTTCTGGATCGGAAGACTAGGTGGACAAGCTGCCTTCGACAAAGCATTGCAAGACGGTGTTTACGGAAATCAAATTCCAACAACTACTGTTAACCCAATCGCTGCAATTGCAGACACACTTAGAACAACGACCGCCCCGATCACAACTACTACAACCAACACAACTACCACGACAACTCCTCCAACTGACCTCGCTACAGCAATCAGCGCATTGTCAGCCGCACGCAGAGGAGCGAAGGATGAAGTGCTTTTATATCAGCAAACATCTCTCCTTTCAGGTAAGCAAGCAAGTAATCCATGGTTGCTTGAAATGCCAGACCCAATCACAAGATCTACGTACGAGAACTACGCAATGATCTCAACCAAGAAAGCAGATGAGCTGGGAATAGATTACAAGCATATGGATTACGAATATTACCAGGAAAAGCCAGTGATTGAACTGACTGCTAATGGTAAAAAAGTAACGCTTCCGGTACTGGTTGTTCCTGGTATGAACGCTAATACCATTGCTGTTGCCGTAGGTTATGGCCGCAGCGAAAACTTCTCGAAAGCTGCCGCAGGTCTCGGTAAGAATGTTTACCCGTTTGCCCGTTGGAACGCGACGTCAAGATCGATCGAATATTTTAACGACGTAACTGCCGCCAAGACCGAAGACATTCATAAGATTGCCCGCATCCAGATGCACGATTATTATGAAGGCAGAACCGAAGTGGTAAAAGAAACCACGCTTGCCACGTTCAAGCAAAGACCGGATGACTTCCTGAATTTCAGGAAAGAACTGGCAAAGGACTATGCACCAACCAGCGGCGACTACCGCAAGGAAGGTACACTCTACGGCGACTGGTCACAACCAGGCACAAAGTGGGGAATGTCTATTGACCTGAATAGCTGTTACGGATGCGGTGCCTGCGTCGTAGCCTGTCACCTCGAAAACAACGTACCGGTAGTTGGTAAGTCGGAAGTTCTCCGTCACCACGAAATGCACTGGTTACGAATTGACCGTTACTACGTAACAGACGAAAAAAACCCAGACAACCTAAAGGCCGTTGTATTCCAACCTATGCTCTGCCAGCATTGCGATAACGCTCCTTGCGAAAACGTATGCCCGGTAGCTGCAACAACCCACAGCTCGGAAGGCATTAACATGATGGCCTACCCACGCTGTATCGGTACACGTTATTGCGCAAACAACTGTCCTTATAAAGTACGTCGCTTCAACTGGTCTGATTACACTGGCGCCAGCACACACGGCCGTCTCGGACCTGAAAGTGGTGTTGGAAAGCTTGATCCGGTTGTTCATCAGATGAACGACGAGCTAACCAGGATGGTAATCAATCCAGATGTTACTACGCGTAGCCGCGGTGTGATGGAAAAATGTACGTTCTGTGTACAGCGTACCCAGGCCGGTAAGCTGAAAGCGAAAATGGAGAATCGCCCAATCGCCGGCGACGAAGTACAAGCCGCTTGTGCACAGGCTTGTCCAACAAGCGCCATCGTTTTTGGCAACGTAAACGACAACACAAGCACAGTTGCCAAAATCAGAAACGAAAATCAACGCCGCGTTTTCTATGTATTGGAGCAAATCCACACGCTTCCAAACATTAACTACCTGGCGAAAATCAGAAACACCGATGAGATTATTGTTCCGGCACACAGTGCGAACGAGCATGCCCGCCAGCAAACAAGCGAGCCTGTAACGCCGCAAAGTCAGCCGGCAACAGAACCACATCACTAATAAAAAGCAGCATTCAGCCGGCAGCATTGCGAAAGCTGAATATTGAAATAGTACAGAAGGAAAGAGAACTAAATCAACAAAAAGCTGACAGCTTATTGCTGATAGCTCATAGCTTATCAATATGGCATTACTTAAATACGAATCGCAGGTCAGGCCACCACTGGTAGTAGGTAATAAGGATTATCACCAGGTTACTGAAGACATATGCCGCCCGGTAGAAGCCAGGCCGTCAAAGCTTTGGTGGATCGGATTCATTATATCGGTATTGTGTTTGGCATTTGGAATCTACTCTGTCGGCCGCGAGGTATGGTTTGGTACCGGCCAGTGGAACCTGAACAGAACCATCGGATGGGGTTGGGATATCACCAACTTCGTATGGTGGGTAGGTATCGGTCACGCCGGAACCCTAATCTCCGCCATCTTATTGCTCTTCCGCCAGGGATGGAGAACAGGTGTAAACCGTGCGGCAGAAGCGATGACGATCTTCGCCGTAATGTGCGCCGGTCAGTTCCCGATCTTCCACATGGGTCGTGTATGGAACGCCTTCTTTACACTTCCTTATCCAAACACACGTGGCCCGCTCTGGGTAAACTTTAACTCGCCACTTCTCTGGGACGTATTTGCCATCTCAACTTACTTTACTGTATCGCTTCTATTCTGGTATTCAGGTTTGATTCCAGATTTGGCGACTTTGAGGGACCGTGCAAAAGAAAAGTGGAGAAAGCACTTTTATGGTGTTGCAGCATTTGGCTGGACAGGTTCAACCAAACACTGGCAAAGACACGAAGCGTTATCGCTGGTACTTGCAGGTCTTTCTACACCACTCGTACTTTCTGTACACACAATCGTATCTTTTGACTTCGCCACATCGGTAATCCCGGGCTGGCACACAACCATCTTCCCTCCTTACTTCGTTGCGGGTGCCATCTTCTCAGGTTTCGCAATGGTACAAACCCTTCTTCTCGTAACAAGAAAGGTGTTGAACCTGGAAGATTACATTACGCTTCAGCACATCGAAGTGATGAACAAGGTAATCGTTCTTACCGGTTCGATCGTGGGTATTGCTTACCTCACGGAGTTGTTCATGGCCTGGTACTCACACGTTGAATACGAGTGGTTCGCCTTCCGCTATAACCGTTTGGATCTTTCAAGCCCATATGGCTGGAGCTACTACCTGATGATGGGTTGTAACGTACTTTCTCCGCAGATCTTCTGGTTTAAGAAGATGAGAAGGAACATCATGGTAACGTTCTTCATGTCAATCCTGGTGAATATCGGGATGTGGTTCGAACGTTTCGTGATCATCGTTACCTCGCTGTACCGCGACTACCTGCCTTCGTCCTGGAGCGTGTACTATACACCAACCATTTGGGAAGTAGGATTTTATATCGGTACGTTCGGTCTGTTTTTCACCTGCTATTTCCTTTTCAGCAAGTTTATGCCGGTTATCGCTATCGCGGAAATCAAGCATATCCTGAAGAAAAACGGTGAAAACTACAAAGCAAAGATGGACGCCGTAGAAAGGGAATCCGTCGAGGAGTTTGTGCAGGCACATGCACACCATTAAATAATCTGCGGTTTGCAGCCGGCGGTTCGTAGTCAAAAAACTATCAACAACCCGCCAAACCGAATTGGATAGAAAGAATCACAGTGGTTTCAAGTAACAAGCGAAACCACAAACAACAAACGACAAAGGAGATTATGCCAGTAAAAAAATTTGTAGTAGCATGCTTTGACGACGAGAAGACGTTGTTCCCAGCAGTAAAAAGCGTACGGAAGACAGGCTACAAAATACACGACGTGTACACGCCGATGCCAATCCACGGACTAGACCTGGCTATGGGATTACGCGACACGAGTTTACACACGGCCGGTTTCATCTACGGTATTACAGGAACTACAACTGCATTCAGTTTTATTACCTGGGCACTAACATACGACTGGCCAATGAACATCGGTGGTAAGCCAGCCTTTTCCCTACCGGCTTGGATTCCTATCATGTTCGAATTGACCGTCCTCTTCTCTGCCGTCGGAATGGTATTGACTTTCTGCTACCTCTGCCAGCTGGCTCCCTTCGTTAAAAAAGACCATTTCCACCCACGTGCAACGGACGATATGTTTGTCATGGCCATTGAATGCACGGAAAAGACAAACGAAAACGAAGTTTCCGACTTCCTGAAAAATATTGGTGCGGTAGACGTGAGTACACAATACAAAGAAACTGGCTGGTGGATTGGCCGCTACGACCGTGAAACAAAGCCATTCGGAACACCTGTAGAACCAGTAGTTGCTCAACATTAATATGATCTTGATGAAAAAAATAATTTTCGCTGCATCCGTTTTTTCGATAGGCTTTGGCTTAATGAGCTGCGGCGGTGCAACTGGCAATGATCCAGGTCGTGCATATATGCCCGACATGTACTATGCCCGTGCTTACGAAGCTTACGGATACAACATGGTAGAAGGAGAATATGATAGCCTGCGCCAAAGAGGGGTGATATACAATGGACTCACCGTTCCCGGCACAGTAGCAAGAGGAGAAAGTCTGCCAACCCACCTGACAAATGATTCAAACGGTTTACGGGCAGCAGATGCGCTGGCAAACCCACTGAATACCTTGTCAAAGAGCCCCGCTCAATTGAAGGAAGGCGAACGCCTTTACCTGATCAATTGCGGCATATGCCATGGGAAAGCATTGGACGGAAACGGACCCCTTTGGAAAGATGGCGATGGACCCTACCCAGCAAAACCCCAGGTGCTAAACGATGCTCAGGCGGCTGGCTGGACAGACGGACATTATTATCATGTCATCACTTTCGGAAAAGGTGCCATGGGTAGCTATGCTTCCCAACTTCGCCCAGAACAACGCTGGATGGTGATCAGCTACATCCGTAGCAAACAGAGCGGAGCAACATCCGATACAACAGCAGCAGATCCGAAAACACCTGTTAACCAAACAAACGAACCTGCAAACGGCGGAAATGCAGCCTCCGGTACCAACTAATTAATTGCGCATAGAATAAAAGAACAGTAATGACACTACGACAGCAATTTGAACTACCTAAACGATACAACACCTTATCGCTGATTCTGATGGCGATCGGTATCTTATCTGTTATCATATTATTCATTACACACGGCGCAAGCAGCGACCAACGCGTCTCTGCTCGTTTTTGGGCTTCTATGTTACAAAACAGCGTCTACTTCCTTTTGGTGGTGAACGCCTCTATGTTTTTTATCTGCGCCACAACCCTAGCATGGGGCGGCTGGCAAATGACATTCAGACGAGTGCCCGAAGCAATATCGGCTTGCGTACTGCCAATCGGAATCATCTCAACAATTATATTGCTGTTCCTGTGCTTCGGTCCCAACCATGTTATCTATCATTGGGCTGATTCACACCACGTAGCAGAAGATCCTGCCCTGCAACACAAAGAAGGATTCCTTAATAAACCTTTCTTTGCCATCTGGACCGTTATTACTGTAATCGGCTGGTGGCTTTTGGGTAAAAAGCTGCGCTCCCTTTCCCGTCAAACGGACAACGAACCGCTAAACCCGGAGCAGGCAAAAAGATACATTTGGGACAATACTGTTTGGGCCGCCGTTTACGCTGTGCTTTTTGCATTGACTGTACTTTCTTCAATCCCATGGTTGTGGCTAATGAGCATCGACGCACACTGGTACTCCACCATGTACAGCTGGTACGTCTTCGCTTCCTCTTGGGTCGCCGGTATCGCTCTGATTACAGTGTTTGTCATCTACCTGAAAAACAATAACTACCTCGAGTTAACCTCAAAAGAGCATTTGCATGACTTAGGTAAATTCATGTTCGCCTTCTCCATCTTCTGGACATACCTGTGGTTTTCGCAGTTCATGTTGATCTGGTACGCAAACATCCCGGAGGAAACAGTTTATTTCAAACCACGAGTGCAGGGCCCTTATCGCACCATCTTCTTCCTGAACTTAATTATCAACTTCCTTGCTCCGCTTCTTATCCTGATGAAGCGTGCATCAAAAAGAAACTACGGTACCATCACAATGATGGCTATCCTTATCATCTTCGGCCACTGGCTGGATTTCTACCAGATGGTAATGCCTAGCGTAATGATGGATCCGGACACCAAACAAACACAGGTTCCAAACATGTTACCTGATCTTGGGATTGCTTTAGGATTTGTGGGTCTGATCATGTTTGTATCCGCTCGTACCTTAGCAAAGTACCCGTTGGTCGCGAAAAATCATCCGTTCTTAAAAGAAAGTATCGTGCACCACACGTAAACTTTTTGAACGGCAAACCGACAGTGAAAAGTGAAACAAGAATAAAGAAACTGATTTAGAATATGTCATCTACCTGGATAATCATAGCGTTCATTTTAGGCTTTCTGATTGTATTTCAGATTGCCAAGGCCAGCGAGTACGTGGCCATATTAAGAGGTGAGGAAAGAACCAGAAGAGAGTCAAACCGTATCAATGGATTTCTGCTGCTTGCTTTTCTCGTACTTGGCCTAGTAGGCGTATGGTGGTGCAACGATCTTCTCAAAGATAAAATTTTGGGTGAGGCAGCATCCAACCACGGAGAAAGGGTCGACACAATGATCTATATTACCCTGGCCATAACATTTGCTGTGTTTGTACTGACCCAAATCGGACTTTTCTGGTTTGCCTACAAATACCAGGAAAAAGAAGGACGCAAAGCTTATTATTTTCCTCACAACAATAAACTGGAATTAATCTGGACTGTTATTCCGGCGATCACCCTAACAATTTTAGTTGGTTTCGGTCTTTATTATTGGTACGAAATCACTGGCGAAGCACCGAAAGAAGCGCAAGTTGTGGAAGTAACAGGAAAGCAGTTCGGCTGGGAGTTTCGTTACCCAGGAGCCGACGGACAACTCGGTAAAAAATATTACCGCGAAATCGACCCGACTAAAAATAATCCTCTAGGGCAAGTATGGTCCGACCCGGCAAACCGCGACGATATTGTCGCCAGCCAAGAAGTGCACGTGGTAGTAAATAAACCAGTAAAATTTGTGATCTACGCAAAAGACGTGATTCATGATGTGGGTCTGGCACATTTCCGTTTGAAAATGGACGCTGTACCTGGTATGCCAACCACAATGTGGTTTACACCTAAGTTCACCACACGTGAAATGAAGCAGAAGTACGGGGAAGATTTCACTTACGAAATCTCCTGCGACCAAATGTGCGGAGCCGGCCATTTTAGTATGAGAGGTACCGTAATTGTGGAAACACAGGAAGAATATAACATGTGGTTGAAGCAGCAAAAATCACAATACAGCCTGGCGCATGCCGAAACTCCGGCCAATGTCCCAGGTGCATCTGGTGACAGCACACAGCAAAAAGAAACAACGCCGCTCACACCGGCTACGTCACCAGACAACAGAACAACTTCAATACGCTAACCATAAACAGGTTTTAAAAGATTTGATATGAACAACGAGCAGCAAATACATGTGCATGAAGGAGCAGCGGGGACACATGAAGTCATTCATACCAATGGAAATGGCCACGGCCATCACCATCATAAGGAAACCTTTATCACTAAATATATATTTAGCCAAGATCACAAGACAATCGCCAAGCAATTCCTGATCACAGGTATTATCTGGGCGATCATCGGTGCCTTGTTCTCCGTGCTATTCCGTTTGCAGTTGGGCTACCCTGACGACTCGTTTCCAATTCTGGAGACATTCTTCGGTAAGTGGGCAGAAGGCGGACGAATCAATCCTGAGTTCTACTACGCCTTAATTACGATGCACGGAACAATCCTGGTATTCTTCGTGTTAACGGCTGGTCTGAGCGGAACCTTTGCGAACTTACTCATTCCTCTTCAGGTGGGTGCTCGTGACATGGCATCACCATTTATGAACATGCTGTCGTATTGGTTTTTCTTCCTGGCAAGCGTGGTCATGGTTATTTCTCTGTTTGTGTCAACCGGGCCTGCGTCAGGAGGTTGGACAATGTATCCGCCACTGAGCGCACTGGGACAAGCTAACCTAGGTTCACGCATTGGAACAGATTTGTGGATCACCTCTATGGCTCTGTTCGTCGTATCATCATTGCTGGGAGGCTTGAACTACATCGCGACAATTTTGAACATGCGTACAAAAGGCATGAGCATGACACGCATGCCTCTGACCATCTGGGCGCTATTCTTCACTGCTATTCTCGGCGTATTGTCTTTCCCTGTGTTACTGTCAGGTTTCATCCTTCTATTGTTCGACCGTAACCTCGGCACATCCTTCTACCTCAGCGATATCTACACAGCCGGACAAGCATTACCAAACGAAGGCGGTAGTGCTATCCTATACCAACACTTATTCTGGTTCTTAGGTCACCCCGAAGTATACATCATTATATTGCCAGCGATGGGTATGGTCTCGGAAATCATGAGTGTAAACAGCCGCAAGCCAATCTTCGGTTACATGGCGATGGTCGGCTCTCTGTTTGCGATCGCAATCTTGGCGTTTCTCGTATGGGCTCACCACATGTTCGTGTCTGGTATGAACCCATTCATGGGATCTGTCTTCGTACTACTCACCCTTTTGATCGCCATTCCATCCGCCATCAAAGTATTCAACTGGATTACTACAATCTGGCGAGGAAACGTTCGCTTTACACCGGCGATGTTATTCTCGATAGGGTTCGTGAGCATGTTTATCTCCGGCGGTTTGACCGGTATCTGGCTGGGTAACTCCACTATCGACATTCACCTGCACGATACATACTTTGTAATCGCCCACTTCCACATAGTAATGGGTGTGTCGGCTTTCTTTGGAATGTTTGCAGGCGTTTACCATTGGTTCCCAAAAATGTTTGGCCGTTACTTAAATAACACACTTGGCTACATCCACTTTTGGGTGACGATGATTGGTGCGTATTTGATCTTCTGGCCAATGCACTACATGGGTATGGCAGGCGTACCGCGTCGTTATCTGGACTTCAGCATTTGGAAGTCATTTAACCAGTTTGGAACGCTCAACCAATTCATTTCAGTCGTAACGATTGTCGTGTTTGCAGTGAACTTGATGTTCGTGTTCAACTTCTTTTACTCAATGTTCAAAGGAAGAAAAGTGCGTACGAGAAACCCATGGAATGCGAACACTCTGGAATGGACAACTCCAATTAACCCAGGGCACGGTAACTGGGAAGGAGAAATTCCGGAAGTTCACCGCTGGGCGTATGACTATGCAAAAGACGGCCGCGATTTCATTCCGCAAACGGAACCAATCAGCCCGAACGAATCAAAACATTAATATGCAGATCGGCAGCTAACGCCGTTTGCAAATCAAAAGTTATTTGAAATAGTTTTGTTTGCAACGCATCGAAAAAATCAGCGAAGATTTGGAACATGTAGCAAACAAAGGAAAAGATAGTAAGCTGCGGGATTACCTGCAGCTCACTAAGCCATCATTAAACATCATGGTTGTCTTTTCCAGTATCATCTGTTACCTGCTGGCTCCGAAAGTGGTAGAGTTCAGCTGGATGATGATTGCTCTTTTATTTATTGGTGGATTCTTGGTAACAGGAAGTGCGAACGCCATCAACATGACTGTCGAAAAAGACACCGACGCCATGATGAAGCGAACCTCGACACGACCCATAGCCGCCGGACGGATGAGCGTTTCAGAAGGCTGGGCATTTTCCATTATCACCGGTATAACTGGTGTTGGAATACTCAGCTATTTCTTCAACCCATTGAGTGGCGCATTAGCTGCCTTCAGCCTCTTTTTGTATGCGTTTGTGTATACACCGCTGAAGAAAGTAAACGCTGTAGCCGTTTTGATTGGCGCTTTCCCCGGAGCCCTGCCTTGCCTCATCGGATGGGCAGCAGGCAACGACTCTGTCTTCGGGTATGGCAACAGCCAGGATTGGGGCGGATGGATACTTTTTCTCATCCAGTTCCTGTGGCAGTTCCCCCACTTCTGGGCCATCGCATGGATTGCACACAATGATTATTCGAGCGCAGGGTTTAAGCTTTTGCCAGCTGAAAAAGGACCAACAAAGTTCACAGCTATGCAAACGATCATCTACGCCGTGCTTTTGATCCCGGTATGCGTATTTCCGTATGTTTTAGGACTGACGGAATACGGCACAACAAAGGGTAAGATCTGTCTGGCACTGGTGATGTTATCGAACTTTTTCCTGATCGCACAATGTGTGAGGCTGTACCAGGAAATGAATCCAAAAGCGGCAAGAAGAGTGATGTTTAGCAGCTACATCTATCTTCCTATTGTTCTTTTAGCCTTACTAGCCAGCAAGGCATAACTACAGAAAGGGATAAAACGACGATTACACAGAACCCTTTCAGTAGCGAAAAAATAAACTCTGTGTAATCGGTGACTATGACAACAGTGAGTACAGGACAACGAAATAAAATCCATCCGCATAAGTTTACCTTATGGGTTGCAATAGGCAGCATTGTCATGATGTTTGCCGGATTAACGAGCGCTTACATCGTAAAAAGCGGGCAAGCAGGCTGGCACGAAGTTAAAACGCCAACCATATTTTGGATTTCAACTGCTACGCTACTAATAAGCAGCATTTGTATCCAAGCAGCTCTTAGAAGTTTTAAGCAGCGTAACATGGTCATGTTCAGAAGCCTGCTTTTGTTAACCCTATTATTGGGTGTCGCTTTCGTTGTTATGCAATGGATGGGGTTCAACTGGTTGTGGGAAAGAGGCGTCCATTTTGAAGGGGCATCAGGGGCAGGACAGTTCTTATACATCATATTCGGATTGCATGCCCTGCACGTCTTGGGTGGCATCGTAGCATTGATAGTGCTCTTTGCACGCCAGTACTTTGGTAGCACCCGAACATACAATTCAACACCAATAGAAATAATGAGCACCTATTGGCATTTTGTTGATTTGCTTTGGATTTATTTGTTAGTGTTCTTTATTTGGATCGGATAAAATAGTTACAAGTTTTGCTTTTTGCGTTCGTTATTGACGGACAATAACTGTCTAACAAAACAAAAACTGCAACTAACAACTGGTTATATAGAAAAGGTTGAGTGGAAAAAAGAGCCACAAACCATAAACTACAAACTATAAACTCAATTATGGCAACTGCTGCGGCAACTAGAACAAATTGGTGGAATGGGGGGAGAAGTCCCTTTAACGTGGAGTACGGCAAGCTGATGATGTGGTATTTCTTAATGAGCGATGCTTTCACGTTCGGCGCCTTCCTGATTTCCTACGGAACGATTCGCTTTTCTCAAAACTATTGGCCCAACCCGAACGAGGTATTCAATGCCTTTCCAGGTACAGGCCATGCCAATCTTCCCCTTGCCTTCGTGAGCTTGATGACCTTTATTCTAATCGTAAGCTCCGTGACAATGGTACTCGCAGTACACGAAGGTCACCACAACAATAAGAAGGGTGTAGTCAAATGGCTTGCTTGGACAGTGGTTGGCGGACTCGCTTTCCTTCTCTGCCAGGCATGGGAGTGGACCCACTTGATTACTGGTGAGCATGCAGTAATGAACGGCAATGCCCTTAGTGTTATCGGACAAACAACCAAGGTAAACCCATGGGGTCCTCTGGCCGACGTCGCAACAGCACAAGCTGCATTGAACAATACGCCCCACGATGTTCTGGTGACGCTAGCTAGCGGGCAGCACCATGATATGGGCCACCAACAACTGGCAGCCATGACCGATCAGCAACTGCGTGGCATGATTAACGTGGCAGAACTACATGTGCGAGAACAAGGTCCAGTAGCCTTCGGCGGATATTTCTACGCCATTACCGGCTTCCACGGCTTCCATGTTACGTCAGGGGTGGGAATAAACATCGTAATGCTCATCATGGCACAACGAGGTGTTTTTGAAAAACGTGGACATTACCTGATGATCGAAAAAGCGGGTCTGTACTGGCACTTTGTAGACCTGGTATGGGTTTTCGTATTCCTTTGCTTCTACCTAATCTAATTAACACAACAGAACTAATTACATGGAACATCATAACGAATCATCTGAAATTACGTTTCATCACGAGCCGGCACAAGGAACAAAGCGAATCTGGAAAACGTTCTGGATCTTATTGATCATCACGGTCATCGAGCTAGCATTGGGCCTGGGCATGTACCTGATGGAAGATTCATTAAACACCTTTATCGTTCTCTTCCTAAAAGGTGTGATTGTCATTCTTTCTTTAGCGAAGGCCTTTTACATCGTAGGCGTATTTATGCACCTGGGCGACGAAATACGGAACATGGTCATGACCATTGTCGTGCCTCTGTTACTCTTCGTTTGGTTTATTGGCGCTTTCCTTTGGGATGGTAACTCGTACCGCACAATGCGTAACCGCTACGATCCCTCAATGGAGAATAAAACCTTACAACCACCAACAACACCAAAGGACACTTCTGTTAGGCCTCTGCACTAATCAGTCGTTTTCTCAACATATTAACTCAACCGCCGCATACCTTTGCGGCGGTTTTTTATTGCACAATAAACAACCACACAAGTCATCCATCAATATGAACAAAACAGCACTGTACGGTTTGATCATCGGTGTATTTATCCCGGTCGCGGCCTACTTCATTATGAAGTTTATTCCTACGAACGAAATACCGCACCGGCTGTTTTTTGACAACGTCGAAACAAAAGTTGTCAACGGAAAAGAAACCAAAGACACCATCTGGCAAAAAGTTCCCGACTTTCAATTCACCAACCAGTTAGGACAAAAAATTTCTTGGAAAGACATGGAGGGAAAAATCGTCGTTGCAAATTTCTTCTTCACCCGCTGCCCGGTTGTTTGTCCAAAGATGACCAGAAACATGAAGCGTCTGCAGGACGCTGTGAAAAAGAACGTGCGGGTGGGACCAAAAGACGCTGACTTTGTCCAATTTATCTCTTTTACTGTCGACCCCGAACATGACAGCGTCCCAGAGTTAAAGAAATTCGGCGACCGTTTCCAAATCAACCCTCAAAACTGGTGGCTCTTAACCGGTGATAAAAAAGAGATTTATAACCTTGCCCTCAATGGAATGAAAATGGGCATCAATGAGACTGCGGTCGACACGGCGTTCATCCACCCGCAGCAATTTGTCCTCATCGACAAAGAACGTGTCATCCGCTCAAGACGCGACGGATTCGGCAACGTAAAATTGTACAACGGACTTGACTCAAACGACGTAAAAAACGTCGCAGAAGACATTGTTTTGTTAACGCTAGAAAAAGAAAAAAACCGGAAATTCTTCCTCGCCGATAAACTTCCCCTCATTGGAATTGTTTTAGGTATCGCCGTCATTCTCGTTACTTCGATGATGGTACTCTTCAAAAAGAAAAAGTCCTTATGAGTCTCACCTTAGAAAAGAACGACAAAAAAGCCCGAATACTCATTCTTAGTTTTTCTGCATTTGTATTTGTTGCCGTCACCGTACTGGAACGAATTACCCTAAATGTTGACCTAGGCTTTGATCCGCATATACTGGCGATGGTTAATGCAATTATTAACTCAATTGTCTCCATTTTACTTCTTGCAGGACTGATAACTGCTAAACGAGGTGCTTATGAAGCGCACCGAAAAATCATGCTCGCTGCAGTTTTTCTTTCTGCTATTTTTCTCCTCACATATATAGCACACCACCTATTTGCCGGTTCAACCTGGTACGGTGACACCGACAAAAACGGCATCGTTGACGAAGCCGAAAAAGCTGCTGCAGGTGCCAGCCGCACGGTGTATTTTATCTTGTTGGGAACACATATTCTTTTAGCAGGTATATCACTTCCATTCATTTTGTTCACTGCTTACCGGGCTTTAATCAATGAAAATGCACGCCACCGAAAGATTGCCAAAATCACCTGGCCAATGTGGTTCTACGTCGCAGTAACAGGACCCATTGTATACCTGATGATCAGCCAGTATCATTAATTTCTTTGTATCCGCAGGGAGCTTAGCTGATAAGGATGTCATATTTAACCAGTAAGCCGCTCAAGCCACTGCAGTCAAACCGTGCCTTTCTCAAACGATTTTTATCCGGATCAATCCTGTAATTAACAGCCGAACGAAAATCCGCTTTCTCTAGGTTTGTATTTTCAAACACGGCGTTCAGCAAATATGATTCTTCAAACGAAGATCCGCTCAGGTCAGCATCAGTGAAGTCTGCCTGCTGTAGGCTGCAACTCTTGAAAGTAGCTTTTTTCAAAGACCGACCATAAAACGAAGAAAAGTCCAGCACACACCGGTCGAACGACACCGTAAATAAAAACTCACTGCAATCCTCAAAATGAAGGCCCAGCATTTTGCAATTCACAAACTGAACGTCATTCAAGGTTGTCTTTTGCAATTTAGCGTTGCTTAGATCGCAATCAATGAACCTGCAATCAACAAACCGAAAATTGGAAAGGTCAACGGAAGAAAAATTACAATGGGAGAAAGTGCAGTATTCAAACTCATTTGAAGTAAATGGTTCAGCCATGCCATTCACATGTTCGAACGTTTGATCTTCAATTGTTGATTTTTTCATTGTTCAGTACCTGGCAAGTGTTATTTCGGCTTGTATTTAGCGAGCTGAAATAACTTTTTCGCCGTCGTCCGCAGAATCTGGTCGACCGTCATATCAGGGTTCTCGTCTTCAAATTTTTCAATAATACGCCAACCAATCCAAGGACCGATATTTCCAGGTGCACCTTGCGGCAATGTCGGCGTGAAAGGGGCTTCGCCGATATAGGTTTGTATCGTAACCGGCTCAACGGAAAACAGGTTCTCATTTTGTGTGATGACCCCCCAAATATTTCCTTCTTCGCGTTTCACGTCTTGCATTTGCCTCGATGTATATCCCGTAATTAAGCTATCATCTATTTCTGGCAACAGCTTTTTCATCAGCCACCACTGCTTACCTTTCTCAATCATCTGTTCAATCAACGAAGCACTCTCGCTGGTGTCGGCATACAGTTCACCAACAATTGCACGAATAGAATTCGGAACCATATACTGCGGCTCAAAACGGCGGCGGATATAATCAGGATACTGGGTGGGATCATACGCCTGGTAGTTGCTACCCAAAAAAGTCTGTAAGCTAATGACAAGTGTGTCCTGGAAATAAGTTGTTCCATAGATCTCGTTCGGGTTCTCAGGGTTCAAACTTTCGACCGATGCCAGCACCACCGGCGTTTTAAACGAAGGAAAATAATGTTTGACGTAACGCAGGTTCGTTTCAAGATCCTTCTCCAATTGATCAAGCGTAGCAAACCTCCTTTGTGCTTCTGCCGCCAATGGCTTAATAAAACGATAGTATTGGACCAGCGCCGAATCAAAAGGAATGTTTTGCTGCTGCGCTATCTCGCTAACTGGTGCAAAGTATTTGAAGTAAACAGGCAGGAAAGCCGGGTACTTCCTTTCTAATTGCTGCAGTGACGCCTGCACTTGCGCCGTGTCCATTGCAAAAAAATCTTTGTCAAAACGATGAACAGTCACATCCATCTTGATTCCCGAAACATCAGGAGCAGATTTTTTATTACTGCAGGCAAAAAACAAAATGACCAGAAAAGGGAACCAACGCATACACGGCTTTGTTTTTGAATTATTACGGAACTTTGAAACCTCAGTCAAACAACGAAGATGAAGATTTTCCTAGCGCAACAAAATTATCACATTGGCAACTTTGAATCGAATACCCGGAAAATTATAGAAGGTATTAACATGGCGAAAGCAGAAGGCGCCGACCTTGTTTTGTTTTCTGAGCTCTGTATTTGCGGATATCCTCCACGTGATTTCCTGGAGTTTGACGATTTTATCAACCAGTGTTATGCGGCGATTGATGTGGTGAAAGAACATGCGGATACCATCGGAGTACTCATTGGTGCACCAGCCAGAAACACATCGAAAGCCGGAAAAGACTTGTTTAATGCTGCGTTTCTTCTCTATGAAAAAGAAGTTAAGGCAGAGATTCATAAAACCTTGCTTCCGACTTATGATGTATTTGACGAAAACAGGTATTTTGAACCGGCGCTTGAATGGAAATGCATTGCGTTTAAAGGAAAAAAGCTGGCAGTAACCATCTGCGAAGACATCTGGAACCTCGGCGATAACCCGCTTTACCGGCAAACGCCAATGGAAGTACTCATCAAGGAGAAGCCGGATGTGATGCTAAACCTCTCGGCATCACCTTATAACTATGCCGCCGACACGGTGCGAAACAGCATTGTAAAAGCCCATACAGAAAAATACCGCATCCCGATGTTGTATTGCAACAATGTCGGCTCACAAACCGAAATTGTATTTGATGGCGGGAGCCTTGTGTATGACGCAGCGGGCAACCGGGTGAGAGAGATGGCTTATTTTAAAGAAGACTACGCCTTGTTCGACCTGAACGAGATCACATCGGCGAACCAGTCTTCCGCTTCTACTACAAAGGAAGCTGACGGTGAGATCGTTGTTGAAGAAAGAACGACAGATGTGCCTGACCTGCAGGAGCCAATGTTCGATGCGCAAAAGTCGGTATACTATTATTCAGCGGCAGATGTCGGCAAAGGCTCCGACATTATTGCTTACCTGACTGATGATAAGAATATCCACGAAATCTATTGCGCCTTACTACTCGGGATTCGCGACTATTTCCAGAAAATGGGTTTCAAAAAAGCAACCCTCGGTGCCAGTGGCGGCATTGACAGCGCAGTAGTGCAGGCCTTAGCGGTGGAAGCATTGGGCAAAGAAAACGTGCATGTGCTGCTCATGCCTTCGCAATATTCTTCCGACCACTCGGTAAGCGATGCAGAACAACTGAGTAAGAACCTCGATAACCGTTATGATATCGTTGCAATCAAAGATATTTTCGAGTGTTTCACTACTACCCTCAATCCTATTTTCGGTGATCTGCCGTTTAACATTGCAGAAGAAAATATTCAAAGCCGCATCCGAGGAAACTTATTGATGGCTGTGGCTAATAAGTTTGGTTACATTCTACTGAATACCTCCAACAAAAGCGAACTGGCAACAGGATACGGAACGCTTTACGGTGATATGGCCGGTGGCTTGAGTGTACTTGGCGATCTTTATAAAATGCAAGTCTATGCCTTGGCGAGATATATCAACAAAGGTGGAGAAATCATTCCCGGGCATATTCTCACCAAAGCGCCATCGGCTGAATTAAGACCTAATCAAAAAGATTCAGACAGCTTGCCTGATTACGATATACTGGACCGGGTACTGTATCATTACATCGAGTTACGCCAGGGTCCAAAAGAAATTATCGCACAGGGTTACGACCCGGCCTTGGTGACAAGGGTGCTTCGCCTGGTGAACATGAACGAATACAAGCGCAACCAGTTTTGTCCCATCATACGTGTCAGCAGTAAAGCTTTTGGAGTAGGGCGAAGGCTCCCAATTGTCGCGAAGTATCTTTCATAGGAAAACTGAAATCCTAAAAAAGCTAAATCTACTGAGAGCAGAACCATATGTTTAAAAAAACGCCTCCGACCTTGAAAGTCGGAGGCGTTCTCATTTAGTAAAAGCATTGTACTGGAAAATATCAAAGCCTTTAGCGTTTACTTAATCTTATACTGGTACAAACGGCTCACCGACTCCAGTGTCCCGCTGTTGGTTGACCGGGTTTCGATGACGCCAACGCCATCGGCAAAAAAGTAATCAATCCGCACGTCAAATGGCAGCGGCATCAGCGGTATAACAATATTAAGCTTACTGCTTACATGGTGCACATTGGTAAACGTCTTTCCATAAACAGTGCGCTGTGTGGCTTTCGCTTCCAGCTTATAATCCAGCTTGGCAACGATCGTAAACAGTGGAAATGGAGTGGCTTTAAAAACCGTATCGCTCCAGGTAGCGCCGGCATTAACTCCGGTTTTTAAAATGGTTGTCTGTATGTACGAAGGAATAGTGATTGAGCCGCCGGGTAATCCTACGCTCTGAAACAACGAGTCGACATCCATCCCAAGGTCTGGAACCGGTTGAAAGATTTTGTAATTGCCGCCATCGCAGTTGTACAATAATCCGTCGCCAAAAACCGCGGAAGGAGACACTTTGGTGTATTTCGTGCCACTGATGGTTGTATCGCCCAAAATAGCCAGAGTGCTGGATGTGGTATCAACCCCGGCAGCGCTGGAGTCAATGTAGGTTAGTTTCGTGCTGTCGCATACCGGAAGGTATGAGCAGGAAGTACAACGTACATTACTGGGATTGTTTCCAGCTGGATCGCCATTGCCAAACCCGATTTCCTTTTGACACGCAATGACCAATAAACTCAGAACAACAGCAGTTAAAACGTATTTCATAAGCTTAATGTTTCAGCGAAACCACCAAAGCAACATTTCCCAATGGGGCAATGGTAGTATCCTTAGACAGCGTAAAATTAGTTGCAGTCAGGGATACGATTTTTGATTTTCCGTTCAACAAGGCAAATACGTTGTTGCTGATAGTAAGGTTGGCTTCGTTATCGGCAAAACTCCAGTTGAAATTTGTGGTTTGCGGATCGGCGGTGTTGCATTTGCTTGCGCCTTCGTCGGTTGTGCCGCTATTATTCCGGCTGAAACTGATTTTGTTATCAGTCAAACAGGTCGGGAGCAGCGTTGGCGCAATTGTCGATAGGGAAAGGTCAATCGTTCCATTTTTATCGTTGTCAATTCCTGCATTTTCATACATCCAGGGAGAAGCGCTAATATGATCTGTTTTGGTAGGTTGGTTCTGAGGGTCTGATTTTTTATTACAACTCAAAAGACAGATGCTGAACACACCGGCGCACAAAATGGTAGACAAGAATTTCATAATAATCGGGTTTGTGTTGACGTAATTTTGAAAAGGGCAAACTATTTGTTAATCGAAGAGCGCTAAATTTTATTATGGCTACATCCGAACAGATTAATCACCTGACGAACTTAATCAAAGACCGACACAATTTAAAGCAAAAGCTCTTTTCCGAACTTTCGAAGATCATCATCGGCCAGGAAAAGATGCTGGAGCATCTGACCATTGCCTTGCTGGCTAACGGCCATATTTTGCTGGAAGGGATTCCGGGGCTGGCAAAAACACTGGCCATCAAATCACTTTCGCAGGCCATCCAGGCTAAATTCAGTCGTATCCAGTTTACCCCTGACTTGTTACCGGCCGATGTTATCGGCACAATGATCTATAACCAGCAGCGAAACGAATTCGTGGTGCGCAAAGGGCCGATCTTCACCAACTTTTTGTTGGCAGATGAGATCAACCGTGCGCCTGCCAAAGTGCAAAGCGCCTTGCTGGAAGCGATGCAGGAGAGACAAATCACGATTGGTGATACCACCTATAAACTGGAAGAGCCGTTTCTTGTATTAGCTACCCAAAACCCAATTGAGCAGGAGGGTACCTACCCGCTGCCTGAAGCGCAGGTAGACCGCTTCCTGTTAAAAGTCGTGGTTTCGTATCCGTCCATCAGGGAAGAACAGTTGATTGTTCGGCAGAATGTTGAGGGTGCAACACCACCGACTATCAATCCTATTTTGTCCACTTTCGAAATCATGGAGGCAAGAAAACTTGTTCGCCAGATCTATATGGATGAAAAAGTAGAGCAATACATTCTAGGTTTAACCTTCGCTACACGAGAGCCGGAGAAATATGGTCTGGATAAATTACGACCTGTCATTTCTTACGGTGCTTCGCCACGTGGAAGTATTAGCTTGGCCCTGGCGTCAAAAGCACAGGCTTTCTTGAACGGTCGTGGTTATGTAACCCCGGATGATGTTCGCAGCATAGCACACAGTGTGTTGCGCCACCGCATCGGCTTAACCTACGAAGCAGAAGCGGAAAACATCACAACAGAGAATGTAATTGACCAGATTTTGCAAAAGACAAATACGCCGTAAACGTGAGTTGTCAGTGGTGAGTTGTGAGTAGCAGCTCACCATTCACCGCTCACCATTCACCACTCACCATGTTGACCATAAAGGAAATATTAAAAAAAGTCCGGCAGCTAGAAATTAAAAGCAAGCAGCTTACCAGCAACTTATTTTCTGGTGAGTATCACAGTGCTTTTAAGGGTAAGGGCATGCATTTCAAAGAAGTGAGGGAGTATGCGGCAGGTGATGATATTAGGTTTATTGACTGGAATGTTTCAGCACGATTTGGTCACCCGTTTAGTAAAGTGTTTGAAGAAGAACGGGAGTTAACGGTGATGCTGTTGGTAGATGTGAGTGCTTCTTCTTTGTTTGGAACCACGCATGCATCAAAAAAAGATATCAGTACGGAGATAGCGGCCGTCATCACTTTTTCGGCTATCAACAACGGCGATAAAGTTGGCGTCATCTTCTACAGCGATAAGATTGAAAAATACATTCCTGCAAAAAAGGGCAGGGATCATGCTTTGTTCATCATTCGTGAATTGCTTTCAGTGTCATCGTTGAAAAAAGGAACTAAGCTCGGAACAGCACTTCGCTATTTCTCCAACATCAATAAGCACAAAAGCATTGCTTTTATTTTGAGTGATTTTATCGACATGAATTATGCTGATTCACTCCGTGTGGCAGCAGCCAGACATGATATTGTTGGTGTGAAGATTTTTGATAAAATGGACATGAAGCTGCCAAAAGTGGGAATGCTACGAATAGAAGATGCCGAGACAGGCGAACAAAAATGGCTCGATACATCAAGCGCCTATGTGCGCCACGAATATGAAAAAGAATTTTTTGCCCAAACAGAATATTGCACTCGAACATTTAAACGCAGCGGCTCCGACCTGTTGCATGTTCGTACCGACGAAGATTATGTAAAAGTGCTGCAGAAATTTTTTATCTCCCGCAACAAACGATGAAGTACCTCCACCTCCTTTGCCTTTTGCTCATTACTTATTGTCTTCCAGCGCAGGAAGTGAGGTTTTCGTTTGACAAAAAAACTATCCTGCTGGGTGAGCCATTAAAAATGACTATCGATGCGGTCATTGGTTCGGGCCAAAATGGAGATTTGTTTTCCATTGATACATTACCGCATTTTGAAGTGTTGGACCAAGGGAAAATTGATACCAGCATGGCGGATGGAGCATTGCGCTTAAAGCAGGTGGTTACCATCACCAGTTGGGATAGCGGTACATGGCAATTGCCCGCCATCATTCGAAATGGCCTGGCAGAGCAGCCTGTTAGTATTGAAGTAACTTATACATCACCGTGGAATCCTAAGCAGCCCTATCACGATATCAAAGGCATTGTGCCGGTGAACAAGCCAAGTCGCTCCACGTGGTGGTGGTACGTTATTGGTCTAGCCGTATTGATAGCGCTGTTCCTTCTTTTCTTCCCTGAAGGAAAAAAAGATAAAAACGCCGTGCAGCTAGACACCAAAGCGTACACGAAAGCAATGCAGGCATTGGAAAAACTGCAAAAAGACGGAACGGTTAACGTCAATGTGAAGCAATACTATACAGAACTGATCAACATCTTCCGGGCCTATTTGAAAGGTGGGAAAGGCATTCAGTCGTTTTCTAAAACAACCGACGACCTGAGCATCCAGTTACAATCATTAAAGATGCAGCAGGCAGAATACACCAACTTAGTGCAAACGCTACGATTAAGTGACCTGGTAAAGTTTGCGCAGTATAGGCCAGAAGGACAGATCAACACCGATTCATTCAACACCATCAAAGAAAGCATTAACACGATAGAGGGACGCCATGCTGTATGATTATTTTCAAAATATTGAGTTTGCTAATATCTGGGTGTTGCCCTTCCTCATCCTCCTACCCATTATTGTGTGGCTGCGCTACACCACGTTTGGAAAACTAAAGTCAGCCTTTACTATTTCCACGACATCACATGTAAAACACAAAACAGCGAAAAACTATCTGGTAAATGTCCCGTTTTGGCTTCGTTTGCTGGCACTGGCTTGTTTACTGCTTGCACTAGCAAGGCCGCAAATACGCAATGTGCAGAATCGCAACAAAGGCGAAGGGATTGATATTGTTTTATGTCTTGATGTGAGTGGCAGTATGCTTTCACAGGATTTTTCTCCCAACCGCTTAGAAGTTGCAAAGGAAGTCGCTGCTGACTTTATAAAGAGTCGCCCGGTTGACCGTATTGCATTGATTATTTTTTCTGGTGAGAGTTATACGCTTTCGCCACTGACCACGAATCATGATTTAATTCTGCAACAGATCAAAAGCCTACGTAGCGGTATGTTACGGGATGGAACGCTGATTGGTGAAGGTTTGGCGAAGTCAGTTGAACGGTTGTCATCGGTAGGAGCAAAAAGTAAGGTGGTCATTTTGATGACCGATGGAAAAGAAGAAGCACCTGAAACCCGCATTATTGATCCGAACACGGCGTTACAGATTGCGAAAGTGAAAGGCGTGAAAGTGTACACTGTAGGTATGGCTGGTACGCCGGATGAACAAATCGGCCGGCAAAACGTCACGTTTACTTCCAACCTGGATGATGCCTTGCTGCAGCGGATAGCAAGAGAAACCGGTGGTGCATACTTCAGGGCCAGGGATAAAGAAGGGCTTCAGATTGTGTACTCGCAAATCGACAAGCTGGAAAAGTCATCGTTTGAACGGATTACCAAGACAAGGGTAGAAGAACAATATTTCTATTTGCTCATTGGCGCACTTGTATTTCTCCTTTTAGAAGTGCTGTTACGGTATACCTACCTGCGCACATTCCCTTAATCCATTCAGAATGAAAAAGGCAAAATGTAAAACCGTACTCTTCGCTGTAACCATTTTTTACTTTTTAATTTTGAATTTTACATTCTATGACGGGCACGGTTTATAAATCAACAGGCAGTTGGTACAGCGTTAAAGAAGATGAGAGCGGGCGGTTTTACAATGCCCGCATCAAAGGCATTTTTAAGTTGGATGAAATTACCTCTACCAATCCGATTGCTGTTGGTGATGTGGTTGACTTCGATACCGAAAATGAAGGCGAGGGTTCAGTCATCATTACCAAAATTCACGACCGTAAGAATTATATCAACCGTCAATCGCCGCGGGCCAAGCACCAACATCATATTGTTGCTTCCAATCTTGACCAATCACTTTTATTAGCAACGATTAAAGATCCGCGGACTTCCCAGGGATTTATTGATCGCTTCCTTGTGGCTTGCGAAATGTACCACGTGCATGCCATCATCGTATTCAACAAAACGGATGTTTATAAGGAAAAGGACTGGCAGGAGTTTGAACGCATGAAAGGTGTGTACGAAGGTGTGGGCTACTCCGTCTTCCCCATCAGCATTAAAGAAGGAAAAGGCGTAGAAGATGTAAGAGAAACACTAAAAGACAGGGCCACGCTTATCAGCGGTCATAGCGGTGTGGGCAAGTCATCTTTTATCAATGCCGTTATTCCTGACAGTAAGATCAGAACACAGGACGTCAGCGGCTGGAGCGGGAAAGGGCAACACACGACCACGTTTGCCGAAATGTATGATTTGCCTTTCGGCGGAAAGCTTATTGACACGCCAGGAATGCGTGAGTTCGGCCTGGTAGGTGTAGAAAAAGAAGAGCTCTCCGGCTACTTTCCGGAAATGCGGGAACGCCTGAACGACTGCCAGTTCAATAACTGCCAGCACATCAACGAACCGGGTTGTGCCATCAAGCAGGCCGTGATTGATGGAGAGATTGATGAAGACCGCTATGTGAGCTACTATAATATTCTTGAGTCGTTGAAGACCGAAAAGTGGTAAGATTATTTATTACTAATCATTGATTATTTGAAGTGACCTGAATGAATAACCAGTAATAAATGATCAATAATTAAACAACATGCTCATTCATATACATCCCGATAATCCACAAGACCGGTTGATTAAACAAGTAGTTGGCATTTTAAGAGACGGCGGCGTGATCATTTACCCAACCGACACGATTTATGGCTTGGGCTGTGACATCACACAACACAAAGCAGTAGAACGCATCTGCCGCATCAAGAATGTGGATCCGCAAAAAGCCAATCTTTCCTTTGTGTGCTATGATCTCAGCGACCTGAGTCAGTATGCAAGGCAGCTGGATACATCGGTTTACCGCACGTTGAAACAATATCTTCCGGGGCCATACACATTTATCCTTGAAGCCAGTCGGCAGGTGCCCCGGATCCTGAAAACGAAGAAAGACACCGTTGGTATTCGTGTGCCGGATAACAACATTGCAAGAGCTATTGTAAAAGAATTAGGCAATCCAATCCTGAGTGCATCCCTGCCGGGTGAATATGTAGAAGAATACACGGACCCCGAACTTATCCAGGACAAATTTGGAAATCAAGTCGACTTGGTGATTGACGGGGGCATTGGCGGCATGATCCCTTCTACCATCATCAGCTTTGTAAGCGGCGAAGCCGAAGTCATTCGCGAAGGTGCCGGTGAAGTTTTTTAGCCAATGACTACAGCCATAATTGAATGAACCAACCAACTTCCACCAATTTCAAGGCACACGCTGCTGTTATTTGTACCAACATCTTTTTTGCTGTCAACTTCAGCATGGTGAAACTCATTTCGCCATCACTCATCGGGCCATTTGCACTAAACCTTGTGAGGGTTTTTATCAGCGTAGTGCTTTTCTGGGTTGTTTGGCTGTTTGGCAAAACAACAGCGGGCATTGCTAAAAAGGACTGGCCGCGGTTTATCTGGTGCGCCATTACCGGTGTTGTGATTAACCAATTGCTGTTTATCAAAGGCCTTACACTAACTGCTACCATACATGCTGCGTTACTAATGTTGGTCACGCCAATTGTGGTTACGCTGTTTGCGTTTTGGATATTAAAGGAACGCTTTACTGTGTACAAAGCATTGGGTTTGGCGCTTGGCATTGGCGGCGCTACATTTCTTATTCTGCAACGCGAAGCCGGTCATCATGCAAGTAATTATTTGCTGGGCGATCTTCTCATTATCATCAATGCCGTTTCTTATTCTATCTATTTCATTTTGGTAAAACCGTTGATGGAACGCTACTCGCCGCTGCATGTGGTCCGTTGGATATTTACCATTGGGTTCTTTGGTATTTTGCCGGTCGGCTGGCAGCAGACGATGGATGTGAATTGGCAGGCCTTTGAGTGGCAGCATATGGCTGCATTGTTTTCAGTTTGTGTGTTAGGAACGTTCCTGGCTTATTACTTCAACATCTATGGCATTCAAAAGTTAGGTGCGTCTATTACTGGTATGTACATCTACACACAGCCTGTGTTTGCCGTAGCTGTTGCCATCATTTTCCTCAGCGAAGAAATAACGTGGCAAAAGATTGTTTCTGCGTTGTTGATTTTTGCAGGTGTCTTTTTGGTGAATAAGAAAAAGAAGCCGCTACAAGGCAGCTAGCGGATTTTTCGGATAATCGTAAAACAAAAACTTCTTCTCCGCTTTAATAAATGCTGTCCAACTGTCAACATCTGCCTGCACGGCAAACATTCCACAGGTTGGAATGTTATCGGTTCTCACTTCGCAAAGTGAGTTGGCATAATTGGTAATTCCCGGATTGTGTGAGAAGACTGCAACGATATCTTCTTTGTCCGTTATTGATGCAATCACTTCTTCAAACTGTTGCGGCATAGCGCCGTACAATTTTTCCTCTACTTGTATGTCATCCTTTTTTACATCAAACTCCTCTGCAAAAAAACGTGCAGTACGGAAAGCCCGTTTGGCAGGCGAGGAAAGAAACAGGTCAATCTCTAATCCTTTTTTTCGAAGGCGCTTTGCCATTTCCGGTGCGTCTTTCCTGCCGCGGTCATTCAAGGGCCGTTCGACGTCGCTTAATCCTTCGTGGCTCCAATCACTTTTTGCATGCCTGATCAGTACTAACGTTTTCATGGCTTAAAGTTCAGGGAAAAGCGTGAATGGTGAACGGTCAATGGTGAAGCGAGACCTCAAGAGATCACTTCTTCTTTGTCGCTTTGTTTGCTCTTTCATCTTCTTTTGCTGCTAGCAGATAGATCAATGACGCCGTTCCATCCATGGTTGGTTCGTTGGTGCTGTAATCACCGTAGTCATCATGGTAAACAGCAAGGTTGCTTTGGAAGGCTGCATATTCATCCGGTTCGTAAAGTTTAATTCCGATAAGACTGTTATAAATACTTCCGTACACCGGGCCGTCAACCAATCCGCCGTCAATAGGGTAATTTTTCAGATGGGTGAATGCCGAATGCGGATCCACCGGAGTATCACCCCAAGCGGGCAAGCCATACACCATTGATGTTCCCCATGGATTGCAGCCAAATAGCCAATCAAAGTTTGCTTGCTCTAACTCTTCAAATTGCTTATTGCCGGTAAGCTGCTTGTACCAATAACATTGAATGGCGAAGGATGTTGTGAGATTATTGCTGCACCAGATGAATGGTACACCGCGGTAGAAGGCGTTGCTTTTGGCCTTGTTACAAACAAGTTGGATACCTTCTTTGTAGTAATTGATAATGCTGTCTCTGTTGGAAGGAAAAGCCTGAATAAATTCTTTCGTATGTCCGCTTTTCGGAGCACTATTTTTATTTATTGTCCTTGCAATTTCATGATGCCCGATGTTGATAAATGGGTACCATTGATAATGCTTTGCCGTGTCAGCGCCTAGCCATGGCGTACGCTTTTCCTGTTTTGCATACATTACAGCATTACCCAGATAGTGGCCGTTATCGCCTGCTCCTTTTGAGCAGTTCACCATCCGATGCACTGTAATGTTTGCCAGCTCCATATCGTCTACCCAATTATCTTCCGCATAGATGTAAGGTGATCTAACAGAAGCAGTTTGTGCTACACCGTATTTTCTGCCGGCAAATTGTAAAGCACTCATCGCTTTATCGTAGTAGCCTTTCCGTTGATCAGTAGCCCGGAAGACGGAATCCGTTTCAAATAATTCATGTGCTAAAGCAAACGCACCGGCAAACTTTGCCGCAGTCGATGAAGTTCCTGTCGTATTGTTCATAAACTTTCCTCTCTGCTGCGGCTCACCACTTACAAAATATACTGGCCGCTGAAACCCTCTTCCATAAAAGGTGTCCTGTCCTGGTATACGCATGCCCATGTGATCCCTGTCATCTGCTATCTGGTTAAACATCCAATCAGGTTTAGGATGCATTTTCAGTAACCAGTCCAGTCCCCATTTGGCTTCATCCAACACGTCAGCCATGCCGTTCTTTCCATCCAGGCCATTCGACAGTTTTTCGTCCGTAAACACTTTCGGGAAATCGCGGTAAGCCATCAGCAAATGATATGTGGCGTTTGCTGAGGTGGTAGCATACTGCAAATAATCACTTGCATCGTGCCAGCCTCCTACTACATCAACGTACGTGCTGTCTTTGATGCCGGCCTTCTCTCCATACAACACGTAACCATCATGTGTATGGCAACTGTCTTTCAAAAATGGATTGAAGCCTGTGCGTTGCTGTCGCATGTAGCGAAGGCAAAAATCCGCTGCTCCTTTATAAACGTCTTCGCTGATTCTAAAGGCAGGTGATTCTGTGTCGCCAACTTTTAGCTTATAATTACCCGGCTTGTTAAACAAGGAGAAGTTTAACCGATAAGTTTGCGTGAATGCCCCGTAAGCACCAAAGGCTCTTCCCGCAGGTGCGGTGAAAACAACTTTGTTGGTGCCTGCATCAACCAGCTGAAAACTTTTGATGGTTGTATTTACTTTTGAACACCACACCGCCACTTTTGAACTGCCCGGCTTATACCCAAGCTGGTTAATGCGGATCCAAGCTTCGGTGGTCTCTTTTTTCAAAAAGCCAAACAGGAAATAAACGGAAGCAAGAAGAGGAAGCAGCAGCCATCGTTTCATGACTGAATTTACTAATTGCCCCGCAGAACAGCATTTGGTTTCTTCTCCAGGTAATCGACGTAATCTTTTGAGCCAACCCTGAAGTAAATCGGAAGAGACGTAAGCTTTTGAAGCTGGACCTCTTTTTTACAGAAGAAAGAGAGGTGCTGATTGTAGAAATTTCGCGGCAAAACCCTAAGCGAAACAGGGCGGTTCAATGTATCAGGATTTACCTGCAAACGCAGCTGTGAAGCGGCTTTGAAGGAATTTAACACGCAAGCGAAGAAGAAAAGCGGAATGATCCTACCCATGGATTAGGATTTGCTGTAAATTTACGGCTTGATTTTTGTGAAACCGGCAAACTTTTTTAGTACCCAAAGAAGATTGCCACAGAGGAGAACCCATCATGAGCCTTAGCCAGAATTTACAACAGAAGCTTTTACAAAAGCTATCGCCTCAGCAGATTCAGTTAATGAAACTGTTGCAGGTACCCACTGCGAACCTTGAAGAACGCATTAAAGAAGAACTTGAAGAAAATCCTGCCCTTGAAGTAACGGACGAAGAAGGAGCCGACAACTACGAAGACAAAGACGAATTTGCCGACAACTCGCCCGCAGAAGAAGAATACGATACAGAAGAAAGAGACCAGGAAGATCTTTACGAGAATATTGACATTGCTGATTACGTACAGGATGGCGATGATGATATAGCTGACTACAAACTGCGTGACGAAAATTACGGCGACCAAGAAGAGAAGACTACCATGCCCTACAAAACAGAGACTTCTTTTTATGAAGTGCTGGAAGGACAATTAGGTATGTTGAACCTGGACGAACGCCAGTATAAAATAGCAGAGCAAATAATCGGAAGCATTGACGAAGACGGTTACCTGCGCAGGGAAACCTCAGCTATTGTTGACGACCTGGCCTTTCGTCAGAACATTGATACAACAGAGCAAGAGGTAGAAGAGCTGATCAACCGCATTCAGCATTTTGATCCACCGGGAGTTTGTGCCCGCAACCTGCAGGAGTGTTTGTTACTGCAACTGGAACGTCAGCGGATCGACGGAAAAGATGTGGAGACCGCTATCCAGGCACTTACCAAATACTTTGACGAGTTTACCAAAAAGCACTACGAGAAAATACAGCGCGGATTAAACCTTACTGATGAAGAGCTGAAAGACGTGATGATCCAGATTACAAAGCTGAATCCAAAACCAGGCGGTAATCATGGTGAGATCAACAAAGCAGAAAGCTACATTGTTCCCGATTTCTTTATCTACAATAACGGCGGGAAACTGGAGCTTACCCTGAACTCTAAAAATGCACCGGAGCTGCGGATCAGTGAAGGCTATCGCGATATGCTGAAGGAGTATGATCGCGGAGCGAAGAAAGACCGCCGTCAAAAAGAAGCGGTGCTTTTTATTAAGCAAAAGATTGACGCGGCCAAATGGTTTATTGATGCCATCAAGCAGCGGCAGCATACGCTGCTAAGCACCATGACGGCCATTATGAATCACCAGTATGATTTCTTCCTGACGGGTGATGAAACAAGCCTGAAGCCAATGATCTTGAAAGACATTGCCGAAAAAACCGGCTTGGATATTTCTACCGTGAGCCGTGTGGCCAACTCCAAATTCGTGCAGACAGAGTTTGGTACTTACCGTCTTAAATTCTTTTTCAGCGAATCACTAACAACCGATACTGGCGAAGAGGTTTCGACCCGCGAGGTGAAAAAAATTCTAAGTGATTTAATTGAAGCAGAGCATAAGAAGAAGCCCCTGAGTGATGAACGCTTAACAGAATTGCTGCAGGAAAAGGGTTATAACATTGCCCGTCGTACAGTAGCAAAATATCGTGAGCAGTTGAATATTCCGGTGGCGAGGTTGCGGAAGGAACTTTAATGGTGAATGGTGAGTGGTCAATGGTGAATAGGATGGCGCTTAAGTTTCGTTTATTTTAATAGGATAAACGAAACTGTATGTTTTTAAAGCTCAATCATCAGCAACTTGATATTTATGCCGCCTCCAGAAAATTTGTTCTTGAATGCTACCGTTTCAGTAAAACATTACCGCAGGACGAAAAATTTGGAATGGCAACACAGATCAGAAGAGCTGCGCTGTCGGTTCACCTAAATATTGCGGAGGGGTGTTCCAGAAAATCAGAAGCTGAACGTAAACGATACTTCGAAGTTTCGAGAGGGTCCTTGATTGAAGTTGATGCAGCGATAGACATAGCAAATGACTTGAAATACATGGAAGATGGTTCCTTTCAAAGTTTAGAAGACTCGATGATTACATGCTTTAAAATTCTATCAGGGCTGATTGAGCCTAAAATTCACCATTGACCATTCACCATTCACCACTAAGTTTGCCCGATGAATCAGGAACAGGCTGTTGAACCCAACTTACACTTTCACCCTGCCCTTCGCACAACAGCCAAGGTGATTTCGTATATCTTTCACCCGCTTTTTGTACCTGTTTATTTCGGCTGGTTCCTGGTTTATGTCTTGCGCCTTTTTCCGGCCTTGGACCCGTTCCGCAAAACAATGCTGATCATCCAGTTCTTTGTGAGCTATACTTTGCTCCCGCTGGCAACTGTACTCATTGCAAAAGCGCTGGGCTTTGTTGAAACGGTTTATTTAAAAACGCAGAAAGACCGCATCATTCCCTATATCGCTACCATGATCTTTTATTTCTGGATGTGGTATGTTTCTAAAAACTTAGGATTCCCGAAAGAATCGGTGGTCTTCAGCCTCGCGGTGTTTTTGGCTACGGCGTTCGGCGTGTTCTTCAACAGCTATTTTAAGGTGAGCATGCATGCCTTATCGATGGGAGTGATCATTGCCTGGTTCTTTATATTGTCTTTTAACAGTACCGTCAATTTTGGGCCTTTTCTGTCCATTGCATTGCTAATAGCTGGTATTGTCTGCACTTCCCGCTTGATCAACTCTGATCATCGTCCGTTTGAAGTCTATGCAGGTTTATTGATTGGGGCATTGGCCCAGACGATTGCCTGGATCTTTATCTGATTTGAATAAGGGAAAATAGAAGCTTGGGTTATGGGCATAAAGAAAGGGGCCCCGAACCAAGGCCCCTTTTACAAGCCACCATCCTCTTCCACCTAAGAGGTCGTTTATACTAAGTTTCTACAGTTAAGGGTGAAGCGTTTCGTATGAGTTGTTAAACAAATTGAATACCAATTTGTCACGCCGCTTAGGAAGCCGGGTTTTTTGCACTAACCGATATCAATTGTGTGGCCTTTTATGGACACAATCAAAAACGATTGGGAAAAATTCCACACTTTCCCTATCAAAAGAGCGATTTTGTTCTAATCAGGTCAACAACGACCAACGTTCTACTACATATCTATAAAAGTTTAATGCCAAGAATCAAAATCGCTGCTGCTTACCTTTGGCGGCTATGGTGATTGCTGTGAACACACGTTTTTTGTTGCGTGAGAATTTGGAGGGTTTTGGTTATTTCACAAAAGAAGTGTTGAGCCGAATAACAAAAAGTCATCCGCAACACCAGTTTCATTTTTTCTTTGACCGTCCGTTTGATCAGGGTTTTATTTTTTCTTCCAATGTTCAGGGTCATGTGCTGACACCGCCGGCCCGCCATCCTCTTTTATGGAAATATTGGTTTGATGTAAAAGTCAATCGTGCTTTAAAAAAGATCAAGGCAGATGTTTTTCTTTCTCCCGATGGACAATGTTCACTAACGACCAGCATTCCCCAGTGCATGGTTGTGCATGACCTTGGGTTTTTACACTATCCCGAAGGCTACCAGAAAAGCCATTACCGCTATTATAAGTTTTATACACCCAGATTTATCCGCAAAGCAAAATCGATACTGACCGTTTCCCAGTTTTCGAAGAATGATATCACCAATCACTATCAAACAGCCGATGATAAAATAGAAGTGGTTTACAATGGCATTAAGGACAGTTTTCAGCCGATCGACTTCGAAAAGCAAAACGCAACCAAGGATTTATACACCGGCGGCTCAGAGTATTTCCTGTATGTTGGTGCCATTCATCCGAGAAAAAATTTAGTTAACCTGCTGAAGGCTTTTTCCATCTTCAAACGACGGCTGCACAGTTCCTTCAAACTGGTGCTGGCAGGCAGACTGGCGTGGAAAAACAATGAATTCCTGGAACTTTTAAAAACCTATAAATACAAAGATGATGTGGTGATGACCGGTTATCTCGAAGAAAGGCAGTTGGCAAAGCTTATGGCTTCTGCCTATGCTTTTGTTTATCCTTCCCTGTTCGAAGGCTTTGGCGTACCCGTGGTAGAAGCCATGAAATGCAGGGTGCCGGTGCTTACCTCCAAAGATTCTGCAATGGAAGAAATCAGCCAAGGCGCTGCGCTTTATTTCGATCCGCAGAACATCGATGATATGGCTGATAAACTGATGCGCATTTACAAAGATGAAGATGGCCGGCGTACATTGATTGAAAAGGGAGCGGATATCACTGCGCAATATTCCTGGGACCGAACAGCAGAAGCTGTGTGGCAGGCAATGATGACGGCGGCCACTAACTTTAAACCTTAACTTTAAATTTTCAATCGTTGAATTCTTCTCCTATCGGTGTGTTCGATTCTGGTTACGGTGGCTTAACTGTGTTGCGTGAATTTGTGAACCAGCTGCCGCAGTATGATTATCTCTATCTGGGCGATAATGCCCGTTCGCCGTACGGCACCCGCAGCTTCGAAACCGTTTACCGCTACACCTTGCAGTGTGTAGAATGGCTGCTGAAGCAAAACTGTCCCCTTATCATTCTTGCCTGCAACACAGCATCCGCGAAAGCATTGCGTACCATTCAGCAACGCGACCTCGAACGTCTTCATCCCACCGCAAGAATATTGGGTGTGATCCGTCCGACAACTGAAATTATCGGTAAACATACTGTCACTAACAGCATTGGTGTGTTGGCAACCAATGGTACTGTGCAATCAGGATCGTATCAAATTGAAATTGAAAAATTCTTCCCGGATGTAAAGATCGAACAGGAGGCCTGCCCGATGTGGGTGCCACTGGTAGAGAACAACGAACACCGAACGGAAGGCGCTGACTATTTTGTGAAAAAGCACATCGACAATATTCTGGATAAGAACAAAGACATCGATACCCTTTTGCTTGCCTGCACGCATTACCCGTTGTTGAAAGAAAAGATCGAAAAGCATTTACCGAAGCATGTGAAGCTGTTGTCGCAAGGCGAAATAGTAGCCGAAAGCCTGAGGGATTACCTGCAACGCCATCCTGAAATGGAAGAACGTATCTCGAAAAAAGGTGACCGGGTTTTTTATACGACGGATTCTGCGGAAGATTTTACAGCCAAGGCATCCATCTTTTTTGGTGAACCCATCAAGGCAAGACACATAGATTTGTAACCCTATTTACTGCTTATGAAAAAGTTGATGCTTGGCGGGCTGATGGCTTGTCTAACTCTTACCGGCATTGCACAGGACAAAACCGTAAAAAGCCTGAAAGACGAATCTTCAAAAACGATAAAAAAGGAAGCGGATACAACCCAGCGACGCTGGCGCCGTGGGGGCATTTATAATTTAAACCTGGCACAAGGCTCTTTAAGCAACTGGGCCGCTGGCGGTGATGATTTTTCCTTGTCTGTTACATCATATCTGAACTTATTCAGCTTTTATAAAGAAGGGAAAAAAAGCTGGGACAATACGCTTGACTTCAACTTCGGTTATGTGAACACAACAAGTTTGGGAAGCCGGAAAAACGATGATCGTCTTGACCTGTTATCGAAATACGGTTATGCGCTTGATTCGACATTGAACCTCACAGTGCTGGCCAACTTCCGCTCACAACTGGCCCGTGGTTATACCTATCCGGAAAACGTCAAAACGTTTGCGTCGGCATTTCTTTCACCGGCTTACATCCTTACCAGCATTGGTTTGGATTATAAACCGGGGCCTAATTTTTCTTTCTTTCTATCGCCTGTTACAAGCCGGTGGGTGATTGTTCGTAATGATTCGCTGTCTGCAAAAGGTGCGTATGGTGTTGATTCGGGACGCCATTTTAATTCGGAGTTCGGAGCCTTTGCCAGTGCTAACTATATTAAAACCATCAGCCCCAGTATACAGTACCGCGGCAGGCTTGACCTATTTTCAAACTACAAGCACAATCCGCAGAACGTCGACCTGTTTATGACCAACGTGTTTTCCGTAAAACTTTCCAGATTCTTAACTGCTAACTGGAACATCGACTTTATATACGATGATGATGTACGCATTTTTGGAAAGAACGGCAGATCGCCGGCCTTGCAGGTGAAATCGTTAATTGGGGCGGGATTGCAATTGAAATTTTAGCCGGCCAAAAGCCCTATTTCGGTCTGTATCAATTTATAATTTTCGTCATCAAAACAAGCGAAAATGACTTGGTCAACATCATTGTTTTCCTGTAAAAATTCATTCACCGTTTGTACTGCAATCCTTGCTGCATCTTGCTTTGGAAACCGGTAGACGCCAGTACTGATGTTGGGAAAAGCAACCGTCTTACACCTATTTTCCGATGCTAACTGTAATGACTTGCGGTAACAACTGGCTAACAATTCAGCTTCTTTATTTTTACCACCATTCCAAATTGGACCAACCGTATGTATCACAAATTTTGCAGGTAGGTTACCGGCGCTAGTAATGACAGCCTGGCCGGTTTTGCATCCGCCTTGCCTCGCTACAATCTTTTTACATTCCTCTAAAATTTGTGGACCGCCTGCACGATGGATAGCGCCATCAACTCCACCCCCGCCCATTAGCGAAGAATTCGCTGCATTAACAATAGCATCAACTTCCAGTTTGGTGATATCGCCTTTTGTCGCTTCTATCCTGGTCATAAAATGCAGTAAGGAGAGTGGCTCTTTTAAAACCAGCTGCTTTTTCTTTTTCTTGTGCTTCCGCCCAACCCTAAAACACCCAGCAACGATCGGGTTAAGATAGAAGCTGCTGTTCTTCCCGCTTGTTTCACCACAGGGCTGTCAGTCCAGTCTTTTTCTTTGCGGGTAGAAGTAGATCGTTTTTGCTGCTTTGATTCTTCCTTGGCCTGTTGCTCCATCTGCTCAATTTCCTGTTCTCTTTGTTCAGCAAGGGCTATCTTTTGCGTAAGAATTTCATGCGCACTTTCACTATCAACAACCTGGTTGTATTTGCTTACAAGCTTTGAGCTGCTTGTCAGGTTCGTTACTTCCGCATCGGTCAAGATATCCATGCGGCTGCGTGGTGGCTGCATCATTACATGCACAAGCGGGGTAGGAATACCTTTTTCATTCAGCATCGTTACCAACGCTTCACCAATTCCCAGTTGTGTGAGCAGGTCTTCCGTCTTATAAAAATCGGTTTCAGGATAGTTTTCAGCAGCCTGCTTAATAGCCTTGCGGTCAACAGCAGTAAAGGCACGAAGTGCATGCTGCACTTTCATACCCAACTGTCCTAACACACCTTGCGGGATATCCATGGGATTTTGCGTGCAGAAGAAAACACCAATGCCTTTTGAACGAATCAGCTTGATAACCGTTTCAACTTGATCAAGTAACACTTTTGATGCCTCATCAAAAACAAGATGCGCTTCATCAATAAAGATGACCAGCTTGGGTTTATCCAGGTCGCCTTCTTCGGGAGCAGTTGCATACAATTCGGCCAGCAGTTGCAGCATGAAGGTGGAGAACATTTTTGGACGATCCTGTAGTTCCGATACACGCAAAATGGAAATGACCCCACGACCATCATCGGAAATGCGCATCAGGTCATCTACTTCAAAACTTTTTTCACCAAAGAAATCATCGGCGCCTTGTTGTTGCAGTTCAATGACCTTACGGAGAATAGTGCCAGTGGATGTGGTAGAAATTTTACCGTAGGCTTTTTCAATTTCTGCCTTGCCTTCGGCTGTTACGTATTGCAGTACTTTGATGAAGTCCTTTAGATCAAGCAATGGCAATTTGCTGTCGTCGCAGTATTTGAAGATCATGGCCACAATGCCGCCTTGCGTGTCATTCAGGCCAAGGATTTTTGAAAGAAGCACAGGGCCGAACTCGCTAACAGTGGCCCGCAAACGAACACCTGGTTTATTGCTGCTTAGTGTCAACAGCTCCACCGGGTAAGCCTGCGGCTTGTATTCTGATGCGATCAGCTTGGAGCGATCTTCAATCTTGGGATTGGAGGTGCCTGCAGCCGCAATGCCACTGAGGTCTCCTTTGATATCGAGCAGTAAAACAGGAACGCTGGCATCACTTAAGCCTTCGCTGATGGCCTGCAGGGTTTTGGTTTTACCCGTACCGGTAGCACCGGCAATCAAACCATGACGGTTCATGGTTCTGAGGGGAAGGTAAACATCAGCGCCTTCTGCTACTTCGCCGTTGAATACGGCCCTGCCGATCTTCATAGACTCGCCTTTGAATGTATATCCGTCCTTTACATTTTGCAGGAATTGATCTTTTGATGCCATGAGAAATTATTTGGGTTGAATGTAAGGCAAAAAAGAGTGTGAGAAATTGGTTCCTCGATTAGCAGTTTTTGTTTTCTTAAATTAAGGAAAGACAAATGTGTATTGTCACCCTGAGCTTGTCGAAGGGTGGTGTGTTGGCCCATCTGCATCGCTGCATTTTTCAGTGGTACATTTTGCCAACTGTTTTAGGAGATCGAAATCCTGCACGAATAAAGCTTCCTTTTTAGCTCTCGACCATCCCTTAATTTGTGTTTCTCTTTCGATTGCTTGGGTGACTTCTGTGTAGTGTTCAAAATATTTCAAGACCACGGGCCTTCTTTTGAACGTAAAACATGTTGGAACAGAGCCTTCGTTGTGTTGATACAATCTTCTTTCAAGATCATTTGTTATTCCAGTGTAATAAAACCCGTCATGACATTGAACGATATAAACAAAATAGTTGTGTGCGAGCTTCATTCTTTTAAGTTAGGAAATTTAACCGGCCAGCGCACCACCCTTCGGCAAGCTCAGGGTGACAATACAGGCAGGCCATCTAAAAGTGAAAGCAGTATTTACAACAGCTTCTCCGCTCTTTCCAAATCTTCCGGTGTATCTATCTCTACACCCATATAATCCGTGACTACCATGCGAATGGAGACGCCATTCTCCAGGTACCGAAGACATTCTACCTTCTCTGCATCTTCGAGAGGGGACACCGGCCAAGCAGTAAAATCCAGCAAAGCCTGTTTGCGAAAAGCATAAACACCAATATGCTCGTAGTAAGTGATGGCAATGGACTTGTTCCTTGGATAAGGAATGATACTGCGACTGAAGAACAATGCATTCATATTCTTGTCTACACAAACCTTCACATAATTAGGGTCAGCTATTAAAGCTTCATCTTCCAGCACCTGCATTAGCGAGCCGACTTGTACCGTCTTATCTTCAAACTGTTTCAGCAATTTTTGTAGCGGTTCTTTACTTACAAAAGGTGTATCGCCTTGCACATTCACAATCACATCTGCCCCTAACGCTTGCGCTGCTTCAGCAATGCGATCCGTGCCGCTTTCGTGATCGCTTTTTGTCATTATTGCTTTTCCTCCATTAGAAGCAATCTCGTTAAAGATGATATCGCTATCGGTGGCCACAATAACTTCATCAAACAAACCCGTAGCAACAGTTGCATCATAGGTATGCCGGATAACAGATTTGCCTTTAAGTTCCGCCATTAATTTTCCACGAAAACGGGTTGCACCATAACGGGCAGGAATGAGAGCAATGGATTTCATCTTCAATAATTGAAGCTGCAAATTAACCAAATGTGCTATTGAGCACGGATGGTATTAAGAATGGTTTGAAACGCATACAAAACAATCTTACCAGGCAGTAGCAGAAGTGCAAATACAAAAAGCCATCGGTTGAAATCATCTGAGATCCGAAAGGGATGGTCAATGATACCGCCAGCCCAACCCATGTTGCTGTGATCGGGCCTTGGTGTTAGCAGCCTTGCTAGAAAAAGGTATACAACAAGCGCCAGCGTCCACTGCCATTGATCTTCGGACTGTAAAATGCTCCAGACAAAAAAGACGAATATGCCAACGCCTAAAAGGGTCAGTATCCAGACGAGCACCTTGCTTCCTGGTTGCCATGAGTCGTCATCGTCATTCCTCACGGTTCCCACAGGACCGGGATTGAACTTCTCTCCTAACCATTCAAACAAACCCATGAACAGTCAATTATTTCATTTTTTGAAAAGGTTTTTTCAGCAGCATCCAAAAATTTTCATCATGCTCATTAGGGTAATACCGGTCGAGTCCGTAACGGATCTGTGAGGGCTCAAGCTGCCGATAGGTTCCAAATAATCGATCCCAAAGAGAAAACACAGCACCATAGTTACTGTCGGTATAGGGCTGCTGCCAGTGATGATGCACCTTGTGCATATTAGGAGAAATGAACAAATAGCTGATGGCATGATCCACCTTCTTCGGCAGGCTGATATTAGCATGCGTAAAGGCAGTGAACAGAATAAGAAAGGTTTGATAGATCATCACTGCATACATCGGCGCACCGGAAAGGAACAGGGCGGCAAAAAAGAAAGCACCTCGCAGCACACTTTCCACCGGGTGGTGCCGAAGGCCTGTTGTTGCATCTACGTTATTGTCAGCATGATGAACAATATGAAACCGCCATAGGGTAAATGATTTGTGCTCCACAAAATGCACCAGCCATCCAATAAAAAAATCAAAAACAAAAAAGGAGAGAATGATCGTTCCAAGAACACTTAGGTTAAACCAATTGACCAGGCCGAAGTTGGCCCGCTGGCACCAGTCGGCAACCAACACCACCAGCACAGCTAATCCGGTATGGATCACCAGGTGCATCACCGTGAACGAAAAGTTTACCAATGCATGCCGGCCTTTGTTCTTTTTGTACTGCGATTGAAAAAGAGGAATGGCGCCTTCCAATATCCAAAAGAACAGCAGGCCGCCAACCAAAAAAGCCATCCGTTCTACCGGACGTTGCTCTAGGGTTTTGAAATATTCAAGGATAGAAGACCACATAACCAAATATACAATGAACTACCAGGAAGAATACCAGTGTGTAATTTCATTCAGTACAACTGCTTTCCGCATTCTTGATGGATACTAACTAAAAAACAAAAGCCCAACCATAGGGTACGGTGGGCTTTGTTATCCATCCTTGTTTGCGTCCAAATCAAGAGTTCAATATTCTGGATGCGTTGAGGTATTTCTGTGTGGGATGGTAAATAAATAGGCAAGAACCATTTTTCAGCATGTTGATGATCTTCTCGCTTTGTGCCTGCGGTACGGCAGGGCAACCAAAACTGCGACCCATATAGGCTGAACCTGCACGATTATCGCCAATGTATTCTGCGCCATGCATAACAATTGCACGGTCTTCTGCTTTGTCGTTAAATCCTTTTTCCAAACCGTCAAGCTTTAGCGACAAACCATGCTTGCCAAAATAAGTTCCTTTTGTTCTGTAAAAGCCCAGGCTGCTCTGTAATGATTCGGGGATGTTGGAAAAACGTTCGGCATAGTTGAGGCCGGAGTTTTTGCCATGCGCAACATATGTATTGTAAAGAATGCGATAGTTGCGGGTATCGATGATGTACAATCGCTTCTTGCTCGACGACTGGCTGAAGTCACAAATAGCGATCACATCCTCGTTGTTCAGCAAACCACGCTCAACCAGTTCTTGCTGGCCTTTGTAAGCCATCTGCATCACTTCACGGGACAAACCCTTCTCATTAAGTTCAAGACTGTCATAAATCATGTTCGAAACAGCCTCTGCACTTAATTTTTTTTCTTCGGAAAAGTCGTTGGCGAATAATGTGGCGGCGTTTTTGTTTACAACATTGTTACTTCTTCCCTTGAAAGAAGAAAATGCGAAGAAGATTGTTAGCAGGCACACAAATGACGTTGGGAGGAAAATCTTTTTCACTAATCTGGGTTTTTCGAGGTTATTGTTTAACGCTGCGGGTGTGAAAATATTATGCGCCTTCCTCAGATTCAAACATTCTTCTCTATATTTTCTACAGCACACCGAAATTAAGCAGAACTCCTGAAAGCACTGGTGTTTTTACGTTAAAGTAATCTAGTTATTCTACGGCTTAATCTCCCGTTTTTTCACAATAAACTCAGAAGAGTAAATACGAAGCAGTAAAATAAACAGAGCAATAAGGATAGGCCCGAAGATGAGTCCGATAAATCCAAAGAGCTGCACACCAATAACAACTCCAAAGATGGTAATGAGTGGATGGATATCGCCAAGACGTTTGTTCACTAACAAGCGAAAAACATTATCAATAAGCCCAATAACACCAAAGCCCCAGATGGCCATGGCAATGCCTTTACCTGTATGGCCTTGCACAAAAAGCATGATCGTAAGCGGTGCATAGATAATAGCTGCACCCACCACAGGCATCATGGCTGCAATGGTGGTTGCTACAAACCACAACCACGGTTCATCAATCCCTATAACTAAATACCCGATGAGCCCCGTGATGCCCTGCACCAATGCAATTAGCGGTATACCGATAGAACTAGAAACAATCAGGTTTTTCATTTCTGCACCTAAAAGCTCAACGTTTGTGTCTTTTAATGGAATATACTCATACAAGGCTTTTTCCATCTTCCTTCCGTTGACCAGCATGAAGTATAAAATAAAGTACATCGACGCTACCTGCGTTAACGTATTAAACGTCACCCCAAGCACTTTCGGTAAAAGCTGCGCAATGAACGTTCCGACCTTGTTAATGGTATTTGGATCAATGATCTTGTAGCCAATCTTATTACCCAGTTGCGTTGCAGCAATCTTCAGCGAGTTGATCAGTTCTCCCGAATGCGCTACTACATAGCTTGCCTTTGAATAAAGAATGTTTATCAGCAAACCGATCGGTACAAGGATCACAAAAAACGAAAGAAGCATTAGAGCCCATGCTGCTGATGCCGTCTTCCATTTTTTCTTTTCCACCAGGTGAAACATGCGATTGCGCATCAGCATATAAAAGGTAACCGAACCCAAAAATGCTGAAAGAAAAAACCGGAGTTCCCGGAACAACACAATTCCTAAAAAAACAATCACCGCAATAAAGAAAATTTGCTTGAGCAGGTTGTTGTCAATAGTCGAGTTGTTCATGGTGGTAAAATTAAACCGTCTGATCTGTCTGAACCATGATTTGGATGGATTTTGAGGATTACTAGGAAATAAATAAAAGAGTCGTTCATCACTGAACGACTCTTTTATTTCTAGCAAATCTTTTTAATCAACCAAATTAAGGTTCAGATAATCGGAGTTCTACACTTTTACCTGCTTCCACTTGCCTCGTTTGAAAAGAATGAAAGCCGTTACGGTGATCATTGTCTCGGCCACCGGGATTGCTACAAATACACCGGTAGGCCCCCACTCCAGGTACCTCGCCAGCAAATAAGCCAGCGGTATCTGGAAAAGCCAAAAACAAAACACATTAATAACAGTTGGTGTTTTGGTATCGCCGGCACCATTGAAGGCATTAACCAATACCATCCCTACCCCGTAAAAAATATAGCCGGCACTAATGATGCGCAGCGCTTTCACTGCAATGCGTTGAACTTCGCCTTGCACCGTAAAAAGTCCGACAATCACTTCTGCCAACACCAGGAAGAACAGCGTAATGGCTCCCATAAAAATGGCGTTGTACTTCGCCGTTTGCATCACAGCGTTTTCAGCTCGTTGTGGTTCCTTAGCACCCAAGCTCTGTCCTACCAATGTGGCTGCCGCGTTACTAATTCCCCAGGCAGGCAGAAGGAAAAACATCAGGATGCGGATAGCTGTTTGGTAACCTGCTGATGCTTCACTCTTGCCGGTTTCTGCTACCAATTGTGCAAGAAAGATCCAACTGCACGAAGCAATGACGAACTGCACGGTTGCCGGCCAGGCAATAGTAAAAATTGATTTGATGATGTCCCATTCAGCTTTGAGCGAAGCTTTGGTTAACTGTACCAGGCTCTTGCCATTAAACAGGTAATAAAGCTGGTACAATACGCCGATGCTCCTTCCGATAGCCGTTGCCATGGCCGCACCCGTAACTCCAAACGCAGGAATCGGTCCGGCGCCGTTAATTAAGAGAGGGCATAAGGCGATGTTGCAACCATTGGCAATAATCAAACTGCGCATGGCAATGGAGGCATCGCCGGCGCCGCGAAAGATCCCGTTGATCAGGAACAGCAGCATGATCACAAGACTGCTTCCCATCATGATACGAGTGTAAGGAACGCCCATGCGGATAGTTTCCGGTTCGGCGCCCATAATCCGCAGAATGTCTTCGGCAAACACAACACCTGCTATGCTGAGAACAACCGTTACACCAATGCCTACCCAAATGCTTTGCATGGCTGCTACTGCAGCGCCTTCCTTGTTTTTTTCACCAATGCGTCGGGCTACCATGGCAGTTGCCGCCATACTCATACCTACAGCAATGGAGTAAATAAGTGTAAGAACAGATTCGGTGAGGCCAACGGTTGAAACCGCATGCTTGCCCAGCTTACCTACAAAGAACAAATCAACCAGGGCAAACACGCTTTCCATGCCCATTTCAATGATCATGGGAATGGCCAGGAGAAAAATGGCTTTGCGCAAACTGCCGGTTGTGTAATCGTTTTGCTCGCCAGTAATGGCGTCGCCAAATAGGCGGATAGCCCGTACAAATTTATTTTGTGTCGTTACCTGCGACATGACTTAAAAAGAGGTTTTGGATGAAAGAAGAAAATAACAAAAAAGGCCGAAGGCCGTAGAAGAAAAGAGTGCCGCGATGGCTAATTAGATCCGCATAGTCGTAAACTTGAAGAGGGGCAAATGTATTATTTATTTTTTGATTGCATCAAGATACATTTGGATGAACGGTTCTATTTGTTTACGACGGTACTGCATGATGAAGCGGGGATGTGGCAGGGGAACGATCTCTTTGAACCACTTGTATTGGGCATTCAGCCCGGAGAGGTAGGTGAAATTTTTATCGCCGCCGATGCATAGGCAGCGGCTCCGGTCGACCGGAAAGCTTAACTGTGTTTCGATGCTTTCAACAATAAAAGGAGTCACAGCTGCCTGCAACTCTTTACCATCATAATAGTTGATGTTCTTTCCACCTTTTACAAAGCCCAAGGGGCAAACCGATCCGATAAAATGGTGTTGGTAAAATTCTTTCGGTCCACCGTAGGCATTGATCATGCCATAGATAAACTCCGCTGAAAGCTCCGACTGGTTTTTGAACGGGTGTTCAATGCCGCACTCTTCTGTCAGTTGTCGGGCAGCGGTAAAATTTACCCCTGTAATACCGGCTCCAAACCGGCCCGGGTTGATACCAAGAAATAGCTTCCGCTTACGGGTATCATTGAAATATTTCTGCAGGAATTTTTGCACAACCTGCAGTACTTCTTCGCTGCGCTGGGGATACAGCCATTGTACGTTGTTGGGCAGCTTTTGGCGGGGTTGAAGAGATGTGTAAAATTCGAAGAGGTAATCTGCCCAGGTTTTCATGGAAGCGAAGGTAGGAAGATGGCCTCCTCGATCCTCGAAGTGGAAGTGCTAGGGCACGGAAGCCAGCTTATGTAAGAAACCTTTCCGGTTAATAATTTCTTTTTAGCCCAAGTGGGTTTCACGCAAAGGCGCAACGGAGCAAAGACGTAGCGATGGTTTGTGCTCTTCTTCTCTCTGCGTTTACCTCTGCTTCTCTCTTCTCTGCGGTAGCTACCTAAAAAAGAACCCGCCATGCGGCGGGTGTTCTCTTATCTTCAATAGTATTCTAGATTAAGATTTTATGCGAATAGTCCTTCAAGGGAAATCTCTTGCAGGTAGGGCTCCAGGTGTTCTGTGCCGGTGAAGCTGCTCACTTTCACCACCACGTTGAAGTGAATGTGCCAGGTGACTTCTAGGTACACATCGTGCAACTGGAAAAGCTGCAACTTGTAGAAGCCTTCCGTACGTTCGGCCAGTAAAACACCTTTTTCCCAAAGAGCTCTTGCTCTTTCGATTTCAGGAGTTGTTGTATATAAACGGTCTGTCATTTCTTATTTGGATTTGTATGATTTGACTACAAATTTCGACAGTGTTTAATCAGAAAAACCAAATGTTAGCTTAACGCCTTACTATCATCGCTCAATCAATATCTCTTATCGCTAACGGTTGGTTCCTCTTTACGTACGTATTTAAGAACACTTACAGACTTGATTTAGTACAACAGGATAGACCATCTTTTTGTTAAAAAAGTGGCCTCGTTTTTATAGATTCTAATCACAAATTAATACAGCATGAAAAACGGAAAGCTCGGAATTGCGCTGGTAGGTTTAGGAACATATAGCGAGGGGCAATTAGTACCTGCCCTGCAGGAAACAACGCATTGCTACCTCGCGGGCATTGTGAGCGGTAACCGCGAAAAACTAAGCCAGTGGCAGCAGAAATATCACCTGAGTGACGAGTGTTGTTATACCTATGAAAACTTTGATGATATCAGGGACAACCCGAACATTGATATCGTATATGTAGTGCTGCCCAATTCGATGCATGCTGAGTATGTTGTTCGTGCGGCCAAGGCAGGTAAGCATGTAATCTGCGAAAAGCCAATGGCCATTACGGTAGAAGACTGCGACCGTATGATTGCAGCCTGTAAGGAAGCCGGCAAAATGCTCTCAATCGGCTATCGGCTCCACTTTGACCCGCATCACCAGGAAGTCATGCGCCTGGGACAACAAAAAGTTTTTGGAAAGATCAACCTGGTAGAAGCAAACCACAGCCTGGGTGAAGTAAAAGGCTGGCGAATTGACAAGGCATTGTCGGGTGGTGGGCCGCTGATGGACGTCGGCATTTACTGTGTACAGGCAGTTCGGTACATCACTGGTATGGAGCCAATAGCCGTTACGGCGCAGGAAGGGTTTAAGCACGATCACGAAAAGTTTGCAACTGTTGAAGAATCCATTGCATGGCAAATGGAAATGCCGGATGGTTCAGTTGCCAAATGCGCCAGCTCTTATTCAGAAAAACAAAGCTGGGTAAGAGTGGAAGCAGAAAACGGCTTGTTCGAGCTGAATCCTGCTTATCCTTACCAGGGTGTAAAAGGAAAAACTTCACAAGGTGAAATGAGTTTACCGCAAGTAAACCAGCAGGCACTGCAAATGGATGACTTTGCTCTCTGCATCAAAGAAGGCCGACCGACATCTGTTTCAGGTGAAGAAGGGCGGCAGGACGTAAAAATTCTGCAAGCCATTTATAGGGCGATGGAAACAGGTGAAAGGGTGCTGATTGATCCGTGAATGGTGGATGGTCAATGGTGATTGGAGGCACACTTTTTTCTTTCCATTTGTAAAGAGAATGTATGAGCCAGGCGTTTGTTCGGGAAAGCGACGAGCAGTGGCTGCACGAGGTTCAGCCAACAATGAATGCACTTGTGGTTTTTCTCACCCGGGAAAACAATGGCATTCGTGTGTACGAACAAAAAACATCCATCGATAAAAAGACCGGCCGCGAAGTTTACCACATGAGCAATGGGCTTGGTTATACAAAAGATGACGAGGGCCGTTGGATGATTGCTTGGTAGTCCCATACTCATCACTCACGTTCTGCTGTGCTTCTACACTTTTCATGGCGTTCTATTTGCGCTTAGCTCCTGTAAGTGTTTACCTATTCAAAATGTGGGTTATGAAAAGTGTGATCAGGATTGCAGTGCTACTTCTACTTGTTTCTTTCTCCCTCGTTTATTGTAAGAAAAGCAATTATCCCCCGGCTGGAGAAAATGAGGAGAACATTCCTTCTCATCCTTTACAATCAGCTGCCGATCTTGATCGGTTGATGGCGCAGATTGGCAATGCCAGGATTGTGTTACTTGGTGAGGCGTCGCACGGCACACATGAATACTACGAGTGGCGGTCAACCATTACCAAACGCCTGATCCAGGAAAAAGGGTTTGATATGATGGCGGTTGAAGGCGAGTGGGCTGATAGCTATCGTGTGAACCAATTCATAAAAGGAGCGCCAAGAGACAGCATGCAAGCCGTGAGTCTTTTGCGCCAGTACGATCGTTGGCCGACGTGGATGTGGGGCAACCAGGAAGTTGCTTCGCTGGTGACATGGCTAAATCAATACAATCAAACACAGCCTGCAGCAAACAAGTTTGGTTTTTATGGGATGGATGTTTATTGCCTTTGGGAATCCGTTTCTGAACTCATGCCTTACATCCAGGGAAATGATAGCCTGGTACGTATTGCCAATGATGTAGCTCGTTGTTTTCGTCCGTTTGGAGGCGAGGGCCAGGATTACGCTTTATCAGTCTACAATTCTTCGGCAAACTGTAAAACACAAACAGCAAGGTTGTGGCAGTCCGTGCTCAACTATACCGGGGGCACAACAGCCAAAACAGAACCTGCTTTTGTAGCCCAGCAAAATGCCTTGGTTGCCTACAATGCAGAACGCTATTACAGTGCTATGGCGGTAAGCAGTTCAGGTTCCTGGAACATCCGGGATGAACACATGGCGCAAACAGTACAACGTTTACTGGAGCTTCATGGGCCGGATAGCAAAATCATCATCTGGGCGCACAATACCCACGTGGGTGATGCGAAGTATACAGATATGGCAGCCCAGGGAGAGATCAACGTTGGTCAATTGATGCGTGAACGTTTCGGCAGGGATAACGTGTACATTGTTGGTTTTGGTGGCTACACAGGAAAAGTTATCGCATCTAACGAATGGGGCGGGGCCATACAATCCATGAATGTCCCGAGAGCCCAGCGAGGCAGTTGGGAGCAGATGCTCTACCAGCAGGGTGGCGGAAACAAGCTTGTTTTCTCGAACGAGATAAAAGGCTCAGAAAACCTGCAACAAGCCATCGGCAACCGGGCCATTGGCGTGGTTTATAATCCGGCCAACGAAAGAGGAAACTATGTGCCTTCCATTATTCCGCAGCGTTATGATGCCTTCCTGTTTTTTGAGCAAACATCAGCACTACGGCCATTGAACACGCCGGCACGAAACGAGCCGCCTGATACATATCCTTGGGGACAATAGAGAAACTCGAATCCTTATATTTGAAAATTAAATTGATACTATGGGATTGCTAAATCAAAATAACAAAGGAAAAGATCAGAAGAAAGGCGCCGCACCGAAGAACGCCAGCCAGGGATCAAAGTTTATTGCTGGTAAAAGCACAAAAGCTGCTGGTGGCCCTAAAAAACCAATGACAGGTGGTTCGCAACGCGGTAGTTAATCTCAGGTAAAACGTTCGTAGCGGGCACGGATAAAATTAAAGATGCCATAGGCTACCAGTCCTAGTCCAAGGGCGCCTAACAGGTAAGATCCAAACGGTGAATTTTCAATAAACCGGAAAGCCTTGCTTGTACTGCCAGCTTCGTTAGCGGCACTGTGAATGGCTGCACGGAAGAACAGAACGCCAATCACTAACCAAACAACGCCGCGGCTGATGTAGCCAATCTTTCCGGACTTCAGCAAGGTGGAGGCATGTTGCGACTGCAGCGAAAGATTCTTTACATGCTTGCGGTACTTTTCGGAATAACCATAATAGATCTGGTAAATGCCAACACCCACAAAAAGCAAAGCAGCCAGCCCTACCAACACCTGTCCCAATGGCTGGTTCATCAATTCGCCGGCGAGTTTTTGGTTCCGGTCTCCACCTTTGTTTGAGGTAGCTTCAAAAACAGCCCGCAACGCGGTGTAAGCCAGCGCCAGGTAACTCAAGGCGCTGAAAGCATAGCGTAATCGTTTTGTCCACTTTGTTTCTTCCTGTTTAGGATTATAAAAGGCCTGGATGCCTCGCCATGTGCTGTAGCACACAAGTCCCAGCGCCAACACCAAAAGCAGGACAGTTCCTGCCGGCAGATCCTTTACAAATTGTAAAGCGCCACTCTGATTGGCTTCGTTATCTTTTGTCAGCTCAAATGCGGCCATAAATCCCAGTAGTCCAAGCAGAACATAAACAACACCTTTCGAAATATAGCCTGCCTGTGCAATCTTCTTTACCCACGGTTTAGCACTTGCTGCAATCGCCATTGTACATTTATTTGCGGAAGCTGTTGCAAAAGGAATACCCTGAGGAGCTGTGAGCTCTAGGTTTCCTTCCGTAAGCCTTTTAAGTTTGCCGTTCTTCCTAAAAAACATCAGGTACGATATGTCTTGCAGCTTGTAGCTATCTGCTTGTAGCTTCTCTCACTGGCATATTTTTTTGAATGATCCGGCAAACGAAACACATGGAAAAGCAAACCATTTTGGAGGGATATAGCGATCTGGAGAAAGGCGCTTATTTGGGTGCCATCGCTTCTATTGCCACAGCCGATAGAGAAGCAAGCGAGGAAGAAATAGGTTACATACGTGAACTGTGTGCGGCGGCGGAACTGTCCGGCGAACAAACGGCCCTGATCGAAAGAGCAGCGACAGAATTAGCTGGTGAAGAACTAACCCGCTGCCTGGACGTTTTGAAAAATAGCGATTTGAAACATTCGCTGATCACCGATATGATTGCCTTTGCCAAGTCAGACGGAACTTATTCGCCGGAGGAGCAGGCAGGTATTAAACAAATCAGCGACTATATGGGTGTAAGTGAGCAACAGTTTTCCCTTTTGGATGAATTTGCCCAAAAAGCGGTGGATCAGCCCGAAGCCGTACAACAGCAACAAACATCACCTGACAGTCAACAAAGTGGTCAACATAACGCTTTTGGCTTTGGTGGCTTGGGCGATAAAATGCAAAATGCCGGCATCAACACAAACGGTTTATTCAAAGGTCTGTTGAGTGTAGCTGCACCCATACTAATTGGTAGTATGATCAGCCGGGGTTTTGGCGGAAGGAGAAGAGGCGGTATGTTTGGCGGTGGTGGTTTCGGTGGCGGCTTGGGAGGCATGGTGATGGGTGGCGGTCTCGGCTCCCTGATTGGGATGCTCGGCGGTGGTCGCAGCTTTGGTGGTGGCGGTATGTTTGGCCGCAGGTGGATTTGATAGATGCAATCCGGTTAAAAATAGTAAGCAGTATGCAGCAAGCAATAGGCAGTGTGTTTCACACTGCTTTTTCTTTTGTACCTAAGTAAACTTCGAATGGCAACAATGCTTTTACTACCTACTCCTAATAGCCTGCACCTTCAAGGTGTACCTAATGTTTCATTTGCATTCTCCGGTTTACTGCTTTCGCTGTGTTGTTCTGTGCTTGTTGTTTGTGTTGCAGCAGTATCATTATTCGATGCATCGGTTGGTAGTTGCTGACCCGGCTGCTGATTAGAAAATGTGTTTTCTGAACTACTCTCTTTGGATGCGTTTTGTCCACTGCTGTGTTGATTATTTTCCATAAAAATTTCTTTAGCTACTTAAACAATTTGCTATTTCAGTAGAGAAAAAAGTGCCAGAAGAATTTTTTAAACGGGAATAAAAAATTTTTTAATTCGTTCCTGCTTTAACGGAGAAATAGCAGCTATTTATGGCATGGTTTTACAATTAGTATAATCGTTCTTCCACATAAAGATCTTTTAGGGTAAGCAGTGATTTTGGTGCATGTTAGGCGTGGTGAATTTTGTGGCTTACCCTAACTTTTTTCACAAGGCAGAACAACAATTAATCCGTTCACTCTATGTCTTCATAAATCATAAGACATATGGTATAAAAGGCAGCTATAGGCTGCCTTTTGTTTTTTATGTTTATCATCTGTAGTAATTCTTTTTATCGCCTGTTGCGTCGCACACTTGTGCGTTCCTATCACTATTGAGCAATATAAACCCACCCCAATTGCCTAAATCAATACCTTACGTTAGGCCGCCCCTCCAAGGAGGGGATGTTGTCTTAGGTTAGTCATGCATTGATTGCATTAAAGCGGCCATCCCCTCCTTGGAGGGGACAATGAAAGAATGGCTGAACTAAAAGAGCCCAGGGGTGGGTCTACGCAATCTAGGATCACAAAGAACACAAGGAACCACAACGAACAAAGAGCACTCTCTTTGCTCCACCGTGCCTTTGTGTCTCCGGCTCAAAATCGCTGCGCAATGTTCTGAACGTACAAGAGTGCGACGCAACAGCAACCCAATAGTAGCACTACAGTTGGTCCCCTAATTATTCAACTTTGCATCAAGATCAGATTGCATGATAAAAAGAATCATTAAGAAAGGATTCGTTTCGGGAGGCCAAGAAGCTTTATCTCTTTTACAACCCTGGGCTTCGCTGGTGGTGATGGGCTTCAAAAAAATTGAAACCCGCTCCTGGCAAACCGGCTATCGAGGTCCGTTGCTCATTCATGCAAGCCTTGGTAAAAAAGGAAGAGTGCTAGCAGGCGAACCGCCGTTCTCAAAATACATTGATGATTTTAATGCACTGCCTCTTGGGGCCATCATTGGCCAAGTGGAATTGGAAGACATCGTACCTGTTGAGCAACTTTTTTACTCTAATGAAAAGCTGGCGGCGTTAACGTTGGAGGAAAAAGCATTCGGCGATTATACCAAAGGCCGCTATGCATGGATTCTCACTGATGCAATAATGTTTGACGATGTGATTCCGGTAAAAGGTGGCTTAGGTATCTGGAAGTACAGGCTATAAAAAAGCAGGCACTATGGCCTGCTTCACAAAAATAAAGACGCATTACTCGCCAACGGCTACACGTTTCGCCTTTGAAAATACATTGGTCAGGTGATGGCGTTCGTTTTCTCTTTCGGGAATATTGTTTTGCGGTGTTTGTTTCCTATTCTTTATCCAGAAATAAATACCCGCTCCTATGATGGCGAGTCCGGCAGCTACAAAATATTTTCCTTTCATAATTTACGTTTCTGCTAAGGCGACAATTGCTATGCCAAGCAAGAAGAGGTTCTCACCGGTGTGCTTGTAAGCTTATGTAGGTTCACCAAATCCTCATGGCCCGATCCATCTCCAGGTCCTCGACCCATTGCCTGAAGTAGTTCCTGATCTTTTGAATCAGCGAAAGGTGCAGGTTATGCTCGCAGCAATAACCGTAGCCTAAAGCATAAACGGTACGTTCTGCATCAGGTTTCATTTCTACTTCAATGCCGTTGTCGGTTACCAGTTCATATTGGTGTTGTTCAAACAGGCGAAGCACGTCTTTTTTAAAGCGGTATTTTTCAAGGAAGTTCATCAAAAGGATTTAGGGTGATAGGAGATTGGTAACAAAACCGGGCCAGATGGGCTACTGGTCTGCGTTTGGTCTGATTGCAATAAAATTTTGCGGCTGTTAAAGTGCAGGCGGTTTGTTTTGGAAACTCTTAGGTAAACTGCCTGAAGATTACATTTGTTGCTAAACATTCGACTTCATGAAAAAGACGATTCTTGCTTCTTTCTTTTTCTTCCTTTGCTTTTACACCATTGCCCAGACCAAACTTCTTACGATAGAAGATGCGCTGGTGAACAACCGGAGCTCACTGGCGGTGAAGAACCTTCGCGGATCGCAGTTCCTGTACGGAACTGATGACCTGGTGTACCTGGACAACAGGGACGGCAAAGATGTTTGGGTAAAGAAAGGTGCTGCCACGCCTTTGCTTACACTTGATGAACTAAATCAAAAATTAAAAGCAGCAGGACTGGAGGAGCTGAAAGCTATGCCGATGATCCAGTTCAATAAAGCGGCTGATTGGATTTTGTCGGTTGGCGGAAGCCGGGTTGCGCTGAACCCAACAACCGGCAAGGTAACGGTGATGATTGATAAAAGCATTGCCGGTAAGGAGCATGTGGAAGAAAGCGGCGCCGGTTTTATAGCTTATGTTGATAAGCACAATTTGTTTGTGACAGATGGAAAAAATACAAAGCAGGTGACAAGGGACGGCAGCGAGAATATCGTGTATGCATCTTCTGTTCACCGCGAAGAGTTTGGTATCAGCAAGGGTACCTTCTGGAGCCCTGATGGAAAGAAGCTGGCCTTTTACCGCATGGATCAAAGCATGGTGACCGATTATCCTGTCATCGACTGGACGCAACGTCCGGCAAAAGCAGTCAACATCAAATACCCGATGGCTGGCGACAAAAGCCACCATGTAACGGTTGGTGTTTACAATGCAGAAAGTGGCAGCCTGGTGTACCTACAAACCGGCGAACCCAAAGAACAATACCTCACTAATATTGCGTGGAGCCCTGATAACAAGTCGGTGTTTATTGCTATTGTAAACCGGGAGCAGAATAGCATGAAGTTGAACCAGTATGATACAACGACTGGAGCCTTTGTGAAAACATTGTTCGAAGAAAAGGATGAGAAGTATGTAGAGCCCCTGGTACCGATGCAATTCGTGCCGGGACGTCCAAATGAATTTCTCTGGCAAAGCAACCGCGATGGCTGGAATCATGTATATCTCTATGATGTAAACGGCAAACTCATTAAGCAGCTCACCAAAGGGGAGTGGGAAGTGACAGAGGTGAAAAGCTTTGATGCAAAAGCCGAGAACCTGTTTTATGTTTCTACAGAAGAATCGCCGCTGACAAGAAATCTTTACCGGCTGAATCTGCGAACTGGTAAAAAAGATCGCCTCACAAAAGAGACAGCCGTGCACACGGTACAGGTCAGTGCCTCGGGTAATGCTATTCTGGATAGCTATAGCGATGCAACTAATCCGCGGGTTGTACAATTCATCAACATAAAGACTGGAAAAAGTGAACTGGTTCTCGAAGCACAAAGCCCATTGAAAGAATATGCCCTAGGCGAGATGACGATCGGCACCATTAAAAATACCGTGGGCACTGATTTGTACTACCGTTTGTTCAAGCCCGTGAACTTTGATGCATCCAAAAAATACCCCGTGATTGTTTACTGGTACGGTGGTCCGCATAACCAGATGATCACGTCCGGCTTTAACGGTGGCGCTGGTGATTATTGGTTCCAGTACATGGCGCAAAGAGGTTATGTGGTATTTACGCTGGATGTAAGGGGCAGCGACAACCGCGGAAAGGCATTTGAGCAGGCCATCTTCCGCAAAGCTGGTGCAGCACAGATGGAAGACCTGGAAAGTGGTGTTGCGTTTTTGAAAAGCCAGCCATACGTTGATGCCAGCAACATGGGGCTGTTTGGCTGGAGTTATGGCGGATTTATGACTACCAGTTTTGTGCTGAATCATCCCGGTGTTTTCAAAGCGGCTGTTGCCGGCGGGCCGGTGATGGATTGGAAACTTTACGAGATCATGTACACCGAACGATACATGGATACACCGCAGGAAAATCCGGAAGGATATGCGGCAACGGATTTGATCAGCCAGGCTGGAAAACTGAAGGACAAATTATTGCTGGTTCATGGCTTACAGGACCCGGTGGTTGTGCAGCAGCATTCCGTGAATTTTGTAAAAGCGGCGGTTGATAAAAAAGTGCAGGTTGATTATATGATCTACCCCGGTCATGAACACAATGTGATTGGAAAAGACAGGGCTCACCTTTATCAGAAAGTAACTGATTACTTTAATCAGCATTTAAAGGGAAATGTAGGGTTCTAATCTTTTTAACCACAAAGGCACTAAGACACGAAGCAGCACAAAGGACTTTGTGTTCCTTGGTGCCTTCGTCTTGGTGGGTTAAGCTTTTTGTTTATAAATATTCGGCTGGTGGATATGCATCCAACGATCTACAAAAGTCAATTCTGTAAATCCAAACTGCCGGTACAACCCGTGCGCATCCCTTGTTGCCAGCATAAATCTTCGCAGGCCTTGTAGTGTTGGATAAGAAAGAATCGTTTCCACCAGCCACTTGCTTAAGCCTCTTCCACGATAGTCTTCATCAATGAATACATCGGCGAGATAAGCAAAAGTGGCCTCGTCGGTAATGACCCGGGCAAAACCCATTTGCGCCTCTCCATTATAAACACCAAAACAGAGCGAGCCATTGACAGACCGCTGCACAATGTCCATTGAAATATTCTCGGCCCAATAACTCGTTCGTAAAAAGTTGTGTACATAATTAACGTCGATCCGGCTTTTGTCGGTGCTGATGACGAAGTCTTCTTTTGTCCAAGTCATAAAAGGAGCTTTGCTTTGCAAGTATGAATTTTGGAGACGATCTGCAAAGCCGCTGGTGGAAATTAGAAGAAAAACTGATTGAACGTTTTGGCAAGAAGCCGGATGTTGAATCTGTTTTGTTCCTGATTGGCATCCAGGAGTTGGGTGAAATAAAAGCTAAGTTTTCGAAAGAACAAAAGCAGGACCTGATGCACGTTGCTGTTTGCACCGTGCTTTCGCCGAGTGGTTACTACGAGTTGGAGCGGGTGGATGAAGATGGCTGGCCGCATTTTAAACAGCTTAAAGCCATGCCGGAGCTGAATCCCTTTGAGCAAGAGGCATTTTTGAAAGATCACATCCTGCTTTACTTTCAAAACCACGAACTGATCTAACCAATGAAGACACTTTTTTTACTGCTTGTTACTTGCTTCTCGCTACTCGCTTTTGCCCAACAGGACGTCAAGGTCAAAAAAAAGGACCGTAAGAAAGACATTGAATTGGTCACGACCGAGGGCACGATTGTTCTTCGTCTTTCTGATTCCACACCGGAACACCGCGATAATTTTATCAGGCTGGTCAAATCGCATTATCTGGATAGTGTTTTGTTTCACCGCGTCATCAGCGGGTTTATGATCCAGGGCGGCGATCCGGCCAGCATTCGGGCTGCTGCAAGGCAGCCCTTGGGGAACGGTGGACCGAATTATACATTGCCAGCCGAAATCAATACAGCTCTCTTTCATAAAAAAGGAGCATTAGCCGCAGCCCGGAAAGGTGACAACGAAAATCCCGAACGCCGCAGCAGCGGCAGCCAGTTTTACATCGTGCATGGAAAAACATTTACCGATGCGCAAATGGATTCCATTGAAGTGGCCAGGTTGCAGGGACGAAAAATATCTCTGGAAAGAAGAGAGTATTACAGCACTATTGGTGGCACACCGCAACTGGACGGCAACTACACCGTATTTGGCGAGGTGGTAAGAGGGCAGGAGATTGTTGACAAGATTGCAACGATGCCGGTAAGCACCGGACCCGATACAAACAGGCCGCTGCAGGACGTTCGGATTCTTTCGTCCCGGTTGATTAAACGGAAAAAATAAGCATATCCATTATCCAACCTGCCTGTCATCACGCCTCTCTGTTGTCATCCCGAGGAACGAGAGATCTTTTAACTGCACTTCCATAAACGGTTGTGCATTTTAATACGAGTAGCAGTCTTTTCTTAAAAACCACGCACAGATACTTGCTTCGTCAGCATGCCAAGGGAGAGGCAATAAAGTAGCTAATTTGCTGATTGCTGATCGCTGACAGCTCAATGCTATTCTGAACGCACAAGGGTGCGACGCAACAGACGATCAATAGTAGCATCACAGCTTAGTTCATAAAATTTTCTATAACCCATACTAGAAATTTTTTCTGCCAATTTTCTCATATCTCCTGAATTCTCTCTCCAAACTTCTTCTTTCCTTATCTTGCGACACAAATCGCGAATATGAACTATCCCGATAACTTGCGCTACACGAAAGATCACGAATGGATTAAAGTAGAAGGTGATGAAGCAACCATTGGCATTACCGATTTTGCTCAACGTGAGTTGGGTGATATTGTTTACGTGGAAATTGAAACGGTGGGACAAGAGTTAAACGCCGGTGATGTATTTGGAACGGTAGAAGCGGTAAAAACTGTTTCTGACCTGTATCTGCCGGTAGCAGGAAGTATCACGGAAGTGAACCCGAATTTGAATAACAGCCCTGAGTTGGTAAACAGTGATCCGTACGGACAGGGATGGATGGTGAAAATGAAGTTGGCAAATCCTGCCGACGTTGATGAATTGATGGATGCAGCAGGCTATGAGCAGCTGGTAGGCTAATTAACAAATCCAAAGGAACTTACTACTCGTAAATAAACCGATGTCTCAACGCATCAACCCATAACCAACTATTGGGCACTAAACAGATATACGAAGAAAAGGAGCTGGTTTCAGCCCTTCGTAGCAAGGACGACCAGGCTTTTGGTTATTTATATGACCACTACTCCGGTGCGCTGTATAGTGTCATTAAACAAATTGTTAGTGATGCGGAAGTGAGCAATGATGTTTTACAGGAAACATTTGTCAACATCTGGCGCAAAATCGATCTGTACGATGAAAGCAAAGGACGACTCTTCACCTGGATGCTCAACATTGCCCGCAATGCAGCAATTGACAAAACGAGATCAAAAGGATTTCAGCAAAGCAGCAAGCTTCAGCCCATTATGGAAGCCGATGGCAGCTACGCAACTGTTAAACCTGGCGTAGATGATTTTGGTTTGAAGAAGGTGCTGCAACGATTGAAAGACGAACATCGTTTATTAATTGATCTGTCTTATTTCCAGGGATATACCCATGAACAGATCTCGAAAGCGTTAGACATTCCGTTGGGTACGGTAAAAACCCGCATAAGAACAGCGTTAACACAATTGAGAACTTTATTACAGTGAACGTAAAAGAATACATACAAAGCGGCATACTCGAAAGCTACGTGCTGGGGCTAGCAACCGACGCCGAACGGCAAGAGTTCGAGCAGGTATGTGCTGACTACCCGGAAGTAGCAGCTGCAAGAGATGCCTTTGAGCGTTCGCTGGAAGATCAATTGTTGGAAGTTGCCGTGGCACCGCCTTCTTTTGTAAAAGAAAGAGTGTTTGAAGCCATTCGTCCCGCTGTATCTGAAAACCGTTTAGGCGAAGAATTTCATGAAGCCCCAGTGCGCCGGATGAATGTGTGGAAGTGGGTGGCAGCTGCTTCATTAATCTTATTGGCAGGCGCAGGTTATTGGGGTTATAATAGTAATCAGAAGTATAATGAACTTGTAGCAAAGCAAGAAGCTACAGAAAAGCAATTGCAGGAGTCAACGGCCCAACTGCAAACCTTACAGCAGGAAGCCGAAACCATCAAGAAGCCGATGCAGGTCGTTTCCCTAAAAGGAACTGAAGTAGCGCCTCAAGCCCAAACCACTATTTACTGGGATACTACCGGAGCCTCCAAGGACGTATACATGGTCATCAACAACCTGCCGCAGGCACCCTCAGAAATGCAGTACCAGCTTTGGGCGCTGATGGATGGCAAACCTATTGACCTGGGTGTGTTTGATTACGAGGTTCGCCAAAAGCGATTGGTGGTAAAGATGAAAAATGTGCAGAACGCACAAGCGTTTGCCATCACACTGGAACGACGTGGCCGTCCAAACCAAGACAAGCCTGAAGGGCAGATCTACGTTGTTGGAAATTTATAAATCCAAAAATTGTTGTCTAGCGTAAATAAATTAGGGATGCGGTTTCTACCCTGTCCACAATAGTTGGTTATCAGAGGCTGTCTTTCGGGGCAGCCTTTATTGTTGGCAATAAGTTTCAGTTTTTAAGTTTCGACAATTATTTTCGGCGCTCAACCACCAAACACTGCAATATGAGAGCTTTCTCGTTTCTGTTTTTCCTAGTCATTCTATCTACCCATGTATTTTGTCAGCCCTTTGCTGTAAAATTTTCGGAACCGATTAAAGAGATACCAAGAACACGGATTTTGCCATCTCCTGATGGTGGGTTTGTAGGGATGAAAAGAGAAGATAAGCTCGCTGGTCTTACCGGCAAGTACCGCCGGTTAATTACGTTGGTTCAATACGACAAAGCAATGATGCCCATTCAGGAGGTGAATCTTGCTGACAGAAATATCTCTATCAGTCGCCATTTTACTGAATTCAAGAAAATCGGAAACAAGCATTTTCTCATCTATTTGGAGGCCGATGACAAATACAATATTGGAGACCTGAAAGCAGTTGAGGTTAACCCTGCCACGCTTGAGACAAGCACCCCCAAAACTATTTTATCAAAAGGTGATATTGGCTTTGATCTTAAAAGAGCAGGAGACTTATTTGAAATACTGATAAAATCTAAGATATCACCGGACCAGCTTCACTTTGGGTTTACCATTTTAACCAGTAAGGGAGAATTTGTCGTTGCCAGTTTCAATGGAGAGCTTGAAATAGTTTGGGTGAAACATCCATCCATCCCGTCCGGCAAGATCAGATTCTTTGAAATAGAAGTGGACAACAATGGCAACTTTTACTTGCCTTTTAAAAAAGATGAAGAAGGGTTCGTTGCTGTATTTGGAGAAGATTTTTCCAAAGTCCTGCCACTTAAATTTGGAGTTGGCCGGGTAGAAGACATTTGTTTGCTGGCCCAAAAAACAAAGCCCGCAGTTGCCGTTTCGGGGATGTATTATGGCGATACGAAAAACCTTGCAGGTGTTTATAAAACTTCAATTAACATCGAAGAGCAGTCGATAGGCACCATCAGTCAGGCTGCTTTCCCCGCATCGGTCGTTGAGTTATACGATGTTGATGGGTTTGCGAACACGAAAGCAAGTAAATACGGACTGCAGCCTGGTTTTTTGATACGACTGGTGGAAATGGAAGATGGGGTATTGAACTTGATTGCAGAGGCAAAGCAATACCCTGCGGCAAATGGTGTTTTACACTCAGGGGCAATCTTAAATGTCAGCTTCAGAGAGCAAAGTCCGATTTTTACGCGGCTACCAAAGTACAACGTTGTTGTAGGTACGTACTGGGACCACTATACCGCTTTTTCGTACGGCAAAAAGCTGGTGATTTTTTACAACGATAACCCCGTCAATCTAACAAAAGACATTACTGAAAGTCCAAAACTGGTAAACATTGAAGGCAATTCAGTATTGGTAGCTGCTGTTATTGAACCCGACGGACAGGTAAGTCGGTTATTACCCTTTAATCTTCCCGGTAAGTACATGGCTGTTGCTGAACACGTTCAACCTATCGCCGACAAAACGCTTGTGGTACCCGTATATGGTGAGAAGAAAAAGAACATGTATGCTTCAATTTCGTTTCAGTAAAACAGTAATTTCTTACTGCTAACTAACACTTGTAACTCTGTCTTTTCTATTGTATCATTGCTGACTTATACCAAAATGTAAGCTTATGAAAGTTATTTTTTCCATCTTGGTTCTTGTTATGGTCGTGTCATCCTGCACACCGGTAAGGCAACCAAGTAAAACTCGTACATCTAAAGTTGAATCAATCGAAATCAATAAAAGGCATCGTCACACTGTTTAACTGTTTTCGAATTTGAAGACCTTGGCTCTGGCAAATGCCGGAGCTTTTTTGTTGGCTGCCGTTAAAGTGTATAGGCTAAAAATTGCCCCAATTTGAACGAGAATGTGGCTTATTGGATAAGCTTAGAGAGATAGTTCAATAGTTGGATCCCAAAACCGCTTCTCAAACTCCACGACTTTGTCATCTACCACTTTCACTCCCTCTTTTTCCAGTAACTCTTGCATTTGCTCAGGATAAGCAAAATGCATTTTGCCGCTAAGCATGCCGTTGCGATTGACAACTCTGTGCGCCGGAACTTTTGGTTTAGTAACATGCGATGCATTCATGGCCCAGCCCACCATGCGGGCTGAAAGCTTGGTGCCTAATGCTGCGGCAATGGCCCCATAAGAAGTTACTCTTCCTTTTGGAATCAATCGCACCACCTCAAACACCTGCTCAAAGAATGATTCATCCTTTCGGCCGGAAGGCTTTACGCTTTTTAAACTCTCTTGTGACAATCGTTTGCTTTTTGCCATGTCAGTTGGTTGCGGTATCGTTTCTGTTCTCTAAAAGTAAGGACCTTTTTGGCTCCGGCACAGCTTCGTAATCGTAGGGACAATGCCTGCATCCATTGCCGCAGCAATAGCCACGCTCCAGCAAATATTTTGCAGTAAAGACAACCCTTCCTTGTTCGTTCACATAATAATCTTCACCCTCAATCCATGCCTGCTTCATCTTTCAATAATTGCTGTAAAGTAGCGTCCATTTCTTTGGATGGTAAATGTTCCGGCAGCGAAAAGCAGAGGTAATGTACCCGCTTACTCTGCGCAATGTCAAGCGATTCGTAATGCGTTTTAATATGCAACTCCGGCGGAATGCCCGGTTCGGCGTAGATGTCTGAGAAGTCGTGATGCAAGGTGCAACCATACATGCCCACTACTTTTTTGGTGAAGTTGTACAAGTCCGGACTATCAGTTTTGAGATGGATTTTCCCTGTTGGTTTCAGGATTTGATAGTAGCTGCGCAAAAAGCGGGGATGAGTCAATCGCTTTTTTGCTTTTGAAACCCGCAGCTGCGGATCAGGGAAGGTGATCCAGATTTCATCTACTTCTTCATTTGCAAAATATTGTTCGATCTGTTCAATCTGGATCCGGAGAAAAGCCACATTGTTCAGGTGATGGTTGATCGCTTTTTTAGCTCCCACCCACAGGCGGTTTCCTTTTTTATCGATGCCTAGGAAATTTTTGGTTGGATACATTTCTGCAAGACCAACCGTATACTCGCCTTTTCCGCAGGCCAGTTCAAGCACCAGCGGGTTGCTGTTTTTAAAAAAACTGTTCCATGTACCCTGTGTGTTTTCGGGGTACTGCAACACGTTGGTAAAGGTTTCCAGTTCTGCAAATCGTACTAATTTCTTCTGACCCATAAGTCTAGGATTACAAGATCCAAAATTCAAAATCCAAGATTGCATTAAATGCAAAGAGCCAGCAAATGTAGAGAAGAATTCAGGAGTCGGAAATCAGGAGTAGTCAAGACAGCGTTACCACTAAAAGAAAACGGCCTGTTGATGAACAGACCGTTGAAATTATTTCCAATAATTTGTTTTAAGCTCCTGACTCCTGCTCCTTCATTTAGCTCGCTGTTTGTTTTTGCTTCTCAAACATTAATGACTTCACTTTTTCCTTGTCTTCTTTTTCTTTTTTTAGATCGAACATGGTTCCGAAGACATGATCCCAAACGGTAGAGCTCACACCAAAACCTTTCTCTTCATCCTTATAATGATGCAGGTGGTGATTCCTCCACAACGGCTTCATCCACTTAAAGGGCGGGTTCCATGCGTGAATGGCATAATGCATAGACGCATAAAGCAGGTAGCCTAAAATAAAACCGGGGAAGAAAATGTAAACGTTCTCTTTTAAAATCAGGTATTGAATGCCGAACAACACGGAAGCCAGAATAATACTTGGCAGAGGTGGCATAAACAGGCGCTGGCGGTCGCGGGGATAGTGGTGGTGGTTACCGTGCATGATGTACACGATCTTTTTTGCCTTTTCTGTTTTAGGGCTCAGGTGAAACGCATAGCGGTGAGCCAGGTATTCAAAAAACGACCAGAAAACCATAGCTCCAATGAACCATGTTGCAATTTTAGCGGTGCTAAATCCAAATTCGCGGCCGGCATAAATGGGCAGGCCGATAATGAATGGCAGGTACATAGCCCAAATTACCAGCGGGTGTCCCTTGGTAAAAAATTCCAGAACAGGATTCTGAAAAAGCTGCGCCTGTCCCTTGTTATGAATCTTCTCAAACTTCATGGCTTGCTTGGATTTGGCTGCAAATTTAAGGTTTGAAGCCGTAAGAGCTTAGCCATTGACTTGTGATAATTGTTAAAGGCCGTCATTTCATCGGTCAGCGACGTCAATCGGCAATCGAGAATGGCAATAGATGAAGTTTCATAGTCTTTCCTCGTTGCTCTTTCTCCTGACTTCTGTCTTCTTACCTCAAGCTCTTGTTAAAACGTCTGAACTTTTTCTACGCAAATGGGTAACACCTTATTCAGCCGTACTTTTACCGAGGTGAGAAAAAAGAAGAAAAATATTGTTTTAGAACAGGTTCTGGTGGAGAATTATGCGGCCGAAGGCAAGTCGCTGGCCCGCCAGGAAGGGAAGGTGATTTTTATTGAAGGAGCGGTACCCGGTGATGTGGTGGATGTGCGTTTGGGTAAAAGTAAAAAAGATTGGGCAGAAGGACACCCGTTGCGGTTTCACAGCTATTCCAAAGAAAGGGTGGAGCCTTTTTGCCAGCATTTTGGCGTGTGCGGTGGCTGCCAATGGCAAATGCTGCCTTACGAAAAGCAATTGCAGTACAAACACCAACAGGTAATCGATAACCTAACCCGCATTGGAAAAGTGCAGCTTCCTGAGTTTTTCCCAATCGTTGGTGCAGCGGAAGACAAGTTTTACCGCAATAAACTGGAGTTCACGTTCAGTACAAAGGAATATTTGCCAGACGGATCATTTGACAAAACCGATCGCGAGCGGACCTTTAACGAGGTTCTCGGCTTTCATGCGAAAGGCTTTTTTGATAAGATTGTCGATATCCAAAAATGCTGGCTGCAGCCGGAGCCGCAAAATGAATTACGCAATTCGCTCAGGGAGTTTGCCCACCAAAAGGGTTACACGTTTTACGATTTCCGCGAGCATAAAGGACTACTGAGGAATTTACAGTTCCGCGTTTGCACTACCGGCGAAGTAATGGTAAACGTAGTATTTGGTGAGGACGATGAAAGAAGCCGGAACGAGATTCTTTCCTTCATTGACCAGCGCTTTCCTGATCTCACTACCATTTTGTACACGGTAAACCTGAAATGGAACGATTCGCTGTTTGACCAAGAGCCAATTGCTTTTAAAGGGAAAGGCTATGTTGAAGAACAGTTGGAAGATTTTCGTTTCAAGATTGGACCTAAATCTTTTTTTCAAACCAACACAAAGCAAGGCGAGCGGCTTTACCAGATCACCCGCGAGTTTGCGGAGCTGGACGGCTCACAAGTGCTGTACGATCTTTACTGTGGAACAGGAAGCATCGGCATTTTTTGCAGTCGCGGTGCGAAAAAGATCATTGGTGTAGAAGCAATTGAGGCGGCTGTGCAGGATGCGAAGGAAAATGCATTAATCAACCACATTGATCATGCGCAATTTTTTGCCGGCGATGTGATTGATGTTTGTAACGACGAGTTTTTTCAAACCCACGGCCGTCCGGATGTGATTATTACCGATCCGCCACGGGCCGGTATGCACCAAAAGCTGGTAGAAAAGATTTTGGAGATGGAAGCGCCGACAGTTGTGTATGTCAGCTGTAACCCGGCTACGCAGGCAAGAGATTTGAACCTATTGGACGCCAAATACGCGGTGACCAAAGTGCAGCCCGTTGACATGTTCCCGCACACCCATCACATTGAGAATGTTGTTCAGCTAAAAAGAAGATAAATGAGCGAGTTTAGAAACTACAGACCAGAAACGTTTCCGCCGATCGTCAAAAACCTGATCATCATTAATGTGCTGGTTTTTTTGACGCAAATGATGTTTGACAGGCAGTACCTTATTACACCCCGAATTGGTCTGTGGCCCATAGGCTACCCATATTTTAAGCCCTACCAGATTGTTACACACATGTTCACGCATGGGTCAATTACGCATATCTTCTTCAACATGTTTTCTCTTTGGTTGTTCGGGAGAGTGCTGGAAAACGTTTGGGGCGGAAAACGGTTTTTGTTTTTTTACCTGGTCAGTGGCCTTGGCGCAGCTGCTTTTCATTTGCTTATTCAACACCTCACAGGAAGCGGTTCGCTGACTGTGGGTGCTTCCGGAGCCATCATGGGAGTCATCGTGGCGTTTGCGTATTTATTCCCGAATACAGAATTGTTTCTTCTGTTTATTCCATTCCCGATAAAAGCCAAATGGCTGGCCATTGCTTACGTGGCGATCGATTTGTTTAGTGGGATTGCGAATGCGGAAGGCGACAATGTTGCGCATTTTGCTCACTTAGGAGGCGCCATTACGGGATTTATTTTAGTGCTGATTTGGAACAAAAGTAACCGTCAACGGTTTTATTAATGTGGCAGATAAATTGCTGAATGTTTTTTCTATGAGCTACTATCAACAAAGAAATCAATCAAAACTTTCCATAGGGCAGGATGGGAATACGTTGACCATGTTGCTCGCAATCAATTTAAGTGTTTTTGCGATCCTTGCTTTTATTAAAGTCATTTATTATTTCAGTTTTAGTAGCCAGGGGCTACAGCTGTTCAATGACCAGGTGTTTAAATGGTTTAGCCTGCCGGCTGATATGGGCACTTTCATCACCCGGCCCTGGACGCTGATCACCCATATGTTTGTTCATGACACAGCGGGGATCTGGCATATTCTCGGAAACATGCTTTGGCTGTGGGCCTTTGGATATATTTTACAAGACCTGACCGGCAACAAGAAATTAGTACCACTTTACATTTATGGCGGTTTTGCTGGCGCAGTAGCGTATGCACTTGCTTTCAATTTTATTCCAGCCTTAAAAGTGGGGTTAGAAAACTCCTATGCAGTTGGCGCCTCTGCAGCCGTGATGGCTATTGCGATTGGTACAACTGTTATGGCGCCGGGTTATCGCATCTTCCCGATGCTTAATGGTGGTATTCCGCTTTGGGTGATTACCATTATTTACCTGATCATTGATATCGCAACAATTCCCTACAACAACGCCGGCGGACACATTGCTCACTTGGGCGGTGCTGCCATGGGCTACTTCTTTGTCTCTGCATTAAAACGTGGGCAGGATTGGGGTGAATGGATGAACAATTTCTTTGATTGGGTGAACAACCTGTTTAACCCGGACAGACCAAGAAAAGGAGTTTCTCCAAAAACAACATTGTACTACAACAGCAAGGTACAGCCTTACAAAAAAGCAAACATTATTACCCAGCAACGGATTGATGAAATCCTAGATAAAATTTCTCAAAAAGGCTACAATTCACTTACAGACGACGAAAAGGAAATGCTGAAGCGAGCCAGCCAGGAAGATCTCCTTTAAACTGATCGTCTTATCATGAATCATTAAGCTGTCTACACGACAGCTTTTTTTGTGCACTAACCGGAAGGAAATAGCGTTTATCAGGAATAGGTTGGTTGTACAAGTATACCAATCCTCACCACTTTTTATATCTTGCAGAAATGGCCCGGGCTTACCGTCGTATAACGAAAACTGTTTTTCTCTTTTTAAATATCATTGCGTCATTCGTGTTTTTGTTTGCCTGTTTGGCACCGGTACTTAATCCTGTTGAGTACTGGTATATCTCACTTCTGGGTTTGGGATTTGGTTTTATTTTGATTACTCTCTTTGCATTTATCCTTTTTTGGCTGGTTTTCAAGCCGCGTTTGATCCTGATTTCGCTGGTGCCGATGCTGATTGGGTTCAACAGCATTGCCCTGTTCTTTGCCTTCAACACAACGGAGAAATTCAATTACCAGAAGCCAAAAGGAACCATCCGGGTGGCTCAATGGAATGTAGCCCGTTTTCTGGAGTGGAAGCGAAACAACAACAAAGGAAGCCAGACGCGGTTAAAGATGATGGACCAGATCAAAGAGCAAAACGCAGACATTCTTTGCCTGCAGGAGTTCTTTACCTCTTCTGATCCTGTTTATTATGATAACCTACACCATTTGGTGAAAGAACTTGGATACCCTTACTATTACTACGCCTGGATGAATGATGGCGACCGTCAATGGTTCGGAAATGTTGTGTTTTCCCGTTACCCGATTGTTGACAGCGGCAAGGTTTACTTCCCCTACGCCAAGTTCCCCGAAACCCTGCTGCATGCGGATATTGCTGTTGGTAATGATACCATCCGAGTGTATACAACGCACCTGCAGTCCTTGCAATTCAAACAGGATGATTTTAAAACGATCCAAGATATAAAAGGCGGCAAAGAAGACATCTTTAAAAATACCAAGGGCATTTTTGGGAAGGTGCGGAATGCCATTATGCTTCGCAAAGGACAGGTCGAGATTATCAAAGAGGTATTATCCAATGACCCTTATCCCTACATAATTACCGGCGACTTCAACGATGTGCCCAATTCCTATGCCTATGCCACCATCAAAGGTGATCACCTGCAGGACGTGTTTTTAAAAAAAGGGTTTGGTGTTGGTCGCACTTTCAATGATATCTCGCCTACGCTTCGCATCGACTATATCTTAACCACCAAGGATTTTGAAGTATCCCAGTTCAACCGGATTGTCCGCAACTTGTCCGATCACTACATGCTGGTGGCCGATTTACAACTAAAGAAATAAGCGCTTATCTTTGGCGCACTATGATCGCTTCTCACCTATTTACCTGCTGTTGTTGCTGTTAACCCATGTTTTCAGTCAGTTCACTATTTGCGATCAACCAATCAAGTTTTTTATGAGCAGCTTAAGTATCTACAATTCTTATACAAGAGAAAAGGAAGTTTTTCAATCATTAGTCCCGGGCCATGTGGGCATGTACGTGTGCGGACCCACCGTCAGCGGCGAAAGCCATTTAGGCCATGCAAGACCTTATATCACTTTCGATGTGGTGTACCGTTACCTGCAGCACCTTGGCTACAAGGTTCGATATGTGCGCAACATTACCGATGCCGGGCATTTTGAAGAGGAAGGCCGGGAAGCAGAAGATAAGATTTCCAAAAAGGCACACCTTGAAAAACTGGAGCCGATGGAACTGGTGCAGAAGTACACCAACCTGTTTCATTGGGCGATGGCCAAGTTTAATAACCTTGAGCCGAGCATTGAGCCGACTGCTACCGGGCATATTGTTGAGCAGATAGGGATGATCGAGGAACTCATCAAAGTAGGTTATGCCTACGAAGTGGCTGGCAGTGTTTATTTCGATGTAAAAAAATATGCAGAAAGCCACGAATACGGAAAGCTGAGCGGACGGGTGATTGATGATTTGCTGGAAACCACCCGTGATTTAGAAGGCCAGAATGAAAAGCGAAACAAGACCGATTTTGCTTTGTGGAAAGCGGCGCCGCCGGAACATATCATGCGTTGGCGCAGTCCATGGGGCGAAGGTTTTCCTGGCTGGCACATTGAGTGCTCGGCGATGGCTACAAAATATCTTGGAGCGCAGTTCGACATCCACGGTGGTGGCATGGATCTGCAGTTTCCGCACCACGAAAGCGAGATTGCGCAAAGCACCATCTGCAATCATACGCCACCGGTTCGGTATTGGATGCACAACAACATGATCACCATTAACGGCCGTAAGATGGGAAAGAGCTATAACAACGTGATTAAGCTAACGGAGTTGTTCAGCGGCGATCATCCGTTGTTGGAAAAAGCTTACTCGCCCATGACGGTTAGGTTTTTCATTTTGCAAACGCACTACCGCAGCACCTTGGACTTTGGTAACGAAGCCTTACAGGCTGCAGAAAAAGGCATGCGCCGGTTGATGGACGCCTACGAGTGGCTCCAGCAACTATCCGTCAGCAACGGGGAATCAGCAGCGGCTACCGATAAAGAATTGGATGAAAAGGTAGTTAGGTTGGTGAACGAGTTTGAAGTTTTTATCAATGATGACTTCAGCACGGCAAAAGTTTTGGCGAACATGTTTGAGCTGGTGCCGGTCATCAATTCTATTAAAGACAAACAAATTGCGGCTAATTCGCTATCCGCTGAAACATTGCAGTTGCTGCAGTCGCAGATGAAGATTTATATTGAAGATATTCTGGGTTTGCAAAGTGAAGCTGAAGGCGAAACTGATAAGCTAAAAGGTGTGATGGAAGTTTTGATTTCCTTGCGCAAAGAAGCCCGTGCAAGTAAAAACTGGGCATTGTCAGATAAAATCCGTAACCAGCTGGCTGAAATTGGAATTCAATTGAAAGATGAAAAAGACGGCGGTATGAGCTGGACTTTAGCGTAATGCATACAGGAAGCGATATTTAATCCGGCAGTAGTAAAACGCTGCCGGATTTTATTTATCCGGATCATAGTTATTCCGCTTTATTTCTACTACTACAAAGCCTATGAAAATAAGTGCAACAAATCCCACGATAATGAACAGCACGATGCCCCTGAACTGAAAGGGGTTTAATAAGACGACCAGATCTTCCATTACGACGTAAGGTTAATTCCTTCTAACCATGCAAAACACCTGCCCTTTCCATAAACGACCATGTTTCTTATGTAGAAACAAATCGGGCTTTGCGTATCATTTCGGTTATCCCTTCTTTGGCTCTATGGCGCTGCAGAGATGGCAACCATCTACACTTTCTCTGCCCGTAACATTTCCCGCTTGCCGGGCGGCCCGGGCAGTTTTTTTACGGTGAACCCGGCAGCTATCATGGCACGGCGCACATCACCTTTCGAGCAGTAGGTGACTAAAACACCTCCAAGAGCCATTTGATGAAAGAGTTTTTCAAAAATCTCCCTCGTCCATAATTCTGGTTGTGCTGATGGAGCAAAGGCATCGAAGTATATCAGGTCAAATGACTGGTCTGTGGTAAACCCGGCAAGTGTTGCTTGGTACTTTCCAAGGGTAAAGAAATCGCTGATCAACTTTACTTCATTCCAATTTGTCTCATGCAGCTTTTGAAATAGTTCTTTGTTTCCCAGCGTGTCGGAGTAATTGAGAAACGTAATTTCTTCCACCGAAAGCGGACTAGTTTCAACAGCTGTGTAATGAATCTCTCTTGATGTTTCAATGGCTTTGATAGCGGTGAGAAACGCATTAAGGCCGGTGCCAAATCCCATTTCAAAAATCCGTATTGGTGCTGACGGGCCTGTCTTGTCTAACATATAATTTAGTCCTGCTTCAATAAATACATGAAGCGATTCCTGAATGGCCCCTCTCCGGGAATGATAGGTCAAACCTTTTTCGGGAATTTCAATCGTATGCGATCCGTCGGCCGTTTGAATGATTTCTTTCTTCACAGTGAACACAGGCAATTAAATTTGTTTCTCACCAAGCTCAAAAATCCCACAAATCCTGGTTCACACAATGGATTACATCGATCATCTTTCCAAAGACAGCAAACTGCGAAAAATTCTTTCCGGGCAAGACCCGGTGGAATTGAAGCCGCGAAAAAACATTCCGCTCCGTTTGTGTGCCTCCATCATGAGCCAGCAGCTATCTACCAAAGTGGCAAAGGTCATCTTTCACCGCTACCTGGATTTGTATGGCGGTAAAGAGCCGACCCCTGAACAAATTGCAGCCACACCATTTGATACGCTTCGGGCAATAGGACTAAGCAATTCCAAAACCCAATACGTTTTAAACGTTGCCCAATTTGCTATTGAACATAAATTAGATGACAGGAAGCTGCGGAAGATGAGCAACGAAGACATCATTGCTCTTTTAACGCAAATCAAAGGTGTTGGTCAATGGACAGTTGAGATGCTGCTGATGTTCACCCTCGCAAGAGAAGATGTATTCGCTGTGGACGATTACGGTATTCAGACAGCCATGAAAAAATTGTACAAGCTGGATGACAGCAATAAGAAGGAATTCAAAGAAAAGATGAAGCAGATCTCCACCAAATGGTCGCCTTACCGGACCTATGCCTGCTTGCATCTATGGCAATGGAAAGATGGCGAGTAAGAAAAAGAAAGTGGCAAGTAGTGCGAAAGCTGAAACTTTTTGTAAACATGATGATTGAATTAGCGTACAGGTTTGTTTGGTGAGAAAATATATGCCTAACGGCTACTCACTGCTGACTACTTACTACTCACTATATCCTAATTTTTCGTCAAATCCTTGCAGCGTCCACGCTCTTCCCTACATTTGTCTAGATGGAATATAATACAACCAGGAATCATTTGACCATGCGTGAATATGGCCGCCATATTCAAAGAATGGTGGAACACCTGCTGAGCATTGAAGACAAGGAGCGTCGCCAGCGCAATGCCTATGCTGTGATTGAACTGATGGGCTTCTTAAACCCGCATTTAAAAAACGTCGAAGACTTTCGTCATAAATTATGGGATCACCTGTTTTACATCTCTGATTTTAAGCTGGATGTAGAATCGCCCTATCCTATTCCGCAGAAGGAAACTTACAAGGCTAAACCAAAGCCGTTGCCTTATCCAAAACGCTATCCTCGTTATTCTCACCTGGGTAAAAACCTCGAGCTTGTTATTAATAAGGCGTTGGGAGAAGAAAATGGCGAGAAGCGCCAGGGCTTTGCCAATGCCATTGCTTATTATATGAAGCTGGCTTATACTAACTGGCACAAGGACACCGTGCATGACGATGCCATCCAAAGCGAGCTGAGCTCTATTACGCAGGGACAATTGGAATTTACGAACACACCTTACGTAAAGGCTTACCGCATGCAACAAGATACTCGCGACAACCGTGGTGGCTATGGTCGCCAGCAGCAGCGTGGCAAGTTCCAGCAACGTGGCGGCGGTAACAACGGCGGCCAGCGGAACGACAATCGAAATAACAATCGCCACAACGGCAAAAAGAGATTTAAATAAGACCGAGCAGGAAATAGTGAGTGGCCAGTAGCAATAACCACAATCAGTCGCCCTTTACCTTCAACAAACAAGTATTTCAGCTTGCAGAGCATGCTCTAAAACCTAGGAGCTACTTGCTGCCCACCACTTGCTATTCGCTATTTCTTTAACAATCCTGTTTCATTTTTACCGCTAATTTGCCCACCCAAACTGCTATGTCTGTTCGCTTTTACTGAAAGAACTATTCAACATGCAACGATTTTTATCTGCCTTCTTCGCCATAGGTTTACTGATACTTGGTGCCTCTGCCTGGGCACAGGTGCCCGATACATCCGGTGTCACTTCGGTTGATCCGGATTTGTTGAACATCAACTCAAACCGGATTCCGAAAGAGTATACCATTCGGTCAATTAAAGTAACAGGACTGAATACGCTGGATTCTTCCATTGTATTGTCAATCTCCGGGTTGCAGCCAGGCGACAAAGTATTACTGCCGGGCGGTGAAGCATTTTCAAGAGCCATCACGAATCTGTGGCGTCAGCGCTTATTTGCGAACGTAAAAGTTTTTGTTACGGCATTGCAGGCAACAACTATTGATTTAGAAATCCAGGTGCAGGAAAGACCCCGCCTGGGTAGCTTTCGTTTTATAGGCATAACAAAAGGACAGGGGGAAGAATTACAGGGAAAGATCGGTTTGGTAAAATCAACAATTATCACCGAAAACACAAAGCGTAACGCAATCGACATTATCCAAAAATTCTTTGCAGAAAAAGGCTATCTCAATACCAAGGTGCGCATCGATGAAGCTGCGGATCCTACTTTGGCAAATTCCCGCTCCCTCACATTTGTTGTAAACCGCGGTGAGAAAGTTCGTGTAGGCGACGTTGTGATTTACGATAACGAAACCGTAGCTACTACGACTTTAAAGAAGCAGATGTCTACAAAGGAGAAAAGTCGTTTGCGCTTTAAGGCCGAAGAAATTCCTGCCGTTTATGGTGAGATTAAGCGTCCTACATTAAATGAGTATTTAGAAAATTACGGTTTCCTTTATCCTTCAAAAACAAAAGCATTCCTTGATCCTTATTTCCGTTTCCGTCCGTTCTCCGGTGCTAAGTTCGAACGCAGCAAGTACGAAGAGGATAAGGACAAGATCCTGAACTATTATAACTCGTTAGGTTATCGCGATGCGCAAATTGTTGCCGACACACAAACGCTCAATGCAGAAGGCAACCGCATGCAGGTTCACATCAAAGTAAAAGAAGGACACAAATATTATTTTGGTGATATTAGCTGGAAGGGCAACACGAAATATCCCGACTCTGTTCTAACTGCTATCCTGAACATCCGTAAAGGGGATACCTACAATATTGACCTGCTGAACAAGCGTCTGGGTAAACAATTAAGTCCGGAAGGTGGTGATATCAGCGGTTTATATATGGACGATGGTTACCTCTTCTTCCGTGTAGAGCCGGTTGAGACGGCCGTTTACAATGATACCATCGATTATGAAATTCGTGTAACGGAAGGTCCGCAGGCCCGTATCCGCAACATTAATATTACTGGAAACGATCGCACAAAAGACCACGTTATCCGTCGTGAGCTTCGCACAGTGCCCGGTAACCTGTTCAGCCGTTCTGACCTTATTCGTTCCCAACGTGAATTAGCAGCGCTGAACTATTTCAATCAGGAAAAAATTAACCCGAACGTTGTTCCCAACCAGGACGATGGTACGGTAGATATTACATGGGAGCTAGAAGAAAAATCTTCTGACCAGTTGGAACTTTCTGCCGGCTTCGGTGGTGGTATTGGTTTTACCGGAACGCTGGGTGTTACATTCAACAACTTCTCCATCAAAAACATCTTCAAGAAAGAAGCCTGGGATCCGTTGCCAATGGGTGACGGGCAGAAGCTGAGTCTTCGTTATCAATCCAACGGACAGGCATTCCGTTCTTATAACTTCTCGTTCACCGAACCTTGGTTAGGCGGTAAAAAACGTAACTCATTAACCTTTGGTGTGAGCAGCAGTAAGTTCACCAATTCTTTTGATCCTCTTACTGGTCGTTTTAACCGCAAACGTGGCGACAGCAACTACCTGAGCACAACATCTGTGTTTGTGTCATTAGGTAAACAATTGAAATGGCCGGATGACTATTTCAGCTTGGTGTACTCACTAAACTACACACGTTACGACCTTCAGAACTATCCCATCTTCCAGGGATTAAACAGCGGTGTATCAAACAACGTCAGCTTCCGTATAGGTTTGCAACGTTCATCTGTATTCAATCCGCAGTTCCCAACCAGTGGGTCGAACATGTCGGCAACGGTGCAGTTTACACCACCATATTCAGCGTTTAATAAAAACATTGTTGGTTCGGAGAACCCGTATAAAAATCCCGAGTACCACAAATGGCGTTTCACATCAGAGTGGTTCGTGCCGCTTGGCCGTCCGAAGGGTGAAGACAAGAGCCGCCAGTTTGTAGTGAAGCTTGCAGCGAAATATGGCTTTATTGGCCGCTACAACAAAAAGCTTGACTTTACACCGTTTGAACGCTTCCAGTTAGGTGGTGATGGTTTGACAAATAACAATGGTATCCTCGGTTACGACATCATTGCCCTGCGTGGTTACCCGGTATTTGATGTGTCAGATCCATCTGTTAATAATCCTGACCAAAGCAGCGCTAATCGCTTCTTTACCATCTTTAATAAATATTCTGCGGAACTGCGTTACCCGTTGGTAACAAATCCGGGAAGTACGATCTATGCTTTGACGTTCTTTGATGCAGCCAATGGTTGGTATTCATTTAAAGATTATAACCCGTTCCGTTTGCGTCGTAGTGTCGGTGTTGGTATGCGTTTCTTCCTCCCGATGTTTGGTTTGTTAGGATTTGACTACGGTATTGGATTGGATCGTATTAACCCAGGTAACCCAGGATTGAAGAACGCGGCCCGCTTTACATTCATGTTAGGTATGGAGCCTGAATAGTAGAACTAGGATTTTTGCTGATTAAACAAAACAGGATTGATCAGGAAAATTCTGGTAATTAAAAAATGCTAATTTATTTTATAAACAATCCTTGAAATCCTGTAAATCTTAGTTCTATATGAAAAAGTTTTTCCTGCTTGCAACTTGTAGTTTATTGCTTGCTGTTTCTCTTCAGGCTCAGAAGTATGCCATCATTGATACGAAGTACATTCTGGATAAAATGCCGGAGTATAAAACAGCGCAGAAGCAATTGGATGATGTGGCAGCCACATGGCAAAAAGAAATCGATGGTATGCAGACCGAGCTGGATAGAATGTACAAGGATTTTGATGCAGAGCAGGTAATGTTGAGTGAAGAATTAAAGCAAAAACGCCAGGATCAACTATTCACCAAAGAAAAAACCTTGCGTGAGCTGCAACGTAAACGTTTTGGTTTTGAAGGTGACCTGTTTAAGAAAAGACAAGAGTTAATAAAGCCCGTACAGGACAAAGTTTATAATGCCGTGCAAAAATTGGCGGTGCAACGCGGCTACGACTTCATGTTAGACAAAAGTGAAGGGATAACGGTTATATTTGCCGACCCTAAACTGGAGAAGAGTGACGACGTGCTGAGAGAGTTAGGAATTAAATAAAGAAATGTCAAAACGCTTTTGGCTGACAACGAAAACAAACAAACGACTATCATTACAATATCAACACACAAAAAAATCTAAATGAGCAAGATCAAATTATTTTTACTGGCAGCCGTTGTTGTTTTAGGCGCCAGCAGCGTCAATGCGCAGGGACAGAAATCGGGTTACATTTCTGTAGAGCAAATGGTTTCATTGATGCCGGAGTTAGGCAAAATTGATACAATTCTGCAACGCTTTCAGGCTGACTCACTGAATGCTGAATTTGCAAGCCTGATTCAAGATTACAATTACAAAGACAGTCTTTTGACAAAAACTGATACGTTGAAAATTCCTGTGGCTACCCGCAGACAATACCGCCGCGACCTTGAAAGTGTAGCTTACCAGGTTCAGAACTGGCAGCAAATCTCTCAACAGGTTATGCAGTCTAAACAACAAGAATTGTTAGGCCCTGTTTACCAAAGAGTAATGGATGCTATCAGAGCCGTTGCAAAAGATAACGGATATGGTTTTGTATACAACCAGGAAGCATTGTTGGTTGCTCCTCCAGGTGATAACTTGTTGCCATTGGTAGCGAAGCGTTTAAACGTAAAGCTTCCTACGCAGGGTAACCAACCGCAAGGCGCTTCTCCGCAAGCTAACAACCCAAGACCTACAGGCAGAAAGAGCCAGTAATTCTTCCACATAATATTTGTTGTCCCGCATCCAAATGATGCGGGATTTTTTATTCTTGGATTGACCGGATGATAAATGAACTGGCCATAGGTCAGCATGCATGCAAAGAGCTTTTCGATTGTTACAATTGAACGCTTTCCAAATCCGGTTACTTTTTCCTCTTTCTCTGTTTTCTCCTCTTGGCCTACCTTCGCCGCTCAAACAATAAACATGGCAAAATCAACAATACGAATTGATGTTGAGCTGGACGAACAGAAGGTTCCCTCGAACATTGAATGGGTAGCAACTGATAGTACAATGGAAAAGCCTCAACAAGCCAAAGCTGTCATTCTTTCTTTGTGGGACGGTGCTGATAAAGCAGCCCTGCGCATTGATCTGTGGACACAAAAAATGATGGTAGATGAAATGGCTGACTTTTATTACCAAACTATGATGACAATGGCTGACACATTTCAGCGGGCAACGAGAATGACAGAATTGACGGATGAGATGAAAGCTGATGCACAGAAGTTCTTCAAGAAGTTCCAGGAAATTCAAATGCGAGATAACAAGGCAGGATAGATAATAGTATAGAGCTGACAGATAAAAATTTGAATAACGAAGCCGAAATCCATCTTGGATTTTGGATATAGAAATCTTCAAATCATAATTATGAGTTTAGAACAAAAAATCATGGTCGAAATGAAAGAAGCCATGAAGGCAAAAGATGAAGCAAGCTTGCGTGGTCTAAGAGCCATTAAAGCAGAAATCATCAAAGCAAAGACAGAACCAGGTGCAGGCGGCGAAATAACAGAGGAAAAAGAAACAAGTCTCTTGCAAAAGATGATGAAGCAACGCAAAGATTCATTGGAGATTTACCAACAACAAAACCGCGCAGATCTAGCACAAAAAGAACAGGAAGAAATTGCAGTGATCGAAAAGTTTATGCCGAAGCAATTAACCGTTGAGGAATTAAGAGCGGAACTGCAAGCCATCATCGCAGAAACAGGTGCTTCATCGCCCGCCGATATGGGCAAGGTGATGGGTGCAGCAACCAAAAAGCTAGCCGGCAAAGCCGATGGCAAAACCATTTCTGCAACAGTAAAAGAACTACTGTCAAAATAAAAGAAAGCAATCTGCAATCGGTGCAAGACAAACATGCCGTGTAGCGTTACTGCCGATTGCCGATTGCTGATTGCCGTTTATGCTGATAGACATCATCGCCTTCATCCTGCTCATCATTGCAGCCTTCAAGGGTCTCCGAAAAGGACTTATTGTTGCTGTGTTTTCTTTCCTGGCATTCATCATTGGTTTAGCAGCAGCTTTGAAGCTTTCTACTGCCATGGCCGACTATATCGGCAGCAATGTAGAAGTATCGCAGCGGTGGTTACCTTTCATTGCTTTTATTCTTGTCTTCCTCATTGTTGTTTTGCTTGTGCGTCTTGGAGCAAAACTTTTACAAGGCGCTGTACAAATGGCAATGTTAGGTTGGGTTAACCGCATCGGAGGCCTGTTATTTTTTATACTGATTTACTTTTTTATTTACAGTATCCTGTTGTTTTACGCTACGCAACTACACCTCATTAAACCTGAGACAATTGAGGCTTCATCTACCTATAATTACATTGCTCCTTTTGGCCCGAAGGTGATGGACATCCTTGGCTCTATTCTTCCTTTTTTCAGAGACATGTTTGAAGAGCTGCTAAGCTTTTTCGATGCAGTGGGTGAGAAAAAAACAGTGGGCTAGATTTCTATACTTTATTGCATAGATTTACAGAAACCATTTTCCTGTAAATCATCTATTTTAGCAACATCAGAACCGTATTGAATGCAGTATCAGGTTAAAGAACAAGGAAAGGCGAAGTATATTGAGGAAGGCGAAGGAGAACCGCTGGTTTTGCTGCATGGGCTTTTTGGTGCACTCAGCAATTTCCAGGATTTGATTGAACACTTCCGTCATCAATACCGGGTAATTGTACCCTTACTTCCCCTGTTTGAGTTGGATATTCTGCATACCTCGGTTGGAGGCCTGGCTAAATTTGTACATAAGTTCTTAGAGGCGAAAGATTTGAAAGCCGTTCATTTGCTAGGCAATTCATTAGGTGGTCACGTAGCCCTGGTGCATACACTTAAACACCCGGAGCGGATTAAATCTCTAATCTTAACCGGCTCGTCCGGTTTGTTTGAGAATGGTATGGGTGATACTTACCCAAAGCGTGGCGATTATGAATACATCAAAAAGAAAACGGAAATAACCTTTTACGATCCGGCAATGGCAACCAAAGAACTGGTTGATGAGGTGTTTGAAATTACCCGGAACCGTTTAAAGGTCATTAAGATTATAGCCCTGGCAAAAAGTGCCATTCGAAATAATCTTGGAGAAGAACTCAATAGTATTCAACAGCCCACGTTATTAGTCTGGGGGGCCAACGATACCGTCACACCGCCATTTGTGGCACGGGAATTTAATAAGCTAATACCGAATAGCGAGTTGCATTTCATTGATCGCTGTGGTCATGCACCGATGATGGAACGTCCGCAGGAGTTCAATGTTATATTGGATAATTTTTTGAAAAAACTGGCAGCTACTGCAACAGTTGCCTAAGTTCATCTGTCTTATTAGTGTTACCGTTCTATGTTAACGAGAGACCTCATATCAAACGCAATTCCTTATCTGCATAAAAGCGATACCGTTTATCATGCCTTGCAACTGATGAACGACTATCACGTGGCGCATTTGCCGGTAGTGGAAAACGACAGCTATCTTGGCATTATCAGCGAGGAGCAGCTATTGCAAAGCGATGAGGAGTTGGCATTAAACGATTTACAGATCACGGATGGAACAACTTCTGTTCAAGCCAATGAACATTTTTTGAAAGCTATCCAAACGGCCGTTGTTAACAAGTTAAGCATCGTCCCGGTTGTTGAAGAAAAACAACTTTTGGGAATCGTTACCTATAACGATTTGCTGCGCAACGCATCAGAGTTTATGAGCCTGAACCAGCCAGGCGCTTTGATTGTGCTTGAAATGGACAGTCGCAATTATTCGTTCACAGAAGTGAACCGGCTGGTAGAATCAAATGACGCTTTAATTACCCAGCTAAATACATTTACCGATGCCGAAACCGGCATGATGCAGGTAACTATCCGCGTGAATAAACTGGAAGTATCGGATTTATTGAGCACTTTCCAACGTTACGAATACAACGTCAAATATTACTTCGGGGAAGAATTGTATGAGAATGAGTTGAAGACAAACTACGATAACCTGATGAACTACCTCAAAATTTAAACTTCCGCTTCTCCTTCCAATAAGTTATATTCGGTACAGTATTTTCAGCACCATATTTGTTGTTTACTCGTTCCCGATGAGAAGAGGTCTGCCAATTATTGGATTATGTGTGTTGCTTTTGTCGTTTGGCGATGGAAAAGCACAGGAGGTTTTTGTAAATCCGGTAACGCTCTACTCAACCGACCAACAACAAGTAAGTTCAACTCCTGTTGATACTTCTTATACAATTCAGGAGGTTGTAGTAACGGGTAATAAACGAACACGCAGATCCACTATACTTCGTGAGCTTCCCTTCAAAAAATTAGATTCTTACACTTATCCGGAGCTGATCGAAAAGCTTGAAGTAAGCAAACGACAGTTAATGAACACAAACCTTTTCCGGAATGTAATCATTGCTTTACAAAAAGGCGCTGATCAAAAGGTGTTTGTGAGTGTAGATGTAGAAGAGAAATGGTACTTCTTTCCGCAGCCTTTTATCCGACTTGCAAACGGAAGCTTTAGCCAATGGAATGAAAGAGGCAGACCACTGGAGCATCTGAACTATGGCTTAAAACTTACCCAATTCAATTTTACCGGTCGTGGCGACCGGGCTCATATCCACCTCGCAAATGGTTACACCAAAAGAATAGCATTTCAATACCAGGGATTTTTCTTTGACAGAGAAATGAAATGGTCAGGTAGTTTAAACTTTTCTCATGGTAAAAACCGGGAATTGAACTACAGTACCGTCAATAACAAAGTGCTGGCCGTTCGAAATCCTGACGGGTACTTATCGGAAAACTATGTGGGTTCCTTCGATTTGATTTATCGTCCCGCCATTAAAACGCGGCACCAGTTTACCATAGGGTACCAATATAACCGGGTTGGCGATACGGTGACGAAATTGAACATAAACTATTCGCCATCCAACAATGTCTTCGCCCATCCTTTTATTACCTATGGCGTTTCATTTATTGATTATGACTTTAACCCTTATCCAACCCGTGGCCGATACGGTGATGTTTCTATTCACAAGGCAGGGATAGGAAGTGCTATTAATCTCTGGCAACTTTCAGCAAAAGGGATTAACTACTGGCCTATAGGCAAAAAGTCTTACCTCAGTGTTCGTGTGGCCGGCATGTTAAAGCTTCCATTCAAACAACCGTATATCACACAGCAGTTTCTTGGATACGGTGATGCTTTTTTACAAGGCTATGAGAATTACATCATTGATGGTGTTGCTGGCGGCTACTCAAGGCAAACAATTGGTTATAACGTAATCAATACAGAAATACCGCTGCCCACCCTCAAGCTGCTGAAATCTCTGCGCAGCGTGCCGCTCCGTGTGTACATGAAGGCCTACACAAACCAGGGTTATGTACACAACCCAAATCCAAGCTTCAACAACCAACTGAATAACCGCATGCTTTACAGCGCCGGTGCAGGGATCGACATCGTCATGTTCACTGATCTCATTTTCAAATTCGAGTGGAGCTTTAATCAGTTAGGTCAAAACGGTCTATATTTACATCAATAGGAGAACAAGTTTGTAGTTTCAGTTAGCAGTTGGCCAAAACGGATATTATGTCTCTCCCGATAGTTTTGTGAACTGCAAGCTGCTTACTGCCGACGGAATACTTGTAAATAGTAAAGATTTTGAAAGTAGCGATCTACAGTCGGGTATTGGAGAGTACACAGCAAAAAGATGTACAACTATTTTTTGACGAGCTGGACAGGGAGGAAATTGAACCGGTCATCTTTCAAGAGTTTTACCAGCAGGCACTTCCGCATATTAAACTTCCGGCATCTTCTACCACATTCTCGCACCACTCAGATTTAACCGCTGACATTGATTTTTTGATCAGTCTTGGTGGCGATGGAACTTTGCTCGATACCATCACACTTATTCGAGATAAAAATATCCCGGTAGTTGGAATCAATTTTGGCCGCCTTGGTTTCCTGGCGTCAATCGGACGTGATGAAATGATTGAAGCAGTGAAAGCGCTGGCCCGCCGGTCATATGTCATCGACAGGCGGTCGCTTATTCATCTCGACTCAAATATTCCGCTATTCAACGATGTGCCTTATGCCTTGAATGAATTTGCCATTCATAAGCGTGATATCGCCGCTATGATTAAAATTCACACCTACATCAACGGCGAATTATTAAATACATATTGGGCCGACGGGTTGATCCTCGCTACACCAACAGGTTCTACCGGTTACTCACTTAGCTGCGCAGGTCCCGTGGTTTTCCCCGAGTCTGGCTCATTTGTCTTAACTCCTATTGCTCCGCACAATCTAAATGTGCGGCCAATTGTCATTCCCGACAATACTATTGTTTCCTTTGAAATTGAAAGCCGTTCCGATGAGGTGATTTGTGCTCTTGACTCCCGCCGCGAGCTAGTAGATAAGAACGTATTATTGGCTGTTCGGAAAGAAAACTTTGGTGTGAACCTCGTCCGACTGAATGAAAACAACTTCCTTCAAACTCTCCGAAATAAGCTGTCCTGGGGCTTGGATAAGCGGAACTAGGAAGAACGCAGTTGGTTTTTGTTCCGGGTTCCTAGTCCACGAAGGAATCATTTTATGTTCTAAATTCTATCTCCTGAATTCTTCTCTCTGCATACCATACGTCGAAAAATTTCGTTTCTGAAAAAGCAAAAACCTTATTTTGCAAACTATGAGAAAATTACTGGCTGCTGTTCTGTTTTGCTTACCGATGGCGCTTTTAGCGCAGAATGCCATCGTGCAGGAAGGTGAATTTGGATTTGGAGTGGGTGCAGGCCATTATTTTGGCGACCTGAACACCAGAGCAAGACTTAACCGCCCGAAGATTGCGGCAGGTCTCTTCTTTCGGAAAAATTTCGGCAACTATATCGCTGTTCGCCTGTCTGGCAATTTTGCGCAACTAGGTTATTCCGATGTATACAACACTCATAATGAGTTCATGCGCCGTCGCAACCTGAGCTTCAATACCAAGGTATGGGAATTGGGATTGCAGGGTGATTTCAATTTCTATCGTTTTATGCCGGGCGAAGAAGATTTCCGCTGGACGCCTTATATCACCCTTGGTGTAAGTGCATTTAGCTACGATCCGTATGCTTACCTCGGTGGTGAAAAGTATCACCTGCGCCAGTTGGGCACCGAAGGTCAGTATGATACAGCCAGCAGAGTAAAGCCTTATGGAACCATGGCAATGGCCATTCCGTTTGGCGTTGGTTTTAAATACGCTCTTAATGACCGCATTAATATTGGCTTCGAAGTGGTTCACCGCTTTACAAACACCGATTATTTAGATGATGTGAGCCGGACTTACCCGGGTCTTGCTGCCTTTGGCGTAGATCCTGTTACCGGCCGGCCGGAAGTAGCGGCTTTGTTAAGCGATCGTTCTTACGAAACAGGAACACCTATAGGCGTTAAAGGTCAGCAGAGAGGAAACAGCCAGAACAAAGACCAGTTTGTGACTGCTATGTTCTACCTGAGCTTTAACCTGCAATCTTACCGCTGCCCGACAGCTAACTAAGGTTCATACAGATTTATCAAAATATTGCACGGATAACCTCCGTGCTTTTTTATTTCTTTGCGGCCTTAACCGATCCCACTCATATGCCGACCGATTTAACTTTAAGCCCTGAATTACCCGCTATGGATCTTTTATCCCAGGTTGATAAGGACCGCCTGCCAAAGCACATTGCCATTATCATGGATGGAAACGGACGTTGGGCAAAGGAGCAGGGGCAAGATCGTTTGTTTGGCCATTATCATGGTGTAGAAAGTGTACGGGATATTGTAGAAGGTTGCGCAGAATTAGGTGTAGGTTATCTAACCTTGTATGCTTTTTCTACAGAGAACTGGGACCGTCCGCAGTACGAAGTCATTGGCCTGATGGAACTGCTGGTAAAAACCATCCGGGGAGAAGTAGAGAGTCTTAACAAGAATAACATTCGTCTGCACGTGATTGGCGACATCAACATGTTGCCTGATTATGCGCAGCGTGAACTAGCCGAAGCACTTCAAATTACAAAGGAAAATACCGGTCTTCAATTGATCATGGCACTGAGTTATAGCGGCCGTTGGGAGCTCCTGAATGCTGTTAAGAATATTGCCTACGAAGTACAAAAAGGCCGGCTGAATGTGGAAGAGATTGACCAGGACACGCTGCAGCGTTACCTGACCACATCCGAATTTCCTGATCCCGAGCTAATGATCCGGACCAGCGGCGAATACCGTATTTCTAATTTCCTGCTTTATCAATTGGCTTATGCGGAGCTTTATTTTACGCAGGTCCGCTGGCCTGATTTCCGCAAACAAAATCTTTACGAAGCACTCATCGACTACCAAAACCGCGAACGACGTTTTGGAAAAACAGGTGACCAGGTAAAGCTGGGTTAAGGTTTGTGGTTTGAAGTTTGTTGTTCTTAACCCTCATTATTCAATATGCAAGATCAACAAACCATCAGGATGTCGGTGAAGAATCATAGGCGATTCTCAGTTTCCTATATTCATATTCACAAAGTTTAGGTTCTGCAAATTCATCAGCACATTATCCAATTATCAAATTAGCACATTCACCATGTCATCAGTATTTGAAGTTATCGGCGGGAAGCGATTAAAAGGCGAGATCACTCCACAAGGCGCAAAGAATGAAGCATTGCAGATTATCAGTGCGGTGCTACTAACAGATGAAAAAGTTACCATCACCAACATTCCGGATATTCTTGATGTCAACAATCTGATTGAGTTGTTACATGCCATGAATGTGAAAGTGGAACGGACGGACAGGCATACCTGCACCTTCCAGGCTAATGACGTAGACCTAAATATCCTGCGCAGTGCGGAGTTTAAAAACAAGAGCGGCACACTACGCGGATCAGTGATGCTGGCCGGACCCATGCTGGGGCGTTATAAAAAGGCTTTCATACCAAAGCCAGGCGGCGATAAGATCGGTCGCAGGAGATTGGATACACACCTTCTCGGCTTCCAAAAATTAGGCGCTGAAATGATCTATTATCCTGAAGAAGCTTTCTTTTATTTTTCTACCACTGGATTGAAGGGCACTTATATTTTGCTCGATGAACCTTCCGTTACCGGTACTGCCAACATTATTATGGCGGCAGTTTTGGCCAAAGGAGCAACCGTTATTTACAACGCCGCTTGTGAGCCTTATATTCAGCAGCTATGTCGTATGCTCAATAAAATGGGTGCCGATATTCAGGGCATCGGAAGCAATCAATTAGTGATTGAAGGGGTGGAAAAACTGCACGGAACAGAGCACCGCATTCTTCCTGATATGATCGAAATTGGTTCTTTCATTGGCATGGCGGCGATGACGCAAAGCGATATTACCATTAAGAATTGCAGCGTAGAATACCTGGGTGTGATCCCTGAACGATTTCGCCAGTTGGGCATTCAAATGGATATTGTTGGTGACGACATTCGCATTCCTGAACAGGAGATTTACCAGATTCAAACCTATATGGATGGCGGCGTCATGACCATTTACGACCATCCCTGGCCAGGCTTCACCCCCGATTTAATCAGTATTGTACTGGTGGTGGCCACGCAGGCAAGAGGCTCCTTGCTGGTGCACCAGAAAATGTTTGAAAGCCGTTTGTTCTTCGTTGATAAACTCATAGAAATGGGAGCACAAATTATTTTGTGTGATCCGCACCGTGCTGCCGTTATTGGACTGGAGCGAAAGCACAAACTGCGTGGCATTAAAATGAGTTCTCCTGATATCAGGGCGGGTGTGTCGTTGCTTATTGCAGCCTTGAGCGCCGAAGGAAAGAGCATCATTCAAAACATCGATCAGATTGACCGGGGCTACCAATACATTGATCAGCGATTGCAAAGCCTTGGTGCCGAAATCAGGAGAGTGGAAAGCTAATTCCTGTTGCTTCACTAGAATCTGCAATTCATACAGCGAATCACTACAGTTGAACCAAACTGCCTGTGTTTCACTTGGTTGGCAGTCTACATTCGCTGCCAATTAAACTTAACTGTATGAAGAAATTCTTTTTTATTGCGCTTGCCGTTGCAGGGGCTTTTGTAGGAAATGCGCAAAGCGGCGCAAGCAAAAACGTTCAATTTGGTGGTGGACTTCGTTTTGGTTTGCCCGTTGGCAATTTTAATCTTAGCCATACCATTGGCATTGGTGCCGAACTCCAAGCTGAGTACAAAGTTCAACCGAACGTGTCATTAACTGGTACAACAGGTTTCACCAACTTTATTGGCAAAAGCCAAAGCTGGGGAGGTTATAAATACAAGTACGACGCAGTGGGATATATTCCCATTTTGGTAGGTGCTCGTTATTATCCTTCAGAAAATGTTTACGTGGGTGGTAAACTAGGTTACGGCATTCTTACCGGTGCTGGAAGCGGTGGCGGTTTTAACTTCGAACCAAGTGTTGGTTACAACGCATCGAAGTACCAATTGTCACTGGGTTACAACGCACTTGTCAATGATGGTACTTTAGGCCATCTGGGTGTTACCGCTATTTACAAATTCAACTAATCTTTCTTATTTCAAATAGAAAAGGCTGTTCATTTGAGCAGCCTTTTCTATTTAGAGAATTTTATTCCTTTTGATAAAATTGCGTCCGGCAGCGTGCCGTTTCTGATGCCGAAGAACAGGCGGTAGTCACCTTGTTTCAATTCACGGATCAAGACTTTCCCTCTTTGTCCTTGAGTGCCGCCAACTGGCAGTGTCCCCTCCAGATCGCGGATCACCCCTGTGGCAATAATTTCTTTTTCGTTTTCAACTGAATAGGCTAGTCCAACTCGCTGGCTGTTCAACCCGCTATCGAATGACAACGGTCTTGTTCGATGGTTTTTTATTTCCAAAGCAACTTCTATTGAGTCGCCTGTTTGGCGGGTGATAGAAGGAATGATTTCAATACCGTTATAAAAAGAATGGAATGATGATATGGTTTGTTGAAAAAGGTTTTGTTGAAGCGTGTTAAAAAATGACTCACTACCCGATACAGGATATTTTGTTACAAACAGAACTTCTCTTCCCTGCAAACTATCCTCGTAACCCCACAACTCATACTGCGATTTTTTTTCCGGGCGGTTGTACAGTGTCACACTCTGTTTTCCTGAGTAAAATGCATAAAGTGATGCCTCCCGCAGATTATTAGGCATAAACACCGGTTTTTCGCCTGCAAGTGTTGCAATTTCAGTCGACCACTGTTTTCGTCCATGATAATAATCTTCTCCCACATGCATATTTGGAATGAAAGGAATCATTAAGAGAATCCTCACCACAAGGAAAAGCACCACGAAAGGAATGAGCAACCTGTTGATTAATTTCTTGCGTTTTGAATCATGATACCACTGCACGGCCAGGTAGAGAAGTGGAAAGAGGGCAATGGAAGTCCAATGAAAATGCACGAACGTTTTAAAGGAGCTAAAAAGAAAGAAAGCAAACGTTCCAATGGCAATGAACTTCAGTGTTCGCTCAAAAACCGATTTAGTTCCGGCTACAAACGGGATGAAGATCAGCCCGGGCCCAATGGCAACTAACTGCTGCGAAAGGTATTCGCCGACGTAGCGAAAGGACCAATTACCTGTTCGTCCGGAGAGATGATACTTTAGTGTTGGAAAATCATTGCTGTATTGCCACCAGATATGCGGCAGGAAAAACACCGCAGCCACAACAAGAGCTAAATAGAAATATGCTGAACGCAGCAGCTTAGGATTCGACAATACCGTTAACAGCAAAACCAAACCGCCATGGTATTTTGCATACGCCATAAAGGCAAGTGCAATACCCATCAATAAAGCATTGCCGGCTGATTCTTTTTCCAAAAACCTTTTGTAGGCAAACAAAAACAGCAGGCTGAAAAATAGTAGCGGACCATCCGGAAAAACGAGAAAAGTCAAGTAGTGAAGAAGCGGAGCTGACAGTAATACAAACAACGTTGTTCTCCGATCCTGGTAATGAGCCGGTAAGAGTCGAAAGAACAGGTAGAGTCCCGCGGTGCTGAAAACAACATTAAAAAAGCGGACTCCTAATTCGCCGGGAAACAAAAAGCTGCCGGCTTTGATCATGGCAGCAATCATCGGCGGATGATCATAATAGCCCCATTGTAAATGCTGCGCATAAAACCAGTAGTAGCCTTCATCGCTTGTTAGCTCCGTAAGGCTAACCTGAAGAATATTTAGCAGAAACCAAAACAACAAAAAAAAAGCAGCGTTCCTGTGAATGCCGAGCCATGTTTGCGTTGTTGTTTCGGTTTCTTTTTTATGCATTCTTCCTTGTTCCTGGATACATTCTCTTTATCCTCTTACCCACTCTACTTTTTCTTCAATAGGCCTGCGTTTCCCGGTAGCGGAGGGAACGGCTACATGACCGAGGTAGAAAAAGCCCATGAGTTTATCGTCCTCACCTAAACCAAAAAATTCTTTTGCACTTGGTTTGTAGGTTACACCACCAGTGGTCCAGTAACCGCCAACGCCATAAGCCGTTGTTGACAGGTAAATATTTTGCACCGCGCAGGACAGGGCGGCAATTTCTTCTACTTCAGCAAACTTTTTGTTCGGGTCACGTTTCATGCACAGGGCAATTACATGCGATGCTTTTAGTGGATTAGTAGAAAGCGTTTGGTAAGTGGCTTCTTTAAAATTTTCACCCGCTTCTTTTTTATAGAGCTCTGCCTGGAAGGTTGCCAACTTTTGTAAGCCTTCACCAGTAAATACCACAAATCTCCAGGGTTCTGTCTGCCCGTGGCTTGGCGCCCAATTCGCATTTTCAAGAAGCTGCGTGATAATTGCATCGTCAATTGTTTTCCCTTGTTCAAATTGCTTTGGAAAGACGGAACGTCTGTTTCGAATGAGGTCGTTGAATTCTTCTATGTTGTATGCCATTGCTTAAATATTGAAACGCGAAGTTCTGTGATTTAAAATCTAAAAATCAGTTAGACTATTAGAATCTTCTTTTGGCAAACGATTGTCAACCTGCTCCAACAATCCCGACCTTCAAATTGGCGAAGCGAATGCGATGTAAAAATCTGACACCTTCGGCTAGCTTGATTTTATCCATTTCTCCGCCTATCGCAATCATTTTACTGCTAACATAGTTTCGCTTTCCCACTTCTATCATCGTTCGCTTCTTTACGGTAAAGAGAACTGATATGAAGAAAATACTCGTGTGCATCCTATCTGTTTTAACGGCGGCTATTGCTGTAGCACAGACGGGAAAAGGCAAAGCAACCATTACCGTATTAAATGATCAAAAATCACCTGTTGAAGGCGCCACTGTTGAATTACTCCGCAGTAAAGATTCTGCCCTGGTAAAAACTTCGTTGAGTGATAAGGCCGGCGTGGCAGAATTTGACAATGTAAAGCCAGCGTCTTACCTGTTTCGCATTAGCTCTGTCGGTTTGAAAACCACTTACAGCAAAAGTATTGAAGTTAAAGATGGAGAAACTGTTACTGTGCCAATTGCTCTTGCAACAAACTCCGCTGCTCAAATGCAAGGCGTAACGGTAAGTGCAAAGAAGCCTTTTATACAACGATTGAATGACCGCCTAATTGTAAATGTTGAAAACAGTGTTGTAAACGCCGGTAGTTCTGCACTGGATGTTCTCGAACGTTCGCCAGGTGTGACTATTGATCAAAACGACAACATTGCTCTTCGTGGCCGGCAAGGTGTAATTATTATGATTGATGGAAAGCCGTCGCCCATGTCCGGACAAGACCTTGCCAACTACCTCCGTGGTCTTCCGGTGAATGCGATCGAACGCATTGAACTGATCACCAATCCCTCTTCAAAATATGATGCGGCAGGTAATTCAGGTATTATCGATATCCGCATGAAAAAAGACCAGCGTCTCGGTTATAACGGAACCCTCAACGTTGGTTTAGGACAAGGTGTGTATCCAAAGTGGAATGCCGGTGGCACCTTTAACTACCGCAATAAAATCATGAATGCATTTGGCAACTACAATTATGCCTACCGCGAAAATCTAAATCACCTGATCATCAACCGTAACTTCTACAAGAATGGCGAGTTTAAAGGGTCAGATGATAAAGACAACTATGCTTGGATGCCATTCAAAGGACACACGGTTCGTGTCGGAGCAGATTTCTTCCCGTCTAAAAACACGATCCTCGGTTTTGTAGTGAATAGCAGCTTTAACCGTTTTAACCGCAGGGCTAATATCGGAACGGTAGTGAATGACACTGCCTTTCGTCCCAACTTCTGGTTTAATTCTATCGGCACTAACAATGATAAGTTCAGCAACAGTGTGGCCAACATCAACTTCAAACACAAATTGGATAGCACCGGTACGGAAATCACGGCCGATGTGGACTATGGAGTGTTTGATAGTCGCTCCCTGACCCGTACAGCCTCTTATTTCTACAACCTCAATGGCAGCAAACGAAAAGAGGACGATATTTTGGATGGCGATCAGCAGGGAAAGATTACGTTGAAGGCGGCAAAGGTTGATTATTCAAACCCATTAAAGGGCGGTGCCAAGTTTGAAGCCGGTATCAAAACAAGCTACGTTTCATCTGATAAAGACGCTCGGTTCTTCAATGTGTTCCCAACCCGCACACAGGTAGACGAAGCGAAGACCAATCATTTTCTTTACGAAGAGTACAACTATGCTGCCTATATGAACTTCAGCAAAGAGCTGAAAAAGTTCAATTTCCAGGTTGGTCTTCGCGGTGAGCAAACAGTATTGCGTACACACCAAATCAAAGGCAACCGTCGCTTCAACAACGATTATTTCCAACTGTTCCCAAGTGCATTCTTCAATTACAAATTGACTGCCGATCAAACCCTGGGAGTTTCAGTTAGCCGTCGAATCGACAGGCCAGGTTATTCACAACTCGATCCCTTCCTTTTCCAGGTGGATGCTACAATCTATTCAACCGGCGATCCTTTGTTGCAGCCACAGTTTACGTGGTCGTATGAAATGAACTATACACTGAAGAACCTCAATTTCACCTTGGGTTATAGCCGTACTACACAACCGCAAAGCGTGGTGCTGTCTAAGATCCTCGATGTGATTCCAAACTTTGAAATCAAGCCAGGTGAGGACTCCAACATCACTGTGCAAATACCTGTGAACCTGACGTCATCCGATTATTTTGGTTTGACAGCAACGCTGCCAGTGCGCATCAATGGCTGGTGGAATATGATGAACAACCTGAACGTATTCTATAACAAGTTCAACGGCAACCTGGGTGGTGCTATGTTAAATGATGGCGCACCGGCTGCTAATATCAGAACCACCAACACGTTCACGTTGAAGAAAGGATGGTCGGCTGAGCTGAATGCAAACCTCAATACAGGCGGCCGTTACGGCTACATGCTAACGAAACCGCAGTGGGGTGTAGGATTAGGTGCACAAAAGAATATCATGCAAGGAAAAGGCACGTTGCGTTTCAACATTACCGATATCTTCTGGACCAACCGTCCGAATGCAAAAGTGGAATACGAAGGCAGCTACATTGAAAATTGGAACGCTTACCGAGAAACAAGAGTAGCCAATCTCACCTTTACCTACCGTTTTGGTAACAACAAAGTGCAGCAGGCAAGAAGACGAACAACCGGTTCGGAAGAAGAACGCCAACGTGCGGGAGCGAACTAATATTGTGAATGGTGAGTGGTGAATGATGAATATGGTGAGAGTTCTGTAACGCAACTCACAACTGACCACTCACAACTCACGCCAACGAGTTTCTCATCTCTCATATCAGCCAAGCCTCCTTTTTAGGGGGCTTTTTACTGCACGGCTTTTCTTTTCAACAGTTGAAGATGTGGCTGGATTATATCGATGGTTTGATGATTGAGGAACTGCTTCAGGTGTTTGTAGAAATGGCTGTAATCATAATAGCCAAACTGGCTGTAATGAAAATTATCAGGATCAGCTGTGAGTCGTTCTGTGGCTTTGCGGATGCGAATAATTTGTAAGGCTTGTTTACTGGTGATGCTGGTAGTAGCTTCAAAATAACGTTGTAGTGTGCGGGTGCTGATCTTGTAACGGTCAGCCAGTTCTTCAATCGATACATCAAAACAATTGTCGGCAATGCAATCTTCTAAAATGCCAGCTACGATGTCAACATGTTTTAAAGAGCCGGCATATTCTCGAATGATCTCTTCGTAATAGTCGGATAGGGTTTTCATGCGTTCATCAAACGAGCCGGCACGTCTTACTTTGTCAATAATAGCACGGTCGATGAGGTAAGCCAGCGGGAAAATGTACTCCTTATACTCGGCAAAGTTGATCTTCTTTTGAAAGATCACAGGCGATACATTAAACTTGATACCGAAGATTTTGTTGCCCACCGAGTGATGGCAGATCATGTTTTTGTAACGCGGCAGAAAGCCATCCTGCTTTACTTCAAATTTGTCATCGCCTAATTGCATGATAAAAGGTGTACCCAGGTTGATCAGGTACGTGTATCCAACATTCGGAAACAAGGCATCGGAGAAGCCTTGGGGATGCTCCTGGAATAGCGATTCAAAATCAGTCTCCCAGAAAAAATCAATGAATTGCGAAATGGACTTTTTCGCCTTCTTGCGGTGGTAGCGATATTCAAAATGATCCCGATGAAAAAACTCGACGTGCTGCACGCCTTAAAGTTAATCAGTTCATCCGTTCACCCGTTCACGTGTTTAACAACACATCTGGAAGTCAGCTAGTAAACTTGTGAACTCAAAAACTCGTAAACTTTCTTCTACCTTCGCTCCATTAATTTTTAATTATTCATTATTAATTATTAATTCTTGACAATCAACAACCAACAAAAAATTATCATCATAACAGCACCCTCCGGTGCCGGCAAAACGAGCATTACCCGATACCTGTTAAGCAAATATGCCGACCGCCTGGCATTTTCTATTTCAGCAGCAACCCGGCCGCCGCGGGGAACTGAACAAAACGGCGTTGATTATTATTTCATGAGTGTTGATGAGTTCACCAATAAAATCCAGCACGAAGAATTTGTAGAGTGGGAAATGGTGTACGAAGGCAAATACTACGGAACACTGAAAGCCGAGCTACAACGCATTTGGAGTAAAGGCTGCGTTCCGGTTTTGGATATTGATGTAAAAGGCGCTATTCATGTGCAGCAGCAATTCCCGGAAACTACGCTTTCTATTTTTATTGAGCCGCCAAGTGTAGATGAGTTAAAGCGGAGATTAATGGGCCGCGGTACGGAGAATGATGAATCGCTAAATGCAAGAGTAAATAAAGCCGCTTACGAAATCAGCTTCAAAACACATTTTAATAAGATTATCGTTAATTCAGACCTCAACAACGCCTGCCGCGAAGCAGAAGAAATCATCCTCGATTTTATTCAATAGTCGAAATTTCTATCTTTATTCAGATGTTAATTGCAGCTACGACGATAATATGGTTTTTTGTGACCCTGATTATGATGGGATTCTTTGCCGGCGTGGAAATGGCGTTTTACAGCGTGAACCGGTTTGGCATAGAACTGCGGAAAAAACAGGGCCGTTCCGATGCCATTCTGCTCTCAAAGTATTTTGAGAATCCTGAGTTGTTCCTCAGCACCATGCTCATTGGCTTTACAATTTTCCTGGTATCCTTTTCCCTTTTGTTTACAACGATCTTTAACCAGCTTTGGGGCCGGTTTGGGCTAACACAGGAATGGATAAGAGTGGGATTGAACATTGTGCTGGCCACTTTCTTTGTATTGATCTTTGGCGAGTTTATCCCAAGGTCCATTTTTCGTGCACATAGCAATGTGATTCTCACCCGCGGTGTTTGGCTCATCAATTTTCTTTACCAATTACTGCAGCCTATTGCCCGGTTGTTCTTGGCCATGGCCAACTGGACCCTTCAATACATCTTTAACATCCGCATCCGCGAAACAAAAGACAGCATGTCGGGAAACACACTGGAAACACTTTTCCAACAAAACGACGATGATGATTTTGAGCCGGAGGAGATGAACACGGAGTTGTTTGAAAATGCGCTGGAGCTTCCGAAGGTAAAAATCAGGCAATGCCTGGTGCCAAGAAAAGAAGTGATTGGTGTGGATGTTTCGTGCACGGTAGAAGATGCCCGCCAGAAATTTATTGAAACCAAATTGAGCAAGCTTGTCGTATATGAAAAGACAATCGACAATATTGTCGGGTATGTTCACCAGCTTGATCTTTTCAAACACCCCGAAAGTCTACAAGCCATTTTGTTGCCTATACCGGCCGTGCCGGAAAGCATGAGTGCAACAGATTTGATTGGCAAGTTTACCCGGGAGCGGAAAAGCATTGCATGGGTGGTGGATGAATTTGGCGGCACAGCAGGTATTGTTACAATGGAAGATGTGCTGGAAGAAATTTTTGGTGAGATTCATGACGAGTACGACAGCGAGGAGTTTGTAGAGAAGCAGTTGGCAGAAAATGAGTATATCTTTTCGGGTCGCCTGGAGCTTGATTATATCTGCGAAAAATACAGCCTTGACTTTCCGGAAAATGAATCGGAAACCCTGTCGGGCTTTATCATTTCTCACCACGAAACCATTCCCCGCCAAAAGGAACGCATCATCATCGATGATTTTGAGTTCGACATCCTTAGTGTTAGCGACACCCGCATTGAGATGGTGAAAATGAGAGTATTAAAATAAGACTCAGGAGACAGGAGTCAGAATTCAGGAGCTATCGTTGCCATGCACTTATGGTGTGGACTTTTCTTCATGAAAAGCCTAATCTCCTGATTTCTGTATTCTGACTCCTGTCTCCTTTATCTTTGACCACATTTTTTAAGAATGGCATTATCTTTTTTCAGACGAGGCAGTAGTGGCCAGCCGCAGGCAGAAATGTCGTTTATTGATCACTTGGAAGTTCTGCGTGGACACCTGTTTCGCAGTGTGATTGCTATTTTGGTAGGTGCAGTTGTGATTGCCTTCAACAAAGATTTTTTTGTAAAAAAGGTGCTGCTCGGGCCCACCAAAGCTGACTTCCCGACCTATGGCGTTTTTTGCCGCATTGGTGAATATTTAAATCTTCGTGATGCACTGTGCATGCAAGGCCTCAATATTCAAATGCAAAGCACCGGGGTGGCTACACAGTTCAGCACGTTTATTTCTATTATGATCATTGGCGGGATCGTGATTGCGTTTCCTTATATCTTCTGGGAATTCTGGCGCTTTATAAAGCCGGCGCTTACCCGCAAAGAGCTGCAGAATACAAGAGGATTAATCTTCTGGGTATCCTTTCTTTTTTTCCTCGGTGTGTTCTTTGGTTTTTTCGTGATAGCTCCTTATACACTCAATTTCTTTGGCGATTTCCAGCTGGATGAATCCATTGAAAACCGGTGGACCATTGCCAGTTATTTTGATACCATGATCCCGCTGATTTTAGGAACAGGATTGGCCTTTCAGTTGCCACTGCTAATGATCTTATTGGCAAAAATTGGCATTGTGTCAGCGACATATTTGCGTAAGGTTCGCAAGTATTCAATTGTTATCATCATGATCGTAGCAGCGGTTATCACTCCGGGTCCGGACGTCATCAGTCAAATGACCGTAGCCGTGCCACTTTTACTGCTTTACGAGATCAGTATTCTCCTTACAATCAAGATTGAAAGACAAAGGGCAGAAGAAGATAAAGAGTGGAGCTAGTTTGTGACTGGTGAATGGTGAATTGTGAATAAGAGATGTCAAAAACTCACCATTCACTACTGACCATTCACGCCGTTAACTTTAATTAATCTAACCCCTTGTTAATCCCTTCTGCACTGCATTTCCTTAACATCATTCGGCGCTAAAATTGACAATAGTAAGGCCTAAACCAAGAGGGACACTTACTATGAAAAATAGATTTTTACTATACTTTTTCTCCCTGTTTTTGACGACAGCAGCGGTGGCACAAACAGGACGTATTGGGCAACACTCAAGCATCACAAAATGGACCGAGCCTGCCAATACTTTTGCCAATGTTGAACGCGGAAAGCAAATTGCCCAGCAGATTATTGAGGTTGTTGGCCTAAAGCCATCTTTTGATGTAAGAGCGGCCAACATTGAAAATGCTGCAGCAGTTGTTTATGGCGGTAAGCGTTACGTATTGTACAACCCGACGTTCATCAATAACTTGGTAAAAACTACCGGTACTGAATGGGCGGCCATCAGTGTGTTGGCACACGAAATTGGTCACCACCTGAACGGACATACCGTAACAGCAGGCGGCAGCCAGCCAGCGCTGGAACTGGAAGCGGACGAATTTTCTGGCTTTGTACTTCGTAAGATGGGAGCGAGTTTAACCCAGGCACAAGCAGCTATGAAAACACTGGCCAGCACAAGGGCAAGTCGTACGCACCCGGGTCAATACGATCGCTTAACATCAATTGAAAGAGGTTGGAACCAGGCCGATGACCAATTGGCCGGCCGGCCGGCAAGAAAAACACAGCCAGTAACGCAGCCAAGGGTAGAGCCGGTAACAACCGAAGTAGCCCGCAACACCCGTGTAAATACAACGTTGGATTCTCGATACATTCTGGGCGATGTTTACTTCAATGCTGATCCGAATGCGAAATTTCACGTAACCACAAACTATAACCTGGTGAAAGTTGGAAACAGCGGTTTAAGCGTATTAGGTAAACTGGCCAAGTTAAACAGCAGTGAGTACCCTTATGTATTGTATGATCAGGCAAACACGCAATTATTGGTCGACAGAAAAGGAAACATCTTGACCCGTCAGGGTCGCCAGGTTGGTTACCTGCGTAACCACAATAGCTAATTAAATCCTATGCAAAATCAAAAGTCCTGCAGCAATGCAGGACTTTTTTATTTAAGTAACGATTTGTGACTCCTTTTTACAAGGCGATGGTGGAGGTGGCGGAGGTGGAGGTGGAGCCGGTGGCGGTGCTGCAGGCAACTCCCCATATTTTGCTTCTGCCGCTTTCCTACTCTTTTCATCATTCAGGCTGTAGCGTTCTTCTTTTCCTGATTTCAAATAAATGACTACTTCGTTTTTAGTGTTCCATCCCATTCCTTCAACGGTGGGATTCCTGTTTAGGAAAGCCTCAAAATCTCCTGTTGGTAATGCTGGAGCATCAGGAGGTAAGGGTGGTTCAAGTGGCGCAGGTGGTTCCATCGGTGCTGGAGGTTCTGCAAGAGGAGGCGGTGGTGGCGGAGGAGGAATATCTTTCGTCCTTTCTACCGGGGGTTTAGGAGGCGGTGGCGGCTGCGGGGGATCGCCTTTGACAATTTGCGCTGAAGCGGCCAACACGACAACAGCAAAGCCTGCTACAAAAAAGCTTCTCTTCATAAAAGTGGTTTAATGCCTTAGACGCAAAGCATTCTTTCTTCCATAAAGAAAACAGAAGAATTTTTCACTGGTGTGATAAGCGGCAGATTAAATTGGTAGATGGAAAAGGCTGAAGTTCTCTTCTAGTTTTTACGCTGGTAAAAAACAAAGCCGTTTTTCTCGTACAGAAACTGCAGGTAAGGCATTTCCCTTTCATTCTCTTCCCGGTTCTGGATCTTACCAACATAAAACACCGGTATCTCCGGGTGAGAATTGTGTTGCTTGATGCTATCAGCTAAAGAACGGGTGTATTGCTGCGGACGCATGGTGTAAAACAGGTGCGCATAGCTTTTAAACCGGAGCGGTTCTACCAATACATTCTGACCCTGTTTACTTTCGTAAAATTCAATAGCAGCTCCCTGTGAATAAGGCTCCACTTTGGGAGTAATAAGAAGAATGGTGAGATTGATGCCGATCAGTGCAGTGATAAACAAAGCCACCAAAGCACCCCTGATATTTTTATTGGCCCGCAACACAAAAATGATGATACCGGCAAGCAACAAAACACCCGGTAGTTTTTCCCATCCGCTCCATTCTACCTGCGCATTCAGGTTAGCCCGTGCAAACTGGTCTTTTACTTTTCCGGGCTGCAATAGATAAGGCTTGGCCTGGTCGATAAAAGTGACGGCAATAATAAGCAGCGAAAGGAGCAAGCCTGTGCCAAACTGCAACCACTTGTTCCAGGCAGGTAGCTCCCATTTGCGCCGGTATAAATGGTAAAAGCTAACGGCAGCGAGATAAGTCAACGGGAAATAACAAAGTGATGAGTAGTGAACGATCTTGGTCTTTACAATCGAAAACAACAGCAGCGTCACCCAAAAAAGAATCATCATCCATAAATGAAAATGACGAGGTGTTTCATTTGTACGTTTCGCGATGCGCATAGAAAGAATGCTCAATGCGGCTGCAGGAAAACATCCAATTAGTAGAATGATGAAGTGATAAAAGAAGGGTCCGCCATGGCCGGCATCTTCTGTTTGAAAAAGACGGATCTGGTAAACAATGAATTCAGTAATGATATGCTGCTGTCCGTTTGCCAGCAAAGCAATAAACCAGATGCCACCCGCAAGCGCTGTCACCAGGAGAAAGTACAAAATGTGCAGCGGCTTCATAAAATTGCGGAAACGGCTAGTGAGTGCAAAGACGCCATAGCACAAGCCCACGATCAGCAGCGCCACGGGGCCTTTGGTCATTACGGCTAACCCGGTAAACAGGCCTGCTAATAGTATTCGTTTAACGGGGCGGTCAGAGCGGCTGTCAGAGTAGGCAGCCAATTGATAAACACCTAGGAAAATAAACAGGTTAAACCAAGGATCGATAATGCCTGATTTAAAATAAAACTGCGGCAGCAAGGAGCCGGCATAGATCAAGGCCCACATCCAACCAAATTGTTCGTTCACCAGCTTTTTACCTAAGCGATAAAGAAGGACAAGTGTGAGCACACCACATAACGCATTGGGCAGGCGGGAGGCAAATTCGTTCACGCCAAAAATCTTCATGCAAATGACCTGCAGCCAGAAGAACAGTGGCGGCTTCTCCCAAAATGGCTCAAAACCAATTTGCGGAATGGCGTAATTGCCTGTCACCAGCATTTCCCGACTGGCTTCGGCAAAATTGATCTCGTCCCAGTCGAATAGGTGCGTGGTTCCTAGGAAGGGAACAAACAGGAGTAGTGACAGGAAAGCAATGATCAGTTCTGCGGGAAGTTTACGCACAGCAGGTATTTATTGGCGTCAAAGGTGCAGCATGCGTTTTGAAAATTGAAATTTTGAATGGACTCAGGTCCTAGCAGCTTTTGTCAATGTTTTCTTGTTCGCTTAAACCAGAAGCGCAGGCCAACAAGCAACAACAAGCCAAGAACAGCGATGATGAGCAGCTCATAATTTTCAAAACTGGTTTCCCGATCGGGTTCAATCGCTCTGCCTACGCTGTCTGCCTGCGACCAGCTTAAGAATGTAAGCAACGAACAGTAAATCATCAATACGTACTTCATCACGGCTTATTTGCGCTAAAATTAATTATTCTTTATTGCCGAAACTGTTGACTACACTAGTTATCAGTTCCGGTTCGTAGCCCTTTTGCAATAAATAGTCCATGGTCTTTTTCTTCCGAACCAGATATTGTTCGCCTTTTAGTGATGCATATTTTTTTTCAGCCAGTTCCTGCAAGGTTTTTCGGTACGCCTCATCCTCAATTTCTTTCATTGCCCGTTTGATGATGTAATCACTCACACCTTTCTCCTTCAGCCCAAAATAAATTTTTTTTCGGCCCCAATCCTTCATCCGAAACTTTCCACCGACAAATGCTTTGGCAAAACGCTCTTCGTTCAGGTAATCATCTTCTATTAGGGAAACAATAATATCATCATGCTCGGAACGCCATACGCCAAGATCCCACAGCTTTTGTTTTACCTCGCTGTGGCTTCTCTCCTGGTAGGCACAGTACTGCCGTAGTTTTTGAATTGCCTGTTCTTTGGTGAGATATTTTTTTTGCATGTGACGTCGATGTTTGCTGTTCAAGGGTGAAGGTTTAGAGTTGCTCCGTAGATAGATTACTTAAACATTAAACCTTGAACCTTCAACCTATTCCTCCAGCAGTTCCTGGCAGCCGTATTCTTTCTCCAATAGCTGATCATAAAAATCTGCTTTCTGGAAAAGATCGCGAAACATTTCAATGCCGTTTTCTTTTGTCATATCCAGGTCGTACATAATGCAGGAAAGCACAATGTTTTGCTTGAGACAGCTTAGCACCAAGCCATCGAGCTTAAAATTTTCTTCCAGCAAAAACTGGTACAGCGGTTTGATGCGGGTGCTATCGGCCGGTAGTTGACAGAGATAAGCATCACCGGCTACAAAATAGTTTTCCGGGTTATAGTTAATCTTGATCTTGGCACCACCTTCCTTCACACTCCAGTTGTTGTTTCCATCCCTGGCCAGCTTTACATCTTTACCTAGCTGCTGAAGGATTTCTTCTACTGTTTTTGCCACACCAACCGGTTTGGCTTCTCGTTCGGGTAACTGCGGAAGCTTGACTTCGGTGCCACAGTAAGGGCAATATTTCGTTGCTTCAATATTGGTTGGCAGCACCAGGTTATTACAGCTATGGCAGCGGGTAGATGCCTGTCCTTTATGCGGCAGGTAGATCTGCAGGGCCTCACGGATATAACTTACCGGGAGAGCAAAGCCAAGGTTATCGCCGCCTTTAATGATGAATGAATTAATGCCGATGATCTCGCCTTGTTTATTCACAAGCGGACCGCCGCTGTTACCGGGATTAATAGCCGCATCAATCTGGATGTATTTGACGCCTTCTCTTACCCGGTCAACCTTTGAAATAACACCTTGCGTGGCAGTATAATTCAATCCAAACGGGTGCCCAATTGCTACTACCACATCACCATCATGCGTTTCACTATAATTGCCCAGCTTTACTTCCGGTAACTGAATATCGACTGGCGCCTGCACAAAAGCAAGGTCATGTTTTTTGTCGGTGTAAAGCACACGACCCAGTCGCTTGTCGAACAAACGTCCTGCCATCGTGATCTCAGCATTCTTTCCCACCACATGTTCGTTGGTCACAATCAAATCAAATTCCTTCACGTAAAAACCAGTACCGGTGCTGGCTTGCGTGGCAATCTGAATAATTGCTGGGCGAAAGAGTTCGATGATTTGCTGTGTATTCATAACCGCGGATTAATGAGATTTTTTAAGGATTAATAGGATTGTGTATTGCGGCAGCTATCTTACTATTGATTATTCGCTTAAATTGAAGGCTTTTTGCGCCAAAATTGATGAGAAGAGCAACCTCTTGACGGTGATTTTCTAAATAATTCAAGGCTTGGTTCAATTCTTTATCAGTTAAGTCAGCTATTGCTTTTAACTCTACCAATATTTTTCCTTCTACCATAAAATCAACTCTTCGTTTGCCCACGATTGTGTCATCATAGTAGATCGGTAGCTCTAACTCTTTTTTATAGGAAAGACTGATTTTATCGAATTCAATGGCAAGACAGCGGGAGTAAATCAACTCACTATATCCGGCTTTCATCTTACGGTGAACAATCATTGAACAGCCAATAATTTTTTCAGTTATATCTCCATATTTTAAATCTATTCCCATACCTACTTCTTAGTTATGAACATAAGTTAGTAAGAAATCTTAATCCTAAACCATCCTGTCAATCCATTCAAAATCCTACTAATCCGCGGTTCTAGCGGGTTTCGAGATTTAAGTATTCAATTTCGGTGGTAAAGGTTTGGTTGAAGGCAACCGGGTTATCGTATTTCAGTTTTTCCGTATCAAACTTTAGTTCCGGGTATTTTTCTTTCCATCGGGCCACGATCCCGTCAATCACTTCCTTAATTTTTTCCTTGTTGTATTCCCCTTTTTCTTTGTCAACATACAGCTCCGAAAATCCTAGTGCTGAAAAATAATCCTGGTAGTTAATCATCATGAATAACTGGAAAAATTCCGACACCGGCCGCGGCAGGCTATAAGAATACTGGCAGTAAGAAAATCCATACTCGCTGATCTTTGCTGCTACTTCGGGCATTTTGTGTTCCTTGTACCAGCCAATATTCTGGTTGGCGTTGTAGATGGCATCAGCAACTGTTTTATAATTCTGTGGAGTAACGATAGAGAACGTATGCCGCGAACGGTACAGGAAAGGATAAAAATCTGTTTTGTCTTTCGCAGCAATGCGCTGGAAACAATCCATCATCTCCTGGTTTTTTTCCGTTACCAGCCGATTGTCTTTTCGGAAATAAATCTCGACGATCTTCTCCAATTCTGATTGCAGCTTTCCTTCCGGAGAAATGAGATAATCAATCCGGTAGGCAAGAGCTAAAAGCAAGTAGGCTATTCCACCTGAATACTTATCGTTGTCAATGCCGCTGATGAGGTCAATGGTTTCCTGAATCCACTGCTTGAAAAAGCGGAGCTTCACGGCTTTTTCTTCGTCGGGGATCTGCTCAATGTGTTCGATGTCGAAAGGTAAAAGAGTGGTGAAATCATGCACCAGCAAATCATCTTGCTTATCGGCTTTTGTTGCCAGCTCTTTTAAGCCGTAATACAATTTGCTGGGATTAGCCGTTTCAATGTCCGAGTCGAAGAACATAAAAACCTTTCCCTGGTGCAGCGCATAGCGGCTATAGTAGAGGTTGAAATTCATTTCCAGCAGCCGCCGCATTACCGGCACACTGGGCTGTGGCATTTGCGCAAGAATAACCTCGGCTTCTATCTTTTCGTTATTAAAATAACCACGAACGATTTTTGAACCCTGGTAAAACAGGAACTTATGCTGCCCTTCTTCTTTCACCACCTTTACGTTGTCTTGCTCTTCATCACGCAGGTAATCAAAAAAGGCTAGGATGCTTTGTTCGTATTTTTTCTCTTTAAAAAGACCTTCCGCTTCGTTCCATTTTTCTACCTTGGCTACCGGCTTATTGTTATCGGAATAGCGGCCAAACCGAATTGCAGGAATACTTGCCTCCACTCCGTTCTCCTCTTCTTTCTTTTTTGACCAGCTAAAGATTTTTTCCAGCATAGTTTTTTTTAATACCAGCAATTGGCCCGAAACAAAGTCTGCAGTTAGCAGTTTGCACGACTTTTGCCAACTGGCTGAAATACTGCCAAGCGTTAGTGATTACTTCAAAATACGGGCCGCATACCCGTTTAAAAAGCTGAAAGTTAGGAATAGATCATCGTTGATAAACAGTCCAAAACTTTGGGCCAAAAATTCTTAGTTTCGCCTCCACTGAAATTGAACGTACATGAAGTTTATTGTTTCGTCAACCACACTATTAAAGCAACTGCAACATATTAACGGTGTCATCAATGCCAATACCGTACTGCCCATTCTGGAAGACTTTCTGTTTGAGATTGAGAAGAACAAGCTCAGCGTAGTGGCTACTGACCTTGAAACCGTGATGCGTATTCAACTGGATATTGAAGCAAAGGAATCCGGCAAGGTTTGTATACCAGCCAAGATCCTGATGGACTCGCTGAAAAATATTCCAGACCAACCGTTGTCGTTCAATATTGATAAAAACTTCGCCATTGAAATCACCTCCGATAATGGTAAGTACAAAGTGATGGGCGAGAACCCCGACAACTTCCCGAAAGAACCAACCGCTGACGATACAACGTCGTTTACAATGACGTCATCGGCACTGGTAACGGCCATCAACAAAACGCTGTTTGCAGTGAGCAACGATGACCTTCGTCCGGCAATGACAGGCGTGTTCTTTGAACTGAACAAAGAATTCATCCAGTTTGTAGCCACCGATGCACACCGTTTGGTTCGCTACAAAAGAACGGACGTGAGCTGCCCTAAGAATGATTCGTTTATTGTTCCGAAGAAGCCATTGAACCTGCTGAAGTCAGCTCTTCCGGCGAACGAAGATGAGATCACGGTTAGCTATAACAGCAACCACCTGTTTGTAACGCATGGTACCACGCAGATGAGCTGTCGTCTTATTGATGCCCGCTTCCCGGATTACAAAGTGGTAATCCCTGCCGATAACCCTTACAAGATGACCATCGGCAAAGGCGATTTCCAAAGTGCCTTGCGTCGTGTGAGCATCTTTAGTAATAAGAGCACCAACCAGGTAGCGTTGCAGATCAGCGGCAGCGAATTACAACTGGCTGCGCAGGATGTGGACTTCAGCTTTGAAGGAAACGAACGCATGAAATGCCAGTACGATGGAGAGGACCTAACCATTGCCTTTAATGCCCGCTTTTTAATTGAGATGTTAAATGCGGCAGACAGCGATGAAGTACGCATGGAACTGTCGACACCAACAAAAGCAGGGTTGATTAAACCAACCGAAAAAGACGAAGAGGAAGATTTACTAATGCTGGTGATGCCGCTGATGTTGAATCAGTAAAACCTCACCCCGGCCCTCTCCTGAAGGAGAGGGAGCGCCAATCACAGATACTTGCTTTTGCACGATATAAAAAAGGCTCAATCATTATTCTGATTGAGCCTTTTTCTTTTTAGGAACTAAGCTGAAGTGCTGCTATGTAGCTTTTGTTGCGTCGCACACTTGTACATTTTGTAATTCTATTGAGCAGTAGTAAACCCACCCCAAGTTATTTAAGCATACCTGTCTTTCAATTTTCCCCTCCGAGGAGGGGATGGTCGCTTTGGTGCAGTCAGGTAAGGCTAGCCTTCAAACATATCCCTCCTTGGAGGGGCGACCTAACGTGAGATAATGTTTTGATGACTTGGGGTGGGTTTACGCAAATCTCAAGTTAACAGTGTTACACGACTGCCGTATCAATCGGCAGAAAGCTCACTTAAAATGGCCCCAGTGTTTACAAAGTTTCTCTGGTAAAGAGGTTGAGGTGGTTGCCCCTTACAACGCAAACTTTTCCGTTTCTTTCAAAAAGCTTTCATCAATTACTGCTCCAAGGCCTGGCACTTCTGGTACATCAATCACGCCTTTGTCCAAATATTTAATGCCGCCGATCACCGGGTCTTCAGTATACATCAGCGGTGTATCGAAATCGCAGTGGTGAATATGATCGTTGCACAACGCAAAGTGAGCAGCGGCTGTCATCCCTAGCCGCGATTCCATAAAGCCTCCGACCTGCATGTGTATGCCTGCAGCAGCACCCAATTCAGCAATTTTTTTTCCTTTAAAAAAGCCACTGCTTTTACCAAGTTTAATATTAAACATCTGGCAAGCCTTCAACTGGATCAAACGTTCAGCATCCCACTCATCACCACAACTTTCATCGGCCATGATAGGAATTGGTGAAGACGTTGACACTTTATTCAACTCCATATACCGGTAGCGGGAAATAGGCTCTTCGCAATGCTCAATGTTATACGGCGCCAGCGCATTCAAAACAGCAATGGCATTTTCCGCCGTGCCCCATCCCTGGTTGGCATCAATACGTAACGGATGCTCCATGCCAATGGCCTCGCGAATGGCACCAATGCGAGCCACATCATCATCTTTCTTTCCACCCAACTTTACTTTAATAGCAGGAAAACCTTCGTTCTTAAACCGCACGGCATCGGCTGCCATTTTTTGTGGGTCTCCAATGCTGATGGTCATGTCGGTTTCAAGAACTTTGTTTTTTTCACCACCTAAGAACTTATATAATGGAACGCCTGCATGTTGCGAAGCAATGTCGTGCAAGGCAATATCAAAAGCACTTTTAATGCTGCTGTTGGCATAAATGGTTTTATCCATGATTTCCATGCAGCCGGCAATGTCCAGGGCCGATTTCCCTTTCAGCACCTGGGCAAAATACTGGCCTACGATAAAGCAGGTGTCTACGCTTTCGCCGTTAATGGTCATGTACGGACTGCACTCACCATACCCTGCACAGCCATCTGCCGTGCGGATGATCACAACCACATTCTGCACGTTATGAATTGGCCCAAGAGAAATAACGAAAGGTTCTTTGAGCGGAAGAAATAATTTGTAAAGCTCTATCGATTGGATGGTGCTGCCTTGCATGGTTGTTGGTTTGGAATGCAATTACGTTAAAAGCCTGCAAACTTGAATGTCCTATTCAAAAGGTGCATGATTTTGGTGAAACGCCGTCAAACTTTTTCCATGAAAAATGCCATTCTCCTGCTATCCCTCGCAGCACTCGGCTTTGCCAGCTGCAAAAAAGAAATCAAAACACTTCCCGAGCCCACACAAACTGGTGCCAATACATTTGGCGCTGTGATTAATGGTGAGAACTGGGGCCCGTTGAAAGCTATGTTTCCCACGCTTCCAATTTTAGAAGCCCGCTTTGCTGCCGACAGTTCTGTCTTCATCAATGCACGCAATTTCAGCCGCACGCCAACAGAAACGGAAATGGAAATCTACCTGAAAAACCTTCGTGGCCCCGGTACGTATGAACTAAACCAAACAACCGGTGCCTATCCCGATCATTCTGCTTCCTATGCATTTTTTATTCGAAGAAAAATAACGGTGGAAGACGACTGGATCACTGGCCCTGCATCAACCGGCCAGGTACAAGTAACAAAAATCGACTGGCAGAACGGGATCATCTCCGGCACATTCAGCTTCACTGCAAATGCACGGTATAACAGCGCACCGCTAGTGGTAACCGATGGAAGATTTGATGTCAGGGTTCAATAACGGGTTCCGAAAAGAATTCGTAAACCGGCGCTGGCCATTACCGGTAGCGGAACATTTTTCTGCTCGTGCAAGTAAGGCGATGGTGTGCTGGATGCTGGTAGCCAGGTTCGTGCATCGACAAATACAAAGAAGCTACCGCCCAACGGTTGTTCAGCACCAATAGCAAGGTCAAACGTCAACCTGCGAAACTTACTCGAGGCAGTTGGTTGTACGGGAACAAAATAACGGCTGGTATCAATGGCCGGCGCAATTTGGTTGCGAACCTTGGCGAACAAAAACCCAAAGCCAGCCTTACCGTATACGCTGAAGTTTCTTTCTTCACTATAGCTTCCACGGAAGTAATGTTTCCAACCCAAAGAAATGTGACGGTAAGTCAATCTTCCCGTGGCAGTGAAGGGGATTTGAAAAGGCTGGCTAAAAGGTGGTTTTGTAGTCGCTGTAAAATTGTTTTTGTATTTGCCTTCTGTGTAATAGTCAAGCCAGGCGTAGACTGTTTCTTTTGGAGAGAAATGAACGTTAGCCTGTACGGTATGACCAAACGCCCAGAATTTTTGTTTCGGGCTAAAATTGCGCAAACCAGCAACTCCGGTGCCGATGCTGAACTCAGGTTGAGCGGAAAGAGTGAGGTTAAGAATAAGGTTTAGGCTGAGGGCCAGCAGCACTTTCTTCATCAGGTCAAAAGTAATCATCCACCTAAATAAAAAAGCCACCCGTTGTAACGGATGGCTTTTTCAAAGGAAGAGAATTTATTTTCTGATCGTCAATTCTTTAATCAGGTTCTGCGCACCGCCTAATTTATCGATGCACCAAAGCACATAACGAATGTCGACATTGATAGTTCTATTCAGGTCTTTGTCAAAGGCAAGCTTGTGGCTTAAGGCCTCGTAGTTACCATCGAAAGCCAAACCAATCAATTCGCCATTGCCGTTAATAACAGGCGAACCGGAGTTGCCACCCGTGATATCGTTTGACGTAATGAAGGCAACAACCAAGTCGCCTGTTCTGGCATCCTTATACTGACCAAAATCTTTCGCTTTGATTTTTTCAACCGCTTCTTTCGGCATATCAAACTCGTAATCACCCGGTTTGTATTTTTCCAACAAACCTTTTGAAGTCGTGACATAATCATAACGAACACCGTCGCGAGGATTGTAATCATCCACTTTACCGTAGCTGACACGCATAGTGAAGGTCGCATCGGGGTACATTACTTTCTTCGGGTTCTGCTCCATCACACCTTTCAGGTAAAGACGTGCCCATTCGTTGTTCTTTGTGTTGAACTGCTGGAACATTGGCTGGTATTTGCTGCTATAGTTTCTGAAGAAAGTAGTGGCAAGATTATAGGCCAGGTCCTGTTGCAGGTTGGTAGCATTTGGGTTATTCACAAATGTGTTCCACTTTGCATCGTCAAGCAGCATGGTTTCACGAAAAATGGTTTCCGCATAACGCTGGTAAGTTGCTGCTTTGTCCAAAGCGCCGTATTCGTTACGTACCGCTTCAAAGAAAGAAGGAGGATATTGATCTTTCGGAATATCCTGATAATACATCTGCAACACCGATCCTACAATGTTTTGATCGGAAACGCGGTTGTGTGAAGCCAAGAAATTTTTCCGTGCGTTATTGGCTGCGTCCACTGCCTTTTTAATATCAGCGCTGGATGTTCCGGGCTTTGTCAATGTTGTTTCCAATCCTTGCAGGGAAGCAGCAAAAGCCAGTAATGGTGAGCCTAAAATTCCTTCTGTGATATACTGACGATGCATCGCATAAGGACGCCATGTCGTGTAGGCCGTCTGCAGGTCTTTGAAGATGCTGGCATATTCAGGCTTGCTGGCAGCCCACTTTTGAAACGCTTCTTCTTCTTTTCTTTTTGCACCATACACGTCGTACTTGTAAAGCTGCTCGGTCTCGCCTTTGTAAAACTTCCAGTAGTTGGCAATAGAAGCATAGTCAGATGCCAGCTTCAGTTTTGTAGCCGGGTCTTTTTTCATTTCCTCGAACATGTACTTCAGGCGCATGTCGCGAAGCTTTACTAAGGTTGGATTATTAATTTCTGACGCCAGCTGAATGCCTAATGATGATTCATAACGGTTAGTGCTACCAGGGTAACCATAGATCATAGCGAAGTCACCATCTTTTACACCTTTTAAGGAGATGGGGAGGTAGTGCTTTGGCTTCATTGGAATGTTGTCAGCACTGTGTTTGGCAGGCTTGCCATCTTTTGAAGTGTATACACGGAAGACAGAAAAGTCGCCGGTATGACGAGGCCACTCCCAGTTGTCGGTATCACCACCAAACTTACCGATGGACTCAGGCGGCGTTCCCACCAGGCGAACATCACTATAACGCTGGTAAACAAAAGCCAGGAATTGGTTACCCTTGAACAGTGGGCTTACTCTTGTTTCAATGCTTTGCGAAGCATCGCTCATGCGGGCATTGATGTTGTTAAGGATTTGTGTTTGACGAGTGGCTCTTTCAGCGCCGGTCAATCCTTTCAGTGAGTCGTTCACCAAGGTGGTTAAATCGTCAATACGCAACAGGAACTGCACAGAAAGATTGGTGGGGATTTCTTCGCCAAAGCTTTTCGCATAAAAACCATCACGCAGATAATTGTGCGTTACAGAACTAGCGCCGGCAATGGCACCGTAGCCACAGTGGTGGTTGGTGAAGATCAGGCCTTGCGGGCTAACAATTTCACCGGTACATCCTCCACCAAAAATGATGATGGCATCTTTCACCGATGGTTTGTTGATAGAGTACAATTGTTCTTTGGTGAGCTTCAGGCCTTTCTTCACCATGTCGTTGTACACCTGTTGACCAAGCAACAGCGGCAACCACATGCCTTCGTCGGCGGCGGCACGGAACACCAATGACACACTAAGCAAGAGTGCAATCGAAAGTTTCTTCATACATGAATTTTTGAGTGGGCAAACTTATTTAAAATCCGGCTTGGAAAAAGAAAGGCAGGCAAAGCGCCTTTTTTCATCCTGATTAGGAGACTGGTAAAAGGCTTCTTTTGGTTGCCTGGTTACGCTGACCGGGAGAGTTAATAAGCGCAGTACCGATGAAAATATGAGATGGGACAAACCTTCAGAAAAAAAGTAGTGCCAAACCTAATTACCCTATTTGTCGAATGCATAAGGTAATAAGGTTGTTTGATTGATTTGTAATGTTATTACTAAGGTTTTAGAAAAACTAAAATGGGAAAGCCAGACTAAACCTGCAGCCATTGCGGTGATTCGGCACCGGGAGTGTTGACTTTGATAAGAGATCCATCCGGGCTTCTGAACTGGATACAACTCATTCCTAAATGAGAGGCTGATGGACCTTCGTAAGAAATTCCTTCACCTTTTAGCCTTCTTTCAATCTCAGAAAGATCATCAATTAAAAAGCTAAGAACTGCAGTTCCTTGTGACAAATGATTAGAGACGTTGAAATCAAGACCTTTTACTCCTGCATCAAAAACGGTTAATCCTTCCTGCTGAAGATTTGACTTCAACCCAAGAATGGTTTTGAAAAATCCGGTTGCTGCAGACACATCCGGTGAGCCGATTTCGATTTCGTGTAAGCGGATATTCATCATACCTCTTTTTCCGGTTCTGCCAGGGCAAGGGCAATTGAAGCGAAAAACAGTACAAACACCATCACAATCAAAATAACAAATTCGAAATTTTCGTTGGTCATCATAGTGCCTACTGAACGTACCAGCTTGTATAGTGTGTAAGCAGCGCCACCGACAACAAACACCAGAGCGATAATTTTTCCGATACCGCTTGGTGCCCGCCACGACTTCCTACCTACCCAGATATAAGCCGCAAAACAAACGGCATAGGGAAACAGGAACATAAAAATGCGAAAGATGCTATCGAGAAAATTCATAGGACTGTTTGATTGGTTTGTGCATTCAGTGTTGTCCAGAGCAGATCTTTCAGTTCCTGAATGTTTTTATGAATAACAGATGAAATAAAAATATGCGGGATGTTTTCGGGAAGCTCTTTTTCTATTGCTCCCATTAACTCCTCGTCCAGCATATCGCTTTTTGAAATGGCAATGATGAATTGTTTGTGTACCAGCTCCGGGTTGTATTCTTCCAGTTCGTTGAGAAGAATATCGAACTCCTTCCGGTGGTCTTTACTATCGGCAGGAATCAAAAACAAGAGAATAGAATTACGTTCAATATGACGCAGAAAGCGATGACCCAATCCTTTTCCTTCCGCTGCACCTTCAATGATACCGGGAAGATCGGCAATGCAAAAGCTCTTGCCTTCGCGGTACTCCACCATGCCCAAATTAGGTGTGATAGTGGTGAAGGCATAGTCGGCAATCTTTGGTTTTGCTGCCGTCATTACCGAGAGCAGGGTTGATTTACCGGCATTGGGAAAGCCTACCAAACCCACATCAGCCAAAACTTTTAGCTCCAATACTCTCCAACCTTCTTCACCAGGGAGGCCTGGTTGGGCATGTTCGGGTGCCTGGTTGGTGGCCGTTTTAAAATTGGTATTTCCTAGTCCGCCCATGCCGCCCGGAAGCCAAATGATCTCTTCTCCGTCATGCAGCACCTCGGCTTCTTTCTCGCCGGTTTCTTCATTATAGGCAATTGTGCCAAGCGGCACTTCCAGTACAATGTCTTTCCCGTTGCGGCCTGTCTGGTTATTGTCCCGTCCTCTCTCACCGTCTTCAGCCAGCACGTTTTTATGGTAACGCAAGTGGAGCAAGGTCCAAAGGTTGCGGTTGCCTCTTAAAATAATGTGGCCGCCACGTCCGCCGTCACCGCCGTCTGGCCCACCGTAGGCTGTTAATTTATCTCTGCGAAAATGCTTGATGCCTGCTCCACCATGACCGCTGCGGCAAAAGATCCGTATCTGGTCAACAAAATTGCTCTTCTCCAAGGTATTGTTTTTGCTCTGCAAAGATAACGGCCGATGCCCCCAACTACTTTATGAATTCCTACATCTTTACCGCTATAGTCCTGTTAAGTGTTGCGCAGAAGAAATGCGGCAAGAATGCAGCGCCAACGATTCCATCTTGTATCCAAGCAAAAATTGAAGCCATCCAAAAGCAGCCAAAATGGAATCCGCCTGCAAAAGTGGAGGAGTATAGTTACAATGGGCGGAGAGTGTTTTTGTTCAGCGCTAATTGCTGCGATCAGTTTAACCAGGCCTTTGACGAGGATTGCAATTATATCTGTGCACCAAGCGGCGGCATTACGGGCAAGGGCGACCGCAAGTGCGATGATTTTCGGGAAAAGGCCGAATTCAAAAAAGTGGTCTGGAAAGATGAGCGATAAAAAAAGCGCCTCGGGTACGAGACGCTTTTCTGGAGATTTTGGTTTATGTTATTGCACAATAACCTTTTGGGTAAAGACAGACTGTTTTTCAGCATCGTATACTTTCACCAAGTAAATACCTTTGGCAGCGCCTTCGGCTATTGTCAACGGCTGCACCTCAACTTCATTGTTGATCACAATTCTCTTCTGCATCACGCTGCGGCCCATGGCATCCGTCAGTTCTACGGTGTAGTCTCCTTGCGGTACTTTGTTGAATTGAACCGATACACGGTTAGTAGTAACGGGGTTTGGATAAACAGCAATCAGTTTAGAGAATTTCTCTGTCGGACGGGTAATGGTAGCAATTTCCGTTGTTTTATTTTTTGAAGTAGACAGGTAGTTACTGTTAGCCAGGTCAGAGCTGCGGAAGACAGACTCTGGTCCAGCAAAAACTGCGGCTGACCAATCTTTCGGATTGACAACATAATAGGCCTTGCTATCCATGGCGCTGCTCACCAGCAGGTTTCCGTCGCCGTCAACCACGGCACCATTCACAGTGAAATTAGCCGGCAGGTTTTTGATGGTGCCCAGATGAGTGGCCACGCGGCTATCTGCATTTACTTTGAAAACATTGTTACGGGCAGAAATGATATAAAAATTACCATCGTCATCGGCTATCATATCACCGCCGAAAGAAGTGCAACGATTGCGGACGGAAACGCCGTTATTCGCCGGATCATCTACAATGGAGCCTAGTTGCTCAATCTTTGGTTTTTTGCCGGTTGAAAAACGAACGAAGGAAGTGCCATCGTTGTTGATGGCATAACCGTTACCATCCGGTGCAATTACCATCCGGGTAATGATCTTTGCTTCATCGTTGTGCATATCACCAGCACCGGTAAAAGGCTGCCCGGTAACGAAATATACCTGCATTGTTTTGAGATCGACATAACGCAGTTGATCGGCAAACATGGGAGTGAAGTATAAACGGTTGTGACGTTTGTCGTAAGCTGCTGCTGCCACTCCTGTGCTGAAAGGAGTTTGCAAAAGCGTTCCCCATTTTGCATCGGGCTGCATGGCTAATTGTTTTTTGGAAGAAGCATCATACACGGCAACTTTCGCATCGGTGCCATTTACGAGTACATCGCTGTATTGACCTGTTTGCAGGTCCAGTTTACGCAATACATTCCAGCCATATCCATCTTTGGAAACATCAGTAATGGCGTAAGCAAATCGATCGGCTTGTGCGTGGAGGTTAGCGGTAGCAGCAAGGGCTGCAGAAAAGAAAACTGCGGGTAAAGCTCTTCTCATAATCTCTGATTTATCGGTTTTTGGGAACATTAAATTACATCTTTTCTTTTGGGAGAAAAGAGGAATTTTAAAATTTCAGTTAGGACTTACGCAAGGGCTTATAGTCAGCTGTAAAGATGGGGTGCTGCGAGACCTCTTCGGTTAAGGGCTCACAGGGGATTAGGGTGTCGTAACACCGCTTTGGCAGCCCTTGGTAGATTTTCGTTCCTTCTGTTTTCCAGGCAATCATTTCATCGCTTACCTGTTTGATGATTTTGGATGGATTGCCAACCACTAGCGACCGCGGAGGAATTTTTTCGCCTTGTTTAATAAAACATAGTGCGCCAACAATGCACTCGTCGCCCAGGTCTACTTCATCCATAATAACAGCATTCATTCCTACTAAACAATTGCGGCCAATGGTAGCACCGTGAATGATGGCACCATGGCCAATATGTGCACTTTCCTTTAGCACCACGGTCACACCCGGGAACATGTGCACCGTGCAATTCTCCTGCACGTTGCAGCCGTTTTCAATCACGATCTTGCCCCAGTCGCCACGCAAGGCACAGCCTGGACCGATGTAGACGTCTTTGCCAATAATCACATGCCCGGTAACAGCAGCCTGCGGATGTACAAAAGCGGAGGGATGAACGACAGGTTTAATGCCATTGAATTGATAGAAAGCCATCAGTGATTAATTTTTCTTCTTGCCAATAATTTGACGCACAACAAAGTAAAGTAAGAACAAGGCAACAAGAGTAAGAATGAGTTTTCCCTGCCAGCCAAATTCCGTGACCTGGTAAACAGCATATCCTTCGAGCAGGAGAGCGGGCAGCTTACCGATGGAACTTGCTACTAAAAATGTCAATGCAGATACGCGGCCGACAGCAGCTGCAAACGTTACGAGTCCTGAAGGAACAAAAGGAATCAATCGCAAGGAAAGAACCAGCCAGAAGGCTTTTCCATTTTCAGCGTTAATTAATTGCTCAGCGGTTTTGTATTTGCTTATTTGGTTGGAGGTTCCTTTTTTAAAACCTTTACGATAGAGATAAAATGCAACCACGGCTCCTAATGCTTCGCCTAGAAAAGAAACAGTTACTCCCGGCCAGAAACCAAAGAAAAGAATGTTGGCAGCTGTAACAAAAAAGCTGGGTACTACACCCAGTACCGCAACGAGGATGCTAATTAGTAAGCTGCTGGCAAGTGCCAGGTTTGGATAGGTTTGAAAGAAGTGAAGAACCGCTTCTTTCATGTGTTAACGAGTGGGTTGCCGGTTCGGAAACAGGTGCCTTTGAACAAGGCTACTTGCTCGCCATCCGGATTGGTAACAGTAACCAGGTAAAGACCCGTACTACGACCGTTGTGCAATTCTTTTGCTTCAGCTGTCAGCACATCACCGGGTTTCGTGGCTTTAGTAAATGTGATGTTCGTATCCAGCGCCATGGACAAATTGTTACGATTGTTACAGGCAAAAGCAAACGCACTATCGGCAAGTGAAAAGGTAATACCACCGTGCACGACACCGAAACCATTCAGCATTTCCTCCCGGAGTGTCATGCGAATTCGACTGTATCCTCCTTTTACTTCCAACACCTCTATCCCCAGCCATTGGCTAAAGGCATCGTGGTGCATCATGTGTTGTACAACGTCTTGCGGTGTGGCTGTCGTCATGCTTCAATAAGGTTAGTAGTGCTGCGAATTTTGTTGACCGCATCAAATAGCTTGTCCAGATCCTGCTGCGTATTGAATGCGTTTAACGAATAGCGCAGATACACTTTGTCGTTTTGACGCATCACCGGTATTTGAATTTTGTATTCACTGAAAAAATGATCATGCAATTTCTCCGGTTCTTTGGTCTTGATTTCTGCACTATACAATTGACAAATAAAATCATCATTTACCGGTGCAATTGGCTTTGTTTGCAACAACTCGCAAAAAGCAGCCGCATTGGCTTGCGTCATTTTGCGATAGTGAGCAGCCACATCGGACCAATTGTGTTCTTTCATGAATGCAATTGCATCGGGTATAGTTAGAAAAGCAGAAAAATCCCGAGTGCCTTGCTGCTGATTATAATCGAGGAAACGTGAGTGCGAAGGAAAGAGTGCATTGTAACCCCAGCTGACAACCAGTGGATCAAACAAATTTTGAAATTCCCGCTTCACGTACAAGAACGATGAACCCTTTGGCGTCATCATCCATTTGTGGCAGGCGCCAGTATAAATATCAGCTTGCAAAGTTTGCAGATCAAGATGAATATGTCCCGGCACATGAGCACCATCAACAAGCGTCATCAGGCCTTTATCTTTCGCTGCCTGACAAATCTCTTCAACAGGTAAACGCAAACCAGTAGAACTTGTGATGTGACTAATGAACACCAGTTTTGTTTTGGATGTAACGCCTGCCAAAAACTGGTTTACGAAATCTTCCCGGTTTTCCAATGGGAACTGGATTGGCTGACGTTTATATATTGCGCCGGCTTTCTCACAGTAAAACTGCCAGGCACGATCGCAGGCGCCGTATTCAATATCGGTGGCAAGAACTTCGTCGCCAGGCTGTAATGGAAAACTTTTGGCAATTAGGTTTACAGCATGCGAAGGGTTAGGCATGAATACCAGGTCATCTGCATCACAGTTAATGTATTCACCTAGCGCTTTGCGTGATTGAGCCAGGTATTGTAGCCCTGTTGATGTAATGAATAAAACAGGTTCCTGCTCTAACTCTAACTGGTATTGCTGGTAGCGTTCAAACACAGGACGAGCACAAGCACCAAATGAACCAAAGTTTAGATAGGTGATGTCGTCTCTTAATAGAAACTGATTTTTCAATTCTTTCATTGCTAAATTAAATGTCGTTCATCGGCGGGTTACTCGCCGGTGAAATTGGGTTTGCGTTTTTGCAGAAAAGCCTGCACACCTTCCTTATAGTCTTTTGTGCTGCCTGCACGCTGCTGAAAAATCTCTTCATCGTGCAATTGATCTTCCAGGCAATTTTCTATAGAATTATCAAGAAGTTGCTTTGTAAGTGCCAATCCTTTGGTAGGCATATTTGCCAGCGTTGTAACAATCTTTTTTGTTTCCTCCTCAAAAATCTCATTTGGAAACATTTTATAGATCATGCCTATTCGCTCTGCTTCTTCAGCGCTCACTTTATCACCCAACATCATGAGTGCTGAGGCTCGCTGCCAGCCAACTAGTCGTGGCAAGAAAAAGGTACCACCACTATCCGGTATCAAACCAATTTTAGAAAAAGCTTGTATGAAAGAAGAGGATTGTGCAGCAACAACAATGTCGCAAGCCAAGGCAATATTAGCACCTGCTCCTGCTGCTACGCCATTTACCGCTGCCACAACTGGCTTTTGCAATTGACGAATTCGGGTAATGATGGGATTGTAATGTTCGCCTACAATTGTATCAATTTTTGGCCCATTAGGATCAACCACCTCTTCCAGATCCTGGCCAGAACAAAATGCTTTTCCAAAGCCTGTAATCAATACACAGCGTACTTCATTCTCCTTGCATTTATCAAGTTCTTTCTGCATCTGCAACGCCATCTCTCGATTGAAGGCGTTGTATTTGTCTGGACGATTTAAGGTGATGGTAGCAACAGAATCCTTTATCTCGAAAAGAATAGACGACATGCCAAAAATTTAGATGCCAAATCTATCGATTGTTTTGCTTGGATATCGAACAGTTGCTAAATGAAACCTTGGTAATATAGATTGTAACCGCACTCACCGTTTACAACTCACTACTCACGATGCTTAGTGGCATTTGAAGTAATCAAATGCTTCCTTGCAATCAAGACAGCGGTACATGGCTTTGCAGGCAGTAGAGCTAAACTGAGAGATCAGTTCAGTATGGTAAGAATGGCAATGCGGACATTCAATGGCTTCTTCACGGAACATTTCTGACGTGCAGAATTGTTGTTTAGGGTTGGGTGGCGCAATACCGAAGGCTTTCAGTTTTTTCTTGCCTTCTTCGCTCATCCAATCGGTTGTCCAGGCGGGAGAGAGCCGTTGTTGTATGGTGATGTTACGATAACCTTTTTCAATCAGTTTCAGCCGGATATCCATGCTGATGACATCCATCGCCGGACAACCAGAATAGGTAGGAGTAATGATGATGTCGATCTTCTCGCCTTCGATACTTACATCCCGCACAATACCTAAATCAATGATCGAAAGCACTGGCACCTCCGGATCTTTTACTTCCTCCAGGATGTGCCAGAGCTGTTCTTCGGTTATTGTTGTATGAAGATCTGTTTGTCTCACGTTTCATTTTTCAACTCTGGCGGTTTTACGCCGGCGTCTTTGCTTTAAACTTCGCAATGGCTTCCTTGGTAAAGTTGCTGAGCACCAGACGGCCACTAATCTCGGCCCTTTGTGTTAACAACGTATCCCAATTTTCGGTGCCTTCCCAGAAGATTTTTTTCAATTCTGCCATCGCTTCCGGACTGGAATGCGCCAGCTGATTTGATAGCCTATGGATAGACTCCTCCATGCTTTCAATGGTTGGATGACATTCTGCAAAAAGTCCTTTGCGGCGAGCCCAATCAGCATTGCGCCACATGCTGGCATCTATGGCTAGTTGGGAAAAAGCTGACATACCAATCTTGCGTTGCACAGCAGGACCAACAACAAACGGCCCGATGCCTACAGCCAGTTCGCTTAGCTTAACATCGCAGGCTTCAGTAGCAATCGCATAGTCAACCGCAGCAGCTAAACCAACACCACCGCCAACGCATTTACCATGAATGCGGCCAATGATCATTTTTGGACATTTGCGCATGGCGTTGATCACTTCGGCGAAGCCACTGAAGAAAGCATAGCCTTTGTCTTTGTCTTCAATCTTGGTGAGTTCGTCAAAGGAAGCACCAGCGCAAAAAGCCTTCTCCCCGCCCGAGCGCAGGATGATCACTTTTGTGTCTCTATCAATACCTGCAGTGTGGATCTCGTGTGCAAGATCTGCCAGCAGTCTCCGAGGTAAAGAATTGCTTTGCGGGTGAAAGAATTCAATCGTTGTGATACCGTTGTGGGTTTCTGAGGTAACGTAGCCGTTGATTAAATCTTTTGCCATAGTTGTAAGTTTTTCGCACAGGAAAGGAGAGAAGGGATGGAGCTCTCGTCCTTATTCTTCTGTGTTTATCTATTGTCCTGTATTAAAATTAAGAAACCTTCCTTGTTCATTTAGCCATGAATCACCTCATTTCCTCCTTAACTCTGTGCGCCATTTTCCCTTTTCACCATAGTTAAGATTGTCGCTACTCCCGTAATCTCACCTGTCTCATCCAGCATCTCTACCAACCACTTCACAATTCCCTTCGGAATATCGTTCTCATCTTTCGGATCCTGTGGTAATTTTTCTTTACAAGTAAAACGAATGGTGAGTTCAGCGCCTGGATAAACAGGCTTGGTAAAGCGTAATTCGTCAATCCCGTAATTCAACAACACCGGGCCTAAATCACTTCCGTCAACAAATAATCCTGCAGCCGCACTCAAAATAAAATACCCATGCGCTACTTGTTTTTCAAACATAGTTCCAGAGAAGTCCGTATCCACCTTATGCGCATAGAAATGATCACCACTCAGTTCAGCAAAAGCATCAATATCTTCAGAAGTGATGATGCGTTTTTCAGTGATGATCTGATCACCAACATTCAATTCTTCAAAATGTTTGCGGAAGGGATGCACATCGGTTTGAATGCCTTTTGCTCCTTGCTGGTATTGTTGCGTGATAGCTGTAATAACTGTTGGAGAACCTTGGATGGCCACCCGCTGCATGTAATGTTTTACACCGCGAACACCACCCATTTCTTCGCCACCGCCGGCACGTCCAGGGCCGCCATGAATGAGCATGGGTAATGGTGAACCATGCCCCGTGCTTTCTTTTGCATCATCGCGGTTCAAGACAAGAATGCGACCATGGTGCGTAGCCGCACCCACCACAAAATCAGTCGCAAGTTTATTGTCGTTTGTGACGATGGAACAACACAAAGAACCTTTGCCTTTTTTCGCCAGTAAAATCGCATCCTCCAAATGTTTATACGGCATGATGGTACTCACCGGGCCAAAACATTCGATGTCGTGAACGGCTTCATTCTTGAATGCATCTTCACTCATCAACAACACTGGTGACAGGAAAGCGCCTTTCTGTGCATCAGCATCAATCACCTCCACACTGTCAAGCGAACCGTAAACGATCTGCGAAGAAGCGAGCAATTTTTGAATGTTCTGCCGCACTTCATCACGCTGGCCCGAACTTGCCAGTGAACCCATGCGTACTTTTTCATTCAGCGGGTTACCGATGGTGGTTTGTCCAAGAGATTTGCCAATGGCGATATAAGCGTCTTCCAGTAGGTGCTCTGGCACAAATATTCTGCGCACGGCTGTACATTTTTGCCCGGCTTTTACCGTCATTTCTTTACGAATCTCTTTGACAAAAATATCCCACTCAGGAGAGTCAGGTGTAACATCATTACCCAACACAATTGCGTTCAACGAATCAGCTTCCATATTGAATGGTACGCTTTCTTCCAATATGGTTTTATGCGATTTCAACATCAGGCCTGTTGACTTGGAACCGGTGAACGTCACCACATCTTGCGCCGTTACATGGTCCAGCATATCACCGGCGCTTCCACACAATAACTGCAATGCTCCTTCAGGTAATATGCCCGAAGCAATTATTTCTTTTACAACTGCTTCTGTTAAGTAAGACGTAATAGATGCAGGCTTCACTACCGCAGGCACGCCAGCAAGCCAGTTCACGGCACATTTCTCCAGCATGCCCCACACTGGGAAATTATAAGCATTGATGTGAACGGCCACACCTTCTTTCGGTACCAGCAAGTGATGGCCCATGAAGCTGCCGCCTTTGCTCAATCCAATCGGTTCGCCATCGGTGCAATAGGGTAAGTCAGGAAATTTTCTGCGCAGCGATGCATTCGCAAACAGGTTACCGATCCCGCCTTCAATATCAATCCAGCTGTCGGCTCTGGTAGCACCAGAATGATAGCTAACCTGGTAAAATTTTTCTTTGTTCGCCATCAGGTGAAGCGCCAACGCTTTCAGCATGCGACCTCTCTCGTGGAACGTGAGTTTGCGAAGGTTTGTGTTTCCCACTTCCCTTCCGTATTGAAGAATAGCAGCAAAGTCTAATCCTTTCGTAGTAGCATAGGCAATCGTTTCACTGGTTACGGCGTCGTACAAAGCCTGTCCCTCACCATCGCCGGTAATCCATTTGCCCGTCACATAGTTCTCTAGCTTTCTGCTCCCTGCTTCTCCAAAAGAAGAACGCGGGTTGCTCGATGTATTTGTATTCATATAGCGCTTGATTAATCGTTTAAACTGTCTGTGGTGCCTGCACTTCCACACCATATTGCTTTAGATGGTGCAATGCATGCTTGTATAATAACTGCGTATTCTGCTCATAGTTCAAATCACCGAAAAAAGGATTGCGGGTGACCTGTAACTTGTTTTTCTCAAAAACAGTAAAAAAGTACTCGAGCTCTTTTTTCAGTTCTTTGATGGCATCATCCTTCGATGGATTGCGAACTGGCGCCGGGACTTCCGGCATCAGGGCATTTTTTGTGTTTTCCTTGAAAGGCTTATCGCTTTCAAGGAAATTGCGCATTTTATCGAGGTGCTCAAAAGGAGTTAGAATATCTGTATGTGCAGTTTTGCCGGATGCAATGCGGACGCTATCGGCAAAATGCTCAACCATCTGTTGCAAGGTCATCTTGCCCCAGGCAGCTTTTGTATCAGTTGGAATTTGCTGTAAAAGAGGAATAAATCGGCTTCGCAGGAACTCGGCTTTCGCGGCAATCATATTCAAGGGTTATGACTGCAAGTTTACGGCCTATTGGGCAGAAACAGACGATTGCTGCGCGGCCATTTCTTTTTCGATGCAACCCGTCAACTTGGAAAAAATATCATCGACAGATCCTTCACCCTGGATACGCTCCAGCTTTCCCTGTTGCTCGTAATATTCTGCCACCGGTTCTGTTTCGTTTTTATAAACGTTGAATCGGTTACGAATGATTGCTTCATCTGTGTCATCGCTGCGGCCGGAGGTTTCGCCGCGTTTTAGAAGACGCTTTACTAATTCGTCTTCAGTGACTTCCAGCGCCAGCACTTTGCAGATGCTTGTTTTTTTCAGCGAAAGCAATCCATCCAGTGCTTTGGCCTGTGCAATGGTTCTTGGAAAACCATCAAACAAAAACCCTTTGGCTTCGGAATTTTTTTCAAGGCAGGAGCCAATCATGCCTACCACTACTTCATCCGGTACCAGCTGGCCCTTGTCCATAAAGTTTTTGGCTTCAATACCCAATGGTGTTTTATCGTGAATTTCCTGGCGGAGAAGATTGCCGGTCGATAAATGAATTAACCCAAAACGCTCTACAATTCTTTCCGATTGCGTGCCTTTACCACTGCCCGGAGGGCCAAACAAAATCAAATTAAACATGTTGCTTACTAAGCTTGATGGACAAATATAGGGGAAAGGGAGGAGACAGGAGTCAGAATTCAGGAGTCAGGGGAGGTTGCTTTGGCTCTAGCATTGTTTACTGAAATGGACTTTGCATAAGCAGTTAGAAGGCGGCTGACTTCTTCAATTTGTGCCGCTAACTCTTCCTTCAAAGGATAGCCTAAATCTTTTGAGAGAATGACGTAATAACGACACTCTTCCAATGACGAGTGAGCAATGTTCAGAAAGTTGAGCTTATTACGGTAATCTTTCTTTTTATAGCCTTCTGCGATGTTAGCGGCTATGGATACAGAAGCCCGTCTGAACTGAGATGTAAGTCCATAAATTTCGTGTTTTGGAAAACCTTCTGTGATTTTATAAACAGAAAGGACAAAAGCGTGTGCCTTCTGCCATACAATCAGCTCCTGAAATGTTTTACTTTTCTCCATTTCATTAAGATAGCCCATTCAAAATGATATTCCCAATCTCCTGACTCCTGAATTCTGACTCCTGTCTCCTCTTTCACATTTCCTTCCCAATCCAATCCCCACACCCCTTCGTAACTTTAGGCATGAAACGAATTCTTCTGCTCGTGCCGCTGGCTTTTCTTTTGCAGTTCTGCACGTATTCGCAATCAGCAAAAACAACCAATATGGATTCAATAAAGAAGCATCCGGTTTATTCCAATACCGATAACAGCAAGGTGAACGTGAGCGAGGAAGAATGGAAAAAGGTTTTACCGGCCGACGTATACCACGTAGCCCGTGAAAAAGGCACTGAGCGGCCCTGGAGTTCGCCGTTAGAGCACATTAAGGATAAAGGAATGTACTACTGCGCAGTGTGCGGTAATGCCCTCTTTGTAAGCGACACAAAATTTGAAAGCGGCTGCGGCTGGCCTTCGTTTTACCAACCCATCAGCAAAGGCTCCATCATTTATACGCCTGATAACAGTTATGGTATGACCCGTACCGAGGTGCAGTGTGGCCGTTGTAAATCGCATCTTGGCCACGTGTTTGAAGATGGTCCGCCACCAACAGGATTGCGTTATTGCATCAATGGTGTAGTGTTAGACTTCAAGAAAGCGCAGGCAGCGGAAAAGAAATACAACACCGAAGAAGGAAAAGAAAAGAAGGGTTCTGAATAGGTTATAACCTCCGATGAAATAGAAGCTGCTCAGCAATGAGCGGCTTTTTATTTGTCTTTGAATTAGGATTTATAGAATGTGTGGGATTGATGGGAAATAAAAGAGTCGTTCATCACTGAACGACTCTTCATAAATGATTTTTTCATTTCTCTCCTAATTCAAAAGATCCTTCAAAATCCAGGTTCAGACAATCCTGGCTCGGACACTAATCCTTATTCAACTTACAAAAACCTGGGCCCTCCATCATTACACCCATGTCTACTACACGGGGAATGAATTCAAAACCGTCGTATTGCCGTTCGATTTCGTCCAGAACCGGATCAATCTCTTCGATGTTTGGCAGGGTGACCAACTTCGCCCGGTATTCGCGGATATTTGGCAAGCCACGTAAATAGTTAGTGTAGTGTCGGCGCATTTCATTAATACCAGCTTTCGGGCCCTTCCATTCTACGGAGCGGTAGAGGTGTTGGCGAATGACGTCTAACCTTTGCTGAATAGTTGGCGGCGGCAGGTGCTCACCCGTGGCCACAAAATGTTTGATCTCATTAAAAATCCAAGGATAACCAATTGCAGCCCGACCGATCATGACCCCATCCACACCATAACGGTTTTTATATTCCAGTGCTTTTTCAGGCGAATCAATATCACCATTACCAAAAATGGGAATTTGTATTCTTGGATTGTTCTTTACCCGGGCAATCGGTTCCCAGTTCGCAAAGCCTTTATACAACTGGCACCTTGTACGACCGTGGATAGCAAGCGCTTTAATACCTACGTCCTGCAAGCGCTCCGCTACTTCTTCAATGTTAATGGATGAATCATCCCAACCCAGGCGTGTTTTAACTGTTACGGGCAACGATGTAGAATTCACAACTGCTTTTGTCAGTCGTACCATCAGATCGACGTCTTTCAGTACAGCCGCGCCGGCGCCTTTTGAAACTACCTTCTTTACCGGGCAGCCAAAATTGATGTCCAACAAATCAGGATTCACTGCGTCTACAATCTTTGCACTCAGGGACATCGCTTCTTCATCGCCGCCAAAGATTTGAATACCTACCGGACGTTCTTCTTCAAAAATATCCAGCTTCTGCTTGCTTTTGATGGCATCGCGAATAAGGCCTTCACTGCTGATAAATTCAGTGTACATCAGGTCGGCACCGTTGACTTTGCACACGGCACGGAACGGCGGATCAGAAACATCTTCCATGGGTGCTAAGAGCAATGGAAAATCGGGAAGTTGTATGTCAGCAATTTTTACCAATGGAACAGGGATTGTTTGATTGAGGCTATCTTGCAGCCTTTTAACAAAGGCGCAAATTTAGCAAAGTGAAAGGGAGTGGCTATGCAAACATATCTTAAAACAAGACCTGTCTGGATGCAGATGTTGCTGTTCCTCGGAATGGCCTTCGGACTGTTTATGATTGCAACATTAATCGGCATGAATGTCCTATCAAAAATGACAGGCATTGATCCGCTGCAACTGCAGAACTCTGAAAACTGGGACGCTGCCAATCCAAACATGACCACATTCATACGGGGCATGATTCTGTTGCAGTTTCTCTTTCTCTTTACAATCCCCGCCCTTTTGTTTTCCTATTTCTCCGATCCTCAACCGGCGCACTACCTGGGCCTGAAAGCACCAAGCAGCGCCATTTATTGGGTGTTCGGAATCCTGATTATGGCGGTGGCCTATCCTTTTGTAGAGTACCTGGCTTATGTGAATCAGAAAATACCGGTGGGTGCCGATACGGAACGCTGGATGAAAGGCATGGAAGAAGAAGCGGCAAGGCAAATCAAGTTCATGCTGCGGGAAAGAACACCGGTTGAATTAGCCAAGAACCTGGTGTTTATTGCTTTGTTTGCAGGTGTAGGAGAAGAGTTGTTTTTCCGCGGCATCCTGCAGCGCATGTTCATACGTGTCACCCGGAGTCCGTGGGCGGGAATCATTTTAACAGCCATTATTTTTTCAGGGATTCATTTCCAGTTCTATGGTTTCTTTCCACGCCTGTTTTTAGGCATCCTGTTAGGCGCTATTTACTGGTATAGCGGCAGTTTATGGGTAGCCATACTGGCGCATTTTCTTTATGATGCATTTGTAATTGTGATGGTGTATCTCACCCCGGCATTGTTGGCCGACCCTCAGGCAACACTGATCCAAGGACGTGATATCGGACTGCTGCTTGGAGGAATGGTAAGCCTGGCACTGACGTTTGCCATTCTGCAGCAAATGCAAAAGCGTTCCGTCGCAAACTACGAGGCTGTTTATAACGATGACTTTCCGAAAGAAAAAGACGACTTTAGCTTCTAACCATGGCCTTCAACGTACAAACCTTTAAAACAAGAGCACTCACGGCGGTCATTTTTGTGGCGGTGATGATGGTGGGATTACTGTGGAATACCTGGGCCTTCTTCATCCTGTTTTCCATTGTGCATTTTGGTGCCTGGTTCGAATACCAGAAGCTGGTAGAAGCGTTTAATCCTGATTATAAAAATATCACTGCTTTTCACCGCTATGGAATTATGGTGGGTGGCTGGTGTTTGCTGCTTTACTTCACTAACCAGGAGCTGGCCATTGGAACCATTCGGCTATCCGAAGCTGGGTTGTGGCTGGGACTGGCTTCGATGATTCTTATTCCGCTGGTGATCACGTTAGAATCCAAATCGGCGCTGGTCAAGAACCTCGGCTATTCCCTATTCGGTTTGTTATATATCTCTCTTTCGCTCGGTTTACTGGTTGGTATCCGAACTTTGTACGGCGTGCCTACGGAAGGCAAGGAAGACCTGGGAAAATACATAGCGTTGACGCTCATCTACTCTATTTGGATAAACGATACGATGGCCTACATCGTGGGTTCTTTTATTGGTAAAACGCCGTTCTCCAAAATTTCACCAAAGAAAACCTGGGAAGGCACTGTTGGCGGTGCCATTCTTTGTGTGATCGCGATGGCGTTTATTGGCCATGCACTTGGGTTGAGTTATATAGATGCAGCCTTTATTGCAGGCATTGCTGCTGTTACGGGAACGATTGGCGACCTGTTTGAAAGCAAATTAAAGCGCATGGCTGGAGTGAAAGACAGTGGTTCTTTTATGCCGGGACATGGCGGGTTTTTAGACCGGTTTGATTCTTTGTTGTTTGCTGCAGTTGCTGTGTGGATTTATGTGGTGATTGCAATGCGATAGGTTTCTCGCACAAACGCGGGGAACACAGGAAATACTCTTTAAATACCCATCACTCAAACTCCACCACCGATCGTATCCTTCTTAAAAACGCCGGATCAATATTTGTCTTCTTGTTCAAGGAAAGAATCACCAAACCCGGATAAGCTTCCATTCTTTGCATCAGATAATTCACATCGATGTTTGCATACCGGTCATGTGAATCTTTTACTTCGGTGCGTTTGCCAAACAACGCATCCGCTTCATCAAAAAACAGGACCCAGTTTTTACTTTCAGCTTTTTTAAAGAGGGCAGCCAAGTTCTTTTCCGTTTCACCAATGTATTTGCTTACCACTTGCGAAAGATCGACACGGTGTAGTTCCTTACCCGCCTCCTGCGCCAGCTTTTGCGCAGCGGCAAGTTTTGTGTGTTGATTAGTTCCCTGGAACAAAACCTGTCGGCCGGAAGTTTGAGAAGGAGAAACTTTGCTAGCGATAGACTTGAGCGGTTGCTTCAGCCAGGATCTGATGTCGTTCAGCGCTTCCATAAAAGAAGATTGTCTTTAAAATTACACTGATTAACCAACAATCTTATCTGCGCAGTAAGTCCTTTGATGGCCATTGTAAACCTACCCCAATTTGCTAAACCAAAACCTTACGTTAGGTCGCCCCTCTAAGGAGGGGATGGTTGCTTTGTTACGGCCGTTGACCTAAGAGCACATCCCCTCCTTGGAGGGGAGCGATGAGAAAATGACCGAACAAAAAGAACGCAGGAGTGGTTTACGCAATCAAGTATCACAAAGAAAACACTGGACTACAAACCTCCTGTCTCCTGAATTCTGACTCCTGTCTCCTTAGTCCATCTCCTTCAACCAATCCTCCACACCCTTCACAATCTTCTTTGCTACTTCCTTATGAAACTTTGGATCAAGGATTCGTTTCTCATCTTCTTCATTGCTTAAAAACGCCACTTCCACTAGGCAGTTTGGGTATTCGGTAGGTCCGCTCAGCGAAAAATTAAACGAACCGATGTTGCCAAAGTTGTTCAGTCCCAACTCGAGCATCCGGTCTAAAATCGCCACTGATAGCGGCCTAAAACCAATGTGCTTGTAATAGGTACTTGTGCCCTTCACCGTTTTGTTACCGGACGAATTCAGGTGGATCGACAGCATCAGGTGGGGTTCCTGCTCGCGGATCATCATCGTTCGATCCGTCATGGTGACGTCTGTATCGTGAAGACGGGTCATGAACACCTCCACACCTTTTTTCTTCAATGCAGCTTCCAATTCTTTTGCAATCTTCAGCGTGTAATCCTTTTCCAGGATTTTAGTGGTCAGTCCCGCAGCACCTGTTTGTGCACCACCGTGACCAGCATCCACCGCGATCTTCAGGTGTTTTAGCTTCAATTTTTCCGGTTGGCGTTTCACTTTCACCACCAATGAATTTCCCCGGTAACCAATGGCGTGACCCCAGTGCTGACGGTTCTTTAGTTCAATGAACACCCTGAACACATCATCTTCTAGCTGCTCGTACCAAACATTGCGGATCTCCTGCACGGTTTTCAGGTTGGTGATCCAGTTGGTATTGCTCACGGCACCGAAAATATCTACGACAATGCGTGACGGTTCTATTTGCTGAAGGCTGCGATAGGGCAGTTTTTCCGGCAGTCCCACGCTAACGTAATCGTAAAGACTATCGCCCCAAACCCGCCAGCTACCCGTGAGGTACATGGGCTGGATCTTCACCGAATCATCGCGGCGAAAAGCCGTCTTGGGTAGGTAAGCTGCATGTTGTGCGGAGAGTTGCACTTTGTAGTCGCCACGGTTGCTGTCCACCACTTTCACCAGCACATTACTATCGAGGTAAGTCATTTTTGCTCCGCCCAACCGGTCTTCGCCGAGGCCATAATTGAGGTAAGGCAGTCGGCCTTTGGTGCGACCATAAAAAGATTGGGAAGAGGCGGTAACAGAACTGATGATGAAAAATAAAAGCAGCAGTCGTCTCATGCTGCCAAGATAAGCGGAAAACAAATTTTAGCCTGACACGAGTACTGCATTCACCTCTCCGCCAGCAACAACGCCATCGTTGCCCAATTGCTTCCTGCTGCAGAAATAAACTGGTCCCCAGCCTCCGGAAAACCTGTTTCCACAAACGGCACACTCGGAAAGCTCCGCGACTTAATGCGCCATGAGCCATCAGGCTGCTGCGTTCGCAACAAATAGCTAATCCCTTTTTGAAACGCCTTGTCGTTCACGTCCAGTCCCGAATAATGCAAAGCATATAGACTTTGCCCCGTGGCGTAAGCATCGGTCGGCAACCCGTCCAACTGCGACCAGCCGCCATCCTCCCGCTGCATCGCCAGCAGGCTTTTCACCTGCTGCTGAATGAACGCCACGTCGCCTTTGGCCCACCCAAGTCCCAGTAGCTGGAACACCCTTTCTTCATTTGTCTCCGGCTTTTCGGCTATCAACCAGGTCTTTGCTTTTTCAATGCGGCGGGTCACTTCGTCTTTCAACGCTGCCGGCGCATAATGATTCAGCGCATTGATCACCAGCGCCGTTGCCGTGAACGCATAATATTCCATCGGTGGACGCGGGTTCGGGCTCACCCAACTTCCATTGGAGGTCTGCCGCTGCATCAGGTTCTTGGCCAACAGTGTCATGCTTTTGTTAGCGGGGTAATTGTTTTCGGACAAGGCCCAGAGCGAATATGCTCCCGACATCACAATGGCTACCGGGTCGTTGTTCTCGGCACTCGTGGCCTTGCGGGCTTTCACCGTGGCAGCAATGGAGCTGAGCGTTTCGGCCGCAATCGTATCGTTCACTGCATGCCCGGCTTTTTTGGCCATGAACATCGTCATTGCCGTCAGGTCCTGGTGGTGGCAGGAATGGCAGGTGCCGGCGTTCTCCAGGAAAAGACGGTCGCTGCGCTGCAGGAGTGAGATGCTTTTGTCAATGGCCGCTTTTATATCCTGCTGGCTAGCCGGTGTTTCGCTGTCGATGCCCTGGAAGGCAGACACCAATATGACAAGATTTGAAAGAATAAATGCTTTTTTCATGTTCGCGGTTTTATTCGTGTGCACCTGCTTTGCGCAACAACGCCACGGTTTTGGTAGATCCTTTTTTCATCGCCCAAGCAAGCGCTGTATCGCCGTTTTTGGCTTTGATGTTCACGTCGGCGCCTTTGTCGAGCAGGGCCTGGATGATGTCCTGGTTATCGTGTTCGTTATAGGCCGCCCACATCAGCGCACTGATGCCCAGGCTGTCAACTGTGTTAATTGCTTTTGCTTTGCTAAGCACCGCAGTCACCGAAGGAAGATCGTTGTAGGTAACAACGGCCGTCACGGCGGTCAAACCAAAGGCCGCCACTTTATCAGGGTCGGCACCGTTGTTCAGCAGCCAGAACGTGGCTTCGCGGTTCACGTTAAAAATGGCATTGAGCAGTGCTGTAAGGCCGGTGGAATCCATCGCGTCCACGTCGTTGCCGGCTGTTGCCAACAGCGAAAGCGTGGCCGAGTCGCCAAAAAGGGCAGCCCGCATCAGCGCCGTTTCCTTTCGGCCGTTGCGTGCCAGCGGGTCCGCGCCGTTGTCCATTAGCATTTTTACTAGGTCATAAGTATTGGCTCCCACGCAGGCAACTAACAGAGCCGTGTTGCCCGATGCCGCTGCACTATTCACATCGGCGCCGTGTTTTAGCAGCAGCGCTACTTTTTGCTTGTCCGGCACGGCCCACATCAAGGCGGTTTCGCCGTCGCGGTTTTTGGCGTTGGGGTCTGCGCCGCCTTTCAGCAGGGTTTCCATCATTTCCGTCGATGCGTAGAGGGCGGCGTTCATCAGCAGGGGATCGCCTTCTTCATCCATGCTGTTGGCGGTGGCTTTGGTGAGCCGTTTTTTGACCGCTGCCACATCGTTAGCTTTTACCAGTTCGGGCAGGGTGGGTGACGATTGCGAAAACGCGGAGCTGCCCAACAGGAGCAGACAGCCTGCCAGCATAAGTGCTAATGGCCGTAAAGGAGTAAACTGTTTGTGCATAGCCGGTGTTTTAAGCAGAACGGGTGGTTGAATGACCGGTGAGTTTTCATGGCGGGTTGCGGTGGCGGCCACCGCTGTGATGTTCTCGCTAATGAAAGTAAAAAAGAAGTGGCAGAAGAACGAAGCGACTGAGAATACGGAGAAAAGCAATTAGGCAACGGGTGGAGTGCGGAAGAAAGCTGTGTTTTTTATGGGACCAGCAGCAGCGCTACTATGAAGCTGTCGTTGCGTCGCACTCTTGTACGTTCGGAAGGCTATTGAGCAACTTTTTATCAATATCAAACAACTGAATAATTCTTGAGAGAGATTTATTTACTTTCAGGGCTAAAGACAAAGCCATGCTAATTTCTCGTGAGAAAAAGTTTATCAAAACACATTTTGATAACGAGGCCGAAATTGAAAAAATCGTCGTTGATAATTACGAGTATCTATTTGGGCCTAACTCCCTCTATTTGCCGAAAGCATTAATTAAAACTTCTGACGGCATTGGAACAATACCAGATGGTTTTGCAATTGATGTTGCTCAGCGAAAATGGTATTTAGTAGAGGCAGAATTGATTCATCATAGCTTATGGAATCATATTGCTCCACAAGTAACCAAACAGCTACTTGCGGTTAATCAATTAGCAACCAAGAAGACGCTTGAAGAATTAGCCGTACAACTTTATCAATCTTCCAATTCAGCACAAGAAAAATTCAGTGAACTTGGGATTGCCGAAATCAACGTCAGAAAAGTTGTAGGTGAAATTCTCGAAAATGATCCTGTGATTGGTATACCAATCGATGATGTTTCAAATGATTTGAAAGACTGGGCAAGAACATTAAGATTTAATGTAAAACTTTGGATTATTCGAAAATTCGTTGACTTTAATGATACTTCGAATATCGTTTACGAATTTCCAGAAGAATTCAAGCCAGAATTAGATACAGAAGAAGAGAGTGAACCCAAGCAGGTCAATAAAGAAATTGCGAAATACGATGTAGGGTTGACAGGCCTAATAGGAGCGGGATTGATTCAACAAGGAGATAAAATATTTATGCAGTATAAACCAAAGAACGGAACGCAAAAGAGATATGAGGCACAAGTGTTAGACGATGGAAATCTAGAAGTGTTAGGCAAGGTTTACAGTAGTCCGAGCTATGCGGCATTAGCAGGGATACAAGATGCAGGAAGCGATAGAGAAACAGTTAATGGTTGGACTTCATGGAAAAATGCAAATGGAAAGAGTCTTGCAGAATTACGAGAACAATTTTTAAATATGCCAGCATTGTTCCAATAGTTCTCTATTTCTAACTTTTCGTAAATCTTCAAAAGGCTGAATTTATAATGTTCCTAAACTTTAGAATTGCTGGCCTGGGTTTTCAACTCAGGTCCAACAGGATTTCAACCATTTTGCAACTTGCATGAAGCTAATTCTATTTTCCGTTTTTCTCCTTCTTTGTTCAAAAGTGTTTTCTCAATTTCCAATAGGAACGGTTATGCCTTTAAGTGTTAGTGGCATGGCATTCAGTGATACCTTGTTGAATACCGCTGCGATTTTGCAAGCCCAAAGCATCAAAAAAGTGACGGCGATCGAAACGAAGTCCAACACGCCTGCCTATTGGACAAAGGAATACACGGTTAACAACGGATTGGTTGTGGCCAATCGTTCTTGCTACCGGCGGTCAAGGGACAACGATTCTGGGTTCTGTATTGCAAGAGATACCTTGGTGTACAATGATGAAAGAATGCTAACGGACTACTGGATGGGACCAGTAAAGGATTCTGCCATTCTTCAATGCAGTGTTCAATACTTGCAGGATGGGAAGCGAGCTTACACTTGGATTTCAAGAGACCCAAAACAAAACAAGTCTGATATCGATGTTTATCATTTTCAATGGAATGAAAAAGCGCAGTTAATACGGACAAAAACAATCAGCGGACAAAATAGTGTGGATGCATCCTTATACTACAATGAAGATGGTTTTTTGGATAGCATTCGCAACGACGATCCTAAGCATGGCGTTTGCATTTTTAGGCACAAAAGGAAGGGAAAGAAAACAGAGATTTCAGCTGAGGGTCCTACTTCAATTTATCGGTGGTTATACAATGCCGAGGGTCAGTGTCTTTCTTTGTATTGGTCTGTAAAGCCGCGGCCGGGTGCATCGAAAAAGTATACTCCTTTATCCTCAAGTATCAACTATTCCTATAACGACGATGGTACGTTAGCAAAAGTGGTAGAGAAATCATATAACCACATAACAACAGTGGTATATTTCTACACAAGATGATGTTCTTTTCTTGATCAATAGAATTCCCCTCTGCTATCCGTAATGATTCTTAAAATTTAGAATTGCTGGCTTGAGTTTAAAACTCAGGTCTATGTATTGAAAGTTTGATGCCATCAAAGATTTGTCTTTATTGCATAACCGATCCCGCTAAACAGCGGCGCAATAATGATCATTGCTACCAATACATACCCATAAGTTACTTTCTCTGTTTCCTTTTCAAAGATTCCAAAGTTGGCTTTACAGATCTTGGATAGTTTAAATCCAACGGTCCCATCATACGCTCCTACCACCACACTTGCTAACAATACCATTTTGTTGCTTGTTGCACCGGCGCCAAAATACCCAAGCAGCGCATAAATAGCCAGCGACAAAACAGAGAGGTAAGTATAATTGAACTGCAACCGCCTTGAGGCAAACGCACCTATCGTATCAACAAAGGTTACAGCCAGAATCGCAAAGGCAAAAAGGGGAAGTACATTCATCATTTCAGGCATAAGCAGTTAGTGTTAGGAATATAACTAGCGCAATTTATGATTCGACAAGCATGATTCAAATAGGAAAGCTAAATGTGTTGTAGGGCTGAATAGAATTACTAAACGTACAAGAGTGCGACGCAACAGACGCTTCATAGTAGCACTTCACCCTGGCCCATCATTTCCCTTCTCACCTTCACCCGCATAAATTCAAGGGCAGCGGCGTTATCTAAACAACCAATCAACCAACGCCATGCACCGACTCACCCTCCTTCTGCTTCTCGGCTTTGCCGTGAACAGCAGCTGTGCCCAGCAAACAGATACCCTCACCGTTTTTTACAGTCCCGATGAGTACCGTCTTTCCAAAGCGGACAAGGGCGGGCTTGATGCCTTCTTGCGCCAGGGGTGGGATCGCCTCTCCATCCGCAGCTACACCGACGAAACCGATGACGATGACTACAACCTGGAACTCTCCCGGCGGCGTGCCGAAGGCGTGTACCGCTATTGCTTGTCCCGCAACATGGCCGCTGCAGCCATTGCGATGCAGTACTTCGGCGAAAGCGTGCCCCTGGCCGACAACAGCACCGAGGATGGCCGTGCCCTCAACCGGCAAACCACTATCGTGGGCTACCGCTATCCACGCATCACGCCTAAGCCAGTGGCGGACCCCGCGCAGCCTGTCACCACCACATTTAACGATGGCTTCATCATCACGTATCGTCCGGGCAGTCTGCCCGAAAGCTGGCAGTGGTATTTTGAATCAGGCGTGTCGCCATTTACCCTTGTGGCCAACACGCTTCAGATGCGCCAGGCGGGTTTGTACACGAACACCACGCGGGGTGAAATCCTTTCGTCGGTGATGGTGTTTTGCGGGGAGCGGCTGAATCCCTGCAAGCTCGATTCGCCCATCCTCATTAAAGTACCTATTCCATTCCAGACCAAATGCCCGCTGGACCAGATCAAATTTTATAACGCCGTGGCCGAAAGAGGAAGGCAGGTGTGGCAGGAGCAGAACAAGCAGCTCTGTCCTGAGATCATCGACGGCAGGCAGTATATCAGTCTCCTGATGGATGATTTCTGCCAGTGCATCAATTTCGACATCAAGGTGCCGGAATGTTATGACGTGGACAGCACGCAACTGCTGGTGAACACCCGCATCAAAAGCCTTACTACGGAACTGCTGGGACTGAACAGCGTGTACTTGCCACGGAAGACCAGTGACTCCACGCATAGCATCCTGTTTGTGAAGGACGAGATGAACAAAGCACTGGTGAGTTTTTCGGCATACTATGGCAAGCGGTACCTCAAACGGTTTACTAACAAGCCACCCACGATCTTCCCGTACGACAGCGATAAAAGGAGCTACGTGGTGTCGGTTGATTCCGTGCGGTTTTATTTACCCGGCCTGAGAGGCTACGACATGGTGATGAAAGTAAACGGTGACCGTTACCGCACGTTTTTAGAAAAGGACCGTTGCCAGTTTGTATACGTGAAGCGAAAGGATGAAAGCATTGCAGTGGACTTGTGGGTGCGGGGAAAGAAGGGGAAGCTGGTGGAGTATAAGAACCAGCCGCTGGCAGCGATTCCGTTTGATGGGATGAAGGGTGAGTATGTAATTGATAGGGGTTACTTGAAAGAGTTGGAATTAAAGAAGGCGGTGACGAGGCGGTAGTCGTTACGGGTGGTGAGTGTGTGTCGTGCGGCCCTTGGAAATCCCCCTATGGCAGACTGCGTTTAAAGTTGGAGTAATCGCACTCCCCCTTTTGAAAGGGGGATGGCAGGCAGGTGCTACAGCAGCAATATCGTAAGGGGGATTGTTTGCACCTTGCGGAGAGATTGAGTAACTTAAAGACATGTACCACTTGCCCTACAACCAAAACTTAAAAGACTTTTCCCGCCAATTGCGGAACAATTCTACATTGGGTGAAGTATTGCTTTGGAAACAGCTTCGGGCAGGGTGCATGAAGGGATATACCTTCAACCGACAGAAGCCTTTAGGTAGATACATTGTTGACTTTTATTGTAAGCCACTTTATTTGGTCATTGAAGTAGATGGTGGTTATCATTTTGCAACTGCACAAAAGTTGAAGGATAAGGAACGACAATCGGTGTTGGAAGATATGGGATTGCACTTCCTACGCTTTGAAGATGAGCAGGTGCAGAAAAATATGGACGTAGTAGTGCGAAAGATTGAAAGGTATGTTGAAGATTATGAACTCAATCATCCAGAGGTCAGGCCATGGAGAAACAGAGAACGGAAGGGCATACATCTGCAACAGTAACACCTACTACTTTAAAATAGCGATGCATCAATAGGCATTCAAATGCTCAAAATGCATTTCCGTAAAATCACTCAGCTTATCCAACTTTAAATCAGCTACTACATACTTTGGGTTTTGCAGGTTGTGCACTTCGGGCACGGCTACCACCTTCATGCGGGCAGCTTTGGCAGCAATGGTGCCATTGATGGAATCTTCAAACGCAAGGCAATTTAGTGGCTTGCTGCCGAGGCTTTGGGCACAGGAAAGATAAACGGCGGGATGCGGCTTGCCGTAAGGCTCGTGTTCAGCAGATGCTACTGCTTCGAAGTATGGCTTCAGCTGGAAATGCTCCAGCACAATGTTGATGAAATTAAGCGGGGAGGAAGAAGCGAGGCCGATCTTCAAGTTGCGTACCTTAAAAAAATCCAGGATGTAATGCACGCCTTCCATTGGCTTGCCCTGATGCAGTACCTGTTGGGTTACGGCATCCATGATCTCGTCGCTGATCTGTTCTTTGGTTTTTTCTTTCCACTTGAAGTAGTCGTACCAATAATCCACGACTTCAACCGTGCGCAGGCCAGTGGTTTGTGCTGCCAGTTCAGGAGTAATAGTAACGCCTACAGTTGCCAGCACATCCTGCATTGCTACAATCCACAGCGGTTCGGTATCTACCAGCAGGCCATCCATATCAAAGATTACGGTATCGATCATGGTTAAGTAATAAAGGGTGCAAAGCTATGGGGAGAAGAGGAAAGGATAGTGCTGGTATAATTCATGCAACCGGCAGCCCATCCATTTGCATTTGTAACAAGATTCAAAAAGTAACTCGCACCCTTTGCCACCTTGGCAGTAACTAAGATTGGCGTTAAAGTTGAGCTCTCCAGTATACTAAACGAAAATTATGGCAACTGAAAAAGCGATTTTGGCCGGCGGCTGTTTTTGGGGAATGGAAGAATTGATCCGCGATCTTCCCGGCGTAATATCAACTGTAGTGGGTTACACAGGTGGTGATGTAAAAAATGCAACCTATCGCAACCACGGCACACATGCCGAAGCGATTGCGGTGACATTTGATCCTGAGCAACTTTCCTATCGCAAGCTGTTGGAGTTCTTCTTCCAGATTCATAATCCTACCACCAAAAACCGGCAGGGCAATGATATCGGACTGTCTTACCGTTCTGCCATTTTTTATTTAAGCGAAGAACAAAGAATCACAGCACAACAGGTGATCCGTGAGATTGATGCCTCGGGTAAATGGCCAGGACCGGTGGTTACGGAAGTAGCGCCTGCCGGCGATTTCTGGGATGCTGAAGAAGAACATCAAGCCTATCTGCAGAAACATCCGTACGGTTATACTTGTCATTATATTCGTCCGGAATGGCAACTGGAGGAAACGAGTAAAGCCTAAAAGGATATTTTTTGGCCATAGTTGTTTGCTGCTGAAAAAGAACAGGGCACTTCATCATTGCGTTTCAATGTAAATTGTTTGCTGAAAACAAATTCATGAGATTTTTACTTTTCCTCGTTTCCATTTTCGCAGTATGTAGTCTTTCTGCCTTCGGTCAAAAATCTGTAGCGAAAGGTTCAAGAGAATACATGACCATCAGGATTTATCATGCGGCTGATTCTACCCAGCTGACAGCCATCGACCGGTACCTGCAGGCATCATTGCTTCCCGCCCTAGAAAAAAGCGGCTTTAGCAGGACGGGTTTTTTCAAAGCCATTGATAATGACACGGCAAGGGACAAGCGCTTCTACGTCATCATTCCCTTTTCTTCTTTATCGCAACTGGAGAAATTAAATGATGTTGTTGATAAAACACTGGCTGATTCACTTCTTGCACCGGCTTATACAAAAGCAGCCTACAACGCACCGCCTTACACCCGTATGGAAACGATCCTGCTCCAGGCTTTTGCAGGAGCACCCAAGGTAAAACCATCGGGCTTAAAAGGAGAATTAAATGAACGGATTTACGAGCTGAGGAGCTACGAAGCCGCTACCGAGGCACTTTACCAAAACAAAGTAAAGATGTTTAACCAGGGAGAAACAGACCTGTTTCAGCGCCTGGGCTTCAATGCTGTTTTTTATGGTGAGGTGATAGCCGGAAGCCAGATGCCGAACCTGATGTACATGACGTCTTTTGCCAACAAAGCATCCCGCGATGAACACTGGAAGACCTTTGGCGGCGATCCTGAATGGAAGGCCATGTCATCGAAACCTGAATACCAGCACAACGTTTCAAAAATCAACATCACCTTCTTGCGTCCGACAAATTATTCAAGGCTGTAGATAGAAATAGTAGTTGATTGCCTGCGATGAGATGGCATTATTGCATTTCCGGATTTCCTGTATATTGAGCCGATGAAGAAATCCTTACCAGCTGCTGCCTTTTTTATTCTTTTATCGGCTTGTAACGGCGGCCCCTGCGAATATGAAGACAGACCTTTTACGGCCACCATCGTTTCTATCAGTGATGCAAAAGTTCGCTCTCCCTACGGGTTCAACCAGGAGAACCGGGAGATGGGATACGAAGTGAAAGTGGTAACTGATATCCCCAGGAAGGACACACTGATCCTGCATGAAATGGTCGGGCAAACCATCACTGATGAATACCTTAAAGAACATCAACTGAAAGAAGGTACCGTGTTGACAGGCAAGGCCAGTCTCATCACATCAGGTACCTGTTTAGATGCCAGCTACCAGTTTACGGATTCTACACTGAATGTTCGTTACTAATTTTTAGTAGGAAATACTTCGATGCAGTCATTGATGACTTCTCACTTATATGATTGTTAGAGAGGCAATTGCCATTATTGAAATGGTGCAGACGAATGTAAAAGCTGACCTCATCCACAAACTGCTATGTACCTGGATGAATTTATCACCAAATAAACCTTTTTAGATCATAGGAAAGTTTTGGTCGAATTGGGGTTCTTCAACCACAGCCAACACCTAATGAAGGGAGTAACCAACTAAGGAATTCTTAGCCAATCTCACTGAACAGCCCGCCGCAATTATCAACATTACAACGGATTAAAAAACCAAACTTCATCCTTTATTTATCCTCTGTTGTGAGCATTACTCCTTACTAACGACCGTCATCGTCTCAGCTCAATCATTTTAGTTTTCCACAAAATGTTACAAGCTGTGCAGCAACTACTTAGGGGTGGTGGTATGCTTGTTGCCAACACCAAGAACAAACAGCTTTTTTATGAAAAAACATCTACTTGCTTTGGCCCTTGCAACGGCCACAGTTTTCACAACAGCACAGGCACAAATTCAGCGCGGCTATTATTTAATCGGTGGTAACCTCTCAAACCTTAGCCTTGGCTTGAGTGATGGCAGACCCTTCACCTTGAACATTACGCCTAAGGTAGCCTGGTTTACCAATGATAACCTGGCCGTGGGTGGTTTTGTGGACATTGGTCTTTCTACCGCCGAAGGGCAGGGAAGCGTGTTTAACTATGGAGTAGGTCCGTTGGCTCGTTATTATTTCGGATCATCAGCGGTTAGCACTACTACAACAAGTGCCCGCAGAAGCAGTCGCTTCTTTGTGGAAGGTACCGTGGGTATTCAAGGTGTTAACGTGTCCCGAGGTAGCAGCACCAACGGTTTAGGCATCGGGATCGGCCCTGGCCTTGCCTATTTCGTAAATGAGAACATTGCACTGGAAGGTTTGCTGAAGTATACCAAAGCGGTTGGTTTCGGCAATGACGGTGGTTCCAGTTTGTTGCAGTTAGGCGTCGGCTTCCAAATCTATTTGCCACGCGGCACTATCCGCAACCAAGCGAATAAAGTAAGCCAGTGATAGTAGTGGACAGAAACATGCATGGTGCGTAAATACCCCATGCACTGCTAAGGCGTAAAAGAATGACAAAGCACTTCTGAAAAGGAGTGCTTTTGTTTTTTGGCTGCCAGGTTTTGGACAAAAGGTTAGCATAAACGATCGTTACCCGCCATCTTTGCACCGCCGCAATACGGCCGGCCTGTAAAACGTTTACATACCGTCGATCAAAACAACCTTTATGAAGAACCTCTTCCTGCTTATGTGTTTGCTGCCACTGGCAGCTGTGTCGCAAGATTTTCATTTTTCTGCCCGTGCCGGCGCCATGGGCTACCAGGGCGACCTGAAAGCCAAACCTTTTACGCTATCGCAAACAAAACCCATGATTTCGTTGGGTGCCCGCTACGATCTGACAGAACACATCATGGCCCGCAGCTATTTTACCTATGGCTCTCTAACAGCCAGCGACAAAAAAGGAACTGCATCTATGCGCCAGCGCAACCTTGATTTTTCTACCAAGCTTCTCGATTTCGAGCTGGGTGCACAGTATAACATTTTCAACCTGAATTATAAGTGGTGGACGCCGTATGTATTTGTGGGTGTTGGCGTTTTTAATTTCAACCCGTATACAAAAGACGCCGGAGGTGCAAAATATTTTTTACGAACACTGAATACAGAAGGCCAGGGCGTTGTGCCTGGAGTACAGCCTTACAAAAGAACGCAGTTAAGTATTCCATTTGGTTTTGGAGGCGATTATTTGTTAGGAGAAGATCACCGCATTGGGCTTGAATTCAGCTACCGGTATTTATCGACCGATTACCTAGATGATGTGAGCGGCCGCTATGCATCGGAAGCAGACGTAGCCCGGGCAGGCGGTGCCAAAGGAGTTGAACTGGCGTTTCGCGGAGATGAAGTAAGCAACAAACCTTACCCGGTGGCAGGCGACATCCGTGGTAATCCCAAAAGCAAGGATGGTTATTACTATGTGGCGCTTACCTACACGTTCCGCTTCTGGTTCGATAAATACAAACAAACAGCAGGTATTCCGGGTGGCAAACGGGATCGGAAAGTAGGCTGTCCTTCCTCGGTGGGCTACTAGTTTTCACCCAAAACCTGGCTGTCCGTAATTCTACGATTAATATGTTGGGTAACTACTGAATTTTTCGGTAGTCATTGGCTTTCAGTGGAAATTCTGTTTTCTTTGGTAACGTAAAATCCAAAAGCCACCATCCTATGATCACAATATCCTTGTTTGGGTTGACCTCCATTTTGTGTTTTGGTCTGCCTGTTTTGGTCATCTTCCTTTTCCGCCTTTATCGGCACACCAGTTTAATTGCCTTAGCGTTATATTATACTCTTACTATTTTCCATTGCCTGAATGCAGAGACCATTCCGCCGGTACCCAACTTCAACAATCCGTTTGATGTTGCTTATACTTACCTGGAGATCCCACTGATCCTGACGGCACTGCTTTTCTTTTGCCCGGCCAAACAGCGCCAGCGCAATATGCATACGCTGATTGGTTTTTTTGTTGCATATGAATTGGCTATTTCCATCTTTGCAGGCTTTTCACCAAAGGCCAGCGTGTACATTATGGCGCCGGGACTGATGGTAGTGGTGCTGTATTCTGCCTTTCTTTTTTTGCGTCAGGCTAAGTTTAGCATCCTGCATAAAAAGAATAGCGGCCGGGTGCTGATGCTGGGCGCCATACTATTTTCTTACTCCGCTTATCTCTTTGTTTTCTATACCTATTTCATTCAGGAGCAGAAAGAAATTGCAGGCGTGTATAACATCTACTTCATTTCTTCTACCATCGCATCATTGCTTATGTCTGTAGGACTGTTTATGATGCGTTACCGTATTAAAGAACTGCAGGAACTGAAAGTAGTGAGAAAGGAATTGCAGATGGTGTTTGGAAACTAAAAGTTCATAAACAAGCTATGTTATATCTGGTTGCAATGCAACTGCAATCAAACTAAACCAAAACGATGAAAGCGCTATTTGTAACAATGGCTGTTTTATGTTCTTTTGTTAGCCATACACAAGAATCAAATCCGTTTTATGTAGGACACAGTTTGGTAAATCATACCATGCCCTACATGGTGCAGGCATTGGCCACGAATGCAGGGAAAACAACACATTATGGCCGGCAGATTATCAATGGTTCGCCATTAGAGCATAATTATAATAGTCCGAACGGTGCAGAAGGGACACCTTATACAACCGCTTTCCCTAATGGGAATTACAACCGGTTAATTGTTACGGAGGCAGTGCCATTACAAAATCATCTTACATGGAGTAATACTCACACCATTGCCAATAATTTTTATAACTATGCGAAGAACAACAACAATGGCGTTCCGGTAAGGTATTACATCTACGAAACCTGGCATTGCATCAACACTGGGATTCCTAACCCAGATCCTAATCTGCCAAATGGCTGCTGGTACGACAACTCAGCCCATAGCACCCATCAGTGGCACCAAAGACTTCTTTCAGATTTCCCTCTCTGGTCAGGAATTGTTACTCATGTCAGGAACCAAAATCCCGGTGACAACCAAATTTGGATGGTACCGGCAGGACAAGCATTTTATAATCTTACCACGCAGATCAATGCGGGTAATGTACCCGGAATATCGAGCTTTAGAGACTTATTTTCAGATGATATCCATTTAACCAATGCTGGGAATTATTTTGTAGCCTGTGTTATGTATGCCACCATTTATGGTGAGTCCCCGGTAGGGTTAACTTCAAATCTTTCCGATCAATGGGGGAACCCGCTTACGAATATGCCTACAACTGCACAAGCCTTGGTCATGCAACAGGTTGCCTGGAGCACGGTTACAGGTTTAAGTGGCTGGACTGGTGTTTCGCCTAGTACGCTCCCCACGACCTTCTCAAAACCGCTGCAAGCGAAACAAAAACACAATACGAACCATATCACGTGGTCAGTAGCAAGTCAAATCAACAACAAGAAATACATTATCGAGCACAGTCTAACTGCTAGAGACTTCGGAGCCATTGGAGAAATAAAAGGCGATGGTAACAACACCACAGAACGTCACTATGAATACACCCATCAGGCACCTTTACCTGGAATGAACTACTATCGTATCAAACAAATTGACAACGATGGAAAATTCACCTATAGTAATATTGCCAGTGTGCAGTATGAAGGCGATGGTAAAGCTTTTAGAATTTATCCAAACCCATCCTCAAGTCATATAAGAGTTGACGTAAAAGACCGCCATAAAAACAGAAGCCTTCAAATATTTAATTCAATAGGACGATTAATAAAAGAAGTTTCAATAGACACCAGCAACACCGTGAACGTTTCTGATTTGGCCCAAGGTATTTATTACATTCAGTTAAAAAATTCTTCCTCTCAGAGACAAACGTTTATAAAGCATTAGTAGCCTGTTGGAAGTTGTAAAAAACATTCTTAAAGAAAAAAAGCGGTCTCAGAATTTCTGAGACCGCTTTTTTTTTCGATAAATATGCTATCGCCATTTACCTCTTAGCTACTTTTTGTTATTCTTTGTCAGTAGCGCCGTCAACTGTCATTATCACTTTGCAACTACAACGCATACCGGTTGTTATTCACTAGGTGCGCTGCAATACGTCTCCGAGCTTCTTTGCTATTGAACGGTTGCGCCTTTGTAAACCTTCTTAGTCCCATCAGGATCATCCGTTGCTCATCGCCTTCTGCAAAGGCATTGATGGCATCTTTACCGTTCTTCAGCACACGGTCAGCAGCATCGTACAGGAAGCAATTCAAAATGTCTTTGTACACCGGATCGCCACCCTGCTCACTGAGTTTCATTACACGGTGCAACAAGCTTTCGGCCACATAGGTGTCAATGCTCATGTCGGCAATGTTCATCAGTATCTCCTGCTCATTTTGCAACTGCATCATCAGCTTTTGTGCGGCAGCACCGGCGGTAAGAAGCACTGCTTTCTTAAAGCCTTGTACTAATTTTCTTTCCTGTGCAAACGGCGTTTCGTCTTCGTCGCCGAATTCGGGAATGCTCATGAGCTCACCTTGCACTTTCATAGCAGCACCCATCATGTTCAGGCGGCCTTGCATGGCACGTTTCAAGGTCATGTCAACAGTTAATAAACGGTTGATTTCATTTGTGCCTTCGTAAATACGGTTAATGCGACTGTCGCGGTAAGCACGGGAAATATTATACTCCGCACTGTAGCCGTTACCACCATGAATCTGCACGCCTTCATCCACGATGTAGTCTAACACTTCACTTCCGTATACTTTCAGGATGGCACATTCAATGGCGTATTCTTCTGCCGCGCCGAGAAGTGCTTCATTGAATGGTTTACCACTTTCCTGCAGCTCATGTTCTTTCTGGGCAATCCATTGCGCCGCACGGTACAGTGCCGTTTCAGCAGCAAAGGTTTGAATCGACATTTCTGCCAGCTTGTATTGAATCGCACCAAAGTTGACAATCGGCGTTTTGAATTGCTCCCGCGTCTTTGCATATTCCAGCGAACTGTTGATGGCATACTTGGCGCCGCCAACTGTTGCAGCGCATAATTTCAGTCGGCCAATGTTCAAAATATTAAACGCAATCTTGTGTCCCTTGCCAATCTCACCCAATACGTTTTCTACCGGCACTTTACAGTCCTGGAAGTAGAGTTGCACAGTAGATGAACCTTTAATGCCCATCTTGTCTTCTTCCGGACCATTGGTGAAACCTTCAAAGCCACGCTCTACGATAAAGGCCGTGAACTCCTTGCCATCAATTTTTGCAAACACGGTGTACACATCAGCAAAGCCGCCGTTGGTGATCCATACTTTTTGCCCGTTGAGGATATAATGCTTTCCGTCTTCGCTTAGTACCGCTGTTGTCTTTGCACCCAGGGCATCACTACCGCTGCCAGGCTCTGTTAAACCATAGGCACCGGCCCACTCGCCGCTGATTAATTTGGGAAGGTATTTTTGCTTTTGCTCTTCATTACCGAAATAAAGAATGGGCAACGTGCCAATGCCTTTGTGAGCCGAAAGCGCTACCGAAAACGAGTGTCCTGCACCGAGGTATTCGCTCACAATGGTAGAAGTAACAAAGTCTTTTCCAAGACCACCGTATTCTTCCGGGAAGGCAACCGAAAGCAGACCTTGTTCGCCGGCCTTCTGCAGCAGCGAACGCATATAACCCGGTTCCATTTTATCCATCCGCTCCACGTTTGGCATCACTTCCGTTTTCAGGAACTGGTCGCACATGTCGCGAATCATCCGTTGTTCTTCGCTGAAATCTTCAGGGGTAAACGTCGTTTGCGGATCGCTTTCTTTTACCAGCCATTCGCCGCCCTTGAGAGCTGTGTTTATTGTTGCTTCCATATGAAGTTTGGGGTTTAAAAGTTTAAGATTTAAAGTTTATAGCAATCGATTTATTCCGTTTTTATTTTGAACCAGAGGCTAGAGCTACTATTGAACTCCTATTGCGTCGCACTCTTGTACGTCCGGTAATCCTATTCACCATTTACGAACTCAAATTATCATACACCGTCTGCAGCACTGCCTTACACATTTCGATCTGGTCCTGCGGCACGCCGGCCAATGCATCGTTCAGCGTTTCTTCCGCCAGTGCCATCGTTTGCTCTTCTAATGCCTGCGCATTCTTGGTTAGAAAGATCTTATTAATACGACGGTCCTTGTCGTCCGAAACCCGCTTCACCAGCGACAGTTTCTCCAGGTTGTCCACCAGCCGGGTGATGCTTGGCTTGTCGCGAAAGGTGGCATTACACAATTCCTGCTGGCTCATACCATCCGCCTTCCATAAATGGTACAACACACTCCATTGCTCAATGGTCACGGTAATACCGGCTTCATTAAATTTCTTCTGCAACCGGCGGGCAATGGCAGTTGATGCCTTACCGGTGATGAAGCTGTATAATTCGCCTTTTTTGAAATGGGTTGTTACCATATAGTTGTTTATGCAACTACTTAAAAATACAACTCGGTTTGGATTCTCCAAATTATTTGTTGTGAAACTTGTCTGAGATCACCACGTAACTTTTACAATTGCCGGAAACCGTTGTTGATGATGACTTCCTCCAATGTGGAATATCTATAGAATATCGGGTTAGTTTTGACCCGCATGGTGCTCACGATCCTTACGGTTGGCTTTCTTCTTCTCTACGGCTTACTGATCTTTTTTTATTTCTACCAATGGAACAAACTGCCGGATTACCATCCGAAAACTGCAACACCAGCAACTTTTGTTTCCGTCATCGTCTCGGCCCGAAATGAAGAAGTCACCTTACCACATCTTATTAATGATCTTCAAAAGCAGACCTATTCTCCGCACCTGTTTGAAGTCATTGTTGTAAACGATCATTCCACCGACAACACCGCAGCACTTGCAAAAGATTTTGATGGAGTTCACTGGCAAATGATCTTACCAACTGCTGATGCTCGCACATCGTCTAAAAAAATAGCCATCGCATCGGGCATTGAAAAAGCAAAAGGTGAATTAGTGATCATCACCGATGCCGATTGCCGTGTAAGGGAAAACTGGATCAATACGACCATCAACTTTTACCAAGAAAAAGGAGCGGCCTTCATTGCTGCACCGGTAAAGTTTACCCATAATCACTCCCTGTTGCAGGTCTTCCAGGTGCTGGATTTTATTACGTTGCAAGGCATTACAGCGGCCAGCGTGGCTTCCGGCACACACGCCATGTGCAATGGCGCAAATCTGGCGTACACCAAAGCCGCTTTTCATGAAGTGAACGGCTTTGCCGGTATTGACAAAGTAGCCACCGGCGATGACATGCTGCTTATGCACAAGATCTGGAAAGCATATCCCGGGAAAGTGCATTATTTGAAGAGCAAAGAGGTGATCGTGGAAACCGAATCAATGAAGACATGGAAAGATTTCCTGATGCAGCGGAAGCGCTGGGCCAGTAAAACATTGGTGTATGATGACTGGCGCATTATTGCGGTATTAGGCTTTGTGCTGCTGTTTAATCTGCTGTTTTTTGTTCTCCTAGTGGCAGCCTTGTTTAACCCGGTTTATTGGTTTCACTTTTTCGCCTACTTGTTTGGAAAGACCATTATCGAATGGCCATTTGTTTCATCCGTATCGGCGTTCTACGGTGAACAAAGGCTGATGCGTCATTTCTTTTTTATCCAGCCTTTACACATCTTCTATACGGCTTTTGTCGGCATCATCAGTCAGTTGGGGAGTTATGAATGGAAGGGAAGAAGAACACGGTAGCGAATGCGAACTCCCAAAACAATTATCTTGCTTGCATGAACACATCACCATCCTTTTGGCAAGCCTCCTGGCGGCGACTGAAAAAAAATGTCGGTGCCATGATAGGATTGGTGATGATTTGCATAGCGATCCTGATTGCCATCTTTGGTTATTTTCTTTCTCCTGATCCTTCACCGTTCGCCAACCGTATTATCCTGGAAATTGGCGGTGAGAAGCCTGGGTATACTAGACAGTTTTTACAAGTAAAGAAAGAAAGGCCAGCCGACGCAGGCTTTTTTGAACGGCTGACTTCCGGTAAGCCCGATGCAGTGGAATTTGTTCCGATCACCTCTTACCAGCAAACCGCTGACAGCATCATTGCGCAGAAATACATTGATGAAGGTGTAAGCGAACGCATTGCCTATGCAAAATCAGTTCTTTCAGATGAACCTGTTATCACCAAAACGTTCTATGTTGGCACCGATAAATACGGTCGTGATATTTTAAGCCGCTTGATCATAGGCACAAGAGTGAGCCTAAGCGTTGGGTTAATCACGGTTTTGATCTCCCTTTCCGTTGGTATTTTTCTCGGGGCAATTGCCGGTTATTTCCGCGGAAGGGTTGATAATATCGTGATGTGGCTGATCAACGTTATCTGGAGTATTCCGACATTGTTATTGGTCTTTGCCATTACACTACTACTTGGTAAAGGCTTTTGGCAGGTGTTTATCGCCGTTGGTTTAACCATGTGGGTGAATGTGGCCCGCCTTGTTCGCGGGCAGGTGATGGTGACAAAAGAATTGCAGTACGTTGAAGCAGCGAAGGTTCTCGGATTCTCCAACTTTCGCATTATCGGAAAACATATTCTACCCAATATCTTCGGACCAATCCTGGTGATAGCCGCCTCCAATTTTGCATCAGCTATAGTTATTGAAGCAGGTTTAAGCTTTTTGGGTGTGGGTGTACAGCCGCCACAACCAAGCTGGGGATCGATGATGCGGGAGAACTATAATTTCATCATCACACAAAACCCAATGCTGGCCTTTGCACCAGGTTTTGCAATCATGCTGCTGGTGTTGTCATTTAACCTGCTGGGAAATGGATTACGGGATGCGCTGAATGTGAGAGGAAGAATTTAAGAAGAACTCAGAATTCAGGAGTCAGAACACAGAATAATCAATTCAGTGATTTGTTCTTTCTTCAGGTAATTCACGCTGCGGTTGCCTAGTTTTTTTATCAGCAATTATCAGAGCTGCAATGGAGAGATAAAAGACGCTTCCTACTTTGTCGGTTTCAATTAAATCACTCAGAAAATTTAATGTGCATTGCATTACTAAGATAACAGCGATGGCGGCTACCGTTCCCTTCCAGAAGAGATCAGTTGTTCGGTGATAAATCTGTTGCGCATACCAAAACGCAGTAGCAATTAGTACCAGGAAAAACAGCAAACCAAAAATGCCTTGCTCGATCAGTAATAGTAAAAAATAGTTATGTACAGTTGATTGTTCCCTGTTTCTGCTGACCCAGGTTTTAAACAATGGCACCGTGTAGCTTTTGTAATGCTGGTAAAAAGTGGTGGGACCAAATCCCATTTGCCAACCGTCCTCCACCATCCGCACGCCGGCAATCCAGCGATAAAAACGTTCCGCCGTAGACATGTCCTTCAACTGGTAAGTCGCTGCGAGGTGCTCCTGGAAATTTTCGTGGAAAATGGTGGTTTGGTAATCGTGTGCAAAATCCACATAACGGTTATTTTGTTTTAACCATAAAACAGAAAAAAGGACAACAATCCAGCCAAGGATGAATAAAGTAAAAAGCTGCCGTTTTTTCAATAACCAATATCCGACGGTGCCCGTTAGTAAGGCAAGCCACGCTCCTCTTGCAAAAGAAAAATAAAGGGCTGGCAGTGTAATAAAAAGGCTAAGGATCAGTAGCCGCCGCCATTTTTTTGTTTTTGTTGTTTGTAAGAAAGCTACCTGCAATGGCACCATAAAAACCAGCAAGGCAGAATAGTTCACATGGTTGCGAAAAAAAGGTGCAAGGGCATCGTTGATCTGTGCAAAGGAAAATTCCAGTTGTGCATGGCGAACCAAAGCGACACAGGTAACGCTAAGCATAGAAACAAAAAGCACCACTGCTGATCTTAGAAAGCTTGCCCTGTCTTTCCAAAGCAGGAGAGGTGCGCCAACAAAAGCCAGCAGATACCAGCTTTTGGCGAGGAAATATTTCAGTGATAAGAAAGGATAGGTGGAAGTAATAACAGTAACTAGCAACCACAGGAAATGGGCGGCCAGTAGGATAAGGATTGGGTGAGCCGAGATAGTGGGGTTTTTTCTTTGGGCTATTAAAAGCAAGACCGCAGCGAATGCCATCAGAATCATGAGCGGCTCATCGGGGAGATCAGTGCCTAGGCCTGAGGGAAAAAGAAATTCTGTGGACCACGGGATAGAAAACAGAAGCAGATAGAAAAGCCATAAGGGATACTGCAACAGGATGGCGCAGGCAATCATACCAACAGGTACAAGCAGCCAAAGAGGCTGTGAAAGGTAGGCTGCTATCGCTGCGAACGTGAGAAGCAGCACCGTACATGAAAAAGTGATTGTCCTGTCAGCATACGCTATCATATGTTTCGTTTGCGGGTCTCCAGGAGAAAGGCAAGCAGAATGCTGAAAAATAATCCCGCAGCCAAGGCAAAAAGCGTTGTTTGCAACAAGTTTGGTTTTACCGTCGTCATGGTAGCCCGGGCATTTTCCACCACGATCAGTGGCTGTGGTGCTGCTGCAATGCCCAGTTCATATTGGGAGATGATCTGTTCAAGCTGCACAATTTGTTCAGGCAACCCATTCAGCAGTTGTGATTGTGCACGATTGGTTGATTCGTCAATAACGCTATCACGTAGCACAGTTTCATCTTTATTATTACGTGGGGCTTGTCTGGCTGATTCCAACTGTGCATGTTTTTCGGCCAATAACAATTTCAGTTTAGCCACCGTCAGCAGGTTATTTTGCACTTGCGTTTGCATGTACAGGCCATTTATTTCTTCCAGTAACCTGTTGGCCAATTGGGCTGCCAAAGCAGGATCTTGGTCCCACACTTTTATTTTCAAATCGCCATATTCGCTGCGGCGTATTTCCGTTGCTTTTTTCAGCTTATTGACGGCTGTTTGCAATGAATCTGGGCTGCCGTCATTAACCCCATAGTGATTAATTAAGTTGAACGCACTCACCACATTGATATACGTTGTATCAAGTTTTGCGATGCCTTCAATGCGGTCAAATTCGTCAACAGATCCAAGCTCAGGATACAGCGATTCAATATTATTATTAAAGAGGCGTGCTTTATCGGTGAGTGAGCTATTGGCTGGAAGAGCAGTAGCTGTAGCGCCATATTGTTTTGGCCGGATCAAGGAAATAGCAAGCGTTAACAAGCCGGCTGCTATGGTAAGTCCCAAAATCAGTTTCCATCTATTGAAAAGGATCGTAAAAAGGTCTGGCATGAATTACTGTATAATTGAACGAACGTAGGTTTTAATCGTCCTTGCTCGCAATGCCAACACCGTGCAGAACAAAACAAGGAGAACTGCTAAAATAATCCAAACTGAATGGACAAAGGCTTGAAGCAGGAAAAGCAGAAGCAGCATTACAGTTGTCGTTATCAGGTAAACGAAACCTGTTTGCTTTGATAGCATTGAGCCGTAATGTTTGGCTGCTGCAACATAACAAGCCAGTGCGCAGAAATATTGGCTTACAATAGAAGCAATGGCGCTTCCCTTTGCTGCGTAACCCGGGATCAGCAAAAAATTAAGGACGAGATTGGTCAGCACCGATACAATAAGGATGGAAATAAAAGCTTTGAATTTAGTGGCAGCGGTTAATAATGAACCATACACATGCACCAAAAAATAAGCTGGTAACACGGCAAGAGTAAGTTGAATCACCTGTGTAGTAAATGTGTTGTTGGTGTGGTACAGTGTTGATTGTATCCAGCTTGCAAAGATGATTCCAAAGCAGCTAACAAAAATGCCAAGGAAAACTAAGCCGTTGGTACAAAGCTGAGCCACCTTCCGCATGGCTTCTCTATCGTTAAGATTTCTGGCAAAAAAAGGCACAAGAAAAGAAGCCGCGAGATAACCCACCATATTTGCGGCATCCAGTAAACGATAAGCCATCGCATAAATGCCAGCTTCTTCAGCACCATTTAAACGTTCGAGCAGGAAGCCATCAGCTCTATAATGAGCAGCCATTAAAAGTATAATGACAGCAAAAGGTGCTGTTTGTCGTAAGATAGTTTTTGTTTTCTCGCCTGCCTCAAACAGGAAGAGGCCTTTTGCTATCATGAACAGGAAGAGGGCTGTACAAACAATCAATAAAGTCCCGATTTGTATTTGCAGAAAAGTTTCAATCGTAATAGGCCCCAGCGATCCATATAAGAAAATAGCAGCCAGTAATGTTGCCAACAATTTATCGGCTACGGAAACAAAGGCATCCAATTTAAAAAGCTGCCTACCCGCTAAGACGCCCCGTAAAAACAGCAAAAAGCTTCCGGCCACTTGTAATAAAATCAATAACACTAAAACATTCCATTCTGAAACCTGTGTTAGCCAACCAACTGCACAAACGGTGATCGCATAAATGCCGAGCAACACAGTCTTTAGTACAAGAAGTCGCCTGTTTATGATTTTGTTTCCGACTGCAACCTGCCGGGTCGTGTAATTACTTAAGCCTGCATCGGCAATAAATAACAGTACATAGCTCAGGCTCAGCAAGGCAAAATAGCTGCCATAGGATTCATGACCAACGGTATTTTGCACCTGCCGGTCAATCAGGAAAATCCATACGGGCTTTATCAGCAGGTTCAATATCAGCAGCCATGATAATCCTTTCAAAAAGAGAAGCTGCTTCATATCAGCAAGCACTCACTTTTACAGTACGGTGAAGGCTTTCTTCAAGAGAGATGAAGGTTTCCGTTCGTTCAATGCCTTTGATCTTTTGAAGTTCGTCGTGCAGGATGGTTCGTAACTGGCCAATGTCCTTGCAGACGATTTCAGCAAAAATGCTGTAGTTACCGGTTGTGTAGTTCATGCGAACGATCTCGGGAATTTTTTTTAGATCCTTGGCGACTGCATCATACAGGGAACTTTTTTCGAGATAAATCCCTATAAAGGCGATCACATCGTATCCCAGTTTTTTGAGGTCCACATCATACCGCATGCCGCTGATGATGCCTGCTTCCTGTAGTTTCTTTATGCGGACATGGATAGTGCCCGCTGAAACATAGAGTTTCTTTCCAATTTCTGCGTACGAGATGTTTGCGTCATGCATTAACTGGTCGATGATGCTCAGGTCTAATTTGTCAATATTCAAAACCGCAGCCATATCTGTCTAGGATTATAAATAAATTTCAATGAATGTGCAATATATTGAACAGAATCTAAATTTTATCCGTACTGATTGAAAATCGTATAGCGCACCCTATTTTTGACTTGTCAAGTTCATTGAAACGGATGTCAGAAGTAAGAAGTCAGAAATCAGACTTCCTTTCTCAGACTTCGGTTATTATACTGTGGGGTGATGAAATTTTTGGCAGACATACCCTCTTGTCTCGGGGGTGAGGATCACAGGATAAACTGAGCGTAGAGCCGACGTTACCATTGGTAAGGCCGACCAGGGTTGACCACTATTCTTTGCGCTCCTGCTAACTGCCTCGTGGAGGTTCGAACCCTCCCCCTACAGCACTTCTCTCATGTGTGTGATGCCTCATGACCGAAAGGTTATGGGGCATTTTTGTTTGTTTCGTAGTCTCCAAGAACGATTTCCAATTCTGTATTAATTACCTCCTACGGCTTATTTGATTAAAGTCCACCCATGTTTAGAAAGTTGATAGCAAATTGATGCCGTGTGAGCTCTTTTAATCCTGAGAGTTGTTTCTTACTGGTCTTAAATGTGCCTAGTTCTAGGCTGTTAGCGGTTAATTCTCAAGGCGGTTGATTTGTGAAGATTTTGATCCTGCACTTTTAAAAGCAACAGTGAAACAGAAAAGGTGCAAACTCATTTCGAAATACAATTGGTAAAGAAATTTTTTCGTGAAATTCTTCTGAACAAGATCAGCTTTAGATAAATGAGATTAATTTCATGTATCCCGAAAGCTGCGGCTGGCTATCTAAAATCGCCTAGGCTAAGATTTTTTTGAATGATCACTGCTTAACCTACGTTTATGCCCAGATTGATAGATTTGTTAACCTTTACAGACCCAAGAGGGAACCTCACAGTAATAGAAAAAGTTCTTCCTTTTACTATTAAAAGAGCCTTCTTCATTTATGGTGTTGACTCGTCCAAAAGAGGCGGACATCGACATAGCACCACTATCCAGGCAGCCGTCTGTATTAAAGGCTCGTGTCGTATCTATTGCGATGATGGCGAGAATGAGTCCGTTCATCATTTAGATAGTCCGTCAAAATGCCTGATCATCGAAGCCGATGATTGGCATATTATGGATCAATTTAGCCCTGATGCGATTCTTATGGTATTTGCATCAACTTATTATGTAGAAGAGGATTATATTTTTGAACCATATCGGCAGAAAACATGTTCAAGCAATCTTGCAGTAGGTGCATGACTTGTTTGTTTCACCGTACCACTTTAGAAATTGCATATGGTTGAATATGAAAATCTAAGAAAACTAAATAGTTTTTTCGAAAACCAATTTCAGGAGGTATTTCATAAAGTTTTAAATAAAGGCACCTACATTTTAGGTGAAGAAGTTGCCTTATTTGAGCAGGAATTTGCAAAGTTTAATGGTAGTAAATATTGCGTTGGAGTTGCTTCAGGTTTAGATGCGCTTTACTTATCACTTATAGCACTTGAACTTCCGGTGAAAAGTGAGGTTCTTGTTCCTTCAAACACATATATAGCAACAATCTTAAGCATTGTCAATGCAGGACTAACTCCAGTTTTAGTAGAGCCCCGGATTGATACCTATAATGTAAACACTTCCGAACTGGAAAAAGCCATTACCCCACAGACAAAAGCCATAATTGTTGTGCACTTGTATGGCAAAGCTTGCGAAATAGAGGCAATTTCATCAATCGCTCAGAAGCATAATCTTGCGCTTATAGAAGACTGTGCACAAGCTCATGGAACACAGTATAAAAATAAAAAAGTGGGTACATGGGGCAAGTTCGGAGCATTTAGTTTTTACCCAACCAAAAATTTAGGCGCTTTGGGAGATGCCGGGGCAATCACGACGGACGACCACGAGATGTACCTGAAAATTAAAGCCTTGCGTAATTATGGATCGCACCAAAAATATTATAACCGATATTATGGAATGAATTCACGGTTGGATGAACTGCAGGCGGCTTTTTTGAGGATAAAACTTAACTACCTAGATTCAATTGTGCATCATAAAGCAACACTCGCGGCTTTGTATCGAAACCATATAAAAAATCCTGAGGTAGTGTTACCTGCTACTCAAGAAATTGGAGAAGATGTGTACCACATTTACAATATAAGGTGCCATCGACGGGATGAGCTCAAGGACTTTTTACTGAAAAAAGGAATCAAAACCGAAATACATTATCCTATACCGCCCCATTTGCAAGAGGCATACCGGCACCTGTTTATTAGAAAGAGCTTTCCCATATCGGAGGAAATTCATAGAACAACTCTTAGCCTTCCGATATCCTTTTCAAATACAAAAGAGGAAATCATGTTTGTAGCTGAAATGATCAACCAATTTCAGTAAGCTGTCGACGTTTGCGGTAAATGCGGTTCATCAATCAAAAACCATTGCTATATACGAAGCAAATGAAATCAAGCCTAGAAGCACTCCTGCGCCTAGTCTGTAAATGGTAAACCTGTTCTTCTTATAGAAATAGGCAAACAGAGGTAACAGAAATGGCAACGCCTGGGCAGGATACCTGGAACTGAAACCCCAAGTAATCTTTATACAAGCTACAGCAATGAGGATAGCGGCAAAGGCAAAAAACACTAACTCCGTCGGATAGTTATGTTTAGCTAGCTGCCGGATAAGATTAATGATAAAGTACAAGCCTGCAAGAAATATTGCTGCCCCAAAAATTGTTTCTCCCCAACCAATTACAACACTTGGAAATATACTCTCCATCAAATGCCTCATAGGTAAAGACAAGAAATAACGATACTTGAAGTTCAGGGCAACTAGCAATAAAGTAAGCAAGGTTATATAGAACAGTTCCTTCTTGTCAGGTCGAATAAAAAAGCCAGGTGTTACAATGAAAAAAACAACAGCATAATAAGCTACGCACAGGAAGAAGAAAGCGGGCTGTAAAGAGACACCTTCTTCCGCAATGGCATTATAAATTGCTCCATCACCGGGAGCAACTAATCCGCCCCAAATAAAGAATATGTAAGAAGGCAACGCAAGCGAGAAGATCATTGTAATTAAAAGTAAAGCGCTGTTCCTCATGTATTTGCCTTTTTTAAAAAATAAAACCGGGAGTGCGCCTAATACTAAAAGAAAAGGCTGCCTACCAAGAATGGCAAAGCTTATGGCTAAACCGGCTATTGCTAGCTTAAATGCATCAATTATGAAGGACCTATCAGCGGAGCGTACTTCTACGATTAAAAAGATACCCAGAGAGAAAAAAAAGATGGCTGGCATTTCCGTCAGCGCCAGGCCAGATATAACATAGGTCATTGGTATAGCCAACGCTAACCAAGCAAAGGATGGTGAAAAGCCAAGCTTTTTCAGGGTTTGGCCGGAGAACCAAATAGTGCCAATCAGCAGTACAACATTTACAAGCCTGATATAAGGGGTTTGAAGCTTGGTTAAAGGTTCTAATAAATAATGCAAGCTGGAATAAAGCGGACCCGCAGAACCTATATGCTTTAGAAGATAAGCGTTGCTGAATCCATATTGCTGAAGCAAGGCGACGTTTTGCAGATAGGGGGTCTCATCGTAAAACGGGGATTTATTGTAAATCAGCATCAATGCCACCAAACCAATCAGGCCAATAAAAAGCAGTAATTGTTCCTGCTTTCCTGGCCCTTCCTTGTTCAACATGATAAAACTTTTGCGGTTAAAGTTGGTATTTAAGAGAATTTATTGGTCTATGAATTCCGCACAAAATAAATGGCTATTGATCTATCTAACGACTCGGCTTAAAGTAGTTGGTTCCTACGGATTCTGCGGCCCAATAGGTTTATTTAATGGTTTTGCATATATATTTTAATTTTATCCTCTTTCCAGTACTTCCCCATTATTCTCCGAAATTCCATTTGCAAGACTAACCATTTAAAGAACAGCCAATGAAACTTTCTGTAATAATACCTGTTTACAATAGTGAAGGCACATTAAAGCCGTTAGTCAACACCATATTCAAAGCACTGAACGGCTATGCTGTTGAAATAGTTTTAGTGAATGATGGCAGTAAGGACAAGAGCGAAATTATTTGTGCGGAATTGGCTAAGGAAAACCGGGCTGTAAAATTTATTTCTTTAAGAAAAAACCGGGGGGAGCACAACGCAGTAATTTGTGGACTGAATTATTGCACAGGAGATTATGTCGCAATAATTGATGATGATTTTCAGAATCCACCGTCAGAAATTATCGCTTTATTAGAAAAAGCATTGAAGCACGACTATGATGTTGTTTACGCCAAGTACGATCAAAAGCGGCATTCACTCCTGAGGAATTTAGGCAGTGCCATAAACGACTGGTCTGCCAGTTATTTATTGGGCAAGCCAAAAGGGCTATATCTCTGCAGCTTTAAGCTGTTGAAAAAAGAAGTTGTAAACGAGATCATATCTTACCAAGGGCCATTTCCATATATCGATGCCCTCGTTTTACGATGTACTGATAACATTGGAACCCAAACAGTGCTTCATGCCAATCGCAAGGAAGGCAAATCAAACTACACACTAAAGAAGCTTATATCGTTGTACTTAAACATCTTTATCAACTTCTCTTACAAGCCTTTGAGACTAGTAACTTTTTCAGGCATATTGATTTCGCTGATTTCAGTTTTGGTCGCACTATTTGTTCTTTACGAAAAGATAGTTTTGAAAAATGTAGCCACCGGTTGGACTTTTTTATCATTGTTATTGCTCTTCTCAATTGGGCTAACATTTTTTGTCATTGGGTTGTTGGGTGAATACATCGGTAAAATATTAATGTCACTTAACAACACACCACAATACACAATTAAAAAGAAAATGAACACAGAAACCTATACCAGAACGATTACAAAGGAGGAATATGATCGGGAAGCAATATGAGTATGATGCGATGGCCACATGCGAGAAAGAATTATGGTGGTATAAGTGCCTGCATGACCTTACGCTGAAAAAAGTCAAGCAGGTTGCGGACAAGAATGCATTTATCCTGGATGCTGGTTGCGGTACCGGCGGCTTGTTGACTCAGTTACATCGCCATGGCTTCACAAACACAGCCGGCTTCGATCTTTCAACAGACGCCATTTCATATACGATAGCAAAAGGATTTCCCAATGTGCAGCTGCTAAATATTCTAGACAGCGACAAAGCCTATCCTCCGGGCTCTTTCGACACCGTCATATGCAACGATATTTTGTGCCTGTTAGATGAAGGGGAGGATAAAATAGCCATTGATAAACTTATTTCGCTGCTAAAGCCTGGAGGATCGCTAATTATGAATCTGCCGGCTGGAAAATTCTTCAAGGGGACGCACGATTATGTTTTAGGAGTCCAAAGAAGGTACTCAAAAGAAAAAATGCGACAACTGGCAAAGGATTGCGGTGTAGAAATCACCGAGATGCATCACTGGCCATTTATGCTCTCGCCATTAATTTTTTCTTTGCGACTGTTTCAACGAGGTCAACTTCTTATCAATAAACAAAAGCAGTACAAATCTGACGTTAGTTTACCGCATCCTTTTCTCAACAATGTATTTTATAAACTAACAAGTTTTGAAAATCTGACTACCGGTTTCAAACCCTGGGGGAGCTCAATTTTCGTTACTATGCAAAAGCGAAAAAGCGAGTAAAGCGGACTAAAAGACATTTTTTATTCGTACGATGCCCTTTAACCATTCTGTTATGGGACATTTTTATTTTCTAAACTCACACCTACGGGGTATTTGAATTCGTTTTATTTTCTATTATCATTGTCTCCTATCCGCCCGGCATGAAAACAGCAAGGATTTGCGTTACAGTATTCATTGTTTTTCTCTTTGCGCACCCTAATCAGGCGCAGGCAAAGCCTGAATTTTTCCAGTCAGGAGATCTCCAAAAGAATACAATACGGGCACAGATAGACAGAATGATCACGGCAGTGAATTTAACTGGCAGTAAGCGTGGAATCACATTTGCATTACCTGAATTGATGTCATCAGTGAAAACGGTGATGGCAACCTCTAAAATCCTTTCTATTAAAAAATCATTAATGAAGCGGTATCCTGCATCATTAATTTAATAAATCTTGTCTTCGTATTTGTTATGTATATCAAGTTGATGTTAGGCAGTAAGTTGGTTGAAGAACGCATGATTGGCGCAGGAGCGTTCTACCATGAAGAACGCCTGCAAATCATCATTCAGGATATGCTGGCCACTCACGAAAACGAGATCGATCAAAGCGACGATCAACCACAATTTTTGCTTGAAAAAAAATCATCCAGGATCAGACGTCCACTTAAGACCAAGGTGCGAGCTGCATTTTCCTTTCTTCTCGATTTGTTCTAGCCCTGATTATACACCCAGCTACAAACAAGTAGCAGGTCATCATCTTTCATTATTACTCTTACAAAATAGAGGGGCTGCATAAAAATGCTGCCCCGTTTTTAATCCAATTTCCTATGAAAACTGGCGCAAAGATGCGTCCGTTCAAATCGAATTACAATAGGGAAGCTACAATCAGCATCGTATATCATATTTGAAAACGATTCATTGTTTAACCATTCTTTCCCGCTAAGATTCAATTTGCTCTTTCACTTTATGATACCAGAATGATAGCTTCAAAGGTGGAAGGATATTGATGTCAGGCAGGCGCTGAACCCGTGCTTAGCCAATGCGAGTTACTCAACCGCATTGGCTAAGCAGGCATCTTGCCAAACAATATCCCGTTTGCCCTGCCGTTATGATTTTTTGGCATCAAATTTTAAACGATACGGTTATAAGCGCTGTGCCATGCGAAACCGTGTAAATGTTTATGTGAGGGCAATCGTGCAAATGCTGGTTCTTCTAGCAGGCGGTTCTTGCTTCGCTCAAAACACATCTGGCAAAGCAGCGGATACTACCCTGATCATTTCCTCAACAGCCGATCCGCCCGGAGCCACACCTGTTAACCGCTCTGGTAAGCCTTTTTACGATGTTATTAATCCCAACAAACCGGGCCTGCGGCCGACAGCACTTTTTAGCAGCGATGACAGGCTTTTTGCGGGGTTAAACTATAGCCGTTTCAGCAATGACTGGTTACCGGATTCTGCCGGAACAAAACACCGCGGGTTTGTTCACTATTCATTCAACCAAAAGGCGTTCAGCTTTGGCTACCAGGGAATCTTTAACCAGGCTATCGGTAAATGGAACCTGTTTGTAGATGCTACCTACGACTGGGTAAAATGGATGAATTTTTATGGAGTTGGGAATGAAACGCTACAATTAACCGGCGACAATAATTTCTATCGCATCAGGAACAAAGAAGGCTTTCTAAGTCTGAGCTTTCAAAGACGGTTAGGAAGGCAAAGCCGGCTTTCGATTACACCATTTCTTCAGCGTTTACAATTACTGGAAGATGATGGAAGATTTCTTTCGAAATCAATTTTTGGTGGGCCGGAAACTGAAAGCTATGATTCAAAAAACTTTGGTGGTATTCGTACAGACTTATTGTTGCAACGCCTGAACGATCTTCTGTTGCCGACAAAAGGAACTGTTCTTTCTCTCGGTATCACCCACACTCGTAATTTGAACGAACCTAATTTGGTCACAAACTATTCTGCTTATTCACGGTTTTACGTACCGGTTGGAAAGCATTGGGTGGTTTCAGTAGAAAATGGTGGTGCTACACAATTTGGTAATCCTGAATTTTACCAGCTGAATTCCATCGGTGGCAATACGCTAAGGGGCTATAGAAGGGAACGCTTCAGAGGCGAAACGGTCTTCTACAATAATAACGAGCTTCAGTATCTTTTTAATGCGCCTTTTAAATCGTTTCGCGGAAAGATGGGTGTCATGGGATTTGTAGATCAGGGACGGGTTTGGAAGAAAGGAGAAATCTCCAATAAATGGCATTACGGTTATGGTGGTGGTATCATTCTCGTTCCTCGTCAAAAAGTTTATGTTGGCTTGCAGTATGGTATCTCTCACGAACGAAGAGGCTTCCACTTAGAATTCAGAAGGGCATTGTAACAAAGACGCTCTGCAAAGCCAGCATTCACTGCTGACAATCTTTCTAATCATCCTCAAAGCTTATCTCACAATCCGGTCAAGGTAAATCGGCAGGCCGTCTTTTGTAAAACCCGTCACCACAATGCGGTAGCTTTTTGCTTCATCGTTATTATAGAAGCTAAACGAGAATTTACCTTTTTCTTCTGTTGGGAACGGTGAGGTGTTTCTGTAAAGAATCACACGTTGATCGGCAAGGCTCGCCGTTGTCCCAACCGAATAATCCGGAAGAAAAAATGGTGGCAGCGGATCGTAACCAACAATCATACTTGTAAGAAGTGATGAAACAGCACTTTTTGATTGCATTCCTCCGCGGCGTGTGTAAACGGCGATTCCTCCATTGCCGGAGCTGCTTACACCAAAATTTGAACGGAAGACTTTAATCATTGCAATATCGTTCACCGAGATTCCCATAAGGGCCGCTGCGTCAACTGGCATCTCATCAAGAAAAACCTGCACTGCTTCGTTTCGCAAGAAGGGTACCGTTACACCATTCAAGTTTTGAGTGCGAAAGCTGGCCACCCTACCCTGCAGCCAGTCAAGAATATTCGTATAACCAGCCGCCGATGTTTGGTTCTGATTAATAAAGTCAATAACGATTGCATCAGAGGAATTGAAAAGACCAGAACTCAGTTTGCGATCAAGTTCCTCTGTTGCCGTTCTTGCTTTTGTGCGAACAATCACTTCCTCCATCATGCGAGACTTCTCAGCTAACAACAATTCCTGCGTTTTCTGCGCAATTGCTTTTTTTACTGACAAGGGCAATGAGTCCTTTTCGTTCCGCTGACCGACAATCCAAGGAGATGGGGGTAGCTCACGCTTCAGTGGCTGAAACTGGTTCTCCAACATAAAATCAATCTTTACGTCGGCTTCCATGAACTTTCGCTTATTGGGCTGGTAAAACACTTTTACCGTATCAACAAACAAAAGGTTCGACAAGGTGAATGTAGCCGAGCTATCAGTCTTCACTTGTACAAATTGTACGGAAGAATCTTTTGCTTGCAAGATCAGGTTTACTTCACGGAGAGGCTTCAACTTTCTTCCACCGTATACTGTTCCGGAATAGGTGAGATAAGCATCCCCTTTAAACTCAATCGGCGGAAAACGGTTTTGTAAAATATTACTCCAGTAAAACCGCTCCCAGTTCTCGGAGATCAGTAACGCATCTAACGCTGCCTGTTTTTCAGCCGTTACATTTTTCAGGTACCAGCTAGCCTGGCGAATGGGTGAAAGGAAATCCGAACTAAGATAGACAGCACCCAGAAAGTCATCTTCCGGGGCACTATTTGCATCCATCACCTGCACGGAGTGGGAGATCCAGTTCAACGTATCAATCCCAAGCTTCCATACATTGCGGCCCTTGCCTGCAAAGGAAAGCGTATCTGTCTGCAGTGTCGGCTCTTTTGTTTTCAGGGAACGCTGATGCAAAAAGCAAAGACGCTCAGCTACCGGGTTCTCCTTCTCGTCAAATAAGGTTAGGCGAAGTACACCTGCCGGCATCGAATCGATACTTAAAGAGCGGGTGAGGTTACCGCTGGATCGCCGGATTTCTGCTTTAAACAGCGGTTCTGAATGCATGGTGCCGATCAGCTTATAGCCATTTCCATTATTTGGGATGCCTTTAAAGTGAATGACATAATCGAGGCTTTTATCCGAAACAGCAACTTTCATAGCAACACCCGATTCCTGGGCTCGTGGCAGATCCAGCTCTCCGCTGTTGCCTGCAGCATCTTTTAATTGAATAGAGTAAGCTTTGTTTGCCTCCGGCAGAAATTGCACTTGGCCAATCTCACTGTTGTAAACTGTGATGTCGGTAATAAAACGGCCTGTTTCTTTCTCCACCAATGTTCCGCTCCATGATGATGGAAGGGCCCCTTCTGATGAAAGCCGGATGGCTATTTTTGCTACTTCTCCTGCAATCAACTGTCCTCCTTCAGCCACTGCCTTTGCTGTCCAGCGTAATGGTTTTGCACGAAGGCTGTTCATCGAATAGGGATTGTAAATAGGTAACGGCTTTAGATACTGAAAACGTTCCGAAAAATTCCGCATCCATTGCGTGTAGGCACGAACGTAGTAAACATCTTCCGCCATCGACGCTGGCAGCGTAAAACTACCATCGCCGCTACCGCGAAAAAGCGGGATAATCTTCTTGTCTAATAGTTTTTTGTTTTTATCGTAGAGTTCAGCGTAAAGGTTTGTGCTGATTTCGGTAGGCCGGTAACCAGACAATACATGGGCCTTAAAGTAAACATGCTCACCGGCGATGTATTCATTTTTTGAAAAGAGTAGAACAACTTTTTCCTGTGGGTATTGCTGATAATTTTTTTCAGCAGCCTGTTCTGCTTTCTGGGCAAAGAGCAAAAAAGAAACAACGACCAACGTAATGGTAAATAGTATTCTCATGCAGCTCACTTAAGGCAATAAATCTAATTATTTATTGCCTTAAGTTTTTCTTAAAAGAGCTGCCGGTTTTATTCTTCTTTATGTAATTCAATGCGCTCCAGACCTCTTCTTGCGGGGCCCGTAATCACCTCACCATCTATATTGTAACGGGCACCATGACAAGGGCAATCCCAGGTCTTTTCTGCACGGTTCCAGCCTACCACGCATTTTGCATGTGTGCATACCGGATTGAGTGCATGAATGCCACCATTTTCATCCTTGTAAATAGCAACGGTTTCACCTTCGTACTTCACCACTTTTGCTTCACCATGTGCCAGTTCAGAGAGACCATCGATCTTTTCAGCAGCTACTCGTTTGGTCACGAACTCCTTCACCACATCAGCGTTCTCCTGCACAAAAGCAGCGAAGCCAGCAATAGGTTTAATTCTTCCGGGGCTGAACAAATCCGCATATTCACTTTGTCCTTTGGTCAGCAAATCAGCCAAGGTAATGGCAGCGATATGGCTATAGGTAATGCCGTTGCCGCTGTAGCCGGTTGCCACGTAAACATTATCAGGGTTGCCAGGCAAATGGCCGATATAGGCGATGCCATCAGCAGGTTCAAAATATTGCGACGACCAATGTGCCACAATTTCTTCTGTATCGAAATACTTTCTTGTATGGGCAATCAGGTCGTTAAAGCAGGCATTGGTATTTTCTTCATGCGCTGTCTTGTGATCTTCGCCGCCCACAATCAGGTATTTCTGTCCGTCAATCTCCTGTGTACGGTAGTAATGATATGGATCGTACATATCATAGGCCAATCCATCTGGATAAGCGTCGTTCTTTAGCTTTACGGCAATGGCATAGCTGCGGTAGGGCGCATTGCGAAAGTGCAACAGGTTAATGCCAGGAGGAATATGGGTTGCCCAGATGAGGTTTCGGGCACTCAGTGTTCCTTTCCCTGTTTCGATACGCAACAAATCATCTTCACTTTCAAACTTATCAACCGGGCAATGCTGCAAGATGACACCTCCGGCTTCTTCAAACGCTTTGGCCAGGGCCAGCACATAGCGGGTGGGATGAATTTGCGCCTGCCCGCGGTAACGTACTGCTTTTTGAAATTCAATCGGCACCGGTATTTCCTGAACGTATTCTATTTCAGAACCTGCCTTTTTTGACGAGTCATAAATCTTGTCCAGCCAGTCAGCTTGTTCAGGCGTTTGCGCATACACGTAACCATCTTTTTCCTCAAATCCACAATCAATATTGTACTCCGTAACGTGCTGGCGAAAAAGTTCTCTTGCCTGCCGGGTAGCTTTTGACATCAGCTGTGCTGCATCAGCCCCGAAATCACTTTCAATTTGGTCGTAGGTGGTGTCAAAGAAGGAATTGATGTGGGAAGTTGTGCCGCCTGTTGTACCAAAGCAAAGTGTGTGTGCTTCGGCAATTGCCACTTTTTTTCCTGCCTTTTGTAGAAGTAATCCCGTTGTGATCCCCGTTATTCCTCCACCGGCAATCAGTACGTCAAAAACGGTGTCGGTTGAAGCTGTTTGTGTGCTGGTATAATCAGGCACATTTTGCTGCCATAAGCTAATTGTAGCGCCATCCCTTTTCATAAAATCCTTTTGACTCTATCGTAAAAAAATGATGCCTGCAATCGGCATCAAAAAATCATGGCATAGCGTGTGCACTACAGAAAAGTGTAGACGATTTTGTAACGAAAATGGGGTGTTATGAAAAAGATGATGATAGCTCTTTCGTTCTTGGTTTCAGTGACAGGTTGGGCACAATCAGAAGAAGAGGCAGTAGAAAGAACGGAAAAAGATGAACGTAGTTTCCAGGATCTGGTTGGATCATGGCGAAACAAAAGTGGCGCTGGCCTCGATATCATTGACAGCAACACAGTGTACATAGTACGAGGCAACCAGCGCAAACTGGCAATGGCCAACGTTTCCGACACAAAGAAAGCTCCGGTAACGTTTAATCTCACCATCAAGGATTCCGCAAAAATGATAACGCTAAAAGGATTATTGATGCCGGTAGGTGAGAACATGCTGCAATGGCAAGTGTTCGATAGCGAAACTAAACCAGCCAGCTATACATCATCGCGGGGCGACATGTTGTTCTTGAAACGTATTGATAAACTGATGAACTAATCACCAGCGTTCATCATCCGAAATATTGTTTGCAGGAGGAAAGGCTTGGCGGCTTGCCAGTTTTTCCTCCTGTCTTTTTATGAGCAGGTCTGCCATCAATTCACCGGCATCGGTTGTATTGTTTTCTGCCAATACCGCTTTTAATTTCTTTTCCGATACATCCACCCGGTACAAGATTCGAATGAGCTGCTCAAAGTCGTGCAGCAACAGGTGATTTAAAGAAGAGGCTAGCTGCCGTTTCAGCTCTGTCTTCCTGTCTCCATGGAGAGACGGCTGCCATTCTTGAATTAATTGTGCTGCATCCATCCCTGCAAATCTCCTCATCTTATCCCGAATATAAGCCGCTAATCGAAAACGGGGCGGCCGTTCTACGAATTGTGTCGTAATCTTGATTTCCCAAACCAACACACATGAAAAAACTGGCTTTCATCGCTTTTCTCTTAGCCATCGTAACCAACGCTTTTTCGCAAGGCACCATCAAAGGAAAACTTGTTGATTCGTCCGGCAAAAACCCTTTAGGCCTTGCAACCGTTACGGTTTTTAAAGCGGCTGATACGGCCCTAATCACTTATCGTTTAAGTAACCCCGAGGGTGAATTTAAAGTGCCCGGTTTACCGCTCAATGTTGATTGCCGTGTGGTGATCTCCTACTCCGGCTACGACGCATTCCGGAAAGAATTCAAGCTCACAAGTGAAGAATTAATGGATATGGGAAATGTCACCCTGTATCCTTCTTCCAAATCATTGGACGAAATCATCGTTACGGCTGAACGTCCACCGGTAACCGTGAGAAGAGATACGATCGAGTTCAACGCTTCTTCATTCAAAACATTACCTACATCACTGGTGGAAGACCTGCTTCGCAAATTGCCTGGTGTGCAGGTAGATGCGGAAGGAAATATTATGGCTAACGGAAGAAAAGTGAACCGCATTATGGTGGATGGTAAATCCTTTTTTGGTGATGATCCGAAAATGGCCACACGCAACCTGCCTGCCAACGTGATTGAGAAAATACAGGTAACGCCTGACAAAGATGAAGTAGCCCGCAACAGCGACGGTGACCTGACCAATGTCGGACAAGTCATTAACCTCACGCTGAAAAAAGGAGTGAAGAAAGGTTGGTTTGGTAAGATGTATGGCGGCCTTGGTACCAATGACCGTTACGAAGTAGGCGGTATTGCCAACATCTATCGCGATACAATGCAATTAAGCCTGATAGGTTTTGGTAACAACATTAACCGCAGTGGTTTTTCGTTTAAAGAAGTGCAGGACCTTGGCGGCTTTAACCGCAGTGGTATGAACCAGATGATGATTTCTAACCGTGGCGGGCAAACAGGTTTTGCCATTAACGGAATTTCTTTTGGTGGCTTAGACGCTGGCGTTGCCAACACGTATGGTGGTGGCTTTAACCTGAACCATGCGCCCAATCGCAATAACTCGCTCTTTCTGCAATACTTTATGGGAAGAACGAACGGCGACATCCGGCAGACAGTGAACAACCAGCAGTTCTTCAACGATACGATTGTGAATAATAGAACCATCACTCGCAACGATCGCATTGTTACCAGCCATAACGTTAGTGCCGGTGCTAACCTGAAGCCCGATACCTTGACCGACATCTCTTTCCGTGCCGGTTATTCCATGTCCATTACCGACGAAAATATTCTTGCTTCTGTGCAGTTGAACAATAACAAGCGTGGTGATATCAGTCGTGGCAATGGCCGGCAGTTCAATGATTTTGATGCGAAGCGTTATAACCACCAGTTCTTCCTTACCAAACGTTTCAAGGCAAAACGTGGACGAACGTTCAACCTGAACCATTTTGCCAACAGCAACAACATCGATAACCAGTACATCACGGAGTCTATCAACGAGTTTTATGTGCCTTCGTACCGTGAGCAGATCTTTAACCAATTGCGCAGCCAGGAAATGCCATACCTGTCGTTAACCACAAGCGCTGCATTTGCTGAACCCTTATCAAAACAGCTAACGTTGCGTGTGACCGGCCGTTACGATTACCAACGCGATGAGCAGGAAGTTGGCATCTTCGACAAGGATCTTTCCAATGCAAAATATGAGCTGCAGAACTTCCGGTTGAGTACAGGTTTTGTTCGCCGCCAGAGCAGGTACAACGGCTATGCAGGACTCAGTTATAAAATCAAAAAGGTAACCCTGAATGCAGGCGTTAACGCTTTGTGGCAGGACATCCGCAACAACTTCCGTAACATCTCCACGCCGGTAAATTTCGACCTCTTTAATATTTTACCCAGTGTTTCCATCCAGTGGAAGCAACTTTCAGCTAACTACAACATGAATGTGAATGCGCCGCAAAGCAACTTCCTGATCCCGGTTCCTGATAGCACCAATCCGTTCATGGTGCGGGTAGGCAATCCTTACCTGAAGCCGGCTACACAGCACCAGTTTTATATCAACAACTTCAATTTCTTCCAGGGTAGTGGCGCTAGTTTCAATGTCTACGTCAGCGGTGGTATTACCAACAATGACGTGGTGATGAAACGGACGGTGAACCCTAACGGAACGCAGGTAGATTCGGCAGTAAACGCAAACGGCTCTGCTAACTTCTATGCAAATGCAGGCTTTGGAAAAGAGTTTAAGACGAATCAGAAGTTCATCTTCTCCTTCCGCGTTGGTCCATATTTCAACTTTAACCGTCGTGTGCTCATCGTCAATAACAACATGAGCACGGGAACAACGTTTGGTTATGGTCCTAACGTCAACATTGGTTTAAACTGGAACGATAAGATTGAGTTCCGTCCCATGTATAGCCCAAGCATTTCAAGAACACGTTACACCGATCCAACTTTCCGTAACCTTGATGTGATCAATCATTATGCAGAAGGTGAACTGATCATCCGCTGGCCAAAGAAAATTGTGTGGGAAACCAACGCTGCTTACCGCTACACAACACAAGTGGCGCCGGGCTTACCAAAAGACAACCTGCTATGGAATGCCGCCGTTACGCTGCTAATGTTCAAAGGCGATGTTGGCCTGCTGAAGCTGAGTGTATTTGATCTGCTCAACCGAAACAACGGTTTGTTCCGTTTTGCCAGCGGCAACCAAATCACTGACCAGCAAACAAACGTGTTGCAGCGTTATGATATGCTGACGTTCACTTATAACATCCGTAACATGGGAGCGCCGAAAAAAGTGGGAGGAAAGGATCGGTTGTTTATGTTTTGATCCCCTGTCTCCTGAGAGGAAGATTTAGTTCTGTCATACTTTGTTTTTCTATGCTAATAAATACAGAAGCTGGTTATTATGTAACCAGCTTCTGTATTTCTATTGGGCATCCGTTGCGTCGCACACTTGTGCGGTTGAGAACCGTATTGAGCTGAGAGAGAAGACCTACCCCAATTCGCTACAACAACACCAGTCCCTAAACTTCCCCCTCCAAGGAGGGGATGGTCGTTTTAAGCAATCAATGCATGTCTAACCTAAGACAACATCCCCTCCTTGGAGGGGCGACCTAAGGTTTGGTTATGCGGTAAGACAGCAGGGGTGGGTTTACGACAGCAGGCTTGCTAATAGCACAACAAACATGACGTTGTGACCTCAAAAAAAGTCAAATAGTTTTCTGAATGTACAATTGTGAGACGGACCAAGGCTAAAATTTTTCTATCACTCCCAAACTAAACAGCGCAAAATCATACTTCGCCGGATCATTGCCATTAAATTTTTTGAGTTCTTCATTCAACTCAAGCGCCGTCAGCCAATCCGTTTGTTTTCGTTTAATCAGATTAAATTGTCTTGCCACTCTCGCTACATGCAAATCAATCGGACAAATCAATTGCGCGGGAGATATCGTTTTCCAGATACCAAAGTCAACACCGCAGGTATCACGTCTCACCATCCAACGAAGGAACATACAGAGTCGTTTGCACGTTGAGCCACGGGCTGGCGTAGCAATGTGCTTTTTTGTTCGTGCAGGTGCATCTTCCAGCGAAAAGAAATAATTATGAAAACCTACCAATGCTTTTTCAATAGTCGTATCGCTTTCATCCATCCATTGCGAAAAAGCTGTTTCGAGTGATTCATAATGGGTGTAATGGTAATGCAGGAAATCAATAAAGTACAGCAGGTCAGTTGTATTGAAAGTGCGATGCTTGAACTGGAGTAGCCGTTTCAATCCTTCGGCATTCATTTCTATACAAAACTTATGAGGCGCATCATCCATCAGCTTCATCAACTCACTTGTCTTGTTGATGATAATGGTGCGATTACCCCAAGCGAAAATAGAAGCGAAGAAGGCCGCAATTTCAATATCCTGCTTTTTGGTAAAACGATGTGGAATGGAAATAGGGTCGTGTGGAATAAAGGAAGGCTGATTATACTCCGCCACTTTTTTCTCCAAAAAATCTTTCAGCTTTTGCTCCACAACGTCAATTAGAAATTCAAAAGTAAAAATGAAAAAGGATGATTGTTTTAGAATCATCCTTTTCGCTATTCTGAAGCTGGCTTATCAGCGTTTCTGAAGATGCTTGATGGCTGCCTCTAGCACATCATCTTTTCCGGTAGCAATGCTTTTTGCTGTTGGCCGAACGACGATATCAGGCTGGATGCCCACGCCAACGAACTCCGTTCCATCACTGAAGAAATCACGTTTGGAGCAAACATAACCCACACCTCCACCAGGCAGCGTAAAGAAAACGGGCTGACCTGTACTGCCGCCGCTTGGTTCACCAATCACTATACCTCGCTTCATGTTTTTAAACGTAGCAGTAAAATCTTCTGCGGCTGAATAAGTCGCACCGCTGGTAAGTATAACAACCGGGTTGCTGTACATTTTATTTTTATAGGGTTTCCAGTTGTCTTCTTCAATGTTTCCCTTCTCAACACCTTCCCAGGAGCGGCCCACTGGGCGATACTGTCGAAGCATGGTCTTACCTGTATAAAAAGGTTTGTCGGTGAGGTAACCTAAAATTTCAAAACCATTACCGCCATTTCCGCCGCCATTGTTGCGAACATCAATAATGAGTGCAGTTGTTTTTGCTAGTGCTGAAAACACGCTGTCGAATTGCTGTACAATCTTTTCATCGCCAAACGAATTCAGTTGCAGGTAGCCAATGTTGCCGGGCAAAACAGAAAACTGCAGCAGGGGCAAACGAGGCACAGTGGATTCAAACGTGAATGACTGCTGGACCGTTTTTCCGTCCGGCGTCTTGAAGGTCAACTTCCATTGCTCACCGGGCTTTGCTTGGAAAAGATCGTAGCGGTAAATCCGTTCGGTACTATCCTGCGGGGTAGAGAAATGCAGGTAAGGGCTCACGTTCTTTTGGATGTAAGCCTGAATATCTTCACCATTAATTGCTGTGACTTCAGCTCCTGCTTTGATCACTTTTTCACCATCACGCTGGCTGTTATTTTCAACTACCAGCACCTTGTTCTCAATCCATCTCACCTGCAATGGTAAGCGACCGCTGATTTCTTTCCGGTAGCTAGCTGGCAGCATAATAGCGGTATGACCATCACGCAGGTAGAGATAAAAATTTTGCAGCACACGGTAGTACTCTACCATTGATTTGGCTGCCATTACTTTCGGAATAAATGCTGTGTACAGGCTGTCCCAATTCAGTTCAGGCACCAAATCGAAGTTGGCAAAGTTGTATTTCGCTTCGGCCCAGCATTTACTTAGACCAGTAAGCTTTTCTTCCGTAGAAAGATTTTCTTTCATCACTGTCTTGGAGAGATCAGCAAAAGCTACTTTCTCCCAACGCGACGTATTAAAACTGACATAAGCAGCAGAATCAAATTTCTTTTGCGCCTGGGTGGTGATGCCTGCTGCAAGCGCAAAGAATGCAAGTGTTTTTTTCATTGGTAGCAGTTCGTTTAGTTGATTTTCGGTAGAAAGGAAAGGATCTTTTCAGCAAACCATTGCGGTTCTTCCTGGAAGGGTGCATGTCCGCCAATGTAATGAACCGTCGTTTGATTTGGGAAACGAAAGCTTTTGTAGTGGTTTACGCCAATCGCAAAATCCTTATCGCCTGTCATCACAAACACAGGACATTTAATGTTTGTCGTTTGCTGCGAGTAATCTTTCCAGTACTCTTCTACGCTCCAGCACTGTGTAGCGAAATCACGATTGAATTTTCCTGCTGACAGCGTCACTGAATCATTGTACTTCTTCTCCCATGCATTTCGGTACATTAGCTTATACCAGATATCATTTTCAGAAAGTTTGTTGTGCACGAGACCAACCCGTTGCATCAGTGGCTTGGTGTCATCGTTCAGTTCTTTGTCATGCTGCATGCCCAACTCCTGCTTACCAAAATCAACATGGCTTTGCATGGAGGCTTGCATATTCACCGTAGCGTTGATATAAAACAGCGCAGAAACGTTTTTTGCGTATTGCAAAGCATAATTGGTGATAAGAATGCCGCCAAAGGAATGACCCATTACCGACCATTTCGAAATCTTTAAATACTGACGCAGTTCGTCCATATCCTGCAGCATTCGCTTCAGTGAATAATCACGGTTGGCAGCAGAATCAGAACGTCCGGCGCCGCGTTGATCAAAATAAATCATCTGTAGCTTTTGCTCTATGATGGGTGCGCCGAGCATGGCTTCGTAGTAATAGGAAGTGGAGCCTGGGCCGCCGTGCACAAAAAGGCAGGGCTTTCCTTTTCCGGCTACCCGTACATAGAGTTTTACCTTGTCGGATGTTGTGAAATAAAACGTCGAGTCTTTTGCAAGGGCCTGGGCACAGGCAAGTGTCAGCAGCATCGTTAGAATGATGTTCTTCATTTTGGTGGTTTGTGTATTAGACGTGGTGGTGAAAAAATGGTTACAAAAGAAAGGATTGCAACGCAAGTCGCCAAGTTTCGTCTCACTCACTTTTCTTTGCACGGCGTTTACTTGCGTATAATCATTTCATGGACATAAAGACATTAGAGAAAACATCTATTGGTGAGATTGCATCCACCTTCAACAAAGCCTTTGAAGGCTATTTTGTACCACTTGTTTTTACCGAAGAAAGCATGGCTACCAAGATCAAATCTGAAGGTATTCAACTGCGTTATTCCATCGGTGCATTTAAGAACGGAAAGCTGGTTGGTTTTATTCTTCACGGCTATGATGAAATCAATGGCACCAAAACAATTTACAATGCCGGAACCGGTGTGATTGCCTCCTACCGCGGACGCCGCCTTACCGAAACGATGTACCAGTTTGCCATACCGATGCTGGCGAAAAAAGGTATTCACAAACACTTGCTGGAGGTGATCGAAAATAATTTCTCCGCAAAGCATGTCTATGAAAAACTTGGCTTTCGCACATTGCGGAAGCTGCAGGCTTTTAGAGGAAAGCCCGACGTTTCATTCAATTCAACTTATACCATTCAATCTCTTGAGGCCATTCCTGAACAAGCCTTTACTTTTTCCGAGATGACCTCCGCCTGGCAGAACTCACTGGCCAGTGTAGAACGAGATCGTGAAAACCATCATCTTATTGGTGTTTATTCAAATGGCGAGTTAGCTGGCTTTGCCGCATATGTAGCTGCAACCGGAAGGATCAAGCAGCTGGCTGTTGATCCCTCACATAGAAGAAAGGGGGTTGGTTCTGCTTTGCTAGGTTTCATTCAGCAAACAAGCAAAGCCGCACAGCTGGTGGTGACAAATGTCGATGAAGCATACGAACCTGCAGTTGCATTTCTGAAGGCCTATGGCTTCGAAGGGTTTTTGGGTCTTTATGAAATGAAGCTTGAAGTGGGCAAGCGTTATTAATCGTAAACACTACTTTCAAAAAATGCATGATCATCCTTTAAACCTGGCACTTCGATTCTTGCTGGAGCTCGTTTTGCTTTTCGTCTTCGCCTACTGGGGTTGGCAAAAATTTGATGGTGCAGCCAAATACGTTGTGGCTATTGGATTACCGTTGCTGGCAGCTACAATATGGGGAGTATTCCGCGTGGAAGGCGATCCTGGTAAAGCGGTTGTCGCCATTCCGGGGTGGCTGCGCTTCTGTTATGAGATGATCTTGTTTACAGCCGCCGCGTTCTTTCTTTTTCAATTGCAGCAGCAACGGTGGGCATCTATTTTTATCGCCGTCTCTGCACTACATTACCTGTTTTCTTACCGGCGAATCATCTGGCTGTTTCAACAATAGCTACACACCAAACTGTCGCAGGTGATGATCTACATGCTTCCAGCTGGTGAGGCCCCACTGTTCGGTTGATAGCTTGCCAAAGTAAGGATGCCAATGCGCTATTGGTTGGTTATAGTTTGCAAAGCGTTCAACAGATGCGATAAAGGCCAGCTTTTCCTTTTCAAATTCGCTTTTATTGATGGTTCCTTTGGTATGAAATTTCTTTGGTGCTTGTGCACCTTTTGGGTAGCGTGGCATTATATACAGCACCAGCCATCGCACCAGGTATTGTTTGAGCGAGGTGCCTTTGCCGGTTGGCTCGGTTGGAGTAAGTAATTGTTCATGCACTTTGTTGCAGTGATGCAGCATTTCCGTTACCGTCATTTTTCCCCACAAGGGTTGGGTGTTGGCCTGTAGCTTTTGCGCCCTGCTGATGACTGCTTCAGCTGTTTCTTTCCACAACAAATTATTTTTCATAACTGTTTCGAAATTTTTAGTGCATCAATTTGATGATCAACTGGCTCACTGTCTGCGACAGCACATAGCAAGCTGAAATGGCAAGAATGGTTTTTAAAACAATCCAGATTTTCTTCCCCTCATAAAAATGGAAGTTGGTGACCGTGTTGTAAAACACGATGAATGCTACTTCCGGAATCCGGTTTTCATAATCCGGAAAGACAAGCTTTATAGAAATGATGGGCACCAGCACCAGGAAGACCAGTGCCAGGTTGTACAATTGCATGATCAGTGTTTCTGCATAGCTGTACTTTTCGTTCTTAAAACAAAGCCAGGTGATTAATGTGTAAAGCGGAAGCAATACCGCCTGCATCAAAACAAAATAATGCCGGAAGAAACTATCAGATGCTGCATCCTGGAAACCATACAAGCGGGCAAAAGCGACATTGATGAAATAATAGCCCAGTCCACTGATGGTGCCGCAAATAAAGAACATCGAGAACGGCTTCTGATGCCTTGTGCGTTCACCTTCTAAATAACGCTGTTGCATGGTGCCGGGTTCCGCTACCAATTTTTTCAGCGTGTAGCCAAAGCCCTTGTCCAAATGGGTAAAATAATGAAACACTTCGTGCAGAAGGCTGTGCATGGTGATTTTTGCCACCGTGGTTTTCTGGCCACATTGCTCGCAGTAATTACCGCTGATGGTGAAGCCGCAGTTCTTGCAAATAGAAGGACTCGTCATAAGCCGGTTGATGAAAGCAAGATACAGTCCTTTTTTGCATTGTTGATGCACTGTTTGAAACCGAATTTTTGCAGAGCGTTTCGATAAAACTAAATTGCGCCGAAATCACTGCTTATGTTTATCGGCCATTTTGCTGTTGGCCTTGCGGCAAAAAAAATCAACGCGAAACCTTCACTTGGTACTTATTTTCTTGCAGCTCAGTTTCTCGATCTTATCTGGCCAACATTCTTATTGCTCGGTATTGAAAAAGCATCCATCGCTACCGACCAAAACCATCCGATCCCTCTCATTTTTACGCATTATCCTATATCGCATAGTTTACTTACAGTACTTGGCTGGTCTGCTCTTTTTGCAGTGGTGTATTTCTTTGTAAGAAAACAATCAAAGACTGCGCTGTTGTTAGGGATCGCTGTAGCCAGCCATTGGTTTCTTGACCTGCTGGTTCATCTGGAAGACCTTCCCCTTTATCCCGGCAACTCACCTTTGCTTGGACTTGGTTTATGGAAAATGAAAATACTTGTGCTTGTAGTGGAACTTATCTTGTTTGGGCTTGGCACTTGGATGTATCTACAATCTACTGCTGCTAAGAACAAAACAGGGATATATGCAACAATGGGGTTGATTGTTTTTCTTCTTGTTGTTCACCTAATGAATGTGTTTGGACCGCCTCCGCCAGATATTAATTCTGTTGCATGGGCCGGGCAACTCCAATGGTTATTTGTCATCTGGGCCTATTGGGTCGATCGGAATCGGACGACGAAGATCGATGCGGCAAGGACGCCGGTTCAAGCTCGATTGCGGGAACAAGCGGTAGTTTAAAAATATTACTCCAGCATTTTCTTCATGATCGCCATTCCAAAGCCATCACTTACGCCATTTTGATTGAATTGATTGACCACGACAATCACACATCGTCCGGTTTCTTTTACAAAGCCCGCAAAGGTGGAAAAGCCATACGTTCCGCCGTTGTGCCAATAAATGGTGGGTTTGCCTTTTTGTTCCAGCGTGTGCCAGGCACTGCAAACGCTAACTGTCGGGCTAACTGATACAGTATGCTGCAACACCTTTTGCAACACTTCGCTTTTACCCGAACTCATTGCTTGCAGGTAATTCAGCATATCATTCGCTGAACACTGAGCACCACCAGCAGGATACAACACATTCATGTTCCAAAAGGGATTCGGCGCCCCTTCAAGATGCCCTTGCGCTTTTTTGCTATTGCTGCTGCTCATCGCATCCTTCATCCCGAATGGTTGGAAAACATATTCCTGCAAAAGTGTTTTATAGTCTTTGCCAGCTATGCGTTCGGCCAGCACACCAGCAAGACCGGCTCCGAGGTTGGAGTAGTTGCTTTTGCCATCGGGTTTTAGTGTGGCTCGCTTTAAGTAAGAAAATAAATCATTAACCGTGTACCCGTCGTACGGCGCGGTGCTGGTTAAGTCCAAATTGTCTGGGAGGCGGGGCAACCCGGATGTATGGTTCAGTAACGAAAGAAATGTGATTGGAGCAAGGCTTTTATTGGTTTGAACGGAATCAGGGAGGTAAGAGAAAATTGAGCTTGTATCGCTGATGCCTTTGGATCGTAAAACTGTTTCTAAAATGTATGCTGTGAACGTTTTGGTGATGCTGCCGGCTTCAAAAACTATTGAAGCATCAAAAGGTGTTTTAGCAGCCGGATCGGCGTAACCAAAGTTGAAAAACTTGCGTTCGCCATCAAACACACCCACGAAAAGCCCGGGCAGCTTGTTGGCCTTTTGAAGACTGTCGCCTCTGCGCTGAATAAAGTTGGATAACCCATCCTGCTTCGCGGATTTCTCTTGTGATTTACAGGAAAACAACCATCCAAAAAGGCTCATAAACAGGAACGCTTTTCGCATAGTGCCAAGTTAAGTCAAAATGAAAAAGTCAAAATGTAAAAACAAGGTGACTGTTTTTACATTTTGACTTTTGACTTTTTTATTTTCTATCCGATGGCTTGCTGCAAATCTTCTATCAGGTCTTCCGCATCTTCCACGCCAACACTTAAGCGAATTAATGAATCGCTCAAGCCGTTTTTGATGCGTTCTTCTCTTGGAATAGAAGCATGCGTCATCGAAGCTGGATGATTGATCAACGATTCAACACCGCCTAAGCTTTCAGCCAATGAAAATAATTTGGTAGAAGAGAGCACACGCTTCGCTTCATCCACGCTATCGTTCTTTAATTCAAAAGAAATCATGCCGCCAAAATCACGCATTTGTTTTTTGGCAATGTCGTAGTTCGGATGGTCTTCAAAGCCGGGCCAGTATACCTTGCCAACCTTCGCATGGTTACGCAGCCACTGTGCAATCTGCCTTCCGTTCTCACTGTGACGTTGCATGCGGAGATGAAGTGTTTTAATACCCCGCAGAACCAGGAAGCAATCCATTGGTCCCGGTACGGCACCGCAGCTTTTTTGAATAAAGTAGAGTTGATCTCTCAACTCCTGGCTATTCATCATAAGCGCACCTTGAATGACATCGCTATGCCCGCCAAGGTATTTTGTGGCAGAGTGCATCACGATGTCAGCGCCTAAATCCAGCGGCGTTTGCAAGTAGGGAGATGCAAACGTGTTGTCCACGCAAAGCAGGATGTTGTGCTCTTTCGCGATGGAAGCCAAACCCGCAATATCGCAAATGTTCATCAGCGGATTGGTTGGGGTTTCTGCCCAAATTAGCTTTGTATTCTCGTTGATGTACTGACGCACATTGTTCACGTCCTGCATGTTCACGTAATGGAACTTGATGCCGAACTTTTCAAACACTTTCGTGAACAACCGATACGTACCGCCGTACATATCGTTGCCGCAAATCACCTCGTTACCCGGTGCCAATAATTTAATGACAGCATCCGTAGCTGCAACGCCACTGCTAAATGCTAATCCAAATTTTCCGTTTTCTATCTGCGCATACGCAGCTTCCAGTGCAGCCCTTGTTGGGTTCTGACTGCGGGCATATTCGTATCCTTTATGTTGTGCCGGTGCTTCCTGTACATAAGTGCTCGTCTGGTAAATCGGCGTCATAATGGCGCCGGTGCTTGGGTCGGGTTCCATACCAGCATGTATAAACTTGGTTCCTGTCTTCATGTGTTTTATTTAATGAAGGCAAAAGTAAGAAGTCAGGAGTCAGAATTCAGGAAACAAGAATGTTAGAAAAAGATAACTCTGTATGAATTAAGAAGCGAACGCTACTATTCACCTTTCGTTAACCATAGAAGTTTAAACACAGCAGCAATTTTTACTTCTCACTGACATAACAAGTAAATCGCTCACTATGAAAAAGATCCTTACCCTATTCATTGCTCTTGGAGCAATCGTCAGTGTGCAGGCTCAGTCTTCCCCTTCGTACCCGAATGATGACCGTTATGGTAGAGATGTGATCCTTGGAGATCGCAGTGACCGCAACGATCGTTATGACCGGCACAACCGACCCTATGATAATAACTCCCGCTCTACCTATTACATGAGTGCTGATGAACGTGACCGGTCGATTGATCGCATCGACCGGGAATACGACCGTCGCATTCGAAGAGTAGACCGGGACCGTTGGATTCGTCCTTCTGAAAAATCATATCAGATCCGTCAATTAGAATTCGGGAAGCGGGATGAAATTCGCCAGGTGTGGGAACGCTTCCGCAGTGGCAACAACTTGCACCGCGACAATTCGTACCAGCGAAACTATCGCAGGTGGTAAATCCGTACCAATGAGAGAAGCAGGCCTTACGCCTGCTTTTTTATTTAGCGCATCTTTGCCGCCATGCAATTTGCCTTGACGCTGCAAACAATATGGCTGGCTGATACATCGCTGGAAATATTTGTTCCGGACGAGGAAGCAGTGCGGCGTGCTTATCAAAAAGGAGAGATTGACTTTCCTTACTGGAGCAAACTATGGCCCGCTGCAAATGCACTGGCATCTTACCTGGTTCATCATCCTGCTTACACAAAAGATAAAACCGTCATTGAACTGGGTGCTGGTCTTGGTTTGCCTTCGCTTGTTGTTGCAAAGAATGCGTTCTCGGTTCTCTGTACTGATTATTCGCAGGTAGCAGTTGACATTGCTGAAAAATCCGCAAGGCATCACGGCTTTAAAAATTTTAAGACAGCTGTTATTGACTGGACGGAATTGGCTACAAGGCCAAAAGCAGATGTTTTGCTATTAAGCGATGTGAACTACGAGCCTGCTGTATTCAGTGCATTGCAAAAGCTTATTCGTGATTATTTAGACGACGGCACTACCATTTTACTCAGCACGCCGCAACGACTGATGGCGAAAGATTTTATCCGCCAGTTATTACCGTTTACAGTAGAAACGGAACAAGTTGAGATCAGCCAAAAAGAAGAAAAAGTACCAATCAGTGTATTTGTTTTGAAAAAGCAGTAAGCCTACCGGTTTAGCTGATTAATAAGCCTAGCCATTTCTTTTGCACTGACCACATAATCTACCCTGATTTTTTCAATAGCGTGCTGTGGCATGTAGGCAACCGAAGCATCATCCGGATCCTGCACGATCGTTAACCCGCCTGCTTTTTTTATTCGCAGTAACCCTTCCGTTCCATCGGCATTAGCCCCGGATAACAAAATAGCAATGACCGATGGGCCATAGGCGTCGGCTGCGGTTTCAAACGTTACATCAATAGCAGGTCGGCTGTAATTGATCTTCTCGGAAAAGTCCAGCGATAACGTTTTATCCTGCTCAATCATCAGGTGATAATCTGCAGGGGCAATGTAGACGGTTCCATTTTGGAGAACATCTTTTTCTTCCGCTTCTTTTACAGTTAAAGCTGTTTTATCATTCAACAGTTCTGCCAACATCGATTCACCGTTTTTGCGGTGCAGTATAATTACCACGGCCAACGGCAAATCTTTTCGCAAAGCAGGAAGTAGCTGCATCAAAACTTCCAGGCTGCCGGCGGAGCCACCAATCAACAGGATTTCGTAGTGATTGTTTATGCTCCTTTGCGCCATATTTTTTCCTTGCCTATTTGTTTGTAGTCGGAAGCAATAGGAGAGAAACGCAACGACTCTTTTGAACCCAGCGCTAAAAATCCTAATTGCTCCAGGCTCTGATCGAACAGCTGCAGTACACGATCCTGCAGTTCTTTATCAAAATAAATCATCACGTTGCGGCACATGATCAGTTGAAACTCGTTGAACGAACGATCCGACACCAGGTTGTGCGTAGCGAAGATCATTTTAGTTCCGAGCTTCTTGTCAAACTTTGCCTTGTCGTACCGCGTGGTGTAATAAGACGAAAAATCTTTCGTTCCGCCGCCTTCAATATAATTCTCCGAGTACTGCTTCATTTGACTAAGCGGGAAGATGCCGGTTTTTGCCCTCTCCAATACATCGGGGTTGATATCCGTTGCATAAAGCAATGATTTGTGCAGCAGGTTGGCTTCATGTAATAGGATAGCCATCGAATACACCTCTTCTCCCGTAGAACAGCCGGCATGCCAAATGCGGATCAGCGGGTAGGTAGCCAGTACCGGCAATACTTCTGATCGCAGCACTTTGTAAAAAGTAGGATCACGGAACATCTCGGTTACATTCACCGTGATTTCTTCCACAAACCGCTTGAGATAATCTTCATCTTTTTTAATGCGAAAGCGAAACTCCGCGAAGCTGGGAAATCTATCCAGCGAGTAAAGCCGGTTAATGCGCCGTTTCAACGACGCTTTGGAGTAATCGGTAAAATCATACCCGTACGTCTCCAGCAAATCATTCAATAAAACCCCTACTTCTTCATCTTTGATCATCTGTCACCCGGTTGTACGCTTGTAAGATGTTCAGCAAAAGGTCCACGTCAATGGGTTTGGAAACATAATCATCGGCGCCTGCCTGCAGGCACTTTTCCCTGTCACCAACCATGGCCTGTGCTGTTACGGCAATGACTTTGCGTTCTTTTAAATTATCATCGCCTTTAATGACGCCAATGGCTTCGTAGCCATCCATGTCGGGCATCATCATATCCATCAGTACAACCTTTATGCCTTCATTTTTTCGCATCATCTCGATGCCTTCTTTTGCCGACGTTGCCGACGCTACCGTGTAACCTTTTGAGCGCAGAACAGCCGTGAGGGCAAAGATGTTGCGGCTGTCGTCGTCAATAATCAATACTTCGTTTTGTCCCATCGTTACATGCTTTTATCGTACAACCATACCCGCAGCAGCGAGAGCAGTTGGTCAATGTCTACTGGTTTGGAGATATAATCCGAGGCGCCAGCCTTGATGCATTTTTCGCGGTCGCCGGTCATGGCTTTAGCTGTAACGGCAATGATGGGCAGATTGCGGAATTGCATCTTCACCCTGATTGCCTGCATCGCTTCGTACCCATCCATCTCCGGCATCATGATGTCCATCAGCACAATGCTGGTGTCCGGGTTTTCATCCAGTTGTTTCAATGCTTCTTTTCCGTCGACTGCTGTAATCACATTCATGTTATGAATCTCCAGCGCCTTGGTAAGAGAAAAAATATTTCGCACATCATCATCTACCACTAATATTTTTTTATTGGCCAGCACTTCATTCAGTGCACCCAGACGCTTATACTTATTGTTGCTTGCTCCTTCGTCTTTTTTGTTCTCTTCTACTAGGTGAAGGAAGAGAGAAACTTCGTCAAGAATGCGCTGGTAGGAATGTGCCGTTTTTACAACGATGGAATCAGCGTATTGCTTGATGCGCAGCTCCTCTGATTTGGAAAGACTCTTACCCGTGAAGATGATGACAGGCAGGTTTTCTAACCCGGAGCTTTTCTTCACTTCTTCTAATGTTTCATAGGCATGCTGGTCGGGAATGCCCATGTCAAGAATCACGCAGTCCACTTCTTTTTTCTTTAACGCATCAATACCGTTGTTGACCGTGGTAGAAATCTCGGTTGCTACTTCAAACGTTTCAAGAAAATAAGCCAGTGCTTTTGCATGCTTTGGATTTTCTTCCACGATCAGCACCTTCTTGTGTTCCTTGGATAATACATGCTCAATCTTTTTGAACACTTCCTGCATTTGCTCAAAAGCCATTGGCTTGTTGATGAAGTCCACCGCGCCTTTCATCAGGCTTTCCCGCTTCGCTTCCAGCGACGACATCATGTGCACGGGAATATGGCGGGTAGCCGGGTCGGATTTGAGTTCTTCCATTACTTCCCAGCCATCTCTTACCGGCAACTGAATGTCGAGCAGGATGCCGATGGGCCGGTATTGTTTAGCTAGTGCAATGCCTTCGTCGCCACGTACGGCCACTAGGCCTTTGTATCCTTTTTGGTGCGTGTAATCGAGCAGGGCTTTGGCAAAGCCGGTATCATCTTCAATGATCAAAATGGTTTTATCATTGGTCTGAACATCTTTGCGGTCGTCGGGTAAACTCTCGGGGATCTTTTCGCTGCGGAAACCCTTTCTCGGTGGTGCGGCCGCAACTGTTTTCGGTTCCTCAGGAACTGATTCAGGGTCTTTGGTTGGTACGGGTGGTTTTTGTTCTGCAGCAGTCCTGTTTACCGGAACATAGATGGTGAATTCGCTGCCTTTGCCTGGCTCACTGGTTACTTTTATTTCGCCGCCTAAAAGTCTTGTCAGTTCCCGACTGATTGATAATCCCAAACCGGTTCCGCCATATTTGCGGCGGGTAGATCCATCGGCCTGCTGGAAGGCTTCGAAGATGAGTCCCAACTTTTCTTTCGGAATGCCAATGCCGGTATCTTTTACTGTAAATGCAATGAAGCTGTCGTTCTCTTTCAGCTTTTCAATAGACAGCGTTACTGATCCGCGGGAGGTAAACTTCAGCGCATTGGAAAGAAGATTTTTCAATACCTGCTCCAAGCGCATCTTATCGGTTTCAATTCGCGAAGGCAGGTTTTCGTCAACGTTAATTGCCAGTTCCAGTCCTTTTTCTTTGGCTATTGGTGTAAAGAGATTCTTCATGTCCTGCACAATCTCCTGCACCATTACCGGGTGATATTCCAGCTCCATCTTGCCGGCTTCTATCTTGGATAGATCAAGAATTTCATCGATGAGCGAAAGCAAACCTTGTCCCGAGCTTTGAATGACCTGTGCGTATTCAACCTGTTCTTTGCTTAAGTTCTTTTCGTTGTTTTCCGACAGCAATCGTGACAACAATAGCACAGAGTTCAGCGGTGTTCGCAATTCGTGCGACATGTTGGCGAGGAACTCTGATTTGTATTTTGTGCTTAAGGCCAGCTCTTCTACTTTCTGCTGGATGTCGAGATTTTTTTCAACAATTAGCTGGTTCCGTTCTTCCAGCAAACGTGAACGTTCCTCCAGCTCCTGGTTGGCCTGCAGCAGTTCTTCCTGCTGCACTTTCAGTTCTTCTTCCGATGCTTTCAGCTTCTCTGCTTGTGCTTCCAGTTCGGCGTTGATGTTCTCCAGTTCTGAATGCTGCGACTGCAGTTCTTCTGCCTGTGCCTGCGTTTGCTCAAATAACTCCTGCAAACGTTCCTTACTTTTTGCTGCCCGAAGCGAAATAGCAATATCCGATGTGACTTCTTTGATGAAGTCAATTTTATAGCCGTCTATCGTACGAAGTGATGCAATCTCAATTACACCTTCTACCACATCATCAGCGCATAATGGTACAATCAGAATGGTTTTTGGATTAGCAGTTCCTAAGCCTGAACTGATGTGAAGGAAATGTTCAGGGACGTCTTTCAGGTGAATGACATCCTTAGTCTTTGCGGCCTGCCCAATCAGCGTTTCGCCAAAGGCCAGCTCTGCGGGAATGTTATCCCTGTTTGCAATGGCATAACCAGCCTGCAACTGCAGCATGTTATCATCGGCGGAATAAAACAAACCCGCCTCACATTTCAGGTATTCAACCAAAGTAGCCAAAGCATCTTGCCCAATTGCCTGGATGGATTTATCGCCACGCAAGCTGTCGTTGACGGCTGAAGTCCCGGTCTGTGTCCAGATCTTTTGTTCATTGCTTTGGCGGAAGTGTCGCAGGTCTTCCTTCATTTGAACCACGGCGTTCCCCAGGATATCCTCTTTGCTTCGCGGATGCACTTCTACGTCAAAGCGGCCTTCGCCGATGGCTTTTGCTGCGTACGCCAGTTGATGATTGTTGCGATCAATAGCAAGAATAGATTGTGTAAGCGAACCAATAGCATCATTGGTTTCGGGCTTGAGGTCGATATCGGTTTTGCCCTCAGCAATTTTTTGCGCAGCGTTCCGCAGGTTATTCAGGTTTTCCGTAATAATGCGAATGGACAATGTAATAAAGATGACAACCAATACAAGCACGGCAACAAGAATGACGGCTGCCCAGGTTTGTGTCCGTTTCTCACGGTCGTAAATCTCATCGGCCCCAAGCCGTGTTTCCTCCATCATTTGCTGTTGCAGCGCCTTGTATTTATCCAGCGCTTTGGTAGTTACATTCCACCAGTAATCAGCAGCTACTGTTGTATCCAGCGCAATGGTTTCTCTCATTTTTGTCTCTATCTCATTTGCAGCCTTTACATCAAAATCATTTTTCAAAGCATCGAGTTGCCTTATTCTTTCCGGTGGCGCCTTAAGTGTAAATTCTTTTACGTAAGAATTGATGATGTCCTGCAACTGAATTACCGAAGCAATCAGTTGATCATTGGGCTTTTTAGTTTCCAGCATCAGGTATACCTGCGCCAGGATGATGCCTCTATAAGTAATGATATCAGAAAGAATTTTTTGCCCGGAAACAGGTTTTAGAACCGGCCGGAGGAAAGCGTTGTTACCAGCAGAAACGCTGTTCAGCGTATTCAGGCGGAAGATGGCATTCGTATAATAATTCATTACCTCCAACGGTGACAGCTCGTGCTTATCTAACCGCTCACGGAAGGCTTTAAGCTGTGAAAGGAACGTGTACGAAGTGAAACCCGCCAGCGAACCGTCTTTTGTTTCTTCTTCAACAGTGCTGACCAACTGGTCGGTTTTGATGCGCTGTTGCAGCATGTCGTTCTGAAAGGCTCCTTTCAGGTTATAACCAAAACTGTAACGACGTTCTGTTTGTAGTTGATCAATCAGCCGGTTCATGTAAGTAGCCTGGCGGATGCGTTCCCGGAAGCTGTCCAGGATTTGCAGCTTGTCGTTTTTTTCTTCGTTGTACTGGTACGAAACCACCAGCAGGAAAAGCAGTGGCAACGTGCCAATCAGGGTTAGTTTGGCAGGTAAGGTAAGTCTTCTAAAAAATCCTCTCATGAATGGTGATTTTTAATAAAAGGGGTCAATTGCTCCGGATGAATTACTTCCTGTTTCATAGGAAGGGTAATAACAAAGGTGGCGCCTTCGCCGGGTTGGCTTGCGGCGGTAATGCTGCCGTTGTGTTTCTCTACAATCTTCTTCGCGATGGCGAGGCCAATGCCGGTACCTTCATATTCTTCACGTCCGTTTAACCGCTGAAAAAGGGTAAAGATTTTTTCCTGGTATTTTTCTTCAAAGCCAATCCCGTTATCGCTAATGGAAATGCGGCAGTATTGATTACCGGGAATGGAAACGCCTTCGATATGCGGCAATGAAATGACCTCCGTGTTGATGGTAATTTTCGGTGCTACACCCTGCTTCGAAAACTTTAAGGCATTGCTGATCAGGTTTTGAAAAAGCTGCCGAATCAAACCGGGGATGGCTTCGATAATAGGTATTTCATCAACGTCAAATTGCGCTCCTTTTTCTTCAATGTTCAGTTCAAGATCGGTTAGGATATCCTGTACAATCTGATTGACATCGGTCGGTTGAAAAGGATTGGTTTGTGACAAACTTGCGAAGGACAGCAAATCATCAATCAGCTTGCTCATACGGTTGGCCGACCGGATGATTTTTTCCAGGTGTACCACCATGTCTTTCGTCACGGCTTCTTTATCGCGAAGCAGGTTGCCAAAGAACTGGATCTTTCGCAAGGGTTCTTTCAAATCATGCGAAGCAACTGAAGTAAACTGCTGCAGGTCGTTGTTGCTGATCTCCAGCTCGCGGTTTGCCTCAAGCAGTTCTTTTGTTCGGTCGGCTACCATTCTTTCCAATGTGTCATACATCATCTTTTGCTCATGGATATTGGTGAGTGTTCCTACCCATTTCGTAATCACATCCTGCGCAATCACAGGACTGGCTTTCAGCAGATGATAATAAAACTGGTTGTCGGAAAATTTCTTAATCGGCACTTCAATTTCAACCGACTTGCCAGGCTTAATGCTTTGCAGCCAGCGTTGTTGCAGCGTCGGCTGGTCGTCCGGTGTTTGCGGAAACTCAGTGGCCGATTCGGCATAGTCAAACCAAGGCCGGTTCACAAATTCCAGTTCGCCTCTTGCATTGGCGGTAAATGCCAGTTGTGGCAACGATTCAAGCGTGAGATGCAATTCGCTGACGGTGGAGCTCAGCGCTTTTTCCGCTTCTTTCAGCGCATGTGTTTTTTCAAAAAGGCGATAAAAATTCCGCACTTTTAAAATCAGGATGTCAGGATCAACCGGTTTGGTGAGGTAATCCACACCACCTGACTCAAAACCCTTGGTCACAAATTTTTTGTGGGTATTTACAGCCGAAAGAAAAATAACGGGGATGTCTTTTGTTTTATTTAAGCCGCTGATGGCCTCGGCCACTTCAAAGCCGTCCATGCCGGGCATCTGCACATCAAGAATGATCAGGGCATATTCGTTCTTAAGTAGTTTCTTAAGGGCTTCTTCTCCTGATAATGCCGAATCGGTACTAAAGCCATGTTGCTCCAGCACAATCTTCAGCGAAAAAATATTTTCCTGTTTATCGTCAACTATAAGAATCATTGATCAAAGGGTGTTGCTAAACAGCCGGAACCGTTTTCGTATGGCGATCAATTAGGTTAAGGCGTCGAATTTAGCGTATTTCACATGTTTGGCCGTCAAGCGGCGGTTAAAATCATTGCATAAAAGATCGGGCCCGAACACGGTAAGAGATTGTTAGAATGCGCAGAAGTAGAGGCTTCGTCCTGCGAAAGGACCGAAAGCTTTATTTTGTAGTTCATTGTCACCATCATGAGCGACCTGCTGATTAGAAACCTCTCCAAACATGTACGCCTCACCACGGACGAGGAAGACATCATCCGTTCCCTGTTTACTCCCCGCAAGTTTCGGAAGCACCAGTATGTCTTGCAGGAAGGAGATGTGTGCCGGCACGAAACCTTTATCGTCTCGGGTTTAACCCGCACTTACCAGGTAAACGACAAAGGGCAGGAAATGGTGATGCAATTTGGACCGTCCGACTGGTGGGTCGGCGACCTGTATAGCTTTTTAACCGATAAGCCTTCCCGGTTGAATATCGATTGCTTGGAAGACACCGAAACACTGCAGATCACAAAAGCATCGCAGGAAATTCTTTTTCAGAAAGTGCCTAAGATGGAGCGGCACTTCCGCATTATGATGCAAAATGCTTACATCTCTTCTATCAACCGCATTTCATCGGCCATGAGCAAATCGGCAGCAGAACGCTACCAGGAATTTTTGGAGCGCTATCCTTTCATTGAACAACGTGTTCCGAATCATCAAATCGCTTCCTTTCTTGGCATCACACCACAAAGTCTCAGTCGAATTCGTGGGCGGAAGATGAGTAAATAGTCTGCCGCTTACCGAAATGACAGCACAAAAAAGTTAACCCAGGTTCATTTTATTTCTTCTCCTGCGTGATTGTATTGACCCTTCGTGTCGGGCAAACTTTGCATTCATTAACCGAATACAAAAAACAAAAAATATGACACGCACAGAAATTGAACAATCATTGAATGACCTGAACAACTTGGTTCTGGAAGGTAAAATGTTGGATGCTTTCGAAAAGTATTATCACGATGATGTGGTAATGCAGGAAAATGAATCAGCACCTACGGTAAGCAAAGATGTAAACCGACAACGCGAAATTGAGTTCCTGAACAACATCACAGATTTCCGCGGTGCTTCAGTAGAAGGCATTGCAATTGGTGACAATCTTTCCTCGGTTATCTGGAAATACGATTATACGCACAAAGAATGGGGTGTCAGGGCCTACACCCAGGTTTCTGTACAGCACTGGAAAGACGGTAAGATCATCAAAGAACAATTCATCTATAACAACTAAACTTCTACTCCATGAAAAAACTTTTGTTTGCAACGAACGATAGCTATGCGCCAACGATTCTTCGCCTGTTACTTGGAACGGTACTGTTTGCTCACGGCGCACAAAAACTACTCGGCTGGTTTGGAGGCTATGGCTTTGAAGGCACCATGGGATTTTTTACCGGTACTGCCGGACTACCTTGGATCGTTGGTTTCCTCGTTATCCTGATTGAATTTTTTGGATCGCTGTTACTCATTCTTGGTTTCGCCACAAGGGTATGGAGCATTTCGATCTTTTTCCTGTTCCTCGGTATCATGGTCACTTCACACCTGCCTAATGGATTTTTTATGAATTGGTACGGAAGTCAAAAAGGGGAAGGCATCGAGTTCTTTCTATTAGCACTTGGCATGGCGGCCTCTATCACCATCACTGGCGCAGGAAGGCTTTCGATTGACCGAGTTCTTTCACAAAAGACATCCGTCAGAAAGACATCTGTGAACACAGGAAACTTCCGTGAAGCAAAAGCCCGTGTTGCCTAAGATTTTAATTAACCCGGGCTCTCAGGCTCGGGATTTACAACTATCGTAAGCAAAAGGGCTTTTGCCATGATTCATATAGGCGTTAGGATGCCGTGGCTGAAGTCGAAGAAGACGATCGGCTATCTACTCCAGCCTAAAGGCTGGAGTTAATTTATAAGAGTTCATCTTTTCAGTTACAGGGACATCAACATTGCATTTCTGCATTATACATGTGGACATTATCCCTATAAAACCGGTGGTGGGTTCAATTGCACATTCTGCAGCTGGTGCCAATAAGGATAGATGGGCCGTTGTTCGCTGGCACGATTCAATCGTGCCATTTGGCTTGGACTCAACGACCATCCAACGGCTTCAATATTTTGCCGGAGCTGTGCTTCATTACGGGCACCGATTATAAGAGATGAAACGGTGGGACGCTGAAGCAGCCAGTTAAGTGCAACCTGCGGAATAGTCTTACCCGTTTCATTCGCCACCTCGTCCAACGCATCAACTACATTGTACAAAAATTCATCTGGTACTTCTGGCCCAGTCCCCGGAATGGCTTTCAATCTTGTGTTATCCGGTATTGGTTGATTGCGGCGGATCTTTCCGGTCAGTCGTCCCCAACCCAACGGGCTCCAGACAATAGTGCCTACTTTTTGATCCATGCCGAGGGGCATCAATTCCCATTCAAACTCTCGTCCGAGGAGTGAGTAGTAAGCCTGGTGAGCAATGTATTTGTTCCAGCCATATCGCTCCGAGATGGCGAGTGATTTCATCAGGTGCCAGCCCGAAAAATTAGAGCAGGCAATATAACGCACCTTTCCGCTTTGAATCAGGTCGTCCAATGTACGCAAGGTTTCTTCCACAGGCGTTACACCGTCAAAGCCATGCATGTGATAGATATCGATGTAGTCGGTTTGCAGGCGCCGCAAACTGTCTTCGCATTGTTTAATGAGATGATGACGCGAAGATCCCAAATCATTAGGGCCATCACCCATTGGGAAAGTCGCTTTGGTAGAGATAAACACGTTTTGACGGATGCCCTTGAGTGCTTCGCCCAACACTTCTTCTGAACCGCCACGTGAATAGGTGTTTGCTGTATCGAAAAGGTTAATGCCGGCGTCGATGCAAATGCCAATCAATCGTTTTGCTTCCTCCACATCCGAACTGCCCCATGCTTTGAAGAATTCTGTTCCGCCGGAGAACGTAGCGGTGCCAAAACTGAGTGCCGAAACTTTTAATCCTGAAGCGCCAAGCTGCCTGTATTCCATTGCCATTCTGTTTGGTTCAAAATTAACAAAGGAGACATGTGATTGATAGATGAGGTGGATGGTTTATTCTGTTGCACCTGTTGTTTGCATCACCGCCTCTATTTCTGTTTCATTTCTCCGAAAAGGCCCCGAGGCTTCAAGTTTTAACGTGGCCATAGCCGCCGCAAATTCTCCGGCTTGTTGAATGGTGCGGTTCTGCATTCGCTTAAAAAGATAGCCAGCCATATACGTGTCGCCGCAGCCGGTGGCATCTACAATTTGTTTCGGACGATAAGCTGGTATTGAGAAGAACTTGCCTTTACTGTATACAACAGAACCTTTACTGCCAAGGGTGATGATCACTTCTTTTGCACCCCAAGCTGAAAGCTGTTTGGCGCCTTGCTCAATATCATCTGTACCTGTCAGCGTTTTCAGCTCTTCTTCATTGGATTTTAAAAAATAAACATAAGGAAGAAGTTGTTGTTTTGCTAACCAATCAATCGGCACCACCCGTTCTTTTTCTACCTTACGCAACAGGCCTTGTACGTCCAAGGAAACTTTGCTCTTGGTTGACAAAACCTTTATTATTTCATCAGGAATATCATCAGCGAGCAAAGGCCCCACGTGAAATACACCGGCTTCAATATCTGCTACACTGTTCACTTGAAACGCATCGGCCTCTTGCCACACCCGTTGTGTTCGTTCGTCGGTGTTTGCGCTGTAACGGTTTTCAAACGCCACCGTGTGTTTACTAGGAAGACGTCTTACATTGATGCCAATGTCTTCCAGTTCTTTTACCGACGCTAGCTCGCTTTCGGCTACAGCCGTCACAAGCAGGTAATCATTGCAAAACTTTGAAAGTGCATAGGAAAAATAGTAGGCGGTTCCGCCGGGCAGGAAGGTGGTGTTGGCCGGCGTTACAATCTTATCCAGTGTAATATGCCCGATGCAACAAATGGAAACTTTCATTGATAAAGTTCGATCGCATCAAATGTACTGAGAGGAATACATCGTTTGGGTTTGAATTAATTTAGCTCTAATCAATTGACCACAATGGCAGAAAGTTTACCCGAAGTATGGTTGCGTGGCCCGGTGGAAGGCATTCCCTCTCTATTGCAACCGGCAGCACATGCGTTATTACAGGCAGTGGAAGAGATAAAAGAACTGATGGACCATTTCCCCGATAATTTATTGTGGGAACGACCAGCCGGCGTTGCATCACCCGGTTTTCATTTGCTGCATATTACCGGTGTTCTCGATCGACTAAGCACTTATGCGAAAGGGGAGGTGTTGAGCGAAGAACAACTGGCTTACCTAAAAGCGGAAAGTCTTCAACAGGCAACGACTTCAGAGGAGCTGATTGAACGCCTGGGGCAGCAGGTGCAACGTATCCTTGAACAATTTAAAAATACGGGTGAGGCTGGTTTGACTGATGTAAGAACGGTGGGAAGAAAAGCGCTTCCTTCAACGGTGCAGGGCTTACTTTTTCATGCAGCTGAACACACTATGCGTCACTTGGGGCAACTATTGGTAACAGTGAAAGTAATCAAAGCAGGAAGCGGCCTGTAAGGCGGACTTCCTGCTACAAACAATTAGCTGCTTGTTTTCCGGTTGCTGCTGTTGCGGTCACCAGAATTTTGCAGGTCTTCTGTGTATTGATCTTCTTCCTGATCAATGTTCTCTCCACCGGCATTTTGTGCACCAGTCTGGCTGGTCTTCTGTTGATTGCCTACACTGTTGCTGTTGTTTTGCTCTTCTTGTGGTCCACCCAGGTTACGATTATTATCTGCCATAACGATTGTTTTTTAGATCAGCCGTAAAAACAGTGCCATAAGCGTTGGCTGCCTGCGCCCTCCGCTGTTCATAGTAATGTACTAACCTTGCAAAAATTCAATCATGCCAGCTGCTTATCTTGAAGTTTGTGCTTTTACCATTCAATCCTGCATCATTGCTGAGCGGGCCGGTGCCATTCGTGTTGAGCTCTGTGATAATCCAATTGAAGGTGGTACTACACCAAGTTATGGCACCATCAAAACGGTGAGAGAGAAAGTTACTATCAAACTCTACCCAATTATTCGTCCCCGGTCAGGAAACTATTTTTATGATGAGGATGAGTTTGAGATCATTCGCAAAGACATTCTTGCCTGCAAAGAATTAGGCTGCGATGGCATCTCCATTGGTGTTGGAACGATCCATGCAGAAATTGATGTTGACCGCATGAAGCGAATTGTGGAATGGGCTTACCCATTGGGAGTCACCTGCAATCGTGTGTTCGATGGTACTCCGGATCCTTTCAAAGCACTGGAAGAACTCATTGATTGCGGTTGTGAACGGGTACTTACCTCCGGACAAAAGTCAGCAGCACCTGATGCGGCAGAAATCTTAGCACAGCTGGTGCAGCAGGCTGGTGATCGCATCATCATTATGCCGGGGGCCGGTATCAAGAGCTCAAACATCGGACAGTTAAAAGCACAGTGCGGTGCTAGGGAGTATCATGCATCGGCAAGAAAGGCGTTGCCTAATCCACTCACTTACATAAACACGCAGGTCAGTGACTATGGCAATGTGTATATCGCTGATGAAGAAGAAGTAAAAAAGATGGTGGCTCTGTTGGTTTCATAGCAGAATCATCCAAAAAGAAACAGTCCTTTCTTTCATCCTGAGAAAGAATGAAAGAAAGGACTGTTGTACAGATAAACACTATTCGCTTATAAAAGAGGCAACCATATCCTTTGAACGAACAAAATATAAGCCTTTCGTTTTAGGCTGCTCCAGAATAAATATTTGCTGGCCCGCTTTCACTTCGAAAAGTCTCCGTTGAAGAGTCCTTCCGGCAGCATCTACCACTTCTATGGTTTCTGTGCCAGCTTTGGCAGCATTGATAGTAATTCTTACAGCACCTTTTACAGGGTTGGGAACAACCTGCAAATTAATCAGGCTGCCGCGTTTCACTGCCGCCACTGATGAATATTTCTCCGTGCCATCTTGTTCTTTTGTGCGAAGTCGATAATAGCTCATTCCCGTTAATGGTGATTCATCAACTATGGTATAGGATTGCGAGCCTGGCCGGTTACGGGCATCTATAAACGCTATCTGGCGATAATTGCTGCCGTCGGCTGAGCGTTCAATTGCAAAGCCGGATAGATTTCGTTCGTCTGCGGTTGTCCAATTGACCAGCACTTTGTCTCCTTGCGGTTTTGCAGTAAAGCCTGTTAAGGTTAGGGGTAACACATTCCCAGGAGCAGTGAAGTTTTGAATCGTTAATGTCGCGTTACCCAAAACGTTATCAGTAGCACTGATCCGGAAGCCTATCACATCGCCAACATTTACAGAAGGTGCTGTAAACATGCCCGTCTGATCGATTCCTCCGTTGTTGTTCGTCAATTGGGTAAAAACACCATTGATCACGATACCGGCTAAATCAAAGGACGGATCATTGTCTGAATCGTTGGTATGGTAGGTCCAACTGAAACTCCACCTGCCGGCTGTAGTAGCCACAATTGTAAAATCGGTGTTTACTGGTTCAGAACTGCCGTTATCCAGTGGGTCATTACTACCGGTGATTGTAATAGCCGTTGGCGCAGCGGCTGTATTTACCGAGCCGTTGCTTCCTGCTGAGCGGACCAAGCTCCAGTTGCTGGCGGCATAGTTGCCTGTAAATTGTGCAGAGGCATTTAAAGTGAAGTAAAATGCAAGAAAACTTAGGTAGATGTTTTTCATAAGGTTCAGATCGTTTTAGTGGGGCAAAGATGGATATCTGATATACAAAAAACAATAAGAGTTACCACTAAACATCTGCTAGTGATAACTCATATTGAAAGGCTGCCTTATGCCGCCTGATGCAATGCTGATCATCAAATCATCATTGCACGAACAAATAGTAAATTATTGTTCAGGCGAAACGATTGTTGCAAAATGTAGTCAGTCTTCTGCACTACCACCAGATGCTTCTTTCCGCCCCTGGTTTGATGAACGACTGGTATCGCCTTCCTGGTTTTTAGGATGATCACCACTACCATGCTTCAGGTCGGAACGTTCCGGATTTGGCTTTTCCGAAGATGAGCCTGTATTTACTTCTTCCGGATGGCCTTTTCCTGAACTGCTTTTGTTGTTGTTACGGTTGGCACTATTTGGCATAACAAATTATTTAAGATGATATGTCAATAAAAATTTAGTGCCACATTCAACGCAGTATTTTTCTTGCAGATTGCTACTGCACAACTACACTATCTGCCCCTGACCGCTTGTTGATATGGCAATTGTCGCCAGCGATATTGTAAGTCTCGTCAACAACAACCTGGTTATTGCGCCAGCCTACAAAACGAAAACGGTCTTCTGCTTTTCTCAACTTGGGATGGTAAGAATCATCAAGCACAACATAATATCCCGGACCCATTGGCTGTTGCGGTTGAATCCGTTCGTTATTGGAAAGACGAAGGGTATAAGAAGAATCAAGCGTCACGGTAGCTTTGGTAGGAGATTCTACTTTTAGTGTGATCATGCGGAATTCCTGTGTACAAACATCATCGCCATCGTCGCATTTACAGCAGGCGCCAAGGGCAAGAGCAGGGATCAGGGCAAACAAAATTTTCTTCATGGTGTCAGTTCATTTTGCCTTTTGACAAGCCCCGTTTGCAGAACGTTGCACCGGAGTTGCGCAATCCAGAATTTTTTAAGGAGTTGTTGTTGCGCTTTGGACAGCTTCTTCCGGTTCTATTTGACGGTAGGGAGTAAGAAGTGAATAGATAGCAGTATCAGCAAACTGGCCGCGGAGAAAATAGTTTTCTTTGAAGTAACCTTCCTGCACAAAGCCCGCCTTTCTTAATAGTGCTGCGGACGCCGCATTCCTTGGATCAATCTGCGCTTCGATGGAATGAAGTTTCAACTCATCAAATCCATAGTGAATCACCGGCTGAAGCGCTTCAAACATCAGTCCTTTTCCCTGTAAATGCGGCTCCAGCATGTAGCCAATTTCAGCCCGATGGTTTTCTCTGTCAATCCTCCAAAGACCTATGCTTCCCACATGTTCCGCAGGGTTTTCCTTCAGACAGATGCGCCACGAAATTTTGTCGTTTCTTTCCAAGGCATCAATGATGACGCTGATCCATTTTTCAGCCTCTTCAACGGTTTGAGTTAACGGCCTGTTGATGTACTTCATCACATCTGTGTTAGAACGCAGCCTTTGCACAGCAGGTGCATCGTCAAGGGTCATCTGCCGCAGTAGAAGCCTGGTTGTTGTCAGTAGTGGAAAAGGAGAGAAGTTGGGCGAAAGCATGCTACAAAATAAAAAGAATTTGTTGCACAGGCGTTTTTCATTCAGTAGAAAGAAACCAATCAGTAACTTGTGCAACACCCAAAAACCATATAGTTATGGCTCAACATATCACTCGCCGCGAATTGGTGAAAACGCTTTCCTTTTCCGGTGCTGCCCTGTTCCTATCTCCTTCATCCTTGTTATCTGCCTGCGGGCCGACACCCCAACAAAAACGTGGACTCGGCGTAGCCTTGGTTGGATTAGGTTACTATAGTACCGACCTGTTGGCACCAGCCCTGCAACAAACAAAAAACTGCTACCTCGCAGGCATTGTTACCGGTTCACCATCCAAAGCCGAAGTGTGGAAACAGCGATACGGAATTCCGGACAAAAACATTTATAACTACACCAATTTTGACCAGATAGCAAACAATCCTGACATCGATGTGGTGTACGTAGTGCTGCCACCCAGCATGCATCGCGAATATGTAGTGAGAGCTGCCAACGCCGGCAAACATGTTTGGTGCGAGAAGCCTATGGCTGTTACTGCTGCTGAATGCCAGGACATGATTGATGCGTGCCGTAAAAACAAAAAAACATTAGCTATTGGTTACCGGTTGCAACACGAGCCCACTACGCAAGCATGGCGGCAAATTGTGCAGGAACAAAAGCTGGGCAAAGTACAAAGCCTGGCATGTGGTGCCGGCTATCGTGAAGGTCGAACCGATCATTGGAAACAAAAAAAGGAAATGGGTGGTGGGGCGCTGCTTGATATGGGTGTGTATTCTATCCAGGGTGCCCGCATGGGAGCAGGGATGGAACCCATTGCTATCCTAAGCGCAAAAACAAGTACAAGCCGACCGGAGATTTATAAAAATGGTCTCGATGAAACAACTGAAGCCGTATTGGAATTTCCCGGTGGTGTGATAGCTAACATCAAAACTTCGTTTGCCGAAAATGTAAACCACCTGGATGTAAAGTTTGAAAAAGGAGATTTGCTTGTGCGGCCTTATCAGCCTTACTCTGGAGTTCGGGCACAAAGCCCGCTGGGTGAAATCTATCATGATTACCAGGTGCCATTTCAACAGGCAAATCAAATGGATGATGATGCATTAGCCATCATGCAGGGCAAACCATTATTGGTGCCAGGAGAAGAGGGATTGCGTGATATTCGAATTGTGGAAGCGATTTATAAGTCCGCAGGTAGTGGACAACGGGTGGCTTTGTAAGAAAGTTTTTAAGCCAGAGGGTTAGCTGTTAGAAATGACTACTATTCATAAAACATAAAAGGCGATACTTAGATGTATCGCCTTTTATGTTCAGAAGCTAGTTTTCGATGGGATTATTCTTACAATGCTTTCCTCATATGCTTATCTACACGACCATTATTAAACAGTTCTGCAATGCCAACTACATTGTTGTTTTCAGTGAGCACCTGCACCCGAACGTTGTTAATATCGGTAAGGGCGAAGATGTCTTTAGTAAGTGGCTTTAGTTTCACTTTCATATCAGGAAAAGGATAGAAATACAAACCGTCAGCTTCCCATACAATTTTCTTCTCACCAAAGCTGCCTACATAAGATTTTAAGGTTGTTTCATCTACCTGCGCCGGTTCTTTCTTTGACTGCAGCGTCAACAACTCCCACTCATAACGCGACTTTGTGTTACCACTGCTTTTTGCTACTAGGCCCTCTAATGCTTTTATGTGAGCGGCGACTAAAGCATCTTCTGCTTTTACTTCAATATCAGGTTTAACGCCGGTACCTTCCCAATTGGTTTTGGTAATTGGATTGATGGCCCTTCCCGTTGGTACCCATACAGTGAAACGATCTGTAGCCCGCATGGTACCGCCAGGATGTGCACCGCCACCGGTAGTCTCGCCAATGATAGTGGCCCGCTTTAAGTTTTTAAGGTTGTAGGTAAATTCCTCTGCTGCAGAAAACGTCTTTTTGCTGGTAAGCACATATACAGGAACATCAGGACGACGCTTGCCTTGCACATGCGGCAACGTCCATGTTTGCGTGTTTTCGTTGGTAGGACGATAGTAAAAATTATTCAGGTGAACTGGCTCTGCGCCGTAGAGATAACTCGTGATCAGTTGAATCATGGAAGGGCTGCCGCCACCATTGTTGCGCAGGTCAATGATCAATGCACTGGCATTGCTTAAAAAGTTCATTGCAGCTACTGCTGTTTCACCGGCATAATTGGCCTGTGAAAAACCACGAAGATCCAGATAGCCAACGTTTCCTTCAATAAGCTTTACTTCTTTGAAGCCATAGTTACTCATGCGCATGTCTTCCAGGTAAGCTGCCGATGGTCCATCATTAGCATTTTGGTTGTTAGGCTGGGCTTGTGGCGCCTTTGGACTAAAGCCTACCTTAAGGTGTTTGTCTTTGCTTACAGAGCGCAGGTCTTCTGTTAGTTTCTCGGCAAATGTTGCCACGCTAACCGTGCCTTGATATGCGCCTTTTTTATAGTTCTCCTGAATCAGGTCACTCATTTTTTTAGCAACCTCGGGAAAGACGTAGTTGTCCATCAGCCGCTTGCTCACAGAATCAATTACCTGCTTTTGTTCCGCAGGTTCAATGCGTACTGAACCTTCCTGTGCAAAGACCAGAGAAGAAAGAGCAGTAGCGATAGCGGTAAGTGAAAGGGAAATAGGTTTTCTCATAATCTAACTTTCGGTCAAAGTACAGCAATCCTTAATGTAGGTACAAGGAGAGTTTGACGAGCGAAGACCAGCGTGTCGGAATTTTACATTGGCCCAATGAATTACTTCGTTATTCTAAACCATGTATGAATAATGTCACTTTTTTTTCGTCTGAAATAGATTGTTTGAGCAAGACAGCACAGCAAAAGCTGTGCATAGCCCGCCTTTCGTGATAGGCAAATTTTGATTGACAGTTTTACGAATGGTGATCATCCATTATTGTTTTGAATTCCATCAACACCTTTGTATACCTCCTTTCTTTATCCGCTCCCCCCAATTGTTGTAACATGCGTTCAAATGCTGCACGGATAAAACGATCCTTTTTCCCATAATCCCAGATGGAGGGAATGCAATAACGAAACAAGTCTTCAAATGAATGGTCGGGTATAAAAACACGGGGCACGCCTTCCTTGTCAGCTAGTACCGATACCGGCTTTGCATGCATTTTCCTGATCAGCAAGTCTGTTAGTGCATGAATGCACAACACGGCTGTGTTGGGATCATTGATGCCCGGGCTAAGTCCCTTTATGGCAACCTCCGAAAGGTGCAAATAGCCGTAGTAGGGATTCTTGTCAATCTCTTGTCCTGTGTAAAAGTCAAGTGATTCAAATAACTGTTGCAGCTCATTGTCAGTGGGGTGTTGCGGACCATAAAGTTTTAAAACGGGTTCGCCGGTAACTATGTAGGTGCATCGTAAAAAATAGAACTCAACCTTCCAATCCCGTTTTGACAAAAACTTCAATAACAGCTTGCGGTTTACACCCTGGAAGTACCCGGAAAGTGGTGCCACCACTTCAAAGCTATTTGTTTGCGCCAACTGCCAGGCGCTGTCGGACACTCCCTTCGTAAAGTCGTCAAGAGAACGGATTGTTTTTTTATGAATGTGTTTGATTAACTGCTCAAAGCGTACTGCTTGTGCAATGTGGTGCAGGAAGGAAACAAAAAGGAAAAGGTCAACAATGGAAAGAAAAGCTAACAAAAATACTGACAGCGATGGCACTTGTTCGGTGCCCTTGTCATCAACAATGGAAAGCAGGAAAAACGATGCGACGATAGTTCCGAGATAAAAGCCAAGTGTTACTTGTTGTAGCCTATTACCGATCAGGTTGTCGAGGATACGGTTGCTCATTTGCGATGCAGCTTGTACCATAACAACCATCACCATTGAAAAACTAAATACGGTGAGGCTGATGATGCCGGTGGCGATGGTAGTCAGAATAGCACGGGCAGCCTCTGTGTTTTTCAGGTTAAGCCAGACAAAATTTCGCTTAATGACAGCAGCAAATCCAGAAGTTTCGCTTTGGTATACAAGCACAAAAAGCAGCAGGAAGGAAATGGAAATTATTCCTGGATAAAAACCAATCCGGTGGATAGACTTGTTATAGGTCTTGCGTAGCCATTTAATAACTGAATCCATAGTAGCGACCCCTTTTTGCGGTTTGGGATAAGTTTATACAATGACTATTCCATGAGTCCGCTGCTGAGTTTCAAATAAAATTTTGCTGCCGGAAACAAGGTTACTTTCTTGGTTCTCTGCGGGTGTTAAGAAAGGAAGGTTAGTTAGGCTTAAGGCTGTTAAAACCCGCGACAGGCAAGCAATCTCGACGAGATAAACCCAATTGATGGCATCAATGTTGACTAAAATCAAGCGATGGTTTCCATCACTTCATTCTAAAACATCACATTATGAAAACACTGATCATGGCAGTTGCCATCTTTGCTTCGTTAGTCAGCGTACAGTCTGTTTCTGCCCAGCAGAAAAAAACAATGACAGCGAACGACCTTACCCAAATGCTTACCAACACAACCACGCAAAATGGGTTGATTAACGTAGGAGGCGTTCAGGTTCCGGTGAGCAACTTAACAGTACAAGATCTGGTAACCGTACAGAATGTATTGAACAATGCAGAGATCAACGTGTTGAACAATTCGCTTAACAACAACGAGGTGTTGAAGAATGTGACAGTTAACCTGACAAATTTGTTGCGGGATGCAAAAATCCTGAACAAAAATCAGGTGATTGTTGGGGTGTTAAGTGACCAGGACCGGATTCGTTTTGTGACACAAAATGCACGGTCGGTAAAATGATTGCGCAAGCTTTAATTTGTTGAAGGCAGCCAGTGTGCTGCCTTTTTCTTTTTCATTAGTAAGCGATCGTCGTCTGCTATAAGTTTCTTTGTCATTTCAATGGATAGGTAATCAGCAACGTCAACGCACTATCACCAGCAGGTCGTAAGCCATGACTGCTACCCGGCCGGGTAAGAACCGCATCACCGGGTTTTACAGCAAAGTTGTCGCCGTTCATTTGCATGATGCCGTTGCCTTCTAAAATGTAATACACCTCATCTTCTTTTTGCAAGTGGTAACCGATAGATGATCCCGGTTGAAGCGTTCGTTTGCGAAAGGCAATATCAAATTCCGCTGTGCCTTCAAAAAATGGATAGGCAATAGTTTGACCGCCACCCTTGTGCGGGCCGGGTTGGATTTTAGCAATGTCTTTTTCGTGCTGTAAAATGTATTTCTCCAGCGGCCGCTTTTCGCCGAACGATTGTATGATGAACATTACAGCAAGGCCTAGGACGAATGTGAAAACTGGAAAGCTCTTTTTCATGTTGTATAGTTGAAAACATCCGAAGTAACATTTATCGGATGGAATAGCCAAACGATAAACTTGGAACAGGTGCTCGTAAAAAGCCCGGCATTCCAGCAACAAAAACATGGCCATAGCCACCCCGGAAAACAAACCTCATATCAGGAGGCTGGTAGCGATAGCCTACCCACCCAAAAGGTGCTACAAAATCTGTTTCACGAAAGTTGAACCAGCTATCCTGGTTTCGTTCTTTGAAGGAATAGAAACTAGCACCGGCAGCCAATCCAAGGAAATGAGTTCGGTCACCGATCAGGTAATTTGCGGCCACAGGCAACGTGAACCCAAAACCTTCCTGGTCGAAGAGCAATCCAACTCCTGCACGAACACCAAGTCCTTTATACGACTTAGTTACCCTGGCATCATAATTAAAAGATAGAAAGCCAGGACTTCCCAATTCTGCATACATTGCTTTTGCTGCCTTGGTTGGTGTGTTTGCTTCTTCTGCTTTTTTTGCCCGTTCGATTCGTTCTGTAACAGTGCGCTGGCGGAAACTGTAGCCTAAGGCAAATGCAAAGTGCTGGTTCCGGAGACTTTTGTAATCGGCAGACCACCTCACAGCGTTCATGATTCCATGATTGTAGGCAATACTAGCATTCAGCCCGTTGGCCAGCTGGTAACCTGCCACTGCATTGACGCCGAAATCAAATCGTTTCAGACCCGACTCGATCAGCACACCGGGTACGGGTCCACCACCAACAAAAAAATGAGAGCCGCTTTTGTTTGGTCGATATAAAAAGTTCAGTGGGAAATCAAAAGCCACAAACTTGCTGCGGTTTTCATAATCACCCGATCCCCAACTAGCCCGGTAAAAACCCCGTTCAATACCGCCTTTTATTACTATTTCCAGGCTTGGCCGAAACATCAGGTTTGGAGTAAGGTCATAGTCGGCGTAACCACCGGCCATCCATCCTTTTCTAAACGAGGTACTGATGTTGCTACGCGAAAAGCCTAGATTATTGTTGTCGTTTGGCGTTACACGATAGCTTGCCATGGCAAGTCCTGCCTTTATACCAAATCTTCCGAACGACTGGATGCTCAGTAAGGTGAGGATGAAAAGGATTAGTCTTCTCATGAAATGATTTAAGCAGTTGTTTGAAAATTGGAAAGCCGTAAGCAGTTACTAATAACTCCTCTCTAATATAAAATAATTATGATGTTATGGAAACAAATTGCCTCCGCTTTCTTTTCAGGGAGCATCTATGTCTTGGCAGAGAGGGCATTTATTTCTTGAAAAAGTAGAAATTCATCGGTCCCTGCGCAACAAATCCTAATCGTTCATAAACTTCAATAGCCCGACGGTTGTCAGCACGTACATGCAAAAACGGAGTTTGGTGCTGACGTAAGATGAGCGCCACTTGGTGTTGTACCAATGCAGATGCATAACCTTTGCCCAAACAATCCGGATGGGTGCAAACAGCGCTAACTTCCGTGAAGTTTTGAACATGTAGTCGTTGTCCGGTCATGGCGGCGAGCTTGCCATTTTGAAATACGCCAAAGTAATGTCCAAACTCAATGGTGCGCCGGCCAAAGGGCCCGGGTTTGGTCAATACTGCCAATTGCATCATATCATCTACATGCTCAGCGGTTAATGGTGTTGGCTGAAAAGAGGTATCCTCTGCGATGGGCTTTCCTTCATACAAAAATTGCAATCCTTCCACTGCAACGGCGAGCTTCCAATCTTTTGGTAGAGCAATCGTATTTGGTGTTGCAAATAAAATGCGACGGCCAGCAGGAAGCAAGCGGTATAAATCAGCAAAGCCCTGTTCATGCCCTTCCTCAATTCCAACGAAAGGAGAAACGTCTTCATCAAACCAAGCCACTTTTCCTGAGCTATTTCCTAAATGACCATCGTTGTAAAGGAGGCTATGATAAACAGGGTTGCGCAGCAGAGGATTCACGCTGCTAAGTTATTACGGGCGGGTATCGATGAATCGAAATTTTGGAAGAACGGTCAACCGCCATACACTACCTATCCATGATTGGCAAATGCGATTGAGGTAACTCCTACATCAAAAACTTTTCAGTGTATTGCAGATGAAATACCGCAGGTTTTTGACCACGAGGAACAAGTTCACTACTCTAACTGACGGGCCTTAATGCGCCACGTATTTCAATCCAATTATAGAAGCAATTAGTGTGAACAAAAAAAATAGCCGTGCAAACTGTGCAGGTTCCTTAAAAAAGATAATCCCGATGATCGCTGTGCCCGCTGCACCAATCCCTGTCCAAACAGCATAGGCGGTTCCCATGGGCAGGGTTTGTGTGGCTTTATAAAGCAGGTACATACTTAACGACACTGAGATTAAAAATCCGATTAACCACATAACAGATGTTGTTCCTGTAGTTTCTTTTGCTTTTGCCAAACAAGTAGTGAAACCGACTTCAAAAAAACCACCCAGAATTAACAGTAACCAAGCCATAGAAATTGATGTTTAAATAAGAGTGCTGAGCTTATTGTAAACCGAAGTGCTATCCTGCATTTTCGTTTATCCCAGCGGCCCAAGTTAATGAATGAAATAATCGTGCACTTGTTTGGAGCAGTCCCTTTACCAGGAAACTGCAGTAATCAATAAAACAAGATAGCCTGCACATTGGTGCAGGCTATCAACAACAATTTTACTATACCTGGTCAAAACCCTTTTGGCTGCGTTGGTTTCAATTTCGGTGTCAGGTTCATGTTATAGAAAATGAACGAGTAAATATCGGCGGTTGTTTCCAACGCTTTTTTGGTGTTGCTGGCACCATGACCCGAATTTACATCTACACGAATCAATGCAGGATTAGAACCCTTGTAATTCTCCTGCAAAGTAGCCGCATACTTGAAGGAATGGGCTGGCACTACGCGGTCATCATGATCGGCCGTAGTGATCAAGGTTGCAGGATAGTTTACACCAGGTTTGATGTTATGTATTGGTGAATACTTGTAAAGGTTTCGGAAGTCAGAAGCGCTATCGCTGCTGCCATATTCAGCAATCCAGTTCCAGCCGATGGTAAACTTTTGGTAACGCAACATATCCATTACACCCACCTGCGGAATAGCTACTTTGAAAAGATCCGGACGCTGGTTCATTACCGCACCGACCAAGGTGCCGCCATTTGATCCACCCTGGATGGCTAAATAATCTTTTGAAGTGTACTTCTTGCCGACAAGGTATTCACCGGCAGCAATAAAATCATCAAACACATTTTGCTTGTTGAAGCGCATGCCTGCTTCGTGCCATTTTTCACCGTATTCATTTCCGCCCCGAAGATTTACCAGTACGTACACGCCACCTTGCTCTAACCAACCGATGCGGGTAGGAGAAAAGCCAGGATAGCTACCGGCATTAAATCCTCCGTAGCCATACATCAATGTTGGGTTCTTGCCATTACGAGGCGTACCTTTTTTGTACACGATGAACATTGGCACTTTTGTTTTGTCCTTGCTTTCGAAGAATACCTGCTCTGTTGCATAATCATCGGAGTTGAACTTTACTTCCGGTTTGCGGAAGACAGTGCTGGTGTTTGTGCCAATATCATATTTGTAAATAGTCGGCGCAAAGGTGAACGATGTGAAGGTGTAGAATACAAATGGATCTTCTTTCTTACCACCAAAACCGCTGACGGTGCCTAGTGCAGGTAGCTTTACTTCTTTTTCCAGTTTGCCATCGAGATCATGTATATACACACGGCTGGTTACGTCTTTTACATAAGTCAAAAACAGCTTATTGCCTGCTGCTGAAACGCCAGCAATATTTTCAGGCTTTTCTGCAATCACTGTTTTCCAATTTGACGCCGCCGGCTGCGAAGGGTCAATGACAACCACTCGTCTATTCTTTGCACCATCGTTGGTTACAATGAGAAATTTTCCTTTGTGATCAGTAATAAAACCATAAGAGTAGTTACCCACTTCCGGAATGACGGGTTTGAAGGTTTTATCGGCGCTGTTGTTATCAATATAATACAACGCGTTTCCAATCTTGCCCTTACCCCGGTCACTGATGTTCAGGAATACAAACCGCTCATCTTCGCTGGTGGTTACCTGGTGAAAACGCTGCGGAGCTGCTTTGTCTTCGTACACCAATCGATCCTGTTCTTGCGAGGTGCCCACTTTGTGATAAAACACCTGGTGATTTTCGTTTTTGGTGGAAAGCTCTTTTCCTTTTTCCGGCGTTGGATAACGGCTGTAGTAAAAACCATCGCCCTGCCAGGCCACACCCGAAACTTTTACCCATGAAAGAGAGTCGGGGAGATACTTCAGGGTATTCATGTCCATTACATAGTAAGTGCGCCAGTCGCTTCCGCCGGAAGATTTACCTACCACTGCATAACGGCCATCTTTCGATAGCGAGAACACAGCAAGGCTGGTTGTACCATCCACTGAAAACTCGTTCGGATCCAATACCTGTTGTGGTGTTCCATTCAGCCCTTTTTGACGGTATAAAACCGATTGGTTTTGCAATCCGTCATTCTTGTAGAAGTAATAGTAATCGTTATTGCGGAACGGTGAACCGTATTTAGGATAGTTGTTCAGTTCTTCCAGGCGCTGCAACCATTGGGTGCGGTAAGGAATTTTTTCCAGATAGCCAAAGGTGATCTTGTTTTGTTCGGTCACCCATTGTCTGGTTTCTTCGCTCCGGTCGTCTTCCAGCCAGCGATAAGGATCGGTTACCTTCACGCCGTGATAATCCGTGACAGTATCTACCTTTTTTGTGACGGGATAGGAGAACAGGCTTGTTTGAGCAAACAAGGTGAAAGGTGCCAGCAAGGCTGCACCTAGTATGTGTTTCTTCATGATGAAAGTTGATTGGTCTTAAAGATAAGGGAACTGGCGATTTCGCTAACGTCCCATCTCAAGCTCTGCCGTTGGGTTTTAACGCTTCATTGAGCGAAGCTGGAATCTCCGGCTGCATAAAAAAAGACCCGGGCCAGCGCCCAGGTCATTCCTTTTGGTTCCGCGGAAAAGTGATTTAGTCGTAATGGTTTTAGAAGCTGTTGCTTAATATGCTTAAGCGCTGCAATAAGATTGCCCTATTTACCATAGCTCACCGCGTAATTGGTTGTTGATCCACCAAAGCCAACGGCAGTCACTACTGTTTTTCTTGTTACCGGTTGCTGGTGTTGGTTGTAAGTGTATGAATGCGTAATGGTTTTTGTAACGTCACCATGAGCGGTTTTATAGACAATCTTCAATGGGTTGTTTTTCATGAATGTGTTCTCGAGCAAGAAAGGCTCCGCTTCGAAGTGAGAAAGCGTGTTTTCTTTGTTGTCGTATTCATAGAATACCTCTTCACCGGCGGCATTCCATCCACCAAAGATCCAGCTGAACGATTCTGTCTTTACCAGGTTGCCAGCGGAATAGGTATACTTAATTTTGCTGTATGGATTTAGTTGGGTTGCGGTTGTCGTCTTTACGAATTTGAGTCGCTCTGTGAGAACATCATTGTTGTACACATATTCATATCTCTCTGTAAAGCTCCCTTGCTCCGGGAATACTTCAATTGATGAGAGCTTGCCGTTCGCATAGCTGTATTTAAACTCAACACCGTTGAGTAAAATGGACTTGAGTTTTTTATCGTCGTATTGAAATTGCGCTCTTTCCAGGTAGCCCCGGAGATTGGAAAGCATTGTTTCTTTCACCGAGCCATCTTCATTGTAAGTAATATCCAGTTTGCCAAATTCATGTGCAATCTGTGACAGTTTTGTCTTTTGATTTGACTGCTGGTTGCCCGGTTGCTGGTTAATAGGCTCACGTCGGCAGGCAATGGTTATAACGATCAGGAAAAGTAAAGCAGCGAGTGTTGGTTGGTTGCGTGTCATTGTTTGCGATTTCCGGCAAATGTCTTTTGTAAAGGCATACAGGAAAATCGCATAAACGTGTTATTGGTGATGAACGGTAAAAAGGTTCGCTTTTCGGAAGATGGTTGAAGTATGCACTTCGGTGTTGAATGGTTACTGCTCAGGGTAACAAAGCTTGTGTCGTTTTACTGATAACATAAATCATTGCTTTACCAGACCTGTTTTGGTGATGGATGTAGATTCTTGGTATGATTCATAGTCCGTGTTCACTTCCCACAAATTATGGTTTTTGCCTTCAACCAAATTTTCACTTGCAAGGATTCCCATTAGGATTGAATGATCCTGGTTGTTGTACTTAAAGGAACCATAGCGGCCAATGACTTGCAGGTTTTGAATGGTGTCAAGCCATGGCTGAATCACATCTAGGTTGTGCCGGTAGCCCTTTTGATAAACAGGGTAACATTTCGGAACACGATAAACAGCTCCATCCAAGATTTTGTGATCGCCGATCAGTCCTGTTCGCTGTATGTCCTTTTTGGCAAGATCAATTAATTGCGCATCGTTCAGTTGCCAGAGTTCTTCGTCGTTATTACTCCAGAATTCCAGCGCAAGTATTGTTGTATCAGTGTTGCAGAGTTGCGGTACCCAGTTGCGAAAATTGGTGATGCGGCCCGTGCGTAAATCAGAAGAATGTACATATAGCCAGTTATCGGGGAAAAGGTTTTTGCCTGCAATGTTGAGGTATACAACAATCGTATTCCTGAATTTCAGGCTCTCTACTTTTTCCTTCACACTTGCCGGTACATTATCCATCGATTTTACCAGATGCGTAAGCGGCATGGTGCTGATGACAGAATCGTATTCTCTTTCTTCTCCACTTGCTAAGTGCAGTCCTCTTGCAGCGCCTTCTTTTACACAGATTTTTTTCACCGGTGTTGATGTCATTACACGGCCTCCGTTTTCCCTGATCTTATCCGCCATCTTCTGGTACACCATGCCTGTGCCTCCCAAGGGATAGGCAAATTCATCTACCAAGGTTTTGTGTCCACCTCCACCAAAGAAGGCATTTTTCACGGCTTCATACAGCGAAAGTTTTTTAATGCGCTGCGCCGCAAAATCAACATCCAGTTCTGTGCAAGGAATGCCCCACAATTTTTCTGAGTACGTTTTGAAAAATATACTGTAGAGGCGATAGCCAAACCGTTGGGTAACCCACTTCTCAAAATCTTCGCTAGGTTCCTTATGTTTTATCTGCTGCTGTGCGTAGCTCATCAGGCAGCGTGTTGTTTCCACAGGACCAAGGTTGACAAAAGCATTGGCAGGCTTCAGCGGGTAGTCAAAATATTTTCCTTTGTAGAAGATGCGTGTGAGCCGGTTCACCATTTCGTAATCGGTACCTACTACATCCAACCAAAGTTCATTTACCCTTCTGTCGTTACTAAAAAAACGGTGCGGCCCAATGTCAACTTTGTTGTTCCACAATTCAATGGTTTTGCACATGCCGCCAACATCGTCGGCCGCTTCGTACACATCAACAGCATAACCTTTTTTGCTTAACAGGTAGGCAGCAGTCAGGCCGGCAGGGCCAGCGCCTACGATTCCAACGTTCTTTTTATTGTCCATATTGACATCACTTCTTTCGCACGGTGTTGAGATGAATTGTTACAAGGAATGGAATGAGTAGCGATGAATGCCGGATGGCAAGCATATAGCGGAGTACGAGAGGGCTTGCATACACAGACATTGCTGTGTAAACGATGCAAAAAAATGATACCAGCAAAATCATGTTGTACTGCTGTGCTGTACAGTTGAGTTTCGATCGGAAGCACAAGGCAACAATTGAAAACAATAAAAGAAACCAAAGCAGGTTAAAGGCTCTTGGCGCTGTTGCTTCAAGAAAGCTATGAACGAAAGTATAGCGTGGTGTAGGATCGCATTGGCCGCACTGAAACCATTTTTTCATTTGCTCCGAGTAAGGTGGAAAATAGAACAGGGCCTCGTTTGGCAGATCAAATAGCAGCAGGAAATTGGGGTAGATATAATGCCGTGCATATTGCGCCGGATATTTCTTCACAATGTAATTACCCCACTCGCCGAAGCTTACACTCGACAAATGCCAGTAATGCAGGTAGCGCTGTTTCCCTGTGCTGCGCAATTGGTTCAGGTATTTTTTGAACGGACTGTCTGGGCTCCACAAATAAAAAATAACGATGCTGTCTTTTGCGGGATAAAAGCCAGGGGGATTGTTAGCAAGAATATAGGCATGCATGCGACGAACAGCTGAATCCTCAATCTCTTCCGGTTTCAGGTTGATATAAGGCACTGCATGCATAGCATTGTTTGCCTTTTGCCAGCCGCTAAAGCCAGAAAGTACAGAGACCCCGGTGTTCTTTTTTGTTTGCCAGGTAGTAAAGTAAACCAGGCCAAAAAAGAGAGCTACCTGGATAGCAGATAGCACGATAAAGCGAAGTTTACTGGCTTTAAAATAAGTAAGAAAAAGAGCAACAACAGTGACCAACGGATAAAACAGCGCAATAAAGCGTACCTGCATTACCAGTAGCAGAAGAAGGCCATTCCAGATAACAGGACTTGCTTTTTTCGATCCCATCATCCATAATAAACTGGCGACCCAAAGGTTGGTTACCGAAATAAAGAGTGCATCGCTGATGGCAAAATTGCAGAGGTAGATACACACAGGAGCAAAAAGGAAAATAAGGAAGAAGGCTCTCCACCAAACCTGTTTACCCGCCGGAAAAAAATAGCGGACCGTAACGTAGAAAAATAGGGTCGAAAAAAAGTAAAGCAGTAGTTGTATTACCACCAACACATCTGCGTTGGGATTGATAAAATGCGCCAGTGCAAGCAGCCATGAAAAACCGGGTGGACGAAAGTTGCCGATTTCTCCCGTTCCTGCCACACTGATATAAGCACCGGTATCTGCATAAATGTTGGGAAGAGGATAAATCCAAAAGATCAGCCCACCACTGATAAGAAAAAGCAGGATTGTACTGTACAGCTCAAACCTGATTTCTTTGGAACGCAGAAAAGAGAAAAAAGGCAGCTGGCGGTTTTGATTCATGCGGCAATATTGATGGCCTGCTTTCAAAGCTAAAAAAACATGCCCTCTCAATTTAGGGCCATACGATTCGGTAAAGTAAGCCACTTAAACCCGATACCTTTTATGCAACGTTTTTTATTTTAGAATTGTCAGGCATAAAAAAAGATATGCGCATCCTGTCTGTTTTATTTCTAATGATGATGGTAACCGCTTTTACCTGCAGGAAGACAGAAAGAGAACAAAGCGGTTACGCTACGTATTCTTACAAGCAAACGCAATGTGCCGATCCCTGGCAAACAGGTTCCGCCTCCAACGACAACCATACCATTACCAACGTTACCAATTATCTTAAGGCAGCGGGCTTACATGTAGTCAGCGTACAGATAAAGTCGGAAGAGGCAGCTGCGGTTTGCCTGGCCTGCCATTGCAAAAGCGGCAAGGTCATTTACGTCACCTCACTGGGTGATGACAGCACCAAAGCAAAATTCCTGCAGCTCGGCTTTCAGTAGTAGGCCTTTCGAAAGCCATAACCAGTTAGGCAGGAAAGCAACGTGTTCTTAAGGCTGAGCTTAATTGCCCTTGTAGGTAAGCAAAGCGTCTTTCAAACAGCCATTATGCTATACTCATTTTATTGTTTATTATAAAGTCTTGCATTTTTCGAAATTTCCAACGGGGAAAAAAACCTGTTCGTCGATCTGTGTTACCACTCCTGCAGCTTCAAAAGTTACTTTTACGAGGTTCAAATCCTTTGTAAAACCTTGATATTGAGACCTGCTAACTGCGCTATTTTATTCCTGCTTTTTTTTCTGGCTTCCTGCAAGCAACACAGCCAAACAGAAAAAGAGGAAACTGCATATTGGAAACACCAGTTTGTTGATTCTTCCTACCGCCTTTTATACAAGAATGAGGATACGGCAAGTGCCCTTCGTTATTACGACGCTGCCTGGAACGAGGCAGGCAGAAAGGGTGTTTATCCTGCCGCAGCCCGGTTTGGGCTGATCGCCAACTTTCACTATTTTTTCACTGGCGACAATAAAGCAACAGCCGCCATGATCGATTCGGCTCTCGCTTTTTACCAGACACCGGAGCGGCAGAATCAGTATCCACGCAACTATGTTAGCATGTTGCTTTTCGGGGGACACATTGCTTACAGGTTAACCCAGTACACCAAGGCAAACGATTATTATTTCCGGGCAAAGGAAATGGCCGATGCACATTTAACGCCTTGTGAGCGGACTGCCTTTCATTACAGCATCGCGATGGTGCTTTACAAGCAAGAGAACTTCCGGCAGTCAATGGGTTATTTTAAAGAAGCCTACAGGCTGCAGGCCACCTGCTCGCCGCAAACTACAGCCATCGTCCTTCAACAACAGGAGATCCAAAGCAATATTGGTCTGTGTTATATCAGGCTGAAGAATTACGACAGTGCTCTTTTACATTTCGATCGGGCACTTGCTATTGCTAACCAATACAAGGATTCGCTGGGGCCGGCCACAATGGACAAGATCAATGGTGTAATCTATGGCAACAAGGCGCAGGTAGCCGCAGCTAAAGGTGACTATAAAGAAGCTGAAGCTCTGGCACAAAAAAGCATTGCGCTGAATGACCGGAAAAACTACGAGGTAGAAAATGCATTGGAAGTAAAACTGCAGCTTGCCCAACTCTACTTTAATCAGCATGATTTAGAAAAAATGAAGGATCTGCTTGCAACAGTTGATCCCTCGATCATAAAGACAAATGCAAAGCTGCGCATGGATTGGAGCCGCCTGAAGGCCAGTACTCATGAGCAATTAGGAAAGAAAGATTCTGCACTGCATTTTCTAAAACAATATTTCGCTTTGCGTGACTCTCTGGTTGGGGAACAAAAGCAGTTAACAGCAGCAGATGTGGCACGCCAGCTTCGCGACAAAGAACAACACCTGCAGATTGCTGTTCTCAAAGAAGAAAGCGAGCAGGCCACGATGCTTTTAGTGGGAGTGATTGTGTTCTCCGGTTTGGTTATCGTTATCCTGTACCTGTTGTATAAAAATTTCCGTCGCAGCAAAAAAAGCCTTGCGCTTGCACTGGCGTTAAATGAAGAAATCCGGCGGGAACGGGAAGCACGGGAACAGCAGGCCAAAGAGCATCACAAACAAATCACGGAAGCAGTGATCAAAGCACAGGAGAAAGAACGGTCAGTGATTGGTTTGGATTTGCATGACAACATCAACCAGGTATTGACAACGGTGAAGCTGCAAAATGAGATGGTGTTGGAAGGGATCGCCGATCCAAAAGCAATCTTGCCACGTTCGACCGCTTATTTGCAAAGCTGCATCAACGAGATCAGGAGCCTGTCTAAACGATTGTCTGCACCTACACTGGGAAAAATCAGCCTGGAAGAATCAGTGAAAGACCTGATTGACTCCATCAACGAAACAAGCAAAGTAAAGATTACGCGACAGATATCGGGATTGGATAATGAGTTACTGAAACAGGACCTGCACATTGGTGTATATCGCATTCTGCAGGAACAATTAAACAACGTGCTGAAACACGCCGATGCCACCGAAGTGCTGGTGAAACTGGAACGAACAGATGACAAACTTCACTTGCTGGTAACCGATAATGGAAAAGGTTTTGTTGTGCAGGGGCATAAACAAGGCATCGGGCTGGTGAACATGCAAACAAGGGCAGAAAACCTGAATGGTACGTTTGAGTTGACCACTTGTCCTGGTAAGGGGTGCCGGGTAAAAGTAGTGCTACCCTGTCTTCAGTAGAACATTTCCTACCTGTGGCAAAAAACTTAATTGGGTAAAAATAAAAGCCGGTTATATGAACCGGCTTTTATTTTTTACTTATTGGTTTCTTCATCAATTTTTTCTTGGCAATTATCCAGCGACATCTCCTTCATCTGCTTATCGGCAGTAGACTTCGTCACCTCCAGCATCTCCAGCCTTGAACGGGTAAAGCTTTGTTTTACGTTGCAGGCAACATAGTAGCTCTGGCCTGCTTCTGCATCGATCTCGATTTCTGTTTCTTTTTTAAACAGGCCGATGCCGCCAATTTGTGACGTGATAGAATGTTTTCCCTTTGATACGGTGACTTTAATAAACTTGTTGTTGCTAAGCTTACAAATTTTCTTTCCGTCTACATACATTGCCCAGTTGCTGGTAGCTGCATTAAACTGGCCGGCGCGGTAAATGTAAATGGTTGCTTCCTCCGTTGGCTTAACATCAGCTTTGGGTGGCGTTGTAAACGAAAACAGGAAGGCTAAACTCAGCATCAATAATGATCTCATAAGCGTGGTTTTAAGGTGTAGAATGTTTTGATTAATAGAGAAGGGCTGCCGGCAAAAGGCAGGTCATTTCTCTTTCGGGGCTAAAATTATGTTCCTGGTGAAGGGGAGAGCAGCCAAGGAAAAACGAATTGCTACATACGGCGAATGGAATGATGAATCATTGTTTTAAAATGAAACCAGCTTTAGTAATAGGTGAAAGGCGAGAGGGCATCAGTTCAAATCAACCGTCCTTTGATCACTGCAAAAAAATCATCCCTGTATGACTTACTTATTGGGATTGGTTTTTTGTTGATGTAAACGGTGTTGTCTTCCACCTGTTCAATCTGGTCGAGGTTAATGATATAGGAATTGTGCACCCGCTTAAAGGATGCCGGCAGAATGTTTTCAAATTCCGACATGCGTTTGTAAACGAGGATTTTCTCAGACAGTGTTACAATGGACATGTATTCTTTCAGCGCTTCGATGAAATAGATATCATTCCAGTTGACCTGCACGATTTTTTTCCCGCTCTTCACAAAAAAATGCGATTGCACCAATGGCGTCGTCTGCTGAACTTTTTCCGTTTCAAAGATCTTCTTTGCTTTTGCGGCTGCCTGGAAGAAGCGTTGATAGGTGATGGGCTTCAACAGGTAATCAATCGTGTTGACTTCATAACTCCTCACGGCAAAATCGGAGTAGGCAGTGGTGAAGATGATCTTCACCGTTTGCGGAATCACCTTTGCCAATTCAATTCCGCTTAACTCCGGTAGATTAATATCCAGGAAAACAAGATCGATATCTTTTGCTTCGCTCAAGAACTGCACGGCCTGCAACGGGTCGTAAAACTTTGCCACCGTTTGCAGGAAAGGCGTTGTGCCCACATACTCTTCCAACAAGCTCATGGCCTTCGGTTCATCCTCTACAATCACACAATTAATTTTCATGCGCCGGTATTGTTAGTTCTGCCAAAAAGTATCCATCCTCTTCCTGCGTTTTCAAAACGTAGTTCTTGCCATACAGCAGCGTAAGCCTGTCACGCAGGTTCTTCAGGCCTACGCCTTCTCGTCTCATTTCTTTTTTTGAATAGATTTTATTTTTTGTAGTAAAGCTTAAGCGGTTGTTGTGATGACGGAGCCTGATCTCAATGCTTGTCGCTTCACCGTCGTTTTTCACGCCGTGCTTAAAGGTGTTTTCCACCAGAGGAATGAGCAGCATGGGCGGCACCATCAGTTCCGGGTTCACCTCCTTTTCTATTTGAACGTCGATGGGATATGGAAAGCGTACGCCTTCCAGCCGGATAAAATCTTCCACGAAATCCACCTCTGTGGCAATGGGTACTAGCTCCTTCGGGCTTTCTTCCATGAAATAACGCATGATGTCGGAAAGCATGGCTATGCGTTCTGCCACAGCCGGAAGTGTTTTGTATGTATCGTAATAAAGATTGTTCAGCGAGTTGAAAAGAAAGTGTGGCTGCACCTGCGCTTTGAGCTGGTTTAATTCCGTCTCCAGGTGTTTCTTCTGGATCTCAGCCTGCCGTTCACGCAGTGCAAGTGATTCGGTAAATGATTTGAAAAGAATACCTGTGATGAGCGCAAAAAAGCAATTGCTGAATGCGTTGGCAAAATGAACTTTTGAGACTAGCACCTGGTCGGAATAGAAAAGCCGGAAGTGTACACTAGTTAATTGTGATACAAAACGGTTCTCAATGAAAATTTTTGAAAATACCAGGGCCCAGAAAAAGAGAAACACGACCAAGATAAAGGACAACAACCCTTTTGTTTGATAAAAGCGATTGTAAAGAAACATGTACCCGTACACGATAGCTGCAAAAATGGAAAACGATGTAACAGTGATTGCCAGGATATAAACTGCCGGGTAAAAAGGAAGTGCCTTAAACTTCATGTAAAACAATAAGGCTGAAAAAGCCCACAGTACCACCTGCAGCCGAACAAGGTATTTCCGGGTAGACAACATCGTGCTGCAAAATACTCCTCCGATTTTGCCTGCACCAATCATCCGTTGAAAAAACAAAGCATTGCGTTGAAAACCGGGAAGGCTCTTGTTGGTGCCCGGCTAGTTTTGGTTGTCATCTAAAATGAAACCAAAAATGAGAACATTGATTGCTGCTGTTATACTGCTGTTTTTTGTCAACTTATGCCACGCACAAACAACTTCTAGGAAGCTGGTGCTACGAATTACAACGGAAGAAAACACACCTGTTGAAAGTGCAACGGTAGAAGTCAGAAGAGCAACTGATTCATCGCTGGTAAAAGTTTTGCTGGCCGATAAATCCGGTGAAGTGGATATCGAACTGCCACCGTCGGCTTACCTGGTGAAGACAAGTGCAGTGAGCCACGAACCTTCTACCATCGCTGTTACATTAATACCGGATGCTGCTAGCAAAATACAAGCAGTAACACTGAAGGCCAATGCAGCCAAAGCCTTGCAGAATGTAACGGTAGCAGCACAAAAACCTTTTCTTCAGCGGCTCACCGATCGCATTGTCGTCAATGTGGAAAACAGTATCATCAGCGCAGGCAGCACGGGACTGGAAGTGCTGGAACGTTCACCAGGGGTTATCATCGACCAGGATGCAATCAGCTTGCGAGGTAAGGCAGGTGTAATCATTATGATCGATGGAAAGCCCAGTCCTTTGTCGGGTGCCGATCTTACCAATTATCTCCGGAGCCTTCCTTCGGGTGCCATTGAAAGCATTCACCTAATCACCAATCCATCTGCCCGTTACGATGCAGCCGGTAATGCCGGTATTATTGATATCCGCATGAGGAAAGATCAGCGGCTAGGGCTGAACGGAACCTTTACTGCGGTGTACGGGCAAGGATATTATCCCAAAGGCTCTGCTAGCACCACCTTCAACTACCGCAATAAAAAGATGAATGTGTTTGGTAACTACAACTTCAACAAACGCAAGGATCAAAACTGGCTGATACAGGAGCGTCAGTTCTTCAATAATGGTGTTCGTACCGGTTCGGATAACAAGGATAATATCGGTTATGCCGACATCCAGGGACATACGGCAAGACTGGGTGCTGATTTCTTTCCTTCAAGGAAAACAGTAATTGGCTTTGTGGTCAACAGCAGTATTGCAGGCTTTGATTTTAAGGGAAACAATCGCTCTGTTGTGAAGAACGCCCAAGGAGTTCCTTTCTACTATTTCAACACGTTAAACGGATCTTCCAACAGAAGCAACAACCATGTGGCCAACATCAACTTTAAACACAGTTTTGCAGCTGGCAGGGAGCTTAGTGTGGATGCCGATTATGGTGAGTACAAATCGGATAATTTCTCCCGCATTACAACGCTGTTTTATAACATGGGCGGTAGCAGCAATAAACCTACCGACATACTGGATGCCTATCAAATAGGCGACCTCCGTTTGAAATCTGCTAAAGCCGACTATGTACAGCCGTTAGGCAAAACTGCAAAACTGGAAGCAGGCTGGAAGAGCAGTGTTGTATCAGCAGATAATGATGCCCGCTTCTACAACATCTTGCCTTCAGGTTCGCAGGTAGATGTGCGGAGAACGAACCGCTTCTTTTACGATGAGACCAACAATGCCGGCTATCTCAATTATAGCAGGGAAAGCAAGAAGATTGGACTGCAGGTAGGGCTGAGGGGTGAGCATACCAGTATCCGTACACATCAAGTGGTGAAGGATGTTCGGTGGAGTTCTGATTATTTCAAACTCTTTCCCAGCGCTTTTTTCACCTACAAGTTGAAAGAGAACCAAACAGTTGGTATTTCGCTAAGCCGCCGTATCGACCGTCCGGGATATGGACAGCTCAACCCATTCCTTGGATTCATTGATGCGACAGCGTATACCATTGGCAATCCGCAGTTGCTGCCACAGCTTAGCTGGTCATCGGAGGTCAGCTACACGTTAAAGAATCATTACATCTCCGTTGGTTATAGTCGCACCAAGGACCCGCAATATCCTGTCATTGGCAAAGTGCTCGATGTGATTCCCGGTTTTGAAATACCGCCTGGTACCGATTCGAACATTACCGTGCAAAAGCCCATGAACCTGTTGTTATTGGACTATTACAACCTCACAGTTTCTTCACCGATCAAGATCACTGCCTGGTGGAATATGATGAACAACCTGACGGTCTTTTACAACCGTGTAAAAGCAAACGTTGGCGGTGTGCAACTGAACAACGGTCAGCCCACCATTTTTGCCCGCACCAATAACAGCTTTACCTTAAAGGGAGGATGGTCGGCAGAACTGAATGCCAATATCCTCACCCCTCGTCGTTCCGGGTATTTGGTTTCACGGTTGCGAGGAGCTGTGGATGCCGGCGTACAAAAAAAGGTGCTCAATGGCGCTGGTACATTGCGATTGAATATTACCGACATCTTTCTCACCAATATCCCGAATGCACATGTTGTTTTTGAAGGACGCTTTATTGAAGACTGGCATTCTTACCGCGATACACGGGTGGCTAATATCAGTTTCTCTTACCGCTTTGGAAACAGCAAGGTGCAGGGCGAACGCAGGAGAACAACGGCTTCGGAAGAAGAAAGAAGACGAGCCAACTAAGAACAAATTAGGTGTGTGAAGGTAATAGGCAACACTATTTTGCCAGTACAGATGTTTACTCAGTATTACCAGAACATTAAGGAATGGCGGGAAAGCAAATAATTAAATTCGTCGTGACCAACAAACCACTGTTATGACGAAGTTCAGCGGCTGCTTCATTTCTGCTTTGTGTAGTTTGTTCTTTGCAACAGCGTATGCACAAACGCCACGCATTGACTTTGAAACCTACAATCCTGTTTCTACCCTTGTCGTTCCGCAACACCTGATTAAAAAAGCGAAGTATCCATTTATTGATGTGCATAGTCATCAACCTGCAATGGCTACCCAAAACCTGTCGGCTTTGTTGTCTTCAATGGACAGCCTGAACATGCGGGTGATGGTTAACCTCACCGGTTTTGGCGGTGATCGTCTGAAGGCGATGGCTGATAACATTCAGCGCCATTCTCCAAAACGACTTCTTCTTTTCACCAACCTTGATTTTCGCGGCTTTGGCGGGAAAGACTGGACTGAAAACGCAGTGAAACGATTGCGGCAGGATGTTGCTAATGGAGCAAAGGGTTTGAAGATATTTAAGGAACTCGGATTGTCGTATAAAGACATCAACGGCGTTCGTATACCAGTAGATGATCCGCGATTGGATCCGATATGGCAAACTTGTAGTGAGCTTGGCATACCGGTACTCATTCATTCAGCCGCGCCGCAATCGTTTTGGGATCCGCTGGACAACAACAATGAACGATTGTTGGAGATGACCCTTCATGCTGATCGTGTGTACACAGCTGATAAATACGCTTCCTGGCAACAGATTATTGATGAACAGCATCGAATGTTTAAAAAGCATCCGAAGACAACTTTCATCAATGCGCATTTCGGATGGATGGGCAATGACCTTGCAGCGTTAACGAAACTGATGAACGAGATTCCAAACATGTACGTAGAGTTTGGTGCTGTGATTGCGGAACTGGGTCGTCAGCCCCGTGCAGCCCGCAGCTTTTTTGAAACCTTCCAGGACCGGATTTTATTTGGAAAAGACAGTTGGGCGCCGGAAGAATATCCTACCTATTTCCGCGTGTTGGAAACAGCCGATGAATATTTTCCTTACCACAAAAAATACCACGCATTCTGGGCAATGTATGGAATGAATCTTCCGGATGACATTTTAAAAAAGATCTACTACAAAAATGCATTAAAGGTGATTCCGGGTATTGATAAAACAATGTTCCCCGAATAAGTTACCTGCTACAAGGAAAAGGAAGCTGTAGAAGTCAGTCGTTGAAGCCTGTTGAAAGGATGTATTGTTATCCATGTCAGATAGCTAGTTCCTAATCCGGTTATTCTCATTCTCCAATGCTGAACTGCGATTGCGGGGAGACTTGGAATTAGCCTCTGCAAATTTGTAGGTGAAGTTGATGCGCACCTGCCGCGTTTCATAATAACCATAACTTCTCAGGTAAAAACCATCGAACCGTTGCTCTGATCTTGTGCCTGTGCCTTTGTAGATATCATTAAATGCAAGGCGCAACACACCTTTGTTCTTCCAGATGCTTTTTTGAAAGGCAATATCCAACTGGCTGTTGCTCCGTACAATTTCATTGGCACCAATCAGGCGCCTTGAATTGTAGTAAGCACTAACCTCTGCTGCAATCGAAAGCGGAAGTTTAAATCGTTGTTGAAGATTTAGTCGTGCGGCTGTTTGCTGCAGGTTCAGTTGCCGTAGGTCATCAAAGGCTACATTATTTGATAAACGATACACTGTAGCGTTGGTACTAAGTTCCCACCACTTTTTCAGTGTCAGGTTTTGAGTAAGTGTCAATGAAAGATTTTGTTGCGTGCCTAGATTGCGTGGAATCATCACAATCTTGTTGTTCTCTATTGTATCGGTGATTCGTGTGCTGTAAGCATCGGTATGGGATAAGTGGACGCCAACGATGGTAGATGATTGATAAAGGTATTGAAGCGAGGCACGATGCGTTAATTGCGGTTGTAAAAACGGGTTGCCCTGCCAGAACGAAAGTTCATCGAGCAGGTACACAAACGGGTTAAGGTCCTGGTAGGCAGGCCGGTCAATACGTTTGGAATAAGACAGTGAATAAATATGTTTTTCTGCTGGCTTTAGTGATACGCTGAAAGAAGGAAAAACCTTAAGCTGGTTTCTCCTGTTTTGCTGCACTGTATCAACGCCACCTTTATCGAAGGCCAAAGTGCCAACAGAAGTTGCCTGTTCCAGCCGCAATCCGCCTTGCACTGTTAAACGACCGAGTGTCTTTTTGTAATTGATATAGGCTGCACTGATGTCTTCGGTAAAGGAGAACCGGTTGGACCGGCGGCTGTCAAGACTATCGCTGTTCTTGATCACGTGATAAAACTTTGCATCATTAGCGGAGCCAACGAAAGAGAACTTGCCGCCAATCTCCAACACACCTTTTGCCAACGGCGCAGCATAATCGATCTTCAGGGCTTTAAGTTCTATGTCAATGCCGTTCAGCGAACGGTAACGATTTTGTTGCAGCTTCACGCCTTGTCCATCGGTGTACAAATTGGTTTGCAGGTTACTGTTGTTTTTGGCAAACCAGCCATGGTCCGCATCTATGTTCAGCACCCTGCCACCTGCATCTTCGAAGCGATAGTTGAGATTTAGATTATAGCGATTTGTTTGCTGGAAATAATAATCATTGTCGGCAAATAAAACCTGGTCAAGAAGGGTTGTGTTAGGCTGGCTGATGTCGGTACGTGTCCGGGTAAGACCACCACCTAATACAAAGTTGCCATTGAGTAAAACACCAATCGTGTGCTTTTTGGAAAGCTGGTAATCAAAGCCTAAACGAGTACCTAAGCGATTGCGTTTGTCGGTATCATCCGTGGCGCTGTTGTAAGTGCGGCCATTCTGCAAACGATTAGAGCCATAGATATAGTTATAGTAGCCGATGAAATGATTATAGCTGCCAAACAGCGTGAAGTTGTTACGCCGGTAATTAAAAGAAAAGTCCTGGTTGTGTTTAGCTGTAACGCCAACCGAAACGCCGGTCGTAGCAGCGCCGCTGAAACCCCTGACGACCGTCTTGCTCGTTTTAATGTTGATAATTCCGCCGGAACCAGCTGCATCGTACTTCGCAGTTGGATTACTAATGATTTCGATTGCCCTGATACCTGATGCCGGCATTGACTTTAGAAGATCAGCCAATTCCTGTCCAGATAAATAAGTTTGTTTTCCATCCAGCAAAATGGTCACGCCGGCCTTGCCGTTCAGCGTCACCGTATTATCGTTCAAAACAAATACACCCGGTGCTTTTTTCAAGGCTTCCAACGCACTGGCACCCTGCGCATCAATGCTTCGGGCTACGTTGTACGTTATGCTGGCCGCATCCGCTTCCACCAGTTTTTGTTTGGCTTCTACCACTACTGCGTCTAATGCTTTGGTCGATGGTGTTAGTGATATAACACCTAAGTTTTTACTTACTGCATTGTCGATACGATGCTCATGATAGCCTGTATGCGAAATGATCAACCGGTAAGGCCCTTCAGCCATGGGTAAAGAAAAATGACCTGTACTGTCTGTAGCAGTTTTTGCAACAACAATTTCTTTTTCACTCAGCGAAATTGTTGCGCCTTTAATTGGCTGACCTCCTTCTGTTGTCACCCTGCCGCTCACCACTATCTGTTGGCCAAAAGCTAACAAGGCGAAAGTAGTCAAGAAAAAAGCAGCAGCGAGACGTATAGCAAACATGCAATTGAACTATGATTGATCAAGGTACATTGTTTAATCCTTTGCCTGCCGATATTTTACAGGAGCGGTTTTGAATCACCTCTATTTCTTTTTGCAGAACTTGTTTTCCTAGCCTGTATTTTCAGCCCATGAATTTCTTCCAATTTTTTCGTCGAAAGAAAGAGCCTGCACAGAAGGATCAACCAAAAGTTGTTTTGGCTGATGGCAAAACTGCTTCTCCGAAGTTGGCGGCTCTCTTGCCAAAGCTGGAACGTTGGGCCTTGCCATGTATACGCATTACTGCCAAGCCTTCGGATGAGCTGTTTCTCTTCGACAGTAAGTTTGCCGGCGATCCTTACTGGCCTGCCGACAAGCCTTATCCCGTGGACAGCGAGGGACAGTACATGTACCTATTGGCGCAACTGAATTTTTCGCAAGTGCCACGGTTGGAAGGTTATCCCGACAAAGGCATCCTGCAGTTTTTTGTGGCAGATGATAGTATGTATGGTTTCAACTTCGATGACGGTACTGATCAGGCAAATTTTCGCTTGGTGTATTGGGAGGACACGACAGCCACGCCACTGGATAATTTTCATTTTCTCGACCAGCAAGAAGGCGATGGAGGGCTGCCAGTAAGCAGGCAGATGGCCCTGCAGTTTACGCCAGATAAAGACTATTACAGTTTTTCTGATGTTCGCTTCCCCGAGGAAGTAGCGGATGAAATGTTTGCCGATGACCAACCGAAAAACGGGGTACGACCGCTGGAAGAAGAACTGGGAAACCTGTATCCTGAAACAGGCCATAAGATTGGCGGCTACGCTTATTTTACGCAATACGATCCGCGGGATGAAGGGGCCGAAGACTATAAAGACTATATCCTGTTATTACAGATCGATTCGGAGCTAGATGATATTTGCTGGGGCGATGTTGGCGTGGGCAATTTCTTTATTCATCCGGATGATTTAAAGCGGAAAGATTTTTCACGGGTGTTGTATAATTGGGATTGTACGTAAGGCTTTTCATATAGATGCATCATCTGCAAACATTTTCCTGCGGTTGATTTTCGTGTGTTGTATTTTAGACCAAAACAGGCTGCTTGAGTTGCAAAAATCTAAGTGTCGGCTGGTTGCTCCTTTTTCTCACCTGCTTCACTGCAAGTAATGCGCAGTCCATTGACAGGAAGAAATGGGTTTCACTTTTCAACCAGCCATTCGATGGCCGGCACGCTGCCACCGAACTTCTGTGGGACTCCATTCGAACTTATCCCAAACCCATCATTCAGCAGATTATCACTGAAATCCAACAGGACAAATCAATTAACGGAAGCGAAACCGGCCAGCTGAAACTTGCCTTGTTGAAACTCCGGTATTGTCAGCACACCGATGATTCTTATCACAATACTTCCTGGCGTGAATTAGGTGCACAGGTTCTGCAACTGTCTACCATTGCACAAAACGGCTACCTGCTGCAGGCTGGTTGCGACCTTCTTGGCGACATCTATCTTCGGCGTAACCAACCTGACACGGCTATCTTTTACCTGCTAAAATCCGTTGCGTTGGCAGAAGGCCTGGGATACCAAAAGGAGATTGTGGCCAACAACAAAATTGCAGCCAGTAATGTGCTATACCGCACACAGAACTACCGCGAGTGTATTGCATTTTGTGCCAATGTCATCGGCATAGAAAACGTATTGACGCCAATTGCGGTGGTTACGGCTTATAATAACTCGGGACTGGCTTACTTAAAACTGGGACAACCCGATTCCGCCATTTTTTTCTTTACAAAAGCAATGCATTACTCCAAACAGAAGGTCTGGGGAATTTGGGAGGGAATAGCTGCTGGCAATATTGGTGACGCCTTGCATGCCAAGGGGCAGAAAGCAGAAGCATTGCCCTATTGGCAGAAAGATTACGATACGTCCCTGCAATACGGCGAACTTCCGAATGCGGGGCTAACCTTAGCCTATATCAGCGAATACCAATTTGAACAGGGAGATAGAGAAAAAGCGATCCGCCAGTTACAGTGGTCAGAAAAGGTGAACAACGGCGATGGCGTTAACCTGCTTCGTATTTATAAAATTAAAGCAGCGCTTTATCGGAGCCTTGGCCTGCATGATTCAGCTGATCTCTTTTTAGACAGGCATTATCATATCGCCGACTCCATTAACAGGGTTGTATCTGCGCAGAATTTTAATACGGTGCAACTAAGACTAGCCCACGAAAAAAATGCATACGAATACAGTTTACTACAAAAGCAACGACAGGCTGAAGTTATACGACGCAACCTGCTGCTGGTTGCTTTCGGGGCGATGGTATTTATCGGGTGGTTGCTCTATAACAGGCAAAAACTAAAAACAGGGCTGGCCCGCCAAAAGCAGGCGTTGGCTGAGGCTGAAACTGCATCGGCAAGAGAACAACTAGCCATCTTTACCCAAACCCTGCTTGAAAAAAACCGGCAGATTGAGCAGCTGAATGCTTCGCTGGTGCAACAGATGACTGCTGTGAGTGATGAACTCATTCACCAAACCCTACTAACTGATTATGACTGGAACAAGTTCAGGGATTTGTTTGAAAAACTCCACCCGGGATTTTTCCCTGCCTTGAAAAAAATGGCACCTGCCATCACCCAGTCCGAGATGCGGCTGGCAGCCTTATTAAAGCTCAACCTTGATAACAAACAGATGGCTTCCATGCAAGGGATTAGCGTAAGTAGCCTGCGGGGCAACAAAACCCGGTTGCGCCAAAAGCTGAACATTTCGCCAGAAATGGATCTGGAAGACGTCATTCGGGAACTCTGACTTTATTTCCCTTTTACACTCAAATGCTTGCTGTGAGCGGGTTTCAGCGCTTGCAGCGTTTTGCAGCGCCTGTTGCAGCCACTTGCAGCGGTCATTTCTTTGGCAGCACTTACGGCTACTGTTCCTTTACATCACACAAAAAAATGAAGACCGTAAAGCTCATAGCAAGATGGTGGTGGCTAATACTGATTCTGCTTTTTTCAGCCACCCTTCTTTATTTCATCTGGACCAGCCAGCAACAGGTGAATGCGCTAGACCGACAGCTGACCCGGCCATCCATTTATCAACCTTCTCATTAAATCAAGAACATGAAAAAGATCGTAACACTTCTTAGCCTCCTGGTATCATTTGCGGTATCGGCACAAAATGTGGGCATTGGTACAACAAACCCCACGCAGCAACTTGATGTAAATGGAAATCTTCGGGTCAGAAATCTAGGCAACAGTACCGGCCAAACCAGTTCAATGGTGCAAGTGGACGCTGAAGGTGTTTTAAAACTGGCAAAGATTGATACTGTTCGAGCCAACCCCACCCCAACTCTATTGGGGAGTGCTGCAACCGGAAACGGAGCCGCAAGCGATTATCCAATCGCCATGGCAGCAAATAAAAACAAGCTATGCGTTGTTAACTACATTAGCAACACCATTGACTTGTTTGATGTCAGCGCTGCAATACCTGTTCTTTTGGGCACCACAACTATCGAACCGGCAGCTAGTGGTTTTTACGTTCCCGCAGATGTAGCTATTAGCGGAGACAAAGCGTACGTCATTACCCAGCAATCCAGCGTGCTGCAAACCCTTCGGATATTCGACATCAGTGGAAATGTGCCCGTGCTCACTGGCTGGACAGCAATTGAAGATTGCTGGCGCATAATTATCCGCGACACAAAAGCATACGTATCAACCCACGGCAACAAATTACTGGTGTATGATCTTAATGGCTCGACGCCGTCATTGCTCGGATCTACAACAACAGGAATTGGTCCCCGGGATTTTGTGTTGGTCGGCACTAAAGCTTACGTCATTAACCAGTCACCCAATGCAATGCAAGTGTTTGACATTAGTTCCAACAACCCCGTTTTGTTAACTACTGCGAATACCGGTACACAACCCTGGGCCATTACTAGTGATGGGGTCCGAATCTACGTCGCAAACAGGGGCAGCCAATCCATTGAAGTGTTCGAAATTTCAGGGGCTCAACCCGTCTCTGTGGGAGCCACTTCGGTCAATTATCAACTGGAAAGGATTCAGTTGAGCGGCAGCCGGGCCTACGTAATTGGTGACAACAACCTGCTCAATGTGTATGATATTGCCGGTCGCTTGAAGCCGGTCCTGATTGGAAGTGCTCCTTTTTCAAACCCTGCAGCAACCGGAAAGTCACTTGCAATAAATGGACGTAAAGCTTTTGTGGGAACTTCTGACAAAAAGGTACAAGCCTTTGACCTGGGCTACACAGGTGGGGTCACGGCGCAAGGCCCTGATGGCAATCTTCTGGTAATTCCTGATGCAACAATTGGTGGAGATAATCTTGGAGATCACAACATCACACAAAACCTGAATCTGCGCAATTTTCAATTGGTCGGAAATGAGGGTACTGCAGGCATTGGTATTGCAAACGATGGAACGGTAACAACGGCGAAAGGGTTAAATGTTGGTGGCAATATTAATTTGGGAACAAATCAACTGGTCGGCGGCGGCTCCTCCGGCCTACTTATCAATAGCAACGGTCATGTTGGAATTGGAAACGTTAACCCTTTATACAGGCTAGACATTACAGGCAACTCCCGCATTGCAGGAGATTTCATTCACACCAGCGCCGATCCAAATGGAACATGGAGCTATCTAACCAATACCAGCGCTACACCTACGGGTTGGAAGTTTGTCGCTGAGTCCTCACCTTCGGCTGGTGTAGGTGGTAGTCTTTCTATCAAAAACAGCATCAACACCACGGCACTGACTGTGCAGCAGAACGGAAATATTGGCGTCGGTATTTCTAATCCTTCGGCTGCCTTTACCAACGTGGCCGGCAATATCACGGGCAGCACCGGCGTGGGACTGGGTACAGGATCTTTCGCCTGGCAGATGAATACGCAAGGATTCACGCAAGCGCTAAATAATGTAAGCTCGGCACCCGTTGCCAACGGGCTCCTGGTAAAGATTGCTGGCACAGCGGCCAGCAACCGCCTGCTGGAATTATCACTTGCCTCAGGTTCAACGGTGCTGGTGGCACAAGGAGATGGGAAGGTGGGCATTGGCACTAACTCTCCTTCACAAGTGCTTTCTGTAGTAGGCAATATAACCGCCACCGGCACCATTACTTCTTCTTCCGACATCCGGTTTAAAAGAGATGTGCAGCCGCTCAACAATGCTTTGTCTTCTGTGCTGCAGATTCAACCTATTTATTATTACTGGAAAAAAGAAGCCTTTCCTTCTATGCGGTTTGGTACAGAAAGGCAGCTAGGTTTTAATGCGCAGGAAATTGAACAACTGTTTCCTGAACTGGTGCTCACTGATGCTGCTGGTTACAAGTCGGTTGATTATAGCCGGTTGACACCTGTATTGGTACAAGCTGTAAAAGAGCAACAGGCCCGCATTGAAAAACAAGAGCAAACCCTCGAATTGCTGTTGGAAGAAGTGAAAGCATTGAAGCGCCAACTGGTGAAATAGAGAGGCCTTTTATTTATCTCATTCATCTTTTTTTCTTATGCTCACAACGGATAATTCCTGTGCAGCGACCTTGTTGCTGCCCACTGATCGTGGAATGAAAGTGATCCCGGTAGCAACCATCGTCCGGGTAGAAGCGATCAGCAATTACAGCAAGCTTTATTTTAGTGACGGAAGAACACTGGTAGTGGCACGGGTGCTTCGGCGCTTTGTTGAATGCCTTTCGCCCAACCAGTTTGTCCGTATTCATCACAAACATTTGGTGAACATGCAATGGCTACATGTTTATACTTCAGATGCGTTGCAAACTGTTTTGTCCACCGGTGAGGTGCTGCCCGTTTCCCGCCGAAAAGAGAAAGCTGCAAAAACAGCTGTGATGCGATGGCAGCAAAATCAGGTTGCTACGTAAACAAGCGTTTTCAATATATTTATCCGCGCTAATCAATCGCTAACTGCTATGAAAAGAAAACGCTTTCTCAAGTATTCACTTTTAGTTGGTGGACTGGGCTTTTTCAAGACAGGCCGCTTATCCGCCTTTTACACGCAGGCACGCAACCTGTTTTTAAACAAAGTCAAATTCATTTGGGCCGGTGGCATTACTACCAATACCGTGAAGGTTCATGCAAAGCTTACCTCGGCTACAACTTCAGCAAGACTCGTGGTAAGCACCAATCCCGGTTTGACCAATCCAATTTATGGAAGCTTTGCTGCAGCCGATGCTTCTAACAATTACATTGCTAAGCTTTCAGTTAGCGGTCTTCTTCCCAATACCGAATACTACTACGGTATAGAAGCGGATGGAGTGTTGGATACAGCCACTGATGCCATCGGTCGTTTTAAAACGACAACTTCAAACCCGCATTCTTTCCGGTTTTCCATTGCTTCGTGCAACAATAGCGGCAATCACCCGGTATTTTATCGTATTAAAGAGAAGGATCCGCTGTTTCATATCACGCATGGCGATTTTCATTACGGCGATCCCAATTCGGCTACGGATATCAACGTACATCGTTCCCCTATGGAGAACACGCTTGCGCAACCAGCCATGAAAGAATTTCTTCGCAACCATGCCATTGCTTATATGTGGGATGATCATGACTACTGCGGCGACAACACCAACTCGTTTGCTGTTGGCAGAACCAATGCACGGTTAACCTACCAGGAATATGTTCCGCATTACCCGCTTCCGGCAGGAACAGGCGATGTGCCCATCTACCAATCGTTTTCCGTAGGCCGTGTACGATTTATCTTATCAGACCTGCGCAGTGAAAAAACAGCTGCAGGAGGTAGCATTATGGGTGCAACACAAAAAGCATGGTTTAAAAATGAATGCGTCAGCGCAAAGAACAATGACCAGGTGATCGTGTGGATCAGCAGTGTGCCCTGGGGCGGTACAGTTGATATGGATACCTGGGCTGGCTTTACAGCAGAAAGAACTGAGCTATCCGATTTCTTCAAAACCACCGGTATTCAGAACTTGTTGATCATTTGTGGCGATGCCCACATGATTGCGTTTGATGACGGCACTAACCACGACTTTTCTACCGGCGCAAACAATCCTTTCAAATACCCGGTGTTGCAAGCTGCGGCCATTAACCAGACAGGTTCGTTTAGAGGCGGCACGTTTAGCCATGGCCACTTCTATAACCCTACACAACAGCATGGTCAATATGCTGCATTGGATATTACAGATAATGGCAGCAGCAACATCACCATTGGCATCACCGGCTACCGTGTTGACAGTGCCGGCGTGGAATCAGTGTTGCTGACCTATACGATCAACTTCCCCGTGTTGAATACATTGCCTATCCGTGTCAGTGATTTTTCGGTGAGAGAAGGAAGTCAAAAAGGCTCGGCAGTGCTTAGTTGGGGGACAGAATACGATGCCAACACGCAGTGCAAAACAATAGTAGTAGAAAGAAGCGCTGACGGTAACCAGTTTACCGCCATTCATAATATGGATTGCAGCGGAACAGGGGCCCGCCATTCATTCACGGACCTGAAGCCGCTGAAGGGAAAAAATTATTACCGCATCAAACTTGTCAACCAAAACAGCAGGTCAGTTTACTCAACGATCAAGAGCATTGATTTTGCAACTGCGCTGTCGGTTGAAGTATTGAACAACCCGGTAACGCATCAACTGCAATTAACCATTCATGCGCCGGCAGCGGAAGCAGCATCGTATACGTTGGTGGATGTAAATAGCCGTGCTGTTGTCAAACGTAATCTTACCTTACAAAAGGGAATGAACAAAGTAAATGTGGACGTATCCGGCTTGCCTGGCGGGCTGTATTTCTTTAACCTGCAGGCAGATGGGCAGCAGGTTTCAAAGAAGTTTTTGCGGGAATGATAGCCTCATTAATACAGCATTAAACTTAACTGCTTTATAAGTATAGCCTCACAACGATGGAATGTTGTGAGGCTTGTTTTATTGGTAGAAGCAGCTCATTTGTTCAAAGCCTGCATTTGCTGAATTTCTTTTTGCTGTTCGGTTTTGATCTTGTTGGCAATGGTTTTTAATTTCTGGTCTTGCGCACCTGTTTTCAGGTAGAGATCAGCCATGGCGATTCCACCTTGGTGGTGAGGAATCATCATTTGCACAAACTGCTGATCGACCGAGCCTGAATGGCTGCTGTGATCCATCTTCATGCCATCCATTTCTTTCATTACCCTGTCATAAAATGGGCTGCTTTTGTCGCTGGCTGAATTGGTTTGCGTATTGTTAGCCGAAAGAAAAGCATCCAGTTCACTGATTTCCCGCTGTTGGTCGTCGATCATTTTTTGCGCCATGTCTTTCAGCTGCTGGTTGGTGCCTTGGGCTATTTGCATCCGCGCCATTTCCACAGCACCCATGTGATGAATCTTCATCAGAAAAGCAAAATCCTTGTCGGTACTGCCTAATGAACGTGCATTCTTCATCTCATCCATGTTCTTTTGCATGAGTGACATCATGGATTGACCTGAGGTAGTGGTAGATGTACCGCCTTGATTCGTACTATCACCCGAGGTATTACCATTATGAGCACTGTGCGAAGCTGTATCATTAGCGTTGTTACCGGAGCCTTGCTGTCCTGACTGGTTACAAGCCATCAATGCGAAGAAAGAGCCTGCTATAAAGAATGCCTTTTTCATATGTCGCTTTTTTTAAAACAGCTGAAAAAACCATTCCAACAGACGAGCAATATGTTTCTCGTTCTTGCGCAGCACCAGGGCTGATAGCCGATTACCACATAGGGCAAAACGTCTGCAGAATTTAGTTCGAAGAAGATCGAGCCGTTGTCATTTTCCGGCTGGCTTCGTGCAGTAGCTCATCCAATTGCTGGCGTGTAAAGAGGCGGCCGTTCAACATCAAAGCCTGAATTTTCTTGACGTTGCCAATGTCCTCCAGTGGGTTGGCATCCAGCAGTACGACGTCAGCAATTTTACCCTTGGCGATGCTGCCCCATTGTTTTTCTCTTTTCAGAAAGAGTGCTGGGTTGATGGTAGCCGTCTGTAAAATCTCGGCCGGTGTAAATCCATTCTCCTGCATCCAGTAAAAGCCATCATGAACCGTAAAGCCGGGTGTTCGAAAATCGTATACTTGGGTGCCGTAGAGAAGCTTCAACCCCAGGTCGTGTGCCCATTTTATTTCGCTCATGTCTACCTTTTCTTTGTAGCGGGGTAAGTCTTCCAGTTTGTCAATTTCGTCTTTCTCCTTCTGAAGATTTGCTTTCATGCGGGCCGATCGAAAATGATTTCGGACTGTGTCGCCTAATTCAAACTTCACCGTTGACGGCATGAAGGCAGCATTTAGGCAAAGCCAGGTGTTGTGTTTTTTCAAGGTAGCAATGGTCTGCTGAAAGTAAGGCGTGTCCACTGTTCCCAAGGAAGGAAGCACCCGGTTGTAAAACTCTTTACGGGGAACGAGGCGGCTGCTATCAGCCTTGTAAAAATCAAAATAGCGTTGCCTGTTTATAGAAGTTGTTCTGCGCAGGTCCGAGAGGTGATCAATGGCATCAACGCCTGCTTCTGCCGCTTCGGTAAATGGTGTTGTCCAGCCGCCGATAACCCGTTTGCCGCGTTGATGCGCCTGTTGCACAACTGCGTTCAGGACAACAGGAGGAAGCGTATTGTCGATCTTGATCACATCTGCACCGGCAGCCACGGAGGAATCGACCGCCGCTTTACCTTCTTCAGCAGTTGTTACCACGATTTTCTTATCTCTTCGTCCCTTTAATGTAATCAAAGGGCTTACAAGCAGTAGTCGCGGTCCAATTCGTTTGCCGCTTTCAAGTTCCTGTTTTAATTGCATGCCGAACGAAATTGGTACAGTTGGCTGGAGGTCGCGGACAGTAGTTACACCATTAGCCAGTAGAAGCAGGAGTGCCGGTTCATTATTGTACTCATAGTTGAGTACGGAAGCATTAAAATCCACCAGGCCCGGAATGAGGTATTTACCTTTTGCATTGATGATGTTCGTGCCCTTTGGAAGCTGTCGTTTTGGTCCTAGGTAATGAATAATGTTTTGACTGATGACAACTGTTTGTTTAGGTAGAATGCGGCCTTTTTCTACATCCACGACATTCGCATCCACAAATGCAATTTGTTGGGCCGCAGCACTGCTAATAATCAGGAGGATAAAAACGGATAGCAATATTCTCATTGCGCTTTCTTTTGTTTGATGCGTGTCGAATGCATTAGCTTGATTTTCCACCCGCTTTCGTCTTTTACTAACTGCGCACTTTCCAGCCAGTCAACGGGAAATAATTTGCCGTTGACGGTGATGTCAGCATGATTGTAATAGGCAACAGTAGCCTGGTTGCCTTCCACTTCCGTGCGAATAAAACGAAAGGAATTGATGCGTTTAAAATCGCGGCCTTTCATACGTGCCATGTTTACTGTAAGGGAATCCGAATTCCATACTTCACCATCTTCCAATAAGAGAAAATCTTTGGTAAGATAAACCCGCATATTGGCGTCACTTAATTCAGATAATCCATCAAAAAAATAGGTTATGGCTTGCTGCGGAGTGGAAGCCGGCCTTTGTGCCTGAATGTAATCAGCCAAAAACAGAAGCATCAGCAAGGTGCAGGTCTTCATCATGATGTGTGTCGGTTTTATATAGTTACACAATTAGTTCCACCATTGCTTGCCAGGCTTTTGTTTTGGCAACAAACTCAATCGTCAATAATGCCGCCACATAACAGCCGATGGTGACCAGCACAGGCTTCAGGCTGTGTCCTTTTCGTTTCTGATAGATAGCCAGCGCTGCCAGCAAGCCAATGATCAAAAGCGAACTAAAATGAAAACCTACAAAATCCATTTTCCAGCCTTGTGCTTTGTACCAATTTGGGATTATCCGGCCAACAGCAGGACCCAGTGCCGTTAGTATTGCGCCAAGCATGTAAGTAGCGTGGTGAAGGAACTTTTTTCGATTGGCCACAGCCAGCAGGTAGAGAACCGTAAGGAGTATAAAATTTACAAGACCCATACGCACTGAAGTAGCAGCAGTGGCATATACCTGCTCCGTGGTAAATTGTACTTTGCCTGCGGCGACATCGGCATTGATGCGCACCAGCATCCGATCATACCGGTGCTGGATCAAAAAGAAGCCGCTCACCAGCAGCAGGGGCATCAGCACATAGCTGATCTTGCCAAGGCGACGGTGCCATTGCACTTTCTTTTTCAGAATCAGCACGGGTTGCGCTAGGGCCATCATCACCCATGCCATCATCAATGCCGTATGGATGTGCAGGATTGTATCAATGGGGCCGGGCAGCTTTGACCAATAGCCACTGCGAAAACCAAAATAGATCAGGGGCAGGAGAAGAAATAGAGCCCAGGTTGTATAGGGGAAAAAAACCCTGTCAATTGCATTTGCTTTAGGCTTGCCACCTGTTGCGGCGCTCCCCGGCACTTTCAGGGATGTAAGATTGTTGGTTTTGATCATGGTAGTTTTGTTTGCAGAAGATGAAATTTGAACAGCATAAGCAACGGCTTCCTTCGGTTCTGCTTCTTTGTTTACATACTATACTGTGTAAGCATCAACAGTGTAGCAATAAACCCAATGCTGCGTATTGGAAAATTAAAGCATTAAAAAAATATTTTATGCACAAATTAGCCGATTGCACAATCCGACGAGCCGATAGTTAGGGTAGGTTACCTGATCAGACAGGCAATGCCTCAAAATGTACCCCCTTATCTTACCGATTGTATACAGCTTTTTTTAAGGTAAATGCCTACAAATTCTGGCAGCCGTTTATAATTGTTATCAGTAAAAGACGTCTTCCTAACCCGCTGTTACCGAAAAATGGTAACTGCGAGCGGTGTTGCCTACTCCTTTGACTTTGTAACCGTGATGTTCAATGAATCTGCTGGTAGTAATTATCTCCTTCGCTTCATTACTTCTGCTGGCGCAAAATTGAAAAAAGACCTTGCTATTGCAGCGACTGCCGGTCTGTTGTTTGTGACTGGGTTAAACGTGTAGCAGTGTTATGTAAATAGTAGGTATCGTATTTCAGGCGAACGATGGCTCCTGTTGTTTCCTGGTCTGCCGACTATTCTTCACTGGAATTTTGCAGTGCCTCCTCCAGTATATCTTCTCCTTCATATTGGCGCAGGATGCGTTCTTCCATGTGATCAAGCACCTGTACAAAGCCTAAGTACATTTCTTCTTTTTCCATAGAATGAGGAACAAGTGTGTTAAGAAGAATGAGCGAAATGTTCTCGAGGTAACGCCTGCCGCCGGGACGCAGAAAGAAACTTTCTGCCAGGCGTGTATCGCCTTTGGAAATAGCATAGATGGCGTCTTTGAGATGTTCGTTCATGAAGCAAAGGTGAGAGGAGAGAGGGGAAAAGAAAAGTTAGTTTTTGGTAGGGAGTATATGGATTTCCTTGTTAGGCAAAAAGCAAGTGGTTAAAGGCTACTGGTTTCGTTGAAGTGCATGTCAGCGACTATATTTGGAAAAACTAACTGCCATGAAACGACTCTTTGTATTTGTTACAATATTGTTTTGCTTGTCGCCTTCTGCGCAAACCACCGTTTCTTCCACAACTGCCGGCAAATTGGAATTTGTAGAACTGGAATACGGTATTGGCCAAAAGTCGGAAACAGAAAGGCCTACACAAAGACGTTCATCCTTTATTGATGAATGATGTACTGGCTTTTAACTTGAACGTTGAGAATGTTGCAAGCATATGTTGACAATGCAAATTATCATGCCTTAAACAAATTCCGGAATAGTTGTATTTTATCCTTCAACTTGACCACCAAATACTTTATTGCTTATGCATAATCGAAGAAAAATTACCCTACTGCTAATTGTACTCGGTTTCTTTTTTACAGCTCATAGTCAATGGGAATGGCTGAATCCAAAACCATCAGGGTATGCCTGCTCAAGGATCTTTTTTGCAGATGCACAAAAAGGATTTGTCCTTAGTGCGAATGGCGATTTGAATACAACAATCAATCAAGGGTTGTCATGGGAATTCAAACGAAACTTTCCTAATGCATTGTCTATGGATTTCAAAGATTCCACTGCTGCCATTAGCGGATTTGGCGGAACATTTTATATTAGCAAAGACAGTGGTAATACCTGGCAGTTAAAAAACGTTGGCACCTTCGATTACTTTTCTTTCGTGGATGTGGTTAGTAGCGATACCATTTTTTTAGCTACTACCAACGGAAAAATCATGAGAACCTACAACGGCGGTAATAGCTGGCAATCGCTCAGTTGCGGGATCCAAATCAGTTCAATTGAATTCATTAATTCAAAAGTTGGTTATGCTGGCGGATCCTCCCGGTATATCTTAAAAACGGAAGATGGTGGCGCTACTTGGCAGCAGAATGTTACAGTAAATGTGGTTCCATCCAATACTCTTGCAATTAAGTTTGTTGATATCAACACTGGTTTCGCATTTCGCGAACACAGTACCTTGCTTCGCACAACGGATGGCGGCATCACGTGGGCCAGCTATAATATAGGCGACGACATATACTCCTTTCATTTCCTTAGCAAAACGGTGGGATTTGCCTGTGGCGAACACGGTGTGATGTATCGTACCTCCGACGGAGGTGTTAGTTGGCAATGGATGAGTCCTGACGTCCGTATCTATGATTACGATCTTCAGTCTATTTATTTTATCAACCCTTCAATTGGTTTTGCAGTCGGTCGCAGAGGAAGAATTTTAAAAACTGTTAATGGAGGAACAACTTGGACAACCTACTCGCCCACTTACATTGATGTCAGAGACATTTCCATCCCGGTAAAGAGCACGGCATACGCCACAGTGGGAAACAAAATTTACAAGACCGTTGATACAGGCAACACGTGGCAGCCACTAGCATTAACGGTGGGTACCGAATATGCAGAACATGATGTTTTTCAAAAATGCCATTTTTTTACGGCTGATACAGGCTTTGTAACTGCCAGCGACCAGGCAAGGGTTTATAAAACATATAATGGGGGGGCAACATGGAAGTTGATTCAGCCTACACAATACGGGTATGATCATGTTACCGATGTACAATTTCTAGACAAGAACAAAGGCTATTTAGCAATTTACATATACAGTCAAGGAATTCTTGTTAAAACTATTGATGGCGGAGAAACATGGACGCCTATCTGGTCAGCACAGTTCCAGGGAGAATACTTTCAAAAGATTTTCTTTGTTGATGAAAAAACCGGCTATGGTTCACGTAATAACCGCTTGTATAAAACGATAGATAGCGCAAGGACATGGACGCAGCTCTGGGAAGGAGAAGTCATTAGCTCCCTTTGGTTCACCAGTCCAAAAACTGGTTTCGCCTGTGGTGAAAACGGCATGCTACGACGAACAATCGACAGCGGTAGAACATGGTCACAAATACCTATTACAAACCAGTATTTTGGGGATGATCTTTACCGGATCAAATTTCTTGATCAACGGGTTGGTTATTTTACTGCAGAAGGTGGTGCTATTTACAAAACTATCGATAGCGGCACAACCTGGCAGCCTTGGGGTAAAGGAAGTTTTTATCGCTTACCCGTTATCCAGTTTGGTCCAGATTCAACGGTCCACCTAGCCGGTCAATACGGAACCATATTGCGTTCAGATGCCAGAGAAGTCCGTATGGAGTCGATCCAAGTAACAATGCCTACTAATTGCCAGGTTGAATTCAAAGCAAGAGTAACTCCAGTTTTAGGAGTTGCCGACAGTATGAAATATGAGTATGGTATCAGTAGCTTCAATTTGACCACAGCGGCCAATCCAATTACTGCTTTGCAGCAGCAACAAATCACAGCTACCGTGTCGAATCTTCCTCCTTCCACAACTTATAAGGTCCGATTAAAAACTTTCTTTCAAGGTAGTTACCACTATAGCAATGAAACTGTGTTCCGAACACTTGATCGTCCGGCAACACCAACTATTGCGGTTTCGGGAGCAACCACATTCTGCGAAGGAGATAGTGTGGTGCTGACATCTTCGGCAACTAGCGGAAATCAATGGTTCTTGAACGGTAACCTTTTGCCTGGTATAAACGCTCAGAACTATGTTGCTAAACAAGCCGGTAATTACCAGTTAGTGCGTCAGGTAAATTGCTATACATCCGATACGGCATCAAAAACAGTTGTTGTGGAACCTACACCTGCGCCTCCTGTCATTACTTGGAATGGAACTGTGCTAACATCCTCCGCAGCTTCAGGCAATCAATGGTATTTCAACAGCACAATGATTGCTGGTGCTACTGGTACGACACATACTCCATCGGTAGGTGGTGTCTATAGCGTTCGTGTAACTCAAAACAACTGCATAAGTCCTGCGTCCTCTCCATATACTTATTTCGTCACATCGGTGAATTCGCCTGTGTTGGAAACGCATATGAACATCGGCCCTAATCCAGTAAAGGAGGAATTAGTGATCAGTTATACCGGTAATCCCGGGTCGTTTTTGGTCATTGTGAATGATGCATGGGGTCGACCAGTTTACCAGCAAACCTTTACAAAGACAATTACGGTAGATATGCGACGCTATGCGGCGGGAACCTATTTTATAACTATTGAAAATACCCGGTCGAAAGAACACTTACAAAAGCGGATAGTAATTGTGAAATAGATTGGGGCAAGTTACCTCAACAGTGAGCAACTTATGCTGGAAGAACAAGTGTACTCAATATCGAAACTACTCTTAGGCAACGGTCTTCCTGACCCCATAAATAAAAAGGCATGCAACATTACATGCCTTTGATAATATTTTTCGAGCCAAACCGATTATTGTTTATCTACGCTTCATTGGTAGATACCACGCCTGTTGCAGATACTCTAAGCTTTCTAACATTCGTTGGCTGGCCAATGCTGTAAATAGGCCTGCGAACAGCCAGCAGCCGGGTTTTTTCAAAACGCCTGAAGCAAACCATGTCACCTTGGTTGCCACCTAACACATGATAGCATTGATCATCTTCGCCAACATACAAGCCAACGTGTCCGCCGCCGGGGCGCTTAAACACCAGTACATCACCCAGCATGGCCTCGTTGACTGGTGTGCCAAACGCCACCCATTTTAAAGCACGGAGAATATCATAACTTTTCATCGGTACATGCTTCTGCCCGCGAATAGCCACAAAAGCCATGAACAATCCGCACCAGGCCTGTTCATCATTTTTTACAAGCTCCGGAATACCGACAACCTTGGCCCAATCAAGGATCACCTGGTTGTGCCGAGCGCCGTAAATCTCTTTAGTGCCATAGAGCTTTAGTGCTTCGATCAGCATTTTGGGGCCCTGCTCCTGCAGCAGGTACTGGTACTGTTGAGGAAGACTCATAAGTGAAGGTTTAAGAGTGAAGGAATAATTTCAGTTTAAGATAAACCTTAATATAATTGGGTGCAATGGAAGAGCAAAACTATTTTTCAGCTGGTGAGATTAGGTAGCTTCCACTTTTGACCTTTATGCATTTGAGCTCGGAGGCTTTTATTGATAATGGCAGGCAAGCCCAAAGTCGAGAACCACTTTATCCAGAAGCAAGCCTGTTGTGTCATCAAGCAAAGACCTGGGGTTAAGGAACCAGGCCTTTGTTTTTAAATAGCGATTTCGCCAAATTTTGGTGGAGCACCAAATGGCAGCATGATGCGGGTTGTTTCTTGTGACCATGCCACTTTAAACGTGGCCGGCATCAGGATGCGTGAAAGACCAGCTTTTCTTCTTGTGTTCGTTCTTTTTGGATCGGCGTTGCGTTGTAGGTTTTACTCATGATCTGCCATTGGTCATCAACCTTTAGCAGTTGAAAATAATTGGTGTAGTCATTCCCGTAACACGACTCCTGGATCATCTCCACACTTGCCGCATGACCATTGTACTGAATAGCGGAAACAAAACATTGATGTGGCTCTCCAGTTTTTGCGGGCGGCTCATTTGCTTCAATGTAAGCGTAGAGCCCTTCAATTGGAGCGACTATGGTTTGGTCGCCACTGCTGCCATACATCATCGCTTGCGGATGAAAGGCTTCCCGGAGTAAGCTGATGTTTCCTGTGTGACAACCTTCGGCATACTTGCTAACGACGTTGGTGATTGCTGTTAATTCGGCATTGCGGGAATTCATGTTGAAATGTTTTGAGGTGAGTGAATGTTTTGAACACGTCGCTTTCGAGGGTAAAGCAGTGTAATCAAAAGGAAGGAGATAGTAAGTTAAGGCATTAAATCAGCAAATCAAACCAAGTGTACTATTGGCACCATTTGCACAGAAACTTAATAAAGGTGGAAGTTGTTGCCAGTTGACAGAAAAAGTCAAACCTTAAGTCCAGCCATACTATCGTCTGCTTACACTGCGATAGCAGAAGGATATGAAACAGGTTGGACTTGTAGGCCAAGTCAACAAATCTGAGTGATTGAAAACCTGCAAACAACGGGTGCCTGCTTAAATACAATTGATGAAAGCTGCTCCCGCTGTCATCCTTTCCAAAAGCCCCCTTAAAAATTCAGTACCAGGCCAGCACCATTTTCCGTAATACCCAGCTTTAATTCCGGTTGCCTCAGAAAGCCTGTTTTCAGTCCTTCATTATAAAGTGTAACAGCTCGTCGTGCCTGGTTGTTGGCTTTGACGGAAAGTACAAGACCAGCGACAACCAATCCTCCGCCAGCACCACCAACACTCCAATTGGCTTTACCGCCACCGGCAGAAGAGCCAAGCGTATAACCGAGTAAGAACCCACCGACGCCACCTAAAATAGTAGCCACCGTGTTATTGCTGCGGGCAGAAGCAAAACGTTCCGAAGCTTCAGGATTGTTTTTAAGCAGGTCGGCCACCTCACCCATCTTTAGCCGCTGCTCGTTCTTCCGGAACTCCCAGCCGAAAAAACCATTTTTCATGGTGAGTACTTCGTTGTTGGTCTGAGCGAAAGAGGCGGAAGAAAAAGCAAGGATAAAAGTTGCCAGTAAGATGATACGCATGCAGGTAGTTAGTTTTTGGTGAACAGAATAAACACCAATATACTGGAATCCTGTTGCATTTTTTATTGGTGAAAAAAGAGTTTTCATCGGCCCGATTGCTTATGGTCAATGCAGCATGAAGAATACGTCAATTGGCAAACCAAAGCTCATACATACTAATTGAAGCCGATAGCTAAAGTTTCATTGCTGCTTCTATTTCATCTTTTAATGCACCGGATGCCTCGTCGAATAAAGTGTCTTTTGCTTTCTTGGACGCCTTGGGACTGTTTGAATTTTTGATTGTAGCCCGGATAGAGTCAAGGGCTTCAAAAAGAGGTGCAACATTGGCCGCATACTTTTCATCGGCTTCCATCTCTTTTAGTACGTCTTCATAATCATCCAGAATGCTGTAAATTTCTTTGACATTGTCGGATGTATGCCGCCGCGGAATACGGTTGAACAGGTCCTTGAGCTTTTCGTGAATTTCGTTCATGTAAAAAGATTTCGGGTGCTGCAAATGTACCAAGAATGCCTCTGCAGAAGGCTTGCAGAACATCTACTTTGCGATGTAACAACACCAGTAATGATTGTAATGAATGGCTGACCATGTTTTAAACAAGACTGGCAACCGGAAAGTTGGAAGTAGAAGCACCGTTTACCTGAATGAATACCCAAACGATAAACTCGGAATTGGGAAGTTCATGATCTCCCCGGTTCCACTAACGAGAAACTTGTTAAAGCCTGCCCGAAATAAAAACCGTTTAGTTGCCGGTTGGTACCTGTATCCAAACCAAACAAAGGGAATCACTGATTTGTCTTTCGGGAAATCAAAAAGGCTGGACTGGCTGCGTTCGTCAAATTTATAATAGCCGGCACCGGCCCCTATTTCGAAAAAGTTTGATCGTTCACCCACCAGGTAATTAAGTGCAAGAGGAATAGCCACGCCTTCACCATCCTGGTCATTTAAAAGACCTACACCTATCCTGAGGCCTAAGCCCTTTCGCGACTTCGTAAAACGGGTGTCGAAATTCAGAGAAGGAATTCCTCCCGGACCTCCGAGTTCTGCAAAAAGCGCTGTTGCTGGCTTTGATGACTCTTGCAATGGTTCAGCAGTGGATGCAGGGGTGCCAGTTCTGGTAGTTTGTTGTCGCGGGAAGGTGTATCCCAACACAACGCCCAGGTACCGGTTTTTAAGGCTTTCATAATAGGGTGCATTGGTGGCTACATTTTTTAATCCGTGGGTGTAGGTAACATTAGCACTCAGTCCGTTAGTAAGCTCATATCCTGTCAAAACATTAGTTCCAAAGTCTAATCCATCAAATCTGTTATCCGACAATATTCCCGGTACTACACCACCGCCTAGGAGAAGGTTTCCTTTGCCAGCTTTTATTTTGTAGATGATATTGAGCGGAAGGTCAAGCGCTGTGAAATTGACATATTCAGTAAAACGATAGGGAGTTCCATTGTTGGTAAAGGTGTTTTTTTCTATGGCGCCTTTCGTTACCAGCTGGATCCCCGGGCGGAACAAAAGCTGTTTGGTTAACGCCACTTCAACAAATCCACCCAGGATAATTCCGTTCTTGATGGATGTGGTAATATCAGATTTGGAATACCCGGGCATAGATGTTTTACCTACTGCCTCATAGTTTGCCAGGGCAAGGCCTCCAGTGATACCAAATTTCTGGGCAAATGTCTGTGCAGTTGCAAGCAAAAAGCAGACGGCAAGCAGTTTTTTCATGTGATGATTTAAGCAGTTAGTGGTGATGTTTTAGTAGATCTATGTCGCAGTTGACGATCTTCCTCTAATATAAACAAATTGCCATGTAATTGTTGGCACCTTCTATTTCATGGTCAAAGCGGCTGTTGCAGGAATCCTCAAAGGTTACCGCCTATCAACCGCAGTTTGCAACGAGGCTCGGGCAATGAACTGCCTTTAGCTTGATAAATTGTTGTTGTTATAAACGAACCATCGTCACAGGTAAAAGCCAGCGGAAGTTGCAGAACAGTATGCATGACAATTGTTGGAATGGTTATTCTTTTCTCAGCCCTCTTTCGCCTTTCTCTGCATCAATCTCCATTCTCCGCTTGAGCATTTCTTCGAAGGTCCATTTGGCTTTGTAAGTCCGTTCATCTGTCAGCGTAGTTACCTCACTGTTTTTTGCAGCGGCTGCTTTTGTACGGGAAGATTTTGCTTTCTGGAATTTTGTTTTTTTCTGTGCCTGTGCTATAGCACTTTTTTCAGATGCATTACGGGTAGTTTGTGCAGAAGCACCAAATGAAATCAACATAACAGTTAAAACCAGGCTCACGAATTTCATACACACAATTTGCTGCTGTGTAAAACAAATGACTTGCCAATACCGGGACAGTGGCTTTAAGGTTTCCAAAAGCCTTTGAGAGGACCTATACCTGTAGAAATTTTACAGCATCTCGGCAAACTAATTCGGACCTGCGAGCATAAAATTGAAAAAGATAATGGACCGTAATCGTAACCAGGAAATCATAGCCCTTAAACACAACCTTCAACCGAACCTCAACTTGTGTACAAATCAGACATGTTATCATCCTTTTATCAAGCCAGAGGAGGAGAAAAATGGATATGCTAACTCCCGCCTGGCGCCGCCGATCCAGAATTAATCTTCATTAACCTTCGTTTGAAATACCTTTTTGCTTTAAAAACTAAACTTTTTATTATGAAGAAGATTTTATTTATGACCCTGATCCTGGGTGCGGTTGCTTCCACGAACGTTTATGCACAACCTGCCGGCGATCCGCCAAACATGCTGCAGCAGATGAAGGAAAAACAAAAACCAGAGTTGGTGGAGAAAGTAGGACTGACGGCAGAGCAGGCAGACAAGGTAATTGAAATCAATTATGACATCCGCATGCAGACGCCACGTGATTTAAGAGACTGGAATGAAGCTGACCGCACCAAAAAACTGGCAGAGTTAAAAGCTTTGAGAGAAAAAAAATTAAGCGAGGTTCTGACGCCGGAACAAACAAAAGCGTTGAATGCGTATTACGAAGAGAAGAGAAAGAATATGCCACAGAAGGCCGGAAGCTAATACTTCATCAATTGTTGAAAAGCTGCCGGAAGGCAGCTTTTTTTATATCACCAGATAAGGAACATTAGCGATAGCACAGGAATTACTGCAGCTCTTTTTGCATGTCAGCGACTATATTTGGAAAAACTAACTGCCATGAAACGACTTTTTGTATTTGTTACAATATTGTTTTGCTTGTCGGCTTCTGCGCAAACCACCGTTTCTTCCACAACTGCCGGCAAATTGGAATTTGTAGAACTGGAATACGGTATTGGCCAAAAGGTGGAAGGAATAACGGTGCAAGACAAAGCTTCGCCTACCGGCACCCGCAGCTGGCTGGAAGATTACATGATTGTTAAGCAAACCGACTCGGTGCCGATGGTACACAAAGCTAATTTTGGTACGATCTACCTGATCAAGGCAAAAGACACAGTGGATATTGATGTGCAGATTGAATGGATTTACCCCCAAAAAATTACCAACGAAAAAGGTGAGAAGTTCAAGTCAATCAAGTACACCACGCAACGTCCTACCAATATTCCCTCCGGCTCTTCGTACAGTTTGGATGAGCCTTATGAAATGGTGAAGGGTAAATGGATTCAGAATCTATATATCGGAAATAAGAAAGTCTACACAAGGACGTTCATCCTTTATTGATGGATGATGCACTGATTTGAGTCATCGACTCAGATCGGCAATCCCAAAGTTTGAAGAACACAACAGATAGCAGATCCGTTCTAGTCTGTATCATCTTCCAAAATTTCCTGCACTCTTCCAATCTGGCCATCTTCTAATCGTACTTTAATACCCCGGTGGTGTTTAGGGGCACTTGTCAGGATATCTTTTACTATTCCTTCCGTCAGCACGCCGGTTCGCTGGTCCTTTTTCAGGATGATATTGACCAACATACCGCGTTTGATGTTTGCCCTGACTGTTCCGTCCATGTTCACTGTTTTGTGCAGCAAGTTAGCCTGTTTTCGCTGTTGATAATTGCCGCGATTCCTTGGTTAGGCCATCCCGTAAAACGTTTTCGACGGTGGTCCATTGCAGGTCGGGATAGCGGTCATTGTCAAGCGGCTGAAGCTTTGGTAAGCCGGTGTACATATTGTAGAGATACTGCATGCCCTGCCAAGGCGGAAACACTTCTTTCGGTTGTGGCAAGAGTGTTTTGGTGATAGTGATCATGGCCTTTAAAAGACCGAGGCCGCCAACTTTTGTTAGTTTGAATTGATGGCCTGTTGCACGGGAAGCCGCCTTCGCCAAATCGCGGCTGCTTACCACATCGCCGGAAATGCGCAGATACCGCGGCGTATTCTCATCCAAGGCTGCACGAGCCGTGAAGGCTGCTGTATTGTCGATGGTGGTAAAGTCGAGGAGTTGATTAGCATTGCCCCAGTAGAGTACCCGCTTTAAGCCCGCCTGGATCAGCGGTGCTTCTTTCAGTAACAGGTCGGTGAACATGCCATTGAGCACCGACGTAGCACCAATCGGCGCTGCATCCAGCCGGCGGCTAAACTCGCGACGAAGATCGAGGTTGCGGTTGCTGCCATCGGGAAGCTTGGTATAGTCAATTGAGTAGTCAGAGGGAATAAAACGCGGCACGCCGGCATCCACCGCAGCGGTGAGTAGCGCTGTCTGTGCGTCTACGATCACCTCCCGCAGTCCTGAAAGAGCAGACACAACGCAGTGGGCTCCACGACAAGCAGACAGCAATGACGCCGGATCATTGTAATCCACCACCACGGTTTCGGCACCCGGGAAAGTAGCGGTGCTTCCCTTTCTTACCAATGCTCTTGGTTTTACTCCAAGTCGCACTAGTTCTGCTATAATTCGGCTTCCCAGGTCTCCATTAGCGCCGGCTACGGCAATGGTCTTATCCTTCGTCTCTTCTGTTTGCATGCGTTAGGGTGACAAACAGCGAACCGAAAAGTTCAGTTTGGGATTTTATAGAGAAGGGGCTGGCGGTAGGTTAGCCTATGGTACAAACAAGCTGCCTTTGACCTGACGAGATCTTCTGTTGCCGACTGACCTGATTTGGGACTTAGAGGGCAATACCAAAGTTTGAAGATGACTTCGGATAGTCAGGTGAGGTTGAGCAAAGACAAAGATCCCCGTTCTAAAGTTTGAAGAACAGTACATAGGAAGTATGCGTCCTTTTATTCATCACAATTTACCGCAACTACTACAGGCAACGTTCCTTCTATCACAAAAACAAAAGCATCATACGAATCAATTCGTAATTTTTCTTCAAATCTTCGTTGGTATGAAATTTCTCTTTTTCTCCCTCGTATTTTGCCTTGGTTACTTTTTTTCGGCAGCGCAATCGGCTGACGTTCTGGTATCCCGCATACAAAAAGCGCAGCAGGAATTGCGAGCTGTCTCTTACACCCTTCAGCGCATCGATACCTTTACCTCCGGTGAAATCTGGAGGAACACAGGTCACTGCCAGGTAGACCTGCGAGAGCCAGATTCAGCCCTTGGCTTCCGGTTCTGGGCCAAGCGGAACGATTATGACGGTGAAACGCTTTACGACGGGAAAGTGGCCTATACGCTGGAGCATAAGAATAAGACCTACGATGCCATTACTCGAGCTGCTAATATTTACCATGTACTCGGCTCGCCGGGCGGGCAAATGGTGTTTAAGGATCTTGTACGGCTGGACACGTCAAAGGTGGTAAGCATGGAAGTAAAAGAAGAAGCGGCCCGCTATATTTTGCGTTTCCATTATGCCGAAGATGCTGTCTACTCAATAAAGGATCGTTATAAAATGTTCTACATCGATAAAAAGACCCTATTGCCGATGGAGGCCATTGATCACCTGGTGTACCTCGGCAAAAAACAAAGTCACCACTTTCGTGTTAGCGACCTCGCACTTGATGCTTCACCCTCTTCTTTCAACCTTGGCAACAAAGAATTCCTTTCCGGTTATGCCCAGGAGGTGCGAAAGCCCAATGCAAAGCTGCAGTCGCTTGTGGGACAACCAATGACGCCTTTCGACCTAGTGAGCTTTGACGGAAAGCCCGTCCGCTCGGCCGACGTCAAACAAAAAGCGGTACTGCTCGACTTCTGGGCCGTTTGGTGCGGACCTTGTATCGCCTCGATGCCCAAGGTGCAGGCCTTATATGACAAATACCGGAGCAAAGGCCTGGAAGTGTATGGTGTGATGGCAGAAAAGGGAGACGAGGAGCCGGCCAAACTATGGGCAAAGAAACAATCCTACAGTTTCCCAATGCTGCTGGGCAATGAACAGCTGAAAGAAGCGTACCGGGTAAATGCCATTCCCTTGTATGTACTTGTTGACAAGGAAGGCAAGATCGCATTTGTAAGCGAAGGATTCAGCAGCGAACTGGAAGCCGCTATTCAAAAGGTATTGTAAGGATGGAGCCGGCAGCCTTCTTTGTTTAACAGAAAGAGGCTGCCGCTATGGTCATCAGCAAGGAAATCGAATGATTCCAACGCCAATCACCTTTCCACCACCTCGCTATGCCGTTTGCTCTTCCGCCGGTTGCTGTGCGGGGAATTTAGAAATGTCCATATAGAAAACTTCCCAGGTGTGGCCGTCAAAATCTTCAATGGTGCGTTGTTGCATAAAGCCATAGTCCCGCATTTCGGTTGGTTCGGTGCCACCGGCAGTTAGCCCGGCCTCCATGATGCTGGCCACTTCGTCCACGCTGTCAACCGACAGGGCGAAAAGCCCGGCTACCGCTGACTTGGTATCGGCAATGGGCTTTTTGATAAAGCCGGAAAACTTTTCGTGGGTGAGGAGCATTCCGTAAATGCTGTCGCTCCACACCATGCATTTTGCGGTGTCGTCGGAGAACTGGGGATTGACGGTGAAGCCCAATGCCGTGTAGAAGTCAGTCGATTTTTGCAGGTCTTTTACGGCCAGGTTGATAAAGATTTGCTTTGCCATGTTGATTGGTTTATTAGTTGAAGTGATTATAGGTTTTCTTACTAGTAGCCATATAAAAGTTTGTCAGGCTGAGCTTGTCGAAGCCGGTGTCCTAAAGACGGCCCACGCTGCAACCCTTCGACAAGCTCAGGGTGACAATGCACGGCAGACCATTTACGAAACAGCCTTTCCTTTATGTCTTTCGTCGTAATCCACCATCCATTCAATGCCGTATTTGTCGCGGAACATACCAAAATAGGAACCCCAGGGACTGTCGCCAATTGGCATTTCCACTTCTCCACCTGCTGAAAGGCCGTTGAAGATTTTATCGGCTTCCTCCCGGCTTTCAGCGCCAATCGAGATCTTGGACCGGTTCTCCCGCTCATTTGTTTTGCCCATGAATTCCGGAACATCGTTGCCCATCAAAACGTTAGGGCCGATGGGCAGGGCAATGTGCATGATCTTCTCCGCTTCGTGTTCGGCTATGGGAGCTCCGCCGGCGGGCATGTCTTTGAAACGTACAATGGTGGCGAACTCTCCTCCGAAAACGGACCGGTAAAAATGGAAGGCTTCTTCGGCATTGCCGTTGAAGTTGATGTGCGGGTTGATCAGTGCCATAGTTGGTTTTGTTTGAAGACTAAAGGTAGGGCCGCCGCAACACTTCCACTGGGGGTAGTTGCGACGTTGTAGAATGCTGTTTGCGGCAGTTTTCATTTTTGCGGTTGAACAGGGTTAAGAGTTAGGACTGTGGTCGCTTGCTGGAATTTTTATCCTGAAGAAAGCGATACGCTAAGAGGTTTTGGTCGTGCATTGAACTTGCCGCTTTTCAGAAGCAGAAGCAAAATGCCGGTACAACCTTTCCGCCTGAATCTGTTTTAGGATTGCCGGCAAATAAGGCCAGTAGGCAGTTTAGGATTGCGAGCCGTAGTTTACGCATACGGCCCGAACTACCAGTTGTCTTTTGGTTTGTTAGATGCTGTTATTACTGACAGACCTGAGGTGCAGACTTATGTCAGCAAGCTTACAGGTTAAGAAACATTAAGAATAAGCAGGGACCTGGCTTTCTGGTTGGAAGAGTGCAGCCCGTCAGCGGGAATAAGTTTTGTATCAGCTCCTTTCAATTGTTTTTTATGAAGGCTTTGCGTTTGACTGTTCTTCTTTTTACTGCCATCGGATTTATAACCAGCTGCGGACCCAGCGCGGAAGAAAAAAAAGCCCAGCATGCGGGCAAAGATGCAACGGTTGCCACCGCTAATCAAACCCTCAACCTGCCAGCGCCTTACGCTACAGAATCGGTGCGCAACTTCAGCAATGTGATTGGCTGGGAAGGGGGCCAAACACCAAAAGCGCCGGAAGGGTTTACCGTTACCAAATTTGCCGACAGTCTCAACAACCCCCGTTGGATTTACGTGACGCCAAACGGCGACATCCTGGTAGCGGAAGCCAATACGACTTCCGGTGTAAAGGACAAGGTGAAAAACATTGTTGCCGGGAAAACGAAATCGCAAAACGATGGGCCATCGGCCAACCGCATTACTTTGTTTCGCGATGCAGATGGCGATGGAAAGTATGAACTCCGGTCGGTGTTTTTAAAAGAGCTTAACCAACCATTCGGGATGCTGGTGATCGGCAATGCATTTTATTTAGCCAACACCGATGGTATCCTGCAATACCCTTACACTCCCGGCGCCACGTCCGTCAGCGGTGCAGGTAAAAAAATCCTCTCGCTTCCTGCAGGTGGCTATAACAATCACTGGACAAGAAACCTGCTGGCTGCCAAAGACGGATCCAAAATCTATGTCTCCGTTGGTTCGGCCAGCAATGTGGGCGAACATGGCCTGGCCACCGAAAACCGGCGGGCCGCTATCTTGGAAATCAACCCCGATGGTTCCGGCGAACGGCTGTACGGTAGCGGACTGCGCAACCCTGTGGGCATGGGCTGGGCGCCTGGCAGCACCACGCTGTGGACGGCCGTCAATGAACGGGACGGGCTGGGCGATGACCTAGTGCCGGATTACCTGACCTCGGTACAACCCGGCGGCTTTTACGGCTGGCCCTTTTACTATTTTGGACAGAACGAAGATCCTCGGCTGAAAGACAGCACGCCAAAGCCACCCATCAACACCGTGCTGGTGCCCGAGGTGGCGCTTGGCTCTCACACCGCCTCGCTGGGACTGGCGTTTGACGAAGCGGCCGCCATGCCCGGTAAATACAGCGGCGGTGCTTTTATTGGACAACGAGGTTCCTGGAACCGGTCGAAGCTTGCAGGATATAAAGTGGTGTTTGTGCCTTTCAAAGGAGGAAAACCGTCCGGGCCTCCGGAGGATTTTTTAACCGGCTTTTTGACGGGCCGCGAGAATGACGTTCACGGCCGCCCGGTGGGCATTGCCTTTACCAAAAACAACACCATGCTGGTAGCCGATGATGCGGGCAATACGGTGTGGGCTGTGCGACCGGCGCGGTAAGAGAACGGAAGGGTGTATTTTCACCGGCTGGCCAAAGCAACCAGGTCTCGGACCTATAGCAGCCTTTAAGTTGGCAGGATGCAGCTATTTCAGACGGCCTGGGTCACAGACTCAGGCCAGCAGTCCTAAAGTGTAAAGAACACTACGGATAGCAGGCGGCCTAATTGTTCGGATGCTTGCACGTTTGCCAGTACTCGTAGATCTGCTTCAGCACGTTTTTTATCTCTTCAAACCGGTCTCCTTTTTCAAAAAGCCCCTGTACGTTCATGGCGTAAACTTCTTTCACCATGGCTTTTGATACGGTGGTGCTGAGGAACACAAAAGGAATGGCCTTTGCCCGTAGTTCCTCATCGGCTTCAATGCGGCGGCGCAGCGTGGGGCCGTCCATCCGCGGAAGCTTGAAATCGCAAAGAATGAGAAAAGGCGGCTCCTCTGTTTTGAGATAGTGAAAGGCCTTTTCGCCATCGCGCTGGCCCACTACCTCGTTGGGAACACCCAGTTCTTCAAATGCCTGCGCCACTACTTCCTGGTCGTCGGTATCATCGTCAATGTACAGGATCACGCCGTCCTTTGCCATGCTTTTGTTTTAAGCGGAAGGGATAGCAAAATCCCGACCAAAGCAATGCCTATTCAATTGGGAGAACAAGGTTTTTCGACGGTATGCGAAAACAGGAAATGATTGTAATGGTTCTTTGTGTTTATTCGATTGAATGCTAAATCACAGATGCAGGCCAGTAAGCTTTTCAAAGGAATACTGCGGATAGCAGGCGATGCTCCGAACACACCAACAAGCAAGGTGCTCTTTACAAATACACAACCGAAAGCAAGGCTGACTCCTCATTGGTGTGGTAGGCTTTGGCGCTGCTATACAGGTAGTCTTCCGGCTTTGTTACAAGGCCTGCTTCCACCGGGTTGTTGTGGATGTAATTAATCTTTTGTGCAGTGAAGGCCGGGCTGAAACATTCTTTCGGCTGATTGTCCTGCCGCCAGATTTGGTAGGAACCGTTTCGGCTGTTGGCTTCACCGGCTTGCTGGAAAATGCGGAGCATCCAGACCTTGCGGCTTTCCTGTTCGTTATTTTGGATGGCCGCGATGATCTGTTTTGATGTGTACTTTTTAAAATCCCGCAGGATGTCGGACAGGTTGCTCTCTTTGGCCGATGCCAGTAAGTGTATGTGGTTACTCATGATGCACCAGGCATTAAGCACAAGACCTTTTTCTTGCTGGCAATGCCGGAGACTGTCGATGAGAATATCGCGGTAGGCTTTGCGGGTAAAGACATCCACCCATTCCACTACGGCAAAAGTGATGAAGTGAATGGCTTGCTGGTCCCTGATTTTATAGCCGCCAATGCTCATGGCCGTTTTAATCCTTTCTTTAAACTTAGCACTTTCCATTAGCAGAAGCAATACGCCACCGCTACCAATGATAACTGCTATTGGTTTAGGATTGCTGGCCGTAGTTTGCAACTACGGCCCGAACTAGGACAGAATTGGAAATACTGCCGACAGCATGTATATATGATATAATCATTACATATATTTGAGAAATAACCAAAACTAATTTTATGAGAATTCTATTCCTTGCTACTTTCTGTTTCTTTTGCTTAAGTCAAGTTTATTCGCAAAACTTGGTTGGCAAGTCATACATAACGACTGTAGATAAGTTAGTTGTATACCCGGTAAAACGTGATATCAATACAATTACACCGGGAAGTTCGATCCCCGTTACCCAGGAAAATCAACCTTTCTATTTTGTTCGTGCAAAAACAGTCTTTATTGTCACAGGTATTGATAAGGATAATAATTTATTGGTCACCTTTCCTTACGACACATCAGGAAGAAGTGAATTTAATAAAAACCAGAATGATGTCCCGACGCCTAATCGCACTGACGATTTTCCGAATATAGAATTTCGAAAAAAACCAGGAAGGGGAGGCCCGTCTATTTTAGAATCAGAAGAATACGATTTGCCGGTAGATGCGTTTATTGGTGAATGGGCAAATGGCTTAGCATTTTCAATGTCGGTTTCAAGTTTTAGTACCGGCGCAAAACCTTTCTATGGTAAGTTGAATGAATTTACCTGGGGAGCAATGACTCTACCAATTCGTGTAAGATTCGGCAGGAATAATGCCAATCGATTTTTCAATTTCGAAGAAAACTTAAACCTCGGTCTTAGTGCCGGCCTAAGGCATCAGTATCAAGGGACAGTGGAGCATTCAATCAATTTCATGGGAGGCTTCGCAATTTCTAACGTGAAAACAGACAGTGTTAGCTTGAGAAGCGGTTATGATAGTAAGAATCAGTCTGCCCGTGCATTCACAATAAATATGGGTGTTTTATATCAATATGAATCGTTTCAGATCGGAGTATACTTAGGCAAAGATTATTTGCCCGGCGTTTTAAGTAAACTATGGTTGTATCAAGGTAAAACTTGGGTTGGACTTGTAATTGGTGTTTCTTTATTTTCCAGAAACAGTACTAAAGCAGCAACCGCAACCAATGAATGACCTTTGTTCTAATAGACCTTCTTCGCATATTCAGACTAGTAACCCTATAGTTTTAAAAATACTAGGGATATCGGAGGAAGCTTCTTTACAAAATTTAGGATAGCAAAATACAAGCTAAGAAATAATGCATCAATAGTTGTATAACTTAGATGTATGATTTATTTTTAGCATCGGATCAGCATAAGTTTCTTACCCAAGTGACGACCAAAACATTCTGCCCTTCTTGAACTCAACAAAGGTTTCTCTTTAAACATCATTATTAGAATTAAATCAGCGATGTCGCTGGTATTTGATAATACTACATTTTCATTGAAACATTTACTTATAACGCAAAAACTTGACATCAATAAAATGAAGCAATACTCTTATTAGCCAAGTCTCAAATTGTATCATTATTAACTAACTGTAATAAACCTGACGAAAATGTTTAAAAGATCCCTTTATTTCAAATTTTCTTTAGCTATCATTATTCTACTTGCAGATCATGCTAATTCTCAAACTTTAAGCAATCTTTCTTTACTCCAAAGGCGACGAGTTGAAACAGACATGCAATCATTTTCTGGCTCGTTTAATAATAATACCGATAAAACTAAATTTCAGCCAAATTGGATACGAACAGGAGCACCTGCTCCTGCAGCGGCAGTCGTAGATAAGAGAACAAATGATGAATTACAGAATTGGCAAGATGCGTCATTATATGCTCGTGACAATCCTGACGAGTTCTCCCGTTTATTAGAAATGCAATCAAGATATAAAAGCTACCTTCCTATAGACCCAAACTCTGCTGATATCAGGTATAAAACACTGGCGTATGCTGCGTTAGCTCTGCAGGATCCTTCGACTTTAGAAAGCTACTTAACAGACAACGGTTTTGATGCTGGATCAACGGAAAGAAGATCAGTTGAAAATGAAATACGTGCCTTAAAAACAGCTATAGCAAGAATTACAAGCCCGACTATTTCAGTTTTTGCTACCGGCAATATACGGAGTATTGCTACTAATAAGGCGCCTGAGCCAACTACTACAGGAACAGGCTCACTTGGCGCAACCTATGCAAGTTCAAAGAATGTATACTCCGCTCAGTTTTCAGTTGCTTCTACTTTGGACTCAACTAAATCTGGTTTTGGATCTTATTTATTGGCACCATTGAATGGCAAATCTTTAAAATCAGCAATAATTGAATGGTTCCCCAAATTAAATTGGTCTCAAAATTCATGGCTACATGTATACGGCAATTTCGCCTCTTCACTTTGGGAAGTTCAGAAGGATTCTATTTATAGGAATGTTTCTACGCTTGGATTAGGACTTCTCTACCATCATAGAATATTTGAAGGGCTTATAGCAGAAACAGAAGTAGGCCTTGATGGTGAAATAGGATTGGCAGGTAGATGGTTGAGTGGAGATGTAAGAAATCTGCTGAATAGCCCAGTTAGCAAAGCAAAGTATCTGAACATATTTCCGACGGAAAAAAATTTTTTCACCGGAATCGAGGGCGGTCTTTCTTTAAATTTTGGTCAGGTTGTTGGTGCATTGCAAGCATTTTATATTTTCCCAAAAAAGGACGAACCGATTGATGGGTTAACTGGCTTACAGCTTTCCGTAGGACTAAGTGTTCGAGGCGACATAATTAGAGGCTTTTTGACCAAATAATTTTCAAGTTTGAAAATGGTTTCTCCAATCATTCAGAATGATGACTGGTATGTTTTTCAAAGTTATTTTGGTTGATTAAGAGTAGTGATATATTCACTTTAGTTGATGGCAGTCATTTGAAAACATGCTTCGGAAAAATAAATTGACAACAATTTCAATTCGTCTTTCAATAGAGTATTAGTCCTTGGTAAGGAAGATTATTAATTACCATAAAAGGTATAAAATGAAAGCACTATTTTTTTTTGAGATAGTTTTTTTCAGCTGTTTGAATGTGTTGTCTCAAGACAGTGTAGAAAGAGTTTTAATTCCGCCTTCTTTTCAGCCGACAAACCCTAACGCAGCTTTCAAGACTCCAATATTAAAGGTTCAACCTCTTAACTCAAAGCCAACAAGATTGGCAGCTATTGACTCTGTTTCATTAGCTATTGTCACACCTGTATTACCATCTTTACGTGAAGAAAAAATCATCGTGAAGGATTTTGAGGATTTTAAAGACACTGCTAAATTGATTTATGATACTTCAGATAATCAATTACTTTCCCCAAGGCAAAGTGAACTGCCATATACATTCATTAATAATTATACTTTTGATGCACACCTAGGGGACTTTGCTATACCACTAGACAATACGATTGCCTTGTCTGATAGTGGGCACATTGTGAGTATAACAAATGGAACAGTTGAAATCTACGAAGAAGAAAAATTAAAATACAGGAGGTATTTAACGCCTTTTCTCAAAGGTAGCTTGGGTGTACCTTGTGACCCAAAAATTATTTTTGACCCAACATCCAAGAGATTCGTTTTATTTAGTCAAAGCTGTGATGGTTTGTATGATAAATCTAATATCCTTTTAGGTTTTTCTGCGACTAATAATCCAATTGATGGTTGGCTTTTTTATCGAATAAGCATTTCAGGTCACCCGTTTAGGGCAAATGATTGGTTTGATTTCCCCAAAGTTGGATTATCTACTGACGGATTATTTCTAATGGGCAATATTTATCATTATGAAAATGGGAAACAAAGTTTTGTTCAGTCAATAGTTTACCAAATTGACAAAGAAGCTGGTTATAAAGGCGGCGAGCTCTCATTCCGTATCTGGTATAATTTTAATGGCACACCGGCTGTTTTAGCACCTGTAAGCTTCGGACACAATGGTGTTTATGGCCCTGGTGTATTTCTTATTGGAACAAGCTTTCAGAGAAATGCTAATCACATTAAATTGTATGATATATCAGGTAGTATCTATAATGATTCCGTAAAAACTAAGTATTATGAAGTCCCTACAACTCCTTATAATTTTTTTGCAAGAGCTAGACAAAAGAACATTTCGGGGGTTCGGCAAAAAGATATACCTATCGATAACGGAGATTTGAGAATACAAGATGCTTTCTATTCTGATGGAAAGATCGTTTTTGTCTTCACATCTGGCGATTCGAGAAACTTTAGTCGAATAAATCTTAATGTTTTAAACCTTAGTACTCGCACAAATAGAAGTATATTGATAGGAGATAATGCCAATTCAAGTTACGCATTTCCATCGGTCATGCCAATCTCAGAACACGGAGAGCCGTTGAGAATTGTGGTGCAGTACAATACTGTCTCAAACAAAACATATCCTAGCATCAAATACAAAGTGTGTGATGAAAATTTGAATTGTTCGGGAGAGGTAATCGCTAGAGAAGGTGAAAATGCAATTTTAGGTGTTAATAGGTGGGGTGACTATTCAACGATCGCAAAAGACTACTCAACTACAAACAGTTTATGGCTGTCGTCTAGTTATGGAAGCTCGGAAGCTGTTAGGCAAGCTAGTATTACTAATGTTGTTCCGAGAGAAATGGCTGGCAATATCACGGGCGTCGTAAATCAATTAGCTAACGAGTCTTTCCATTTCAAGATACACAGAAAAACTCTTGTTTCGGCTTTCTTGATAGATGAACACAACGTGAGAAGAAAAGTTTTTGAAGGAGTAGTTTGGCCAGGTAATAGACGTTTGAGTTTGATTACTGAGAATCTAGAGAAAGGCAAAAATTATAAAGTTGAAATAGTAAGCAAGAAAACAAATTCTATAATCAAAACATTTGATTTTTCACTTAATAACTAACCTTGTTAAATTAACTCCGATATGTTTCAAATAATACGGAATTGTTTTCATTCTGTGCAAATTAATAATTAAGTAACTATGCAGACTTGGAGAAACAAACGATCCATTTCATTGACTCAAGGACTTGTTCTGAATCAGAAATTTAATCCTTTCGTCACTTAACTTGTTTCCAAGTTAAGTGACGAATAGTCTTCCCGAACGTACAAGAGTGCGACGCAACAGACGATCAATAGTAGCACCGCTGCTGGTCCCATAAAAATAAAACTTCAGAACCCACCCCTTTCAATCAGCCCTTTAGTGGTACAAGAAACCCACCCCTGAGCCGCCTACAGAATAGTCAAACGTTAGGTGCTCCCCTCCAAGGAGGGGATGGTCATTTTGTGAGAGAGGGATGTGCTGTCCTTTTTTTTGCGTGACACAGCACCCTACTTCAACTGCTTCTTCACCAGATCGCCCAGCAGTTTCAGCCCGAAGTCCATGTCCTCGCTCCAGGGCTTGCCAAAGGAGATGCGCAGGCAGTGCGAGAAATTGCAGGAAGCCGAAAAGATTTTGCCGGGCACAATGGCGATGTGCTGGCGCACGGCATCGGTGCGCAGGCGGAACACATCGACCTTTGAGTTCAGCTCCACCCACAGCACAAAGCCGCCGTGGGGACGGGAAATTTTGGTATCGGCCGGGAAATGCTCAATAAGACTTTGGCTATAGCGCAGGCACTGGGTGTGCAGGGCCTGTCGCAGCGACTTGAGGTGAAAATCGTAACGGCCGTGCTGCAGGTAGTGGGCCATGGCGGCCTGCGTTAGCGTGGGGCTGCTGATGTTCTGAATGCGCTTGAGCTTTTTTACTTCGGCACCAAAGCGGCCGGGCAGGATCCAGCCGATGCGGTAGCCCGGCGCCAGCGATTTGCTGAGCGAGGAGCAGTGCATGACGAGGCCACTCTTGTCGAAATACTTGCAGGTCTTGGGACGGTTTTTCCCAAAATGAAGCTCGCCGTAAATGTCGTCTTCAATGAGCGGGATGTTGTGCCTGGTGATGAGGGCCACGAGGGATTTTTTAGCATCGTCGGGCATGCAGGATCCCTGCGGGTTGCTGAAGTTGGGCACACAAACCACGGCTTTAATGGGAAACTTTTTGATGCTTCGCTCGATGCAGTCGAGCTGCAGCCCGGTGACGGGATCGGAGGCAATTTCCACCACCTTAAGGCCAAGGCTTTCGACCGCCTGGTACACGCCAAAATAGGCGGGACATTCCACGGCCACCGTGTCGCCGTGCTGCGTAACGGCTTTGAGACCGATGGTGATGGCTTCGAGACAGCCATTGGTGACAATCACTTCGTCGGGACTGACCTTACCGCCCCAGGCTAGCGCCAGCTTGGCGATCTGCTTGCGGAGCTCGGGGCTGCCCTGCGTGTTTTCGTAACCAATGCCGTGATCCGTCGTGTTGCGCAGCGCATGCACCATGGATTTTTGGAGCTTGGCGGCGGGCAGCAGCGCCGCATCGGGAACGGCAATGGCGAAATTGTATTTGATGGGTGCGGCAATGTCGGAGTAAATAGCATCGATCATGTCCTTGACGGAGACGAGGTGCTCCCGGGCGTCGGGACGGCTGGTGGCGGGCAAGGAGGGAAGTCGCTTGTGGTTGAAGCGGACGTAGTAACCGCTCTTGGGACGGCTTTCGATGAGGCCTTTGCCTTCGAGATGGTAATAGGCCTGGAAGGCGGTGCCCATGGAGATGTTGTATTCGTCGGCGAGTGTACGGACAGAGGGAAGCTTGTCGCCAATGCGCAGGGCTTCGGCGGCGATGAGGGCTTCGAGGGTGGTGGCGATTTGGAGGTATTTGTGATCGGGGGCGATGGTTGTTTTCATCTAATTAGTTTTTGTTGGAGTGACCTAGGACCCACCCCTGGTCGTTTATGTTACTGCCTGTTCCTCAGTGCACCCCTCCAAGGAGGGGATGGTGTCCTCTGTGTTAGAGGGATGGTGTAAGATCATTCTGGTTCTTTTTACTTTTTAAAACTCATTATGTGAACGATAAAGAACTGATTGACCTTGGGGTACATCCCCTCCTTGGAGGGGCGGAATTAGTGAATGACTGAGTAAAGGCGACTTGGGGTGGGTCCTTCGCCGGCACAATCACTTACCTTCTCTTCGTCGTTTAACAGCTTCAGGTATTCCGTTCTTTTGTTCATACTGTTCTATCCAGTTAATAATATCTCTAACCGCTGCTTCAACATTGTTAATAACTAACATGGCATCGAAGCGAATGAAAGAAACACCATGTGTTTCTAATTCCTGTTGTCTTATTTTATCTCTTTCTGCTATTGCACTTTCTTCATGTGTAATGCCGTCAACTTCAATGGCAAGTTGTAAGTCTTTACAAAAGAAGTCAACAATATAGTTGCCGATAGGTCGCTGACGATCGAAGTCATAGCTGAGTAGCTTTTTGTTTTTGATTTCATTCCATAGTTTGACTTCGGAGAAAGTCATCTTCTCTCGTAGCTTTTTAGCGAGAGGTTTTAAGTGTTCGTTATATGGAATGATGTTGCGTTTCATTTGTTGTTGCGTAGACCCACACCGGTTCGTTTTAGCACAAACCTTCTTTCATTTTGCCCCTCCAAGGAGGGGATGTGTACTTATTTCAATCTTTTCTGCAGTTAGTTCTGCTCGATAACCTACATCTCCTTTGCGCAAACTCTGCTTCTCACTTCTCTGCGGTGAGCCATCTGATCTACCCAAAAATAATAAATCTGAATCTGTTCTAGTGTAAATGTATGTAGCATTTTTGTGATGTTATGGCAAAGGATAAAAGAAAGGCATACATCGCACTGGCACTGGTGAGTTTCTTCTGGGGAACAACGTATTTGGCAGCGAAGATCAGTGCCGCACACATACCGGGATTGTTTGTAGCCGGTATACGACAGTTTGTAGCAGGAACATTGTTAGTAGGATATTTTTTAAGTATCGGCTATAAGCTGCCAGATAAAAAATCAATGGCTAAGATTACGATAACGGGAGTGTTGCTGCTGTGCATCAGCCAGGGATTATTGACATGGGCATTGGAATTTATTGACAGTGGATTGGCTGCGATCATCGCTGGATTGATGCCATTGTTTGTCGCCATGTTTTCCATCCTTCTGCTGCGCTTTGCGAAGTTTACACCGCTGATGATACTGGGCTTGGTGGTTGGCTTTGGTGGCATCGTTACCATCTTTTATGAACACTTTGCGCAGCTGATGAACAGCAAGTATTTGTTTGGAATTATTCTTTCGCTGATAGCAACTATATCGTGGTCGTTTGGGACGGTGTTCTCGTCACGGTACAAACCAAAAACGGAGATCATGTTTTCTGTCGGGTTGCAGATGCTGATTGCAGGCGTCATTACCCTGCTGGTTTGCGGTGTGTCGGGTAAGTACACAAACCTGATAGAGACGAATACAAACGCTTTGTGGAGCCTGGTGTACCTGATCCTGGTTGGATCGTTGTTAACCTATTCAGCCTATGTGTTTGCGGTGAGTAAACTGCCACCAACACAGGTATCTATTTATGCTTACATCAATCCCATTGTTGCCATCTTTTTAGGTTGGTTAATACTGCACGAGAGCATGAGCATAAACGTGGTGACGGGAACACTGATTACGTTGGGCGGTGTGTACCTGGTGAACAGGGAATTTAAAAAGCAACAGGTGGCGTAGGTTTCTCGCAGAGCCACGGAAAACACTGAGGAGATTTTTGATTTAATTGTTTTTGAATATGAATCGAATTCAAATTATTGATTACAGGGCTGAACATGCCTATCATTTTGAACGGCTCAACAAGGCGTGGATCGAGAAATATTTCTGGCTGGAGGACACCGACAAATGGGTGTTGGAGAACCCGCACAATGCGGTTCTTGCAAAGGGTGGTGCCATCCTAATGGCGACATACGAAGGCGTAGTGGCAGGAACGGTAGCGTTAAGAAAAGTGACCGGTGATGTGTACGAGTTTACGAAGATGGCAGTGGATGAAGCCTACCAGCGGCGGGGCATTGCAGAAGCCTTGTCGTACGCCGCGTTTGACAAAGCAAAAGAACTGGGTGCGAAGAAAGTGATTCTCTATTCACAGACGTCGCTGGCGCCGGCCATTCAACTATATCGTAAGCTGGGTTTTACCGAAGTGCCAATGGAGAAAGATTCGGTGTACAAGCGGTCGGATATTAAAATGGAAATCGATTTAGTCAAACTACTTCAAACCAACTAGTATGAAAAAAGCAGTCATCGTTGCCTTCGACAATTTTACCGATGTGGATGTTTTTCTTCCCTGGGATTTGCTGAACCGTGTAAAGTTCCGCGATAAGGATTTCGTCGTGAAGATTGTGGGAACAAAACCATCACACATTTCAAAGAATGGTATTGAATTAAAAATGCACGGAAGCATTGATGAATGCAACGACGCAGACCTTGTTTTTTTCGCAAGCGGACAGGAAACCCGAAACCTATACAAGGACCAAGCCTACCTGCAACGTTTTCACCTGGATCCTGACAAGCAGGTGATCTGCTCTATTTGCTCCGGTGCGCTGCTGATTGGTGCAAAGGGTCATTTGAATGGATTAACAGCAACGACTTATCCAACAGCTTATAAAGCATTAAGAGAATTAGACGTGTAAGTGGTAGAAGATTATCATCTGGTAGCGCATGGCAATGTGGCTACAGCAGCGGGCTGCATGGCAGCCGTTGATCTCGTTGGCTGGGCCATTGAAAAACTGTACGATGAAAAAGTGAAGCAGGATGTGATCGCATCGGTGCTGCCGGTTGGGCAAGGGCAGGTTTGCATTTACTAACCAACATCACAAAAGGATAATAGAAGTTTCACGATCAGTTCATCCTGTCAAACAACATTTGTCATTCTTAAATCAACAATATGGAAGCGATTATTGATATTCCGGTTATAAAAGCAAAAACATCCGCTTTGCACGAAGTGGACTGGAAAAACCTCGAGTTTGGAAAATATGTTTCCGATCACATGTTCATCTGCACGTATAAGGACGGTGAATGGCAGGAGCCTGAAATTAAACCGTTTCAAAATATATCCGTTTCGCCGACGATGCTGGCGTTGCATTATGGCCAAAGCATTTTCGAAGGCATGAAGGCCTTTCGCATGCAGGATGGCAACATTAATATATTCCGAATTGATAAACATTATGAACGAATTAATGCATCACTGGACAGAATGTGCATGCCGCCGATTCCTTACGACTTATTTACAACAGCACTTCAGCAACTCGTGCAGGTTGACCAGGACTGGGTACCGGAAGGCGAAGATGTAGCCTTGTACATTCGTCCGTTTGTATTTGCCAGCGAAGCAAGATTTGGCGTGAAGGTGTCAGATGAATACACATTCATCATCGTTACCGGACCAGTACCAACACTATATCAAAAGCCCATTAAAGTAAAAGTGGAACGCAAATACATCCGTGCGGTGAAAGGCGGTGTAGGCTATGCTAAATGTGCCGGTAATTACGGTGGTGCGTTTTATCCAACACAAAAAGCAAGAGAAGAAGGTTTTGACCAGGTGCTGTGGACGGATGCTTTCGAGCATGAATATTTTGAAGAAAGCGGAACGATGAATTTGATGTTTGTGATTGATGAAAGGATCATCACGCCGCCGCTGAGTGATTCTATTCTTGATGGGATTACCAGAGATTCATTGCTGACAATTGCTAAAGACTTGGGTTACGAAACAGAAGAAAGAAAAATCAGCATCAACGAAGTGCTGCAGGCGATCAATGAAGGACGATCAGTAGAAGCCTTTGGTGCAGGAACAGCGGCAGTAGTGGCACCCATCAGTGTGATTGGTGTTGATGGTGAGCTGTATCATCTACCAACTTACAGCAATGCCAGTGTGATGTTTAAGTTGAAGAAAGAACTGGAAGCGATAAGATCGGGGAGGAAAGAAGATGTGTACGGCTGGAACAACCTTGTTTAGGATTTAAGTTGAAATATGGGTTTGGTAAGAAAGCCTCTCGGTAGAGAGGCTTTCGTTATTGATACAGTTTCAATAATGTCCCCTGATGGCTGGTTTGATCTCTTCATCATACAGCTTACGCAATTGCTGATGTGCATCATTTGAAAGTGGTGGCAACTCTGCTGCTGCAACATTGCTTTGCACCTGTGCTGGTTTGGAAGCACCGGGAATCATTGTCGTGACCTCTGGGTGATCTAATATCCAGCGGAGTGCCCATTGTGCCGTGCGGTCGTCAGGCAATAGGGATTTAATCTGTTCGGCAAATGCTACTCCTTGCTCAAATTGAATACCTGAAAAAGTTTCGCCGGTGTTGAACGCTTCACCGTTGGCATTGTAGTTACGGTGGTCAGTTGATTCAAATTTTGTGTCCCTGGTAAATCTTCCACTCAATAAGCCACTGGCTAACGGAACACGAACAATTAAAGCCACACCTTTCTCTGCTGCTCTCGCAAATACTTCATCAGCCACATGCTGCCGAAATAAATTAAAGATGATTTGTAGCGAAGCAAGGCCTTCCTGTTCCAGACAGAGCAAAGCTTCTTCTGATGTCTCCACACTCACACCCCAGTGTTCAATCAATCCTTCTCCCTGCAGTTTGCGCAGGTGGTCAAACACTTCTCCTTTTTGTAATTCATCGGTGGGGATGCAGTGCAGTTGTTCCAAAAAAAGTTTGTCCATTCCAAGGTTGGAAAGCGATTCTTCCACTTGTCTTCGCATAAAATCGTAGCGAAAGTTCTGGTGCCAGCCGTTCGGTGCATCGTGCCTGCGACCTAGCTTAGTAGCAACGTAAATAGGCGTATCAACTGTTTTTAAAAACTTTCCGATGGTTTGTTCACTGGTACCGCTGCCGTACACATCGGCCGTATCTAAAAAGTTGCCACCAGCATTTATATATTCCTGTAGAATTTGAAAGGCCTTCTCTTCATCAATATTGCCCCAATCGGCGCTGCCGAGCTGCCAGGTGCCTAAGCCTACTTCTGCGATCTTGTATTTTCCAAATGAGCGGTAGTTCATGTTTCGTATTTGTATAGTTGGTGATAAAGTTATTTGTAAACAAAAGAGGAAATACGTTTTATGTATTTCCTCTTTCAATAATTATTGATAGCGGTTATTTCTCTAACAAACCGTCTTCTTTCCACTTCACAAAAACGCTGATGGTAGAATCAGAAAGCTTGGGATGCTTCATTGGCATAAAGCCTTTGTCGCCAGGATTAAGCTTAATGCGTTCGATCGATTCATCGATGTGAGCCTTTGCTGTTTCGTAAGTATGTAAGGCCTCTTTGTTTCCTTTTGGCGGAATATGACAAGGCGAACAATGATTTTGAATAAGCGGCTGCACGTCGGCTGTGTATGTCACTTTCTTTACAGGTGCCTGCGCCATCTTAGGCCCTGAGCAAAATTGAAAAGCCGTACCCACGGCAATCATAGAAAACAGAACAATTTTTTTCATGCGTAGTATTTGAACGGCGTCAAGATAAAGAAACTTCCCTGTCCTGCTCGCCTTCATTGTTCAAACACCAGTTAAGAATCGTTAAAAGATTTGAACAAACCGTCAAACGGCGTTTTGCGCTGCATCGATGACAGCCTTTTCAAATGCAGTCGTAAACTTTTCAAACTCCGGCCACGCAGTTCCTCCGTTCTCTTTTGACTTGGTGTATTCCTCAACGTTTTTTTCTTTGATCTCTCTAAGTTGTGCGGTGTAATCACCTTCTCCTGCCGTTATCTCTTCTTCCAATTTTTGTTTCAGTATGCCAAAATTGCTCTCATTGCTACGGTGCTCACGAATAAATGCGGCTACTTCTTCCAAATGTGACTTGTCCATCAAAACTGTTTTTCATGTTAGCGTAAAAAAGCAGGCCAGCAGCGGATCTTACATTGATAGGCCCATAGTGTTTCTCGTCTTCAGTGAACTTTCAATTCTCCCAACTTATCCACATTTATCTCTTTTTCATTCACACCACTTGCAAGAACAAGTTCTGCAGAGTAGTTTCGTCTCGGTTTTTCATAGGATATTGGATTTTAAAACGAGGCAGCATTTCTATGCAGCCTTTTTTTATTCCTACAATTGAAAGGGCATATATCCACAAGCTAACCTCCTGATTCCTGAGCCCGATCTGCTCATTACCGGCTCCTTATTCGTTATTCTCCCATTCTTTTCTTACGTAGGGTTTCTACGATGAAATCGTTAATCTACGATGCTCATCCGTATTAATGATATACCCCAAAAAGGGAAGTTCTGCTCTTGTGTAGGGGCCGCTAGCGGACTACTTTTGTCTCAGAAGTTGATTGATCACTAATCAATCCATCCAAGTCCAGAAAACCACCGTCCAGTAAGTTTTTGTAGAAATCCAGTTCCGAGAAAAACCAAACCAAAATCCAGTATCAGTCAACTTCTTCTTTTTCACCTTTATCGATACAGAACCATCCTTTGAAAAGCCCGTTGAGATCCGTTCCTGTAAAAACCATCCAATCCTGAAAAACTAAGGCGTCCAACTCCGTGGAAACAAGTGAATAGATTATAACCACGCCTTATAAATGAATTTCCCTCCGTTCTGCGGAGGGATTTTTGTTTTTACCAGTTCATTTCTTTCAAACTGCAGTTCGTACCCAACCTGCTTTCTTCCGCAACCTGTGCTGGATAGCTTTGCCCGCCTTAACCAACAGCTTATGATTCGAAAGATTTTAAAATGGACCGGGATCGTCATCCTGTTCATTATTGCAGGTGTGGCAACAGCTACTGCACTTCGGCAACACCTGACCTACGATGCTCCTTTTCCAAATATCAAGTCATCAAAGGATTCTGCCGTGATTGCACGCGGACGTCACCTGGCACTTTCCGCTGCCCACTGCGCCGATTGCCATAGCCCGGTGCGAAACGTGGATTCCGTATTAGCACTGGGACAAGATCCGCCCCTGAGTGGTTCGTTCAAGTTTCAGTTTGAACTCGGTACGTTTTATTCCCGGAATATCACGTCTGATTCTGCTACCGGGATTGGCCGATACACGGATGCCGAAATTGCCCGTGCGCTGCGGCATGGTGTTAAGCCCGATGGCGAAGCCTTATTGCCTTTCATGCCTTTTCAGCATTTGAGTGATGATGATCTGTCGGCGATTATTTCTTACCTGCGTTCGACCAAGCCGGTTCGCAACGAAGTGCCAAAGAATGAATACACAGTGATGGGAAAAGTGATCAAAGCGTTTTTACTAAAGCCGGAAGGACCAAAAGAAGAAATTCCAAAATCGGTAAAGCCCGATACGACGGCTGCTTATGGTAAATACCTGGTATTGTCGGTAGGAAATTGCAGTGGATGCCATACCAAACGTGATCAAAAAGGAACACCTGTTGGTGAGCCACTCGCCGGTGGTAACCCGATGGAAGAAGAAGGTAAGCCGACGCTAACACCGCCAAACCTGACTCCTGATCCAACAACGGGACGCATCTATAGCTGGAGCCAGGACGATTTCATCAAACGCTTTCGCATGGGCCGTAGTTATAAGCACAGTCACATGCCATGGGAATCGTACAACCGTATGACGAATGATGAATTGAAAGCGATCTACAACTATCTCAAGTCCGTTAAGCCAGTAAATACAAGCGAAGCGAAAAAATAAAGGGTAATTACATATTCATGTAGTGTGGTAAACAAGGGAGAGCATCTGGCTCTCCTTTTTCACATGCTTATGCGATAGTCTGGCGTGGTTTCGAAGAATAGTTTTGTCCGTGTCATCCAACCGACTAAACCAACAAGTATGTATAAACTGATACTGGCAATAGCAACCATTCTGTTGCTCGCCTCGTGTGAAAAAGAAAAAAGAGAATGTCCTTCATCCAGCGAAAAAACATTTGCCTTTACAGGATTCAATCGTGTTTCTGCCGGTGAAACGTTCCGTTTAACGGTAAAACAAGGTGCAACGTTTAGCATTAAAGCTGCTGGTTGTGTAAACGATCTCAATGACCTTGTGCTTTCACTTGATCAAACAGGTAAAATTCTTTCCATCAATTACAACCAGTTTAAAAGGGATCGGTACCGAGTTGACTTTGAGATTACAATGCCCGTGTTGAACAACCTGGCGCTTAGTGGCGCTGCTACTGGTACCGTAAGCGGATTTGGCCAGCAAACCAGTCATATGAGAACGGTATTGAGTGGAACGGCCAAATGCACAGTGGAACAAATGCCTGTATTGATGGGAGCGGAGCAGTCGGGTGAAACAGTGCTGGACCTGTTTGGTTCGTCGCCTGAATTGATTGCAAAGCTCTCTGGCAGCTCCCGCCTGAATGCTTACACCGCCACGTTTAACGATGCTGATGTATACGCATCGGGCACCTCCAAGATTTATGTGCAGGTTCAAAATTATTTGTATGCAAATGCATCTGGCGACAGCCGCATTTATTTCAAAGGCAACCCGGCCAACTTTACGGCAGAACAAAGTGGTACGGCAAAAGTGATTCGTGAGTGATTCTAAAAAATAAAATCATTATTGTATGAAAACATATCTGATCGGTCTCGTGGTTGTGGTCCTGTTCACCCAGTGTCGTCCGGCCAAGATGGCATTGCACGAAGAATATTGGCCCGTTAAAGAAGAATACAAAGTGCAGGGCAAGAAAGGCATTTTCTCAAAAGAACGCCTGCAGTTCGGTGAGTTTTATACCACGCAGGTTAAACGCTCCTGGACAAAAGGCACCAACAGCAAGTTTGGTATCGGCAACGGCAATGTAACCGATCACGATTACACCAACATTATATCCATCGATTACATCAAACGCAAGCAAACGGTAAAGTTCTCGCTGACGGATGCCGGCAATCGTGAGTCAGAAGTTTTCTGCGTATCAAATTTCAACACCAGCGAAGTGCAGGTTGGTAACCGTCCGAACAGCATTTTAAACATCGGTGTCGACATCGTCCGCAGTTTGCTTTCTCAGCCCGATGATAAATACTACGTGCAGATTTATACCAAAGCCGACAGGCCCTGGGAGCTGCTGGTAGATAATGTACAGGCGCAGATGAAACCGAAAGAATACGTTGGTTATCTCTCACAAGGAAAGGATAAGTTTTACACCATTGTCCCGGTACGTCACATGGAAGGAAAAGATGGAAAGCCGCAGGCAATATTGTTTGGCTCTGTTGGTTTTGAAATTCGCAACAGGGAAGGAAAGCCGGTAGCCGCTGTGTCAAAGATCGATCGGGGGGTGGTGTACCTGCAGAATATCAGTGCCGAAGAAAAATTCTTATTAGCAAATGCCTGCGCCGCTTTGCTGTTGCAGGAAGTCATCGGGTAAATCACATCTCTATAGTTTTTGTAAACAACGGCCCTGCACTTGCAGGGCTTTTGTTTTTTGCCGGGAAGGCAGCGGGGCAGGTACTTTGGCCAGAGATGAAAAATGGCATCATTAAACCAAGACGTCTTGGTTTTTCTGTAACCTACTAAACTTAAAACGCCTTGCTGTTGTTTCAGCAAATAGAATAAATCTGTTCCTTGGTTTCTCATAAGTGGTTAACTTACTCCTCTGAATTTTTTCTTGTATGATCAACGATCAGGAGAACAAAGGAGCGGAAGGCTGCCAGTCGCGCCGTTCCTTCCTAAAACGAACGACTGCAACCGCCGCCATTTTAGCTACGCCACCGGCACTAGTAAAAGCAGCGGAAAACAAACTGGATGAAAAAGCTGCCGAACATTTTGAAAAAGCTCCCCTGCAAATTGAAGTAAACGGTAAACCATATTCGATGCAGGTAGAGCCTCGTGTGACCTTGCTTGATTTTTTGCGGGAGAACCTCAACCTGACCGGCTCTAAAAAAGGCTGCGATTTGGGTCAGTGTGGCGCTTGTACCGTGCATGTAGATGGCAAACGGGTATTGAGTTGTTTATCACTCGCCGTTATGCAAAATGGAAAGAAAGTTACCACCATCGAAGGCCTGTCGGATGGAGACAGCCTACACCCGATGCAAGAAGCTTTTATTAAGCATGACGGTTTTCAATGCGGTTATTGCACACCAGGGCAAATTATGTCTGCTATAGCCTGCATCAGGGAAGGACATGCAAATTCTGACGCGGAAATCCGTGAGTATATGAGTGGGAATATTTGTCGATGCGGTGCGTATCCGAACATCGTAGATGCCATTAAAGAAGTAGCAAAAAAAGGAGGTGGCAAATGATCAATTTCGATTACAGCAGACCATCTACACTTCCGGCTGCCATCAATGCGGTAAGCAAAGATGCGTCGGCACAATTTATTGCCGGTGGCACCAACCTGGTGGACCTGATGAAGCGCAACGTGATGAATCCACAGAAATTGGTCGACATCAATGCGCTGCCGCTGAAAGCAATTGAACAAACCGGTAATATCATTCGTATTGGTGCATTGGCACTCAACGGTGCCGTTGCCGATAACGAGATTATCAAGAAACAACTACCACTTCTTTCGCAGGCGCTTAATGCTGGTGCATCTGCGCAAATCCGCAACATGGCAACAGTAGGCGGCAACATGATGCAACGAACACGCTGTCCCTATTTCTATGATACTGTTATGCCTTGCAACAAACGGGAACCCGGCACAGGCTGCAGCGCCTTGCAAGGCTACAATCGCATGCATGCCATCTTTGGTGCATCGGATAAATGCATAGCCGTTCATCCCAGCGATATGGCTGTTGCTTTGACTGCATTGGATGCATCGGTTTTGATTACGGGCCCGAACGGAACGAGAAAAATTTTGTTTGCCGACTTTCATCGCCTGCCCGGCAACAATCCCGAAAAAGACAATACACTGCAACGGGGTGAGTTGATTACTTCGGTAGAAGTACCAGTGAATACAGCTTTCGCCAAACATTCACACTACACAAAAATTCGCGACCGGGCTTCGTACGCCTTTGCACTCGTATCAGTAGCAGCTGCGCTGGACATAAAAGGAAAGACTATACAGAATGCACGGCTGGCAATGGGTGGCGTAGCACACAAGCCCTGGCGGTTAACGATTGCTGAAAACTTTCTGAAAGGAAGAGAGGCCACCGTGGCGAACTTCCAGCAGGCAGCAGCGCTTGCTATGAAAGACGCAAAAAGTTATGGTCACAATGACTTTAAATTAACGCTGGCGCCGAATACCATTGTTCACACCTTAAAAACAATTGCCAACGTTTAAAGCGATTCTCATGGATAATTTTTTCTTCGATACCGATCTTCCGTTCATCGCTGATGACGACCGTGTGGATGGCAAGGCCAAAGTAACCGGCAAGGCCGATTACGCAGCAGAGCATCAACTTACCGGTTTGGTTTATGGCGTATTGGCCGGAAGCACCATCGCCAACGGCACCATCACCGCTATCGATACAAAGGCCGCAGAAAAAGCACCCGGTGTGTTGGCTGTGTACACGCATCTCAATGCGCCGGAAATTCCAGGCTATGCGCAAAGCACCAGTCCTAATCCCGGTCAAAGCCGTGGTGGCGGACTGCGCATATTCAACGATAATATCATTCGCTTCAATGGCCAACCCATTGCGCTGGTTGTGGCCGATACATTTGAGCGGGCCACACATGCTGCTTCATTGATCAAAGCAAAGTATCAAAAAGATTCGCCCAATACATCGTTAGCCGATGCCATCAAAAATGGCAAGGCGGTAGAAGGAAATAATTTTAAGGAAAATGTTCGCGGCGAAAAAGATGCGTGGAAAACAGCCCCAGTGAAAGTAGAAGGCACCTTCACGATGCCAATACAAGTGCATAACCCGATGGAGCTTCATGCAACTGTTGCCCACTGGACCGAACAAGATAAAGTGACCGTGTGGGAAAAAACGCAAGGCCCTGTGAGTGCACAACAAAGCATTGCTGCTGCCTTCAAGCTGGAACCCAAAAATGTACAGGTGATTGCGCATTATGTAGGAGGCGGTTTCGGAGCGGGCCTTCGCACCTGGCCGCATGCCATCGCTGCTGTAATGGCTGCAAAGAAATTAGGCAAGCCGGTGAAGCTGATGCTTACCCGTCCGCAAATGTTTTACTCGGTAGGTTATCGTCCGGAAGCCATTCAGCACATTGCTATTGGTGCTAATACTGATGGAAAGCTGGTTGGCATGTGGCACGAAGCACATGCGCTGACCTCCACTTACGAGAATTTCACCGAAGGAGTGGTGAAACAAACGCAGCAGCTTTATGCCTGTCCGAACGTGACCACCAAGTATAATATCTATCCTCTTAATCTTAGCACACCAACGTGGATGCGTGGTCCGGGCGAAGCTACCGGTTCGTTTCCATTGGAATGTGCGCTGGATGAACTAAGCTATTCACTCAATATCGATCCGATTGAACTGCGTAAACGCAATTACGCTGAAACGGATCCTGAAAATGGCAAACCGTACAGCTCAAAATTCTTAAAAGAAGCATACGATTTAGGTGCAGAAAAAATTGGTTGGTACAAACGCAATCGGCAGCCACGCAGCATGCAGGAAGATGGATGGCTGATAGGGTATGGAATGAGCTCTGGATTATTTGGCGCAGGTCGTGGTGCGGCTACCGTATCTGCAAAACTACTACCCGATGGAACGCTGATCATGCAAAGTGCGGTGAGTGATAGTGGTCCGGGTACAGCAACAGCCATGTCACGGATTGCTAGTGATGCGTTGGGAATCCCGATGAACAAAATTCGTTTTGAGTTGGGTGATAGTTCCCTGCCACCAGGTCCTACACAAGGCGGTTCGACAACAACTTCTACACTTGGCACTGCAGTTACGGCTGTTTGTGAATCTTTAAAGAAAAAGCTGGCGGGTTCATTAAAGACACAAGAGAGTGAGGTGCTTTTAACCGATATCACTTTCTCCGATGGGGAGATGAAAATTAAGGGTGGCAAAAACGTGTCCTATGCAGAAGCTATGCGGGCAGCCAATGTCTCTCAGTTTGAAGTAACAGAATCCACCGGAAGAAATCCGGAGATGCAGAAGTATTCTGCTTATTCTTATTCAGTGCATTTTGTAAAAGTAAAAGTGCATCCATTAACCGGTGTGGTGCGCATTGATAAAATCGTTTGTTCCGGTGATGCCGGAAGAATCATTTCCGCCAAAACTGCCGAAAGCCAAATGATCGGTGGAGCTGTTGGTGGTATCGGTGGCGCCTTGCACGAAGAAGGTGTAATTGATCATCGTTATGGCAGATGGGTGAACAATGACTTTGCTAATTACCACGTGCCGGTACATGCCGATGTGCCGCCAATTGAAGTATACTTCGTGAACAAACCCGATCCTGTTCTCAATCCAAATGGGGCAAAGGGTTTGGGTGAGATAGCCTTGATTGGTTTTGCAGCAGCAGTTGCAAACGCGGTGTATCATGCTACGGGGAAACGTATTCGAAGTTTGCCGATAACGCCGGATAAGGTGTTGTTGTAGTCATAAAAAAAGATCTTCCGGCAGGAAGGTCTTTTTTTATGGTTTGCACTTTATCGTCCAATTGATTTGATTTCTTTTTTAAAGCTGTCTTCATCCATCTGTGCAAATGAAACAGACACTTTGCCGTTCTTAGCGACAGTGTAAGGATGAATGCTGGCATAATAAGTTCCATCTTTCTTCCCAAAAGCAACAATGTAAACTTCCTCGTTCTCGGGAACCCGGCTAAGCCGAAAGTCTTCTGGCCCTGCATCCGATATCATGAAAGCATTCAACCGTTTAAAATAAGCAAGCACGTTCATTCCTTTGAAGCCCGGGGTGGTTACGTAGAAGTCAGTCACGTTTGGATTATTGTAAAAGCGGTCGCAGTTGATGAATGATAAATTACCAACTTCTCCTTTGTACGTCGCTCTCCTGTATTGAACAAGATAGCTGGTGTCAAGTTTTTCCTGCCCGAATTTTTCCTTTCCACGTTTACGGTAACGTCCTTCCACGTATACCCGCAATGAGTCTTTACCAACCTTATGAAACCTCAGTGAGTACTCCTTTACTGGATATTTATTCCCGCAGCCAATACAGAGCCACGGACCAACAGGAGAAATCCTGGCATAAGAAGACCCAATGCGCCAGTATTCCATTCTTACATCGCTTCCAGTAACTGCACCCATTAGCTTTTCCATTCGCGGCCAGTCCCAATAGCCCCAGTCGATATTGAAGCGAACACCGGTATTTTGCCACCGTGAAGAGTCAGCACGCCTGTGGTCCATGGTAAAAATGTTCATGTTGGTGAGATTTTTATTTCGCACCAGCATCTGGATTTCCACGTTCTTTTTTGTCTTGGTGTCCATTGTATCCTGTCCCTGCACAATAAATAATTTGAACATACCTCCTGTTTGCAAGAGTCCTTCTTTTGATGAAGTATGCATACCGGCCAATAGAATATCACCAGGCTCGTAGTACTCTTTTAATAATAGCTTTGCTTTACCGGTTGCTGTTGTACCGTTTTTCGCTTGAATACTACCAGGAGGAATCTTAATAGAAGTTCCACCCTGGCCGCTAATCATAACGGTATCGGAAAGATCGATAGCAAATTCTTGTTCGGGTACGTCTTCAAAAAAACCTTCAACGCGGATATCCTCTCTCTTTGGCTCATTGTATGAAATGAATAACTGAACTCTCCTGTTAAGATATTGTTCGCGGTCTTCGTCAAATAGTTGGCCATCCTCTCCATAATATTCCACTTTGATGGGTACATTATCTGGAAGTGATTGCTTCAAAATTGCAGCAATGCCTTCTGCTCTCCGTTGTGATAAGCGGACATTGTATTGTTCATCTCCACTTTTATCAGTAAAGCCTTTTATTAAAATGCTGGCCACCGGCAGCTGTTGAAATTCTTTTATCAACTTAGTCAGCTCTTCTCTGGAACCAGCCGACGGCGATGCTTTGTCATGATCGAAGTAAATGGCGTAACTAGGCTTTGTTTGTGCTGCAAGGATAAAGTGACAACCACAAAGCAGCATTGTGTAGAGTAATCGCATGGAGTTGGTTTGTTTCTTTAAGATAAAAACAAAGCCATTTTGCATAATCGGCTGCTAAGAGTTTTAACACGAAATAAGCAGACATAAAAAAGGCCGGTTGTTGCACCGGCCTTTCAAGATGATCAAAGCGTTTATCGTTTTTGAAACCGCAACGTTCCCATACTTCCTTTCTCCGTTGTTCCGCTTAGGTAGTAGCTACCTGCAGTCAAATGACCAAACTGCAGTGGCAGATCGGTTTGCCCGGACGTGAGCTTTTGCGAAAACTGCATCACCCGTTTGCCTTGTGCATCGGTCACCAGCCAGGTTACTTTCATGGCCCGCTGTACCCGAACACGAAGCACGGTGCTGTTGCTGATAACATTTGGCATCAACGTTATGCCGTTTACATCCGGATCAACATTCGGGATGGCTGTTACACAGCCTGCGCTTGTGTTAACGGTAAGTGTTGCTGTTGTTGAAGTAAGCGTACCACAACCACTGGTGACGGCAACAGTATAGTTACCGGCATCACTTAAGCCAGCACTTGTGATGGAATAAGTTGCTGCCGTAGCCCCCAAAATGTTCACGCCATCTTTTTGCCATTGGTAATTAAGTGTGCCATTACCGTTGGCTGTTACCGAAAGTGTTGCGGGAGACCCTGCGCAAACATTTTGTGCGGTAGGTTGTGTTGTAATTGTTGTCGGTGCGTTTACTATCAGCGCTGCTATGCTCGACGTAGCGTTTCCGCAGGCACTTGTAATTACGACATCATAGTTGCCGGCAGTTGCTGCAGTGACATTAGATACTAGGTATGATGAGCCTGTAGCGCCGCTGATATTAGTACCGTTTTTGCGCCATTGATAAGTCAAATCAGTTCCGGTAACATTGACCGTAAAGATGGCATTGCTGCCTGCGCAAGTAGTTACTGTAGTTGGTTGAATATTGATGGTTGGCGTTTTGCATGCACCGCCAATTGTTGTGGTGAATAAACCACGTCCATATGTGGCAGCGACCAAGGTGTTGTCGCTAGTTCTGATCTTCAGCATACGTGTACGCACAATCGGGAAATTAGGATCCGGTGTCCAAACGGTATTGCTGCCATTAACCGCATCGGTTGTATAAATGCCGGCTTCTGTTCCAAGGATCAATTTCGTGTTGCTTCCCGGTTCAAACACAGCCCACCAGACGGGCATATCCGGAAGACCGCCAGCACCGGTGATTCCGTCAATTGCTGTCCATGTTACGCCGCCGTTGTTACTATACCATACGTTGTTGATACCAAAATTGGTAAACACAGCTACCAGTGTATTATCAGATGTTCCTGTATTGATACAGTTAATAGAACCTGTCGGAAACTGGCTTCCGGTAAGATCAGTTGCATTGGCGGTGACGTCAGCGCTGCTCGTCAAAGTGCTTGCATTTTCAATTCTTACAATTTTGCCGGAGTTGCTGCCAAGGTATAAACGATCGGCAGTGTGGGGTGAAACTTTCAAAGCACTGACATTGCTGTTCAATCCATTTCGAATCAGGTCATCGACATTAAAAACCACTGAGCCTGAAGTTCCAGTTGTATTGGCATTGTCCCAACGTCGGAATTGATTATTCGCCGCGCTGCTCACTGCATTGGAAGAGTAAAGAGTATTCTTCGCATCATCATAATCAAATGGATTAATGAAATATCCCTGGGAATTAGAAAAATTTACCGGGCTCCAAGTATTACCACCGTTCACACTACGCCGGAACTGGTTGTAGATGTAACTGCCGAACTGTATTTGCGGGTCCAACTGATTAATATGAACAAAAGCTCCATCCCCACCGGTTGTTTCAGTTGACCAGCTGAGCCCTGGATTTTTTAGCTGGTGGCATCCATTGTCCTGCGAACCGGCAAAGAGGAAGTTGGTTCCTGCAGTAGGGTGAATGGCGCAGGAATAAAACTGCTTGATCCCGAGGTTCTGGTTGCGGTCCTTCCAGGTAGCGCCTCCATCGGAACTGTAAGCGATACCTCCATCATTTCCAATCAGGATTCTTGACTCACTGCCCATCTTCATCCATTTCATGAAGTGATGATCAGCGTGTACGTATGGATTATTGTTCACCCAATAGGTAATGCGCTGAACAGATAACCCCTCATTACTTGAGCGATAGGCATCGAGGCCGCCAGCTATAAACTCATTTGGATTATCGGGATTAATGGCCAGTGTAATCGCAAACCACGATTGACCGGAGCCAAGACCGGTAGGATAAGCGGCTGAATTTTGAAGCGTCCATGATTGACCCCCATCGATTGATTTATAGCAGCTATCAATATTGAACGACGAGTTTCCTGTGATTGCATAAAGCACATTGCCCTGAACAGCCATTTCAATACGGGTGCACGAAGTAGTACTTCTGCGGATGCCGGAGCTAAAGATCCAGCCGCCGCTGCCCGTTGTAGCGGGATTGTCAGTGTAGGCATGCTGTGCTCTTGTACCCTGGTAGCCAAAAGAGGCATGGAGTCTTCCGGTGCTGCTTAATTCAATGTCAGTAACCTGCGATGGATTTGTGGCGGTAAGGCCCGACGGTGAGATCAGGTTCCAGGTAGCACCGCCATCGTTCGAACGACGCAAGCCATTGCCACCGGTTGCGAGGTAAACGTTGCCGCTGTTGTCGCAAAGAATTTTAAATGCAGTATTGAAGGTTGTTGTACCGGGAAGCAAACTCCAGGTAATACCATAGTTAGTAGATTTCCATACACCATAACCACGTACCGTACGGGAGTTACCATCACCGGTAGCGATGTACATAATGTTTGGGCTGGAAGGATCCTGGCAGATAGAAGCGATCGCCAGGTTAGCCATAAAATCATTCACCGGTGCCCAGTTAGGCGCATCGCTGGAAAGAAAATTCGTGCAACGCCATAAGCCCCCTGATGGACTACCGACTAACACCACATTGCCTGTCGGATCGCTTGCCAGGTCTACCAGCGCTGTTTGCACAACACCGGCTGTATAGTTGCCGGCGCTGCCACGTCCGTTGTTATTGCTGGGACCTACTACATCGTAAACCGGTCCCCGCTCTTGCCAGTTGAAGCCAGCAACCCGGTTATTGGCCGCTCTTCTTTGTTGTTCTCGTGTGTATTCGTTCGCTGCCACTAAGCGTTCAGTTGGCACCTCGCCGGTAGCAGGGTCACGCAGCTGTTCAAATTCCTGTGCAAAACGATCTTCAAGACTTTCATATTCTTCTTCCTCTTTTTCATGTTCACGGCTGGTTGAAACTGGCGCAAGAAAGTATAGCGATAACAGGAGGGCTGCGGCTCCAAAGAGCAGCAGGAACAATTTTCTCATTAGTCGAAAGCGGTTTAAGGCAGTGAATATAAATATTAATGGAACAGCTTCAGCGCAGAAAACGGCGAACGTGGCTGATGCAATGATTGAGTTCTTAACTCACTATTTCGCTTGCTAACAAGGTTATTTTCGGATGGATAAATGAAACGCACTGTTACTTGTTTTCCCTTTGATCAGCATCGGGAAGAAACAGACTTTATTACCTATGTTAGTAGGTTTTCTTTTTGCAGTAATCGCTGCTTGTTCCTGCGGGGAAAAAGCGGCAGACATCAAAACATGAATGATGCGCTCCAGAAACGCCAATCAAAACTGTTGGCGTCATGTGCCCCCTTTGGAACAACAGCTTTGACCATTACGTTTTTGTCAAGCACACCGTTCTGCACCAGCACTTGTTTTGCATGGACAATTCTTTCTTGCACGTCTTTGTTTTCCATCCAGGTTTTTTGTGGCGGCTCATAACCTGTTTTGTCTTTGCGCCACACAATTTCGCTCGGTAGCTTGTGATCAACCGCTTTTCGCAACAACCATTTTGTCCAGCCTTCCTGTATTTTCAAATGCGGCGGTAGCGTAAACAAAAACTCCACCAGTTGATGCTGTAGAAAAGGCAGTCGCACTTCTACCGAATGCGCCATGCTGTTTCGGTCAGCAAGCCGCAGTAATTCTTCCAGGCCATCTACAAATGTGTTATAATGCAAAGCGCCATTCAGGGTAGGATAAGTGGGTAGCGAGTAATAAAGGCTTCGCTTATTGCGAAAAGCAAAGTCTCGTTCCAGGTCTGGGTGCTGGAATGCTTGCTTGTTTTTGCGTGACTGCAATAAGGAGCCGGCAAAGTCGGGCAATAAGGCCGCTACTTTGTTCTTAAGTGTAAATGGTTCTTGTACGCCTAATGCCTTTGCCTTTTGCCACTCTCCGGAACTACTCAACTTTCGACTCCGATATAATTCCTGCCAATACCATTTGTAATACTTGTGATAGCCGCCCAGGATTTCGTCGGCGCCCTGGCCATCAAGCAATACTGTCACGCCGTTTTCTTTTGCCAATGCAAATACTTTATACTGAGCAAGTACCGAAGCCGATGAAAAAGGCTCGTCTTGTTGAAGTGCTACCTTGTCCATCAGCTCCGGCACTTCATCCGTATGAATAGTAGTTGTGAAATGATTTAGCTTGAAGCGTTCAGCGACAAGCGAAGCATATTTAGTTTCGTCTTTTTCAAACCCGGTAAAAGACGCTGTAAAACATTTATGCGTGTATTGCGAAGCCTTTTCTTCCTGGCAAAATGCAACGATGGAGGAACTATCGAGGCCACCGCTTAAACTGGTGCCGATAGCAACATCGCTCCGGAGGCGCTTTCGAATGCTGTCGGCGAATAACTGGTTGAACGTTTCTACTGCTTCTGCTTCAGTGATGTTTTCGTTCACATCAATGTAAGCTTGCCAATAAGGTTGCAGTTGCAATTCATTTTTTTGCGGCTGATAAACCAGGTAATGCGCCGCAGGCAGCTTGTAAATGTTGTTGTAAAACGTTTCAGTATTGTCAGCAGGATTGGAAGTATAACCAATGGTTAGAAAATTATAAAGCAGGCTTTGGTTGATTTCTTTTTCAACATTCATCTCCCATAGGGCTTTTAGTTCTGAGGCGAAAATGAATTGCTCATCGTTGTGAAAAAAGAAAAAGGGTTTTTCGCCGAAACGATCACGGGCAGCAAAAAGAGTTTGTTCGCTTTCGTCCCACACCGCAAAGGCAAAAGCACCATCAAAATGCTTCACGCAGTCATAACCCCATTCTGCATACGCGGCCAGCACCACTTCTGTATCCGATTGCGATTGAAAGGAGTGTCCTTTCTGTTTGAGCTCTTGTCTTAATTCAATGTAATTGTAAATCTCTCCGTTGTAAATAATGGTGTAACGACCGGCATAATGCATAGGCTGAGCACCGGTAACACCAATATCAATGATGCACAAACGGCTGTGGCCTAAGACCGCTGTGCCGTTTGAACTTTGCCAGAAAGCTTCTTGTTCAGGGCCCCGATGAGTTAGTGTGCCAATTGCCTTTTGCAACAGCGGAAAGCTGGACTGCACATCTTGCTTTGAAACAATGCCGGCAATTCCACACATGGCTTAAAATTGAATAGGCAGGCGTACTTCTCGGTTCTCCCATGCAATGATCAACTCAGCTCCTGCGCCAGCCGGTGTAAAGGCCATGGTGAAATGCTCCAGCATCGGTTCTTTTGGAGAAGAGGGAACATCAAATTTTGCGACGTCGTCTTCTGGATTAAATTTCAGTCCCCATGAATGAAGGTTTTTGTTCAGCACAAGCGTCCATTTTTCTTCAAACGGAATAGCGTATAAAATGTATCTGCCCTCTGGGATATTCTTTTTTTGAATGGTGACAGGTTGAAAAAACTCAATTTCTGTTGCTTCGTTGGCACCTAAACGCCAGGGGAACCCCCATTTTACCAGCCCACCAAAAAGCTGGCGTCCGCCACGGTGAGGCCGGCTGTAAACCACACGCATAATGGGCGGTGTATTGACCACTCCGTTCATTTTTTTCAGCGGGTAGTCGGTAGGAAAATAGATCATGTCCATTGGCGACACGTCCATTTGTACATAAGGGTTGGATGCTTCTTTGCGGATAATATTGGAGTCTTTTACAACAACGGTTTGCGACGAAGCAGTATCAGCTACCGGTTTTTCCTCACAGGATACAAAACCAAAAAGCACAAAGGCGGTTAGCAGGTATTTCATGGCGAAAAATTACGGGTTTTCACAAAAGCACAAAGAAATGAACAGATATGCGGATAAAGAAGGCAGACAGGTGGCGTGTTTCTTCACGGTGTAGATAGTTGTCTGCAATTTGTATGAGAAAGGATGGGTAACTATTCGCCCATCCGCCTGATCTTTTTTTGTGTCTCCTCGGTGCAATGGTTAATGAATTCCTTGGTGATCATTTCCATTTGCTCATATCCAAGAGGCTTCGTCACAAAACCTGCCTGGTACTGTTCCGCGAAGTTTTTATCCATCGGCATAGAAGACGTGGTAAACATTACCACCGGTGTTTCTTCGTACTGGTCCAGTTGACGAAGCCTTACCAGTGTGTCTTTGCCATTCAGTACCGGCATGTTGATGTCAAGGATGACCAGGCATGGCTTCGGGTCGTAATCCGTGAGGTTACGCAAATAAGATAATGCCTGGCTGCCATCCCGAAAGGTGACAACCTCCACGTTATTTGCAAACCGACGGAAAGCGTCTTCTACCAATTCAATGTCATCCGGATCATCGTCAGCGTAAACAACAATGTTCTTGAGTGTGGCGTCTTTGGTCATAATAGTGGCTTGAAATGGTAAACACCACATCCATCATTCTACACCAACTGCTCCACGTACACCTGCGGCAGGTAAGGTTCCAGTTTGTCGGTATCGGCAAAAAGCCGGATACACTGAATCACCCGCCGGTATTCGCGGTAAAAAACTTCTGCATAAAATCCATCTAACTGGAACAGAAGCACCGTGGCAGTTGCTAGTTTGCGCTTGCCAATGTAGGTGCCTTGCTGGTGTAAAAGATCGATTTTCTCATTCTGTGCCAGTTGGGCAAATTCCTTCAACGTCATAACTCACTCCTCCCCATGAAAAGAGCCACAAATTTTGTGCAGCAAGTTTGTTGATGAAAAGAAATCACGGACATGATTGTATCGGGCAAATTTAAGTCTTAAAACAATCACGTCCTTTAGCAGAGGTGCCGATGTCAATCATTTGGTGAAAGGGTCTGTAAACCGTACATCTGTGGCAACGGTATTATCGGTCAGAGTCCGCATAAAGGCAAGAATTCGTCCGCGATCCTCTGGCCGTACACCATGTGCCGGAATATTGCTGTTCAGCATTGCTTCTAGTGTGGGAACGCTTCCATTATGAAACAGAGGCGTTGTTTGCGCAATGTTGCGAAGAGTGCTTGATTTAAACCGGTTCTGGTTATTGATGCCACGATCGTTTGGGTCCTGTAGTGCAAAAGGTGCAGCGGGGTTGGATGTCAGGAACATCGGCGGACGATGACAACTGGCGCAGGGCGCCGGACCTGCTGTTAGAAAGAGCTGTTCTCCGGCTGCCTCTTCTGCAGTGAAGGTTTCAAGACCCATTTTCACCCGGTCGTATTTCGATTGGTAGGTAACGATGCTGCGAAGGAACTGTGACAATGCTTTCGAGATCTTATCAGCATTAACCTCGGTAGAACCAAAGGCTTTTTGAAAGAGTGCAGGGTAATAGGATTGTCCTCCTACTTTCGATACTAGTTCAGTTAGTGTGAGGCCCATTTCCGTTTGGTCCTGTATAGGCATCAACACCTGCTCTTCCAGGGTGGCTGCCCGTTCGTCCCAAAACATGCGCCCCGATTGATAAAAGCGGACATTCAGTACCGGCATGGAATGGCGGGCTGTCATTCCACCAGCAAAGCCAAGGCTTTTTATTGCATTATCACTGAAGCCAGCTTCCTGCTTGTGGCAAGAAGCGCAACTGATAGTGTTGTTCTTGGAAAGAACTTTATCGTAAAACAGCACACGTCCCAGAGTTGCGCCGTCATTTGTGATGGGATTGTTTGCAGGTGTATTGTCCTGTGCAGCCAAAGCCTGCGCCATGTACTGCGGAAAACCAACATTGTAATTATACGGTGTAGCGGGTAACGACAAAATGGTCGTCGTTGGTTGGGTGGTATCGCCTTCTGTTCCCTTTTTGGAGCAGTTGTAAAGAAAGAACACGGCAACGACAAGGGTTGCCAAAACAGTAGTGGTTTTTTGTTTCATGCCTGACGGTTTAGTTGGTGGTGTTTTTCAGGCTTTTTTATTGGACGACAAATAGCATAGAATCCTTAGGCTCGTCCAAACTTTCAGATAGAAGGGTAAAAAGCAGAAACGTTTAAACCGTGAGGCAAAATGATTGATTAGTGATTGGCGGGCAAACCCAACACACGGGCAGAATGTTCCCTGACGCTCCGCAATAGCTCTGCGTTTGTTGCCAGCGAATCGCCGTAAGAAGGAATCATTTCTTTGAGCTTTTGCTGCCAGGAGGTGGAGTTAGCCTGCTGCGGGAAGCATTTTTTCATGAGCCCAAGCATGATCGATACAGCGGTTGATGCACCGGGAGAGGCACCTAGCAAAGCCGCTATACTTCCGTCTGCAGCACTGACCACTTCGGTACCAAACTCCAGCACGCCGCCTTCTTCTTCATCTTTTTTGATGACCTGCACGCGGTAGCCGGCAATGGCTAATTCCCAGTCTTCTTTTTTTGCTCCGGGATAATAAGCTTTCAATGCATCCAATCGAGCATCGGGAGTTAGCCTTACCTGGTCAATGAGGTATTTGGTAAGCGGCAGGTTATGATAGCCGGCTCCCAGCATGGCCTTGATGTTGGAGAACTTGATGGAACGGAACAGGTCAAGGAACGAGCCACGTTTTAAAAACTTGGTAGTAAACCCCGCATAAGGACCAAACAGCAACTCACGTTTGCCTTTGATCCATCTTGTATCGAGGTGCGGTACCGACATGGGCGGAGCACCCACATCCGCCAGCCCATACACTTTTGCATGGTGCTGATTTATTACTTCTTCGTTTGTGCAGCGAAGCCATTGTCCGCTTACCGGGAAGCCGCCATAACCTTTCCCTTCCGGTATGCCGCTTTTCAACAGCAGTGGCAATGAACCACCACCTGCTCCAATAAAAACAAACGGGCTGCGGATGGTTCTTTTCTCACCGCTAACATTATCTTTCAACTTTACTTCCCATTTACCATTGCGTTTGCGCAGATCGGTTACGTCCTGGTTGAAATGCAGCTGCACCCCATCTGAATTTTTGAGGCAATCAAACAGGCAGCGTGTCAGCGAACCAAAATTGACATCGGTTCCAATGTCCATCTTTGTTGCTGCAATGGGTTTCTTCTCCCTTTCTTCTATCACCAGCGGCATCCACTGCGCTATTTCTGCAGGATCGGTAGAGAACTGCATGCCTTCAAACAAATGACAACGCGTTAACGCATCAAATCGCTTGCGCAGGTAGGTTACGTTCTTCTCACCCCACACAAAACTGCAGTGCGGTATAGGATGAATGAACGATGAAGGAGGTGTAACGATCCTGTTTTCAACGAGGTAAGCCCAAAACTGTTTGCTTTCTTCAAACGAAGCAGCAATCTTCACGGCTTTTGATGTATCGATGGAACCATCTTCTTTTTCGGGAGTATAATTTAGTTCGCAAAAAGCAGAATGACCCGTGCCGGCATTGTTCCAGGCATCGGAGCTTTCCGTAGCAGCAGCATCCAGCTTTTCAACAATGGTTATCGTCCATGAAGGTTCGAGCTGTTTCAGCAGTGCACCCAATGTTGCACTCATAATTCCTGCACCAATCAGTAATACATCCGGTTCTGTATGAAAAGCCTGTTCATTTGCCATAGCTCAAAGGGTCAAAAAGTTATGCCAGTGGAACAGTAGGGAGTCCGCCGTAAGTAGTAGGTTGGAGATTCTTGTTTTCTGTTTGCTTTTTATACTACTCTGCTGCCGATTAATCCCTCGGTATCTTTGCAGCTGATTAACCTACTATTCATGTGCGCTACCGTAAAAGATGAGAAGCCCAACCTGATCCTTAGCATTTTTCGAAATAAATGCCCCCGGTGCCGTAGAGGCAACATGTTCCAGGAAAGCAATCCCTATAAACTAAAAACGTTCATGCGAATGAACAATCGCTGCCCGGTTTGCAGTCAGCCGCTGGATATGGAGCCAGGCTTTTACTACGGCACAAACATGGTGAGCTATACACTAGCCATTTTGTTTTCTGGACTTACTTTTTTGCTCTGGTGGTTTACCATTGGATTTTCTACGAAGGATACAAGGTTCTTCTGGTGGATGGGCATTAATGCAGTGCTCTTGATCTTACTGCAACCACCGCTCATGCGTTTGTCACGTGCGGTTTGGATTGTGTTTTTTGTGCCTTATAGCAGCAATTGGCAGGAAGGCGATATCGTTGAGCCGGAGCGGGTGAATAAGGACCAGGCTGGAAATTGGTAACCTCACCCCAGCCCTCTCCAAGAGGAGAGGGAGCGCCAATCACTAACCCTTGCTTTTGCACGATACAAAAAAGGTTCGATCGATTTGTTCATTAAGCCATTTTCTTTTTACGTCCTAAGCTGCATTGCTACTATTGAGCGTCTGTTGCGTCGCACACTTGTACAGGTGGTAATTCTATTGAGCTAGGGTTTCACCCAGAGGTGCAAGGAAACAAAGGCGCTGCGTTCTTTCGCTGTAGTCGCTGCGTCTCCGCAAGAAAATAAAACTCGAAATGGAAAATGATGATAAACCTAAATTCAATCACCGGCTTTCTTCCTCACGACTTCTCTTTCCACTCTTGACCACACGTAAAGCAGTGATAACGTTGTTCAGGCATCACGGCATAATCGCCCAGGAAAAAAGTGGCAGCAGCGCTCAGCCAGTTCGATGGCTTCCGCATAGTATTGATATACTCCACATCAGAGCCGCCGCATTTAGGGCAGCGCATATGCTTTCGTTTTTCTTCTTTGAATGTTTTCAGCAGTTCCGCTGCTCTTTGAATTTGTGCTTCATGCACCATAAGCTGAATTCCACCAATGGCATTCGTCCAGATAGGCATAATGGTCGTGGTATTTTCATTCTTCAACCAACAGTCAATGTTTTCTTCTTGCATACGGCCGAGAATGATGTGTGCATCTACATAATTGGAAAACGATTCTAAAACCACATAAGCCATGCGCCTAAAATACGGGAATTATGGTGTGCTGCCGTTTCGCTGTAGTTCACGGCTATATTGCGTAATCAGCGACCGCAGGTCAATGCGCTGCACACCTTCATAATTGATGGGTACGTTCACAAAGATGCCGCTACGACCGGCTTTCGCATTGCCTGTAAGCCTGATTTTCACCTCCGGGTTCATCAGGAGCTTAGCGCCATTGGCCAATATATCTTTTGCGGATGCTACCATTCGCAAGGGAAATGTAGCAGTGTCTTTTCCCGGTAATGTAATCAGCGAGTCCAACTTGGAGCGGCCGAGAAACTTGTCGTTGAAGTAAACATCAATATCAGCAGATTTCAGTTGTAGGTTGTAGCCGTTGGGATTGTACAGCTTCACATCCGTTGCCAGCACGCTGTTGTCAAGGCTTGCTTTTTCCAGCCTGAAATTATCATAGCCAATATACTGTGGTGGCTGCGGCTTGCTGCAACTGCTCAGTGTATACACCAGGATGAGGCCAATTATAAGTTTAAAGCTGTTCATAAATACAACCTGTTTGACTGTACTAACGCATATCGTATACCAACTTGTATCGGCACATCACCAATACACTGTTAATCCTGCTTTGAAGGTAATCATACGTCAACTGTTGTTGACAACACGATACCCCGGATATTCTGCTCCAGCTGACGCATGCGGTAGATACGTTCTTTCGAATCATCTTCCCGCTGGTCAGGCGGACACTGAAAGTTTTGCGTGGTGCCTGCCACCTGGAGTCCCAAACGGTGTGCAAGGGAGAAAAGATAAGGCCGCCATCCCCAGCCAATGTCTTCTTTTACCTGGTCGAGATAGGGGACAAGCCTGCTGTTCAGCAGGAAGGGACCGTAAGTGTAGTCATACTCTTTTCCTATAACTTCTGTGCAGCATTTATTGATAGTGGTTTCGGTCATTTGCTGAAAGTGCGGGAACGTAGCGAATCCTTCAGCCGAGCGGGATGCCATAAAGATGCCGGCACTTTCTGCCTTTGGTGCTTCTTCTAACATCGCTGGTAAGCCATTTTGAAAAAAAGCGCCTTTGTCTGGCTCAGTGTATAGAATGAATTCCGCACCGCTTTGATAAGCTTGTTGTAAACTATGTTTTGCCTGCGCATACACGCCTTTTGCATCGGCTTTCAGCAAATGAAAATTAGGAAGGCTCTTAATAAAACCGGTGAATGATTCCGGCGAACCGCCGTCTGTAATAAACACCGGCAGGTTCAGTTTTGCCAGTTCTTGCAAAGATGCTCGGAGCAGGCCTTCTTCTGCATCATTTCTTGCCCAACTAATGGTGGCGATACAAATATTGTTGTGTTGCATGGATTGCTTTTTCCCTGTTTAATACACAAAAACTTAGCAATGCTACGGCATGAATTTTACATTCTACCGCTGTATTTAACGACATGAAACAAACAAACAGACTGCAAGGAAAAGTGGTAGTCATCACTGGTGCATCAAGCGGGGCAGGACGTGCCGCTGCATTGGAAATTAGCAAGCAAGGCGCTAACGTGGTATTGGCCGCACGACGTGAAGAAGTATTGAATGAAGTAGCAGAAGAGTGCAAGGCATTTGGGAGTGATGTATTGGTAGTGCTAACAGATGTTACCGATGCCGGCCAGATGAACACGTTGGCTGCCATGGCGCATCACTGGGGAGGAAAGATTGATGCGTGGATCAATAACGCAGGCCTTTTGGCTGCCGGCGCATTTGATGAAATACCGATCTCCATACAGGAAAAAGTAATTCAGACGAATCTCCTCGGGTACATCCATGGAGCACATGCAGTGTTACCACATTTCAAAGCGCAGGACTATGGTGTGCTGATCAACAACATTTCGGTTGGCGGATGGTTTCCTACGCCGTACGCAGCTGCTTACACCGCATCCAAGTTTGGTTTGCGTGGTTTTGGTGAAGCATTGCAAGGGGAACTGCATCACTATCCAAATATTCATGTCTGCAATTTGTACCCTGCATTTTTAGATACGCCGGGCATTCAACATGCAGCCAATTTTACCGGCAAAGTCCTTCGTCCTGCACCACCCATTTACAACCCGCAACGCATTGCCGCTACTATGGCAAAGCTGATTGCAAAACCAAAAGAAACAGTCGCTATCAGCAGTGCATCAACGTTTCTACGCATGGCACATTCCCTGTTTCCGGGATTAACGCGTAAAATAACGGCCAACGTCATTGAGCTTTACCTGCGCAACGCAGATGAAACAAGCTATACTACTGGGAATGTGCTGGAGCCAGTTGAATACGGAACTTCCATTCATGGAGGCTGGAGCTTGCCTGCAAGAACAAAGCTGGCGATAGCAGGTGCCGCTACACTGGCCGGTATCACACTCGGTGTTTCATTGCTCGTCATGCGCAAATAGTACCTTACTCAATTGAACTTATTCTACGGTTTGGAGACCGTTGTTTAAACGTTGTATTCAGCATTGTACTGCCAGTAAGCTTTCCTATTAAACCCTGTCCCTAAATTTCTCAGCAATTTAGGTAGATGAATGTACTATTTGCGGTGAGGCTTCCTCAAATTTTTAATTCATTCTTTCCGTTTGAGCTGACCTCAGCGTTGGCGAAGCGTTATGGCACATTTTTTTGTTTATATGTACTGACAACAATTTTTAACCTATAAAACCCTTAACTATGTTACGCTGGACAGTGATCTTTTTAATCGTAGCCATCATCGCCGCTATTTTTGGTTTTGGTGGAATTGCAGCTGGTGCTGCTGGTATCGCAAAGATTTTATTCTTTATCTTCTTAGTGCTGTTTGTATTGAGCTTGCTTTTCGGAAGAAGATCAACAAACATATAAGGATAGAGCAATAAAGCGAATTACTGTTTTTGGATAGAGGATAACGAATTGTGTAAACAGAAATGTAAAGTCCCACCCAGGTGGGATTTTTTGTTGCCTGAACGTGAACACAACGCAGTTAATCGAAACGATGGTGAAAAAGCAAGATCATTGGCTTCTTTTGTATATTTAAGTAAACGGCATATGTATGCACCTGACGAAAGAGCAAAAGCAGGCCCTTCACCCGATGAATATTATTGTTTTCTTTCTATCGGTGTATGTCGTCATTGCACTGATCGTTGATACGTTTTTCCCTCTGTCAAAGGAGATGAGCACACTTCTACGGGAAATAGACTTTGTGATCTGTCTCATCTTTTTTATTGATTTTCTCTACCGTTTTTTCTCCGCGAAAAATAAGTGGGATTATATGCGCTGGGGCTGGATTGATTTAATCTCCAGTATACCAATGAATTTTTTCCTGGCGGGACGATTGTTTCGCATCTTTCAATTGCTGCGGGTGTTAAGAGCTATCCGATCGATCAAATACTTATCGCATTATTTCCTAAAGAATAAAATCAAAAGTGCTTTTACATCGGCAGCAATTCTTGCTTTTGTTACACTTGTGTTTTGTGCCATTGGCATTCTGCAGGTTGAAAAAGATGCACCCGGTGCAAAAATCACAAATGCGGAAGATGCATTGTGGTGGGCATATGTAACCATTACAACAGTTGGTTATGGAGATCTTTACCCGGTTACATCAGAGGGCCGCATCATTGCTGCTGTATTAATGACAGTAGGTGTGGGGTTGTTTGGAACCTTCACCGCCTATGTTGCTTCCTGGTTTGTAGCTAAAAAGGTAGAAGAGGAAGAAGAAAAAATAGAACAAAAGATTGAAGAAGACCTGGAAGAAAAGCGACGGCAAAGAGAAGCCGAAAAAGCAAACGAAACTACTTGGCAAAAAAAAGAGGCCTCTGTGTGAGGCCTCTCTTCGTTATTACATATTTCTTCGGTATTGTCCACCGACTTCATATAAAGCATGTGTGATTTGTCCGAGAGAGCAGTACTTTACTGTTTCCATTAATTCAGCAAAGAGATTACCGTTGTTAACGGCAACTTCTTTCAGCCGCTTTAAGGCTTCTTCTGTTTTGCCTTCGTTGCGCTTCCAGAAATGGTGCAGGTTTTCGATCTGCTGTTCTTTTTCTTCTTTGGTAGAACGAATGACTTCTCCTGGCAAAACCGTTGGACTACCGTTTTTGCTGAGGAAGGTATTTACACCCACCAATGGTAACTCACCAGTGTGTTTCTGGTGTTCGTACACCAGGCTTTCTTCCTGGATCTTGTTGCGCTGATACATTCTTTCCATCGCACCAAGTACCCCGCCACGTTCGGTAATGCGGTCGAATTCTACTAATACGGCTTCTTCTACAAGGTCAGTCAATTCTTCAATAGCAAAAGAACCCTGAATGAAGTTTTCTGTTTTTGCAGAACCCAACTCACGGTTAATGATTAATTGTATGGCCATTGCACGACGTACGCTTTCTTCGGTCGGTGTGGTGATGGCTTCATCGTAGGCATTTGTGTGTAGCGAATTACAGTTATCATAGATCGCATACAAGGCCTGCAGCGTTGTGCGGATATCGTTGAAGTCGATCTCCTGCGCATGTAAGCTGCGTCCCGATGTTTGAATGTGATATTTTAGCTTTTGTGAACGATCATTACCCTTGTACTTCTGCTTCATGGCCTTTGCCCAAATGCGACGGGCAACACGACCAATCACACTGTACTCCGGATCCATTCCGTTAGAGAAGAAGAACGAAAGGTTTGGTGCAAAATCATCGATGTTCATGCCGCGGCTCAGGTAGTACTCCACATAAGTGAAACCATTCGCCAGTGTGAAGGCTAATTGCGTAATTGGATTAGCACCTGCTTCAGCAATGTGATACCCTGAAATGGAAACGCTATAGAAGTTTCGAACCTTTTGTTCAATGAAATATTGCTGCACATCACCCATTAGTTTCAGTGCAAACTCCGTAGAGAAGATGCAGGTATTTTGCGCCTGGTCTTCTTTTAAAATATCAGCTTGCACCGTACCGCGAACGGATTGCAAGGCCTGGGCTTTTAGCTTTTCGTATACTTCTTTTGGTAATACTTCATCGCCACTTAAGCCAAGCAATTTTAACCCTAAACCATCATTGCCATTCGGTAAACGTTCCGGCGATGATGGATTGTAATATTTGGGCGGATTGCCTTGCTTGTATTTTTCGGCACTGGTTTTTTTTACTTCATCCCACAAACCATTTTCACTGATGTATTTTTCGCATTGCTGATCAATGGCTGCATTCATGAAGAAAGCCAGCAGCATTGGCGCCGGACCATTGATGGTCATCGATACCGATGTTTTCGGATCGCAAAGATCGAAACCGCTATAAAGTTTTTTAGCATCATCAACCGTAGCGATGCTTACACCGCTATTACCAATCTTACCATAAATATCTGGGCGGTAAGCAGGGTCTTCACCATACAATGTCACGCTGTCAAAAGCAGTTGACAAACGTTTGGCTGGTTGGCCTTGTGATACATAGTGGAAACGTTTGTTGGTACGTTCGGGCCCACCTTCACCGGCAAACATCCTTGTTGGATCTTCTTCGACTCTTTTCAATGGAAATACACCAGCTGTGTAAGGAAATTCTCCTGGAATATTTTCCTGCAACTGCCAGCGAAGGATATCGCCCCAGTCTTTGTATTTTGGAAGAACAACTTTTGGAATGCGTGTGCCGCTTAATGATGTTGTTGTCAGCGGTTGTTTAATTACTTTATCCCGAACCTGGTATTCGAAGAAATCAGCTTCGTACTTCTTCACTAATTCGGGCCAGCCATCAATGAGTTTTTTGCAGTCAGGGTGAAGCTTTTCTTCGTAGGTTTTTTTAAGGTTCTGCAGCTCCGGAATGCCGCTGACCTCTTTTTCACCAATGATGCCATTGATCTGGTAAAGCTTCGTAGCGATGGCAACTTGCTCTGCTACCCACGCATCGTAGCTGCGGTTGTTCTCTGTTATCTCTGATAAATAACGAACACGTTTTGGTGGAATGATTTGCGATTTGGTCGTTGTATCGCTGGTATGTGCATGCGTTTCAATACCGCCGAACCTGACGCCTGTTTTTTTCTCAATCGTCGTCATCAATTTTTCAAACAGTTCGTTTACGCCTGCATCATTAAATTGGGCTGCAATTGTTCCAACAATTGGCAACTCTTCATCTTTTGCTGTCCATAACTGGTGGTTACGTTTGTATTGCTTGCGTACATCATGCAAAGCATCCAGCGCACCGGCTTTATCAAACTTGTTTATGGCAACCACATCGGCGTAGTCCAGCATGTTGATTTTTTCCAGTTGCGAAGCAGCACCATATTCTGGCGTCATCACATACATGCTGACATCGCAGTAATCAAGAATGGAAGCATCGCTTTGCCCAACGCCGGCACTTTCAAGGATAATAAAATCGAAGGCTGCGGCTTTGCAGATATCAAGTGCATCTTGTACATGAGCACTCAATGCAACTTCACTATCTCTTGTTGCCAACGAACGCATATAAGCTCTTGGCGAAGAGATAGCATTCATGCGAATGCGGTCGCCCAGCAGAGCACCGCCTGTTTTTTTCTTTGATGGATCAACAGAAACAACAGCGATCGTTTTGTCAGGGAAAGTATTCAGGTAACGACGAACAATTTCATCTGTCACCGATGATTTACCGGCACCACCCGTTCCAGTGATACCCAAAATTGGTGCTTTGGTTGTCTGCTCACCATTAGCGGTTGGTAATCCATTTTCCGCATTGGTGATCAGGCGGGCTATTTTCCGAACATCTTTTACTTCACCCAGCGACATTGGCTTTTTGTATTCGCCGTTGCCGTTGAGGTTAAAATCGCATTGCTTGATCACATCTTCAATCATGCCTTCGAGGCCCATCTTGCGGCCATCATCGGGAGAGTAGATACGGGTGATTCCGTAATCGTGCAATTCACTTATTTCCTGTGGCAGGATGGTTCCGCCACCGCCACCAAATATTTTGATGTGTCCGCAGCCATTTTCCTCCAGCAGGTCTTTCATATATTTAAAAAACTCAACGTGGCCACCCTGGTAGGAAGTAATGGCAATACCTTGTGCATCTTCTTCAATGGCACACTCCACTATTTCGTGTACACTCCGGTTATGTCCCAAGTGAATGATCTCGGCGCCTTTGCTTTGCAAAATGCGGCGCATGATGTTGATGGCAGCATCGTGACCATCGAAAAGAGAGGCAGCTGTGACAATACGAACCTTGTTGTTTAATTGATAACTCATATAGCTTTTTCTCGTGCCGCAAAATTAGGTCAAAAGCCGTGGGAATCAACCGTTACAGCAGGGGAAGGAGGCTGCATATGCCACATCGCTTGCATTTTTAACGACTGCCTATTATGTTTGTGCCCGAATCAACCCAGAAAACAAATCCGTCACCCGAAAATTTCACTTCCTCGCTTCCGGAATTTTCTGCACCGTTTTTGTTTTTCTTCTTCATCTCCACATTCCTTTGAAAGGTAGCCTGTCCTGTTGAAGCCTTTATTCGTAAACCCTAAAACGAAAAGGAATGAAAACATTTTTGCTTTGCCTGACACTTGGCCTAACCTGCCTGTTTGCTTCCGCCCAAGAAACACGAACCAGCTTTCAGAACATCGCTGTTGTAACCACTTCAGCTGGTATGGCGGCACAGCTTTCCTGGAAAAAAGGAAAAGAAGATGTGGCCTATTTTATTGTTGAACGCAGCCTTGATGGAATAGATTTCACCCAATGTGGTGTTGTGTTCTTAAGCGAGGACCCCGAATTTAAAGAGTACAAATTCCGCGACCGGATTTCGAACAATACGCATGGACTGATCTACCGGATTGGCATCGTTACAAGCCAAAAACGTATCTATTATCTCCCTTCCAAGAAATTGTTGGCTCCGGAAAGTATTTAATCTAAAAAATTTTTTCAAGACATAGGCTCCTGATTTCCAACCAAATGGAAAGAGGGAGCTTTTCTTTTTCGGAAAAATCTGCTTGTCAAAATTTGGTTTATATCATAAACCAGTTTACGTTTGTCTTGAAATTGCTTTTATGAGATACACTTTCTTTTTACTGCTTTACTTCATCAACATAAACATCCTGAAAGCCCAGACGACCATATCCGGCCAGGTAAAAGATCCAAAGGGCAAACCGATTGCTGCGGCAAGCATCACCATCAAGGATAGCTATGATGGGGCCGTTTCCGATTCGACCGGTGCGTTCAAATTCACCACAACTGAAAAAGGGCAAAAACTATTGGTCATTACCGCCATTGGTTACAAAGGTTTCGAACAGGAGATCAACCTTGATGCGCCAGTTGCACCACTCCAATTTTCCATGAAGGAAGAGCTGGATGAGATGAAGGCCGTTGTAATTACCGCCGGTTCATTTGAAGCATCTGACCGGAAGCGTACAACAGTACTGAACTCAATTGATATCGTGACAACAGCCAGCGCCAATGCCGATGTAACCGGTGCCATCAAAACCTTGCCGGGTGCTCAGCAGGTGGGAGAAAGCGAAGGATTGTTCGTTCGCGGTGGCACGGCAGCGGAAACAAAGACTTTTATTGATGGTACACTAGTCAATAACTTTTTCTTTTCCTCGGTACCGAACGTAGCGCAGCGTGGCCGCTTCTCGCCCTTCATATTTAAAGGAACGGTTTTCAGTGCCGGCGGCTACTCAGCCTTGTACGGACAAGCACTTTCATCAGCGTTAATCCTTGAGTCAATTGATCTTCCCGAACGCAGCTCAGCCAATCTTTCTATTTCGCCCATCGGAGGTGGGGTAGGACTACAAAAGCTGACAAAAAATAAGAACGCTTCCTGGGGTGCAAACTATGGCTATACCAATGTAGGCCTTGCGTTTTCACTCTTGAATACCAAACAAGACTTCTTCCGTATTCCGACGTTTCATTCCGGCGATGCTAACTTCCGCATCAAAACATCCCAGAGTGGCTTCCTGAAGTATTATGGTTATTTCAGCCAGAACGCAGTTGGTCTTCGCAACCCAAGCTTAGACACGCTAACATTTAAGGAAGCATTCAACCTTGAAAACTTCAACCACTACCATAATCTTTCCTGGCGAGACAACTTGGGTGCCCGATGGAAGCTGAACACGGGTATATCTTATTCTTACAACAAAGACAACATTGCCGGTGGTTTGCAAAACAGCCAAAACAAGGAGCAACTGGTGCAAGGATTTGAATTCAAAAATTTTGGTTTGCAGAACCGTGGCAATTACTTTAATGCAAAGGTTGTGCTTGATCGTAGATTGAGTGGTTTAAGTGCACTGCGTTTTGGTACCGAATACAACTACAGCAACGACCAGCAGGACTTTACTTTATTTGATGGCCGGAAGTTCCCGATCCGCTTAAAAGAAAATCTGACTTCTGTTTTTGGCGAAGCGGATATTTACCTCACCAACAACGTGGCAGCTAAATTGGGTGGCCGTATGGAGCACTCAACGCTTATCGACCGCACGAACTTTGCTCCCCGGGTTTCGTTGGCTTATAAGCTGGGTGCTCAAAGCCAGGCGTCACTAGCGTACGGGATTTTTTACCAGTCGCCTGAACGCCGCTACCTGCCTGCTTTCACCAACCTGGATTATGCAAAAGCAACCCATTACATTGCCCAATACCAAAAGCTTACTTCGCTAACTACGCTGCGTGCCGAAGTTTTCTACAAGAAGTATGACAACCTGGTGAAAACAGGTTTTCAAAACAACCGCGAGCAGGCCGTGAGCAATGGTGGTAGCGGTTATGCACAGGGGTTTGAATTATTCTGGCGTGATAAAAAGACCGTGAAGAACCTCGACTACTGGATTTCTTATTCCTATCTCGATACGAAGCGTGACTTCCTGAACTTTCCAATGCAAATGGAGCCAGCTTTTGCTGCCAAGCACACCGCAAACGTGGTGGTGAAAAAATTTGTGACTGGTTTGAAGACACAGTTCAACGCCAACTACCAGTTTGCTACCGGACGTCCTTATTACAACCTGCAGTTTGACAACAATGCCGGCAAGTTTAAGATCAATGACCAGGGACGTACCATTCCTTTCAATAGCTTAAGCTTTAGCGTGAACTATCTGCCGAATGTGTTTGACCAGGGTGCAAACAAGTTTACCGTGTTGGTACTTTCTATTACCAATGTGCTGGGACAAAATCAAGTGTTTGGTTATAACTATAGCTTGAATGGTTTACGCAGAGAAGCCATCACACCGGTGAACAAGACCTTTGTTTATATCGGAGCTTTCATCTCGTTTGGTGTGGATAGAAGCCAGGAGGTCATTAACAGCAATCTTTAATTTAAAGATTGAATAACACAACGATGGTAACAAGATATTGAACCAATAAACATTTAACCTTAAACTTCATACCATGAACTATCACTCAACTCCGGAAGGAAAAGACCCCCAACTCTGGCAACTTGCCCAAAAGCGAGCAGGTTTTCGCAGTCACTTAACTACCTACTTAATTGTAAATGCTGCTTTGTGGATCATTTGGTATTTTACCGGCGAAAGAGGAAATGATGGTGGCTTACCTTGGCCTGCGTGGGCTTCACTGGGATGGGGAATCGGGCTCGCATCGCACTACGTTAGTGCCTATGTAAACACCGGCGAGAACACCGTAGAAAAAGAATACGATAAACTCACACAAAAACAATCTAAATAATCGCATCATGAAAAAATTGATTTTAGTCGTTGCAAGCGTTATTGCTTTTTGCACCACTGCCTTTTCACAGGATGAAAAATATACCATGGCTATTGAGTCGAAACTTGCTGCTGTTGATACGGTACGCAAGCCTGAAGAACTAGTCGCACTTTCAGCTTCATTCGAACGCATTGCTGAAGCAGAAAAAACAAAATGGATTCCTTACTACTATGCCGCGTTAACCTTAGTGAACTCAGCTTATTACACTGGCATGGGAAACTTAAAAGCTGATAAAGTAGATCCTATTGCTGATAAAGCAGAGGCACTGATTAACAAAGCCGACGCGTTGAGTCCAAAGAATTCTGAGGTGTACATTGTGAAGAAAATGATTGCTTCATTGCGCATGATGGCCGATCCAATGAATCGTTACATGACATATGGACCGAAGGCAGAAGAAGCTTTACAAACAGCGATGCAAATCAATCCAAACAATCCTCGTGTGTACCTGTTACAGGCGCAAGACAAGTATTTTACTCCGGAGCAATTTGGTGGTAGCAAGGAAGAAGCGAAGAAATTATTCCAGATGGCAGATAAGATGTACTCGGTATTTAAGCCGGCATCATCTATCGATCCTGTTTGGGGTAAACCGCAGGTTGATTATTTCCTGGAACAATTGAACAAATAAAATAAGTGAAGAGTAATCAGTAATGAGTGTTGCAATTTGTAAACGCCACTTATCACTGATTACTCATTGCTGATTATTGATTATTACACATGGAAGAGAACTTTTCACCGCAACAGAGTTTGGTGCTGATTGAAAGCATGATCAAAAAAGTGCGAAACGACATTAGCGGTAATCGCTTTTACTTTTTGTTCTGGGGCTGGTACACGTTTATTGCTATTCTGACGCAATTTTTTCTGAAGGTTATCATCGGGTACAAGCATCATTACATTGTTTGGTTAGGCGTTATCCCGGCTGTCATCATCACCATTATAAAATCAAACAAGCAGAACTCGTCAAGCTACAGCACTTATGTTGGTGATAGTATGAAGTACTTGTGGATGGGTATTGGTATTTCCTTTTTTGTGTTAAGCATCATTATTTCCCGTACGCCGGGAAGCTGGTACATTGCTTACCCGTTCTTCATAATGTTTTATGGTCTCGGCACTTTTGTGTCGGGCATGTTCCTGAAGTTTAAGCCATTGATTATTGGTGGCATTTTTAATTGGGTGCTTGCCTGTGTCTGTGTGTTTTTGCCATACGATTATCAACTGCTCATGGCTGCGGCTGCCATTCTTACCAGTTACATTATTCCGGGCCATATTATTCAACCACTAAAAAGCAAATGATGCAACAGCAGGAAGAACTTTCGCACAAAGAGAGTCTTCAATTAATTGAAGAGATGATCTACAAAGCAAAGAACAGTTACCACGAAAGTGGCACCAGCGCTTTGCTTTGGGGTGGAACCATTATGTTCTGCAGCGCCGTTTCATTTGCTAATACGTGGTTGAAGCTTGGTTGGCTGAACCAGGTCTGGTGGCTCACCTTTATTGCCCTGGTGCCGCAAATTGTGATATCAATTCGTGAAAGCAAGGCGCAGAAATTTAAATCGCATACCTCCGACGCCATGAGTGGTATTTGGATCAGCTTTGGTATCGGCATATTTCTTTTATCTTTTTACAGCAATGTGGTAAATGCCGAAAGCACTGCAACGCTGTTCCTCATTCTTTACGGCATGCCGACGTTCGCCACTGGTTATACGCACCGCTTTAAAGCAATGATTATTGGCGGGATCATTTGTTGGGCAAGTGCTATCGTCAGCGTTTACGTTGCTTACCGGATTGATGTCGTCTTATTTTTTATCTCCGCCTTTTTTGCCTGGTTCTTGCCCGGATTGATTTTACGTCGCGATTATTTGAAGCAGAAGAATAATGTTTAAAGAACTGGATCCCATATTGCACTCACAGCTTCGGCTTGCCGTCATGTCGTTATTAATCGGTGTGAAGGAAGCAGAGTTTACTTTCTTGAAAGAGAAGACCGGCGCAACAGCAGGCAACCTTAGTGTGCAGATTCAGAAATTAAAAGATGCTGAATACATTGAAGTGCAAAAACAATTCAAGGATAACTACCCTCAGACACTGTGTAAGGTCACAACAAAAGGGGTTGATGCATTTGAAGCCTATGTAAAAGCACTGCAGGGGTACATCAGCAGCAACGGTACGCACTGATCACTGCGGACGTTTGTATTGTAAGATCGAAATCACCTCGTTACAAAACTTGTATTCTACTTCATCGTTCGAGCAAACGATTACAAGCCGTTCCAGACAGTACTTGCTGATGAGTGAATGATAAAGCTCAATTCCTTTTACATCCAGGTTACTGCAAGGTTCATCCAGCAATACAATGGCTGTATGTGAAAAGATGGCCTGTGCCAGCTTTACACGTTGCTTCATCCCCGACGAATAATAGCGGATCTGTTTGTTAGCGGAAGCTTCCAATCCAATTTCTTCAATGATCTTTTTCGTAGTAAAGGAAGGAAGGAATGATTTGAATTGATTGTGAAAATCGAGAAACTCCACTAGCGTCATTTCTTCTATCACTTCGAGGTAAGGTGCACAAAAGGAAATTTCTTTATACGCTGCTTCATCTGGCAGGGATTTATCGCCAACTGTGTATCGAATTGATCCCTCGCTTAATTGTAACATGCCGCCAATAGCTTGCAGCAGTGTTGACTTGCCGGAGCCATTTGGCCCGGTGATAGCATACTTGTTGGAAGAAGTGAACGTTAAACTGGCCTGACGATAAATCCACTCACGGTTAAAACGCTTGCCGGCATTTTGCAGCTCAATCTTCATCTTCCTCTACTCCATTTTTTGAGTAGCGTTTGATAATGCCGATCCTGGAACCCTGTATAAAATTCAGGATTTCAGATTTGATCTTTCCGTCATGCACCTGGTCTTTCACCATCTCGATGCCTTTCGGAATGCTATGGTTGCCGACAAACAGCAAATGGTAAACCTGCGAGATAGTTTGTATTTCGTGCTGATGAAAATTACGACGATGCAAGCCGACAATATTCACACCCATGTAAGCCAATGGCTCACGGGCGGCTTTAGTGTAAGGAGGAACGTCCTTGCGAATAGCACTTTGTCCACCAATGTACGTATGAGCGCCAATGCGGGTAAACTGGTTAGCTGCTGCCAGTCCGCCGAGAATAGCGTAATCTCCTACTTCCACATGACCAGCCAGTTGAACGGCATTGGCAAGAATGACATGATCACCCACCATGCAATCATGCGCCACATGGGTATAGGCCATCAGCAAACAATGACTTCCTACAACAGTCTTGAATTTATCTTTAGTACCTCGGTTAATGGTCACACATTCACGGATGGTTGTGTAGTCGCCAATTTCTGCGGTGGTTTCTTCGCCTACAAATTTTAGGTCTTGCGGAACGCCACCAATTACGGCGCCGGGATGAATTTTGCAGCCTTTGCCAATACGGCTGAAAGGCATGATGACTGCATGTGACATAATGTGAGTGTCGTCGCCGATGGTAACATTCTCATGAATGACCGCAAAAGGATCTATAGTGACATTGTTGCCAAGTTGCGCACTAGGATGGATGGACGCCAGCGAGGAGATCATAGTTTTTCTTTCGGTTTCTTTACAATTTGTGCAACCATGTCGGCTTCGGCAACAAGTTTGTCGCCGACAAAAATAGTTCCTTTCATTTCACAAATACCGCGACGCACTGGGTTCATCAATTCCATCTTTAAAATAAGCGTATCACCCGGAACTACTTTGTTCTTGAATTTGCAGTTATCTATCTTTAAAAAATAGGTATCATATGTGTGTTCCGGATCATCGGGGATAGTGAGGATGCCGCCGGTTTGCGCCAGGGCTTCTACCTGCAACACACCAGGCATCACGCAATTGCCCGGGAAATGTCCCTGGAAGAATGGTTCATTATAAGTCACATTCTTTACCGCCACCACTTCTTTCTCCGTTAGCGAAATCACTTTATCGATTAACAGGAAAGGATAACGGTGAGGAAGTTTTTTTTCAATGGCGTGAATATCATAAACAGGCGGCTTGTTCGGATCGTAGGGTGGAATAGCAGCCCTGTTCTTGAACTTCTTTAAATGCTCTTTTATCTTTTTCGCAAAGGCCACGTTGCTTGAATGGCCGGGACGATTAGCGATGATATGGGCTTTAAATGGAATACCGACCAATGCAAGGTCGCCCATTACATCCAACAACTTATGACGAGCCGGTTCGTTCGGAAAACGAAGCTCCAGGTTGTTTAAGATGCCACCTTCTGCAGGCTTCACATTCTCTTTGTGAAATACTTTTGCAATGCGTTGCACCTGTTCATCGGTGACAGGCTTGTCCACAACTACAATGGCGTTGTTGATATCACCACCTTTAATCAGGTTGTTGTCCAGCAAATACTCCAGCTCATGGAAGAAGCAGAAAGTGCGACAAGGAGCAACCTCTGTATTGAAGTCAGAAATATTCTTTAATGCCGCATGTTGGGTGCCCAGCACCGGCGAGTTAAAATCAATTAAGGTGTTGATGCGATAAGAATCGAATGGCAAGGCCACCATCTCCACTTTCTTGTCCTCGTCCACAAAGGTGATGTTGTGCTGAAGCGGATAATAAATCTTCGGTGCCTCTTGCTTTTGCACTCCAACCTGTTGAATGATTTCAATGAAAGGTTCAGCACTGCCATCAAGGATGGGAACTTCCGCTGCATTAATTTCTATTAAAACGTTGTCAACTCCATTCCCGAAAAGGGCGGCCATCAGGTGCTCGATTGTGCTTACCCTAGCGCCATTGGCTTCAATGGTAGTGCTACGAGTGGTATCAATAACATTATCAACGTCGGCCTTCACCGAAGGTGCGTTGGGAAGATCAATTCGCTTAAAAACAATTCCTGTGTTGGGCTCGGCCGGCTTTAAATGAATATCTACTGTTTGACCGGAATGAATGCCAACCCCACTGATAGAAACCTCAGAAGCAATTGTTTGTTGGAACTCAGAAAGATTCAACTGCATGCGGCGAAAGTATGAAAGAATAGTGAGTAGTAAACAGCTAGTGGCGAGTGGCTTTTGCCAGAAAATTAGGTTATGGTAGCTGCTCGCTACTTACTACTTGCCACTAGCTCTTGTTAAAATGACAATCGCATGAAAGTAGCAGGGTTATCTGCGGGCCGACTGTTCGTATTTTTGCAGCCTCCATGCAAAGCATTGCGACCACTGAATTGTTACCTGAAGCGCTGAGCCTGACCACCGATGTGATGTTTGAGGCTAGTCGCCACATTCCCGGGTCCGTGCATTATTCCATCAAACGTTTTGCAAAGCCTGATAACTGGATGGGCGACGAGAAAGCTGTTCTTCGCTACCATTATGAGTCGGCCGATTCGGCGAAAAACTATCTTGAGCTGCGGTTTTGCCTTATCGGCAACATGTATTGCCGCAAATATCAAAGTGAGTGCAACCAATGCAAGGCCAACCGTTCGCAGCATTGCGAGGCAAGAGCAGAAAGCGTGGATTTTATCTCCTTTGCTTTTTCTTCCACCGTGCTTGATCAGTTTGTCAAGGGCCGGGCCGATGGCAATACGATGAGCGAAAAAGTTCTTTCCTTCCGTCATCCTTTTTCCTTTACACAAACCATCACGCTTTGCGGTAAAACAAGAATGCTGCTGGAAGGTTTGCTCAATCACAACTATTCGGAAAGCCTGGAGAACATTTTTGTGAATGCTCAAACGCAAATGTTGCTCCTGAATACGCTGGATTGCCTGGACGATAGAGAGCTTACCGTTATCAACTGCCGGTTTTTGAGTAACGAAGCAGACCGGGACAAAGTGATGAAGGCGAGAGAGGTTTTGCTGGAACATATCGGAGAGCCAATTACCATCAAGCAGCTTAGCCGGAAGGTGGCGATGAATGAGTGCTACCTGAAAAAAGGATTTAAAGAAATGTTCGGTACAACCATTTTTGAGTTTTATCAAAGCCAGCGGATGGAACACGCCAAATACCTTCTTTATGAAAAGGGGCTGTCCGTTACCGAGGTTTCTGATATTCTGGGTTATTCCTCTATTTCACATTTCTCCACTGCGTTTAAAAAACATACAGGCTTAAAACCTTGCGAGCTTTTATTGCGTTAAAATGGTGAATAGTGGATGGTCGATGGTGAGCTGATTCATTATTTTACAGCAGTCTCTTAACAACCAACGTTCGTACCTTGCCCGCCGTAAAAAACGGTTTATTCATGTTAAGTATTCATTCACCACTCACCACTCACCATTCACGATGCTAAGCCTTCTCACCGGAACACTCATTCTTGCAGCTATTCATGCACTCATTCCAAATCACTGGTTGCCATTAGTGGCTGTAGCAAAAGCGGAAGGCTGGAAGAAAAGTGAGATCACGTCGGTAACATTACTGGCAGCCGCAGCGCATGTGTTTGGAACGGTAGTATTGGGAATTGTACTGGGACTTATTGGCAAAGAGCTGCAGGAAGAATATGGTGAAGCCATCACTGCCATATCTTCTATCCTGTTAATCATATTTGGGTTGATCTACTTCACGGTTAATCTGCCGCACCATCATCATAGTACGCAAGATGATGTATCGGCCTACAAACGTTCAAAGAAGCGGTGGATCTGGATTTTTATTGGGATGATGTTCCTTTCGCCTTGTTTAGAGGTAGAAAGTCTGTTTTTGTCCGCTGGTGTTTTTGGAATGGGAGCCGTACTTTCAATGGCGGCTGCTTATGCAGTTGTCAGCATCCTTGGCATCTGGTTATTGGTTAGCTTAGGAATTAGAGGGGTGAATTTATTGCCGGCAGAATTTATCGAGCACAATGAGAAGAAGATCAGTGGGGTCGTGTTAATCTTAGTGGGGATTGTGACGTTCTTTCTGCATTGATCAGTCTTCCGTGTTTCCAATAGAATCAGAATTTACGATTCCGAGTTTTTCAACGGCCAGTTGCGCAGCAATTTGTGAAGCATCTTTTTTATTGAAGGCTTTTCCCTGGGCAATCACTTTCCCGTTGATAACCGCTGCGACCGTAAATAACCGCCGGCCGTTTTCTAAACGTTCATCCAACGTTTCAAACTCAAGCGACCTGCCATTTTTGTTGGCCCAGCCATATAACTTATTCTTATGGTTGATCTCCAGGTTTTCCAGATCATCAACAAACATGTGCGGCATGATGATACGTTCACCAACCCACTTGCTTGTTTTTTTGTAGCCGAGATCGAGATAAATAGCACCAACTAAAGCTTCCAGTGTGTTTCCAAAAATTTGGCTGCTCTTCAATGATGCATCCGATTTGTTGAATGCTGTCACTTTTTTCAATCCCATCTTCAATGCAATATCATTCAGCTGTTGGCGGTTTACCATCTTGCTTCGCATCTCTGTTAAAAAGCCTTCGCCTTTGTAGGGATAACGTTTAAAAAGATAATCGGCCACCAAGGCACTGAGAATGGCATCGCCTAAATACTCGAGACGTTCGTTGTTCTCGTCAATGGTATCTTTTACGGAGCGATGAGTGAGGGCTGTTTTGTATAGCGAGAGATTACCCGGCGAGTAACCGAGAATTCCTTTCAGCTGTTTTTTAAAGGATGGATCTTTTTCCTTTTTATAGAACGATTCCCAAAATGTCACAAATGAAATTAAAACTTAAACCTATTCAAACACACAAATTAAGCCTGATACTTTTTGAAAATCATGCAAGCGTTGTGCCCACCAAAACCAAACGTATTACTTAATGCTGCATTCACCACACGATTTTGTGCCTGGCCAAATGTGAAGTTTAAGCGAGGATCCAAATCCGGATCATCGGTGAAGTGGTTAATGGTTGGAGGACAAATATCATTTCGAACTGCCATAATGCAGGCCATCGCTTCAATAACACCGGCTGCTCCAAGTGTATGCCCTGTCATGGATTTGGTTGACGAAATGTTGAGGTTAAATGCATGTTCGCCAAAAACATCCATGATGGCTTTTACTTCAGCAACATCACCGAGCGGTGTAGACGTACCATGTGTATTGATGTAATCAATATCGACTGGCTGCATGCCTGCATCTTCCAATGCCCTCATCATAACATTCTTGGCTCCTAACCCTTCAGGATGTGGAGCGGTCAGGTGATGCGCATCAGCGGTAGCACCGGCACCGGCTATTTCGCAGTAAATTTTTGCACCCCTGCGAATGGCATGTTCGTACTCCTCAAAAATCAAGATCCCTGATGCTTCGCCCATGACAAACCCATCGCGATCCTTATCATAAGGACGACTGGCTGTTTTGGGATCATCATTGCGTTCGCTTAACGCTTTCATCGCGTTGAATCCACCCACGCCGGCTTCTGATACCACACTTTCTGAACCACCGGTTACAATGATATCAGCTTTTCCCATCCGAATGAGATTGAAAGCTTCCATCATAGCATTGGTGCTAGAGGCGCAAGCACTGACGGCAGCGAAGTTGGGACCCCGGAAGCCGTGGCGCATAGAGATATGGCCAGCTGCAATGTCCAGGATCATCTTTGGAATGAAGAAGGGATTGAAACGAGGTGTTCCATCGCCTTTTGCAAAATTGACAACTTCTTCCTGGAAGGTAATCAACCCTCCAATACCTGAACCGATAACAACGCCAACACGATCTACATCTACGTTGTTTCGATCAATGCCAGCATCCTGCACTCCCTGGTCGGAAGCTGCGATGGCTGTTTGTGAGAAACGATCGAGTTTGCGGGCCTCCTTTCTATCTAAGTAGTTGGATGGATCGAAGCCCTTGATTTCGCAGGCAAACCGTGTTTTGAACTTAGATGCGTCGAACAAGGTAATGTGATCGCATCCGCTAACGCCGTTTCGTAAATTATCCCAGTACTCGGTGATAGTATTTCCCAGCGGGGTTAAAGCTCCCATTCCGGTTACGACCACTCGTTTCAGTTCAATGGTTTTTCCTGCGCTCATAGTATTTAGTCAAAAGTAAAAAGGCAAAATTCAAAAAGATTCTTCAATCAAAAGTCACCAATTTGACTTTTTACTTTTGAATTCTGACTTTCCTGTAAGTGAAAACCGCCTTCCGTTATTGCAACAGGAAGGCGGAGTTGTATAAGTTCATTCGCAAGAACGGTAATTACTTTGCGTGTTCTTCGAGGTAAGAAACAGCTTGTCCAACTGTTGTGATGGTTTCAGCTTGTTCATCCGGGATAGAAATGTTGAATTCTTTCTCGAATTCCATGATTAATTCAACGGTGTCCAAAGAGTCGGCGCCTAAGTCATTAGTAAAAGAAGCCTCATTGGTAACTTCAGCTTCATCCACGCCCAGTTTATCTACGATAATCTTTTTTACTCTTGCTGCAATGTCTGACATGATTGTAAAATTTGGTTATAGTGGGGCAAAAATAGTAGATTTTGTATAAAAACAACTTTCTCTAAAAAAGCTTTGAAAGCGGCACTGCAAAAACATCTTCTTCAAAAAATAATGCAGCAAAAAGCCTAATTGGCAGTGTGCTGCGATCTTTGTAATATTGAACCACTTCAACAGAGGCATTCATGGCATTAAAGATTGTAGACTACGGTACAGAAGAATATAAGCAGGTGCTAGAACTGCGGGATGAGGTCCTGCGCAAACCATTGGGATTACATTTTTCGCAGGATGAATTAGAAAAGGAAAAGGAACATATGCACATGGCAGCCTATGAAGATGATCAGATCCTGGGTTGCTGTATGCTGGTAAAAGAAGGTGATGATACAGTACGCTTACGTCAGATGGCTGTGGTGAACGATGTGCAGGGCAAAGGAATTGGCCGGGCCCTGATGCAGTTTGCTGAGAACCTGGCGCGGGACCGTGGTTACAAACGCATCACCATGCATGCCCGCAAAAACGCCATTGGCTTTTATGAGCGATTAGGCTATAAAAAGAAAGGTGAGGAGTTCATGGAGATCACCATTCCGCATATTGTGATGGAGAAAGAACTGTAGTTAATAGGTTAATCCGTTGATAAGTTAATACGGAATGCTTTTAGCGGTCACTGACCTATTAACAAATTAACCTATTAACGGATTAACATCCCTTACGCCATTCCACCAAACAAGTTTCCACTCATTCCCTGCAGCGGTGGCGTCTTTCCCAAGTGATCATATGCTTTTCGTGTGACTTCCCTTCCTCTTGGGGTTCGCATAATAAATCCTTCCTGGATCAGGAATGGTTCATACACTTCTTCCAGTGTTCCCGGTTCTTCACCAACAGCCGTAGCAATCGTTGTTAATCCAACTGGCCCTCCTTTGAACTTTTCAATAATAGCGGAAAGAATACGATTGTCCATTTCATCCAGTCCATGTTCATCTACGTTGAGTGCACGAAGTGAATGTTTTGTGATGCCGATATCAATGGTACTATCGTTCAATACTTGGGCGAAGTCCCGAACACGGCGAAGCAAACCATTGGCAATACGCGGCGTACCACGACTGCGGCCTGCAATTTCACCAGCAGCTTCAACCGAGATTTCAACATTCAAAATATTAGCGGCACGAAGAATGATTTTCTTCAGCGTTTCAGCATCATAATATTCCAGTCTTGATTTGATGGCAAAACGGGAAAGGAGTGGTGCAGTGAGCAAACCGCTACGAGTAGTAGCACCAATTAGGGTAAATGGATTCAAGTTGATCTGAATGCTTCTTGCATTGGGACCACTGTCGATCATGATATCGATCTTGTAATCTTCCATGGCTGAATACAGGTATTCTTCTACCACCGTACTCAACCGATGAATTTCATCAATGAACAGCACATCGTTGGGTTGTAAACCAGTTAATAAACCAGCTAAATCACCTGGCTTTTCAATCACCGGCCCGGAGGTCTCTTTAATGCTTACACCCAATTCATTTGCAACAATCCTTGATAAAGTTGTTTTACCCAAGCCCGGAGGTCCATGGAACAGCACATGGTCCAGTGCTTCGCCACGAATTTTGGCTGCCTTTATAAAAATGCGGATGTTTTCAATGATTTGCGGCTGACCCGAGAACTCTTCAATTTGTTGCGGACGAATGCCGTTTTCAAATTCTTTTTCAACTGGCGAAAGGCCATCTTTTGCCGCTGTTAAATTCGGATTGGACATGTTGTAAATGTACAAAAAATGGGGCGGACCGGATGTTAACAAACTGCTTTAAAAATTTATTTGCATATACAAATGATAAGCTTTTATCTTCGTGCTGGAAATGAAAACTTCGTGTAGCAAATATGCCCAATGCCTGTACTTTACGTCGGCTGCCTTTGCCCGGAAAGTAGAAAAGCTGGCGACCGAGTGCTGGAAGAAAGTAGACCTTTCTCCAAGTCATGCTTATTTGCTGATAGCCGTTTTGGAAGAACCGGGAATTCAACCCACAAACCTTTCTGAGCATCTGCAGCTGCAGCCCAGTACCATCACCCGTTTAATAGAGAAACTAGAAGAGAAAAAGCTGGCAATCCGTACGACAGAAGGAAAGGTTACCAACGTTTATCCAACCCCAAAGGCCAAGGACCTACAACCAAAAATGATAGAGTGCATGCAAGAATTTGCGGGCAAGTATGCAGGTATTCTCGGCAAGGAAGAAAGCAGCAAGCTGGTACAGACAATGGCCAGGTTTGCTGATAAGTTTGACGGGTAAAAAATTTTTTGTTTTAATATTTGTATATACAAATAATATAAAAATCAACAATTATGAAGTATGTAATCACCGGTGGCGCAGGCCACATTTCAAAACCACTTGCAGAAACATTAGTAAAGGCAGGACATGACGTAACCGTTGTGGGTCGCAATGCCGAAAATCTGAAACCTCTTACTGATATTGGTGCCAAAGCAGCCATCGGTACAGTAGAAGATGTTACGTTTCTAACCGAAACCTTCAAAGGTGCGGATGCGGTCTACACAATGATCCCGCCCAATTTCGGTGCTACAGACTGGAAAGGATTTATCGCCCAGATTGGAAAGAATTATGCCGAAGCTATCAAGGCTGCCGGAGTAAAGTATGTGGTGAACCTGAGCAGCGTTGGTGCGCATTTGCCAGAAGGTGTTGGCCCTGTTAGCGGGCTTTATCGTGCCGAACAGGCCTTGAATGAATTGAAGGATGTAAACATCAAACACCTTCGTCCTGGCTATTTCTTCGCTAACTTTTACGGGAATATTGGCATGATCAGGGGAATGAACATCCTGGGTGGCAACATCAGCACGGCAGATGACAAAATCATCATGGTCCACACCGATGATATCGCCGAAGTAGCAGCAGAAGAATTGCAGAACCTGAATTTTACGGGCCATTCTATCCGCTACATTGCCAGTGACGAAAGAACACCTGTTGAAGTAGCAAAAGTGTTGGGCACAGCCGTTGGAAAGCCGGAACTTCCGTATGTTGAATTCAGCGATGAAGACACACTGAACGGGTTGAAAGGAGTTGGTTTGCCGGAAGAAGTTGCAAAGAATTATGCCGAAATGGGCCACGCCATGCGAACAGGCATCATGGGCGAAGATTACTGGAAAAACCGTCCGGGCCAACTCGGCAAGACCAAGCTGGAAGATTTTGCAAAGCAATTTGCCGGAGCTTATAATGCCTCTTAATTCAACCACCATAAAACTAACAGCATGAAAATTGGAATTATTGGATCAGGAATTGTTGGCCGTGTTCTGGCCACCGCCTTCTTAAAAGAGGGACACGACGTGATGATTGGCACCAGGGATGTATCGAAAGATGAAGTTGTACAATGGAAATCAGAAAACCCAACTGGCAAAGCGGGTTTGTTTAGTGAAACCGCAGCCTTCGGTGAACTGCTGGTACTGGCTGTTGCTGGAGGTGTTGCAGAGGAAGCGATCCGGCAAAGCGGCATTGAAAACTTAAGCGGAAAAGTGGTGATTGACGCCACCAATCCAATTGCGCAGGAAGCACCGGAAAATGGTGTCCTGAAGTTTTTTACCAACCTGAATGAGTCATTAATGGAGCGATTGCAGCAGCAAGTACCCGACGCAAAATTTGTAAAAGCATTCAGCAGTGTTGGCAATGCGCTGATGTACAAGCCCTCGTTTTCAGACGGACAGCCTACCATGTTTATTTGCGGTAATGATGACGAAGCAAAGAAAACAGTAACGCAGATTCTGACTTCTTTTGGCTGGGAAACTGCCGACATGGGTAAAGCAGAAGCAGCAAGAGCCATCGAGCCTTTATGCATGCTGTGGTGTATTCCGGGCTTTTTGCAAAACCAATGGAATCATGCATTCAAATTGCTGAGAGCTTGATTTAATGGATAAGTGAGCTGCTTTCTGAAAAAAGCGGCTCACTTTGCATATTGCATCATCTGTAAAATCAAATCTGCATCCGGACAATTCTCCAAATATTTATCTCTTTCAGAAAATTTACACACGCCAGGATAATCTCCTTTCATGCCCTGCATGTCAATGATAATCTGGAAATGGAGATGTGGCGGCCATTGCCCATTCTCTGCAGGCTCGCCAAAGGCAGCGATCCATTCTCCTTTGATAACGATCTGTCCTTCCTGTTTTTCTTGAATAGAAGCAAGGCTCAAGTGACCGTAAAGTGTATGAAACAAAAACCCGTCGATATCGTGTTGCAGAATTAGCGTTGCGCCGTAATCGCCGTAAGCATCGTTGAAAGCAACGCTGTGAACCGCTCCTTCCAGTGGTGCATAGATCGGTGTTTCGGCAGGTCCCCAAACATCCACACCTAGATGAAGGCGGCGGGGTTCGTCCCCCGGGCTTTCCAACGGTGGCTTGTCCTCTGTAACTGAACCTGGCTCCGCTTTCTCAGCTTTTTCTTTTGCTGGTAAAAATGATGAATCAAAAACATGGCTACGACTATAAATCGTGCGGTGTTCATTATACCCACCGATGCCATACGTGTACTCTTGTAATTGTAAATTGATATAAGCAGAAAACTTGGTAGTATCCTGTAGCGTTTCCTGTGTCAGTTCCCGGTTATTGGCCGTAAAATCAAGCCGCAAAAGGCGGTCGTTTTCGTGGTAAGGAACCACTCTTGCAAACTCTCCTGCATACTTCTTCAGCCGCTCTTCAAAATTTGTTGTTTCCATGTGCTACCTTCTCTAACTTTAAGAGTTCTACTTTTCTCAAATCTAAACGAAACAATATGAACAAAAGACTGCTTTTTCTGGCGGCTGTTGCTCTCGGCCTGAACAGCGCTGCGCAGAACAATGCAAAGTGGCTGCGCAACCCGGCTATTTCGCCGGATGGGAAGACAATTGTGTTTGGTTACAAAGGCGACCTTTATAAAGTGCCTAGTACCGGTGGGGAAGCCATTCCTTTAACGCTTCATGAAGCCCACGACCAAATGCCCGTATGGAGCAAAGACGGCAAATGGCTTGCGTTTGCCTCCGATCGCTTTGGCAATTTTGATGTGTTTGTAATGCCGGCTACTGGTGGCGAAGCAAGGCGTCTTACTTATCATTCTGCCCCCGACATTCCGTATGATTTTACGCCGGATGGAAAGTCCGTATTATTTGGAACGGCAAGAAACGATGTGTACACCTCTGCACGTTTTCCAAACCGCGGCTTGTTCCAGAAAATGTATAAGGTTCCTGTTGAAGGTGGACGTTCCGTAATGTTCAACTCCGCCGGTGCCGATTATGCCCGCTTCAATGCAAAAGGTGACAAGCTGATCTTCCAAGACCGCAAGGGTTATGAAGATGCCTTACGTAAGCATCACACGTCTTCCGTTACACGTGATATCTGGATCTATGATGTAAAGAAAGATGAGTACATCCAAGTTTCGGATTTCGCAGGCGAAGACCGCGAACCGGTTTGGGGTGAAAATGATAACACCATCTACTTCCTTAGTGAAAAGGATGGTGGATCACAAAACATTTACAAAGCCGTTATCGGTGGTAGTGCAACAGTAACCCAGGTTTCAAAAATGAAGAACCATCCAGTTCGTCATCTGACAAGAGCGAATGATGGAACACTTTCTTTTACCTATGATGGGGACATCTACACGATGAAAGATGGTGGCACGCCACAAAAGATTAATGTCGTCGTGAATACCGATACTCGCGGTCGCGATGAAAAAATTCTTCCTATTAACACCGGCATTACACAAACCGCACTTTCTCCAAACGGAAAGGAGATTGCTTTTGTCGTGCGTGGGGAAGTGTTTGTAACATCGGTGGAAGGTGGCCTGACAAAACGCATCACCAATACACCGCAGCAGGAAAGAAACGTGAAGTTTAGTAATGATGGCAGAACCATTTATTATTCTACGGAACGCGGTAACAGCTGGGATATTTACAAGGCGTCTATAGAAAGAAAAGAAGAGCCTTATTTCTACGCTTCTACTATTGTGAAAGAAGAACCTGTGATTGCAACAGAAGCCGATGAATTCCAGCCTGAACTTTCTCCTGACGGAAAAGAGATTGCCTACCTGGAAGAAAGAAACGTTCTGAAGGTTTACAACACGGCTACTAAAAAGAGCCGCACCATCGTTCCCAAAGGCGTGAACTTTTCTTACGCCGATGGTGATCAATATTACAAATGGTCGCCGGACGGAAAATGGATTACGTTCAATTCTGCTGAAGGCAAATGGCCTTCTTCAGAAGTAGCCCTGATGAAAGCCGATGGCAGTGGCGAACGCATGAATCTTACCAAGAGCGGTTTTTCCGATGGTAATCCAAAATGGGCTTTTGGTGGCAAGGCGCTGCTGTGGGTAACTGATCGCAATGGTAAAAAACCATTGGCCTTTCAGGGTGCAACCGAAGTTGACGTCTATGCAATGTTCTTTGACCAGGAAGCATACGATAAATTCAAACTCACAAAAGATGAATTTACGTTAGCAAAAGAGCGGGAAGACAAAGAAAAAGAAGAAGCAAAAAAAGATACCGCCAACAAAATTGCTCCACCGAAGAAAGATTGGGCGCCTCTGTTCGACGGGCTTGACAACCGCAAAATGCGTCTCACTATCAACTCCGGTAACATCTCCGATTACTTGCTGAATACTGATGGTGATAAGTTGTTCTTCATTGCCAAGATGGAAAAGGGCTATGATCTGTGGATGACCAATCCTCGCACAAAAGAAACAAAGCTGATTGCCAAGATGGACGGCGGTCCGGGTGGACTGGATGTTACGAAAGATGGTAAAGGCCTGTTTGTGATCAGCGATGGAAAGATCATGAAAGTGGATGCAGAAAGCGGCCGTGTAACACCGGTAACGGTGAACGGTGAAATGGTGCTGCGTGCCGACAAAGAAAGAGAATACATTTTCGATCATGCCTTCCGCCAGGTAGCCAAGAAGTTTTATGATCCGAAAATTCATGGTATCGACTGGGCTGGATTTCACAAGGACTACAGCAAGTTTCTGCCACACATTAATAACAACTACGACTACCAGGAATTACTCAGTGAATTCTTAGGTGAGTTGAATGCGTCTCATACAGGCGGTCGTTATTCACCACAGGCTGCAGGTGGTCCGCAAACCGGCGACAATACTGCTTCGCTGGGTATGCTGTACGATGAAATGTGGGAAGGTGCAGGATTGAAAGTAATGGAAGTTTTAGAAGGTGGTCCGATCACTAACGCCAAAACAAAAATCAAGAAAGGCGTCGTGATTGAAAAGATCGATGGAGAAGCGATTGATAATAATACCGATTGGTCTCGTTTACTCAACCGCAAAACCGGGAAGAACCTCTTATTGAGCTTATACGACCCGGAAACAAAACAACGTTGGGATGAAGTGACGAAGCCTATCTCACAAGGTGAAGAGCAAGGGTTGTTGTATCAACGCTGGGTGAACAATAACCGCAAAAAAGTGGAAGAACTTTCTGGTGGTAAAGTAGGATACATCCATGTACAAGGCATGAACGACGGTAGCTACCGAACCGTGTATGAAGATGCTTTAGGTAAAGCTGGTGACAAAGAAGCAATCGTTGTGGACACTCGTTTCAATGGTGGTGGCTGGCTGCACGATGACCTCGTGACGTTCTTAAGCGGCAAGCAATATTTGCAAATGGCACCACAAGGCGAACGTTTAAAATCATCCGAGCCATTCAACAAGTGGACAGGTCCATCCGTAGTGTTGATGAGCGAGGCAAACTATTCGGATGCCTTCATCTTCCCATATGCTTATAAGCAATTAGGCATCGGTAAAACAGTAGGCATGCCTGTCCCAGGTACCGGTACGGCTGTTTGGTGGGAAACACAGATCGATCCAACATTGGTCTTTGGTATTCCAATGGTGGCTACAATTGGTAAAGAAGGCCGCCCAACAGAAAACCTGCAGCTCGAACCAGATATTAAAGTGCAGAACGATTATAAATCAGTGCTGAGCGGAAAAGACCCGCAATTGGAAAGAGCAGTGAAGGAAATGCTGGAAGAAATCAAAAAGAACACGAAAAAGATTTAAATATCCGCCTACTTTTCTTCAAAGGCCCGGTCAGCAAATAACCGGGCCTTTTTGTTTATGATACGAAAACCGGGTGTCTATGTCTAGTTCTCGTTTCATGTTGATGCACGGCCAAAGAGAACCGTTGAATATTTCGCAACGAAGGAATAATAGAAAACACTTAACGGTAAGCATTAAAAAATGAAGATCTAATGACTTTGTAAGGGTGATTGATTAGCCCTTATCTTTCAACTGGTATTTCGGTGCTCTGACTTGTTTGGTTTTTCGATGGAAGTTTATAAATTGTTCAGGTAACGGTTGGTTATAATCTGAGACAGGCAGTGTTCGTAAACGAAAGAGGCTTCTGAATAGAACCTTTTACTGTCTGCGCATCGGAGCCGGCAACATACCAAAAGGACGCTAACAGTATTTTTTGAAAAACACCCAATATCTCGATAATGGAAAATATCCTTTATCCACTGCTTTCATTTATTCCCGCAGCGCTCAACCTGGGCATTCTCGCTTATATTTTATTTTTTGTACCACGACATAAAACCACGGACATTTTTAGTTTTTTCGTTCTGTCTCTTGTGCTATGGCAGACGGAAGACACAATTGTTCGTGTGTGCACTTCAAGGGACACCGCTCTTTTCTGGGACCGGGTTCTTTGCATTGGTTGGGCGGGGTTTGCACCCATTGCCTTTCATTTCTCGTGTCAGTATACATCACTGAAATCGTTGTACAACCGCTTTTCCCTCATCGGTATTTATTTACCCTGCGTGGTGTTATACCTGCTTTATATAGCAAGTAGTCATCCAACCGAGATAGTTCACCAGGAAGGCTGGGGTTGGACACTCATACCAAGAGAGGGCACACTGGATAGCTTTCAACGGTTTTTAATTTCAGTTTATGTAATTGGTGCTTTGTTTATTCTTTTTCGCTACGCTTTTAAAATGCGACACGACAAGCGGAAGAGGCGCCAGGCTTTTTTGATTGCCTTCGGTATGTTTATACCTACTGTCCAGGGAGTTATTACCCAAATTATATATCCCGTTGTTCTGGATAAGCCTGATATCCCCGTTACCTCAACTTTCATGACCATCTTTTCGGTGGCCACTATCCTTTCGATACGCAAATACAGGTTGTTCAATATTTCTGATTCCGTGAACGTGGAAACAGTGTTGACCAGTTTAAAACATATCGTGCTGGTTGTCTCTCCAAAGCAGCAAGTCATCTACATGAATCCCTATGCTAAAGACATCTTTCTTGGTGAGAAGGACGACGAAGATGGGTTCTGTTTAAAGAAAGTTTTTCCTGAAGAGTCCTACTTCCATGCATTTGTTGCGGAAGCGTTTAAGCCTTCCATGCATGGGCAGGCGATCCGGAATTTTGCGACGGTTTTTCAAACTCCTTGGGGCGAGAAGATCGATGTATTGCTGACCACAGAACTTATTACCAGTAACAACCAGGTGCAAGGGTTACTTCTGGTTGCCAATGATGTTACTGAGTTATCAAGAACGTTACGCGACCTTGAAAAGAGTAACAAGGAATTGGAGCGTTTTGCTTACGTAGCCTCACACGACCTTCAGGAGCCGCTACGAAAGGTGAGCAATTATTTGCAACTGCTGGAGACGAAGTATAAAGACAAACTTGACGTAGCAGCAACATCGTATATTAACATTGCAGTTAAATGTTCAGGTGAAATGAGACGGTTGATCCAGGACCTTTTGGAATACTCGCACATTGAGGCTACAAAAGAAAACCTTGGCATCACGCACATGAATGATGTTATGGAAAAGGTGATGAAAACACTGGCTTTGCAAATTGAGGAATCAGGTGCGCAAATTTCGTTTAGCCAACTACCGGTATTGGCCCATGCCGATGAAATGCAGATGCATCAATTAATGCAAAACCTCATTGGCAATGCTTTAAAATACCGCAGCGACGAGAAGCCGCACATAAATGTTTATGCTGAAGATGAAGGCGACCACTGGCGCTTTGCCGTGAGAGATAACGGCATTGGTATCGATCCTCAATACCGCGAAAGAGTATTCGTTGTATTTCAGCGACTGCACAGTAAATCGCAATATCCCGGAACCGGAGTAGGCCTTTCTATTTGTAAAAAAATTGTTGAGCAGCATAACGGCCGGATCTGGGTCGATTCAAATCCAGACGGTGGATGCACCTTCTTCTTTACGATTCCAAAACAGCAATACAGACGGTTTTCAGATAGTATAAAAAGTTCGATGGTGATGTCATAGGATAGATATGGCCTTAATGATGAACCTAGTTTTTGAAAGCAACAGCGTCGAAACGTATAAGCGGAAATAACGAACAAAAGCCCGATCAAAGTGATCGGGCTTTTTAGTTGGCAGGCGTAAAGTTGGAACGAAGCCCTCGGTGAATTCCTCATGTTGCTATTTAATCCGGTTCACCCCTTCTTCATTGGCAGCGTTCCTGTCTCGTGCCTGCTTGATCTTATTGTTTCCAAAGCGCCAGCTAAAACCAAGGGTAATATTCTGGCTTTCCCATTTGCGGTAGGTTCGAAGTTGTAATTCGTTTGTTGTTGCAGTTTGTTCCCATCGTTGCGTGTTGAACAAATCAACCAGCGCAAGTTTTACTGTTGCTTTTTCATTCAGGATGTTTTTCTGTACGCCAACGTCTAAACCTCCAATCGGCTTTGATACATAAATGGTAGCCCGGTTTTGAAAATTGAACCATCCACCAAAGCTGCCCTTCCATCCTTTTCCAAGTTCAATGTTGTTACCCAAGTAACCATTGAAAGCCCAACTGCCGCCGTTTTGTCTTTCAGTCGTTCCAAAGCCACAAAGCAATACTTCATAGGAATGATAGTAAGGTGTTAGCGACAAATAAGCCGACCACTTTGCGGTGAAACGTAAAGGAGAGCTAAACGAGAAGCTCAGCATTCTTTTAGTGCCTGCATTTTGCGGCGTTTGCACCGTGAATTTTCCGTCCTGGTAAGTCAGCCATTCAATATAATTGCTGGTCATGGCATAACCGATCTTGAAGGTGGTTGCATAGTTATAGGTATAACTGACCTCCACGTTATTGGTGAATTGCGGTTGCAGGTAAGCATTCCCTTGTTCGGTATTCAGTGCATCCAGGAAATAGATAAAAGGATTTTGGTCCTGGTAATTTGGACGGTCAATTCGTCTGTTAGCAGAAAGACCAAGCTGGTGTTTTGCCGTTAACTTGTATTGAAGGAATAACGTAGGGAAAAGATTGAGGTAAGACGTGTCGGGCTGATTGATCTGTGTTCCTTTTAAATCAGTTGATCGTCCTTTCACAATTGTTTGCTCGCTACGTAAACCAACCTGCCAGGAAAGCTTTTGACCGGTTGACCGGATTGAAGCGTAGACTGCCCCAATATCTTCATGGTAGCGGAAATTGTTTGTTTTACCTGTATCAATCTTCCATTGCGATCCGTTGTCGTTTTGTACTTGCAGGCTGTTGCCGGTTCTTGTGCTCATCCATTTAAAGCCTCCTTCCAGCTTCAGCGTCGAAAAAAGATTTTTACTCAGGTCTCCTTTCACCGAGTATAGCTTGATTTGTACTTCCTGGTTGTTAAGTGTTGCGTTATTCCCGATTTTAGCTTCACTACTATTCAATATATCATTTGTAATAATGTTGTTGACCGATGACCGGTGTACAGTGTAATCGGCATCCATTGTGTATTCAAGAGACTCGGTTGAATAGTTGTAGTTCAGGTTAAAGGCGTTGCGGTTTGTGCGGAAAGGAGCAATGCTTCGGGTATTAAAGATGGTATCGGCAAGGTTAAAGCCTTTTGCAACGGTTGTGCTGCCATTATCCATTTTTGTATTGTTCCTGTTCAGCATCCACAAAATTCCCAGGGTGCTCTTTTTATTGAGAGAATAATCGGCGCCGGTACCGATAGAGTAGCCGTCGAAGAAGTTTTTTTCGATGCTGCGTTGTGTAAAGGTGCGGCTGCCCGCTGTGCGATCGTTTGTTGCCAGCACATGCTGAAGCCCGTTGTTCAATCCAGCATTGGCAAACACGGCCAGCTTGTCTTTTCGCCAATTAAGGTTGGTAGTAGCATTCTGCCGGGCATGGCGGCTTTGGACGTAACTACCCGTCAGGTTGCCATTGAATCCATTGGTCAGGCTTTTCTTTAGTTTGATGTTGATGATGCCTGCATTACCTGCTGCATCGTATTTAGAAGAAGGGTTAGTGATCAGCTCAATTTGTTTGATGTTGGCTGCTTCTACACTTTTTAAAAGCTGGGCAAGGTCCTGGGCCGACAGCTGCGTGTTCTTTCCATCAATTAGCACAGTAACTCCTGCTCTGCCATTCAACTGGATGTTTTCTGAGGCGTCAACCATCACTCCGGGTGAGCGGCGCAAAACATCAAGGGCATTTTCGCCAATCGCCGAGGGCTGTGCATCAAGATTGATTACAGTTTTATCGGGCAAGACTTCAATAGGCCGTTTGGCAACCGTTACAAGAACCCCGTTTAGTGATTTTGCGGTAAGCGTATCGTCCGTCTGGCGAAGGGTATCCTTGGTTTGGCTGAAGCTGGCAGAGGCGACAAACAAGGCAAAAATGGAAAGCAGTGGTTTCATACAATTTGTTTGAACCGGCAAATTGTTGAAACAGCATTCCGTTTCCGCCTCAGTTCATGATTTGATACATTTTGAGGAAGTCTCAAATCATAAATCCTTGCTGGTAGCGGGTTTCAGGAAAGTGAAACCAGGATTTGAGACGCATAATTCAAGTGGTGGGGAGAAAATCTTTGGGACTTTTACCGGTAAATTTTTTGAATGCCCGGTTAAACGTAGCCTTACTGTTGAAGCCGGCATCGTAGGCGATGCTCATGATCGTGACTTGGCCGGCTGCCTCTGTTTGCAGCTTTTGCTTTACGTCTTCTACCCGGTAGTAATTAATGAAATCGTTGAAATTCTGCCCAAAACCCGCATTGATGACTTTTGATAGAAGGCTGGTATTGGTTTCTAATTTCTTCGCTAGGTCGGTTAATGTCAGCTCCGGGTTTGCATAAGCTTTGTTCGTCACAACTTCGACCAGCACTTTTTCTTTCCAGGCGTCAAGGTTAGAGACTTCCCGGGTTGCCGGTTGCACTTCTTCAAAAGCAATGTCTTCAATAAACTCCTCTTGCTGTGGCGGCAGTGGCGCCATCAACAGGTTTTGCTTTTTATAAGAAAGCATTTCCAATGCAAAAAACATTCTTGCTTCGATGGAATTGCTGTAACCGTTGATGGCGATGTAATAAAACAGCAAAGCAAAGAGGAGATAGTACCACCAACTGTCTATGTAATCTACTTCCACACCAAAAAGTGGAATCAGGTGGAAAATAGATGTAAGAAGAAAATAAACGAAGAAGGCAATAAGGAAGTTGCGTACCCACCGAAACATAATCGCATCTGCAAAAGACGCCTCCTGCTCAATAAATTGTTTGTAGCGGCGGTAATACCGGATGCAAAGCACCAGGTAAAACAAAAGACTGATTAAGCCGGCAATAATATACCAATCATCAAAGTCAGGATCGGAAATGCCGTCCATTAAAAAATATTTCTTCAACACCAGGCGGTCGGTGACAAATACAATGGCGCACCAAATCGAGTACATCGCTGGTGGGAGAAAATGCAGCCAGTCTTTCCTTCGAAATTTTAATGTCGGCTGAAAAAGCGTTCGCAAATAAAAGTAAATGACTGGGCCCATCAGCAACGTATGCTGAAGCGGCATATAAAAGAGAAAGTTTCGGCAGTGCAAGCAAGTAAATCCATCGTACCACCCGGCAAAGCCCAACATCCAGGGGGTTATGTAAAGAATACAGAGAAAAAGGAAAAGGGCCAGCCATTTATCAGATGCACGATCGTTTTTTATGCCCTTTCGCAAAAGCAAAAACGCATACACCAAACCATGAACAAAAAATATAAGCAGCAGCCCGCTGTAGCGACTAAAGTAAAATGGCATCAGATGGAGTTAACAAAAAAGATCCGCAATTGTTGAAGGTTTGAAAACTAAAAGGCCCGGTTTGTTAACCGGGCCTTTGATTAAAAATTAATTTGCTCTTGATGTTCCCATCTGCTTCCACTCTTTGGATATTTCTTCTATCGCTTTGTCTAATTGCGGGTCACGGCCGTTGATCTTATCCTCAAAGCTGTTGATGACTAGAATGTCCGGCTTCACACCACTCATTTCAAGATCTTTTCCATCTAATGAATAACAACCCCATGATGGCATGCGAACAAACGAGCCGTCAACCAACCCCATTCCACTTGTGAAGATGATCCAGCGGTAAGTTTCATTGCCAATGATCTTACCAAGCTTTAATGCTTTGAAACCTTCCGCTGTCATTTCCGCATCACTCAGTGACTGTTCATTTATCAATAAAACAATTGGTTTATCGCTTGGCGAAAAATTGCTTTGCGGTGTAAGCTGGCCTTCGCGGTACTTCCACTGCAGGTACGAACGCTGGCTTAAAAACTTCAGTACTTCGTCGTGTACGTTACCGCCCGTGTTGTAACGCAGGTCAAGGATTAAACCATCACGACCTACCAATTCCTTTGTCATGTCTACCAGAAAATTCTCTAATTCACCACTGCCCATGTTTTTCATGCACGCATAGGCGATGCGTTTGTTCGTTTTTTCGTCTACACGCTTTTGGTTGTTGTCAATCCACTCATCATACAGGTTGTTGAAGAGTGTCGACTGCGGGTGGAGCTTCACATCATAGTTCTGACCAGCCCGGGCAAAGGTTAGCTTGATCTCTTTATCCAATGACGGACGAGTAAAATAGAAGGCTCTGTCAATAGATTGATCAACGGCTCTGTCGTTCACCTTTACCAGTACATCACCGGGTCTTACATCAATGCCTTTCCTGTCGGCAGCGCTGCGCTTTACGACCTGCTTTACTTTATAGGGTGCATCGTCTTCGAACAAGATGCCTGTTTCCATCGTTGTGTTGGTTAAGGCAATTGCTTCCTCGCTGCCAAATGTGTTGAAGCCCTGGTGTGATGAGTTTAATTCACCCAACATGTCGTTCATCATGGTACGCAGGTCCGCACGGGTGTTGAGGTAAGGCACATAACGACCGTATTTTTCTTTCGTCTTAGGCCAGTCAATGCCATGAAACTTCTCATCATAAAAGTTCTCATAGACGTTGGCCCACATCTCTTCATAGATCTGTGCAAACTCTTCCTGCAAGGCTCTTCTGAAAGCATAGGAGGTAGAGATAGGATCAACTTTGTTTGCATCCAGGTTTAGCTTATGAACCGTACCGTTCAACAATACAAACAACTTGTCGCCTGCTTCTACCAAGTTACCCAGGTTCGCATTATCCGTACCGGCAATCTTCTCTGTCTTGATCGTTTCAAATGGCTCCAATACCGTTTTCCATAAAGCCATGCGGCCTTCACCGTGATTGCTCCAGTAGATGGCTGTAGTTTTATCGCCTTTGGTATACAGTGCCTGCAGGTATTGATCGCCGAAAGGAGGGGAGATTAATTCAATGCGTTCCATCACATTTTCGAGATCCATCACCAATGCACTGTTATCTACCTGTGGTGCCAGTTTTGCAGCTGTGTCTTTCTTGACTGTTGCCGTGTCTTTCTTTTCTTCCTTGAATAACTCGTTGAACTTGTCAATGCGGAAAGGGTCATCGAGTTTTTCCAACGCTACCCTGTAAATCTTTGGGCTCTGCATGCCCATCGGGTAAGAGGGCTTTAGCCGGGAAGAAGTGAAATAGATGTACTTACCATCGGCCGACCAAATTGGATCCGACTCAGTGATAGCTGTATTGGTGAGATTAATCGTTTTATTCTTCTTCAGGTCATGAATAAAAATATCCTGTTCAAAATTGCGGCGGGCTGTGAACAATACATAATCGTCTTTTGGTGAGAAGCCGGGATCACTGTTCTGAAAGCCCCAGATCTCATCTTTTGCAATTGATTTTGGTTGCAGCGTTTTCAGGTCAAGCACCTTTACTTCATCACGACCACTCAGGTACACAGCCATGCTGCGTTTCTTGTTGAACACAATGTTGCGGTTGTGTTTTTTGTCAGCCGTGATTTGCTTGGGCAGTGTGCTGCCGTTTGCAGCAATCGTGTACCAGTTTTGAAAACCATCTTTGGTCTGGTTGTACAATAAGGTGCGGTTGTCGTTCAACCATTTAATTTCCAGTGCTCTTTCAGCGGAGCCTTTGGCTATTTGCTGAATAAATTTTCCATCGATATCGCTTACAAAGATTTCACCCCTTGATGTAAAGGCCAGCTTTTTTCCATCGGGTGATACATCGAAATAGGTGATGTTCCCTTTTACATCAAAGTCCTTTTCTTTCGTGAGTACATTGTTACGATAGAGTGCAAGATTCAGTTTCTCTGCTTTTTTAGATGGCACATCATAAACCCACAACTGGTAGTCTCTTTCAAAAACTACCTTGTTCCCGTTTGCACTTACAAACGGTGCTTTGATGGAAGTATTGAAGTTGGTCAGGGCTGTTTTCTTTCCGTTAGCCATCGTGTACAGGTTATACTCACCGTTGGCTTCATCGGAGATGAAATAAACTGCTCCGTTCTTGTCCACGGTTGCGCCAAAATCCTTCCCTTCCCAATCTGTATACTTCACATGCTTTTTTGTTTTAGGATTGTAGGATTGTATGTCAGGATTGAACGCTCCCTTGTAGCGCTTGCGGTGTGCCTGGCTGGCACTTTCCCACGTATCGTTGAAAAAGATTTCACCGGTAGTTGGGCTCTCCACGAGATTATGATCGTACTGAAAGAAATAATTGCCGAAAACGCGTTGTGGCGTGCCTCCAGTTAAAGGAACCTTGAAGCCGGAAATCTGTCCCATTCTTCCGCTGGTGAAATAAATGGTTTTGGAGTCCCATGCCCAGCTGCTCATTTCATCGGCAGCGCTGTGGTAAGTTACCTGCCGAATGTCGCCACCGCTGATGGGCATCACGTAAATATCGGCGTTGCCGTACTGGCGGCCGGTAAAGGCAATCCACTTACCATCGGGAGAAACCTTTGCGTTGGTTTCATAGCCTTGCATGGCAGTAAGGCGGTAAGCTTGTTTGTCGGCAAGGGCCGCTTTCCAGATATCACCTTCAAAGGAAAACACAACCGTTTGTCCGTCGGGAGAAAGGGAAGGTTGAGAAAGGAAATAAGCTTCACTATTTTGTGAAAAAGCGGTTGTTGCCAAACCGAGCGACAACAAACCGCAAAAGAATTTCTGCATGAATCGTGGCTTTTGCCACCAAAATACAACGGAAAGCGGCTCTGCAGCGACCGCCCGTAAAATTTACACCGTGGCCATTTGCCATTCTTCCACCTTAGGTAGTTCAATGCTGTTGAGGAGCTGTTCTTCCAGCATTGTCGCGAAGGTTTCAAAGTAGGCGATCACATCTTCCCGTATATTTTTCTTCAGCCAGCGAAACCCACCGGGCAAATTGTCCAGCACCTTGCGGTCTTCTAGGTATTCCAGGTTGTGAATGTCGGTGGGTGTCAGACCAATCTTTTCCAGTTTCGACACCAGCAGGTAAGCTGGTGCATTGGTCACGCCGCAATAGTCTTCGGCAATTTCTGTCCACTCGCCATAAACCGTTTGTGCGTACCGCACAATTTCTTGTTTGCTTAACTGCGTAACCACCTGCAGTACATGGCCGCAGTTGCAGGAGCCATGGTTGCCCCATGCATAGGGAGCGCCATTGCGCAGGTTGGTTGCCGCTTCGCGGAGGGCATTAATAAGGGTAATATTGGGATGAGCCATGCTTGATATTTTACTGAATAACAGAAAAAGTGCAGCTTTTGTTGCAGCAAGAGCCATTCCATATCTGCCCGGTTAACAATTAAGCAGCTTGTATCAGAATTTTTTGCTTCTGTTTTGGTTTTATATGTCGGCGAATGCTCATTATAATAAGCACAGACCCAATCGCACTTGGCGCTAGCCAAACAAAGACCGGCGGTAAAAACCGAACATTCGTGACTACGAATGCTGTCCACGTGGCAATGTAGCCGGCACCCATGCTCACGATATGTCCCGCCAGCCAATGTTGTTTGAAGCTTGGTCCTTTGATGTAAAGCCGGGCATCAGCGACTGCAAAACTTGCAGAGACAATGCCGAAAACGGCCGGCACCGGCCAGAAAGAATTACCATTCAGCTTTTGGGTGACCGCCCAGGTAACTAAACCAATCCCGAACAACAGTGCTACGGCTGTAATGAACCAATCAAGTGCTCCTGCTTTTTGACTTCTCCCCAAACCTTTCAGGTAAAGCATGCGGTAACCCCTCACCACGAAATAGTAACTAAAGAAGCCAATCATAAATAAAAAGGCCAGGTTTTTTAATATGGAAACGGCAATGGCCGTGATAAAAACGCCGGTCATTCCCCAGAAATACCATTTGCCGGCACGGCGATGGCCTTGGCCACCTTTGCGGGTGGACGAAGCAATGCCGCCAGTGATCAGCGACGTAAATCCGGCGATTACGTGAAGAATTAAAAGGATGGTTGTGAGTGTCATGGTCGTCTGTTTCCACAAAAATGACTACGCAGGGAAGGGGCTTCCAAATAAGAGGGGTGTAGGCAAAAGCATTGGGGTGAAATGCCGCTGGCTGGGGCGAACAGCACTGATTGTCAGGCCTTTTGGGGTGAATGGGAAAGCTGATGAAGGCGTTCCCTGACCGTTTCGGTGAGGCTTCGGCTGACCGGTACACGTTCTTCAAGGCCGGAAAGATGCAGTTTTAATCCCTGGGCATTACCACTCACAGCTGTCACCATTTTCAGGTTGACAAGGTACATACGGTGGCAACGAAAGAAGGCGGGATGGGCGGCCAATTGCTCCTCCATTTTCTTCAGGGTGCTTCGCATCAGCAGGGATTGCTGGCTGTTTCCTGCCAGATACTGGACCCGGACATAATTATCCGCGGAGGAAATAAAGAACAGGTCATCCGGTGAAAGAGAAAGTTGTTCTTTTTGGTTATCTCCACGCAACATAAGTTTTACTTCCGCAACGATGGGTTGCCTGACGGCGATTTCTTCTGCATGAATATCGTCCGTTACCTCTTTTGCTGCAGCTGCATATCGCCGGTAAAGCGTCATCTGCTTCATGAAAACGATAAAGCAAATGGGGAAGATACCGACTTGCAGGGTAATCAACTCCGCCCGCAGGAAGTTGGCCAGATCAGTGCGTTGCGGGTAGAGATAAAGCATCAGGGCGTAATTAGCCGCTCCAATAAATAGGGTTGTCAAAAGAAGAAAAAGGATTTCCTTCCAGCTTCGCCAATTTTCCTCCCGAAAAAAACGAGGCGCTAACGCCGGGATAACAATCTGGAAAAAAGAAGAGATAAGGAAAGTGACCAGTCCAAAAAGGGCTGCATGGTTCCACTTGGTGGATAATGATAGCTCATCAAAGCCGAAGGGCTCAAAAAGAGCCAGAAACAGGGTGATAAATATTCCGACACCTCCGCAAACAGCCAGCTTCCGGCCTACATTATCACTGAAGGGATAAGGCTGAAATAGAAACGATCGCACGGATGGAAGATATTTCATCCGCCTGAAAAAGGGCAGATACTTTTTTCTGCCCTTTTCCGTTTCTTAGGAACATGAATCCTGTAAAAGCCACTAACTACCTTAAGACTGCCCTCTTCCTAACGATTTTTGTTTCCGCCTTTACGTTTGCCCATTCTCAAATGGTGACCGGTGTGTGGCATGGTAAAATCAACGGCCAGAGAGTAGAAGTGAAAATCATCAAAAGTGGCGACAGCATTACAGGCACCTCTTACTACTACGCCTCGCAGAAATCCTATCGCCGTTATACTATCAAAGGCTATTTCCACGAAAAGACCAACGAAGTGGTTTGGTGGGATGATCGATTAATTGAAGAAAAATCAGGTGGCATTTTCAATGCCCCGGGAAAAGTGCCCCTGCTTTCAAGGGCGGATTTTAACTGCCCGGGAGGCGGCGTGATGTTACTCGACGGTTCGAGCAATGAAAAGAACGAAGAGATCAAAGAAGGAACGGTTCATCTAGAGAAAACATACAAGGGGCCTGTGTTCACCGATGAATGGGATTGGGTGATTGATAATTTTACCGTCGGTACAAATGATCCCTACATCATCGACAGCATTTCTACTGTGGCCTTTAATCCGAATCGCCAGCCTGTTGTCAGGGAGGAACCGCCCATTGCGATGAATAAGAAACCGAAAATGGTATACATACCACCTGTTGCCGAAAAGCGGGAAGATCCAAAACCGGAAACACCGAAAACAATTGCACCTCCACCACCTTCCATCGAACAGAAATTTATTGCCCGCAAAAAGAAAGTGTTCACCACCATTCCTGTTACAGGCGATTCAATCAGCCTATCATTTTATGACAATGCGATCATTGATGGAGATTCCATTTCGTTGTTTCTCGATGGCCGAATGCTCTTTACTCACATCAAATTGTCCGACAAGCCGCACATAATTAAACTTGCTGTAAACGAACTGAAAGAAGACAGCGAATTAACAATGGTGGCCGAAAACCTGGGTGCGATTCCGCCGAACACTTCCTATATGGTTGCCAACGTCGGTGAAAAACGCTACACGGCAAACCTTTCGAGTACTGAAGACAGCAGCGCCGTGATACGATTAAAGAGATCAAATAAGTAGCGCTGGTTTCACACAAAGCAGTACAGCGTAAAGCATCAAGTGGCTTTGCAACGCTGCGCCTTTGCATGAAACCCCGGTTGTAATTTTAGGCGTCTTTATTCTTTTACATGATATCCAAACCGCCGATGAACATAGAGGACATGAAGTGTCTCTATTACGCTGACGTACGTCCGTTCAGGGATCACCTGAAAAAGTACATGCAGAATATTCCCGACTTGTTTGTCGTCATTTATTGGCCTGCGGACAATAGCTATTGTCTTTTAGGAACCGATGCGCAGTTTAATAACTGGGAAGAATACACGAATTACAGTTTCCGCGATTTAAAGCCAACGTTGGAATTACCCGATACCATCTTTCGAATCCCCGATGATTTTCGCTGGATCAAAATTCAATAAGTAACTGTCCCCAGCACTGCAAAATGATCCGACGCAAAACGTCCGTTCCATGTTTGCGAGATTGTTGCATGCTTCTTCACCTTCCACGGTCCTTTCAGAAAAATATAATCAATCGGTTGGTCATCTCTTTCTTTCGGACCAAAGCCATTAAATGTCCCGGTTGGACCATAATGTGGTGTTGCCGAAATCTCTGTTGCATTGATTAAATGAAGCGGGTTGCTCTTGTCGCTAATGACCTGGATGGGTTCATCAGTTGGCCTTGCATTGAAGTCGCCGGTAATAATTGATGGTGTTTTACCAGCAATCGAAGAAACTTTTTGGAGAAGGATTTTTGCACTTTCTCTTCTTGCTTCTTTACCCATATGATCGAAATGCGTGTTGAAAGCAAAAAAGGTTTTACCGGTTTTGCGATCCTTAAATTTTGCCCAGGTCACTATTCTGGTAATAGCGGCATCCCAACTTTTACTGCCGGGCACTTCCGGCGTTAGGGAAAGCCAGAAGGTTTTTGAATCCAGTGCTTGAAGCCGGGTCGTATCATAAAAGATAGCGGAGTATTCGCCTTTTTGTTTGCCATCATCACGGGCCACGCCTACAAATTTAAAACGAGGGAGCCTGTCTTGTAAGTCGATCATCTGGTCGTGCAATGCTTCCTGCACTCCAAGCAGGTGCACATCATGAAAAAGAATTTGCGAAGCGGCGTTGTCTTTTCGGTAAGGCCATGCATTCAGGCTGTCGGCTTTTGTGTTCAGGCGAATGTTGAAGGTCATAACATTCAGTTCCTGCGCAAAGATTAGAACAGACACGAGGCAGGAACATAGAAGAAGAAATGTCTTTTTCATGGAAACAAGATTACAGAAAATGGAAGGAACGGGATATTGTTTTTATGTAACCAACTTTTGTATTTCTGCTCATCATCTGTTGCGTCGCACACTTGTGCGTTCGGTAATTCTATTGAGCCATATAACCCACCCCTGATGTCTTTCAGCATAATCAAACGTTAGGTCGCCCCTCCAGGGAGGGGATGTGATCCTTACAACAACCTTTTTTGCTATCCTATACAATCGAATTGTGTATGCTTCTTTTAGCAGCTGAACCAAAATGACCATCCCCTCCCTGGAGGGGAGCAATGAAGAAAAGACTGAAGTATAGAAACTCAGGGGTGGGTTTACGCCAAAACGATGTCAGCAAAACAAAAGGCCCAATCAATCGATTGAGCCTTTTCCTATTAACAATTCAGTTTTTACACCACTACATTCACCATCTTTCCTTTTACAAAAATGAATTTCTTCAGTGGCTTGTCTTCCATCCATTTTTTTACCACATCATTTTGCATCACAATTTCCTGCACCTGCTCTTGCGTTGCATCCAAATCCAACACCAGCGTGGTGCGCATTTTACCATTGATAGAAACAGGATACTCTTTTGTTGTTTCCACCAGGTAAGTAGGGTTGAATGTCGGATAAGAAGCATCCAGAATGCTTCCACTGTTTCCCAGTGCCTGCCACAACTCTTCACTCACATGCGGTGCATATGGAGTTAAGATGATCAGCAACTGCTCCAGCATCTCTTTCTTATGACATTTCAAGTCAGTCAGTTCGTTTACGCAAACCATGAATGCACTAACCGCTGTATTGTAAGAGAAACGTTCGGTATCTTCTTCAATCTTTTTGATGGTGCGGTGAAGTGCTTTCAATTCTTCTGGTGTTGCTTCTCCTTCGGTAACCAGCTTGCCTTTCTGCTCATCAAAGAACAAGCGCCATAATTTTTTAATAAAGCGGTGAACACCTTCAATACCTTTTGTGTCCCAAGGCTTGCTTTGATCAATCGGGCCGAGGAACATTTCGTACATGCGGAAAGTATCAGCGCCAAAGCGTTCAACAATCGTATCCGGGTTGACAGTATTGTAAAGACGTTTGCTCATCTTTTCTGTCATCGTACCGCAGATGTATTTACCATCCTCTAATTCAAACTGAGCATCTCTGTATTCTTCTCTCCAATTTTTAAAAGCTTCGATGTCGAGCTCAAGACCATCAACAATGTTTACATCTACGTGTAGTTCATCAACTTCGTATTGATCTTTCAATCCAGCAGAAACATACTTGTTGGTTCCTCGCACTCTGTAAACAAACCGTGAAGAACCTTGTATCATTCCTTGGTTCAACAACTTCTTAAACGGTTCATCAAATGAAATCAAACCCAAATCATACAATGCCTTTGTCCACATGCGGCTGTACAGCAAATGACCAACCGCATGCTCGGTCCCGCCTACGTATAAATCAACCTGGTTCCAGTAAGCACTGACGTTTTTATCACAAAACGTTTGGTCGTTGGCTGGATCCATATAGCGCAGGAAATACCAGGAAGATCCGGCATAACCAGGCATTGTGTTCGTCTCCAGGTTTTGCGATGTCCATTCCTCAATATTAGCTAATGGCCCTTCACCTTCCGGGCCCGCACCATAACTTTCTACATGTGGTAATTCTAGCGGTAATTCACTTTCATCCAACGGGTAAGCTACACCATCAATCCATTTAATCGGAAATGGTTCTCCCCAATAACGCTGCCGGCTGAAGGCTGCATCACGCATTTTATAATTCACCTTTCTCTTTCCAATTCCTAGTTCCTCCAGTTTATTAATGACGATTTCAATGGCATCACGCATTACCACGCCATTCAGAAAATCGCTGTTCGTGAGCACAGCATCTTTCGTTGGGTTTGCTTCTTCGCCATTATACAAATCGCCTAGGATGTTTGTGATGGGCAGGTTAAAGTGCCTGGCAAACTTGTGGTCACGTTCATCACCGCTTGGTACAGCCATAATAGCGCCGGTACCATAACCAGCCAACACATACTCTGAGATCCAGATGGGAATTTGTCTGCCATCAAAAGGATTAACCGCATAAGCACCGGTGAACACGCCGCTGATCTTTTTCTCCGCCATACGTTCCCGTTCGCTGCGGCTTTTTACATAAGCAATGTATTCTTCAACCGCTGCCTTCTGTTCTGCCATAGTGATTTGCTCCACCAAATCATGCTCAGGCGCCACTACCATAAAGTCAACACCGAAAATGGTGTCAGGCCGTGTTGTATAAACTCTTAAACTGTTGTCGTGCCCTGCAATCGCAAAGTCAATCTCTGCACCGGAACTTTTACCGATCCAGTTGCTTTGCATTTCTTTCATAGCATCGCTGAAGTCCACCGTCTCTAAACCTTGCAACAAACGATCGGCATATTCTGTAATGCGCAGGTACCATTGGCGCAATTTCTTTTTCACAACAGGATAACCACCACGTTCGCTTACACCATTTACTACTTCATCGTTGGCCAACACGGTTCCTAATGCTTCGCACCAGTTTACTTCACCATAACCGCAATACGCCACGCGGTATTCCATGAGAATCGTTTGTTTTGTTTTCTCCGGAAAGCTGTTCCAGGCTTCAGCAGTAAACGTAACGTTTGGATACTCGGGAATCTGGAATTGGGAATTGGGAATAGGGTGGGCTACATTTCCTTCCTGCTCAAAAATGGCAACCAAGGTGTCGATCGGTTCTGTCCTGTTGCTCTTTCTGTTGTACCAGCTTTTGAACAATTGAAGGAAAATCCATTGCGTCCATTTATAGTATTTAGGATTGGACGTATTTACTTCACGGCTCCAGTCGTAGCTGAAGCCAATCTTATCTAACTGGCTGCGAAAGGTGGAAATATTTTTCGCCGTACTTACCGCAGGGTGTACACCGTGCTCAATGGCATATTGTTCGGCGGGTAAGCCAAAGGCATCGTAGCCCATCGGGTGAAGCACATTGAACCCTTTGAGCCGTTTGTAGCGGGCAAATATATCAGAAGCAATGTATCCCAACGGATGACCCACATGCAAACCTGCACCACTTGGATAGGGAAACATATCCAACACATAATACTTGGGCTTATCGGACTCGTTGGACACCTGGTAAGCACCCGTTTCTATCCATTTCTGCTGCCACTTTTTTTCGATCTCTCTGAAATTATATTCCATAAAATTTTTTGGAAAGAGATGGGAACGCAGATAGCCCAGATCGTTATGATCGGCACGGATCAAAACGATCGTAAAAATCAGTGTTCCTCTACCTCTTAATTTTTTGCAAAGGCTGCCGCCGCAAAATACAGACAGGCAATATTTAAAAGCATGCAATCGTTAGGGAAAGGCAAAAATAAACCATTCAGCTGTTTTATTAATTCGTTAGCCGTTGTCTGGCCTTCATGCAATACACCAAACCACTATTTTTGTCCACCTGAAATAAAAATTAGCATGGCGCAAATTGGCAAAGCTTCGTCCAAGAGAGGAAAACCGTCCTATGTAATGAGCATCATCGGTGTTACCCTTGTTCTTTTTTTACTGGGATTGGTAGGCTGGCTGCTGATCAACGCCAATAAACTGGGCGATTACCTCCGCGGCAACGTAGAAGTAAGAGCTTACCTCCGCGGTGATCTGAACGTAAAAGACAGCACGGTACTGATTGACCAGATCAAGACAAAACCCTACATCAAAGACTACAAATACGTAGATAAAGAAGCGGCTAAAGAACTTTACCTGGCGCAAGAAGGTGAAAATGCCCGCAAAAGCTGGGAAACCATCCTGGAGTCCAATCCTCTTCCCAATGCCATCTACTTTCATGTGAAGAATGAATACGTGCAGCTCGACTCGCTGCGCAAGATTGAGCAGGACATCAAACAAAATGTTTACATCTCCGAAGTAAAATATCCCGAAGCAGTGGTTTCCAACCTGAACGAGAACATCCGGAAACTGAGCCTGGGACTGCTGATTATTGCGGTGGTAATTGCCATTGCGGTGATCTTCCTTATCGACAACACCATTCGCCTGGCTATGTTCAGCAACCGTTTTATTATTAAAACCATGCAGATGGTGGGAGCTACCCGTTGGTTCATTGCCAAGCCGCTGAATGTTCGGGCCATCATCAATGGCGCTATTAGTGCGGTGATTGCCATTGCCCTCGTGTTTATCGTGATTCGGGTGGCGGAAGGCTATTTCCCCGACCTGGCACTACTGAATGATAACGGCATGTTGTTGCTGCTGTTCTTCATCCTGCTGATTCTTGGTATTTCTATCACTCTCTTCAGTACTTACCGCAGCGTGTTGAAATACCTGCGCATGAAACTGGATGAACTTTACTAATGAAGGATTTTTCGGCTCAGCTTTCGTAAAAACAGCCACTACCAAAGGGTTAATGGCAAACCAAGTTTTACGGATTTTAGGCTGAAAAGTCCGCATTCAGCTAACAAACAACAATCTTTTCTTATTTTGCTCACCTAAGTTTAGTTCAATATGAAATCAACAAGGCCTGTAAAAACTACTCCTACCAGCAGAACCACCGCACCTGCAGCTACTAAAAAAAGACCCGCTGCCGGTGAATTGTTTGGTAAGGAAAATTTTAAGTGGATGCTGATTGGTGTAGCGGTCCTGATCTTGGGTTTTGTGCTGATGGCCGGTGGCGGCAGCGATGATCCGAATGTTTTTAATGCAGATGAAGTGTACAGCACCCGTCGCATTACGATAGCCCCAATTATTATCCTGATTGGATTAATTATCGAGATCTACGCCATCTTCCGCCAACCGAAAACGACTCCTACCACTGAGCAATGAGTATCCTTGAGGCGATCATCATCGCAATAGTGGAAGGCCTGACGGAATTCCTGCCTATTTCATCTACCGGTCACATGATCATTGCCAGCTCGGCTTTGGGCATCAGTGACGAAGACTTCACCAAATTATTTGAAGTAGCCATTCAGCTGGGAGCTATCCTTGCCGTTGTTATATTATACTGGCGCAAATTTTTTCAGTTTGACAAATGGGAATTCTATGTAAAGCTCGGTGTTGGTGTTCTGCCTGCCTTGCTGTTTGGATTTCTTTTCAATGACGTAATTGATGAAATGCTGGAGAGCAGCTTGATTGTGGCCATAAGCCTTGTGCTGGGTGGGATTGTACTTCTTTTTATCGACAAGTGGTTTAATCAGCCGGCGGTTCCGCCACCCGATATCCTGGCAACCGTGGTAACACCTTCCGAGTTAATTGAAGCGGATGTTAGGCTCAGCTATAAAAAATCGTTGATAATTGGTCTATGGCAAGTATTGGCAATGATCCCTGGGGTTAGCCGTAGCGCAGCGTCTATCATTGGCGGTATGCAACAAAAGCTGACCCGAAACTTCGCCGCTGAGTTTTCGTTTTTCCTGGCAGTGCCAACCATGTGTGCAGCTTCGGCTTATTCGCTTTTCCTGAAAGACTGGGGCAAGGGCGAAGCAGCGCAAAAGGGATATGAGCTGATCCTGGCTAGTTCGCAAAACACCACAGCGTTCATCGTGGGCAATGTTGTGGCTTTTGTCGTGGCACTTTTGGCCATAAAATTTTTCATCACTTACCTGCAAAAACACGGCTTCCGGCTATTTGGCTGGTATCGCATCGTTGCCGGTTCTATTTTGCTTATCTTAGTTTTACTCGGTTATTTAAAATAAATCTGTCTTATTAACTGCTTAGCATGAAGTATCTATTCTTCTTTTTGTCAGCCCTGGTGCTGTTGTCTTCCTGTACTGATTATGGTAAAAAAATCGCTTTTGGAAAAAGTGAAGTTTATTACAAAGGCGAAGGGGTTACTGAAAAACAGGCTCAGAAGCTCGGTGATTACCTGGACGAGCAGGGGCTTTTTGAAGGCGAACCTAAATCTGTTCAATTAACCCACGATGGTGAAGATTTCCTTGTACACCTGATTGTGGATGATAAAAAGTTCACGGAAACTTCCCGCCGGTCCTGGTGGAAGCTCCAACATAATTTATCAGAGGAAGTCTTTAACGGAAAGCCGGTTCGTATTGCATTGTCCGATGATAAGTTCAATGACAAAGAAGTTCTGCATCCAATTAGCAGTTACGAGGTTGGTGAAAGCAAAATTTACTACGACAACAGTGAATATAAGAAGGCTGATGTAAAATCATTAGCTGATTTCCTGGTATGGTACAAGATCCTGGGTGAAGAAATAAAAACCGACGTGCTGTTGGAGAAAGAAGAATCGCAGCCAATTGTACGCTGGCTTGTGAACCCTAAAAAGCTTACAGACGATAACATGGTATTCCTAGCTTTTCTGCAGGACCAGATGCGGGAAACTGTTTTTGATACCAAGAAGGCGAAATTCATATTATCAACAGCCGAATACGAAGATCTCGACCCGTTACCTAAACTTACAGCGGAGCAAAAGCAGGCCTTCCTTGCTGAGATCAACAAGACCAATGAGCCAACGAATGAAGTTGTAGACACCACGGCGGTTGAAAACAGTTCATCCGGCGTCTTACGTCTACCGAATGATTGATAAAAGCACCACCTTATAAAAAAAGACATCCATCGCGATGTCTTTTATATTTTTATACCTATATGCAAACTGCTTCTAAGAAAGTTGTCAACGCATGGGCCATGTACGACTGGGCCAATAGCGTTTACAATCTTGTCATCACCACCACCTTCTTTCCCGTTTATTATACAGAAATGACCAAAGCAGCACCTTTCAATGGGAGGGTAGAATTCTTTGGCCGAAGCTTCGTCAATACAGCCTTATATAGTTATGCGCTGGCTGCCACCTATTTGCTGGTGGCTTTCCTGCTCCCGATACTTTCTTCCATTGCTGATTACAAGGGTAACAAAAAACGGTTCATGCAGTTCTTCTGCACTGTTGGTGCTTTGGCATGCAGTAGCTTGTATTTTTTCACGGAAGAAAATTTTTCGCTGGGTATTATTTGCATGATGCTGGCAGCTTTCGGGTTTTATTGCAGCTTGGTTTTTTACAATTCTTACCTGCCCGAAATTGCTTCTGAAGAAGACCGCGACCGCATTAGTGCCAAAGGTTTTACTTACGGATACATTGGCAGTGTGATCATGCAGATCGTGGGCTTTTTGCTGGTGGTTTTTTGGGACAGTATTCCTTTCTTAAGCAGCAGTGGCCATGCCGTAAGGTTTACCTTTTTGCTCGTGGGCATCTGGTGGATAGGATTTGCGCAAATTCCCTTTCGCCATCTGCCGGTAGGTAACGCCATTCAAAAAACCGGTGAACGAAAGAACTTTATTACCGGCGGGTTTATTGAGCTTAGAAAAGTCTTTTGGCAACTCATGACAAAGCCTGTGTTGAAACGTTTCCTGTTTGCGTTTTTCTTTTACAACATGGGTGTACAAACGGTAATGCTGGCTGCCAGCAATTTTGGAAGCAAAGTGTTCAACCTGCCATCCACCAACCTGATTGTGACAGTTGTTTTGATCCAGGTTGTGGCGATTGCAGGTGCTCACCTGATGGCCAAACTGTCAAGCATGTACGGAAACCTGCAGGTGCTCATAGTGGTTGTGCTCTTTTGGATTTTGATTTGCATAGCTGCTTATTTTATGACCAGTGAATATCACTTCTATGCCCTGGCCTGTGGCGTTGGATTGGTGATGGGAGGCATCCAAGCATTAAGCCGCTCCACCTACTCCAAGCTGATGCCGAAGACAGAAGATACCGCTTCGTTCTTCAGCTTTTATGATGTCACAGAAAAAGTAGCCATCGTTATTGGCCTTACAGCTTTTGGTTATATCGAAGAGCTGACGAACAACATGCGCAATTCCGTCCTTTCCCTTATTACTTTCTTTTGCCTTGGCCTGATCTTGTTACTTTCGGCACTTTACAAACAAACGAAACTGAGAGCAGCACATGAATCTATACGCAATTAATACCGGGTATTTCAAGCTAGACGGAGGCGCCATGTTTGGCGTGGTGCCGAAGGTTATCTGGAACAAGATTAATCCTGCCGATGAAAACAACCTTTGTTCTTGGGCCATGCGTAGCCTGTTGATTGAAGACGGCAACCGTTTGATCTTAGTAGATAATGGGATTGGGAATAAGCAGGATGCAAAATTCATGGGTCACTACTACTTACACGGCGATGATACACTGGATGGATCCTTAGCAAAACATGGTTTTCACCGAAATGATATTACCGATGTTTTGCTGACGCATTTACATTTTGATCACTGCGGCGGATCGATTGTGCGGGAGGGAGAGAAATTAGTGCCTGCCTTCAAAAACGCAACGTATTGGAGTAACGAAGAACATTGGGAGTGGGCGGTACAGCCGAACGACAGGGAGAAAGCTTCGTTCCTGAAAGAAAACATTCTGCCTATTCAGGAGAGTGGTCAATTAAAATTTATTGATACGCCAAACGTGGATTGGGATAGCTCAAAGCCGCTGCCAACTCAGGATTTTGCCAATGATATTTCTTTACGATTTGTAGAGGGACACACTGCCGCAATGATGCTTCCGCAGATTCGGTACAAGGACCGAACTATTGTATTCATGGCAGATCTGTTACCAAGCGCCGGGCACATTCCGCTGCCGTACGTGATGGGTTACGATATGTTTCCGCTAACAACACTAAATGAAAAGAAGAGTTTTTTAAGCGAAGCAGTGGCTAACAATTATGTTTTATTCTTTGAACATGATGCGAAGAATGAATGCTGCGACTTACAGCAAACAGAAAAGGGAGTACGACCGAACAACCTCTTTAAATTATCAGAGATATAAACCTCATTTCCCAGCGTAAAAAATCCCGGTTGTAAGACCGGGATTTTTATTTGAAGCAGAAATTATTTTTTCAAACTGGACAACGGGTATTTCAATCCACCATAACCCATCATATCCATTTTCACGCTACCAACAAGGATCGGGCTTTCTACACGGAGCGGAATGTGGTTAGGATCATCGCTTACCCACACCGTCATCTTCTCACCACCTTCAAAAATATTTCCCTTTACAACCAACGGACGAAACTTGTGTGCCTTGAATTTTCCAAATTTCGTTTTTACATCTTCCTTGCCCAGGTAACGGATATACATGTCGTAAACCTCGTTATCCAAAAACATTTTAAAAGGGATCTTGTCGTCTTTTTTGTAATTGTCGAAGTCGATGTTGCGGGCACTATAAACAGCACTAATAACATCCTGGATGCAATCTGGCATTTTGTAAACGCCTTTGTCGGTTACCGCTGTTTTTGCCGATTGGTTGAACGTGATGTTCTCGTAATGCTTATGATCACCTTCCTGTACGCTGCGCACAAATTTCAGGGGCTCCATGGTCGTGGTATCAATGAAACTCTCGTACCGGTCACGGACCTTGTAAATCCAGTCGTACTTCTCATTGGTCTTTCCATCAGCTACAATGTGAAATACCGGTTTACCGTTAAGCTTTGATAACTTGGTAGTAAAAGTGGCTTCACCTGCTTTGATATAAGCACCGGCCAGCGTGTAGTACACGTCATAAATCACGGTCTCGCCGTGTTGAGCCGTTACGTTGCGGGCTCCGCAAATTTCAACAGGAAGGGCTGGTGTTTTTGGCTTCATGCTCAATCCCACGGTAGCCATTGCAAGGAGAACAAAAAATTTAGTCTTCATCTTTCGACAGCAGTTTTACGTTTAACAGAAACAAGGTTCCGATAATGGCGGGGATGATCAGGTTAATGAACCAAATGGTGACGGAAGTTAATCCAATTCCCAAACTATTCATACTGAACAATCCCATTAATCGTAGCGTTACTTCTCCTCTTAACCCCACTTCAATCAAAGCAATGGATGGAATGATTGCCAGGGCCAGGAAAACAACACTCATCACCGGGGCGATGGTTATTGCTGAAACCTCCACGTTGAAAAAATGAAACAGGAGGATGTACTGCAACAAAAACACACCGTAACGTATAGACGACAAGAAAAAGATTTTTGCTAAGAAAGAGACGTTAAAATTTCTGAGTGCTTCTACAAGGTAGAGGTAATGATGGTTGCTGAGCCAGCGGTTGAAAAACCCGATGACCGCACTAACGTAAAAATAGAACAGGGCAATTCCGGCTAAAAGAAAAAGCAGTCCGTACAAAACAAACTGGTACCAGATGGTAAGATGAGGATAGGCTTGGAGCAAATCTTTCTTGATAACGACTAGGCCAATGACGCCTGCCGCGATGGTCACCAGGAGCTGGGCGATACTGCCCACGATGGCCAGCGAGATAATTTTTAATCGTCCGCCCTCCGGCTGGTACATCATGCGGCCGATGTACTCGCCGATGCGGTTGGGTAATGCCACGGAAAATGAAACGCCAGAGAGCACGGCTTTGTAGGCTTTGAAAAAAGAAACATTCTGAATGGAGCCCACCAACAGCTTCCATTTGACCGTTTCAATACCCCAGTTGACAAAGATTAACAAAACCGCAAAGAGCAGGGAAAACACTTTCGCTGAAACAAAACCCGCTTTAATTTCTTCCCACGACTGCGTTAAATGAGGCTGATGACGAATTTGCTGAAAGATGGAAAACGACAATCCAACGAATAGCAAAGGACCCAAAACGTAATTGAAGAAAATTTTGATAGTTTTGTTTCGACGCATCGCGGTAAAAATAACCACTCCTTGCAAAAGCCAACCATCATATTAGGCATCGATCCGGGTACCATCATCATGGGTTACAGTGTGATAGAAGTATACCGTGGTGACGACATTACCATCCGCGAGATGGATGTGCTCAAACTAACAAGCAGCAAAGACAACTACTACCGGCTGCAAAAGATTTATCAGAAAGTCGCACAGTTAGTAGAAACATTTAAGCCCGACCAGTTTGCCATTGAAGCGCCGTTCTTTGGAAAGAACGTACAAAGTATGCTGAAGCTGGGAAGAGCACAAGGTGTTGCCATTGCAGCGGTGATGGAAAAAGGAATTCCGATCACTGAATATTCTCCAAAAAAAGTAAAGCAGTCAATTACCGGGAACGGTAATGCTGACAAAGAGCAGGTGTGGCAGATGTTGCAGCGCATTACAGGCCTGCCTGAAAAGCCTGAGTATTTCGATGCGACGGATGCTTTAGCAGTAGCTGTGTGTCATTACTATGGCAGCAAAATGACCTTCCAGGACACAAAGCAAAAAAGCAACGGCGCAAAAAAAGCTCCCAAGCAAAGCTGGGAGCAATTCGTTTTAGCCAATAACCACCGCGTTAAGCTTTAGCCTTTGTTTTTGTCTTTGTTTTCCCTGCCGGTGTTTTTGTCTTCACTTTTGTTTTTGATTCGGCCGGAGCTGTGTCCATTGTTGTTGTCGAGTCGCTGTCCATATGATCATCAGTTCCTTCCAGTGCAAAGCTTTCTCCTTTTTTAATGACTTGTTTGAACTCGCCGCCAAACCAGCCATTTTCGGAAGGAATATAAAGCACCTTGTCATAGTTCATCTGGTAATCAGTTCCACCAGCCCGGAAATCAATTACGCCTTTGATGGCCTTAATGCCTGAACCGGCAAACATGCGCATTTCTTCGTCGTTGGCGTTCGCGGCAGAGTCGATCGTATAAGATACCAATTGCGCCTGGCTCCAGTTAACACCTTTCTTTTCGCCTTTTTCAATAATGCTCCGGAAAGTTTCGCCGTAGCTTTTTTGCATTTGTGCCTGTGTTTCGGGCTTGTTCATTTGTGCCATCTGCACTTCAATGAGGCTGTCAATGTTCATGTTCTTTGCTTTTTCGTCCATAGCCATCATCTTCTGCATTTCCTCCGATTTGAACATGGTCTCCATCATGCCCCGCACCAGTTTGTTCATTTGCTGCGTGTTTGGATAAAGAGTGACAAAAGATTTTTCATCCTTGTTCTTTAAGCTGCTGAATAGCCGGTGAATCATAGAATCGGCATTGCTAACCTGCGCCGAAGCTGCTGACGCAAACAAGGAAAGGGTGAACAAAAAAGCGAGGCGTTTGATGTGTTTCATGATGTTTGATTTAAGTATGGTTAAGAAGTTTTAAGGATGCCTGCGCTCCATTATAAATGCGATAAGATTTTTTGTTGTACGGTCTTTAGCTCTTCGTCGGAAGCTTTTTGTTTGGGTTGGGTAAAATTCAAATCATTTGATGAATTGATCGGTACCAGGTGCATATGTGCATGAGGGACCTCCAGGCCAATCACTGAAATACCGCAGCGGTTACAGGGAAAAGATTTCTCAATTGCTTTTGCAATGGGCTTTGCAAACGTGAGCATCTCCGCTAAGTAAACATCTTCCAGGTCAAAGATTTTATCGACTTCCGTTTTAGGTATCACCAATGTGTGTCCCTGGCGCAACGGAAAAATATCAAGGAAAGCAAAGAACCGATCGTTCTCAGCAATTTTATAACTGGGAATTTCACCCTTAATGATTTTTGAAAACAGTGTCATGGCTGTGGATGTAGTACTGTGTAAATAAATATGCCAGCCTCTTGATGTTTAATGCATATGAATCGGGCTGGCTGAATACATAGCGTTTGCTGTCTTTAAGTTGATTTGCTTCCCTCATCTTGAAAAGAAAGCAAATCAACTAAATAACAAAAAGCAAGGTGATGCTTTTGAAGTAGATCTATTAAGGACGATTAAAGAGCTGTCGAAGAAAAAAAGCGTTAAATGCTAATGTCTTCTACTTTGAATTTCATAACACCAGCCGGAACATTAACTTCCGCTACATCGCCAACCGTCTTTCCTAGTAAACCCTTACCGATAGGAGAGGTGACAGATATCTTGCCTGCTTTCAGGTCCGCTTCTTTTTCGCTGACGATTTGATAGGTTACCTGTTTTTTGGTGCTCAGGTTGGTCAGCTTCACTTTCGTCAGGATTGACACCTTACTGGTATCAACATCTGATGTATCAATGATGCGGGCAGTGGCAATTTGTCCTTCCAGTGCAGCAATCCTTGCTTCCAGCAGGCCCTGGGCTTCCTTCGCCGCATCGTACTCGGCATTTTCCCGCAAGTCGCCTTTTTCTCTTGCTTCTGCAATAGCTCTCGACGCTGCCGGACGTTCAACCCCTTTCATGTGCTGTAGTTCCGCCCTCATAGCTTCTAATGTTTCCTTAGTCACATAGGTTGTTATACTCATACAAACAAGTTTAGACAGAGATGAAAAAAATAGCAACGCCCCTTTTTAGGGAGCGTTGCCAGTACAACAAATATAAATGAAATATCTATAGTTCGGTCAAACCCAGTTTTTCCAGCAGCACCTCGGCCATGCGACGGAATGCTTCCTGACTATAGCCTGCAATGTGCGGAGTAACAATAACGTTTGGCTGGCTGGTCAGAAAGGCCAGTTGTTCTTTTTCTTTTTCGGTGTGGGTGGAAAGCTTCTCGTTTTCCAGTACATCCATGGCTGCGCCGGCAATGTTTTTTTTCTGGATGGCTTCGATAACCGCAGCCGTATCTGTTACAGGACCGCGACAGGTAGTAATAAAAAAAGGCTGCTGTTGAAAGCTGTTGAAAAATGCAGCATTAGCCAGGTGGCGTGTTTCGCTGGTCAGCGGGATGTGGAGGCTTACCACTTGTGCCTGCGCATAAATATCGTCCAGTGTTGCTTCTTTAATATAGCCGCTTCCAAAACCTCTTTTGTATTTGTCATATGCCAGAACTGTTACATTGAAGGAAGAAAGCAATTTGGCAAACTGTGACCCCGTATTCCCAAAACCAATGATCCCGACTGTTTTCCCGCTTAATTCAATTCCACGATTTTCAATCCGCAGCCATTTTCCTTCTTTTACCTCGTTAAACGAACGGGAGATGTTGTTCAGCAGGTTTAGTACCAAGCCTAATGTATGTTCGGCTACTGCATTGCGATTACCTTCTGGTGTGCTGATCAGTTGAATGCCCTTGGCCAGTGCATAGCTATCATCAATAAGTTCCATACCGCTGCCCAGGCGTCCAATCCATTTGAGTGATGTGGCTGCATCTAAAATTGGTTGATCAATTTTGATTCTTGTTGTCACCACTAAACCTTCAGCATCGTCAACGATGGCTACTAACTCATCATGGGAAATAGCCGGATAATGCAAAACCTCGTAGCCGTGTTTCTGCAATTGCTCTATCAGGTAATCCTGCACTGGTGCCGTAATAATAACTTTTCTCATCGCATTCGAAAGCTTAATAGAGCAAAGTCCTGGATGCTTAGCTGCTCGGCTCGTTGGTTAAAAATTTCGTCTTCCAAAACTTCTGGTGTAAACAAGCCCTTGCAGGCATTGCGCAAGGTTTTGCGCCGCTGGTTAAAGGCTGTCTTCACAAGGTTGAAAAAATCCCTGCGACTCCTGATCTCCAGCTTTTCTTTTCGCGGTGTAAGACGAATCACACCGCTTTTGACTTTAGGCGGCGGATTAAAACTGTTTTCGCTTACATCAAATAAATATTCTACATCGTAAAAAGCCTGCACCAAAACAGAGGTAACACCATACACTTTGTTTCCTTCTTTTGCAGCTACCCGTTGCGCCACTTCTTTTTGAAACATGCCAATCACGCAAGGCACCGCATCTTCCCATTCCAATATTTTAAAAAGGATTTGAGTAGAGATATTATAAGGAAAGTTGCCGACTACCGTAAACGATTCTTCAAATGGCTTTTCAATATCGAGAAAGCTTTGATGAATGATTTTATCTTCTAAAACAGGATAGGTGCTTTTTAGGTACACGACTTTTTCGTCGTCCAGTTCTACTGCCTTAAAGTTGATGTTGGGAAGCTGAATCAGGTATTTGGTCAATGCTCCACCCCCCGGGCCTACCTCCAGCAAATTGGTAAATGAACATTTCAAAACTTCCTCCACGATGCGGCGACAGATGTTCTCGTCTTTCAGAAAATGCTGCCCCAGCGACTTTTTCAGCGTGTACATAGATGCAAATGTAGCATGGTAATCAGCGCAAAACGTAGGCAACGTGGTTTTCGGCCCATATCGGTTCTGCTATGCAACGGTAGTTTACGATACGGAAACTGAGAAAATACGTAGGGTGATTACACCCCTAGAATATAGGGCACAAATACGATTGTTCTGCTTAAGAGTGTACGCTAAATTTGTTGACATCGTTCAGCAACTCCGTATCCTTATGAAACGAAACCATGCCCAAATTCTCTCGACATCCCTGCTAATCCTATGGCAGGTTTGTATCAACCCGGATCAATTGCGAGCCCAAAGTAACTTGTGTAGCGGCGCACCTTTGCTCACTTCTTCTACAACATGCGTTAATACAACGGGTACAGTAATCGGTTCGGCATACGAAAGTGTTTCGCCAATTACGTGTGGTACTCCCCGATACGATGTTTGGTACCGCTTTGTGGCGCAAACCGCAAACCCGGTTATTACCATGAGCAGCATCGGGGCCAACTTTACATCGCCGCGGCTTCAGTTATTGTCAGGTGGTTGCGCATCTTTCTCTCATATAGCGTGTAGTGTTACTTCGGGAAGCAACCCGGTGATTAATGCAACAGGATTAACAATCGGCGCTACTTATTATATCCGTGTTTACTCCGCAGCTACCAGCGGATCAGCACCAACAAGTGCCGGGGGCTTCCAGATTTGTGTAAGAGACCCGGCTGCTTCGAATATAGAAACAAGCCGTAGCTATATCAATATATCGAAGGGTAATACCGGTGGCACCGTTGATTACCTTGATACACTGGAGATCAGGTCGACATTGGTTATCCGCAACAACTTTGCTGATAGTCTTTGTTTTTTAGACACCCTTTACAATACACGTGGACTTCGTTTAGTGCCGGGTTCAATTGCTTTGCGCACCAATGAAGGCAAAGTATACAAATCATTTACTGATGCTTTTGATACAGATTGGGGCCATCGATATACAAATGGATTAGACACCATCATCCGAATCAACTTCGGAACCGGTGCAACTAACACGGCACGTGGCCGGTTAAACAACACCTCAAAGCCTTCGTTTTACAACAGTTCCTGCATTATTATGGCTACCTACAGGGTAGTGGTGTATGCACCCTATAATACAAAGGTCAATTTTAAATCAGGTGCCATTACCTACCGGGATGGTGCGACCGGCGTGATGTACAATGCCGTTTTTCCTGATGATAGCCTGATTGTATTTCAAAGCCCGGGGCTTTGTCCGACATCGGTTTCAGTGACCAATGCCATTGGAGTGGAAAGCAACGGTACGTTTGGTTTTCCATCGGGAGTGCCGGCACCACGTAACCGCGGCACTAGTCCGTATACGAATTATACTTATTCGCCTTTTACACCCGCTGGCGGACCGCAGGATTATTATTATTCCATTGCCAACAATACCAGTCAAACCTATACAACTACCAATACATGGGGCAAGCCTGGCGCACCTTATCGTGTCTTCGGGGTTTGGGATATCATTGGCGATCACACGGGGGCTGCTAATCCAACCAGGGGTAACCGGCCCTGCGATACTACGCAGCCTGTGAGTCCATCCAACCCGTGTGGTTATATGCTGGTGATCAATTCGGCGTACAAAACTGATACAGCCTTTCAATACACGGTGAGTAATCTTTGTCCCGGTACGCACTACGAAATCTCCGCCTGGTTCCGGAACATCTGCTACAAATGCGGTTGCGATTCAAACGGTGTCGGTGCGTCGGGTGCAGGATACATTCCATTATCAACCGGCGATTCATCCGGCGTACAACCTAACATTGCCATTAGTGTAAACGGCGTTGACTATTATACCACCGGTAATCTTCCTTATTATGGTGTAACGCCGGGTGGCTCCGATTCAACCAACCGCTGGGTGAAAAAAGGTTTTATCTATGTAACAGGTCCTAACGAAACTTCTTTCCAGCTCACTATTCGCAACAATGCACCAGGTGGTGGCGGCAATGACTGGGCACTGGATGACATCAGCGTAGCAACCTGTTTGCCTAACATGCGCTATTCGCCTTCCAACAATCCCACCCTGTGTTATGGAAACTCGATCACGATTTCCGATACAGTCCGATCTTACTACAACACTTATAATTATTACAAGTGGCAGCGCAGTACCAATGGCGGTGCAACGTGGACAGATATTACAGGAACCAGCGGTGTAGCAACACCGGTGTGGAATGGTTCATCTTGGCAGTACATCACTGCGTATACGATCACGCCAGCCTTTACGCAGCTATCAAACAACGGCGATCGCTACCGGGTAGTAGTGGGAACAACAGCTGCAAACATGCTGAACACCAACTGTAACTTCACTGATGGTATTGCAATCATTACGCTTAACATCATCAATTGCGCACCGGCGCTGACTGTGAACCTGCTTTCCTTCCGGGGTAATGTGCAAAACAGTAAGGCAGTTTTGAACTGGACAACATCGAAAGAAACAGAAGGCGTTTCATTTGAAGTAGAGAAAAGTATAGATGGTTTAACCTATTACACGATTGCAATTGTGGGTAGTCAAAATGCTGATGCTTCCGTAAACGCTTACCAGTTTGCAGATACAGCGCAAATAAGTGGAAAAACTTTTTATCGTGTTTCAATGGTCACTGCCAGCGGACGAAGAACGACTTCGCATACGATCCAGCTACAGGGTAAAGAAGAGGTATTTGCATTATTAAACGTTGTTAACCCATTTGGTTCCTCTTTGAGTTTTGAAGTGGAAGTGAATCAATCTGCTAAGCTGGAAGTTGTTCTCTCCGATACCCGTGGCAGGCTGGCTGTACGTAAGTCATTTGTGCTCAGCAGCGGAATAAACACCCTGGCCTTGCAAGACCTGTCGCATCTTTCTCCCGGCGTTTACATTTTGCAATTGCAGGTAAAAGATAAAATTATCACCAGAAAGGTTGTAAAGAATTAAGGAGTGAGGGGAGATGATGGCTGAACAGGTAGCCGTTCACCACTCCTCTTAGTTTTGTACATTTACCGCCTTAATTGTGAAAGCGCATGGTACCCAAACCTGTTATTGGCATTAGCTGCGGCGATATCAACGGCATAGGCCCGGAAGTGATTATTAAAACATTTGCTGACCACCGGTTGCTGGAGCACTGTACACCGGTGATCTTTGCTTCTAATAAACTGATCAACTTTTATCGCAAGGCAGTTGCCGATACACACTTCAATTACCAGACGGTAAAAGACATTACCCGCATCAGCCCGAAGCAAATCAACCTCATTCATTGCTGGGAGGAAGAAGTTGTCATCAGCCCGGGAACTTTATCGGATGTTGGTGGACGCTACGCGGTGAAGTCACTACTTGCTGCTGTCGATGCATTAAAAGCCGGGCATATCCAGGGGTTGGTAACAGCGCCTATTCATAAGAAAAATGTACAGGGTGATGATTTTTCATACAATGGTCACACCCCGTTTTTAAAAGACGTAGATGGCTCGAAAGATGTGCTGATGCTATTGTACGATGCTAACTTAAGAGTGGCATTGGTGACAGAGCATTTGCCGGTAAGAGAAGTAGCAAAATCGATTACGAAAGAAATGATTGTTTCGAAGCTGAACTTGCTGAACCAAAGCCTTCGCAGGGATTTTGGCATCGATAAACCAAAGATTGCTGTATTGGGGTTAAACCCGCATGCCGGCGATGAAGGACTGATTGGAGACGAGGAAGAGAAAATTATTTTACCTGCTATTAAAGAAGCCAAACATAAAATGCTCGTGTACGGTCCGTATAGCGCCGACGGCTTTTTTGCGAGAGCCAACTACAGCAAGTTTGATGCTGTGTTGGCCATGTACCACGATCAGGGACTGATTCCATTTAAAACGATTGCCGCCGGTGAAGGGGTTAACTACTCTGCAGGTTTAAGTTTTGTTCGCACATCTCCTGATCATGGGACTGCGTTTGATATCGCCGGGAAAAACATCGCTGATCATACATCTTTCACAACCGCCGTTTTTGAATGCATCGACATCATTAATCGCCGTAGCGAATATGACGAACGCAACAAAAACCCATTGCGGAAGATTACTGCAGAAGTGTTGAAGAATGTGGAGGATGAGAGGATAGAGGAATAAGCCATTCCCTTTGCTCTTCACACTATTTTTTTGCCACCAGTAAATTTGAAGGGTGACATAACATGTCCTGATTGCTATTAAAGCCGGAAATTAAATGAGCAGACTTCGGGCTTGCAGGTTTTCCTCTTTCACTTGGCTAGCAAACTCCTTAGTAAGAGAATTCGCGAATAATTTCTATTGGGTCGATGTTCTCTATGGAAACGTATTTTGTAGGAAGATTTGAACTATTGTACTGATAAGTGTAACTCACGATGGAACCGTTCTGATAATCTTCTGTTACGACGTTGTTCTTGGAGACGTTGAATGCATCAACAAAAAAGTCACTGGTTAAATAATGCCAAATCATCCCAATCGAATGAAATGGATTCACCTTCGAATCATACGTCATCTTCACAGTGTATTCCGGCCGAAGGCTCCCAGTTAGGTTATTGAAAACGGTCTTTTCAATGATGTTGTCGTTTTGATCGTACTTATATGACTTGTATTCTCCAATTTCATTTGACCAAAAGCTGAAGACAGTATCTGCGATCAGGCGACCTTGCACATCGTAGGCATACGTTTTCTTAAATGGCAAAGCAGATCCTGAATAGTTGGAATAATAGGTTGCGAGCTTCTGCACAATTCGTCCGTTTTGGTCATAAGAAAACGAATATGTTGCTCGTGAGCCATCTGAGGTCGTATCAGAATAGCTGATTAACCTTCCCTGGTTATCGTACAATAAATTGCTGATTTTGTAAATGCGTTGTCCGATCATGAACGAATAACCGGTGAGTCGATTTTGATTATCATAATTTAAATTGACTCTGGCAGAAGAATCATCTGACTTCATTAATACACTTGAAAGTTTAGGAGCGCTGGTGTCTTGTGTAATTTCTTTTTGGCATCCGATTAAAAGCAATGAAAAGAGGAGAGCCAATAAGAAGAGTAGTTTACGCATTTGGTGTTGGTTTGGTAAGCCAATACTAACGATAAAACATCTCAACTTTTGTTAAAGAACCAAAGGCTTCGCATGACTGCTTTGCCACCAAATTCTTAAGCAGGAAGGTTTAGCAAATTGCTCTATAAAAAATTTTTCAACTGTATACAGAGCGAAGTATTCTGGTAAACCAGCATTGAAGACAAGGAAAGAAAATAGAATGTAGCAAAGTGGTAGGCTTGGTTGAATCGTTCTAAAGCTATGCAAGGAAACGTAGTCCTACAGGAAATTCTTATCATCAACACCCTTATTGATCTTATAATTCTGGTAGTTGATTGTCACCGATCCCTTCTTATTCTTTTCCTTATCCTCTACCTTTTTCTCACCGCCCTTTTCATACTCAAACGTAATGCCTTTCGGCAGTTTATAGTCTTTGGTATTGAAAGAGAAGATAACCTTATCAGGCAAGCCCCAGGAGGTAAACTTGCCGTAGTTCATTTGTATGTTGTAAGTGCCGCTTTCTTTTGTTGTGACAATGGCTTTGCGAATGATGGCATCCTTCTCATCAATATACAGCGTTGATAACACAACGTCGCTGGCTTCTTCAGTAGGAATAAGTTTGACGATGGTAGTTGTCTTGCCATCTACTGTGGCCGTTCCACCGGGAACTGTTTGATAAGCTGTCGTTGGAAGCAATGTTGCCACATTTACACTCACGCCACCTTTTGGCAGAATCGAAATTCCACCAGCTTTCTTCACCTTGAACTTGTTAGGCTTTTTAAAATAGATGGTCACATCCGACTCTGCCGCATTGATGAACGAAACATCCAGTTTCATTTTACCAGTGGCTTCATAGTCAGTTACCTTATCGAGCTTTGCTCTGACTTTTTGCAACAAGGCTTCTTCATTTTGCGCTATGGCAGCCGTGCTGAAGAAAAGCGAGGAGAGGAGGACGAGAAGAGTTTTCATAATCACATTTTTAAGACAACACATCTTTTTTCCGGAAGAAATACACAGCCAAAGAAACGAAGAGAACAATGTGGAAAAGCAGGACAGACGCCGACTTTAACACTTCCGGCAGGTCGACCGGGTTGTCAAAGAAACCCTTCCAGTTCAGCATGTGGTTGGTAAACAGGTAGGGCTTCAGCATATTGAAAATCGGGATGTCCATCGTAGTTAAAATCGTCATCACAATCACCACACTCATGGCACCGATAATAGGACCGATACTGTTATCTGCAAATACCGAAAGTAAAAAAGCAATAGACGCTACCGTGATCATTGACAAGGCTGCAAAACCATATGCCGCAAAATAGCGCCAGAGCACATCGTTGCGGTCAAGCAACACAAACATGTCGCTTTTCTGTACCATCAGGTCACTGATACCGAAGATGGCTACAGATCCCAGCAGTCCCATTACAGCCATAAACGTAAGCAGCATCAACGTGTAGATGGCAGATGCCCAGAATTTGCTTAGCATCAGCTTTGTTCTACTAACTGGCTTTGTAGCCAGTAGTCGTAATGTGCCCATGTTGGCTTCGCCCGCTACCACATCGCCTGCTACTAAACATATCAGCAGTGGTACATGCACCAATAAGGTGTGGAGGATGAGATAAAACACAAAATAGCCATTCAGTTTCTTTCCTTCAATGTCAAAAGCTGAGTTCAGGTTTTGCAGCATGAACTCGAGGTAGTTTTCACCATCAGAATACATGGCTAGTTGGATCAAGAGAATAATCAAACCAATGGCACCAAAGGCAATGTAGGTACGTGGCTTCTTGAATATTTTAAAGAGTTCAATTTGAGTAAGCGTCCACATGTTGATTAGCGGTGGTAAGTGAAAGAAAATAATCCTCCAGCGAGTGCTTGGCTCTAAGCGAGAACACCTGGATGTTTTGCTGTACTAGTGTTGCGTTGAGCAGTGGCACTTCGTTGCGGTGCATCTTTAGCACAAGGCCTTTTTGTTTTAGTTGTAAGGCTTGGCTCCAATGCGAAGCCTGCAAAAAGGTTTTCGTGGCTTCATCGTCGCTTGTTTCCAGTAACACCAGCGTATCGGAAGGATTGAGCAGGCTGCTTACTCTTCCTTCTGCTACTTTTTTGCCACGGTCGATAATGAGCATGCTGTCAGCAATCACTTCGATCTCGCTGAGCAAGTGAGAGGAAACAAAAACGGTTTTGCCCTCGTTGCGACTGAGCGATAGAATGAGATTGCGGATATCAGCAATACCCTGCGGGTCAAGGCCGTTGGTTGGTTCATCCAGCACAATTAATTGCGGATTGTGAACCAGCGCACAAGCAATGCCCAGTCGCTGTTTCATCCCTTGCGAAAAGGTTTTCACTTTGCTGTTAGCCCTTTCTGCAAGACCCACTCTTTCCAGTTGTTGCAGCAGTTCTTTTTTGCCAGGATGAATGCCGCTGAGCCTTGCCATGATGCTGATGTTTTCAAGTGCCGTGAGGTACTTGTAGAGATCGGGCTTTTCAATGATAGCGCCGGTTTGTCGAAGTACTTCATTGCGGTGCTGTGAAAGGTCTTTCCCAAGAATGGAAACAGTTCCGGATGTTGGCTGTATCAGCGTGAGCAGCATACGAATGGTTGTGGATTTGCCGGCACCGTTTTGTCCTAAAAAGCCATACACTTCGCCACGGGGTACGCTAAAGGAGAGGTTGTCGACAGCTGTTATTTCTTTGAAAACCTTGGTGAGGTTTTGTACATCTATAATCGATGTCATGAAGGCAAAAGTAGGTGAGGATATGCGAGGGAATTAGTGAAGTCGGGGTTAAAGAAGAGATGATTTGTATGTAATCAGCTGTGGAAATTCTGTTCATCGTCTGTTGCGTCGCACTCTTGTACGTTCAGAACGTTAATCGGCTTTTTTGAACCACGGAGGCACAAAGGCACGGAGGAACACCGAGCTTTATGTTTGTTGTGGTTTGTCGTGTTCTTTGTGATCCTTGTTTGCGTAAACCCACCCCTGAGTTCTTTTAGTTCAGTCATTTCCTCATTGCTCCCCTCCGGGGAGGGGATGGTCGTTTCAGTGCAGTCGGTTCTAATTTCCGATTCTATCGGCTCGTTGCCTTAGTATAGAAACACAAAAAAATTTTTTTCTAAGGAAACATCCCCTCCCCGGAGGGGCAGCCTAACGTTTGATTGTGATGTAAGAAATCAGGAGTGGGTTTCTTTGCTCAATAGAATTACCAACCGCACAAGTGTGCGACGCAACAACTGCCTAATAGTAGCATTGCAGCTAAGTACATAAAATCAAAAATGAAACAAGTAAGATGAAAAGCAGAAGAAGCAATTAGAACTTTGAAACCTTTCTTTTCAAAAGCGCATCCCTTTCTTCGGTGATTAGGTTGAGCATGCTCTCGAGTTCACCTACCCGGCGCAGTTCATTTTTCAGCTTGCGGTTGGTGTCGCTCATTTGCTGGATGTCGCTGTTGATCTCTTCTAAAAAGTGCACTTTCTTCTGTAGCTGCTGGCGCTGCAGATTGGCTTCCGAAAGCTTGTCTTCGGTTTGGTTGAGCAACTCGTGCAGACGGCCGTTTTCTACGCTTAGTTCACGGATCTTTTCTTCTTTTTTCAGCACTGTTTTTTCCAGTTGCTCTTTTTCCTGCTCTAGGTTGTCGGCCCGCATAGCCAGTTCTGCTGCCTGCCAGGCTTGCTGTTCCATCTTCTGCACCTTAAGCTGCAGCTCTTCATAACCTACCTGTACTTCTTCAAAATGATTCTGCAGTTTGTGGTTTAGGTCAACCTGCTGGCGCAATTCCCTGATCTCTGCTTCTTTTCGTTGTAATTGCTGGCGCAGTTCTTCAGCTAAAAGGCTTGTCTCAGCAGAAGAGTCAAACGATGAATCATCGGCCTCCTCGTATTCTTCCTCTTCCGCGAGGTAACGTTCTTCTTTTTTAGCGTGAATGGCTTCAATTTCACGCAAAGCCCTGGTAAGTTCCAGTTGCTGCAGTTGCATCATGTCCCGCAGTTCCTTAATCTCCTGCTTTGTTTCTTCGCGGTTGTGCTGTTCGTATGTTTCTGTTCGATTTTGCCGGTTATTAGGAACGATGAACCCGTCGCGGTCGATGCCGATACCGAAGGATGATTTCTTCTTTTTATTAGGGAGCAAATTCTCCAGGTTCCGCTGACTGGCAATAAAAAATCGCACAGCAAGAAGGAACGCGATGACCGCGATGGAGAAAATAGCTATTTCAACGTATGTAACAGTAATTGCCAGTAGGTGCATGCAGTTAGCCCAGTAAGTTATTGGCCGACAAGCTAAGCATTTTTATAATAAATATCACTCGTAAATCTACGATCAGGCAGTAACCAACGTTCCAACTTTTTCGCCTGTAACAACACGCAGAAGATTGCCTGGTTTGTTCATGTCAAACACAACAATCGGAAGGCTGTTCTCCATGCAAAGAGTGAACGCTGTCATGTCCATCACGTTCAGCTTTTGCGAGATGCATTCTTGGAAAGTGATCTTACCATATCTCGTAGCTGTTGGATCTTTTTCGGGATCGGCCGTGTAAATGCCGTCAACCCTTGTTCCCTTCATGATCACATCGGCCTTTATCTCAATGGCACGAAGTGAACCTGCTGTATCGGTTGTAAAATAAGGGTTACCTGTACCGGCGCCAAAGATGACCACACGGCCTTTTTCTACGTGGCGTATAGCCCGGCGACGGATGTATGGCTCTGCAATCTGCTCCATTTTAATGGCACTTTGCAGGCGGGTGTAAACACCAATTTTTTCAAGTCCTGCCTGTAATGCCATGCCGTTGATGACGGTGGCCAGCATTCCCATATAGTCGCCATGTGCCCGCTCAATACCTGTTTCCGCTTCGTTCATTCCGCGGTAGATATTGCCGCCACCGATTACGATGGCAACCTGTACACCCAATTCTGTAATGGACTTAATATCCTGGGCATATTGGTTAATGACAGATGTATCAAACCCAAAGCTTTTATCACCCATTAATGACTCACCGGAAAGTTTCAGCAGAATGCGTTTGTATTTAGGCAGCATAAATTTTTCTTAGCGGTGCGAAGATAGGGAGTTTGGTGTTTGAGGTTTGGAGTTTAGCCTTGGTGCCGCAACTTTTCCTTGCTTAGAATGTTTGGTTGATAACAGAACGAAATGAGCAAAGTTTATTCATTGTATAGTAAGCAACGGGTTCCAAAAACATTGGAAGAAGTCTGGGCCTTTTTTTCGGACGCAAAAAATCTGCTGCGTGTTACACCACCCCATCTCAACCTAAAAGTAACCAATGCCGTGTACGGTGAAAGCGTTTACGCTGGTCAGGTGATGACCTACGATGTAAAGCCGCTGCTTGGAATCCCACTAAGTTGGATGACGGAAATCACCCACGTGGTGCCCCTCCAATATTTTGTAGATGAACAGCGCAAAGGGCCTTACAAACTCTGGCATCACCAGCATCATTTCAAAGCCATTAAAGGCGGAACCGAAATGATTGACCTGGTGCATTACCGGTTGCCTTTTGGTATTGTTGGTAACATTACCAACAGTTTGCTGGTAAAAGACGAACTGAAAAAGATTTTTTCTTACCGCTATGAAAAAGTTATTGAACTATTTGGTAAGTGGGAAGGAGAAAAGATGGAAGTGGTGATCAAGTAAACAATAATTGCCTTTATCGCTGCTGATCAGGAATTAAAGTGATAATTAGTCTTTTTATTAAGAAGCCATCAGCGTCAGCAGTATAACTGCATACTGTGTACTCAATCCTGCTTGCTGCTGTTTATCCCGGAATCCGTGAAATATACTTTTCGATCTGCTTGATCTGGTCAACAATTTGCGGCGTTGTGGGCTTTAATGCTTTTGCCTTGCGGAAAAAATCTTTCGCAGCCCTGAATTCCCGTTTGTTCATCATCAGCGAACACATTTGCAGGTAAGCGGCTGCCTGGTTTTCCTTGTCAGGCAAACCTTTGCGCAATGCCTGGCGGATGTAGCTTTCGCCTTGTTTCAGGTCGTTCTTTTGCAGCGCCAGCATTCCCATTTGCAGCAGCGATGCACCTTCGGCTTCTTTCATTGGCATACCCAGGTCCAGGCCTTTCTTCATGTTCTTTTCGGCTGTATCAAAGTCCTGTTTCATCATTGCCAGGTTGCCTTTCAGGGTATAATAAACCGATCGGATGGGTTTGTACAGGAGATTCGGGAATTTGATGGAGTTGACAATACGTTCTGCTTCTTCCATATTGCCTTCTTCCATATGTACCTGGATGAGGCGCAGTGGTCCGAAGAAAAAGTGGCCAGCGATCAGGATGACGCCAACTAGATAAAGAGGGAATACGGGCCAGAAGCCGCTGACGGTGAGGTTGAGGGCTAAACCTCCAATGATCATTACTAAGCCAAGGTATAAACGATACTTAATTAACCAGTTGTAAAACTTCATAAACGAACTCGAAAGGGCAACAAATGTAAGCTAGAAAAATAAAGAGATTTGGTAAAATGCTGGTCAAACTACTCTTTTGCATCGTTGATTTCCAGCCAATAACCGTCCGGGTCCTGCAAATAAATCTGCTTTACCTTATCCGGCCGGATGGTCACGGCTCCCTTCTTTCCCGGCCAGTCCTCAAAAGGGATGGCGGCTTTATTCAGCCTTTCTACAAATTGGTCAATCGAGTTCACTGAAAAGCAGAGGTGCGTGTTTTTGTTGGGAACGATAATAGGAGGCGGGTGCTGAATCAGGTGCAGTTGGCTGTTACCACCCATGGAAAACCAGGCGTGGCGTCCGTCATGGAACGGTTCGGGAATGGTGTCAAGGCCAATTACTTCCTGGTAAAACCGCACGCTTCGCTGCAAATCCAAAACAGAAAAGGCAAGATGGTTAATGCGAGGTTTTACCATTTGGGCTTCAGCTTTTGTACAAAGAAAAACAAGACAGGCAAAAAAGAGAAGATTCTTCATAATCAAACATCAATTCAATAATTTCCAACGAATGGGAAAGGTACGAATCCTTTATTTTTGCCGCTCTCTTGGCCCGGTAGTTCAATGGATAGAATAGGAGTTTCCTAAACTCTAGATACAAGTTCGATTCTTGTCCGGGCTACAAATGTCATTTTTGGGACGTTAATACTCCTAAAGAAACAATACTTTGATGTAAAAAGTCCGATCCCGAAAGTGTTGAGCCTTGCTATTTATCTTAAACCGGCAAATAGTTTTTAATGCAAAACCTTCGCCGGTAACCCTTCCAACACTGAAAGTCTATTATGGTTTTCAACTACTTTTTTACGATTGATAATCCTACTCCTGTTCCGCTATACTCGGCTTTACTGGTGATCTGAAAATCTTCAAACCTTTTTTGATCGCACATTTAATAACCATGCAACTATATTGTTTTAAGGCGATTGAAAACAATGCGGGCAAATAACAACATGGATATTAGGCTTCTGTGTTAGCTGCACCTAAAATTTGAAGCATTAACACCCATTATCTTTTTTTCAAAATTTTTTCCTATGTAAAGCGAGAGTATGTATACTCAGAAACTCGAATTTTCTAAATCGTTTTACCTGGTAATACCAATGAGAGACACAACTTTCGTAAATCTTTCTGAAAAGGGTTAGGCTTTCAACACTCCAATTACCTTCTTTACTTTTTACTCCGACAAAGCAAAGCATTAACACCAAAGCAAGTGTGCATAGGCTACCTTACAGCATAACGGCCATTTTGCCGCTACTCACCTCTACCATGTTCAACGTATGAATTACATAACCCGTAAAATTGTCTTAGCAACATTAACCAAGCATGAAACGCTGACAATTGACGATCTTTCAAAGGAAGAAAATCTGGGGCTTGTGCCAGACCTGAACCAATTGTATTTTCTTTTGCGCCAGCTCGCTAATGGAGGTTACATCCTGGCGTTAAAAGGCGTTACGCCGCTCACCTATACCATTACAAACGCTGGTATTGAAGAAAATGACCGGCTGGTGCACTCCCAAGTTCAATAACGCTAAACAGTTTTAAGATGTCGGTGGGGCAAGCAGCTATTTTCATCCTCCAAAGTACCGGGTTTAAAAAATAGATTTACCATTAATCGAATGACGAAAACTAAAGACAATGATTGATCCGCGTGAAGTAAGACCGGGAAACTGGGTGGTAAAAATCACGGGTATTGACAACAATACAAAACCCTTTTATGAGTACAAAGCGGTTTTGGTGGATGAGTATTTTTATTCCTTCATCAAGTTCTGTTTTCCGATTCTGTTAACTCCTGCTGTGTTAGGCTGCAGTGGCTTTAAACACGAATTTGGTGACTGGTACAAAAACGAAGACACCGAAGGAATTGAAGACGGACTTCCCTTTTTAAGATTTCGTCACAGTGACAAGTGCTGGTACTTCAAGAACAGCAAGATCCCAGCTCAGCCAATCTACTTACACCAGTTGCAAAACTTGGTTTATGCGTTAACCGGCGAGGAACTCACCATCAAACTGGGTTTTTTTGAAAACCTGCCAATGGTGGGGCCAATTAACTTCTTTGTTAAGCCATTACAGAAGAAGACTGCTAAAGTGCAATTGTTGTGATAACACTTCTTTGAAAAGCTTTATCTCTTTGCGTAATGACATAACGAACAAGGCCAGCTATAGGTCAGATTGCTGTACACTGTGATAGTGATTTATCTTTTCATATCGTTTATTAAGTCTACCTTGTAGATATTAGCACCTTGCAAGGTCCCTTCTCTAAGCATTTCCAATCATTTTGCATCCTGCTTCTACTCTCATCTTTAAACGACAGAAACAAATATGTTCAAGTATCAAAGATTTCACATTGGTGAAACCGATCATTTTGAGGAGACGAAATACCCTCAGATCAATATAGATCTTAAGGCTATTGGCCTGAAACTGGGTGCTGCTGCTGGAACCCCCGGAGCAGCCATGTTACTTTCGTTCGTAAAGTATCACAGCATCAGTTCTACATCCTTCGCTGCCTACCCTGCTCTGGCAAGCATGATTAGCACGAAAGAATTACCTCTGAACGGTCTTGAAGACCTTTTCGAAGCAAGCAAACAGAATCCCACGTTCCAAAAAGAATTGGAAAGCCACGTTGAAACTTATTTAAACAGCCCCAATAGGGCATTTTCCCACACGAATTCTTCTATATGATACGATCGAATGAGTTACGCATCGGTAACTATGTACTTTGCGAAGGCCGAATCGAGCGCCTGGCCATGATCAATAACAAAACTTCAGCCGTTGATATAGAAAGTAACGATGTTGCCCAAAATGGCGAGATAAAGTTTTCTAACATCCATCCCGTATCGTTAACAGATGACATCTTATCCCAGTGTGGCTTTATTTATAACGACTACTTTAAATTCTGGCAACTGGTCAATGGAAAAGAAGAGCTCCGGAGTGAAATGGATATTGACCGGGACTACAACGTCATTGATTTTACGAGACGGCTGCTCGTCAAGAAAGTCACCTCACTGCACCAGTTGCAAAACATTTATTTCATGCTGAAAGGACAGGAACTTTCGTTTCAGCTGACAGCTACAGTTCATCGTTAAGTCAATTTTAAACAACTACTATTCCACCCCTTTCTATGAATAAGAATGGACCTGTTATTGTTATTGAAGATGACGAGGATGACAAGGAGCTTTTAGAAGAAATTTTTAAGAGGCTGAACTATCGCAATGAAATCATTTTCTTTCCAGACGGAGAAGAAGCGCTAGCTTATATTGCTCGGGAAGACGTGATGCCATTTCTGATACTTTCTGATATCAATATGCCCCGGATCAGCGGATTGGAACTTAAAAAGAAAATTCACACTGACGCACAGCTTCAAATAAAATGCATTCCTTATCTCTTTTTTACTACTGCTGCCAGTAAAAAATCAGTCATCGATGCCTATAGTATGTCGGCGCAAGGTTTTTTTATTAAAGAAACTACTGCGAAGGACTTAGAGCTCACCATCTCCACCATTATGGAGTATTGGAGGCGGTGTTATTCGCCTAATCAATATGAAGCATAAATAAAGTATCTGGAACAAAGCTGAATACAAGCCATTCAGCTGCCTAAACAATAGTAAAGAAATCATTATGATAACAATACCTCAGATTTTACTCGGACTTCTCATACTTGGGCTTTTTGCTGCCGCCTTTTATGTTTGCTTTCGCTCTACCAAAGGACCGTTAAGCATTTTGAACCTTAAGGCACAATTGCTACTTCTCAAGGGAAAGTTTGAAAATCAATCACCAGTTGATCCTGAAAAAGAGAGAAGTATAATGGAGGGGCTGCAAAATACAGCAAAGACTTCCTGCAGCGGGGAAGTCATTTCAGCAAACAAAGATTTAAGAACATTATTCTTTGTCAACTGTCAATTTATTAATGGGATGATAACGACAGCAGTACCATCTAACAAAACAAGTTGGCTAAAATATGGTGCATTGATGAACGATTTTAATGAGCAGTATTTTATTGGCAGAATGAAAGGGGGAAACTAAAGCCCTAATAGGCGTTGATCTTTTGCACGAAGCGGTAGAGATATTCTTTTATGAAGTCATTAAACTCCTGGCCTGTTGCCAGAGTTAATCCTTTTCTTTTCATCAGCTCCTGAGCATTCATTTCCAGCTCGTGCTTCAACGCATTTACATAATCCTTCTTCAGCTGTTGAAATCGAAACTCTTCTAGTTCACGGTTAACCTTTTCTGACGCGGCCAGAAAGTCTTTCTCAAGAGAAAAAAAGGACTGGTTCGCTTGATCATGAAAATCAACATAGATACTCGCATTATTGCTGGACATGGAATTTTATTTAAACATCTCCGAAGTCGGATCTAATTCCTATTGAATCCTATAGAATTGAATCGTTGATTTTCGGTTGCGAAGCTGCCTCCGACAGGCTTTGTTTCTTCTACATAGATCGTTAACGTTTCCAACTCCGTACCATTGAGATGGTTGATAGCTTTTTGGGCGGCTCTTGCATCTTCTATTTCTACGTGCCCGAAGCCTCTGGATCCACCAGAAATGACGTCCATAACGACCTGTGCAGATTTGACTTCTCCGAAAGGAACAAATAATTGCCTGAGCTCCTGATCACCGACACCGTCGTGTAGATTAAAAACATAAATATTCATATGAATGATTTTCTAATTAACTGGCCTGAACGGAGTGGAAACAGCTCTGGGGAAAGTAATGGTGAGCTTTAACGGTGCTTCTCCATACGATTCTAATGGAAGGTACTGCATTACCTGTGAATGAACTATTATACTTATGCGCCATTGTGTTAAAGTCAACTACCAAAGGTTGTCATAATGTTACCCAATTTATCTAACCTTCGCTGGCGATTCTCCTAAAGACATATCAAATGGTATGTCCGAATGATCATGGTGGATGCGATTATGCATATTCTATGGCATCATTTAGGTAACCATTACATAGGTAGAAGAAAATGTAGATGATATGGTGCTAAAAATGATGTTAGAGGGAAGGTTAATTGGAGCGGCTGAAGTAGAACCGCTGCGAATTAAATCCAAAGGATATCTGCAAGGTCTTCGCGAAGCATTACGGCAAAAATACAAGGATGCGTTAGCAAGGTGCATCAAACCGCCGACGTTTTTGTTGGAGGTGCCCACTAGCAATGAATAGAAACATCAGGACTCTTACCGCTCTTTCTTTCGAACAATGCATGCAACGAACTCGGTGAACGGTAATATTAACACCCACCCTCAATACGGGGCTTGATTGTTGCTTCTTACAGGCAGGCCTTCCTTTTGGCAACTACACTTTCACTATTGCCATCACTTGTGCTTCCAACGTACAATCACTTTTAAAAAGATAAAATGAAAAAGATTATGTTCTCGCTGTTTGTGCTGCTCTTTACAATGGCTGGCTTTTCTGCCTTTTCTCAAAAATATAAGTCTGCGTCTGATACAATAAAGCTGAATAAGGAGCTAGTGGAGCTAAGCAATGATGTGGCCGAACTCACATCAAAGCTAACCATTGCACAAAATAACCTGCCTGGATACAATTCAAAAGCGGCGCAAGCGGTGACTGATGCTGAAGGCACCGCACAAAAAAGCAGTGACCAAGCGTACAAAGCTACCAACGGCGATCTGGGCGATGCCAAAAGCGCAAAAAAGAAATCCAAGAAAGCGTTGAACGATGCCGAGGATGCAGCGGATGCCAAAGACGATGTAAGAAAGCAAGAGAAGAAAATTGACAAATTGACAACTGAACTGCAGAAGAAGCAAAAAAAGTTGATTGAATTAGTAGAGATGCGAACAACTATTAGAGCGATGCATCAATAGATTAAACTAACACTATCTTTTAGTACCCTACCCAAAATTTCCGTAACCCTTTCAGTTAGTTTTTAGAATAAGGCTGGCCACTTTCATATGGCTGGCCTTTATTCTTTGCAAGGAAATAGAATGCGAAGAGAATTGACTGTATATTATTTCTCGTTATGGATTAAAGACTGACGGTCGCTCTTCTATCTATTAAAAACCGGCTAGAATTGCGTAATACTTCCCCGAGTTGAAAGAGACAAAGCCATGTTAGCATGTAAGCAGTGATAATTCATGAGCGAAAGATGTGCAACCATACAGCATGAAAACTTCAACTTTTACTAGTTAGTATTACCCATTATTAGCCAATAACGGACATAATCCCGCAAATCATTAAGTAGGTAGTTCGAGTTTTCAATCCTTGCGCTACAAATATCAAAGTCATACTGCAAGGGTTTGGCTGTGATGTTCTTCTGCAAAACTTCTTTTTAAGCCTTTGGAATAACAGGCCTGCTTTCGGCAATCAGTTTTAATTGCTCGGCCATATAGAGTGTTTCTTCCATGTTTTCACCCTTTTCAAAACAGGCATAAACGCCCATGGCAATGAGCTCCTTTTGTTTTGTAGGTGAAAGCATAGAGGAATAAACCACAATAGGTATAGAGCGATAGCGTTCCTCGGTGTACATCATTTTAACGACTGCAGGAGCTTCCAGTTCCGCAATCCGGTTATCCAGCACAATCAGCGAAGGAAGGAGTGAATCATCAATACTTTTCAGATAGTGAAAAAGACCTGAAACGTCTTTAAACTTTTTTACTTCGGCATCGTAGCCAAGTCGAAGAAATGCATCATCTATAAAAATGCGGTCATCTTCATCATCGTCTACTAACAATAAGGAAAAGGGCAAGCCTCCTGTCATGCTCTACCGTAAAACAAGAACCATACCTGCATAAAAAAGGCCGGATAGAAATCCAGCCTCGTGTAAAATCCAATATCCTATGAAAAACCATGGTGAAGGTGTAGGAATAAAATGAGACTTCCAACAGAAGAGCCAGCTTAATTATTTAAAAAAGTAACGAAAAGATATAATGTCTACTTGTTTGAAAAACAAAGCCCTTTCTACCGGGAAGGAAAGAAAGGGCTAAGCAATTGATAAAGGAGTTTATAGTTAGCTGTTTCAAACAATGGTCGGATTTGAGAGTGGTTTACCTTAAGGAATCAGGATGTTACACGAGGCTCAGGTCTAATGCCGATCCAAATGTAAAATCTACGCATTCCTATCAAAAATCAAACCGTAATTGCCAGATCGATGATAAAATTTGACTACTAGCGTCCATTTGTTTGATCGGAAAGAATGAATTTGTGCGTTTACTCATCTCAAATTAAGTTCAGCAGTGCTGTTAATGCAACTCACTGGATCAGAAAGAAGAAATTGCTGCTGATTCAAAAAGTCATTGCAACCTATATTGTACCGATAGAAAGGCTTAGTGACTCTGGCTCCGGAATATAGTCAAAGGTAGCATTGTGCTAACCGCCCTGTTGCCGACGCATTGCCAATTACTGGAAACATCTATTCAAAAAGATATAAGCTAGCCGATGAGGGGTTGTTTTCCCGAACAGCTTTTTATTGGGAAAGGGTGGAGGAAGGCAAAGGCTGATTCATCTTTTCACATTAAATCTACTTAACGATAATTATTAAAATCTTACCTTCCCTATGTCGAATATGTTTCCGGTCGCAATCTGACTAACAACACCATCCTCCTTTCCACTGTTTTCTAACAACCTTGCTATATACGTTCAAGGTTTTTAAACTTTTCTTCTAATGCAGAAGCTTTTTACTTGTAGATAAGGTCTCGAAGTAAAAACGTCTTTTCAGGCTATCAAAGCTGGTCGCTAGCTGCTGATGCCATTTTAAAGGTAAAGGATCAAAAGACTAAATTCAATGTTAGTTGTACCACACAAGGCAAAGGGATCAAGCACATTAAACTAGCTGGGAAAAGATTGAATTTTTGAAACATTGATAATTTTGGTTACAGCGTTTAGCGACTAGGCGTTACACAATGGCCATTGTCACTTTTGGGCTAATAACCATTTCACCAGGTCATAAGGTTCAGCTATGCTCCAAGAGTGGGGGTGTCTTTTATTGCCAGGTTTTCGATAGCCTTTGTTGGTGGTGGTAATTAATGTGATTTTCTTACTTCCCAGACGCCTCAACTCATTTGTCATAGCTGCAAAATCAAAGGCGTTCATGCCCCAATAATCCAGGCCATCATTCAGCCACCACTGCACGTCTGGCTCCGTATATAACCGAATGGGGAGATTGACCAATGGCTTTATCGCTTGTTGTGTGGTGTCGTTGAAAGAATAGGGAGAACCTTTATGGTAAAAAGATTGAAAGCTAGACGGGGACCCTCCGAACTCTTTTTCAAAGCGCTTTAGCATATACTCATTTTCTGCTACCAATTCTTTGTTAGTACCTGCAATCCTTGCTTCCCTTACCGACGTATTATACATCCTCTCCAGATCCAAAGGTGAGTCAATTGCAAAGACCGCAGAAGGTTTGATGTTATAATTGTTGCTTAACGCCAGCTCAGCATATTTGAGAGCACACGTTCCGCCGATAGAAAAGCCGCCCACATAAAACCGTTTGTCGTGAAGTTTGTGACGGTTCGTTGCGTGTTGAAGCATAGCAAGAAATGAGGCTTGTGTTGCCGTGTCAAACCCAAGAGAGGAAATACCGGTTTTGAAAGTAGGGATGATCGTCAGAATGCCTTGTCGGGCAGCGATTTTTGGTAAGTCCGTTTGCAGTAAAACGTCCTGCGGCTTTTGAAACATACCCGGAATGAGAAACAAAAAAGCAGGCTTTGACGTTGCAGTTGGATGAACAACGATGTACAAGTTGGACGAGCTGTCTTTTGGATCCAAGTAAATAGTTTCTGTTTTCTGCCCATAAGCAACGGAGAATCCAAAAATAAAAGATAGCAAAAAAGAAAGCTTTGACATGCTAACTATTTTATACTTACAGAGAATACAGAACAATTTCGGGAAGCCGGGACATCCAAAATCGGTAAACTCCAATATTGTTCTGTTATAAATTAAAGATACTTGGTTTGGATGTTGCTTGTTTGCAGCAGTTTTAGAAGGCTGTCTTTGTCTGCATACGATTATAAAAGGACGCTGCGATTTCACCAGGAAAATTATCAGCCTGCATCTTTAGCGGGTAGCTTATTCCCAGTTGATGCATCAATCCCAGAAATGATTGTATCTAGGTAAAACACATCCTTATCGGCTGTGCTGCTTACTACCAACCAATTCGATTCCAGAACAAAACGGCTTGCACTATTTCACGGTAGCGCATCACATATTCTCGGCAAATTAAACCTATTGAAAAGGCAGTAATATTTTAAACGTAGCGCCAGCGCCGGGTGTACTATCCGCCCAGATATACCCACCATGATTTTGCACTACTTTTTGTGCGATGGAAAGCCCTACACCCGTACCCTTGTATTCTTCATTTGCATGTAAGCGGGTAAAAACATGAAAGATTCGCTCTGCATCTTTTTGATGAAAACCAATTCCGTTGTCCTGCACCTCGATCAGGTAATACTTTCTTGCTGCTTCTGCACCTGTGAGACGAACAGGCGTTTCACTACCGGCAACTACTTTGGAACTAATGCAAATTTTAGGTGCAACACCCGGTTGGTGATATTTGAGCGCATTGCCAATCAGGTTTTGGAAGAGCTGTTGAAGCTGGCGGCGATGACCAAGGATTGTGGGTAATTGTTCAACTGTAACTGATGCCCCCTTTTGCTCAATTTCCAATTCCAAATCCTGCAGTACCAGGCCAACTTTGGCGTTCAGGTTTACTTCCTCTTCCAATGTTGCTCCTTTGGTAATATAGGAGTACATCAAAAGGTCATCAATCAACCCTTTCATACGGCCAATGGCATATTCCACCCGCTCGAAATAGTGCTTTTGTTGCGCATTTAATTGATCTTGCAGTGTCGTTCGTAACCGGTCTGTAAACACATTGATTTTACGGATGGGCTCTTTCAGATCGTGGGAGGCTGCATACGCAAACTCTTCAAGGTTGGCATTGCTGCGGCGAAGTTCTTCGAGGTTTCTTTCAAGCTGCAGTTGTGCTTTTTTTAGCTGTGTATAATCGGTGAACGTAATCAGTACTTCATTGCCAATTTTGGTGCTTTGCAGATCAAGATAAATGTCATGCTGATCAACATTGTAATGAATATCACAACGCCTGGTTTCACCTGTCAGGTAGGTGTCCTTGTACATATCAAAAACACCGTTGGTTAAATACCCGGGAAACCAGGTGCTACCCAACTCACCATTCAATACCTCCGGTGTTTGACCTACATACGCTGCAAACGTGGGATTGGTAACAACAAAGCGGAAGTCAATGATCTCATTTTTTTCGTCCAGCACTGGTGAAAACGTGAACATCCCTGATTGCGCCGCATCAAAAACAGCTTTGAAACGACTCACAGATTCCTCCAACGCCAGTTGTGTTTCTTTGATTGGTGTAATGTCGCGAAAGACGTTCATGATATGGCTGTCAAATAAATTGACAACCGAAAGCTCCAGCCACTGTCCAATGTCCTTATTAAAGTATTCGGAACGGAAAGGAGTTCCTTCTTCCACTGCTTTTACAGCCATACGGTACAAGGGTGTGTCCCGCAATGCCGGCGTTAACTCCAACACTGTTTTGCTATAACGTTCATGCGTGGAAATGCCTGTAAATCGCTCCGCCGCATCGTTGGCTAAAATGCATTGAAAGTCTACTACTTCACCTTGGTCATTTCGGATGGCGTGGTAGACCGTTACACCTGCAGGCGAATGTTTCAGGATACTGCCCAAGAGATTTTTTTGTTCTTCCAGTCGAAGCGCTGCTTCTCTTTGATGAGTGATGTTTACCACACTGGCAACAATACCATTTTCGCTTCTTTTAGCGGCAGAGATATCGAACCACCCATTCAAACCAAGGTTGGTAGAAAAAATTTCCTTTCGTTGCGGGATGCCGGTTTCAAACACCTCTTTATACATGGCAAAAATGCCGTTGGTGATTGATCGATTAAAAAGAGACAAATAACTTTTCCCAACGGCAGATTGATCGAGGCCGATAATAGCGGTGAATTGTTTGCTGATTAGCGTGATCGTAAAGTCTACGACCTTTCCTTTTTCGTCCGTAACAGCGTCCAACGCCATCAAGCCATTGATCGAAGCATCCAACACGCTGTCAGCAAAGGAGCGTTGCTGCTCCAGTTCTGATGTGCGTTCCTGCACCCTTTGTTCCAGTTGTGCGGCAGCTTCTTTTTGGTCCTGTATATCTGTAGTGGTGCCATACCATTTTACCACTGTACCGGTATTGTCTTTCAATGGCCGCCCACGGGTTAAAAACCAGTGATAGGTTCCTTCCTTTCCCCGGAGGCGATGCTCTACTTCGTAGCCGTGACCTTGCTGGAGAGCATTCAGCCAAACCTTGTTTGTTTCCTCCACATCATCTGGATGGATCAATGATGTCCATCGATCTCCCCGGAGCTGGTCAAGCGTTAAGCCAGAATAATCGAGGTATTCCTGGTTGAAAAAATCGGCCGATCCGTCTGGCTGCGTGTACCAAACCATTTGGGGCATAAAGTCCAATACAAATTGCAGTTCCTGGTGTTGTTTTTCAATAATCACCAGTTCTTTTTCGTGGCGCTCTGCCCTGATCTGGTCTGTAATATCTATTGCAGTATGTACAATGTAAAGTACCTCGCCTGTGGCTCCTAAAATCGGAGCATTGTTGATCTTCCAGTATTTGTATTGAAAGGTGCCATCACCGTTGGGAATATCGTAGCGTTGTGCAGGGATTTCGTGTGGCGTCCTGTTTTGAATGATGTATTGGAAAGAGGAACGCAGGTTTTGTTCACCGGAAAAATTTGGATCACCCGGACTTTTTGGGAAAATCTCAAAATGTCCTTTCCCAATCACGTCTTCCCTGCGCATGCCAGTGGCTTTAATAAAATCATTGCTCACAGCAACATGAGTAAATCGGGGCACATCGGGCAGCACAATAACACTAATTCCAGGAGCCGCTTCGTAGGCTCTGAAATCCATTATTTCCTGGGACGGTGTAGTTAAGGGAATGCTGTTCATAGCAAGGGACTAAAAATAGCATATTCAGACATAGGCAACGTAGAATAGTAAGATTTAAGAATACGATTTTTTAACTGCCGAGGTTCAATTACCGTCTGATTCTTCCCCGTATTCTTGTTCTTGATATAAAAATTGAAACGCGAAGTGTTGCTGGCAGGCTGATTCAACTTCTGTTTTGTTCCTCCCTTCTCTTCACTTCTTTTTCATCACTAAATATTTTTAGATTTGTGATATGAAACTAGTGCTCCGTGTTCTGCTTGTAGTTTTCCTTGCTACTGTTTTGCTCACCGGGTTTATGAGCAATTGGGAGTTCCAGCGTTTCAGCTTTCCAAAAGGATCGATAAACACAACCACTTCAACTGATATTGGCAGTGAACCACTGGTGATAATTATTGTGAAAATAATTTTCTCGTTCTAAGCGGCCTCCTGTTCGAGTTTGATGATTGTATGGAAAGTTAATAGGGAAAAACCTGTCAACATAAGACTTTAAGGATTTTGAGATCATTCGCAATAAAAGCAGGAAGCAAGGGAAATGTATACTGATTCAGGGAAATCTGTTGCGGCAAATCAGGCCTTTCTGGTTCATCATTATCTTTGGCACGCTTAGAACGTAATACAGTTTCGCTCTGCTACCGTTTTTTACAGCCTCTTAGGTAGGGATATTGAAAAACACCGCTATCTGGAAAGTGTTGCCAACCTACCCTTTAAAAGCATTTACTATCTGTTTCTTTTTATTATTTAAAAAAAGATGTCAATGACCAAAGGACCAATTGTAATTGTAGAAGACGATAAAGACGATCAGGATATTTATGGAGAAGCTATTAGGTCGCTTGGTATCAAAAACGAGATTCTGTTTTTTGATAATGGCAAGGATGTACTGGAGTACCTGAATGCGACGGAAGACCAGCCTTTCATACTTCTTTCAGATATCAATATGCCTGTAATGTCCGGGTTGGAATTGAAAAAGAGTATGCAGGATGATCCTTACTTAAGTGCAAAAGGGATCCCTTTTGTTTTTATCTCCACTAATGCAAGCAAGACATCTGTTCGGCATGCGCATGCTTTAAGCGTACAAGGCTATTTTGAAAAGCCCAGCAATATGGACGGCATTAAATCAATGCTGAAAAAACTTTTTGATTATTGGGAGTTGTGTAAACACATCAATAATACATAGGCTTCATACAAAAGGCCATGCCTATTAGTTATACCTCGAAAAGGTCAACCGGGTATGCTTCTTGAAGGAATGTTGTTATGTTGAATGGTTTACCTTTTTCTATCCTTGTAGTTGAAGATGACGAAGATGACCGGATCATGATCAATGAGGCTTTTGGCGATATTGGTTATGGAAACGAGGTTAAAAAATTTACAAACGGGAAGGCACTGCTCCAATACCTCGAGCAGGTAGATGCGTCACTTTATCCATCGCTTATTGTACTGGACAACACACTTCCTGAGTTGGACGCCATTGACTTGCTTAAGCTCTTGAAAAACAACGCGGCCTACAAAACAATACCAGTAGTTGTTTATACTACCTTGCTGACACCCTCCAAGAAAGAACAGCTTTTATCGGCGGGTGCTTACAGTTGCTTTGAAAAAGGAAGCACACGCCAGGAAATCATACAAGTGGCAAAAGAACTTAAAGAGGTGGCTGAATCCGGCCCGAAGGAATGACCCTGCCAGCGCATTTGTCGTAAATGTGAAGGCGAAAAGCTGTACGATCTACTAAAAAGACCCTAATAGAGATGGCTGCCTTTTATTTCCAACTTTCAGCGTTTTTACTCCGCCGCAACTTTGACGCAGGAGTTTCAGAAAAGGCAAAGTTGAGAATCAGGAAATCGGGCTCATTGTCCGAATACCTGAGTATACTTTCATTCTCTTTTAAAAGCTGTCTTTTTACTGCGCTGATATATCCAGGCTTAGAAATCAATTCGGGCTTAAGCGGAAGGGCGGCAATACAATCATTGCCAAAATACATGACGAGTTCCATAGGAATTGCTGCAAAAGACCGAAAAAAGGCCGAATGCCCATTTTAGTTTCGGCAGGTCATTGTCTTTTGTCGATAAGAAAATCGATGAGGTTAAGGAGAGCCCCGATTAGCCGGATACTGTTTCGTATTCAAAAAGAAAAATGCGTTAATCCTTCAACCAGTCAGTTGTCAGTAGCTGCAGTGCTAATTCTATATGTTATGCTGTAGGACCTTACCAGCCCACTTCTTATCGCTTGCTTGATTATCATGCTAACTGGTATTGCAGGAGAAAAAGACGATTTCGAAAAGATAATTTCAACAATGTTGCAAAAATTGAAAGTTTCCCTATTTTCGCATTGTGAACAAAATGGAAACCATAAAGCGACAACTCATTGCAGGCTGTTTGCTATTGGTCTTTTCATTCATCATTGCTGCTAAGCTTTTTCATTCGCACGAAACAATTACTACAACCAACGTTTCTTCTCACATTGAGGGAGTTGAAAAAAGTTCGGACTGCGCGGTCTGTGATTTTCATTTTTCAAAAGATGCAGACGCCGCTTACCAATATGTTTTCGAGCCGGTGCTGCCCTTTAATTCTACTTTTTTAGTTTCTTTTCAAAGTGAAGACGCATCTTCCATTGGACTGAGCTACGCTGACCGTGGTCCCCCTGCTACCGTATAATCTTCCTTTTCTCTGATTTCATTGTTGTGCAGGAATTCTTCTATCCTGCCATTTCACTTGATCATTTAATACATCATTATGTTACAGGCTAAAGGCCTCACCAAAGTCTATGGTGAGCACACAGCCCTGAACGGTCTTGATCTGACGGTTCAGCGCGGCGAGATCTTTTGTTTGCTCGGCCAAAACGGCGCAGGCAAAACCACCACTATTAATTTATTCCTTGGCTTTACAGAAGCTACTTCCGGCTCTGCCTTAATCAATAATCTGGAGGTGAGGCCCAACGATGCTGCTACCAAAAAGCACCTGGCCTACATCCCCGAAGTCGTGATGCTGTACGGCAACCTATCAGGCGTGGAGAACCTTGACTTTTTTAGCCGGCTAGCCGGTTTCCGCTACAGCCCCGCTTTACTGGAAGGTTTTCTTACCAGCGCAGGACTTCAAAACGATGCACAGCAAAAGAAGGTAGCCACTTACTCTAAGGGCATGCGTCAGAAAGTGGGCATCGCCATTGCGCTGGCCAAAAATGCGGACGTCATTTTTATGGACGAACCCACATCGGGGCTTGATCCGAAAGCAACTGCCGAGTTCACCACCATTTGCAAAAACCTGGCGGCGCAGGGCAAGACAATCTTTATGGCTACCCACGACATTTTCAACGCTGTCAACGTGGGCACCCGCATCGGAATCATGAAAGAAGGGAGTCTGGTACACACTGTGAATTCGGACCACATCACTGCCAACGAACTGCAAAACCTCTACCTGGAAACTATTTAAACGTGCTTTCATTGTGTGTAATTCTTCTAAAGGCAGTCAACTTCTGCGCTTTCAAGCCGAAAGAGGAAACTGCCTTTTCATTAGCAAACTCGTGTTTTTTAATAGGGCAAACAACCGGTGAGCAATTGCAAGCCGGTTGTTTTTGAAACAAAACTGAAACAACCATTCTCATGAAAAAAAGACTATCGCTGCTAACAGCTATGTGCATATTCACCTTAATCGGATTTGCACAGGTATCGGTAAGTGGTAAACTGATCAACGAAAAAGGAGAGTTCTTACCCGGCGTTACGATCGAGCTGAAATCGCAGGGTTCTAACCAATCGATAATGACTAACTCGCAAGGCGAGTTTTTATTTAACGCAGTGTCCAAAGGCAATTATACGCTGACAGCGGGCTACGTTGGCTATGAAACTTTTTCTGACAACCTGGTTGTTGGAGAAACAAATAAGACACTACAGATACAGCTCATTCAACAAACGGCACAACTCCAAAACGTGGAGATCATTGGCCGTACATCACGCCGTTACAACAGCGAGTATTCCTTTGGTGCTACACGTATTGCAACCCAAAACAAAGACGTTCCGCAATCCATTTCCACCATCACGAAAGAACTTATTGCCGACCGACAGGCTTTTCATTTAGCCGATGCCGTGAAGATTGCCAGCGGTGTGATTCCATCCAGCTTCTATAATCAGTATTCCATTCGTGGGATTAGTCAAAACGAAGAAGGGCAGATCATCAACGGGATGCGCACAAGGCAATTTTATTTTCTGCAGCCGCTCACCACCAACATTGAAAGAGTAGAAGTGATCAAAGGACCCGCAAGTGCCACATTTGCTTCCGTTGATCCTGGTGGAAGCATTAACCTGGTGACAAAAAAGCCATTGCCAGTAAACAGGCGAGAAGTGAGCCTAAGTGCAGGCAGTTTCGGCACTATCCGCGGCACATTGGATTTTACGGGTCCACTGAATGACGACAAGACCTTGCTCTATCGCATTAACGGTGCATACCAGGAAGCCAGGAGTTACCGCGACCTGGTAGGCAATAAATCTTTTCTCATCTCACCCTCTTTTTCTTACCTCCCTAACAGCAAAACAGCCATCAACGTAGAAATGATCCTCAGTAACATGAATGGCAACCTGGATCGAGGACAACCCATCTTTGGTGCTGTTGCCGGTGTTACAAATTTGAACAGCACACCAATCAGCTTGAACCTCGGTGCATCAAATGATTTCTTCAAATCGAAGGAGTTTATCGTGATGGGAAACCTTTCACACAAGTTCACCAATAAGGTCAGCTTCATTACTTCTTACATGAAGCAAACATGGACAGAGGACCTGCAGGAGCACCGCACCACCAATGCGTTTGCCGTCGATACAAACAACGCACCTGTGACTTCGCTGGCCGCGATGCAATTTGTGCAGCGCAAGCAGAACTGGAACATCGACAACATCAACAGCTATTTCACCTTTGATTTTACAACCGGCCGTGCTAACCACAAGCTGTTGATAGGTTATGACCTGAACCGTTGGGAAAAGCTGAAAGGTGGCGGACAAAATGCAGCCCGCGGATTTCTGCTAAAAGATGGAACCGTTGCAAACAGCTTTGTGAGAAATAACCTAGCCAATTACCGGCTTACTACTGTTAATGGAGCTACTATCCCCATGCCCAATGTGCCGCATTTTAATTTGTCCAATCCTTCTTATACCATTCGCAACGCCAGCGATTACGTGATGAATGTGCGTACTGCATTACCAGCAGCACTCACTACCAGCAAAGCTATCTATATACAGGAGCAATTGCAGTGGCACAAGTTTACGCTTTTGCTAAGCCTCCGGCAGGAATGGTTTAAGGACATCACCAACTACAATTCAACGAACGAACTTTCTTTTACCAATACTGCCTTGCTGCCGCGTATCGGCCTGACATATGCCGTGACCAAAAACATCAATGTGTATGGAACTTACCTGGAAGGTTTTCAACCGCAATCCAATACCGTGACGTTAATGCCTAACACCGGCAGCTTTTTTGGAACCGCAAAATCAGCAGCACTTTTCAAACCGCTGCTGAGCGATTTAATAGAAGTGGGTATGAAAGGGAGATTCTTTAAAAACGGACTGCATGTGAATGCGGCTGTTTACGAGATCAATCAACGAAACATCCTGATGAATGCCAACGTGCCTGCTTTCCCCGACTCGCTCATCACCCGCGGAGCTGACAGGAGCCGCGGTTTTGAAATCGATATTGCAGGCTTTATTCAGCCCAACTGGCAGGTAAATGTATCGTACAGCTATATCGATGCCCGTGTGGTGGAAGACAGTAAACCGGATCTTGTTGGTGCCCGTAAGGAAAACACACCCTTTAACAGCGCCAACCTCTGGACCCGATACAACTTTACGCAAACCACTGCGCTGAAGGATTTGGGTATTGGGATCGGCGTTCAATACAGCGGTGACAAGGTGCCATGGTTCAACCGTTCGTTCTTTGTTCCTGCGTACATGTTGCTGGATGCTGCCTTGTATTATACACCGGGAAAGAGCAATATGCAATTAGCGCTAAACATCAACAACGTGCTGGATAAAACCTACTGGATTGGTGCGCAGAATTACCTGCGTCTTTTCCCGGGTGCGCCACGAAATTTTCTTTTGACTGCGACTTATAAATTCTAAACCTGACCAATGCGGAAAAAAGTATTGTTTCTTTTAGCACAACAGGTCGTAAAAGCAGCCTTTGGCAATAAAGCAGTATTGCTTCTAAGTGCACTTGTTGGTGGGTTGCTGGTTTACGCAACCATCACGGGTGTGGCCACTTACCGTCAGCAAACCGAAAGCCGTTTAAAATTTCAGAAAGAAGTGCGGGAGCATTGGGAGGCCATGCCTGACAAGCATCCGCACCGCATGGCGCACTATGGCTACATCGCATTCAGGGCAAAGCATCCACTAAGCATTTTTGATTTTGGTGCAGAAAGCTATACGGGTAATGCCATTTTTCTGGAAGCACACAAACAGAACAGCGTAAATTTTTCGGAAGCCAGCTTTAGTACCGGCCTGCTGCGCTTTGGTGAAATCAGCATGGCTACCGTGTTGCAGGTTATGGTGTCATTGGTGATTTTTTTTATTGGGTTTGGCACTGTTGCAACTGATCGTGAAAACGGTACACTGAAACTTTTACTTGGCCAGGGTGCTTCGTGGAAAGAAATCATCTTCGGCAGATCATTAGGCCTGATGACTGTGGCCATGTGTTTTCTTGTGCCAGCCTTTCTTTTGCTGGCGGGTGGATTGGCCGTATCGCCAGCAGGTATTAGTAGTGACGAAGTGATGCGATTCTTTTACCTGCTTTTGACATACATCCTGTACTTCACGATCATCAGCGTAACGGCTGTTGTTGTTTCAGCGCTTGCAAAGAAAGCGAAGGTGGCTTTGGTGGCATTGATCGGTATCTGGTTATTGTTCGCTATTATCCTCCCACGCACCACGCAAGCTATTGGAACATACCTGCACCCATCACCATCCCGTATTGCATTTGAAACAGCCGTGGAAAAAGACATCCTGAAACTGGGCGATAGTCATGATCCGAACGACCCGTATTTCAAAGCCATGAAGGACTCGGTATTGAAAGCAAATAACGTAAGCTCAGTTGAGCAGTTGTCATTTAACTACAGTGGGTTTCAAATGAGTGAAGGAGAACGAATGAGTTCGGAAGTGTATAACCGCCACCAGGAAAAATTGCTGCGTACCTATCAAGAGCAAAACAACGTATCAAGGTTATCTGCATTTATCAATCCGTTTGCTGCCGTAAAAAATCTTTCGATGGCCCTGAGCGGTACCGACTTTCAAACCTACGTACGGTTCCAGGAGCAAACAGAAAATTATCGATATAAGCTGGCGCAGCATATGAATGAGCTGCAGATAAAGTTGGTGAGCAATAAAAAGCTGGCGCCAACTGATAAGCCTTTCAGCATCAGCAGTGATTATTGGAAAGCTTTTCCTGATTTTCAATACCAGGGTTTGAACGGCTCTCAAGCAGTGCGTGGCGAGGTGCTTTCTGTGATCGCTCTTTTGTTTTGGACGGCACTCCTTCTTGGTGGTGTTTCTCTTCTTTCAAAAAAACTTAAAGCCGTATAGCCCATGTTCTTTCTGTTACTGAAAAATTTTATGGCTTCACGTGTCGTGTTAATTGGTCTTAGCATAGTACTGCTGGCAGGATTAATGGGTATTTATAACGGCAAGCGTCATCTCCAGCGGCAGCAATCCAATATAGAGCAAACAGCCCATTTTCAGGAAGAGCACATTCAACGCAATGTTGCATTCTTCAACAATGACATGGGCTTGCTGCTGTACTATTTGCGCTTTGCTTATGTGAATGAGGCTAATGCGCTGAATGGCCTCTCCATCGGCCAGCGTGATGTGAACAACTCCATCCAGTTTATCAACATCCGCAATCTGGAAGCACAGAAATATGACGCGGATCTGTATAACCCAGTGAACCTGCTTGCAGGCAATCTTGATTTTGGGTTCGTGCTGCTTTATCTTTTTCCACTCTTGATTATCGCTGTTACTTATAACCTCTTGTCGGAAGAAAAAGAAGGCGGTACCTGGCCGCTGGTTTCGGTGCAGAGCCAAAAGCCTGTTGCTGTGTTGTTGCAAAAACTTATCATCAGGGCATTGGTGATATATGCTTTGCTACTGGTGCTTTTCGCTGTTGCTGTTCCGGTGTTATCGATTCCCGTTGGTGCGCCATTCATTGCTACGGTCATGTTATCGGCATTGTACCTCCTGTTCTGGTTTGCTGTTTGTTTTTGGGTGGTGTCGTGGAAAAAGCAGTCGGCAGTGAATGCGGTAAGCCTGCTAACGGTGTGGGTGCTGTTGACGTTCATTTTGCCGGCTGCTATCAACAACTACATCATTGCAAAATATCCTGTGCCGGAAGCACTGGCTACCACTATTGAACAGCGGGAAGGCTATCACGCTAAATGGGATATGGATAAGGGTGTAACGATGGAAGCTTTTTATGCACACTACCCACAATACCGCAAGTATACATTGCCTGACAAACAATTCAGCTGGCTTTGGTATTATGCTATGCAGCAATCGGGAGATGATGACGCAAAAGAAGAAGTGGCCGAAATGAAAGCAAAGCTCCGCCTTCGAAATGCTTCCAGCAGCCGGATTGCGCAATTTATACCTACCCTGCATACGCAGCTTCGGTTAAATGCCTTCAGTCAATCGGATCTCGCGAACCACCTGCGTTTCCTGGATAGCACGGAACGGTTTCACGAGGCGTTGCGCCTGCATTTTTATGCAAAGATTTTTGAGGAGGCTGAAGCGAAGAACGAAAACTGGAGGGACTTCAAACCTGCTTTTTTCAAAGAGACAATGCAGATAAATTGGTGGGAAACTTTTTTGCCGCTAGTGCTTATCACCGGCATTTTTGCAGTGCTCTGTGTGTTGAATTTTAGACGAAGCTTAACCTGGTAATCAAAGGGCAAAATGAATCTTCTTTTTGTTCCTAAAATGTTTTTGGATTTATAAATCAAAAAGGTGAAGTCTGAGTCTTACAATGTGCTGAGAATCGTCCATCTACTTCTGGTTAATCCGATCAATGACCTGGTAAATAACATGCTCCGGGCGGATGATCTTTCCTCTTGCCGTTCCCTGACTCATACCCACATAAACGCCTCCAAAAACGATGGTGTCGTCTTTCGTTAAAAGGTAAGCCGGTGCGCCGGAGAGAGTGGACTTGGTCGCTTCCTTAGCAAACGAGGGGAAATAGTGCAACCGGTCATAATCTTTTTGTTCCGGCAGGTAGGATAGAAGGCAGTAAGCTTCTTCCAGCGATGAATTAAAAAGAAAGGTCTGACCGCGGGAGTTTTGATCTTCATCACCGTTTGTCTGTTTTGCATAACCAGCAACCAATACCGACTTTGCCAGTTCGCAGGGAACTTCTTCAACAAAAAAATCCTCAACCGAAAACACATTGTATCGTTTGGGGTTTTTTATTTCCACAACGCATATGTCTGATTCTTCTGTTGCCTTTGAAGCTTTCTTTAATCGTATAACGGGTAATGCAAGATGCGCAGTGCTGCTGGTGTCAGTTGATGATTGTACGTAGAGTGTATCGGGATATTTGGCTAATGTGGCCGGAGTGATTTGTTTATCCGTCTTTAAAAAACAGGTGGAGGTAATTAAGAACAACCGCGTTTGATAGCGCACAAAAAACCCAATTGCCTGGGGCGCAGTTTCCTGCCTGTTGGTTTGCACCAGGTAACTGTACTTATCCAAGTTATTTTGTTCGTTCTGCGAATAAGCGGCAATACTAAAAAGCATCAGGATCAGAACAGCAAAGAAAACTCGCATAGAAAACGGTTTGCGTTTTGAAATGTTAGGCTGTAGTTTCTCAGGAACTGGACACTAACAATAGCTGATGCACCAGGAAAATGATGCTACAGCATTATGAGCTTACGTTTTCTTATGTAGGGGCTTTTCTTAAAAGCAGTCAAATACTAACCAATAAAAGAGTAAGCTCCTTTGGTACGGCAACCTTGGTGGCATAACACAGTGCAGGTGGATATTTTTTTCATCCCTTTGCACATATGGATAGCGACGCTTCGCGGAATAGTCTTTAAGCCTGGGTTTCTTCTTTCCGGCGTTTGCGGGCCGTACGGACAGCAGCCATTGCTCCAGCAACTAATACGGCAGAAACACCAAAATCAAACGGCGCTTGTTGTACCGTTGGAGTCGACTGGGTGTTGCCAGTGCTTCCCGGCACCTGCACGTTAGCCGCACGGGTGGGCTTTTGGTAACGAATTTGTTCAGGAGAGTTTTGCGAGTCCTCATCGCCACAAGAGAATAACAGAGTGGCAGAGGCCAGCAGGCAGAGGGTAAAAAGCTTCATGCGGGGGTGTGTTTTATGGTTATAGATTCAGTGTTTAACAAAGCTGGTTTTGGTCAGTGAGGATAAAAGGAGTTAAAAAGTGATTTGCAATTTTCAGACCACCCACTTGTTCCCAGTAACATACAGGCTCTACCTGTTGCCCAGGAAAACATGTACACAACCATCATGCACACCAATAAGGCTCGCGTCAGTTTCTGTAATACCATCCAGTGTTGGCGGCTCCGAATGCGGCCTGATAGCATAGCCAGCTGCTTTCAAACGGGCAATTGCCCTCGGCGCAAACCGGTTGCCATCCGTATTAGGCAGCACAAATAGCTCCACTGTCTTTCGGGTTAGTTTTTGCTGCTCAACCAATGTATTTACTTCAAAAACGATGGAATGGATTCGACATGCGTGAAATTTTTTTGAGACAGCTAGGCTATCTTTCTTTTTTGCCATTGCCCGGGATTGTGTTTTTCTTTCTGCCAGTACCGGTGTAGGTTCATGTATGTTTTCCGCAAGAACCGCTTCCCGCTTTACGTCCAAAAAACAAATGAGGCCAAGCAAGGCCAGTGACAAAACAGCGATGCCCTTTACTGCCGTAGGTGAAGAGCCTGCCTGAAGAGAAGGGAACAGTGCCAGTAATAATAGTAAAAAAGCAAGGGCAAGACGCAAGCCCCAAAAAAGGCGGACCTGGTACGTATTCGCCGAATGGCGGGAACGCTGTAAAAAGAATGGCTTCTGGTGCATTTCCTGGTTTGGTGTTTTCTGGTTATCTGGGGAGAAATACTTTCGTCTTCTCACCCAAAAACAATCGCCAGAACGTATAAAATAATTATGCCATTGCGGCCAGCCGTACAGGGCAATAGAACTAAACCGGGAGAATCAATGAGGGGACACAGCGATGTTATCAAAGCACAACAAGCCTTTGAATAGAAGTAGATAATAGGCTGGTAGCTGACTAATGTGCCAGTTCCGCTATGGAAATTTTTTTCAGGTAAGGTTCAAGCCTGTCGGTATCATCAAAACCATCAAGCGCTGAAACGTAGCTGTATTTCTTGTGGTAATAGACTTCCACGTAAAAAGCGCATAACTGGTAGAGCAGCACTGAAAATTTTCCCTCATCGCGGCCGCCTACGCAAACGCCGTCGTTGCAGGCTAGCAGCTTTCCAGTGTAGTCAAGTCGGTTGAATTGAGCAAGCGTCATTTTATATTAGTTGTACTTTTTCAAAGGTGGATGGAAACCTTTCTTCAAACGAAAGTGAAGTGATGTAAGACAGAGGAAGCGTTATTGTTTCAGAGGGACAGAAGATTAAAAGTACTTGATTTTATAGTTCCCTGCAATAGTTCATCGCACAACTTTCTTTCAGTACGATTAACAAAGCCTTCGTGAAAACGAAGGCCGGAGAAGAATGTTATACTACTGCTTTATCAGTACACCTCTTGAACAAACGCACAAGGGAAAAGTTCAACGGATTAGAAAAATTTTTGTAGTATGTTTTGTAGCTAAGTGGAAGCCCTTATGCCTTCAGCAGCTGAGGGCTTGCAATTTTAAATTGCGTTTTCTACTTTCGGGGCTCCACTCCTGATAAACCGTATCCCTTCATCCTACGGCTGACCGAATTAAAAACGTTTACCTTATGTTACATCAGGACTATTTTGCCAACAGAGCTTTCAAATTGACCAACCTTACTGTTTTCCTATTCCTCGTGTTTATTTACTTGTTTGTGCGGAAAGAAATGAACGATTAGTAAGAAATCAGTAGAGCTGCTTCAAGAAAGGTTTTCTACCTTGGAGGTAGAAGTGGGAACCTGTACCGCTCGGATACTGTCAGTATCGCTTAAATTTGCTCCATGCCTGTCGGAAACTTTGCTATAAAAAAAGTCTTGCTTATTGATGACGACACGGATGATTTTATGTTTTTTGAGGATGCCCTTAAAAAGGTTGATCCCACCATTGACATTTCCCACATAGCGTCTGTAAGGGAAGTTCCGGAAGAAAGTAACTGCGAAGTGCCGGACCTGTTGTTCCTCGATATTAATATGCCGGACCGTGATGGTTTTGAATGGCTCCGGTGCATACGGGAAAAAGGGTATCGGATTCCTGTGATTATGTACTCAACAGCCAGTAATCCTGCCTTTGTTGAAAAAGCCTATCAGGAAGGAGCGAACGTTTATTTTCCAAAGCCGGATAGTATTCATCGATTGGAGAAGTCATTGAATCACCTGCTTGCTCTGAATTGGGCAGAGCCCGAAAAGGTAACCGAACACTTCAACCAGAACGGTATTTATAAGGTTTTTCAATTAGCCAGCTAGAAGTTTTAACCAAATCGTTTCATTAAAACTTTATGGAGACAATTGACACGAAAATATCTTCATCGGAACGCTACCAGTTAGCGCTGGATGCAGCAGGTATTGGCATTTGGGATAATGATCTTCTAACAAACACCATTACCTTCTCCGGAAATGGCTACGAGTTATTTGGATTTACCGAAGGCAGAACTTTTTCATTGAACGATCTTTTTAGTCGCATACATCCCGGGGACCAAGAGCGTACAAAACGAAAAGTGGCCGAAAGCCTTGACCCCAATAAAAAGGCAGCTTATGAGAATGAGTACCGCATCGTTGATCCATCGACTAATGAAGTTATCCGGTGGGTCAGGAGCAAGGGAAGAGCCTATTTCACAGAAATAGATACACCGTACCGGTTTACCGGTACTATCCAGGATATTACCACTGAAGTAAAAGCAAGGGAAACGCAGCAGAAACTACTAGCACTGGTCGACAACAGTGTCGAGCTGATGTCAATCCTTGAAAACGATCAGAAGAACTCTTACCTGAACAAAGCGGGCATGGAAATGCTGGGTTTTGACACGATTGAACAGGTTAACCAAACACCAATTTCAGAACTCCATACGCCGGAAGATATTGCCTTTGTACAAGCGAATGTACTGCCTTCCGTCATTGAAAAAGGCAGTTGGTCAGGTGTGATGAATGTGAGGCATCTAAAAACAAGAGAAGTGTTCCCGGTTTATAACAATACTGTTCGTATTCATGATAAACTCACCGGTGAACCGATTGCTGTAGGTGCGGTGATGAGAGATATGCGTCCCGAGTTAGCTGCTCACAAAGCGCTGGAAGAAAGTGAACGCAATTTCCGTAGCCTCGTCATGCAGGCACCGGTAGGCATCTGCATTATAAAAGGCAAAGAGCTCATTATTGAACTGGCCAACGAAAGTTTCATTGATGTTTCCAATAAGCCAGGAGAAGAAATCATTGGCAAAAGTATAGTCGACATCTACCCGGAAGCCACAGCACAGGGTTTTGATAAAATGTTACTAAACGTGATGGAGAGCGGGCAGCCGTTTTATGGGCAAGAGGTAGAAGTGACACAGGAGCGTCCTGCAGGAACCCGCACCATCTATGTCGATTTCACCTTTGAACCATTGTTTGAACCCGATGGCACAGTGAACCGGGTGCTCGATCTTTCAATAGATGTTACTGATAAAGTGCTGGCCCGGAGAAAGCTGCAGGAGAACGAAGAAGAATTGCAACGAAGAGTAGCGGAACGTACTGCAGAACTGGAGAAAAAGAACCGCGAGCTGGAAGAGTTTACCTACGTATCAAGTCATGACCTGCAGGAGCCGATCCGTAAGATCAAAATGTTCCGCGAGCTGGTGCGGCAAAACGAGTATGAGAAATTCAGCGATGATTCAAAGCGCTACTTCGATAAAGTAGGCGAATCAATTGAACGCATGAGCAATTCGCTAAAGGACCTGCTTAGTTATGCACGTTTGAACGAAGCCGAAAAACGCGAGCCTGTTGATCTGAATACGATCCTTGATAATGTGGAGGCCGATTTGGAATTATTGATTGCTGAAAAGGGGGCTATTATCACGCATGAAAAACTTCCAATTGTAAAAGCTGTTCCGCACCAAATGCACCAGCTCTTTTACAATCTTTTGAACAATGGGTTGAAGTTCTCTCGGCCGGAGGTGCCAACTAACATTAAGATAAAACTGGTGGAGAACACCGATGTTCCCCAGGGTTACTGCACCATTAGCATCAGTGATAATGGAATTGGTTTCCCCCAAGAAAAGGCTGAAAAGATCTTTACCATGTTTCAGCGTCTGCACAGCCGGGACGAATTTGAAGGAACCGGCATTGGCCTGGCGCTTTGCAAAAAAGTGGTAATGAATCACAAGGGCAAAATCTGGGCTAAATCAGAAATAGGAAAGGGAGCTACTTTCTTTATTCAGCTTCCGTTATTGAACGAAGGCTAAAGCCATAGCATTTTCTCCACTTCATTATTTGCCGCGTTCTTGTTTCACATTAATATGTGGTTGCAGTGCGATTTGCAGCCTTATAGTTTTGTGCGGAAATATTAATGCCTGCGCATGAGAGGAATGTTAGACGAACAATATGGCAGCAATGGAAGAACAGAACGAAAACGTTTATGAAGAAGAGGCATCAGTTAGTGTTCCAATTACCTCGTTGGATATACGTCTGTCGGAAGCAGATACATTCGACAGAAAGATCGTTAATAATACGCGTCGCATAAAGAGAAGATTCTTGGTAAAGACGGGAAATAAACTCTTTTCAATACCCTGCGACAGGATTGCCTATTTTTTTATTGAAATGCGATGCGTGTTTCTAAAAACAAAAACGGACGAACGTTTTGCCATCGATATGAGTATGGATGAACTTGAGGAGATATTGTGTCCTTTCAGCTTTTTCCGGGTGAGGCGTTCATTGATGATTTCTTTTGAGTCAATTGAAGCATTACGGTATTATTCCGGCGGCAAGATTTCTATTAAGCTCGCTCCTCCCTCTGGTAACGAAATATTTGTTAGTAAAGAACGGGCTGCAGCTTTCAGGCAGTGGCTGGATATGTAAATTCCGGTCGGCAGCGGTTTCTGAAGTTTTAGGCATTAAATGCATTGGTTCTGCAAGATTGATTTTGGTACGGACGATCAGCAGAATAGTTTCCGTTTTAATCTATCATCCAATGCTAAAGAAAAACCTTATTGTTTACACAAGTGTTGCTATCGTTGCCGGTGGAGGAAACTTGTCTCCTGAGCCCGACACCCCTGACATGTTCTTCGAAACAAAAGAGATTACACCACTCTGCGACTCTCGCAAAGTAGCTAAAGAACTTGTAAGGCGGCATTTTTTCGGCATGTCCGTCAAGCCGCGGTTTATCGGATCGGTATCAACGGAGGCTGAAATGGAGAGGTGTTGCTACATTTTATACGCAGCTAACCCAAACGCAGGAGTCGACTGGGAAGAACATGCTAACGAAGCAATGAAGAACGCTTTCAATGGGAACGATTCAATCGCATTTGAACAATTACTACGCTATTCCATTCTTCATGTTCATCCCGTTGACATGGAGATAATCATTTCAACCGATTCTATCGTAGTAAAGGATCGGGTCAATGAGCAGATTTTTGAGTGGCAGGGTGGTACGGCTGTTCCGATCCCTTTTTTATTGCCGTTGTCTTTTAAAACCTAATCAGTTCAGGTATCAATTCATTGCGTTCAGGCAGCAAAAAGGCCGGTTCCGCGAGAAAGATTTGATCCCTCTTGAAGTACAGTTTTACTTCATAAGACAATCTATCCCTATGAAGAGAACGATACTTCAAGCCGTAGCTACGGTGTTGCTGCTTTCTTTTTATTTTTCTGCTGCCAGTCAAACCTACATCTGGGATCAAAGCTTCAACAACACCAATTCCACCACTGACGCCAAGACCAGGGCGATTGCAGAACAGGCAGACGGAAAAATATTGGTTGCCGGCGATTTCTTTAACTACTATAACCTGGCACGTCCATCACTGGTTCGGCTCAATATCAACGGCACCAATGATGCTTCATTTTCCCCTCCATCCATCAATGGAAACGTTTACTGCATTGCTGTTCAGCCATGGGACAACAAAATTTTAATTGGCGGTGCCTTTACATTGGTCAATGGCATATCACGCCGCGGCGTAGCCCGCCTGGAAGCAAATGGTACTCTCGACTTAACGTTCAATACATCAGGTGGCGGTATAACACAGGGATGGTATGGTTCAAGCCCCGTAGCATGGAGTATACTGGTGAAAGAAGAAACTGATCCCGCAGACAGGCGAATCATTATTGGCGGATTGTTTGAGCGCTACAACGGTGCATTCATTGGTACCCGGGGAGGTGCGGTGCAAACCCTGCTGAACGGCGCATTGGACCGGTCGCTTGGCATAGAAAACGGTGATGTGCGCAACATGAGTTTTGATGCCGCCGGCCGCATTTTGTTAGCAGGTGAATTTTGGAGAGTGCAGGGTATTAGCATCAGAAGAGTAGCCCGGCTAACAAGAGACGGCAATATAGACCCAAGCTTTAACCACGGTGGGTGGGGTCCGGGAGGAACGGTGTACGTGGTCAAAGCCCAAAGTGATAACAAGGTGATATTTGGAGGCGACTTTACCAGCATGAACGGTATTTCGCAGAACTACATTGCCCGTCTGAATGAGAACGGTAGCTTTGACGCCAGCTTTGCTACAGGCAGTGGGTTTAGTGGTGGTGTAAGCTTGCCCGATATACCCAATACAAGCGTTTGGTCTTTACTGGTTGCCAACGATGACAAGATCATCGTTGGTGGCTTATTCTCCTCATTCAATGGTTTCGCTGCACAAAACATTGTTCGGTTACGGGCAAACGGTTCATATGATAGCAGTTTCAGAGCCGGCATGACGAATGGCGGTTTCAATTCCGCCGTGTTAACACTATCGTTTCAACGAGCACTTTTGGGCGAAGCATTCATTTTATCGGGTGGTGTTTTCACTGGTTATGATGGAAACATACAGGGTCGCCTGATGCGCTTAGGTAACCTGGTAACGCTAACAGGCAAAGAGATTACATTAACCTCTAAAAGAACCCGTTCCGGTATAAGTCTTTTATGGCACCAGCAACATGCAGACAGCGGTGTGTATAAGATCACCCGGAGCGAAGATGGACGTCATTTCAACACTATTGGGCAAGTGCCCGTTGTTCAAGGTAAAACGGCATACGTTTTTGTTGATGCGGTGCCGTGCAACAAGCCGGCTTTTTATCAAGTTGTGCAGGAAAAAAAGAGTGGCTCGCATTACTCTAACCTGGTTCGTATTGGCCATCATAATTTCGACATCCGGCTGTTGAATCGTCCCAGTCCGGTACTTCAATTAATCAACAGTCCCGGCGAAAAACTAACGTTAGAACTTTTTTCGTTTAACGGGCAACTGCTCCAGCGGATTATAACGAAGGCAAAGACTTCCGAAGGTATCCAGGAAATAAGATTGCATAATTTCACAGGTCAAAATCTGGTTGTCAGGATCGCCAATGAGCATGGACAGCTACTGCTAAGCAAAACACTCTTTATGCATTAGGAAAATGCGCATCCGGCTAAAATAAGAACCGAATCACCCATCATCACATTCCCATCACATCAAAATGGCTTTTTAGCAGCATAGCCAGACGGTTTTCACATACTTGTGGGATAGAAAAAGCTTTTTTATGAAATGAAATTTGCCTTCAAACGGAAGGACATGAAAAAGCTACGGCCAAGACACAAAGCAAATGTCATTTTCTCGTTGCTGTTCATCATTACAGCGACACTGTTTTCCTGTTCAAAAGAAATCAGTGAACAAGTACCACCTTCAGGTCGTGTAAACAGCGTACAGTTTGCTGCTGACGAAGTCTCCGTAGCAGAAAATGAAACACATAAAGCGATTATTTTAAAATTGTCCACACCAACTGCAAAGGCTGAAACAATTTCTCTAACTATTACATCAGCATCTGCAGAATACGGAAAAGACTATACAACAGAACCGGCTGCACAAAACGGCCGCGTCACACTAACCGTCGAGAGTGGAAAATCAGAAAGCAGTCTGCTGATTAAGCCAATCAATAATAATGTGGTTAACAGCGCACGGAAATTGCACTTGCAAATAGCTACCGAGGGCTCGACTGTAAAGCCGGAAGGAAAAACGGCCATGAAGATTAGCCTGACGGACGACGATGTTACACATGCAGCTGTATCCTTTGCTACTACCAGTGCAGCCATACCTGAAAGTCATACGACAGGGCATGTAATTGAATTGTCGATTTCTCCCGCAGCGGCACTTGCTGGTTCGGTAGACCTGAATCTAACAACGACCAACGCAACTTATGGCCAACACTTCACTACCGAGCCGGCTGCTGTGAACGGCCGTCTGCAACTTCCGGTAACGCAAGGCGCAAACACCGTCAGCTTCCGCATCAAACCTATTAATGATGCTATCGTTAATGATCCAAGACTTGTGCGGCTGAGCGTCGGTCAATTGTCTGCGGGCCTGCAGGCAGGACAACAAACCAACTTTTTGCTGACCATTAATAATGACGACGCACCGCAAGCAAACATCGCAAATATTGCTTCGATCCGGAATTCTTTTACCGGCGCTGATACCTACATATGGGGAGGTGCTGTGATCAGTGGCATCGTTACATCAGTCAATGATAATATCGCACCCAATGTAGTTTACATTGAAGACGCGACCGGCGGTATTGCTTTACGATTTACAACAAACCACAACCTTCAGCCTGGCCAGGTTGTTTCAATAGACATTGACGGAAGCATCCTTACTCGTAGTACCGAATATGGAATTGAGGTTCGCAACCTGCCACTCTCATCAAGCAACCATTTGGGATGGGATTTGAAAGTGCTTCCAAGTTATACATTGCAGTCGTTGTACGAGGCACAAGGAAACCTGGAAGGACGTGCAGTAACACTGACGAATGTTCGCTTTGCTGATGCAAATGGAACGGCAACGATGCAAGGCAACCGGGCTATAGCTGATGGTGTAAGAACGGCCACTGTTCGCACGGAGTCATTCGCCAGCTTTGCCAATCGAATCATCCCGGGAGGCGCGGTATCAATCATGGGTATTCTCGTTCGGCAGAATGGTTCTTATATCATCCGGCCATTGACAACTGGTTCTATTTATTAAGCAATTCATGTATGATAACGACACAGAACGAAAGAAAAGTTGTTCTCTTTATTGCAGCAAGCCTCGATGGTTTTATTGCAGCACCCAACGATGACCTTTCATTTTTATCGATGGTGGAGAAGCCCGGTGAAGATTATGGTTATGCTGCCTTTATCGAAACGGTCGATACAGTTATCATCGGAAGAAAAACCTATGATTGGGTGATGAAGCAGGTCCCGACTTTTCCTCACCAAGATAAAGAGACTTATGTCATTACCCGCCATGAAAAAACCGCAATTGGAAAAACTGTTTTTTATACCGGGTGCTTGATGGAGTTGGTGCGGACACTCAAGCAAAAGGAAGGAAAAAATATTTTTGTTGATGGTGGAGCAATGGTTGTGAACGAATTGTTGAATGAATTGTTGATAGATGAGATCATTCTTTCCATCATCCCTGTGATACTTGGCGATGGCACTCGTCTTTTTCAACGAACTGTCAATCAAACACTTTGGTTGAAGCAGTGTAAACAATTCGATACAGGCCTGGTTCAATTACATTATGTACGAGCCGGTGTGTAGTGTAAACAATACTTAGGATATGTCTCGCTTAGACAAAATCCTATTACTTTGCATTTCTCTATAAGCAGTTAGTTTTGGTTACGACCCCTGTTTCTACAGGGGTCTATTTTTTTATTAAGGCCAGGTTGAAATTGTTGCAATCAAACATTTGCCAAACAAAAAAGCCTGCATTTCAGCAGGCAAGCAATCAAATGCGGGAGGAATGATGTCAGATGATCTTATCGGTAAAAACTTTCGCTACAGCTTCCGACTTTGAGTTCACGTGCAGCTTCTCATAAATCTTTTTGATGTGGCTGCGAACAGTATCCAATGAGATGAACATGTTGGCAGCGATCATCTTATAGCTGTCGCCATCTACCAAGTGCTGCAGCACTTGTTTCTCACGGTCGCTCAGGTTGTAGTCTTCGCCTTTGGGTGATTGCAGCGTTGAAAACATTTTCAATACCTGTGTAGCGATAGAAGCTGTCATGGGTGCGCCGCCCGATGCCGCTTCGGAAATATGTTCGAGCAATTTCGCCGGTGCTGTCTTCTTTAACACATAACCGTTGGCACCGTTCTTTATGGCTTCAAACACATTTTTGTTATCGTCAAACACAGTTAGCATCAGCACTTTTACATCCGCATTTTGTTCCCTGATCTTCTTCAGTGCCTGTATACCGTTCATGCCGGGCATATCAATGTCCATCAGCACTACGTCAGGCTTCCAGGCTTCTACTTCATCGGGAGCCGTCATGGGATTCTTATAAGAAGCCAGTACCCGGAAACCATCCGTTCCGTCAATCAGCATCGTAAGACCTTCACGCAACTGCGGATTGTCTTCGTAGATAAGCACCTTGATCATATAATTTTATTTTCTGCGAACTTATTTTTTTCGGGAGGCGTTCACAACCACATTTTAATGTGATTATGCAATGGGGATATTCAGCGTAATGCGGGTGCCTTCTCCTTCCTTGGTTACTAGTTGCAACCGGCCTTTAAGGGATTGTGCCCGCTTTTCCATGTTGCCCAAACCATTACCATCTGCTTTTTGCGGGTCAAAACCAATGCCGTCATCTTTAATGGTCAAAACCAGCCTTCGCTGATGGCAGGCCAGGTGAATGATTACATTCCTGGCTCTTGAGTACTTCGCCGTATTGTTGATCGCTTCTTTAAAGATGAGAAAGAAGTCGCGGCGGGCTTCCATGTTTAATCGCACAGCACCTACATTTTCATCCATGATAAACCGCACCGACATTTCTTTTGCCTCCAGTACACTCAGCGCAAACTCCTTCATACGAACGATGATCTTCTGCATGGTATCATTATCAGGCTTGATACTCCATACTATGTCATCCATCGCCTCCATCATGCGCTGGCTGTTCTCGGTGATCTTGGAAATGTATTCGCTGGTCTTCACCGTGTCAACCTGCAACCTTGTTTTAGCCATGGAGCCGAGAATGTTGATGGTGCTGAGGGTAGATCCGACATCATCGTGTAAATCCCTAGCAACCCGGCTACGTACGGCTTCTACGGCTAGCAGTTTATTAATGCGCTGTCGATAGAGATAATAAATGGTCAGTGCTGTCAGGAGGGCAACAGCGCTAATGAACCACCAGGTTTGCCAAAACGGTGGACGCACCCGGATGGGCAGAACGGTTACTTCCTTTGAGCGGGTGCCATCAATGTTAGCGCAGTAGACTTCAAACTGGTAGTCGCCGGGAGGCAGGAGAGTATACGTCGCGGAAAACTGGCGTTCTGCCCGTTTCCATTCTTCACCGGCACCTTTCATGCGATAGTAGTAAACCAGCTTATCACGCTGCAGAAAACTAAGTGCACTGAAGTCGATGGTAAACGAGTGCTGATCATGTGAAAGTATAACCTGTGGTTTAGCGAGTAACGAGTCAAGCAGAAGGCTTTGGTTGAACAAACGGAAATCTGTGAGGCTCACATTTGGCGGCACAGCGCTGCCTTCAAACATGTCTGGATCAAATTTCAAAAGATAGTTTTCACCGGCAAATACTATATCCCCATTCCGGGTTAACAGGTCGGCCTGTATGGTGTGCTTTTCTACTTCCATCCCATCCTTCTTGCCATAGAGTGTAATGGTATGATTGTACGGATTGTAGCGGCAAAAACCATCCAGTGTATTGATCCATAGATAACCTTTTCTGTCCCTGCGAATGCGAAAAGAGGTATTCCCCGGAAGGCCATTTTCGAAAGACGTCCACGATACTTTACCCGTTCGTTTATTAATAAAATTAAGAGCACCGGCTGCGCAAATGATCGTGCTGTCGTCTAACTGTTCAAGGTCATAAACGTAATTTGAAAACAACGGGTTGCCCGAATCGGTCTTGTCAAAATGTTTTTTAAGCGATCCGTCAGGGTTCAGACTAAACACACCGTTCCCTTCTGTTGCCGCCCAAATGATACCCTCATCATCAATCAATATTTTCCTGACAATGCTCTTAAATACCTGCATCGTTTGAAACCGCTTTCCATCGTAGCGGATCAGGTGGCCACGCTGGGTGCCAAACCAAAGCTGGCCTTTGTGGTCTTCGGCTATGTAACGCAGGGTAGCAAATTCTGCTTCTTTCAGGTTGAAAAACTCTGTTCGTTTCGTTGCCGTATCATACACCATATAATTCCCCGCCTGACAGGCAATCCATACTTTTCCCTTTTTATCCTGCAGCATGCCCCATACCTGGCGGTACTGCGATCTTTGTATTTTATCTATCACCGGCATTGCCCGATAAACGCCAGCATCGTATAGCTGCATGTTCCGGTCATAGGTCAAAATCCCATCGCCCCAGGAGCTTACCCAAAGCTCGCCTCCCTGCAGCTCCAGCAGGTCTGTGATCTCAAGTGCGTCGCCATCCGGTGCTACGGCCATATTGGTCACACCTCGTTTGGTGGTTAGTGACGACAGGTAGTATAAACCGTTGTCGGTGCAAAGCCAGATGATTCCATCGCGGTCTTCCATCATCTGTGTTACGCTGCGATAGGTTATGGCTGATGAAGCGCTACCGGTTTGGGGATGAAAGAACATCCGGTTACTATTCTTGCCAAGGCTGTACAGGCAGTTGTTTCCGAAAAACCAGACAGTGTTGTCTTTGCTTTCAAAAAAGAAGCGGAGCTCCGAATATTCAGGGTTTACCAAAAGCCCAGCCGTATCAGGTAAAGCATTTCCCTGTTCATCGTAGCAGTGGTAATAATGGTCATGCCCCCACCTGAACACCCAATGCCGCCGTTTGCTATCAATATAAAATTCAGCTACACCAGGACCTAGTTCTTTCTTGTTTAAAAGAGGCAGGTTTTTAGGATTGTAGCTGGAAGTGTAAAGTTTTTTAGTACGATAGTCGTACGCAGCCAGGCCATAGTCAAAAACGGGAAGCCAAAGCAAGTCAGTTTTTCGGTCTTCATAAATGTAAACGGAAGGGATCCACTTTGGTGGAAGCTGGAAAAAATTATCCTCAATAAAGGCTTTTTGAGTAGAGTCGAAATGAAGTACGCCATACTTCCACGCAAAGACAAACAGGTTACCATGCCCATCTTTATGAATACGTAATTGCGGCGTCCTGTCAGGTTGGCGCCGGTACCTGATTGGTAAATTGGTGAAGGTGAAACTGCGGGTATCAAACACACCCACTTTTTGTTCGGAGGAAAGGAGAAGCAATAAGGAGTGATCGGTTAAGGGAATGATTTGGTGTACAGTGCTGATGGGAAGTTCAGTTGGTTGAGGACGACTCTTGCCAAAATGAATGAAGCGGTTACCATCAAATCGCTGAAGCCCGTTGGATGTGCCCACCCACATAAAACCCTGCTTATCCTGGTAGGTGCAAAACACGTTGTTGGAAGCAAGGCCAAGACCGTCTTCCTTACCGATGCGGTTAAATAAGAAACTGTTCTGACAAAGAACTGTAACGGGGAAAAGCAGCAGTATCAAAAGCAGTTTACCCATGCATTTACAAAGCTAATGGCGTTGCAGAAAAATCAAAACGTATGAACCTTGCAATTGTTCAAAGCAATCAATGTTGACCATCGAAAAGTGTAAACAGACCCTGATACGAAATAAATGTGGCCGAAAATCACATCATTGATTTCAGTACTCATAACCTTTCACATAGGTATGTGGTAGGTAAAGGAGATGGAGGATGCTAGGTTTGTCCGAACACTTAAACCTGAATTATGGAACGTTTTCTTCTTTCCCTTTTGCTTCTGCTTACCCATGCGGTTTCTGCACAACCGGTAGTGAGTTATGGGAACAATGCAGCCGCAGGAAACTATGCCACTGTCAACGGCATCAAAATGTACTATGAAGTATATGGGAGCGGACAACCGGTGTTGTTGCTGCATGGCAACGGTGGCTCTATTGCCGGCAGGGCGGCACAAATAGCCCAACTGTCAAAGCAGTACAAGGTTATTGCAGTTGATAGCCGTTGCCACGGCAAAACGGAATGCGAAACAGGAGACCTGGATTATGAAATGATGGCATCAGACATCAACGGACTACTGAATCAACTCTCAGTTGATTCAGCCATGATATGGGGGCATAGCGATGGCGCTATTTTAGGGCTGATCATGGCTTACACGTATCCCGACAAGGTAAAGCGGTTATTGGCCACCGGTGCTAATCTGACGCCGGACACGGTTGCCTTTTACCCGGAGATTCTCGACATGATAAACATCCATCCCAAAGTGAAGGATACCATGATGAAGAAACACCTGAAGCTGATGGCCCTGCATCCAAACATTAAAAAGGAGAAGTTAATGCAGATCAAAGCACCCGTGCTGGTAATGGCCGGCGATCGCGATGCCATCCGCAACGAACATACCGTCAGTATTTTCAACCATATTCCTAATTCACAACTCTGCATCCTGCCGGGAACAACTCATTTTATCACGAATGAAAAGCCAGTCTTATTTATGCAATTATTGACCGATTTCTTTGAAAAGCCTTTCCGTATGCCTTCTACAATAGCCATTGCCAAACGAATGGCCCAGCAGATGATACATTGACATCATGTTGTTAAAAATCCGTGCAGCCGATGTGATTTTAATCACATCGGTTTTTGTTTTTCTAGCGGGATTTCACATGGCTATGTGATAGTGAAGCTTTAAGCAATAAATGAGTTTTGTGTCGTCAAAATCATTCATTCAAACAAAACGACGATCATGAAACCAATTGCAATGTTAGCCACCCTTCTCCTGCTGTTCTCTTCCTGCAGTAAGAACGCCATTTCAGGCTCGGGTGATGTAGTGACGCAAACAAGAAGCGTGTCTGCCTTTACCGGTGTAGAAACCCATTATGATATTGCCGCTGTTATTACGTATGGCAATACCCAGGAAGTTCGGGTAACAGGTTATGAAAACCTGATAAACATCCTTGAAACAAAAGTAGAGAATGGGGTTCTGAAGCTAACCTTCAAACACGACTATAACACAATTCGCAATGTGAACGTGGTTGCCTATATCACCGTTCCCGCAATTACCAAAGCCACTATCCATGGAAGCCGCAACATTGATGTCAGTGGCTTTGCCGCCGGAAATAATTTTTCGGCACTGATACATGGCAGCGGAAACATTAAGGTGCGCAATTCAGCATTCCAGAATGCAGAAGCCAGGATTCATGGCAGTGGTGACATTGATGCTCGGACCACACAGGCAAAAGAAGCAGTCGCCAGCATCAATGGAAGCGGCAGTATTTCAATTGCTGTTTCAGATAAATTGACGGCCACCATCCAGGGAAGCGGCAATGTGAACTATTGGGGTAATCCGACCGTTGAAACAAATATCCAGGGCAGCGGCCGGGTAGTAAAACGCTAAGCCATGATTGCAAAACTAACCGCTAAGACTTCTTTTAAGCAAGAAACAATTGTTTCCGTTATGCTGATGGCCATTGTGGTGGTAACCATCATCTATGGCCAATGGCTTGAAGGAAACGGTGTTGGTGTCAGGCGCTGGAATTGGGAGAACCTGTTTTTTGTTTTGCCTGTTGTGCCGCTCTTGTTTTTGCAACGGCGGGCTACGTTACCTCCAATCGAAACCATTGAAACAAAAAGCAATGGTTGGATGTCAACCGCAGGTGTCGGGATGCTCTTTGGATTGCTGGATGTAATAGTGATTAAGGTCATTCTGCATCCGCAACCGTACACGGAACTCCCACCGTTTTTGCAGCCATTTCCGTACAGCATTTTTTTATACACGTCCGGTGCGTTAGAAGTTGAACTGACGCACCGGCTGTTACCACTAACAGTCCTGTTATTAGCAGAACAATGGCTTTTTAAGGGACGTTACCGCAAAGCGGTGATCATCTTTCTGGCCATCACCACCAGCTTGATTGAACCTATTATGCAGTTCCCGGATGGTGCATGGTGGCTCCTGATCTATGCAACCCTCTCCGGTATCGCCATGAACACCTGGCAATTCAGAAGCTATTTAACGTATGGCTTTCTTGGTTCGATGGCTGTTCGATTAGGCCATTACCTCATCTGGCACATACTGCTTGGTATTTATGTGCAGTATGTTGAGTTAGGCTGATGTCTGAAAAATCACATCAAACTCATACCACACAATGTTTATTCACATGCTCATGTAGTTGAAGGCTTTTCTTCGGCTTTAGACATTTGCGCCATCATTCAATCACCATCAAATTAAGAGACCATGAGACGGAATTATCCATCAGACAAAACGCCGGGAGTAGCTACTTCATCCTTCAGTAATATTCATAGCGAACTGGCGCAAACTATCCACGAGCACAAGCATATACTTCGTTGCTACTTTGATAATCTTCAGCAACGTGATGATGTTCATCATCATTTATCGGAAGCGGTCGCCATGGTAAAGCGGACAGCCCGCCAGTACCGTACCGAATCAATCGAAACCATTTTGCAACGTTTACAGAACCAAAAAGCCGCATAACATGAACCACACATTGAAAGCCATTATCGTCTTGCTTTTTGTCTTATTGCAGTGGACGCAGCAAGCAAAAGCACAAGGCTCTGACAAGATCATTTACAACCAGCCTTTCCAGCTTACCCAATCCATGCTGGAGCGGCATGCTAAACTGGTGCAGCAGTTGTTGGACCTTACCTATACGGAAGAGCAAAGGCAAAAACATTTTGACCTTGTAAAGGCCTACTGGCGAAAGAATGATACAAAGGGTATGCAGGCTATCATTGGCAATCTGCAGTTTTATGACGAGATAGTAGCAAAGCCGGCAGAAGAGCAGAAGGCTTTCGTTCGGCAGACACGCTCCGCGTTGCTGATTAACCTGATCGAGGACGATGCTGACGATTCAAGGTGGTACCTGTCCAACTACTACGCTACGCATCCGCCGCTTTCCAATGAAGGCATCCCGCTCTTCAAAGAAACTGCTGATGATTTGCTGAATGCAGAATACTTCATCAACAAAACATTGAAGCGACAGCCGATGAAGCCATTGACCAAAACGCAACGAGATACGGCTTATAAACAACTTGTAGCTGTTTGGAAAACCACCAGTCGGGAAGACCGTAAAAAATTAATGCTGCACGTAAGCAAGCTGGCACATGTAGAGTATGAATGGAAGAACCTGGCGGCACTTGACCACACTGGTCTGCGACTGCAGTTTGTGGGACGCAAGTTTGTGAGTAATGCGGAGTACCAGCAACACCAGCAGGCCATGGCGCAGTTAAATGGGGCGAACGCACAAGTTCGTGGACAGCAGTGGCAACTCGTACAAAACGAACTAAACTATATGAAAAGTTCTACCGATATCATCATGAGCAAAGGCATTCGATGGAATCCTTCTCTCAACCGCTACGAACAGATTGGCGGTATTGTAACGGAGTATTGGTAGATCAAATCTTTTTCTAGTCAGTAGTTATCATTTCCAAATCCGAGCCGCCTTTCCAGGTGGCTTTTTTTGTTGGATGTGATCAAAACTCACATCGTATTGTAAGTGGATATTCGGTATTCACATGTAGATGTGGTTGTACAAGGGTCTTTGCAAAGTGAATTTTGTGCCATCGTTGAACCAAAAAATTAAAACCAAATGTTGACCCGAAAATTTCTTGCTGTTTTTTGTTTTGCGCTTTGTTTTCTCATTGCTTGCAAAAAGCCGATCGGCGAAGACAGGCCGGCCCCAACCAACCGCCTTTCGAAAATCGTTTATGAGCAGAACAACGTTAGCTACGAGTACGACAACAATGGCCGATTGAAGTCAAGTACGTTTCGGGCTGCAGATAATACACTAATCGGCAAAACCGAGTATGAGTATAGCAATGGACGGCTGGCTCAGTCGGTTTCCGGAAATGCAAGACTGGTTTACAGTTATCCCAACAATCAAACCATCCGCATTGAATTAAGAAACGGAAATACCACTCGTTACAGTTTTGAATACAAGATTACCGGCAACCAGATCAACGAATGGATCCAGTACGGTCATGGAACCGGTGCAGCCGTGCCGGAAGAAAAACATGTTTATACCTATAACTCCGCCGGTAATATCATCAAAACCGAAAACTATGAATACAATGGTGGGCAATGGGAGTTATATGAGGTTATCAACACAGTACAGTATGACAACAGGCAGAATTATACATCACATCACGAAGCCATCATGTACTACATCGGTGACCGGGCAGTGCTTGCAAATAACCCCGTAAAACAAGAATACCGTGCGCCTGATGGCCAGTTGTTTAAAACACTTACCTATCAACATACATACGATGCACAAGGACGAAAGACCCGTTCTGTCATCTCTATTGTAGAACCGGGGGAAAACGATAAAACAGAAACTATTACTTACCAGTATTAAAAATTCGGTTATGAGAAATACGTTGCAAATTTTTTGTCTATTGGCATGCGTTGCGCTTTTAGCGGTTGCATGCAGCAAGCCAGAAATATCATTGCCACCGGCACCACGAAAGGCGCAATTGGTTCGCATGCAGACAGGCGGTGTGTTCACTGATTTTCGCTATGATGCTGATGGCCGTCTTTTGGAACGGTCCGATTCAGCTAGGGGCTACAGTGGATTAAAGTCCACCTTTGAGTATTCGCAGGGAAAGCTGGTAAAAGGATCCTATGGTTTTATGCGCTATCAATATGAATATCCCAACAACAACACAGTGAAGGTGAAAACCGGCAGCCTTTCCAACCCTGAATTGCAGGAAGAAGTGTTTACATACAGCGGTGACAGGCTACTCGAATATGTGCGGTATTATGTTTCTCCCTTCGGTACCGAACCGGAACCAGAGATGAAAGAGGTCTATACCTACAATGCCGCAGGAAACATTGTTCGCAAGGAAGAATTTGGTTTTGACACCTATGAATCAAAGCAGTGGAAAAAAATAAGTACAACCAATTATGTGTACGATGATAAACCCAACTACAGCGCAGGGTTGGAAGATTGGCTGTATCCTTACCACGAAAAGCGGCGCACAGCTACCAGTAATAACCCCGTGAAGGTCGACGTGTATGGAGCGAATAACCAATTAGTCAGAACGGAGCTGTTTCGTTATGATTATGACAACGACGGAAAGAAAACGGTGAAGTACGGTGAGAAATGGTCGGGTAACCGTCTTCTATCCCGGGATACAACAAAGTACCTTTACCAGTAAAGCATGAAAACGATAATACTTCTCTTTATAAGTTTTTGGTCTGGGGTAGCAACCTTCGGCCAAAGCGGTAATACCGAAACAGAATTTTACACAGCTGCGAAAAAATGGTTTGATGCCTGGCAACTGGTCAGTAAGAAGATCTACCATATTCCTTCCACCAAGGATGTTGACTTCGTGTTCTTCGATGCAAAGAATGTATATGCCACGTCATCATTAACTATCCCAAAAGGGAAAAGAGTTACAGGGCCTTCTTTAGTGAGTAAACCCATGAACTGGAAGGTAGCAACGCATGGCGATTCATTGACACTGCCTGATGGAAAAAGAGTGGAGGTTGGCATTATGTCGTTCACATCGGTTGATGCTAAAGGGAAACCATTTTTTGTGATGCCATTGCCATCATTTTGGAAAGAGGCTGGTATAAACAGCAAAGAGTTGGGCTTTGAAAATTTATTGTCCGGTATTTTTCTTCACGAGTTTTCACATTCTCAACAGGTACAAAACTTTGGAAAACGCATCACGAAATTCGAAAAAGAGAACCAGTTTGATACCGAGATGAACGATGATATTGTACAAACAATATTCAAGACTGACTCGGCCTACAAAGCAATTTTTGAAACCGAACGATCACTTCTTTACAAGCTTGCACTAAATAAGGAGGTCTCATCTGCAAATGAGATGAACAAAGCTCTTGCTACCTTCCGCAAACGGCAACAGGATTTTTTCAAGAGCAAACATGCTCCTCTAAAAGAAATAGAAGATGTGTTTCTTACAATGGAAGGTCTTGGTCAGCATGCGATGTATGCGTGGCTTGTTCATCCGCAGGGTGGAAACCTGCCAAAAGAATTAGCTATTACCGGGGTCAGAAGAGGAGGAAAGTGGTGGTCGCAGGACGAAGGTTTTGCACTCTTCCTACTGCTTGAGCAAAAAATGCCTGCATCAAAATGGGGCAAGCTGTTTTTTGAAGATAAAATTGTTCCTGTTGCCGATCTGCTAGAGCAGGAGATGATCAACCCGGTTCGATAGCTTCACTTGATTAATGCAGGCATATGATTAAAGTAGTACCATTGAAGATTGCAACTGAATTTGGTGACATCTTTCCCTGCCTGATCCTTTCCGGCGATGAACTTATTCTAGTTGATGCAGGCTACCCGGGTCAGGCAGATGCCATTCAGCAAGGGATTAAAAATGCCGGGCTGCCGCTGGACAATCTTTCTTCCATCGTTATTACTCATCACGATTTTGATCATGTTGGTTCGCTGCAGTCACTAAAAGAAATCTTTCATCCGGCCATCATTGCAACTAGACTTGAAGCTGATTATCTCGAGTGGAAACAAAAACCGTTCAGGCTTCAACAAGCAGAAGTAACGTATGCTTCTCTTCCGGAAGAATTAAAGCCGCAAGCCAAACAGTTTGAAAATTTATTGCGTTCTATCCATCCTATTACACCCGACCGACTGGTACGGGAAGGAGATATGGTTGATAGAGCAGGCCAGATAATGGTAATTGAAACTCCCGGCCATACAGAAGGGCACATCTCGCTTTACATCAAAAAGGAAAACACATTGATTGCAGGCGATGCGCTGGTGTTTGATGGTGATCACTTATTGTTGGCAAATCCGGAATATGCATGGAGCCTGGACACGGCTAAAAAATCAGCGCATAAAATAAAAGGGTTGTCGCCAGAGCAAATCATTTGTTATCATGGTGGTGTTTGTATGCACCCGACAGCGAAAACATTTCTGATCTAATGGGCCACTAGGTGTTGATTATTTATCCTGCATGTAGCGGGCAATTTTCACTACCAGGTTCCTTGGAGTAAAACGAACCGTATTTGCCAGGAAATAGTTTTTCGCACCGTGAATGGCAACCCTCTTGCCTTTCATCATTGCCTTGTAGCCGTAGTCAGCAACTTCTTTTGACGCAGGAAGCTTTTTGTTTTTTACCAATTTGCTTTCCTGCATATCGGAGGCTGCTTGAAAACCACTTTCTGTTGCGCCGGGGCAAAGTGCTGTTACAGTAACCCCTGTCCGTTCCAGTTCGTTCGCAATGGCTTCACTGAAATGGAGCACATAGGCTTTGGTAGCATAATAAACAGCCATGGTTGGTCCGGGCTGGAAAGCCGCCGTTGATGCTACATTCATCACCTTACCGTAGCCATGGCTGATCATACCAGGCAAAAACAATCGAGTAAGAAAGGTTAGCGCTGTTACATTCAGGTTGATCATCTGCAACTGCTTATCCCAGTCTCTTTCCGCAAACATGCCAAAGTCTCCAAATCCTGCATTGTTAACCAGATAGTCAATTTGAATAGACTTTTGCGAGCAGCTATCATATATTTCCTGCGCCGTTTCATAATTGCTCAAATCTTTTACAATGATCTCAATAGCTATGCCGTGTTGGCTGCGTAATTCGTTTGCTAGTTGTTCCAATTTTTGACGGCTGCGTGCCACCAACACCAGATTGGTTTTGTTGGCTGCAAAAATTTTTGCCAGTTCCCATCCAATGCCTGATGATGCCCCGGTGATTAATGCTGTTCGTGTCATTGTTTTTTGTTTTGATGTTGCAAACTTAGAAGCTAGGTTTGTAACCGTAAACCATGAAGTATACTTCATGGTTTAAAAGTTTTAAACTCTATTAACAAATGAAGCTGATTAACCAACTCTCAAAAGAAACCGGGGTGCCGGTTGCTACAGTCCGGTTCTATGAAAAGTCAGGGTTGTTTAAGGGAAAGAAGAATACGGAAACCAGGACGAATAACTATACCTACTACGACGATGAAGTGGTTGAAAAACTGGAGTTGATTCGCGATGCAAAGTCTGTTGGGTTTACACTCGCCGAAATCAAGGAAGTCATCGATGCCTGGTACAGCAAACGAATCAGCAAGGATAAGAAGATCGATATTCTTCAACGCAAGCTGGTGCAGATCGATGAAAAGATCAAAGAGTTAAAGGCAGTGAAAAAACAAATTGAAGCCTTCAAAAAAGAGGTAGAAAAAAACGACTGCTAGGCAGTCGTTTATAAATCTTTTACTACGTTGGCAATTACGTTTGGCTTGCCTAAGGTATAATAGTGTAATACCGGGACGTTGGCAGCTTTTAACTCTCTTGATTGTCTCAACAGCCATTCTTGTCCTACAATCTCAACTTCAGCATCTGTCTTGCACTTTAATATCTCCGTTGATAATTCTTCCGGAATATCCACGTGGAAGGTTCTTGGGATAATCGTCAGTTGTTTTTTGGAAGTGATCGGTTTCAAACCGGGGATCACCGGTACGTTGATGCCTGCATCTTTACAGGCTTTTACAAAAGCAAAATACTTCTGGTTGTCGAAAAACATTTGCGTGACGATGTACTCAGCGCCAGCATCCACCTTTGCTTTCAGGAAAGCAAGGTCGGTTTGCATGTTCGGTGCTTCAAAATGCTTTTCCGGGTAACCTGCTACGCCAATGCAGAAATTGGTCTTTACGGCATTCTTCAGGTCATCTTCAATGTAAATACCATTGTTCATGTTATTGACCTGCTGCATCAATTCAATTGCATAACGGTGTCCCCCGGGTTCTGGCTCAAAAGAACTTTCGTTCTTCGGTGCATCACCACGCAGGACCAGCACGTTGTTTACACCTAAGAAGTGAAGGTCAATAAGGGCATCTTCTGTTTCCTGTTTGGTAAAACCACCACAAATCAGGTGCGCAACGGCATCTACCTGGTAACGGTTCATCAGCGCTGCACAAATACCTACGGTGCCCGGACGCTTTCTTACTTCCACCTTGTCAAACGTTCCATCCGGCTTCTTTTTAAACATGCTCTCACTGCGGTGATAGGTCACGTTGATAAAAGACGGCTTGAATTCCATCAAGGGATCCAGGTGTTCCCAAAGTGCGTTGATGCCTTTTCCTTTTAGCGGTGGGAGAATTTCAAACGAAATCAGGGTATTCTTTGCTGCGTTAATATGCTCAATAACTTTCATAACAGGGGTGCAAACATAGGTGTAGAACGGGAGAAATGGAAGAGAGTTGATCAGTTAATGGACAAATAAGTTAATAAGTTACTAAGCTATGCAGGCTGCCATCACCGATGAACGGATTAACGCATTAACTTGCCCGCATGAGCATTCGCATTCATACCCACGACCTCGTAAAGCGTTACGGCAAGCGTACGGTGGTAAATCACGCCTCCGTAGAAGTGAAGCAGGGCGAGATTGTGGGACTTTTAGGCCCGAACGGTGCCGGGAAAACAACCACGTTTTATATGGTGGTTGGCCTGATCAAGCCGGATGAGGGAACGGTATTTCTCCAGGACGAAGACATCACCAAGTTGGCCATGTACAAGCGGGCCCAGTTGGGTATTGGCTACCTGCCACAGGAAGCTTCCGTGTTTCGTAAGCTAAGCGTGGAGGATAACATCAGCGCAGTGTTGGAGATGACCAAGCTTTCACGTAAAGAACAAAAAGCAAAGCTGGAAAGCCTGCTGGACGAATTTCGGCTGCACCATGTACGCAAAAGCCCCGGCGATGTGTTGAGCGGTGGTGAAAGAAGGCGTACTGAAATTGCCCGTGCACTGGCAGTTGATCCGAAATTTATTCTGTTGGATGAACCCTTCGCGGGGATTGACCCGATTGCTGTGGAAGATATCCAGGCTATTGTTGCCAAACTGAAATACAAAAACATTGGCATCCTGATTACCGATCACAACGTAACGGAAACGCTATCCATTTGCGACCGTGCTTATCTCCTCATTGAAGGAAAGATTTTCAAGCATGGTACGGCGGAGGAACTGGCAGAGGATGACGAAGTAAAACGCTTATACCTTGGACGCAATTTTGAACTAAAGCGAAAAGACTATTTGTACGAAGGCCTGGGTCAAACAGCGGTTCCTACACTTGAGAATATTATCCGCAGCCTCGAAAGCATACGGGAGCAATTGGAAAAACAGGAGAACGAAGAAGCTTTTCGCGGAAGCGGAATGGATGTTGACACGAACCCTGTGCCTGCCACTATTGGTGAAAGCCATGATGAATTAGACAAAAGTTTTTCTGAAACAGTAACTGTCATTGAAGCCTTCCTGGCAAGTGAAAATGATGGAGAAATGAGTCGTGAAGTGAATGAAGTATTACAAGGCGATTACAACAGGAAAGGGATGATAGATGCATTACTGCACTCTTTTCGAAAATACCAACAAGAAAAAGCAGCTGTTTAGAATTCTCTTTGGCAATAGGATATTAAATAAAAGCGGCCCGCATAAGCGGGCCGCAGCCTTTCTGTTGTTATAAGCCTTTCTTAAAACCAACTACCAATAAAAGATTTATTTACATGTTCGTCATCCTTCAGTTTTCTTTTTCTGCGGGCTTTATCTCTTGCGTGTTTGAACCACGTAGCAAACATCAACGGGATAAATACAAATGTAAGGGGTGGTATGCCTAACATTGAAATCCATTTACCCCCATACATATTTCGCATCGGCCTTTTTAATCGCTCTGCAATCAAATACATCGCTGGTACCACTAAAAGCGTCATGAAAAAGGCAAATATCAACCCGAAAATAATTGTCCACGAAAGCGGGTTCCAGAATACCGCGTTATCACCACCAAAGAAGATGTGTGGATTTAATTCGGAAAACAGCGTAACAAAGTTGATGTTGAAACCTACTGCTAACGGAATCAGCGCTAAAATAGCGGCGAGAGCTGTCAGCAACACAGGAATGATACGTGTTTTGCCAGCCTGAATCACAGCCTCTCTTGTACGCATACCACGGGCACGAAGTTCATCGGCAAACTCAATTACAAGGATACCATTTTTCACAACGATACCTGCCAGACCCACAATTCCGATACCTGTCATCACCACACTTACTGTCATACCGGTTAATGCAAAACCGAGCAGCACACCAATCACACTAAATAGAATCTCCGTCAGAATTATTACCGGTTTGCTAACGCTGTTAAACTGCAGCACTAGAATCAGTAAGATCAAGGCCAGTGCAATGATCAGCGCCGTAAACAGGAAGGCTCCTGTTTCTGCCTGCTGCTCACCTTCACCAGTTTGCGTGATAGAGACACCAGCAGGTTTGCCTTTGAAGTTAGCAAGGTGTTGCGCCAATTCTGCGTTTACGGCTGTTGGCGTATAACCTTGTGAAAGCAACACATTCGAACGAAGTGTGATGGTTCTCTTCTGATCTTTCCGTTTTACACTGCCCAGGGTACTGGTATAATCGATCTTTACCACCGATGAAAGCGGAACACTTTTTATGGCACCCCGGTTGGCCATGTCCTGGAAACGGATATTCAGATTCAATAAGCTTGTAAGATTTTTCCGCTGCACCTCGTTGTTGCGTAGCTGAATTTTATATTCATCTTCTCCTTCCTTAATCTTACTAACCTCTCTACCAAATAAAGCTGTACGAATGGCCATACCTATCTGGGCCGATGAGATGCCTTCAATAAGAGCTCTTTCTCTATCTACTGATAACGTCAATTCCGGATTTCTCAGATCTACGTCCATCTTCAATTCTTCTACCCCAGGAACACGAATGGAGTCAAGGTAGTTTTTCAGCGCTACTGCAGTTTTAGTGAGATTGTCAAAATCCTCGCTGGCTACTTCAATGTTTACAGGTGGTTCTGTTGGTGGGCCCGAAGATTCCTGGTCAACTGAAAGCTCTGCACCTGGAATGCCCTTCACCACCTCCCGCACTTTATCAAGATAGGGCCGGGTAGAAACGCCATGGCGCTTTTCAAACTCTACAAACGATACCTGAATACGACCCAGTTCAGGACGGGTACTTCTGTCACCACTGTTAGGATCGGCGGCTCCAACGGCTACGTTAGAAATAACACTTTCAACTACCGGATTGGTTTTGCCGTTTTCTAAGCCTAGCACTTTGTTCACTCGTGCTTCTAAAACTTTAGTGATGGAATCCGTATACTCCACATCAGTACCTGTAGGAAGTTTGAGGTATACGTACAACTGGTTTGGATCGCCACTAGGGAAAAATACAACCTGTGTGCGGCCGCTGCTTGCTGCCCATCCAAAGATCATAATTGTGAGAATCAACAAACCAAATACACCAAAAAGAATCTTCACTGGGCGCCAGCCGTACAAAGACCATCTTAGGGATTTTTCGTAACGGTTCATGATCCCAGGCAGCACACGTTCCTGGAAACCTTTGATCCATCCGCTTAGTAAAAAGCGGTTGAACAAAACCACCAGCACCATAAACAAAATGAAATTACCCGCAAAGGTTTGTCCCATCACGTCCAACAACACACCCAGGCCTACAAAAACCCAGAATAACGGTTTGCGGAAGATGGCCGATTTTTTCTGCGGAACTCCTTCTTCGTGGTTCATGAAATCTACCGCAAACACGGGGTTCATGATAAAGGCAACGATAAGCGAAGCAGCTAAGGTGAAGATGAGCATCGTAGGCAGGTAAATCATAAACTTGCCAATGATGCCCGGCCAAAAGAGTAGTGGAACGAATGGTGCTAATGTAGTAAGCGTACCAGCCAAAACAGGAATCCACACTTCTCCGGCAGCCATGATGGCACTTTTTTCAGAACTGATTTTGCCATGTCCCTGCATAAAGATGCGGTGGGTATTTTCAATGACCACGATAGCATCATCCACGATAATACCTAAACCGAATAACAGGGCAAACAACACCATGAAGTTGAGCGTTACGTTGGCGCCGATGATAATATCTGCCAGCGGTAACATCAAAAACGCAATAAACATGGATAACGGAACAGACAGGGCAACGAAGAAGGCATTGGTAACACCCATAAAGAACATCAGGATGATCAACACCAGTAAAAACCCGATGATAATTGAGTTCACCAACTCGTTAAACGATACCGCCGTTTTGGTACTCTGGTCACCTGTTACCAATACATTTAATTGGGGAGGAAGTGAACCAGCTTCCTTCATTTCATCAATTACCCGGCGAACATCTGCTGATGTTTCAATCAGGTTTTCACCAGCTCTTTTAATAATGTTCAACGTGATGACTTTTTTGCCGTTGAGACGGGCATAGCTTTCCGTTTCCTTGATCGTATCCTGGATGACAGCAATATCTTTCAGGTAGATGCCATTGCCACTTGAATTGCGAACGACAACTCCCTGAATATCGTACGCATTTTTGAATTGTCCTTTCAACTGCAGGTTGCGCTGCATGTTGCCAACATCAAGCTGACCGCCGGAAATATCGATGTTCTCGTTACCTACCGCACGAGCTATATCATCGTAGGTAATATTTGCTGCCTGCATGCGGTAAGCATCCACATTAATCTGAAATTCACGTTCCGGTGCGCCTACCATATCCACACGGTTGATTTGCGGAAGCTCTTCCAACCGATCTTGTAAGTCATCAGCATATTTCTTCAAACGCATCACATCGTAATCACCGCTCACATTCACATACATAATGGGTTGGTCAGATAGATTCACCTCCTGAACAACCGGCTCCTGGGTGAGGTCAGTGGGTAAATCCTGTTTGGCTTTGTCCACTGCATCTTTTACTTTTTGAAGGGCAATGTCTACATCTACACTACCATCAAATTCTACCATGATAGCAGAGAAGTCTTGCACCGAAGTGCTGGTTAACTTACTGATCTTAGCCCCGGTGATACTCTTGATTTGCTTCTCGATGGGCTGCGTAATCAGGTTCTCAATGTCCTTTGGGGAGTTACCAAAGTTGACAGTTTGCACATAAATATTGGGGATGACAATATCAGGAAACTGTTCTTTCGGTAATGTAATGAACTGTTGTACACCAAATATGGTGATGAACACCATCACAAGGTAGATGGTGGTTTTGTTTTTAATACTCCAGGTGGTGGGTCCAAACTGCTTGAAGCGTTCGGACATGTATTCTTTAACGCTCATAAAATTCGTTGAATAAGTCTCTAGTGCTTGTTTAATCTATGCGCTTATCTGGCTTGTGTGTCTGTTGTCAGCGCTTGTCCTTCGTATAGCTCCTGGTAACCTTCCGTCACAATCACTTCACCACTCTGCAAACCGCTTTTAATTTCAAGGCGGTCGCCATAGAGTTCACCTACCTGTACATGGCGCTTGCGAGCCACCATTTTTGCGCCTTCTTTTACTGCTACCATTACATATTTCCCTTCTTCATCGTTTTGTAACACGTTCAAAGGAATAGTGATGGCATTAGGTGCATCATAATCCCTGATCTTCACGATGGCAATTTGGTTTGGCTTTAGTGAAGGATCAGATGGCACCGGCGCTTCAATCTGAAAGGAACGGCTAGTAGGGTCGATAATCTTACCCGCTACGCTAACCTTTGTCGTTAATGTGCGATTGTTTGCATTTGGTAAAACCACCTGTAGGGTGGTACCCACACCTACACGACCAAGATAATTTTCAGGAACTGATGCGATGATCTTAAGGTTGCCGGTATTAACGATCCGGATTTGCGCCATATCAGGTGTTTGCTGTGGACTGAGTATTTCTCCAACTCTTAAATTCACTGTTTCTGCTACGCCAGACATTGGAGCGGTAACCGTCATTAATGAAGCCTGCTTTTGAATAACGCCAATGTTTCTTTTTAGCGTTTCAACTTGTGTTTGTGCCGTTAACACTTGCTGGTAAGTACCGATCCCCTGATCCCAAAGGTTTTTTGTACGACGGTAAGTGTCTTCTGCAGATGCTAATTGCACCCGAAGTGGCTCAATCTGCTGGCGAATTAACCTGTCGTCTAGTTTTGCAAGCACCTGGCCTTTGCGTACAGCCTGGCCTTGTTTCACATACAAAGCAGTAACTACACCACCCTGTCCGTTAGGAGGGGCTACATAGGCAATATTGGTTGCGTCAACTTTTCCCTGCAGGTCGATATAGTGTTCGAAGTTCTGAGGGTCAATAGCAGTCACGCCTACCAATTTTGGTTTTGCTACAACTGATGTATCAAGTTTGGCGATTTCTTTTTCTAATACCGTGATTTGCTCTGTCAGCTTCTGCTGTTCTCCTTTCAGTTTCTGCAGTTCAGCTTTCTTGTCGTTTAAATTCCCGGCTTCATCTTTTTTACTGCTTCCGCAGGAGGCAGCAACGAAAGAAAGAAGTGTCAGTCCAATCAAATATTTTTTCATGATGCTTGTTTTATAGCGGTTAGTTGATTTAGAGTTTACCTAAAGAGTTTTGATAACTGATTCTTGCAATAATGGCGTTGTACAGCGCATTAAAGTAATTGGCTTGTGCCCGTTGCATTTCGGTGTCGGCGGTTAATACTTCGAAGGAACTTCCAAGGCCTTCCTGGAATTTCAGCTTTGTTGTATTGAACACTTTTTCTGCCAGTTGCATGTTGCGCTCCTGCAGGTCAAGGTCTGCCAATGCGCTACGTACCGAGTTGCGTGTAGCTACCTGTTCAAAGTCAATTGCCTGTTTTACCTGCTCAATGGTGTTTTCTGTTTTTTGAACATTTAACTGCGCTTGCTCAGTTTTGTACTTGCGCTGGAAGCCATCGAAGATGGGTACGCTGATGTTCAATCCCACATAAGCACTGTTGATCCAAAGTGTGTTACTGTTGGTAAAGAACTGTTGGCCCTGTGCATTTAGCGTGTAGTTAGCTCCAAAGGCTACAGTGGGTAACTTGCCTAGCTTGTTCCGCTTGACATCTAACTCCTGAAGGGTTTTAGCCTGTTCCAACTGTCGAACAACAGCGCGGTCTTCGTAGCGGAATGACTGGTCTAATAAGCCATCTTTCAGGCTTGCTGTTGTTAATTCCTCCTTCAACACAACGATGTCACGCTGCGAAATACCAAGGGATATTTTCAATGCTGCATACGAAATATCGATGGCGTTAGCAACCGTTGTACGGGTGGACTGCAGGTTATTGATCTGTACCTGTACACGATCCAAATCAAGTCTCTCGGCAAAGCCGTTTTTGTACATGATGGAATCATCCTGGTAAAGCTTTTGCAATCGCTTCATGCTTTCGTCAATGAAGAAGAGCTGCTTCTCCGCAATGAGGATAGCGTAGTACCGTTTGTAAGCGGAGTCCTTGATTCTTTCCTTCACTACTTCAATAGCGCTGCTCGACAGATTGAGTGCTGCCTGTCTGGCCTGTAGGCCCACAAACACATCGGGCTGAAACAACAATTGCTGAAGGCTAACCCCTACCTGCAGGTTCCATGGTTGCTGAATAGAAAAAGGAACAAGGGTGGGTGGTGGTGCCTGCTTGTTCTGCGGAATAAGGCCTTCTCTTTTCAATACCTGATACACGCCTTCATCCGATTGCGGGAACAAGATAACCGGCAGTTTCAGGTAATGGTTAGCACCTGCATTGCCCGTAAGTTGCGGATAGGCCTGGCCGAGGATTTCCTTGTTTTTGGCTTCCTGTATCTTGTAGTCGATCTGAGCGTTCTTTACCTCAATTACATTCTTATAAGCCAGTTCAACCGCGTCTTTTACCGTCAGTTCGTACCTCTGCTGCGCCGCTGCAAATAGCGACACTAACAAGGCGAAAGACGTTACTATGACTTTCATCTTTTTCATTTTTTGGTCCGTTGATTTTTATATTTCTGAATGAGCTTTAACCCTTTGGTGGTGGCTAGTCCAAAAAGAAAATGCTCGAAAATCTGTTGCTCAATATGTACTAGTTGCGTACGGTTGTTCGGAAAAATATCGGAACTGAACGGCAGCATCACTGCTTCAATGCGCAGCCGCGTCAGCACATCAATGTCAATCTCCGGCCGGTACAATTCTTCCTTGATTCCGCGTTGCAGGTTATTGGAGATGACGTTGTACAAAAAATTGTACTTGAACTCATGAAACTTTTTGAATGCTGCCGGGTGGTATTTCTGCAGGTCAAAGAGTACGGAGGGGTTCATTTCGGCAAACATTTCCTGCATCATGTCCAGCGCCAGGAACATCTCGTGGATAGGGTTTTCAGCCCGCTTCTGATCGGCCATGCACTGACAGCGGTGGTGATCCAAAACACCACTGAAACAAGCGTCTACCAATTCCTCTTTGTCGGTAAAATGTTGATAAAGGGTCTTCTTCGACATGCCCAATTGTGCGGAGATGTCGTCCATGCTCACAGAGCGAATCCCGTACTTATTGAACAGCTCGTGGGACTTCTCTAAAATTCTTTCTTTGGGTTCCATAAAAGTGCCCGCAAAACTATGGAAACTTTTATCGTAGCCAAAGTTTCCATGTATTAATTTTTTGTGAACGGTAAATTTTCAGGGATGAATTGCACGCCTACCTTTGGTGAATGAATCAGGAAATGGAAGACAGTAAGGCGTTTCGGTTTAGCAAGCTGCTGAATTATTTTTTACAGGGATTATTAGTGATTGCTCCTATTGCTATTACTATTTACGCGGTGTATTCGGTGGTGTCATTCATTGATAACCAGGTGCCTATCTTCACTGCAAGGGATACCGGCGGAAAAGTTTATGTCCGCAACTACGGGCTTGGGTTCCTGCTTGTGATTTTTGCCATCATTTTTATCGGTTATATCAGTTCCTTCTTTATTAAGAACCGGGTTTTCAATCTTTTTGATGCAGTACTGAAGCGAACACCCGGCATCCGCTTTATTTATTCTACGACCAAAGAATTTTTTGAGGCTTTTGCTGGCGAAAAGAAAAAATTCAATAAGCCCGTATTAGCCAACATCGATGACAATGACGTGTGGCGTGTTGGATTTATCACGCAGGAGGAAGCAAAAGATTTTGGGTTTACCGAATACGTAGCGGTGTATATCCCCATGTCTTATTCGATAGCGGGTAATGTTTACCTGTTGCCGCGGGCAAGGGTAAGGTTGATCACCAATATCAATGCTACCGATGCCATGAAGTTTGCTATCAGCGGCGGCGTGACTGCTATTGATGAAGAAAAGAAGATTCACCATTGACAGGTTGGTGAAAGCTTTCTAATTTCATTTGCCACACAGGCCGGCAAATGAAAAGACTACTGCTTCTTGCATTTTTGTCCATTTTTACGAAAACTGCTTTTTGCTGGGGCTTTTTCGGCCATCAAAAGATCAACTACCATGCAGTGTTTTTGCTGCCTCCGCAAATGTTGCTGTTCTATAAACAACACATACAGTTTTTATCGGAGCATGCTGTTGATCCCGATAAAAGAAGATATGCGGTAGCAGAAGAAGGCCCACGGCACTATATCGATATAGATCATTATGGAACCTATCCCTATGCTGCTCTGCCCCGCCGGTGGGACAGCGCAGTAGCCAGGTTTGGTGAGGACACCTTACAGGCGCATGGCATTGTTCCCTGGTGGGTGCAAACAATGAAGGTCTGGCTGACCAATGCTTTCAAAGAAAAAGATGCTGCAAAGATTTTAAAACTGTCGGCGGAAATTGGTCATTACATAGCCGATGCTCATGTGCCCTTACACGCCAGTTCCAACCATGATGGACAGCACACCGATCAAAAAGGCATTCATGGGTTTTGGGAGAGCCGCGTACCGGAATTATTAGCAGAAAAAGAATGGGATTTTTTCATTGGCCGCGCCGATTACATTAAAAACACACAGGCCTTCATCTGGGATCGGGTTTTGGAAAGCGCCGCCGCTGCCGATAGTGTATTGAAGTTTGAAAAAGCTTTGGCCACCAAATTTTCACCTGATCAGCGGTACGCTTTTGAGCCCAGAAATGGCATTGTGCAACGACAATATTCTGCCGCTTACACAAAGGCCTACAACAATAGTTTGAACGGAATGGTGGAAAGAAGAATGCGCCAGTCTATTTATGCTGTGGCATCCTTCTGGTATACCGCATGGGTAGATGCCGGTCAGCCGGACCTGTCATTGCTTACCAACGCTACCTTCTCAGAAGCGGACCTGAAAGAGTTTGAAGAACTAAACAAAGCTTGGCGAACTCCGGTTATCAAATCGCGGCCGCATGAATAGGCACATTTCGTTATTTTGTTGGCTCAAACTAACAACGTGATACAAACTTCTCCCAATCATATAAACACAACAACTACTCAGGGTCTCAAGCATAATTTCGGCGCCGGTCCTTCTATTCTTCCAAAAGAAGTATTTGAGGAAGCTGGTCGGGCTGTGGTGAATTACAATGATTCAGGTCTGTCGATTTTAGAAATTGGCCATCGCACAAAAACCTTTCAGGCTGTCATTGATGAAGCTGTTCAGACATTGAAGGAATTAATGCACCTTGATGACGAACACGAAGTATTATTTCTCCATGGGGGCGCTTCCACGCAGTTCTTTCAGGTGCCTATGAATTTGCTTGATGACAAGGCAACGGCCGCCTATATCGATACTGACATCTGGGGTTCGAAGGCCATCAAAGAAGCGAAGCTGTTTGGCAATGTGGACGTGATAGGTAGTTCAAAGGACAAATTGTATTCCTACCTGCCAAAAGATTTTAGTGTGGATGCAAAACACAGCTACTTGCACTTTACTTCTAACAACACTATTTACGGAACGCAATGGCAGGACTTTACACCGTTTTACACTGCGGGTGTACCGCTGGTTTCCGACATGAGCTCGGATATTTTAAGCCGTGAAGTTGATTTTAATAAGTTCGATTTGATTTATGCCGGTGCACAAAAAAACATTGGCGCGGCTGGTGTTAATGTTGTTGTGGTAAACAAGAGGTGCCTTGGTAAAGTAAGCCGTCAATTGCCAACCATGATGGATTACCGCAACCACATTGAAGCCGGTTCTTTGCTAAATACACCACCGGTCTTTTCCATCTTCGTTTGTATGCTTACACTTCGCTGGCTAAAAAATATAGGCGGTGTTGCAGCAATTGAAAAAAGAAACGACGAAAAGGCGGCATTGTTTTACGATACGCTTGATTCGCTTCCGCTGTTCCGCGGTACTGTTGCCAAAGAAGACCGCAGCAAAATGAATGCATGTTTTGTAGCACAAGATGAAGCCATCGAAAAAGAGTTTCTTTCGCTTTGTGAACAGGAAGGTATGGTTGGCGTGAAAGGACACCGGACTACGGGTGGCTTCCGCATTTCGATGTACAATGCGCTGCCAATTGAAAGTGTGCGGGCACTTACCGACCTGATGAAATATTTTGTGCAGAAAAAAGGCTAAGCGTTGTGCTTAGCCTTATTCATTGATTACGGATTCTTAACTTCTGTATGGTAACTTCTTTGCAATCCAGTTGCTGTAATTTTCAATGATGCCTTCTACGTTGGCGGGCAAATCAGTGCCACCGTCACGGTAGGTCTTCCACAATAATTTGCTGTCGGCTGCATCGTACAAGGAGCAGTTAATGCTTACGTCCGATGAATTCATTCCCGGTGTAATGGCAGGCGTTCTTGACACAACATTAGCAATGGTTCTTGCTGCGGCTAAGCCATACGCAACACCGTCGCTCAGGTTTTTATTATGGTTCATCGTTGTCATTATAACAGCGTCAACGCCTAACATTTTTGCCAGTTCTTCCGGTTGTTTACTGTAGATGTCTTCAACGCTGATGTTGTTTTCCTTCAGCAATGCATTGGTTTTTTGAATTGACTGAAAGCTCACCATCGGGACATCGTCCTTTTTAGCTGTTTGCTTTAAAATGAATGTTTGCAAAGATTCCTGGAAGACATAACCCCACTTTTCGTTGGCTGCTTTCAGGTCGGCTTCACTTACATTTTTTTGAACATGGCCTGTTTGAATCATTCGCACGGGGAGGATAGCAACGGTTTTATGCTTTGCTGTTTTTTGCGAGATGTCAGGTGATTGATAAACGGCTCTGTTAGTGCCACAGGAGATCAGGAACAGAACACACACGGATAATAAAATCGTTCTCATAAATTTTGGTTTAAATGGTTATTTACTGCTTCAAAGCAAAAGCAAACACGACCGTTTTGTTGTTAAGGGTTCTTGAATTAGGAATTCATTAGAAACTCTCGCAAGTTGGGTTTGCGGGAGCATGTTACATCGATAAGAGAAATACTAACGAAACAGCTTATTTTCTTTTCTGCCCTTGCGGTGTTCATCCTGGAATTAGCGAGACAAATTGTAGCACAACGGCCGTTCCCCTAATTTTGCCGCCATGGCAATCATCAAACCTTTCAGAGCATTACGTCCGCATAATGAATATGCAGCAGAAGTAGCATCACGTCCTTATGATGTATTGAATTCTGATGAAGCAAGAAAAGAAGCAGAAGGCAATTTGGTTTCATTTCTTCATGTAACAAAGTCAGAGATCGATCTTCCTGCTGATACGGACATCCACACAGAAGCTGTTTATCAAAAGGCAAAAGAAAACCTTGATCGTTTGATTGAAAGAAAAATTCTTTTCCAAGATGAAGCGCCATGTTATTACATCTATGAACTTGCCTGGATGGGTCGCACACAAACAGGTTTGGTTTGTGTTTCGTCAATTGAAGACTATTTCAACGATGTAATAAAGAAGCATGAGTTTACCCGCCCGGAGAAAGAACTGGATCGTATTAATCACATCCGGGCAACAAGGGCACAAACCGGAAATGTATTTCTTGCCTGCAAGGACATTAAAGAGCTGGATGACTTGTTCAATCATTGGAAAAAGCAGCACAATGCCTATTATCATTTTGCTGCGAATGATGGCGTTACACATGCCATATGGGTAGTGGATGATCTTGCCACAATTGATGCAATTACAAACCTGTTTAAAGAAAAAGTTCCTGCTACTTACATTGCTGATGGTCATCACCGCGCTGCATCAGCAGCCAAAGTGAGCAACGACCTGAAGGATAGTGAAGATGCGAAGTATTTTCTAACGACGATTTTCCCAGCCAACCAACTTGCCATTCTTGATTACAACCGCATTGCTAAAGATTTGAATGGCTTGACTGATGAAGCATTCCTGCAAAAGCTCAATGAAGAATTCGAAGTAAACAAAGCCGATGCAGCTGTTCGTCCGGAAGGGCTTCACCAATTTGGAATGTTCCTAAGGGGGCAGTGGTACAGCTTGATAGCAAAAGAAGGAACATATAAAGATGATCCAATTGGTGTGTTAGATGTAACAATCCTGCAGGAGAATATCTTGAATAGGATTCTTGGCATCCAGGATCCACGCACTGATAAACGGGTTGATTTTGTTGGTGGCATCAGGGGATTGGGTGAACTAGAAAAGCGGGTAAATGAAGGCGAAGCGGCAGTGGCATTCAGTTTGCATCCGGTAAGCATTCAACAGCTTTTTGATATTGCGGATAGCGGAAATGTTATGCCTCCGAAAAGCACCTGGTTTGAGCCAAAGCTTCGAGATGGTTTGCTTACGCACCTAATTTGATTTCAAAAATCTGGAGGGCTTCCAAAACCTTTCAGGTTTGTTGCTGCCGGCCAAACGAATTGTTATTTTATTCAGAGCTGTTCGGTGAGAACAGCTCTTTATCTTTTATTTTGAGTTATGAAAAATCTGCTTTTCACGATTGCGCTGTTTATTTCTGCAAGCGCATTTGCGCAAAACGCCCATGAAACCGCCTTTGCCTTTATGAAAACCGGTGACCATGATAATGCGATTCTGGTATTAAACAAGGCCCTGCAATCAGAGCCGGATAATGAACAGCTGCTGCAGGATATTGCTCTGGCTTATTTTTATAAAAAAGATTTTGCCCAAGCGAGAGGATATGCAAAGAAGTTAACTGACCGTGACGAAGTGAGTGTAATGTCATACCAAATTGCAGGCACGGTTTACCGGGCTTTAGAAGAGGTAAAAGAAGCAGACAAACTGTATAAAAAAGCCCTGAAGAAATTTCCAAACAGCGGTGTATTGTATAGTGAATACGGAGAACTGCTTTGGAGCAAGAACAATGACAACGCTATTTTAGAGTGGGAGAGAGGCATCCAGGCCGATCCTTCATATGCCGGAAACTACTACCACGCTTCAACCTATTATTTCTACACAAAGGATAAAGTTTGGTCAATGATTTACGGAGAGATATTCGTGAATATGGAATACCTCACCGAAAGGGCTAGAGAGATCAAAGAACAATTGCTGAAAGCCTACAAGGAAAAATTATTCCTGAATGCTGCATCAGATGAAGGCAAGCCAAGCAGTCCGTTTGCGCAGGCTGTGTATGATACTTACTCAAAACTTACGCCTCTCACTGGCAAAGGACTTACGGTAGAATCGTTGACAATGATCAGGACTCGTTTTATTCTTGATTGGTATAAGAACTACGCTGAAAAATTTCCTTTCCGTTTGTTTGAGTACCAGCAACAACTGATTCGTACTGGTATGTTTGAAGCCTATAATCAATGGTTATTTGGGCCTATTGAAAATTTAGCGGCTTTCGACCAATGGACAAGAACAAATGCAGAAGCCTATAAAACATTTACCACCTTTCAGCGGGGCCGTGTTTTTAAAATGCCCCAGGGACAGTTTTATGGCCCGAAAAAAAGTTCTTAATAACTTCTTTAGAAAATAAAAAAAGCCGTCTCACTTGAAGATGGCTTTTTTTATTTGTCGTGTCCAGTATTTATTGTTTAAAGAAAGTAGCAGAGGCAAACTGGTTAGGTGACTGCACTGTTACTGAGTAAATTCCTGTTGGTAGTGTTCCCACGTCGCTGAAGGTCCAGTTGTTAGCTCCTACCATTGCATTAAGTGTATAATTCTTTATCGCAACACCGTTTGCATTAAAAATCTTAACGGTCATTGTTTGCTGCAGTGTTGAGTGGAAGGTGGCGTTTAGGATGGTGATAACCGGATTGGGAGTAAGAATTAACTGTGCCTGATTGCCGCTAGCTACATTCACCGCTTTGCAAATTTTTGTCTCGCAGCCACTGTTAGTACGAATAATCAGACAAACATTGTAACGGCCGGTAACATTGTAGGTATGATTAACAACCTGCCCGGTAGCCGTTGTTCCATCACCCAAGATCCAGCCATAGCTAACCACGTAGTCATTGGGGGCGTGGATGCCGGTGCCTTTGAATCGAATGGTGTTTACAGACGCGGCAGAATCAGTCATATAACCACCACAAATGTTGGTGGATGAGAGGGGAATAGACGTTTGTTTACAACGCTGAACCACGCATCCACCAGCGTAAAAAACCTTTGCACACACTGTGTAATTGCCTGGAGCCGGGTAGAGATGCGCCACGCTCAGTTGCTGTGGGTTGAACGGAGTGCTCAGGATAATGCAGGTATCTGTTCCGTCACCAAATGTCCAGCAAATCTTTTCTGCCACTTTATTTTGCATCAAGCCAACATAAAACTTGCGTTCGAGGTTAGAGGGACTGGTGGCCACTTCGTTCACCGATGCAGTGCAGCTATCCTGCGGCGGTGTCGGTGCTGAAATTTGAATTACGTTACACGTCGTTTTTTCGCACCCACCCTCATACCGAATTTTCACACAGGCATTGTATTGACTGGCTTGCGCAAAACGGTGTTCTACCCAATAGTCGCCTGTGTAGCTGGCTGCATATTGAATGCAAGTGTCTTTCCCATCGCCAAACTGCCAGCAAACAAGTACGGGCTTTTTTCCTTTATTGTGCCAGGGTTGTGCAACGAATTTCCGGCCGAGCGGGGTGGCTGTTATGGGCTGCGTCACAAAATTTGCTGCACAGCTATCGGCAATAATAGGTGTGCTGTTCAGCCGAATCGTATCGCATTTTTCCGCCACACAGCCATTGTTGAACTTAACGCGAATGCATACGTTATACGAGCCATTTGATGCGTAGGAGTGATGTATGTAAAGCGGATAAGCATTGGTAGGGCTTGCTAAAATACAGGTGTCTGAGCCGTCGCCAAAATTCCAACAGACTTCTTTGATAGCGGAATTAGCATTGTTTTGCCCAAACCCATTAAATTGAACAAAGCGTGTCGGCGGATTGCCCATAAATGTATCCCGCCATTGGAAACCCGCTAGGCAGGTTTGCTGAATGGTTACCACCTTACAAACATCGCCCAGTAATGTGGAGTCGCTCCAGTTTGCGTTATTATACCGATAGATTTTCAGGCAAACGGTATAAGTGCCGGAAGTTTGGTAGTAGTGAAAGAGATTGCTAAGAGGAGTCATGATTGTGCTGGTGCCATCGCCCAAACTCCAAAAAGCTTTTTTGGGTAAACTGTCAGACTGCAGTATGCTGGTATTCGTAAATGTTACTTGGTTATCGATAGGGTTAACGGTAAAAGTAAAATTTACCTGGTTGGCAGATTGCGCAAAGCTGAAAAGAGTGAAAAATAATCCAGCAAGTAAAAAATAAAATTTTCTCATAAGGTTTTGTTTTGTTGTGTGCAGTGTCTTTCACTTATGTACGCCGACATGGGTACAACCGTTAGGTGGGGCTTATATAAATTTTTCCGGAAAAGGAAAATGCGAAAAACTACCTAAACAATTTCTCGTTGATGGTCAATAACGAAAGCAATAATTTCATCTAAAGGAGTAGAGATACGGGAAATAGCATCCTGAATGTCTTCCCGGCTGACTTGTGCGGCAAATGAAGCTGTTTTTAATTTTTTCTGGATGCTCTTTACATCCATGCCGTCATACCGAGTGGGGCGGATCAGGGCTGCTGCATGAATAAACCCAGATAGTTCATCAAAGACATAAATCATTTTGTCCATGGTCGATTCTGGCTCCACGCCAAAATACCGCGGACCGTGAGAAGCAATGCAGCGAATTACAGCCGGGTCAATCTGCCTTCTTTCCAGTTCTTCAATGATGATGCGGCAATGGTCATCCGGATATTTTTCCCAGTCGGCATCGTGCAGCACACCGGCCAGCCACCATTTGTAAGCTTCCTCTTCCGGCAGGCTTTCACGTTCCAAAGCCCATGCTTTCATTACGCCACCAACCTGTTTCATGTGCAGGCGTAAGCGTTCATTTTCTACCCAATTACTCAATAGGTCCAAAGCCTCAGCTTCCGTGAGTACATTGCCCGTGTTTGCGGGATCGCCGAAGGTTGTTCTGCCTAAGTTTAAGTTTACGTCTGCCATAATCTGGTTCAAAAGCCGGAAGATACAGTGAGTTTGGAAAGCGTTGCTCAGTAGACTTGCCGGACACACAAGAGTGCAACGCAACCGGTGCTAAATAGGAATAAAGGTGCCGGGTACATAAAAAAACGATCGCACGGCGGCCGGCCAGCAAGAAAAGAAAGGCTGCCTTCGCCTGTTATGCCTTCTTCTATCTCTTAGATTCTAACTCCGGACTCCCTCTTTTCGTTAACCTTTTCAAAAATGCGTCAAAAATTTTATTGTTTTTCAATGAGTTAGAAAAGTATCTGTAAAAATAAACCTGCATTTCTTTGGCTTGAATAGGGGTTGAAGCCTACTTTTGCGCCTCATTTAAAAACAAGGCTGCGGGGATGGCTGCAGCACAAATCAAAATTTCATGAGCAAATTACATTTTACAACGAAGCATGCGAATGCGGCTACCGTACAACGTAATTGGTACGTTGTTGACGGTACCAATCAAACCGTGGGACGTATGTGTGCTCGTATCGCCGCAATCCTTCGCGGAAAGAACAAAGCATACTACACTCCTCACGTTGACACGGGTGATTACATCATCGTGATCAACGCAGAAAAAGTAAAACTCACCGGTAACAAAATGGATGAGAAAGTGTATGACCACTTCACCGGTTACCCAGGTGGACGTAAAGAGGAGATCGCAAAAGACCTTCAGAAGCGTCGTCCGGAAGTGTTGGTAGAAAGAGCGGTAAAAGGTATGTTACCTAAGAACCGTCTCGGTCGCCAGATGTACAAAAAATTATTCGTGTATGCCGGAGACCAACATCCGCACATTGCACAACAACCAAAGGAATTGAAATTCTAAACAAGGCTATCAGCCGTCAGCCATCAGCCATCAGCTGATTTCTGAAAGCTGAAAGCTCAAAGCTTAATACAAAAATGGAAAAGCAAAAGAATAGTGTTGGTCGCCGTAAAGAAGCCGTTACGAGAATCTTCATCTCTAAAGGCTCTGGCAACATCACTGTAAACGATAAAGACTACAAAAAATATTTTTCCCTGGTGTACCTGCAAAACCAGGTTGACCGTCCGTTAAGAACGGTTTAAGCTGCCGACAAGTTTGATGTAAAAATCAACGCTGCCGGTGGTGGTGTTAAAGGCCAGGCAGAAGCTGCCATGCTGGGTATTGCCCGTGCACTGGTAGAAGTAAACCCTGACTTCCGCCCTGCTTTAAAAGCTGCTGGTTTGCTGAAACGTGACCCACGTTCTGTTGAGCGTAAGAAGTTCGGTAAGAAGAAAGCTCGTAGAAGCTTCCAGTTCTCGAAGAGATAATTTGCTCTCAGCCGTCGGCAATCAGCTTTCAGTATTCTTCTGGAGGCTGGTAGCTGAAAGCTGACAGCTTAAAACAAATTCAAAACACTACTTTAATAAAATACAAATGGAACAAAACACTTCGTTGCAACAGCAGCTCCTCGAAGCAGGTGTACACTTTGGTCACCTGAAAAAGAAGTGGAACCCAAAGATGTTGCCTTTCATCTTCGCTGAGAAGAAAGGTATTCACATCATTGATCTTAATAAAACTGTGGAAGGCCTGCAGGAGACTGCAGCTGCCCTGAAGCAAATTGCCCGCAGCGGTAAAAAGATCCTTTTCGTTGGTACGAAAAAGCAAGCGAAAGATATCGTTACCGAGTGTGCACAGCGTGTACAGATGCCTTACGTAACTGAGCGTTGGTTAGGTGGTATGTTGACCAACTTCAACACCGTTCGTAAGAGTGTGAAGAAAATGCAGAGCATTGAAAAAATGCTGGGCGATGGTTCTTTCGACTCTATCACGAAAAAAGAGCGTTTGACGCTTACCCGCGATAAAGAGAAAATGGAAAAAGTATTGGGTGGTATTGCCAACCTAGGTCGTATTCCTGCTGCTTTGTTCATTGTTGATATCGGGCACGAGCATATTGCTTTGGCCGAAGCAAAGCGTTTGAACATCACAACGTTTGGCGTAGTTGATACCAACTGCGACCCAAACAAAGTTGACTTTGCAATTCCTGCAAACGACGATGCGACAAAATCAATTGCTATCGTTACCAACTACATCACTGCTGCTATTGCTGAAGGCTTACAAGAGCGTTTGGCTGCAAAAGATGAAGATGGCGAAGACGGTGCAAGCGATGCAGAAAACGAAAGAAGAGCAGCACGCCTGGAAGCTGAAGCGCAAGCTGAAGCCGGCGGACGTGGTCGCGGTGGCCGTGGTGGTCAAGGCGGCGGTGCTGGTCGTGGTCCTGGTGCTGGTGGTCCTGGCGGTGGTCAACGTCGCGGCGGTGCCGGTGCAGGTAGCCGTGGTCCTGGCCGTGGCCCTGGTGGCGGAAGAAGATAATTTGGCAATTCGGCAATATGCCAATGTGCCAATGTATCCGTAAGCTCACTTGTTCTTACAAATACAACTGAACCAAATAGACAATGTGCGAATGTGTTTCATTTGCACATTGTCACATTTTCAAATTGTCAAATTGAATGTTATGTCTACTGTAACTATTACAGCACAGGATATTAATAAACTTCGTCAGGCTACCGGCGCCGGTATGATGGATTGCCGCAAAGCCCTGACTGAAACGAACGGTGATTTTGAAGCTGCCATTGACTGGTTGCGTAAGCAAGGCCAGAAAGTTGCCGCTAAGCGTAGCGATCGCGAAGCAAAAGAAGGCGTTGTTATCGCAAAAACAACTGCTGATAACAAGACCGGCTTTATCATTTCTATTACTTGCGAAACTGACTTCGTTTCTAAAAATGCTGATTTCGTAGCCTTTGCACAAAGCATTGCTGATGCAGCCGTATCAAACAATGTAAAAAGCGCAGAAGAACTGAACGAAGTAACAGTGAATGGTGGCCAGAAAGTTTCTGACCTGATCAACGACAAACTGGCTTCTATTGGTGAAAAGATCGGAGTTGGCCGCTTTGAAAGAATTGAAGCGCCTTACGTAGCTTCTTACATTCACGGTGCTTACCGCATGGGTGTATTGGTTGGCTTAAGCAAAGAAGCTGGCGAAGCCGGTAAAGACGTAGCCATGCAAATTGCTGCGATGAACCCACTGGCTGTTGATCCTACTTCTGTTTCTGCCGATGTAGTAGAAAGAGAAAGAAGCATCGTGGTTGAGCAAATGAAAGCCGATCCGAAAATGGCTGGTAAGCCTGACGAGATGATCGCTAAAATTGCTGAAGGTAAGCTGAATGCATTCTTTAAAGAAAACACATTGACAGCACAGCCTTTCGTAAAAGATTCTTCTAAGTCTGTTGGCGACTACCTGAAATCTGCAGGTGATGTACAGGTGATCGAATTCAAGCGTGTAGCTCTTGGATAATCAAACCTGGTCAAGATATAAAAGCGGCTCACCAAAATGAGCCGCTTTTTTTATGGCTATTGTACCTGGAGTAAGATGTTTTTCGACCCCTCCTTGTTGATCAGTTGCAAAATGGCCATCTCGATGTTTAATGCCTGCGGCAACTGAATGGTATTGTGGCCCGTTGAAATAAGTTGGTTGGTTTGCATGAACAGCTTCCCATCGGTGCTAATCACCCGCAATAAATAATTTCCTGCTTCGCCATTCAACCTTAGCAACAGTTGTCCACTACGTTTCAGGACTACATTTTCAAACCCATCTTTTCTTTCACCACTTCGACAGATAGTGGAAGAGTTTTTTGTACTGCCATCCGTTTGCTTCCAGGACAGTTTGAAACACTCCTGCCCTGGGCCTACGTTGGTTGTGTAAGTTCCCGTTCTGGATGATGAAACAGTCATGATTTCTTCTATACCTGTTCCGTTTTTCGTTTGGGTAAGTTTTAGTTGCTTGACCGCTTCTGAAAAGCGCCAGCTGATATGATGTTGTTGATTGCTGCTAGTTACCTGGAAGTCGAGTAGGCGGGCGGGAAGGATCGAGAACGGAACAAAAGATGACGTAGTAAAAGATCGCAATTTTGGAGTGATGGAAAGGTTGGTGACCGCTTCATTACTGATAAATCCGGACGAGTTATCCATAAAACAAATCCCTTCTGCCTGTCCCATTGAAAATGCATTTGGAAGATTGATTTTTCGCCGGTTGCCATTGAAGTAAAAGCCACTATTATAGTCCGATAGCAGGTGCATGTAATGGTTGGCGAAACCCGTTGTTTGGTAGCCCAGCAGCACAATTACTTTGCCGTTTGGTGTGATGTCAGCTCCTGTAACCAGGTATCCTGTAGGCAGTGTTTCAAGCGAATCGGCAATATAGGTTCCTGCAGCGATATCGTTGATCCGGTAATGCGTGGTGTTAAGATCGATCCAGTTTTTATTAAAAAGATGAATCTTGCCGCCGTCTACAATCATTGCTTCACAATCAAATCTTGTATTGTTTGCCGAAGTAGGCGTGATGGTGCCTCTGTTAGCATAAGAGAAATGAATGACAGAAATTTCACTGGCCGTAATGGTGACGTTACGGTTGGTGATGTAATTTTCATTGATAGCGTTGATAGGAAACTTATAAATTCTCAGATCGGTTCTCGCACCATCAATATTGTTGCCGAAGTCTCCAATGTAAAAGTAGGTGCCATCAAAGGCAATGTCTTCCCAATCCACATTTGTAGCTCCTTCCAATGTAACGATCTGTAAGATCTTATTAGCTTCCGTTGTGGAAATACGGTAGAGCGCCGGCTCGTTTCCGCTGTCATTAAACGTCCAAAGCGAACCGCCAGCCCATTGCAAACCACTATTTTCAACCAGCGTATCACTAATTGGGTTGAGGTAAATGGGCGGAACATAAGTCGTGGCCGGATATACACAAGAGCTATCGGTAACGGTTGCCGAAGGGTTGTAATTCGTTGCGTTCGGATCCTTGCAGCCATATACCTGCGAAAAGCTGGTAATTGATGAGAGCAGGGAACATAAAAAGATGCAAAGAAGAAAAGGTGTTCTGACGAGTAACATAAGCAGTGGTTGGCTTGCGAAAGATACTGTACGCAATGATGAAATGAAAACTCCGGTAGAAACTGGGGTCGTTGTCGTTGTTAGCTGATTGAGAAACCTATAAAGTGGCAGACTGCTTTTGCCCAATCGAAAAAGGGCTGTTATAAGTAAAGTCCTTCTGCTGCTTCCCGTTTGCTTTTTAACCTAGGCTGTTCTATATCGAGATTGAAAATGCAATTAGAGCTTGTGCAAGCTTTCTACCGTCCATGCTTCCGGTTTGCCTGCAAACTTTTGTTTGGTCAGCGCCCAGGTATCGTCAAAGAAAGGTGAGTTACGGTAATTGTTGAGATGTTCTTCCGAATCCCACCAGCTATAGGTGAAGAAAGTATTAGGGTGATTCTTATCCTGCCAAAGTTCCAGGTGTGTGCATCCTTCAAAATTGCGGATCAGCGATTTGCGTTCGTCAAACAAAGTTTTAAATGCATCCACTTCTTCTTCGCGGAAAATCATTTTCACAATGCGGATAATCATTCAAAAAACACTTTCACGGTTTGGTAAAAGAGGCGTGTTTGCATGGCTTGACCAATGCCATTGCCACCGCTGCTTTCGCTATAGCCTTTTAGGCCAAATAGGCCTGCCGCGTTGCCTTTGTTGACAGCAATTTCCATGTAACCGGCGCTATTGAATAAAACGAGCATTTCGCCTTGCGATACGTCAGCATAAGAACCGCTGATGCGTTCAATAATCTCGTCTCTACGAAATACAATTTTAAATCGTCGGCCTTTTCGCTGGCGTTCAAACTGGTCTTGCGTGATATTGACAATTACATTTTCGAAATTGTCGATGAAGATGATTTGCCCTTCCATCCAGTCTTCTCCCAGCGTTGGGCGCAGCGGATGTTTTTCGATATACGGCGGGTCGGGAATACCGATGTTTTGTACCGGTTCGCCGTTGGTTAACTGCGTGATGGCCTTTGCTGCTACATCGATGCAGTAAAGCGTATTCTTAATGGCAGATTTTTCTAATGGTACGCCAATCACCATTTCGGGCTTTTCTTCAATGATCATGCTGAGCAAACCATTATCAGCACAAATGATGTATTGGTCTTTGTAGAAGGCAAACAGTAATTGTTCGGGCTTCGACTCGAAGAGATTGACTAAAATGATGTGATACGTGTATTCCGGAAAATTTTTAATGGCATTGCGACACACATAACTCGCCTGCGGGTAATTGAAAGGTGAAAGCTTGTGTGTGATATCAATGATCTGGAATTCCGGGTTAATGCGCAACAGCCTGCCCTTAACAGCGCCAGCAAGATAATCCTGCTCTCCAATATCCGATGTCAAGGTGACGAGTGGCATGTGCGTTTACTCTCTGTAAAATAAAACTTTTAATAATCGTATGGTAGAGGCCGGTAAGAAAGATGGCTACTTTACAAGCTTTCCATCCTTGAAAAAAAAGTTGCGAACCAATTTGTCCGACCAACCTGGGAAAAACTTATTCATGAATACAGTTTGTTTTCCCGTAAATGTTAACACAAGCGTTCGTTTTCGCTTGCGGATGGCTTTTAGTATATCGGCGGCAACTTCTTCAGGTGTTGCCAGTTTTTTCTCATTTAAAGGGCTCTCGCCATGTGCAGCACCTTTTTCATTTAGGGCTGCATTGCGAATGTTTGACGCCGTAAAGCCAGGGCAAACCCACATGACGTGAACGCCATCTTCCAGTAATTCTGTGCGAAGTGCTTCCAGCCATCCTTGCAAAGCAAACTTGGAGGCGGAATAACCACTGCGTCCGGGCAAGCCACGGTAGCCGGCAATAGAAGACACGCCAATAATGGAGCCTTTTCGTTCAACAATAGAGTTCAACGCAAATTTTGTACAGTACACCGAACCGAAAAAATTAATCTCCATCACTTTACGGATCACGTCTACTTCTGTTTCTTTCATCAGTCCGCGCATGGAAACCCCGGCGTTGTTGATCAATATATCGATGCCACCGAAAACCTTGATGGTTGATTCGATAAAATGACGACAATCGTTTTCAATACTTACATCTGCCAAAACAGTATGAATAGGGTAAGAAGGAAATTCCGATTGCAGCCGGTATAGTTTATCATGATGACGGGCACAGGTGGCCACTTTGGCACCTTGTACGAGCAGCATTTCAACCAGTGCCTTCCCGATTCCATCGGTGCCACCGGTGACCACCACTACCTTGTCTTTGAAGAAATCAGTCATAAGTAATACAAGTGCGCAAACCTACTTGAAAATGGGTTGGCATAAAAGGGTTATCGGCGAAATAATTTACCCTGAAAACTTATGAACACCGCGCTGGTGCGCTATTCGCCGGGATGATAGCTTCGTTGCGAACGTTTTAGCACATCTTCTTTATAGAAATTAATCTCCTTGAATTTTCCTTCTAAAAAGCCTTGTGCCTGATCGGTAAAATGTTTTGAGGAAGGATCGAACGACTCGCCGCCCGTCATGATTGTTTTGGCTTTTAAACGTTTGCCAAATTCGACGGCTGCAACAAAACTGTTGCCCGATACTCCATAACGTTTTGCTGTATTAAAGCGACGCGAAATATAGGAGGGAAGTGAACCCCATGTACCCGGTCCTAAACCAACCGGTAAGCTCGGGGCTTCATCGCTAAACTGGTTGTTGGCGCTACGTTGGAAGCGATTTACATCACCCCACGCAATTTGCCAGGTGCCATAAAGTTTTTTGAGGTCTGCTAACGTTTCGGCAAGCATTGAGAGCTTTTCTTTCGGAGTGACGGTTTCTGCCATTCGTTGGTAGTTTCCGATGGCATTGGTAGCCGCCTCCGGTGTTTTTGCCGGCGGTATTTTGGTTGCCAGCTTTGTTGCCCATTCAATTGCAAGCGTGGTGGCAATGGACGATGCAGAAGCATTTTTATCCCATGTTCTCAAATGGTGCATGGGCTGTTCTAATTCTTTTTTTAACCGGTCGTCTGCGTGAAGCTGGTCATATGCCTGGAACAAGGATGGCAGCAGGATATCAAACGCAGATAGATAGGTGTTGTAACCAATCTCTATGATCTTATCTAGCGTAACGTTATTTGCTTTGGATAAAAGGCGAACAGCGTTTACTGCACGACCGTTTTGTCCTTCAGGCGCCATGTAAGTTGGATATTTTGTTTTATCGGGACTGCTTTCGCCAGCCGCAGTAAATGGCGTTGAATTACAGTTTTGAATCCACCCGCTTTTTGGATTGTAAAGATGGATGATTTCATTAAGTGAGTGAAGGCCTTTCCAATCTGTTGCGTTGGTGGAACCATCAACCGGCATTGTCCAATCATATTTAGGATTGCGCTTCGGCATAAAGTTGCCATGCCAGTAAGCGATGTTGCCTTTGTAATCAGCGAACACTGTGTTGTTGGAATTATTGCTGCGCATGTCCATCACTTTTTTGAACTCTTCTAAGCCTTTCGCTTTTGTGCGTAACCATGATTGCATGAGGGCAGCAAGCGAACGGTTGTTCTCTTTCAAGGCCAGCCATTTGCTGTTTCGTTTACCCATGACTGGGCCGTGTTGGGTAAAATAAGCATCGAAACTCCTTGGCCGAGTTTCATTACCATTCTTAACCATCAGCGTAATCTGCTTTTTTTCTATATCACGTTTTGTGTTGTCGTAAGCATATTGAAAGCTGTTTCCGCTTTTGTTGACTGTTTCTTCATACACATCTGCCACATCAGCATAACTCGATGTATGCATCCAACCACAATATTCATTAAAGCCCTGGTAAATGAAGAATTGTCCCCAGGTAACAGCACCATACGCATTCAGCCCTTCTTCACTCGACATGTGTACTTCGGTTCTGAAATAAAATGTAACGTGTGGGTTGATATAAAGAATGGCATTTTTTGAAGCCGTTCGTGAAGGTGCAATCGCAAATCCGTTCGAGCCATTCGGGTTGAAATGATTGATTGATAATTCAGGCTTCAAAAAAGAAGTCGCATCATCTTTTCCTTCATAAAAGTTTTTAAGATCGTTTACTGTAAGACCACCAGTTTGTGTGGGTGCAATGCTTCCATCGGTATACATCAGCGGGAACCAAGGCTCGAACCGCGTTAACACCAGGGGCTTTACATCCGGGTGTTTATGGAGATAATAATTTATGCCATCGGCAAAGGCATTCAGCAGGTTTTTAAACCATTGCGGGCTTTTGTTATAATCAGCTTTTGCTGCAGCACTGTCATAAATCAATCGCATCTGCAGGTCTTCATAGATCCGTCGGTCACCTTCAATCTCGGATAAGCGGCCCATGATCTCCAAGTAATTCCGTTCAATGCGTGGAAAATTCTGTTGGCATTGGATGTACATCAATCCAAACACAGCATCAGCATCTTTCTTTCCATAAATGTGCGGAATGCCCCAATTGTCTTCAATGATGGTCACTTGTTTGGCTTGTGCTTCCCACCTTGCGATTTCTTGAGGGCTGAAGGTTTGAGCCAAAGCAGTAATCGGGAAAAACAGGAGCAGCAAAAACTTTTTCATATGGTTTAACTCTGAGTGGATGAAGATAAAAAAGAAAACCCCGCATCAGCGGGGTATAAAATCATTAGATTAATCTATTTATTTCTTTGCGGACTGTTTGTTGTCTTTCCGAATAGGAATTAATACCGGTTGAGGTTTCTTAATACCAAGCAACACCGCCAGAACATCTCTCCAATTCATAGTTGTATTACGTTTAAAATGGTTTTTGATGGATGAATACATCTGTAATTTACGGATGGGAAGCGGAATTTGCTTGTTAAAAGAAAACTTTTTCGTTTAAGCCCCGCAAAAGGCAGACGACTGGATAACGATAGTAGAAATTTGTTATTGTCGCTTACAGCAGATCGTAAGAAAATACTTTCTCGTTTGTTTCAATTAAGGTGGCATTGTGCATGTCAAGGGCTACGTTCACCTGTAACTCAGGAATCTTCCCGGTTAAGGTGAGATTCTTGGTGTTAATCAAATAGCCACAATTCAGGTGCTTCGCGAAAGAGGTCAGATCTTTTAGGGTTGAGAATTTCAGTGTCAGTTTTTCCATTGTCATTGGTTATCGATAGTGAAACTAAAGGAGTTTTTAGCCGAATCAAAAAGAAAATTAATTGCTAGAAATTTTACACATCCCGGAAATCAAATAGGGTAAAGGTTTTCCTGCGATTGAGTGATTTTTCAACATTAGAATCGGTAAGCAGAAACGCTTAATCGCTAAATTTTTTAAGCTGAAAGTATCGTGTAAAAAACGAGAAAAGGCTTTCGTTAAGAAAGCCTTTTTCTGCTCTGTGACCGCGTCAGGATTCAAACCTGAAACCTTCTGATCCGTAGTCAGATGCTCTATTCAGTTGAGCTACGCAGCCATTTGCGGGGAGCAAAAATAGGGGAAATGAATTTCGCTCCCAACACAAAAAATAAATTTTTCTTCAGTCGAGGGACAATTAACAAGAATTACTCGCCTTCCTTACGCATCTGCAGCTTAACTGCCTTGTTTTTAATTTCTTCTTTTTTAGCGTGGGAAGCTGAAAGAGCTTTCGCCTTCGTGGTTTTTGACTTTATCAGTTTGGCTTTGCTGGTTTGTGCATTGGCCGACAAGCTAAACAAGGCAATGGCAAGGCTGAAAGCAATAAACTTTTTCATATGCGTATGTTGAATTTTCTATTTGTGAACTACTAAAATAACGGAAGCCCGCCAACCTGCCTAATACTTCCAGCGTACAAAAGCCTCCATGGCGGCGTAATGCGTTAGTCCAAGCTGGGCATAAAGGTTTGCCGTGTTTGCATTTCGTTCCTCTGCCCGCTGCCAAAACTCCCGGCTGTCACTTCCCTGGAATGGCACCATATCTTTTTGCGACTGGTGAATGAAAATCCCGTAGCGTTTCTTCATCACTTGGTCGGGACTCATCGGCACAGCCATTTCAATTTCAGAGATATCCCATTCCTGCCAGGCTCCTTTGTAAAGCCAGAGCCAACAGTCGGCCACCCACTCATCTCCGTCAGCCTTAATACGTCTTAATGCTTCAAATATTATGTCGAGGCAAACTTTATGTGTTCCATGCGGATCGGCAAGATCGCCGGCTGCATATACTTGGTAAGGCTTCACCTTTCGCAACAAATCAATGGTAATCTGGATGTCTTTTTCTCCCATTGGCGCTTTTTCAATGGTGCCGGTTTCGTAAAATGGAAGATTCAGAAAATGAATTCCTTCTTCTTTGATTCCTACGTAACGGCAGGTTGCTTTTGCCTCACCACGACGAATCAACCCTTTGATAGAACGGATCAATGAAGTATCAATCTGGTTAGATTTTTTCGCTGCCAAGTATTGACGCACCTCTTCAAAGATCTTCTCCGACTTTTCATTGTTGATACCGGCGATATCTTCAAAGCCAACAGCAAAGTCTAAGAAACGTGTTACGAATTCATCAGTTACCGCAATGTTGCCGGATGTTTGATAAGCGACATGTACTTCGTGACCCTGATCGTGCAGACGCTGGAACGTTCCGCCCATACTGATGATGTCATCGTCAGGATGCGGAGAAAAAATCAAACAACGTTTTGGATATGGCTCCGACCGCTCAGGGTGTCCCGGAATATTAGAATTTGGTTTTCCGCCAGGCCAACCGGTGATGCTGTCACGCAGCATATAATAAACCTTCAGGTTGATTTCATAGGCATCGCCTTCTTCTACCAAAAGGTCACCTAAACCATATTCGTTGTAATCATTGTTAGTGAGCGACAAAACCGGCTTGCCCAGTTTCAGTGCCATGTTCACAACTGCCTTCTTGATAGTGACTGGTGTCCATTCAATATCTCCCGTTAACCAGGGCGATCTGAAGCGTGTCAGCTGCGAAGCAGCCGCTTCGTCAAGTACAAAAACACAATCGCTGTGTTGCTGCAGCAAGCTGGCTGGAACGCCTTCAGTAACATTACCTTCTACCGCTTTTTGAATAACATCGGCTTTGGCAGGTCCCCACGCAAGCAAAATGATTTTTTTCGCTTTTAAAATGGCGGCGATCCCCATGGTTATGGCCAGACGAGGAACTTCAGAAATGTTAGCAAATTCATAGGCATTTGCAAGACGAGTAGAGTTCTCGAGATTGATCAGTCTTGTTTTGGAATGAATACTGGAACCGGGTTCGTTGAAACCAATGTGCCCATTGTTTCCAATGCCTAATACCTGCAGGTCAATGCCACCGGCGTCTTCAATTGCTTTTTCATACGTAGCTGCATGGGCTTTGATCTCTTCCTTTGGTAATGCACCGTTAGGGATATGAATATTTTTTTGATCGATATCGATGTGCTGAAAGAAATGACGCTGCATGTAAGAGTTATAACTCTGGAACGCATCATTTTCTATTGGGTAATATTCGTCAAGGTTGAAGGTGATCACATTTTTAAAGCTCAGTCCCTCTTCCTTGTGAAGTCGCACCAGCTCAGAATAAAGTGTTTTGGGTGTCGAGCCGGTTGCCAACCCAAGCACACACATTTCGCCTTTGCTTTGCTTATCGCGAATGAGCTCGGCAATCTCTTGCGCCGCAAAAGCGGAGCCTTCATGAAGGGTTGGAAAAATTTGTACTGGAATTCGTTCGAATGCGTCAATTAAGTTGATTTCAGTTGTTTGGGTTTGCATGCAAGATCGTTTTCGTTGGTGGCGATAAAGATAAGTGAGAAATAGAACCGGCCCGGTACCAACGGTGTAAAATGAAAAGCCCCGCAACTGCGGGACTTTTACTTAGTCATTCTTTACTTTTTTCCGGTCGCTTCGTTTTTCGCTCCGGTTATGCGTTACGTCCTGTCCTTTTGTATCCTGCTCTTCATTGCTGCGGCTGTCGATAGCGTCTTTATTTTGCGGACGAGGAATATGACTGTTCGGTAATGTTTTGTTCTGATTATTTGTGTTTGATCTGCTTGGTTTCATAATGATCTATTTTCTTAAAGTGGTCGAAAAACCGTACCATTCTACAGTTCCGGTTTAGAGAAGATCATTGTCAAAACGCTGCAATGACTTGGTGGGCAACAGATCGGCCACTTTGCAGCGCGGCTTCCACAGTACCAATTTCGTTACCGCTGTGTAAACCTTCACCAGCGAAGTAAACCGTGTCTTCTACAGGTCTCAGTATCTGCTGCATGTATTTCTCTCCATCAAGCACTGCATACGAATAAGCCCCATGAAAGTGTGGGTCCTGCGACCAATTATAAAAATATTCCTGTCGTAATTTTCTCTTTACCTCTTCAACCGGCATATTAAATATGCTGCCTAACGATACAAGACTTCTTTCCAACAAGTCTGCAATACTTGAGTTAGAAATCGCTGCTGCTTTCGGTCCGCCGAGCCAACCTGTTAAAAGAGGCTCATCGTTCGGATGTTGTGTCCACCAGGTTGGTATTGCTTCTTCAGAAAAAAGAAAATTTAGATCCTTCAGATGTTTTCCTTCCGTTTGTTCTCTGTTCTTCCAGAATGCTTCATTAAACAATAGATCCATTTTCATCACGTGACCAAATCCTAGTTGTCTGGCGGCTTGCTGCTTATCCGGAAGGGCAGGAGAGAAGGTGATGCCATTTATCTTAAGTACACCGATAGAAACGGTTACCAATACTTTCTTTGCCTTGTACGATGCTTTGTCAGTAACGGCCTCCACTTGGCCCTTTTTCCAATGCAACTGATGAACAGGTTGTGAGAAAACAAACTGCACACCTTTTTGCCGGCATTGCTCTTCGAGGTAATTAATCAGTACCTGGTAACCACCATCTATCCGGTATTGTTCTTCATCACCTTTTGTAAGCTCTTCTCTTAACGCAAACGTGCTGGCCTTGTTGATATCCGCAGCGTAGTAGCCTTCTACATAATTCTGTAAGGTGAAGCGCAGTTCTTCAAACTGCTCTCCCTGCAGGTGGGTATCGAAAAATTCTTTTACGGAAATATCATTCGTCAGTTCCTTAAACTTTTTTTCCAGGGCTAAAAAATCTTCAATGAAATCTTCCTGCTCTTGCAGCTCACCATCTTTTTTCTGCCAGATGCTTCCTTTTACTTCGTAAAGCTTGGTATTGGCCTTCTTTGTAAGTTCTTGGGTGATGGAAAGTTTGCCATGTACAAACTCAGCTCCTAACTCGATGGGATAATTGTTTTTATTATATACCGTGTGCATCCTGCCGCCACATCGTTCTTTTGCTTCAATAACACACACTTTTCTTCCGGTCAATGCAATTTCCAAAGCCGCTATTAGTCCCGCTGCACCTGCTCCAATAACCAGTACATCGTATTGCTCCATATCTATTCTTTCTTCAAAATTAACCGGGGGTGAAGGCCATAAAAAAACAAAAGCGATACCAAGTGGTATCGCTTTGCAGTTGGTTTGTATGTTGATTAGCCTGCCATTTCTTTTTTGATCTGCTCACGCAATTCAAATTCTTTTTCTTTTGATTCAAACTCGCGGTTGCGTTCCCACTCTTTTTTCTCTACCGCGTAAGAGCTAATTAAGCCCAGCCCGCCGCCAATGGCCAGTAAACTCATGTAAACAGGTGCCGGATCATGCGGACCAGCCGTATTGTGATCGATAAAGTAGGCGAGCAGAAGACCTGCGCCGGCGCCGGCCAGCAGCAATCCAAACTTTAGGCTGCGGAAAGGGGTAGGCAGGCTGGCGTGGCGGTTAGCATACTGCTTTGGATTCATGCCTTTTTCAATCATGGCCATGTTTTCCCTGGTTTTAAGGTAAACGATGCCGAAAATCATGGCAAAACCGCCTGCGAAAATGGTGATGGGTACTAATACTTCTGGACCTTGCATAAAAAATGAGTTTATAGTTTAGGTAATTTTTGTTTTTCTCCAGCCTTTGGTGGCTTTAAACTATCTGACGCCTGCTGCGCAACGCAGGTTACAGGTAGTTTAAAAATTTTTTTAAAGAACTGGTTTCAAGAGATATGACGCGGGGTGGGGTAGGCGGGTTACAGGTAAGGAGAGGAAAATGTTTGTGTTACCGGCTGTAGTAATTCTGTTCATCGCCTGTTGCGTCGCACACTTGTACGTTTGGAGCATTACGGAGCTGTTTTGAACCACAGAGGCACAAAGGGATGGAGGAGCACGGGAGCTTTGTGATCCTTGATTGCGTAAACCCACCCCAGAGTTCTTTCTTTTCAGTCATTTCCTCACTGCTCCCCTCCAAGGAGGGGATGGTCGCTTTAATTCGTCCATTGTAAGATTGAACTTAATAACACATCCCCTCCTCGGAGGGGCGACCTAAGATAAGGTTGTGGTTTAGGAAATTGGGGTGGGTTCAATAGATCAGTGGACTTACCGAAAGTACAAGTGTGCGACGCAACGGAAGCCCAATAGTAGTGCTTCAGTTCGGTACATAAAAAAAGACCCAACCATCGGTTGAGTCTTCAATGAATTTGGAGTTCTTTTTACCAGATTTTGATGCGTTTTTCCGGTGCTACAAATAATTTGTCGCCCGGCTGCACATTAAAAGCCGTGTACCACTCATCGATATTCACCACGGCACCGTTAGCACGGTACATACCCGGGGAATGGCTATCGGTCAGGAGCAGTTGCGCCTGCGTTTCAGGAACAGCGTTATTGCGCCAGATCTGCGCCCAGCTAAGGAAAAAGCGTTGTGCCGGTGAGAAGCCATCGATCTTTTTCCCGTTCTTAAACTGCTTTGTTTTGGTAAAGGCGTCATAAGCAATGCTTAACCCGCCGATGTCGGCTATGTTTTCGCCCAGGGTCAGTCTGCCATTTACCCGCAAGGTGTCAAGCACCGTATAGTTGTTATACTGCGCCACTACCTGGTCGGCCTTTGCCCTGAACTTTGCCTGGTCTTCTTTCGTCCACCAGTTTTCCAGGTTACCGCTGGCTGCATATTGTGCTCCGCTGTCATCAAACCCGTGCGTCATTTCGTGACCGATTACCGCCCCGATACCGCCATAAATTACCGCATCATCTGCCCCAAAATCAAAGAACGGGAACTGAAGGATACCGGCCGGGAAAGCAATCTCGTTGTTTGCCGGGCTGTAATACGCATTGATAGTTGGCGGCGTCATGGCCCATTCGGTTCTGTCAACGGGCTTACCCAAGCGGTTTACCATATAATCATAGCTCCAAATGCTGGTGCTGCGCAGGTTGCTCAGAAAATCATCGCCGGTGATAGTCACACCCGCATAATCTTTCCATTTGTCAGGGAAGGCAATTTTTTTCGTGAATGCATTCAGCTTTTCCAGTGCCCTAGTTTTTGTTGCTTCACTCATCCAATCCAACCGCTTGATGCGCTCAGCAAAGGTTTCCTGAAGGTTGTTCACCATTTCCTGCATGCGGGTCTTCGCTTCGCCTTTAAAGTATTTCTGCACGTAAAGCTGTCCCAGCAGATCGCCCAGTGAGTTATCAATCAGTGCGCTGATACGCTGCCAACGCGGTGTTTGCTCACGTTGACCGGTTAAGGCCTGCGACAGACGGAAGTTCTCATTCACAAATGCACTGCTCAGGTAAGGTGCGGCATTGCGTAGCACATTCCAGCGCAGATAAGTTTTCCAATCCTGCATCGGTAATGCTGTTAACAGGATGTCTGTAGTTCGCAGGAAAGTAGGATTGGCCACCAGCACGCTATCAACCTTTGCAATTTTCATCTGCTGAAACAGGTTGTTCCAGTCGAGACCAGGCGTTTGTGTTGACAAGTCTTTTATCGCAAACTTGTTGTAGCTCTTATAAGGATCACGCATTTCAACCCTGCTGTATTGGGCTTTTGCTAAAGCTGTTTCCATACGAATGACGGCGTCAGCACTATAAGCTGCCGTAGCTGCATTTTCGCCAATCAACGAAAACATTTTCTCCAGGTGAGCCCGGTAAGCCGCACGAATAGAATTGCTTCGTGTATCATTTCTTAAGTAATAGTCACGGTCGGGAAGGGTGGTGCCACCCTGGCCAATCTGCGGAATATATTGTGAAACATTTTTGCGGTCCTGACCCACAAATACACTAAACAGTGGGCTGGCAATACCTTTTGTGCGCAGGGTTGCAATTTCTGTCACTACCTGCTGCTTATCATTCAAAGCGGCCAGGCGGTCCAGTTCAGGTTTGATGGGCTGATAGCCGCGGGCCTCAATGGCTGCGCTGTCCATACCACTTCGGTAAAAATCGCCAATCATTTGTTGAAGGCGGCCTTTGCTGGTGGTTTTTGCTGCTTCTTCTAACAGCGATTGCAAGCGGCGGGAGCTCTCTTCGCGAAGCACATCAAACGATCCCCAGCGGGTTTTAGAGGCAGGAACCGGGTTTTGTTTCAGCCAGCCGCCATTGGCATACTGGTAAAAGTTGTCGCCGGGTTTCACCGAAAGATCCATGTTTGCCGGATCAATATATTTCGGCTTTTTGTCATCGGTAAAGGCTACAACAGCCGTAGCCACTGCACCAATCGTTAGCACTTTTAAAAAAGCATTCATTGTACAGGTTTTTTTGAGGGACACGAATTTACGAAGAAGGTCCCGTAGCGGCAGAAGGAAAAAGCAAAGATTCTGTCAACGACTGCACCGGATTGGATAGATTTGTTTTTCATTCACATTCCATGAGAACGTTGATCCTAACTGCTATTGCTTCTTTCGTTTTTGCATCTTGTAGTGTTACGAAACAATTAGAGAAATCGGCCAGACAAAATGTTTTAGAAGATGAGGCCTTAAAGACGGCACATGTTGGCATTTCTGTTTTTGAGCCGGCAACGGGGAAGTATTGGTTCAATTACCAGGGTGATAGGTATTTTGTGCCTGCGAGCAATACAAAGATTCCAACTTGCTATGCAGCGATGAAGTATTTGGGTGATAGTTTGGTGGGAGTTGAATATCGTATCTATGACTCAATAATTGTGTTCAGGGGAACCGGCGATCCAACACTGCTTCACAGCGATTTTAAAAAGCAGCCTGTATTTGACTTTCTCAGGCAAGAGAAAAGAAGCCTTGCTTTAGCGCCTGCTAAATTCACTGACAATCGCTGGGGCTCCGGATGGTCTGTGTCTGATATCAATGCCTCTTATGCCCCTGAACGAAGCGAGCTGCCGGTCTATGGGAATGTTTTGCGGATTTATAAAAGGGGTGATCAATTGCTAAGTATTCCTTCTACACTGCGGAATCAAATTAAGTTTCCCGCTTCAACAGATTGGCGGTTAACATTTGAACGGCCATCATTAAACGAGAATGTTTTCGAAGCAATTCGGACATCTCAAAACTTCATATCGCAAGAGATTCCATTCGTTACAGGTAATTTCATGACTGCTTGGGTCTTATTAATGGACACAATCAAGAAAGAAATCAAACACTTTTCAGGCACCGAAAATGCACAAACAAACTGGCGAAAAGTGCATTCTCAACCCACCGATTCGCTCCTCAAACCTCTCATGCACCGTTCGGACAATTTTTTTGCGGAGCAATCGCTGTTAATGGTGAGTAATAAATTATTGGGTGCGATGAATGATGCAAGAATCATCGACACGATTCTCAAAACCGATTTCAAAGATATCCCTCACAAACCCCGTTGGGCCGATGGATCCGGCTTAAGTCGCTACAACCTGTTTACACCGCAGGATTTTGTTTTCATTCTCAATAAAATGAAGAATGAATTCGGTATGGCCCGCATCAAAGAAATCTTTCCAACCGGTGGGGAAGGAACACTCAGCAGCTACTATAAAAAAGACAGCACTTTCATTTATGCTAAGACCGGAACACTTTCCGGCGTGGTGGCTCTTAGCGGCTTTCTTTATACAAAAGGCGGAAAGGAGTTGATCTTTTCTGTGCTGGTGAATAACCACCAAAACTCAGCAACCAATGTGCGGCGTGCGGTAGAGAAGTTTATCCAGGGGATTAGGGAGAAATACTAATCGGAACCTGGATTTGGAAGGATTGAATTGATTTATAGGGAATAAAGAGTCTTTTAATAAAGAAAGACTCCAATAGAAAAGACGCTAGCCATTTCCTCTCAATCCAACTATCCACCCAAATCAAGGTTGAGACAGAATTTTTCTATCTTACCCAACCTTTCCCCCTCAAGGAAAGTACATAGTACCAAAACCATTTTATGAGAAGAATCTATAGTGCCCTAACGCTGCTATTCATTTCCCTCCTGTTTCTCCAGTGTCAGCGGGAAGTGAGTCATTTCGGCGGGCCAGACAATCCCGGCCAAATTGTTACTCCAGATCCCATTACAACGGCTTTGCAAGGAAACATATTTGACGAAAACGGCGCTCCGGCTGCCGGTGTAACCATTACTGCCGGTAACAAAACTGCCACCACCGATGCAAAAGGATTCTTCCGCATCAACGGTGCAACGCTGGATAAAAATTCGGCTGTGGCAACCGCCAGCAAATCAGGATATTTCAAAGCGTACCGCACATTCGGTGCTACTTCGGGCTCCAACCATGTAGAAATTAAGCTGGTGAAAAGAACATCCGCCGGCAACATTGATGCTGCTGCTGGTGGTGAAGTTGCATTAAGCAATGGAACCAAGGTTGCTCTTCCTGCCAACGGTGTGGTGAATGCTGCTACCAATGCTGCTTATACCGGACAAGTAAGAGTCTATGCTTCGTATATCGACCCAAGTGCTGCCGACATTGCGCAAACGGTACCTGGTTCTTTTATGGCAAACGATAAAGATGGCAAACGTGTCGTACTAACTTCTTACGGTATGGTGGCCGTAGAGTTAGAGGGTGCATCAGGCGAGAAATTGCAGATCAAAAATGGCACAACTGCTACGTTGACGACTGCAATTCCGGCTGCTGCTCAGGCCAATGCCCCGGCTACTATTCCGCTTTGGAGTGTAGATGAAACAACCGGTGTGTGGAAAGAAGAAGGAACAGCAACCAAGAATGGTAATGTATACGTTGGCCAGGTGAGCCATTTCTCTTTCTGGAACTGCGATGTAAGCGTGAATGCTGTGAAACTAACCTTGAAATTGCAATTAACCGGCGGAGAAGCATTTGTACATGCGCAGGTTCGCATTACCCGCAGCGGTAGCGGTTGGAATAATGTTTCTTATGGCAGAACCGATTCTATTGGCCAGGTGAGCGGTTATGTCCCAAATAACGAGCCATTGGTGTTAGAAGTATTGGATCAGTGCGGTCAACCTTTCTATTCGCAAAACATCGGGCCTTTTACGCAAAATACCAACATGGGTACCATTACTGTTTCGAATCCGGGAACATCAGTTGTAACGCTGAAAGGAAAATTGGTAACCTGCAGCAATACGCCGGTAACTGGTGGCTTTGCGCTGATCACTTTTGGTAACTATACCCGTTATGCTTCTGTCAGCACAACAGGCGATTTCCAGACGACGTTTATCAAATGCGGTAATAACACTGCAGGGTTCAGCATCATCGGCGTTGACACAGTTGCTCAACAGCAAACAGCGAATGCTGTGAATGTTGCCTTGGCAACACCGCTTACAGACGCTGGTACAATCAGTGCCTGCGGAACTTCTGCATCACAATTCATTAACTATACCCTTGATGGTGTTGCGCATAGCCTAGTTTCTCCGGGTGATTCATTAATGGGGCAAACCGCATCCCAAGGAACAACATTCCATTACACATTTATAAACGGAAGAAGAAGTAATAGCAATACGGGAATTTCGTTCAATTTCAACAGCTCATCACAAACGGCCGGAACCTACGTGATGTCATTCCTTTCGGCGAACAATCTCATGGCGGATAGTTCCAGTGCACTGCCACCAATCAATGTAAACATCACCAACTTCCCGGCTAACGCAGGTGGTTTTTATGAGGGGAACTTTTCCGGACAGTTTAGAGATCCGATGAACGTGAACCATACCATCAGTGCAACGTTCAGGGTGCGAAGGAGCCAGTAGGCTAAACTGATATTTAGCAACCGAAACACCAAAAAAACCGTTGACGACCGAAGAGGAGCATATTGATATCATCAAAGGCTGCAGGCAGAACAATCGCAAGGCGCAGGAAGCTTTGTACAGGGCTTACTATCGGGCAATGATAACGATCTGCCTGCGCTATATGGGCAATGAAGACGATGCTGTAGAAGTATTGAACAACGGGTTCTTAAAAGTGTTTCAAAATATACAACGGTACGAACCAGCGCAGGCTAGCCTGTACACCTGGATTCGTACCATTGTTGTTAACAGCTGTTTGGATTTTATACGCAAGAAGAACAGAACGCAGCAGCATTACGAACTAAGTGATGCAACCGAAGTGCATGTGCCAGCCGAGGTGGTGAACACAATGAAGGCAAGTGAGATTTTAGCCTTGGTCAGAAGCCTGCCGCCGGCAACCGGAGCTGTGTTCAATTTGTATGTGATAGAAGGCTATAATCACAAAGAGATTGGAACACTATTAAACATTAGCGAAGGCACTAGTAAGTGGCACCTTAGCGAAGCCCGTAAACAATTGCAACAGAAAATTAAACTGCAAAACGTAACATGAGCGAAGACAAACGACACCTCGACGAGGGATGGGATGATCTTCCACTGCCGGATGCCAATGCAGCCTGGCAGAAGATGGAAGTATTGCTGGATGAAGACAAAAAGCGTCGGCGGGTGCTGCCGTTTTGGTTCTGGCGTAATGCAGGCTTAGGCCTGTTACTAGTTGGTATAATGGCCGGCGGCTGGTTCTGGCTGTTCGGGGGCGAAGCAACGACAGAATCAACCTCCCGGGTAGAGAAAACAAATCCGGTAACAACAAAAGAAGAAAAACAAACATCAATAGATTTAGAAAGCAACGGGTCGCAACCAAAACAACAAACTAAAGAAACGACTATTGGCGAAGAGAAAGAGAATTCAAACACAGTGACGTCATCCGATTTGCCGCGTGAAGAAAAAGAGGAGAAGGTGACGACTACTGCGGTTCCTGGTAAGGACAAAGCAGGTAGAATGTCATTGCCAATAAAAAAGCAAGTGACTAAAAAAGAAAAGCGAGGCCGCATAAAGAAAAAGACCACACCTCCCGACCTTCAACTGTTGGAGGAGGTTTTGATTGAAGAAAAAGAGGAACAAAAAAATACAGCAGTACAGCCACAAAAGCCAGCGGCGAAGGATACCATATCACCAATTACAACAGTAGCCAAAGACAGCACAACTAAAAAAGATACAGCCATCAAAAAAACCGCTGAGCCAATGGTGGCAAACGAAGACAAAACGGATTCTTCTCAAGAAAAGAAATCCGCGTTTTTATTTAGTGCCGGTATTGGTTTGCAACAAGCCATTGCTATCAACGGACAGCAATCGACATCCTATAACTACAATGGGAAAAAGGGCTCTCTGTCTGATCGTATTCCCTCTGTGTATTTCCGTATTCAAAAAGGAAAATGGTTTGCGCAGACCGAATTTCAATACAGCGTTCCCCAGCCGGTGAAGCCTTTTTCGTTCAGCCAGAAAACAACCTTTGATGTCAGCAGCTTAAACCTGAACAAAGAGCAGTTTAGTATTCAAAAGCTTTACTACCATCAATTGCCGGTAAGCATCAATTATTTTGTGTTGCCCAATTGGTCCATCGGAGCAGGAGGTATGTATAACGTCCTTGCGGGTGCGGTAACAGAGCAGGAAATCAATCGGGAAAATGTTTTAACCGGTGATGTTGCTGCCAGCCGAAATGTTGCGCCGGTAAAGGGTTATAAGGATTCATTCCTTTACAAAACCACAGCAGGCATTATTTATCAAACCGATTATCACTGGAAGCGTTTTGCTCTTGGGCTTCGCTTTACGCAGAACCTGCAGCCCTTTATCAAATACACTAAACCCGATGGTCAAATTGTAGACGAACGAAACAAAGTGCTGCAGGCAATTCTTCGGTTTAGATTGTTTTGATCAGAGCCATAGAGCCATGATTGTCTGAACCATGATTTGGGGAGATTTTGAGGATTAGGAAGAAATAAAAACAGGTGTATAAAGAAAGAGTCGTTCATCACTGAACGACTCTTATTATTTCGTACAAATCTTTTTAATTCCTTTAAATCATGGTTCAGAAAAACTACCGCATAAACATCTTTTCCAACTGCTCCCGCTTAAACTCTACATAGGTTGGTTTGCCCGATGGAGATGCGTTAGGCTGACGACACGCAAATAGATCATTCACGATGCCTTCCATTTCTTTTTCCGAAAGCGAAACGCCTGTTTTGACGGCGCCTTGCCAGGCAAGTGTTCGCAGGAGCATTTCGCGTCGGGGCAACCTTAATTCAGTGTTGAAGTGTTTGTACTGATCTAAGATTTTTTCCAGTGCTGCTTTTTCGTTACCTGTATCAACATCAGCCGGCGTGCCCTGGATTACAAACGCTGTTTTTCCGAAGAGCTCAATCGTGTAGCCTAACTGGTGTAAATCAGGTAGAAGTTCGGTAAGTAAAACTGCATCTGCCGGTGTTAATTCAATGGTTGCCGGAAAAAGGCTGCGTTGCGTGGCAACTGCTTTTCCATCCATGGCCGACAACATTCTTTCATAAATAACCCGCTCATGTGCTGCCTGCTGGTGAATCAGCAATAATTTATCCGTGGTCGAAGCTAAAATGTAAGTGTTGAAGACTTGCGTAAAACTGCTGAAAGCCGTTGGTGGTACTTCGTGTGTAGTCAGCTGTGTTGGTTGAACTATTACCGGTGAGTGCAATTTCTCATCCAGCTCCATCAATTGTTTTGTCAGTGAAACAAATCCAGAACTAGGCGGCTCTTTACTCGCCACTGACCACTCATCACTTATCACTTTATGTGCCTGGTTGGCTTCTGTAAATGTTTGAAAGATGGAACCTGATTTTGTTGCCACCTGTTTGTCTTCGGTAAATGGCTTTTGAATGGATTCTAGGCTTTGAATGGAAGCATCCAATTCAAAATCCAACGTAGGCGTAATGCTGAATTGTGCTAAGGCATGCTTTACTGCGGCCTGCACAAATGCATACACGATCTTTTCATCTTCAAACTTTATCTCCTGCTTTGTGGGATGCACGTTCACATCTACCTGCGTTGGGTCAAGATCAATGAAAAGCACATAAGCTGGAAATGTATCGGAGCCAATCATGTCCTGGTAGGCACCCATCACTGCATGATTGAGATAAGCACTTTTGATGAAACGATTGTTCACAAAAAAATACTGATCGCCTCTTGTCTTCTTTGCTGTTTCAGGTTTGCCAACGAAGCCGTAAATATTCAGGTAGTCGGTGTCTTCTTTTACCGCTACCAGCTTTGCATTGTAGCTGCTTCCCAGGATTTGCAAAATGCGTTGTTTCAAACTGCCTGCATCAAGGTGAAAGATTTGCTGGCCATTGCTGGTGAGGGAGAAAAAAATATTGGGAAACGACATTGCCACACGAATGAATTCATCCACGATGTGGCGCATTTCTGCGGTGTTGCTTTTCAAAAAATTTCTGCGTGCCGGTACGTTGAAGAAAAGATTCTTCATGCAAATGCTGGTACCAACAGGAGTAGCAACAGGCGTTTGCTTTTTTACAAGGCTGTTTTCAATTTCAATGCAAGTGCCTACTTCATCTCCTGCCCGTCTTGTGCGCAATTCCACTTGTGCAACGGCTGCAATGGAAGCTAATGCTTCGCCGCGAAAGCCCATTGTGCGGATATGAAAAAGATCATCGATGTTTTTGATCTTGGAAGTGGCATGCCGTTCAAACGCCATGCGGGCATCCGTTTCGCTCATGCCCGATCCGTTGTCAACCACCTGCAGCAAAGCTTTTCCGGCATCGTTGACAAACAATTTAATTTCTGTTGCCCCGGCATCCACCGCATTTTCCAACAATTCTTTTACGGCACTTGCCGGTCGTTGAATGACTTCGCCGGCAGCAATCTGGTTGGCAATATTATCCGGAAGCAGTTGTATTCTATCAGCCACAAGTATTCTCCTCTTAGCGGTAAAAATACAGGATGGGAGCGGATTGGCGAAGGCTAAGAGTGATTCCTTAGCAGCCGGAAATTTTTCCACAAAGGGTTTTTGTTTTCGATGATGCGTTCTATTTTGCCGGTCCAATATCCTAACGTCCAATGAAAAACCCAACCCTGCTGGCAGCCTGGCTGCTCCTGCTTTTGGCGTCGTGCCGAAAAGAAAATGCTCCTCAAAACTTATCAACATCACCCAGGTTTCAACAGTTCACCATTCTGCAAGGGCAACATTACTCTCTGGAGAATAACATCAAGTCAGTTGAAAAGGGTGAAATGAAATTTCTGGTGAAATTCGATAGTTCGGCTATCTACAAAACAGCTAATCCCGAAAACCAATATGACATCAACAAGCTCTTTGGTTTTTCCGATAATGGCAATCAGCATCACCAGTTTAGTGCCCGCATTGGCTGGCGTTGGAGCGATGGAGCCCTTCGCTTGTTTGCCTACACTTATAATAATGGCATTCGCGAAGCCAAAGAATTATGCGAAGTGCCCATCGGCGAAGAAGTGCCCTGTTCAATAAAAGTGATGGGTGAAGTTTATCAGTTCACGGTAAATAAATCAGTAATTTCCATGCCGCGTCAAAGCAAAACCCCGCTTGCAAAAGGCTACCAGCTTTATCCTTATTTCGGTGGCGATGAAACAGCCCCGCATGAAATCAGGATTTGGATTAAAGAAGATTGATTGCAGTTGAATGAATGATCAACTCCATCCATCCGGTTAATCTGCGCATTCTTCCCTTTTCACTTTTCTTTGCGCATTTTAGAATAACACATTTGCGGATGCTGCACATGATTCTTTTGCTATTGCTGCTGTGGGTAAGCCATATCTCACAAGCGCAAAGCCCTGCCCAGGATACGATTACCCGGAAAAAATATTTTACCAAACCACTTAATGGCAGCATTACGCTTGATGGTATTCCTGATGAGGATGCATGGAAATCTGTAGACTGGGGTGGTGATTTTATTCAATTGTCACCGGCCGAAGCGAAACCGCCTTCCTTTCCTTCGCAGTTTAAAATTTTATACGACAACAGCTTTCTTTATGTAGCCTACCGTTGTTACGATAGCAAGCCCGATTCCATCATTAAATTCATGAGTCGCCGCGACCAGTTTCCCGGCGATTGGATGGAGATTAACATTGATAGCTATCACGACTTGCGAACAGCGTTTTCATTTACCCTTTCTGTATCGGGTGTCAGGGGCGATGAAGCCGTTTCCAATGATGGCAATAACTGGGATGCAAGCTGGAACCCGATCTGGTTCAGCAAAACGCATGTTGATTCGCTGGGATGGACAGCGGAAATAAAAATCCCGTTCAGTCAATTGCGGTATGGGTCAGAGAAAGAAAAAGTATGGGGAATCCAGGTGCACCGCCGCCTGTTCCGGAAAGAAGAACGTTCCATCTGGCAATACATTCCGCAAAACTCCGGCGTGTGGGTAAGCCGTTTTGGTGAACTGCATGGGTTAAATAATATTCCTGTTCACCGCCAGGTTGAAATAGCACCGTATGTCACCGTACAGGCAGATGCCTATAAAGCACAAAAAGGAAATCCATTTGCAAAGGGATTTGATAAAAAACTGAATGCGGGTTTGGATGGAAAGTATGCCATCACAAATGACCTGATTTTGGACTTTACCATCAATCCTGATTTCGGGCAGGTAGAAGCGGACCCCTCGCAGGTTCGCATCGATGGCTTCCAGAATTTTTTCGAAGAGCGTCGTCCTTTCTTTATCGAAAGCCGCAACATCTTCAATTATGAATTGACGGGTTCGGCTGCCGGTGGCGATTATGACTCAGACCTTTTATTTTATTCGCGCCGCATTGGTAGCTCTCCGCATGGTTACCCAAATGTGAATGGAAATGAATTTGTGCAGCAACCACAAAACACCTCAATTCTTGGCGCGGCTAAGTTCAGTGGTAAGACACGTAAAGGCTGGAGCATAGGTGTGCTGGAAAGCATCACGCAGCGTGAGTTTGCTACGATTGATAAAAACGGGCAGCGCCGTGAAGAAATGGTGGAACCGCTTACCAGTTATTTTGTTGGTCGCCTGCAAAAAGACATTAAACAGGGAAACACCATTATTGGTGGAATTATAACTGGTGTTAACCGCGAAAAAGGTTTGGATGACATCTTGCACCGCAGCGCTTACTCCGGCGGCTTAGATTTCTTGCAATACTGGAAGGACAGGACTTGGTATGTGAGGGGAAACGTTGTGTTCAGCCAGGTCCGCGGAACCAAAGAGGCTATCTTAAATACTCAAACATCATTTGAACACCTCTTTCAACGCAGGGATGCAACGGAGGTTCGGTTAGACAGTAATCGTACGTCGTTGAGCGGCATGGGCGGCACGGTTCGTTTTGGGAAGATTGGTGGAAAAGGTGGAAAGCTTGGCCAGGTATTCAAGTTTGAAACCGGTGTGACGCTTCGTTCGCCAGGCTTAGAATTGAATGATATCGGGTTTATGCTGACCGCTAATGAAATCAATCATTTCACGTGGGCAGGACTGCATTTTCCCCGCGAGTTTTCCGTCTTCCGCAATGCAAGAATTAATTACAACCATTGGTTGCGGTGGGATTACAGTGGCAAATTGATGTACACCCAATTCAACACCAATGTCGGTGGCGCCTTCCGCAACAACTGGCAGGTGGGAACCAGTGTTACATGGAATCCATACGATGTGTCGAACAATGCACTTCGTGGTACAACCGCCTTACGCCGGCCATCAGGTGTGGGTGCCGACATTTACATGACCAGCGATACCCGCAAAAAAGTCTATGTAAGCTTTAATGCCTTTAGCTTCTGGGGGTCCAACAACGAAGTAGGGGGTAAGAACATTGGCGTATCGCTGTGGTTGCAACCGATTAACGCACTGAGTGTTTCGCTTAGTAGTAATTACGGTTACAACTTCCGCAAGCAGGATCAGTTTGTACAGAACATCAATTACAATAATACCATTCGTACCATCGTGGGCGAAGTCAAACAAAAGACGCTGCGTTTTACGGCCCGTGCCAGCTATAATATTACACCCGATCTGACGGTGCAGTATTACGGGCAGCCGTTTATTACAAGGCCGGTGTTCAGCAGGTTTGCCTACGTGTCTTCACCGTTGGCAAAAAACTATAACGACCGCTTTACACCGTTTACAGCTTCGCAGCTGCAGTTTGCGAGTGGTGCCTACAGCGTAGATGAAAACGGCGACGGTAACGTAGACTACCGCTTCGGCATGCCTGATTTCAACTTTGTGCAATTCCGCTCTAACCTCATCATGCGTTGGGAGTACAAACGCGGATCGGAGTTTTACCTTGTTTGGTCGCAAAACCATACTGCTGATGCCTTCACTGAATTGGAAACGCCGGTTTTTCGCAGCCTTTTCGACAATGCATTTGGCGAGGGTACCCGCAATATCTTTTTGGTAAAGTGGATGTACCGCTTTTTGCGATAGTCTACCTCCCTACAACTTTCGGCTATACTGAAGCGGTTTTTTACCCCTTTGTAGCGGCGTAAAGGCCGTTTATCCTGCGCAACACCTGATTGGTTAAAAAGTGGTGCAACCAAAAGCCGGGTTAACCGTTCTTTACGGATATTGCGTCACCAAAAAATACATGCATGAAAAAGTGGTTTCTGCTTTTTTCGGCCGGTTTGCTGGTTAGCTCAGCAACAATCGCACAAACGGCCCGGAAGATCAATTTCGAAAAATACACCTTGCCCAATGGCCTGAAGGTGATCCTGCACCAGGATAAAACGGCGCCTGTGGTAGCCGTTACAACCCTGTATCATGTAGGATCAAAAAACGAAGACACGGCCCGTACGGGTTTTGCTCACTTCTTTGAACACCTGCTTTTCGAAGGTTCTGAAAACATCAAAAGAGGAGAGTTCATGAAGTATGTCACCAGCAATGGTGGTTCACTGAACGCCAATACTTCGCAGGACCGTACTTTCTATTACGAATTGCTTCCATCTAACCAGTTAAAGCTGGGTTTGTGGCTGGAAAGCGAACGCATGATGCACGCCAAGATCGACCAGGTAGGCGTAAACACGCAGCGTGAAGTAGTAAAAGAAGAAAAGCGCATGCGGATGGACAACCAGCCTTACGGATCCATCTTAACTGAAGTACTGAAAAGAGCTTACCAGGTGCACCCTTACCGTTGGGCACCTATTGGCAGCATGGACCACCTGAATGCTGCTAAGCTGGAAGAGTTCATCGACTTCTACAAAACCTATTATGTTCCCAATAACGCAGTGCTTTCTATTGCCGGCGATTTTGATATTGCTGAAGCAAAAAAGCTCATTGCTGATTATTTTGGTCCTATTCCAAAAGGCACCAAAGCTATTCCTCGTCCGAATGTAACCGAACCGCCACTACCTGGCGAGGTACGTGCCGTAGTAGAAGACAACATTCAACTTCCTGCAGTCATCCAAGCTTACCGTGCACCAAAGCAAGGCAGTGATGAGTATTATGCGTTTCGCATGTTAAGCACCGTACTGTCAGGTGGTGCCTCCAGCCGCATGAACAAAACATTGGTAGATCAAAAGCAAATTGCTCTGCAGGCTGCTGCCTTTCCTTTCTTCAATGAAGACGCAGGCCTGTTCATCAACTTCGCCATCTCTAACATGGGTGTAAAACCACAGGATCTGGAAAAAGCAATTGACAGCGTGATAAATGACCTGAAGGTGAACATGATCAGCGAGAAGGAATTCCAAAAAGTACGCAACCAGATGGAAACACAATTTGTTTCCAGCAACGCTACCATGGCAGGTATTGCAGAAAGCCTGGCCAACTACGAAGTGTATTTCGGCGATGCCAACCTGATTAACACAGAAATTGAAAAGTTTAAAAAGGTTAGCCGTGAAGACATTCTGAACGTAGCTAAGAAATACCTGACAGACAATAACCGCGTAGTACTGCATTATGTGCAGAAAGGCAAAAAAGACGGAGCACTATAATCGTGAGTGGTGAATGGTCAGTGGTGAGTATCTCATCGCTTTCTATTCTCTTCTTTGCTTTTAGTTGAAAAAGAAAAACTAACAAAAACGAATCATGAAAAAGTCAATCATATTTTTATTAGGCTTGCTGCCATTGGCCCTGATGGCGCAGGTTGACCGGAGCAAGGCGCCTAAGCCAGATCCAGCTCCACAGATCAAGATCGGCCAGCCGGCAACATTTACGTTGCCAAACGGATTGAAAGTATTTGTTGTTCAAAACAGCAAACTTCCACGGGTATCCGCTACATTATCCTTTAACCAGGATGGTATCATCGAAGGAGAGAAAACAGGTCTTACGTCGATGGCAGGTGAGCTCCTGCGCCGCGGCACTACGAAAATGACAAAAGCGCAACTGGACGAAGAGATCGATTTCCTTGGTGGGAACATCGGTACTTCTGCGTTTAGCGCTTCTGCTTCTTCGTTGAAGTCTAACTTTTCGAAAGTGATAGCGTTGATGAGTGATGTTGTGTTGCGTCCTTCATTGCCATCAGCGGAATTGGAAAAGATCCGCAAACAGCAGATGTCTGCTCTCCAGGCTTCAAAAGATGATCCGGGTGCTATTGCAACAAACGTTGTGAACCGTTTGATGTATGGAAAGAATCATCCGTACGGTGACATCGAAACAGAAGAAACGCTGATGAACGTAAAGCTGGAAGACATCAGAGGCTTCTTCAATACGTACTGGAAACCAAACAATGCATTCCTTGTTTTTGTAGGTGATATTACCCCTGCAGACGCTAAGGCATTAGCTACGCAGCATTTTGGTACATGGAAAAGCGGTACTGTTCCGAAGCCTACTTATAAAATGCCCCAGGCACCAGCAAAAACTTATATCGCCATCGTTGATCGTCCGGCTTCCGTACAAAGCAATATTGTATTTGCTACGCCGGTAGAATTAAGACCGGGTGCACAGGATGCGATTGCTGCTTCTGTGATGAATAACATCCTGGGTGCTGGTTCTACAGCAAGATTATTCATGAACCTGCGTGAGAAGTATGGTTTTACTTACGGTGCTTACTCCAGCTTAAGTCCTGACAGGCTGGTTGGTAATTTTCAGGCACAGGCTTCTGTACGGAATGAAAAAACAGACAGCGCAATCGGCCAGTTTTTGTATGAGTTTAACCGCATCCGCACGGAAGCCATTGCAGGCGACGAAGTAACCAATATGAAAAATTACCTCAGTGGTTCGTTTGCTCGTTCGCTGGAAAGCCCATCCACCATTGCCAACTTTGCGCTGAATATTGCCAAATATGGCTTGCCAGCAGATTATTACCAGAACTACCTGAAAAACTTAGCAGCCACTACACCAAACGATGTACAAGGTATGGCGAACAAATATGTTCGTCCGGGTAATATGCACATCGTGATTGTGGGCAATGCAAAAGAAATTGCAAAGGGTTTGGAGAAATATGGCGAAGTAAAATACTTCAACGTATATGGTCAGGAAGTACAAGCACCAACTGTAAAAACAGTTGATGCATCGGTAACACCGGAAAGCATCCTGCAAAAAGCAGTAACCGCTTACGGCGGCGCACAGGCTCTTGCAGCGGTGAAAGACGTTAGCCTTACCGGTAGTGCGTCTATCCAGGGAATGACCATCAATGTTTCTCAAAAGCATATTGTGCCTACAGCTTATGTACAAGAAGTAAGCATGCAGGGCATGACCATTGAAAAGAAACTGATGAAAGATGGTAAGTTCAGCATGAGCGGACAAGGCGGCAACAAAGAAGCCGATGCAAAAGACAAAGAGGAAATGATGGAAGATGCGGCGGTATTTCCTGAAGCATATATGCTGAACCAGAAAGGCTACGAATACAGCCTGAAAGGCATTGAACAGGTAGAAGGAAAAGATGCTTACGTAGTGGCGATAAAAACACCAGCAAAGCGTGAGTTTACACACTATTACGATGTGGCAAGTGGTCTGCCGGTGAAGAGAATCGCGGTGCAGCAAACACCTGCGGGCAGCATCAACGTTACTACACTTATCGGCGGCTATAAAGCTTTCAATGGAGTGCAAATCCCGACTAAAATGGTGCTTGACCAGGGACCAATGAAGATCGAGATCAACTTCAATGATGTAAAAGTGAACAGCGGCTTGAAAGCAGAAGACATTAAGTAAGTCAATCACTGAGCAATAGAAACTGCCATCGCTAAAAGGGGTGGCAGTTTTTTTATGTAGCCAGCTTTGGGAATTCTGTTCATCGTCTGTTGCGTCGCACACTTGTACGCTTTGTAATTCTATTGAGCAGCAGGAAAACCCACCCCAAGTCGTTTCGATAAAATCATTCTTTCAACTCGCCCCTCCGGGGAGGGGAAGATTGTTTTAGTGCAGTTATTTTTGAATTCCAATTTGACTCGCAGTTTGGGTCTGTACAGAAATAAAAGGTGCTGCTTAGGAACACATCCCCTCCTTGGAGGGGTGACCTAATGTTTGGCAGTGTTGTAATACCATGGGGTGGGTCTACGATGAAAGTATCACAAAGAATAGAACGAACCACAAAGAACATGAAGCGTTGTACCCTTTGCGCCTCTCTTTGCGTTCTTTACGATACTAAAAAGCTCATAGTAGTTCTGAACGCACAAGTGTGCGACGCAACAGGCGATGAACGCAGAGCCTGCAGCTGGTAACAAAAAAAGCCGGCATTCAAAATATTGCAACGCATCCTACTGCAAACTCGGATCCTGGAACGTGTTGCCCTGTCGTACATCACCGGTTTGAAATCCTTTCTTAAACCAATACATCCGCTGAGCTGATGTACCGTGAGTAAAATTATCGGGAGATACACGTCCTTGCGTCAGGCGGTCGTCACCAATAGCGCTGGCAGCACGAAGTGCTTCTTCAATATCACCGCTTTCCAGCAAACCTTTTCCTTGTATATAGTGCGCCCAAACGCCTGCCAGAAAATCAGCCTGCAATTCCATCATCACCGAATACTTATTATACTCCGTTTGACTAACCTGCTGTCGCAATTGCGCCATCTTGCGGGAGGTGCCATTGAGTGTTTGAATGTGATGTCCTACTTCGTGGGCAATAACATAAGCCATAGCAAAATCGCCGGCTGCACCAAAACGTTTCCCTAATTCATCAAAGAAGGAGAGATCGATGTAAAGCTTGTAATCACCGGGACAATAAAAAGGCCCTGTAGCGCTGCTGGCATTACCACAAGCCGATTGTACGGCATCGGAAAAAAGCACCAGCGTTGGATCTTGGTAACGTTGTCCCGTTTGTTGCGGTAGCTGTTGTTGCCACACCAGTTCGGTTTCCCGCAACACGACTTTTGAAAATTCTGCCAGTTCATCCTGCCTTGCTTTTTCCTGCGGCGACAACTGGCGGCTTCCGCCACCACCACCGGCACCTGGCAATGGGATCTGCGATGTATCCACATTTCCACCTGACAATAAATTAAAGAGCAGTACGATGACGCCAATAATGCCGCCACCGACAGCAAGGCCTCCGCCTCCCATTCCACGACGGTCTTCTACATTTCCACTTCCTTGTCGTCCTCTCCAGAGCATAAATTATGTTTTCAACCAAATTAAGTATAAAAAAATGTGCCGCATGTTTCCGCTCTCTTTGCCGCAACCGCGAAGGCGAAGAGAAATACTCCTTTACTTTGCTTTACTGATTTCAAACCATGAAAAAAATTCACCCTTATCTGGCCGGGCTGGTCATCTTGTTTTTATCGGCTTGCAAAACAACGCAGCCGGGTTCAGCTTCAAAAGACAACCAGCGAATTGATATCACCTTTTTGCAGATCAATGACGTGTATGAAATTGCTCCGCTGAGTGGCGGCAGAGAAGGAGGCATTGCCCGTGTAGCCACCTTGAAAAAAGAATACCTGAAAAAGAATCCAAATACCTACCTGGTGATGGCCGGTGATTTTTTGAGTCCATCGATCTACAATAGTTTGCAATACCAGGGAAAGGCAATTCGCGGCCGACAGATGGTAGAAGCACTCAACGCTGCCGGATTGGATATTGCTATGTTCGGCAACCATGAATTTGATATCCGCGAAGCAGAGTTGATTGATCGGATCAATGAATCTTCTTTTATGTGGGTCTCCACGAATTCATTTCATAAAACAAAAACTGCTGTAGAACCTTTCCTAAAGCAGGGCAGTGGTCCCTTGCCAATGACCTATATAATGAATGTGCGAGATGCCGATGGCACCATGGCAAAAATTGGTTTGCTGGCAGTAACATTACCGTTCAATAAAGCTGATTATGTCAGTTACACCGATCCCCTGCAAGCAGCAAAAGATGCTTACAATGCATTGAAAGATTCGGTAGATGCTGTCGTTGCCATTACGCACCAAAGCATGCAGGCCGATGAATTATTGGCAAGAGAAATTCCGGGTCTTACTGCTATCATTGGCGGGCATGAACACGATCAGCGGTACGCAAAGATTGGAGATGTAATTATCACCAAAGCAATGGCCAATGCGAAAAATGCTTACGTGGTCAACCTCCGGATCAATAAAAAAAGAAACCAAAAGAGAGTACGGACATCACTTGAAGCCTTGAACGAATCAGTGGCATTGGACAGTGCTACAAACGTTGTTGTGCAGAAGTGGACACAGATTGCAGATGACAACTACAGCTCCCTTGGCTTTGATGCCCGTAAAGTGATGATTGATAAAGGCGAGCCGTTAGAAGGAAGAGAAACAGAAGTACGTTCAAAGCCAACCAACCTCACAAGGTTAATTGTTTCTGCCTTGCAGGACGCAGCGCCACAGGCAGATATCGTGGTCATGAATGGTGGATCTATCCGTGTGGATGATGTGGTACAGTTGCCGGTAACGCAGTATGATATTTTGCGCACCTTACCGTTTGGTGGCGCCGTTAGCGAAGCGGATATGAAAGGTAGTCTCGTGATTCGCATGCTGGAAACAGGAAGAAAGAATATCAGCATTGGAGGCTTTTTGCATTACAATGAAAATCTGGTATTCGAAAACGACCAGTGGAAATTGAACGGAATTGCTATCGACCCGTCGAAGACCTACCGTGTAGCCCTCCCTGAATTTTTATTGTCAGGAAAAGAAGCCAACATGGATTATCTCAATCCTACCAACGTAGAGGTAGTAAAGGTTTACCCGGCTGCAGGCAAAGGCGAAACGCTTTCTGATATCAGGTTGGCGGTTGTCCGTTACCTGGAGAAAAAGCGATTGAATTATATGAACTAATCGCATCGGAAATTGACCATTTATTAAACAGGCCTGTTCGCTCAAAGCAAGTCTTTCTTTTCACCTATTTTAGCGCAAAGTCATCACCATGCACAAGCTATTTCTTGCCATTGCCGCTGCATCCTTCTTCTTTGCATCGTGCAACAATACCGCCAATACGGCTGCCACAAATGCTGACAGCAACGCAAACAATAATGCCACTGAAACTGCGGCTACACTAGACGGGCATCCTGCATGGATCATGCAGGGAAACATATACGAAGTCAACGTTCGGCAGTACACACCTGAAGGCACACTGAATGCATTCTCGGCTCACCTGCAACGTTTGAAGGACATGGGTGTGCAAACGCTTTGGTTTATGCCTATTCAGCCCATCTCTAAAGTTGATCGCAAGGGAGCTTTAGGAAGCTATTATGCCATTGCGAATTATGACGCCATCAACCCGGAATTTGGTACAATGGAAGATTGGAAAGCGTTGGTGAAAAAGGCACATGATATGGGTTTCAAAGTCATCATCGACTGGGTAGCTAATCATACTGGTGCCGATCATTACTGGCTGGCACAGCAGCCAACGTTTTATGCAAAGGATAGCGCAACAGGAAAAGTGATTGCACCTTTCGACTGGACCGATGTACGCAAGCTGGATTATAAAAACCCGGTGCTGCACGATAGCATGATCAATGCTATGAAGTACTGGATTACACAATCGGATATTGATGGCTTCCGTTGTGATGTAGCGGGTGAAGTGCCAAAAGAATTTTGGAGTAAATGCATCAGTGAGCTCAAAAAAGTGAAGAATGTATTTATGCTGGCAGAAAGCAATGATGCATGGTTGCACGAAGCCGGTTTTGATGCAACCTATCCCTGGTCGGAATTCCAGTTAACAAAGAAAATTGCAGCCGGTCAACAGCCTGCTTCTGCGCTTGATTCTGAACTGCGCAAGCTGGATACATCTTATGCGAAGAATGCGATCCGTATGTACTTCACCTCTAACCACGATGAGAACAGCTGGAACAAGGCAGACTTCGGCACAATGCCCGGTGCTTCGCATGCACCATTTGCTGTGCTGACACAAACGTTGCCTCGCTCCGTACCTCTCATCTACAGCGGACAGGAAGAGCCGGTGCGTGACAGTATCAGCTTTTTTTACAAAGACACAATTCCATTTGCGAAATATGAAAGAGCGGCTTTTTACAAGACGTTGTTGAATTTACGCAAAGACAATCCCGCACTCGCTGCCAATGCATCCTTCAAAAAACTGCGTACTTCTGCTGATAAGGCCATCTATGCCTTCGAAAGAGCAGCTGGTGGCAATAAGGTGTTGGTGGTGCTCAATCTTTCCAAATCACCACAGAGGTTCACCTGGACGGACCAGCCTTCTGAGCAACAATGGAACAATTTATTTTTAGGAAACACCGAACCGCCGCTTACATCTATTGAACCATGGGGCTATGCGGTTTATCAGAAAAAGAAGTAAAGTGGTGAATGGTGAATGGTCAATGGTGAGTGATCGTTCATTCAACACTAAACTGATAACCATTTTGAAATTTGTTCATTCACAACTCACCATTCACCATTCACTATGTTCGATTCTATTGTAGATTTTTTAAATCCGGTAAGTAAAAGCGAGATTAGTGGCGATACAGGTTACAAAGAAGGCCAGATAGGGAAGGCCATTGAAACCTACGAAGAAGAGTTCCCGGATTTGGACGCAGCAGATATTGTGTTGGTAGGTTGTACCGAACAACGTGGTGGTGCTTTGCTGCATCCAAGCACAGCGCCAATGGCTGTTCGTACGGAATTCTACAATTTGTTTCAGTGGCACCAGGATATAAAGCTCGCCGACATTGGCGACGTAAAAACCGGTAAGGCCAATACCGATACCTACGCTGCGCTGAAGATGATCATTCACGAGCTGATTGAAGCGAATAAAACAGTGGTGGTATTAGGCGGATCAAATGATTTGGCCCTGGCGCAGTACTATGCTTTTGCTGATGACAAAAAAGCGGTAGATGCGGTAGGCGTGGATGCACTCATCGACATAAATCTTGAGTCGCCTTTCCGGTCCGATAACTACCTAATGGAACTGCTAACGGCAGAACCCAACTACATGCGCCACTACAATCACATCGGGTTCCAAAGTTATTATGTGCACCCCCGCATGTTGGAAACAATGGACAAGCTGCGCTTTGATTGCTTCCGGGTAGGAACGGTGAAAGAACACATCGATGAGATGGAACCTGTCATTCGCAACTGCAGCTTTATGTCGTTCGATATTTCGGCGATAGCACACGCCTTTGCGCCAGCCAACCATATTACACCAAATGGATTGAGCGGCGAAGAAGCGTGTGTGCTGATGCAATACGCCGGAATGAGCCCAAATATGCGCAGCGTTGGCATATTTAATTATCGTCCCGAGCGGGATGTAGAGCATTTAACGGCGAAACAAATCAGCCAGATGCTTTGGTATTTTATGGATGGTTTTAGCCGTAACAAACGCGAAGCAAAGCTGGAAGAAAGAGAATCGTTCAATGAATTTCATACCGTCTTCTCCGATGTAGATACCATCTTTTTACAAAGCAAAAAAACAGGCCGCTGGTGGATGCAGTTGCCCGATAAACAATTCATTGCCTGTTCTTACAAGGACTATTTAACGGCCAGCAATAACGACTTGCCGGAACGTTGGTTGCGGGCACAGGAAAGACCTTGATCGCTTTGTAGTTTATGGTTTGTCTTGGAATGTGCGCTGCCACCCTGAGCATGTTGAGGGGCGGTGCTAAGACGTAAGCCTATTAAAATATTTAAAGCCTTTTAATTTCTGCTCTCGGGCTTTAGCAGCGTAAAAGAAAAGGTACTGCCTTTGCCGTATTCGCTTTCGATGTAAATCTTACTGCCCATCTTTTTGAGAAATTCCTTGCAAAGCATTAGTCCCAAGCCTGTACCGGTTTCATTAGCGGTGCCTTTAGTGGTGTAAAAATTATTCTCAGAAAGCTTTTGCAATACGTCTTCTGTCATGCCTACCCCGGTGTCCTGCACAGAAACTTCTACTGCATCTGCATGGTCTACTGTCTCAATAACCACTTCACCCTTCGGTGGTGTGTACTTGATGGCATTGGAAATTAAATTGCGTAGAACCAGTGATAAAACGTCCCTGTCGGCAAACACGTAAACAGGCCGGTTGTTCTTGTTATGAATGAAGACTTCTTTTGCATCAGCCTGCAGGCGAAGCAAGCTGGTTGTTTCTTCAATTTGTTCTGCAAGGTTTATCCGCTCCACTTTTACTGCATCGGCCTGCATTTGTGTTTTGGACCATTGCAGTAGGTTTTCCATCAGTGCTGTAACATAGTTCAGATCATTCACAATGTCCGGCACCATTGACTTCAATTCATCACCTTCCAAATCATATTTCTCGGCATTACGAAAAAGATTGCGCAGAGCATAAATCGGATTTTTCAGGTCATGCGAAATCACGGAGAAAAGCTTGTTCTTTAGTTGGTTTAATTCGGTAAGTTCTTCTGCTTTTTGCGCAATGATTTCTTTTTGCTTGGCGATCTCTCCATTCGTTTGCACTAGCTTTTCGTTCTTGTCTAAAATACTCTGCTGGTACCCGTTGTTTTCTTTTTTGATCCACGACAGTGCAAAAAAGATAAAGATGATAGCTACAACGTGATTGAGAACGTAGAAGGGAAAACTGCTGGCCTTTAACGTGTAGGCATAACTATCGCCAAAAACAAATACAAGCGTGTAGCAACTGACTGCAACAAAAAAGGCAACAAAACCATGTAGCGCCTTGCGCATATAAAACACGGCCAAAATGCCGTAGAGGATGAAAAATAATTCGACACCTACGTCCAACCCAGCTGCATAGACCAGCGAGGTCAATACCGGGTAGAGCGTGAAGTAAAGCAGCCTCGCCGCATCATGTTTCTGTTGATAGTTTAAAAACAAGACTGCTGAACTGATGAGAAATGGAGAAAAGGCAACGGCATTGGCTACAGGAGGCAGATCCTGGTTGTCGAAGGCGCCAACTACAGGAATGAAAAGACCGCAAAGCACACCAACAAAATTCAGTTGATTAAAAACACTCAGTTTGCGTTTTTCATAATCGTTCAGGTCAGGCGAATAGCCGATAAGCCGGATCGTTTGCCACAACGAAGAAATCGTACGAAGGATTTTCAACATAAGGTATACGAATTAATCAGTGGCTTTTCACGGATTGATGCTGTTTTGGTTCTTGTGTAAATACGAATCGGAGGTAAAAATAGATGTGCGAACATTAAAATGCAAACACCCGCCTTCTGAAGCGGGTGTTGACTAATTTAGTTGAGATGATGGGTTCAGAATTTTAAACGGCACGCAGGAACGTTTTCTTTTCCGGCTCCTGGTCCATGATCTCGTGAAGTGCAATGGCCAGTTTATTTGTCTTCACAAAATTGCACCAGTGGCAATCGTCCTTACCGCACCCTGTATAGAACTCCTTGCGCTGGATCTTCATCCACACATCTTTGATTTGCTCTTTTACGATATCGATGTCGATGGAGGAAACAGAGATTTTTTCCTTGCGGTAGGCTTTCTTTTTATCAGGTTCTATAAAATCAAATTCGACACTGGTAACATTCCAGTCTTTTGGATAAAGGTCAAGCAGAATCTTGTAGAAGGTTGCCTGCCGCCAGTAATCGCCACCTGCCGGTTCTTTGCCGGGTCTTGCCAGTTTATCAGTGCAGTTATCCGGGTTGCCGGTTTTGTAATCGATCACCGTAACGTCTTTTCCATTGAACTCAAGCTTATCAATCTTTCCTTTTAGCGGAATACCGTCTAGTAGTACATTGCGGACGTTCAATTCCACCGCCACAATCTTATTCCACTTTGTTACGTAGGTGTTGTAGTAGTTTTTCAATATTTCCAAACCGTATTCCAGACGGCGTGCAAATTGTTCCTTAGTAAAGCTTTCGCGGTGGCGCTTCATGTACCAGGTAAAGTCCTGCAGGAAGTCATCAAGCAAAGGAAACTTTTCCGTCTTCTTCATCTTGTTAAACAAGTTCTCTAAAGCATAGTGCACCGCTGAACCAAACTCCATTGCTTCATTGCGTGGTGACGGAATACGAACAATGCTCTGATAATAAAAACCAAGCGGGCATTTGAGGTAGGAATTGAGAGAAGATGCACTCATGCCAAAGTTTTGCACGATACGGTCCACCAATTCATCATCAAGGTGTGCAACTTCCGGCGCTTTGTTCTTCTCAAATTGAAGAATGTTAAATTCAGTTACCGTGTCTTCGTCAATCTTCACCGGATCCTTCGGCAGGTTATGTTCCATTTGAATTTCGGCAAGGAACATTGTCGCTTCCAATTGCTTGCCTTCGTTGGTATAGTTTGCATAAGAAATAAAAAGATGTTTTTTGGCTCTTGTCAACGCCACGTAAAACAATCGGCGTAATTCTTCGGTATCATTTCCTTTTGCACCGGTTGCAAACAAGGTGTCAGGAAAAGAAAAACCACTGAATGGTTTGCGCTTCTTCTCCCAGCAGCTTGATGAATTACCTACGAAGAAAACATAATCAAACTCCAGGCCTTTGGAGCCGTGTGCCGTCATCAGGTTCACGCCTTTTTCATTGCCGCTCACCTGTACCAACGGGAGAATCAATCCTTCCTTGCGCATCAGCTCAATACGGTTCATGAACTCATCCAATTTTACCAGTGGATGACGACGGGTTTCTTCCTTCACATGATCATAAAAACCTGACAGGAATTGCATCAGCTTGTTCTTGTCAGGATGCTGCATGATATAGCCAAGAAAACCCGCTTCCCGAACAATTTTTTCTAAAAGTGTCTGCAGGGTTTCATTTGAAACGGCACTGATCAATCCTTCCATCGCCAGGCAGGCTTCTTTTAAGCCGCTATGAAGGCCGGTATCAAACAAATCGATTTGCGGACGGCAAGCTTCCTCGCACAGCCATTGCCGCAAAGATGTTTTCTGCCCGTTGTATTTCATTTCGGAAACCCGCATGCTGGCCTTGGCGATTTCAATCGACGGGATATTGAACCATTCAAAATGCAGGATCTCAAACAGCATTTCATCACCGCTGTAGGGAATGTCATGTTCAGCGGTGAGATAATTCATCACCAGCAAAATCTGCTGAACCAGGGGTTGGTCCAAAATATTAAGCGATCGTTTACTGTAGTAAGGAATGCTTTTTAACCGCAGGTAAGCGGCAAGTTCTTCACCATATTTGTTTTCGCGGTAAATAACGCCAATGCAATTACCCGCAACACCTTTTTCAATCAGTTCTTCAATCTTCTGCACAGTGCCAATCATCTCATCCTGCTGCTTTTCGTACTCGAGGATGGATGGCGGATGTTGGATGACAGATGACAGCGCCGTGTTGCTAGCAATCAGTTCTTTGCTCAGGCCATCAATCTTTTTCACAAGTCGTTCGTCGTTGTTATCGATCAGTGTTTTTGAAATATCGAGAATAGGTTGTGTTGAACGATAGTTGTTAACAAGAACAACTTTCAGGAGATCCTTTTCGTAGTTTGTTGCAAACTCCATCATGTTCTCTACGTTCGCTCCCTGGAAACGATAGATACTTTGGTCGTCGTCACCAACAACAAACACATTGGGTTTGTCCCAATAGTTAATGAGGAGTTGTACCAGCTTGTTCTGGCTTCCGGAGGTGTCCTGGTATTCATCAACCAATATGTATTGAAACTGTTCCTGGTAGTTACGCAGCAATTCTTCGTTTGTTTCAAAAGCTTCAATCACCCAATTGATCATATCATCAAAATCGTAGCGGTTGCGGGTCTTCATCATCTGCTGGAACTTCCTGAACTCGTTACAGGCAGCCCGCAGCTTTTCCATTTTTTCTTTCTGCTCTTCAATCTTGTCCCAGCGTACATCACCTTTCTTGAAATCCTTTGTGGCCCGCTTGCAGATGTATTCGTCACGGTACTGCAGATCGTTAATGTATTCATCTACTTTCTGGCAAATGAAATCCGCTGTCCAGCCTTCGCGTTTCATCAGGCTGAAAAGACTTTGCAGGCTGTTGATCTCGAAGTAAACATCACCGCGGTAACGCTTGAGCGGATGGTCTTTTGGAAACGAATCAATGAGTTCTTTCATCAATTCAATCCTCTCTAAATCAGAAATTGGATCGAGAGACGTTTTTTCAAACAGGGCCAGGTTATCCTGGATCACATCGTTGCAAAACGCATGAAAAGTGGCGATGTTAACGCGGTACGCATCCGGCCCGATAAAACCGAGCAAACGGCGGCGCATCGCCACAGCACCTGAATCGGTGTAGGTTAAGCAAAGAATGTTATTCGGTTCGGTGCCAACATCGGTTAATAGGATTCTACCAATGCGTGCACTTAAGATTTGGGTTTTGCCTGTGCCCGGACCGGCAATTACCATCACGGGCCCTTCAATTTGATCAACTGCCTTGCGCTGTTGATCATTTAGCTTGTTGTATTCTTCTTCAAATTTCTTCAGCAGCTTTTCTCTCGACGTCATGAAATGTTTGGGGTTTGAAGTTTGGTGTTTGGGGTTGTGTTCGCATCAGCACTCTTCTGTTCGATATTCTCTAACTCTCTCTTTACCTCTTTGATCAATTGTTCTTCACTAGGGAGATAAAGCTGGTACTTGCTGGCAACAATCCGCTTGTTGCTTTCCGGCAACGAGTACTTAACAACAGCATCGTTTTTATCGGCGCAAAGGAGAATACCGATGGTTGGATTTTCAAATGCCTGCTTTTCCACACGATCATAATAATTCACATACATCTGTAACTGACCTAAATCCTGGTGCGTAAGCTTGGTGGTTTTGATTTCAATCAGAACAAAACACTGTAGCAGCCGGTTGTAGAATACCAGGTCAACAAAGAATTCATCACCGTCAAGGTGAATGCGTTTCTGGCGGGCAACAAAGGAAAAGCCATTGCCAAGTTCTAACAGGAACTCCTGCAGATGAGTAATAAGTGCGATCTCTAAATCCTTTTCGTAATAGGCCGATTCTTTCTTTAGTCCCAGAAATTCCAGCACTATCGGATCCTTGATGATGTCTTTTGCATCGGAAGGCTGCTTCTCGTTACGGGCAACGGCCAGCACAGAAGCAACATCTTTGCTTAGAAGTAATCGTTCAAACAGTTGGCTGTTAATCTGACGTTCTAATTGGCGTACGGTCCAGTTGTTTTTTGTTGCTTCTGCTAGGTAAAAATCTCGTTTTTCCTTGCTTTCGATACGGATAAGCAATTTATACTGGCTCCAACTCAATTGCGAATACAGTGTGTTCGCAATTGGAAATGTGCGATAGAACTGGCGGCAAAGCTCCAACTGTCGGCGGGAGAATCCAGACCCATATTGTGGTTCCAACTCTTCCGCCAAATACTTTAAAAGGTAGGTTCCATACTCGGCCCGCTCCTTAGCTCCCTGCTCTTCCTCAAAAATTTTTTCTCCGATATGCCAATACATCAGCACCCGTTGATGATCAACAGATCGAATGGCCGCTTCCTTAGAAGCCGCAATGATGTTTTGTATTTCGGATAAAAGGTCTTTTCGGATGTGCATGGTAGTGAAGAATGTCTTCCTCCTTCAAAACTATCGTTTTTGCTAAAGCATTTGGGAAAGTTTTCGACTTGTGTGGAGAAAATGGGCGGCAGAACGCCCAATTATCTTTTTGGAACTAGTTTAACAAGTAACTTTATAATAGCGCAATCGTAGATCACTTCATTCCGAACTTCTTACACTGAAAAGAGTAAAATGAAACAAACGAGTGCCTCTATCCTCGGTTGATCAGTTCATCTGTTATCAACAGCACTTAAAATTCGGAATCTGAATACCTTGCAGACTTTCTTCCGCTGGTGAAATAACGGATATGGTAAACAAAACTAAGCATGGCATACCTATTCAGCGTTATGCCTTGATAGTCGAAGATGATTCCTCCGGAGTTGTGTCGGTACACACTTACATTCTGGTTTAGCAGGTCATACGCCGAAAGTTTGAGCTGTGCTTTCTCGTCTTTTGTAAAACCATAATGGAGGCTGCCATTCCATCTCACAATTGAAGTGCGGATGCCGCGGCCAACTTGTGGGTTAAACGAGTAATTGATTTGACTTTCCCACACAACACGTCTTGGCCAATGCACAACAATTGCCGACTGCAGGCGATGCGTTACCAGCTCGGCGTCACGGTAGGTTTTTTTGTCTTCGTAGCGGCTTTGATTGAGGTGAAGGGTATAACGTTGATTGAGTTCTACTATATCCTTGTAGGCAATCGAAAATTCAAGGTCAACATCTCCCCGTTTGTATAATGCCTTACTCAAAAAGCCATTAACGGAAACAAAACGTTGCTCAATGCTGCTGCTGAAGTTAGGACGTAACGCTACCCGCAATTGAGGGCCAAATTTAAACTGGCGGTTGTAACTGCCTCTTATTGAATATGACTTTACCCCATCAATGTTCACCGGTCTTGAAATTTGTACGCGGTTACTATCCAGTTGCGTTAACTCAATAAAACCGTTCTTCTCACGGGAGGCGCCAATTGAAAAATTAAATGAACTATTGGATGACTGAATAAAATGAAAAAGACTAAGCATCAGCTGTTCCCGAATAGCAGGTTGTAAATCAGGATTGCCGTAGCGCTTGTACAACGGGTCAGCAATATCAACTATTTGACGCAGGTCGCTTGGATCGGGCGGCGAGACATCAGCTTCGTAGCTTAGGCTAAACGATTTCCAGCGCAGTTCCAACGACGGGTAGGCAAAAAAGAGGCGTTGGTTTACAGTGGGGCTTTTCGGAAAAAAGTTATCGTTTCGCAGCCATAATAAGTTCAGTTTTGGAGCTAGTTCCCAGCTCTTGTAAGAGAATGAGAAATCGGCTGTAGAGTTATGCCTCCAGCCTTGCCTCTTTGCGCCATTTGAAAGGGCGTCGTTATACACCGAATAACGGTCGGTTGATGAAGCTTTGTTATACAAGTAAAGTCCGTTTGTATCTCGTTCATAGGCGGCTTCGTGGTGTAAGGAAAAGCGAGCCCAGTTTGCCAGGCTTTGCGAGAAATTGATATCGAGTGAGTGTCGGAAACTTTTGTTTTCCCTTCTTCGCAATTGATTGAGAAGGCTATCGCGGCCTATATTACTGGCATAGAATGTATAAATACCTTCTTCAAAATTATCGCCATTACTATTATTGAGCGAAGTGGAAAGGTCTATGTTCAGGCTACGGTTTTCGTTTTTGCGGGACGAAGTAGCGAAAGAAAGCGTATGGTCATAGCGATATGATTTTCCCATAGAGAAACTCCGGTAATCATTCTTGTTAACCAGGCCTTTAAAATTATCCGTAGTCACACTCTCATGATTGTCGTTATACTGATCGGCTCCGAGGGAAAGGCCGGGGCGAAAGTGTAGTGTGGTCACTGAATCAATACTCCAGCGAAGGCTGCCCCCAAGTTTGTGCTCTTTGTTAATGCCCTCGCGTCGGGTGGAAGAGGGGCTAAGTAAAGTGGTGTCTTCCAGAAACTGCTGACTGTAACTTTTGCTTTCTTCTACGCTGTTGTTTTGCTTGTAGACATAATTAAAGTTTGCTGTCAGGTTCTTGCCAAACTGGTTATTAAAATTAAGACCTCCTCCTAATGAATGCTGAATGCCTCCGATTGAATATTCACTCATGAAATCTCCACCGCGGTTGTTACCACCCACTTGCTGAAGGTCCTCCGTGCCGAAGCCAGGTTTATTTACATTGTTACTGAATCCCAACAAGCTGATTTGTGTTGTGTCGCGAAAAAGATTTACAATACCACCGGCTTCGTGTCGTTCGTTAGTGCCGGTGCCACCATATACTTTCCCAAACCATCCCTGGCGAATGGCTTTTTTCAGTTTAATGTTAACCACTTGTCCTAACCGGTTGCTTTGTATTCTTGGATTGCGTTTCTTTTCTTCTGCGTCATCCACAACTTGTACTTTATCTACAATATTCGCTGGCAGGTTACGAGTGGCTATACGGTAATCAGCGCCAAAGAATTCCTTGCCATCTACCAGCAATCGGTTAACCGGGCGACCATTAACCGTAATGTTCCCGTTTATGTCTACCTGAACTCCCGGCAATTTTTTAAGCAAGTCTTCTACCAAAGTGCTTGGAAGTGTTTTAAAAGCATTTGCATTGAACTCCAGTGTATCATTCCGCATCATCATTGGCGGACGTTCTGTACTGATCAGGATTTCATCAAGGGCTTTAGCATCTTCCACCAGGTGAATAATGCCAAGATCGATTTGTGGGTTGTCCTTACTGAGTTCAAACTCTTTTCGAAATACTTTGTAACCCTGGAAACTAATGACCACGCGGCATAAACGCTGAAGGGGAATCTCTGTAACGGAGAATTCACCAGTAGGGCTACTCAGGCGATAGGTAACCAGCGACGTGTCGCTGGCCAGATAAACTGCAACGGAAGCTAATGCCAGGGGTTTGTTTTGAACGGAATCAAATACGACTCCCTTGACAACTGATTTCTGTGCACTGGCAAACAGCGTTAGAAAACAAAAGCCAATGGAGAAAAGCAGTTTCATTTTTGTTTTGGTGAGTTAATGATAGCATGAAACCGAGACTTCACCAAATAGGAGTTGGCTAATTTCCAGCTGGGTCGTTGTGGTTTGGTGAACCAAAGCTTTATGGCTTTCCGGGTAGGAGAATTTTACAGAAGGACATCATCGGTCTCTGCTGATGAACCTAAACAACTTCTTCCTTCTCTTCCGCAATTGCTCCATCATCACTCACCATTATCTTCTTGCCGGTTATGATTTCTCTTCCTAGCAAGGCAAGCGAAACCGCGTACATAACAAAAAACGAAATGCCAGGAATTAAAAACCACCTATAATTGAAACGATCCAGCGGTAAGGTGAAAAGTTGATGAACAACCGGCGTCAGCAGGAAAAGAAACACCATGCCATTGATCATCAGCTTGGTTGTTTTCTTCCGGTAGTTAGGATGAAAGAAATGAACGAAGATGCCCAGGAATGCAATGCTCGAAAAGATCTGTTCGTCAGTCCCGAAGCTGCCTAAAGTAAAGAGCAGGTAAGCAATCAGGGGAAAATTGATATACAGCCCCTTGACGAAAATCAGGAAGTAAACAATTATAGCGACCTCTCGTAAAATAGACGATAGCTTCATTTCTGTTGGTAATGTAAAAATAGAGGAGGGAGTCAAATGCCGTTCCGGTTTATATTTATTTCCTTTAAAGCCTTGGTTTTGCCCGGCAAAGCCTGCCGAAGGCACAGCATTTGAAAGCATGCCCGCATGCAAAAATCTTCCGGTCCTGATCATTTGCACGACGGCTTTGTTCATGTAAAAGGTGCCCGCGAGCATAACCTTAAAAATGTCAGTCTCAAAATTCCGAGAGATGCACTAGTTGTGTTCACTGGTGTTTCTGGTTCGGGTAAATCATCACTGGCCTTTGGTACGCTGTATGCCGAAGCGCAACGCCGTTACCTTGAATCCGTTTCTCCCTATGCCCGCCGCCTGTTTCATCAAATGCCGGTGCCGGTTGTAGATGAAGTGGAAGGCCTGCCGCCGGCTGTAGCCTTGCAGCAGCAACGTGGCGGTACATCTACACGGTCGTCGGTTGGTTCAGTTACTACCATCTCCAACCTGCTGCGTATGCTTTATTCCCGTGCCGGTGATTACCCAAAAGGCCAGGGCATTATTTACGCCGAAGCTTTTTCGCCTAATACACCGGAAGGTGCCTGTCCGCAATGCCATGGTCTGGGTAGAGTTTATGATGCTACGGAAGAAAGCATGGTGCCTGATCCAAACCTGACGATCCGGGAAAGAGCCATTGCTGCATGGCCAACGGCATGGGGTGGACAAAACCTTCGCGACATACTTATCACACTCGGTTACGATGTGGACACTCCCTGGAAAAAACTGCCCAAAAAAGATCGTGACTGGATTCTTTTTACGGATGAACAACCGCAGGTGCCTGTTTATCCCGGCTATACACATGAAGAAGTAAAAAGAGCCATTCGACAGAAGGTAGAACCGGGTTATATGGGCACGTTCAGTTCTGCCAAACGTAACCTGTTTTACACGTTCAGCAACACGCAAAGTGCACTAATGAAAAAACGGGTGCAGCAATACATGGTCAGCAGCGAATGCCCTACCTGCAATGGCAAGCGTTTACGCAGAGAATCGCTATCGGTGAAGTTTGATGGCATGGACATCACCGAAATGTCGCGACAACCATTAAAAAGATTGTTGGAGATTTTCAAGCCTTGTGCGGAAGGCACTGCGGATTGCATCGCAGCACATCATGCTGCCCACCACGAAGAAAAAGCTATCGTAGCGCAACGCATCGCGGAAGATTTAGTGGCAAGGTTAAATGTGTTGCTTGATCTTGGTCTTGGTTATCTTACACTTGAACGCAGCACACCCACACTATCACCCGGCGAGCTGCAACGTTTACGTCTGGCTACGCAGGTTCGCAGCAATTTGTTTGGTGTAGTGTATGTGTTGGATGAACCGTCGGCTGGTCTTCATCCTTCCGATACCGAAGCCCTGCTGCGAGCACTTGCTAAACTCAAAGCTTCCGGCAATTCCTTGTTTGTTGTTGAACACGAAATTGATGTCATTCGCAATGCGGATTGGATCGTGGATGTTGGTCCTGCAGCAGGTGAGAAAGGTGGTGAAATTTTATACAGCGGGCCGTTGGAAGGATTGCAAAAGGCCGGAGCGTCCAAAACAAAAGATTATCTCTTCAATTCTCACCACTCACCATTCACTACTCATCGTTCGCCAATCGGCTGGCTCAAACTTCAAGGTGTTACCCGTAACAATCTGTACCATCTTGATGCGGCCTTTCCACTAGGTGTCCTCACCTCCGTTACCGGTGTGTCAGGCTCCGGAAAATCAAGTTTGGTGAGCCAGGTATTGGTAGAACTTGTGGCGGAACATCTAGGCCATGATTTGCCAACCGAAGAAGAGGAAGGCGAGTTGCTACCGGAAGAAACCGTGCAAACGCTGGATGGCAAAATCATTTCCGGTATGGAAACGATCAAGCGATTGGTGCGGGTAGATCAAAAGCCAATTGGCAGAACACCACGGTCGAACCTTGCCACATACACCGGTTTGTTTGATGCTGTACGCAAATTGTTTGCTTCTACCAAAATGGCAAAAAGCCGTAAGTATGATGCAGGCCGCTTTTCATTCAACGTGGGCAAAGGCCGTTGCGACAACTGCGAAGGCGAAGGATTTGTGATGGTGGAGTTACTTTTTCTTCCCAGCGTGTATGCACCATGTCCGGTTTGCAGTGGCACACGTTACAACGCCAAAACACTGGAGGTAACCTACAAGGAGAAAAACATTGCCGATGTATTACGGATGACCGTGGACGAGGCGTTGACTTTTTTTGAAGAAGAGCCCATGGTAAGACGTGCACTGGAAATGCTGCATGAAGTAGGCCTTGGTTATTTGCGTTTAGGTCAGCCGGCAACAGAACTCTCGGGCGGCGAAGCACAGCGTATCAAGCTTGCCACTGAACTGCAGCGTTTAGGCAAAGGCAACACACTATACATCCTCGATGAACCAACAACAGGGCTTCACCCTTCTGATGTAGAAAAACTGATCATTCAATTGAACCGCCTGGTAGATGCCGGCAACACAGTGATTGTAGTAGAACACGACATGGATGTAATCGCACAAAGCGACTGGGTGATTGATATCGGTCCCGGTGCCGGTGAAGAAGGCGGACGCATTGTTGCGCAAGGCACACCGCGAGAAGTAGCAAAGATGAAAGAGAGTAAAACGGCTGTGTATTTGAAAAGGCGATTAAAATCCAATTTTGATTAAGCAGCCGAATGCTCATCGAATCATTTCAATACCAGAACGAACTTAACCCGGTGCTTTCTTTTTTCCTATTATCTTGGCCGTTTGAACCCGAACTTCTTTGTTTAATGTGCTTCCATTCATTATGGAAACTATCTGCTTATGAAAAAAAATCTCTTTACTTTTTGTTTGTGCCTTTTTCTATTTGGAAAAAGCTTCAGTCAGTGCCTGTTGCCTTCTTTGAAACCTGACTCTCTTTTTCCGGTCACCAATAATTTCAGCATTCTGTTCTCACTTTCAACGTCATCGGTTTACGAAGACAACAGCTCTGTTTTCAATGTACTACCGCACAAGGGGCGAAACTATATACTTGGAAACTTTACCAGCCTTACTACGAACATGGGTTCGGCGTTGGTACTTGATTCTGCTACAGGGCAAGTGATAACTCCACAAAAATGGAAGATTGATGGCGTTGTGTTCGATGCTGTCCCGGATGGGAAGGGCGGATTTTACGTTGGTGGCGATTTCACCCGTATTGGCGACAGCACCCGAAAATACATCGCACAGATTGATAGTACGGGAAAACCTACCGCCTGGTATCCGCAGGTAGACAGCGTTGTCAAAAAGATGGTGAAGCGCAACGACACCTTATTTGTGGGTGGTTTTTTTATAAAATTCGCTTCCAGGTTCAGTCCCGGCCTTGCGCTCTATTCACTAAGTGCAGATACGCTTATCAACAAAAAAGGTCTCCTGGGTTCGGCTGGTGCCGGCGGCGTGAACACGTTTTTGTTCCAGCGTGACACGATTATTGTTGCACGCAACGGCTCTTATGGTTCATCTTCCATTCGTAAATACTGCTATGCCAAAGACTCACTACTGCCCTGGCAGCCGGTTATTTACGGCGAAGTCAATACGCTTGAGTTTAGCAGCGACAGCTCGCTGCTGATTTTTTCTTTGAAATACGAAAACAAAGCTATAAAGAGCATCCACACTGCTAGCGGCGCTCTTAAATACGAGTTTAGTTTACTGGTGGGCGGTGCGGTCACGACGGGTTATCGGGTTTACGGCATGAAAACAGTAGGAAAGAAAACGTATGTGGTAGGATATTTTAATAGAGTGGCGCCGGTACAAGGCGGTGTTTACGACCGGATAGGTTTTTTTGCATTCGATGGAATGACAGGAGCGATACTTGCCGATGATATTAAAGCAAACGGGTATTCAACATTCCTTGCAGAAAAGTACGGGCAATTGATTGTGAGTGGCGATTTCACCAAGGTTAACAACATTGACCGTAAAAACTTTGCTGTGATAGATACGGCAAACCTTTCACTCGGAACCCTGCAATTTGATCCAAGTGATCCGCTTACAACCTATGCTTCCGGCAATGGCCGCACGTTTATTGCGGGATACTTTAATGGAATTTATGCAACCAAACGAAACGGCTTTGCTATTGTCGATTCAGCAACTAATGCTATACTTCCCTCAACCATCGCAAATACGCAATTCCGGGAAGGAAGACGCATGTTCATTCTTGGAGACACGTTGTTTATTCTTGGTATAACGGCTCGTCCCAGTACCTGCATGGTAAATGATTACCGAACACGACTTGAGATTTATAGTCTTACAACAGGCCTTCCAATACAGCACAACATTAGCTACACTCGCATGGATGATATTTTGGTTGACAGCGGATACTTGTATGCATCCTTCGATCAGCAACTCAGGCGGTTTCACCTTCCCACCCTTATACAGGATCCTTCTTGGGGAGTTTGGTATAGTACAAACGTTTTCACACCTATCCGTTTGTTGATAAAAGGGAATGAGGTGTTATCAATTGCCGACAATCGTTTCGATTTAAGTTGCACGTTTTTAAGAGACCGAAAAGGGTGGCTATTGTTCTTCGACAAAAGCACAGGCCATCCGAAGAAAGGCTATTCCTATCAAGGCGATGATCCGGTTTACCATACAACGGTTTTTGATCATGCCTTGCTTGATGGCAACAAACTTTATGTACAAGGATTTTTTAGGAAGCTGAACGGAAAAGACCGCGTCAATTTTGCCTGTATCGATATAAACACCGGTGAGCTGACCGACTGGCGGCCCACGCTCCCGGGTGTCAGCAGTGAATTTTTTCATCGTACAACTGATCTGAAATTCTTTAACGGCAAACTCAGTTTTGGTGGCAGCACGGCAACAATGGCAAACGGGAAGCGGTTTTCTGGCCTTGGCGCTAACGATACCACCACGGCTGCACTGACACCATCGCTGGCCAGTTTTGCCTCTACAAACTATAGAAGTTACGAAGGTCTGCAGAGTTATGATAACAAACATACCAATGTGGCAGACTTTGCCTTTCACGGAAGCGACCTGCTGGTGAGCGGTAGCTTTATTGATATCAATGGGTGGCGAACGCCAAACATGGGTCGCTTGAAGTTAGTGCCAGCTACGACGCCAACATTTGAAAGCAATTCAGCCATTGTTGGTGCAGATACGCTTTACATGAACGCTGACTCAAGTCGATATTATCTGCCGGCCATGCATCCGTATGTATATTCCTACAACTGGACATATTCGGGTACCGGAGTTGACATTAAAAACAATGGCAGCGATACGGTTTGGTTGAAGGCTGGCTCATCTGCAACGAGTGGCCAGTTGACAGTTACAAAAACAAATTTTTGCGGATTGGCAGCAAGCCGCACTAAAGTCATACAGGTTCTGCCAATGCCGGCGCCACCACCGGTGCCAACCATAGCAGGCCTGATTGATCAATGCCAGCATTCAGTAACTGCAAAGGCAAAATTGCTTAACCCTCCACTTACTGGCGTTAGCATTTTGGTAGACGGGGCAACCGTCAACTATCAACCCAACGATAGCAGTTTTGTTTATTTTACCAATGGAGCCACTTCGTTAGGGAATCACAACATCCGTGTTAGTTATCAAAATGCGGCCGGCAGCAGGCATAAGGATAGTAGTTTTCGTGTTCTGGCTACTGCTGCTCCTTCCGTTTCCATCACTACACCAAGCCTGACGCCTTGCCTAGGGGCAGCCGTAACATTTACGGCCACGCACACCAATACAGGCACTACACCTTCGTTTGAGTGGCAGGTAAACGGAGTACCGGCAAGCACCGCCAATACCTTTACCACAAATACCCTCGCAGGTACTGAGCAGGTGAAATTGCTACTTACCAGCAGTCTGGCCTGCAGTTCGCCACAAATTGTGACAAGTAACGTGATTAACATGAATGTGAGACAACCCGTACTGCTTTCAGCAGTACTAAGTGGGAATGCTACTGTTCTGCAAGGACAATCAACTACCATTACTGCCACCGTCTCGAATGGGGGTGCGTCACCTGTTTTCAGATGGCAAGACAGCACAGCTAATAGAACCTGGACAAATATCACTGGCGCCAACAGTGCTACACTTCTTTACTCACCCGGCCAAACTGGTGATAAAATCCGTTGTCTTATCACTAGCAATCACCTCTGTGTTTCACCAACCACACTCACAAGTGATGAAATTGGTTTCGTGGTGAATACGGTAACGGCCTTGCCATCCGTGAATGCTCTTAATCAGGCAATTCACATCTATCCCAATCCTGTTCAGTCAATGTTTGTGGTTGACAGTCTTTTGAACATTGATGGCTGGCAAAAGCTGGAAATCTTTAGTGCTTCTATGCAAAAAACTACATTAGAGAAAAGCATAAAAGGTCAGACGAAGGTTACGTTTTATGTTAATGCTTTGCCTGCCGGTGTATATTATACCGTGCTAACAAATAAACAAGGGAAAAAGGCTTACCTGCGATTTATTAAAATATAGGTAGATAGCCTTGCAATCAAAAAATAAGTGGGATGAAAGTTAAAGATTCAATTTGGTTAACTGATGCTGCTCCGCAAACTGTTTATCTGAGATTGCACTAATTCATTCCTAAGTCTGCTAATAAGCTGTATATTTTAGTAAACTGGTCATCGAAACTTTTCTAATGCTGGTTCTAATTCGGGTGCTTTTCGCTGCTGACTTTAGTCGTTAGCCTGTTAGTCTTTCAATGTAAGGGGCAAAAGGTTGATAACAGCTTCTACCAATAGCATCTTCTTAAAATATTTCAAGCTGTCGCCTTTGGCTATATACTCTTGTTTGTAATATGACGTCATTTTACCGATTACCACATGCAGGGCTCTAGAGTCTACCACAATTGTCTAGCAAAGGCGTTTTCAAATTGTTTATCTTCCCTTAAACCAAAAAAGATGCTACTCACTACAACTCCCACCATTGAAGGAAGACCTATTCAGCAATACATCGGTATTGTTACCTCAGAAGCTATCATCGGTGCCAACATTGTAAAAGATCTTTTTGCTGGCATCCGTGACATTGTGGGTGGCCGAAGCGGCACCTACGAACGGGTGATCGAAGAAGCCCGTATGAATGCTTTGCGTGAACTGGAACACAAAGCAGCCCACATGGGTGCTAATGCCGTTGTAGGAATTGATCTTGATTTTGAAACCGTCGGCAGCGGCGGCAGTATGCTGATGGTTGTTGCCACCGGAACGGCTGTGAAGATCTAGTTACTGACCTTCTATCCTTGAACCAAGCAAGCATGGTCTTTGTTCACCTTTTATATGCAAGGATTTATTTTTTTAGTTGCAGTGGTATGCAGCATATCGGCCAACCGTTGCAGTTCGTCTAGTCAGTCTGCAGTCAGTCATAACGACTCAACATACAGCTATAAAACGCCTCACCCTGATGGCACAGGCAAAGTCTACTTAGGTCGCGAAATTGCCCACGTGATGAGTGCTGCGGGTGGCGATTGGCTGGAGCGCAATTCACGCCAGCAAGAGGAAGATGCCGATGCAGCTATAGCAGCGCTGCCACTTGCTGCTAACAGCGCCGTAGCAGATATTGGAGCAGGCACCGGTTATTACACCTTTCGCATAGCTCGCCGGGTGCCGCAGGGACGGGTGTATGCGGTAGAGGTGCAGGATGAATTTGTTTCGTCTTTACAAACACGGGCAAAGACCGAAGGTGCAGGAAATGTGAGTGTTGTAAAAGGTGCTGAAAAAACTGCCAATCTACCCGATGCATCGTTAGACCTGGCAATTATGGTGGATGTTTACCACGAGTTATCTTTTCCCAAAGAAATGCTTCAGGCATTGCATAAAGCCTTAAAGCCTGATGGCAGATTATTGTTGCTGGAATACCGGGCAGAAGATCCTTCAATCCCTATCAAAGAATTGCATAAAATGAGTGTGGCACAAGCCAAAAAAGAATTAGCTGCAAATGGTTTTGTGCTGGCAGAAAAGAAAGATTTTCTACCTATTCAACATTACCTGCTTTTTAAAAAGCAAAGTGATTTGATGTCCCGATTATCGGCGATTATTAAATTGTATAATGCAATGATTTGCTTTTGTCACAACTGCCGGGCCTGATTTTTTTATGAGGGCTCATCTACAAGTCACACTATGGAGAACGGTACAATGATTCAGTATTTCCATTGGTACATTCCATCCGATGGAAAGTTTTGGAAACAGGTAAAAGAAGAAGCGCCGCGACTGGCAGCACTCGGAATAAATTCAATATGGTTGCCACCTGCCTGTAAAGGTGCAGAGGGCAGTCAAAGTATTGGATACGATGTATATGATCTGTATGATCTCGGAGAGTTCAATCAGAAGGGATCCGTTCGTACAAAATATGGTACAAAAGAAGAATTCATTGCAGCGGTAAAAGCCTTACAACAGAACGGCATGCAGGTAATGGTTGACATTGTTGTCAATCATTTGGGCGGCGGCGATGAAACAGAAATCGTGAAGGCAGTGAAGGTGCATCCTGAAGATCGCAATCAACCTGTTTCGGAGCCTTTTGAAATAGAAGCATACACCTTGTTCAATTATCCTGGGCGGAAGAAAAAATATTCAGAATTTGTCTGGACGCATCAATGTTTTAGTGGTGTCGACTATGATCATCGCACTAAGGAGACTGCCATCTACAATATCCTTCAGGAGTGGGGCGATGACTGGGAAGAAATGATTGATGATGAGAAAGGTAACTATGATTACCTCATGTTCAATGATGTGGAGTTTCGTAATCCTGCCGTTAGAGAAGAACTGTTTCGATGGGGAAAATGGTACCACGATACAGTGAGGTTTGATGGTGTGAGGCTGGACGCTGTTAAACACATCTCGCCAAAATTCTACAATGAATGGCTGTCGAAGCTGCGTGAAGCAACAGGTAAGGAATTATTTGCAGTAGGTGAGTACTGGGCACCTGGGAACTTGCAATTGTTGCTGCGCTACCTCGAAGCAACCGATGGCAAGATGAGCCTTTTTGATTCTTCGCTTCATCACAATCTTCACAATGCTTCGCAAAGCGGCAATACGTTCGATCTGCGCATCATTCTCGATGAGTCGCTGGTGAAAGCAGTACCTGAAAAAGCTGTAACGGTTGTGGAGAATCATGACACACAACCACTGCAAGCTTTGGAAGCACCCGTAGAGCATTGGTTCAAGCCGCATGCGTATTCGCTTATCCTGCTGCGGCAGGAAGGCTATCCCTGCATTTTTTATCCGGACTTATATGGGGCTTCGTACACCGACAAAGGAAAAGATGGGAATGATCATGAAGTTTTTCTTCATAAAGTAGAAGAACTGGAGCCGATGCTTTATGCCCGTCGCAATCATGCTTATGGTGTGCAAAGGGATTATTTTGATGAACCGAATTGCATTGGTTGGACAAGGGAAGGCGATGAGGAGCATAGCGGTTGTGCCGTGCTGTTGACCAACAGCGACGCCGATAAAAAATCAATGGAAATAGGTCAGCGTTATAGCGGAAAAGTTTTTGTAGACCTATTGAAGAAGTGTGACAATGAAGTCACCATTGATGACAATGGTTGGGGTGAGTTTTTTGTTGCACCTGGAACGGTAAGTGTTTGGGTGGAGAAGCAAGAGTGATTATGCTGTTCTTATCGATTAACGATACGAACAAGGAGAAAAGGACTTGGGTATTTAGCCAACGACATCTTGCAGATGAAAAGAACTACCGGGTAATCATCTTTTCCATTTCGATGATGATTTTTTGCGGTACGAGTTTCATCGCCTCCAAGTGTTTCCCTTCATAAATCACCCATTGCTTTTTTGTAGATGCATTTTCGTAAACGGCTTCTCCTTCTGCAAACGGCACATCTTTATCCTCCTTGCTATGAATAAAAAGTACAGGCAGTGTTTTTAATTCCCTGATATCTTCTTTTGCAGCGTAAGGAAAACGAAAACTCTTCCGGATAAATTCACGCTGTGCTTCAGGTGAGTGGTCGGCTGCTAAATCTGTGAACGAACTGACGGTGCCGTCCAATACCAATCCAGCCAGCTTCGCTTCATTGTTCTTTGCAAGATTTACAGCTACCTGGCTGCCAACCGAAGCGCCATAGATAATGAGCTTCTGTTTTTTCAACTCTTTGCGTTGCAACTGGTAATCCAGTATCATTTGTCCATCAGTGGCAATATTCTGGTGCGTTGGTTTGCCGGTGGAGCGACCATACCCACGAAAGTCCACCATAAACACCTGGTAACCGTTTGCTACCAGCGGCTTTGTCATGTAAACATAGTTGGCAATATTTCCACCTGAACCATGAAAGAAAAGAATCGTGGCTTTCGGCTTTCCGGCAGGCTTTAAAAAGATGCCGGTAACCTGCGCCGTGTCAGCAGGCAGCGTGACTTCTTCATATTGCAGGCTATCGATGGGAGCCCATTTTGAAGAAGGACGGTAAAATTGTTCGTCAAGCTGGGCATGGGCCGATAACGAAAGGCAAAACGTAAGTGCCGCAAGTAAGTGTTTCATCAAAAATGGTTAGCAGCGAGGATTCAAAATTCAGTTAGGTGGTGTTACAGAAATCAAGCGTAGTAAAGTAATTAGCTGCCGGCGATGGCTGTCGTCGTCTTTTTGCGCTGAACCATTTTCGGATCGTCGCACATCCATTCCATGTTCAGCCTTCCGTTTTTAATCAGGCCTACCAGGTAGGAGTTTTCGCAACCGGTTGCCACTGTTTTTTCAATGCAGTAAAGGGAACGGCCAAATTTCTTTTTGGCTCTCTCCACTACATCAGGGGCAACATAAGAGCGGAGAACTGGAAGACCTGCAAGGGTAGAAGTAGTATCGGCTCCTTTATTCGTTTGCGCAGAAGCAGAGTTGGAAAGAAAGATCAATAAAAGTATGGTCAGCAAATTTTTCATGGTATGTGAGATTGCCGCAAAAATGCGGTATTCTGTTCATACCAGCACCAACAACTATTTCAGCGCCTTCAGCCAATCGGCGATAGGCTTTATTTAGGCAGGTACGACAATGCTTTTTCATATTTCTCCATCCACGGGCTTTTTGCTTCCAGTTGTGCGTTGAAGCCGCTGTTGAGGGAGAAGTCGTAGCCAAATTCGGCACTGATCACTCCTCCAGCCAAACTGCCACTGGCACCGCCACGCATGCCCAGATCGGAGAAATCATTGTTCTGGTCAAACACAATGTAAAACTGCTGTTGTATGGAACCTTCGGCCATGTTCTTCCATTTACCATCGATGCCTGCGCCAACATAAAGTGTAGAGGTCCCGGTTTTGAATTTCTTTTCAACACCTACCTGCAGCAATTTGTAAACATCTGCTTCAATGTTGTAGCCCTCGCAGTCGGCTTTCACTTTTGCAACGAGAAAGGAAGCTTCCAACTTAAGCCAGGAAGGACAATTCAGATCAATGGTCCGCGCTGATTCGATCAAAGCATTTGCCTCTTCACTGGTTAGCTTTGAATTGTGGCAAGTCATATAGGGATCCAGTACCTTATAGCTTTCAAGAGCTCCCATCAGAAAGCTGAAATAGTCAGCTACCGTGAGGTAAACCAGTATTTTATTGCCTGGTGACGGATCAAGCTGTGTAGCACTGATCAGGCCATTAATGTATTGCTTGTAGTTGGATTGTGCATCCTTAATTTTTACCGACACATAACTGTTGTACTCTTTCATGAATTGATCGATCAAGGGTGTCTTGAGATCACAACAAATTTTGTCCTGCGCCGCAAAGTTGCCGAAAGGGTCGGAAGGGCATTTTGTTTCCTGATCCTTTTTTGCATAAGCCTCATTCAATTGAGTAAGATAGGGCACGTCGTTTTTAGTAATCACCTTGAGCAAAGGAATATACTGGTTTCCCAAATCGTGGATCAGTTCATCTACCAGCTCTTTGTTTCTTCCATGATAGCGTTTCCCATTCTCTTTGCTTTGCTCTGGTGAAACCTCCGCTGCTTTCGACCAGAACCGCCATTCCGCCTCCAGAGATTGAAAAAGGTCTTGCTGTTTTGCCCGCCATTCCTTTGCTTGAAAAGAACTGGTAGGCGGATCAGGGAGTTTGAATTTTGTCAAGCTGATCTCGGAAAAAAAGTCACGATTGTCGGTTCCATCCAACTGCATTTTCTTCTTACGAAGTGCCGCCAAATTAATCTTATCACGCTGTCCTGATTTGACAAGATAGGCCAGCGACGATTTCCGTTGCGCTACCTGGAATTCTTTTTCGAAATGTTTCAATGCGTTGGCAAAGTCGTTGCCAAACAAATAAATCATCGCCATGGAGCGATTGGCCTCTGGGTGCAGATCATCAAACTGCAGGCAGCGTTGAAAAAATTCTTTTGATCGGACAAGATCGCCCAAACCCATAAAGGCTTGTCCAATATTGTTCAGGAGCATGCTATTATTTGGATGCTCTACAAGACAATGCTGCAAAATGGGGATAGCCTGGTGCTGAAGACCACTCATGTTCATCACTGCTGCCAGGTTGTTCCAGCCCAGCACATTGGCAGGATCTTTCTGTGCCCCTTTCATACTAAGTAAAAGCGCCGACTCTGGCTTGTTGTCATACAATCCACCAATTGCCGCGGTTTGTATTTCCTTGATTGATTTTGAGGCAACAAACTCCTCTACCTTTTGCACTGCTTGCGGGCCAACAGCCGTTTTTAAAGCGGCTTCCATCTTCGATACATTCTGCAACAATTGCTGCCGGGTAGGTGGTGTAACCGGGATCATTGCAAGGCGCTTGATATCTTTCACCGGTGGTTTTACCTGTGCAGACGGAAGCAGTGTTTCGTCAATAGTCAGGTTTGCAGCATCTGCTTTCTGTTTCAGTTGTCCTTCGGCATGCTGAAGCATTTTCTTTTTAAAAGCTTCCTGTTCTGAGGCACTCATTGCCGCAAATTTTTTCATGTCCTGCATGCTCCATTTGGTAGGATCAGTGGACAGCGTTTTTGACTGGCTCCATGCTGCGATAGACAGCAGAAGGAAAAGCGGTAGGAAAGCAATCTTTTGCATTGGCCTGGTTTGTAACAGGCAAAACTGAAGCAACAAAGACCCGGAGAAAATGCAAACATGCACGAACGGGAGTTTGCGCTGAATGAAATGCAGGATGCATCGCAGAGTGAAGCAAGGTCACGCACAGGATCTATACTCAAAAAAATACTGCGATGTAAAATTTATCAGGCTGTTACAGGGCTGGGGTTACAGCCACTTGCTTTTCATGCCAGGTAACAGGTCGCAATGAAGGCTGTTTCTTTCCAAGCTTGTAAGTCAATTGAAGGCCGCCTGCCTGCCCATTGTAGAATGTGTTCAGGTCGAGCTTAGCCGTTTTTTTCCGGTGTAGTTCCGGCACCACAATACCAAAGGTGGCACCTATCAGGTAGCCAGCCAATACATCGGAGGGAAAATGCGCCAGTGCTTTCATGCGCAGCCATCCGGTAACTAGCGGCGGAACAGAAGCCAATCCGTAGATGAGAATTTTTTTATGCCGCATTTCAGGATGATAGTCTAGATATACCTTGGCGGCAAAGAAGCTAGCTGATGCGGCGTTGGCTACGTGACCACTGTAAAATGAGTTGCGTTGGTTGCCTCGCTTACGCAGATACATTGGGAAATGATCATAGTAGGAGACAGGCCGTATGCGATTCTGGAAAAACGGGCCAAATGGGCTGAAGTCATAAAAAGCAAATGTCAGGAACTGCATTTCGTAATACATCAGGCCAATTCGTAGCCAGTCTTTTCTTGTTCTCTTACCGAAAATAAAGCTGGCAGCAGAACCTGCCAGTACTAATGTCAGTGCATGATCGGAAGCACGGTAAAAGCGGTCGCGTTTGGTGGGGTCCTGGTTCAGAGCCCATCGATCAATTGCGTTTACAATGTCGGGACGAAGGGCTGCTATCTCAGCGTCTGATAATTCTTTTTTGTTATGAAGAACATTGTTGATAGCAATCATATTGGCAGCGGTAGCGGCTACACCAATTACTGCTGTTCGAAGAGGATTGATATTGTAAACTGCCGGGGCAGTTGTGTCTTCTATTTTTAGGTTTGCCTTTATGTTGGATGCTGTATCGGTTTGGGCTGAAACGCTAATCGAAAGCTGCAATAAAAACAACACTGAAAGGAGATTCCTCGCTGCCTGCACAAAAACATTGTTCATGCGCCACAGCCCAAAAAACTTATGCCATACCACATGTTTGTTATCTGTGGATCGAGGTTGTTTAAAATTGAAAATAAAAAGGAGCAGATCGTTCTAACAAATGATGACTATCTGCTTATTGAGCTTGCATCCAGATGCAGCTTTTCGAAAAACAATTTCTCATCAAGTTCCTTCACCTCTCCTGCCTGCAGGCTGCCAAGTTCCAGCTCTTCAATAGACGTGCGGATCAAACGAATACAACGATGGCGGACCGCAGCTACCATTTTTCTTACCTGGCGATATTTACCTTCCGTGATGGTGAGTTTCAGCCACGTTGTTTCTGCACGTGGCGACACCAGCTTTGGTGATGGGAAAGGTGGCGCCTCAGCAAAGGTGGCTTCGCAAGTTGGCGTCGTATAGTAGTCCTCGCCGGTAAGGCGGATGCTAACGCCGGTACGCAACTGGTCCAGCGCTTCTTCAGTGACCTTGCCCTTGACCAACACAAGATAGCTGCGCTTATGTGGCACCTTGCTTTCAAATAATAGTTTGGTGATCTTCTTGTTCGTGGTAAGTAACAATAATCCTTCGGAGGGTTTATCCAGCCGTCCCACCGCATGAATGCCTTCCGGAAAAGTAAATGCCAAGTCACCCAGCAAAACGCTTGGGTAATTCAATTTAAACTGCGATTCCATTCCATATGGTTTGTGAATCATGAAATAGCGGTAGGGGCCTGCCATTAAAGCAATGTAGCTATTTGCAATGAAACAAACACGTCCAAGAAACTGGCTTCTTTCGGGGCAAAGAAATCTTGCGGTCCTCATATAAAGATTATTTATATTACCTGAAATAATTGCACGATGCCAATCTACATGGACCTGCACATTGTTCCCGGCGTAAAAGCAAGAGGCATTGCCGAAGCACACCAACTCGACATAAGAACAGAGGAAGAATTCAATTGCCGCTGCATGACGTATTGGGTGGACGAGGCAAGAGGACATGTGTTTTGCCTGATTGATGCACCCAACCAGGAGGCCGTGGCCAGTATGCATGAAAAAGCACACGGGCTGATGCCACACCGTATCATCGAAGTACAAACTTCGCTGGTAGAAGCATTTCTTGGCCGGGTGAGTGATCCGCAAGACGCGACCTATTCGGACGATGGCCTTAAGGTTTTTCACGAGCCTTCTTTTCGCATCTTGTGCATGGTGCTGGGCCCTGATGCTGCGTTGTTACAGGCAAAGCATGGTAAGGACAAAGCGTTGTCTTTCTTGCAACAGCAACAGCAGCTTATGCGGGACGCAGTTAAAACCAATGGCGGAAAAGAAGTAGAATACAAAGGCAACAACTTCCTTGCTTCATTTACGTCGGCACTGAAAGCACTAGATGCTGCGTTTGCCATTCAACAACAATTGCCGGAAGCTTGTATCAGCCTCTGCGCTGGTGAGGCCATTGCAAAATCGGACAATCTGTTTGGTGATACTGTCATGACAGCAAATCGTCTTTGCTTTTTGGCGAGAGATGCAAAACCAGTTATCACATCGTCCGTAAAAGAACTGGTTGCAAAGGACTGGTCGGAAAAACAACAGTCGCTGGTAAACTTGTCGTTGGCTGATGAATCTTTTATTCTTCAATTGTTCTCTACATTGGAAGAGAAATTTGCAGACGCTGATTTTCTGTTAGAAGACTACTGCCAGGCAATGGCAATGAGCCAATCGCAATTATACCGGAAAGTAGTTGCTCTTTCAGGTCTATCACCAAATGCTTTGTTGAAGGAATTCAGGCTGCGCAAAGCCAAGGAGTTATTGGCAACAAAAAATTACAGCATTGCGGAAGTCAGTTTTGAAACAGGCTTCACCAGTCCTTCTTACTTCACCAAATGTTTCAAAAGCAAGTATGGCATATTACCACTAGCTTATGCGGAACTGATTTAAGTAACACAAAAATTGAATGATTTTTACCATTCATTGAATGATTTGTTACAGGCTTCCGCCTCCCTGCAAGGGTAATTTTGGTCTATCACCAAACCAAAAACCTTTGTTATGAAACAGTACGCACAAAAACACCTCCTGCTTATTTTTTTCTTCGCCATTGCTTCCTTTTCTGCTCTTGCCCAAACTGATAAAACAAAAGAAAACCAACCAACAATGAAGACCTATTTAATTGAAAGAGAAATTCCCGGTGCCGGTATGTTAACGCCGGTTGATCTTAAAAATGTTTCGCAAAAATCCTGCACCGTGCTAAAAGACATGAAAGACATTCAGTGGGTGCACAGTTATGTCACCGGCAACAAAATCTTCTGCATTTACAAAGCAGCTAACGAAGAATTGATCCGGGAACATGGTAAGAAGGGAGGATTTCCTGTTACAACGATTACAGAAATCAATACAACCATTAGTCCTGAGACGGCAAAATAAAGTGAACGAAAAAGCGGTGCCCGCTGTTCTGGTGACGCATCGCTTCAATAACTTACTAAAGTAATCTTCTGACCCGCTCCTTATAATCGTGATAACTGGTGCCATGTTGCTTCTCCAAAAACTCTTCTTCCAGTCGTATTTGAATTTGAATCAACAGATAGCCTGAAACGAGGTATAATAAGGTTAGGGCGTTTGGAAGTAATAAAAAGAAGCCAAATAGAGTCGTAAGCAAGCCAAGGAAAATCGGGTTGCGGGAAATAGAAAATAATCCTGTTTTCTTTAGTTCTGCTGCATGCTTTACATCAATGCCGATCCGCCATGACGCTCCCATTTGATATTGTGCAATAGCGGTCCAAACGAGTGAGGTAGTGCAAAGCAACATGCCGGTTAATTGCAAATTATAGTTGACCAAAAACCTGGCTGGTAAAAGAAAACGATAGCTGTCTTCTCCCATACAATGAATGCCAATGGTAGTTGCCATTGCAGCAATCAGCACTTTAAACCAGCGACCAATAAAATCATGTGCACTATCGGACGAGCCAAACGTTAATGGATTGATGCCTGTTGTCCGGTAAGTACGCACAGTAGGCCAGACGAAAATCACCAGAAGATAGGTTGCGAAGAAGATGACGCTGAAGTATTGAATGATTGTTGTCATGTTGTTTTGAGTTGAGCAACAAAACTATTCAGCGTCTTGTGCAACTCAGTTGCGTTGTTTGGCACGGCAACGGTCGCAGGTGCCTTTAGCAACAAGGCTTAGCTCATCCACTTGAAAATTGGTTGGAAGCACAACTTCCGGAATCGTTGTTCGTGGCAGGCAGTAGGTTTCGCTGCATCGGCTGCAATGGAAATGAAGATGCAGATCGTAATGTTCGCCGTCTTTACAGGCATCTGCGCACAAAGCATATTTGGTAGCATTTGTTCCATCCTTAATGCAGTGAATCAATCCTTTCTCCTCAAATGTTTTTAACGTGCGGTAAAGCGTTGTGCGGTCGGCGTGATGAAAATCCATCTCCAACTGCGGCAGGCTAGCCGCGGTAGATTGCCGCAGCAAATATTCCAGCACCAACAATCGCATGGCTGTAGGATTAAGGCCTTTTTCGCGGAGTATATCTTCCAGTGACTTACTCATATTGTGGCTGAGATGTGAAATTACGGTCAAGCATACTATTTGCGATAGCTCATTTATGGCACAAGTAAAAATTAAAAAAGAAGAGGTTCTCTCTGACGAACATTACACTCTTAAACGCTACACCTTCGACATACAGAAAAAAAACGGGGAGTGGGAAACCCAGGACCGAGAAGTATTTGACCACGGCAATGCGGCTACAGTTCTGCTGTATAATCCCCAGGAAAAGACGGTTGTATTAACCAAACAATTCCGTATTGCGACGTATGTCAACGGCAATGCAAGCGGCATGCTCATTGAAACGCCAGCTGGACTATTGGAGGAAGGCGAAGCACCGGAAAAAACCATGATCCGGGAGATCAAAGAAGAAACCGGTTACGAAATAAACAACGTGCAGAAAATCTATGAAGCTTATTCTTCTGCTGGTGCATTTACAGAGATCATCCATTTTTATATAGCCACCTATACCAGACAACAGAAAGTAGAAGAAGGCGGCGGATTGGAGGAGGAAGGCGAGGAAATTAAAGTGATGGAAGTATCTTTTGAAAAGGCGCTGCAGATGATTGAAAGCGGTGAGATAAAGGACCTGAAAACGATTACGCTGTTGCATTATGCACAAGTGAAGCAATTGTTTAGATAAAAGGCACAAACAAGTTCGAACAATTTTGTTATGCAAAAATCATTTCCGTTAGCTTAGCTCCTATTCACGAGAGCTAAATGAGTGACGCATTTGCACTGTTACAAAAAACAATAACGGCCGTTCAGCCGCTTTCGGAGGAGGACTGGGTAGCATTCGTCCGGCCTTGGAAGTTGCAAACGCTTGCCCGCAAGCAAACCATTACTGTACCCGGAGATCGTGAGTCCCATCTGTATTTTGTAACTGAAGGTGTTCAACGCATTTTTTACCTGGATGAACAAGAGCGGGAAGCAACCTTAATATTCACCTATGCGCCGTCGTTTGGAGGCGTCATTGATTCGCTGCTGTTGGGAACTCCATCGCGTTATTACTATGAAACCTTAACGGCATCTTCTTTCCTGCAGTTATCGCAATCCGATCTGCAGGAACTGATGAAGACACGTCCGGCCATTGAAGCCTTTGTGCGAAAAGCGTTAAATATTAGCTTGAGTGGCTTGTTGGAACGCCTGGCAGAGCTTCAATGTTTTTCTTCAGAAGAAAAGTTTAGAAAGCTGCTGAAACGCAGTCCGCATATTTTGCAACTGGTTCCGCATAAATACCTCGCCAATTACCTCGGCATCAACGCCACCAATTTCAGTAAGCTGATAAATTCCGTGCGGATATAAATCTTGGTTTTTACCAAGATTTGGGTATAACCGAAAGGAGAGTTTTGTTGTCAAAAGAAATTAATTATGAAACCGCAACGAATTCTCCTCCTCTCCAAAATTTATGTCTGGTTCTCAGCCATCAGTTTACTGACAGTTAGTATAATGGCTTTTGTTAGTCCACAAGCCGTGATGGACCTTGTGCAGGTCAAGCTTTCTAACAACGATGCCTTTAGTTCCATTCGAGGTGTGTACGGTGGTGTCGGACTAACCATCTTTCTCTGGCTGTTGCATACACTGAAAAAAGATGTGCAGGAAAGCCTGTTGTTCCTCTCCCTCTTCTGGGGTTTGTATGCTGTGTCTCGCATTACAACCTTGATGATGGAAGGACCTCTGGGTGCTTTCGGTAAACAATGGTTAGGCATCGAAACGGTATTTTGCGCCATTGCTATTTTGCTTCTTTTCATCAACAAGCGATTGACCGTTTATCAAAAGCTATAAATTGAAAGAGCCCTTGTTCGAATAACAAGGGCTCTTTCAATATGCAAAACTGCTCTTTTAAAAAATTATCTAGCTGCTTTCCGACCAGCTGATTTTTTGCTGGCGGCCTTTTTAGAAGCAGCACCTTTAGATGAACTGTTACCTTTCTTAGCAGCACCTTTTGAAGAGGCCTTGGAAGAAGCTTTTGAACCTCCTTTGCTTGCGCCACCACCTTTTTCTGCTTTCAGGTTTACTTTATTCAGGGCCAGAACATTCAGCAGTTTATCAGCTGTGTATTCTTCTTTCAATGTAGCGGCCAGTAATCTTTCTACATCACGCAAGCCCAATTCTTTAGCGTAGGCTCTTGCGGTGCCGTAACCGGAAATCTCGTAGTGCTCTATCTTTTGGGAAGAAGCAATAATAGCTGCATCCTTTACGGAAGGGTCCATTTCTTCACCCATCATTTTTTGTCCTTCCTGGATGAGACCTTCCATGCCCCTACATTTAGTGCCTTCGCTGCCGCCAAACATGCGTTCCAGGAAACCTCCGCTCCCTTCACCTTCCTGCGCTTCTTTTTTCAGTAGCTTTTTCACCTGGTCAAGGCGGCGTTTCTGCTCCTTCGTTATCCGCAGGTGTTCTTTCAGGGTCCTTTTCAATTCGCGGTCAGTTGCGTTCTCCGCCATCAGGGGCAGGGCTTCAATGATCTGTTCTTCGGCTGAATAGAGATCTTCAATCTCGTGATCCAATAAATTTCTCAGGTTAACTAATTCTGCCATAATTGTTTTTCAATTCATGTTAAAACAATCATGCCTTTCCACAGCGGAAAGGCATGATTGTGTAAAAAGCGTGAATAAACTTTACGTTCTGTAATCAGACGGCATCGGAAAGTGACGAGAAATTAAAGTCCCTGATCTTTATCGGCGGAATCAAACTATTGGCAATGCGTACCGGTTTGCCCAATGCTTCAACGTTCACCAGCATGTTAGCCGGGCTTTCGTTAAACCGGAAATTTTTAATCGCATGTTTCACTTCTCCGTTCTCAATATAAAAGGTCCCGTCTCTTGTTAACCCAGTATACACCAATGTTTGCGGATCTACTAAACGGATGTACCAGAAGCGGGTAACCAGCACACCCTTTTCCGTGCTCTTAATGAGGTCTTCCAATGATTGATCAGTGCCTTCCATAATCATTCCACTTGGTGCCGCCAAGGCTTCCTTCTTTTTTTGTTCTGCCCAGTAACGGGTATAGAACAAATTTTTCAGCACACCTTTTTCAATCCAGTTTGTTCGTTGCTGCGGTCGGCCATCCATCGCAAACGGGGCCCCTGGATTTTCTGTGCTAAACGGATCGGAATAGATAGTGACCTTGTCGTTGAACAATTGATCGCCGATGCGGTTGCCAACACCACGCTTACCAAAAAACGTTCTTCCTTCATCAGCACCTCTTGCATCCATCGCACCGGTTAGAAGCGAGATAAGATCATAGGCGGCCTGCGGCTCTAGGATCACGGTCATCTTTTCCGGCTTTAGCTCTTTTGCTTCTTTTGATGCCGTTGCTTTTTTTATAGCGATTGCTGTAACGTCTTTTGTGTTGAGGCTTTTTGCATCGGTAAAATACTGGGCGCCGTAACCGGAGCCTCTTTCGTCAGCGGTTCGTGCAGTGACGGTAAACTCACCCGATGTTGATTTGTTGTAACCAAACAATCCTTTGTTATTACCGATCGCTACGAAGCCTGCATTGTCCTGCAGGAAACCAGCGGCCGTAATTTTTTGTTTTGTGCAGGCGTCAATGCTGGCAAGCACGGCATCTACCCGAAACACCGGGTCGATGTTAGCTGTGCTGTCAGAAAAGTTGACGCCTCTTTCAAACTGTTGCGGCCCTAGCGCCGGCATGTATTCGGGATTCTCCGGTGCCAGCTTCGCCATTTCTTCAGATCGACGAACCACCTGCTCCAGTGCCGCATCGTTGAATTCATTGCCGGTTGCCGTACCGGAACGTTTACCATAAACCGATGTGACAGCAATGGAAAGATTATCGGTTTCACCATTGGTAGAAACGGTGTTTCGTGCATAACGGATGTTACCGGAGCGACCGCCACTCAAGGTGACATTGATCTCGTCGGCCCTGGAATAAGAAAGTATTTTATCAATCAGCGATTTCGCCTCTTGTTCGTTCAGTATTGCCATGTGTGCAGATAGTTTTATGCAGATTTGGAAGCGTTAGTATTCAGTACGTTGATCTTGTTGAAACGGCTGGTGCTGCAGCCATGCGACACAGCACTCACTTGCCCGGGTTGCCCCTTTCCATCGAAGAAAGAACCAAAGCAGCGATAGTCACGTTCATCGCAGATCTGTGTGCATTGGTTCCAGAAGTATTGCGTGTTGCTTTGATAAGCCACATCATCCAGCATGCCGGTAATCTTTCCATTTTGGATTTCATAAAACACCTGTCCGCCAAACTGGAAATTGTAACGCTGCTGATCAATAGAGTAAGAACCACGGCCCAAAATGTAAATACCTTTCTCTACGCCTTTAATCATATCATCCACGCTCAACCCAGTTCGTCCCGGACGAAGCGAAACGTTGGGCATGCGCTGAAACTGCACATCGGCCCAGCTCTGCGAATGACTGCAGCCATGTGATTCTTTTTCGCCCAATATATGCACCTGGTCTCTTGTTGCCTGGTAGTTGACAAGAATACCATCTTTCACCAAATCCCATTGTTTGGCAGGTACACCTTCATCATCGTAGCCAATCGTGTTGAGAAAGAAAGGTTGCGTTCTGTCGGCAAAGAAGTTTACGATCTTGCTGCCGAAATTAAATTTCTTGCTTTTCCACTTGTCCAGCGTAGCGAAGGAAGTGCCTGCATAATTGGCTTCGTAACCCAACACACGATCGAGCTCTAATGGATGACCAACAGATTCATGAATGGTCAAGCCCAGATGATTTGGATCTAACACCAAATCATATTCACCAGATAAAACAGATTTTGCGGTATGTTTTGCCTTGGCTTGCTGCGCTGCCTGCACTGCATCTTCCACCATATCGTAACCGTAACGATAAAGCACTAGTCCCATTGGCCCCGGCACTTTTTCGGATGGTTTTGCTGTGAGGTATTCATAACCCATTCCCATTGGTGAACTCAACGCATCACGAGTTTTGAATTTGCCGGTTTGTTTATCAACAACCGTTACTGTAAATGTTGGCCAAAGGCGATGAACATCCTGATCGATGTAAGAACCGTCAGTCGACGCGAAATATTTTTGTTCGTTTACGAAGTAGAGTGCAGAATTAATGAACGTTGCACCGGCTTTCATTGCTTCGCTGTTCACCTTCATCAGCAAGTCTACTTTTTCTTTCACCGGAATCTCAAACGCATTTTTCTGAATGGGTGTTTTCCAGCTGCGTTCGCCAAGACCTTTCTGTGGCGCCAGTTTCACTGGTTCTTTTTGCAGCTTGCTGTTGGCTTTTGCCAGCAGGGCTGCACGGTTGGCACATTTCACCACACCGTCTTTCGTCACCTCGTTGGTAGCAGCAAAACCCCAGGTGCCGTTGATCAGTACCCGGATGCCCACGCCAAACGACTCGTTGTTGGCAATGTTTTGCACCTTTGCTTCCCGGGCCATGAGTGATTGCGACAAATAGCGGCCAATGCGCACATCGGCATAGGAAGCGCCGGCTTTTTTGGCAGCGTTCAGGGCGGCATCGGCTAATTCTTTTTTAGCCTTCTTGTCAATGCCGTTGTTAAGTAGTTGCGATATGTCGACCGGGTTTCCCAACAGGAAGTCAGGAATCATGAGTGCACCGAGACCCATGGTGGTCATTTGCAAAAAGTCCTTTCGTTTCAAATGAACAGTTTTTAGGAGGTGAAAAGAATCGTGTCGTCAAGCTACGAAAAAGTAAGAATGTGGGTGCCAAATTTCTCTATCTTGTCCGCATGAACCGGATGCTTCTTTTTTTCTGCAGCTTTCTTACCATTAGTGCATCAGCACAGCAAGTAAAAATTTCGGGGAATATTCAGCAGGCCATGAACCGCGTGGATACAACCACGATTCGATCACACATTACTTACCTGGCTGATGATAAATTAAAAGGCCGCCTGCCAGGAACGGAAGGCTACCAGATGGCGGTTGACTACGTGACTTCGCAACTCCAGCAAATTGGTATTGCGCCGGGTGGCGACAATGGAGCTTATACACAAAAGCTGGTTATTCGAAAGGCAACGCTGAACAACACATCATCTGTTGCTGTTCTGAAAGATGCGGCCGGTAACCTTGATTCACTTTCTTTTCAACGTGATTTTACACCGGTGCCGCACCCGTTAAGAACAGCTACATCTGCCGAAGGCGGATTAGCCTTTGTTGGTTACGGGGTGGATATTGCCGGCGGTTATTCCGACTATGCCGGTATTGTTGTAAAAGGAAAAATTGTTGTAGTAGTAAATGGTGCACCTCCCGGTTTGCACTCCACATTGACAGCACATTTTTCAAATGCCGGTAACAAGATCAACACCGCCTTTGAAAAAGGTGCTGTTGGTGCGGTGACAATTGATTTGAATGGAAGACCATCCGCAATTGCCAATCCCGTTGTTCAATACAATGTTGCTTTGAACCCGGAAAAGACACAAGCTTACAGCCGCCGTTTTGCGGGCACGCTGCAATTGGTTTTAAACGGGAACAAAAATTTGCTCCGCCGCTTTTTCCTTCACTCCGGTAAAAACCTGGAGCAGGTGTTGGCGAGCATCAAAGATGGCAAACCTTCATCGTTTAATCTGCCTTATACACTTGCCGCTTCTTACGCCACAACACACAGCGATTTTGAAAGCTACAACGTGGTTGGATTGATTCCCGGTTCAGACGCGAAACTTAAGAACGAGTACGTGGTGCATTCGGCCCACCTCGATCATTTGGGCATTGGTCGTCCGGTGAATGGCGACTCGATTTATAATGGTGCACACGATAATGCCTCCGGTGTTGCATCGCTACTGGAGATAGCACGCATTTATAAAAGTGGTAAGGCCAGGCAGAAACGTTCCGTTCTGATTGTGATGGTAACGGGTGAAGAAATGGGGCTGATTGGTTCATCGTATTTCGCAGCCAATCCAACGGTCCCGAAAAATGCAATTGTAGCGGATGTGAATACAGACATGCCAACCGTCATCGCACCATTATTATCAGTTGTTCCCTTGGGTGCGGAACACTCCACCATCATGGACCATGTGAAGTTTGCTGCAAACTATTTAAAGTTAGACGTGGAGAAAGATCCTGAGCCAAGTGAAAACCGTTTTGTACGTAGCGACCAATACAGCTTTGTGTTGAATGGCATTCCGGCACTTCACATCAAGTATGGCAACAAAAGCAGCGATCCAAACTTTGACATGGTAAAATTTGTGCGGGAATGGCGGGCTAAATACTACCACCAAGCGGCCGATGAAATTGAAGGCATCTTCAATTTCACCGCTGCAAAAACATATGTGCAATTGAATTTCCTGATCTCCTATTCCATTGCGAATACCAATGCAAGACCGAAGTGGAATGAAGGAGATTTGTTTGGTGTAGCATCGAGATAAATTTTTAATGCAAGCAAGATGAAGATTGCAACTTATAATGTCAACGGGATTAGCTCGAGACTACCTGTACTGCTTCGCTGGTTAAAAGAAACGGAACCGGATGTGGCCTGCCTGCAGGAGTTAAAAGCTCCGCAGGAAAAGTTCCCGGAAGAAGCTATCAAAGAGGCGGGTTACTCGGCTGTCTGGCACGGTCAAAAAAGCTGGAACGGTGTGGCTATTCTTTCCCGCGTAGGCGAACCACAGGAGCGGCAAAAAGGCCTGGCCGGTGACGATGAAGATGAGCAAAGCCGTTACATAGAGGCGGTAGTAAATGATGTTGTTATCGGTTGTCTTTACCTGCCCAACGGCAACCCTGCGCCAGGGCCAAAGTTCGATTACAAGTTGAAATGGATGGAGCGTTTTACAAAACACACAGCAAAGCTTTTGAAAGAAGAAATGCCCGTTGTGCTGACAGGTGATTACAATGTGATTCCAACTGAGAACGATGCCTACAAGCCGGAACGCTGGGTGAGTGATGCATTGTTTTTCCCGGAGTCGCGGGAGGCGTTTCAGAAACTCTTGCAGCAGGGATGGACCGATGCCATTCGAAAGCTGTACCCGGATGAAACCGTATACACGTACTGGGATTATTTCCGCAATGCATTTGGTCGTAATGCCGGCATTCGTATCGATCACTTTCTTCTCAATGCAAAAGCAGAAAAAGGCTTGAAAGCGGGTGGCGTTGACAAAGAAGTCCGTGGTTGGGAAAAAACAAGTGATCATGCACCGGTGTGGATTGAACTGAAATAGCAAGCCCTTGTTATAAATATAAAATTGGGCAGCGCCTATTTTTTGCGACTATTGTCCGCAAAATTTCAAGGGCCCAATCAAAACCATTGCTTATGTTCTTGCAACGAAAAATCAGCCTTGGGGTGATTTTGCAATTTGCCTGGAGAGTGCAGCTGTACTCCTTCCTGATCAGCCTTTTTGTTTTCTTGCTATACAGTGTTGCCGGCATTCATGCCATTGCAATTCCCTTTTTACCTGTGGCTACAATTGGTACGGCAGTAGCCTTTTACGTTGGTTTTAAAAACAATTCTGCTTACGATCGTTTGTGGGAAGCTCGACGGATTTGGGGAAGCATCACCAACGCCAGCCGCATGTGGGCAAGCACTGTCATGAGTGTTGTCGGGTCGCGGCACGAAAAAAACGGCGTTCTTTCAGAAACAAGGAAAGAATTGTTGTACCGGCACCTCGCATGGCTCAATATGTTGCGGTTGCAGCTTCGCCGCAACCCGGTATTCAATGAGTCGGAATATATTGCATCGGCACAACTGGATATCATCCGAAAAGTATACGGGCAACAAAACTTTGAGCAGGAAGCTTCAAAAGTGTACGAACAGTTTTTGCCTGTTCAGGATAAAGAAACTGCTGGCCATAAATTTAATGCTGCCAGTTACCTGATGGCGAAACAAAACGAGACGCTGATTGATTGCAAAAACAAAGGCTGGCTGGACGAATTTGAACACGGCGAGATGAGCCGCCTGGTGCTGGAGTTCTACAATCAACAAGGCGCTGCTGAACGTATCAAAAGTTTTCCTTTCCCCCGACAGTACGCAAACTTTAGTGTTGTATTCGTCTACATTTTTATTGCCATTCTTCCTTTCGCTATCATTAATGACCTTGATAAATTGGGTAATGGAACATCTTGGTTAGTGATCCCTTTTACCATGCTCATTGCGTGGGTCTTTAACGTAATGGAACAAGTGGGTGATGCCAGCGAGAATCCTTTCGATAACGGCATTAACGATGTGCCGATGACTGCGATCTGCCGAAACATCGAAATCGAGTTCCGTGAACTGCTGGGCGAAAAAGAATTGCCGGCACGTATTCAACCTGTAAATGGTATCTTGATGTAGATAAGATGATTTGGGGAAGATGGCACGTTCGAAAATGATGTCCATTATATCAAACTAAAACTCAAATAATTTCACTTAGGCTAAGTTTCCGCTTATTCAACAACTCCTTCAACATATTACCCGGTTTCATCCGTTAAGTCAGGATGCGCAGGCAGCATTAAACGATTGCTTCAACGAGGTCATTCTTTCAAAGAACGAACTGTTGTTGTCCGAAGGTAAAACCTGTCGCCACCTCTACTTTTTAGAGCAAGGCGCTTTACGTGGGTTTTACAATTTAGAAGGGAAAGAAATCACGCATTGGTTTTCGTTTGCACCAGAGTTTGTCACGTCTTTCCACTCGTTTATTACACAGCAGCCGGCAGTAGAAAGTATTCAATGTTTAGAAGGGAGTGTGCTATGGAGTATCTCCAAAGAAAACGCTACGCTGTTGATGAACCGGTTTCATGAAATTGAGCGACTGGTTCGCATTGTGTATGAGACCTATTACATCCGGCTGGAAGAGCGGTTTGTGAATGCACAATTCAAAACAGCTACTGAACGCTATCAACAATTGTTGGAACAAACCCCACATTTTTTAGAACGGGTACCCCTGGGTCATATCGCTTCTTACCTGGGCATCAGCCAGGAAACGCTGAGCCGCATCCGCAGCCGCCGTTAACAATTACATTTTTATTTTTTGACGGATGTCAAAAGTAGGCTGATACCACAGGGATAGTTTTGGCTCTCAAAACAAAAATTATGGAACAGAATCAAAACACCGGACCATCAGCAGCGTTTATCGGCGCTTCATGGGCCGCTCTACTTGTTGGCGTTGTTGCGTTTATTATTGGTTTATGGAATGCGGAAATGGAGCTCAATGAAAAAGGCTACTATTTCACGGTATTGCTTTTCGGCCTTTACTCCGCTATATCGGTGCAAAAGGCCATTCGTGATCAGCTGGAAGGCATCCCGGTTACCAATTTGTATTATGGCCTCTCCTGGTTTGCGGTGTTAGCTGCTATTGTACTGCTAACGGTTGGGCTTTGGAATGCCGACCTCACCAAAAGCGAAAAAGGCTTTTATGCCATGTCGTATGTCCTCAGTCTTTATTCGGCAATTGCTGTTCAAAAGAACACAAGGGATTTAAGGTTGGCAGAAAAGCAGCCTGAAAAAAGTGGCGCGGAAAACCATTACTTGTGAAAGAAGACGTGTGCTGAAAAAATAGGGGTTCAAAGAATTGCGCGAATTACATAACAAAGCAGGGACTCTTATAATGTAAAAGTCCCTGCTCTTTATCGCACTAATCGAACAAATGTTTCTAAGGCTGGCTTTGCGTATTGTCTGGTTGTTGAGTTATTTCTTCCTCTTCTTCATTTGTCCAACCGGCAACTTCGCCTGAATGCTCAAAAGGACCTTCGGGGCGGTCATTTTGTGGCATCGAAACTTTTACTTCCTCGTTCTGGGCAGTTCCGGCCGATTGACCTTTTTGCTGCTCGTTTCCTGGTTGATTTTGTTGCGTATTCATATCGTCGATTTTGAATGAGTATTATGGAATAGTTCGCATAAAAATCAATGCCAAGTTTAAACACCAATTGAAAAGTAATCGGTGTAGACCCCGTCGGTTCTCAGAAGAGTGATGTAATGAGTCGGTAGATCAGCCATATGATGCCCGCCAGTATCAGCGCCAGCACAAAAAGTACGGGTATGATCACTCTCCATGCACTGCCGCGGTGCCGTCCCTCCACATAATATTGTTGCATGAGCCGCATGTTTTTAAGATTAGCCTTGTGGGCAAAATCAAACAGGTCGCCAACAAATGGAATCGCACCAAATGCAGCATCGATGACGATGTTGAGAATCATGCGTGCCAGTATATAACCGCTAGCCCCATTCTTCGCCATCAGTAAAACCAGGTAGCCAGAAATCGCAAACGTGGAAAGATCACCCACACCTGGAATAAGTCCCACTAAGCCGTCCAATCCAAACCGAAAATTGGTACCCGGCACACGAAACTTGGCGTCCAGCCATTTGGCCAAAGTCTCCATTCCCCTCAACTCCTTCGGTAAAGGAGCGGCTTCGTTTGTTCTCGTCTTCATGCTGCTTTCTACCAAAACTATCGTACCAGCAAAGAGGAGAAAAATTGGAAAAGGAAGTGCAGGCCAGTTTACCAGCCTGCAAAAACAATTCAGTTTATTTGATAGCAATAGGCACTTCCAGGTTTTCCCATTTCAAAGAGAGACCTTTTGGTGTTACCTCGTAAATCAGCCTCTCATTCATAGTGGAGGAAGAAACCGGTTTTACATTCACGGTCAGAACGTCTTTGGCTGAATCGCGGTTAGCTTCACCGGTGCGTTTTGTTCCCCACTGTCCGGTTTCCGAATTAAGAATGATCTGCCATTCTTTTTCTCCGGGTTGTGCAAACAAACTGTACTTGCCAGCCGGGAGTTCCTTGCCTTCCACTTTAATTGCTTTGTCGGTTTCAAAAATTGTTGCCTGGTTAGCGCCAGCTCTCCAAACTTTATCAAAGGGAACCAGTTCGCCCCAGATTTTGCGGCCTTTTACAGCAGGGCTGCTGTAGTTAACGGTAATTGTCGCATCGCCTATTTTGCCGGTGGCAGTTGCTGCAGGACTGGCTTTTTCCTGGCCAAAGGCCATTGCTGTTACAAAGAACGTAACCAGAAAGGATAGTGTAAGTGATTTGTAGTTCATAATTGTTTTTTGATAGGCTTAAAGGTATCAACTAAGCCGGCTCCACTTCCTTTTGTTTTTTGAGCGGTCCTATGGCAGTGATAATTGAAAAAGCCGCACCTTGGCGTGCGGCTTTTTCAATTTCGTTTTGGCTATAACGTCGCCAAGTCAATCACAAACCGGTACTTCACATCTCCGCGTAGCATACGTTCGTACGATTCATTGATATCTTTCATTGCAATGACCTCTACATCGGAAACAATATTGTGCTCGGCGCAATAGTCAAGCATTTCCTGGGTTTCAGGTATACCGCCAATCAATGAGCCGGCAAGGCTGCGTCGTCCGCCAATCAAATTAAATGCGAGCACCTGTGCAGGCTCCGGTGGCGCACCCACGCAAATCATCACACCATCGGTGTTCAGCATATTCAGGTACACGTTGTAATCATGCGGTGCAGAAACGGTATCTATAATGAAATCAAAATACTCACTAAGGCTTTTCAGTGTTTCTTTATTTGATGTTAAGGCAAAACGATGGGCACCTAATCTTTTTGCATCAGCTTCTTTCGAAGGGGAATGCGAGAGCATCGTTACCTCGGCACCAAAGGATGCGGCAAACTTTACAGCCATGTGTCCAAGGCCTCCTAGTCCAACCACACCAACTTTATGTCCCTTGCCAACTTTCCAGTGGCGTAGTGGTGAATAGGTTGTAACGCCGGCGCATAAAAGTGGCGCAACAGCTTTCAGGTCAAGCTTGTCCGATACCCTAAGTACAAAATCTTCTGTGGTTACAATTTGTTTACTGTAGCCGCCGTAGGTAACAGTTTTGCCATCCCGCTCATAACTGCTGTAGGTTCCGGTAAAACCGTTCTTACAATATTGCTCTAATCCTTTTTTACACGGATCGCAGGTACGGCAACTATCCACCATGCAACCTACGCCAGCCAGGTCGCCGGTTTTAAACTTCGTCACTTCGCTGCCTACAGCAGTTACTCGTCCTACAATCTCATGGCCCGGCACAATGGGGTAAATTGTGCCACCCCATTCGTTGCGTACCTGGTGAAGGTCAGAGTGGCAAACGCCACAGTAAAGAATTTCAATCTGTACGTCTTTTGGTCCGGGCTCACGACGGTCTAATTCAAAATCACGCAGCGGCGTTGTAGCGTCGTAAGCGGCATAGGCTTTTGTCTTACTCATCATTTAATTTTTCTAAGTGGTAAAGGGAGATAGCTTACAAGAAGAGTGCCCACCATTTTGCTGCATGCAAACAGTTGCTGGGTTTGTTTAACAGAAGAGCGATGGACTTTGAGATTCCCATAAGTAGCACCAGAGTATAATATTTGATAGGGAAGGGGCATGCAGGAATACGTAGCCGAACTCCTTCGCCGGTGGAATTTACCACCTTATGCCTGGAACCTTCTGATCCTTGGTGCGTCCATTGTTATAGGAATCATCATTTATTTTTTGCTTTCGCTGATTGTACAAAAGCGTTACCACAAGGGCAGCGATGCGGTGTTGAAACGTTCCTATTTTGTGCACCTCGTTCGACCGTTGAGCTTGTTTATGCCTTTGGTCGTCTTTGATCTTTTGCTGCCGTTGTTACGCATGCCTGCTATTTTTCGCACCCGGCTTGATCATGCAATGGAAGTCTTATTGATTATTTCGTTTGCTTGGTTAATGGTTCGACTGGTAAGAGTAGGACAGGAATTTGTTCACCGCCGGGTTAATATTAAAACGGCAGACAACCTTCGGCAGCGCCGTATTCTGACGCAACTCATTTACATACGCCGAGTAGTAAATATTATAATTGTTCTGCTGGCTGTTGGTGCCGTGCTGCTCACGTTTGAAACGATGCGGAAATTAGGAACCGGTTTACTGGCTGGTGTTGGTGTGGGAGGTATCATCATCGGTTTTGCAGCGCAACGTTCGTTGGGAAATTTACTCGCCGGTTTTCAGATTGCATTTACACAACCTATACGCATTGATGATGAAGTGGTCGTCGAAGGACAGTTTGGGCTGATTGAAGAAATTACACTGACTTATGTAGTGGTGCGTATATGGGATGAAAGAAGATTGATTCTTCCAATTAATTACTTCATTGAGAAGCCGTTTGAGAACTGGACGCGGCAAACAGCGGCTGTGCATGGAACAGTATTCATTTACACAGACTATCGCCTGCCGGTTGATTGGTTGCGAAAGACATTTCTTGAATTCGTGCACAGCAATCCGCTATGGGATAACCGCACCGCTTCTATGGTGGTGACGGATTTAAAGCAAAGCGTGATGGAGATACGCTGTCTGGTGAGTGGTAGCAATTCCGGGAATGTTTTTAACCTGCGCTGTGAAATTCGTGAGCAGATGATTAAAGCGATTTCTGAGAAATACCCGCATTGTTTACCGTTAACGAGAGCTACAGTGGAAAGTGCCGAGACGATGGGTGGTAGCGATAAAGAAAACAATGACTCAATAGAAAAGCACTATGGCAGGTAGTTGTAATGAGTTTCTTTTTTATTATTCATACATGGGGAATTGTTACTTGAAACAAAGTACATGTTTATCGTAACAGCGCAAATAAAAAGCCGTGTTTTGCAACACGGCTTTTACGATCAGAAGGTTTAGGTTTAGAAAGCTTTTTTGAAAGGTTCCCCGCTTGCTGACGCAGCCATATCAATCATGGTAGTCAATTCGGCAACTGCCGCATCAGGGCTTCCGTTGTAGCCAACAGCTTTGAAACGAATATTGTTATTGCGATCGATTACAAACTTGGTGGGAATCCCCTCCACAGCAAAGTTTTGTACAACTGTGAACTCTTCGCTGTCTTTTGATTTGGTTTCATCGTACAGCACTTGGAAGTTGTACTTGTTCTTAGCAATGAAGTCGGTAACTTTTTGAACGCGGTTGCTATCGTTCTCCCATGTATCAATGAACAGGAAAACCACATCCGGATTGTCCTTGAACTTGTTTACTGCTGTTTGCATGGCTGGGAAAGAAGCCACGCATGGTCCACACCAAGTAGCCCAAAAATCCACTACTACAACCTTGCCTTTTAAGGATGCTAAGGAAACCTGTTTTCCGTTTAAGTCCTTTAAAGCAAATTGTGGCGCTGGCATATTAATCATCGTCTTCGCAATCTCTTCCTTTAACTTGTTATAGGCTTTTTCTTCAATAGCACCAACATAAGCTGTCCATTCCGCTGCTGTTTTTCCGCCGGAGGTGTATAAGCGCTGCAACTGTACTTTCATGGCAGGAGAATACTTGCCTTCTTCAAGAAAGGCTTCCAGTTCTTTTTGTGCAGCAGCCGGTCCTTTTACTTTTTCAGTAAGTGCAGCAAAGGCTTCGTTCATGTCCGTGTTCTTACGCTTGAAATACTCCACTGCTTCCTTTTCCATCTTGAAGGCTTCGTCGTAGTTGCCGTTGTGGAATAGCAAGGTAGCGTAGGTGTCCACAAAATTGTAGTACTCACCATCCAGCCTGCGGACGTATTGTTTGGGTGTAAAATAAGCCGGGCGTTCGGTCATATTATTCTTTTCCTCTTTCATCGCAGCCAGCGAAAGCGTTGACAGCTCCAGTCCCATTTTTACATCAGTCGGTGTTTTATTAATGCCTTCACCGGACAGCTTCCAGGCAAGAGAATTCAGGGAGTTTGCCCTTGTTGGAATGCTTTTGATTTTTAGTGCATAATTTTTTGCTTTTTCATAGTCGGCTTTGCCGGTATACAGCTGCGCTAGGCTTCCGTACATATTGTCCAGCATTTGCTGCTCTTCTTTTGCGGGTTTTGGGTAGGCAGCAACAAAATCCTGCATGATCTTTTCCTTCTCCTCAAGTACCTTCGCTTTATAGAAACTGCTTTGCATTTCGTTGCGTTTCCATTGGCCATTAGGGAAACGTTCTTTTAAAATCGCACCAACCGCTTCCGTCTTTTCTTTGTCTTTTAAACTGTATTCGTAGTTGCCTTTAATTCGAATCAGATCGAGTTCGCTCAGGGTTTTATCTGTTAACTTTTTCTCCAGCTCAGTTCTTAGTAATGCTTTATCTTCTTCATTTTTAGACTGTGATAGGTAAGTTGTGTACTCAAAAAACAGTTTTTCCCGAGTTCTAGCATCAGCAAATTCTTTCTTATTTATTTCGGTCACCTTTTCAGTATTGCGTTTCAAGCCAAACAAAAAACCACCCAAACCATTGTAGGCGCTTGCAATCTGCGTATATGCACCTATTAACACGTTACCACTTTTATCGAACATTGGGGTATAGTATCCTTCATCATTGTTGTTGTCTCGTTTCTCATCTTTACCAAAAGCAAAGAATACTGCTTTGGTTGTGTCGGCTGTTTTTACTGTACCACGAAAAATACCTCCCTCTTGCTTAAGCGGTACTTCAACAGCACGAGGCATGCTGCCTTCGAACAAATAAGCTGTTGCCTCAAAATCCTTCACCCCTTGCAACACCGTATTCCGGGGCATATATTCAAAAGTGATAACAGAGCCGGGTGTTGGTTTGGTGTTTTTGAGTTCAAAGTTTTTTTGAGCAATGGCAACGACAGTAAAGGTCAGTGCCAGGAGCAGTGTGGTGAGTTTTTTCATATACCTGGTTTTCTGGTTGAGTATAAGTGTTGGTTGACGTTTCATTAAATGTAAGAAACATATGAATGCAAAAATGGAAAATGGACAGAAGGTTCAGGAGTTCTGCAGTGTTTTTAACTTAGTGATGATTGTTTCTTCCCTATCTGGCATTCCACGGGAAATAGAACCTTGTTTATAGTAACAGAAAACAAAAAAGGCCCGAAGGCCTTTGACTTACTGATGTGCGGTTCCACAGGTACAGTTAGGGCCACAAAGGCAAACGGTACAAGAGCAATTTGGGTTGTGAGCGGCTGATTTGATTTCTGTTTTCATGATCATTTGTTTTTGTTGTGATGAATTATTGACAACACAAAACTATCATCGCAGAGCGGGGTGAGCCTTACGCAATTGAGGGGAAGATGTACATAATTTTTGGGTCAGATGGAGTCGAGGGTTTTACGTTTGTCGTTCCCGATTTTTTTGAAATGTGATGGCGTTAGACCGGTCACTTTTTTGAACTGTGCTGATAAATGATGAACACTGCTGAAACCTGTCCGGTAGGAAATTTCGGTTAAGGATAGCTGGTCATACACAATCAGCTCCTTTACTTTTTCGATGCGTTGCAGGATAAAATATTGCTCAATGGTTTTTCCTTCAATGGAAGAGAATAAATCGCTCAGGTAACTATAATCGTTCGGAACACGGTCGGTGATAAATACCGAGAGTTTTTGTTGCTGGCTTTCAAGTCCCAGTTCCAAGTAATCTCTTACCGCTTTCTTAATATCATCCACTACTTTATTTACCCTTGTTGCAATGAGTTCAAAGCCTACTTTTTCTAAAGAGGATTGAATTCTTTCACGATCCGCTCCTGCTAAGGCGCCTTCATATTCCACTTCGCCAAGCGTAACACTTCGGAAAGGAATGTCCAGGTTTTGCAGAATGTTTTCCACCGTCATAATGCAACGTTGGCAAACCATGTTTTTAATGAAGAGCTTTCCTGTTTTTTCGGCCATCCGGAGTGATTAAGTAGTACGAAAATAAGAAGCGGCCTTTCATCCTTGCACACTAGCAATAATCTCGTTTACCTTTATAGTGCTATATGGAGAAAGAACTCGCCATACTTATTGCTGATCTTTCCGGTTATACAGCCTTGACTGAAACTCATGGTGCTTCTACTGCAGCAGACCTGATTGACCGTTATCTCCAGATGGTTGAAAAAAGCCTCGTCGGGAATTGTCATTTGCACGAACGTACAGGTGATGAGGTCATGATCGTTTCAGAAGTGCCTGATCACCTTTTAGCAACTGCCCTGAAACTCCTGCACAACAGTCACCAGGAAGAAAAGTTTTTACTCCTGCATGGCGGCCTGCATATTGGTCAACTGCTCAAACGACCTTCCGGCTATTTTGGCTCAGCGCTCAACTTTACAGCACGCATTGCGGCACAAGCCACGGCAGGCACCTTTTGGTGCTCACCAGATTTTCGTGAGTCACTGAATAATCCGCAGGACTTTCTCTTTGAGAGCAAAGGGCTCTTCGAGTTCAAGAATGTTTCCGGCAAAAAGGAGATGTTCGAGATCAAAACCGGGAAGGCCAATTTCTTTCACATTGACCCGGTTTGCCGTATGCTCTTGTTGTCGAAAGAAACAGCGATTGCTCATCCGGATCAAGCGGCCTATTTCTGTTCGCAACATTGCCTTGATGTTTTCAACAAGCAATTGAAAACCTCGCTTTAAATTCAGCGACTTCAGGTTTGGGCCTCACTATTTACCTTTAAGCATAACCTCTCGTATGAAACACTGTCTTTTATTTCTGCTGATCACAATCTCTGTTATCGAAGGCTTCTCACAACAAACACAAAAACCGCCACTGCATGGCAAACACTGGATGGCTATCACCGGTAAGCCTTTGGCCGCTACTGCCGGCTCTATGATCTTTCAGAAAGGTGGTAACGCAGTAGATGCAGCCTGTGCTATGTTGGCCGCCACCTGCACCATGTGGGATGTGCTGAGCTGGGGCGGGGAAACGCAGGCGCTCATCTACAATCCAAAAACAAAAAAAGTTATTGCCATTAATGCCATGGGCATTGCACCGACCGGCGCCACCCCGGAGTTCTTCAAAAGCAAGGGCTATAATTTTCCCCCTGAATACGGCCCGCTGGCTGCTACTACACCAGGAACGCCAGGCGGATTGATGCACATGCTGGCGAACTACGGCACCATGACATTGGAGCAAGTGCTGGCACCGGCTATGCAGCTAGCTGCCGGTTATCCCATCGAGGCACAAACGGCTAACAGTATTGAAAGAGGAAAGGCACGCATCAAAGAGTGGCCATACAGCAAAAAAGTTTTCCTGACGCATTTAGGCGAACAAAGAGAAGCACCGGAAGCAGGCGAAATTTTCGTGCAGAAAGATTTGCTGCAAACGCTGACCAAGCTGGTAGAAGCAGAAAAGGCTGCTAGGAAAAAAGGTGCGAATCGTAAGGCAGCAATTATGGCAGCGTATGATCGTTTTTACAAAGGTGATATAGCGAAAGAGTTTGTTCGTGGTGCACAGGAGCAAGGTGGATTGATTACAATGCAGGACTTGGCGAAATGGAAGCCCTTGGAAGAAACGCCGATGGTGACCAGTTACAAAGGCATCGATGTGTACAAGCTGCAACAATGGACGCAAGGGCCTATGCTGTTACAGGCACTAAACATCCTCGAAAACTTTGACCTGAAAGGCATGGGCTACAACAGCACGAAATACATTCATACTATTTACCAGGCCATGAGCCTTGCTTTTGCCGACCGTGATTTTTACTATGGCGATCCTTATTTCGCTACTAATCAGCCAATGAAGGGTTTGTTAAGTAAGGAGTATGCAAAGCAGCGTGCAGCCATGATCCAGTACGATAAAAACAATCCCTATATCGGTCCTGGCGATCCGTACCCTTTTGAAGGAAAAACTAATCCATTCATTAACCTGCTTAAGCAACGTGGTTTTGAGTTTGATACGTCGCGAAGAAATTTTGCGCCGCAGCATGATGTTCGTAACAGCATGGGCATGGCTGACTACAGCGAGAGTCTATGGCTGGGCACAACCTCGGTAGAAGCTGCCGATAAAGAAGGCTGGGTTGTTTCCATTACACCAAGTGGTGGATGGCTTCCGGCCACCATTGCCGGTAACACGGGCATTGGCATGAGCCAGCGCATGCAAAGTTTTGTGTTGGATTCAACGCTGAATCCATTTAACGTGGTAGCGCCGGGCAAACGACCGAGAGTAACTCTAACACCAACGCTTGCACTGAAAGATGGTAAACCCTTCGTGTCTTTTGCGGTGCAGGGTGGCGATACGCAGGAACAAAACCTGCTGCAGTTTTTTCTGAACATGGTAGAATTTAACATGACCGTACAACAGGCCAGTGAAGCTGCTAACATCAACACGAATCAGTTGTGGTTATCGCTAGGCGGGTCAAAAACAGACGACCGCAAACCAAGGCCAGGGAACATCTTGTTACATAACAGAACACCCGAAGCAGTAAGAGAAGAATTGAAGAAGATGGGTTATGTTCTCAGCTTCGATGATCGTACAAGCGGACCAATCAACGCTATCTTTTTCGACTGGAAGCATGGCAGCTTTTGGGGTGGCTCCAGCAATCACGGTGAAGACTATGGCATTGGCTGGTAGTCATTAAACCTTGTGGTAAAAAGCAGTTGTAAAAAGACAGCTGCTTTTTTATGCTTCCACTTGTGTGTCGTACACAACTACCCTGTCCCAAAGGTGTGAGCAATCAGCAATGAACTTTTGATGAATGGGATCATCCTGGTAGGCTTTCTGCCCTGCAAGGTCATCAAAGAACATTAATTCCGAAACGTGATAACTATTGTCAACGACATCGCGTTTTTCTGTTGTTGCCGGCACGCCAACATAAAGTTGTCGCACGGTTTTGATCTTTTTCAACGTGCGGACACCGGCCAACAGTTTACTTAAATCTTCTTTCGAGGAGGGGTTCTTTAACCAGAAAAATACATGGTGCACAATCCGGCTCTTCTTCTGTGGTTGAGGTACTCCATTAGTCAATATTCCGGCTCCGGCAAGGGCAGTGGTAGAAAGAAAACGGCGACGATTTTGTTTCGGCATGGTGCGTTTGGTTTTGCGAAAGGAAGTTAGCGCAAAGCAACAACATAACGCGGCCTTCATGAAGAACAGGATAGGCTTTCAGGTAATCGAACTAGCTTTGCACCGCATGAATGATCAGGAAAAAGTGGCTGAACGAGGCAGGCGACGGGCATTTATTACTCTGTTCTTTTTTTTATCAGGTATACTTTCGGCTACTTGGTCATCCCGCATACCCGACATCCAGCACCAGTTGCAGTTAAGCAACGCAGCTCTTGGTACGGTGCTGTTTGCGCTGCCTGTAGGATTATTCACCGCTTTAAGCTTTGCCAGCTGGGCCGTTGCTTCTTATGGCGCAGTACGCATCATGTTGTTAAGCACTCTGCTCTTAGCCTTTTTTCTTGTATTTACGGGTTTTGTTTCCACTACTATATTACTCATGGTGGCGCTTTTCCTCATGGGTGTTTGCCGCACATTGATCAATCTTTCAGCTAATACCGGCGCTATTGAAGTACAGCGATTGTACGACAAGCCAATCGTTGCATTTTTTCATGGTATGTGGAGCATCGCCTGTTTTGTAGCAGCGGGCATCGGTACGGTGCTGATTATTTTTGGTGTAGAACCTTTCCTGCACTTTTTAGGGATTGGTCTATTGTCTGCAGTTATTGTTCTCTTTTTTTTAAAGAAGGGCTCTTCTTCCAATCAGACAGTAGAACGACGACCTTTTTTTGTAAAGCCTGATCGTTATCTTTTTTTATTAGGATTGATGGCCCTTAGTTCTATGCTGTGTGAAGGCGCTATGTTTGACTGGAGTGTAAACTATTTTGAGAAAGTAGTGAAGGCTGATAAAAAGTTCGTGACGGCAGGCTACATTGCTTTTATTGTTACCATGGCTGGTGGCCGCCTCATTGGTGACAGGCTGATTCATTTATTCGGCATTCACCGGATCCTTATGATTGCCGGTGTGTTGATGGCTTCCGGGTTTATTACAGCAGCAGTGTTTCCGTTGGTGGTTCCTGCTGCACTTGGCTTTGCACTGATTGGTATCGGTGACTCGGTCCTTGTGCCGGTAATCTACCTCCTGGCATCTAAGTCAACTAAAATGCCCGCCAGTTATGCACTGGCTTCTGTAACAATGGTTGGTTACATGGGCTTTTTAATCGGGCCTTTACTCATCGGTAATGTTTCGGAACACCTTGGTATGTCAACGGCATTTATCATTCTAAGCATCGTTAGCCTGATGCTTGTGCTGCTCACTCTGCAGGTAAAAAAGCTTTCTCCCTGATTACCTGCAATTGGCAGCCATTTTTGCTACTCTGGCTGTGTCCATTGCCAGTTGCTCAATTTGAACACTATCAGCAGCCGGGTTCTCTGCTTTGATCTGGTTGTAAATGCACTTGCAAAAAGCAAACGCTTTTTGGTCGCCAAGCGTCAGCTTTGCATTATCCATACATCCGTCAATAAAACTAAAAGTGGCAACACGGGCAACGGAATCTTTCGGTAGGGCTGACGTTGTGGTGGTTGCCTGGTCTGTATTGGTTCTTCCGGTATTCTTATCGTTGTTGCAAGCCAGCAACCAGCCTGCAAGTAGCACGAAAATTATTTTATACATGGTTTACGATTTTGATGGTTGTTTGCAGTAAGCTTTGCAATTTCAATACCACCAAAAGGCAGCCGGTACACCTTAATTATCAACTTCTTTTAATGCCGGCCGTTGATCTTTAGGATCTCGCTTTTCATAAGAAACCTGGAAGGCCGAAAGGTCGGGACTGAATTTTCGTTTGCGTGAGAGCTCGTATTGATAAATGGTTTGTCCTAACTGGTAGAGAAAAGGATGGCCTACCGAGTTGTATTCATACTTGCCATCATTTAAGACTTCATCCTCGTTTACATAAAGCGTAGCAGCAAGCATGAACTCTACCTTGTTCTCCAAATCTACTACGTAACTCACATCAGTCAAAAAGCCATAACTCCATCCAACTTTGTTGAAAACACGAATGTGTGGTGGCATACGACGTGTGCTGTCGCGAAAGAAGAACTTCACGTAACTATCGTAAAATGTTTTTTCATCGTATTTCGGATCGGGAGTTTCGGAAGGATACTGCGAGAGGTAACGCTTTAAAAACTCGTAATCATCTCTCATCAGGCCAAAGCGCTGGCTCTTCTTCACCGACTCCGGAAACAAAACAGACTGCAACATTTTTTGCATGCTTTCCAGCGACAGGTTGTTGTGCACCGTGAAGTCGAAAGGTTCATTTACCAGCTTTCCTTCTCGGTTGATGTGTGCCTTGCCAAGCTTGATGATGCGGCTAAAGTCAAATGAGTCGGTATTATAAGCCGGAGCCTGCTGGTAAATTGTTTTTCCATCCCTGTCTACAAAGCGAACTGCATTGGTATGACGATTCTGCTCTGGTGTTAAGCCCAGGAACTGGCGGGTAATACGAACATCGGTATAGCCTTTCTTATGTAGTCGGCGATTGGTTTCGCCCTGCCCAACAAACTGGTAAAGGCGGTTGTAAGGGTCGTTCTCGCTGATCAAAAAAGCCCGTTTAATAAGATGAGCGATGGTTGGCTTGCCATCAATCTTTGTTGTATCAATGTGTAACGGATGCTGCCAGGCTTGTGAGCTGTCGAATCGAACAGTGGTGTATTTGGTAATATCCTCCCGTTTAAGTTCGTTGAGTTTCTCCAGCGCTAAAAAAGCCAATGGCATCTTCACCATTGATGCCGGGTTAAAATATTGTTCAGGATTATAATTGAGATAATAGTTTTTGAAGGAAGGCTTATTGTTCTTGTTCCGGTTGATTTCCGTGTAGACAATTTGCAGTCGGTATTTTTCAGGGCTTTGAAGGACACGCTGCAAGCTGGGGTGAGTATTGCCACTTAGAATTGTTGCCAGCGATACATCTGTTTTTGGTTGCGCCAAAAGGGGTTTTGTCATAATAAGTAGAAGGAAACACAGGCAGAAAAACCATATCCTATTGTTCATATTTGAAGATACGTTCTGTGCGGCGCATTAAAAACTAACAATGCTTCTTGCTTCGCCGTTAATATGAAACTGAACGCTGCGGGCATTGCCCACCCTTGGTATAGTTGCCAAAAAACTGCTGCCTGTTCTGCAGTTTGATTCCAGAGAAGCAGCGCAGGTTTTCAGAAATACATTAATGCGGCTGCCAATGTATTCAGCCCGCTCATAATGCATGGAGGTGCTGTTTTTTAGTTGCACCGAAACAATCATCTGGCCCATGTCCGGCTTTCTTGTGCCATTGGATGTTGACCGGAAATCGCCGGCAAAGATTTCTTCCGTGCGGTATAATTGGTAAGTGGTGTCAGCGCCTGGGGCCTTGATTGCCTCATATCCCAACAGTGGTGTTATACCAATTGCCGAGGGCTGCTGGGTAAATTGAGAGCCACAAGAAACCATAAGAAGAGTAACAGTGGCAAATAGAGTAATGGCTGCAAGTTTCATAAACAGGTTTGTTGGCGCCAAGTTATTGCTTTTGATGTGACGGCAGCCAGTGCCTGAATTAACTGCAAATATTTTGGGTTGAATTGTCATTATATGCCAACCCGCTAGTCCTTCCTTCGAGGTCCGATCTGGTTTACTGCTCCACTCGTACGCTATCTACAATGTATGGACTATCGCCACGCCAAAAAGCTGAACTGTTTTTCTCTTTATAATGAACAGTGATGTTGCGGCCCTGCAGGTTACTGAGTTGTTGCGCTACGTTTTCATCTGTTACAGAGAAGAAAAACTTCTCTGATGCAAGAGCTGTGTTGTTATTGCTGCGTACACTGCTTAAGATCATTTCCCCTTCGTAGGTTTTAAACATTGTTCCGCGGCGGGAAAATTTTTGCAACAAGCCAAAGCGGTTACCATCGCTGTACGTGTAATAATATCGCCACCATATAAAAACAAAAAGTCCAAGAAAGAGAACCAACAGGGTGATGAGAAGAATTCTTCCGCCTTTGCCTTTACGCCTGGGCAATGTCGTCACGTTTGCATGTTCCATACCTGCATGTTTTTTTCAGGAATAAAAAAATCGTTCCGTTCTGCGGCAATAAAAAAGGGCTGTGTGTACAGCCCCTCCGTTTTATCGCTACCAGCAAGATTACTTCTGGATGTTGTTGTTCACGATTTTCGCCAGGTCAAACATGGAGATCTGCGCCTTGCCAAACAATGGTTTTGTTTTCGCATCGGAGTTGATCATACGCTTGTTGGTTTTATCCTGCAAGCCGTTTTTCTTGATGTAATCCCATACCTTTTTAACGATCTCAGTTCTTGGTAATGGTTTGTTACCCACAACTTCAGCCAATGTGTTATTAGGAGTCAACGGAGCCATGAAAGCTGCGTTAGGTTTTCTTGCTGATTTTTTAGCGGCACCTTTTGCTGCGCCTTTTGCAGATGCTTTTTTAGGAGCTGCTGCCGCCTTTTTTGTTGTTGCTTTTGCAGGTGCTTTCTTCGCTGCGGTTTTTTTGGTAGCTGTTTTACCAGCCGCTTTTTTAGAAGCTTTTGCCATGATAGTTAGAATTTTAATGGGTTAGTAGAAACAAGTTTAATACGTACTAAATTAGTGCTTATCCCTCTAATACAACCAAACATTTTTCTACATTTTTTATGCCTTTTTCAGAGGAGAACAGCCAGGTGGCCTGCTTATGTGGGTAAGATGTGATTAGAAACCGTTTTTGAATGCCGCAAATGGTCCGGTTAAATGATGTTGTTGACGCCAAGTTTTGATATAAGTGAGCCCTAATAAGGTTGTTAGCAGGGGTATACATCAACATCATTACATGGTATTGGGCCAAAAACGATCTCGGAATTCAGGATGGGACCACCTGTATCAAGGGAAAAAACGGACCAAAAGCTGGAAAGAAGTGAAGCTTGCTGACAACACCCAATGAAGTGGAAACAGCCACTACGCAGCGCTGATCGCTGGTTTCTACTTCATCCACAACGGTGCTTAATGCCCAAAAAGTTTGGTGATAAACAGGTCGAGTACTTCCACCAGGATCAGGATAATGATGATCCATTCCAGGATGCTGCTGTTGCGATGTTGCAGCAAACCCCGAAACAATTCCAGGTTATCCCTAACGATGTTGAGTCCTTCATGAATCGAACGGACCCTTACCTGCAGATCGAAGGTTCGCTTCAAATCGCTGTCGATTTTATTCAGTTGTTCATCTTCCCAGGTTTCCGGCGGCGAGTCGAACACATAGATGTTCTCCGCAATGCGGTTGCGAAGCAGCAGGGTACGTCCAATGTATTTTTTCAGCTTTTTTCCCGAAAGATTAAGCCGGCCTTTGGTCTCCAGGCTCTGGGTAAATTGATTTGTTTCTTCCAGCAACTTGGTAGTTTGCTCTTCGTAATAATCCAGCGCAACAGACTGCGCCACGTTCAGCATCACAAGACGTAACACGTCAATGCTGGCTGAGGGAACATCGATCTGGTTAAAACCAACCCGCAGTTCCTTTGACCCGGTTACAATCAAAAATTCATCCGTGAGGCTATGCTCAAACAGGTTCTTACAATAAGGCTTAATGAGTTGCAGGAACTCTGATGTTCGCACAGGATCATAATTCATGAAACACACCGCTCCATATTTGAAAACATAGATGTACTGGTCTGTGTCCATGCGGTAAAATAGCTCCGCCGGATCGTTATAGGCCAGGTCGGCCTTGAATACGGTAATGAACTGCTTCAGGTCTATGGAGTCGGCAATCTGGTATGAAACAACCTTTTGGGTCATAGATATTTTGTAGGATGGTAAGCTTTTACAAAATTGATGAAATGTGTGTATCCCGCAATCACTCGGTACTTAAGTCTTTGTTTCCTGCTCCTTCGATATGCCATTCCCATTCGTAAATTGAATTGGCATTTCCGCAAGAGTTTGTCCACCTTTGATACCAAAGTCCAATGTACGGATCGGGAATGGAATGGTGATGCCGGCTTCGTCGTAAGCCCGTTTGATTTTCATGATGGCTTCACTTCTTACCCGCAAATAATCCGGTTGTTCAGGCGTAGCGGCCCAAATGCGTAAACTAAAGTTGATAGAGCTATCGGAAAATTCTTCGAAGAACATCGTTGTTTTATCCGTCGGCGACAGGCCTGCGATGTCAGCGACTGCATTTAAGGTTACTTCTTTTACTTTCTCAAGGTTCTCGCCGTAGGATACGCCAATCGTCAAGTCCATTCTGCGTTTACCGAGCAACGAAAAGTTTTCAATAGGGTTTTGCAATACTTCTTTGTTCGGTATGATCACCATCTGGCCCTGGAAGGTTTGAACAACAATATCTCGGAGCGTGATGGTGTGCACCTTCCCCATATAGTCTTTCACTTTTACAATGTCGCCAACACGAAGCGGCCTGCGAAGTGTAATAAGAATGCCTGACATAAAGTTGGCCGCTATATCCTGGAACGCGAATGCCAGGGCAAGCCCGGCTATACCGGCACCGGCAAGAAGTGAGGTTAAAGCTTTATCGAGCTGCAGAATGCTTAATGCAATAAACAGTGTAATACCAATGCAGGTAATGTAGATAAACGAGCTAAGGAGATTGGTAATAACTGCTCCGTGAGACAAACGGCCAATCATGCGGCGGGCAAACCGTTGAATGATTTTCGCCAGGTAAAAACCTATGACAATCACCAGCACAGCCAGCAGCAGGTTAGGCAACATGCGCACAAACTCACGCATCCACGCCACCAGTTTGCTCTCAATCAACTGCAGGGCTTTGTTTATATCCACATGGTTTTTCTCTGCAAATCTTTTGCCCTCAAATAGAAAGAGAAGAAGAGTTTTTAAAGTAATGCTGTATGGTATTCAATTTGTACCATCACGGGCATGCCAACAAGAACGATAGAAGTGAGCAAACGTATAGCGCTGGTAGCACATGACAAACGAAAAGAGGAGTTATTGGAATGGGCAAAAAAAAACAGAAATAATTTAGCGAAACATGAATTGGTTGCTACCGGTACCACCGGGAAAATCATCGAAAAAGAATTGGGGCTGCCTGTTGAGAAACTGATTACTGGACCGCTTGGTGGCGATCAGCAATTAGGGGCGATGATTGCACAAGGCAGAATGGACCTTGTAATTTTCTTTTGGGACCCGTTGGAGGCGCAGCCACACGACAGCGATGTGAAAGCATTGATTCGTCTGGCAGTGGCATGGAATATCATTATTGCGTCCAACATTACTACAGCTGATTTTCTACTGGCTTCACCATTGATGAACACGCCTTACGAGGCAGAAATTCCTGATGTGAATTCGTGATCTTTTTTTGAAGCACATGAATTGTCTCGACCTCGACCTTACGGTATGGTACAGCCTTTGGAGTAAATAGCTTTCCTAACATAACAAATTATGGAACAAAGCAAGGACAACAAGGTCATACCCATGACCTCGGTAAATAGCGGCAAAACAAGACAGATTGCACCGGATGTACATTATTACACCAACCAGATCGTGAACCTTGTTTTCATTGGTTCGCCTGGTGGCGAATGGGTGCTGGTTGATGCAGGCATGCCAAAGTCGGGAAGAGAGATCATTGATGCAGCCGAAGAGTTATACGGTGTTGGAAAAGCGCCACAAGCTATTATTCTAACACATGGGCATTTTGATCACGTGGGCAGCATCGTAGACTTGATCCTGGAATGGAATGTTCCGGTTTATGCGCATCCAATGGAGTTTCCCTTCCTTAATGGTTCGCAGGCTTATCCTGAACCCGATACGTCGGTTGAAGGCGGCATGCTGGCTAAAATATCAAAGTACTATCCAAATGAGCCGGTAGACATTCATGAAGCATTGCAGGCTTTACCTCCGGACGGTTCAATTCCGTTTTTACCGGGTTGGCAATGGGTACATGTGCCGGGCCATTCACCGGGGCAGATAGCTTTGTTCCGCGAAAGCGATCGCTTGTTGATTTCTGCCGATGCAATCGTAACAGTAAAGCAAGATTCGATGTACCGGGTGTTGATCCAGAAAGAAGAAGTATGTGGTCCGCCAGTATACCTGACAACTGATTGGGATACGGCCTATGAATCGGTGCAACGATTGGTGGCGTTAAACCCACAAAAACTTATACCCGGACATGGTACGGCGATGGAAGGCGAGGAGTTGCGTGAAGGTTTGCAACGACTGGTGAAGGAGTGGAACGATGTTGCAGTACCGGATCATGGCAAATGGGTCAGGGACGGAAAATAGAAGTAAGTCGAAAACAATTTTTAAATCATAAATCAATAGCTATGGCACAAAGAACAAATACTGATGGTGGAAGTCCGGCAGGTGGTATGAAGCCAATGCAAGGCACTGGCGTACCAACAAAGATCAACGACGAGAACATGCCCAATGATGAGCGTCTATCGGAAGAATATACCCGTGATGAAGAAGGGCTGAAGGAAGGTGTAAGGGAATTGCATAAAAACCGCAACACGGATAAAGGCAATACGGAAGGGCACTAGGTTTCGTTTAATATGTATGATGAAGTATTAAAATCCGGCAGGCAGTGAAACCTGCCGGATTTTATTTTAAAGTGCTTTCATCTATTGCGTTCGATGTTTATCCGCTAAAGCAAAACTAACTGGGTTGCTTATCTTAGTAGAAAGCTTTGTATGAGACGACTGCTTCTCCTTTTCTTTCTGTTTTTGAATTTTCAGTCACCTGCACAACTTCTCATTCGCAATACAACCATTGTTGATGTTGAGAATAAGAAACTAATAACCAATCAGGATGTTCTGGTTGAAAATGGAATCATTTCATCCGTAGGGAAAAAGCTGAAAAGCAATAGCACAACACAGGTTATTGACGGCAGCGGCAAGTTCCTGATGCCGGGCCTTGTGGATGCGCATGTTCATTTTTTTCAAAGTGGTGGTATCTACACCAGGCCCGATGCCATTGACCTGCGGAAATACAAACCTTACGAAGAAGAAATCAGTTGGACGCACAACAACATGGAAGATTTCCTACGCCGATATACCCGCATCGGTATCACAACCGTTGTTGATGTCGGCGCCACTGTCAACTTCCTGAAACAACGTGATACGTTTCGATCTAAAGCCTATGCACCGGCAGTTTATATGACGGGTCCACTGATTACCACCTGGGAGCCGGAAGTGTTTCAAAAACTGGGCGATGATGAACCATTTTACCTAATGAAATCTGTTGATGATGCCCGCCGTTATGTGCAAAAACAATTGCCTTATAAACCTGACTTTATTAAGGTTTGGTATATTGTATTGGGAAGAAATAAAGACAGTGCTGCCCGGGCACACCTTCCAATGGTGCAAGCAGTGATTGACGAAGCACATAAGAACAATCTACGTGTGGCTGTTCATGCCACCGAACAAATAACAGCACGTTTGGCAGTAGAAGCCGGCGCAGACTTTCTGGTACACGGTGTAGAAGATGAACTGGTAGATGATGCTTTTGTACAGTTGCTTAAAACAAAACGAACTGTGCTCTCGCCAACATTGGTAGTGGCAGGTAACTACAACAAAACCTTCGGACAAACCTACAAGCCGACTGCTGAAGATTTTAAATATGCACATCCAACACCACTCAATTCTTTGCTCGATTTGAAAGCCTTGGATTCTGCTATCACCAAACCCTATAAGCAATGGGTGCAGAGAAGCAGTGCGAATGCAAGAAAAGAAGATGAAATCCGCATGGCAAATCTCAAAAAGCTGGCAGCTGCAGGTGTCGTGATTGCAACCGGAACCGATGCAGGCAATATCGGCACCCAACATGCTTCCTCGTATTTTGATGAATTGCAGTATATGAAACAGAGTGGTCTTGATAACTGGCAGCTTCTGCAGGCTTCTACCATCAACGGTGCAAAAGCGGTTGGGAAAGAAGCAGCATTTGGCGCCATCAAGAAAGGGATGAAGGCTGACCTGCTGTTGTTAACCAAAAATCCGGTGGAAGATCTTGCCAACTGGCAAGCCATTGAACTTGTGGTGAACAAAGGTGTAGCTGTAAAGCCTGATTCGTTGCGGCAACCCACGCCTGTTGAATTGGCTGATCAGCAATTGCTGGCTTACAATGCGCATAACCTGGAGGCATTTTTAGCGCCTTATGCAGATGACGTGGAAGTCTATGGTTTTCCGAACAAGCTCCAGATAAAAGGCAAAGAGCAAATGCGAAAAGCTTATGCTTTCTTGAATACTACCCCAAAGCTTTATTGTCGCCTGCTCAACAGGATTGTGCAAGGCAATATGGTCATAGACCATGAAGAGGTTTGGGGCTTTGACGAAAAGCCATTTTATGGTGTGGCCATTTACGAAATGAAGAATGGCAAGATCCAGAAAGTTTGGTTCCCGGAATAAGGCTTTGGTAAAGATGTAGGTTAAGCCAAAACAGAAAGATAGATTGATCTTAACCTACATCTCGTGCTGCATCAACCATCTTGTAATCCTTCTTCACGCAGGCGGCCAATGATAGAATTATCCCGCTTGTGTGATGACCGGTCATTATCGTGATGACGATCCGAATTGTTATGCCTGCGGTCTTCGTAATGCTGGCGGCGGTTGCGAACCATTTCCATTCTTGCTTCTTCATTTACCTCCTTGCTTCGTTCGCCACGCTGGCTATTATTATCAGGTAAAATGCCGCCTTCACTTCGCAACTCCCAGAGCCTTAATCCACGTTCGTAATCTGATTCTTCTTTTTTCTGTTGCTGCTGCTTCTGCTGGTCTAATTCGTTTAGACGATGTTTGTACAGGTTATCGTCGTTATAATATTCATGGCGATAAAACTCAGGGTGTAATTCTTCGCTTTCCAGCGCTGTTGTCGTTTCTGTTTTTCTGCCGAGGATCGTACAAATTTTTCTCTCCACGTCCGGTGTCAGGTTTTCTTTGTCGTAACCCGGAAGTGCAGTTAAGTGCTCAGCGGTTATGTTTGGGAGAATCACATCGTCATCTTTTTCGTGCAGCTCTGCACAGCCAATCGGCAGTAACACTTTACGGTCATCCAGCTTCAGTTCATTGTCGTCAAGATCAACCACCATGTACCGAACTTTTTTCTGCTGCGCATCAATGATCAACTCTTCTACTTCACCAATTTTTTGTCCACGGCTGTTTCGAACATCCCATCCACGGATGTCAGGCTCGCCTTTCACTATTTCAAAATCAGAATGATCCAGCTCCTGTAAGCGTCTGTGTTTCATTTTATCCATAAAACATCGTTTTGAGAAAGCAAGGCTTTCGGGTTCTGTTGATTTATACGGAACGCATGTATACAACCGGGATAACGGTTTGCACACGTTCAGGTTTCGGTGGTTTTGCTTTTGGTGTTACTTGCGATGCTGCATCGGGTCGTGAAGGAGAGATAGGTTGCCCATTCTGGTTGTTGTTGCGGGTCATCATGTAATAAACAACAGCACCAATCACCAGCAATGCCAATACGATCCATACCCAGGTTGCGTTTGTCGAGGGCTTCTTTGTCTGCACGTGTATTTCTGCCATAACATCGGTTTACATTTCCACAAATAGGTTGTCAGTTTGTGGTGAACAGAAATTGTGCCTGCCATCCAGTGTTTGAACTGTTCTTACAGAACGGGCAAATTCTTTGACAATTAGGAGCCAGCTGAACGATAAACTCACTGTTTCAAGAACTGCAGCACATGTGTTTTGAACTGCTGTAAGGACTGAATATGGGGAATGTGACCAACACCGGGCAGCGGCACCAGTTTAGACCCTTTGATTTGCTGCTGTAGCCATTTTCCTAATTGGGGATAGTTGCCGTGTCGCGATTCTGTTTCTTTGCTTAAAAGGTTTTTCCCGACAACGGTCCTGTCTTCCTGCCCCATGATGATCAATGTCGGTTGCGTGATGTTTTTGAATTCGTAAACCACGGGCTGTTCATAGATCATCTGAAAGGTGAGAGCACTGGCCCAGGTAGCCTGTTTAAAGTCGGGTGTTTGCAGCGCCATAAACTGTGCTGCCACATAGGGCTCATATTCGGGTTTCCATTCCGGATAATAACTCTGCTGGTATTTCTTCAGTGCTTCGTAGGTTGCTTTTAATTCGTTAGCATATTGAACGTCGGTTGGTTGATAAGGAACAAAGGTTTTGTAATCCTCTAAACCAATCGGGTTCTCGTAGATCAGTTTTTGCACGGTGTTGGGATACATCAGGGCAAAACGTGTTGCCAGCATACCACCCATCGAATGTCCGATAACGTGAGTGGATTTTATTCCTAACGTATCTAGCAAGTTTTTGGTATTTGCCGCCAGCAGGTGAAAGCTGTAATGAATGTTCGGCTTATCTGATTGTCCCCAGCCAACCTGGTCAGGCACAACCACCCGGAAGCCAGCTTCGATAAGAAAAGGAATCACGTCCTTCCAGTAATAGCCGTTGAAGTTTTTCCCGTGAAGTAGCAACACTAACTGGCCGTTCGGCTTGGCGGGTGCAATATCCATGTAAGCCATTCGTACCGGCTGCTGTTCGATGGTTAGCGTAAGAAACTTTACGGGATGAGGGTAGATGATGGATTGTCCGATCAAAGCTGTAACGAATCCGACGCAAATTGATAATAAAGCCAGTCTTTTCATGTTCGATAAATTGGCTTGAAGGGCACAATTATCACACCAATTGAAATGGCGTTGTGACGTTTAACATAGCTGTTGAGAAGGAGATAGTTGCTGCATGAATGCTTATTCCACATCCGCCTCCCAGAGGCCTTCTTCGATCACCTCAACAAGATTCTGGTCAGGGTCGTGAAAATAAAACGAACGCAGCTTGTCTTTCCAGACATGTTCATGGAGAATAGCGATGCCGGCGTCTTTTATTTTCTGAAGTGCATCATCGTATTCTTCTCGCTTTACTTCAAACGCAAAATGAATGCTGCCGCTGGCACCGTGTGGCGGCAGTTCTTTTTCCTGCCGTGTTTTGTCGGCTACAAAACATAGAAGCACAGATTCTCCGGCTTTAAAAAATACGTGTCGGCCTTCCACCAGTGAAATAAGCGGCAGACCTAATTGATACGAATAGAATTGTTTTGTTGCGTGCAGATCGGTAACGTAAATGCAGGTTTCTTTTATGCGGGCTATGTTCATCAGGCTAATTGTTTTTTCATTTTGTGATGGCCAATGCCTACTTCAAAAAACTGATCACCGTCTACCTCGTAACCGCAACGCTCATAAAAACCCAAAACGCTGTCCCGTGCATGCATCATCAGTATTTGATAGCCCCTGGCCTTTGCCACTTCTTCGGCATATGTAACAATAGCCGCACCAATTCCTTTGTTCTGGATTGCCTGATCAACAGCCATTTGCCGTAACTGTAGGGTTTGTCCATCTACATGAGTTAAAATACAGCAGCCAATAAGCTGATCATTTTCAAAAGCGCCAATTAAGATATCGTTGCTTTCTTTTTGCGGATCAATGTAGGAGCGGGGAATGCCGATGGGATCGAGAAGGACGTTCATCCGTAGATCGATCATCGCTTCGTATTCCTTTATATTTGTTTGAATAATGCGAATTTGCATACGGGAATTTCATTGCAAATGTATTCCCGTAATTGCTTGCAATAGTCGATGTGTAGACTACACCGGTATTTTCTTTAGTTCTTCCTTGCTTTTAAAAAACCAGGTGCGATGGTAGCGCTTCTCCCGGTGGCTCAGGTGTTTTTCCTCGTCCAGCATTTCTTCAAAAACTGTTCGTGCCTCATCTACCCGGTCGGCTTGCAAAAGAAAGAGCCCGTAATGATACCTTGATTCAAATGCAGAGAAGCGACTGCGCATTTTTTGAAACTCTTTTTCAGCTTGTGCTTCATGACCGGTAAAACCCAATGCTTTTGCATACGCAATATGAGCAGGAGAACGGAGAAACTGAGGCGAGTTATAAACCTTTTTTGCCAGCGGAAGAATTTTGTCATATTGCCGTGTCTGCGCATAAGCTGCCATCAGTTGCATTACACCATGCTCGTTTTCGGCGAACACGCCGTTAAGACTTTGCTCGTAAAGGGCAATTGCTTTTTCTGTTTGTCCGGCGGCCAGGTAGGCGTCGGCCAGTGCAATGCGATTCCCGAACGTGTCAGCGAACTTCAGTTGCTGTTCCAGCTTGCGAATGTGTCCACCGGGATTGAGTGCTGAGCCAAGGCCGCTACTGACCCGCTGCGCATCATTGCCGGTAAAGATTTCGGTGAAAAAATAAACGATGCAGCCAATGAGTGGCAGAAAAACAATAATCCAGACCCATTTCTGCTGGTTACCTTTTTTGATGCAATGCCATACACAAATAGCTTGTAGTGCAACTGTAATGTAATAGTAATAGCTGTCGAAAAAGAACATAAACAGTCAGGTTTTGGTCTTCTCAAATATAGCCAGTTTGCCAACTAGCCTGCCAGATGTGGAAAAATGAGGCTGAACCTGTCTTGTTGACGAAAACTTATTTCTGCAATTCGTTCACGCCTGCTGAATAATACCAGTAAGCTACTACCGAAGGTGTATTCGTAACCACACCATCATAGCCACCTTCTTTCAGAAAATGATCCAGCATAAATTTTTTGTCTAACGACCACACAAAGGCTTGCCGCCCCTGGCTGTGCATTCTGGCTACATTTTCTTCTTCTGAACCATTTGTGTATTGCGGTGCCCACACAGCGGCATTTATCTGCTCTGCAATCTCTGGCTCCAGTTCTGTAAGTGACGGAATATTTTTGTAGTCGTCGAGTTCTTTAAAGCATCCCAGGAGCTTCTCATCCGGAACACCGATGTAAATGTTCAGTTTTCGGCCAATCAGATTTGCCCGCTGCATGTATTGCTGTTGCAGTTTTTGGATCTTTCTCAGGTCACATTCTTTCTTGATATCAAGCCACACCATTTCCAGTGGCGTTTGGTACAAAATGGTATACAGGCATTCCTGTAACGTTGGCACTCGTCCACCTTTACGCAGTTCAATGCTTTTTAGTTCCTGCAACGTATAGTTGTGAATAAGGCCTCCGTAAATTTTCCCTTTAATGGTATGCACAGATAGGAAACTGTCGTGAAAGATGACGGGCACACCATCCTTCGTCATTCGCACATCAATCTCAACACCATTGGCACCTAGTTGCGCTGCCATCTTCATCATGTCTGTTGAGTTCTCCGATATGGGTAAGAAGTCAACATTGCGGGCACCACCACGATGCCCGATTATCTGTAAAGGTCTCTTTTGAGGCAATGGTTCGCTATAACGAAGAACAAGCTGCTTTGTCGGCTGCTCCTCGCCATTGCCGTAAATACCAGTTATCGTTACATTGTTGTTGCTGCCATGAATTTCCAGCCACACGATGCCGGTTCCATTTTGTGATGCTTTTCGCCAGTGGCCTGATAATAATATTGTTCCCTTTAGCTTTCTTGCTTCGGCGATGATAAACAAACCATCACGTTCGCAAAACAACGACAGGCGGTAAGCTCTTTTTGTTCCTTCGCCTGCATAGCTGCATTTTAGAATGGCTTTGCTGCCAAAAAAATTATCGCCTTCGTCTACTGTATAAATTCCTTGCAGGCTTTCGCAGGTGGTCTGATCGAGAGGTATGGCATCAGGGTGGTCAAATTTCTTCCACTTCCTTTTTGGTGTAGGAACAGCCCGGGTACGGTAGGCAACATAGGCAATAGTGGCTGACACAGCCAGAAAGACGCCGGCAGCGATGAGTTGTGATGTTTTCGGCTTGTTCATAATGATTGCTTCCTATTTTTCGCAGTGCAATAAACAGACCGGACGAAGCGATTGCAATGTTGCGGCGTAAAGTTTGCCGCTCTTCCTTTATGAACGAGACGTTGGAAAAAGTAAAAGCATTTGCTGATGAGGCACACGGTGATCAGACACGAAAGTATACACCTGATCGATACATTGTACACCCGGTAAGAGTGATGAATATTTGTACTGCATACAACGATCGTCAGCCTGTGCTTGCCGCTGCGCTGTTGCACGATGTGTTGGAAGATACACCTGTCACTAAAAAAGCATTGCATGAGTTTTTGCTTAACGTTATGCCTGCAGAAGAAGCGGCCGAAACCCTGCGGCTGGTGGTAGAGCTAACCGATGTTTACACAAAGACAGCTTACCCACGCTGGAACCGGAAAAAGCGAAAAGCAAAAGAGGCCAATCGTATCAAAGACACGAGCGGCGATTCGCAAACCGTGAAGTATGCCGACATAATCGATAACAGCAAGGAAATTGTTGAGCATGATCCGGATTTTGCTGGGCTCTTTCTGCTTGAGTGCCGGACCCTGTTGAACTTCATGGATAAGGGAAATGAGGCCATGCGACAAGAAGCGATCAACATAGTTGACGCCTGTCTGCAACGGGTACCCCGAAGGTTTCGCAGGCACGAGGCATTTTAGTTTCAACGAAACGGAATAGGTTTGCCGGAAATCAACTGCATGGAACCAACCGAATCAAAAATGAATTTTCATACCCGTAAATGGGTGAAGCCCGAAGATCTCAATCCCAACCAAAGTTTATTTGGCGGCCGCTTGCTGCAATGGATAGATGAAGAGGCAGTGATCTATGCTATTGTACAATTGGAAAATCCTTACGTGGTTACCAAGTTTATTTCGGAGATCAACTTCATCAAAGCACCAAAGCAAGGTGATATCATTGAGATTGGAATCATCGCTACCAACTTCGGTCGCACATCACTCACCATGCGCTGCGAGGTACGCAATATGCTCACTCGTGAGCCCATTCTCCATATTGACAAACTGGTGTTTGTTAACCTTGATAAAGAAGGCAATCCAACCCCGCATGGCAAGACGGCGATCACTTATATCAAGGACAGGCTGAATACCAAAGAGATTTCATTGCAAACAGCAAGCAATGAGCCTGGCAACGAAAGCAAGGCTCATTAGTCCTGTGCTGCTCCGCACACGATAGCATGACCGTTTATGCAATACCGTACACCAGTAGGTGTCACCTTGCTGTTGAATAAATGGCCAAGGTGCTGCCCACAGTGGTTGCAAAGCAGTTGAATCCTGCTTCGACCATAGGTCTGCAAAAAGTTATGCTTTACATTGTTGCCGTGATGTTGCCAGAATGATGGGAATCCACAACCTGCATCAAATTTGGTTGCTGCATCGAATAACGTGGTTCCGCAGGCTGAGCAAACGTAGCTGTCTTTGTTTTCGGAGTCTTTAGCTGAAGGCGTTTTCTTTAAGCTGCTTTCCATAAGCCTTGGAAGGTGCGCTGACGTTCGTAGCTTGCACTCATCACTTGACCTGGTCTGCCGGAACGAACCAATACCGGGCGGGCTACGATCTTTCTTCTTCTTTTCTCTCCACTGTTTTCTCTTCTGTTTTCCATGATTCTCAATTTTTTGTTCTGTTAATGTGAAAAGCAAAATGATGCCAAATTTCAAAGCGCTTTTGTTGTATTCCACAAAAGCGTTACAATGATTGTTGAGTGAGGAAAATCATCAACTGTGTGGCTGCATCTATTACGGGTCTTGCCATCGGATCTGCATACAGTGTTTCAAATGGGCCTTGCCCAAAGTACAGCCCATCTGATACGAGAAAGCTTAATCGCAGCCTTCCTTCCGTAGGAGGGGAGAGACGTTGGCCATCCCAGGGGCCAATACGATTTATGACTGCATCACTTTGCGCAAAGAGTTCATCAATGAGGCGTTTTGATTCTACAGTTGCGGTATTCCAGAAGATTGTTTTGCCGGAGTAGTTAAGGTACCTTGCAGTCCCATCATGATAAGCAGCAAGCGTATCCAGTCCTCCTTCAAGCCCTACTTCCACAATAACAGCTAACAGTTTTTTAACTGTGATAGTTTCACCTGTTTCAGTCAGTCGCCGGTAAGCCAACAGTTGCATTCTTGATTCGGCAGAGTCATCTTCTGCAATAGCTTGAAGCTGCTCGACAGACGGTTGTGCAGCCAGCAAAATATTCCACGGGTAAAGCGTACCCTGTTTTTCAGCAGAGGCGAACAGCAGCGGCTGATCGCAAAATAGGAGTTCGTAAATCCTGTTCAGTGCAGTTAGTGGATAAGGGCCTGGTGCTGTTGTATGCATGTCAAGCGTTTTAATTCTTTTGGTAATAAAGACCTGTCTTGTCAGACAGTGGGTGTCCGCCGGTGAGGCCATTTTCAGTTAGCTGTAAGCGAAAATTTTGAAAGAAAACTTCCATGAGCCAAGGTTCCGGCTCAAATTCAAACTTCCGTGCAGACGTCGCGTTTACTGTGAAAACAGATTTCTTTTCAGGGCAGAATTCAAGCAGGAGCTCGATGGTATCAACCTTTTTTGTATCGAATGATACAAGTCCTCTTGCATTGGTCTTGCCTTCCCATCGCTGGCTGCCTGATTTTACAATGCAATACACATTTTGAAGCAGCATTGGATGCATGTTTTTCATTTGTATGGATGTTTTACCCGTTTGCGATTCAAGGCTTTGCATAAGCTTAAAATCCTGGGTTGGCTTAAGGAGGCTTTCAAAGATGACCGTACGATCATGCACTCGCCACTTTCCTTTTCCGTATCGATCTAAAGCACCATAGGAAAAGAAAAACTGGAAGCTGCTGTCTTCGTTCAATTGAAAGCCCGAAGCTGTTTCCATTACACCGGTTAGATAGTATTCTCCGGCAATTGATGCAGGCTGCGTTTGAGCGATTGAAACAATATTCATAAAAAAGAAGATGATAAAAAGTCTAATGCCCTTTATGGGCGAAATAGCGTTCATCAGCAAATAAACATGATGGGAACAGGGGTATGTTTCTTTTGTTAGCCAGCGGTTGGCCTGAGGAAGCAAATGGTTCAAACGCGTCGTCATTTGTTTTCTTCGCCGGTTGCGCCATTCGTTGTATTTTTCAAAACAACTTTACTGCTTTTATGAACCGCATCGATCGCCTGTTTGGAATTCTTACTATGCTGCAGTCAAAAAAATATGTGCCTGCGGAAACCATTGCGGAGAAATTTGGCATTTCAATCCGCACGGTGTACCGCGATGTAAAAGCTCTGGGTGAAGGCGGCATCCCGGTGAGCTTTGAGCAGGGTAGGGGTTACTTTATTGTGCAAGGTTATTTTCTGCCGCCTGTAGCATTTACATCGGAAGAAGCAAACGCTATGCTGCTGATGGAAACGATGGTAAAGGGTTTTGCTGATAACTCTATTCAAAAGCATTATTCCTCTGCGCTGCAAAAAGTAAAAGCAGTATTGCGGTCTTCGCAAAAAGACAGCATCGAATTTTTGCAAAGCAATATCAAGCTACACCTGCCCGATTGTTTTTCTAACGACTACGATTATCTCTCCGTGCTTCAAACGGCTATCAGCAACAGGCTGATTGTAGAAATGGAATACAGGAACAACAAAAGCGAGGTGAGCAAACGTAAGGTAGAGCCAATTGGGTTAGTGTTCTATGCTTTCAGCTGGCACCTGATTGCGTGGTGTCATCTGCGGGAAGAATACCGTGATTTTAAAGTAGCCCGGATTCTGAAAGTAAAGAACACCGGTTGTCCTTTCATGAATAACGATCATGTTCAGCTGGCCGATTACCTGAAGCGGTTGCCAGCAGAACATCAAATTACGCCGGCCTAGTTGGTTGATTGAGAGCTCTACCTAGATAAAGTCGATGCAGTTAGACTACATTGTCGATCATAAAAAAGGTGAGTGTTCACTACACTCACCTTTTTCAAATGGTTTATCCAATTCAGGCAGCCTTCTTCCTGACCGTTGCCTTTTTGGTTGTTGATTTTTTACTGCTGGTCTTTTTTGTTCCTGTCTTTTTCGAGCTGGTTTTCTCCGCAGTTTGCTTTTTTTGCTCCGCTTTCTTCAGCGGCCATTTGCCTTCTGCCCGCATGTTTTCTTTCATCACATCCCAGTATTCCTTTGTGTAGTCAACCAAGATCTCACCGCCGGCAGGGATATCCCTGATAGCTTCAATAAAGGCACGTTTGCCTTCGTTCACATAAACACAATTGTTCTTCAACCCTGGTATTCTTGTCAGGCCTTTCGCATCGTTGGCATAGCGGGCCAGCGCTGACATGGTCTTCTGTGCATCGATCACATTGTTGCGGTTGATGGTATAGATGTAATAATTGGTTGAGTCGTTCTTTACTTCTTTCCAAATGGTTCGTCGCCCTTTGTATTCTACAATGCGGCTGCCTTTGGAAATTTCAACTTTCGTAAACAAGCCTTTGCCGGCACCGGGAATGGTTGATTCTTTTACAAAGAGATGCTTTTCTAACAACGCCATAGTTGATTGGGTTAATTCAGCTTTGTTGGGTAATGTCCTTTGCTGCGGCAGCAAAGAAAGGGAATAATCATACACTGCATAAAATTTTATACCGTGTTTACGCTATCAACATAATGCGGACCTGCTCTGATTGAGTACTTGGTTTGTCCTATCGGCTTTACTAATCCTAGCCTTCAGTCTAGGGACAAAGTAGCCAACATAAGACAATTTAGAAGTCATTTAAACGACAACGTCCCGGAACTGCTCCGGGACGTTGGCCAGTTTTCTTCTCCTTACAGATTAGAATCCTGACTTGTTATCTTTCGGAATTTTGCTGTCGATATAGTTGGCTTGTTCTGTCAAACCACTCTCTACTTTTTCTTTTTGAATCTCACGCAGGCCTGCATAGATCTGTCCCATTGCCTGCTCGCGGAACTGCTCAGGGATGGCTGCACCGAGGGCAAGTATGTTGTCAATACTGCGTTTGAAAATTGCCATGTCAGATGTACCGATGGCTAATTCAAAGATGCCACCCAAGGCCTGGAACTTCGGTTGACCCAATGGCATTGCTTCGAAATCAGCCAATTGTTTTAAAGCTGCATCTTTGTCTTTAGAGCTGATGATCGACTTGGTAACCGAAGCCAGCCTGCCTTTCACCTGGCCCGCTGCCAGACGTTTTGCTTCATCAAAAGCGGCGGTAGTATCAACGCGGTTCAGTGCTTCTAAAGCTGAAGCTGACACTGAGTAGGATGAATCATTGATAGCAGTACGGAACAGCGGTGCATATTTTGCAAACCCGTACTGGCCTAACTTGCCGATCGCGGCAGCTTTCACTTTCCGGTTGGCATCTTTTGCGGCTTCAGCCAGTAAGGGCTCCACTGCATTTTTTACCTGCGTAAGGCTCATATCAAGATTGTTGATAGCGTAAGCTCTCAACGGAGCATATTTATCTTTTATAGCGGCCATCATTACCTGTACGCCTCCAACTTCTGCCTGCTTTTTTGCAGCTGCATCAATGGCTTCCCTGCGATCGATATAGTTACGGCCATTGTTGTATTGAAACGCATACTCGTCCAATGTTTTGTTTTCCGTTTTGGTGGCCAGCAAAATTTTATCCGCATCGAAATTGATGAGGGATGGTTTTGCATTTGCGGGGAAATAGAAAGTATCGATCCGGTTCTTCACCCACACATTGTAGCGTGTTGGTGTATTGCCGTTCCATACGTCAACAGCAACGGGCAGGGTGAAGACCTTGTCGCCTTCCTGCTTTTGTTCTACAATCGCAATGGCTCTTTTATTGCCCGCGTCGTAATTGTAGGTGATGTTCAGGCTGGGGTGACCAGCACTGAAGAACCATTGGTTAAAGAACCAGTTTAAATCTTTACCGGTCACTTCTTCAAAGGCCAAACGAAGCTGGTGCGCTTCAGCTGCTTTAAACTTGTTTGTTGTGAGATAAACATTTAACGCTTTAAAGAAAGCACTGTCGCCAATAAAATTGCGCAGCATCTGCAGAATAGCGCCGCCCTTGTTATAGCTGACAGCGTCAAATACATCTTCTTTATCGTTGTAATAAAAGCGAACGAGATCTTTTTTCTCGCTGCGGCTTCCGAGATAACCTTTCGTGGAATTATAACGCTCCTCATCACCGGCATCTCTGCCATAGAAGTGTTCGTTCCAAAGCTGCGAACCGATGGTAGCAAATGATTCGTTGACGGTGATGTTGCTCCAGCTTTCGGTGGTGACGTAGTCGCCAAACCATTGGTGAAAGAGTTCATGTGCAATCACTTCTTCCCAGCGATTGCCATCGGTTAATTCGCGGGCATCCTGCTGGGCCGTTTCACCATGTAAAGTAGCAGTTGTGTTTTCCATGGCACCACTCACATAGTCGCGGGCTACCATCTGTGCATACTTCACCCAAGGGTAATCAACGCCGGTAATACGGGAGAAAAAGGCCATCATGGCCGGAGTATTACCAAAAATGCGGCGGGCCACCGGTGCGTATTCTTTCTCTACGTAGTAGCTCACTTCTTTGCCTTTGTAGGTGTCTTTCACCACGGCGTAATCGCCTACACCTATGAAGAAAAGGTAGGGAGCATGTGGCTGATCCATCTTCCAATGATCGGTACGGGTACCGTTTGTGTTCTTCTTCTGTGAAACCAACTTCCCGTTGCTCAGCGAAACATATTTATCTGGCACGGTGAGAATAAACTCCTGCGTTGTTTTCTGGTTAGGCCGATCGATGGTAGGAACATAAACTGATGTTGCTTCCGTTTCACCCTGCGTCCAGATCTGTACAGGCTTCTCTTTGTCTTCACCCAAGGGGTTGATAAAATAGAGCCCTTTTGCATCTGTAATCGCAGCGCTTCCTTTTGCCTTAAACTCATTCGGCTTAGCCACATAATCGATGTAGATGGTATAGCTTTCATTGTTCCTGTACGTTTTGTCGAGATCAATATTCAGGAACAGGCCATCGTATTTGTACTGCAGCTTGCTGTTCTTGCCATTCTTAACTACAGCTACCTCTTTAATGTCCATGCCTTTTGCATCGAGCAGCAAGGAGTCGGTAGGATAAAAGTGAGGACGCAAGGTGACCCACGCCTTTCCGATCAGTTGTTGTTTGCTGTAATCAAACTTCGCATCGAGCTTAGTATGAACAAGGTTGTTGATGCGTTCCGGTGTGGCCTGGTAAACTTTTGGCGCTTCCGGCGTCCGGTGCTGTGCAAACGAAGCTGCAGACAGCAGGAGAAAAAAGGAGAGCAAAAGGGAGCTTCTCATATCAAAATAAAATTTGGGCAAATGTAAAGCATCAGGGCAGAGCACTGCGGATGTACCAGCCGGGAAAACGAAAAGACGTTTAAATGATTTCGGTCCCCTGCGCTGAGCTCCAAGTAAGGCTGTGGTTTATTTGCTCCGGATAATCGGGTGACAAACCTATTTGCCTTACGGTCTTCCCTGCTAAGGGGTACACATGGTAAAAACACGAACTGCAGGAGACTGGTAGTTTTTCGTGTTCCCGTTCCTGATTTACGTTGTGCTGAATCAAGGAGATTTCATCTTGCCCGGCTTTGCGGCTGCTTTTATCTTGCACTCAATCCACCTTCCTATGCAGTTGATGATGTACATCGGCAACGACCTCATTGAATCTGTCGCCTTAGACAAAGAAAAAGTTCCCTTGCCCGGTTACTTGGGGAAGATCAAACGTGAGCTTAAAGAAAAATACCATGAACTCATCCAGGAATCGGTAGAAAAGCCTGAATTCCTGGTGATGGATATGCAAGTGAGTTAGCGTCGTTTTCTACCCGGTAAAATCCCTTCTATTTAGTAATTGATGTCAGTAGTGTAGACCCAGCCAGCTTCCCGTTTTTGCCATAAGTTTCCGATTTTACGATGCCCATGCCCGGAACAAACCATTCTTTGGTAGTGAAATCAAAGCCGGGCAAGCCAATACCTGCCATTTTGGTTTTTACGTTTCCGTCGTAACTGATAACGTAGGCTTCCCAGGTTCCGGCAGGCGAGGTAACACTTTCTTTTGCAGCCACTTTCCTGTTTTGCGCTTTGAATGTCAAGGACGCTGCCATTCCACCTTTCATTGTCATGTCCATTTTAAACTCAGCGTCTTTTAACGACTGGCCAACCGTCATGTTCGCCGGGTATTCCAGGTAAACCGGTTCTACCTTGGCCTCTGTCTGGTTCATATTGCCCAGGCCTTCCTGCGGTAAAGCCATTTTCATGTCCGCCGAGAACATCCCATGGGAGCATCGGTAAATTCCAGTACCGTTGGAAATGTTTTTGCCTTTTTCATCAGCCATCGATGTCGTAACGGTTGATTCGAACTCACCACCATTATTTTTTACCTGGGTGATCTGGATCGTTTGTACTGCACTGGCCTTTCCTTTTTTGTCATAGATGGTCATTTCCATTTTCGCATTGTTGGTCATGTATATATTGGACTTACAATCCTGTGCATTCACAGACATAAAACCAACAAGGGAGGTAATGGTTAGAAGAAGGTGTCGCATGGTAAAAAAATTTCATTTAAGGTAGGAATTTTCTAAAATTTTATTTTGCGGCTGTGCTCTTTTGTAAAAGAAAAAGTTCCCCGTTTTCCGAACTCCCTGCACATTTTTTATTTACCTGATAGATGGTGTAACTTAGGCTTCCAGACCCTCAACCATGATTCAAACGAAAGCCGACCAACAGCTGATTGAAAGACTGTTTGATACCCAACCTGATTCCGTAGTGTGGTTCATGCCCGTCTTTGATGCGCTTGAAGAAATTGTAGACTTTGAAGTTCGCTATTGCAATGCGGCCGCAGTGGCAATTTTAAAAGCGTCGCAACAAGAAGTCATTGGAACACGATTGCTCTCTACTTCTTTAATTGACAAAGGATCTATTCAGAAAATATTTGAACAGTGCAAGCAAGTGTGGCGAGATGAACAAACCCTGGAGTTTACCTATCACAGCCCCGGCCTCGACCGTTACTTTAATGTACAACGCAGCAAAATCCTTGATGGTGTTTTAAGCATCACCCGCGACCGAACCAATGAGGTGCGTCTCGAACTGGAAAAGCAGCGGCAATGGGAGCTGACGAACAAAATGATCAATTCATCACCCAACTGCATTGTACTCTGCCAGGCTGTTTATAATAGCGAAGGCGGTATTGACGATTTAAAGCTGCTGATGGTAAATGAAAAAATTCTGCACGACCTGAAACGGCCAAGGCAGGAGATTGAAGGCTTGACCTATTGTGAGCTTCATCCCGCTGTTCGTACCAACGGTTTGCTTAATTTATTGACCAGTGTAATAACAACGGGCAAACCGGTGCACCAGGAAATTTACCTGGAGGTTTTCGGCGGTTGGTTTCATTTGTCGGCAGACAGGGTTGAAGACGATAAGCTGATTGCGATCTACCATAACATTACGGAAACGAAGAACAGCGAAAAGAAAGTAATCAACCAAGCCATGCTGCTGAATAAGCTGATCAACAGCTCGCCCTGTGGTATTTCCTGGTACACGTCGGTACGTAATGAGGCAGGTGAGATTGTTGATTTCCGCATGAAGCTGGGAAATGAAAAATCAGCGGAGATCACAGGCTTTTCGTTAGAGGAATTATATAAGCATACTGTGAAAGAACTGATGGAAATGCGGGGAACTTCCAACTTCTTTCCTGTATGTAAGAATGTGGTTGAAACAGGCGTTCCTGTTAACCTGGAATATTACTCTCAGTCTTTGAATAAGTGGATGGTCTTTAACATCGTTCCTTTCGATGATGGCTACCTGCTGAATTATGTTGACATCACCGACATAAAAAACTACGCGGAGAAGTTCGAGCGGCAAACGGTTTTGTTGCAGAGCATACTGGATGGTTCAATCAATGGTTTGTTCGCACTGGAGGCCATTAAGAACGAGCAGGGCGAAGTAGTTGACATGGAGATCATTAAGATCAACAAAGCCTTTACCCGTATCCTTGGTTTGGGAGAGGAGATTGTTGGGAAACGCTACCTCTCGATTTTCCCCGGCTCGAAAGAAGCAGGCATTTTTGACATGCATGTGCAGGTGCTGAAAACCGGGATTCCTATTGAACATGAGTTTTATTATGCAGGCGAAAATTATAATAGCTGGTATCGGATCGCCATCACCAAATCGGGCGAAAACGGGTTGATACAAACTTTTACCGACACCACCGAAAGCATGCGCAACAAGCTTACATTGGAAACAAGCGCTGCGCATTTACAAAACGTAATTGATAGTACGCAAACAGGAATTTTTCTTGCGTCTCCCGAAATGCGTGATGGCCAAATTGTGGATTTCCGTTTTAAAACGGTCAACAAGGCCCTGTCGGGCTATGCGTTCAAGCAACCGGCTGAGTTGATAGATCAACTGCATGGTGACATTTTTCCGGCTTACCGGGAAAACGGCGTATTTGAAGTGTATAAACAAGTATGCGAAACCGGCGAAGAAGCCCATTTTGAAAAGCAATACGTGGCCGATGGGTTTTCATCGTGGATGGACGTGGTAGCTAAAAAAATTGGAACTGACCTGTTGGTGACCTTCCATGATTTTACATCGCTAAAAGAATTGCAACTTCATTTAGAATCATCGATCGATGATCTGAAAAAGTCTAACGAACGCTTAGCTGAGTTTGCGCATGTAGCTTCCCACGATCTGAAAGAGCCACTGCGAAAAGTAAGGATGCATACCAACTTCCTGGAACAGCGTTTTGCTACAGCATTGGGGGAGGAAGGATATAACCATGTGCTGCGCATACAGTCAGCAACGCTTCGCATGCAGGCATTGATCACCGACTTGTTGACCTATTCCCAGGTGAGCAAGCTTCCAGATAATTTTACAACGCTTAACCTAAAAGATTTGGTGCAGGATGTGCTGGCCGACCTCGAGGCATCGGTACAAACGCATGCGCTAATATTCATTGTGGTGAGTTGCCATCGGTGTATGGCGACGCTACGCAACTGCGCCAGTTGTTTCAAAACCTGTTAAGCAATGCTTTGAAATTTACTGATCCCTCCCGTCCATGCGAGATTGAAATATCTGCCGAGCAACTGCCGGCATCAGGTGTACCTGTTAATACACACCTGCCTTTCCGGTCGTACTATGCTATTCGTGTTAAGGACAATGGAATTGGCTTTGAACAACAATATGCACAGAAAGTGTTTAAAATCTTTCAGCGCCTGCACAGTCGCGATGAATACGAAGGCACAGGCATCGGCCTGGCGATTGTTCAAAAAGTGGTAGAGAACCATCGTGGCTTTATTACAGCCGATGGCCAACCGGGAAATGGCGCCACGTTTACTATTTATCTCCCTGCTTAAAGAATATTTTTTCAAAACACCATCATCTTTTGATTGATGGTGTTTCCCTATTTTTAGTACTTATTCAAACATGAGGTTCACTTTATGAAAATGCGATACTATGTTAGTTTCTGCTTGCTGCTTTTTGCTTTTGTTTCATCTGCACAAAAAAACCTGGGTCCTTTAACGGTTGAAAAAATTATGCGTGACCAGAAATGGATTGGCGCCTCACCTTCCAATCCTTATTGGAGTGCTGATGGCCGTTATCTTTTCTTTTTTTGGAATCCGGAGCGAGCCATGAGCGATTCCGTGTATTACATCACACTAACCGATCGTGTACCGAAGAAAGCGACGGCAGAAATGCGGCAAAACATTCCCTCACTAAACAGCATTGTTTACAACACCCCGAAAACAGCGTTTGCTTACGTAAAGGACGGTGACCTGTACTATGTCGATGCGCAAAAGCGGGAGCGGCGTGTTACTCATACGGTTGAAACGGAATCGTCACCGCAATTCCTCGAGAACAACACGAAGATTGCTTTCACCCGTGCGCAGAACATTTACACTTGGGATCTCGCAACAGGTCTGGTGACGCAACTCACGAATTTTGTAAGAGGAACTGCGCCGAGAGAAACACCATTGAATGCACATGAGAAGTGGCTGCAACAGGATGCTCTCAGAATGTCCGAAGTGTTGCAGGAAAGAAAAGTAAAACGTGATTCGGCTGAAGCTTACAACAAACGAACAAGACAAAAAGAACTCCGTTCCATTTATACCGAAGACAAGAACGTGTTTAGTCCAGTGGTATCCCCTGACAGCCGTTTTGTTGCTTATCGCTTAACACGCCAGGCGGCTAATGCAAAAAATACCATCATTCCAAACTATGTAACAGAGTCCGGTTTTACCACAGACATCAACGGTCGAACAAAAGTGGGTGCGCCACAAACAGCCAATGAGTTGTACGTATTTGACAGGGAAAAAGACACGGTATTGTTTGTAAAAACAGACGGTATCCCGGGAATCACCGATTTGCCGGACTATGTAAAAGATTATCCGAGCAAAGACACCAGCAAGCGTAAACCAGTGAACCGTACCGTTACTTTCCGCGGGCCGGTTTGGAACGAAAGCGGAACAAGGGCTGTAGTAGAAGCCCGTGCCACTGATAACAAGGATCGCTGGATTTTGCTGCTAGACCCTTCAACAGGAGCCTTGAAAAATATTAGCAGGCAACGGGATGAAGCATGGGTAGCAGGACCGGGCATTACAGCAATGCCCATGTGGCTGGATGAAAACACTATTCTCTTTCAGAGTGAAGCCACAGGTTATTCGCACATCTACAAAGCAGATGTCAACACCGGTGCAACAACACAGCTCACCAACGGCAATTTTGAAGTGAGCAGCGTTCAACTATCCAAAGACAAAAAGACGCTGTACTTCTCTGCTAATGATCAACATCCAGGCGATTATCAATATTATCGCATGCCGGCTGCAGGCGGAAAAATGGAACGACTGACTTCTGTTACTGGCATTAATAGGGTTACACTGTCACCAGATGAAAAGCAGTTAGCTGTTCTTTATTCCTATTCAAACAAACCATGGGAACTTTTTATTCAGGAGGCTAGAGCCGGCGCAAAACAACAGCAGGTCACAACGCTTGCACAATCGGAAGAGTTCAGATCTTATCCGTGGCGTGATCCTGAAATCGTAACGTTCACGGCTAGGGATGGAGCAACTGTTTATGCACGCTTATATAAGCCTGCCAACCACCACCCAACAAAACCTGCGGTTATTTTTGTACACGGTGCCGGTTACCTGCAAAACGTGCACAAGGGTTGGAGCACTTACTCTAGAGAGTACATGTTCCATAACCTGCTGGCTGACCAGGGTTATACCGTACTTGATATTGACTATCGTGGTAGCGAAGGCTATGGACGAAATTGGCGTACGGGCATCTATCGGCATATGGGTGGCAAGGACCTTACCGACCAGGTTGATGGTGCTGTTTACCTGGCAAAGAACCATGGTGTTGATCCAAAGCGTGTTGGTATTTACGGTGGTTCTTATGGTGGCTTTATTACACTGATGGGAATGTTTACACAACCGGATGTTTTTGCGGCTGGTGGAGCCCTTCGTTCGGTTACGGATTGGGCGCACTACAATCACCCTTACACCGCCAATATTTTAAACGAGCCAACAGCAGACAGCCTTGCTTACAAAAGAAGTTCACCCATTTATTACGCACAAGGACTGAAAGGCCATTTGCTGATGTGCCATGGAATGATTGATGTGAATGTGCATTTCCAGGATATTATTCGTCTGACGCAGCGATTGATTGAACTAGGAAAAGACAACTGGGAGCTGGCTGTTTATCCGCTCGAAGATCATGGCTTTGTTGAGCCCAGCAGCTGGACAGATGAGTACAAACGCATTTTGAAATTGTTTGATGGAGTGTTGAAGAAATAGGCAATTTGCTTTCAAGAAGCATCGAAACGTGAGTTAATCAGGTCTAGCTACTTAGTAAACTCAGGTTTTGACGGTTTTCAACCTGTTGACCAAACGTATGGGTTGAGAATATCGTATATACAATTCAAGTGGTTGTAAATTGAAACCCTAATGACGTCATGGTTAGGTAAGTGCTTTTTAATTTTAGTCAACTGCCTCCTTTGGAAGAATGTTACTGCTCAGCGGGAGTTTAATAACTGGTACTTTGGTAGCCAGGCTGGCATTACGTTCAACAGTGGAGCAGCTGTGCCGTTGACCGATGGAAGTCTTTTTGCCGGCGAGGGTGTTGCAACAATCAGCGATGCTGCCGGACAACTTCTTTTTTACACCAATGGGGTTAGTGTTTGGAACCGTAAGCATCAGGTGATGCCCAATGGATATGGTGTGCTAGGCGATGTATCAACAACACAGGCTGCTCTCATTATACCTATACCCGGTTCATCTAGCCAATATTATTTATTTACGCTTACTGACCAAAACAAAGCAGGTGACCTTTATTACTCCATTATCGATATGCGGCTCGACAGCGGGAGAGGGGACCTTGTTGTTGATAAGAAAAATATTCATCTGGCAACAGGGCTTACGGAAAAGTTGGTATCGGCGCAGGCCGATGATTGTGGAATTTGGATGATTACACACCAGCGTGGTAATTCAACATTTGAAGCAAGGCTAATTACCGGCTTAGGCATTGGTTCTCCGGTTATCAGCAACGTAGGAGGTAATCATGTAAACTCGGTAGGAACAATCAGGGTTGCAAGAAATAATCGCCGGCTGGCAGTTACAATGGTCAATGGGTCTTTGGAAGTTTTTGATTTTGATCCAATGACAGGTCTCGTGTCCAATCCAATTGCGCTACCGGTAAAAGATGATAATTATACATACAGCGCCTGCTTTTCAGCAAGTGGCACCAAGTTATACATGGCAGAAGGGCTGTTTGACAGCACGCTTAATCTTTACCAATTTGATTTAGTACTTTCAACGGCCACAGATATCGCGGCTTCTAAAACGTTCATAGCAACCACAATTTCCACACTTGCCTTTACCGATATCCAACTCGGCCCTGATGATAAAGTTTATATTTCAAAGGCTGGTAAGGGCTGCCTTGACATTATACATGCTCCGGAAAACAAAGCACCTTTATGTGTGTATCAAAAAGATGGTGTTTGTTTAGGCGGACGACTGTCGGGACTATGTTTGCCAAATGAAGTTAGGGTGCCGAACAATGTCTTGCGTTTCGAATTAGGAAGCGATACGACACTTTGTCCCGGGCAAAGCCTTATACTTAATGCTCCACCTCTAAATGCTACACCATTATGGTCGACGGGTGCTACTACCGGCTCCATTTCTATTAGCAACCTTGGCAAATACTGGCTGCGGCTTACCAATGGCAACTGCATTTATACCGATACAATTAGTGTAAGCTTTTCCGGTAAACAGGTAAAACTGCCGAAGGACACGGTGCTTTGCGTAGGGAATAGTATGACTCTTCGTGCCGGGTTGGGTTTTCAATCTTATTTGTGGCAGGACGGATCAACCGATTCGGTACTTACAATTTCAGCCCCCGGATTGTACTGGGTAGAAGCAGTTAATAGCTGCAATTTTTCGACCCGCGACAGTATCCTCGTTACTGAAAAACGAATTGCATTTACCAGGCTTGGGGCAAAGATGCGGTGCAGCACCGATAGCCTGCAGTTAACTGGTCCACCCAATTATTTGTCGTATCAATGGTTTCCGGATTATAATATTAGCAACACTACGGGGGAGGTGGTAAAGGTGGCACCCGAAGTAGACACCATCTATATTTTACAGGTAGAAGCTGAGCCGGGTTGTATTGTAAGCGACACTATTTCGGTTAATGTATTGTCGGCTGTCCAGATTTCGCTTGGTGAGGACACCGTTTTTTGCACAGGTACTGGCTTTTTGCTAGCTGTTCCCGATGGGTTTCATTCCTACAAATGGAATAACGGACGCACAACACCAAAGATTGAAGTGGAACAACCGGGGGCTTACTCTGTGCAAGTAAGAGATATCAACAATTGTCCAAGTGTCGATACCATTCAATTGAATTGGAAATTCTGTGGAAACGAAATTTATGTTCCCAGTGCATTCACGCCAAACAACGATGGGAAGAACGATGTTTTTCGCCTGGGTTATAAAGGCCTGATTGAGACTTTTGAATTCACCGTTTTTAATCGATGGGGACAGGTTGTATTCCAAAGCAATAACCCACGATTCAGCTGGAATGGCTTGCTTTCAAACACGCCGCTTAACAGTGGTGTGTATGTGTGGGTTTGCCGTTACCAGTTCAAAGGGGAAGCAAAGCGTACAGACAAAGGAACAATCACGCTTATCCGTTAAAGCCGCAAAGCCTGAATCACACTTGGTACTTCGTTTTATTTCTTCGCATTACGTTCTACAAACGTTAATTGGTTATGAAACGGATCAACGACTGTCATCTCCAAGGCATCTGCATCATAGAACGGCACCTCTAACCCTGGTCGGTTATACTTATAATTTTTAGCTAGAAGTTCCTCGTGGTAGCTCCGCAAGTTTTTGTAGTCATCAATAAAAACTCTTGCGCCGGGTGAAGCATCGCCATGATGTTCAGAAAGGTGGAGTACAATGTCTTTGTGTGAAATCTGTAGGTATGCTGGAGCATCATTTGAAAAGCGGTGCTCCCAATCAATGGTAAAGCCCAGCCAGTGAATGTAGTGGGCTATCGCTTTATCGTAATCAAAAATGCGGAGAATGGGTTTAGTAATGGCCATTGTTGACGGAGCTGGCTGATGATAGGTTTGATCAAAGCTTCTTGTTCCATCTGTCTTGCTTTCGAAAGACATATGGAACAAGAAAACTTGCGTGTACTTTATTAATCTAATCCACCTCTTCTAGTTGCGTCTCTTTGTTCTGGCCATGCACCCGGCTGACCCGTTCTTTGGTTAATCGGCAACACACTTTTTTCTCTGGATGTCCGTTGCGGGTCTTCGCTTGCCATGTAAACCAGAATGGCGGTTAAAATGGCATTGCTTCTAACATCATCCCACACGATTTTGTCATAGGTATCGCGGTTGGTATGCCATGTATAATTGCCGTACGACCAACTGGTTGAACTCAATGAAAAGCCCGGTGCACCAGCAGCAACAAACGAAGCATAATCAGATCCGCCACCACCCGGATTACCAGGGAAGGTTGTTTGAATTTGTGTGCGGATGTCAGCCGGAACTTTAGCCAACCAGCGGCCAAGGTAATCGTATGCATGTAAAAAGCCTTGCCCGGATAAATTCACTACACGTCCGGTGCCATTATCCTGGTTAAAGAGAGCCTGCAGATTTTCAACGATCTTCGGATGATCTTTAACAAAAGCTCTGGAGCCGTTCAAGCCTTGCTCCTCACTGCCCCAATGACCAACAAGAATAGTCCGTTTTGGATTCGGATAGAATTTCTTCAGGATGCGCATGGCTTCCATCATTACCAACGTACCTGTGGCATTGTCGGTGGCACCGCTTGCACCATCCCAACTATCAAAGTGCGCAGATAGCATCACGTATTCATTTGGCTTTTCTGTTCCGCGGATTTCTGCCACAGTGTTAAACGTTGGCACAACGCCTCTTTCTTTCGAATCAGCACGAACAGCTATACGTGGCTTTTGTCCTGATTCGGTTAAACGATAGAGCAAACCATAATCTTCTAATGAAATATCTATCGTGGGAACTTTTTTAGTGTTGGCACCAAAGATCTTGTTCACACCAAAGCCATTGCTCCAAAGCGATTGTACAATGCCTACTGCCCCGGCATTCTCTAATGCCAATGCCATTGCACGGGCATTCATACCTGTCTTAGCCAATCGTCTGCGCCATGCTTCCTGCATCGTCTCTCTTTCTTTTTTCATCTTGTCAAATGATTCTTTGGTGGCAAACTCCTGCCAGTTGTAATCCGGGCGGCCGGTTGGTTGCGCCATTGATATCATCACAAATTTTCCCTTTACGTTTGGCAGCCATGCTTTGAATGCATTGCTATCGGCAAGGTCAGGTATGATGATGGTTTCTGCTGTTACTGTTTTTCCATTTGTAGATGGGCTCCACGCCAGTTGCATTCCTTCCAGTGTTCTGACCCTTGGATGAACCATATCAATATGCGTGATGCCGCGTTCCCAGCCGCGCCATTCGCCCCACTTTTCATTGCGGGCGGTGATGCCCCAATCGGTATATGTTTTTACAGCCCAGTCGTGTGCCTGCTGCATCTGTGGTGTGCCTACCAGGCGTGGGCCAATCATATCCACCAACTGGTGCGCCAGGGTTTGTAATTGCGAATTTTCAGTAGCTTCTTTAACAAAGGAAGCCACTATGATGGAATCCCTGTTCTGCGCATTGGCTGAGCTAAGTGTACTGAAAGCAACCACGAAGATCAAAGCTGTGGATTGCTTCAAGATTCGTTTCGTTAAGAGTGTTCTTTTCATAGGGCTAAAAATAAAGCGAATTCACAGTAAGCGGGTGAAGGAAAATCGATCTTTTGTTCAATCAACCCAAACTAAGTAAGCAGTCAGGTATTCCAATCCTTTCATCACCTGCTCAATCTTTCCGATAACTTAACACAGCTGCATCTCTGAATGGATCCTTTTGGCTTAGTTTAGGTTTATAATTAAAACAGCTTATGAAATCACTCTTGTCCATCCTTCTTTTTTTCAGTTTACCTGCGTTTGCACAGACTTCGCAAAATGCTGCAGATAATCCCTCAGACTTTACGGTTGTTATCGATCCTAAAACACATGGGTATATCAATGGCATTCGGCTGGACAGCATCGATGCTATCTATGGTGAATTTAGCCGGTACAGTGGTGAAAGTCTGCATTTTGACTATGGTCAGAAACGAGAAAAGCGAAAAGAGATGATTATTACTGATAAAAAAGGCAAGCGGCTTGTCTTCATTCCCTATACAAATTCCATTTTTCTGAACTTCTTCTACTTTAATGGCTGGCAGCTAGACCAGGCACTTAGTGCCAGTGATGGAAGCGCAGGTTCGTTTATTATGAAAAAGAGGCAATAAGGTGTGTTGCTGATTGCACAGATCTTGGTGCACACTATTGCGCTAACGGAGATGCTGTTCTTAATTTTAGCCTGCTGTACTTATAAGACTAGACAATGCCCCGGTTTTTTTCACCACTGTTTTTCTTCCTTCTTCAAACCCGCTAAAATCTTCTTTTATGTGATAAGAAGTCACTTGCAGGCTGTCGCCTATAATATCCACCATTACATAGTGAAAGAGTGGCTTGTAGTCCAACGCAACATCGGCAAGTGTACCGATGCCTTGCCGCAAGGGTTGTTTCAATCCTCCGCCACCACCGATTACCAAAAAGTCTTTTCCTTCCACTTTATAATGTTCGTAAGCATGGCAATGGCCGGATAAAAAAAGCCGTCCTTTTTTAGATGCCAGGTAGGCCGGAACAAACTTTTCTTCCACTTCTTTCGAGGGTTTTACAATGCGGCTGTTGGTGTAAGGCGAATGATGACAACCGGTAATAACAAAATCAATGTTTGGATCCTCATCCAACGATTCAAGTGTGCTTTTGTACCACAGGGTTTGTGACACTTCCTCATTCACCGAAAGCGTAGAGAAATTGGAGTTCAGCAGCACCACTGCAATGGAACCACTGCAAACCGTATAACCTGTAGGCTCGTGATCCGGGAAACGGTCTTGGAACCTGCGCATGCCTACCCGTGGCCTGCCCATTACTTCGTGGTTGCCTAAAATGGCATGCACCCGGATGTTTTTTTCACGCAAGGCAGCTACATACCGGTCGATGGGTTTCCATTGCCGGTTGCTATAGCCAAGGTTTACCAGGTCGCCTAAAAGAAAAAAGGCAGTTGGTTCTCGTTTCAACACATCAGCAAACAAGCGTTCTGTTGCTTTCCGGTTGTTATGCCTGCGCAAGAGGATGGTCTCAACCAACATGGGCGCCTGCGTATCAGCAGCAAAAGCAAGTATGGGATGTTGTGGTAACTCCATCAAATAAATTCTGGTAAAAGGGGAGAAATTTTTGTACCAAGTTGTTACTGGTGCAATTAAATCAGGCCTTTCTAAGCTCAATTTAATATTTACTGCCTTGCATATTTGAAGTAGGCTGCCATGGTTGGACGGTTCGTCACAATGCCATTGAACTTCGCTTCATACATAAACTCCCTGATCTTATCAGGAATGTCAACTGTCCATACGATTGCACGTTTGCCACTGGCTTGCGCTTGCAGTACTTCTTCTGTTTGATGTCCTTTGGTCCAGGAAGGAGCCCAAATGTCGGCATCAATCTGTTGTCCAACTGATGGGTCTAATTCGCAGAGTGATGGAATCGACTGATGACCGGGTAGCTGGCGGAAATTATTCAGAGTTTCCTCGCTTGGAATGCCAATAACAATCTCCAGTTTCTTGCCCATTGCCTTTGCCTTATCGGTGTATTGCTTCTGTAGTTCGTGTATCTTTTGCAGGTTGCCCTTGTACTTGCAATCCAGCCACACAAACTCCAAAGGTGTTTTTTTGATAACAACCTCCAGCGCTTCCTGCAGCGTAGGAATCTTCCCACCGCGCTTCAGTGTAACATCTTTTTCCAACTCTGCAAAGGTGTATTCTTCAACAGGCCCCTGAATGGTGGTTTTGTTTGTAAGCCGGTCGTTGATGCGTGCATCATGGTAAAGAATCGGCATTCCGTCTTTGGTGAGTTGCACATCAATCTCAATCCCGTTTGCTCCCAATTGCGCTGCCATCGGTATGATTTCAATGGAATTTTCCGAAGCAGGTAACAGGTCATTGTTTCTGCCACCACCGCGATGTGCTACAATCAGGTAAGATGATTCTTTATTGATTGGTCTAGTGTAGCGGAAGCTAACCTTCTTATGAGGCTCATCTTCATTAAAGCCATACATGCCGGCGATGCCAAGACTTAGTCGTTGTTCGCTTGCAGCAGCATCCATATCACCGCCTTCTATATCAGTCATTGGAATAGTAAAACGGGCCTTGCCGATTTTCGTGTTTTCGACATTTCGCCAATAACCATTCAAAAGGATAACGCTGTCTTTTCTTCTTGCCTGGCAAATAAAATAACGAACATCTTCGGCACAAAAAATAGATAGCGTCCACGTGGTGTCTTTTTCATTTGCGATGTAGCTCCACTTCATGGCAGCTTCTTTCCCAAAATCATCTGCTGCCTGCTCCACCAGGTAAATCCCTTCAAGCGCATTCCGCTCTGATGCTGTTAATGGTTTTGCATCTGGCGCATCAAACTCTTTCCAGCTTAATTCAGGTACTGGTGCATCGAAAAGTTGTTGACAACCCATTATACTTAGAAATAAACAAAAAAGAAGAAGCCGTTGCATAAAATACGATTCATACGTACTATACAATAAGCAGACCGCTGAGCTTCGAATCAAAACGACAAGAAAAATGCAACCCGGAAAGGTTGCATTTTATTAAAAGAAAATAGCTATCAAATTAGTTTGCGGCAGTAACCGGTGCGCTGTTGACAACCGGGATGGCTTCTTTGTCGATCATCATAGCCTGGCCGTCTTCAAAGCAGGAGAAATCTTTTTTCAGCTGAATTGAATTTACTTTCAATTTGCTGCCTACTCTTTTTACCGACAGGTAATGGAAATGAGGTTTGTAATCCTGCGCCAGGTCGGCTGTGCAATCTTCACCGGTACGCAATGGCTGGTGCAAACCACCGCCGCCACCGATGACTAAAAAATCTTTACCACCTTTTTGAAAATGTTCAAAATTGTGTGAGTGGCCGGTGATAAACAAACGGCTCTTTTTAGATGACAGGAACAACGGAACAAATTTTTCCTGCACATCTTTATTTGGACCAACAATTTTACTGTTGGTAAAAGGCGAATGGTGACAACCCGAAATAACGAAATGAATGGATGGGTCTTTGTCAAGCTGCGCCAAAGTTTCTTTATACCAGGCTAGCTGCGTCGCGTTTTCTTCTGCTGTCAATTTTCCAAAATTGGAGTTTAAAAGAATGATGGCAACAGAATCTTTAATCTGTACATAGCCGGTAGGCTTATGTTCTGGAAAACGTTCCTGGAATTTGCGCATGCCTTTTTTTGCCTGGCCCATCACCTCGTGGTTACCAAGAGCTGCATACACCGGGATGTTTTTGCTGCGCAGGTCTTTCAGGTAAACATCCATGGGGCGCCACTGGCGATTGCTGTACCCAAGGTTTACCACATCACCCATAATAAACAGGGCACCCGGGCGGCGCTCTGCGATTGTTTCAAACATCTTTTTTGTTGCCTGCTTGTTGTTATTCTTTTTCAGGAAAATTGTTTCCACCCACATGGGGGCTTGCGTATCGGAAGCAAAACAAAGTTCTGTGCTGTCAGCAGTTTGTGCAGATGCTTTCCCAAAAGCAGCCAGTAAAAAAAGAATGAATAACTTTTGCATATAGGAGATTGGTGATTTACCATTTTAAGAACTTCCAGACTAACTGTAACTGGAGTGAAACGATACCGTTGTTCGTCTCGGCCGCATCCATCCATTTTATTTCCGTTCCTAAACCTACCGTAGATGAAAGAGGGTGTATATATGAGCCCGCCGCCATCCAACCAATACTCAACTTCGGAGAAACTGTCCTGCCTCGGTAATCTAAGTTAGTACGTAAAAAGTAAACGCCTGATCCTGCAAAGAGATTTAACCGCTTTGTAACAGCCATTGTCCATTCAATTAACACCGGTATAGCATAAAGCTTGGTCTTACCGCTCACTCCGGCGCTGTCTTTAAAAGTATAAGAGTAGAAAGTCATGTGGCCGGTTTCCAATCCCACTTTCAACAAATGATCCGGGTGCCACATAATACGGATGTTGGAAACGTGGCTGAGGTTGGAAACCTTTGCATTCAAGTAATTGGGCCGGCCACTGTTCGACACGTAATAGCCAGCACCGCCACTCACATAAACCACCCATCCATACTCACCACGTTTTTGGGGTTGCGAGCTGAACTCATCTTCCTGTGCAAAAGACGAAACCGAAAAAAACAAGCAAACAATGAAATATCTAAGGTGCCACATAGTAATAATAAGCTACAAGCGATGGATAGTTTGATAATATGCCGTTGAACCGGCCTTGCTGCATGTACCGTTGAATATTCTCCGCCACGTCCATGGTCCATGTAAAGGCTTGCCTTCCCTCATTTTGCATTGCTGTCACCGTTTCGTTCTGCAGGCCAAGCGTCCATTGCGGTGCCCAAATACGTGCATTCACATCGCGGGCATCTTGGGCTCTTAATTCTACCAGCGATGGGATGTTTTGATAACCCGGCAATTGTTTAAAATTCTCCAGTGTTTTTTCATCCGGGATGCCAATGACAATCTCCAGTGGTTTATTGAGAGCTGCCGCTTTTGCTTGGAACTCTAACTGAAGACCTCTCAAAGCCTGGAGCGAGCCATCATATTTGGTATCGATCCAAACAAAATCAAGCGGCGTACTGTATACTACAGTTTCCAAGGCTTGCCGGAGTGTTGGTATCCTCTCGCCATTCTTTAATCGAACCAATGTTTGCAATTGCGCAAGCGTGTAGTTTTCAATTGGGCCCAATAGTCCATTCTGTTGTACTACACGTTCGTTCAATGTCGCATCGTGAAAAAGAATAGGAACACCGTCTTTTGTTTTGCGAACATCAATTTCAATTCCTCTTGCTCCAAAGCGTGCAGCCAGCTTGATCATCTCCACTGAATTTTCCGAAGCCGGAAGTAGGTCTGCGGTGCGTCCGCCACCACGGTGTGCCAGTATTTCAAATGGCCGCCCATTGTTGAGCGGTCGTGTATAGCGCAGGGTTAATGGAGTTGTCGGTGCTGTATTCCCGATACTATAAACACCAGTAATGAGAATGTTGTTTGTTGCCGGATCAAAAGCCGTATTGCGCAACAGGTGCCTCGTCCCATTTTCTTTGGTTACTGTCAATTGTACTTTGCCGGTTTCGGTTGTGGTCATCCGGCGCCAGTAGCCATTTAATAAAATGGAGCTATCGAGAAGCTTGCCCTCGCAAATAAAATATGCTGCAGCTCTTTCTAAAAAGAACGACAGATGGTACGCCGTGTCATTTCCATTAACGGTATAGCTCCATTTAGCTGCAGTGAGCGGGCCAAAGTCGTCGGCACCCTGGTTTAATGTATAAACACCTTCCAGTTTATTGCGGGTGAACGAGGGCAAGCGTGTGGCTGCAGGCGAGCTAAATAAATCCCAATCCAAATCAGGAATGGGTGCAGTAAACTCCCGCTTGCAGGAAAGGAAAACTAATAGACAGGAAATGGTATAAAGCAGCTTTTTCATAAGATCAGGCCTACGATGATTTGTGGGAAAAAGAGATTGCGTTCTGAACTTTCAAACAGTGTCCAGGTTTGCCAGAAGTAATCCGTGTAGATGGCGCGGAAGCCAAGTGTCATGCTTTTGCTGCCGGCGAATGGCTGCTCTAGGATAACACTGTAGGCTGACCCGCTGAACAAACGGTAATCAGCTTCCACCGGCGTCTCTGCCGCTCTTGTTTGAATGCCGAAGTTCATAATGCTTTCAGCCCTTACTGTTAGCAGTATTTGCTTATTAAAGCGATAGCCGAATGCAATGTTGGGATAGTTTTGAAAGCCATGTCCGCGGGTTTGGATGCTGGCAACATTGATGTTTCCGAACCAGTAACCAAAATCATTTCCCAGGGCCATGGATATACGGTCGCTTAATTTGATCGGAAATCGTGGACCTATCGTCGCAAGATTCTGGAGCACCTGGAAACTAAGCCGCGAATCGAGATAAAGTTTTTTACCCAACCGTTTCAGTACATGAATATCGCCGGCAGGCAATCGGAAATGGGCTTCTTCCGTAATATCACGGGGCATAGTAGTAGCCGTAAAACCAAGAGAAATCTGCCAGCTTTTGTCCATTGGGTAGGGGAAGAAGATGCGCTTCTGTCCTTCAATGGGTACGTCTTGGGCCGACAGTTGTAAAGAAGACAAAAAAAGTAGTGAGGCAAAAACAGCTTTCATTTCCGGTCGAGAGTTTTAAATAGCTCAGCTGGGAAAGACTATGCAATTCCCAAGCCGCGACCGCTGTTCAAGGATAGCGCTGAATCTGTATCCGAAAGCTGCACTTTAAGGTTATGCCTGTTGCCCAAAAAACCGGATTGTCCGATGGACCACTTCCTGCATGGGTGCTGGCAGGTCAGGGTGTGTCCACGGGTGTTTACGTCCAAACACATGATCTGATTCTACTAGAAATAATTCAGCCGATGGAGCCGCTGGTTTCAATTGATGCGCTTTTTCTACCGGCACTGCTTCGTCGTTAGTGCCATGGCAGATGAGGAGAGGAATTGTAAGATGACGCACCTTATTTAAGATATCCAGTCGCTCTTTGTTCTGTTGGTAGTCTTCGTAAAGCTGAAAGTACAAAGGCATTTGCTGACCCGTACGACTGTTGGTGTAATAGTCAACTCCTGTTTCTTTCCATTTTTGAATTCGTTCTTCATTCCAACTTCCCCATGGCGTTTTGCATTCCGCAACTGATGCCCATGTGGCAACAGCTGCAATTCCTTTTTCTTCTGCTGCTTTCAACAAAACAATTCCTCCACCACGGCTATGCCCAATCAAATACACCTTTGAAGCATCGATTTGAGAAGTGACAGGGTTTGATTCGCTGACTGCCCAATCAATGACACGTTGCAGATCATTTAATTCTTTTGTGTAATTGTTGTTCCCATAGCCTTCCAGGTCTGCAAACTCTTCTGGTGCTTGGGGTGTTGTTCCATTGTGCGAGAAATTGAACTTCAGAAAAGTGAAACCTTCATCAGCAAATTGCTTTGCTATAAGATCAAAGTTGCCCCAGTCTTTGAAACCATTGAAGCCATGTGCATAAATGACTAGTGGCGCTTTGTTCTCTGCTTTGGTAAAGATGTCTATTGCAAGTTGCTTTCCACTTTCTCCACTGATGAGGATGTTTTTGATTTTGTTCATTTTATTGATCTGGTATAAACATTGTGTTTCGACATATCTAAACTATTAAAATATGGAAAAGTTGAAACGGATGGTGTGTGTACTTTTTATGAGTACGTTTTTGATGGCTGGCCTTCCAGCACTGGCGCAAAGCGATGATGACAGAGACCGTGACAGAGACAGAAGAGAAAGCCGGTCTGACCGCAGCGACCGTGATGTTACAGACCGCGACAGGCTAGTGGACGAAGATGAGCGGGAAGCAAGAGGCGACAGGGATGAAGACGAAGGCGAGAGCGGTAAATGGGGCTGGTTGGGCACATTAGGTTTATTAGGTCTTTTGGGCTTACGCCGTAACCGCGATCACGTACACCATACTACCACCCGTCCGGTAGGTTCAACTGGGGGCACTGGTTATACTGGCAGTGGTTCTACAACCGGTGGTACAACAAACGTTGGCAATACAGGTTCAGGCTTAGGTGATAGTTCAAGAGGCGGAACATCAGACCGCCCGGGCTCGGGAACAATCATTACACCATAATCTTTTTTTTTACCAAGAAAGCCTGGCTTCATTTGCCGGGCTTTCTTCCCTTTAATAAGTATAAAACGCTAGTCGTCACAAACAATTCCGAAAAGGTTTACAGCATAGCTTTCTACCCCAAATAAGTTCCTTACTTTTACTATCTAATTTTTTGTATGAAACTTTTTGTTGCAGGCCTTCCTTACGACATGGACGACGCGGAGTTGATGGAAATATTTGAAAAATTTGGCGAAACAACTTCAGCCAAAGTA